>Ga0207426_1000007_pt1 | contig 971011 bp, 850 predicted proteins | sample AraplaMF_Cvi_mMS_FD_184265 | JGI IMG/M metagenome (GOLD analysis project Ga0207426, IMG submission 184265) | Arabidopsis root microbial communities from the University of North Carolina, USA - plate scrape MF_Cvi_mMS (SPAdes) (version 2) | ecosystem: Host-associated > Plants > Roots >...
GGCGGTGGAGGCGGTGGTGGTGGCGGTGGCGGCGGTGGCGGTGGCGGTAACGGCGGTGGCGGTAACGGCGGTGGCGGTAACGGCGGCGGCGGAAGCGGCGGCTGCGGCTGTGGCGGCGGTGGTAGCGGCGCCGGCGGTCATGGCGGCGGCTTCGGTGGTGGCTTTGGCGGTGGATTCGGCAGCGGTGGATTCGGTGGCGGCGGTTTCGGCGGCGGATTCGGCAAAGGTGGCGGCTACGGCGGTGGCTCAGGTTCAGGCGGCGGTCACGGCGGCGGCAACGGACACTGAGGTCGAACGGACGGCGCCCCCGTGCCGTCCCATACGACGACAACCACGCAACGCACGCAGACGCTTCCTGGCCGGCGTTGGCGGTGACGTTTCGATCCCCCGGTCGAACGTCACCGCCGGGGCCGGGAACGCCGTCGTCGGCATTGGCGGAAAGCCGTCGGCAACACGCGACGACGCATCGATGAATTCACAGCAGAAACGACAAGAGCGGTCCGGACAGTCGGGAAAAACGTATCGGAACCAAACCGCCCTGCTCGCCTCATATCTATTCAACGTTTCGATATGAGGCCTTCTACATGCAACGACACTTCCCCCGCCCCGTTGCACGCATCGCTACGGGCTTGCTGCTGGCCTCGCTGATGGGTGGCGCATCGCTGGCGTATGCGCAAAATGCAACCCAAACCGCAGCACAAACCCAAGCCTCGCCGCCCGTCGATCCCACCTTCTCTGCATGGTCGCTCGCGCAGTCCTGCCAGCAGAAGTCCGATAACGTCGCGCATGGCCAGTGTGTCGGCGCGATCCGCGGCATCATCCACGGTTACCAGTACGGCGTGCTGTTCCTCAGCCAGCGCACGTCGCTTGCGGCGAAGGAAACGCAGCGCGTGTCATTGTGTCTGCGCGATGTGCCCGTCTCGACGCTCGTCGACGAATTCGTGCAGGACGCGAGCCAGGTCAGCGCGGATTCGCTCAAGCGCACACCCGCCGAAGTCGCCGTGCTCGGCTCCGTGCATATGCATCACGCGTGCGACTGATCCACCGACACAGCAGCGAATGCGCCGCATGCTCATAGCATCTCGAGCGGCCGCTTGCTGCGGGGCGGACGAAAGTGCGCATCGATAGCGGCGAGATCGTCGGCGGATAGCTGCAGGTCGAGCGCGCGGTGGTTGTCGCGCACATGCTCGATGCGCCCTGACTTCGGAATCGCGAACACATCGGGCTGCCGCAGCACCCACGCCAGCGCGATCTGAAACACCGACACGCCGTGCCGCGCGGCGATATCGTCGAGCGGCGAACGCTTCGGCAGGCGCGCATGATCGACGGGGCTGTACGCCATCGCGGGCATCTTGCGGCCCGCGAGCCACGGCAGCAGATCGAACTCCGGGCCGCGCCGCGCGACGTTGTAGAGAATCTGGTTCGTCGCGCATGCATCGCCATGCGGCACGCCGACGAGTTCTTCCATATCGTCGACATCGAAATTGCTCACGCCCCAGTGACGTATCTTGCCGTCGCGGCGCAGTGCCTCGAAGCCCGCAACGGTTTCTTCGAGCGGCACCGAGCCGCGCCAGTGCAACAGATACAAATCGATGCGATCGGTCTTCAGGCGCTTCAACGACTGGTCGCAGGCATGCAGCACGCCGCGCCTGCTCGCGTTGTGCGGATAGACCTTGCTGACCAGGAACACGTCGTCGCGCACGCCCTGCAACGCTTCGCCCAATAGCGATTCCGTCGCGCCTTCGCCGTACATTTCCGCGGTGTCGATCAGCGTCATGCCGAGTTCGATGCCGCCGCGCAGCGCCTCGATCTCGGCCTTGCGGCGCGACGGATGCTCGCCCATCTCCCACGTGCCCTGCCCGAGTTTCGGAATGCGCTCGCCGTCGGGCAGCGTCACGCTGGCGATGTCCTTCGTCATGATTGCGTCCTCGCAGATGATGTCGTGAAGAAGCGCCGCATCGCAGCGGCCAATGCGACGAGTGTAGCGCCTGATCGCGACGCGCATCGGCGTCCCGGCAAAACCCCGCTATAACGCAGGGCGCCGATGACATAGAATTGCCGCTTGCCCTACTTGCGTCCGTCACATGAACCCAGCCTCGGAAGACCGTTGGCGCGATCTGCGCCCGGACCCGGAAAACGATACGCCGCTGTATCTTCAGCTCGCCCGCAAGCTCGGCAGTGCGATCCACGAGAACCGCTGGAACGCAGGCGAAGCGCTGCCATCGGAGCGCGTGCTGTCGGATGCGCTCGGCGTGTCGCGCATCACGGCACGCAAAGCGATCGCGCTGCTCGTCGAACAGGGCTTGATTCGCCGCTCGCAAGGCGCCGGCAGTTTCATCACGCCGCGCTACGAAGATCCGCTGTCGCGTCTGTCGAGCTTCAGCGAAATGCTGCGCCGGCGCGGCTTCACGCCGAGTTCGCAATGGCTGTCGCGCGAGATCGTGCCCGCCAATCGCGATGAAGTGATCCAGCTCGGGCTCTCGCCCGCTGCGGCCGTCACGCGGTTGCGCCGCCTGCGTCTCGCGGACGGCATCGTGATGGCCGTCGAAAATTCGACGTTCCCCGCTTCCATCATTCCCGACCCGCAGGCTATCGGCGATTCGCTGTACACGTATCTCGAACAGCGAGGCCTGACGATCGTGCGCGCGTTGCAGCATTTCCGCGCCGTCAACGCGAGCGACGAGATCGCGCAGCAGATGAGCATCGCGCCGAACGAAGCATTGCTGCTGATCACGCGCGTCGGCTACACGGCCGACCAGCGCGCAATCGAACTGACCGACACTTACTGCCGCAACGACTACTACGACTTCGTCGCCGAACTGCGCAAGTAGGGGCGGCGTTCAGTCTTCCCAGCGCGGCGCATCGGAGCCGATGGGCACGGGCGGCCGCGCATAGAACGCGGGTGTTTCCGACATCCGTTCGGCAGGTGCCGCCGCCCGCACGCGGCCAAACGGCGAATCGACCTGGTGCAAACCGTCCTGCACTTCGTCGTACGTGACATCGGGCACGCGCCAGCCCGCTTCGATCTGTCCCATCGATTGCAGCCAGCGGCCCGTCTGCGCCAGCGACAGCCGCACATGCCAGCTGCCGCCCTCCTGCGCGCGCCGCGCGAGCGCGACCATCGCGCCGAACGCCGCGAGATAGCCCGTCGCGTGATCGAGCGCCTGACACGGCAGATGCTTCGGCCCGTCGACGCCCGCCGCACGGCTCTCCGTATGCGCGATGCCGCTTGCCGACTGCACGAGACTGTCGAAACCGCGCCGCGTCGCCCACGGCCCCGCATGCCCATACGCCGAAATCGACACGCAGACGATGCCGGGCCGCAGCCGCGCCAGCGTTTCGGGATCGAAGCCGCGCGCGGCAAGCGAGCCGGGGCGATACGCCTGCATGAACACATCCGCTTGCGCGGCCAGCGCCTGCAATTGCTCGCGTGCCGCGGCCTCACGCAGATCCAGCGTCGTGGAGCGCTTGCCGCGCCCGTTGTCGACGACGAGCGGCGCGATGTTCGGCAGATGCGGGCCGTTGATCAGCATTACGTCGGCGCCATGCTGCGCGAGCGCGCGCCCTGCGACCGGACCCGCAATGATCCGCGACAGATCGAGCACGCGCGTGCCTGACAGCGGCCTCTGCGCATCGCCACGGCCCGGCGCTTCGGGCGGCGCCTCACCGATTCGCTCGATTTCGAACAGCGGCAGGTTCGCAATCGCCTTCGCCTGATCAAGGGCCGCCCAGTCGCGCGGCGAGCGGATCAGCGCCGCGCAGAGGCCGGCGTCGGCGAGTGTCTGATCGAGCGGCGCGCCGTCCCAGCCGCGAATCGCCTCGGCAACCGCACCGGGATCGCCGTCGCAACCGAGCACCTTCAACACGCCCTGCAGATGATGCGGAAAGTTCGTGTGCAACTGGATCCAGCGGCCGTCGCGCGTCGCGTAGAAGCCGGTGACGGGATGGCGCAGTTCCGGCGGCAAGCCATCGTTCACGCGCAGATAGCGCTCGCTGCGAAAGGCAATCAAGGCGCGTCGCACGCTCACGTCGACCTGCTGCATGCGGCCCGTGCGTAGCCTGAAGCAATTGGCGGCGGCGAGCGCCATCGCCGCAATCGATGCGCTCGCGAGTGTCCCGACGCGGAACACGGAGGGCAACGCCGGGTCGTTGCCGTCGATCGACACATAGTCGAGCAATGCCGGATCGCAACCGGCAACGGACCACAGATGATCGAGAGCGAGCTGGGGCGTCATGATGAGCGGGCCTCCTGAAGATTAAAGGCGTGACCCAGTCTAGTTTTCCGCCTCGCCATGATCAATCTTGATTCATATAATCAATATATATTCATTTCTTTGGCTTTCTCGCGCCGATATGTCCAATGCGATGTCCGCCCCACGCTATCTGTCCGCCGATGAAGCCGCCGCGATGCTCGGCATCAGCGTTACGACGCTCTATGCGTACGTCAGCCGCGGCATGCTGCGCTCCGCGCCGGACGCGAACAGCAAGCGCCGCCGCTACGACGCCGACGAAGTGCGCCGCCTCGCGCGCCGCAAGGAAGACGGCAAACGCGCGGGCAAGGTCGCGCAAAAGGTGCTGGATTGGGGCGTGCCCGTGCTCGAATCGTCGATTACGCTGATCGCGGACGGCAAGCTGCTGTACCGCGGCCGCGACGCGATGGAACTCGCGCGCACGGCGACATTGGAGGAAGTGGCGGCCCTGCTGTGGGAATGCAGCGCGCGGCGTATCGCCGATGCACCCGCTGCGCCGCTTGGCGCTGCGCAATGGTCGGCGTGGCTCAAGCTGTGGAGCGACAGTGCGCCGCTCGATCGCGCGCTCGTGCTGCTGCCTGCCGCCGCCGCGCAGATGCCGCGTGTCTGGGCGCTCGGCCGCGATGCGCAGCTCGATAATGCCTGCGCGCTGATGCGGCTGACGGCGGGTGCCATGGTTTCGGCTGCGCCGTCGAACGAACCGCTGCATAAACAGCTCGCCAGCGCGTGGGGGGTGCGCAACCGCGCACAGATCAATCTGCTGCGCGCGGCGCTCGTCGCGTGCGCCGATCACGAGTTGAATGCGTCGACATTTACGGTGCGGTGTATCACGTCGACGGGGACGCATCTGTTCGGCGCCGTGGTGGGCGGCCTTGCCGCGTTGTCGGGACCGAGGCACGGCGGAGAAACGGCGCGCATCGCCGCGTTGTTCGACGAGGCCGCGCGCGCTGCCGATCTCGACCGTTATCTGGCCACGCGGCTCGCGCAGCACGAGCAGCACGAGCAGAGCGCGCCGGGTCCCGTGATCTCCGGGTTCGGTCATCCGCTGTATCCGGACGGCGATCCGCGCGCGCGGCTGCTGCTGGCATGGCTCGATGAATGTGCGCCCGCCCGCTCGCCGCTCGCCGACGTGCGGCGGCTTGCGCGTGCCGTGCGGGACACGACAGGCGCCGAGCCGACCGTCGACTACGCCCTCGCAGCTATCGAACGGGTGCTCGGCCTGCCCGCCGGCGCGGCGTTCACGCTTTTCGCGGTAGGCCGCGTGACGGGCTGGATCGCCCACGCGATGGAACAGACCAGCGACGGGCGGCTGATCCGTCCGCGCGCCAGGTACATCGGCGCGTACGAAGTGGACTGAGTCAAAGAACCAGGCCTCAGGCCGTCAGCAGCCAGCGCGGCATCCATGTCCAGCGCGGCGCGCGCCGCCGCTCGACCCGCACGGTGTCGCTCGGGCCGCTCGCCACCGTCAGCGAGAGGCGCACGCCGTCCCGCCCCGCGCTCAGCCACGCAACAACGCCGCGCTTGAGTTCGAACGACTCACCCGCTGCGAGCCAGTAATCCTCGGCGTCCCCTTCGACGGTCAGCCAGAGTTCGCCCGCCAGCACGTTCACGGCAAGCGGCTGCGCGACCCGCCAGGCGCTTGCCGGCTCGCCGTGCTCGAGTTCGAAAGTACGGATTTCACGCATCGCTATGCTCCTTGAAAGGCTTTTTCGCTTGCATCCATTATTGTCGTGCGATCATGACTGTCACATGCACAGTGCTGAACAGTTTCAAAAGAACTGTACAGCCAGAAAACCTGACAGTTGCAGGCGCTTTGACCATGACAGACCGCGACGGGCGGCTGGCGGAGCGCCCGAAAGAAGCGCGAAGGAACGCAAGCCATGAAGCTCGACATTGAACTGAACCGCGAAAGCGGCGTACCGCTCACCGAGCAGATCGTCAGCGGCGTACAGGACTGGATACGCTCGCGCACCGCGCATCCCGGCGCGAAGCTGCCGTCGATCCGCCAGTTCGCCACCGACAACGAAATCAGCCGTTTCCCCGTAATCGAGGCCTACGACCGGCTCGTGTCGCTCGGTTATCTGGATTCGCGGCCAGGGTCCGGCTTCTACGTCGCCGAACGGCATCGCGCCGCGATGAGTTGCCAGGGCGCGTCCGACCCGCGCCGCGCCGAAGATGAATCGACGCATATCCTGCAGCAGTTCAATCATCCCGGCGAATCGCTGAAGCTCGGCAGCGGCTTCATTCCCGAGGCATGGCGCGACATGGACAGCCTCGCGCAGGCGATCCGCCACGTGTCGCGCACCGACGGCGCGAGCATGATCGATTACGCCACGCCGCTCGGCAACGCGACGCTACGCGAGCTTCTGCAAGGGCGCATCGCGCAGCTCGGCATCGAAGCGGAGGCCTCGCAGATCCTGATCACGTTCGGCGCGAGCCAGGCGATGGACCTGCTGATGCGCTACATGCTCAAGCCCGGCGACACGATCTTCGTCGAAGACCCGGGCTACTACAACTTCAACGGCCTGCTGAAGCTGCATGGCGTGAACCTCGTCGGCATTCCCCGCACGCGCACGGGCCCCGACCTCGACGCGATGCAAACGCAGTTGCAGCAGCATCGGCCGAAGCTGTTCTTCATCAATTCGGTGTTTCACAACCCGACGGGCACGACCATCGCGCCGCCCATCGCGTTCCGCCTGCTGCAACTCGCGCGCGAGCACAACTTCAAGATCATCGAAGACGATATCTACGCCGACTTCCAGACCGAACCCACCGATCGCCTCGCCACGCTCGATCAGCTCGAACATGTGATCTACATCGGCGGGCTGTCGAAGACCTTGTCGTCGTCGCTGCGGATCGGCTACGTGATCGCGGATCACGCAACCATCAAGGATCTCGCCGACATCAAGATGCTGACGAGCATCGGCGGCTCGCGCTTTGCGGAAGCCGTGACCGTCGCGCTGCTCGAACGCGGCATGTATCGCAAGCATCTCGAAAGATTGCGCCGGCGCATGCGGGATGCGCTCGGCGCCACCGTGCAAACGCTCGAAATGAGCGGCTGGCAGGTATTCGAAAATCCGCTGGGCGGCAAGTTCGTGTGGGCGCGCGTGCCGCACATCGAGAACGCGGAGCGGCTCGTCGAGTGTGGCGCGCCGCTCGGCGTGACGGTGGCGCCCGGCAGCTACTTTCGGCCCAACGCGGAGCCGAGCCCGTGGATACGCGTCAACGCCGCGTTTGCCAACGATCCGCGCGCGCGAGCGTTCTTCGAGGCAGCGGTGCAGTTGAAGCCGTAGCAAAGACGTCGGGCGCAAGGATTAGCGCCCTTGTCAGCTGCAGACCGGCGCCACGCCGCCCACGCTTTTTCCTTAGAATGTGGGCTCCCCGCCCAGCCGCCCTTCCTTCATGTCCGAATCGACCGAATCCGCATCACGCGCCCCCAGCGACCGCACCGCGAACACCACGCCGACTGCCCGCTCGCTGACAGTGATGCTGTGGATCGTCGCGACGGGCTTCTTCATGCAGACGCTCGATTCGACGATCGTCAACACCGCGCTCCCCGCGATGGCGAAAAGCCTCGGCGAATTGCCGTTGCGCATGCAATCAGTCGTGATCGCGTACTCGCTGACGATGGCCGTGATGATCCCCGTGTCCGGCTGGCTCGCGGACAAGCTCGGCACGCGGCGCGTGTTCATGAGCGCGATCCTGGTCTTCACGGTCGGGTCGCTGCTGTGCGCGAATGCTCAGACGCTCACGCAACTGGTGCTCTACCGCGTGCTGCAAGGCGTGGGCGGCGCGATGCTGCTGCCCGTCGGCCGCCTCGCCGTGCTGCGCGTGTTTCCCGCCGAACGCTATCTGCCCGCGCTGTCGTTCGTTGCGATTCCGGGGCTGATCGGTCCGCTGATCGGCCCGACGCTCGGCGGCTGGCTCGTCAAGATCGCGTCGTGGCACTGGATTTTTCTGATCAACGTGCCCGTCGGCATCGCCGGCGTGATCGCGACGTTCATCTTCATGCCCGACAGCCGCAACCCCGATACCGCGAAGTTCGACATCAAAGGCTATGTGCTGCTGATCATCGGCATGGTGTCGATCTCGATGGCGCTCGACGGACAAACCGAATTCTCGATCCAGCACGCGACCATGCTGATGTTGCTGATCCTTTCGCTAGGCTGTTTCGTTGCCTACGGATTGCATGCGACGCGCGCCGCCAACCCGATCTTTTCGCTCGATCTGTTCAAGATCCACACGTTCAGCGTCGGCCTGCTCGGCAACCTGTTCGCGCGGATCGGAAGCGGCGCGATGCCGTATCTGATTCCGCTGCTGTTGCAGGTGAGCCTCGGCTACAGCGCATTCGAAGCCGGCCTGATGATGCTGCCCGTCGCCGCGGCCGGCATGTCGTCGAAGCGCCTCGTCACGCGGCTCATCATGAAGCACGGCTACCGGCGCGTGCTCGTGTCGAACACCGTGCTCGTCGGCCTCGCGATGGCGAGCTTCTCGCTGACGAGCGAGCATCAGCCGCTGTGGCTGCGCCTCGTGCAGCTTGCGTTCTTCGGCGGCGTCAACTCGATGCAGTTCACGGCGATGAACACGCTGACGCTCAAGGACCTCGGCACGGGCGGCGCGAGCAGTGGCAACAGCCTGTTCTCGCTCGTGCAGATGCTGGCGATGAGCCTTGGCGTCACCGTCGCGGGCGCGTTGCTGACCACATTCACCGGCCTCATGCCGCGCGTCACCGCGGCCAATTCGCTGCCCGCCTTTCACGCCACCTTCCTGTGTGTCGGCCTGATCACGGCGGCGACGTCGTGGATCTTCGCTCAGCTGTCGGCCGATATCCGGCAGCCCGCGAGGCGCGCCGATCCGCAGGAACGCACGTGATGCACGCGACATTCAGCGCTCGCCGTGCGGCATGGACGGAACCTTAACGGGGCGCGCGCCGCACCATCGATGTGCGCTTCGCTCACGGCGAGCATGACAGCATCGGCTGTCCCGGCGCAAAATTGCTGCAACAGCGGAGGGAACGGCGCAAAACACAGCGCAATCCACGCGACACGGCGCCAAAGCCGTAGTGGCTCGTCATGCGCATGTTTCTTGCTGCCCTATCCTGTAAACTTGACTCTTTCGCGCGTTCTCGCGCGGCCCGCCTCGCTTCTCAACCGATGACCGACACGATGAGCATGATCGAACTCGATCCTCCCGGCTTCCAGCCTCCGCGCCCCGTAGCGGGCGACGAAGGCTCCCGCCGCACCGTCCGGTATGGCGGCTACACGGTTTTCAGCGTATTTCAGCCGGTTTTCTCGGTGTCGCACCGTCGCGCGATCGGCTATCACGCGTCGCTGCGCGCACACGACGAAAACGAAAAGCAGGTGCCGTCCGCCGAAGTCTTCACCCAGGCCGCGCGGCGCGGCGACCTGCTGGAACTCGGGCGGCTCGCCGAATCGCTGCATCTGGGCAACTTCAACGCGTTCGACAGTCACGACGAATGGCTTTTCCTGAGCCTGCATCCCGCCGCGCTGATGGACACGAGCTATGGCGACGCGCTGCTCGCGGGCCTCAAGGCGCTCGGCCTGCCGCCGCAGCGCGTGGTGCTCGAAGTGTCCGAGCAGGCAGGCGGCGAAACGACGCGCTTCGCCGAGATCATCGACGCGCTGCGCAAGTCCGGCTTCCTGATCGCGCTCGACGGCTTCGGCGCGAAGCATTCGAACATCGACCGTGTGTGGAACCTGCGGCCCGACATCGTCACACTCGACCGCTGCATCCTCGCGCAGGCCAGCGAGCATTCGCACATCGAGCGCGTGCTGCCCGGCATCGTGTCGATGCTGCATGAATCGGGGCAACTGGTGCTGATGGGCGGCCTCACGACCGAACGCGACGCGCTGATCGCGCTCGAATGCAATGTGGATTTCGTGCAGGGCACGTTCTTCGCCGCGCCGAGCGTCGAGCCTGTCGCGCGTCAGGCGACTGTGAGCCTGATGGACAAGCTGTCGGCGGCGCTGCGCGAACGCGTGGCCGCGCGCGAGCGCGCGCAGTCCGAGCGGCTCGCGCCGTTCGTGACGGCACTCGAAGCCGCGAGCACGCATCTTGTCGAAGGCAAGCCGATGGCCGAGGCGACCGCGCCGCTGCTCGAACTGCGCGAAACGGCGCGCTGTTTCCTGCTCGACGGATCGGGGCGCCAGATCGGCGACAACGTGCTGCCGCAAGGCCGCGCGTCGCAACGCGCGAAACGCTTCCGACCGCTGTTGCATTCGGAAGGCGCAAGCTGGGAGCGTCGACCGTATTTCATTCAGGCCGTGCGCGCGCCCGGTCAGGTGCATCTGACGCCGCCCTATCTGTCGATCAACGAAGCGCACCTGTGCGTGACGGCGTCGATCGCGGCGGAAACCGCGCGCGGCATGCAGGTGTTATGCGTCGATATCAACTGGGAAGTGGCCGCGCATCGTAATTGACGCGGCCTGCCTGCTGACGGGCCGCAGCAGTTGCAGAATGGCCGCGCGCCCGAACACGCGGGTCGCGCTCGCCAGACGCAGCGCGCCCGTCACGATCCGCAACGCGACGATCCGCTCGTCTTCGTCGATCGAAATATCGAACAGCGCGTCGATCTCTCCATCGCGCATCAATGCCACGGCGTTCATGCCGTTCATCGTCACCGTCTCGATCTGGTCGCCACGGCCGCGCATCGACAGCGTGGTCGCCGCCTGTTCGGCCGTCGCGATGGCATCGGCCGTGTCGGGCGCGTCGCTCATCACGCTCGGCACCTCGCAGAAGAGCCGCACGAGCCCCGCCCGATCCTGCGCTTCCAGTGCCGCCCGCAGACGCTCGACGATGCGTGCGTGCGCGGCGGGATCGGCGCGCTTCGCCGGCACGCCTTCGCGCTGCAAACGCTCCCGCGCGCGATGCACCATCTGCCGGCAATTCGCGGGCGTTTTCGCGAGGATTTTCGCGATCTCCGCGTAGTCGCAATCGAATGCCTCATGCAGCACGAATGCCGCGCGCTCCTCGGGCTTCAGCCGTTCGAGCAGCAGCATCACGCCATATGACATCTGCACCGCCTGCAACGCCAGGTCTTCCGCCGACGGCGCAAGACTCTCGATCCACGGTTCCGGCATCCAGCCGCCCGAACGCGTCGCGCGCTCGATCTGCAGATGGCGAAGCCGGTCGATCGCGAGGTGTGTCGTAATCGTCGTGAGCCATGCGGCCGACGAACGCAGCGCGCTCGCGTCGGCCGCATGCCATTTGAGCCACGCGTCCTGCACGATGTCTTCCGCTTCCGCGCGGCTGCCGAGCATCCGGTACGCGAGCGCGAAGAGCCTCGCGCGCACCGCCTCGAAATCCGCCGACTTGTCTCTGTTCATTTCCATGCGAGCCGCTCCTGTGGCGTTGTCTCCGGGTTGACGCGTCAGCCGCCCGGAATGTGACAGGGCCACGCAAAAATTCTTCTGTCACGCCGCGCCGCGCGTCCGCGTCATGCGACTGAAACCCGCCTCGTGCGGGCCTTTTCACGGGTCTTTTCACGGGTGTTTTCAGTCAATCAGCGAGGAACGCATGCACCGACACTTCACTTCACCCGCCGCGTCCGGCTTCAACTTCGTGCCGACCGTCATCGAGCAATCGGGACGCGGCGAACGCGCCTACGACATCTATTCGCGCCTGCTGCGCGAGCGGATCGTGTTTCTGGTCGGCCCGGTCAACGACCAGTCGGCAAGCCTGATCGTCGCGCAGTTGCTGTTTCTCGAATCGGAGAACCCTGACAAGGATATTTCTTTTTACATCAACTCGCCGGGCGGCTCGGTCTACGACGGCCTCGCGATCTTCGACACGATGCAGTTCATCAAGCCCGACGTATCGACGCTCTGCACGGGCTTCGCGGCCAGCATGGGCACGTTTCTGCTCGCTGCGGGCGCGCCCGGCAAGCGCTTTGCGTTGCCGAACGCGCGCATCATGATCCATCAGCCCTCGGGCGGCGGCCAGGGCACGGCGTCGGACGTGGAGATCCAGGCGAAGGAAGTGCTGTATCTGCGCGAGCGCCTGAACAGCGTGCTCGCGGAAAGAACGGGCCGGAGCATCGCGCAGATCGAGAAGGACACGGATCGTGACAACTTCATGTCAGCGGATGCGGCGAGAGCCTATGGCCTCGTCGACGACGTGCTGGCGACACGCGTGCCTGCTGTAACCGAAGCGGCACACAGCGCGATGTAGCGTTTTCTTCTCGCGCTTAGCGCAGGCGCGCGGCGAGATACGACGAAACGACCAGCCTGTACTCGTCGACCAGCGCCTTGCGATCTTTCGGCTTCGCGGCTGCGTAAAGCGGATTCAGGCTTTTCACGACCTGCAGCGTGACCTCGGCGACGCGGAACGCGTCGTCGTCCGATAACGCCGGACTGTAGCGCTGAAACAGTTCGGCGAAGCGGCCGCGCAAGCGGTTGCGCGCGGCCGCATCGCGTCTGAAATTCAGCGTCACCGACAATAGCGGCAAATACGCGGGCCGCGCCGCGATGAAATCGATCATCAGCGCGAAGAGGCGCTCGACCAGTTCGCCGACGCTCCATTCGTGCGCCGCTTCACCCAGCGCGCGCCATTGCGCGTCCATTTCATCGCCATAGCGCGTGCGCAGCGCGAAAACGAGCGCATCCTTGTTCGGAAAGTATTGATAGACGGCACCAATCGACGCGCCCGCACGCTCCGCGATCGCCGTCATCGTCGCGGCGTCGAAACCGCGCTCCGCGATCACGTCGCCGGCGGCGTCGAGCAGCGCATCGACGCGCCTTGCCGCGCGCTCCTGCTGGGGAATGCGCCGCACTTTTGGATGATCTGAGGACAGACTCATGTTTACCGCCTATCATGACATGAGGGCATCCTCACATATAGGTGACATATGGCGCAAGCGCTTTCCATCGATCCGCGCAGCACCGCTATCGTGCTGATCGATCTGCAGCACAGCAATGTCGGCCGGCAACTGGCGCCGCATTCCGCCGCCGATGTCGTCGCGCGTTCCGTGCGCGCCGCCGATGCACTGCGCGCGGCGGGCGGCACGGTCGTGTTCGTGCGCGTCGATGTCGCACAATTGCTGTCATTGCCCGCCGATGCGCCACTGCGTCCGCGCGATGCGCCCGCTCCGCCGCCGCAGGCATCGGACCTCGTGCCCGAGTGCAATGTGCAGGCCGGCGATCTCGTCGTGACGAAGCGCCAGTGGGGCGCGTTCTACGGCACGGATCTGGAACAGCAATTGCGACGCCGTCATATCCGCACCATCGCGCTGACGGGCATTGCGACGAACTTCGGGGTCGAGTCGACAGCGCGCGCGGCCTTCGACCAGGGCTACGAACTGATCTTCCTCGAAGACGCAATGTCGGGCCTGTCGGGCGACACGCATGCTTTTCCCATCGAACATATCTTCCCGCGCATGGGCTTCGTGCGTTCGACAGAGGAATTCATCAGCGCCGCTGCCGAAACAGGGACGTTCGGCGGCGCCTGAGCGCATTGCAGGCCGATCGTCGTGCAAAACCTCGATCAGCACCGCGTTGTGTGAGACGATCGAGCCTGCACTTCATTGGAGAAGCATATGGCGTCATCCCAGGATACCGTCAGCATGGCGCTGTTCTGTGATTTCGAAAATGTCGCGCTCGGCGTACGCGACGCGAAATACGAAAAATTCGACATCAAGCTGGTCCTCGAGCGGTTGCTGTTGAAAGGCAGCATCGTGGTGAAGAAGGCGTACTGCGACTGGGACCGCTACAAGGGCTTCAAGGCCGCAATGCACGAAGCGAACTTCGAACTGATCGAAATTCCGCACGTGCGGCAGTCGGGCAAGAATTCCGCGGACATTCGCCTCGTCGTCGATGCACTCGACCTCTGCTATACGAAGTCGCACGTCAATACGTTTGTCATCATCAGCGGCGATTCGGATTTTTCGCCGCTCGTGTCGAAGCTGCGCGAAAACGCGAAGCAGGTGATCGGCGTGGGCGTACAGCGCTCGACGTCGGATCTGCTGACGGCCAATTGCGACGAATTCATCTTCTATGACGACCTCGTGCGCGAGAGCCAGCGCGCCGCCGCGAAGCGCGACAGCGCCAAGGCCGCGCAGCAGGCGGCCCAACAGGCGACGAAACGCGCATCCGAGGGCGAGAAGCGCAAGGAAGACCTGGAAACGCGCAAGACCAAAGCGGTCGAACTCGCCGTGCAGACCTTCGATGCGCTCGCGTCGGAGCGCGGCGATAGCGGCAAGATCTGGGCATCGGTGCTGAAAAACGCGATCAAGCGCCGCAAGCCCGATTTCAACGAGACGTACTACGGTTTCCGTGCTTTCGGCAATCTGCTCGAAGAAGCGCAGTCGCGCGGGCTGCTCGAAGTGGGCCGCGATGAGAAGTCGGGCACGTTCGTGTATCGCAGCGCGTCGTCCGGTGTCGCTGCGACGGCCGAGGTCGCTACCACTCGCGAGTCAGGTGACGAATGGGCGGCCATGCCCGCTGCCGCCGAGATCGTCGATCTGGAGGAAGCGACTGTCACGGCTTCCGTCGAAGAGGATGTGCCCGCCGAGCAGCCGTTCGAGGATGCGCCGCAAGCCGTATCGACCGGTCACGCGGACGCCGGCAAGAGCGACACGCGCCGCAAGGGACGCGGCACGCGCAAGCCTGCTGCGAAGCGAGCGAAGAAGAAAACGGAACGCGTCGAAGCGGCCGAAGGCGAAACGGATTCGTCGCTGGCTGCGGAGTCGCAGCATGTCCCGGAACAGGTCGCGGTACCCGAGGCTCACGCGCCTGCGCCCGAAGCGGAACATCCCGCGACGGAAGCGCCCGCTGCGAAGAAGAAGCCCTCGCGCAAATCCACGGCGCGCAGCCGCCGTCCTCGCAAGACCGAGTCGGCCAATGACGCGGAGTGAGTGACGCTGTATGTGAAAACGCCGCTCGTTCGAGCGGCGTTTTGCTTTGCTGACCACGCAGCGTGCGTCACATGTTCGGATAGTTCGGACCGCCGCCGCCTTCGGGCGTCACCCACACGATGTTCTGCGTCGGGTCCTTGATATCGCAGGTCTTGCAGTGGACGCAGTTCTGCGCATTGATCTGCAGACGGTCTTCGTCTTCTTCGGTTTTGACGAACTCGTAGACACCCGCCGGGCAGAAACGCGCTTCCGGACCGGCGTAGGTTTGCAGATTCAGTGTGATGGGAATGCTCGCGTCCTTGAGCGTCAGGTGTGCAGGCTGATTCTCTTCGTGATTCGTGTTCGAGATGAACACCGACGAGAGACGGTCGAACGTCAGCTTGCCATCCGGCTTCGGATACTCGATCGGCGTGCACTGCGATGCCGGTTTGAGCATCTCGTGATCCCAGTGCTGGTGATGCAGCGTCCACGGCACATTGCCGCCCAGCAGCTTCTGTTCGATGCCGACCATCAGCGTGCCGAGATACAGGCCCTTGCTCATCCACTGCTTGAAGTTGCGCGCTTTATGCAACTCCGTGTGCAACCATGATGCTCTGAACGATTCGGGATATGCGGTCAGTTCGTCGTTATGGCGGCCTGCCTGCACGGCCTCGAATGCGGCATCGGCGGCGAGCATGCCTGTCTTGATTGCCGCGTGCGAGCCCTTGATCCGCGACGCGTTCAGGAAGCCTGCGTCGTCGCCAACGAGTGCGCCGCCCGGGAAAGCGAGCTTCGGCAGCGACAGCAGGCCGCCTGCCGTAATCGCGCGCGCGCCGTACGACACGCGCTTGCCGCCTTCGAGGAACTTGCGGATCTCAGGGTGCGTCTTGTAGCGCTGGAATTCCTCGAACGGCGACAGATACGGATTCGAATAGCCCAGGCCGACGACAAAGCCCACCATCACCTGGTTATTGTCGATGTGATAGAGGAACGAGCCGCCGTAAGTCTGCGTATCGAGCGGCCAGCCGGCCGTGTGGATCACGAGGCCGGGCTTGTGCTTCGCCGGATCGATTTCCCACAGTTCCTTGATGCCGATGCCATACACCTGCGGATCGGCGCCGTCGCGCAGCTTGAACTTGTCGGAAAGCTGGCGGCCCAGATGGCCGCGCGCGCCTTCGCAGAACAGCGTGTACTTCGCGTGCAGTTCCATGCCGAGCTGGAAGTTCTCGGTCGGCTCGCCGTCCTTGCCGATGCCCAGATTGCCCGTCGCAACGCCCTTGACCGAGCCATCTTCGTTGTACAGCACTTCAGCGGCAGCAAAACCCGGAAAAATTTCGACGCCCGCCGCTTCGGCCTGCTGGCCTAGCCAGCGCGTGACGTTCGCGAGACTGATCACGTAGTTGCCGTGATTCTTGAAATTGTCCGGCAACGCCCAGTTCGGCACCGATTTCGCGCCCGTTTCGGAGAGAAACAAAAAGCGGTCTTCCGTCACTTCGACGTTCAAAGGCGCGCCCTTATCCTTCCAGTCGGGGATTAGCTCACAAAGCGCACGCGGGTCCATCACCGCGCCCGACAGAATATGCGCGCCGATCTCCGAACCCTTTTCGAGCACACAAACGCCAATCTCGACGCCTTTCTCCACGGCACGCTGCTTGAGTCTGATCGCAGCAGCTAGACCCGCCGGGCCTCCGCCGACGATCACCACGTCATATTCCATCGACTCGCGCGGACCCGCGAGTTCTGCACACAGAAGAGTCTCGTTCGACACTGCGTCGCGTCTCCATATCTATCGCTGTTACCGGATGAGTGGACGATAAGGACGCCTCCCCCGCCAAACACCACCCCGCTCGGGTGGACGCCGCACGCGCCTCCCTCTGCATCAGCCAGCCCCGAAAGCCCGCCATCACAGCGATTCGCCTCCCACCTGATTCGGGTGGTGCCGCCCGAACGACGGCCGCCGTACTGTGGCCGTCAATACGCTGCCGGCCGTCTTTCCTGGACGCGCGGGCACGCACGACGAATCAAGGAGACAACATGCTCATCTGGCAAACCTGCGTCCGGGGTGGCTCATGAACCATTCAACCGCCCTGCCGCCGCGCGCGGCCTGGACCCTGGCGCTCATGCTCGCCGGTCTCTACACGGTCAACTTCCTCGACAAGGTCGTGCTCGGCATGGTCGCCGTGCCGTTGATGGCCGAACTGCATCTGTCGCCTGCCGAATTCGGGCTGGTCGCGGGCAGCTTCTTCTGGCTCTTCTCGGTATCGACGATCGTCGTCGGCTTCGCATCCAACCGCATTTCAGCGCGCTGGCTGCTGCTCGCGATGGGCATGAGCTGGGCCATGATCCAGGTGCCTCAGGCGCTCGCCACCAGCGCACTCGCGATCCTCGTGTGCCGCGTGATACTCGGCGCCGCCGAAGGCCCCGCGTTCTCCACCTCCGTCCACGCCATTTGCCAGTGGTTCCCCGACCACAAGCGCAGCCTGCCCATCGCCATCGTCAGCCAGGGCGCCGCGCTCGGGCTGCTGCTCGCCGGTCTGCTGATCCCGCTCGTCACGCGCAAATGGGGATGGCGGATGAATTTCTTCGTGTTGTGCGGGATCGGTGTGGTGTGGAGCATCGCGTGGCTCTATATGTCGCGCGAACGCGGGCAGCGCGACGCGGATAAGCTGGCGGCGACCTCCCCCGAATCGACGCACGAGCACGGCCACGCGCCCGCCCGCCTACCCTACCGGACGATCCTCACCGATCCGTCCATCGTGTCGATCTTCCTGCTCGGCTTCTCCGCGTACTGGATGCTCGGTCAGAACCTGACCTGGCTGCCGAGCTACCTCGAAAAAGGACTCGGTTTCGATGGCATCGACGCGGGCCGCTGGTTCGCCGTCGTGATCGGTGTCGCGTCGCCCGTCAATATCGGCCTGAGCTGGCTGTCCGAGCGGATGCTGGCGCGCGGCGTGTCGACGCGCGTCGCCCGCGCACAGTTGCTGAGCGTCGTGGCGATGGTGGCAGGCGCGCTGTTCGTCGCTGTCTCGGCGCTCGATCTGCCGCCCATCGGCAAAACACTGCTGTTCGCGCTTGCCGGGGCGCTGCCGACGCTCTGCTTTCCGCTCGCGCCCGCCTTGCTCGCCGAAGTCGTGCCCGAGAGCCAGCGCGGCGCAGTCGTCGCGATCTACACGGCCCTCGCAAGCCTCGGCGCAGCGATCGCACCCACCGTCATGGGGCGCATCGTTCAGAGCGCCGGCGCTGGGAACGGTCATGCGTACGAGAACGGCTTCCTGATCGGCGCGGCGCTGCTGTTCGTCGCGGCGCTTGCGGCATTGCGCTGGCTTCACCCGGAGCGCTCGAACCGCGTGCTGAGTCGTCGGCTCGCGCCCGTCTCCGCGTGACGCGATGGGCGTCGCGTGGCGCCATCGCGAAACTTTCTGGCAGAGAGCCATCGCTCGCGTAGGGCGTGCGTCGACGAATGCACCTGCGGTCTTTCGCATCTTCACGTCCCGAGAACAAACGCGATTCGCGCCGAAGCAAGCTGACACGAACGCGACGCAGCGACCGGTCAACCGCCACTCCAGCCGACAATTTCCCGCCGGATCACCTGCGTGCGGTCACCTTGCCGCCCGCTTCGGCTACCAGCAAGGAGACATCAAATGAACGCAAACGTCCAGGCCATCAGACCGGCACAGCCGGAAGTAGCCAGCGAAAGCTGGCCATTCGAAGTCGCGCGGTGCACGCCCGCCATCGGCGCGGAAATCAGCGGCATCGACCTGCGCGAGCCGCTCGACGATGCGACCTACGCTGCGCTGCGCCGCGCGGTGGTGAGGCACAAGGTCATCTTCTTTCGCGACCAGGACATCACGCCCGCGCAGCACGTCGCGTTCGCGCGCCGCTTCGGCAAACTGGAGATCCATCCGACATTCCCGCATCACCCCGATCATCCCGAGCTCGTGATCATCGGCCGCAACGATGCGAAGCGCGGCCGCGAGAACCTCTATCACAGCGACGTATCGTGGCGCGACGTGCCTTCGATGGGCTCGATCCTGCGCTGCGTGCAATGCCCGGAGGTAGGCGGAGACACGATGTGGATCAACATGGTCGCCGCCTACGAAAACCTGCCCGAGGAAGTCAAGTCGCTGATCCAGAATCTGAAGGCCGCGCATGAATTTCTGCCGCTATTCGGCATCGTGGTGCCCGAAGAGCAGCACGACGAGATGCGCAAGAAGTTTCCGCCAGCGATTCATCCCGTGGTGCGCACGCACCCGGAGACGGGCGAAAAGATTCTCTACGTGAACGAGGCGTTCACGACGCATATCGTGAACTACGGTCATCACACGGTTCCGCGCTATCGCTTCGGTTTCGACTTCAAGCTCGCGGAAATGGAACTGCTGCAGTACCTGTTCCGCCAGGCGCAGGCGCCCGAATATCAGGTGCGTCTGCGCTGGCAGCCGAACACGATCGCGTTCTGGGACAACCGCTCGTGCCAGCACTACGCGGTGCAGGACTACTTCCCCGCGGTGCGGCACATGATGCGCGCCACGGTCGTCGGCGATCGCCCGGTTTGAAGCCACACACGGAGAACAACGAATGAAGTTGATCAACAGGTTTTATATCGATGGCCGCTGGGTCCAGCCAGCTGAAGGCGGCAGGCTGATGGAGATCGTCAGTCCGTCGACGGAAACGACCATCGGCCAGCTCACGCTCGGCTCTGCGCACGACGCGGATCACGCCGTCGCCGCTGCGCGCGCCGCGTTTCCCGCGTGGTCGGAAAGCTCGCGCGAAACGCGTATCGCATTGCTCGAACGGATCATGGCCTGCTATCGCGAGCGTGTCGGCGAACTTGCGCACGCCGTCTGCGAAGAAATCGGCGCGCCTATCTCACTGTGCAAGACCTTGCAGGCGCCCATCGGCCTCGCGCACCTGCAGGCGACCATCGACACGCTGCGCCACTTCGAATTCGAAAGCACGCGTGGCAAGAGCGTGGTGCGCCGCGAAGCGATCGGCGTCGCCGCGTTGATCACGCCGTGGAACTGGCCGCTGAACCAGATCGTCGCGAAGGTCGCGCCGGCGCTCGCAGCCGGCTGCACGGTGGTGCTCAAGCCGTCCGAACTGGCGCCGCTCGACGCGAAGATCTTCGCCGAAATCATGCACGACGCGGGCACGCCCGCTGGCGTGTTCAACATGATCTTCGGCGAAGGACGCGAGGTCGGCGCGCGGTTGTCGGCGCATCCACATGTCGACATGGTGTCGATCACGGGTTCGACGCGCGCGGGTGTCGAGGTGGCCATCAGCGCGGCGCCGACCGTCAAGCGTGTCGCGCAGGAACTGGGCGGCAAGTCGCCGCTGCTGATTCTCGACGACGCCGATCTGCAGGCCGCCGTCACCACGGGCGTCGCGCAATGCATGGCGAACTCCGGGCAGACCTGCATCGCGCCGACGCGCATGCTCGTGCCGCGCGCGCGTTACGACGAAGCGGTGGCGATGGCCGCCACCGTCGCCAATGCGATTGCCGTCGGCGATCCGTCGAACGAGGCGACGAAGATGGGACCGCTTGCGAACCGCGCGCAGTTCGACAAGGTGCAGCGCATGATCGGCATGGGCATCGAAGAAGGCGCACGGATTGCGGCGGGTGGTCCGGGTCGCCCGGCCGGTCTTGAACGCGGCTTTTACACGAAGCCGACCGTGTTCGCCGATGTGCATAATCAGATGAAGATCGCGCGTGAGGAAATCTTCGGCCCGGTGCTGTGCGTGTTGCCTTATGACGACGAAGGCGACGCGATCGCGATCGCCAACGACAGCGACTACGGCCTCGCCGCCTATGTCGCTTCGAGCGATCTGCAGCGTGCACGGCGCGTCGCCACGAAACTGCGCGCAGGCTCAGTGCGCATCAACGGCGCGATGCTCGATGTCACGGTGCCGTTTGGCGGCTACAAGACCTCGGGCAATGGGCGCGAGTATGGCGCGGAAGGGCTCGCGGAATTTCTGGAGTGCAAGTCGGTGACGGCGTAATTCGCGCGGACGTCCACAACAAAACGGGAGATGACGTTGCACGTCATCTCCCGTTTTCTCTTGATACGACGCAGCCGTCAGAAACGATGCGTCATGCCCGCCACGCCGAGAATCTGCTTCGATCCGTCCGCTGCCGCGACGCCCGGCCAGCTCATGTTCGCAATGCCGTTGTTCTTCATGTAGCCCGCGCGCATGTAGACGCTCGTGCGCTTGGACAGGCTGTGATCCGCACCGATCTGGATGCCGAGCGTGTTGTCCTGCACGCCGCGCACACTGCGATAGATGCCCGCGACCTCGATCACGTCGGCGGATGTCGCCTGGATCGTCGTGCCCAGTTCCATGATGCTAAACGGATGCACCAGCGACGACAGCGCGCCCACTGGACCGACGCCCGGCACCGTCACGATCTGGCTGTTGGCAGGTGTCTTGACCTTGTTGTACGCGTAGTTGAACTGCACGTTGACGATGCCGAAGCGGTAGCCGAGCGCGCCCGTATAGTGCTCCGTCGACACGAGGTTGAACGTGCTCGCGGGCAGCGGCAGCCCCGCGGCCGTCTGGCCGAGCGACACCGTCTCCTGTCCGCCATGCTGGAACTGGTACGCGAGTGCCGCATAGAGCCCCGCGCCCTGGTACGTCAACGCGATATCGAACATGTTGCCCGACGTCGATGCGATCGGCTGCGAGGTCGTTACCGGGAATGCGTACATCGCGTAAAGCTTTACGCCCCACATTTCCGGCGACTGATACATGATCGAGTTGCTCTGGCGTCCCGACACATACTGCGTCGCGAGCGTCGCGCGGTCGCGGAGGCCCGCGAGGTCGGCGGCGGCGATCGGCGACAGCACTTCGTTGCCGCGAAACGGATCGGTGGGATAGACAGCCCAGAAGCTCGGCTGATACTGGCGGCCAAACGAGAGTTGTCCGTAGTCGTCGTGCTTGAGCCCGACCCACGCCTGCCGGTAAAACAGCGACGTCGAATCGGCGAAGAAGGTGCCGTTGTTGACGTTGAAGCCGTTCTCGACCGTGAACGCCGCCTTCAGCCCACCGCCCAGATCTTCGACGCCTTTCAGGCCGAATTGCGAGCCCGCCGAGCCGCCGCTGCGCTCCGAAAACGAATGGTAGCCGGGCACGTAGGCCGAGCCCGGCCCGCTTCTGGTTCCCGCGCCGCTATTCAGGTACTGGCCGAACACGTCGACCACGCCATAGAGCGTCACGCTCGACTGCGCGGCCGCGCCGCCCGCGGCAAATGCCAGGGTGGCGCCCAGCACCCCTTTACTGATGAAACGCATGCACTGTCTCCTCACATTGTCTCCGCATGTCGCGGACGTGGTCCTGCACGATCGCGCCGAAGCCGGCCATTCTGCCTGGCAGACCGAAACGATGATTCGTCCGATGGCTTGTCGCTGACCTATGGTTGCAGGCGCCCGCAGGCGCGCCGCCCACCCGAATGGAGTGGGTATGGGAATACCCCGATCGAAGCGCCACCACCCGAATGAGGTGGCAGCGCGCGCGATGCGACCGTCTACGCTCGAAGCGAGGTTTCTTTTTTGCGATGTCCGCTTGCGCTTTTTTCCGATTCGCTTCCTTCGTCCACTTTCCGCGAGACTTCCCGTCATGAACGATCCAGCCACGCGCAAACCCACCCGGCGTCTGCTGCATACGCGCCACATCGTCTGCAACGGCTACGAACGCAGCGACGGACTGTTCGATATCGAGGCGCGCCTCACCGATATCAAAGCCGACACGGCTGACCTGCTCTACAAGCAGGTGCCCGCCGGCGAGCCGCTCCACGATCTGCGCATCACGCTCACCATCGACGCGACGGGTCTGATCCGGCGCGCGAGCGCATCGACGGATACCGGTCCTTCGCCGTATTGCGCGCAGATCAACGCGGCCTATGAAAGCCTCGCGGGCGTGCGGATCGCGGCTGGCTTCAGGCAGCAGGTGAAAGAGCGCGTGGGTGGCAAGCACGGCTGCACGCATCTGACGGAACTGCTCGGCCCGCTGGCGACCACCGCGCTGCAGACGCTGATGGGCACACGTCCCGGCGGCGGCGACGCCGACGCGCACCTCGCGCAGATGACCGATACCTGTCATGCGTGGCGCGCCGACGGCGAAGTCGTGCGCTTCGTACGCAAACGCCGGAGCGAAACATCACGCGACCGCGATGCCGCGATCGACGCAGAAAAGCCCGCGATCGTCGCACGCTCCCTTTCAGATGCGTAATGACATGGCGCAAGCGTTCGCCCTTTTTTATTGAGATAAGGAGCGCTAGGCGTGCGTTACCGCAACGCCGCCCGGCCTCCTATCGGTATCGCCCCGAGGCTGCGCTTGATTTGCACTGCGATAGAATGGCCTGTCAATTTTTGTCGTCCCAAAGGCCATTACCGATGGCGCGGGAGACACGAGGCGCAGGTCGATATGCCGCAGAATTCCCGCTCTACTCCCGCTTGCCGGCACGACGCCGGCACCGAAGAATCCGGCGTCCACCTCCGCTTGCTTCCTCCTCGCAGCGCGGCGCGGGTCGTCGCGCGCGAACGGTTGCTCGCGCAACTGCGCGACGCGCGCCGCATGCGCTGCATCGTCGTTCAGGGACCGGCCGGCTCGGGCAAGACGACGGCGCTCATCGCCTGGCGCGAAGCGTTGCTGCCGCTCGGCTTCGATATCGCGTGGCTGACTTTCACATCGGAAGACGACGATCCCACCGTCTGCCTCGACGATCTGGTCGGCAGCCTCCGGCAGGTGAATCCGTCGATCGGCAAGGAAGCCGCGCTGCTCGGCGGCCGCGGGATGGATGAGGAAGCCGTCGAGCGCACGGTGATCGCGCTCGTCAACGGCATCGCGCGCCACCCCGCCGAACTCGTGCTGGTACTCGACGACGTGCATCATCTCGCCAACGCGCGCAACCACGAAGCGCTGCAGTGGCTGCTCGACTACGCGCCCACGAACCTGCATGTCGTGTTCGCGTCGCGCACCATCCTGCCGTTGTCATTGGGCAGGTTGCGCGACCAGGGTCTGGTGCTCGAACTCGACATGCGCGATTTGCGCTTCACTGCCCAGGAATCCGAAGCCTTTCTGAAAGCGCAGATCGGCGACATTTCCCCGAAGGACGCGCGCCGCCTGCACGAACTGGCCGACGGCTGGGCGGCGGGACTGCAACTATTCGCGATCCGCGCGAAGCGCAACCGGCAAGGACAGAACGACAGCGCATCGGCGGATATCCCGGCGCCATTGCACTTGCAGGACCCGCGCGCGTTCGCCGACTATTTCGAACGCGAGGTACTGTCGCGGCTGTCGCCTTCCGAGGTCGATCTGCTGATCCGCATGGCCGCGTGCGCGCGCATCTGCGGGCAGCTTTGCGTCGCGCTCGTCGCGGGCGAGCAGCGTCCCGCCGAGGTGCTCGCGCTGCTCGTACGGCTGGAGAGCGACAACCTGTTCGTCGCGCCCGTCGAGTCGCAAGACGCTGCCGTGTGGTATCGGCTCAATCCGCTGTTTCGGGAAACGCTGCTCGAACGTTTCGGCGCGCGCAGCGAGCGTTACCAGCGCGACGTGCACCGCGCCGCGTGGACCTGGTTCCGCGCCCACGGCCACGCGGACGAAGCCGTGCGACATGCGCTGCTCGCGGGCGAACCGGGCGAAGCCGCAGATCTCGTGCTCAACGTTGCGCGCGAGTTGCAGGTAGGCGGCGAGCTGCGCAAAGTCGTCGCACTGATCCGCATGCTGCCCGTCGCCGAGATTCAGGCGCGCATCGGTTTGCGTCTGTGGATGGCCCATCTGCATCTGTACGCGCGCGATTTCGCCGCCTGCGAGACGACGGTCGCTGGACTGCAAAGCGACATCGGCCACGCAAATCCGTCGCTGCAATACCGGCTCACGCTGCTGCAAGCCGCGCTTGCCGTGCAGCGCGACGACACGGACGGCGCGATGTCGATCCTGCCGCGTCTGCTAGAAGCGCCCGCCGAGGCAGACGGGCTGATCGTCGGCGCGCGCAACAATATACTTTCGTGGCTGTACATGCATCGCGGGCAATACACGGACGCGCGGCGCATCCAGCTCGACTCGCCGCCCATCCTGTTCGATGGCGCGCCGCTTGTCGGCACGAGTGCGGGCACGCTGAACGGACGCTGCTTCGTCGGGTTCAGCTACGCACTGGAAGGCAAGTTCGTCCAGGCCGAGCGCATCTGCCGCGACGTGCTGTTCGAAGCCGACTCGCGCGGCAGCTCCGCCGCCGAAGCGAGTTGCCTCGCGGCGGCGCTGCTCGGCGAAGTGCTGTACGAGTTCAATGAGCCCGACGCGGCGCGCAAGCTGATCGAAGGCCGCGTCGACGTGCTGGAACGCGTGTCGGTGCCGGATTCGGTGCTGCGCGTCCACACGGTGCTGGCGTCGGCGCACTGGCTGGCGGGCCATCATCTCGACGCGATGGCCTATCTCGAACGGCTCGACGAATACGCATCGCAGCACGGGCTGCTGCGCCTCGTCGCGCACGGCCTCGCCGAGCAGGTGCGCCACCATCTGTCGATCGATCATTTCGATGCGGCTGAAGCCGCGCTCGCGCGCCTCGATGCGATCGCCCCGCGGGTTCCGCCCGAGCGCGCGACTACGCTGACTGCCGTGGCCGCGCTGACGGAACAGGCGCATATCGACTGGTGCGTCGCGCACGAAGACTTCGAGGCGGCTGCCGTGCGACTGCAACCGTTGATCGCGCTGTGCGAGGAGCGCGGCTGGCAACGCCAGGCGGTGCGCTATCAGATGCAGGCGGCCGTCGTCGCGGCCCGGCTCGGACGCACGGCGGCGATGCATAAGTACGTGTTGTCCGCGTTGCGCCTGGGCCATCGCCTCGGTCTCGTGCGCAGTATTCTCGATGCGGACCGTGGCGCGCTGGATGTGATTCATGCCGTGCTGGACGCGATACCGGAAGATCCGTTGCTGCGCTTCTATGCTTCGCGCCTCGATGCGGCGCATCAGGCCGCGGTGGCCCTTGCTGGCCGGTGCGATGCGCCGGTCGATGCGCGCGGCAATGTCGCGACAGGCGCCGAACTGCTGAGCGAGCGCGAAACCGAAGTCGTGCATCTGCTCGCGCAGGCGCTGCCGAACAAGAAGATCGCGCGCACGCTCGGTTTGTCGCCGGAAACCGTCAAGTGGCATCTGAAAAATATCTACGGCAAGCTCGGCGTATCGAGCCGTGACGAAGCGGTTGCACGCGTGCGCGACTTCGAGTTGGGATGCGCGTCGGGCGATATCGTCCGCTGAGCCCGACGGGTCGCGCGGCGCGGCCCGCAACGTCCCCCCATCGGCGTTCCCTCCATACAGCGCCGCCACCCGGCTCGGGTGGTTTTGCGCGTAGCCTCTGCCACTATTCTTGGATACAGGTCAGCCGCGCGTCGACACGCCGGCGGCCTTCAATACAAAACGTGGATGCGCGATGCGCATCAGGCAGTACGGCAACCATGTGGCATGAGTCCAGCGTAAGGCGCCAAAGCGCCCACGCTGGTCGTCGCTGACATAGGAGACAAGACCTCATGATGACGGTCACCCCCACTCAACCGGCGGCAGCGTCCTACCGTCCCGTTCGTATTCCCGAGCGGCGCACGCTGGTCGAACGTCGTGCGGATGGCACGCTGATACTGCGCTCGGCCACGCCGCCTCCCGACATCGCGGAACGAAGCTTCGCGGATTTCATCCCCGCCTGGGCCGCTCAGCGAGGCAACCAACCCGCGTTCCGCGAGCGCGACGCACACGGCGACTGGCGTTCGCTCAGCTGGGCCGACCTGTGGCGGCAAGTCCAGCTCGTCGGCGCGGCGCTGCTCGGGCTCGGCCTCGATCAGGATCAGCCGCTGATGCTGCTGTCGGGCAATTCAATCGAGCAGGCGGTGCTGCTGCTAGCCGCCGAATACGTCGGTGTGCCCACTGCGCCCGTCTCCCCCGCCTACTCGACCGTCAGCAAGGATTTCGCCCGCCTGCTCGGCGTCGCGACGCTCGTGCCGCCCGCCGCGCTGTTCGTGCAGGACACGGCGCCGTACGAGCGCGCCCTCGCCGCGCTCGGCTCCGCTACGACGACCGTCATCGCAGTCCAGGGCCTGCGCCCTGGCGTCATCGCCTGGGCCGACCTGATCGCCGAAGACCTCACGCCGCAGCAGATCGCAAAGGTGGCAGCCGCGCACGCGGCGATCCGCGCCGACGACACCGCGCGCGTGCTGTTCACGTCCGGTTCGACGGGCACGCCCAAAGGCGTCGCGCTGACGTACGGCAACTTCCGCGCGGTCGCCGCGTACTACGCGGACAATCTCGGCTGGCTGCGCGAGACCGAGCCGGTGTTTCTCGACTGGCTGCCGTGGCACCATGGCCTCGGCGGCGTGCTGAACCTCGGGCGCTCGATCCAGTTCGGCGCCGCCCATCATATCGACGACGGCAGGCCACTGCCCGGCATGATCGAACGGACGGTCCGCAATCTGCGCGATGTATCGCCGACCATCTTCACGAGCGTGCCGTCCGCGTGGACCGTGCTCGCGGGCGAACTCGAACGCGACCCGGAACTCGCGCAGAAGCTGTTCGCGAACGTGCATTACTTCGGCTACGGCGGCGCGAGCCTGCCGCGCGACGTCTGGCAACGCATCCAGCAGGTCGCCGAGCAAACCATCAATCAGCGGATCGCGTTCTGCACGGGACTCGCCTGTACCGAAACGAGCGGCATGGGCACCTACTGCGGCCGCGCGAACGCGGAGAACGGCAACATCGGCACACCCGTCCCCGGCGCCGAGGTGAAGCTCGTGCCGCTCGAAGGCGGCGATGCGCGCTACGAGATCCGCATGCGCGGGCCGCATGTGTTCGGCGGCTATGTCGCGCATCCGGAACTGACGGCGGCCGCCTTCGACGACGACGGCTTCTTCCGGCTCGGCGATGCCGTTCGTCTCGTGAACGCCGACGATCCGTCGCAAGGCATGTTGTTCGCCGGCCGCGTCGTCGAAGACTTCAAGCTGACCAACGGCACATGGGTGCGCACGGGCGCCGTACGTCTCGCGCTACTCGAATGCTGCTCGTCGTTGCTGACGGATGCCGTGATCTGCGGACACGATCACGACTACCTGGCCGCGCTCGCGTGGCCCAATGTCGCGGCGTGCCGCAAGCTCGCGCCGGAACTCGCGACGCTCGATGCCGCGGCGCTGGTGCAGCACCCCATCGTCGTCGATGCGATCAGCAAATGCTTGCGCTCGCAGGCAAACAGCGGTTCCAGTCTGCGCATCGAGCGCCTGATGCTGATGGCCGAGCCGCCGTCCATCGACGCCAATGAGATCGCCGACAAGGGTTACGTCAACCAGTCGGTGACGCGCGCACGCCGCGCGCATTTCGTCGAGCAACTGTTCCAGACTTCACCCGCCGCGCATATCGCTCGCGCGCAGTAACGATCCGCAAAAGGCCAACGGCTCCATTCGAACAGGAATATTTAGTCATGCAAATTACCAGAACTGTCTTCCGTGACGATCACGAAATGCTGCGCACGAGCGCGCGGCGCTTTCTCGAACGCGAATGCGTGCCGAAGCAGGCCGAGTGGGACAAGGCGGGCAAAGTCGACCGCGAAACGTGGCTCAAGGCGGGCCGCGAAGGTCTCTTGTGCCTCACGCTGCCGACGGAATACGGCGGCGGCGGTGGCGACTTCGGCCACGCGGCCGTGCTCAACGAAGAGATCAATCGCTCGGGCGTCAGCGGCCTCGGCTTTTCCGTGCACTCCGACATCATCGCCCCGTACATCGCGCGGCTCGGCAATGAAGAACAGAAGCAGCGCTGGCTGCCGAAAGTCTGCTCGGGCGAAGCGATACTCGCGATCGGTATGACCGAGCCGGGCACGGGCAGCGACCTGAAAGCGATTCGCGCGACCGCGATCCGCGACGGCGACGAGTACGTGATCAACGGCAGCAAGACCTTCATCAGCAACGGGCTGAATGCCGATCTCATCATCATGGTCTGCAAGACCGATCCGAACGCGGGGTCGAAGGGCGTGAGCCTGATCGTCGTCGAAGCGGACCGCGACGGCTTCCGGCGCGGCCGCAAGCTCGACAAGGTCGGCCAGCATGCGCAGGACACGGCTGAACTGTTCTTCGACAACGTGCGCGTGCCCGTGTCGAACCGTCTCGGCGAGGAAGGCAAAGGCTTCGCCTACCTGATGGCCGAATTGCCGCAAGAGCGCCTGTCGATCGCAATCGGCGCCGCCGCCAAGCTCGAAGTCTGTCTCGATCACACGATCAACTACGTGAAGGATCGCCGTGCGTTCAACCAGACCGTGTGGGATTTCCAGAACACCAAGTTCAAGCTCGCCGACATCAAGGCGCAGGCCTCGGCCGTGCGTCTGCTCGTCGACCACTATCTCGCGGAACACGTGCGCCGCCGCCTGACGCTCGAAGAAGCCGCGATCGCCAAGCTCTTCGCGACGGAAACGCTCGGCAAGGCGCTCGATGAAATGGTGCAGCTGCACGGCGGCTACGGCTACATGCTCGAGTACCCCGTCGCCCGCGCGTTCGCCGATGCACGCGTGATGCGCATCTATGGCGGCACGAGCGAGGTCATGCGCGACCTCATCTCTCGCAAGCTGTGATCCCGCAGGTCAATCGAACATTCCATCCAGAAGGAGCAGTGACATGACTCGCAATGTCTTCGTTGCCGGTGTCGGCATGATTCCGTTCAAGAAGCCGGGCACCAGCGATGCCTATGACGTGATGGGCGCGAACGCAGTGCGCGATGCACTCGCCGACGCGGGCGTCAGCTATGCCGACGTGCAGCAAGCCTATGCCGGCTACGTGTATGGCGATTCGACCTCCGGTCAGAAAGCGCTCTATCACGTCGGCATGACGGGCATTCCCGTCATCAACGTGAACAACAACTGCGCGACGGGCTCGTCCGCGCTGTTTCTCGCGCGCCAGGCCGTGGCGAGTGGCGCCGTCGATTGCGCGCTCGCCGTCGGCTTCGAGTACATGGGTCCGGGCGCGCTCAAGTCGGTGTGGACCGACCGCGCCAGCGCGCTCGAACGCGCGCTCGACATGACGGATCAACTCGTCGGCCGTCCCGAGGGGTTGAGCAACGCGATACGCCAGTTCGCGGGCGCGGGCATGGCGCACATGAAGAAGTACGGCACGAAGCTCGAAACGTTCGCGAAGATTCGCGCGAAGGCAAGCCAGCACGCGGCGCGAAATCCGCTCGCCGTGTTCCGCAACGTGGTGTCGACGGAAGACGTGATGGCCGCGCCGATGCTGTGGGACGGCGTGCTGACGCGTCTGATGGCCTGCCCGCCGACTTGCGGCGCGGCTGCCGCCATCATCGTGTCCGAAGAATTCGCGCGCAAGCGCGGCCTGCACACCGACGTGACGATCGCGGGCCAGGCGCTGACGACGGATCTGCCGAGCACGTATGACGCACGCGACATGATCCGTGTGGTCGGTTTCGACATGACGCGCGACGCCGCGAAGAGCGCGTATGAACAGGCGGGTATCGGCCCGGAAGACATCGACGTGATCGAGTTGCACGACTGCTTCGCACAGAACGAACTGCTGACGTACGAAGGACTCGGCCTGTGCGCGGAAGGCGAAGGCGCGAAGCTCGTCAGCGACGACGACAACACGTACGGCGGCAAATGGGTCGTCAATCCGTCGGGCGGGCTGCTATCGAAGGGTCATCCGTTGGGCGCGACGGGCCTTGCGCAGTGCTTCGAACTGACGCAGCAGTTGCGCGGCAAGGCCGATGCGCGGCAGGTCGAAGGTGCGCGGGTCGCGCTTGCGCACAACGTCGGGCTGGGCGGCGCGTGTGTCGTGACTGTGTACAAGGCCGCGCGCTAATAGCCGCTCCCAGGACCGCGTTCACGGAGCATCCGACATGATCGACAAGAAGTTTATCGGCAAGGTATTGCCGGCGTTTTGCGCCGTCGCCGAAGCGGGTCAGTTGCGCTTCTTCGCGAAGGCGACGGGCGAGACCAATCCCGTCTATCTGGACGAATCGGCGGCGCGGGATGCGGGGCATGCCGCCCTGCCCTTGCCGCCCACCTTTCTGTTCTCGCTGGAGTTTCAGCAGCCGGATACGGGCTGGCGCGACGAACTGGGTATCCAGCTGTCGCGCATCCTGCACGGCGAGCAGTCGTTCACGTATCACCGTCTTGCGCATGCGGGCGACGTGCTGCGCTTCGAAAGCCGCATCGCCGACATCTACGACAAGAAGAACGGCGCGCTCGATTTCGTCGTGCGCGAAACACGCGTGACGAATCAGAAAGGCGAGCATGTCGCCGATCTGCGCAGCGTGCTCGTGCAACGCAACAGCTAACGGAGAACGCTGATGAGCACCCTGACATTCGACGACGTGAAGATCGGCGACACGCTGCCGCCGCTGACACTCGAACCCGTCAACCGCACGACGCTTGCGCTTTTCGCGGGCGCGTCGGGCGATCACAACCGCGTGCATATCGATACCGACTACGCGCGCAAGGCGGGCATGCCCGACGTATTCGCGCACGGCATGCTGTCGATGGCGTATCTCGGCCGTCTGCTGACGCGCTGGGTCGATCAGCAGCAGTTGCGCGAGTTCGGCGTGCGCTTTGTCGGCATTACGCATCTGGGGCATGAGGTGACGTGCACGGGGCGCGTCGTCGACAAGTTCGAAGTTCACGGCGAACGGCGCGTGAAGCTCGAGATCCAGACAGCCAATCAATACGGCGAGCCGCGCGTGGTCGGCGAGGCCGTCGTTGCGCTTTGATGCGCGACTCGACGCAATCAGACATACACAGGAGAACAGCAAATGGGAAAGCTTGACGGCAAGGTCGCCCTCGTGACGGGCTCGGGACGCGGCATCGGTCGCGCGATCGTCGAGAAGTTCGCGAACGAAGGCGCGCGAATCGTGGTCAACGACCTCGACGCGGATCCAGCGCACGAGACAGTCGAAGCATTGAAGAAGATCGGCGTGGAAGCCGTGGCCTGCGTCGGCAACGTGACTGCGCCGGATTTCGCGGACCGTTTCGTCGGCACGGCGCTGAAGGCATTCAAGGGTATCGACATCATCGTCAACAACGCGGGCTATACGTGGGACGACGTGATCCAGAAGATGAGCGACGAGCAGTGGTACGCAATCATCGACTGTCATATGACGGCGCCGTTTCGCATCCTGCGCGCCGCGTATCCGCATGTAAAAGCGCTGCACGCCGCCGACAAGGAAGCGGGCCGCGAGGTGTATCGCAAGATCGTGAATATTTCGTCGGTGTCCGCGCTGAACGGCAATGCCGGCCAGATGAACTACTCGTCGGCGAAAGCCGGCGTGATCGGCATGACGCGGGCATTGGCGCGCGAATGGGGGCGTTTCAATGTCAACGTCAACTGCGTGGCGTTCGGTCTGATCCACACGCGGATGACGTCGGCGGATGCGCATGCGGGCGCGACGGTGAATATCGACGGCCGCGATATTCGCGTGGGGTTGAATCCTGACATGCTGAAGTCGCACGCGCAGCGCAATCCGCTTGGACGTGGCGGTACGCCGGAAGAGGCTGCTGGCGGCGTGTATCTGTTCTGCTCGCCGGAGTCCAATTACATCACGGGGCAAACCATTGCGGTGGCGGGGAACCTGCAGTAATCGTGTTGCGTGGAAGTCCGGCGGTTCACCCGAGCTGGTCGGGCTTTTTCAAGGCGTCTCTGCTGGGGAGGCGCCTTTTTTGCGAGCCGGGTCTTGGCTGCGTCTCTAATCGTCGGCTTGTGTGACCTTGATGTAAGGCTTCAGACCAGGGTTCGACAACGCAAGAAGATTAAGCGTTGCACCGCCAAATCGACGCGCGAATTCATCATCGAACTCATTGTTGTACTCGGAGACCGGCAACTCAACCGGAAAAAGACGGGCTGTCACCGCAAGCACTTTCTCCAGGTCAAGCGTGTACGAAACGAGTGCCTGCTTGTCTTCAGACCACATCACAACGACGCACCGCTTTTCAGGATGGTTTGCCATTAATACCCTCTGCATTGTTGAAAGCTTTGGAACGCCCGTTGTGAGCAAGCGTCCATAAAGCGCTGCCCGCCCATCGCCCTTCGATACGCGGCGCATTCGTCCATATCGCGCTCGTACTGCGCAAAGCATTCCGCCTCGTGCGCCTCGCTCACGCCGCGCGCGGCCACACTGTGGATATCATCGCTCAAATCAGCTTGTTCATACTCAAACGACCGGGCATCGTCGAGCGGTGTCGAGTTCAATCCGGGCGGTGAGATACGCTTATCGAGGTTCTGTGGCATACGCGGCGGCTTGCCCATCATCCGCTGTGCGGCGGCGCGCGGGTCGAACCGTTCATGCTGTCGCGGACCAGGCGTGAGCCGCTTCACGCGATCTTTCTGGATGGCCCCGACACAGGCGCGCAAGTCGTCTCCCCTGGGTACAAAGATCAGGTCACCATGCCTGACCGCCCTGACCACTGCCTCGATGGACCGTCCCGTATCCATTTGTTGATATCCGCCAAGGAGCGCCATTTTGCCGAGCACGGCTCGCATCTCGCTCTCCGCGCACATCAGTGAGAGGCGCTGGCCCGCTTCCATCCAGGCGAGCCGGGCAACGTGCATTGCCTCTGTAATAGCCTCGATTTCCCGGGGTGTGACTTCGGTGAAGTGCCGGTGAGTGCCGAAGGTGAAGTGCCTGGCCGGATTGAACATGCGTGGGTCTTGCAAGCTCAGGCAGGCCGGTTGCCGCAGGCTTTGCCAGAAGAGGTACGAGTACTTGCGATTTTCGTGCGTACCGTCGTAAAGCGGGCCAAGAGAGAACATGCGGGAGTTCTCACCGTGTCAGTCGTAGATCGAACAGATCGCATCCAGGCCGCGAGGCCAATGCCACCGGGCAGTCAAGGCCAACGGACCCGCTTGACGCTCCCGGCCTGAGTCCGAATGTCCTCATGTGCTTGCAGTCACCGGCTTTGCGTCTTGGGCGCATACCGCCAGCGACAAGCGGTCACAGAGACGAAACCAGCTTTGGCACCGCATCGAACAGATCGGCCTCAAGACCATAGTCAGCGATGCTAAAAATAGGCGCTTCCGGGTCCTTGTTGATCGCGACGATCACCTTCGAGTCCTTCATCCCCGCCAGATGCTGGATCGCCCCCGAAATGCCGCACGCGATATACAACTGCGGCGCGACGATCTTGCCCGTCTGACCGACCTGCCAGTCATTCGGCGCGAAGCCGGCGTCGACGGCTGCGCGGCTCGCGCCGAGTGCCGCCCCCAGCCGGTCGGCGAGCGGCGCCAGCACTTCGTCGAAGCGCTCACTGCTGCCGAGCGCCCGCCCGCCGCTCACGACGATCTGCGCGTCCGCAAGTTCGGGCCGCTCGCTCTTCGCGACCTGCCGTCCGACGAACATCGAAAGGTGACTGTCGTTGACGGCGTCGATCGTTTCGATCTGCGCGCTGCCGCCCTCCGGCGACGCCGCGTCGAAACTCGTCACACGCACCGTCACGACCTTGATGGGATCGCCGGAACGCACGGTGATGAGCGCATTGCCTGCATAGATCGGGCGCTCGAACGTATCGCCGCTCAGCACGCGCACGATGTCCGAAATCTGCGCGACATCGAGTAGCGCCGCGACGCGCGGCGCGACGCTCTTGCCCATGCTCGTCGCTGGAAACAGGATGTGGCTGTAGCGCGCGGCGACATGCGTCACCTGCGCGCCCATGTTCTCGGCGAGACCGTTCGCAAGCGGCGGCGCGTCGGCGACCAGCACGCGCGATACGCCCGCGATGCGCGCCGCCGCGTTTGCCGCGCCCTGTACGCCTTGTCCCGCGACAAGCACATGCACGTCGGCGCCGCATTGCAGCGCGGCCGTCACCGTGCTCAGCGTCGCGCTTCTGATCGATGCGTCGTCGTGCTCGGCAACCACCAGCACACTGGTACGTTCACTCATGTCCGTCTCCTCACAGCACCTTGGCTTCTGTTTTCAGTTTCGCGACGAGCGCGGCGACGTCGGGCACTTTCACGCCTGCACCGCGTTGCGCCGGTTCGGCCGTCTTCAGGACCGTGAGACGCGGCGCGACGTCCACGCCGAGTTGTTCGGGCGTCACCGTATCGAGCGGCTTCTTCTTCGCCTTCATGATGTTCGGCAATGTGGCGTAGCGCGGCTCGTTCAGCCGCAAGTCGGAAGTCACGACAGCGGGCAGCGCAAGACGCACCGTTTCCAGACCGCCGTCGATTTCGCGCGTGACGACGGCGAACTGATCGGCGATCTCGACCTTGCTCGCGCACGTGGCCTGCGGCATGCCCGCGAGCGCGGCGAGCATTTGCCCCGTCTGGTTGCAGTCGTTATCGATGCCCTGCTTGCCGAACAACACGAGTTGCGGCTTTTCCCTGTCGACGAGCGCGCTGAGCAGCTTCGCGACCGCGAGCGGCTCGAGTTCCGCGTCCGTCTGGACGAGAATCCCGCGATCCGCGCCGATCGCCATTGCCGTGCGCAGCGTTTCCTGACAAGCGGCCACGCCGCACGACACCGCGACCACCTCGCTCACGACGCCCCGCTCTTTCAGGCGCACGGCTTCTTCGACGGCGATTTCGTCGAATGGATTGATGCCCATCTTCACGTTGGCGAGATCGACGCCCGAGCCGTCGGACTTGACGCGCACTTTCACGTTGAAGTCCACCACGCGTTTGACCGCGACGAGTGCTTTCATCTGTTGTCTCCTGTCGTTCAATCAAGCTGCCGGCACTTCAGGCTGGAAGCCGAGCCCGTACCCGACCATCCGCTCGATGGCGGCCTCGTCGAAGCCCCAGTCGCGCAAGGCGCGCAAGCCGCCCTGTCCGCGCTGCGGCGCAGGCCCGTCGATGCGCGACGGCGTGGCCGAAAAGCGCGGCGCCGGTGCGGGCTGCACGACGCCCGCCACTTCGACGAAGCTGCCGCGCGCGCGATGCTGCGGGTGATCGGGCGCCTCGGAAAAGCCAAGCACAGGCGCGACGCAGGCGTCGCTGCCATCGAACACCGCGCACCATTCGTCGCGCGTGCGCGAAGCGAAGGCCACAGTGAAGGCTTCGCGCAGAACGGGCCAGCCGCTGCGATCGTGCTGCTTCGGAAGGCCGACATCGGCGAGGCCGAGCTTGTCGAGCAGTTGCGCGTAGAAGCGCGCTTCGACGGCGCCGACGGCCATGTAGTGACCGTCGCGCGTGCGGTAGCTGTCGTACCACGGCGTGCCGCCATCGAGCAGATTGCTCGCGCGTTGCTCGCGCCAGTTACCCGACGCGAGCAGGCCCCAGATCACCGCGCCGAGTTGCGCCGCCCCTTCCGTCATCGCCGCGTCGACGACCTGGCCCGATCCGCCGCGTTGCACATTGAGCAACGCCGACACGACGCCGAGCGCGAGCAGCATGCCGCCTCCGCCGTAATCGCCGACGAGGTTCAACGGCACGACGGGCGCGCCATCGGCGGGTCCGATGCCGGACAGCACGCCTGACAGCGCGATGTAGTTCAGATCGTGGCCGGCACGCGCCGCGAGCGGACCCGTTTGCCCCCAGCCCGTCATGCGTCCGTAGACGAGCTTCGGATGACGCGCGAACGCCTCGTCGGGACCGAGTCCGAGCCGCTCCATCGTGCCCGGCCGATAACCTTCGATCACGACGTCCGCATGCGCCATCAGATCGAGCGCCGCTGCCACCGATACCGGCTGCTTCAGATCGAGCGTGACCGAGCGGCGCCCCCGGCCCGTGACATCGATGCGCTTGCCGTTGGTTTTCGGCCCGAGATCGTCGGGCGCAGCCGGCCTGTCGACGCGTAATACGTCCGCGCCCATATCGGCGAGCAGCATCGCGCCGAAGGGCCCGGGACCGATCGCTTCGAATTCCAGCACTCTGATTCCGTTCAAAACGCCCATCGTCCACCTGTCTCCATGGAAATGCGGCCAGGCTGACGGGTGCCAACCGGGCCTTGCTGTCGGTTGTGAGTGTCGGAGCGGCAGAGTGCTCCTTTGATCGTAGTAAGCCCTGGCGGACATCAGACAGGACCACCCCGAACGGGTGGCGAAGGGAGTCGGCGTTTTATTTCGACGGGTGCTGGCAAGTGCGAGTATTAATGCAATATACAGATTAATTCGGATATCGAATTAATAGGCACCAAAAAGAAAAAGCCCTCACAAGTGAGGGCTTTCCATTGATTCTGCGCTTGCCGGTTTTTCAAACGCTTACCGGATCACGCGAAGACTTACGCGAAATTCTTTTCCGCGAAGTCCCAGTTCACGATGTTCCAGAATGCTTCGACGAACTTCGGACGCGCATTGCGGTAGTCGATGTAGTACGCGTGTTCCCACACGTCGATCGTGAGGAGCGCCTTGGCGTCCGTCGTCAGCGGCGTGGCTGCGTTGCTGGTCGACACCAGATCCAGCGTACCGTCTGCCTTCTTCACGAGCCATGCCCAGCCCGAGCCGAACGTGCCGACTGCCGTCTTCGTGAATTCTTCCTTGAACTTGTCGAAGGAACCCCACTTCGCGTTGATCGCTTCGGCGACCTTGCCCTTCGGCGCGCCACCACCTTGCGGCGACAGGCTGTTCCAGAAGAACGTGTGATTCCAGATTTGCGCGGAGTTGTTGAAGATGCCGCCCGACGACTTCTTGACGATCTCTTCCAGCGACAGGTTCTCGAACTCAGTGCCCTTGATCAGATTGTTCAGGTTGGTCACATAGGTCTGATGGTGCTTGCCGTAGTGAAACTCGAGCGTCTCTTCCGACATGTGCGGAGCGAGCGCGTTCTTCGCGAACGGCAGCGGCGGGAGCGTATGTTCCATGGTGCTATTCCTTTGTATCTGTTTATGGGGAGTCTGCGGATAACGCTGCGGGAGCACTCGATTGTAGGCGAGTTGGAATAACCCCGCAAACGCAAGCCCTTTATGGCACGCATTGCGAAAACAGGCTGCGCGGGCAGCGTAATTAATGCTCGCGCAGCGGGTTTTCACCTGTCATACGAAGGTCAAAACTACTGTGCCCGATAACGCTTTACGGCACGATTAAAAGCCATCCGTAAGACGCGGTTGAACATCCGACAGCGCGATGTCCGCCGAGCCTTCAGCGAGGTGAACGGTCATGCGGCGGCCAGGCTTCAACGCCGAGGGCGCGCGCACTGCGCGGCCGTTTTGCGCATCGAGCAATGCTGCGTAACCGCGTTCGAGCGTGCGTTGCGGGCTCAGTACTTCGAGCCGCGCGGCAAGCGTTTCCACGCGCGCAATGTGTCTTTCATGTTGACGCAACAATGCGCGCTCGAGCCGCTCGGCAAGCCCGCTCACTTTCGAACGATGCAGCGAGAGATCGGGGCGCCAGCGCTGCCAGCGCATCTGCACGAGCGCGAAGCGCCCGCGCGCATCGCGCACGGGCCGCGCGCCCGCCGACGCGAGCCGCACGCTCAGTTGCTGCAGATGCGTGCGTTGCCGCGCGAGCCTTTCGGCCGGCGACACGAGACGACGTGCGAGCCAGTCGAGTTGTTGCGCGCGCCGCTCCATCATGCGGCCGAAGCCGCGCGCGAGCGTCGCATGTCGATGATCGAGATCGCGCAGCAGCAGCACGCGTTGCGGGCTGACGAGTTCGGCGGCGCCCGTGGGCGTGGGCGCGCGGACATCGGCGGCGAAGTCGGCGATCGTGAAGTCGGTTTCGTGACCGACACCGCTCACGACGGGCATCTTGCTTTCCGCGATCGCGCGGGCCAGCACTTCTTCGTTGAAAGCCCACAGGTCTTCGATCGAGCCGCCGCCGCGGCACACGATCAGCACGTCCACTTCACCGCGCCGGCTCGCCGTCTCGACCATCGCGGCCAGCTTCGCGCTGACGCCCGCGCCCTGCACGGGCGCCGGGTAGACGATCACGGGAATGTGGGGCGCGCGACGCGCCAAGGTGGTCAGCACGTCGCGCAACGCGGCCGCCTGCAACGACGTGACGATGCCGATCGCGCGCGGATGCGCGGGCAGCGCGCGCTTGCGTTCCGCGTCGAACAGACCTTCCGCTTCGAGTTGCGCCTTCAGCCGCAGGAACGCTTCGTACAAACGGCCTTGACCCGTACGTCGCACGGCCTCGACATTCAGTTGCAGTTCGCCGCGCGGCTCGTACATCGTGACGAGCGCGCGCACTTCGATCTTGTCGCCTTCGCGCGGCGTGAACTCCGCATGTTGCGCGCGGCCGCGGAACATCACGCAGCGCATCTGCGCCTGTGCGTCCTTGATCGAGAAGTACCAGTGCCCGCTCGCGGCGCGCGTAAAGTTCGACACTTCGCCGGAGACCCAGACGAGCGGAAACGAGCGTTCGAGCATCGTGCCGATCGCGCGGTTGAGTACCGAGACGGGAACGACGGCATCGCCGCCCGCGCCAGCGGACGACGAGAAAGGACTTTCGGAATTCATGCGAGGAATGGTTTAAACAGGCCGGACAGACGATAGACCGATCAGCCAGTCAGGTCCAGTGCGTTCTAAACGCCTTTAGCCGGATTGTTAAAAGTGTCCACATGTCGGGAGTCCCGTCGAGGGCCGGCTCAAAACGGCTCCAGAGCCCACTTAATACCATCTAACCCATTGATTTATATTGTCTTTTTATCCGATAAAAGTTCCCCATTGTCGAGCCGAGGCTTGCGCGACGGCCTTCCCGACAAATTGCAAGGCACGTTCTCCACAAAGTTATCCACAGGCTATGGATAAAGCATTGGTCGTGCGAGAGCCGCATGTGGTGGCGTGTCCGACTTGCGGCTAACGCCGCCCGCGCGCTAGAGTGCCGGGTTCTGGCGGAATCTGTCGGACGCGGCGAGCGCTCCTGCGCGAACGGGCGCGAATCGTTTTTGCCGCCTTCGTCGTCCTGTTTCTGTTTCGTCGTTGTCCGCGTTTCGTGGTTCTCGTCGTTCCCCTGGTCTTTCAACCGTCGGTGCAACCGACCGTCCGGAGATGCCTGCTGATGTTCGCCCTGTCCGTCCTGTCTGACGCGCCGCGCAAGCCGGCCGACTGCCGATGAGCGAACTCGCTTCCCGCCTCGAAGCGCGTATCGCGCGCGAATGGCAGCAGCGCGGCCCGCTCGCCTGGGCGATGACGCCGCTCGCCTGCGTGTTCGGCGCGGTGGCGCTCGCGCGCCGCTCGGCATTCAGGCTCGGCTGGCTGAAGTCGGTGCGCGTGCCCGTCCCTGTGGTGGTGGTCGGCAACGTGACGGTCGGCGGCACGGGCAAGACGCCGACTGTGATCGCGCTCGTGCAGGCGCTGCGCAGCGCGGGCTTCACGCCCGGCGTCGTGTCGCGCGGCTACGGCGTGAAGATCTCACTGCCGACGCTCGTCACGCCGACTTCGAAGGCGTCGCAGGCGGGCGATGAGCCGCTTTTGATCGCGCGCCGCACGGGTGCGCCCGTGTTCGTCTGCCCCGATCGCGTCGCTGCCGCCGAGGCGCTGTGCAAGGCGCATCGCAATGTCGACGTGATCGTCAGCGATGACGGCTTGCAGCACTATCGGCTCGAGCGCGACGCCGAAATCGTCGTGTTCGATCACCGGCTGGGCGGCAACGGCTTCCTGCTGCCCGCCGGTCCGTTGCGCGAGCCGCTGTCGCGCAAGCGCGACGCGACGCTCATCAACAATCCGTACGACCGCGCGCTGCCGCCGTGGCCGAACACGTTCTCGCTAGAGCTCGCACCCGGCGACGCATGGCATCTCGACAATCCGCGCCTGCGCCGCCCGCTCGCGCAGTTTGCCGGCGAGCGCGTGCTGGCGGCGGCGGGCATCGGTGCACCGGAGCGCTTCTTCGCGACACTGCGCGCGGCGGGCCTTTCGCCACAGACGCGCGCGCTGCCCGACCATTACGCGTTCAGCACGAATCCGTTCGTCGACGTGGACGCCGATGCGATCCTGATCACCGAAAAGGATGCGGTAAAATTGGGGTCCTGGCATGATGCGCGGCTCTGGGTCGTCCCCGTCGAAGCCACGCTCGATCATCGCCTCATTGCACTCGTTGTGGAGAAAGTCCGTGGACGCTCGCCTGCTTGAAATTCTCGTTTGCCCGATCTGCAAGGGCCCGCTCAGCTACGACCGCGCCGCGCAGGAGCTGATCTGCAACGCAGACAAGCTGGCCTATCCGATCCGCGACGGCATTCCCGTGATGCTCGTCGACGAAGCGCGGCAAACGGTCGAAGGCACGCCTGTCGACCTCAATCCGGGCTCCGTTGCGTGAGCGACGCTGCGCGTGACGCTCGCGCGTACGCCGCCAACTGAACACACACCGCGCCGCCGCCAAGGCGGCGCGTCTTTCTCGGCCCGCACAAGGCCTGATGTGACGCTTCCGATGAACGACACCCTGCACACTCCGCCCTTCATCGCCGTCGTCCCGGCGCGCCTTGCTTCGACGCGTCTGCCGAACAAGCCACTGGCTGATATCGGCGGCAAGCCGATGGTCGTTCGCGTCGCGGAACGCGCGCTCGAATCGGGCGCGCAGCAGGTGCTGGTCGCGACCGACGCGCAATCCGTCTTCGACGTCGCGCGCGCGCATGGCATCGACGCGATGATGACGCGCGCCGATCATCCGTCGGGCACGGACCGTCTCGCGGAAGTCGCGGCGCATTACGGCTGGAGCGACGACACGATCGTCGTCAACGTGCAGGGCGACGAGCCGCTGATCGATCCGGCACTGGTGCGCGGCGTAGCGTCGCACCTCGCATCGACGGATGGCTGCGCGATCGCGACGGCCGCGCATCCGATCCACGATCCAGCCGAAGTCTTCAATCCGAACGTCGTCAAGGTCGTGCTCGATGCACGCGGTGTCGCGCTGTACTTCTCGCGCGCGCCGATTCCATGGGCCCGCGACGCCTACCAGCCGCATTGGCCGAATGTCGCGCAAATGCCCGCTCCGCCTGCACCCGCTGCCGTGTACCGGCATATCGGACTGTATGCGTATCGCGCGAAGTTCCTCCGTACTTACCCGAGTCTGTCGATCTCGCCGATCGAGCAGGCCGAAGCGCTCGAACAGCTGCGCGCGATGTGGCACGGCGAGCGCATCGCGGTGCTCGTCACGCACGACGCGCCGCTGCCCGGCGTCGACACACCAGACGATCTGGCCCGTGTACAGGCGTTTTTCGGGTCGTCGGCGTAAAAAGCCATGGCATAATCGATCGTTCGCGCGATTCATCCGATATCGATGCGCGTTGGCCGATATCACCATTCGCCCGTTTTTTATCCGCCTGTTTTGCCGTTTGCTTCGCAGCGCCGCTCATTGCGTGCAGCGCGAAGTCGGCAGCGAAAAGCTGCCCGGCCATCTCAGCGGCAACAAAGAATCAAGAGCGTCGACCGCAGCATGCATGCAATGACTCGCGGCGCGCCACACAGAATTGACATAGATCTGGAGATATCACATGCGTTTGATCCTGTTGGGCGCACCTGGCGCGGGCAAGGGCACCCAGGCGAACTTCATCAAGGAAAAGTTCGGCATTCCGCAAATCTCGACGGGCGACATGTTGCGCGCCGCCGTCAAGGCAGGCACACCGCTCGGCCTCGAAGCGAAGCGCTACATGGATGCGGGCGAACTCGTCACGGATGAACTCATCATCAATCTCGTGAAGGAACGTCTGCAAGACTGCGACTGCGAAAACGGTTATCTGTTCGACGGCTTCCCGCGCACCATTCCGCAAGCGGAAGCGATGAAGAACGCGGGCGTGGCCATTGACTACGTGCTGGAGATCGACGTGCCGTTCGACGAGATCATCACGCGTATGAGCGGTCGCCGTATGCACCCTGCGTCGGGCCGTACGTATCACGTCAAGTTCAATCCGCCGAAGGTGGAAGGCATCGACGACGTGACGGGCGAGCCGCTGATCCAGCGCGACGACGACAAGGAAGAGACGGTGAAGAAGCGTCTCGACGTGTATGTCGCGCAGACCAAGCCGCTGATCGAGTACTACAACGGCTGGGCGCAGAAGGGCGATCCGTCGACGCCGCTGAAGGCGCCGCAATATCGGCGTATCTCGGGCTTGGGCTCCGTCGATGAAATCCGTGCGCGTGTGTTTGAGGCGCTGAAGTAAGGTTTTTTTTTGTCTTGCGACGCTGGTGTGGTTTGCTAGTGTTTTTGTTGGCGTCCGCGGTTTGTTAGCTTGCTTCACGCGTCGCCCCTGTGCGGGGCGGCACCTACTTTTCTTTGCCGCCGCAAAGAAAAGTAGGCAAAAGAAAGCGGCTCACACCGCCAACTCTTCTCCCCTCCCACGGGCCCCCAACGGCCCCGTCCTGTCCGCGGCATCGTTCCTCTCGATGCCCGCTGCCAACACTTCGAATTGGCGCATCACCCGCTTCATGCTCCCGCGTCGCCACACGCACAATCAAATCGCTTAGGTTCTATAGCGGCAAACTGTGTGTAGGCTGTCTCGCCGTACGCGCATCGCTCCGGACTGGAAAGCAATGTCGGTGTCGTAAGAGCGCCGACGTGTACAGCGCTACGACCTACACATAGTTTGCCACCTGGGCGGCACACACCATTCGCTGCCGCTGGCTGCGCTACGGGTGATTGAAGCGGATGAGGCATTGATTCGCGGCGTTGGCAACGAGCGGGAACTGAGAAGTCGCCGTGTGAAGGATAAAAACCGTTGGGGGCCCTCAGGCAAACACAAGCACTGACGGTGTGAGCCGCTTTCTTTTGCCTACTTTTCTTTGCGGCGGCAAAGAAAAGTAGGTGCCGCCCCGCACAGGGGCAACGCTAGCAGACCAGTAACATCACGCGGATGCCAGCAAAAAAACCTGCCAATTTGACGCCCCACCCCGACCCGTTAAAATCGTCCATCAACAACTATTCCAACTACGCGATTCAAGCATCCATCAAGGAGAAGACAATGGACATCAAGAACAACGTGTTCCTGATCACAGGCGGCGCATCCGGACTCGGCGCAGCGACAGCGCGCCTCGTTGCACAGAACGGCGGCAAGGTCGTGCTCGCAGACCTGAACCACGACGCGGGCACGGCCCTCGCGCAGGAACTCGGCGGCGTGTTCGTCAAGTGCGACGTGAGCCGCGAAGACGATGCCGTGCTCGCCGTCGAAGCCGCGACGAAGCTCGGCCCGCTGCGCGGCCTCGTCAATTGCGCAGGCGTCGCTCCGGCGATGAAGACGGTCGGCAAGGACGGCCCGCATCCGCTGCACTCGTTCGCTCGCACGGTGTCGATCAATCTCGTCGGCACGTTCAACATGATTCGCCTCGCGGCCGCAGAGATGTCGAAGCTCGAACCGAATGCACTCGGCGAGCGGGGCGTGATCGTCAATACGGCTTCCGTCGCGGCGTTCGACGGACAGATCGGCCAGGCCGCGTATGCGGCGTCGAAAGCAGGCGTCGCCGGCATGACGCTGCCGATCGCGCGCGATCTGTCGCGCAACGCAATCCGCGTCATGACGATTGCGCCAGGCATCTTCGAAACGCCGATGCTGCTCGGCATGCCGCAGGAAGTGCAGGACGCGTTGGGCGCAATGGTGCCGTTCCCGCCGCGCCTCGGCAAACCGGACGAATACGCAATGCTCGTCAAACAGATCTTCGACAACCCGATGCTCAACGGCGAAGTGATCCGTCTGGACGGCGCGATCCGCATGCAGCCGAAGTAAGCGCGGCTCGCTTCGCGTTACGCGAAAGCACACCGCTGAAATGAAAACGCCTGCGTATTCAAACTACGCAGGCGTTTTTGTCTGAAGCAGCGGTTCAAACGAGTGTCAGTCGTGATCGTCGTGTTGCGTGCGCTGCCGCAACTCGTGCAATTGCGATTCGACGACGGTCGCATCGTCCGCATCTGGCCGGTCGCCGAGATAGCGTTCGAGATCTTCGAGCGCAGGCCGCAGGTAATCGAGCCGCGCATACGCGAAGCCGCGATCGCGCACTTCTTCGATGCTCTCCGGCAGCAGGATCACGAGACGCTGCTGCACAGCGAGCAAGCGCTGCCAGCGCTCGGTTTGCAGATACGTCGCCTTGAGGTTGCGCAGCATGCGCGCGATGATCTCGCGGCGCGTCGCCGGCTGCAGCAGCATGCGCAACGCGCGGCTGACCGATTCGCCCGCTTTCGCCACATAAGGCTCGAGCATCTCGACCATCTCCGCTTCCGACAGCGGATGACCCGTGGTCGGATCGATCATCGCGTCGCCTTCGGGCAGCGTGACGCGCAGCAGGAAATGCCCCGGGAACGATACGCCGCGCACGGGAATATCCACCTGCGACGCCATCTCCAGATACAGCACCGCCAGCGAGATCGGGATACCGCGCCGGCGCTTGAGCACCATGTTCAGGTGGCTGTTATCCGGGTCGTAGTAATCGTTGACGTTCGCCCCGAAGCCCAGTTCGCGAAAGAAGTAACGGTTCAGAATGCCGACGCGCTGCTGGATGTCGGCATCGTCCGGAATGCGGCGCTTGACGCGCAAGGTGAGTTCGTCGATCTCCGCGAGCACGGCTTGCAGATCGAGATCGGGATAGGCGTCCTGCGCGAGCGAGAGCGCCGCTTCCGTTAGTGGAAGGCCATCGTCCTCGGCGACAAGCGCGCTGAAATAGTCGAGAACCCGGGTCATCGTGATCACTTCGCTCGCCTTCTGAAATACGCGTATTTGAAGCCCATCGCCCAAAGCATACCGAAATATAACGCCGCGAACAGAACGAGGCACGCTGCAAGCAGCACCATGCGCCGCAATGGCTCGGCGTGCATGCCGATCCAGTCGAAACTGATGGCGAACCAGTGCATCACGCCCGCGAGCACGAGGCACGCGCCCACCAGCTGCACGAAAAACACCGACCAGCCCCGCGACGGCGTATAGATGCCGCGCCGCCGCAAGCCAATGAACAGACATAGCGCGTTGACGCAGGCGCCCAGCCCGATCGAAAGCGTGAGCCCCGCGTGCGAGAAGATCGGCACGAACACGTAGTTGCTCAACTGCGTAACGATGAGCACGCCGATGCCGATTTTCACGGGCGTCTTGATGTCCTGCTTGGCGTAGAAACCGGGCGCGAGAATCTTGATCAGGATGATCCCGATCAGCCCGATGCCGTAGGCGGCCAGCGCGCGGCCCACCATCACCACGGCATTGCCGTCGAACTTGCCGTAGTGGAACAGCGTGGCCGTGAGCGGCTCGGCGAAGAAGAACAGCGCGACGGCGCTCGGCGCCGCGAGCAGGAACGTCACCCGCAAGCCCCAGTCGAGCAGCGACGAGTATTCGTGCGCGTCGGCGTCGACGTGCGCTTTCGACAGGCTCGGCAGCAGAATCGTGCCGAGCGCGACGCCCAGCAGCGCCGTCGGGAATTCCATCAGACGGTCGGCGTAGTTGATCCACGACACGGCGCCAGGCCCGATGTGCGATGCGATATTCGTGTTGATGATCAGGCTGATCTGCGCAACGGATACTGCGAACATCGCCGGCAGCATCTTCGCGAGCACGCGTTTGACGCCGCGATGCGCGAGCGCCTTGAGCGGATTGAGCCCGATGCGCGGGATCATGTCGATCTTCTTGAGCCCCGGCAACTGCACGATGAACTGCGCGATCCCGCCTGCGATCACCGCCCACGCGAGCGCGTACACGGGCACCTTCATCAGCGGCGCGACGAACACGGCCGCGATGATGAACGAGACGTTCAGCAGCACGGGCGCGAACGCGGGCAGCGAGAAATTCTTGTAAGTGTTCAACACGCCCGACGCCAGCGACGTCAACGAGATGAACACGATGTAAGGGAACATGATCCGCGTCATCGACACGGCGAGCGTGAACGCCTGGCCATCGCTGCGCAGGCCGGACGCGACCACCAGCACGACCCACGACGCCCCCGCCACGCCGAGCAGCGACAGCACGGCGAGCGCCCAGGCAAGCACGGTCGAGGTCGCGTCGACGAGCGCCTTCGTCGCGTCGTGACCTTGCTGGTTCTTGAACTCGGCGAGGATCGGTACGAAGGCCTGCGAAAACGCGCCCTCCGCGGAAATGCGGCGCAGCAGGTTCGGAATGCGAAACGCGACGTAGAACGCGTCGGTGTATTGGCTCGCCCCGAATGCGCGGGCGATCAGGGTCTCGCGGGCCAGTCCGGTCACGCGAGAAAGCAGCGTGAAGCCGCTGACCGTCAGCAGGGCTCGGAATAGATTCATGGGGCGCTTATTATACGGGTGCGTCCAGGGCGGTCAGCATGTCAGGGGCATGATTCGTGGCAATTCGAAGCGTTTGGGACCGATTTGCAGCAAAGACGTTCGATTTGACGACGAATTTGTGAGGAAATGTCTCGTTCGACGGGTCGCTTGCGCACACAATGCCTCGTACGCGCACCGTGGCGCCAACACAAACGTGCGCTTGCCCCGTCGCCTCCTGACAACCCGTCCGGGAACGTCGTCACGCCGGGCGGTTGCCACGTATCTGATTTCGTTGCTATAATCGTCGGTTTCGAAGCTCGCTCAGCCTTCTGCCTCACCTGCCTTGTTCGAATTCAGGGCGATCCGAGCCGGAACGAGCGGGATTTCACGTAGTTCTCAGTCGTTTGTCTATTTGCGCCCTTGAGCAATCGCTCTCAGGGGTTCGATCTAAAAGCAGCGCCTGCTTTCGCATGAAAGCGGGCACTGGAAACAGGAACAGGATAAGGAACCGTCATGGCTAACTCCGCACAAGCACGCAAGCGCGCCCGTCAAGCCGCCAAGGCAAACTCGCACAACTCGGCGCTGCGCTCGAAGTACCGCACGGCTGTCAAGGCTGTCCGCAAGGCAATCGAAGCCGGCGACGCAGCGCAAGCCGCTGAAATCTTCAAGGCATCGGCAAAGACGCTGGACATCATTGCCGACAAGAAAATTGTTCACAAGAACAAGGCAGCTCGCCATAAGAGCCGCCTCGCTGCAGCCGTCAAGGGTCTGCAAGCGCCCGCAGCGCAGTAAATTAACGAATCCGGCGGCTCGCTCACGCGGGCTGCTTCCTGTTTCCGCTGCGTCATGAAAGCCCGCTTTTGCGGGCTTTTTTGTTTTTTGCGCGCAACGTCGGGCGCGCGGACACAAAAAAACCCGCCGATGCGGGTTCCATTGCCTACCTCTACTGCCACACGCTACGGGGCCTTACGCGCCTCATGCTCCGGCGGAAGCTCGCAAGCCTCAGTGACGAGCAGATCGTTGTCTTTCGCGAAGTTCATGACGAAGTCGAACGCCATCGGCTCGATGTCCCGCAACCGCGAATCCAGAATCACGACCTTGACGTCGCCGATCAGCGTAGGCCGAACGTAATGCGAATACTGAAGACGGGCGTTCGGCCCTTTCGCGCCCGGACCGTAACACGACATCACGCCTGCCAGCCGCTCCGACCAGTCGCTTGGACGAAACTTTCGCCCACTCGACGTGATGCCTTGAATGAAATATTCGGTTGGGGGTGTGTCGGCCATGTACGAAACCCTGAGTGACTGCCCAGCGATCTGCCGGTAAAGAGCCCGCGAAGGATGTTGCCTGAGAACGCTGTCGGAATACGTTTCACGACCACGCAAACCAGCAGAAAACAAGCCGGTCGCCTGTCGCGGAAAGCCAGCGAGGGCACCTTGAGCAGCAGCCATGAAAGCACACTGCGCGGCAAGACTGCGTGTGCCAGCGAGTGCGCGAAAGCCGTGTCCTGCAAGCGTGGAGCCTGCCCGCCGGGCTTTAAGAAAACTTTTAGATTATAGCGCAGCGAGGGTTTTTCCGCACCGCACCCAAGCACCCTGGAACAGTCCTTTGCAGCTTCCGATAAGTGGGATATGCGTGCTGGCTGACTCGTCAAAACATTCAAAATCCTTTATGCTGCATTGAGTTACCACAAACAACGGCGGCCCAGTCCGGCAATTTCGCCCGGCTGAATCCGCCGTATTTGTTTCATGACCGCCAAGAAAATCCGCCACTACCTGCAGTTCAACGATTTCTCGCTGGAAGACTACGAGTACGTGCTCGAACGCGCGCGCATCCTGAAGCGCAAGTTCAAGAACTACGAGACCTATCATCCGCTGCACGACCGCACGCTGGCGATGATCTTCGAGAAGAATTCGACGCGCACGCGCCTGTCATTCGAAGCGGGCATTTTCCAGCTAGGCGGTCACGCCGTCTTCATGAGCACGCGCGACACGCAGCTCGGCCGCGGCGAACCGATCGAAGACGCAGCGCAAGTCATCTCGCGGATGGTCGACATCATCATGATCCGCACGTTCGGCCAGGACATCATTCAGCGCTTTGCGGAAAATTCGCGCGTGCCCGTCATCAACGGTCTGACGAACGAATATCACCCCTGCCAGGTGCTGGCCGACATTTTCACGTACTACGAGCATCGCGGCCCGATTCGCGGCAAGACGGTCGCATGGGTCGGCGACGCGAACAACATGCTGTACACGTGGATCGAAGCCGCGCAGATTCTCGGCTTCAAACTGCGCCTGTCCACGCCGCCGGGCTACAAGCTAGACCGCGCGCTGGTCGCGGCCGAAAGCGCGCCGTTCTACGAAGAATTCGACGATCCGAACGAAGCCTGCAAAGGCGCGGATCTCGTGACGACGGACGTCTGGACCAGCATGGGCTTCGAAGCGGAAAACGAGGCACGCAAGAAGGCGTTCGCCGACTGGTGCGTCGATGCCGACATGATGTCGCGCGCGAATAAGGACGCCCTCTTCATGCACTGCCTGCCGGCGCATCGCGGGGAGGAAGTGAGCGCCGAGGTGATCGACGGGCCACAGAGCGTCGTATGGGACGAAGCGGAAAACCGTCTGCACGTGCAGAAGGCGCTGATGGAATTCCTGCTGCTCGGCAAGCTGAATCACTGAGCTTCACGACAGGCAGATCAAACGAAATCGCCGGCTCGAAGCCGGCGATTTTCTTTTGAGCGAGCCGCTAACCGCTCACAGACAAACCGGCTCCGCCTCCAGTTCGACGCCGAACCGCTGCGCGACATCCTGCTGAATCGCCTTCGAGAGCGCCAGCACCTCTGCCCCGTTCGCGCCGCCGTAATTCACGAGCACGAGCGCCTGCCGCTCATGCACGCCCGCTGCGCCCATCGTGCGGCCTTTCCAGCCGCACCGGTCGATCAGCCAGCCAGCCGCGAGCTTCACGCGCCCATCCGCCTGACGATACGAAACGACCTCCGGCTCCTTCGCGCGCAACGCGTCGAATTGCGCCGCCTCGACGACGGGATTCTTGAAGAAGCTTCCCGCGTTGCCGAGCGCGAGCGGATCGGGCAGCTTCGCGCGCCGCACCGCGACGACGGCATCGAAGATTGCCTGAGGCGACGGCGTCGAATCGCCGAGACCGACGGCAGCAAGTTCGCGCGCGATGTCCGCGTAACCCGCGCGCGGCACCCACGCCTTCGGCAGCCTGAACGTCACCGACACGATCACGAAGCGCTCGCGCCCTTCCTGCTTGAAAAAGCTGTCGCGGTAGCCGAAGCGGCAAGCCTCGGCATCGAGTTCGATGGTTTCGCCCGTCGCCAGCTCGATGGCACGCAGCGACACGAATCGCTCGCACATCTCCAGCCCATACGCGCCGATGTTCTGGATCGGCGCCGCGCCCACCGTGCCCGGAATCAGCGCGAGATTTTCGAGGCCGGGCATGCCCTCTGCGAGCGTCCACGACACGAACTCGTGCCAGTTCTCGCCCGCGGCCGCTTCTACGTACCACGCGTCGTCGTCTTCGCGGACCATCTTGCGGCCGCGCAAGCCGATCAGCAGCACGAGGCCGTCGAAATCGCCCGTCAACACGACGTTGCTGCCGCCGCCCAGCACGAGCCGCCGCAAGCCTGCAGCACGCGGATCGCGCACGGCGGCAAGCAGTTGCGCCTCGCTTTCGATATGGCATGCAAGCCGCGCGCGCACGTCGAAACCGAACGTGTTGTGCGGCTTCAGCGGGAAGTCGGCGATGAACGAAAGGGGATCGGACTGGGACATCAGGCGTTCTGGCAAGCGCTCAAGGAACCCACGCGACGTCGACACGACCCGCGCGAGCCTTGGGCAAATAGGGAAGGCGTCGGTAAAATGACACCGGTCCGTGATTATAGCGAGTGCGTCGCGCGCAGCCTTGCGCGCCGCCGCGCTTTGAAACAAATGGGAGAAAGCAATGCCATCGTTTGACGTCGTCTGCGAAGCCAACATGATCGAGGTGAAGAACGCCATCGAGCAATCCAACAAGGAAATTTCGACGCGCTTCGACTTCAAGGGCTCGGACGCTCGCGTCGAGCAAAAGGAACGTGAACTGACCGCGTTCGCCGACGACGAGTTCAAGCTCGGCCAGGTGAAGGACGTGCTGGTATCGAAAATGGCGAAGCGCAACGTGGATGTGCGCTTCCTCGACTACGGCAAGATCGAGAAGATCGGCGGCGACAAGGTCAAGCAGGTCGTCACCGTGAAGAAGGGCGTGTCCGGCGATCTCGCGAAGAAGATCGTCAAACTCGTGAAGGACAGCAAGATCAAGGTTCAGGCGAGCATTCAGGGCGACGCGGTGCGCGTGACGGGCACCAAGCGCGACGACCTGCAAAGCGTGATCGCGATGCTGCGCAAGGACGTGACCGACACGCCGCTCGACTTCAACAACTTCCGCGACTGATTCTCGCGCTCAGACGCCGCGCGTCGGGCGGCGTTCTGGATGACGGGCGGCAAACACGCTTGCCGCCCGGCCCGCTGCGGGCTCAGTGCTTGTTCGAAGCCGTCCGCGCCGCCGCTTCCGCCTTCTTCTTGTCGCCGATGCGGCTCTCCTGCCCTGCTACCAGCTTCGCAATGTTCGCGCGATGACGCCAGATCAGGAGCGCGCTCATCGCGACGATCGCCACCGCGATCACGTTTGCGCCGAACAGAAAGCCGTCGAACAACGGCGCGAAGATCGCCGCGCACAGCGCGGCCAGCGACGAATAACGCGTGAAGAACGCGACGATCAGCCAGGTCGCGAGCGTCGCGATGCCGAGGATGGGATTGATGGCGAGCAGCACGCCCGCTGCCGTCGCGACGCCCTTGCCGCCCTTGAAGCGGAAGAAGACGGGATACAGGTGGCCGACGAACACGGCGATGGCGGCAATCGCGACGGACGTGTCGTCGAGTCCGAAGTGCGCCGAGAAATGTCCCGTCAGCCACACGGCGAGCCAGCCTTTGAACGCGTCGCCGAGCAGCGTGAGGATCGCGGCCTTCTTGTTGCCGCTGCGCAGCACGTTGGTCGCGCCGGGGTTCTTCGAGCCGTACGAGCGCGGATCGGCGAGTCCCATCGCAGCGCTGACGACCACGGCAAACGACACCGAGCCGATCAGATAGGCCACGACGGCGACAATCAGGTTTTCCATGTTCAAACTCTTATCAGTGTCGGAAAGCGTACCAGGCGAACGCTGGTCTCCAGGCGCCGCATGCACAATACGCGCCGGCGCAAGATGCGCCAGCGCAACGGCGCACATTCTACCGAACCCTTCAGTTGCTTCCACAGGCCAGTACAACGACAGCACGCGTCATTCGACGATCGCGCATTGCACCGGCTTCGCAGCCAGCAGCGACGTCACCACGGCGGGCTCGATGCTGACCAGAAAACCGCGCCGCCCACCGTTGATGAAGATTCTGTCGAGTTCGAGTATGGTCGATTCGACGTACACGGACATCGCCTTCTTCGTGCCGAACGGCGACGTGCCGCCAATCATGTAACCCGAATGACGGCTCGCGACTTCCGGCTTGCACGGCTCGACGCGCTTCGCGCCGATCTGCCGCGCGAGGTTCTTGGTCGACACAGTGCGGTCGCCGTGCATCAGCACGATCAGCGGTTTCGCGTTTTCGTCTTCCATCACCAGCGTCTTGACGACCTGATGCTCGTCGACGCCCAACTGCCGCGCCGATTCGGCCGTGCCGCCGTGGTCGACGTAGTCGTACGGATGCTCGCCGAATTCGACCTTGTGGCGACGCAGAAACTGCGTGGCGGGTGTCTCGGAAACATGTCTGGATTTGCTCATCGGCGCATTGTAATGGCGGCGCGGCACGGCGACCATTGGCCGAATGGCCAATTGTGCGGGCGCCGAGGCTATGGCACGATCGTTCGGAACGCGTTACGCGCAATGGCATGCAGTAGCCGCTCGCGTCGAGACAGTCGACAAAGGAGAAATCGTTGAATCCAGTCCAGCACCCGCCTGACGGCGCGCCCGCTATCGACGTCCCTGCACTTCTCGCCGCGCTCCCCGAACGCATCGCCGATATTCCCGAGCTCATCGCCGCGCGCGATCCGCAGCATGCCGCGCTGATCGAAGACGATCGACGTCTGACGCGCGCGCAACTCGTCGAAGCCGTCGATGGCGTCGCCGCCCTGCTCGCCGAACAAGGCGTGCGTGCCGGCGACCGCGTGATGATCGTCGCCGAAAACAGCGTCGTGCAGATCGTGCTGCTGTTCGCCGCGGCGAAGCTCGATGCATGGGCGCTGGTGTCGAACGCGCGGCTGTCGGCGGCGGAACTCGATGCGATCCGCGCGCATGCGCAACCGCGCGTGGTCGCGTATGCCGTCGAGGCATCGCCCGATGCGCGGCAGCACGCCGAGCGCCGCGGCGCGCACCCGGCGCGCCGGATCGCGGTGGACATCGGCGGATGGTCGTACGCGCTCGACGATAATGCGCAAGTCGAACCCTTCGAAATCGCCAGCGACCGCCAATGCGCCGCGCTGATCTACACGACGGGAACGACGGGCTCGCCCAAAGGCGTGATGCTGTCGCACCGTAACCTGCTGTTCATCGCGGCGATGTCGAGCACGCTGCGGCGCGTCAATGCCGACGACGTCGTCTATGCGGTGCTGCCTATCTCTCACGTGTACGGGCTGGCGTCGGTGTGCCTCGGCAGCCTGTACGCGGGCGCGACGCTCAGGCTTGCACCGCGCTTCGCGCCGGACGCCGTGCGCCGCGCACTCGCCGAAGAACGCGTGTCGATTTTCCAGGGCGTGCCCGCGATGCACGCGAAGCTACTCGATTATCTGCGCGCGCAAGGCTTGCCGTGGTCCGCGCCGCGCCTGCGCTTCGCCTACTCCGGCGGCTCGCCGCTCGACGCCGCGTTGAAGTCGCGCGTCGAAAGCGTGTATGGCGTCGCGCTGCACAACGGCTATGGGATGACCGAAAGCAGTCCGACCGTCTCTCAAACCATGCTCGAAGCGCCGCGCACCGACTGCTCGGTCGGCCAGGCCATTCCCGGCATCGAAGTTCGGTTCGTCGGACTCGACGGCGTCGACGTTGCGCAAGGCGAAGTCGGTGAGTTGTGGGTGCGCGGACCGAACGTGATGCTCGGCTATTACCGCAGTCCGCAGCAGACGCAGGCGGCAGTCACCGCCGATGGCTGGCTCAAGACAGGCGATCTCGCGCGCCAGGACGCCGACGGCGCGATGCATATCGCCGGACGCAGCAAGGAACTGATCATCCGCTCGGGTTTCAATGTGTACCCTGCCGAAGTCGAGCATGTGCTGAACGCGCATCCCGATGTCGTGCAGTCGGCGGTGATCGGGCGCGCGGTCGAAGGCAACGAGGAAGTGGTCGCGTTCGTCGAACTCACGGGCGGCGCCCGGGCCACGCCCGCCGATCTCGCCGGGTGGTGTGAAGCGCGCCTCGCGCCCTACAAGCGGCCCGCCGAAATCAAGGTGCTCGCTGCGTTGCCCGCGGCATCGACAGGCAAGATTCTCAAGCACCGGTTGCGCGATCTCGTCTGAGCCGCGCGCGAAGGAGCCGGAAATTCAGCCGCGCGGGTGATGTGCCGCGTGCAGCGTCCTGAGCCGCTCGCGCGCGACGTGCGTGTAGATCTGCGTCGTCGAGATATCCGTGTGGCCGAGCAGCAGTTGCACGACGCGCAGGTCCGCGCCGTGGTTCAACAAATGCGTTGCGAACGCGTGACGCAGCGTATGCGGCGACAGCGGCGCGTGCACATGCGCCGTCATCGCGTGGCGTTTGATGATGTTCCAGAACTGCTGACGCGTCATGCCTTCGGCGCGCGCAGTGACGAACAGCGCATCAGCGGCACGCTGGCCGAGCAGCGCGGGGCGCGACTCGCGCAGATAGCGCTCAATCCAGCCATGCGCCTCTTCGCCGAACGGAATCAGCCGCTCTTTCGAGCCCTTGCCCATCACACGCACGACGCCTTCGTTCAGGCCCACTTCCACCGTCTTCAGCGTGACCAGTTCGCTGACGCGCAAGCCGCTTGCGTACATCAGTTCCAGCATCGTGCGGTCGCGCAGGCCCAAGGGCGTCGTCACGTCGGGCGCGCCGAGCAGCGCTTCGACCTGCGCTTCCGTCAAAGTCGACGGAAAACGCGGCGGTTGCTTCGCCGAACGAATGCGCAATGTCGGGTCCGACGATGCCCGATGCTCGCGCACGGCCCACGCGTAATAGCGGCGAAACACGGAAAGACGCCGGTTCGCCGAGGTCGACTTGTCGGCCGAACGCGCGGCGCTGTATGCCGTCAGATCGGCTTCGCTCGCCGTATCGAGCGAGGCGTCGCGCGCGCTCGCGAGCCATTCGGAGAACAGCCGCAGATCGCGCCGGTACGCGTCGAGCGTGTTGCGTGCGAGGCCATGCTCGAGCCACAGCGCGTCACAGAAGGCGTCGATCGACGCGCCGCTCGTCAGCAGCAAAGGCGACGCGGGCTGCGCGTCTTCGGTCAGCACATCAGTCATGCGTAAGGTACGCCCTCGTGTTTGAGTAGCCAGCGTTTGACGTTGCGATAGTAGCCGTCGCCGCCCGTATGCGCAAAGCCGCCGATGCCGCCCGCGCCGACCACGCGATGACACGGAATCACGATCGGAAAGAAGTTCGATCCGCACGCCTGACCGACCGCCCTCGGCACGCTGCCGATCTGCTTCGCCAGTTGCCCGTAGGTCAACACGACGCCGGGCGGAATCTCGCGGATCGCTTGCCAGACGCGCCGCTGGAACGGCGTGCCGACGTCGGCGAGCGGCAGATCGAAGCTTGCCGATGCGTGCTGCAGATACTGTTCGATCTGCTCGACGGCCTGCTTCGCGAGCGCCGAATCCGGCTCGACGTTCGCGACCGAGTCGGGCAGATACACGATCTCGCGCACGGCCTCGCCTTCCAGGCGCACGCCGATCTTGCCGAACGGCGCGTCGATCACTGCATTGAACATGATGGCTTCACTCCTCTCATTCGAGCGGCACGCTCACGCCGCTTCCAGCGCCCATTCGACATGCTCGCGCACGAGCGGCGAGGGATCGTCCAGACGCTGGCGCAGCGCATCGACGATGGCTGCGCGGGCATCGGCGGACAGCGTATCGCGCGCGGCGCGCAGCGCGTTGCCCATGCCGACCGCGAGATTACGCAGCCAGCATTCGTAGCCGATCCGGCGGATCGCGCTGCCCTGCATGCGCGTGTCGAAGTCGCCCGCGCTCCAGCCGAACAGCTCGACCAGCGACGCGCGATCCAGCCCGTGACGCACATCGAAATCGGCGACGGGCGCGGCCTGGGCAAACTTGTTCCACGGACAAACGAGCTGACAATCGTCGCAGCCATATACACGATTGCCGATCAGCGGCCGCAAATCCTGGGGAATACTGCCCTTCAGCTCGATGGTCAGATAAGAGATGCAGCGCCGCGCATCGACCTGATAAGGCGCGACGATCGCGCCCGTCGGACATGCGCCGATGCAGCGCGTGCAGCTGCCGCAATGCGCGCCGGGTGTTTCCGGCGCAGTTTCGGGCGATGTGTCGGCATCCGTCGGCAGAGGCACGTCGACGAAGATTTCGCCGAGGAAAAACAGCGACCCCGCATCCCGTTGCAGCAGCAGCGTATGCTTGCCGCGCCAACCCGTGCCCGCCTTTTGCGCAAGCTCGACTTCGAGCACGGGTGCCGAGTCGGTGAACACGCGGTAACCGTACGGGCCGATCTCCGCCTCGATCCGCTCAGCCAGTTGCTGCAAGCGGTTGCGCATCACCTTGTGATAGTCCCGTCCGCGCGCGTAGATCGAGACAACGGCCGCTGCCGGGTCTTCGAGACGCATGCGTTCGTCGAGACGCCAATCATGCTGAACGTCGGCGACTGCACTTTCATAGCCCTTTCGCGCCCCTGAAGAAGCCGGCAAATAGGCCATGCGAACCGAGATCACGCGTCGCGTGCCGGCCACAAGCTCGGCTGGCCGCGCACGTTTCATCCCATGTTTGGCCATATAATCCATCTCGCCGTGGCAACCCGCGTCGAGCCAGGCTGCAAGGCCCGCTTCAGCGTGCGACAGATCGATATCGCTGATGCCGACCGCGCCGAAACCCAGTTCGCGTCCCCAGTCCCTGATACGCGAAGCGAGCGCAGCCAGTTGCGCTTCATCATGGTGTCGCGTGACGGGTGCTTCATCATTCGCCGTTTCGAGCGGCGAATGCGGATCGCGATGTGGGTCCGACATGGGATGCTGCTGGCCTTGGTTCATTACGTCATTTTACGAGAATGCCCGATCACACAGGTCCCGCGAATCGACCTTCCGCCGCTGTCCTGCTCGAGCGCCAGTTTGCGCTCGCGGACGAAGCCGCGACCATGGCATTCGGCGAGCGCTTCGCGCATGCGATCGACGGCGTGCGCAGCGAAGTCGACGCGACGGGCCATCACGCATTCAACGGTCTCCAGGTGCAGTTGCACGGCGACCTGGGTGCCGGCAAAACGACTCTCGTGCGCGCCACGTTACGCGCGCTCGGACATGCGGGCCGCGTGCGCAGCCCGACCTACACACTCGTCGAACCTTATGCGGTCGAACGCCCGGATGGGGAACTCGAGCTGTATCACTTCGATCTCTACCGTTTCACCGATCCGGCCGAATGGGCCGACGCAGGCTTTCGCGAATACTTCGACAGCGGCGCTATCTGCCTCGTCGAATGGCCGGAACGCGCGGGCAGTCTGCTGGGCGTGCCGGATCTCGTCTTCTCGCTCGACGTCGACGGCGATGGCCGCATGCTGATCGCCCGGGCGTATAGCGAACCAGGAAAGGCATGTCTCGAAAGATGTTGATCAAACCGTTCCGCTCGATCGAATCGGCGGCCACCGCGACGCACAACTGGCGCCGCCGGCAGATTCTTCGCGCGGGCGCTTCCACGCTCGTCCTCGGGCTCGTCGCGCCGCGTCTGGCGTGGGCGCAGTCGGTGCTCGGCGTGCGCGTGTGGCCGGCGCGCGACTACACGCGCGTGACCATCGAGTCCGACCAGCCGCTGCAGAACACCCAGCAGTTGCTGCAAGGCCCGGACCGGCTGGTGGTCGATCTGAACGGACTCGATCTCGACCAGGCGCTGAAGGATCTCGTCTCGAAGATCGCGCCGAACGATCCGCAGATTCAATCCGTGCGCGTCGGGCAGTATCAGCCGCACGTCGTGCGGATGGTGTTCGACCTGAAGGGTTCGGTGAAGCCGCAGGTGTTTACGCTGCCGCCCGTCGGCACGTACAAGTATCGCCTCGTGTTCGACCTGTATCCCGCCGTGGCGCCGGACCCGCTGATGGAACTGCTCGCGCAGTCGGAGCGCAAGCAACAGCAACTGGACGACAACGCCGCGTCGCCCTCTGCGCCACCCGCCGCGACGCTGAGCGGCCCGTCGGCGCCGCCTGCCGACAACACCGACGCGTTCTTCGAGAAGTACGCGCAGAACAACGCGCCGTCGTCGCCCTCGCCCACGCCGCGACCGCCCGTGCATACGGCGCCGGCGCCCGCGCCACACGTTCCGTCGAAGCCCACGCCGACGCCCGCACCGCCCGTCATCGCGCGCAACAACGACAACGATGCGGACAACGACGGCGATAGCGGCGACGACGCCTACAAGTTCACCACCCCGAAGAAGGGCAGCAACACGGTGCGCCTGTTGACGGTCGCGATCGATCCGGGCCATGGCGGCGAGGACCCTGGCGCGATCGGCGGAAGCGGCACGTATGAGAAGCACGTTGCGCTCGATATCGCGAAGAAGCTACGCGCCAAGATCGATGCGCAGCCGAACATGCGCGCGATGATGACGCGCGACGCCGACTTCTTCGTGCCGCTGAACGTGCGGGTGCAAAAGGCGCGGCGCGTCGGCGCGGACCTGTTCGTGTCGATCCATGCGGATGCGTTCACCACGCCGGAGGCGAGCGGCTCGTCGGTGTTTGCGCTGTCGGAGCATGGCGCGTCGAGCGCGGCCGCGCGCTGGATGGCGAACAAGGAAAACTCGTCGGATCAGATTGGCGGTATCAACATCAAGTCCGCCGATGCGAGCGTGAATCGCGCGTTGTTCGATATGTCGACGACGGCTCAGATTCGCGATTCGATGCGGTATGGCACTTTCGTGCTGAAGGAGATTGGCGGGATCAACAGGTTGCATAAGGGGTCTGTTGAGCAGGCCGGTTTTGCTGTGCTGAAGGCGCCTGATATTCCGTCGATTCTTGTTGAGACTGCGTTTATCAGTAACCCGGATGAGGAGCGTCGTCTGAATGATGATGCGTATCGGGAGAAGATGGCTAGCGCGATCATGACCGGGATCAAGCGATATTTTGCGGCTAATCCGCCGCTGGCTAAGAATCGGATGACCTGACCGGTTTTTGGTTTTTGTCTGCGACGCTGGGTGGTTTGCTTTGGTTTTGCGCTGGCATCCGCGTTTTGTTGTCGTGCTTCACGCGTTGCCCCTGTGCGGGGCGGCACCTACTTTTCTTTGCCGCCGCAAAGAAAAGTAGGCAAAAGAAAGCGGCTCACACCGCCAGTTCTTGTTCTTGCCTGAGGGCCCTCAAAGGTTCTTACGCTTCACACGGCAACCACGTGACCCACGCTCGTTGCCAGCGCTCTTGCGGTGCGCCTCACCCACTTCACGCACCCGCATCACAGCGTGCCATGCCAGATAGTCCACGGCCGCCCAGGTGGCAAACTGTGTGTAGGCCCAAGTGCTCCACACGTCTCACTTCGGACCGGTAGCGCACGCGTCCCACCCGGTAAGAGCGCTACCCTTTGTGGCGCGACAACCTGCACACAGTTTGCCACCTGGGCGGCACAAGCCAGTCGCTGCCGCTGGCCCGAGTACGGGGATTCGAAGCGGGTGAGGCATCGGTTCGAAGCGTTGGCAACGAGCGCCAGCAGGGACGTTGCCGTGTGAAGCATAAGACCCGTTGGGGTCCCTCAGGCAGACACAAGCACTGGCGGTGTGAGCCGCTTTCTTTTGCCTACTTTTCTTTGCGGCGGCAAAGAAAAGTAGGTGCCGCCCCGCACAGGGGCAACGCTAGCAAACCACAGGCAAACCGCGGATGCCAGCGAAAACACAAGCAAACCACCCCAGCGTCGCAGACAAAAACAACAAACCCTCACCTCGCGAGAGAAAACCTCTCCACGACCCACCCACCAAACACATTAACGGCAAGCCCCACCATCACCAGAACCGCGCCGCCAATCTCCGCCCCCGACAACGACTCGTCGAGAAACAACGAAGCCGATGCCAGCCCAACAATCGGCACGAGCAACGAAAACGGCGCAACCTGCCCCGCCGGATATCTCGACAGCAGGCGGCTCCAAAGCCCATACCCAACCAGCGTAGCAACAAACGCGAGATAAACGATCGCGAACACGGACGAAGCGCCGATACCCGTCAATGCAGCCTCAATCCGCTGCGGGCCCTCAAGAAGATAAGACAGCACAAAGAACGGCACAGGCGGAATCAGACTCCCCCACACGACGAGACCCACCAGATCGACCTTACCGACTTTCTTGGTGACGATATTGCCGAGCGCCCACATCACAGCCGCGCACAGCGTGAGAATGAACCCGGCAAGCGTCATCGCGGCACCGCCCTGCATACCGATCACAGCAAGCCCGACAGCCGCGACAACGAGCCCGAGCACGTTTTGCAAGCGAAACCGCTCATGCAAAAACACAGCTGCAAACAGAAGCGTAAAGAACGCCTGGGCCTGCAGCACCAAAGACGCGAGCCCAGCCGGCATCCCGACATACATCGCCGAAAACAGGAACGCGAACTGCCCCAGCGAGATCGTCGCGCCATAAGCGATGAGCCATCGCCACGGCATCTTCGGCCGTTTGATGAAGAACACAGCGGGAAAAGCAGCAAGCATGAAGCGCAGCGCGCCAAGCAGCATCGGCGGAACACCATGCAGCCCAACCTTGATCACGACAAAGTTCACACCCCACGCAACGACGACGACCAGCGCCAGCAGCAGGTCTTTTGGTGACATCTGCATTCCTGTGTTTGCCCGTATCAGAGCATGAGAGTGTAGCCGAGCGATCCGGCAACGGTGCTCAGCCGTGTGACCAGTTCTCGACCTTAACGCCCGGATAGGCGGCGAAGTCGCGCTCGTTGTTCGTCACGAGCGTGACACCGACTGAAACGGCGTGCGCGGCAATCAGTTTGTCGAGGTGATCTTTCTTGCGCTCGCGCGTCGCCTCGCGAATCGGACCGTAAGCGCCTGCGGCCTTGGCGTCGAATGGCAAGACGGGAATGTCTTCAATCAGCGCTGCCAGATTGCGCCGCTCGCGCGCGCGATTCGCGCACACAGCGACGCCATACTCGAGTTCCGCATAGGTGATGGCCGACATGACGACATCACCGACAAAGCACTGTTCGAATCGCCGCGCGACTTCTTCCGGCTGGTTCTTCATCAAATAAATGCACATGTTCGTGTCGAGCATGTAGCGCGGCATTAAAGACCCTCCCGATCCGCCTGCTCCTGATCGCCACGCCCTTCCGACATGAAATCGTCGCCGAACTTCGCGAACTTGCGCAACACACCTGTCAACGGTCGACGTGCCGGGCGAATTCGCAATTCTTCGCCGACCCGCTCGATCTCCACCTCCATATCGAGGCTCTCATAAGCAAGCTCCGCAGGAATCCGCACCGCTTGCGAATTGCCGTTACGGAAAATTCTGGTCATCGGCATCATTCCTCCGGACATTATGTGTGTACGACGGATGTACTATAGCACAATGCGCGAGTCGACGTACATACATACGTGTGCACACTGAATCGACATGGCCCTGAAACACGTGTGTCGCCGCCCGGCAGTAAAATGATCCACCCTGTCCCCACCAACCGAGCCCGTCATGTCCTCATCGATCAAAGCGGTTCTGAAGCCCCACGTCCGCGATATCGGCAATCTGGCCGTGCGGCGCGTGCTGCCCGCGATGGCCGCGCGTCTCGTCGGCCCGTTCATCTTCTTCGACCACATGGGCCCCGCCACGCTGCCGGCCGGCACCGGGCTCGACGTGCGCCCGCATCCGCATATCGGACTCGCGACCGTCACGTATCTGTTCGAAGGTGCGATCATGCATCGCGACAGCCTCGGCTCGGAACAGAAGATCGTTCCCGGCGACGTCAACTGGATGACGGCGGGCCGCGGCATCGTTCACTCGGAACGCACGCCGGAACCCGATCGCACGAATGGCTCGACGGTGCACGGTATCCAGACATGGGTCGCGCTGCCGCTCGCGGATGAAGACGTCGAGCCGTCGTTCGAACATCACGCGGGCGCCACGCTGCCGGAAATCGAACGCAACGGCGTCAGGCTGCGCATTATCGCGGGCTCGTCGTTCGGCGAAACGTCTCCGGCGCGAACCTTCTCGGGCACGCTCTACGCCGCCGCGCATTTCTCTCCGGGCAGCGTGCTCGCGCTCGAACCGGAACACGACGAACGCGGCGTCTACCTCGTCGACGGCGACCTGTCGCTAGACGGCGAACCGCTCGAAGTCGCGACGATGGCTGTGCTCACGCCCGGCGAAACCGTCACGCTCACGAGCACGCAAGGCGCCACCGTGATGCTGCTCGGCGGCGAGAAACTCGACGGCGAGCGCTTCATCGAATGGAATTTCGTCGCGAGTTCGCGCGAGAAGATCGAGGGCGCAAAGCTCGCGTGGACGAACCAGGAAATGGGCAAGGTGCCCGGCGAGACCGAGTGGATCCCGTTGCCCGAGCGCAAGCCGCGCTAGACTGGCAGACATCCGCGGGGAGCGGCGCAGCAACGCGAAAGGGCCGCTGAAGCCCTGCATTGAAACGACCCAGGCCGCCCCCATATAACCCGCGTACCGATCCAAGGAAGAGACAGCAATGGAAACCACCCTCGCCACTTTCGAAAAGGACGTCATCAGCGCATCGATGCTCGCGCCCGTACTCGTCGACTTCTGGGCGCCGTGGTGTGGACCGTGCAAGACGCTCGGTCCGATGCTCGAAAAGCTCGAAGCCGAGTACGAAGGCAAATGGCGGCTCGTGAAGGTGAACGTCGACGAAAACCAGGAACTGGCTGCGCATTTCCAGGTGCGTAGCATTCCGCACGTCGTCGCGTTCGCGGACGGACGGCCCGTCGATCAGTTCATCGGCGTGCTGCCGGAAGGCCAGTTGCGCCAGTTCCTCGACCGTCTCGTGCCGGACGGCGCAGAAGCATCACGCGCAGAAGCGGCGGCAGCGATCGCCGAGGGCCGCCGCGAAGATGCGTACGACGCGCTCAAGGCCGCGCTGGCGTATGACCCGGGTTTCGACGAAGCACGGCTCGATCTGATGGAACTGCTGCTCGAAGACAACCGCGCCGAAGAAGCCCAGAAAGAAAGCGATCTGCTGTCGCCCAAAACGACGCAGGGCATCGACGCGCGCTACAACGCGATCAAGACGCGGCTCGATGCCGTCGACGCCGCCGCCGATCTGCCGCCCACGGACGCGCTCGAAGCCGCCGTCGCCAGCAATCCCGACAACCTCGAAGCACGTTTCGATCTGGCGAGCGCCCTGATCGCCCGTCGCAAGTACGACCCGGCACTCGAACATCTGCTTGCCATCGTGACGCGCGACCGCACGTTCCGCGACGACATCGGCCGCAAGACGATGTTGTCCGTGTTCGATCTCGCCGCGCATCAGCCGGAACTGGTGGCGAAATGGCGCCGCAAGCTAAGTGCGTCGTTGAACTGATCGTTCTCGTTCGACCATGAAAAAACGCGGCCTTGCGCCGCGTTTTTTTATTCAGGCGAAGAAACGTAAGCCGCCGCGCTTCAGGCCGTCTGCTTCGCCAGCGCGCGCAGCACGTGTGCCGCGGCCGCAAAGCCGAAGCTCGCCGTCACGCACACGCTCGATCCAAAGCCCGCGCAGTTCAGGCCCACGGGGCCATGATGACCGGGGGACGTCGTGACGTGCTCAGCTTCTTCGTCGATATCGCAAACAGCCGCTTCCGGATAGATCAACGGCTCGTCCGAATAGACCGCGCTCACCTTGAACTTCGCTTTCGGCCCACGCGGAAAGCCATGTTGCTTGCGCAACTGGCCGCGCACTTTCGACAGCAGCGGGTCCTGAATGGTCTGCGAAAGATCGTCGATGCGGATACGCGTCGGATCGAGCTGGCCGCCCGCGCCGCCGACCGTGATCAGCGGCTGCTTGTGCTCGACGCACCACGCGATCAGCGCCGTCTTCGTGCGCACGCTGTCGATCGCATCGACCACGTAGTCGAAGCCGCCGCCCAGCACCATGTCGAAGTTGCCCGGCTCGATAAAATCTTCGATCATGCGCACATCGCACTGCGGATCGATCAGCCGGATGCGCTCGGCCATCGCATCGACCTTGGGCTTGCCGTAATTGCCGTCGAGCGCATGGATCTGCCGGTTCGTGTTGCTCTCGGCGACGTTGTCGAGATCGATCAGCGTGATCTTGCCGATCGCCGTGCGCGCGAGCGCTTCCGCCGCCCATGAGCCGACGCCGCCAATGCCGATCACGGCGACGTGCGCGCGCTCGAACGCGGCGAGCGCCGGCGCGCCGTAAAGCCGCGCGACGCCGCCGAAACGCCGGGCGCGGTCGGCGGTTTCATGGGCGCCGGGGTCGGTAGTAATATCGGAATGCTCGGTGACGAGAGGCGTGGACATGATGGGTAGCTTCGCTGATTCGGACTACAGCATTGCGATATCCTGCGGACATCTGCATGCTTTCAAGCCCGTATTTTGCCTGATCGCGCGGGCGCTCGCCCGCGGATCGCGGCGTCAGTGCCTGGAACGCGCGGCCCGCATGACACGCCTCGACGCAGAAAACTTTGTCCTTCGCTATACTGGCCCCACACTGTAGCGCTTGCATAAAAACATGAGCACTCTTGCCGACCTCCGCAAAAACTATTCGCTCGGTTCTCTGGACATCGCCGACGCCGACCCGAACCCGTTCCGTCAGTTCGACGTGTGGTTCAAACAGGCCATCGACGCACAACTCCCCGAACCGAACACGATGACGCTTGCGACGGTCGACGCGCGCGGCCGGCCTTCGGCGCGCATCGTGCTGATCAAGGGTGTCGATGAGCGGGGCTTCGTGTTCTTCACGAACTACGAGAGCCGCAAGGGCCTCGAACTCGCGCAGAACCCACACGCAAGCCTCCTTTTCTACTGGATCGAACTCGAGCGCCAGGTGCGCATCGAGGGCGCCGTCGTCAAGACGAGCGACGCAGAAAGCGACCAATACTTCGCATCGCGTCCGGTCGGCTCACGCATCGGCGCATGGGCATCGGAGCAGAGCAAGGTGATTGAAAGCCGTGCCGCTTTGGAAGCGCGGGAACGCGAATTCAGCGCACAATACGGCGACAATCCGCCCCGGCCACCTCACTGGGGTGGCTATCGCCTGATCCCCGACGCAATCGAATTCTGGCAAGGACGGCCTTCACGTCTGCACGACCGGCTGCTCTACACGCGTAGCGGCAGTGCCGACTGGACGATCGCCCGTCTGTCGCCCTGACAGATTGATACACCGGCGCGCGGCCCGTCCTGCTTCACACTGCATGACGCGTCGCGCCGACGGCGGAATCGCGTGCGCGCGGCTCTACATCAAACAGCGCGGCCAAGGCCGGCTCGCGCGCTGCGCACTGTGGTTCGACAGGCTTTGCTTTGATTCATTGGACACGGAGAAATCACATGTTCTGGGAGAAGAAGCTGGCGCAGTGGGTAGAAGAAGTAAAAACGAAGGCCAATATCCCAGCGCGCCTGGTGCTGTGGGATGGCCAGCAACATGACTTCGGCACGTTCGCCGCGCCGCAGGTCACGCTGAAAGTAAATAGCGCGTCCGCGCTGCCGTTATTGCTCGAACCGAGCCTGGACAATCTGGGCGAGGCGTATGTGAAGGGCAAGATCGACATCGAAGGCAAGCTGTCGGACATCATCAACATCAGCTATTCGCTGGCGCGAAGCACGGTGACGAATGCGAGCAAGCTCGCGCGCGTGCGACGCTATTTCAATCACACGAAAACGTCGGACAAGAAGGCGATCCAGTACCACTACGACGTCTCGAACGAGTTCTACAAGCTGTGGCTCGACGAGAACATGGTGTACTCGTGCGCGTACTTCGAGAACGGCAACGAAGATCTCGCTACCGCGCAGATCAAGAAGATCGATCACATCCTGACGAAGATCCAGGTGCAGCCGGGCCAGCGTCTGCTCGATATCGGCTGCGGCTGGGGCGCGCTGGTGCTGCGCGCGGCGCAGAAGTTCGGCGCGAAGTGCGTGGGCGTGACGCTGTCGCAGAACCAGTTCGACCTCGCGACGCAGCGCGTGAGGGCAGCCGGGCTCGAAGGCCAGATCGAAATCCGGCTGCAGGATTATCGCGACGTGCAGGGGCAGTTCGACCGCATCACGAGCGTCGGCATGTTCGAGCACGTGGGCCGCAAGAATCTGCCCGGCTACTTCCAGAAGATTCACGACCTGCTCACGGATGACGGCGTCGCGATGAATCACGGCATCACGTCGACGGATTACGACAGCGGCGAAACGGCGCTGGGCGGTGGCGAGTTCATCGACAAGTACGTGTTCCCCGACGGCGAGCTGCCGCACATCAGTCTCGCGCTCGAATCGATGCAGCGCGGCGGGCTCGAAGCTTTCGACGTCGAAAGCCTGCGCCGCCACTACGCGCGCACGCTCGATATCTGGGCGGAGAACTTCGAGGCGAGAGCGGCAGAAGCGAGGTCGCTCGTCGACGATGAAAAATTCCGCATCTGGCGCGTGTACCTCGCCGGCTGCGCGTATGCGTTCGAGAACGACGACGTGTCGATCTATCAGGTGGTGTGCCGCAAGGCGGGCCGCAGCGCGACGACGCTGCCCTGGTCGCGCCGCTTCATGTACGAGAAGGCGCTGTAAAATCGCTGGCTGGATCCGCTTCGGGCGTGTGGTGCTCATGTATCGGCCCGGAGCGGACGTCGTTCATCAAAGTCAGCGCACTGTCTCTCGTAACGGATCGATGGAAGAAGAAGCGGCACCCGAAGCGCCCGACGCCTCCCTGCAACTCGACATGTTCGGCAATCCCGTCGAGCAGGCGCCTGTCACGGCTGTTTCAACGCCTGAAGCGTCTTCTTCCAAAACGGCTGCCGCGCCCAGCGACGCGCCGCCAAAAAAGCGCCGCGCCCGCGACGTTCTCGCCGCGCCGCCTTCCGATGAAGTCGTTCACCTCGCCAGCCAGTTGCCGCCGCAAGTGCATCTCGGCACCTCGACGTGGTCCTTTCCAGGCTGGAAAGGCATCGTCTACGGCGACGACTACAGCAACAGCAAGCTTTCGCGCGATGGCCTCACCGCCTATGGCGCGCATCCGCTGCTGCGCACGGTGAGCATCGACCGCTCGTTCTATGCGCCGCTCACCGTCACCGACTATGTGCGCTACGCGCAGCAGGTGCCGGACCATTTCCGCTTCATCGTGAAAGCGCCCGCGCTCGTCACCGACGCCACCGTGCGCGCCGAGCGCGCCGAGCGCGGCGAGCCGGTGTCGGAGAATCCCTGCTTTCTGAACGCGCAACTGGCCATCGACGAATTCGTGCGGCCGTGCATCGACGGGCTCGGCGCGAAGGCGGGCGCGCTCGTGTTCCAGTTTTCGCCGCTGCCCAACGAGATGCTTGCGCGGCCGGCCCTCTTCGTCGACCGGCTGACGGCGTTCCTGGCGGCGCTGCCGCCGCTCGAAGGCGATACCTGCTATGCCGTCGAAATCCGCGATGCGTCTTTACTGACGCCGCGCCTGATTCGCGCGCTGAAGGCGACGGGGGTGCGGTACTGCGTCGGCATTCACGCGCGGATGCCCGATCCGTCGCGGCAGGCCGCCGCGCTCGCGATGCTGGATGACGCGCCATCGGGGCCGCTGATCGTGCGCTGGAGCCTGCACGGCGGCTTCAAGTACGAACAGGCAAAAGCGAAGTACGAACCGTTCGACAAACTCGTCGACGAAGACCCCGACACCCGCACCGCCCTCGCCGAGCTGGCCGCGCGTTACGCGATTGCGGGCCAGCCGGTGCTGATCGCCGCGAACAACAAGGCCGAAGGCTCCGCGCCGCTGACCTGCGTGAAGCTTGCGGCGCACATCGCGGCCGCGTGCGAGCGGCTTCGCAGCGCACAAAAAGAAAACGCGGCGCAGTCCGCGTAGGAACTGCGCCGCGCCAGCGGTTACATCAAAACCTCAGGATCGGTGCGCACTCACGCGCCGGCCTTGATCCGATGCGCGAACTTCTGGCGGAACTTCGCCACCTTCGGTGCGACGACGAACGCGCAATAGCCCTGATCCGGATGCTGCGCAAAGTAGTTCTGGTGATACGCCTCGGCAGCAAAGTAGTTGCCGTCGAGCGGCAGCACCTGCGTGACGATCTGGCCGTCGTAGATGCCTTCGGCGCCGATCTCGCGGATCGCCTGCAGGGCCGTGTCGCGCTGCGCGTCCGAGTGCGTGAAGATCACCGACCGGTATTGCGTGCCGACATCGTTTCCCTGGCGGTTAAGCTGGGTCGGATCATGGATCGCGAAGAAAATATCGAGGATCTCGCGATAAGTGATGCGCGCCGGATCGAACTCGACGTTGACGACTTCCGCGTGCCCCGTGTCGCCGTCGCACACCTGCTCATACGACGGATTGTCGACCTGCCCGCCCGCATACCCCGATTCCACCGACGTCACCCCATCGACGCCCAGATACACCGCTTCCAGACACCAGAAACACCCGCCGCCCAGCGTGGCGGTCTCGACTGACTGACTCATGCTCGCTCCTTGGATTGGCTTGCCGCCACGCCTGCTTTCCAGACAAAACTTCAGGACAAAAATTGCCGGACACGACGCGCTGGCTCACCGCAGTCACTGTGGACACCCGATGCTTCACCGCATCCGACCGGCGCAATACTCCGCCCTTTTCGGGATTCATGCAGCCACATGCACCATCCGTACCATGCGGCCGCCCTTGTCCCGCCGCGCGCACGCGCCTGGCCCTCTGCGATTGCAGTTAAAATTGGGACAATTCGCCGAATTTCTACATGACCTTCGAACCGTTTTTTTCCCTCTGGTCGCTACATCAAGCGGTCCGTTCGCCAGAATGCCTCCGCCGATGAAGCACGCCAACCCGCCCAATTTCGACAACGACGCCTTTCGCCGCGCACTCAGCCAGTTCGCGACGGGCGTCACCGTCATTACGACACGCGCGCCGTCGGGCGCGTTGATCGGGATCACGGCCAGTTCATTCAATTCCGTCTCGCTGGCGCCGCCGCTCGTGCTGTGGAGTCTCGCGACACGCTCGGCCTCGATGCCCGTGTTCCGCTCGAACAGTCATTATGTCGTCAATGTTCTGGCCTCGACACAGCTCGATCTGTGCAAGCGCTTTGCAACCGTCAAGGGCGACCGATTCGAAGGGGTGTCGCACGCGGCGGGCGACACGGGGATGCCCGTGCTCGATGGCGCACTCGCGTGGTTCGAATGCCATAACCGCAGCCGCTACGACGAAGGCGACCACGTCATTTTTGTCGGCGAAGTGGAGCGCTGCGGCGTCCACGACCAGGCCGCGGAAACCGAGCCACTCGTGTTCCAGAACGGCGATTTTCACGGCCTGAAGCGGCTCGGCTGACAGCCGGCGCCTTTTCGGCCGGCGAGAGAGCCGATTTTTCCCACCCGCCTCGCGGCGGCGCTAGCCCGGTTGTTGCGCCTTTGCGCTCGTCACCAGCGCGACGGGCACGCCCGAATCTTCCTTCAGCGTCTGCAGCACGATATTCGAGCGGATGTCTAATACGCCAGGCGCCTTGTACAGGCGGCTGAGCACGAAATCCGAATAGTGCTTGAGGTTGTGGGCGAGCACCCGCAGCAGATAATGCGTCTCGCCCGTCACGACGAACGCGCCGACCACTTCCGGCCAGTCGCGCAGCGCGTCGGCAAAGCGCTCGTGCCAGTTCTCCTGGTCGTTGCGCATCGACACCTGCACGAACGCTTCCAGTTCGAACCCCAGCACTTCGCGGTTCAGACACGCGCGATAACGCTCGATCACGCCCTGCTCTTCCAGCAGGCGCAAACGTCGTAGACACGCGGACGGCGAAAGCGAGATGCGCTCCGCCAGATCCAGATTGCTGATTCGTCCTTCGTGCTGCAGCACCGTCAAGATACGGCAATCGGTGGCGTCCAGTGAGATCGCGTTCATTTTCGGTCTCCCTTTCCCGTTTGCCTCAAATTATGTTCCAAAGGGGGCGAAATAAACAGTTTTTTTAGCAAGCACATTTCGTCTGATGCCGCCTATCATCCAAAGAAGCCTGCAGAACAACGGCACTTGCATGAAACCAGAGTAGGACGCTGACGCGCCAACTGTGGTCAATAGGAGACGCATGGACACGCTTTGGGACATCACGCCCGCCGTCGATACGGCGACGCCCGTCTGGCCGGGTGACACGCCCGTGGGCATCGAGCGAGTGTGGCGGATGGAGGCGGGCTCGCCCGTCAACGTCGCGCGGCTGACGATCTCGCCGCACACGGGCGCGCACACCGATGCGCCGCTGCACTACGACGCCGACGGCGCCGCGATCGGCGCGGTGCCGCTCGATGCGTATCTTGGCCGCTGCCGCGTGATCCATTGCATCGGCGCAACGCCGCTGGTGAACCCGGAGCACGTTGCGGCGTCGCTCGACGGCGTGCCGCCGCGCGTGCTGCTGCGCACCTACCGCGAGGCGTCCGTCACGGCGTGGGACAGCGCTTTCTGCGCCGTCGCGCCCGACACGATCGATCTGCTCGCCGCACATGGCGTGAAGCTGATCGGCATCGACACGCCGTCGCTCGATCCGCAGGAATCGAAGACGATGGACGCACATCACCGCATCCGCGCGCACCGGATGGCGATTCTCGAAGGCATCGTCCTGGATGCCGTCGCGCCCGGCGATTACGAGCTGATCGCGCTGCCGCTCAAGCTGACGACACTCGACGCGAGCCCGGTGCGCGCCGTGCTGCGCGCGCTTCCTGACCAACGACATTCCGCTTGAACGCACTCTTTCTACAGAACGAACACCATGAATCAACGTGAAGAAGCACTCGCGCTCGATGCAGCCGATCCGCTGGCGCCGTTGCGCGACCAGTTCGCGCTCGCGCCGAACGTCATCTATCTGGACGGCAACTCGCTCGGCGTGCCACCCGCTGCGGCCGCACAGCGCGCGCAGACCGTGATTGGCGCCGAATGGGGCGAAGGACTGATCCGCAGCTGGAATACGGCCGGCTGGTTCTCGCTGCCTCGGCGTCTGGGCAACAAGCTCGCGGCGCTGATCGGCGCGGCGCACAACGAAGTCGTCGTCACCGACACGATTTCGATCAACCTGTTCAAGGTGCTGTCGGCGGCGCTGCGCATGCAGGACAAGCGCGACCCGAAGCGCCGCGTGATCGTGTCGGAGCGTTCGAACTTTCCGACCGACCTGTACATCGCGCAGGGGCTGATCAAGCAACTGGATCGCGGTTATGAGTTGCGTCTCGTCGACGACCCGTCAGAACTGCCCGCCGCCATCACCGACGACGTCGCCGTCGCGATGATCACGCACGTCAACTACCGCACGGGCTACATGCACGACATGGCCGCGCTGACGAAGCTGATCCACGACAAGGGCGCGCTCGCGCTGTGGGACCTCGCGCACTCGGCAGGCGCCGTACCTGTCGATCTGAACGGCGTCGGCGCGGATTGCGCCGTCGGTTGCACGTACAAGTACCTGAACGGCGGTCCGGGTTCGCCCGCTTTCGCGTGGGTGCCGCATCGTCATCAGAACGACTTCGAGCAGCCGCTGTCCGGCTGGTGGGGACATCGCGCGCCGTTTGCGATGGACCCCACCTACGCCGCCGACGACGGTATCGGCCGCTTTTTGTGCGGCACGCAGCCGATGGTGTCGATGGCGCTCGTCGAATGCGGCCTCGACATCTTTCTGCAGACCGACATGCAGGCAATCCGCAAGAAGTCGCTCGCGCTGACGGACCTCTTCATCGAACTGGTGGAGGCGCGCTGCAAGGAATTTCCGCTCACGCTGGCGACGCCGCGCGCGCATGCGCAACGCGGTTCGCATGCGAGCTTCGAGCATCCGCACGGCTATGAAGTGATGCAGGCGCTGATCGCGCGCGGCGTAATCGGCGACTATCGCGAGCCGCATGTGCTGCGCTTCGGTTTTACGCCGCTGTATACGCGTTTCGTCGATGTGTGGGATGCCGTCGAGCATCTGCGCCACGTGCTCGCGCATGAGATCTGGCGCGCGCCCGAATTTGCCGCACGCGGCGCCGTGACCTGAGGAGCGCGCGATGACCGACCACATGAAGATGACGGAAGACAAGCCCGCGCAAGGCTGCCCGTTCGGGCACGGCGGCACGCCGGCGCCGCGCGAGACGCACGCGTCGCACATGGCCGTCGATGAAGGCGAAGGCTGGCACGACGCGCAGCTCGATTTCTCGAAGTCGATGAGTTATGGCGACTATCTGTCGCTTGGGTCGATCCTGCATGCGCAGCATCCGCTCTCGCCCGATCACAACGAGATGCTGTTCATCATTCAGCATCAGACCAGCGAGTTGTGGATGAAGCTCGCGCTGTATGAGTTGCGTGCCGCGCTTGCTTCGGTGCATCGCGATGAGTTGCCGCCCGCGTTCAAGATGCTGGCGCGTGTGTCGCGGATTCTCGAGCAGCTTGTGCAGGCGTGGAATGTGTTGTCGACGATGACACCTTCCGAGTACACGTCGATGCGTCCGTTTCTTGGCAGTTCGTCGGGGTTTCAGTCGTATCAGTATCGTGAGCTGGAGTTTATGCTCGGGAACAAGAATGAGCAGATGCTCAAGCCTCACGTGCATCATCCCGATGTGTTTGCCGAAGTGAAAGCGGCGCTTGAGGCGCCCTCGTTTTACGACGAAGTGGTTCGATTGCTGGCGCGGCGGGGGTTTGATATTAGCGCCTCACGGCTTGATCGCGATTGGACACTGCCGACTCAGCATGATTCTTCTGTCGAAGCCGCCTGGCTTAAGGTTTATCGGAATCCTTCCCAGCACTGGGAACTGTATGAGATGGCTGAGGAGCTTGTTGACCTCGAGGATGCCTTTCGGCAATGGCGGTTCAGGCATGTGACTACTGTTGAGCGGATTATTGGGTTCAAGCAAGGAACGGGTGGCACGGCAGGCGCGCCGTATCTGCGCAAGATGCTCGATGTTGTGTTGTTTCCTGAGCTTTGGCATGTGAGGACTTTGCTCTAGGGTTTTTTGGTTTGTCTGCGACGCTGGTCTGCTGGCGTTTGCGCCGGCATCCGCGTTTTGCTTCTGGTTTGCTAGCGTTGCCCCTGTGCGGGGCGGCACCTACTTTTCTTTGCCGCCGCAAAGAAAAGTAGGCAAAAGAAAGCGGCTCACACCGCCAGCCCGTGTTCCTATCCACGGGCCCCCAACGTCCCCGCGTTTCACACGGCAGCATTTCTGGTTGCGTGCGTTACCAACGCTTCGAATGAACGCATCACCCACTTCAAATGCCCGCACCAAGGCCAGCGGCAGCGAATGGTCTGCGCCGCCCAGGCGGCAAACTGTGTGTAGGTTGTCGCGTCGGATAAGTTAGCGCTCTTACAGGTGGGACGCGTGTGCTATCGGTCCGAAGTGAGGCGTGTGGAGCACTCGGGCCGACACACAGTTTGCCACCTGGGCGGAGGCGGACTGTCTGGCGCGACATGCTGTAACGTGGGAGCGCAAAGCGGGTGAGGCGCATCGCAAGAGCGCTGGCAACGAGCATGTATGACGTGATTGCCGTGTGGAGTGCAAGACCCTTTGAGGGCCCTCAGGCAAACACTAGAACTGGCGGTGTGAGCCGCTTTCTTTTGCCTACTTTTCTTTGCGGCGGCAAAGAAAAGTAGGTGCCGCCCCGCACAGGGGCAACGCTAGCAAACCAGAAGCAAAACGCGGATGCCAGCGAAAAACCAAAACAAACCACCCAACGTCGCAGACAAAAAAAAAATCACCTGGCGGTATACCCGCCATCAATCGGCAAAGCCACACCAGTAATCATGGACGCCGCATCACTGAGCAAAAACAAAATCGGCTCAGCGACTTCCCGCGGTTCAGCGAACCGCTTAAGCGGAATAGCCTGCAATGCAGGATCGCGCCTGGAAGGCTCGCTCCAGGCCTTCACCGCCATCGGCGTCAGAGTGACCGTTGGATTAACACTATTCACGCGTATCCCATACGCCCCAAGCTCAACACAAAGCACCCGCGTAATCGCATCCATCGCCGCTTTAGAAGCGCAATAACTCAAATGATCCTCGAGCCCAACCAGCGCCGCCTGGCTAGAAACATTAACAATGCTACCCGCGCGCTTAGCATCGATCATCGCCCGCGCCACATGCCGCGCGACCAATATCGCGCCGCGAGCATTCACGTCCATCACAGAATCAAAACTCGCCGCAGTCGTATCGATCGCACGCTCAAGCATCGCCGTGCCGGCACAATTCACAAGCCCATCGAACACATCGAGCGAGGCAAGCGCATCGTCAATCGCAGCCTCATCACCGACATCGAGCACCAGAGGCTCACACCCCGTCTCCTCCGCAAGACGCGCAAGCTCGCCAACATTGCGCGCCGCCGCAACAACCTGCGCGCCGCTAGCGCACAACATCTCAACAGTCACGCGGCCAATCCCGCTCGATGCCCCCGTCACGAGTATCGAGCGCCCGGAAAAATCGAAGGTCGTCTTCATTTCGCTTGCAACCGATGCATGACCGGCTTCAAAGCCGGATACAGGTCCGTATAGATGCCGAAACGCTCCGCGTACATCGACTGACGCGCGGGATCGGGCCTCGCACGCTCGATCAGCGTCACCCAGCCACCGCGCGCCGTTTCCTGCGAAATCAGCTTCGTGCCATAGGCGGCAAGCAGCGCCGCGCCCATCGCCGCTTCCACGTCCTGCTCGATCGTGTAGACGGGAAAGCCGGTAATGTCCGCGATGATCGACATCCACAGGTCCGAATGCGCCGCGCCGCCGACGACGATCAGCTTGTCGTCGAGTGACTTCGCGCCCCTGCGCCCCGCCACGATGTTGTGCTGCAACGCGTACGCCACGCCTTCCAGCACCGCGCGATACAGATGCGCCCGCGTGTGATACAGACTCAGCCCGACGAACGCGCCGCTCGCCTTCGCATCCCACACGGGGCTGCGCTCGCCCATCAGATACGGCAGGAACATCACACCATCCGAACCCGCCGGAATCTGCGCCGCGTCCTCTTCGAGCAGTCGATGCGGATCGCCATGCGGGATCGCTTTGGCCGCTTCGATCTCCGCATGACAGAACTGCTCGCGATACCACGTCACCGATGCACCCGCCGTGATCGCGCCGCCGAACACATAGATATCCTGCAACCCGTTGAACACGTGCGGCATGCTGATAAGGCCATGATGCGCATCGACGCTCTGATTGATATAGCCCCAGCACATGCTCGTGCCGATCATCGCGACATGCTGGCCCGCGCGCGTCACGCCCGCCGCGTAGGTGGCCATCGCCGCATCGACGCCGCCCGCGACGATCGCCGTGCCCGCTTCGAGTCCAAGCTGTTCCGTCCATTGCGATAACAGGCCGCCCACTACATCAGACGATTCGACCAGGTGCTCGGGCATCATCGTCGCGGGAATGCCGAGCATGTCGAGCGCCTCGTCGGACCAGTCGCGCTTCGCGATGTCGTACACGCCGCCGATATTGCCCGCGGAACTATGATCGACGGCCACTTCGCCCGTCAGCAGATAGATCACATAGGCATTCGGCGGCAGGAAGAAGCGCGTGTTCGCCCACACGTTCGGCTCGTTGTCACGCAGCCACAGCATCTTCGTATAGCCGTAGTAGCTGTCGACGCCATTGCCCGTGATCGCATACAGACGTTCGAGATCGACATTCGCACGTACCGCGTCGACCTGTGCCGTCGCGCGCCGGTCCATCCAGATCAGGCACGGATACAGCGGCTTCATGTCGCTGTCGACGGGAATGCCCGAGCCGCCATACAGGCTGCTCACACACACGGCCTTGATCGCGTTCGACGCGACGCCCGCCTCACCCGCCTTCGCCACGCAGCGCGAAATGCATTCGACCACCGCCTTCATCCACACGGTCGGCCATTGCTCGGCCCACAAGGGCTTCGGTGTGTCCGGGTGATAGCCGCTCGAATGCTGCGCGACGATTGTGCCGCGCTCGTCGACGAGCACGGCCTTCGTGCTCTGCGTGCCGATATCGACGCCGATGACGTAATTCATAGTGTCTCCGTGTGCGCGTCTCGCACGACGCGCACTGTTCGTATTTTTCGGACTATCGGGCCGGCTTCATCAACACCTTGATCGAATCGAGCGAATTCGCGACCTTGATCGCTTCGTCCCACTCTTCGAGCGAAAAGCCATGCGTGACAATGCCTTTCGATGTGACGAGCCCGCGCGCCAAAAGATCGATAGCAATCGGATAACAGTAAGGGCCCAGATGCGCGCCGCGCACGTCGAGTTCCTTGCGGTCGCCGATGATCGACCAGTCCATTGTAGTCTCCGCGCCGAACACAGAAAACTCGACGAAACGCCCGAGCTTGCGAATCAGGTCCATGCCCTGATTCACGCCCGCCGGCACGCCCGTGGTTTCGATGTAGACATCACAGCCGTAGTTGTCCGTCAACGATTTGACGATGGCGAGCGCATCGTCGTTCTTCGGGTTGATCGTCACGTCAGCGCCGTATTCGCGCGCAAGTTCAAGACGTTCGTCGACGAGATCGATCACGACGAGTTTCTTCGGTGTTTTCAGGTGCGCGACCTGCGTCATCATCAGACCGAGTGGCCCCGCGCCCGCGATCACGACGACATCGTCGAGTTGAATGTCGCCGCGATTGACCGTGTGAATCGCGCACGCGAGTGGCTCGATGATCGCGGCATCTTCGAGCGAGATGCCATCGGGAATCTTGTGGACGATGGCCGTCGGCGGAATGCGCATGTATTCGGCCATGCCGCCGTCCGCGACTTCGCGCTGGAAGCCGAAGATGTTGTGTACTTCGCACATCCAGTACTGGCCGGATTTGCAATAGCGGCATTTACCGCACGGCACGATCTGTTCGGCGATCACGCGGTCGCCCTTCTCCACGCCGAAATGTTCGGCCGCACCTTCGCCGATGTCTTCGACGTAGCCGAAGAATTCATGGCCAGGAATCACGGGCGCTTTCACCCACGGGCTCGGGCCGCCCCAGAACATTTTCGCGCCGGAATGGCACTTGCAGTCGCTCGCGCAGATGCCGCACGCGGCGATGCGGATCACGAGCTCATGCGCGCGCGCCTGCGGTTTCGTCACACGTTCGACCCGATAGTCTTCCGGCGCGTGACACACGATCGCCGTCATGCTTTTGCTGTTGTCCTGAGTGGTCATTGCATTGCCTTGCGATTAATGGAAACAGAGGAGTATGTGATTTCACTTCTTGCGTTCGCGGCTGATGTAGATCGCGAGCAGGATGATTCCGCCCTTGATCACGTTCTGCACGTACGGATTCACGCCGACCATGTTGAGGCCGTTGTTCAGCACGCCGAGCAGCAGCGCGCCGATCAGCGTGCCGACAATCGAGCCGCGTCCGCCCGATATCGACGTGCCGCCCATCACCACGGCCGCAATCGCATCGAGTTCGAAGCCGACGCCCGCATTCGGCTGGCCGCTCATCAGGCGCGACGTGAGCACGATGGCCGCGAACGACGACGTCAGGCCAGCCAGCGTGTAGACGATCAGCTTGACGCGCGCAACACGCACGCCGGACAGGCGCGTCGCCTGTTCGTTGCCGCCTATCGCGTACACATAGCGACCAAACGGCATGCGTTCGAGCAGCAGCCATGCGATCGCGTAGATCACGAGCATGATGAGCACGGGCGCCTGGATGCCGAGCACCTTGCCGCTGCCGAAGAAGCTCACCCAGTCCGGCAGGCCGTCGATCGGATAGCCGCCCGTGTAGATCAGCGCGAGGCCCCGCGCGATGCCCATCGTCGCGAGCGTGACGATGATGGGCGGCATGCCCGCGAACGCAACGAAAAAGCCGTTCGCGAAGCCGAAGCCAAGTCCCACGGCAATGCCGATCGCGATTGCCGCGACGCCATTGAGGCCCGCTACCATCAGGCCCGCCGCGAGCGTGCCCGACAGCGCCATCACCGAACCGACGGACAGATCGATGCCGCCCGTCAGGATCACGGCCGTCATGCCGACGGCGATGATCGCGTTGATCGAAACCTGACGCAGCACGTTTTCCAGATTCGCTGCGGACAGAAAGCTGTCGCTCGCAAACACCATCACGATGCACACCACGAGCAAGCCAATGAACGGGTAGAACAAGGTCGAGCGTTTGATGCTTGCCCAATTCAGGCGAAACGGCGCGCCCGGCGTATCGGATGCGACCGTCGATGTCTTGGGAGAAGTATTAGGCGTGTTCATGCTGTGTTGCTCCACGAGTTGCAGCCGATGCACCAGCCGTTGCATACGTCATCACGGCATTCGATTCGATCTGGTCGCCTTCGAGAATCGCTTCGATGCGTCCTTGCCGGAACACGGCGACGCGATCGCACATGCCCACGATCTCCGGCAATTCCGACGAAATCATGATGATCGAGTAGCCGCGCGCCGTGAGTTCGCGCATCAGCAGATAGATTTCCGCTTTGGCACCGACGTCGATGCCGCGCGTCGGCTCGTCGAAGATGAGGATGTTCGTGTGGTGATTCAGCCAGCGCGCGATCACCACTTTCTGCTGATTGCCGCCCGACAATGTTGCGACTTCGGTGTGCATCGTCGGCGCCTTCACGCCGACGCGTTTCATGATGTCGGCGGTGGCCTTCGCTTCGCTGCGGTGATCGATGAAGAAACGGCCCGTGCGGTACTTGCCGAGGTTGTTGATCGAGATGTTCTGCTTGATCGAGAACGATGTGATCAGCCCTTCCGTCTTGCGGCTTTCGGGCAGAATGCCGATGCCGGACTTCAGCGCATCGGCGGGATCGGACAGATTCGCCGCCGCGCCGTTGATGCGAATGTCCTTCACATGCGCAGCGTCCGCGCCGATCACCGCGAGCGCCGTCTCCGTGCGGCCCGAGCCGACCAGTCCCGCGAATCCGAGAATCTCGCCTTCGCGCAATGTGAAGCGGTTGATCGGCCCGTCCTTGTGCAACTGCAAGGCGTTCACTTCGAGCACGGCCTTTGCGTCGGCGGGTAAGGCGGGCTTCGGCGGAAAGCTGTTTTCGATCCTGCGTCCGACCATCATCTCGACCAACCGGCTCACATCCGTTTTCGCCACATCCGTCATGCCGACATACTGACCGTCGCGCAACACGGTGATGCGGTCGCACACTTCGAAAATCTCTTCGAGGTGGTGCGAGATGAAAATCATCGCGACACCTTGCTGCTTCAGATCGCGCATGATCGTGAACAGATGCTCGGCTTCGGCGGGCGTGAGCGTGGCTGTCGGCTCGTCGAGAATCAGGATGCGCGCATTCAGCGACAACGCCTTGCCGATTTCGACGAACTGCTGCTGCGCAACCGACAGTTCGCGGATCGGCACGGACAAATCGATTGCTACACCGAGACGCCCGAAAATCTCCGCCGCAGCACGCCGCATCCTCGCGCGATCGAGCATGCCGAGCCGGTTGCGGAACTCGCGTCCGAGGAACATGTTCTCGACGGCATTCAGATACGGAATCAGGCTGAACTCCTGAAACACGATACCGACGCCCGCCGCGACGGCATCGTGATAGTTCGCGAAGTGCCGTTCCTGTCCGTCGATCACGATCGTGCCGTCGTCGGGCTGATAGATGCCGCTCAGAATCTTCATCAACGTCGACTTGCCCGCGCCGTTCTCGCCGAGCAATGCGTGAATCTCGCCGCGCGCAATGTCCAGGTGGATGCCCTGCAGCGCCTTCACGCCGGGAAAGCTCTTCGTGATGTTGTCGAGTTTGAGAATCGTGTCCATCGCGTTTCCTCTGCGTTTCATGCGGTGACGCGGGCTTCGCCTGCGTCACCCATGCACAACACGTCGCTTACCAGCTGAAGCCCTTCGCGTTGTCCTTGTCGACGAGTTTCACGTCGACAGGAATCGTCTTCGGCACATTGGCGCCCCACTTCTTCGCAAGCGCCACACCGATGGCGAGGCGAATCTGGTCGCGCGGAAATTGCGCGGACGTTTCGATGAACTTCGAATTCGGCTTCTGGAGCGCAGTGATCGCTTCCGGCGCACCATCGACGCTCGTCAGCTTGATGTCCTTGCCCGACGATTCGATCGCCGACAACGCGCCCATCGATCCACCATCGTTCACGCTGAAGATGCCCTTCAGGTTCGGATGCGCCTGAATCATGTTCTCGGTGACGGACAGGGCCGTCGCGCGTTCCTGCTTGCCGTTCTGCGTATCGACGATCTTCACGTTCGGGAACTTTGCGAGCGCCGCCTTGCAGCCGCGCACACGCTCGAGAATCGGCACCACGGGAATGCCGTCGAGAATCGCCACTTCGCCGCTGCCGCCAATGGCTTTCGCGAGGTACTCGCACGACATCTGGCCAGCGTCGAAATTCTTCGAGCCGACGAACGAATCGACGGGACCGTTCGCGTTCGCATCCACGGCGACGACCACGGCGCCCGCCTTCTTCGCCGACGCCACCGCCGACTGAATACCCGTCGAATCCGTCGGGTTCACCAGCAGAATGTCGATCTTCTTCTGCAGCATGTCTTCGACGTCGCTCACCTGCTTGCTCACGTCGTGATGCGCGTCGGTGACGACGACCGTCGCGCCGATCGATGCCGCCGCATCGTTCAACGCCTTTTGCATCGTCACGAAGTACGGGTTGTTCAGTTCCTGGAACGTCATGCCGATCTTCAGCGGCGCCGCTTCGGCCACGGGCGCAACGAACGGCGCGCCGAGCATCACGGCGGCAAAAGTCAGCGTGGCGCGCAGGCGCAAGGCGTGCGACTGATGTGAAGTGGTGTGCGTCATGGCTTGTCTCCGTTTTTGAGGATGAGTGCGTCCCTCACGCGGTGTCAGCGCGTGATCGGACGGTGCAGCGGTGAGCTACAGAAACGCTAGAGAAAGTGCCCTAGGTCGTCGCGAGCGGCGAGCCGTGAGGCGGATACGCCGCGGGCGCGGCGCGTGGCTGGCCGTGCTGATGACTGGGCGTCTGCGCGGCCGGCACGATCGAAGGCGCGTTGGCGATGCCCTTGCCGAGCGCCGCCGCTGCTTCTGAAGCGACGCGGCTCGCGTCGTTCAGTTGCTGGAAGCGCCGGAACTTCGAAGGAGGGATGCCTTTCGCGGTGAGAAACTGCCGGTTGAAGTTCGACAGATTATTGAAGCCGACCTTGTAGCAGATGTCGGTGACGCTCAACTCGTCGTCCATCAGCAACTGACACGCGAGATTGATGCGCATGCGGTTCACGTACTGCACGAACGGCAAGCCCGTATGACGGCGGAAATAACGCGAGAACGCGCTTACGCTCTGCCCCGCGAGTTGCGCGAGATCGGATTCGCGCAACTCCGACGCGAGGTTCTTGCCGATATACGACAGCACGTGATTGATGCGCGTCGACGCGTAGCTGGTCGGATCGATCTGATACGCGGGGCTGGCGAGCAATTCGCGGTCGCTCGCATTCAGCAGGATTTCCATCATCGAAAGAAACAGCACGATACGGCGCAGGCCGCGCGCGTCGAGCAGTTCCATGAAGAGCGGCTGGATGAGTGCGCTGGTCTGCGGGCCGAACGACACGCCGCGGCGCGAATCGGCGAGCAGCGCTTCGAGCGTGCGCCACTCGGGGAAGCCCTCCGTGCAATGCGCGACGAAGTCCTGGCCGAACTGCACGACGAGATTACGCTGCGCGATCGTCACGCCTTCGGGTACTTCGCTGACCCAGTTGTGCGGCAGGTTCGGTCCCATCAGCACAAGATTGCCCGGCGCGAAGCTGCCGATGTAATCGCCGACGAACATCTTGCCCGTCGTCGCGACGATCAGATGGATTTCGAATTCAGGGTGAAAGTGCCAGCGCACCGTGCGGTAAGGAAAGCCGTGATACCACGCCTTGAATGACTCGTCGCGGCGCACGCTGACCAGTTCGAGATCGGGTTGCACGTCGGTCTCCTGATCGCGGTTCAGACGAAGCACCGCGCATCGTGCGCGTATCCCGCGCGACGCACATGCAGATCCGCATGTCGATGCGCGTGCAACCACGTAACCGGCGTGACGATGCCCTTCATTGTCTTCCTCCTGTTTCTTCTTCCAGACGCGGGCGGTTCGCTCGCGGCATGAACATGCTTTATTGCTCTTGTCGTGTGTACCGAAAGTTAGACCCATGGCGCAATGGCGGCCACTAGAAATGAGACCGTCCACCGATACTTTTTTGCATTCGGGTTAGTCCTGGCCTCTGTGCTGTCAAATTTGATGCAATGCAACAGCCCTGCGATCGCTTGTGCGGCAGCATTCCGCGCACGTCGTGTTCGTTGGAAACGCCCGTCCCACCGCGCTGCGCCACGAAAAGCCGTGTGCTGCGCCTTGACTTTCAATCGGCCGAATACGATCATTAGTTCAAATGCAGAGCAAATGCTCTCATATTCCTCCGACATCGGCTCACAACGCCGGGACACCTTCTAGACTTATCCCAAGGAACGCACGCGAAAGACCGTGCGCATTTAGGAGACACATATGAACAGCGGCCAAAGCAGCGGCGCAAGCAAGCAGGGTATCCTGCATATCGGCGCGGGCTCGTTCCATCGCGCGCATCAGGCCTGGTATCTGCACCGGCTCAACGAAGCGCGCAAGCCCGGCGATCCGCACTGGTCGCTGACCGTCGGCAACATCCGCAGCGACATGAACGCCGTCGCCGAAGCGCTCGCCGCGCAAAACGGCGTCTACACGCTCGAAACCGTCACGCCGCAAGGCGAGCGCGCGTACGAGACGATCCGTTCGATCGAACGGGTGGTGCCGTGGTCGAAGAATCTCGATGCACTCGTCGAAGCGGGCGCCGATCCCGCGTGCAAGATCATCGCGTTCACCGTGACGGAAGGCGGCTATTACCTCGACGAGCACGACAAGCTCGATACGGCCAATCCCGACCTCGCCGCCGACCTGAACGGCGCGCGCACCACCATCTATGGCGCGCTCGCGGCGATTCTCGAAGCGCGCATGCAGCGCAATGCGGGCCCCGTCACGCTGCAAACGTGCGACAACCTGCGCAGCAACGGCGACCGCTTCCGCGCGGGCATGACGCAGTTTCTGGAACGGCGCGGCGCGAGCGAATTGCGCAAGTGGTTCGATGCGAACACCGCGTGCCCGAATTCGATGGTCGATCGCATCACGCCACGTCCCACACCTGACGTGCGCGAACGCGTGAAGGCCGCGACAGGCTTCGACGATGCTTGCCCCGTGATGGGCGAATCGTTTATCCAGTGGGTGATCGAGGATCATTTCATCGCCGGACGGCCGGCCTGGGAGCAGGTCGGCGCGGAACTGGTCGAATCGGTGCTGCCGTACGAAGAGGCGAAGATCCGCATCCTCAACGCGACGCATAGCTGTATCGCGTGGGCGGGCACGCTGGTCGGGCTCACGTATATCCACGAAGGCACGCTCGACCCCGAGATCCGCCAGTTCGCGTACGACTATGTGACGCAGGACGTGATTCCCTGCCTCACGCCGAGCCCGCTCGATCTCGCGAAGTATCGCGATGTCGTGCTCGAACGCTTCGGTAATCCTTATATCCAGGACACGAATCAGCGCGTCGCCGCCGATGGCTTCTCGAAGATTCCCGGCTTCATTGCCCCGACACTGTCCGAGTGCTTCGAACGCAACGTCGAGCCGAACGCGACGGCCATGCTGCCCGCGCTGTTCTTCCGCTTTCTCGACGAGTGGCAGCAAGGCAAGCTGCCATACACGTATCAGGACGGCGTGATGGACGAAGGCGTCGCGCGCGGCTTCTTCAGTGCGGCCGATCCGGTGCAGGCGTTCTGCGCGGACAAGCTGCTGTGGGGCAGCATGGCGGGCACGGCGCCGCTCGAGAAAGTCGTGCGCACGGCCATCGCGGTTCTCAACGAGTGGTACGAGAAGCGCAACGGCTAAGCGCAACGGCTAAACGCAACGGCCCAAGCCTTTGCACCCGGCCGCGCATGGCGACGATCCACGCGCGGCCTTTTTCCTTGAGCGCCGCATCCGATGCAGGCCATGCGTCAGGTCTTTTGCGCATGGCATCGCACGCAGCATGCGGCTAAAGTAGCGCATCTCCTACCGGTGAAGGTTTCGCGCCCATGTATCTCGGCATCGACCTCGGCACGTCCGAAGTAAAAGTTCTGCTGCTCGCCTCCGATGGACGCGTGGTCGGCACGGCAGGTTCTCCGTTCACGGTTTCGCGGCCGCATCAGCGCTGGTCGGAACAGAATCCGTCCGACTGGTGGCAAGGCACGCGCGCCGCGCTGTTCGCGTTGCGCGACCGCTACCCGGAGCAGTTCGCGCAGATTCGCGGCATCGGGCTGTCGGGACAGATGCACGGTGCCGTGCTGCTCGACAGCGAAGACCGCGTGCTGCGCCCAGCGATCCTGTGGAACGACATGCGCGCGGTCGAGGAGTGCGACGAGCTGTACCGCCGCGCGCCGGACCTGCACCGGATTGCCGGCAATCTGGCGATGCCCGGCTTCACCGCGCCGAAGCTGCTATGGGTCGCGCGTCACGAGCCGGAGATTTTCCGGCAGACGGCCTGCGTGCTGCTGCCGAAGGACTACTTGCGCCTGCAACTGACGGGCGACAAGGTCTCCGATCCATCCGACGCCGCCGGCACGCTCTGGCTCGATGTCGCGCAGCGCGACTGGTCCGACACGCTGCTCGCCGCCTGCGATCTGAACCGTTCGCACATGCCGCGTCTCGCGGAAGGCAGCGCCCCGTCGGGCATGCTGCGGCCCGAACTCGCGCGCGAACTCGGCTTGCGCGAACCCGTCGTGGTCGCAGCGGGCGGCGGCGACAACGCGACGAGCGCAATCGGCATCGGCGCGACGCAACCGGGCGACGGCTTCGTGTCGCTCGGCACGTCGGGCGTGCTGTGCGTGATCGGCAACAGCTTCCGCCCGAACCCCGAATCGGCTGTGCATGCGTTCTGTCATGCGATCCCCGACCGCTGGCATCAGATGAGCGTGGTGCTGTCGGCGGCGAGTTGCCTGCGCTGGGTCTGCAAGCTCACCTCCACCGATGAGCCGACGCTGCTCGCCGAAGTCGAAAAGCTGCCTGATGACGCGCTTGCCACTGCACCGCTGTTCCTGCCGTATCTGTCGGGCGAACGCACGCCGCACAACGATCCGTATTCGCAAGGCGTGTTCTTCGGCATGACGCACGCAACCGACCGTGCGCTGCTCGGCTACGCCGTGCTCGAAGGCGTGACGCTCGCGCTAACGGACGGACTCGATGCACTGCGCGCGGCGGGCACCGAAGTGAACGCGCTGTCGCTGCTCGGCGGCGGTGCACGAAGCAACTATTGGGCGCAGCTGCTCGCCGATTCGCTGAACACCACCACGCGCAAGCACGGCGGCGGCGAAACGGGCGCGGCGCTCGGCGCGGCGCGTCTGGGCTGGCTCGCGGCAGGCGGCGATCCGGCGAAGGTGTTGACCAAGCCGCCCGTCGAAATCGAATTCACGCCGAACGCGCGGCGACATGCGATGCTGCGCGAGCGGCTCGCGAGCTATCGCGCGCTCTACCGGCATGTGAAGCCGATGTTCGCGCCCGCGCCCGAAGCGGACGCGACTTGAACGCGTGAACCACCCGTGAAGACTGCGATGAACGTCCACGGCATGCAGCGCACCAGATCGCCTGATGAAGGCTTCCTGGTGACACATCGACGTTGTGCGCATGAGCGCCATACAGACCGACAACATCGTGCCCAAGTCCACTGAAAAGCTCGATCTCGCGACGCGCGCCGCCTGGCTCTATTACGTCGCCGGCAATACGCAGAACGAGATCGCGGAAAAACTGCAGGTATCGCGGCCCGTCGCGCAACGGCTCGTCGCGTTCGCCGTCGAGAAGAACCTGATACGCGTACGCGTCGATCATCGGCTGGCGGATTGTCTGTCGCTCGCCGACCAGCTGTCGAAGCGCTACGGGCTGTCGATGTGCGAAGTCGTCCCCGTCGACAACGACAAGCCCGAGGAGATCGACCGCAAGCTCGCCGTCGCGGGCGCGCAGGTGATGGAACGCTATCTCGGCGAAGAAAAGCCGATGGTCGTCGCGGTGAGCAGTGGTCGTACGCTGAAGGCCGTCGTCGATCAGGTCGGGCAACTGGAACGGCCGCAGCACCGCCTCGTGTCGATGGTCGGCGCGATTGCGCAGGACGGCTCGTCGAACCGCTACGACGTCGCCCTGCACATCTCCGAAAAGACGGGCGGCAAGCATTTTCTGCTGCCCGCGCCGTTGATCGCGGACAGCGAAGCCGAGCGCGCGCAGTGGTGCAATCACCGTCTGTACCGGATCGTCGAGTCGCTGTCGGGCGACGCGGACGTCGCGTTCGTCGGTATCGGCAATATCGGGCTGCATTGCCCGCTGCATGAAGACGGCTTCATCACCTCCGATGAAGTGGAAGAACTGGTGTCGCGGGGCGCGGTAGCGGAACTGCTCGGTTTGCCGATCGATGCGAACGGCGCGCGCGTCGAATCGCCGACGGGCCGCCGCGTGACGAGCTTGCGGCTCGATTCGCCGCCGAAGCGGCCCGTGATCGGCTTCGCGGGCGGCGAACGCAAGCGCAATGCGGTGATTGCCGCGTTGAAGGGCGGCTGGCTGTCGGGGCTCGTGACCGACGAGTTGTGCGCGCGCGCCGCGCTGAATCACGGTGCCGCTTAGTCCGCGCCTGCGCGCGGCTCGCTTGCGCTAGAGCGCTTCGAGCGCGCCGCGCAGCGCTTCGACGACGGGCGACCAGTCGCCCAACACCTGTTGCCGGAAAAGCCGCGCGCTCGGATACCAGGGGTTGGCCTCACCCGACATCATCCAGCGCCAGTCAGCCTGCTTCGGCAGCATCACCCACACTGGCTTGCCGAGCGCGCCAGCCAGATGCGCGACGGAGGTATCGACGGTGATGACGAGATCCAGTGACTGGATCACGGCGGCCGTCGTGTGAAAGCTGTCGAGCAACTGGCCAAGCGCGCAGATCGGCCAACGATGCGCGACGCCATCGAGTTGGGACTCTCCCGCGCCCTTCTGCAACGCGAACCAGGCGACATCGCGCACCGACGCGAGCGGCTCCAGCGCGGCCAGCGGCGCGGAGCGGTAGACATCGAGGTAATGATCCGGATTGCCCGCCCACACCAGACCGACTTTTTTGCCTGAGCCTGCGGCGTGTTCGAGCCGCGTGCGCCACGTCGCGATCTGCGCTTGATCCGCCGACAGATAGGGCACGCCGTGAGGAATCGCGTCGCTGGCGAGCCATGTGGGCACGCTCATCATGCGGCAGTAGTAGTCGTAGCCGCGACCCTCCGGCGGCTCCGTCAGCACGTGACGCACGCCGCGCGTGCGCGCGAACAGCGGCGCAAGTTCGTCGCTCGTCCAGATGTCGACGGTTGCGCCGAGATCGTGCAACACATCGGCATAGCGAACGAACTGCACCTGATCGCCGGCGCCCTGCTCGCGCGCCATCAAAAAGCATTTGCCATCGACAGGTTCGCCCTGCCATTCGGGAATATCGAGCTTTCCATAGTCGCGCAGGCCCGACTGCGTGAGCTTGCGGTGCTCGTAGTACGCCCAGCCCTGACGATAGTTGCCGCGCCGCAATTCGGACATGCCAAGCAGCTTGCACGCGTTGGCGAGTCCGGGACTGAGTTCGAGCGCACGTCGTAGATGGTGGTCGGCTTCGTCGTAGCGCGACAGGCAGGTCAGCGAGAAGGCGATGTTGTTGTGCAGCGTCGACGAGTCCGGCGCGATTCGCAGCGCGTGCCGATACCAGGCGATTGCGTCGTCGAACTTCAACAACCCGTCGGTTGCGAACGCGATGCCGAATAGCGCCTGGAGATTCGTCGGCTCCCGCTGCAACAGGCGCGAAAAATGATCGGCGGCTTCAGCATGACGACGCACGGCATTGAGCGTCTTGCCCAGACCAAGCAACACGCGCGCGTCATCGTGTTCGAGCGTCGCCGCGTGCTGGTAGGCAGCGATTGCCTCGGCCGGTCGCGATAGGGCTTCGAGCATGTCAGCTGTGCCGAGCGCGGCGTCGAAAAAGCCGTTATCCAGCGCGAGCGCCTGCTGAAAACCGCGCAAAGCCTCGTCGTGTTTGCCCAGACGCCGCAGCGCCTTGCCGAGATTACAGTGCGCAAGCGCATCGCGTGGCGCGCATTCGGTGGCCCGGCGGAAGAAGTGCGCGGCGGCTTCGTTGTCGTCGCGTGCGAGCGCCGCGATGCCGCGATCGTTCAGGCAGTCGGCGTCGTTCGGCTGCAGTGCGAGGGCCGCGTCGAAACGTTCGATCGCGCGCTCGACATCGGAACGCTGCAGATACAGCACGCCGAGCATATAGAGGGCTTTCGCATCGCAAGGCTGCGCGTCGAGAATCGCGCGATACGCCTGTTCGGCGCTGTCAAGCTGGCCGTCGCGATGAAGCGCGAGCGCGTTGTCGATCGCCAGTGGGGTGTGGATTGGTGAAGCTGTGACGGCGGGAACATTGTGCATGGCGTCGGAATTCGTTCCGCGCCGATGCATGCGCTATCCGGACAGGAAGCACGTCGATGGCGCGTATGACGGAATGGACGGAACCGACAGGACGCACCGTTCGGCATGGCCGGGCTGCGTGCTGTCAGACGGTGCGCAATTTTGATATGGGAGATAGCGCAGATAAATCGGAAAAGTCCGAGTCTGCAAAAAGGAAAGGCGCCGTTGCAAAGGTTGCAACGGCGCCTGTCAGACTGCGTCGTGAACCGGGTTGTGAACCCGATCGCAAACCAGGCCGCAAATCAGGCCGCGAGCACTTCGACGATCTTGCGATGGAACGCCTGCCCGTCGCTGTCGAACAGATGGCAATGATCGGGCGTCGCGCCGACCCGGATCGTGCCGCCCTTCTCATGCCGTTCGAGCGGCGGAATGCGCGCGATCAGGCCATCCGGCGCGACACTGCTTTCCGCGTACAGATACGCCGCATCGCCGAGCGATTCGATCGCCATGACGCGAGCCGACACGCCGTTGTCGGGCAGGTCGAGATGCAGATGCTCGGGGCGAATGCCGACCGTCACCTTGTCGCCTTCTTTCGCGCGGCCCGGCTCGACCAGTACGAGCTGCGTCTCGCCCGTTTCGTACTTCACGAGCACGCCGTTCGCCGACACCGACTGCACGACGCCTTCGAGGAAGTTCATCTTCGGCGAGCCGATGAAGCCCGCCACGAAGCGGTTTGCCGGCGCGTGATACAGCATGTTCGGGCTGCCGACCTGCTCCAGATTCCCCGCCGACAACACGACGATCTTGTCGGCGAGCGTCATCGCTTCGACCTGATCGTGCGTCACGTAGATCATCGTCGTCTTCAGCTCATCGTGCAGGCGCGCGAATTCGAGGCGCATCTTCACGCGCAGCGCGGCGTCGAGGTTCGACAGCGGTTCGTCGAACAGGAACACCTTCGGCTTGCGCGTGATCGCACGACCGATCGCCACGCGCTGACGTTGGCCGCCCGACAGCTGCTTCGGCTTGCGTTCGAGCAGATGGTCGATATGCAGGATCTTCGCGGCGTTGCGCACGGCGGCGTCGATCTCCGGCTTCTTCGTGCCCGCGAGCTTCAGCCCGAACGCCATGTTGTCGTACAGCGTCATGTGCGGATACAGCGCGTACGACTGGAACACCATCGCGATGCCGCGCTTGGCGGGCGGCACGTCGTTCATGCGGACGCCGTCGATGTTCAGGTCGCCGCCCGAGATGTCTTCGAGGCCGGCAATCATCCGCATCAGCGTGGACTTGCCGCAGCCGCTTGGGCCGACGAACACGACGAACTCGCCGTCCTGAATGTCGAGGTTGATGTTGCGCATCACCTCGTTGTCGTCGTAAGCCTTTCTGATGTTGCGCAGAGTTACGCTTGCCATGATGTGTCTCCGAAATTCACTGCTGCTTTCAATCGTCTTGCCCTGAAACGCGCTTGCTTTCCTATGCGACCGTCACGCGCTGCAACCATCGCGCGGCCAGTTCCGGCAATTGCGTCATGTCGTCGAATACGTGTTGCGCGCCCACGCGGCGCAGCGCGCCGACCTGATCCTCGCTCGCGTGGCCGCCGCCGATGAATCCATACACCGTCATACCCGCTGCCGTCGCCGCCGTCACGCCCGCCACGCTGTCCTCGATCACGAGGCACGCTTCCGGGTTCACGCCGAGCCCACGCGCGGCGGCGAGGTAGACGTCGGGGGCGGGCTTCGGATGCGCGACGGAATCCGCGCAGAACAGCCTGTCGCCGAAATGCTTTACGAGGCCCGTGCGCGCCAGCGCCGCTTCGACATACGCGCGAAAGCTGTTGCTCGCGCAAGCCTTCGTCAACGGAATGCTCGCGAGCGCGGCCTCGATGCCGTCCACCATCGGCGCCTTGACAGCCGCCCGCTCGACTGCGCTGCGAATCGCTTCCACATCGACCTCGTCGAGCGTCTTGCCGAGCGCCGACGCCGTCCCTGCCAGCACGCGTTCCGTGCGCAGACCGAGCAGCGGCATCACGACGGGTGCGACGTCCGTCCCGGGCCAGCGCGCTTCCAGCTCCTCGACGAGCACTGCGGCGGCGACGGCTTCGCTGTCGATCAGCACGCCGTCGCAATCGCAGATGAGGGCGACGCCAGGGACAACTGCGGCCTCTGTTCTGATCTCCGTCACTTGACCGCCCCGAAGGTAAGGCCACGCACCAGCTGTTTCTGCGAAACCCAGCCGACGATCAGGATCGGCGCGACGGCCAGCAGCGATGCTGCCGACAGCTTCGCCCAGAACAGCCCTTCAGGACTCGAATACGACGCGATGAACACCGTGAGCGGCGCGGCGTTCGAACTGGACAGGTTGATGCTCCAGAACGCCTCGTTCCACGACAGGATTACGAGCAGCAGCGCCGTCGATGCAAGTCCCGGCAGCGACATCGGCATCAGCAGATAGACGATTTCCTGCCACGTCGCCGCGCCGTCGATACGCCCCGCTTCGAGAATGTCGCGCGGAATTTCCGCGAAGTACGTGAACGACATCCACACGGCGATGGGCAGATTGATCAGCGTGTAGACGATCACGAGGCCGCTCACGCTGTCGAGCAGTCCGCTGTTCTTCCACAGCAGATAGATCGGCACCAGCACGCCGACGGACGGCATCATCTTCGTCGACAGCATCCACAGCAGCACTTTCTGCGTGCGGCGCGTCGGGAAGAATGCCATCGCGTAGGCGCACGGCACGGCCAGAATCAGGCATAGCAGCGTGACCCCGACCGAGATCAGGATCGAGTTCCACGCGAAGCCGAAGTAATTGCTGCGTGCGAAGACTTCGCGGAAGCTTTCGAGCGTCGGCACGAAGAACAGCGACGATGCGTAAGCCTGCTGCTCCGTCTTGAATGCCGTGATCGTCATCCAGAAGATCGGGAAGAACAGCAGCAGCGCAATCAGCCACGCAAGGACGCCCGGAATGCTGCGCCGGATGACGGCCAACGGCGAGTTCGTCTTCGAAAGATTCGCTGCAACGGGTGTAGCGGCAACCTGGCTCATTTTTCGTACTCCCCTTTCAGGTTCTTCGCGAGCATGCGCACGAGGAAGAACGACACGATATTCGCGAGCACCACAGCGAGAATCCCGCCTGCGGATGCGAGGCCAACGTCGAACTGTTGCAGGCCGAGCGCGTAGATCAGGTACGACAGGTTGGTCGTCGCGTTGCCTGGGCCACCGCCCGTCGTCGTGTAGATTTCAGCGAAGATCGACAGCAGGAAAATGGTTTCCATCATCACCACGACCGCGATCGCGCGCTTCAGGTGCGGCAGCGTGATGAAGAAGAACATCGAGAATGGACCGGCGCCATCGATCTTCGCCGCTTCCTTCTGCTCCTGATCGAGCGACTGGATCGCCGTGAACAGAATGAGGAACGCGAAGGGTAACCACTGCCACGCGACGATGATGATCACGGCAATCAACGGATAATCAGCGAACCAGTCGATCGGTGTCATACCCAGCGCGCGCATGCCTTGCGCGATGAGCCCGTACACCGGGTGCAGGATCATGTTCTTCCAGATCAGCGCGCTCACGGTCGGCATCACGAAGAACGGCGCAATGGCGAGCAGCCGCGCGATGCCCTGTCCGTAAAACTTGCGGTCGAACAGCACCGCCAGCAGCACGCCGCCCACGACCGTGATCACCAGTACCGAGATGATCAACTGCATCGTGTGCAGGATCGACGGACCGAAGGATGGGTCGCTGGCGAGAAACTTGTAGTTATCGAAACCGGCGAATCCTTTCACATCCGGATTCAGCAGGTTGTAGCGCGAGAACGAAAACCAGATCGTCATCGCGAGAGGAATCGCCATCCACAGGACGAGAACGCCTACGGACGGCATGACGAGCCAGCGCGCGTGCGCGGCTTTGCGCTCTTCGCGCTCGTGTTCGGTTTGGGGATGGGCATGCATGAGGGGTAGACGCAAGTGTTGACGCATGATGGACCACCTCTTCGGTAGTGCGCGGTCCGCGGGGCGTGCGGCACGCTGTGCTGCCAGGGTCCGGCTGACGATGCATTGTCAGCCGGCGCTTTCCATCTGATCCGGCTTACTTCGAGGCTGCGATATCAGTTCCGGTCTCGATCGTGGACACGCCGCCCGCGTGGGGGTCAAGCAGACGGCGTGCCATTGTGCGGCGAGGCCTTACTTCTGATAACCGGCCTGCTTGACGGCGCGATCCGCCGTCGCGTTGCCGGCTGCCAGCGCCTGATCGACCGTCATCTGGCCTGCCACCGCGCCCGAGATGCTCTGACCGACCACCGTGCCGAACGACTGGAACTCAGGGATGCCGACGAACTGCACACCCGTGTACGGCACCGGCTTCAACGTCGGATGATCCGGATCGGCGGTTTCGATCGCCTTCAGCACGAAGTCGCTGAACGGCGCAGCCTGCTTGTACTCGGGGCGCGCGTAGGTCGACTGACGCGTGCCGGGCGGCACCGAGGCCCAGCCCTCATCCTTCGCGACCAGTTCGATGTATTGCTTCGAAGTCGCCCACGAGATGAACTTCTTCGCCGCGTCCGCCTGCTTCGACGACTTCGGAATGGCCAGCGCCCACGCCCACAGCCAGTGCGAGCCCTTCGGCGTAACGGCCGTCGGCGCGGCTGCAAAACCGACCTTGTCGGCGATCTGCGATTGCTGCTTGTTGTAGAGCATGCCGGCGGCAACCGTCGCGTCGATCCACATCCCGCACTTGCCCGACGACATCAGCGTGAGGTTTTCGTTGAAACCGTTCGAGCTGGCTCCCGGCGGGCCGTACTTCTTCAGCAGATCGACGTAGAACGAAATCGCCTTCTTCCATTCGGGCGTGGTGAGCTGCGCGTTCCACTTCTCGTCGAACCAGCGGCCGCCGAACGTGTTCACGACCGTCGTCGCGTAGGCCATGTTCTCGCCCCAGCCCGCCTTGCCGCGCAGACAGATGCCGTAGACGCCGTTGGCCTTGTCCGTCAGCTTCTCGGCGAACTGGGCGATCTGGTCGTAGGTCGGCTGATCGGGCATCTTCAGTCCCTTTGCCGCGAACAGATCCTTGCGGTAATACGTCATCGAGCTTTCGACGTAGAACGGCAGCGCGTATAGCGAGCCGTTGTACGACAGGCCGTCGCGCGCCGTCTTCACGACGTCGTTCAGGTCGTAATCGGCGGGCAGGCCGGTGAGCGGCGTCAGCCAGCCGCGCTTGCCCCATTGCGGCGTCTCATAGGCGCCGATCGTCATCACGTCGAACTGGCCGCTGCCCGTCGTGATGTCCGTTGTCGCGCGCTGACGCAGCACGTTTTCTTCGAGAATCACCCAGTTGAGCTTGATGTCGGGATTCGCTTTCTCGAATGCCGGCGACAGCTTCTTCAATTCGATCATGTCCGGGTTGTTCAACGTGGCGATCGTGACGGTGGCCGCGTTCGCGCTGAATGCGGCGAATGCTAGCGCCGCTGCGCCGAATACGTTGAGCGCGGGTTTGCAGGTGGGCTTCATCGTTTGTCTCCTTTATTCGTACTTGCGTTTTGGTACTTGATCGGTACGTGAGCGGCGCTTGCGTTTGTGTGGCGCCGTCGTGCGGATGCCGGTGAATGAATGACGGTCAGCTCATCCAGTTGCCGCCGTCGACGTTCAGGGTTTGCGCGGTGATGTAATCCGCATCCGAAGACGCGAGGAACAGCGCCGCCCCCGTCAGATCCGCAGGCAGCCCCATCCTGCCCAGCGGCACCGCTTCACCGACGAGACGCTTCTTCTCGCCCAGCGGCCGGTTCTCGTAACGCGCGAAAAGCGCATCGACCTGTTCCCACATCGGCGTATCCACGACGCCCGGTGCGATGCCGTTCACGTTGATCTTGTGTGGCGCAAGCGCCAGCGCGGCCGACTGCGTATAGCTCAGCACGGCTGCCTTGGTCGCGCAGTAATGCGACACGAGTGCCTCGCCGCGGCGGCCCGCCTGCGACGACATATTGATGATCTTGCCGCCGTGGCCCTGGTCCACCATACGCTGTGCGACGGACTGCATCAGAAAGAACATGCCCTTCACGTTGACCGCGAAGAGTTTGTCGAAGATGTCCCAGGATTCGTCGAGGATCGGGCGCATGTCGAACAGCGCCGCATTGTTGAAGAGAATATCGATCTGGCCGAACCGCTGCACCGTCTGCTCGACGATGCGCGCGATGTCTTCGCGCTTCGTGACGTCCGCGCTCAGCGTCAGCACGCGGTCGCCGTCCGTTTCGCGCAGTGCGTGCGCGAATTCGTTGGCCGGCTTCACGTCCACCAGTACGCAGCGCGCGCCCTCCTCGAGATACCGGCGCGCCACCGCTTCGCCGATACCGCTCGCTGCGCCCGTGAGAATCGCCACCTTGCCTTGCAGTCGGGCTGTCACAACCTGTCTCCGGTTCGTTTGATTTCTTCGATTCAGCATGAGCTAACGCTCGGTGATCGAGCAATTGCTCTCGTTCTGATCGAATGATCGGATACGTGTCCGGTCATGTCAAGGCGCGCCGCGCAATTTCGATGGTGCAGCGCGGCAGCACCGGAATGCGTGTTTCGGTTGTTCCTTCCTAAGAATCGGCGATGACTTTGCAACCGGCAATGACAATTTTTCGAGATACGTTATATCATTGCGCCTTCGTTCAATCTGACGCTGTCCGGAGTTCGCGCCATGGCCCGCTCATCCGATGCTCATCCTGTTCACGCTGCCGATTCCGCCGATCAGGCCGCCCGGCTTTCGCACAAGCTCGCGCGCGCCGATGCGCTCGCCGCCGAGCGCGGTCTCGCGCTGACGACTTTGCGTCGCCAGGTCTACGCGCTGATCGCGCAGAGCGAGCGCCCCATCGGCGCATACGACCTGCTGACCGCGCTGGAGCCGCAGCGCGGCCGCGTCCCGCCAACCACCGTGTATCGCGCGCTCGATTTCCTCGTGGAGCACGGCTTCGTGCATCGGATCGAATCGAAGAATGCGTTTTTCGCGTGCTGCCAGATGGGCGAGCCGCATCAGAGCCAGTTTCTGATGTGCGATGCATGCGGCGAAACGCTCGAGATTCCCGGCGACGGGCTGGCCGCGCAACTGTCGGGCAGCGCGCCCGCGCATGGATTCGAAGTGCATCACCAGGTCGTCGAACTGAGCGGGCTGTGCGCCGCCTGCAAGCACGGCCATCCCTGACCCAGACACACCCTTCCATTCAACCCAGACGCCTCTCAGGCAACACAGGTCATCCCGATGAAGAAGAACAATTCGATGTGGAAGTTTCTGATGCGCGCCGTCGCTTCGACGGTTTTCGTCTTTGCAGTCGGCCAGGCCGCGCACGCCCAGGACACGAAAATTCCCGTCGTCGCCGCGGAGAATTTCTATGGCGACGTCGTGAAGCAACTGGGCGGCGACCGTGTCGACGTGACAAGCATTCTCAGCAATCCGGATCAGGACCCGCATCTGTTCGAAGCCAGCCCGAAAACAGCGCGCGCCTTGCAGCACGCGAGCCTTGTCGTCTACAACGGCGCCGACTACGATCCGTGGATGGCGAAGCTGCTGAACGTATCGAAGAACGACAAGCGCACGACGATCGTCGCGGCAGAACTGGTCGGCAAGAAAAGCGGCGACAATCCGCATCTGTGGTACGACCCGTCGACGATGCCCGCTGTCGCACGCGCGGTGAGCGCGGCGCTCGCGTCGGCTGATCCGGCACACAAGGCGGCGTATGATGCGAACCTCGCGAAGTTTCTCGACTCGCTCAAGCCGATCGCCGACAAGGTCGCCACGCTGCGCAGCCAGTATGCGCATGTGAGCGTGACGGCGACGGAGCCGGTGTTCGGCTACATGTCGGATGCGATTGGACTCGACATGCGCAACCAGCGCTTCCAGCTGGCCGCGATGAACGACACGGAAGCGAGCGCGTCGGATATTGCCGCGTTCGAGCGCGATCTTCGCGAGCGACGCGTGCGCGCGCTGATCTATAACAGCCAGGCAACCGAGGCGCTGACCAAACGCATGCTGAAACTCGCGCAGCAATCGCATGTGCCGACGGTCAGCGTGACGGAGACGCAACCGGCCGGCAAGAACTACCAGCAATGGATGCTGGCGCAACTCGATGCGCTCGGCAACGCGCTCGCCGCAGGCAGCGCGAACAAGGGAACGACTCAATGAACATGTCGTCGGGCAACGCGCCCGTGCTCGAACTGGATCGCGTGACACTCGAACTCGGCGACCGGACGATCCTGCGCGACACCAGCTTCACGATCCGCCAGGGCGAATTCATCGGCGTGCTCGGACCGAACGGCGCGGGCAAGACGACGCTGATGCGCTCGGTGCTCGGCCTCGTCCCGGCGGCGAGCGGCGCGGTGCGCGTGCTCGGTGAGCCGGTGATGCGCGGCAACCCGTCGATCGGCTACATGCCGCAGACCCGCAGCGCGCTCGCCGGCCGGCGCGTCCGTGGCCGCGATTTTGTCGCGATGGCGGCGGACGGACATCGCTGGGGTTTGCCGCATGCGGATGCGAAGGCGCGCGCCGATGTCGAGCGTGTGCTGGAACTGGTCGGCGGCACGGCGCTGGCTGCGCGTCCGTTGTCGGAGCTATCGGGCGGCGAGCGGCAGCGGCTGCTGCTCGCGCAATGCCTGCTCGGCAATCCGCGTCTGCTGCTGCTCGACGAGCCGCTCATCAGTCTCGATCCGCATCATCAGAAAACCGTCGTGGAACTGGTGAAGCGCGTGCAGCAGGAACTCGGTATCGCCGTGCTGTTCTCCGCGCACGAACTCAATCCACTGCTGCATGCGCTCGACCGCGTGCTGTATCTCGGCAATGGCGTCGCCGCGCTGGGCACCGTCGATGAAGTGATTACGAAGCCGGTGCTCTCGCGCCTGTACGGTTCGACCATCGACGTAATGCGCGTGAATGGCCGCATCTTCGTGATGTCGGGCGACTTCGACGTCGAGAAGCACGACCACGAGCACGAAGACGACGACCATCAGCATGGCGAGCCGCATGGCCACGGACATTCGCACGGTCACGCGCATGGGCAAAAGCATGCCCATCATCACGCCTCAAGCGACGGACATACGCACGATGTTTGAATACGATTTCATGGTGAACGCCTTCGCGGCGTCGGGGATTGTCGCGGTGCTGTCGGGCATCGTCGGCTATTTCCTGGTGATGCGAGGGCAGACGTTCGCGGGACACGCGCTGTCGCACGTCGGCTTCACGGGCGCGACGGGCGCGGTACTGATCGGCGTTTCGCCGATCTGGGGGATGATCGGCTTCACGCTCGCGGCGGGCGTCGGCATGGGCGCGTTGGGTGAAAAGCTCGCGGGGCGCGATGTGGCGATCGGCGTGGTGCTGTCGCTGGCGCTTGGCTTCGGCTTGCTGTTTCTGCACTTCTTCACCGCGTACGCGACGCAGGTGACGGCGCTGCTGTTCGGCAACGTGCTCGGCGTCAGTTCGTCGACGCTGGCGGTGCTGGCCGCGCTCGGCGTCGTCAGTCTGGTGGCGCTGGCCGCCATCATGCGACCTTTGCTGTTTGCCTCGTTGCAGCCGGAACTGGCCGAAGCGAAAGGCGTGTCGCTGCGTCTCGTGTCGGTGCTGTTTCTGGCGATCGCGGCGCTTGCAGTCGCCGCGTGCACGCAGATCGTCGGCGTGCTGCTCGTGTTCACGCTGATGGTCGGACCGGCGGCCGCGGCGCAAAACCTGTCGACCAGGCTTTCTGTCGGGCTCGTTCTTGCGGCGCTGCTTGCGCTTGCGCAGGCGTGGATTGGTGTGACGCTCGCCTTTTATACCGATTGGCCGACGAGTTTCTGGATTACCTTGCTCGCGGCGCTGGTGTATGGAGTGAGTTTGGTGGCGCAGTATTTGCGCCGGTGATTTGGGTTTTGGTTTTGGTTTTGGTTTTGGTTTTGGTTTTGGTTTTGGTTTTGGTTTTGGTTTTGGTTTTGGTTTTGGTTTTGGTTTTGGTTTTGGTTTTGGTTTTGGTTGGTTTTGGTTGGTTTTGCTTTTCGCTGGCATCCGCGATGCATTAGCTCCCTTCAAGCGTCGCCCCTGTGCGGGGCGGCACCTACTTTTCTTTGCCGCCGCAAAGAAAAGTAGGCAAAAGAAAGCGGCTCACACCGCCAGCCCGTGTGCTCATCCACGGGCCCCCAACGTCCCCACATGTCACACGGTAACGCGTTGTTCGTTGCCCGTTGCCAGCGCTTCGAATGAACGCCTCACCCGCTTCGAATACCCGTACTCGGGCCAGCGGGAGTGAATGGTATGTGCCGCCCAGGTGGCAAACGGTGTGTAGGTTGTCGCGTCGTATAGCGTGGCGCTCTTACAGCGTGGAGCGCGTGCGCTATCGGTCCGGAGTGAGGCGTGTGAGGTACTGCGGCCTACACACAGTTTGCCACCTGGGCGGCGGAGGACTACCTGATAGTGCGTGCCGCGACGCGGGCACATGAAGCGGGTGAGGCGCACTGCGAGAGCGTTGGCAACGAACGTGGGTCACGTGGTTACCGTTTGAAGCGTAAGAACCTGTGGGGGCCCTCAGGCAGGAACAAGGATTGGCGGTGTGAGCCGCTTTCTTTTGCCTACTTTTCTTTGCGGCGGCAAAGAAAAGTAGGTGCCGCCCCGCACAGGGGCGACGCCTGAAGCGAGCTAACGCATCGCGGATGCCAGCGAAAGTAAAAGCAAAAGCAAAGGCGAAAGCGAAAGCAAAAACAAAAACAAAAGCAAAGGCAACCCCAACACCTCACCCCAACAACACCTTCGCGTGATGCGCGAGATGATCCTCGACGAACGTCGAGATAAAGAAATAACCGTGATCGTAGCCTTCATGCCGCCGTAACGTGAGCGGCTGCCCGGCCGCCTTGCACGCGGCTTCGAATACGTCCGGGTTCAACTGCTGCGCGAGGAACTGATCGGCCATACCCTGATCGACCAGAATCCCTTCCGCAAACTTTCGCGTCGTCGTGCCGACGAGTTCGCTCGCATCGTACTGCTTCCACGCTTCGCGATCCGCGCCGAGATAGCCGCTGAACGCTTTCTCGCCCCACGGACAACGCGTCGGCGCGGCAATCGGCGCGAACGCCGACACCGACCGATAGATGTCCGGATTGCGCAACGCGAGCATCAGCGCGCCATGGCCGCCCATCGAATGGCCGAAGATGCCGAGCCGCCCGCCGTCGACAGGCAACGCGTTGACGATCGTCTCGCGCAGTTCGTCGCGCACGTACGTGTACATCCGATAGTGCTTCGACCACGGCTGCTGCGTTGCGTCGACATAGAAGCCCGCACCGACGCCGAAGTCCCACATGTCCGTCTCGCCGGGCGCGCCCGCGCCGCGCGGACTCGTATCCGGTGAAATCAGCGCGATGCCGTGTTGCGCGGCAAAGCGCTGGGCGCCCGCCTTGATCGGAAACGTTTCTTCCGTGCTGGTCAATCCAGCGAGATAGAACAGCGCCGGCACCTTTTTCTGCGACGCCTCTTCGGGCAGGAACACCGAAAAGCGCATCGGCAAGCCGATCGCCTTCGACTCATGCTTGTAGATACGCTGCGTGCCGCCGAACGACGCGTGCGATTCGATCAGTTCGAGCATCGCGCCACTCCTTTAGTAGATGACGACCGAGCGGATCGACTCGCCCTTCTTCATCAGATCGAAGCCTTCGTTGATCTGGTCGAGCTTCAGGTGATGCGTGATCAGATCGTCGATGTTGATCTTGCCTTCCATATACCAGTCGACGATCTTCGGCACGTCGGTGCGGCCACGCGCGCCGCCGAACGCCGAGCCCTTCCACTGACGTCCCGTGACCAGCTGGAACGGCCGCGTGCTGATCTCTTCGCCCGCCGCTGCCACGCCGATGATGAACGACTGGCCCCAGCCCTTGTGCGTACATTCGAGCGCCTGACGCATCAGCGTCGTGTTGCCCACGCATTCGAACGAATAGTCCGCGCCGCCGTCCGTCAGTTGCACGATGTGGTCGACGACGTTTTCGACTTCCTTCGGGTTGATGAAGTGCGTCATGCCGAACTTCTTCGCCAGTTCGACACGGCCCGGATTGATATCGACACCGATGATCTTGTCCGCACCGACCATCTTCGCGCCCTGAATCACGTTCAGACCGATGCCGCCCAAGCCGAACACGACGACATTGGCGCCCGCCTCGACCTTGGCCGAATAGACGACAGCGCCGACACCCGTCGTCACGCCGCAGCCGATGTAGCAGACCTTGTCGAACGGCGCGTCTTCGCGGATCTTCGCGACGGCGATTTCCGGCACGACAATGTAGTTCGAGAATGTGGACGTGCCCATGTAGTGGAACAAAGGCTTGCCGTCGAGCGAGAAGCGCGACGTCGCATCGGGCATCAGGCCCTTGCCTTGCGTCGAACGGATCGCCTGACAGAGGTTCGTCTTGCGCGACAGGCAGAACTTGCATTGCCGGCACTCGGGCGTGTAGAGGGGAATCACGTGATCCCCCTTTTTCAGCGTGCCGACGCCCGGACCGGTATCGACGACGACGCCCGCGCCTTCATGGCCGAGGATCGCCGGGAAGATGCCTTCCGGATCGGCGCCCGACAGCGTGTAGTAGTCGGTGTGGCAGATGCCCGTCGCCTTCACTTCGATCAGCACTTCACCCGCGCGCGGACCTTCGAGATCGACTTCTTCGATCGTCAACGGTGCGCCTGCCTTCCATGCGATTGCTGCTTTCGTCTTCATCGTGAATGCTCCTGTGGTTCCTTGAACTCGTTACCTAAAGCTGACCTTCGAATCTGTCCGCTGCTGCCGTGAAACGTTGCGGCCCGAATTGTGGCTGATGTTCGCGCGCCGCGCTGTGAACATGATCGCGCAAATGCAAGGCGCGTGAATGGCACGCCACGCCGCGCGATTGTCCTCATGCGACGGTGCGTGGCGAACGCGCGTCATGCGGACGGCGAAGCGAACCACGGTTCGACGCGGCCATACAGATCGATAAAGCGCGCATAACGCGCGGCAAGTTCCGTCTCGTCTCGCGGCCCGGCGACGCGCGTCGCAGCAGGCGCGAGCGCCGCAAGATCGCCTGTGTTCCAGTGGCCCACCGCGATGCCGCCGAGCATCGCTGCACCACGCGCCGCTGCGTTCGGACAATCGACAGCATGCAGTTCGACTTGCAACGCATCGGCAAGCAACTGCCGCCAGCGCGGATCGACCGACCCACCGCCCGCGAGACGCAGCGCAGGCACGCGCGCGCCGCTTTGCCGGACTGCGTCGAGCCCCGCGCGCAACGAAAACGCGACGCCTTCGAATGCCGCGCGCATCATCGCGCCACGCGACGTGCCGAGCGCAAGGCCAAGCCATCCGCCGCGCGCGGCCGGATTGAGCCAAGGCGTGCGCTCGCCTGTCAGATACGGCAAGAAAGTGAGACCCGGCGCTGCCTCGGACTCGAACGCATCGCGATACGCGTCATGCCATTCATACGACAGCCAGCCGCGCACGGCTTCGAGCGCGACGCCGACGTTCTGCATCGCGGCCATCCGATACCAGTGATCAGTCGCGGCCCGATAGCGATGCAGACCCGGCGCAGCATCGGGTTCGTCGGTGGCGAGTACGAGAATCTGGCCGCCCGTGCCCGTGGTGAGCAGCGCGTCGCCGTCGTTCACAAGGCCGCTGCCGAGCGCGGCACACGGCGTGTCGCCGGCACCCGTGGCGAGCACGACGCCTGCGCGCAAGCCGAGCGCATTGGCCGCTTCGGCAGACAGCGCGCCGCACGCGACATACGACGCAGCGAGCGGCGCGAACCAGTCGCGCGGGAGCCCGAGCCGTTCGAGCAACGCGTCGTCCCACGCGCCGGATGGATCGGCGAGCGCGGTCGCGCAGGCATCGGAGGGATCGGTTGCGATCGAGCCGCCCAGTTTGAGGCGCAGCCAGTCTTTCGGTTGCAAAGCCCAGCGCGACGCGTGCATTGATTGCGGCTCGTGCTGCGCAATCCATCGCAGCAGCGGGCCGGCCATGCCGGGCGCAACGGGATTGGACTGCGGCGCGGGCCATGCATCGAGCAGCGGCAATGCGCGCGTGTCGGGCCACAGCATCGCAGGACGCACGGGCTTGCCTTGCGCGTCGCTCAACACGACACCATGCATCTGACCGGAAAAGCCGATCGCGCGAACGGTGCCGCGTTGCGCATCGGGGAGACGCGATGCCGCTTCACATAACGCGCGCCACCAGACCTGCGGATCGATTTCCGCCCAGCCGGGATGCGGCGTATCGATTGCGTACGCGACGCTCGTCGCGCATTGCTCGCGGCCTTCGTCGTCGATGATCGCGAGTTTCAGCGAGCCTGTGCCGAGATCGATGCCAAGAAAGGACATGAATGCGATGCGTTGAGTAAGTGATTGCAGTTGGAGGTTATTGCACTCGGGCGCCTGCTTCGCGCGGACCGGGCAGCGGACGATCATTTTCACACGTCATCGCCCATCGGCGCGGGTTAACCCGCCCCAAAGGAAGCACGTCCCTAAAACGCATTATGTGCGAACCGCAATACACATCATATGGGCGCACGTACGTCGTCGCGCCGCGCCGCATTGATGCCATTCCCGCAAGCCACCACGCGACAAGGGCTCCCGGCAGATTGCCGCAATCTCGCATAACGTAGCCGTTCCAAATCTGGTCCACGCATATCACCCCGGCAAAGGTTGAAATAGGACGCAGCGGTCTTGTCGCGCTTTTTCGTCCCGCATACCTTGGAGTCATCCCAAAACCAGATGTGGAGAGAGACAAGATGCACTCGAACACGGTTCATCCGTGCGACGAGCGACTGCCCTTCGGCCAGTTGCTGACGCTCGGCATTCAGCACGTGCTGGTGATGTACGCAGGGGCCGTTGCCGTGCCGCTGATCATCGGCAGCGCGCTCAAGCTGCCGAAAGAGCAAATCGCCTTTCTCATCAGCGCCGACCTCTTTTCCTGCGGTATTGCCACACTGATCCAGACGCTCGGCCTGTGGATCTTCGGCATCCGCTTGCCGGTCATCATGGGTTGCACGTTCGCCGCCGTCGGCCCGATGATCGCGATCGGCACGAATCCCAGTCTCGGCATACTCGACATCTTTGGATCGACCATCGCGGCAGGTGTGATCGGCATCATCGCCGCGCCGATGATCGGCAAGATGCTGCGCTTCTTCCCACCCGTCGTGGTGGGCGTAGTGATCTCGGTGATCGGGCTTTCGCTGATGGAGGTCGGCATCAACTGGGCGGCGGGCGGCGTCGGCAACCCGGATTACGGCAATCCCGTCTACCTCGGGCTGTCGTTCGTCGTGCTCATGCTGATTCTGCTCATCAACAAGTTCGGCAAAGGCTTCGTCTCCAACATCTCGGTGCTGCTCGGCATCGTGGCGGGCTTCGTGATTGCCGCACTGCTGGGCCGCGTCAACATGGAAGGCGTGACGAGCGCGCCATGGGTCGGCTTCGTGATGCCGTTTCACTTCGGCCTGCCGCACTTCGATCCGCTTTCGATCGCGACGATGGTCACCGTGATGTTCGTCACGTTCATTGAATCGACGGGCATGTTCCTCGCGGTCGGCGACATGGTGGACCGGCCCGTCAACCAGAAGACCCTCGTGCGCGGTTTGCGCGTGGACGGTCTCGGCACGCTGATTGGCGGCCTCTTCAACTCGTTCCCGCATACGTCTTTCTCGCAGAACGTCGGCCTGATCGGCGTGACGGGCGTCAAGAGCCGCTTTGTCTGCGCGATGGGCGGCGTGATTCTCGTGTTGCTCGGCCTGTTCCCGAAGATGGCGCAGGTGGTGGCGTCGGTGCCGTCGTTCGTGCTGGGCGGCGCAGGCATTGTGATGTTCGGAATGGTGGCGGCAAACGGCATCAAGGTGCTCTCGAAGGTCGACTTCGTGAAGAACCATCACAACCTGTTTATCGTCGCGGTCAGCATCGGTCTCGGTCTCGTGCCGGTCGTGTCGCCGCACTTCTTCGCGAAGCTGCCGCCCGCGCTGTCGCCGCTTTTGCATAGCGGCATTCTGCTGGCGTCGGTTTCGGCCGTGGTGCTGAACCTGATCTTCAACGGTGTGAAGGGCGAACGCGCCGCGACCCGCGATATTCGCGGCGCCGGCCATGACTTCGACGGACGTGGCGGCAAAGACGACGCTATTGCCGGCGACGACATGCTGCGTGCCGCGGATATGCACTAACCGGTAGTCACCACCCTCCCTACCGCGTGCGCATGACCCCGGGTCATGCGCACGCCATCATCCCACCGCTTCCGTCCCGCGCGACCATTAGGCAACCAGGTTGTTGAAGTGTCGCGTTACCTTCGGCTCCAGGTTGCGAGCCTCCTTCATCAGATTGATCTGTTTCGCCGACCTCGCGACTTCGAAAACTTCTGGCGCGATATCGTAGTCGCCCCGGCCGTGCATCCATTCGAGCACGTCCGCCAGATGCCACAACGACGTGCTGCCTTCGTGAACGGGCGCGGGAAATTCCGTAGCATGCGATTGCATCAGCTTGCGCATGTTCTGGCGCGACACGCCCGCGACTTCTGCGACATCCGTCAACCCGACGAAGTCCGGCGCGGCCTCGACCAGTTGCGCCGTCGGCACCGCGCGAAGTACGTCCTTCAACGCGCTCACGAGTGCATGCGTCGCGCTCTTCGCCTCGCGCGCGAACGCGAGCGCAAGCCGCCCCGGTTGACCGACACCCACGGTGGCGTCGTCGCAACCCTCGGCCGCGAGACGCTCGACGATCTCGTCGAAGTCGCAGTCTTCTGCGCTCAGACGGTACTTCAGCGTGAAGGTGTATTCCATGTTTGCTCCTTTTCCTTCCCTTGTTGCCGCTCCTGTTGCTGCCCGGGCTGGACCTGCTTGCGGGCGCGCTGTTTCGCTTCGCTAATCACGCGCAACGAGATGACCCTCTGCCGATGCGGTGCACAGTTCTCGACAATGCGACGCAACGTTCTTGCGTGACCGGTCGGATTGCGTGGCGTGCACCAGATACTGGCGATGCAAAACTCGCCGCATCTGCAATCGGTGTCGTTGTATGGGCAATACATGCGCCCCCACGCGTGACCGGTGCCCGTACCCGGTACGACGCGCCAGCCGTTTGCTTCCGCATGGCCGAGCACCGCCTCGATTTCCTTCTTCGAATGACTTCGACGACTCATCAGTAACTCCAGTGTAGAGCGACCCAAACAGGTTGTCAATTGACAACTGAATTGCGGATCATCAACCTTCTTTGATCCCAAGCCAATGCTAACGGCTGGCTTCGCTCGAAAACGATCTGGATAACTGAATTGGCTACCTGGACAAGGTTTGTAGGAAGAGCGAATCAAAAAAAACGCCACGGCATGCCGTGGCGTTTTCGTACTGCGAGTAATCAGAATTGGCTGTCGATCGAGCCCGAGGCCCTCAACCCGCCGTCGCCGCCGAAGCGGCAACGGGCGCGCTCGCTGCACCATAATCGACGGGTGCGTCGGCGGGACGCGGCTGTTCGCCCGCGTGCTCGATCCATCCACCGCCCAGCGCCTTGTACAGATCGACGAGGTTCGTCAGGCGCGCCGTGCGTGCCGTGATGAGCGATCGCTGCGCGTCGTACAGGCCGGTCTGCGCGGTCAGCACGGAGAGATAGCTGTCGACGCCGTTTCGGTAGCGCAGGTCCGACAGATCGAGACGGCGCTGCTCCGCAAACGTGTTGCGCTCGAGCGCCGCGATCTGCTGATCGTACGTGCCGCGCGCGGCCAGCCCGTCCGCGACTTCGCGGAATGCGGTCTGGATCGCCTTCTCGTACTGCGCGATCTGGATGTTCTTCTGTACCGTCGCGAGATCGAGGTTCGCCTTGTTCTGGCCGCCTTCGAATATCGGCAGCGTGATCTGCGGCGCGAAACTCCACGCCGCCGAGCCCGGCTTGAACAACCCGCCGAGCGTCGGGCTCAGCGTGCCGAAGCTGCCCGTCAGCGAGACGCGCGGGAAGAACGCCGCACGCGCCGCGCCGATATTCGCGTTCGCCGCGAGCAGGTTCTGCTCGGCTTCGGCGATATCGGGACGGCGCGTCAGCAGATCCGACGGCAAACCGGCGGGGATGTCGGTCAGCAGGTCCTGGTCGTTGAGCGTGAGACCGCCCGGAAGATCGCGCGGCAACGGCTCGCCGACCAGCAGGACCAGCGCATTCTCAGCCTGTGCGCGCAGACGCGCCTGCGACTGCAGATCCGCTTTCGCCTGCTCGACGACCGTCTCAGCCTGACGCAGATCCAACTCAGAACCCGTGCCCGTGTCGTACTGCAGCTTTGTGATGCGATACGACTCTTGCGCGGTCTTGAGCGTGTTCTCCGTGACTGTCAGCAGATCGTCAAAGGACAGCACCGTCAGATACTGATCCGCCACCGATGCGACCAGCGCGATCTCCGCCGCCTTGCGCGCCTGCGCCGTCGACAGATACTCCGCCAGCGCCTGGTCCTTCAGACTGCGGATGCGGCCGAAGAAGTCGATTTCCCACGATGCGTTCAGGCCAACCGAATACTGGTTGGAGATCGTCCGGTCGAGGAACGACAGGTCCTTCGGCGTGCGCGATTTCGACTGTGACGCGGACGCGTCGAGCGTCGGCATCAGCGCCGCGCGTACGATCTGATACTGAGCGCGCGAAGCCTCGATGTTCAGCACCGACACGCGCAGATCGCGGTTGTTCTTCAGCGAGATCTCGATCAGCTGTTGCAGACGCTGATCGACGAAGAAATCGCGCCAGCCGATATCGACGGCCGTCTGGCCGTTCGCCGAACGCGCGCCCGCGCCGGGCACGGGCTGCGTCGCATAGACGCCGTCGCTCGGGAAGGCGCCCGACACGGGCGCGGCCGGCTGGTGATACTTCGGCTCCATCGTGCAGCCCGCGGCGACGAGCGCGACGGCCACTGCCATCAAAGAATATTTAGGCATCTCAATGTCCTCCGCCGGCGTTGCCCGGGCCGCTGCCACCCTGCGGGTCATGCGGATGGTGCTCGTTGTAGTGCTTCATCGCTTCGTCCGGGTCTTCCTTGTCGCCGGTGAACTTCGCGCGAATCACGACGAAGAACATCGGGATCATGAAAATCGCGAGGAAGGTCGCCGTCAACATACCGCCGATCACGCCCGTACCGATCGCGTGCTGGCTTGCCGAGCCCGCGCCGTTGCTGATCGCGAGCGGCAGCACGCCGAGAATGAACGCGAGCGACGTCATCAGGATCGGGCGCAGCCGCAGACGCGCCGCTTCGAGCGCCGCTTCCACCGGCCCCATGCCTTCGCCCTGCTGCAGTTCGCGCGCGAACTCGACGATCAGAATCGCGTTCTTCGCGGACAGACCCACCGTAGTCAGCAGACCGACCTGGAAGAACACGTCGTTTTCCAGCCCGCGCAGCGTCGCGGCGAGCAGCGCGCCCAGCACGCCGAGCGGCACCACCATGATCACCGAGAACGGAATCGACCAGCTTTCATACAGCGCGGCCAGACACAGGAACACGACGAGGATCGAGATACCGTAGAGGATCGGCGCCTGCGAACCGGACTGACGTTCCTGGAACGACAGACCCGTCCATTCGTAGCCGATACCCGCCGGCAGCTTCGCCGCGAGCGCTTCCATCGCGGTCATCGCCTGACCCGTCGATTTGCCCGGCGACGCCTGCCCCTGGATTTCGACGGCCGAGATACCGTTGTAGCGTTCGAGCTTCGGCGAACCGTAGGTCCACTGGCCGCTGGCGAACGACGAGAACGGCACCATCGTGCCCGCCGAGTTGCGCACGTACCAGTCGTTCAGGTTTTCCGGCGTCATGCGGAAACGCGGGTCGGCCTGCACGTACACCTTCTTGATCCGGCTGTCCGTATCGAGGAAGTTGTTCACGTACTGCGACGCCCAGGCAATCGAGAACGTCTGGTCGATGGCCGCGAGGCTCACGCCTTGCGACGCCGCCTTCTCGTGATCGATCGACACCTTGAACTGCGGCGTATCGTTCAGGCCGTTCGGACGCACCTGCGCGAGCATCGGGTCCTTCGACGCCATGCCGAGCAACTGGTTACGCGCCGCCATCAGCTTGTCGTGGCCGAGACCCGCGCGGTCCTGCAGTTCGAAGTCGAAGCCCGACGCCGTACCCAGTTCGGGAATCGACGGCGGATTGACCGGGAACACAGTCGCGTTCTTGTAGCCGACGAAGTGCATGAACATCCGGCCCACCAGCGCCTGCACCTTCTGGTTCGCATGCTGGCGTTCCGCGTAGTCCTTCATCCGCACGAACACGAGGCCGGCGTTCTGGCCGCGGCCCGCGAAGCTGAAGCCGTTCACGGTGAAGGTCGATTCGACGATGCTCTTTTCATCGTTGAGCAGGTAGTCGGACACGTCCTTCAACGCGCGCGCCGTCGTCTCCTGAGTCGAGCCCGACGGCGTCTGCACCAGCACGAACATCGTGCCCTGGTCTTCATCCGGCAGGAACGACTTCGGCAGACGCACGAACAGCAGACCCACCGCGACGATCACCACCAGATAGATGATGAGCCAGCGGCCCGAGCGCTTGATCACGTGGTGCACGCCCGAGTGATACTTGTCGCGGCTCTTGTCGAAGTTGCGGTTGAACCAGCCGAAGAAGCCCTTCTTCTCTTCGTGATGGCCCTGCGGAATCGGCTTGAGAATCGTCGCGCACAGCGCCGGCGTCAGAATCAACGCGACCAGCACGGACAGCACCATCGCCGCGACGATGGTCAGCGAGAACTGCCGGTAAATCGCGCCGACCGAACCGCCCGAGAACGCGACAGGCACGAACACCGCGGACAGCACCAGTGCCACGCCGATCAGCGCGCCCGTGATCTGGTCCATCGCCTTGCGGGTTGCCTCGCGTGGCGACAAGCCTTCCTCGGACATCACCCGCTCGACGTTCTCCACCACCACGATCGCGTCGTCCACCAGCAGACCGATCGCGAGCACGAGACCGAACATCGACAGCACGTTGATCGAGAAGCCGACGGCGCTCATGATCGCGAACGTGCCCAGCAGCACCACCGGCACCGCGATCGTCGGGATCAGCGTGGCGCGCAGGTTCTGCAGGAACAGGTACATGACCAGGAACACCAGCACGATACCTTCGAGCAGCGTCTTGACCACTTCTTCGATCGACAGGCGCACGAACGGCGTCGTGTCGTACGGATACTTCACGATGAGACCGTGCGGGAAGTATTTCGACAACTGGTCGATCTTGTCGCGCACGGCCTTCGCCGTCGCCAGCGCATTCGCGCCCGTCGCCAGCTGGATACCGAAGCCCGCCGTCGGCTGACCGTTGTACTTGGTGTCGAAGTTGTAGTTTTCGCCGCCCAGCTCGATGTGCGAGACGTCTTTGAGGCGCACCTGCGAGCCGTCCTGGTTGACCTTCAGCAGGATGTTGCCGAACTGCTCGGGCGTGGTCAGCAGCGTCGCTTCGCTGATCGTCGCCTGCAGCAACTGGCCCGGCACCGACGGCGTGCCGCCGAGCGAGCCGCCCGCCACCTGAACGTTCTGCGCCTGCAGCGCGGCCTGGACATCGACAGGCGTCAAGCCGAAGTTGGTCAGCTTGTTGGCGTCGAGCCAGATCCGCATCGCGTACTGCGTGCCGAACAGCGTGACCGTACCCACGCCGTCGATACGGCTGACCGGGTCCTGCACGTTCGACGCGACGTAGTTCGCGAGGTCGTACTTGTTCATGCTGCCGTCGGTCGACACGAACGCCATCACCAGCAGGAAGCTGCTGCTCGACTTCGTCACTTTCGTGCCGAGCTGCTGCACTGCTTGCGGCAGCAGCGGCGTCGCCAGCTGGAGCTTGTTCTGCACCTGAACCTGCGCGATGTCGGGGTTGGTGCCCGCCGCGAACGTCAGCGTGATGGTGGCCGTGCCCGAGTCGTCGGAAGTCGACGACAGGTACAGCAAGTGGTCGAGGCCGCTCATCTGCTGCTCGATCACCTGCGTGACGGTGTTTTCAACCGTCTTCGCCGATGCACCCGGATACGTCGCGCTGATCTGCACGGCCGGCGGCGCAATCGTCGGATATTGCGCAACCGGCAGCGTGAAGATCGACGCCAGACCCGCCAGCATCAGAATGATGGCGATCACCCACGCGAAGATCGGGCGATCGATAAAAAACTTTGCCATGAAACAGGCTCCCTTTGATTACGCGCCCGATGCAGCAGAGGCCACGGCCGCGCCGCTGGCTGCCTGTGCGCCGGCCGGAGCCGACGCGGCTGCGTCCGAAGCGGGCGACGGCGGCAGTTGCGCCGGCACGGCCTTGGCCGTTGCGCCCGGACGCACCTTGTCGACGCCGTTCACGATCACACGGTCGCCCGCACTCAGGCCGCCTTCGACGACCCAGTACTGGCCGTAGGTCGCCGTAGCCTGCAGCGTGCGCAGCTCGACCTTGTCTTCCTTATTGAGGACGAGTGCTGTCGGCTGGCCCTTCTGGTCGTGCGTGACACCGATCTGCGGCACCAGCAGCGCGCTTTCGTTGACGCCTTCCTCGATGCGCGCGCGCACGAACATGCCCGGCAACAGCACGTGATCCTTGTTCTGGAAGATCGCGCGAATCGTCACGGAGCCCGTGGCCTGGTCGACGGTGACGTCGGTGAACTGCAGCTTGCCCTTATCCGAATAGACGCGGCCGTCTTCGAGCACCAGTTCGACCTTCGCGGCGTCCGGACCCGAGGTCTTCAGCCGGCCCGACTGGATGTCGCGGCGCAGCTTGAGGCCCGCGAGGCTCGACTGCGTGACGTCGACGTAGACGGGATCGAGTTGCTGCACGGTCGACATCAGCGTCGCCTGGCTCGCCTGCACGTATGCGCCCGGCGTCACCTGCGAGATGCCGACCTGGCCCGTGACGGGCGAAACGACGTCCGTGTAGCCGAGGTTGATCTGCGCGGTATCGACGGCGGCCTTGCCGGCCGCGACATCAGCGGCAGCCTGGCCTTCGGATGCGACGGCGTTGTCGTAGTCCTGCTTCGACACCGCGTTCGCCGCGACCAGCACCTTGAAGCGATTGGCCTGCGCGGTGGTCGACACGAGGTTCGCCTGGGCCTTCGCGAGCGACGCCTTCGCGTTGTTCAGCGTCGCGATGTACGGCGCCGGATCGATCTTGTACAGACGCTGGCCGGCCTTGACCTGCGTGCCTTCCGTGAACTCGCGGCGCAGCACGATGCCGTCGACCCGCGCGCGCACCTGCGCGACGAGGAACGCACTGGTGCGGCCCGGCAATTCGGTGACGACAGGCACGGCTTGCGGCTGGACCGTCACGATGCCGACTTCAGGGGTTTGAGGCGGAGGTGCTGATTGTTTTGGTCCGCATGCTGCCAGCATTACGGCAGCCGTCGCGGCAGTGAGTAAGCGGAATGGAACCCGTTCGACGCGCATGGAGCGACCTCTGTCAAAGACTGAGAAGGAAAAAGTGCGTGCATCTCTCTCCGGAGAAGGCTGCGCAAATTGGCGTCTCGAAGACGCCATGACCGGACGCTCACGAATGCTGCTTCCTGCGGTGCATTCACTGCGAAATGCGCCAAACCGGGAAATGCCGCACCGCGCCGCCCATTTCTTGAGACAGCGCAAAGATGCTTGCAAAGACAACAGTGACGGATCTTAACCGTTCACCCAAACGTAAGCCATCCGATCGATGGGGTGCTATTATATATACATTCATGAATGCACGTAAAAGTGCGTTCAACCAAGGAAATGGGTTTCCTCCGGAAGATCTGCCAGGCATTAACGTGCGCGTGAAATGATCTTTATCAGGCGCGTTTAAAAACGTCAGGGGAAACCCCGCATTTACTGCAGGGCAATAAGAATGGTCCGTCGAACCAAGGAAGAAGCGCAGGAGACGCGCACTCGCATCCTCGATGCAGCAGAACAGGTATTTTCGGAAAAAGGCGTGTCGCGGACTTCGCTGGCCGAGATCGCGCAGACGGCAGGCGTCACCCGTGGCGCGATCTACTGGCACTTCGCCAACAAGGGCGAGCTCTTCACAGAAATGTTCGACCGCGTGCTGCTGCCGCTCGATGAACTGAAAGCCGCTTCCGTCGATCCGAACGAAGCCGATCCCCTTGGCCGCCTGATCGACATCTGCACCGTCTGTCTGCGCGACACCGCGAACGACCCGCACCGCCGCCGGGTGTTCGACATCCTGTTTCACAAGTGCGAGTTCGTCGAAGAGATGGGGCCCGTGATGGCGCGCTATCAGAACACGATGCGCGAGAGCCTCGCGAGCATCCAGGCGGGCATGCGCAACGCGATTTCCAAAGGCCAGTTGCCCGCCGACATGAACGTGCCCGTGGCGGCGTCGATGGTGCACGCGTTCATCAGCGGATCGTTGAAGGACATGCTGTTCGTGCCGGAAGTGCTGGACTTCGGCCGGCATGCGCGGCAGATGGTCGAAAGCATGATCGATGCGTTGCGCAGCCCGGCGCTGCGCATGGGCGCCTGAGCGCGCTTTCACACCACTTCATGGCGGCGCACAGCCCTGAAAGCGGGCGCGCCGCGCGAGCGCCGGCAAGCCGGCCGCCCTTTTCACTTCATTTTCCGTTCGCTCAAACCGCTGCCTTTGCGCGCGCCTTCTGGTTCGACGCGTAGATCGAGCCGCGTTCCAGCTGACCACCCGACTGCACGGCCCCGATCCATTGCTGCGTGCTCGCGACAGCTGCGAAGCGCGACTGCAGCACGACGCTGAACACGCGATGGATCTCCTCGGCGCTCGCCAGACCCGCGCTGTTTTCATACGGCACCGAGCCCGTCGCATCGTGCAGGAACTCGACGGCAAGACCCATATGCAGCGCGTGAACGATCGTCGACGCATCGCAGTTGTGCGTCATGTAGCCCACCACGGTGAGCGTGTCGATCTCGCGCGCAGCGAGCCAGTCCGCCAGATCGGTGTCGGTGAACGCGCTCGGCAGCGCTTTCTCGACGTGGTGATCGTACTCGCGCGATGCGACCACGTTATGCAGTTCGGCGCCTTCGCTGCCGCGCGCAAAGATCGGCGAGCCGGGCGGCGTGAAGTTCTGCACGACGACCACGGGAATCTGCGCGGCATGCGCCGCGTCGATCGCGCGGCCGATGTTCGCGAGCGACGTCTGCACGTCCGGGTATTCGATCGGCAGGTCGCCCGTCACGTACTCGTTCTGGACATCGATGACGATCAGGGCGCGGCGGGGCGTCGGCATGGCAACTCTCCTTGATGGTTGAAGTCGGCGGCTGGCGGTTGCAGCCGCGATGTGCGCATTGTTCGCGTTCCGCCCGTCGCGCGACAGTGACCCGAATGACAATTTTCGCTAGGATTGGGCCATTCGCATTTTTCGACTGGGAGGCCACGATGGCCCGCGCCGCTGCAACCCCTGCTCTAAAGGCTGCTTCACAACCAGCGAAGCAGCGGGCATCCCACGCGAGTCCCCGCGGCCAGGAACCCGAGGTGTGCCGCACCGCGCCGAAGACACCCCATGTCGTAGCCGCCGTCGCCTTCGACGGCATCAGCCCGTTCCACCTGTCCGTGCCGTGTGTCGTGTTCGCCGAGGATCGCAGCGACGGCGGCGTGCTCGGCTTCGCGTTCCGCGTCTGCTCGATCGACTCCGGCCCGCTCTCGACGACAGCAGGCTTTTCGATCGCCGCGACGCACGGTCTCGACGCGCTCGCCGACGCCGACACGATCATCGTTCCCACCTGGCGCGATCCCGACGAACCTCCGCCCGCACCACTGCTCGACGCATTGCGCGCCGCGCACGCACGTGGCGCACAACTGGTCGGCCTGTGTCTCGGCGCCTACGTGCTCGCCGCCGCAGGCCTGCTCGACGGACGTCCGGCGACCACGCACTGGGCATGGGCCGCCGACTTCGCGCGGCGCTTTCCAAACGTGAAGGTCGATCCGCAGGTGCTGTATGTCGACGACGGCGACATACTCACGTCGGCGGGTACGGCGGCGGGGCTCGACTGCTGTCTGCATGTGGTGCGCAAGCTGTGCGGCGCGCAAAGCGCGAACTACATCGCGCGACGCCTCGTCGTGCCGCCGCATCGCCAGGGTGGTCAGGCGCAATACGTGCAGCAGCCCATGCCACACGACCTGCGCGGCGACCGCTTGTCCGCGCTGCTCGACTGGGTGAACGGCACGCTCGACGCGCCGCATACGCTCGATTCCCTCGCCGGGCGCGCCGCGATGAGCCGCCGCACGTTCACCCGTCACTTCAAGGCAGCGACGGGAACGACCGTGAGTGCGTGGCTGCTGGCGCAGCGGCTCGCGCGTGCGCAGCAGCTGCTCGAAAGCACCGACGAGTCGATCGAGTCGATTGCGGGAATGGCGGGATTTGGCTCGACGGCGTCGCTGCGCCAGCATTTCACTGACGCGTTCAGGACGTCGCCATCCGCATGGCGCAGAGAGTTTCGCGGCGTGTGAGCCGCCACGCGCACGGCGGAGGTAAGACTAGCCTTGCGTGAAGTACCGAGCGACGTAGAGCAGCAGCGCGACGAAGAAAATCATCGCCGCCCACGCCCAGTTCGGCAGCACATGCGGATCATGCTCGTGATGCAGGCCGTGCAGCAGCGAGTGCGCGGCGCGACCGGTCAGCGCGCTGCCCTGATGATGGTCGTGCAGCCGCGCGCGACGCGCCACGCCCGACAGGCTGATCGGCCGCAGAAACACGTGCTGGCGCCGCCCTTGCGTGCCCGTCGCACGGTTCGGCCCTTTGCCGTGCTTGGCCTGCACGACCGCGCAGAACTCGGTGAAGAAGTCGTCCGCCAGTTCGTGTAGCGCGTTTTCGATCTGACGCGCGGGCAGTTGCGCGAGCGGCCCTGTCGACGTCGCCCACACTGAATAGTCGATGCGCGTGCTCGGCCCGCGGCCAGGGAGATGCAGATGGAGATGATCGTCGTTGCGCAGCGACACGTCGATCTGTCCGCGCAGCGAGCCGACGCCCTCGGCGCGCGCCTTGAAGTTGAGCGTGCGATGCGGCTTCGCGCTGTTCGCGCCGTCCTCGCTCGCGACGTGCGCGCGTATCTGATAGTGCGCGCGCAGCGGTCCGAGCGGCACCGTCATCGTCAGCAGATATTCGCCGCCCTGGAGCCGGCGCAAGGACTCGCAATTGTCGAGACTCGCGCGCAGCAACGCGAGATCCTGCAGCGCGTCCCAGACTTCGGACGGCGCCAGCGGCACTCTCAACGCGTCGTTCAATTCCATGGCAGCCTCCCCGATAACCGTGCGACTGCGGGATCAGGACGTCTGATCGATGCGGTCGACACGCGATGCGTAAAACGCAAGATACCCCGCGATCTGCTTCACCCGCTCCAGTGGGTTTTCATAGCTCCACACTGCATTCTCGATCGTCTCGTCTTCGGTGCGCAGATGGTAATACGACGCTTCGCCCTTGAACGGGCATTGAGACGTGTGAGTCGATCGCTCGAGCCGCGCCATATTGACATCGGCTCGCGGGAAATAAAACACGTCGGGACATCCTGTTTCACACAGCGTGAACCCGGCATGCGTGTCTGCGAAGGTCACCCCTTGATGGATCACCCGTACGCGATGCCGGTTGGCCGTGATGGAAATCGTATGCCCCGCTCCTGCGTCGCCTCCGTGCGCTGGCGCACCGCCGGACGCAAGGCTGCCGTGCACGGTACTGCCGCTGTCCGCGTCTTCGGCGCTTCCGCCGGATGGGGCATCGTTCATGTGATCCGCTCCGCTGCTGGCACGTTCGCGCACGCTCCGATCAGCTGGCTCCGCCGCCAGCCCGGCTCTCCAGGCACGCGCCGCCTCGTTGTCGTCGTGCGGCAGGCGTGTCCCCGGCCGCGCAGCGTCGGCTCCGAAAACACAGAAGCCACGGAGCGTGTCCGTGGCTTCATTATTGACCAAACGCGCCGCGATTGCGCGCGCTTCGTTGGGAGCATCGGGTCTCTACCGATTGCCGAGGCGCGCGCGCCGCGTCGCGGCCGTTGCTGGCGGCGCGGCGGCGACTCGACGCGCGCCGTCGACCCGCGTTTGCGCCGCCTTTTCGCCCCTTTTCTTTCGCATCGCTTACTGTGTCTTCCAGTAGAAAGCGGCCTTTGCCGTGCCCTTTGCCGGAATGGTGACGGGCTTCGACTGATCGTTTTCCTTGTACGCCGCGTGCACCGTGTAGCGGCCCGGGCGCAGCTTGACCAGCATGTAGGGCCCGCGCGACGTAGTGTCGAGCACGCTGCCGCCGTGCGCGTCGACGATCTTCACCTTCACATCGGCGAGAAAGTCCGAACCCGGACCCGTGAAGCGCAGCGACAACGGCCACTGGCTCTGCGCAGCCTGCAGCGCCTTCGATTCATCGAGGCCGACGCCGCCCGACGTGTACGACACGTCGCCCTGTTGCTGCACTTGCGGCAGGCCCTCGCCGTTGACGTTGCCCGCACTGGTGTTGTCCGAGGTGGTACCGCCCGTGACTTCGCTTGCCTGTTGCGCGTACGCGCCGCCCGACAGGCCGAGCGTGAGAACTGTCGCGGCCGCAACCGAAACGGCGCGGGCGACGATACGACGATGAGTCATTGCGTGGCTCCTTGTTGGGCAAACCCCAAACGGTTTTAACGCCTATCCGGACGCAATCTGCATGCCCATCCCGCCCCATCAAGTTCCACAAACGAAACAGGCCCGAAAATCGGGCCTGTTTCCTTTGCAACGCGCGTCGTAAGCGATCTGCATACGTTCCATTTTTACCATCACCGGCAGCTTTTACCGGCCGGCGCCCATGGCGCCGGCCAGCACGGCCGCGTTTGCAGCTTTAGCCGAGATCGACGGGCACGAAGATCTGCGAATTATCGCGCTGGATCAACAGCGCGATGCTGTTGCCCGCCGCCGACACCGCCTGCTTCAACTGGTCGATGTTCGACACCGACCGTCCGTTGACGGCCAGAATTACATCGCCCGGCTGGATGCCGGCGCTGGCTGCCGCGCCGCTCGCATCCTGCACCAGCAGACCGTGCGACACCGACGCGCCGCTCTTTTCCTGCGGCGTGAGCGGACGCACGGCAACGCCGAGGCGACCTTGCATCTGCGCCGGGCCGCTATCGTCGTTCGAAGCGACCTTCGCGTCCGACAGCGAGCCGATCGTCACCTTCAGCTCCTTCGTCGACTTGTCGCGCCACACCTGAACGTCGGCCTGCGAGCCCGGCTTGATGCCCGCGATCTGCGACGGCAGCGCCGACGAGTCCGCGACGTCCACGCCGTTCACCGACAGGATCACATCGCCTGGCTGCAAGCCTGCCTTCGCCGCCGGACCGCCCGGATCGACGGAACTGACGAGCGCGCCTTGCGGCTTCTTCATGCCGAACGAATCCGCCAGCGTCTGGTTCACGCTCTGCACGGCGACACCGAGACGGCCGCGGCTCACATGACCCGTCTTCACGAGATCGTCCTTGACCTTCATCGCCTCATTGATCGGGATGGCGAACGAAAGGCCCTGGAAGCCGCCCGTCTGCGAATAGATCATCGAGTTGATGCCGATCACTTCGCCTTGCAGATTGAACAGCGGGCCGCCCGAGTTACCCGGATTTACGGGCACGTCGGTCTGGATGAACGGCGTGTAGTTCTCGTCCGGCAGCGAGCGCGACTTCGCGCTGATGATGCCCGACGTCACTGTGTTGTCGAAACCGTACGGCGAGCCGATCGCGACGACCCACTGCCCGACCTTGCTCGAGCGCGGATCGCCGATCTTCACGGTTGGCAGATCCTTCGCGTCGATCTTCAGCACGGCGACGTCCGACTGCTTGTCCGCGCCGACCACTTTCGCCTTGTACTCGCGCTTGTCGGTGAGCTTGACGGTGACGACGTTCGCGCCGTCGACGACGTGCGCGTTGGTCAGCACATAGCCGTCGCTGCTGATGATGAAGCCCGAGCCGAGGCTCGCGCTCGGACGGTCGCCGTCATCGCCACCACCACCACCGCCGCCATTCGGGCCGCCCGGCATCTGGCCGAAGAAGTGCTTGTAGAACTGATAGAACGGATCGCTCGGATCGATGGGAAGCTGACCGCTGTTATTGCCATTGCCGCCGCGCATCGCCGTCTGCTTCACGACATGCTTCGCGCTGATGTTGACGACCGCGGGACCATACGTTTCGACGAGGCCCGAGAAATCGGGAATGCCCGTCTTCGCCGCGGCTTCCGCAGGCATCATCGCGGCGGCCGCGGGTGAGATCACCTCAGGCGCAGGCACGTTGCGATGACCAGCCACGTAGCCCGCCGACAATGCGATAACGACGGCCGCCGCAACGGCGCTACGGGTCAGTATTTTTGCTTTCATCGTGGACTCCTGATTGGGAGAGTTGACTCTTTGATGAAGCGAAGAGTACGTGGCGTCGCTTAAATCAATCTTAAACAACGCCAACTAGATGAAAGCCTCGCGCAAACCCTTGCTGGGCGGGCGATTCAGAAGCGCACGTTGACGCGCAACCCACCCGGAGCGGATTCGTCGAGTGTGACATTCGCGTGATGCTGAAGCGCGATGCGTCGCACGATCGCGAGACCGAGGCCGCTGCCCGCGACGTCGGTGCGCGCGCGATTCGCGCCCGCGCCGACGCGGTAGAAGCGGTCGAATACGCGATCGCGTTCGTCGGGCGGAATGCCTGGGCCGCTGTCGGCGATCTGCACGAGCGGCCGGCCGTCCTCCACGCGCAGGCACACGTCGACGCGCCCGCCTTCCGGCGTGTATTTGGTTGCGTTGTCGATCAGGTTGTTGAGCATCACGCGCAGCGATTCCGCATCGCCCGTGACGGTGGCGGGCTCGCTAGCCTCGATGCCGAGATCGACGCCGCGCTTTTGCGCGAGCGGCAGATGGGCAGTCACGCACTCGTGCACGAGCGCGTCGAGATCGACGCTGCCTGTCGCCGCGTGCCCATCCGGCTCGGAGCGCGCGAGTGCGAGCAGTTGCTCGGCAAGACGCGTCGCGCGCGTGACGCCCGCCTGCAGATCGTTCAGCGCTTCGCGGCGCTCGGTTTCGTCGTGCGCGCGCGCCACCAGTTGCGACTGGATCTGCACAGCGGCAAGCGGCGTGCGCAGTTCGTGCGCGGCATCGGCGACGAAGGCTTTTTGTGTGTCGAGCGCAATGGCGAGCCGTTCCAGCAGACCGTTCAGCGCGCGCACGAGCGGCTGCACTTCGAGCGGCAAGCGCGAGTCGGGCAAGGGATCGAGCGCTTCGGGATGACGCGTGTCGAGCGCGCCCGTGACGCGCCGCAAAGGCGCGAGCCCGCGTCCGACCACGCCCCACACCGCAACGCCCATCAGCGGCAACAGCACGATGAGCGGCCACAGCGTGCGCAGCGCGACGTTCGCCGCGAGCCGGTTGCGCACCGACAGCGGCTGCGCGAGCTGCACGACGTTATCGCCGACGATTGCGCCATACACGCGCCAGTCGCCGCGCTCGGTGCGCTCCGTCGAAAAGCCGAGTTCGGCGCGCGGCGCGAGCGGCGCGCGCGGATGCGAGTAGTACATCAGCACGCCGTTGCGATTCCAGATCTGCAGCACGATGCCTTCGTCGCCTGTATCGCGCGAGCTGAGCACTTGCGAGAACGGCTCTGCGGGCAGCGCGGCAGCGATTTCCTGCAACTGGTAATCGAACAGTTCGTTGGCTTCGGCGAGCGCCTGACGGTAAATCAGCCAGCCCGCGATGCCGACGCCGAGCAACACGATAGCGAGCAGCCAGAACAGCAATTGACGGCGAATCGAACGCATCGTGTCAGGCTTCCTTGGCGATCATGTAGCCGAGACCGCGCACGTTGCGTATCAGTTCCGCGCCAAGCTTCTTGCGCAGCGCGTGAATATAGACCTCGACGGTATTGCTGCCGATCTCCTCGCCCCAGCCGTACATCTTCTCTTCGAGCTGGCTCTTCGACAGCACCGCGCCCGGACGCGCGATCAGCGCCGCGAGCAACGCGAACTCCCGCGCGGACAGCGCGACGGGCGCGCCGTCGAGCGTCACCTGATGCGAGGCGGGATCGAGTGTGAGATTGCCGTGTCGGATCGTCGATTCGCTGCGCCCCGACTGGCGGCGGATCAGCGCGCGCATTCGCGCGCCGAGTTCGTCGAGATCGAAGGGTTTGACGAGGTAGTCGTCGGCACCCGCGTCGAGCCCTTTCACGCGATCCGCGACGGCATCACGCGCGGTGACGATCAGCACGGGCAACTGATGACCGCGCGAACGCAGCGTGCGCAACACATCGAGGCCGTCACGCTTCGGCAGGCCGAGATCGAGCAGCACGAGATCGTAAGGCTGGCCCGCGACCGCGTTCAACGCGGATTCGCCGTCCTGCACCAGGTCGACCGCGAAGCCTTCGCCGCGCAGCGCCTTGCGCACGCCCTCGGCAATCATCCGGTCGTCTTCAACGAGAAGTATGCGCATCGCTATCCATCCGCTCCGGCTGTTCCGGCACTCGCGTCCCGGCCATAGGTTTTCGATGCCAGCATTCTAGCGCCCGCGTGCTTTTTTCTTCCCTGATGCATGCTCGCCGCATATCGTCTTTGCACGCTCCGTCGCGATAGCGTGACGCGCACGAAACACTCGGCATCATTTTTTTCGCGACGTCATCGCAACTCTCTACAATGAGCGCTTTTGCACGGCGCATGCTGATTTTGCAGGCCTTGCGCGGCCTTCGACGCCCTTGCATTTGCCTTTCCGCGCGGCCCGCCGCTCGCTGCTTTTTCGACGCTCTTTCGCCGCTTTTTGCCGATTCTGTCCGTACATGCCGCTCGCCTTCGTTTCACTTGCTTCCTCATATGCCCGTTCGCTCGGGCGCCGCATCAGGACGCTGACGTCCGCTCACGCTGATGCGGCGGCTGCGCTGTCCGCAACCGGTCGCGATGCAAAGCTGTCGCCGCCGTTGCCTTCCCACCGCCGTGCCGCCGCGCGCGCTGCTGCCGTACTGTTCGCGTGCGCCGCGCTCGCCGTCGCCGCGCCCGCCGAGGCTCGCAAGAAAGCGCAGCAACCCGCCGTCAACGTCACCACGGTGTTGCCGCCTGCTGTGATGGCGGGTCTGCAGCGCGCGCATGTGCCGCTGTCATCGATCAGCGTGGTCGTCGAGAAGGTCGGCGACCGCACGCCCGTGCTCGCGCTGAACGCCGGCAAGCCGATGATGCCCGCCTCGACGATGAAGCTAGTCACCACCTACTCGGGCCTGTCGCTGCTCGGCCCCGACTACCGCTGGAAAACGACGGCCTACGCGCAGGGCAACATCGACGGTAACGGCGTGCTGCACGGCAATCTGTACATCCAGGGCACGGGCGACCCGAAGCTCGTGCCGGAAGAACTGATCGATCTCGTCCAGAAGATTCACAAGGCGGGCATCACGGGCATCGACGGCGCGCTCGTGCTCGACAAGCGCTTCTTCGATCCGTCTACTCGCGATCTGCCCGCCTTCGACAACGACGTCAGTTCGCCCTACAACGTCGGTCCCGATCCGCTGCTGTACGCGTTCAAATCGCTGTCGTTCACGATGTCGCCATCCGAGGACGGCAAGGTGCAGATCGACGTACTGCCCGCGCTCGCGCAATTGCAGATCGACAACGAACTGCATGCGACGCGCGGCCCGTGCCGCGGCGAACTGGTGACGCCCGCCGTCACGCCGGCGGCGAATGGCGTCGTCAATGCATCGTTCATCGGCGACTATCCGCTGCGCTGTGGCGAGCGCACCGTCAACGTGGCCGTGCTCGATCACACCACGTTCTTCGCGGGCGGCTTCCTCGCGCTGTGGCAGCAGACGGGCGGCACGTTCACCGGGACGACGCGCGAAGGCGCCGTCCCCATCGACGCGAAACTCGTCGCGACCCATCAGGGGCCAGTGCTGTCCGACATCGTTCGCGACATCAACAAGTTCAGCAACAACACGATGGCGCGCAATCTGTTCCTGACGATCGGCGCCGTCATCAACCGCCCGCCGGCTACGCCCGCGAAGTCGGCGGAAGCGATCGAATCGTTCCTGCATCGCAGCGCAATGCCGATGGAATATCTGAGCCTCGACAACGGCTCGGGCCTGTCACGCGACGAGCACATCACCGCGCTCGCGCTCGCCGACCTGCTGCAAAGCGCGAACGCGAGCCCCGTCGCTCAGGTGTTCGTCGATTCGCTGCCTATCGTCGGCGTGGACGGCACGATGCGCAACCGGCTGACGTCGAAGCCCGTCAACGGCAACGCGCACATCAAGACAGGCACGTTGCGCGACGTGCGCGCGATCGCAGGCTATGTCGCATCGGCCGATGGGCAGAGCTATGTCGTCGTCAGCCTGATCAACGATCCGCACGCGGAAGCCGCGCGCGCCGCGCATGACGAACTGCTCGAATGGGTGTATCAGGGGCCGTCCACGATGCTCGCCAGCACCGTCGCGCCGGCCGCTGCAGAAGCCGCCGACGAGCCGCGCCGCAAGATCAGGAAAAACCCTCAGAAGCGCGGCGCCCACTGAGGATTCCTTCTATTGAAGCGGTGCGCGGCGCGCCGCGAGGCGTTGTACGCTGTCGGGCAGTATGAAAAGGCGCAGACAAACAGGCATGACGGTGCGCACAAAAAGCGCCGCATGATGTACAGCGCCGCATTCAAACAATAAAGACAATGCCGGCCTCCCCGAGGAGGCCGCAGGGACCCTCGGAGGGAGACGTCAATGCAATTCGATGCCGAATTGCTTCTGCTCGCCATGGCGCCGATCTTTCTCGCGTGCATCGGCTGGGAGGCGTGGCACGCGCAGCGCACACAGCCCGAAGCGCGCATGTACGGCTGGCGCGACACGTTGTGCAATACCGCGCTCGCGCTGATGCATCAGGGCGCCGACAAGCTCGCGTGGCTGTTCGTCATTCCCGCCTATGCGTATTGCTACGAGCACTACCGCCTGCTCGACTGGCAAGCGGGCTGGGTGTCGTTCGTCGTGCTGTTCGTCGCGCAGGATCTGCTCTACTACGTGTTTCATCGCTGCAGCCATCGCGTGCGCTGGTTGTGGGCCGCGCATGTCGTGCATCACTCGTCGGAGCGGATGAATTTCTCGACCGCGTTTCGCCAGAGCCTCATGTATCCCGTCGCGGGCATGTGGATCTTCTGGATTCCGCTCGCGTTTCTCGGCTTTTCACCGAAGCAGATCGTCGGTGTCGTGCTGATCAATCTGGGGTTTCAATTCTTCGTGCATACGCAGTCGATCGGCAAGCTCGGCTGGCTCGAATACGTGCTGAACACGCCGTCGATCCATCGCGTGCATCACGCGCGCAACGACCGGTACATCGATCGCAACTATGCGGGCGTGCTGGTGATCTGGGACCGCCTGTTCGGCAGCTATGTCGATGAAGACGCGAACGAGCCGCCCGTGTATGGCATCGTCGAGCCGCTCTATGCGTATAACCCGCTGAAGGCGACGTTTCATGAATGGGCTTCGATGGCGCAGGACGTCGTGCGGGTGCGCGGCTTGCGCAACCGGTTGAGCGCGCTGTTCGCGCCGCCCGCGTGGGCCGCGCAGTATCACGCGAGCCTGCGCGGCGGCGAGCTTGCGCCAGATGCCGCCGGACACACACGACAGAACGACAACGCGGCCGTCCAGACGCCGCGATAACAGGGAAGGCTTTGCAGGTTCGTCGCCGCGTCCAGACGACGCCTGCATCAGATGGCTGACGAGATACCAAACTCAGGCCAGATACATACGAGGAGATAAGGACCCTATGAAGCAAGCATCAAACAACACGGGCGTCGTGCGTTACGCGCGCATCGCCGTTGCGTGCGCGGCATTCGCCATGCTCGTCGCATGCGGCGGCGGCAGTGACAACAACAGTAACAACAACGCGAGCAGCACGCCGGCGGGCGGGGTCAAACTGCAGGTGGTGTCGTTCGGGGACAGCCTGTCGGATGTCGGCACGTATTCGCCCGTGATCACCTCGAGCTTCGGCGGCGGACGCTTCACGACGAACCCCGGCGAAGTGTGGACGCAGAAAGTCGCCGAGTACTACGGCGATACGCTGACGCCGGCTTACCTGGGCGGCTTCGGCAAGCCGCTCGTGGCGAATGGTGGCTTCGGCTATGCGCAGGGCGGCTCGGATGTGTCGCGCGTGGACGGCAATGGCTACGCGCCCAACAGCCAGGCAGCCACGACATGGCCGGTGACGCAGCAGATCCAGCAATACCTGACCGATCACGGCAGCTTCAATTCGAATCAGCTCGTGCTGATCAACGGCGGCGCCAACGATATCCTGCAGAACCTGTCCGCCATGCTGACGTCGATCTCGACGCAGGTCGCGGCCAATCCGACTCAGGCTTCGCAAATCGTGCAGTCGGTCGCCGTGAGCACGGTCGGCCCGATGGCGCAGACGCTCGTCGCGCAAATCGGCACGATCCTCGCGAAGGGCGCGACGCACGTGGTCGTGATGGACGTGCCCGATATCGGCAAAACGCCGCTGGCTACGCAGCTCACCGCGCAGTTGGGGTCGGCACAGGTGCCTGCGCTGATCTCGGGCATCGTCGCCACCTATAACGGCGTGCTGCAGCAGGCACTGGCCGCGGGCGGCCTGTCGACCAAGGTGGTCTTCGTGTCGACGAGCGGCTGGCTCACACCGCTGCTCGCCAATCCGTCGGCACAAGGCTTCAGCAACACGACGGGTACGGCCTGCAACATCACACAGATGGCCGCGAACGCAACGGCTTACGCGACGGCGAACCCTTCGGTGCTGGTCGGCGGCATGACGGCTGCGCAGTATGGCCAGCAATTCGCGTCGTCGCTGTTCTGCTCGCCAAACACGCTGACGGTGGCGGGCGCGGACCAGTCGTATGTGTTCGCCGACACGATCCACCCGACGACGCATGCGCATGCCGCGTTTGCGACGTATGTCGAAGGCAAGATCGCGGCGACGGGCCTGGGCAAGTAATTCCGGCATTGCCCGATGCAAAAAAAGCCCGGCTCTCACGAGCCGGGCTTTTTGTTTTCATGCGTCTGCCTGTTCTTCCGAGGCCGTCGGTCGCGACGCACTCGATGCATTGGCTCTCAGGCGTCGTGCGCCTCGAACGCCGCAGCCGCGCGCCCCAGCCGGTCATTGACGGCGATCCACTCGATCGTATCCGGCAACTTCTCGATCAGAATCCGCGAGACATTCGCGCGATCCAGCGCGCGCAGCAAGCCATACAGATCGCGCGCATACAGATGCGGATCTTCCGGCGCGGCGACGAAATGCACGCCCTCCGCTTCGGCCCAATGCCCTGCGCGCGAAACACGCGCAACCAGCGCAACGCGTTCGCCGGGAGCACGCGCAGTCAGCAACGGCTCGAGCACATCGAACGGCAGCAACGCGAGCGGCGTGTGCGGCGCATAGTGCGCCTTCAACGTGCCTGAAGCACGCGGCGCGCTTGCGTCAGAGCCATCGGGCAGACGCGGCATCTCTCCGAGCACGTCGGCGATGTCTTGCGGCGTCACATGTCCCGGCCGCAGCAGCGCGGGAAAGCCGCGCGACAGATCGACGATCGTCGATTCGATGCCCACATCCGACGATCCGCCGTCGAGCACGTGAATCGCGTCGCCGAATTCCTCGCGCACGTGCTGCGCCGTGGTCGGACTCACGTGACCAAAGCGGTTCGCGGACGGCGCGGCGACGCCGCCATGTCCGTTGCGTAACGCGCTGAACGCCGTCAGCAGCGCCTGCGCGACGGGATGCGACGGACAACGCAATCCGACGGAATCCTGGCCACCGCTCACGGCCGCAGGAATATGCGCGGCGCGTTTGAGAATCAGCGTCAGCGGACCGGGCCAGAACGCGTCGATGAGACGCTGCGCATCGGACGGCAGTTGCTCGACCCAGTAATTCGGATCGCCGTTCGGCGCGAGATGGACGATCACGGGATGATTGGCCGGCCTGCCCTTCGCCGCATAAATGCGCGCAACCGCATCAGGACTTTCGGCATCGCCGCCCAGCCCGTAGACCGTCTCCGTAGGAAACGCGACGAGTTGTCCTGCATCGAGCAGTGCCGCGGCACGCGCGATCTCGTCGGCGCCGACGCTCGACGTCACGTCGGCTGGTTTCATTTGATCCGGCATAAAGGCTCGTGCTCAGCTCGTCGGGATGTGCAGCAGACGCGCGCAATGGCGCGCGGCCATGCGCGCCTGTTCGAGCGTCGCAGCCGTGAAGTTCACGTGACCCATCTTGCGGCCGACACGCGCTTCTTCCTTGCCATACAGGTGCAGACGCGCTTCCGGCATCGCCGCGACCTCGTGCCACGGCGGCGTGATGGCGGCCGTGGGCTTGTCGCCCTTCGCGTTGATCGGGAACCACACGTCACCGAGGATGTTCAGCATCACCGCAGGCGAATGCTGGCGCGTGTCGCCGAGCGGCATGCCCGTCATCGCGCGCACCTGCTGCTCGAACTGGCTCGTCGCGCACGCGTCGACCGTGTAGTGGCCGGAGTTGTGCGGACGCGGCGCCATTTCGTTCGCGACCAGCGTGCCGTCTTCGAGAATGAAGAACTCGACACACAGCACGCCGACATAGCCGAGCTTGTCCGCGATCTGCAGCGCAGCCTGCTGTGCCTGCTCGACGAGCGTCGCGCTCGCGTCGGGCGCGGGCACGATGGTATGCGACAGCACGCCATTGCGATGCGTGTTCTGCGCGAGCGGATACACGGCCGAGCAGCCCGTCGCGCCGCGCGCGATCAGCGCCGATACTTCGAACTTCAAGGGCAAACGCTTTTCGAGCACGCAAGGCACGCCGCCCAGCGATGCATGCGCCGCGCGCACTTCGGCCGCGTTACCGACCCGCACCTGCCCCTTGCCGTCGTAGCCCATGCGCGCCGTCTTCAGGATGCCGGGCAGCACCGCTTCGAGCGCGCCGTCATTGAGCGCGGCGAGCGCATCCGACGATTCGATCACGACATGCGGCGCCACGGGCACGCCCGACGACGCGATGAAGCGCTTCTCCGCAATCCGATCCTGCGCGACGGCAACGCAGCGCCCGGCCGGGCTGACGAACGTCGTGCGCGCGAGGAAATCGAGGCTCGCGGCCGGCACGTTCTCGAACTCGGTCGACACCGCCGCGCACAGCCGCGCGAGTTCGGTGAGGGCGGCTTCGTCGTCATAGGCGGCGCGCAGATGGCGATCCGCAACGGCGCCCGCCGGACTGGTTTCGTCCGGATCGAGCACGGCGACGCGATAGCCCATCGCTTGCGCGGCGAAGCAGAACATGCGGCCGAGCTGGCCGCCACCGACCATGCCGAGCCATGCGCCGGGCAGAATCGGTGATACCGGAGTGTTGTCTGGATTCATCTTGGTGGTCGGTCGCGGCCGATGTGGGGATCGGCCGGGTGAAACATTGAACTGCGACATTGGAGTACGACGTTGCACTGCGACGCTGGACTACAACGTCTGACTGCGACGTATTACAGCGGCGGCAGCGTCATCGCGTGCGCTGCCTGATTCTGGCGCACGCGGAACGCGGCGAGCTTCTCCGCATATTCCGGCAACGTGCCGGAGAGCAGCGACACCGCGAACAGCGCGGCATTCGCGGCACCCGCTTCGCCGACCGCGAACGTCGCGACGGGCACGCCCTTGGGCATCTGTACGATCGAATGCAGCGAATCGACGCCCTTCAGATACTTGCTCGCGACGGGCACGCCCAGCACTGGCACGGTCGTCTTCGCGGCGAGCATGCCCGGCAAATGCGCCGCGCCGCCCGCGCCCGCGATGATCGCGCGGATGCCGCGTTCACGCGCGCTTTCAGCATAGGCGAACATTTCGTCCGGCATGCGATGCGCGGACACGACCTTCGCTTCGTACGGCACGCCGAATTCCTGCAGGATCGCGACCGCGTTCTTCATCACGTCCCAGTCTGAACTGGAACCCATCAGCACGCCGACGAGCGGCGCGCTGTGCGTATGTGCTGTCTGGACTTCACTCATCTTGCCTGTTTTCCGTATGCGTGGCGCTCAGGCCAGTTTCTGACCCGTCAAGCGCTCGAGCGCTTCCTGATACTTCTCGGCCGTCTTCGTGACGACTTCGTCCGGCAGCTTCGGCGCGGGCGGCTCTTTCTTCCACGGCTGGGTTTCGAGCCAGTCGCGCACGAACTGCTTGTCGAACGACGGCGGGTTCGTGCCGACCTGGTACTGGTCCGCCGGCCAGAAGCGCGACGAATCCGCCGTCAGCGCCTCGTCCATCAGGTACAGCTGGCCCTTGTCGTCCAGACCGAATTCGAACTTCGTGTCGGCGATGATGATGCCGCGTGTTGCCGCGTAATCTGCCGCTTCCTTGTACAGGCGGATCGAAATGTCGCGGATCGTCGCCGACAGTTCGGTGCCGATGCGGCGCTCCATCTCTTCATATGTGATGTTTTCGTCGTGGTGGCCCATCTCGGCCTTCGCTGCCGGCGTGAAGATCGGCTCGGGCAGCTTTTGCGCATTCTGCAGGCCTTCCGGCAACTGCACGCCGCACACGGCGCCCGTTGCCTGATAGTCCTTCCAGCCGCTTCCAGCCAGATAACCGCGCACCACCGCTTCGACGAGAATCGGCTCGAGGCGCTTGACCACGACTGCGCGGCCCTTCACCTGCTCGACTTCATCAGGCGCGACGACCGTTTCCGGCGCGACGCCCGTCAAATGATTCGGCACGACGTGCTTGAGCTTGTCGAACCAGAAATTCGCCATCTGGTTCAGCACGCGACCCTTACTCGGAATCGGCTCGCCCATGATGACGTCGAACGCGGACAGACGGTCCGTCGTGACGATCAGCAGCTGGTCGTTGCCCACCGCGTAGTTGTCGCGGACCTTGCCGCGGCCGAGCAGCGGCAGCGAGCGGAGCGTGGATTCGTAGAGGGTAGACATCGTCGTGATTCACAAAAATGGGGCAAAAAACTGCCCGAAACAAAAGGGAAACGCCGTTCCCCTGATCATGCGGGAACGGCGATCTGACGACAACCTGGCCAGATGGCCAGGTGCGTACTGCTCAAACCATGCTCAAACTACACGCCAGCGGCGAGCAAACGGGCGCCGGACGGCGCCCGCCTGTCACTTAGCGAACGACTTGCGCGAGCTCGCCGGCCTTGTACTTCTCAGCGATCTTTTCCAGCGAGATCGGCTTGATCTTCGATGCCTGGCCTTCGCAACCGAACGCCAGGTAACGGTCCACGCACACCTTCTTCGCGGCTTCGCGAGCCGGCTTCAGATAGTCGCGCGGATCGAACTTCGAACGGTTTTCCGCCATGTAGCGGCGGATCGCGCCCGTGATGGCAAGACGCAGATCGGTGTCGATATTGACCTTGCGCACGCCATACTTGATGCCTTCCTGGATTTCCTCGACGGGCACGCCGTAGGTTTCCTTCATGTCGCCGCCGAATTCGCGGATCTCAGCCAGCAGTTCCTGCGGCACCGACGACGAACCGTGCATCACCAGGTGCGTGTTCGGAATGCGCTGGTGAATTTCCTTGATGCGCTGAATGGACAGGATATCGCCCGTCGGCTTCTTCGAAAACTTGTACGCGCCGTGCGACGTGCCGATTGCAATCGCCAGTGCGTCGCATTGCGTGAGCTTCACGAAGTCTGCCGCCTGCTCGACGTCCGTCAGCAGTTGCTCGCGCGTCATCGTGCCTTCCGCGCCATGGCCGTCTTCCTTGTCGCCCTTCATCGTTTCCAGCGAACCGAGCACGCCCAGTTCCGCTTCAACCGTCACGCCGATCGAATGCGCCGCTTCAACGACCTTGCGCGACACGTCGACGTTGTACTCGTACGACGCCACCGTCTTGCCGTCGGCTTCGAGCGAGCCGTCCATCATCACGCTCGTAAAACCGCTGCGGATCGCGGCCATGCAGACTGCCGGCGACTGGCCGTGATCCTGGTGCATCACGACGGGAATGTGCGGATACGACTCCACAGCCGCTTCGATCAGATGACGCAGGAACGGCTCGCCCGAGTACTTACGCGCACCCGCCGACGCCTGCATGATCACGGGCGCATTGACCTGATCCGCCGCCGCCATGATGGCCTGCACCTGCTCCAGATTGTTTACGTTGAATGCCGGAAGGCCATAACCGTGTTCGGCGGCATGGTCCAGCAGTTGACGCATTGATACGAGAGGCATTGATTACTCCATAGATTGAAACGAAATCTGTGCCGACGGCATCTATTTATGCAATTTCGTGCAATTTTATCGCGAAGCAGACCGTGTCCCGAGCGCACTCTCCCAAACTGGGTGCGCCGCCTCTTTCGGGGACACGGCACTCTGCTTCACGCGTGCCGTTCAGCCGTGCCGTTTCCGGCTTGCTGTCACTCGCTCTGACGGCGGTTCATGGCTGTCTTGTCAAACGCCCGTCAGACCGGCTCGCCGACGCGCACGATCTTCAGCGTGTTCGTGCCGCCCGCCTGGCCCATCGGCTCGCCGACCGTCAGCACGACCATATCGCCGCGCGCCGCGTAGCCCTTGCCGACCACCACTTCGAGCGCCTGCGCAAGCGCGATGTCGCGGTCGCTGCTGGTGTCGAGATGGAGCGACGTCACGTTGCGGTAGATCGCCATGGCGCGCTCGCTGCCCGTGCGCGGGGTAAGCGCGAAAATGGGCACGTGCGTCCAGTGACGCGACATCCACAGCGCCGTCGAGCCCGATTCCGTCAGCGCGACGATTGCCTTTGCGCCGAGGTGATAGGCGGTGAACAGCGCGCCCATTGCGATGGACTGGTCGATACGCGTGAACGTGCGGTCGAGGAAATCCTTGTCCAGTTCGACGTGCTCGGACTTCTCGGCTTCGACGCAGATGGCAGCCATCGTTTCGATGGTCTGCACCGGGTACTTGCCCGCCGCCGATTCCGCCGACAGCATCACGGCATCCGTGCCGTCCAGCACCGCATTCGCGACGTCCGACACTTCCGCGCGCGTCGGCACGGGCGCGTGGATCATCGACTCCATCATCTGCGTGGCCGTGATGACGAACTTGTTCGCGTCGCGCGCCATCTTGATCATGCGCTTTTGCAGCGCGGGCACCGCCGCGTTGCCGACTTCGACGGCGAGGTCGCCGCGCGCGACCATGATGCCGTCCGATGCTTCGAGAATGCCTTGCAGCGCCGGGATAGCCTCGGCGCGCTCGATCTTCGCGATCATCTTCGGCTTGATGCCGTAAGGCGCGCCCGCGATATTCGCGAGCTGGCGCGCCATTTCCATGTCCGTCGCGTTCTTCGGGAACGATACGGCCACGTAGTCCGCACCGAGCGACATCGCCGTGCGGATATCTTCCATGTCCTTCGCGGTCAGCGCCGGCGCCGTCAGGCCGCCGCCCTGGCGGTTGATGCCCTTGTTGTTCGACAGGTCGCCGCCGATCTTCACGACAGTGTGAATCTCGCTGCCGATCACGCGCGCGACGTTCAGCACGATCAGGCCGTCGTTGAGCAGCAGCGTGTCGCCGGGTTTCAGGTCGCGCGGCAGGTCCTTGTAGTCGAGGCCGACGCGATCGTCGTTGCCGAGTTCGCACTCGGCGTCGAGGATGAAGGTGTTGCCGGCAACGAGCGTGGTCTTGCCGTTTTCGAACTTGCCGACACGAATTTTCGGGCCTTGCAGGTCGGCCATGATGCCGACCTCGCGGCCTGCCTGCCGGGCCGCTTCACGTACGAAATCCGCGCGTTGACGATGATCGTCGGCGGTGCCGTGCGAGAAGTTGAGACGCACCACATCGGCGCCCGCCTGAATCATCTGCAGCAGGATGTCCTGCGTGCTGGATGCGGGTCCGATGGTTGCGACAATCTTGGTGGCGCGATGCATGAGTCTCCTCGTCTGGATGAGATCGCTGGGATGAACGTTGGGAGTCGGATGCGGAGGCTGCGCAACGACAGATGCTACATGGGGTGGTGCGCCGTTCGTTCCCTTCGAACCTTGAAGGTCCGGCGTCGAATCGTGGGGGACTGCTGCGATATCTGCCGCCCGCGGCGCTTCGTGCGCCGCAGGTCCAGATGCATCGGCTTCGGTGTTTGAGGCGAGAGACACCGTTGCGGTTGAACCTTCTGCCGTGTCTGCCGCGTCTTCACGTTGCGCGACATCGATCACAGCCAGTTCGGTATTCGGATCTTCGGCGACGGCTGCGGTCTGTGCCACTGGCGCGTTGCCGGAAAGTTGCGAGGCCGCCTGTTCGGCGCCCCCGGTTTGCAGCGCTTGTGCGGAGCGCGCTACGCGCTCCCCTGCCGCTGCCGTGCGCGACGCGTTGCGCGTCTTCTGAGGCTTGTTGGGGGAGCGCGTCGCCATTATCAGGCCCGCGATTCCAGCACAGCGACTGCGGGCAGCTTCTTGCCCTCGAGGAACTCGAGGAAAGCGCCGCCGCCCGTCGAGATATAGCTCACCTTGTCGTGGATGCCGTACTTGGCGATGGCCGCGAGCGTGTCGCCGCCGCCTGCAATCGAGTACGCCGACGACTTCGCGATGGCTTCAGCGAGCGTCTTCGTGCCGTTGCCGAACTGGTCGAACTCGAACACACCGACCGGGCCGTTCCAGACGATCGTGCCGGCCTTTTCGAGCTGCGACGCGAGCGCCTTCGCCGTATCGGGGCCGATGTCGAGGATCAGGTCGTCGTCTTCGACGTCCGCGACCTTCTTGACGGTGGCTTGCGCCGTCGCCGAGAACGCCTTCGCCGTGACGACGTCCGACGGAATCGGCACCGACGCGCCGCGTGCCTTCGCGGCTTCGATGATGGCCTTCGCTTCTTCGACGAGATCCGCTTCGACCAGCGACTTGCCGATCTTCAGGCCTGCCGCCAGCATGAACGTGTTCGCGATGCCGCCGCCGACGATCAGTTGATCGACCTTGTCGGCCAGCGACTTCAGGATGGTCAGCTTGGTCGACACCTTCGAGCCCGCGACGATTGCCACCAGCGGGCGCTTCGGCGCGCCGAGCGCCTTGCCGAGCGCTTCGAGTTCAGCCGCGAGCAGCGGGCCGGCGCAGGCAACGCTGGCGTACTTCGCGATGCCGTGCGTGGTCGCTTCGGCGCGGTGCGAGGTGCCGAATGCGTCGTTCACGTAGATGTCGCAGAGCTTCGCCATTTTCTGCGCGAGCTCGTCGGAATCCTTCTTTTCGCCCTTGTTCACGCGGCAGTTTTCGAGCAGCACGACCTGGCCCGGCGCGACGTTCACGCCGTTTTCAACCCAGTTCTGCACGAGCGGCACGTCGCGGCCGAGCAGTTCGGCCAGACGCTTTGCGACAGGCGCGAGCGAATCTTCGGGCTTGAAGTCGCCTTCCGTCGGGCGGCCCAGGTGCGACGTGACCATGACAGCCGCGCCCGCGTCCAGCGCGGACTTGATGGCAGGCACGGAAGCGCGGATGCGGGTGTCTTCGGTGATGTTGCCGGCGTCGTCCTGCGGCACGTTCAGGTCGGCGCGGATGAACACGCGTTTGCCGGATAGTTTGCCTTCGGCGATCAGATCGGAGAGACGCAATACCTGTTTCATGATTGATATGCGAGTTGATTGGAAGGCGGTGCGGACGCTGCGCGAACAGCCAATCGAGAACGGTGCCGGCGGCTTCGCGCATGTTCCGGGAGACAGCTATTTTAACCGATCGACGGACCGATCTAAGCCCGTCCGAGCGAATCCCAGTATTTGCCGGCTGCAGCGGGCGTTGCGCGATATTGCAGCGCAACATTCACGCACCCGACAGCGACCGCCTTCAGAAAATCAACCGCAGCGCCGTGAACACCAGCATCCCGACGACGATCGTGCCGAGCATCGTCCGCCGCCACAAAAACCACGCGAGGCCCGCGAGCGTGCCGTACAGCTCGTGATTCGACAGCGCGATGGACACGCCGCTGTCCGTGACGAGCACGTCCGGCACGACGACAGCCGCGAGCGCCGCTGCGGGCGCGTAACGCAGCATCCGTTGCGCGCGCTCCGGCAGCACGGTGCGCTCACCCCCGATCAGAAACAGCGCGCGTGTCAGCGCTGTGACAAACGTCATGCCGATGATCGCCAGCCAGATCTGCAGCGTGCTCATCGCGTATCTCCTGGACGCCCCGGCGCTCCCGTGCTGTTGCGGATGCGGCGCAGGTCGGCGCGCTCGACCAGCGCGTCGGCGGCGGTGCCCGCAATGATCGCCGTCACCACGGCGAGCGGCAGCGCGAGGCGATAAGGCAGATCGAACGCGATCAGCGCCACGATGCCCGCGACGCTCACGGCCGCCAATGTGGAGCGGGACGAGATCGCCGACACCATCACGGGAATCAGCGCGAGCGTGCCCGCGAGCGACAGGCCCCAGTTATCGGGAAAAAGACTGGCCAGCAGGATGCCGATGATCGACGAGACCTGCCACGACAGCCAGCTCGAGACGGCCATACCCCAGAAATACGCTTCCTTGCCGGGCACATAGCCGGGTTGAAAAGCCTTCTTCTGGAACAGTAGATAGATGACGTCGCCGTTGAAATAGCCGACCAGCAGCCGCCGGTACAGCGGCAGATAGGAAAAATGCGGTGCGAGACCCGCGCTGAAGATCACGAAGCGCGTGTTGACCATGGCGGCCGTCAGCAGGATCGTCCAGACGGGCAGCTTGGCGAGCATCAGCGGCAGCACGGCCAACTGCGACGAGCCCGCATAGACCAGCAGCGACATCGCGAGCGATTGCGGCACGGTCATCACCGACTTGCTCATCGCGATGCCCGTTACGAGGCCCCAGGAGAAGATCGCCATGAGTGTCGGCGAGTAGGCGCGCGCGCCATCACGGAAAGCGCGGCGATCGAGGTCGGACAAGCGAGCGAGCATGAGGCGAATGCAGCGCGGCGCGACGAGCGCCACGATGACAGGAGGTCAGCGCCAGGTCGTGTAGCAGCCGCTGGCGCATCCGGTTAGTTTTCAGCAACCGCCGGATTATAGCGTCCGGGGTGCCCGCAAATGCCCGTTGATTGTGCAAAAGACGCTAAAATAACGCTTTTCGCTGCGTGGCCCGAGCGCATCTGTCGTGGTCGCGCCACGCGCCGAACACCTGAAAGCGACGCCACAGTCGAACGTCACCCGCGACGTCACGATCAGACGTCACAATTCCAACTCGCGAACCCGCGAACCCGCACCGCCTGGAGAATCGTATGTCAATGGCCGACCGCGACGGCAAGATCTGGATGGATGGCAAGCTCATCGATTGGCGCGACGCCAAGATCCACGTCCTCACCCATACGCTGCACTACGGCATGGGCGTCTTCGAAGGCGTGCGCGCCTACAAGACGGCTGACGGCGGCACGTCGATCTTCCGTCTTCAGGAACACACCAAGCGCCTGCTGAACTCGGCCAAGATCTTCCAGATGGACGTGCCGTTCGACCACGAAACGCTCGCCGCCGCGCAGCGCGAAGTCGTCCGCGAGAACAAGCTGGAGTCGTGCTACCTGCGCCCCATCATCTGGGTCGGCTCGGAAAAGCTGGGCGTGTCGGCCAAGGGCAACACCATTCACGTCGCGATCGCCGCGTGGCCGTGGGGCGCGTATCTCGGCGAAGACGGCATCAAGAAGGGCATCCGCGTGAAGACCTCGTCGTTCACGCGCCATCACGTGAATGTCTCCATGGTCCGGGCGAAGGCGTCGGGCTGGTACGTGAACTCGATCCTCGCGAATCAGGAAGCCACGGCCGACGGCTACGACGAAGCGCTGCTGCTCGACGTGGACGGCTACGTGTCGGAAGGCTCGGGCGAGAACTTCTTCCTCGTGAACAACGGCAAGCTGTACACGCCGGATCTGTCGTCGTGCCTCGACGGCATCACGCGCGACACGGTCATCACGCTGGCGAAAGACGCGGGTATCGAAGTGATCGAAAAGCGCATTACGCGCGACGAAGTCTATACGTGCGACGAAGCGTTCTTCACGGGCACGGCCGCCGAAGTCACGCCCATCCGCGAACTCGACAACCGCACCATCGGCTCGGGCACCCGTGGCCCGATCACGGAGAAGCTGCAATCGGGCTTCTTCGACATCGTGAACGGCAAGAGCGCGAAGTACGCGCACTGGCTGACGAAGATCTGATTCCCGGCGGGCGCGTCGCAGGCAGAAAGCCGGACGCGCCCGCCTTGTGCATACAACGAGAAAGTCCCTATGAGCGAAATCAAGGAAATGCCGCTGGTCGAACTGTCGGCGAAAGATCTTCCCGCGTATTGCCCGAACCCGTCGATGCCGCGCTGGAGCAACCATCCGCGCGTCTTCATCGACGTGACGCACGGCGAAGCGCGCTGCCCCTACTGCAGCACGCGCTACAAGCTGCGCGACGGCGAAGTGATCAAGGGTCACTGATCCGCTGCACTGCTTGTCTGCCGCATGGGCTACGGCGCCGCGCATCGCTCTATCGAGCGGGCGGAAGGCTGAACTTCCCGCCGCGCGTGCCGATATGGCCTGAGCTGCAGTCCACACTCCCTGACAACCCGGCACCGCGCGCCTCGAGCGCGCGGCGCCTTATTTTCGACATCGGAAACTCACCCTGATGCGTCGCGCGTTGGTTATCGCACCGAACTGGATCGGTGACGCATTGATGGCGCAGCCGCTGTTTGCGCGCCTCGTGAAATTGCATCCGCGTATCGCGATCGATGCCGTCGCGCCCAGTTGGGTCGCGCCTGTGCTCGAACGGATGCCGGAAATCCGCGATGTCTACGCGACCGATCTCGCGCATGGCAAGCTGCAGATGCTGCGCCGCTGGCAGCTCGCGAGCGACCTGCGCGACGTCGGCTACGACGCGGCCTACGTGCTGCCCAATTCGCTGAAGTCCGCGCTGATTCCGTGGATGGCGGGCATTCCGCTGCGTATCGGCTATACGGGCGAAAGCCGCTACGGCCTGTTGAACGTGCGGCACGCCAACCCGCGCAAGGACGAGCGTCCGCCGATGGTCGGCCAGTACGCGGCGCTTGCTTACGCGCCAGGCGCGAAAGTGCCCGAGAATCTGCCGCCGCCGCGGCTCGACGCCGACCTGAACGAAGCGTCGCGCGTATCGACGCGCTTCAATCTGGACACGCGCGTGCCGCTGCTGGTGTTCTGCCCGGGCGCCGAGTACGGTCCGGCGAAGCGCTGGCCGCCCGAGCACTTTGCGGCGCTCGCGCAGATGGTCGGCCAGTCGTTTCCGTACACGAAGATCATCGCGCTCGGCTCGCCGAAAGACGCGCCCATTGCCCAGGCGATCGCCGACCGCGCGCCGAACGTGCGCAACCTGTGCGGCCAGACGGCGCTGGGCGAGGCTTGCGCGCTGATCTCGCGGGCAAGCGCCGTCGTCACCAACGATTCCGGGCTGATGCACGTCGCAGCCGCGCTGCGCCGTCCGCTGGTCGCCGTGTACGGATCGACCGATCCGCGCCACACGCCGCCCTTGTCGGACCTCGCAAAGGTACAATGGCTGCATCTCGAGTGCAGTCCGTGCTTTCAGCGCGAATGTCCGTTGGGCCATCTGAACTGCCTGCGGCAACTCAGCGCCGAACAGGTGTTCGACGATCTGCGTGGAATGTTGCTCGCGCAACGCTGAGCATCGGACCATCGGGACGTCGAAGGGCCTGCTGCGCCATCGGTCGAGCTTCGCGCGGGGCGCCGTCCCGCGCTGCCAGCAGCGTCATGCCCGCGTCTTGAGGCGCGAGCATGCTGGCGGATGGCCTGCTGCATAACACTGACCCGCAACCGCGCGCCTTGCGCGCAAGAGACTGACGAGCCATGCCACGTTTTGCCCACATCTTCGAAGCCGCTGCGGACACGTTGAATGCCTATTACCAGGCAGTCGCGGAGGTCAATATCGACAGTTTGATGGGCTTGTGGATCGACGAGGAATTCGTCAGTTGTATCTGCGCCGATGGCTCGCATCTGCATGGTCTCGACGCGATCCGCTCGGGGCTGACCGTTCAGCTCGAAGCGCAGCCGGTCTCGATCGAGCCGCTCGACATTCGCGTTTACGACAGTCTCGGCACCGTGGTCTACGCCATTGCCGAAGCGCATCGGCCGGCCGATCCGGCCGCCGTGCCGGCGATGATCTTCACGACGTATGTGATGGTCCACGAGCGCGGCGAATGGAAGATCGCGCATATTCACGCGAGTGCGATGCCGAACGAAACTGCCTCGCAGTTTGCTGCCAAAATGAGACATGGTCAGGGCGCGCTGCACTGACGCGCCCCGCGAGACCAGCTTGACGGAAGTCCCGGCGAAAACCACGGCTTGGGGCTTCGACTGAATACCGGTGTTGGCATGAGCACGACCCACGACAATAAAGCTTCTTCCAGACCGGCCCTCGATGCAGCCGCGGCTGCGGTTGGGGCTGCCGTGGGCACGTCGGTCGAAGCGACCGTCGACATGCTGTACCGCGCGCCGCTCTGGCTTCCCAACAGCCACATCCAGACCATCGTTCCCGCGCTGTTCGGCCGCCGTCCCGAGGTGACCTACCGGCGCGAGCGCTGGGATACGCCGGACGGCGATTTCATCGATCTCGACTGGCTCGTCCCCGATCCGCTCGCCGCCTGTCCCGCAGCCGCCGATGCGCCGCTGTTCGTGCTCTTTCACGGACTCGAAGGCAGTTCGGACTCCCACTATGCCCGCACGTTGATGGCGAGCGCCCAGATGCGCGGCTGGCATGGCGTCGTGCCGCACTTTCGTAGTTGCAGCGGTCCGATGAACCTGGCGCCGCGCTTCTATCACCTCGCCGACAGCAACGAGGTCGACTGGGTGCTGCGGCGGCTGCGCGAGCAGCACCCGGGGCCGATTGTGGCGGCTGGCGTGTCGCTGGGCGGCAATGTGCTGTTGCGCTGGCTCGGCGAGCGCCGGGAGGACGCGTCGATCATCGCGGCGGCGGCGGCGATCTCCGCGCCGCTCGACGTGCACGCGGGCGGCCGCGCGCTGTCGCAAGGCTTCGGGCTGATCTACACACGTAGCTTCCTGAAGACGCTCAAGCTGAAGGCGCAGCAAAAGCTCGAACAGTATCCCGGGCTGTACGATCTGAACGAGGTGCTCGCCAGCCGCACGATGCACGAGTTCGACGAGGTCGTGACGGCGCCGCTGCACGGTTTTCGCAGTGCGGACGACTACTGGACCCGCTCGACCACGCGCCCGCTGCTGCCAGAAATCACGGTGCCGACACTCGTGCTCAACGCCCGCAACGACCCGTTCCTGCCCGGCGCGGTGCTGCCGTCGCGCAGCGAGGTATCATCCACAGTGGAACTCGATCAACCGGAGCATGGCGGACACGTCGGCTTCATGACGGGCCCCTTCCCCGGCCGGATCGACTGGCTTTCGCGCCGGGTCTTTGGCTACCTCGACCCGTTCACGCGACATGGATGACATCGTCAAGCAGGCCCTGGCCAAATGGCCAAACGTGCCGCATTGCACCGGCTGGCTGCTGCTCGACCGGCGCGGCAACTGGCGTATGCGCGACGACGCGGCACAAGCCGCGGGCGCGCCCGGCGAGCCGATCCGGCATACCGCCCTGCTCGGCTTCATCAACCGCAACTACGAAGCCGACGCGACGGGCCAATGGTTCTTCCAGAACGGCCCGCAGCGGGTGTATGTCGAACTCGGCTACACGCCTTTCGTCGTGCGGCTCGCTCGCGATGACGTTAGCGGAAAGCTCACGCTGACGGATCAGGGTGGCGCGGCGTTCGAGCCGGCCGCCGCGTATCTCGACGACGAGGGCGGCATTCTCTTCACCGATCGGTCGACGCCCGCCCGCGCCGCTGTGCTGCACGACCACGATCTCGATCTTTTCTCCGAGCACACAGATCTTGCGAGCGACGGCCAAAGCGGTGACTTCCGCTGGCGTGACGATGAGATCCTGAAACTCGAACCCTTGCACAAGGCCGAGGTCGAGAAGCGCTTCGGATTCGTCGCAAGTCCTGCGGCGCGTGTCGCTGCGGGCACCACTTCGTCCTAAGACGCCCGCTAGCTGCTGTTCTTCTCGTCCTCGCGCTCTTCCTTATAGCGCGCCTCGAACTCATGCAGGCGCGCGTCGATCGTCGCAAGGTCGTAGTAGCCGACCGATTTGATATCGCGCGCTTCCTTCAACTGCCGGATCGCCGACGGCCACGCCCCTTCTAGCGCGAACTTCTCCGCGAGCGCGCGATGCTGCGTCAGCGCGTCGCCCGTGCCGACGCTCGCCTGCGCAAGATAACGCCACCAGACGGGCTGCTGAGGATCGGCGCGCGTCTCGCGCTGCGCCTGCGTTTGCGCCTCGCCGAAACGACGCGCGGTGAGGAGCGTCTGCAGACGCATCTCGATGGCCGCGTGCGATTGCGGCCAGCGCTTTTGCGCGATGTCCGCGAGACGCACGGCTTCGTCGTTGCGTCCGGCGCGCCGGGCGATATCGACGGCGAGCACGTCGAGGCTCGGCGAACTGCGCGCCGGATCGCCCTCGGCGCGCGCGTTGGCATCGAACGCGGCGCGCGCGGTCGCCAGCGACGCCGAAGCGTCGTCGTATCGCTCGAGCAGCATCTGCGCGTACGCGATGCCGTACCAGTTGCCCGCCACGTTCAGTGCGGTACGGTCTTCGATTTCAGAGCGCATCCGCGAAAGGTCGTCTGCGTATTCGCTGCGCGAGCGGTCCTGCAGCACGCGCGCCCGCGCGCGCACGAACGCGTATTCCGACGACTGGCGCGGCTGCCGGTACGGCGAGCGGCGCGCGCGGTCGGACATGTCGGCGATACGCTCGCCCGTCAGCGGGTGCGTGCGCGCGTAGGCGGGCGCGCCGGCGTCGCTCATCGACGCGCGATCGAGCCGCTCGAAGAACGACACCATCCCGTACGGGTCATAGCCCGCGCCCGCAAGCATCTGGAAGCCGACACGGTCTGCTTCATGTTCGGCGGCGCGCGAGAAGCGCAACTGGTTGTCGACGGCATAGGCTTGCCCGCCGATCGCGATCGCGCTGCCCAGGTCGCCGCTGTGCGCGAGGACGCCCGCCAGCACGCCGAGCAGCAGGCCCGCGAGCGCCGCGTAGCCGCTGTGCTCGCCCGCCGTGATCATCCGCGCGATGTGCCGTTGCAGCACGTGACCCATTTCGTGGCCGACGACGGACGCGAGCTCCGATTCCGTCTGCGTCGCGACGATCAAGCCCGTGTTCACGCCGATGAAGCCTCCCGGCAGCGAGAAGGCGTTGATCTGCGCGTCGCGCATCGCGAACAGATCGAAATCCGGACGATAGCCGCCGATGAACTGCGCGCTCGCAGCCGCGGCGAGCTTTTCGGAGATCGAATTCAGATAGTCGCGCACGAGCCAGTCGTCGATATAGTCCGGATCGGCGCGGACTTCGCGCATCACGCGCTCGCCGAGCTTGCGTTCGGCTTGCGGCGTGAGCGAGCCGCCCGAACCATCGCCGAGATCGGGTAATTGTTGAGTCGACATGGGTGCACGCAGGCTCGCGTTGCCGCCGGGGTTGCCCGAGAAGCGCGACTGCGCGCCGCCGTAGAGGCCGAACACGCCTTGCGCGATGTCGGGCGGCAGGGCCGCCGCGCCGTACGTGTCGAGCGGCCCGGTGACGAGCGGCAGATCCGACAGGTTCGACGGCTGCGCGATGATCGCGGGCGGGACGGCGAGCGTGACGGACAACAATGCAGCGAGAAACCGTTTCAGACGCATTGCGGACGATGGGCGAAATCGAAAGCGGCGTAAGGTGCCGGAAGGAATGGCCTTGGTTCGGATTGTACCGGCTGCGGTGAGCGCGTCGGCTTCCTTGTCGGTGCAGGGATGACGGGTTGCCCACAGTCAGGCATCCGCACGCTTTGTGCGTTATCGTGATTCTTCGCCGCCCTGCTCCCGACTGCCGCGCGGCGCTTGCGCTGCTATGATAGGCGCCCTCTGAAGGAGCCAACCATGCCCGAACTCACTCATTTCGACGCAGCCGGCCAGGCGCATATGGTCGACGTCGGCAGTAAAGCGGAGACGAAACGGATTGCCGTTGCGCGCGGCACGATCCGTATGCTGCCCGCCACGTTCGATCTGATCCGCAAAGGCGAGGCGAAGAAAGGCGACGTGATCGGCATCGCGCGCATCGCCGCGATCCAGGGCGCGAAGCGCACCGCCGATCTGATTCCCCTGTGTCATCCGCTGGCGCTCACCCGCGTCGCAGTCGATTTCGAGCTCGACGAGTCCGGCTCTGCCGTGCATTGCCGGGTGCAGGTCGAGACGCTCGGCAGAACGGGGGTCGAAATGGAAGCACTGACGGCCGTGCAGGTCGGGCTCCTGACGGTCTATGACATGTGTAAAGCCGTCGATCGCGGGATGACCATCACCGATGTGAAGGTGATGGAGAAGCACGGCGGGAAGTCGGGGGATTGGGTGGCGGAGTGAGGTTTCACAGCGCGCTTGCGTAGCGTGCCTCCTGAGTCTTTTCCACTCTCGCAGAAGCAGCGGCGCGTTCAACGCGCCGCTCTCGTATCTGACGGCCGACGACGCATCAATCCTCGTCGTCGCCTTCCTCGTCATCGTTGTTGATGTCCTTCGGCGGCGTGCCGTACTTCTTCATCAGTTCCGCCTTGAACGCCCCCAGCGTCTTCTGCTGATCGCACAAATCGTACAGATACGCGAGCTGCGAAGGCCAGTCGTGCAGTTCCTCGGCGAAGATCTTCAGACGGTCGACGGTATCGAACGCGCCGTTGGTGTCGCCGCTCAACGCCTGCAACACCGCATAACGGCGCAGCACCGTTTCGCCCGGCAACAGCGCCATCGCCTGGCGATGCATCGCGAGCTTGTGCGGCAGATCCTGCGAGTTCATCGGCAGGAGCGTCGCCATCCCATACTCGCCCCACGCGCCGAACAGGAACGACGGATCTTCACGATACTGATCGAACGGACGCGAGCCGTAGTACAGCACTTCGGAGCGCGCATAGTCGCGATAGATCGGATACAGCGCAGCCAGTCCGCCGAACACGATCACGAGGAACGCGCCGAACGACATACCGCCCGGAATCAGCCGCAACGGCTTCGTGTCGAGCAGGCCGATCATGAACATCGCCGGCAGCAGGAAGAACATGTACTGCTGCGGATACTCGACGAGCGCATGCATCACCAGCACGCCGATCAGCGCGAGACCGAACACACGCGCGGCCGTATGCGGCGCGCGCACCACACGCACGAACCACGCGGCGAGACCGAGCAGCACGATACCCAGTCCGATCAGCCCCGTCTTCGCGAGCAGATCGATAAAGATGTCGTGCGAGTTGTTGGCAATCTCGACGCCACCCAGCGCTTTTGCGAGATCGAACTGATAGCGCGGAAATTCGCCCCAACCGACGCCCAGCAACGGATGCGTGCGGAACATCGTCCAGCCGTACTTCCACAGCGCGAGACGCGGCGCGATCTGGCTCGAGTCCTTCATGCGCTCCGCGGCCGACTGGGCCAGACCCAGGTCGTAATGCACATTCGCCCAGCGGACCGCCGCATTCACCGCGAAGAACAGCACGGCGAGCACGACGGGAATCAGCCACTCACGATTACTGCGGCGGAACGACGGATTGCGGCGCTGCTCGGCAAACGCCATCCAGAACCCCGCGACCACGATCACGCCCATCTGCAGCCAGGGTCCGCGCGACACGGTCAACGCCAGGCCACCTGAAAAAATGGCCGATACGAGCAGCCAGATGAACACGTTGATACGCCGCGTCTGCACGAGGTACATCGCGCCCGCCGTCGCGAACGCGATGTAGGTCGCGAGGTGATTGGCCTGCGCCATGTTGCCGAACGGCCGGCGCTCGGTCAGCACACTGTAGGCGACCACGAGCGGCGTCACCTTCACCTCGAGGTGGAACAGCTGGATCGTCTGGCAAAACACGGCAAAGAGGCCGCCCACGACCAGCGCGAACGCCGCAACCGTGAAGGCGTTTTCCGTCAGATTCGCCCTGCTGAAACCGAAGCCCGCGTGCGTGGCCATGAACGCGGCGAGCAGGAAGCCCGCGCCGAGCCAGTTCATCGACGGTTGCGCGACGGGCAGCACCAGCGACTGCGCGACCAGCACGAGCCCGAACCCCAGCGGCACCAGCGCGACGACGGGCGACGCGAATGGGACGCGCGGCCGTGCCGTCGACACCAGAAACGCGATGCCCGCGCCCAATAGCAGATAGAGCGACAGCGCCGTAAACTCGGCGTAAAAGGTCGGAATCGGATACGTGTGGTTGACGACTGCATACGGCAGGATCAACGCACACGCCAATAAGAACAGTGAAAGATAGCGTGCGAAGGGGTTGGGCATGAGTAACCGGGGACGTCAGCAACCGGCGCACTATACAAAAAAATCCTTACGCTGTGCGTCGGCTCGGCGGAAATAACCCGGAATCCGGCCGCGGCATGGAAACTTTTGCCGCGGCATTTGATGCAGGTTCGGTTTATACCGGCTCATGCCGGACTCATGCCCACTTGCGTCGCGACTCTTCCGCGTCCGCTCAGCTGCGGCACTCGGGCGGGGCGAGATTCGACGGCAGCGTCGGCGCATCGGCGGGCAACGGGCCGGCGCCCGGGGCCGGCAGCGACGAGGCCGCCTTGCCGCCCGCGAAGCATTCCCACGTGATGGTCCCCTTCTGCGCCGCGCCCTTCGTCAGCGCCACACGGGCGGTGGGCGCGTCGGCGCTGTCGGGCGCGGACGGCACGAACACGATCGTATTCGCGCCTTCGTCCGATACGCGCGTCGTGAACGCGACGGTAATCTGGCCCGTGTCGTCGTCGATATGGATCGACTGCACGTTGCGCGTGGCGGGTGGCGACGCGTAGCCGCTGCCGAATGCATTGCCGCTGCCGGCGTTCTCGCCGACCGTCAACTGCGCCGCTGACGCCAGCGACAACCCCTCGCCGACGCGGCTGCGCGCGAGATAGTCCTGATACGCAGGGATCGCATACGCGGCGATCACGCCGACGATGGCCAGCACGATCATCAGTTCGATCAGCGTGAAGCCCCACCAACGCCTGATGCGAGCAAGCGGGGCACGCCATGGGCGCGGCGAGCGGGCGCGCAGCCAGGGCGCATGAAGCGTGGACAACGAAGCAACGGCAACGATAGCGGTCATCAGCAGACTCCTCAAAACGAAAGCGCCTGCCCCGGGAATCAGGACAGGCGCTTCGATCGTAGCGAGCCGCGAATCGCGCCGGCAGTCGGCCGAATGGCTAATGGTGCGCGGTCGGATGGATCGGTAGAGTGAGTGCGGTCAATGCGTGCCCGGCGGGGTGTGGCCGGCAATGCGGTGGGCGTTGCGTCGCTTCAACGCATAGCCGAGGAGCACGACGAACAGCGCGCACGCGATGCTCATGCCGTACTCGGCAACCGGCGTATCGAGCACCGGCCAACGGTCGCCCGCCGGGTCGTTGATGATGAGGCCGCCCGCGATCCAGCCGAGCAGCGCGCCGCCCAGCGTAATGACCACGGGGTAACGGTCCAGCAGCTTTAGCACGAGCTGGCTGCCCCAGACGATCAGCGGAATGCTGACGATCAGCCCGAACACGACGAGGGCAATGCGGTGATGCGGTTCGGCAGCCTCGGCAGCGCCCGCGATCGCGATCACGTTGTCGAGGCTCATGACGGCGTCGGCCACGATGATCGTCTTGATGGCTGTGATCAGCTTGTCGGCGGGTTTGACATTCGCGTGCGCGTCGGGCGCGGGCGCGAGCAGGCGCACGCCGATCCACAGCAGCAGCAGGCCGCCTGCGAACTTGAGCAGCGGCACATCGAGCAGCGCGACGGCAAATGCGATCAACGCCACGCGCAGCAGAATCGCGCCCAACGTCCCCCACAGCACGCCCTTGGTGCGCTGCGCGGGCGGCAGGTTGCGGCAGGCGAGCGCGATCACGACGGCGTTGTCGCCACCCAGCAGGATGTCGATGACGATGATCTGGAAGACGGCGCCCCAATGGAGCGTGGTGAGGAATTCGAGCATGGAAAGCAGGATAGAAGGTAGCGAAAGCAAACGGCAACAAAAAAGCGAGGCAGCAATTGCTCGCTCCCTCGCTTATCGTCGCGTCTTACGAAAGGACTTCGTAAGAGTATCAAAAAACGCCGGCAATGACCGGCGTTTCTTGAGCTTATCGCAACACGTCTTACAGCATCGCCTTCAGAAGACGCGCCATTTCCGACGGGTTCTTCGTGACCTTGATACCGCATGCGTCCATGATTTCCAGCTTCGCGTCGGCCGTATCCGCACCGCCCGAGATCAGCGCGCCGGCGTGGCCCATGCGCTTGCCCGGAGGCGCCGTGACGCCAGCGATGAAGCCAACCACCGGCTTCTTCATGTTGTCCTTGATCCAGTAAGCCGCGTTCGCTTCGTCCGGGCCACCGATCTCACCGATCATGATGACGGCGTCCGTATCCGGATCGTCGTTGAACATCTTCATGACGTCGATGTGCTTCAGACCGTTGATCGGGTCGCCGCCGATACCGACTGCCGACGACTGGCCGAGGCCGATCGCGGTCAGCTGGCCAACTGCTTCATACGTCAGCGTGCCCGAACGCGACACGACGCCGATACGGCCCTTGCGGTGGATGTGACCCGGCATGATGCCGATCTTCAGCTCGTCCGGCGTAATCGTGCCCGGGCAGTTCGGTCCGAGGAGCAGCGTCTTGCGACCTTCGCGGCGCATACGGTCCTTGACTTCGATCATGTCGCGAACGGGGATGCCTTCCGTGATGCAGATCGCGAGATCGAGATCGGCTTCGACGGCTTCCCAGATGGCAGCAGCGGCGCCTGCGGGCGGCACGTAGATGACCGAAACGGTCGCGCCCGTTTCTTCCTTGGCTTCCTTCACGCTAGCGTAGATAGGAATGCCTTCGAAGTCTTCGCCAGCCTTCTTCGGGTTCACGCCCGCGACGAATGCTTCGCGGCCGTTTGCATATTCACGGCATGCGCGCGTGTGGAACTGACCGGTCTTGCCGGTGATGCCCTGCGTGATGACCTTGGTGTCTTTGTTGATCAGAATCGACATGTATTGACCTCTGTTCGTTTGGTGGCGTGCTCAATGGCGTTGCGCGCAGCAAATACGCTTTGCCCGCGCCGCTCGCACGCCGCCATTCGTAATCCGGTGATAAGCGCCGGGGCGATCAGGCCTTGCCTGCGGCAGCCGCGACGACCTTCTGCGCAGCTTCTTCCATGCTGTCTGCCGAGATGATCGGCAGGCCGGAATCGGCCAGCATCTTCTTGCCGAGGTCTTCGTTCGTGCCCTTCATGCGCACGACGAGCGGCACTTGCAGATCGACCGCCTTCGAAGCCGCGATCACGCCTTCCGCGATCACGTCGCAACGCATGATGCCGCCGAAGATGTTGACGAGAATCGCCGTCAGGTTCGGGTTCTTCAGCATCAGCTTGAATGCTTCCGTGACCTTCTCGGTCGTAGCTCCTCCGCCGACGTCGAGGAAGTTGGCCGGCTCGCCGCCGAACAGCTTGATCGTGTCCATCGTCGCCATTGCCAGACCAGCGCCGTTCACCAGGCAGCCGATGTTGCCGTCGAGCGAGATGTACGCGAGGTCGAACTTCGACGCTTCGACTTCAGCCGGATCTTCTTCGTCCAGGTCGCGGTAAGCGACGATTTCCGGATGACGGAACAGTGCGTTCGAATCGAAGTTGAACTTGGCGTCCAGTGCGATCACCTTGCCGTCGCCCGTCAGGATCAGCGGGTTGATTTCGGCCAGCGATGCGTCCGTTTCCCAGAATGCCTTGTACAGGCCTTGCAGGATCGCGCGTGCTTGCGGCAGCGAAGCAGCGGGAACGCCGATCTTCGTTGCCAGATCGTCCGCTTCAGCGTCCTTCAGACCGGTCGACGGGTCGACAGCGATCTTGTGGATCAGCTCAGGCGTCTTTTCCGCAACTTCTTCGACGTCCATGCCGCCTTCGCTCGACGCCATCACGACGATCTTTTGCGAAACGCGATCGATGACGAGACCGACATACAGTTCCTTCTTGATGTCAGCGCCTTCTTCGATCAGCAGGCGATTCACCTTCTGGCCTTCCGGGCCCGTCTGGTGCGTGACGAGTTGCATGCCGAGGATCTGGTTCGAGTACTCACGAACCTGATCCAGCGACTTCGCGACCTTCACGCCGCCACCCTTGCCACGGCCACCCGCGTGGATCTGAGCCTTGACGACCCACACCGGGCCGCCGAGCTCTTCCGCGGCCTTGACCGCATCATCCACCGAGAAGACCGGCTTGCCGCGCGGTACCGCGACTCCGAATTTCCGCAGGATTTCCTTACCCTGGTACTCGTGAATCTTCATGCGTGATTCCCTTCAGTCTGAGAGTTGGATTGAACTTCGCTTCCGGCTGGACCGCTTACTCCGGACGCGCCGCCTTCACGGCCTGTCCGTCGGGTGCGGCATCCGCGCGATCCGCTGAACGCGGCGCGTGGCCGTACCAGCGCGGATAAAACTGTCGCACCGCCTCGCCATCGAACCGCAGCGCGTGGCAGCGGCCCAGCTGGAATGGCGGTTTGTCGTTTGGTTGCTCGCTTGCGTGTTGGGTTGCTTGCTCGCTCGAAGCGTTATCTTTGGCGTCTTGTCCGATGCTGCCGTGCGTGCCGTTGGTCGAAGCGTCTGCTGATCCATTGGGCGAACTCGCGGGCCCCTCGCTTCCCGGCCTGCCTTTATCCGTGTTCCACACGTCGCCTGCGAACGCCTGGATGGCGGCAGTGGGCAGAATTGCGCACAACTCGGTGAGATGCGTGCAGCCAGCCGTGCCGGCCAGCAAACGGGCAGCATCGCGACGGAAGTTATGGAAGAGATTGAGCCCGATGAGGGCACGATAGGCGGGATTGGAGGCTTCACACAGACCGGGATACGGAACCCAGTCGGACGACGCTTCAGCGTCGACGACATTGAGCTTGCGATCGATCGTGATGCGGAGCCAGAGTTCATGGATCGGCGAGCCGTTCGGCCGGACACCCGACGCAAGCGTCACGTCACGTGGCTTTTCGTCGGTGAGGCATGCCTCGATATCCCACAGGCCATCTTCACGCTCAAATGCCTCCGCTCGGATTGCGCGGCGATGGCGCAACTGTCGGGACACTGGTGGAGAGAGCGGCATGCGAGAACAAAGGCCGGATTGAAGAACCCCTGAATTTTAGCATACTGGGTATTTGAGACTGGCCGAAGCCCGCAGAGGCTTGACGGGGGCGGGTTTGAGCCGCCTTGGGGATGGCGTTTCGGCGAGGTGTTTCGTGCAGTGCGTCATTTCGGTATGCACTGCGTGGCGCATTATTCCGACGGCCAGTCTTCGTCGATTCCCTTCAGAATCTTCCCGATGATTCCCTGAGAAAAACCCCGCGTTGCAAGAAAGCGCGCCTGCTTGGCACGTTCGCCAGGCGTTTCAGGCAACGTGCCGAACTTCTTGCGCCAGACGGCCTGCGCCCGCGCCAGTTCGGTTTCGCGCAACTGCGCGCTGACTTCTTCGACCAGTTCCTGTCCGACCGAATGACGCTTGAGCTCATTGACGATGCGGCCCGCCCCCATGCGCGACGCGCGCCGGTTAAGCAGGCTTTCGGCGAAACGGGAATTCGACAACCAGCCTTCGCTTTCGAGCGAATCCAGCAATGCGTCGATTGATTCGCCCTCTTCCGCGTACGGCGAGAGTTTGCGCGACAACTCAGCGCGACTGTATTCGCGGCGCGAAAGATAGCCGAGCGCGCGGCCTTTGAGAGAGCGTGTTGGACGTTGTGAAGCGCGGCTCGCTGTATCAGCGGGTTTGCCTTCGCCTGGCTGGCGACGCGAGCGCGTATAGGTGACTTCCTCGGCGACTTCTTCGCTGCCGGCATTCGCATTCGGGCGGTCACGCGAAGCGGCACCCAGGCCGGCGGCACGATCATGCGCATCGAACGATTCGAATGGATCGAAGCTGTCGGATGACGAGTCGCTTGAAAACGATGCTGCGGTAGAAACAGACGAGCTTGAAGACACGCGTGACGACGATTCGAATGCATCGTCGTCACGCGGGCCGCCCGCGCTGCGTCCTGCGCCCGGAGTCGAGGAAGCGGAGCGGCCCTTGCGTATCACGCGACGATTACTCCTCTTCGCCTACTTCCTCGTCGGCACTGACGGCGGCGCCCGCCGGCATCGCATTCACGCCCAGCGACTCACGGATACGGTTTTCGATTTCGCGTGCAATGTCCGGATTCTCGCGCAGGAATTCACGCGCGTTGTCCTTGCCCTGACCAATGCGCTCGCCGCTGTAACTGTACCAGGCGCCCGCCTTGTCGACGATCTTTGCCTGCACGCCGAGATCGATGATTTCGCCCTGACGCGAGATACCTTCGCCGTAGAGAATGTCGAAGATCGCTTCGCGGAACGGCGGCGACACCTTGTTCTTCACGACCTTCACGCGGGTTTCGTTGCCGATCACTTCGTCGTTCTTCTTGATCGAGCCAATACGGCGAATGTCCAGACGCACCGATGCGTAGAACTTCAGCGCGTTACCACCCGTGGTGGTTTCCGGGTTGCCGAACATCACGCCGATCTTCATGCGGATCTGGTTGATGAAGATCACGAGGCAGTTCGTGCGCTTGATCGTGCCCGTCAGCTTGCGCAGCGCCTGCGACATCAGACGCGCCTGCAGACCCGGCAGCGAATCGCCCATTTCGCCTTCAATTTCGGCCTTCGGCACCAGCGCCGCCACCGAGTCGATCACGATCATGTCGATCGAACCCGAACGCACCAGCGCGTCCGCGATTTCGAGTGCCTGTTCGCCCGTGTCCGGCTGCGAGACCAGCAGGTCGCTGACGTTCACGCCGAGCTTTTGCGCGTACTGAATATCAAGCGCGTGTTCCGCGTCGATGAACGCCGCCGTGCCGCCGATCTTCTGCATTTCGGCGATGACCTGCAGCGTCAGCGTGGTTTTACCCGACGATTCCGGCCCGTAGATTTCCACCACACGGCCACGCGGCAGACCGCCAACGCCCAGCGCGATGTCGAGGCCCAGCGATCCCGTGGAGACCACCTGGATATCTTCGACTGCCTCACCCTGGCCGAGCCGCATGACCGACCCTTTGCCGAACTGCTTTTCGATCTGCGCAAGCGCGGCCGCGAGTGCCTTGCTTTTTTCCGCAGTCAGTCCAGCCGAGCCTTTCTTGCTTTCTTCCATGAATCGTCCTTTGCTATGATGAACGGCGTCTGAGGCAGGTGTGCAGGCCGTTGTGAACCCGGTTCGACCAACCAGCACGCTAAACGCAGACACTGTATAAAAAAACAGTAGTCTTGGCAAGCCCGATTCGCATGCGGACGTCCACATGTGCAATCGGACAACACCGACTACCGACAAAAATTTTTCGGAGACGCTGTGCGCCGGAGCGCCCCGGTGCCGGCCGGGCAGGGCGCATCATGCGAATTCTCATTGCCGAAGACGACAGCATACTCGCGGACGGTCTCGTCCGATCACTCCGCCAATCGGCATACGCCGTTGACCATGTGAAGACGGGAGCCGAAGCGGATACCGCGCTGTCGATGCAGACTTTCGACCTCGTCATCCTCGATCTGGGCCTGCCGAAAATGTCCGGCCTCGAAGTGCTGCGGCGTTTGCGCGCGCGCAATTCGAACGTACCCGTGCTGATCCTGACGGCAGCCGACAGCGTCGACGAGCGCGTAAAAGGCCTCGATCTGGGCGCCGACGATTACATGGCCAAGCCCTTCGCGCTGAACGAACTCGAAGCGCGCGTGCGTGCGCTCACGCGGCGCGGCGCGGGCGGCGGCCCGACCGTCGTCAGGCACGGCTCGCTGTCGTTTGATCAGGTCGGCCGGATTGCCTATGCCAATGAGCAGGTTATCGATCTGTCCGCGCGTGAGCTAGGATTGCTCGAAGTCCTGTTGCAGCGGATCGGGCGGCTGGTGTCGAAGGAACAGCTGGTCGATCACCTGTGCGAATGGGGCGAAGAGGTCAGCAACAACGCGATCGAGGTCTACGTGCACCGGCTGCGCAAGAAGATCGAACCGAGCGGCGTGCGCATCATCACTGTGCGCGGGCTGGGTTACTGTCTTGAGAAGGCCGCGCCGGCCGCGCAAACGGGAAGTCAGGCTGCGCCCCAGACGCCGGCGCAGCAGTCCGAGCCTTCTGACGCGCCCGCTGCCATGCCCGCAAGCCACTACTTCAAGTAAAGGCGTTCCATGTCCGTCCGCGCACCGCGCGCCACGGCGCACGCGGCGGATCTCGATGAAGTCCGCGACGCGCGCTACGCGAATCCTTTCGCGCCGCCCGATGAAACCGAGGCGGCTGCCGAGGCGCGTCCGCGTTCGCTGTTCGGCGAGATCCTGGACTGGATGCTCGCGCCGTTGCTGCTGCTATGGCCGATGAGCCTGGCCGTCACATATCTGGTCGCGAAGTCGATTGCGAACGGGCCGTTCGATCGCGCGCTCGAAACCGACGCCTATGTGCTCGCGCGGCAGATTCATCCCGTCAACGGCATCGCCGAGCTGACGCTGCCCGATTCGACGCGTGACTTTCTCCGCGCCGACAATATAGATAGCGTGTTCTATCAGGTGCTCGGCACGCGCGGCGAGCTGGTGGCAGGCGACCGCGACATGCCGCTGCCGCGCGAGGAAGACCGGCCGCAGCCGGGCATCGTCGAGTTTCGCGACGACATGGTGCGCGGCAACGACATCCGCGTCGCCTACACGACCGTCGAGTTTCCGCAGACGCCGGGCGCGCAGCCCGTGCTCGTGCAGGTGGCCGAAACGCTCGACAAACGCAGCGCGCTCGCCAACGACATCATCAAGGGCGTGATCCTGCCGCAGTTCGTGATCCTCCCGCTCGCGATCCTGCTCGTCTGGTTCGGCCTGTCGCGCGGTCTTGCGCCGCTGCACGCGCTGCAGGCGCATATCCGCGCGCGGCGCCCCGACGATCTGTCGCCGCTCGAAGCACGCCGCGCGCCGCCGGAAATCGAGCCGCTCGTCACGTCGTTCAACGATCTGCTGACGCGTCTAGAACAGAACATGGAACTGCAAAAGCGCTTCATCGCCGACGCCGCGCATCAGATGAAAACACCGCTCGCGGGCTTGCGCACGCAAGCCGAGCTGGCGCTGCGGCAGGATGCGTCGGCGGAAGTGCATCGCTCGCTCGAACAGATCGCGACGAGTTCGGAGCACGCCGCGCGGCTCGTCACGCAACTGCTCGCGCTCGCGCGCGCGGAGAACCGCATGTCCGGCCAGATCTTCACGCCCGTCGAGATTGGCGACGTTGCCCGCAGCGCCGTGCGCGACTGGGTCCAGCCGGCGCTCGCGAAGCAGATGGACCTCGGCTACGAAGGCCCGGAGACGCCCGAAGAAGCGATTGAAGTGGAAGGCAACCCCGTGATGCTGCGCGAGATGCTGTCGAACCTGATCGACAACGCGATCCGCTACACACCCGCTGGCGGACGGATCACCGTGCGGGTACGGCGCGACGACGCTGCCCACATGGCTCATCTGGAAGTGGAGGACACGGGCATGGGCATTCCGGCTGCCGAGCGCGAACGCGTGGTCGAGCGCTTCTACCGGATTCTCGGGCGTGAAGGCGACGGCAGCGGTCTGGGTCTCGCGATCGTCCGCGAGATCGCGACGGTGCACGGCGGCACGCTCACCATCGAAGACAATGTCTATCAGACGTCGCCACGCCTTGCGGGAACGCTCGTTCGTGTCAGCTTAAACATGCTGGATCGTGCACGGGACTTACCCTAATCCGTCAGTTTTGTCCATTTTAGTCAGCAATCAAATTTCGTCGATTTCGCCGCGATACAGGGTGCAATCGCGGACGTTGTGACATTAAGACCGATTTTCCATCAATTTCGTCGCTCTCAAACAAACCCTTCCCGAGTCAGAACGCCGTAAGTTTCCACTCCAATAATCGCTACACGGACACGCCCGACCAGGCGCGCCGCGACTGATATCAATACTGGAGACGACATATGGCTACCGTAAGCGGGCAAATCTCGCACGCGCCGATGACGAAAGAAGAGAAACGGGTAATCTTCGCGTCATCGTTGGGCACGGTTTTCGAGTGGTACGACTTTTATCTGGCCGGCTCGCTGGCGGCCTTCATCAGCAAGAGCTTTTTCTCTGGCGTCAATCCGACAGCCGCGTTCATCTTCACCCTCCTCGGCTTCGCGGCCGGTTTCGCGGTGCGTCCGTTCGGCGCGCTGGTGTTCGGGCGGCTCGGCGATATGGTCGGGCGCAAGTACACGTTCCTGATCACGATCGTGATCATGGGCCTGTCCACCTGCGTGGTCGGCTTCCTGCCGGGCTATGCAGCGATCGGCATGGCGTCGCCGGTGATCTTCATCGCGATGCGCCTGCTGCAGGGTCTCGCCCTCGGTGGCGAGTACGGCGGCGCCGCGACCTACGTCGCGGAACACGCACCCGCCAACCGTCGCGGCTTCTACACGGCGTGGATCCAGACGACGGCAACGCTCGGCCTGTTCCTGTCGCTGCTCGTGATTCTCGGCGTGCGCACGGCAATGGGCGAAGACGCATTCGGCGCATGGGGCTGGCGCATTCCGTTCGTCGCATCGCTGGTGCTTCTGGGCATCTCGGTGTGGATCCGGATGCAACTGCACGAGTCGCCGGCTTTCGAACGCATCAAGGCTGAAGGCAAGACGTCGAAGGCTCCTCTGTCTGAAGCGTTCGGCCAATGGAAGAATCTGAAGATCGTCATTCTGGCTCTGATCGGCGTGACGGCTGGCCAGGCAGTTGTCTGGTACACAGGCCAGTTCTATGCGCTGTTCTTCCTGACGCAGACGCTGAAGGTCGATGGCGCTAGCGCGAACATCTTGATCGCGATCGCACTGTTGATCGGCACGCCGTTCTTCCTGTTCTTCGGTTCGCTGTCCGACCGGATTGGCCGCAAGCCGATCATCATGGCGGGTTGCCTGATCGCGGCGCTGACGTACTTCCCGCTGTTCAAGGCGCTGACGCACTATGCGAACCCGGCGCTCGAAGCCGCGACGCAGAAGTCGCCCATCGTCGTGATCGCCAATCCGGACGAATGCTCGTTCCAGTTCAACCCGGTCGGCACGTCGAAGTTCACGAGTTCCTGCGATATCGCGAAAGGCGCGCTGTCGAAAGCCGGTCTGAACTACGACAACGTGGCGGCGCCGGCCGGCACGCTGGCACAGATCAAGGTTGGCGACACGACCATCGATACCTATGACGGCAAGGCCGCCGACGCCAAGGACGCGGGCAAGACGTTCGACAAGAACCTGGGCACCGCCCTGAAGGCGGCCGGCTATCCGCCAAAGGCCGATCCATCGCAGATCAACTGGCCGATGACCGTCGTGATCCTGACCATCCTCGTGATCTACGTGACGATGGTGTATGGGCCAATTGCGGCGATGCTGGTCGAAATGTTCCCAACGAGGATCCGGTACACGTCGATGTCACTGCCGTATCACATAGGCAATGGGTGGTTCGGCGGCTTCCTGCCAGCGACGGCGTTCGCGATCGTCGCGGCGAAGGGCAATATCTACTCGGGGCTGTGGTATCCGATCATCATCGCGCTGGCCACCTTCGTGATCGGTCTGCTTTTCGTGCGGGAGACCAAAGACTCCAATATCTACGCTCAGGATTGAGCGCGGCGTAGGTAACCGGAGTTCTCGCAAAAAGTTGTCGCGCGGGGGTTGACAGCCCCCGCCGGCATCTTCATAATCTCGCTTCTTTCGGCGAATTAGCTCAGTCGGTTAGAGCGACGGAATCATAATCCGCAGGTCCGGGGTTCGAATCCCTGATTCGCCACCAGCTTCAAAAAAAGCCGCTGTTTCTCACGAAACAGCGGCTTTTTCATTTCCAGCTCAGCCAGGAAAATTCGAGGTTCGCGCAAGCGATCCAGTCGAACGTACCTGCCTCACTTATCGACGATCCTCGTCAAATTCCCCCGCACCTTCTGCAGCAACGAAATCAGCTGCTTCGTTTCTTCCTCGGTCAAGCCACTCAGCCCTTCGGCCGCGACCTGATCGCCGACCCGCTTGGCTTCATCGAGCGTCCTTTCCGCCTTCTCCGTTATCCGGATCTGCTTCTCGCGCCGGTCGCGCGGATTGCCTAAGCGCTCGATCCAGCCGCCCTCCTCCATCCGGTCCAGCAACCGGCCGGCGGAAATGGGCGCGACCTCCAGCAAATCCGCGAGCCGCGCCTGGTTAATATCGCCGTAGAACGACAGATAGGCGAGCGCCCGACACTGTGCGCGCGTCAGATCGATCGACAGCCGCGCGAGGTCGTCGAACCGCTTGCCGACCAGCCGGCCGACATCCGAAATGAGAAAGCCGAAGCGCTCGTCGAAATGGGTTTTCATCGCGCGATTATACGAAGACGCGCGCAGCGCCAATTTCTCGAAGCCCACAAAACGCCCGACGCACGACGACTCCGGGAAACTCAGCGTATGCATAAGAAGTATCGACCGATATACTAAGCATGCTTACTATTCTAAAGACCCCGCCTCATGGCCTCCGATTCGCCGGCAGCAAAACCCGCCGTCGAGCTGAACCGTCCGATGATCACGATCGCGATCATGCTCGCGACGTTGATGCAGACACTCGACAGCACCATCGCCAACGTCGCGCTCCCGCATATGCAGGGCACGCTGTCGGCATCGCAAGATGAAATCACGTGGGTGCTCACGTCGTACATCGTGGCTGCCGCGATCGCGACGCCGCTGACCGGATGGCTGTCCGACCGGCTCAGCGTCAAGCGTCTGCTGATGTTCGCCGTGGGCGGCTTCACGATCGCATCGGCGTTGTGCGGGCTGTCCGAGACGCTGACGCAGATCGTCGCGTCACGGCTGTTGCAGGGCATCTTCGGCGCGTCGCTCGTGCCGCTGTCGCAATCGATCCTGCTCGACATCAATCCGCGCGACAAGCAGGGCCAGGCGATGGCCGTGTGGGGTATGGGCGTGATGGTCGGCCCGATTCTCGGTCCGACGCTCGGTGGCTGGCTCACCGACAGCTACAACTGGCGCTGGGTATTCTTCATCAACGTGCCAATCGGCGCGTTCGCGCTATTCGGCATACTGACCTTCCTTCCGACACGCGAACCGAAGCACGACGCGAAGTTCGACGCGTTCGGCTTCGCGACGCTCGGCCTCGCGATCGGCGCGTTGCAGGCGATGCTCGACCGCGGCGAACAGCTCGACTGGTTCGGCTCGCATGAGATCGTGATCGAAGCACTGATCGCGTCGATCAGTTTCGCGTTCTTCATCGCGCATACCGCGACCGTCGGCAAGACGTCGTTCTTCAAGTACGAATTGCTGAAAGACCGCAACTTCGCGACGGGCACGTTTTTCATCTTCATCATCGGCGCGGTGATGTACGCGACGCGCGCGCTGCTCCCGCCGATGCTGCAGAACCTGATGAACTATCCCGTCGCGACGACGGGTCTCGTGACGGCGCCGAGCGGCGCGGGGACGATGATCGCGATGCTGTTCGCGGGACGCCTGCTCAAACATATCGACGCTCGCCTGATGCTGCTTGCGGGCTTCGTCGTATCGGCATTCGCACTGTGGCAGATGATGCAATACACGATCGTGCTGTCGGAGTCGGATATCGTGTGGCCGGGCGTGATTCAGGGCTTCGGCCTCGGTCTCGTGTTCGTGCCGCTGAGCGCGCTGACCTTCTCGACGCTGACGCCCGTGTTGCGCGCCGACGGCACCGCCACGTATAGCCTGATGCGCAATATCGGCAGCAGTATCGGCATCTCGATCGTGCAGACGATGCTCACGCGCAACACGCAGGTCTCGCATTCGGATCTTGCCGCGAACGTGACGGCGTTCAATCCTGTCGTTGCGCCGATCCTCGCGACGGGTTCGCGCATGGACATGGCCGTGCTCGATGTGTCGATCACCCAGCAGGCCGCGATGATCGCCTATCTCAACGACTTCAAGCTGATGTTCGTCGCGACGCTGGCCGTGATCCCGCTCGTGCTGCTGATACGCCCCTCGCGCAAAGTGCCCGACGAATCGGTCGCGCATGCGGCGATGGATTGAGCCGCACGCGTTTCAGCCCGCCTCGAATCAGCCTTCGATCCGCCCGCGCGTCACGCCGAGCAACGACGCCATCGCGTCACGCGCGCGCGGTGCATCGCGATCGCGGATCGCTTCGAACACGGCCGTATGCTCGGCCAGCGACGCGTTGAACACATCGGCGCGTTTTGCGTTCAACCGCAACTGCGCTTCCAGCGTACGCTCGATCAGTGTGCCAAGGGGTATCAGCAGTTCGTTGCTGCACGCAGTGAGCACGCTCAGATGGAATTGCAGATCGGCGCGCACCCATTCGTCCACATTGCGCGCCGAGACCATCGCCGAATGCGCGGCATCCAGCGCGCCGAACGTCGCATCGCTGTGCGATGCGGCGGCGAGCGCAGCCGCGTACGGCTCGATCATCTCGCGCATTTCCTGCAGCTTGAGCGCGAAATCCATCGCGGGCGCCACGCGCGAATACCAGTCGAGCACATCCACATCCAGCAGATTCCACGCGGGCTTGGGACGCACGCGCGTTCCCACGCGCGGTCGCGATTCGGTCAGCCCTTTCGACGTCAACGTGCGCAACGCTTCGCGCAACACCGTGCGGCTGACGCCGAACGTCTCCATCAACTCCGCTTCGCGCGGCAGGATGGATTCGGGCGCGTAGTCGCCGCGCAGGATGGCTGTGCCGAGCAGATACGCCACGCGGCCGTGCAGATCTCGCTGAATGTCGGTTCTCCTGACGCTGATTGTGGGTTGATCTGTTGTCCAGCACCGCGCGATGCGCTAACGCGGACCGCCCGCGATTATCGGTGATCGCGTCGGCGAAACCCATCGTCACTGGACAAAACCTTTCACGAAATAATACTATTAATAGTATTTAAAGGCGATTTTGTTGTAGGATGTGGCTCCTCAACTGCCGCGCCGCCGACGCCCACACGCGGGATGAACAGGCGCGCCGCGGCCATCAACTGCAATCGGCTTTGCAAGCAAAGGAGACGCTCCCGCCATGAAGATCACCAAAATCGAGACATTTATCGTTCCGCCGCGCTGGTGCTTCGTGAAGATCGAGACCGACGAGGGCATCGTCGGCTGGGGCGAGCCGGTCGTCGAAGGCCGCGCGCATACCGTCGCGGCCGCCGTCGACGAACTCTCTGACTACCTGATCGGCAAGGACCCGCGCAACATCGAAGATCACTGGCAAGTGATGTACCGCGCCGGCTTCTATCGCGGCGGCCCGATCTCGATGAGCGCAATCGCCGGCGTCGATCAGGCGCTGTGGGATATCAAGGGCAAGTTCCACGGCGTGCCCGTGCATACGCTGCTCGGCGGCCAGGTGCGCGACCGCATCAAGGTCTATTCGTGGATCGGCGGTGACCGTCCTAGCGACGTCGCGAACAATGCGCGCGCCGTCGTCGATCGCGGCTTCAAGGCCGTGAAGATGAACGGCTCGGAAGAGTTGCAGATCATCGACACGTTCGACAAGGTGCAAGGCGTCATCAATAACGTCGCGGCCGTGCGCGAAGCGGTCGGCCCGAACGTCGGCATCGGCGTGGACTTCCACGGCCGCGTCCACAAGCCGATGGCCAAGGTGCTCGCGAAGGAACTCGATCCGTTCAAGCTGATGTTCATCGAAGAGCCCGTGCTGTCGGAAAACGTCGAGGCGCTGCGCGACATCGTCAACCAGACCAGCACGCCGATCGCGCTCGGCGAGCGTCTGTATTCGCGCTGGGACTTCAAGCACATTCTCGCGGGCGGTTACGTCGACATCATCCAGCCGGACGCATCGCACGCGGGCGGCATTACGGAGTGCCGCAAGATCGCGTCGATGGCGGAAGCGTATGACGTCGCGCTCGCGCTGCACTGCCCGCTCGGCCCGATCGCGCTCGCGACCTGTCTGCAGATCGACGCCGTCAGCTACAACGCGTTCATCCAGGAACAGAGCCTCGGCATCCACTACAACCAGGGCAACGATCTGCTCGACTACATCAAGAACCCGGAAGTCTTCAAATACGAAGACGGCTTCGTGTCGATCCCGCAAGGCCCGGGTCTCGGCATCGAAGTGAACGAGGAGAAGGTGCGCGAAATGGCGAAGGTCGGCCATCGCTGGCGCAATCCGGTGTGGCGTCATGCGGACGGCAGCGTCGCCGAGTGGTAAGCAGCGAGTCACGGTCTCGCGCATGAAACACGAACGCCGCCTTCGGGCGGCGTTTGTCATCTGACAACCCGTAGCCTTGTCGAAGACGTTACGGCGGCACGCCGCGCGCGCGGCGTATCAGTAACGTTACACAGTTGGCGCGTGACGCTTTTTCGCGGTTCTCCTGCCGTCGACGCTCACCGCGCAAACCCTTGCCGGACAAGCGTTTCAGCCCGGTGCACGGGCGCGCTGCAACGCTTGGCCCACTCCTTGCTGAATGGTACGCAAACAACCATTCGAACAAGGGGGCTGTGATGGGCGAATTCCTTCCCGACTATCTGATCCGCGAACAGGCCGCCGTGGGCGCGCTGGTCGTATTCGGCGTGCTGCGCGTGATCGGCGCGATCCTCGCGTTTCAGCGCGGCTGGCGCATCTCGACGGTCGAGCAGTGTTTCATCGCTGCGGCATGTATCTATTGCTTGCCGCAGCTGCTGGATCTGCTCACGCACATGACGAGTTCACACGTGGCGGCGGCGGAACTCGAAGGCAAGGTGGCGGGCTGCGTGATCGGTCTGTTCTTCGCGCCCGTCGTCGGCCACAAGCTCGGTTACGAATGACCGTTTGCAGCGGCGACTGGCGTGACCGACGAGACCGGCCTGATCGCGCTCAGCCGAGCGCCGCGAAACCCGGCACGCTGTGCGACAGCACAGCGGCGGCCGCGAAGATGCCGAGCATCGCGAGCGCTTCGAGGTACAGCAGATTGGTGAACGTATGCGCGTCCATCGTCGACGCCGTGCGACGCAGGCGCGGCAACGCCGAGAAACGGTTCAATCCGCCAAGCACCAGCGCCAGCGCAACCAGCGCGAGCTTCAGCATCAACACGTGTCCCCATGTGCTCATTTCGATTGCGAGGAACGAATTGCCCGAGCCGCGCGCCGCGTTGAACACGCCCGAGAGCAGGACGAACGCGACAGCAACGAGCGACACATTCGACAACTGCGTCGCCGTGCGGATCAGCACGCCGCGCGCGATCGACGTGCCGAGCGCGGGCAACACCGAGAACCCCGCCGCGAGCACGAGGCCGCCCCACACGGACGTCGTGAGCACATGCAGCGTGTGCATGCCGATAGCCGCCGACGCCACGCCCGCATCCGCTGCGTGACCGAGCGTCGCCTTGCCTCCCGCAATCGCGATCACGGCAAGCCACAGCAGCGCATTGCGCAACACATTGGTCTGCCGTGCGAACGACACGAGCACCAGCACGAGCGCACCGGCAAACGCGACACTCCAGCCGAAGCCGACGTGCGTTTGCGACAGCATCGTCGGCACGACGCTGAATGCTTCCGGCAAGCGCACGCCCGCCATCTCGGCCGCCTGATAGAGCAGCCAGCCGAGATCGGCCAGCACCAGCACGATCGCGGACGCCTGCATCGACCGCTGCGCGCGCAACCATGCGGGACGCGCGGGCGCGATCTTCGCCTGGGCATCGTTGACGAGCCACGCGCTGAGCAATGCCGAACCGACGGCAAACGCAAACGCGACGTTCATGAGCGCGGCCATCGCGACCTGCCCGATCCACAATCCGTCGACTCTCATTTGACGCTGAAGGCGTAGCTGCCCTTCGTCCGATGTCCGTCTTCGGCAACCGCCGTCCATTGCACCGTGTAGCGGCCAGGCGCGAGCGGTTGCAGCGCGAGATGCAACGTCTTCGTGTCCTGCGGATCGACCTGCGAGGCTGCCGACGCAACCGGTCTGTCGTTGGCATCGACGAGCGCGAGCTCGCTGAACGCCGGCTCGAGCGGCTCGCTGAAGCGGATCGTCACGGCAGAAGGCGCGGCGACTTCAGTGTCCGGCGCGGGATCGCGCGACGTGGGCGTCGCGTGGGCAAAGGCGGTCGACGCGAAGGCGAGCGACACGCCGCACGCCGCGAGCCAGCGAAGCGTCAAGCGAGAAAACAAGGAGAAGGTCATAGGCTGGCGGTAGATGGAAAAGGCGGGGACGGTCCGGATAGTACGCTTCGATGTTTTGCGGGCCTGTCAGTTCAACGGGGAGTTCAACGGCGACGTTGCCCAGGTCCAAAGCAAAGCGCCCTACACGAATTCGCTCAAAACTGGAACATCGAGAGGCAACAAAGCGACAACAGCCGTCGATGCAAAATGCGCAATCTTAAATGAGTTGGAAGCGCTACCGCCAGGCCGGCACTGAACGGAGGCAGGCCAGGAACGCGAAAGATGACGGCGGATTGCGTCAACTTGTCGCATTGAGCGTGTCGCTCGGGCGCGTCAGGCATGAAGTTCGTCGCATGTGGCAAATAGTCACCATTACCCATCGATGATAGAATGCGAGGTCGCTGCGCACCGTCCGCCGCATTCATCGCGCTGCACACACCGATCCGTTCGAAGTTCGGCCAGGCCCCCGATAATGATGGAGTTACGCGTGTCTTCAAGACGCATTTTTCGACCGCTGCTCGCCCTGTTGCTGATCGGGTGTGCATGCGTATCTGGCGCTGTACAAGCGCAAACCCAGCCTAAAGCTCCGGACACGATGGAAGCGCGCGTGCAAGGCTGCACGGCGTGTCACGGTTCGAAAGGTCAGGGTACGGACAACGACTATTTCCCGCGTCTCGCCGGCAAGCCGGCCGAGTACCTGTACAACCAGTTGAAGAACTTCCGTGAAGGCCGGCGCAAGTACCCGCCGATGAACTACCTCGTCACGTATCTCTCGGACGACTACCTTCACGACATTGCAACGTACTTCTCGCAGCAGCGTCCGCCGTATCCGACGCCGTCGAAACCGACGGTCGCCGACTCCGTGCTCGCGCGCGGCAAGGAAATCGTGCTGAACGGCGACGCGTCGAGGCAGATCCCCGCATGCGCGGCGTGCCACGGCAAGTTGCTGACGGGCATGGAACCGGCTATCCCGGGTCTGGTCGGCCTGCACATGGACTACATCAGCGCGCAGCTGGGCGCATGGCGTTCGGGTTCGCGTCACGCCATCGAGCCTGACTGCATGCACACGATCGCCACGCGTCTGACGGATGCCGACGTGAACGCAGTCGCCGCGTGGCTGTCCACGCAGCAGGCGCCGCAGAACCCCGTGCCGGCACCCGCCAAATCGTTGAAGACTCCGCTTGCCTGCGGCAGCGAACCGCAATAAGGCACCGGGAGAGACAAACAATGAAACGCAAGTCCTTGTTCGCGCTTTCGGCTGTCGTCGTCGTAGCGGCTGCCGCGCTCGTTCCCGTCCTGTGGTCGGGCAGCGACTATCTGCATAACGGCACCGCCGTCGCAGCCACACCGGCAGACCAGGCTGCATTGATCAAGAAGGGCGAATACCTCGCTCGCGCTGGCGACTGTATCGCCTGCCACACGGTGCGCGGCGGCAAGGAATTCGCCGGCGGCCTGCCTATGGCGACGCCGTTCGGCACGCTGTTCACGCCGAACATCACACCTGACGATCAGTACGGCATCGGCAAGTGGTCGCAGGACGACTTTTATCGCGCGATGCACACGGGCCGCTCGAAGGACGGCAGCCTGCTCTATCCGGCCTTCCCGTTCACGAGCTACACGAAGGTCTCGCGTGCCGACGCGGACGCGATCTACGCCTACCTGCGTTCGGTCCCGCCCGTCGCGGTGCCGAGCCGTCCGCACGAACTGAAGTTCCCGTTCAACAACCGCAACCTGCTGATCGGCTGGCGCACGTTGTTCTTCCGTGAAGGCGAGTACAAGGCGGACCCGACCAAGTCGGTGGAATGGAACCGCGGCGCGTATCTGATCGAAGGACTCGGCCACTGCGGCATGTGCCACACGTCGATCAACGCGATGGGCGGCCCGGTCAACTCCGCTGCATTCGCGGGCGGTCTGATCCCGCTGCAGAACTGGTATGCGCCTTCGCTGACGTCGAACAAGGAAGCCGGCCTCGGCGACTGGGACATCAAGGACATTTCCGATCTGCTGAAGACGGGCGTGTCGCAACGGGGCGCCGTGTTCGGTCCGATGGCTGAAGTGGTGCACAACAGCTTGCAGTACATGTCGGACGAAGACGTCCACGCGATGTCGACGTACCTGAAGACCATTCCGCAGAAGGACGAAGCGCCCGAGCATCTGCAACTGGAGACGTCGCAACAGTTCGGCAGCGAACTGTTGAAGCAAGGCCAGAAGATCTACGCTGACAACTGCGCGAAGTGCCACGCGGAGAACGGTCTCGGTATGCCGCCGTCGTTCCCGCCGCTCGCGAACAATCCGTCGATCCAGATGCCGTCGGCCGTGAACCCGATCCGCATGGTGTTGAACGGCGGTTATCCGCCGAGCACGGGTGGCAATCCGAAGCCGTATGGCATGCCGCCGTTTGCGCAAGCGCTGTCGAATCAGGAAGTGGCAGCCGTTGTGACGTACATCCGCCAGTCGTGGGGCAACCACGGCACGGCTGTGTCGCCGCAACAAGTGTCCGATCTGCGTTCGGCGCCGCTCGACTAAGCGTCGTCTGAAGGTTCAGGGCGCGGCCTGCGATAATCGCGGCCGCGCCCTTCGCTTTTTTCAGGAGCGTGGTTTCGCAGTTGATCGACGTCGAAGACATCCGGCCTATCGGGCGTATAACGTTGGTCCCGTGTTGGTGGTCGGATGAGATGGGCATCATGCAGGAGGAAGGGCCGTGCAAGTCGGGGAGCGTCTAAACAGCATCACTCACCTCATCGGCGCCGTACTGTCGGTGGCGGGGCTGGCGACGCTCGTGACAATGGGCGCGCTCGACGGCGATGCGTACAAGGTCGTGAGCTTCAGCGTCTATGGCGCGATGCTCTGCGTGCTGTACGGCATCTCGACGATGTATCACAGCGTGCGTAGTCCGCGTCTGAAGGCTATCTTGCAGAAGTGCGATCACTCTGCAATTTATCTGCTGATCGCGGGCAGCTATACGCCGTTCACACTGGTCACATTGCGCGGTCCATGGGGCTGGTCGCTATTTGGCGTAAGCTGGGGGTTGGCCGCGCTCGGGATCGTGCAGGAATTGACGCTCGGGCGACGCACCCGCAGCGTATCGATGGTGCTGTATGTGCTGATGGGATGGCTCGCGCTCGTTGCCGTCCGTCCGTTGGTCACGGCATTGCCGGCCGCTGGAACGGCCTGGCTGCTGGCTGGCGGAATCATCTATAGCGCAGGCATCTACTTCTTCATCAACGACGAGCGCATCCGGCACGGACATGGCATCTGGCACCTGTTCGTACTCGCCGGCAGTCTGTGTCAGTTCGTCAGCGTCGCGCGTTATGTCGCATGAGGCGCATGACGGCGGATGCAACTTAATGCCAGTCGACGTGTCTGCATAGCTCGTCGAGCAATTCGGCACGCATTTCGCGTGCCGCCGATTTCTCCGTGAATGGTGAGTGTCGGGCGAGCGATCATGCGAATCGCCCGCGAACGCGCCTTCTGGCCGCGTTCGACACCGTTTGCACAATTGCATTGCAAAGAGTTTTTATGTCTTTTGATTCCCTCGGCTTGTCCGAACAGCTGGTCCGCGCAGTCAATGAACTCGGCTACACATCGCCGACTCCGATCCAGCAGCAAGCCATTCCCGCCGTCCTCAACGGCGGCGATCTGTTGGCCGGTGCCCAGACGGGCACGGGCAAGACGGCCGGCTTCACGCTGCCCATCCTGCAACGTCTTCTCACCATGCCGCCCGCGCCGGGCGGCAAGCGCGTCATTCGCGCGCTGATCCTTACGCCGACCCGCGAACTCGCCGCGCAGGTCGAGGAAAGCGTGCGCGCGTACGGCAAGTATCTGAAGCTGAAGTCGACCGTGATGTTCGGCGGCGTCGGCATCAACCCGCAAATCGACGCGTTGCGGCGCGGCGTCGATATCGTCGTTGCGACGCCTGGGCGTCTGCTCGATCACATGCAGCAGAAGACCATCGACCTGTCGCATCTCGAGATTCTCGTGCTCGACGAAGCCGACCGCATGCTCGACATGGGCTTCATCCACGACATCAAGCGCGTGCTCGCCAAGCTGCCGCCGAAGCGCCAGAACCTGCTGTTCTCGGCCACCTTCTCGGACGAAATCAAGGCGCTCGCCGACAACCTGCTCGATTCGCCCGCACTGATCGAAGTCGCACGCCGCAACACGACGGCCGAAACGGTCGCGCAGAAGATTCACCCTGTCGACCGCGACCGCAAGCGCGAGATGCTCACGCATCTGATCAAGCAGCACAACTGGTTTCAGGTGCTCGTGTTCACGCGCACGAAACATGGCGCGAACCGTCTGGCCGAACAGCTGACGAAGGACGGCATCAGCGCGCTCGCGATTCACGGCAACAAGAGCCAGTCGGCCCGCACGCGCGCACTGGCCGAGTTCAAGAACAACACGCTGCAGGTGCTCGTCGCCACCGACATCGCCGCGCGCGGCATCGATATCGATCAGTTGCCGCACGTGGTCAACTTCGATCTGCCGAACGTGCCGGAAGACTACGTGCACCGTATCGGCCGAACGGGCCGCGCCGGCGCGACGGGCGAGGCGGTATCGCTGGTGTGCGTCGATGAGCTTCAGCTGCTGAAGGACATCGAGAAGCTGATCAAGCGCGCCGTGCCGCAGGAAGTGATCGCGGGCTTCGAGCCGGATCCGAATGCGCGGCCCGAGCCGATCCTGCGCCGCGGCCAGGGCGGCGGCGGTGGCGGCCGTCAACCGCGCCAGGGCCAAGGTCAAGGTCAACGGCAAGCCCAGGGGCAGCAAAAGCGCGAAGGCTCGGCCAACGCGAACAATGGCGCAGCGCGCGGCGGCCAACGCGCTTCGGGCGACAAGCCGAAGCAGCAAGCCAAGCCGCAAGGTTCGAAGCCCGCGCAGGCGCGCACCGATGGCGCACGCCATCAGGAGAAGCCGCGCACTGTCGCGCACGAAGGCAACGCGCGTGCTCCGCACGCACCGCGCAAGCCGCACGGCAGCAATCCGGGTGCATTGCTCGGTGGCGGCGGCAAGCCGCGCTCCGGCGCGCCGCGCGGCGGTCAGCGCGGCAACTGAGGCAACGCAGAGACGCTCCGCATTCCCATTGCGGGCGTCTCACGCCTGTCCGACTACTACCTCCCAGCCGCCGCACCGCCGGCGGCTTTCTTCAGGTACTCGATCTGCTGCGTCCAGCGCTCGAGCACCGCATCTCTCCCCTCTTCCAGGTCGAACGTGATGCCCGCCGTCAGGCGCGCATAGCGCACGCGATGCGCTTCGCCGGATTCGATCGATCCCGCGAAGCACGCCAGGCCCGCGGCATCCGCGCTCAACGGCGCGAGCGCGAGTTGAATCTGGTAGAACGCCTCATCGAATACGAACGTCAGCGCGGCACGTCCGCTGCGCGCGATCGCCTGCGCGGCGCGCGACTGCGGCCACAGCGCGACGCATAGCGTGCGCGAGTCAGGCGCATAGAGTTCGCCGATGCCGAGCAGCGACGTACGCAAATGCGCATCGCTTTCGTCGACGGTCAACAGCGACGCCGTAAAACCCACCTTCGATGCGAGCGCCGAGCCATCGAATAGCGCGCGCAATTCAGCAGGCCATTCGTCGAAGATCTGTTGATCAAGTGCGCGGTTTTGCTCCGCGGATGCGGTCATGAGTGATTCCTCCGTCGTAGGCACGCGCGCGCGGCATCCAGCGCAAATGAAAATGGCCCGCCTGAAGAGCGGGCCATTCATGCGTCAGCGGTCCAGGCTTTCTACGCCGTAACCGCGCGCCGCGACGCTCAGCGGAAAAAGACGTGCTGCGTGATCTTCGCGAGCGGGTAATGGACGCCTGGCTGAATTTTCGCCGGCAGATCGAGCGGCTTGAGCAGCATCTTCACACACATATCGGCCGACAGGTTGTGCCGCACGAGCTTGTTCACGCGCGCCGCCTTGTCGCGGTTATACACGGGATCGTTGACGCGCTCGGGATAGCGGATCGCGAACACGTGACGCAGTGCGATCTCCGAGTCTTCGTTCTTGATCTCCATCACGCGCCGCATCAACGCGCCGAGCACGGCGAGCCGGCCATTGCCCTCGATCTTGTTGTACTTCTTGAAGTACTTGAAAAAGTGCTTGTAGTGACGGACTTCGTCGGTGCGGATGTTGTCGGTGATTTCCTTCAGCACGGGCTCGTCCGAACACACGCCGATCGCCCGATACAGCGTAGCCGTTCCCGTCTCGACGACGCAGCGCGCGACCATCTCCAGCGCGCGCGTCTTCTCGAAGTCTTCCATGTTGCAGGTCTTCGAATACTCCTCGAAGAAGTTGCGGAACGCCGTGTCCCAATCGAACTCAGGCCAGACATGCGCGATGTACGCCTTCAGCGCGCGGCCGTGCTGCATCTCTTCGGGCTCCCACTCGTTGTTGAGCCACGCCGACACCTCGGGATCGCCATTGAAGAACCTGCTCAGATTGCTCGTGTAAAGATCCGTACCGCTTTCGATAAACGAGGCGGCGCACAGCAGCAACAACAGGTCTTCATTGGCGACCGCGCGTTGACGGTCGATACGATTGAGATCGATGTCTTCGATGCGCCAGGGCATCACGTGAACAGCCTCGTTGTGCATAAAAGTTCACTCCGAAAACCGTAGCGCCTCGTGCGCGGGCTGAACCGCGCCTATCCCGGTTCGACCGCCGCCCTCGGCGCCTACAGTACCTTGCAACATTGAATTTTTATCTTCATCTTAGACGCTGCTCTGCAAATTCGCAGACAACACAGCAGAGACCATGCCGGATCGACGCAGTTCCGCCCAAACCTTGATTGATCGTGCGAATGCACAAAAGACTGTCTGCCGGATGATTCGAACACCTTGGCGAGCGCGAAACCGCAAGACAAAGCGGCATCGCACAGTCGCCTTACGCTTCCTTTCGACCGGCGCTCAGGCGATCGAAAAAATCCGAACACAAACCAACGACGACGAACACAACGAAGGTCTTACAATACGGCCAAGCCAACCTTCGCCCGCTTCAGGTGCGGCGCTCACAAAAACATCATGACACGAGACCCCCGCCTCACGCTTAACGCACGTCAACAGGAACTGCTGGAGTGGGTGCAACGCGACGGCTTCGTGACGGTCGACGATCTGGCCGCGCACTTCGACGTGACGCCGCAGACGATTCGCCGCGACGTCAACTGGCTCGCCGACATGAATCTGCTGCGCCGCTATCACGGCGGTGCGAGTCTGCCAACCAGTTCGGAGAACGTCTCGTACAGCGCGCGGCAGCGCATGTTTCATGACGAGAAGCGGCGCATCGCGGCGCTGGTCGCCACGCATATTCCCGATCAGGCGTCCCTCTTCATCAATCTCGGCACGACGACGGAAGAAGTCGCGCGCGCGCTGAACCGGCACCGCGGGCTGCGCGTGATCACGAATAACCTGAACGTCGCGAGCATGATGAGCGGCTACCCGGATTGCGAGGTGCTGGTGACGGGCGGGATCGTGCGTCCGTGGGACAAGGGTATCGTCGGCGAACTGACTATCGACTTCATTCGCCAGTTCAAGGTCGACTTCGCGATCATCGGCACGTCGAGCATCGAAACGGACGGCACGCTGCGCGATTTCGACACACGCGAGGTGCGCGTCGCGGAGGCGATCATCGAACATTCGCGCACCGTCTTCCTCGCCGCCGACCATTCGAAATTCGGCCGCCCGGCGCTCGTGCGCCAAGGCCATCTGAACCAGATCGACTCCCTCTTCACCGACGCCCCGCCGCCGCCCGACATGACGGAAACGCTCACTAACGCGGGCACCCAGGTCTATATTGCCGAGTGACCGTCGGCTGCGGCCTCACCGCTTTGCCTGAGGCAGGCCGGCGGTGTCGCAAGTCCGTTTCCGCCATGCTGCACCGCACGCAAAACCTCCAGTGAAATCAAGGATTTGCCGTGGCCAGTAGACCGCCTCTCACAGGCGGTGCTGTCAACGGGAAAATTTACGGGGGCCGATTTGGACTTCCGGCCGCCATTGACTACACTCCAGTTCCCCAACGTCCTTAAACGTCCCTGGACCGAGCGGAATGCATTGGACATGGGGTGAAGCAAGCACAACTTCAGGCCTGATCCACGGGTTCGCCGCCCGCGGGATCCTCCGTCTGCCGGCAGGGCCGCCGGCAAGGCGCAAAGGCCACCCGACTACGCTTGACATGGAGAGAAACGATGCTGAGTCCGCATGAATTCGCCACGTTGTTGCTCGTCAAGGACGCCCCTAACCAGGTCGATATGGAACGCGAAGAACTCGACGCACTGCTCGAACGGCAGCTCGTAGAGCTCGAAAGACTCGCGTCGGGCTTGCAACAATGGCGCATCACGGAATCGGGCGATACGGCTCTTCGCGCGATCAAGCGCTTTTCCTGACGGCAATCGAGCGAATCTAACGCGCTTGCCAGTCATATCACTGCGGCCGTCGGCGTGTTCGCAACGGACACGCGAGCATACGGACGCCTGGACGGTCACGCGGCTTGCCCGCCTGGCCGTCTTTATGTTTTCAGGCTTGGGCCGCCCATCGTTAAACGACGACGCGCCCGCGCGCCTCAGCCGCTGCGCAGCGTCGGATCGACGGCCGCGCGCCAGCTCAGCGCCTTCACGCGCTGCGCATTGAAGAACTCTACCCACTGACGGCGCGCCTGCGGGTCCGTGCTCGCTCCCTGCGCCGCGTAGCGCTGCGCCAGCGCCGTCTGGAACGCGCAGTAATCCGCCTTCGACAACCCGCCGCGCCGGTTAGCCACATAGGCGTCGAACAGCGTCACGTAGACCGATTGCGCGTCGCTGCCGTAGTCGGCCGGCTGGCTCCCGCACATCGCCTGCAGATCCGCGAACGACGGCGCGCCCAGCGTTCCGTTCAGGCTCGGCGTGCTGACGCATCCCGCCAGCACGACCGCGATCGACAGCGCCGCCGCGCCCGCCTTCCAGAGTCCACGCATGAAATTCACCTCGTATCGCCGCCATCCGGCTCGTTGCTGGAAGTATCGTCTGCGCGCGGAAAACGTGCCACCGGCGCGCAGAATCGCGCACCAATCCAAGGCAAGTCGAACTTTACTTTTTCGAATATGTTCATTAAAGTTTCGAAAACGAACATTACGACTTTACATCAACCCTACTATTTCCTCCGTCAGGGGCATTCCGGGTGACGCAAGACTCCATTTACGACCTGCTCGTCGTCGGCGGCGGGATCAACGGCGCGGGCATCGCGCGCGACGCAGCGGGCCGTGGCCTGTCCGTGCTGCTGTGCGAACAGGACGATCTGGCTGCGCATACGTCGTCGGCCAGCACCAAGCTGATTCACGGCGGCCTGCGCTATCTGGAATACCGCGAGTTTGGGCTCGTGCGCAAGGCGCTGCAGGAACGCGAGACGCTGCTGCGCGCCGCGCCGCACATCATGTGGCCGCTGCGCTTCGTGATGCCGCATATGCCCGATCTGCGGCCCGCCTGGCTGATCCGTGCCGGGCTCTTTCTCTACGATCACCTCGCGCGCCGCGAACTGCTGCCCGGCTCGCGCGGTATCGACATGCGCAAGCATCCGGCGGGCAAGCCGCTGATCGACTCGATCAAACGCGGCTTCGTCTATTCGGACGGCTGGGTCGACGACGCGCGTCTGGTCGTCCTGAACGCGCTCGACGCGCAAGAGCGTGGCGCGACCATTCTGACGCGCACGAAGCTCACCGGCGCGACGCGCGTGAATGGCGAATGGCACGCGCAACTGCTGCGCGCGGATGGCTCCACGCTGGCAGTGCGCGCGCGCGCAATCGCGAACGCCGCCGGCCCGTGGGTCGGCGAACTGCTGCGCGGCCCGCTCGCGCGTGAAGCGAACTACAGCGTGCGCCTCGTGAAAGGCAGCCACATCGTCACGCGCCGCCTGTTCGAGCACGATCACGCGTACATCTTCCAGAACCCGGACAAGCGCATCATTTTCGCGATCCCGTACGAGCGCGACTTCACGCTGATCGGCACGACGGACCTCGAATACAACGGCGATCCGTCGAAGGTCGCGATCGAACCGTCCGAAACACAGTACCTGTGCGACTCGATCAACCGTTACTTCAAGCAGCACATCACGCCGCGCGACGTGTACTGGACGTACTCCGGCGTGCGCCCGCTGCTGGAGGACGAGAACGCGGACAATCCGTCCGCCGTCACGCGTGACTACAAACTCGAACTCGACGCGCCGGCTGGCGAAGCACCGTTGCTGTCGGTGTTCGGCGGCAAGATCACGACGTTTCGCAAGCTCGCGGAAGAGGCCGTCGACGATCTCGCGCGCGTGTTGCAGCACGACAAGCCGACCTGGACGGCGGGCGCGCCGCTGCCGGGCGGCGATATCGCACATGCGGACTTCGAGCGCTTCGCGTCGCAATTCGCGCAGCAGCATGCATGGCTGCCGGCCGCGCTCGCGCGGCGCTATGCGCGGGCTTATGGCTCACGTGCCGAACGTGTGATCGGCGCGGCACGCTCGCTCGCCGACCTGGGTCAGCAGTTCGCGCCCGGGCTGTATGAAGCGGAACTGCGCTATCTGCGCGAAACCGAATGGGCGACGACGGCGCGCGACGTGCTGTGGCGCCGCTCGAAACTCGGCCTGCATGTCGAGCCCGGCACGCTCGAAAGCGTCACGCGCGACATCGACGCGTGGTTCGCCCGCGCGACCACGAAGCAGCACGCCTGACAGCCGCGCGCACGCGGGCATGCGGCAACGCGCGGCGATTCCGCCGCGCCGCCACGCGTGCAACAATCCGCGCAGGCACTTTATTTCGCGTGACCTGAGCGCGCCGCCGCGCCGGTCCGACAAAAAAACGCATGGAGAAGAGACGATGCAGGATCAGTACATCCTGGCGCTAGACCAGGGCACCACGAGTTCGCGCGCGATGCTGTTCGATCGCAAGGGCAATGTCGTCTCGGTCGCGCAGAAGGAGTTTCAGCAGATCTATCCGCATCCGGGCTGGGTCGAGCACGATCCGCAGGAAATCTGGGCGACGCAGGCGGGCGTCGCAGCCGAAGCCGTCACGCATGCCGGTCTGAACGGCACGTCGATTGCCGCGATCGGTATCACGAACCAGCGCGAGACGACGATCGTCTGGGATCGCGAAACGGGCCATCCGATCTACAACGCAATCGTCTGGCAGGACCGGCGCGCAGCCGACTTCTGCGACCAGCTGAAAGCGCAAGGTCTCGAACAGACATTCCGCGCGAAGACCGGCTTGCCGATCGATTCGTACTTCTCCGCAACCAAGATCCGCTGGATTCTGGACAACGTCGACGGCGCGCGGGAAAAGGCGCGGCAAGGCAAGCTCGCGTTCGGCACGGTCGACAGCTGGCTGGTGTGGAATTTCACCAAGCACGAGTTGCACATCACCGACGTGACCAACGCGTCGCGCACGATGCTCTTCAACATTCACACGCTGCAATGGGACGACGAACTGCTCGACGCGCTCGACATTCCGCGCAGCATGCTGCCGGAAGTGCGTCCGTCGTCGGAAGTGTATGGGCCGACCAAGACGACCGTGTTCGCGTCGAAGATTCCGCTTGCGGGCATCGCGGGCGACCAGCACGCCGCGCTGTTCGGCCAGATGTGCACGCGCTCGGGCATGGTGAAGAACACCTACGGCACCGGCTGCTTCCTCGTGATGAACACGGGCACGAAGCCGATCGAGTCGAAGAACAATCTCGTGACGACGATTGCCTGGCAGATCGGCGATCAGGTCAACTATGCGCTCGAAGGCAGCATCTTCATTGCGGGTGCTGTCGTGCAGTGGTTGCGCGATGGCCTCGGCATCATCCGCAGCGCGTCGGAAATCGAGGCGCTCGCGCGCGGCGTCGAGCATTGCGACGGCGTGTATCTCGTGCCCGCGTTCGCCGGGCTCGGCGCGCCGCACTGGAATGCGCGCGCTCGCGGCACGCTGTTCGGCGTCACGCGTGGCACGACGTCCGCGCACATTGCGCGCGCGGCGCTCGATTCGATCGCGTACCAATCCGTCGACGTGCTCAAGGCGATGGAAGCCGACTCGGGCATTCATATCGACGAACTGCGTGTGGATGGCGGCGCATGCGCGAACAATCTGTTGATGCAGTTTCAGGCCGACATACTTGGCGTGGATGCCGTGCGTCCGCAGGTCAGCGAAACGACGGCGCTCGGGGCCGCGTATCTCGCGGGGCTCGCGACGGGCTACTGGAAGGACATCGACGAATTGCAGAGCCAGTGGAAGCTGGAACACCGCTTTTCTCCGTCGATGCCGGCCGATCAGGCGAAGGCCTGTCTCGACGGCTGGCAGCGCGCGATTCGCGCAGCGAAGGCGTGGGCCGACACGCCTTGAGTTGCCGCACGTCCGTGCGTGGCGTCTCACGCGACCCATCCGGCGCGCCGGGCCGCAATGCACGTATCATGTCGCTTTCAGCCCGCTGCGGTGCTTGCGTCTTGCTCTAGCGGGCTGCGCTTTCGTTCCATTTTCCGCATGATCGATCATCTCATTTGCGACTGCGACGGCGTGCTCGTCGACAGCGAAGTCATCGCCGACCGCGTGATGCACGACACGCTCGCCGCCACTTTTCCCGCGCTCGATTTCCACGAGATCTGCAAGACCGCATTTGGTCAGCAGACTTCGCGGTTTCTGGAGAGCGTCGAAGCGGCATTCGATATCGGGTTGCCCGCTGATTTTTTGCAGACCGTCGAGGCCAATGTCGAAGCGGAGCTTGCATCGTCGTTGTCCGCCATCAGTGGCGTGCGTGATGCGTTGTTGCGCGTGTCGTTGCCTGCTGCTGTCGTGTCGAACAGCCGGATGACGCGTGTGAGCGCGTCCGTGCGGCGCGCCGGGTTGGCGGAAATTTTTGGACCGCGGGTGTTTAGCGCTGAGCAGGTCGCGCGGCCGAAGCCTTATCCCGATGTGTATCTGTTTGCTGCGGAGCAGTTAGGCGTCGAGCCGTCGCGGTGCATTGTGGTTGAAGACAGCGTCGCTGGGCTGAATGCGGCGCGCGCGGCTGGGATGATGACGATTGCGTTTGTTGGGGCTAGTCATATTCCTGATGGCTATGCCGATGTGCTGCGGAATATGGGGATCACGCGGATCATGCAGCATATGGAGGAGTTGCCTTCAATTGTTCAGGCGGGTTTGCGGGGGGAGTTTGGAGGCGTGCAGTCGTAGCGGGGGTTTTGTTGTCTGCGACGCCTGGGTGGTTTGCCTGTGTTTTCGCTGGCATCCGCGATGCGGTGTTTGCTGCGCAAGCTGCTTGTTTTCTTGGCCTTGACGCTGGCATCCGCGTTTTGTTAGCGTGCTTCAAGCGTCGCCCCTGTGCGGGGCGGCACCTACTTTTCTTTGCCGCCGCAAAGAAAAGTAGGCAAAAGAAAGCGGCTCACACCGCCAGCACGTGTTCCTATCCACGGGCCCCCAACGTCCCCATGCTTCACACAGCAGCATTTCTGTTCGCGTGCGCTGCCAACGCTTCGAATGAGCGCCTCACCCACTTCAAATGCCCGCACTAGGGCCAGCGGCAGCGAACGATTTGCGCCGCCCAGGTGGCAAACTGTGTGTAGGTTGTCGCGTCGTAAAGGGTAGCGCTCTTACAGCGTGGACGCGTGTGCTATCGGTCCGAAGTGAGGCGTGTGGAGTACTCGGGCCTACACATAGTTTGCCACCTAGGCGGCGGTGGAAAAGCTGGCGCGGCATGCTGGAATGCGGGAGCGTGAAGCGGGTGAGGCGCTAATTCAGAGCGCTGGCAACGGATGTGGGTCACGTGGTTGCCGTGTGAAGCGTAAGACCCTTTGGGGGCCCTCAGGCAAATACTAGAACTGGCGGTGTGAGCCGCTTTCTTTTGCCTACTTTTCTTTGCGGCGGCAAAGAAAAGTAGGTGCCGCCCCGCACAGGGGCGACGCCTGAAGCACGCTAACAAATCGCGGACGCCAGCAATAACACAAAGCAAACACCCCAGCGTCGCAGACATCAAAAAACATCAAACCTCTAAACATGCCTCCCGCGCAAAGACCATAGTGCGCCGAAACTCAACAAGCTCCGCGATAGTCAGCATAGGCATATCGTGCCGAGCGGCGAAACGCTCGACATCAGCCCCTCGCATCATCGTGCCATCGGCATTCATCAACTCGCACAAAACCCCAGCGGGCTTCAGCCCCGCCAAAGTGACCAGATCGACAGTCCCTTCCGTATGCCCGCGTCGCGCCAGCACGCCACCCGGCATCGCGCGCAGCGGATACACGTGACCCGGACGCACAATATCCGCAGGCTTCGCGCCATCGGCAATCGCGGCACGAATCGTCGTAAGCCGGTCAGCGGCAGACACCCCCGTCGACACACCTTCGCGCGCTTCGATCGATACCGTGAACGCCGTCGTGTTGCGACTCTCGTTATGAGCCGTCATCGGCGGCAATTCGAGCGCGCGCACCCTGTCGTCGGTCAGGCACAGACACACGATGCCACTGCACTCGCGGATAAACAGCGCCATCATCTCGACGCTCATGCGCTCCGCCGACATGATGAGATCGGCCTCGTTCTCTCGATCGTGATCGTCCTGAAGGACGACGGCACGGCCCTCGCGCAACGCGTCGAGCGCGGCGGCGATGCGCGGCGGAATGGCTTCGGTGGCAAGCAGGGGAAGATCGGCGGATGCGTCCTCAGCAACGACAGACGGCGCCGGCCAAACGAATGCAGCAGATGCAGATACTACGGACATGTGAAACGCTCCTCGCAAAAGTGTGGGCGAAAAACGTTTCAGGGCATTGCAAACAGACAAACGCGTCCCGTGAGCCGCAAGCGGCTGCCATGCAACAGATCGACAACGCATTCGCGCGCCGCTCGCAACGAGCAGCACGGCAGCGGCCATTCCGCATGGGACCGAACCAAAGCGCACACATGCGCCAACCCGGTCGACAGGAGACTCAGATGACTATCTGCACATCTTCTTCCATCCGGACTCTAACCGTCGGCTCTGGCCTCTCACCAGATCTGCTGACCCTGCAACTCAAACCACAACGCAGGCGCTCGCGGGCTCGCAGACTCGCGCTTCATGGAGCGCCGCCTGCATACCGCCGGTGGGGAATTTCGCCCCGCCCTGAAGACGTACTGATTACCGGATCGATCCGGCTCGCAGAGCATACAACAACCGCGCGTGGCGTGCAGCCCGCGCGTACCTCATGTTTCAGACTTCGGAATGCGCGTGCGCAAGCGGCACTTCGTGCGGCGTTTCTTGCGGCACATCCCAGCGCGGCGGCGTTTCCGCATTCACGGTCACGCGAAACGCGCGCGCTTCCGTGTCTCCGGGATTGCGCAGGCTGTGCGGCTGATCGGCGTCGAAAACGATCGAATCCCCCGTCGCCAGCAACTGGCGGCGATCATGCACGCTGACTTCGAGCGTGCCGACGCTGACGACGAGATTCACCGTCGTCCCCGGCGCGCGCCGCGTGCCAAGCTCGGTATGGAGCGGCGCGATGCGCAGTTCGTGAAACTCGGCGGTCGACGGCTCGGCATCGGGGTGCAGCGCACGCGTCCAGTACCGGCCATTCGATGTGACCACGCGCGCCGAGCGATCCGCAGGCAAATGCTCGAAGCCGTTCACGGCGTGCTGGCGCAGGAACGCCGCAACCGACACCTTCAGCGCCGCCGCAACCTTGCACAGCACCTTGATCGACGGCACGCTGCGCGCCGACTCGATCTGCGCAAGCATCGCGCGCGACACGCCCGACGCACGGGCCAACGCATCGAGCGACAACTGACGCTCCGCGCGCAGCCGCGCGAGGTTCACGCCGACACGATGTTCGAGTGCGTCGAAATCCGAGGAACGCGTATCGTCGTGGGCGTGGGCTGCGTCGTGACCTTCGGACGCGCGGTCGCGCACGAGCGCAAGCGGTGACTGCATGATGACCTCCAGAAGCCCCGCAACGATGCGGAGCAAGCACGAATGGAGGCAAGCCTAGCACCCGGTTTTCGCGCGCCCAACGAAGTTATCTTCACACTGTTATCACGATCGCAGAGGACCCTTATGCGCTGGCGTGCGATGCGTTCAGCACGCAGCGTCGCGCGTGGTTCGGCGCGCCGGCTGCAAAACCATCGGACGAAAAAATGCCCACGCATTGCTGCGTGGGCATCGACATACTCCAGCGCGCGGCCAGTTCGAACCACTCAAACCCGCTCGCGCACGTCCCGCGCGACGACAGCGGCGGGCGCGTCCATCCGCGCCGCAATCCATGTCAGCGCCAGCGCGGCCAGCGCAACGAGAGCGGCCACATACGGCAACGCGTCGAGCCCATAGCCGTGGCTGATCGCCAGCCCGCCGAGCCACGCGCCACCTGCATTGCCCACGTTGAACGCCCCGATGTTGAGCGTCGACGCGAGATTCGGCGCTGCCTTCGCCTTTTCGACGACGCGCATCTGCAACGGCGGCACGGTCGCGAACGCCGCAATACCCCAGATGAACACCGTGACGGCTGCCGCAATCTGCGAATGGCTGGTGTGCGCGAACACGGCCATCACCACGGCCAGCGCAATCAGAATCCCCATCAGCGACGGCATCAGCGACCGGTCCGCGAGCTTGCCGCCAATCGTATTGCCGACCGTGAGCCCGACACCGAACAGCACCAGAATCAGCGTGACGCCGTGCGGCGTGAAGCCGCTCACCTGCTCAAGAATCGGCGCGATGTAGGTGAACACGACGAACACGCCACCAAAGCCGAGCACCGTCATCATCAGCGCGGTCCACACTTGCGGGTCCTTCAGCACGCGCACTTCGTGGCCGAGACCGGCCGGCCCCGTGTCATGACGATTCGGCACGAGCGCCGTCACGCCCGCCAGCGACAGCACGCCGAACGCAGCAACGATCCAGAACGCGACGCGCCAGCCGAACATCTGGCCGATGAACGTGCCAAACGGCACGCCGAGCACATTGGCGAGCGTGAGGCCGGTGAACATCAGCGCGATCGCGCTCGCCCGCTTTTCCTGCGGCACCAGCGACGCGGCCACCACCGCGCCGATGCCAAAGAACGAGCCGTGCGCGAACGAGGTCACGACCCGCGCGATCATCAGCACCGAGTAGTCGGAGGCAATCGCGCACAACACGTTGCCGACGATGAACACGCCCATCAGCAGTTGCAACGCGAGCTTGCGCGGCATCTTGCTGGTGACGACGGCAAGCAGCGGCGCGCCAACGGCCACGCCGAGCGCATAGCCGCTGACGAGCAGACCGGCGGAAGGGAGCGAAACGGCAAGATCTCTCGCCACGTCGGGCAGCAAGCCCATGATGACGAACTCGGTCGTGCCGATGGCGAACGCGCTGATTGCGAGCGCAAGCAAGGGAATGGGCATGGAAAGCTCCAGACGACGATTCAGAAAGACGCGCGCCGGACATTGCGCGCCGCCGTCACGAACTCGATGACGACGGACGACGCCAGCGCGACGAACAGTTGCACTTCACCCGAAAGCGGTACATCGGCGCTTTGATACGCGACGCCGGCCTTCTCCAGCCGCGCGAGCAGCGCCTGCCACTGCGTGTCGTCGTCGAGACGGAACGCGATATGGTCGATGCGCGGCGTCACACGGCCCGAGTGACCCGGCAACGTCGAATCGACGAGGTGGATCACCGGGCGGCCGTCGGCATACAGCCAGTACCCACCGACGCCGAACGGCGGCCGTGTTCCCTCCTCCAGCCCGACGACATCGACGAAAAACCGTCGGGTGGCGTCAAGGTCAGCGGTGACGATCGTCGCGTGGTCGAGATGCATGATGCGGGCTCCGGGTAAACGCGGATGTCGCGTTTTCAGGATCGGATTGTCCGTGAAGGCCGGGTATTTGATAATTGGCGTACCATTTGAAGGATTTTCAAACGGTGTCGAATAATGACGGACAACCTCGGTGACATCCGGCTATTCGTCGAAGCGGCGCAGCAAGGCAGTCTGTCGGCGGCGGGCCGCAAGCTCGGCCTTACGCCCGCGGCGGCCAGCGCGCGCCTTGCAAAGCTCGAAGGCGGACTGAAGGCGCGCCTGTTCGAACGGACGACGCGGCAACTGCGTCTCACCGACGAAGGCCGTCTCTACCTGAACTGCTGCCAGCAGGCGCTGCGCGCGCTCGACGACGGCGAAGCCGCGCTTCAGGCCGGGCAGAACGCGGTGCGCGGCAAGGTGCGCATTTCCGCGACGTCGGATTTCGGGCGCAATCTGCTGATGCACTGGCTCGATGAGTTCAACCTGCTCTACCCGGACGTCACGTTCGCGCTGACGCTGTCCGATTCGCTCCAGAATCTGGTGCAGGAAGACATCGACCTCGCTATCCGCTTCGGCGTGCCGCAGGACAGTTCGCTCGTCGCGCGCTCGCTCGCGCCGAATCCGCGGGTGTTGTGCGCGTCGCCGGACTACATCGCGCGGCGCGGCGAGCCCAACGATCCGCTCGATCTGGCGCGCTTCGACTGCATCGTGCTCGGCACGGCGTCGGGGCCCGTCAACGAATGGCGCTTCACGCGCGGCGACGAAACCGTCACCTACACGATTCCGCTCGAATCGGCACGCGAAACCAATGACGGCGCCGTCGCCCGCGAATGGGCGCTGCGCGGCTACGGCATCGTGATCAAGTCGATGTGGGACGTCGAAGCCGATCTGAAAAGCGACGGCCTGCGCGTGCTGCTGCCCGAATGGCGTTATCCCGATGCGCCGCTGCACGCGCTCTATCACCGCAACCGCTTCATGGCGCCGCGCGTACGCGTGCTGCTCGATTTTCTCGCCGAGCGCTTCACCAGGGTGACAGGCGAGCTGGAAGCGCAGCTTGGCTTGCCGCCGCAGGGCAGCGCCCGAAAGACACCTGCGCGCACGCGCAAACCGTCCGCCAGTAAGGAAACGGACCTATAACGCCGCCCCGGCACGCCGCCAAAGCCCCACGCAGCAAAGGGCTATAATGTTGGACTACGCTGTAAAAACGCGTTTCGGGCGCTCCGGCCCGATCTTCCGCGCCACGGCGCGACGCGTTTTTTGTCTCTTCACCTTTTTATTGACGCCCCCAGGTTAACTACTGCGACCGGCGAACACTCGATGACCAAGAAAGTTTATGTAAAGACCTTTGGCTGCCAGATGAACGAGTACGACTCCGACAAGATGGTCGACGTACTCGGTGCGGCTGAAGGACTCGTCAAGACCGACACTCCCGAAGACGCCGACGTCATTCTGTTCAACACCTGCTCGGTGCGTGAAAAGGCGCAGGAGAAAGTCTTCTCCGATCTCGGCCGCGTGCGCGAACTGAAAGAAGCGAACCCGAATCTGCTGATCGGCGTGGGCGGTTGCGTGGCGAGCCAGGAAGGCGCGTCGATCGTCGCGCGTGCACCGTACGTGGACCTCGTGTTCGGCCCGCAAACCTTGCACCGTTTGCCGCAGATGATCGACCAGCGCCGCGCGAGCGGTCGTCCGCAGGTCGACATCACTTTCCCGGAAATCGAGAAGTTCGATCACCTGCCGCCGGCGCGCGTCGACGGTCCGAGCGCCTTCGTGTCGATCATGGAAGGCTGCAGCAAGTACTGCAGCTACTGCGTCGTGCCGTACACGCGCGGCGAGGAAGTGTCGCGTCCGCTCGACGACGTGCTGACGGAAATCGCCGGTCTCGCCGATCAGGGCGTGCGCGAAGTCACGCTGCTCGGTCAGAACGTGAACGCTTATCGCGGTGGGATGACAGCTGGCTCGACAGAGATCGCCGACTTCGCGACCTTGATCGAATACGTTGCGGAGATTCCGGGCATCGAACGGATTCGCTACACGACGTCGCATCCGAAGGAATTCACGCAGCGTCTGATCGACACCTACGCGAAGGTGCCCAAGCTCGTCAGCCATCTGCACTTGCCCGTGCAGCACGGCTCCGACCGCATCCTGATGGCGATGAAACGCGGCTACACCGTGCTCGAATACAAGTCGGTGATCCGCAAGCTGCGCGCGATCCGTCCGGACCTGTCGCTGTCGACGGACATGATCGTCGGCTTCCCCGGCGAGACGGAAGAAGACTTCGACAAGATGATGCAGCTCGTGCACGACATGAGCTACGACACGAGCTTCTCATTCATCTACAGCCCGCGTCCCGGCACGCCCGCCGCGAACCTGCACGACGACACGCCGCGCGAAGTGAAGCTGCGCCGTCTGCAGCATCTGCAGGCGACCATCGAGGAAAACGTGCAGCGTATCAGCCAGTCGATGGTCGGCAAGATCGAGCGCATTCTGGTCGAACGCCCCGCGCGCAAGGACCCGAACGAACTCGCGGGTCGCACCGAGAACAACCGCGTCGTGAATTTCCCGGCGCCGGTGGAATCGCACGCGCGCCTGATCGGCCAGATGATCGACGTGAAGATCGTGCATGCGTATCCGCATTCGCTGCGCGGCGAACTCGTGATGGTTCACGACACCGCGCCCGCCACTCATTAAGCTGTAGCGCACTGACAGGACCGAACTCAAGCCTTGAAGACCTCTCAGCAACATCTGGAATTCACTGCGCCGCGCGAAGACAATGCGCGGCTTGCCAACCTCTGCGGGCCGCTCGATGAAAACCTGCGGCAGATCGAGCAGGCGCTCGACGTCACGCTGCAACGACGCGGACACCGCATCAGCATTCGCGGGCGCGGCGCGAAAATCGCGCTCAATGCGCTCGAAAACTTCTACAACAGCGCGCGCGATCCGATCTCCGTCGACGACATCCAGCTGGCGCTCGTCGAAGCACGCCATCCGGGCAACAACGGACCCGCGGGCGGCAACGGCCAGACGGAAGCCGACGCGCGTTTTCGCGGCGACCCCGATCATCCGTTCGACGAACCGGCACATGAAGGCGTAGAGGACGAGGAAGAACTCGGTCCGAAGCTGTATACGCGCCGCGCCGATCTGCGCGGCCGCACGCCCGCGCAGCGCGAGTATCTGAAGCAGATCGTCTCGCACGACGTCACCTTCGGCGTCGGCCCGGCGGGTACGGGCAAGACCTATCTCGCAGTCGCGTGCGCAGTCGACGCACTCGAGCGCGATCAGGTGAAGCGCATCGTGCTGACGCGCCCCGCCGTCGAAGCGGGCGAGCGCCTGGGCTTCCTGCCTGGCGATCTCGCGCAGAAGGTCGATCCGTATCTGCGTCCGTTGTACGACGCGCTCTACGATCTGCTCGGCTTCGACAAGACAGCGAAGATGTTCGAGCGCCAGATGATCGAAATCGCGCCGCTCGCCTACATGCGCGGCCGCACGCTGAATCACGCGTTCATCATTCTCGACGAGGCGCAGAACACGACGCCCGAGCAGATGAAGATGTTCCTGACGCGTATCGGTTTCGGCTCGAAGGCGGTCGTGACGGGCGACACGACGCAGATCGACTTGCCGCGCGGCCACAAGAGCGGCCTGATCGAAGCGCAGCGTGTGCTCGAGGACGTGCGCGGCATCGCGCTCACGCGCTTCACGAGCGCGGACGTAGTGCGGCATCCGCTCGTCGCGCGTATCGTCGAGGCGTACGACGCGGCGTCGAAGAAAGAAGCGGCCGCCGCCGAAGCCGCCGCCGCAGCGAAGTAACGCGGACATGACCCGGACAAAGAACGACGCATGAGCCGCGCCCCGAAACTGTCGCTGAACCTGCAATTTCCCGCTGGAAAAGCGTGGCCCGAACACAAGGCGCTGTTGCCGAAGGCAACGGTCGCCGCGTGGATCAAGGCCGCGCTTTTCGCGGATGCCGAACTGACCGTGCGTTTCGTCGATGCCGACGAAGGCCGCACGCTGAACCGCACGTATCGCGGCAAGGACTACTCGACCAACGTGCTGACGTTCGCCTATGCGGAATCGGAAGACGATCCCGTCACGGGCGATCTGATCTTGTGCTGCCCTGTCGTCGAGAAGGAAGCGAACGAACAGGGCAAGCCACTCGAAGCGCACTACGCGCATCTGCTGGTCCACGGCACGCTGCACGCGCAAGGCTACGACCACGAAGACGAGGCCGAAGCCGAAGAAATGGAAGCGATCGAAACCGAGGTGCTCGGCAAGCTCGGCTTCCCCGACCCGTACGAATAAGGCTCGATGCCAGGAATAGTGAGCCGGCATCGCTGCCTTGTCGATCGCGGGCTCTGACCACCCAGTCAAGCAACCGATCGAATCACCGTGAGCCAACCTCTTTCATCACCGACGCCGCGTCAACCGTGCCCCGACTATCCGCCGTCGCTCGGCGAATCGCGGCTGTTGACGGACGATGAACTGCGCGCGTCGCTCGATTGCTCGTTGCGAGACTGGGATCGCAAGAGCGACTTGTGGCTGTTCGGTTACGGCTCGCTGATCTGGAATCCCGGTCTGCCGACGGTCGAGGCGTTGCGGTCGCGGGTGCATGGCTATCATCGCGGGCTGTATTTGTGGTCGCGGGTGAATCGCGGGACGCCGGAGCAGCCGGGGCTGGTGCTCGCGCTGGACCGTGGCGGATCGTGCAGTGGGATTGCGTTCAGGCTTGCCGCTGACGGCGCGATGCCGCATCTGGAAGCGCTCTGGCGACGTGAAATGGCGATGGGTTCGTATCGTCCGGCGTGGCTGCCTTGCGTGCTTGCCGATGGGCGGCGCGTCGATGCGCTTGCTTTTGTGATGCGGCGGGATGTCGCGTCTTATACAGGCAAGCTGTCTGATGACATTGTGAAAACCGTGCTTGGGTGTGCCTCTGGGCGATATGGGACGACGCTCGATTATGTGAGTCGTACTGTTGAGGCGCTGCGGGAAAGTGGAATGCCAGATCGGGCGCTCGAGGCGCTGTTGGAGAGGTGTCGGGGGTAGGTTTTTTTTGTCTGCGACACTATGGGTTATGGGGCTTGTCGCTGGCATCCGCGTGATGTTATTGGTTCGCTAGCGTTGCCCCTGTGCGGGGCGGCACCTACTTTTCTTTGCCGCCGCAAAGAAAAGTAGGCAAAAGAAAGCGGCTAACACCGCCTATCCTTGTTCCTGCCTGAGGGCCCCCAAAGGTTCTTACGCTTCAAACGGCAACGCCTTGGTTCGCGCTCGTTGCCAACGTTCTCCCTGTACGCCTCACCCATTTCACGTGTCCGCGTCGAGGCACACCGCGCCAGACCGTCCGCCGCCGCCCAGGTGGCAAACTGTGTGCAGGCTTTCGCGCCATACGCGCATCACTCCGGACGGAAAAGCAAGGTCGGTGTCTCTTGTAAGAGCGCCGACCTTTTCGGCACTACAACCTACACACAGTTTGCCACCTGGGCGGCAGAGACCGTTCGCTGCCGCCAGCCCCGCATACGGGTGCCTGAAGCGGGTGAGACTTCTATTTAAAGCGTTGGCAACGAGCGCCAATGGAGACGTTGCCGTGTGAAGCATAAGACCGGTTGGGGGCCCTCAGGCAAACATAAGGACTGGCGGTGTGAGCCGCTTTCTTTTGCCTACTTTTCTTTGCGGCGGCAAAGAAAAGTAGGTGCCGCCCCGCACAGGGGCAACGCTTGCAGACCAAAGACACAACGCGGATGCCAGCGACAAGCCCCAAACCCCATAGCGTCGCAGACAAAAAAAACCTAATTTTGACCACACGCCCCCCAACCCCCAGATATCAGTTAGGATAAAACGAGCGTTTTCCGCCGAAAACCGTCGGAACCGACGGCATCCCCCCGGAAAACCGCCCTGCACCGCGCGGTGCGCCAGGACACGGTCCTGCCACGCACGTGGTGTATCCTTAACACTCTGCAACAGCGCGCCCAGCTTTCCGGGCGCACCACCATGAACGATTCGTATCCCAGTCGACGCCATACCAGCGACAAACCCCAGGAAAAGCGCTCCCTCCTCGAGCGATTGACCGACTTCATCTCGCCCGAGCCCGATTCTCGCGGCGAACTTCTCGAAATCCTGCAAGACGCGCACGAACGCAATCTGATCGACGCAGATTCGCTGTCGATGATCGAAGGCGTGTTCCAGGTTTCCGAGCTCTGCGCGCGCGACATCATGATCCCCCGCTCGCAAATGGACGCGATCAACATCGCGGACGCCCCCGACGAATTCATTCCGTACATGCTGGAAAAGGCGCACTCGCGCTATCCCGTGTACGAAGGCAATCGCGACAACGTGATCGGCGTGCTGCTCGCCAAAGATCTGCTGCGCTATTACGCCCAGGATGAAGCGGACGTGCGCGGCATGCTGCGCCCCGCCGTGTTCATCCCCGAATCGAAGCGCCTGAACGTGCTGCTGCACGACTTCCGCGTCAACCGCAATCACATCGCGATCGTCGTCGACGAATACGGCGGCGTCGCAGGCCTGATCACCATCGAAGACGTGCTCGAGCAGATCGTCGGCGATATCGAGGACGAATACGATTTCGACGAGGAAAGCGGCAACATCATCGCATCGCCGGATGGACGCTACCGCGTGCGCGCGCTGACCGAAATCGAGCAGTTCAACGAAGAGTTCGGCACGCACTACTCCGACGAGGAAGTCGACACGATCGGCGGCCTCGTCACGCACCATTTCGGACGCGTGCCGCATCGCGGCGAGAAAGTGAAGCTCGACGACCTGATCTTCGAAGTGCTGCGCGCCGACGCGCGCCAGATCCACATGCTGCTCGTGCGCCGCGATCCGCTCGCTGGGCAGCGCGAACGCGACGTCCAGCACGTGCAAACCTGATTCCCCCGTTTCCCTGAAGCCGACCACGCAACAATGGCCGACCCGATCACTTCCCGTCTGCGCCGCGGCGTGACGCCCGACGCAGCCGATGCAAACATCGGGCGTGCCCGGACGTTGCCGTGGTGGCATTACCTCGCCGCCGCAGCCGCCGGCGCGCTCAACACGCTATCCTTCGCGCCCACGCCGCACGGCGGCTGGCTCGAACTGGCGATCTTCGTTTTCTTCTTCGCGTGGCTCACGCGCACCACCGGCTGGAAAAGCGCGGCCCTCACCGGCTTCGCGTTCGGCTTCGGCAACTACGTGTCGGGCGTGTGGTGGCTGTACGTGAGCATGCACTTCTACGGCGGCATGCCGGCGCCCCTCGCGGGCACGGCACTCGTGCTGTTCTCGCTGTATCTCGCCGTCTATCCGGCGCTCGCAGCCGGCGTCTGGTCGTTTTGCGCAGGACACGCGCGCAACGGCAAACTCGTCGACGATCAGCCGTTTTCGCCCACCTTGCACGGCGCCTTTGCGTTCGCGAGCGCGTGGGCGATCGGCGAATGGCTGCGCGGCACGGTGTTCACCGGCTTTCCGTGGCTCGCGAGCGGTTACGCGCAGGTCGATGGGCCGTTCGCCGGATTCGCGCCGATCGTCGGCGTGTACGGCGTCGGCTGGGTGCTGGCGTTGGCCGCCGCGCTGATCGCGCAGGCCGTGCTGCGTTCGCTCGCGACGAAAAACGGCAATGCACCTGCTGCGCCGCGAACCGCACGCGTGGCGGTGCCCGCCGTCATCGCCGTCGCGCTAATCGCAGCGGGCCTCATGCTGCCGCTCGTGTCGTGGACGACGCCCGCCAACGCGACGCTGACCGTGCGGCTCCTGCAAGGCAACGTGAAGCAGGACATGAAGTTCGAAGAATCGGGCGTGAAAGCGGCCATCGACGAATATCAGCGGATGATCACAGCCAAACCCGCCGATCTGATCGTCACGCCGGAAACGGCCATTCCCGTGCTCGCGCAGGCGATCCCCGAGTCGTTTGCGCTTGCCGTGCGCAATTTCGCGGATTCGACGCATTCGTCGATTCTGTTCGGCGCAGTCGGCGGCACGATCACGCCCGAAGGACGCGTCGTCGATTACACGAACAGCCTGTTCGGCATCACGCCGGGCCAGAAGGGCGTGTATCGCTACGACAAGCATCATCTCGTGCCATTCGGCGAGTTCGTACCGTGGGGCTTCCGCTGGTTCGTGAATCTGATGAACATTCCGCTCGGCGATTTCGCGCGCGGCGCGCCCGTGCAGAAACCGTTCGTGGTGCACAACCAGCCGGTCGCCGTCGATATCTGCTACGAAGACATCTTCGGCGAGGAAATCGCACGCACGGTGCGCGAGAGCGACGTGCCGGCGGGCGTGCTCGTCAACTCGACGAATCTCGCGTGGTTCGGCAACACGATCGCGCTCGATCAACATCTGCAGATCGCGCGCATGCGCTCGCTCGAAACGGGCCGCCCGATGCTGCGCGCGACGAACACGGGCGCGACGGCCGCGATCGACGCGCACGGCAACGTCGTCGCGCGTCTGCCCACGTTCACGCAAGGGTCGATCGAAACGACCGTTCAAGGCACAGCGGGCTTCACGCCGTACGTGACGAGCGGCAACAACACGGTGCTTGCCGTTTCGCTGCTGTTCCTCGCGTTTGGTTTCGCGTTCGGTCCGGGCCGCCTGAAAAAGAACGACAACGCAAACCGCAGCAACAACACCTAAGATCAAGAACGACGGGCGGCGCAACGCAAAACGCACGCTAATGCACCACAACGCGCCCTCGTCGAACCACCAGGCCCCAGAAAGTCTCAAGCCTCCGGCAATCCGGTAAAATTCAGGGTTTCACAGCACTGGGCCGCGCAACCGGCCGGCTATGGAGCGGACGGCCAGCACGGCCGGCACGCCCCCAAGGCCGCACGGCATCCGCGTCCTGCCTGAAAGGCACCCTTCAAGGCACTTCATGCTCACGTTTCAGCAAATCATCCTGACGCTGCAATCCTATTGGGACAAGCAGGGTTGCGCGCTGCTCCAGCCGATCGACATGGAAGTCGGCGCGGGCACTTCCCACGTCCACACGTTCCTGCGCGCGGTCGGCCCCGAGCCGTGGCGGGCAGCGTATGTCCAGCCGTCGCGCCGCCCGAAGGACGGCCGCTACGGCGAGAACCCGAACCGTCTCCAGCACTACTACCAGTACCAGGTCGTGCTGAAGCCCGCGCCGGAAAACATCCTCGACCTGTACCTCGGCTCGCTCGAAGCACTCGGCTTCGATCTGAAGCAGAACGACGTGCGCTTCGTCGAGGACGACTGGGAAAACCCGACGCTCGGCGCGTGGGGCCTCGGCTGGGAAGTGTGGTTGAACGGCATGGAAGTAACGCAGTTCACGTACTTCCAGCAGGTGGGCGGTCTGGATTGCAAGCCGGTGCTCGGCGAAATCACGTACGGTCTCGAACGTCTCGCGATGTATCTGCAGAAGGTCGAGAACGTCTATGACCTCATCTGGACCGAGTGGGAAGAACAAGGCCCGAACGGTCCGGAAATGCGCCGCCTCACGTATGGCGACGTGTATCACCAGAACGAAGTCGAACAGTCGACGTACAACTTCGAGCACGCCAACACCGATCTGCTGTTCACGTTCTTCAACAGCTACGAAGCCGAAGCGAAGAAGATGATCGAAGTGCCGCTCGCGCTGCCCGCTTACGAACTCGTATTGAAGGCCGCGCACACATTCAATCTGCTCGACGCGCGCGGCGCGATCTCCGTGACGGAGCGCGCGGCGTATATCGGCCGCATTCGCGCGCTGTCGCGCCTCGTCGCGCAGGCTTATTACGACTCGCGCGAAAAGCTCGGCTTCCCGATGCTCGGCAATCCCGTGCACGGCGTGCCCGGCCTCACCACCGACGAACAGGACGCCGCGATGCCCACGTGGGTGCCGCCGCTCAAAGTCGAACGCAAGATCGATCAGGACTGACGAGACCAAGAAGACATGACGCAATCCCATCAAGCCACCCTGCTCGTCGAACTGCTGACCGAGGAACTGCCGCCCAAAGCGCTCGCGCGCCTGGGCGATGCGTTCGCGGAAGGCATCGCGCAACGTCTCGCCGCGCGTGATCTGATCGAAGGTGAATTGCAGTTCGAGCGTTACGCCACGCCGCGCCGCCTCGCCGTCACCATCAAGAACGTGCGCAGCGTCGCGCCGGAAAAACATGTGCGCGAAAAAGTGCTGCCCGTTTCCGTCGCGCTCGATGCGAACGGCCAGCCCACGCCGCCGCTCGCGAAGAAGCTCGCGGCGCTCGGCTTCCCCGATTTCTCGGTGAACGATCTCGAACGCGCAAACGACGGCAAGGCGGAAGCCTTCTTCCTGCGCTACGCAGCGCCCGGCGCGACGCTCGCCGAAGGCCTGCAGACGGCGCTCGACGAAACGCTCGCCAAACTGCCTATTCCGAAGGTCATGACGTATCAGCGCCCGGACGGCTCGAACGTGCAGTTCGTGCGCCCGGTGCATCGTCTGACGGTGCTGCATGACAAGGAAGTCGTGCCCGTCACCGCGTTTGGCATCGATGCCGACGACACCACGCTCGGCCATCGCTTCCTGTCCGAAGGTTTCGTGCAGATCCAGCATGCGGATCATTACGCTGAGACGCTGATGCATCGCGGCCACGTCGTGCCGAATTTTTCGGACCGCAAGGAAACGATCCGCACGCATCTGCTCGCGCAGGCAAACGGCGATGAGGTCGTGATGCCCGAGTCGCTGCTCGACGAAGTGACGTCGCTGGTCGAATGGCCCGTCGTCTACGCATGCACGTTCGAGGACGAGTTCCTGCAAGTGCCGCAGGAATGCCTGATCCTCACGATGCAGACGAACCAGAAATACTTCGCGCTCACCGACGCGAACGGCAAGCTGCGCTCGCGCTTTCTGATCGTGTCGAACATCGAGACGAAGACACCCGCCGAAATCGTCGAAGGCAATGAGCGTGTGGTGCGCCCGCGCCTCGCCGACGCGAAGTTCTTCTTCGAGCACGACAAGAAGAAGCCGCTTGCGAACCGCGTGCCGCAACTCGCGAACGTCGTGTATCACAACAAGCTCGGTTCGGCGCTGCAACGCGTCGAACGCGTCGAATCACTGGCGGGCGCGATCGCGCAGATGATCGGCGCAGACGTCGCGCTCGCGAAGCGCGGTGCGCATCTCGCGAAGGCTGACTTGCTGACCGACATGGTCGGCGAATTCCCCGAGCTGCAAGGCACGATGGGCACGTATTACGCGCGCCACGACGGCGAGCCGGAAGAAGTCGCGCTCGCGTGCTCGGAACATTATCAGCCGCGCTTCTCCGGCGACGCGTTGCCGTCGACGGTCACAGGCACGATCGTCGCGCTCGCGGACAAGCTCGAAACGCTGGTCGGCATCTGGGGCATCGGCCTGCAACCGACGGGCGAAAAAGACCCGTTCGCGCTGCGTCGTCATGCGCTCGGCGTGCTGCGTATTCTTGTCGAGAAGCAACTGCCGATCGACCTCGTCGAACTGCTGCGCGTCACGTACGCGCAGTTCGCGAACGTGCCGAACGTCGCCGATTCGACGCAAGCGATCTACGAATTCTGCATCGACCGTCTGCGCGGCCAGTTGCGCGAACGCGGCTATTCGGCGGGTGAAGTGGACGCCGTGCTCGCGCTGAACCCGACGCGCTTCGACGATATCGTCGCGCGTCTGGATGCCGTGCGCGAATTCGCGGCGCTCGCGGAAGCGGCATCGCTCGCAGCGGCGAACAAGCGTATCTCGAACATCCTGAAGAAATCGGAAGGCGCGAACGCAGACGGCGTGCAGGTGACGCTGCTGGTCGAAGCAGCCGAAAAGGCACTGCATGCGCAGCTCGAACAGGTTGCGCCGCGCGTGCAGTCGCAACTGGCCGAACGTCAGTACACGGGCGCGCTGTCGGCGCTCGCCGCGCTGCGCGAACCCGTCGACACGTTCTTCAACGACGTGATGGTCAACGCCGAAGACCCGGCGCTGCGCGCGAACCGCCTTGCGCTGCTCGGCGCGCTCCATCAACAGATGAACTGCGTCGCGGACATTTCGCGTCTGGCAGCCTGAGCGACGCATCATGGGGACCGCAAAGAAACTGGTAGTGCTCGATCGGGACGGCGTGATCAACGCCGACTCGGACGCGTTCATCAAATCACCCGACGAGTGGGTCGCGCTGCCCGGCAGTCTCGAAGCAATCGCGCGGCTCAATCAGGCTGGCTATCGCGTGGCGATTGCGACGAATCAGTCGGGCATCGGCCGCGGACTGTTCGACATGGACGCGCTCAACGCGATGCATCTGAAGATGCATCGCGCGGCGGCTGCCGTCGGTGGGCGCATCGACGCCGTGTTCTTCTGCCCGCACACGGCCGACGACCACTGCGAATGCCGCAAGCCGAAACCCGGCATGCTGAAGATGATCGCGGAGCGCTTCGAGATCGAACCGGAAGAGACGCCTTGCGTCGGCGATTCGCTGCGCGATCTGCAGGCAGGCGCCGCACTCGGCTTCATCCCGCACCTCGTGCTGACGGGCAAGGGCAAGAAGACGCTCGAGGCAGGCGGCCTGCCCGAAGGCACAATCGTGCATAACGATCTGCGCGCGTTCGCACTCGACTTTCTCGCCGAAGAACAAGAATGATGCGTGCGTAGCACGCCCTCACTTCACTGACCACGCCGATGCGCTTCATCCGCTCGCTGTTGCTGCTGATCTTTTTTGCGGTCTTCACGATTCCCTACGCGACCGCGTGCTTCATCGCGTTTCCGTTCATGCGCGCCGATAACCGCTACTGGATGGCGGTCGGCTGGTGCCGCACGACGCTTGCTGTCGTGCGATGGCTGAACAACATCCGCTACGAAATTCGCGGCATGGACAACCTGCCGAACGGCCCCGCCGTGCTGCTGTCGAAACATCAGTCCGCCTGGGAGACGCTGGCGTTTCCCGCGTTGATGCCGCGGCCGCTCTGCTACGTGTTCAAGCGCGAGCTGTTGTATGTGCCGTTCTTCGGCTGGGCGCTCGGCATGCTGAAGATGATTCACATCGACCGCAAGGAAGGCAAGAACGCGTTTGCATCGGTGACGCGGCAGGGCGCGCGACGCATGTCCGAAGGCGCGTGGGTCATCATGTTCCCGGAAGGCACGCGCACGCCGACGGGCAGGCAGGGCAAGTACAAGACGGGTGGCGCGCGCTTCGCGGTTGCGACGGGCGCGGCTGTCGTGCCCATCGCGCACAATGCGGGACGCGTGTGGCCGCGCAACTCGTTTATGAAATATCCGGGTATAGTCACAGTGTCGATCGGTAAACCGATCGACACCACCGGGCTCACGCCCGACGAAGTGAACACGCGCGTTGAAACGTGGATCGAGGCCGAGATGCGTCGTATCGATCCGGCCGCATATGGCGACGAGCAGAACACGCCCGCCGCCGCCCGTATCTGACGCGCCACGCTGCGATGCGCTCATGAGCGCATCGCAGCGTATCAGCGCGAAGTGAGTCCGATGCAGAAGTCTTCCAAGCCGCAGCCTGCTGCGGCGCTCGATAGCCGGCAACTCGATCTGCCGCTCTTCGACGAGCCGGGCAAATCTGCCGCGCCGCCGCAGCCCAAGTCCGCTGCTCCCCTTGCTCCCGATGGCTCGAAACTGCGCAGCGTCACGCTCGGCGCGCGCACGTTGCATTACGGGTTGAAACGTTCGTCGCGGCGCTCGATCGGGTTTGCAATCGACAGCACGGGGCTGACCATCACCGCGCCGCGGTGGGTCACGCTCGCGGATATCGAAACGGCGATTGCCGAAAAGCAGCGCTGGATTTTTACCAAACTCACTGAGTGGCAGACACGCACCGAACAGCGCGTGATGCCGCGGATCGACTGGAAGGATGGCGCTGAGTTGCCTTATCTCGGGCAGACCGTGCGTGTGACGCTCGAGACGGCGAATGGGCTGCTTGCGTACGATGCTGCGCGGAATGTGCTCGCGTTGCCGCTGCCGGCGCAGGCGGATCCGCAACAGATCAAGGATCGTGTGCAGGGGTGGCTGCAGAACGAGGCAAAGCGGATTTTTGGTGAACGTCTTGTCGTGTATGCCGAGAAGCTCGGGGTGTCGTATCGGGCTTATGCGCTTTCTTCTGCTGCGACGCGGTGGGGTAGCTGCTCTAGCGATGGGAAGATTCGCCTTAACTGGCGGTTGATTCACTTTCCTTTATCCGTTATTGACTACGTCGTCGCGCATGAGCTCGCGCATTTGCGCGAGATGAACCATAGTCCAAAGTTCTGGCAGACGGTGGAGTCGATTTTTCCGGAATTTCGTGAGGCGAGGCAGACGTTGAAGCATCATCCGCCGGAGTTGTTGCCGACGCTGTGATCTGGTTTTTGGTTTTTTTGTTTTTGTCTGCGACGCTGGATGGTTCGCCTGGCTTACTGCTGGCATCCGCGTTTTATTAGCGCGCTTCAAGCGTTGCCCCTGTGCGGGGCGGCACCTGCTTTCGGTTGTCAGCGACGCTGGATGGTTCGCCTGGCTTACTGCTGGCATCCGCGTTTTGTTATTGGTCCGCTAGCGTTGCCCCTGTGCGGGGCGGCACCTACTTTTCTTTGCCGCCGCAAAGAAAAGTAGGCAAAAGAAAGCGGCTCACACCGCCAGCCCATGTTCTTATCCACGGGCCCCCAACGTCCCCATCCTTCACGTGGCAGTGCCCTGATCCGTGCTCGTTGCCAACGCTTCGAACAATCGCATCACCCGCTTCACTCGCCCATGCAACGGCAAGCGGCAGCGAATGGTATGTGCCGCCCAGGTGGCAAACTGTGTGTAGGTTGTCGCGTCGTGTAGCCTGGCGCTCTTACAGGGTGGGGCGCTTGCGCCATCGGTCCGGAGTGAGGCGTGAGAGGCACTACGGCCTACACACAGTTTGCCACCTGGGCGGCGGTGGACGGTCTGGCTCGGCGTGCTGTAGTGCGGGAGCGTGAAGCGGGTGAGGCGCACTGCAAGCGCGCTGGCAACGAACGTGGGTCACATGATTGCCGTGTGAAGCGTAAGACCCTGTGGGGGCCCTCAGGCAGGAACAAGAACTGGCCGTGTGAGCCGCTTTCTTTTGCCTACTTTTCTTTGCGGCGGCAAAGAAAAGTAGGTGCCGCCCCGCACAGGGGCAACGCTTGCGAACCAATAACATCGCGCGGATGCCAGCGACAAACCCCAAAAATCCAAAGCGTCGCAGACAACAAAAACCGTTAAGACTTCCGCTGAATAAACTCGATCTTATACCCGTCAGGGTCAGTCACGAACGCTATAACCGTCGTCCCATGCTTCATGGGCCCAGCCTCCCGCACGACCGTCCCGCCCTGCTCCTTGATCTTGGCGCACGCGGCATACGCGTCATCCACCTCAACCGCCAGGTGCCCAAACGCATCACCCAGATCGTACGACTCAGTATCCCAATTGTGAGTCAACTCGATAACCGTGCCATCTTTCTCGTCTTCGTACCCAACGAACGCAAGCGTAAACTTGCCCTCAGGATAATCATTGCGACGCAGCACTTTCATACCGAGCAACTCGGTGTAGAACTTGATCGAGCGGTCGAGATTGCCGACTCGAAGCATGGTGTGGAGAAGGCGCATTGTGCACTCCAGTATCGTGTAGGGATGTCGAGGGCGTAAATGTACAGAAAAACAGAAAATGCCGCGCGCCCCATAGGCAAAACTTTAGAACAGATGCCGCAGCCCTGCCATCAGCCCAATCTGCGTCCCCTTCTGCGCCAGTCCGACACCATTCACACCCTGCAATTGCGCGCCAATCAGATCTCCGCGATACAACGAGTAATCACCTTCCACATAGACATCCGTGCGCTTCGACAAACTGTAGTCGGCAACGAGCTGATACTGCCACGCAGAACCATCCTGCGCCGGCGTCTTGCCGTCCTGCAATGTCCGCCATACATTCGCCGCGAAATGCCAGGCAGCGCCCACCTGCTGGGTGATACCGCCCATGATCATCCGACGCCGTGAAAAGTCGGTGTACTTGAGCGCAGCAAGCACGGGCGCCGTGAACGGACCGTTGGCGAAATTCGAGAACCCCGCATCGTTCTGATTGACGATGTAGCCGAGTGCAAAGCGCGTCTGGTTCCATGTGTACGACGCGCCGAACGTCCAGGCCTTCGCCGTGCTGCCATTGACGGAATCGCGCGACTCTTCGTACGCGCCGCCCATGTTCACTGGACCGCCACTAGGCGCGTATGCGACGGCTGCGCCGAACTGCGAGCCATACGACTGGTGCCCGGCAACGCCGCCGAACGCATATCCGACCGACAACAACACGTCATGCGCGCGCGCCTGATACTGCACCTGATTGCTCGTCCAGATGCCGCCCGACATCGTCACTTCCGGCTGGAAGCTGAAGTCGTAAGGGATCCACGGGTTGCTGCCATAACCGCCAATCGTGATGCCTTCGATCAGCACGTTCGGCATTCGCCCAAAGATCAGCTTGCCGTACGACGTCGACTGCACGCCGACTTGCGCTTCGTTGAAAAACGGCAGCGTCGGATCGCTTTGTCCACTGTTGATGTAGATACGGTTTTCGAGCTTGAAGAAGGTCGACCAGCCGCCGCCCAGGTCCTCGACGCCGCGCAAGCCCCAGCGGCTCTCGGACATGCCGCCGTTGCCGAGGCCGACGCTCGAGTCACCGTTCTTGTTCACGTGCGTCATATACCGGACGCTTTCGTCGACAATGCCGTACAAGGTGACGCTCGATTGCGCATGCGCGGTCGCGCACGTCAACGCGGGCGAAAGCGCCGCCCACGCGCAGAACCTCAGTCTCTTGCTCCCCTTCGTCATACCGTCTCCTGATCCATCCTGCATGCTTTAGTGCGTGGAATGTCTTAAAGCGGTGCGGCGTCGCTGGCGCGCAAATGGGCAAACGCAAGCAAGCGTAAGATTAATCTGTATGAAGAGACGGGAAGATAAAAGAAAGCCCGCGTGTTGCGGGCTGTCTACACTGGCCTTTGCGAATGCAACGAGTAGTTGAGAATTTTCTCGCTGCGGCTACGGATATCTGGGCTACTTCGGCGAAGCCGCCGATACGGCCTGTGCGACGGACACATACTCTGCGACGGGCACGTCCTCCGCGCGGCGTTGCAGATCGAAACCGAGCGCTTCGAAGTCGACGGTATCGCGATACGCGGACAGCGTATTGCGCAGCATCTTGCGACGCTGCGAAAACGCCGCCGTGACGAGTTCACCGAGCGTGGTTTGATCGACGGTAGGCAGTTCGTGCGGCGCGTACGGAATCATGCGGACGATTGCGGAATCGACTTTGGGCGGCGGCTGAAACGATTCGGGCGGCACGTCGAGCAATTTGTCGATCACATAGCGATACTGCAACATCACCGAGAGCCGGCTGAACGCCTTGGTGCCCGGTTCAGCAACCATCCGCTCGACCACTTCGTTCTGCAGCATGAAATGCTGATCGATGACGCGGTCCGCGAAGGTGGCGAGATGAAACAGCAGCGGGCTCGAAATGTTGTACGGCAAATTGCCGACGATGCGCAGCGACGGCTTGTCACCCTCCGCCGCGAGCGAGCCGAAGTCGAACGCGAGCGCGTCGCCTTCATGCAATTCGAGTAGCTCGCCGAACTTCTTCTTCAAACGACCGATCAGGTCGCGATCCAGTTCGACGGCGTGCAGCGGTGCTTCGGGCGTCGCGAGGCGCCCGATCAGCGGTTCCGTCAGCGCGCCCAGCCCCGGCCCGATTTCGACCATGCGTTCGCCGCGTTGCGGACGGATCACGTCGACAATCGAATCGATGATGCCCAGGTCGACCAGAAAATTCTGTCCGAAGCGCTTGCGCGCAAAGTGGCCCTGGTGCTGTCTGCTTGAACTGTTGGACATCGATAGAAGCTACAAAAAAATCATGCGGCGCGACGGTTGCGCGCCATGGAAACTGCGGTGTCGATTGCGGCGATCAGGCTGCCCGCATCCGCGCGGCCGGTGCCGGCGAGATCGAGCGCCGTGCCGTGATCGACAGACGTGCGGATGATCGGCAAGCCGAGCGTCACATTGATGCCTTCGCCGAACGTCGCATATTTCAGAACGGGCAGGCCCTGATCGTGGAACATCGCGAGCACGCAATCGGCTTCGTTCAGATAGCGCGGCTGGAACAGCGTGTCGGCGGGATACGGGCCGCGCGCATCGATGCCCTGCCCGTTCGCCAGTTTCAGCGCCGGCGAGATCACGTCGATTTCTTCGCGGCCGAGATAGCCGTTTTCGCCCGCATGCGGATTCAGCCCGGTGACGAGAATACGCGGCGCGGGCAGGCCGAAATGGTGCCGCAGGTCGTGGTCGATGATACGCAGCGTGTCGACGAGGCCGTCGACCGTCAACGCCGCCGACACATCCTTCAGCGGCAGATGCGTCGTGGCAAGCGCGACGCGCAGCGGCCTTGCGCCCGTGCCCGCCAGCATCATCACGACGCGCGGCGTGTTGGTGCGCCCCGCCAGATATTCGGTGTGGCCGGTGAAAGGCACGCCGGCATCGTTGATCGTGCTCTTTTGCAGCGGCGCGGTGACGATGGCGTCGAAGGTGCCTGCGAGCGCGCCGTCGATTGCGGCATCGAGCAGGCCCAGCACATAAGGGCCATTCTTCGCGTCGAGCTTGCCGGCCTGCACGGGTGCGGCGAGCGGGTGATGCTGCGTGACGATGCTGCGACCCTGCTGCACTGTCCAGTCGATCCCGACCGCCTTCGCGCGTTCGGTCATCAGGCCGCTGTCACCGAGCACCGTGAAATGCGCGCCGGGCCAGTGCGCGCTCGCAGCAGCGAGCGCCTGTGCCGTCAGTTCAGGACCGACGCCAGCCGGCTCGCCCGTGGTGATCGCGATGTTCAGCGGTGCGTTCGAGGGCTGGGCAGCGGTCATGACGATTCCAGAGTTATTGCGCGGAGGTACCGGTGATCGGGGTTGCCTTGTAATCGACATACGCGGTGTCGCGCAGTTCGCGCAGCCAGTCGGCGTAGGCCTGTTCCGCCTTGCGCTGGCCGATGGCCTGGCGCGCGAGGTCCATCTGTTGCGAGACCGATCCTTCTGCTTCGCGGCGGCCGAGCACCTGGATCAGGTGATAGCCGTATTCGCTTCGCACCGGCTGGCTGATCTGATTGTCCTGCAGCGCGTTCATTGCGCGCTCGAACTCGGGTACCGTTTCGCCCGGGCTGATCCACCCGAGATCGCCGCCTTGCGACGCCGACCCGTCCTGCGAATAGGTGCGCGCAAACTTGTCGAAATCGCCTTGACCGGTTTCGATTTCCTGACGGATTTCGAGCAGCTTCTGGCGCGCCTGCGGCTCCGACATACCGTCGCCGACGCGCAGCAGGATGTGGCGCACGTGCGTCTGCGTGAGCTTGGTCGAATCGGCGGACGTCGCGCCCTGGCCCGAGCGGCGATCGACGAGACGCACGATCTCAAAGCCGTCATTGGTGCGGATCACCGTCGGATTGACCTGACCCGGACGCAGCGTCGACGCTGCCGTCACGAACTCAGCCGGCAGTTTGGACGGCGACTGAAAGCCCAAGTCGCCACCTTTCGATGCATCCGCCGCCTGTGAATTGGCCTTCGCGAGCTTCTCGAAGTTGTCGCCCTTCATTGCTTCCTGCAGCAGCCCATTCGCCTTGGTCTGCGCCGCTTCGATGTCCGTCTGCGACGCGTTGAGCGGCGCCTTCAGGAGGATATGCTCCATGCGCAGATCGCTGGTGAGACCGGCCGTCGGCCCACGCTGGCTCGCAATGTAGTTCGCCACTTCCGCGTCCGACACGGTGACCTTGCTGTCCACTTCCTTCTCGCGCAGACGCGACAGGATAAGCTCCGTCTTGGCGTCGCCCATGAAGGTCGCCCAGGGCACGCCTTGCGCCTCGATACGCGCGCGATACATTTCGAGCGGCATGTTGTTGGCCTGCGCGAGACGTTCGAGCGTGCGTTGCACCTGGGCGTCGTCGACGGTGATGCCGTCTTCGCGCGCCTTCTGCAGCTGGATGCGCTCCAGCACCATCTGGTTGAGGACCTGCTGGCGCAACTGATCCGCAGGCGGAATCGGCGCGTGCTGCTGGTTCAGCCGCTTCGTGATCAGGCCGATCCGCATGTCCAGCTCGCGCTGCGTGATGACGCCATTGTTGACCACGGCCGCGATCGTATCGACCGTTTGCGCATTGCCGTTGCCGCTCAGCGCCTGCGCGTGCGCAGGCGCGGCCAGCAGAATGGAAGCGGCCGCAGCGAAGCCGGTCGCGAACGTTGCCAGGCGAAGCTTTTTCATGATTGCCACAGATACTCCAGTGATGTCGGGCACGCTCGGCCCGTCTTGTCTGTTCTGCGAACGACGCGGCATCGATCGGTCACTCATAACCGCTCATTCGTAGTTGTTGAACTGCGATTCGGGCGGCGGCGGCGGCGGCGGCGGCTGATAGCCCGCCACGCTCGCGCGGAACGCGGACATCAGCCCGTTGTCGACGCTCGACAGCCCCTTGAACGTCAGCTGCGCGAGCACCCGCGTGCCGGACGTCTGGCTGCCCGTCGTGTTCACCCCGTTTGCGTAGCGCTGGAAGCCGACGCCGAGCGTCCAGCAATCCGCGTCGTATTGCACGCCGAGAAGCGCGTCGACGGCGCGGTGTCCTTTCAGGTCGTAGTTGATCCGCCCGACACCGAAGACGCGGTGCATCAGCGGCCATTGGCCCGAGATCAGCAACTGGTTGATCGGCTGGTTGTCCAGCGTCGTGTTAGCGCGCGTGTAACGGTAGCCGAGGTTGATGACCTTGCCTGCTGCCGGGCTATACCCGAAGCCGACACTGGTCTTGACCAGCTGATTGTTGTCCGCATTATATTGGAACGCCGTTTCCGAGGCGAAACCTGCCCCGAGCTTCAGCGATGCGCCGAGAATCAGGTCCGAGTGAGTGGCCTGCTCCGACGCCTGCTGCGTCTGATCCAGCGTGACGCGCTGATCGCGGAAATAGTACTGCTGCGCGATCACGAAGCGCGCGCGCTCGTCGCCCGTCGCCGGGTTCAGGAAACGCGTGGTGATGGCGGCCGTCAGACGGTTCGCATCGGCGATACGGTCGTTACCGACGAACGTGTTCGGCGTGAAGATTTCCGCGAGCCCGAAGTCCGAGTCAGCCGTATCGAACAACGGCGCGAAGCTCTGGTTGCGATACGGCGTGTAGACGTAGTACAGACGCGGTTCCAGCGTCTGGATGAAATCCTGCCCGAACAGGCGCACCGAGCGGTCGAAGATCAGGCCGGTATCGAACGAAAACGTCGGTATCGATTCCGTGAAGTTCTTCGGCTGGTTAGCAGGCGCGCCCGTGCCGATGTTGCTCAGGTCATACGACGCGAAGTGCCATTGCACCTTCGGCGTAACGAAGTAACCGGGACCGACGACGGAGTACGACAGGTACGGATTGAAGACGACACGATCGCCTTCCGTCGCGTCCGCCGTCGTGATGCGAAAGCGCGAGTAGTCGGCTTCCGCGCCGAAGTCGAAGCCCCCAACGTTGTACTTCGCGTACTTCACGTTCAACTGCGGCTCACGTCCGTACGGCGCGGTGGACGGCGAAAGTGTCTGCCAGTGCTGCTCGCGCGCGAGCACGGACCACGGCCCGTTGTTGTATGTGAGACCCGCTTCCTGCTGGTACAGCAGCTGCGTGCCGTTCAGGAACTGGTTCGTCGACGACGACAGGTCTTCCGGATAGGTGTTGTCCGAGACCTTGTTGTAGTAGATGTACCCGCCGAAACCCGAACCGAAATTCTGGTTGTGCTGGATATACAGCGCATACCGGTTCGTGTGCGTGATCTTGTCGTCGGGCAGATACTCGCCCGTGATCGAGCCGCTATAGGTCGGCGACAGATAGCGGAAGTTCGCCTGCAACTGCACGCCGCGCTTCGACAGGATGCGCGGCGTCACCGTCAGGTCGCGGTTCGGCGCAATGTTGAAGTAGTACGGCAGCGACAGCTCGAAACCATTGGTCGAACTGAGCGATGCCGTCGGCGGCAACAGGCCGCTGCGCCGCGCGCCCGACAGCGGGAACGACAGCCACGGGCTCGCGAACACAGGGACGCCCTGGAAGAACAGCACGCCGTTGTGCGCGACGCCGTCGTCGGCGCCCGTGTCGAAATCGAACTCGCTGCCCTTGATGTACCAGGCCGGATCTTCCGCGCACTGGCACGCCGTGTAGGTGCCGCGCGTGAACACCGAGCGCTCGTTGTCGAGCAGATCGACGCGCTCCGCACTGCCCGAACCGCCCGTCACATTGAAGTGATATTTGGGCGTGGTCATGAAGCCTTCGCTCGACTCGATCTTCATGTGGGCTTCCGGGCCCGAGAACGCGGCCCCGTTGCCCGACAGATGGACATTGCCGTAAGCATCGGCCATGTCCGTATCCTGATCGTAATGAAGCGCGTCGGCTTTCAGCGCCGAGTTGCTGCGGCGGACTTCGGCCGCACCCTTGGCCGCGATGTCCTGGTCGGCCGTGCCCGTGGTCGAGTCGCCCAGCACAAACGTGGCGGGACTCTGGCCATTGGGTGTCGAATGTTCTTCGAGTTGTGGGGCCAGCCGCAGGCCCCACGGCGCGTCTATCGGCTGCGCCTGCGCCGCCTCTCCCGCCAGCTGCGCATGCGAGAGCGCGGGCAGCAGACCCGGCACGGCGACCAGCGCCGCTGCGAGCCGCCTTCTGCGCGGCAGGGCGTCAGAGGAGGAAGTGGTTCGGAAAAGCTGTCTAGGCGGCATGTATCGTTTGGCGTATCGGCCCTGCTGTCAGTTCATTTGCCCGGTCATCAGTCACGAGTTGCCGCCTGTGCAATCGGGCATCGAATGCACAACTTTTGACGATTCATGCAGCGGTAAGGCGGGCGATCCGACGAGATGCGCGAGAACTGACGCGAGTCGCGTCAAAAAAGTCGTGGGGTATTATATGGCAAGACGTTGCCCACCCCGATTTTGTCTCCGGCTTTTCATGACGCTTCCCCCCGTATCTTCCCTTACATCCGCTTCTTCCACGGCGGACGCCCGGCTCGAGCTTCTCGGCGCCTGGCTGCAAACCCACGCCGGCCGCTACGGCCTTGACCTCGCCACGCTGAAGCCCGCTTCCGCCGACGCCAGCTTTCGCCGCTACTTCCGCCTCGCGGGCAGCGGCGCGGAGCTTGTCGCCGGCGGCGCGACGGTGATCGCCGTCGATGCGCCGCCGCCCGAAAAATGCCGCGAATTCGTGCAGGTGGCGGGTTTGCTGGCCGACGCGGGGGTCCACGTGCCGCGCGTTCTCGAAGTGGATCTCGATGCGGGCTTCATGCTCGTCACCGATCTCGGCACGCAGTCGTATCTGTCGACGCTGAAGCAGAGCAGTCCCGCCGATGCCAGAAAACTGATGCGCGACGCGCTCGATGCGCTGATCCGCTGGCAGCTCGCCTCGCGCGACGACGTGCTGCCGCCGTTCGACGAAGCCTTCCTGCAGCGCGAGATGGAGCTGATGCCGGAATGGTTCATCGGCCGGCATCTCGGGCAGGAGGTGGATGAGAAAACACGCGGCGTGCTCGATCGCACGTTCGCGCTGCTGATCGCGAGCGCGCGGGCGCAGCCGCAGGTGTTCATGCTGCGCGATTTCATGCCGCGCAATCTGATGATCGCCAGTCCGAATCCTGGCGTGCTCGACTTCCAGGACGCGGTGTACGGCCCGATCACGTATGACGTGGCGTCGCTGCTGCGCGACGCGTTCATCGGTTGGGACGAAGAGTTCGAGCTGGACTGCTTCGTGTACTACTGGGAGCGCGCGAAAAAGGCGGGACTGCCCGTCGATGAAGACTTCGGCGAGTTCTATCGACAGCTCGAATGGATGGGGCTGCAACGGCATATCAAGGTGCTGGGCCTGTTCTGCCGGATCAACTATCGCGATAGCAAGCCGCACTACATGGCGGATCTGCCGCGTTTCATCGGCTATGCACGGAAGGTGTGCGAGCGTTACCGGCCGCTCGTTCCGTTCGCCAGGCTGCTCGACGACCTCGAAGGCCGCGCCGTCGATGTCGGCTACACGTTCTGACGGGTGAAGAATTTGAACAAAGCGATGATCTTTGCCGCCGGGCGCGGCGACCGGATGCGGCCGCTGACGGACACGTGTCCGAAGCCGCTCCTGAAAGTGGGCGGCAAGTCGCTGATTGAATGGCAGATCGAACGGCTGGCGAGCGCGGGGTTCACGACGATTGTCGTCAATCATGCCTGGCTCGGCGCGCAGATCGAGGATGTATTGGGCGATGGCTCGCGGTTTGGTGTCGAGTTGCGTTATTCCGCGGAGCATGAAGCGCTTGAGACGGCGGGCGGGATTGCCAAGGCGTTGCCGTTACTGGAGGACTCGGGCAGGCCTGAGGTGTTCGTGGCCGTCGCGGGCGATGTGTACGCGGATTTTGATTATTCGACGCTGCGCGGGCCGGGGGCACGTCTTGCTGCCGCGGATTTGCCTGGGATGCATCTTGTGATGGTGCCGAATCCTTCGTTTCATCCTGAGGGGGATTTCGTTCTGCGCGGCGATGGGCTGTTGGCGCTTGAGGGCGGGCCTCGGTGTACGTTCGGAAGCATCGGGCTGTACGACACGCGGATGTTTCGGGATCTCGCGCCGGGCGCGCGGCGGGCGCTTACGCCGTATTATCGCGAGGTGATTGCGCAGAGGCGCGCCACTGGAGAGCTTTATACGGGGTTGTGGGAGAACGTTGGGACTCCCGCGCAGCTCGAGGCGCTCGATAAGCTGATAAGCGTGTAGGTTTCTTGTCTGCGACGCTGGTGGTTTGCTTGTGTTTGCGCTGGCATCCGCGTTTTGTTTTCGTGCTTCACGCGTCGCCCCTGTGCGGGGCGGCACCTACTTTTCTTTGCCGCCGCAAAGAAAAGTAGGCAAAAGAAAGCGGCTCACACCGCCAGCACGTATTCCTATCCACGGGCCCCCAACGTCCCCATACTTCACACGGGAATGCCCTGGTCGGTGTCCGTTGCCAGCGCTCCGAATGAACGCCTCACCCACTTCGAATACCCGTACTCAAGCAAGCGGCAGCGAGTGGTAAGTGCCGCCCAGGTGGCAAACTGTGTGCAGGTTGTCCCGTCGTACGGCTCGGCGCTCTTATTGGGTGGAACGCGTGCGCTACTAGCCCGAAGTGAGGCGTGCGGAGTACAACGGCCTACACACAGTTTGCCACCTGTGCGGCCGTGGACTATCTGGCACGGCATGCTGTAATGCCGGCGCGTGGAGCGGGTGAGGCGTACAGAGAGGACGTTGGCAACGAACTCGAACCAGGTCGTTGCCGTTTGAAGTGTAAGACCCGTTGAGGGCCTTCAGGCAGCAACTAGAACTGGCGGTGTGAGCCGCTTTCTTTTGCCTACTTTTCTTTGCGGCTGCAAAGAAAAGTAGGTGCCGCCCCGCACAGGGGCGACGCGTGAAGCACGCTAACAAAACGCGGATGCCAGCGACAAGCAACAAGCAACAAGCAACAAACCCCATAGCGTCGCAGACAAACCCCTCAACCCCCTGCCCCATTGCCGGGCAAATCCAAAACCTCTTCCGCGTGCGCAGCACGCTCCTGCTGCAAGGCCCACATCTGGGCAAACAACCCACCAACGAGAATAAGCTCCCCGAAAGTGCCACGCTCGACAATGCGCCCCTTATCCATCACGATAATCTGCTCCGCATGCACGACCGTCGACAGCCGATGCGCAATAATCAACGTCGTCCGCTCGCGAGCAATCTGATCCAGTTCGTGCTGGATAGCACGCTCCGACCGCGAATCAAGCGCGGAAGTCGCTTCATCGAACAGCAGCACAGGCGGATTCTTCAGCACGGTCCGCGCAATCGCAACACGCTGCTTCTCCCCACCCGAAAGCTTCAACCCACGCTCGCCGACAGGCGTGTCATACCCCTTGGGCAAGCTCTCGATGAACTCGTGAATATGCGCCGCGCGCGCCGCCGCGATCACTTCGTCGCGCGTCGCCGAGGGCCTGCCATACGCGATGTTGTAGTAGATCGTGTCGTTGAACAGCACCGTATCCTGCGGCACGATACCGATCGACGCGCGCAGCGAATCCTGCGTCACATCGCGAATATCCTGCCCGTCGATGCGAATCGCGCCACCCGTCGCACGATCCAGATCGTAGAAGCGAAACAGCAGCCGCGCGAGCGTCGATTTGCCCGATCCGCTGTGACCAACCACAGCCGTCGTCGTGCCCGCGGCAATCGTGAAGCTCACGTCATGCAAGATCTGCCGCGCTGGCTCGTACGCGAAGTTCACATGCTCGAAGCTCACCTGCGCGCCGCGCACGACGAACGGCAACGCATTGACCGCATCGGGCACTTCGCGCGCCGCGCCGAGCAGCGTAAACATCCGGTCCATGTCGGTAAGGCTCTGCTTCAGCTCGCGATACACGACGCCAAGAAAATTCAGCGGAATATAAAGCTGCAGCATGAACGTGTTGATCAGCACGAGATCGCCGAGCGTCAGCCGCCCTGCCATCACGCCCTGCGTCGCACGCCACAGAATGAACACGAGCCCCGTGCCGATGATCGCCTGTTGCCCGAAGTTCAGCGCCGACAGCGAGTTCTGCGACTTGATCGCCGCCGCGCGATAGCGCTTCAGGTTCTCGTCGTAACGCTGCGCTTCCCACTCTTCGTTGTTGAAGTACTTGACGGTCTCGTAGTTCAGCAAGGAATCGATGGCGCGCGAATTCGCGTTCGAATCGAGCTCGTTCATCGTGCGGCGAAAATGCGTACGCCACTCGGTCACCTTTACTGTGAACGTGATGTACGCAGCCAGCGCGATGAACGTGACGATCGCGTAATACGCCTCGTATTTGACGACGAAGAAACCGAGCACGAGGCCGACTTCGACGAGCGTCGGCAGAATGCTGTAGAGCGAATACGAAATCAGTTGCGTGATGCCGCGCGTGCCGCGTTCGATATCGCGCGACATGCCGCCCGTCTGCCGCTCCAGATGAAAGCGCAGCGACAGCGCATGCAGATGCCGGAACACTTTCAGCGCCAGTTGACGCACCGCGCTTTCTGTCACCTTCGAGAAGAGGATTTCGCGCAGCTCGGTGAAGAGCGAAGTGGACAGACGCACGACGGCATATGCCACCACCAGCAGCCCCACGCCGCCCAGCAGCACGACGGCCGGCGCATTCGTCGCGCGGCCGAGCGCCGTCAGGTGCTGCACGGAAGCAAGACTGTCGACGATGCGCTTCATCACGATCGGCACACCGAGATTGGCAACCTTCGCGCCAATCAGGCAGCTGAGCGCGAACACCACGCGCCACTTGTAGGTCGCGAGGTACGGCAGCAGCGAGACGATGGTTTGCCAGTCGTTGCGCGGCTGATTCGAAATCGGCGACGGTTCGGACGAAGCGGAATAGCGACGCATGGTTCTATTGTGGGGAAAGCCAGCACGCTTGACGCGTGACTCGTGGGGAACGTGACGGGCAAGTGCGTTCGACGAACCGAACAGCATTCCGAACGCGACACGCTGGCAATAAGTTCCACCGTGCGCTTTCCCGTACAATTCCTGATCTGGCAATATTGTCGCAGAAGCCGGCTGGCGCCGCTTTCGCCGCGCTGACACTGGTCTTCCCGGTCATGCCGTCGTCGCGAGCGCCATCCCTGTCGGCTCAACTGAATTCATGGATGACCCGATGACCCAGACTCTCAATCTCCCGCAGAAACCGTGCGCGCTGCGCGTCGTCCCGCAACCGTCGGATGCGAACGTCCATGGCGATGTGTTCGGCGGCTGGATCATGGCGCAAGTCGACATCGCCGGCTCGATTCCCGCAAGCCGCCGCGCGAACGGCCGCGTTGCAACCATCGCCGTCAACTCGTTCGTGTTCAAGCAGCCGGTGTTCGTCGGCGATCTGCTGAGCTTTTACGCGGATATCGTGAAGACGGGCAACACGTCGGTAACGGTCGCCGTCGAGGTCTACGCGCAGCGCATGAGCCTCTCGGAAGAAACCGTAAAAGTGACGGAAGCGACCCTCACCTACGTCGCGACGGACAGCGACCGCCGCCCGCGCGCCTTGCCGGAACTGGACTGAAACCGGCGTGCCGCGCCCACGCAGGGCGCGGCCTTGAATGTTCCAACGTGAAATGCCTGACGATCAGGCGTTAGCAGCAATCACCGCTGCGTTCTCGGCGCCCCGCTGCAGCATGCCGGGAATCGCATCGTGCGGCATCGGCTTCGCGAAGAAGTAGCCCTGCATCTCGTCGCAGGCGCGCTCCTTGAGGAAGTCGAGCTGCGTCGACGTCTCCACCCCTTCTGCAATCACCTGCAGATTCAGCGAATGTGCGAGCGCAATGATCGCGGACGTGATCGTCTCGTCGTCCGACGATTCACCGATATCCGACACGAACGACCTGTCGATCTTCAACCGATCCACCGGGAAGCGCTTGAGATAGCTCAAGCTCGAATAACCCGTGCCGAAGTCGTCGATGGCCAGGCCAATGCCGAGTGCGTGCAGTTCGTTGAGCATCGACACGGCCTCTTCCGCGTTTCGCATGATGGTGCTCTCGGTCAGTTCGAGTTCGAGATACTGCGGGTCGAGCCCCGTCTCTTCGAGCACCTGCATCACGAGCTTTGCGATATCGCGCTGCTGGAACTGCCGCGCCGACAGGTTCACCGACACGCGCGCAGCCGGCAAGCCTTCGTCCTGCCACGCCTTGTTCTGGCGGCACGCTTCGCGCAGCACCCATTCCGACAGCGGCCCGATCAGCCCGCTTTCCTCGGCAACGGGGATGAACTGCGACGGCGGAATCAGCCCGACTTCCGGGTCGCTCCAGCGCACCAGCGCTTCCATGCCGACCACCTGCCCCGTTTCGATATCGACCTGCGGTTGGTAATGCAACAGGAACTCGTTGTCGCGCAGCGCGCGGCGCAGACGCCGCTCCAGATTCAGCCGCGCGCCCGCCGACACGTTCATCTCCGGCTGATAGAACTGGAACGTGTTGCGGCCCATGTCCTTCGCGCGGTACATCGCAAGGTCGGCTTTCTTCATCAGCGTTTCGGCGTCGTCACCGTCCTGCGGGAACAGACTCGCGCCCATGCTGCAGCCGACATACAACTCCGTGCCGTCGAGCCACACCGGCTCCGAAATCGACGCACGCACGCGCTCCATCCACGCGATCAGCGACTGCTCGTCGACGGTATCCGTCATGACGATCACGAACTCGTCGCCGCCGTGACGCGCAACCGTGTCGCTGGCCCGCGCGCAACGTGCGAGACGGTCCGCGACCACCGACAGCAGCCTGTCGCCGACGCTATGCCCGAGGCTATCGTTGACGTTCTTGAAGCCATCGAGATCGATGAACACGACGGCCACGCCCTTGTGATGCCGCTGCGCGACGATCAGCGCATGCTGCAGCCGGTCGCGCAGCAGATTGCGGTTCGGCAGGCGCGTGAGACTGTCGTAGTTCGCCTGGTATTCGAGTTGCTCCTGATAGCGGATCAGCGCCGTGACGTCGTTGATGACGGCGATGTGATGCGTGGTCTGCCCATCGGCATCCGGCACAGGCGCGATATACAGCTGATTCCAGAACAGCGCGCCGTCCTTGCGATAGTTGCGCAGCACCGCGCTCACTTCGCGGTTTGCCGCGAGCGCCTGGCGGATCCCGACAATGCCTTCCTGATCGCGGTCGTCGCGCTGCAACAGGCGGCAATCCTGTCCGATCACTTCCTGCGGATCGTAGCCCGTGATGCGCTTGAACGCCGGGTTCACGTACTCGATCAGATTGCCTTCCTTCGACGGCGCCGTAATCAGAATCGCGTTGACGCTCGCGTCGAGCGCGCGGCTTTGCAGGCGCAGCGCGAGGTCCGCGCGCTTGCGCTCAGTGATATCGGTGTATGAGCCGAGCACGCCGATCACGCGGCCGTCGCTGTCAGTGAAGGGCAGCTTGCTCGTCACCGTCGTGCGATGTACGCCGTCGATCAGTATGTCGGTTTCGTAGTTCATCTTCGGCACGCCGGAGGCCATCACTTCCGTATCCTGGCCGCGCAGCTCGTCGGCGAATGCGCGCCACGGCATGTCCTCGTCGCGCTTGCCGATCACCTGCTCCGGGTACGCGAGGCCCGCGTCGCGCGCGAAGGCCATGTTGCAGCCGAGATAGCGCAGCTCCTTGTCTTTCCAGAAAATGCGCTGCGGGATGTTGTCGATCACCGTTTCCAGCATCTGGTTCGAACGCTGCGCTTCGGCTTCGGCGTTGATCTGCTCGGTGACGTCGTCGGCGAGCACGAACAGCGCGGGCCGGCCCATGAAGGTCATCGCGTGATACGAGATGTCGGCGCTGATCTGCGAGCCGTCCTTGCGCCGGTGATGCCAGATGCCCGCCATCGTGCGCGGACCGCCCGGCGCCACGTCGCTGCGCTGCAAGTGCGATTCGAGCCGTGCCACTTCGGCGTGCGGGCGGATCGCGCGCACGGTCATCGCCAGAAACTCGCTCTCGGAATAGCCATATTGCTGCACGGCCGCCGCGTTGACAGCGAGAAAGCGCAGCGTATCGCGGTCGAAAATGTACATCGGCACGGGATGCTGTTCGAACAGCCCGCGAAAGCGCTCGTCGTGCCGATGCAGCGCTTTCGCGATACGCAGCTTTTCGCGCGCGACGTTTTCACGCGCGCCGAATGTGTAGATCAGCAGTCCGCTGCCCGCGAGCATCGTCACGATCAGGAACAGCATCGCGTAGCGCGAATCGCGCATCGATGCATCGAGCGCCGCCTTCAGTGCCAGGTCTTCTTCGGCGCGCAACTGGTCCATCCGCGCTTCGAGCCGGTCGACTTCCATCCCGAGACGCGTATAGGTCTGCGCGGCCCAGGCGCGCGAGCCGTCCTGCTCCGGCGCAGTGGTTTTGGCGAGCGCGAGCGCAATGTCCTGCTGCAGACGCGAGCCGTCGGACGTGAGCTGCGCGAGCGCGCCGGAGACATTGGGCTGGTTCGCCAGCTGCTCGTGCAGCGCCCGGTCGATCTTCGCGAGCGAAGCCGACATGGCGGGCACGGCATTGGCGGACGCGGGCTCGGCCGTTGCCTCGTAACGCCCGAGCATGTCGAGGCCGTCTTCGAGCGTCGCGCGATAGGCTTCCAGATTCTGGCGGATGGCCGTCGAGCGGACCGTGCGCGCATCGGCGTCGCGCTGTCCGCAAATCTGCGTGTACGCGACGAAGGCGTTCGCGCCGACCGCAGCAGCGACGACCGCCAGATTGATCAGCAGCCGCTTCGATAGAAAAGAGATCATAGGTTCCGAACGTCGTTCGATCCTGCAGGCGGGGGCGCGCGGGAAGCCAGTCAGATGCGCAGTCATATGCGGCACGCACGGACGGCGCGGACGAACGAGGCGCAGCCGGGCGCAGCGCTTTACGCGCCAACCTTTGGATAACGGCAGCGATCGGAAGAGATTGAGGGTAAAACCGAAAAAATCTTGCGCCAGATTCAGCTGGCGAGGCCAAATTCCTTCATTGCCGGCTGGAAATCATGATTGCTCGCCGTCTTGCGCGACAGTTTGGCGAGCACATAGCGCTGAAATGGCTCGAGCCGCGCCCACTGTGCGGCGCTCGGCGCCGTCAGACTGGCGAGCTGTGCCTGGTTCAGAACAGTATCCGGCACGGCTGCAGTGTCGCGCCATGCCGGGTTATCCTCGGGCGTGAACCATTCGGGCTCGATGTTCGCGTGCGTGCGCATCATCTCGAAGAGGGCGTGATCGAAGTTCGGCTCGATCTCAGTGTCGTCTTCGACGGGAAAGCGCGCCAGCAGCACGCGGTCTTCGTGCGGCAGCATCTGCCATTGTTCGAGCGAAATCCGCAGCCCGAAGCGGTCGAGATTGAATCGGACGACCATCGGAATGAATTTCAGATTCTCCGAGGATTCAACCTCGAAGTTGAACAGCAGGGGCGCATCATTGAGTCCCATGACAGATTCCTCTTATTCGGTGGCCAACGCGCTATGCCGGTCTGAGGTATTTTAGAACCATATTGGCGGCGCGGCGGCCCAAAGCCGGGTCGCAGCATTTTGCGCAGGAGTCAGCAGGTGAACGAACTGGATACGGGCGAACAACCGGGCATCGTCGAGCAGGCGGTGCGCCGTCACCGCGGCGGCGCGGTCGAGAGCGTCGCCGATCATGTCGGCCAGGAATGGCCCGTCGCGCTCGTCTTCAACGGCATTTCGCACGCGGTGATGATGTGCACGCCGCGTGACCTCGAAGAGTTCGCGGTGGGTTTCGCGATTTCGGAAGGGATTGTCGAGCGCGGCGCGCACATTCAGGACATCGAGGTCGAGTTCCGCGACGGCAAGTTGCCGCATGCGGAAGTGCAACTGACCGTCGTGCAGCAGGCATTCGCCGCGCTGAAGGAAAAGCGCCGCGCGCTGTCGGGCCGCACGGGTTGCGGCGTGTGCGGGATCGAGAGCATCGATCTGCTCGATCTGGCGCCGGAGCGCGTGCCTGATACGGGTTTTCTGCAGCGCCTGGCGCCTGATGCGATTGCGCGCGCCGCGAAGGAACTGCCTGCGCACCAGGCGCTCACGAAGATGACGGGCGGCCTGCACGCCGCCGCGTGGTGCGACGCGACGGGCGCGATCCACTACGCGTTCGAGGACGTGGGCCGTCACAACGCGCTCGACAAGCTGATCGGGCGGCTGTCGCTGGATCGCGTCGACACGAAGGAAGGCTTCGTCTTTCTGTCGAGCCGTGCGAGCTACGAGCTGGTGCGCAAGGCGGCGCGTGTCGATATTCCGATGGTCGCGACGATCTCGGCGCCGTCGTCGCTGGCGATCACGATTGCGCGCGAGGCGGGCGTGCGGCTGGTCAGTTTCTGTCGCGAAGCGGGCTATGTCGATTACGACACTGTCTGACGCAGCCGCCTCGATTCCCGTTTAGCTGAACTGGCGAAAGTCCGGTTTGCGCTTCTCGAAGAACGCCTTGAACGCTTCCTTCGCTTCAGGCGCGAGCAGCATTTTCGCGAAATGCACGGCTTCGTCGGTCATTTGGGTCTGGATTTCGTGCAGCGCGGCGCGCTTCATCAGTTGCTTGGTCACGCGGAGCGACGACGCGGGCAAGGCGGCCAGCTTCTGCGCCTGTTGCAAGGCGAACGCGTCCACTTCTGCCGCGGGCAGGAGGCGGTTCACGAAGCCCATGCGTTGCGCTTCTTTGGCGTCGAATGCTTCGCCGAGCATCAGTTTTTCCGCTGCCCCCTGGTAGCCCGCGACGCGTTGCAGCAGCAGCGACGATGCGGCTTCCGGGCACAGGCCCAGTTGCGCGAATGGCAGCGAGAAGGTCGCTGTGTCGGCGGCGTAGACCAGGTCGCAATGCAGCAGCAGTGTCGTGCCGATTCCTACGGCTGCGCCGGCTACTGAAGCCACTAGCGGTTTTTCCATCGAGCTGATGGCGCGCAGGAACTGGAAGACGGGTGCGTCGTCGCTGACGGGCGGCTGCTTCATGAAATCTTCGAGGTCATTGCCGGCGCTGAAGATTCCTGCGCTACCGCGGATGAGCACCGCACGGGTGGTCGGGTCTTGTTGCGCTTCGACCAGCGCGTCGGCCATCGTTTGATACATCGCTGCCGTGATTGCGTTTTTCTTTTCCGGGCGGGCGAAGGCGATGGTTAGCACGTCGTGGGTGCGGGTGAGTTCGATGTCCATTTTTGACTCCTTCATGGTGGTGCGCCTTTGCTGTTGCAGCCGGTGTGTGCATGGTTCTGCGCCGGCATCCGGTGTGTGCATGCTTCTGCGCCGGCATCCGGTGTGTGCATGCTTCTCCGCCGGCATCCGCGTTTTGCCTTCGTGCTTCAGGCGTCGCCCCTGTGCGGGGCGGCACCTACTTTTCTTTGCCGCCGCAAAGAAAAGTAGGCAAAAGAAAGCGGCTCACACCGCCAATCCTTTATCCTGCCTGAGGGCCCCCAACCGGTCCTATGCTTCAAACGGCAACGCACCGGCTCGCCTTCGTTGCCAACGTTCTCTCTGTACGCCTCACCTGCTTCATGCACCCGCATCGCAGCACACCGCGCCAGACCGTCCGCCGCCGCCCAGGTGGCAAACTGTGTGCAGGCTTTCGCGCCATACGCGCATCACTCCGGACGGAAAAGCAAGGTCGGTGTCTCTTGTAAGAGCGCCGACCTTTTCGGCACTACAACCTGCACACAGTTTGCCACCTGGGCGGCAGAGACCGTTCGCTGCCGCCAGCCCCGCATACGGGTGCCTGAAGCGGGTGAGACTTCTATATAAAGCGTTGGCAACGAGCGCCAATGGAGACGTTGCCGTGTGAAGCATAAGACCGGTTGGGGGCCCTCAGGCAAACACAAGGACTGGCGGTGTGAGCCGCTTTCTTTTGCCTACTTTTCTTTGCGGCGGCAAAGAAAAGTAGGTGCCGCCCCGCACAGGGGCGACGCCTGAAGCACGAAGGCATTACGCGGATGCCAGCGCAAACTTCCAAAAAACCAAACAGCTTGCGCAGCAAAAACCGTATCGCGGATGCCAGCGCAGCCCAAATGCGAACCGCTAATACACCAGCGGCCCGCAAGCAAAAACCCCACAAAACTCAAACCCGCTCAATAATCCCAGCGGCACCCATGCCGGTTCCAACGCACATAGTGACCATTCCGTACTTCAAATTTCGCCGGCGCAAGCCATGAACCACCGTCGCGGCGCGAATCGCTCCAGTGGCCCCAAGCGGATGCCCAAGCGCAATAGCCCCGCCAAGCGGATTAACCTTCGAAGGATCGAGCCCAAGGTCACCGATCACAGCCAAAGCCTGCGCAGCAAAAGCCTCATTCAACTCGATCCAGTCGATATCATCCTGCTTGAGCCCAGCAGCCTTCAGCGCCGCCGGAATCGCTTCCTTCGGCCCGATGCCCATGATCTCCGGCGGCACACCGCGCACAGCAAAGCTGACGAATCTGGCCAGCGGAGTCAGATTGAACTGCTTCAGAATCTTCTCCGACACCACGATCAACGCGCCTGCGCCATCCGAAGTCTGCGAACTATTCCCGGCCGTCACCGAGCCCTTGTTCGCAAACACCGTCCGCAACTTCGCCAGCCCTTCCATCGACGTATCCGCACGCGGACCTTCATCCAGCTTCACCTCACGCGTCTTCACCTTGACTTCGCCCGTCGCCAGATCGGGGAAACGCTCGGTGATCGTGTAGGCCGCGATTTCGTCGTCGAACTCGCCCGCCTGCTGCGCAGCCACCGCCTTGCGATGCGATTCGACAGAAAACTGATCCTGCTGCTCACGGCTCACCTTCCACCGCTCCGCAACCTTCTCGGCCGTCAGGCCCATGCCATACGCAATGCCTACATCTTCATTGCGATCGAAAATGTGCGGCGACAGCGACGGCTTGTTGCCCATCATCGGCACCATGCTCATCGATTCGCAACCGCCCGCGATCAGCACGTCCGATTCGCCGACGCGAATACGATCCGCCGCCATCGCCAGCGCCGTCACGCCCGAGGCGCAGAAGCGGTTCACCGTCACGCCGCCCACCGTGTTCGGCAAGCCAGCAAGCAACGCGCCCATCCGCGCCACGTTCAAGCCTTGCTCGGCTTCGGGAATCGCACAGCCGACAATCGCGTCTTCGATCAGCGACGTATCGAGCCCTGGGACTTGTGCCACGGCGGATCTGATCGCGTGCACCAGCAGTTCGTCCGGGCGCGTGTTCTTGAACATGCCACGCGGCGCCTTGCCGATCGGTGTGCGGCTCGCGGCGACGATGTATGCGTCCTGTAATTGCTTGGTCATTTGAAATTCCCTCTCGTCAGTTGCGCACCGGCTTGCCCGTCTGCAGCATGCCCATGATCCGTTCCTGCGTCTTCTGCGTGCCGAGCAACTCGACGAACGCGCGACGCTCCAGCGCCAGCAGCCATTCTTCATCGACGAGACTGCCCGCTTCGACGTCGCCGCCGCACACCGCTTCCGCGATGCGGCTCGCGATCAGGTAATCGTGCTCGCTGATGAAACGGCCATCGCGCATGTTGACGAGCGACGCCTTGATCGTCGAAATCGCCGAGCGTCCGGCAACCGGCACCTGCGTGACACGCAGCGGCGGACGATAGCCCGCTGCCGCCAGCGCACGCGCTTCCTTCTTCGCGGTATCGAGCAGCTCGAAGACGTTGAAGACGATTGTGTCCGACGGCTTCAGATAGCCCATCGCGCGGGCTTCGAGCGCCGAACCGGAAACCTTCGCCATCGCCGCGTTTTCGAACGACTTCTGCAGGAACTTGAGCAGATCATTGGTCGCGCCGACTTGCGTCGCAGCTTCCGCCGCGCGCAACGCCGCTTCCTTCAGACCACCACCCGCCGGCACGAGACCGACGCCCACTTCGACCAGACCGATATAGCTCTCGACATGCGCAACGCGCTTCGCGCTATGCAGCACCAGTTCGCACCCGCCACCGAGCGCGATACCCGACACGGCCGCGACCACGGGCACGTTCGAATACTTCACGCGCAGCATGCCTTGCTGGAACTTCTTCACGAACGGCTCGATGCCCTTCGCGCCGCCCATCATGAACGCGGGCATCGCTTCTTCGAGATTCGCGCCCGCTGAGAACGGACCGCCCGGTGCGCCGAGTTTCAACGACGTCGGCTGCCAGATCACCACGGCCTTGTAGTCCTTCTCGGCGACATCGATCGCCTGCGTGATGCCGTCGATCACCGACGGTCCGATCGTGTTCAGCTTGCTCTTGAACGACACGATCAACACGTCGTTCTCGCCGGCGCGATCGTCGACCCATGCACGCACGGCATCCGTTTCGAACACGGTCTTGCCATACGTCTTCGGATCGGCGCCTGTCTCGCCTGCGAGCGGCGCGCGGAATACCTGCCTGTCGTACACGGACAGCGACGAGCGCGGCACGAAGCGCTTTTCAGCCGGCGACCACGAACCTTCGTTCGTATGTACGCCGCCCTTTTCGGCCACGACACCTTCCAGCACCCAAGCGGGCAACGGCGCGTTCGACAACGCCTTGCCTGCCGCGATGTCTTCCTGCACCCACTCGGCGATCTGCTTCCAGCCCGCCGTCTGCCAGCCTTCGAACGGACCTTCGCTCCAGCCGAAACCCCAGCGGATCGCGAGATCGACGTCGCGCGCGTTGTCGGCGATCGACTCCAGATGCACGCCGATGTAATGGAATACGTCGCGGAAGATCGCCCACAGGAACTGAGCCTGCGGATGCTGCGATTCACGCAGCAGCTTCAGGCGCTCGGCAGGCGGACGCTTGAGGATGCGGCCGACCAGTTCGTCCGCCTTCGCGCCGCCGTCGACATAGCTGCCCGCCTTCGCGTCGAGCACCTTGATCGCCTTGCCTTCTTTCTTGTAGAAGCCCGCGCCCGTCTTCTGGCCGAGCGCGCCCTGCTTCACCAGGCCAGCGAGCACGGCGGGCGTTTCGTAGACCGGGAAGAAGGGGTCGTCGGTGAGGTTGTCCTGCATCGTCTTGATGACGTGCGCCATCGTGTCGAGACCGACCACGTCCGCCGTGCGGAACGTCGCTGACTTTGCGCGGCCGAGGCGGCTGCCCGTCAGATCGTCGACTTCATCGAAGCGCAGACCGAACTTCTCGGCTTCCTTGATGACCGCGAGGATCGAGAAAATGCCGACGCGGTTCGCGATGAAGTTCGGCGTGTCTTTCGCGCGCACGACGCCCTTGCCGACCACGCTCGTCAGGAACGTTTCGAGTTGATCGAGGATTTCCGGGCGCGTCGCCGTGGTCGGGATCAGCTCGACCAGATGCATGTAGCGCGGCGGATTGAAGAAGTGCACACCGCAGAAGCGCGCCTTCAGTTCGTCGGAGAAACCGTTCGACAGTTCGGTGATCGACAGGCCCGATGTGTTGCTCGCGAAGATCGCGTTCGGGCCGATATGCGGCGAGACCTTCTTGTACAGGTCATGCTTCCAGTCCATCCGCTCGGCGATCGCTTCGATCACCACGTCGCATTCGGCAAGCTTTGCGATGTCGTCGTCGTAGTTCGCGGGCTGGATATATTGCGCGTCGTCCTTCACGCCGAATGGCGCGGGCGACAGCTTCTTCAGGTTTTCGATCGCCTTCAGGGCGATGCCGTTCTTCGGGCCTTCTTTGGCTGGCAGGTCGAACAGCAGCACGGGCACCTTCGCGTTGATCAGGTGCGCAGCGATCTGCGCGCCCATCACGCCGGCGCCGAGTACGGCGACCTTGCGAATGATCAGATTGCTCACGTCGTTCCTCCGGGGCGTTATGCGGTGTCGCGAGTTACCGCGCGCAGGCTTCGATGTGCGCGCGCGGCATATGTGTGTGAGTGTGACGGCGGCGCATGGCTGTCTTGCGCCGCCTCGCGATGCGTTTAGAACAGCGCTTCGTCGATTTCCATCAACGTCTTCGCGCCGGCGCGCGCGGCGCGGATCGTCGAGGCCGTTTCGGGCAGCAGCTTCGCGAAGTAGAAACGCGCAGTGGCGAGCTTCGACTTGTAGAACGGATCGCCCGATGCTTCGTTGTCGAGCGCGATGCGCGCCATCCGCGCCCAGAAGTACGAGAACACCAGGTGGCCGACCGTGCGCAGATACGGCACGGCTGCGGCGCCGACTTCGTCCGGGTTCTGCATTGCCTTCATGCCGATTTCCATCGTCAGCTTCTGCACCTTGTCGCCGATATCCGCGAGCGGATTGACGAACTCCTGCATCTCCGGCTTGATGCCTTCTTCCTCGACGAAGTCCGTCACCAGCTTGCCGAACTTCTTGAGCTTCGCGCCCATGTCGCCGAGCACCTTGCGGCCCAGCAGATCGAGCGACTGGATCGAGTTCGTGCCTTCGTAGATCATGTTGATGCGCGCGTCGCGCACGTATTGCTCCATGCCCCACTCGGCGATGAAGCCGTGGCCGCCGTAGATCTGCATGCCCATGTTCGTGCCTTCGAACGCGTTGTCCGTCAGGAAGGCCTTGATGACGGGCGTGAGCAGCGCGACGAGGTCGGCGGCATCTTTGCGCACGGATTCGTCGGCGTGCGACAGTTCCTTGTCGATGTTCAGCGCGGCCCAGTAGGTGAAGGCGCGTGCGCCTTCCGCGTAGGCCTTCTGCGTGAGCAGCATGCGGCGCACGTCGGGATGCACGATGATCGGGTCGGCGGCCTTTTCCGGCGCCTTCGGACCCGTCAGCGAGCGCATCTGCAGACGCTCCTTCGCGTAGACCAGCGAGTTCTGATACGCGATTTCCGTCAGACCCAGACCCTGCATGCCGACGCCCAGGCGCGCGGCGTTCATCATCACGAACATGGCGTTCAAGCCCTTGTTCGGCTCGCCGACCAGCCAGCCCTTCGCGCTGTCGAGATTGATCACGCACGTCGCGTTGCCGTGAATGCCCATCTTGTGTTCGATCGAGCCGCACTTCGCGCCATTACGCTCGCCGGGATTGCCGCTCGCGTCGGGGACGAACTTCGGCACGACGAACAGCGAAATGCCCTTCGTGCCTTGCGGCGCGTCCGGCAGACGCGCCAGCACGAGGTGAACGATGTTCTCGGCGAGATCGTGCTCGCCGCTGGAGATGAAAATCTTGGTGCCGCTGATCGCGTACGAGCCGTCGCTGTTCGGTTCGGCCTTCGTGCGCAGGATGCCGAGGTCGGTGCCGCAATGCGGTTCGGTCAGACACATCGTGCCCGTCCATTCGCCCGACACCAGCTTCGGCAGATACGCCTGCTGCAGCTCCGGCGTGCCGTGCGCGTGCAGGCACTCGTAGGCGCCGTGCGACAGGCCCGGGTACATCGTCCAGGCCTGGTTCGCCGAGTTCATCATCTCGTACAGCGCGTTGTTGACGAACGCTGGCAGGCCCTGGCCGCCGAAGTCGGGATCGCAGCCGAGCGCGGGCCAACCCGCCTCGACATACTGCCGGTACGCTTCCTTGAAGCCCTTCGGCGTGGTGACGACGCCATCGCCTTCGTATTTGCAGCCTTCCTGGTCGCCGCTCTGGTTCAGCGGGAACAGCACTTCCGAGCAGAACTTGCCGGCTTCCTCGAGCACCTGGTTGATCGTGTCGGCATCGAGATCAGCGTGCTTCGGCATCTGTTTGATCTCGGCTTCGACGTTCAGCAGCTCGTGCAATACGAATTGCATGTCGCGCAACGGCGCGGCGTACTGTCCCATGAGTCTCTCCAATCAATCCAAAGGTGTTGGCTCGAGCTCCGCTGCCAGCCTCCGCGCCGTCTGGATCCATTCGATGAGGACCCACCCAGCCCCGCTAGCGGCTTGCGCTCTCGCTCTGATACGAAACAATCAGTTTTTCCAGCGCGGCCCACGTGAGGCGCACGGCATCGGGCAGATGCAGGAAGCGTGCGTCATGATGCAGGCCGAGCGTGAAGCTATACAGTTCGAAAAGCATCAGTTGCGGATCGGTGTCCGCGCGCAGATGCCCTTCATCCATTGCCTGCGAAATGGCCCGCGTGAGCGCCGCGCGCCACATCGTGACGCTCGCGACCAGTTGTTCGCGCACCGCGCTGTCCGCGCGATCGTCATACTCGACCGCGCCGCTGATGTAGATGCACCCAGTCGTCACTTCCTGGATGCGCTTCTCGATCCAGCGCGAGATCATCGCGCGCAAGCGCGGCAAGCCTCGGGGCTCGCGCAGACTCGGGAAAAACACCTCGTCCTCGAAACGACGGTGATATTCGCGCACCACCTCGACCTGCAGGTCTTCGCGCGACCCGAAATGCGCGAACACTCCGCTCTTGCTCATCTGCATGCGCTCGGCAAGCAGGCCGATCGTCAGACCTTCCAGTCCGTCGCGGCTTGCCAGATCGAGTGCTGCATCGAGAATCGCGGCTCGCGTTTGTTCGCCTTTTCGCATAGCTGTGTACCGTCTGATTTGACCGAAAGAAAAATCGAACGGTCGTACCATTATTGTGGGCGACCGTCCGCGAAACAAGGACTTTATTAGAAACGGGTTTCTAACACGTTCTGATTTTCCGTCATTCGCCTATGGGACGATGCGGAATTTTTAGAATCATTTGCCAGAACTGATCTGGGTGTCTCCGATTAATGATTATTATGAATCGGCTTTTGTCTGCCTTTTCTGTATCGCCTCTTAATCGTAGCCGCCCACCGTCAGCAGTTTCATCGCGAGCCGGTACGTGTTGTACGCAAACCAGTTCAGCAGGCGTTCGCCGGCAGGACGCGCCGCATAGTGCTTTTCGTCGATGCGGCGGCCCTCGTCGAACGCGGCCACGATCGCCGTGCGCAGCTGGTCGATCTCCGGATGCAGCACGAGTACGACGTTCGCCTCGTTGTTCAGCATCAGGCTCAACGCGTCGAGATTCGACGAACCGACCGTTCCCCAGTTCGAGTCGACCACGGCGACCTTGCCGTGCAGCATGGTCTTTTCGTATTCGGCGATCTTCACGCCCGCCTTCAGCAACGTGCGATACAGGAACGGCACCGCGTAATCGAGCATCGCGAATTCCTTCCTGCCGATCACGAGACGCACGTCGACGCCGCGTTGCGCCGCGTAGATCAGCGCGCGCCGCAGCTTGCGTCCGGGCATGAAATACGGATTGGCGAGCAGCACTTCGGAGCGCGCCTGGCCGATCGCGGTGAGATACGCCCTCTCGATCGCGCGGCGGTTGACGAAGTTGTCGCGTGCGACGAACGCGACGCACGGCTCGGCCATCGCGCGTATGTCGGCTGTACGGGCGCTGCGGCGCACGCGCACGAAGCGCGCAGTCGCGGCTTGCGGCGTCGCCCCGCCGACGGGCGGCGGCACGAGCGCCGGACGATGGCCGATGCGGATGCGCTCCCACTGCACGTCGAACGCTTCGAGCACGTCGGCCACGACGGGACCTTCCAGCTCGACGGCGAAATCCCAACGGGGGTAAGGCAGACGCGTGCCGTTCTGATCGTAGTCGTCGACGACATTGATGCCGCCGCAATACCCGAATGTCTCGTCGACGACGGCGAGCTTGCGGTGCGTGCGCGAGAAGCCGAATCGACCGAAGATATGCGGGTTGTAGATGCGATGCTCGATGCCTGCCGCCTGCCAGTCGTTGAACATCGGCAGGCGCTCGGTGCCGACGCCGTCGGTGATCACGCGCACGCGCACGCCGCGCGTGGCGGCACGGATCAGCGCGTCGGAGACGGGACGGCCGGAGGCGTCGTCGCAAAAGATGTAGGTTTCCAGCGCGACGTTGCTCTTCGCGGCGTCGATCCGTTCGATCAGCGCGGCAAAGTAGGTCTCGCCCGCCGTGAACAGGCGCACCGAGTTGCCGGAACAAAAGCGATACCTGGACCAGTAGCGCCGGCCGGGCAAATGCTGTGTCAGCCGGTCGAAGCGGCGGCCGTCGCCGCCGCTCATCGGCAACGCTCCTTCACGCGTTGCGGCAGCTGCAGGATCGCATCGCGGTTGGACCACGAGAAGCAGCGCTCGGCCGCCTCTTGCCAGGGCAGCCACAGATGCGCGGTGTGCTCGAGCGGCGCAAGCGTCACTTCGAGACGCTGCGGCACCTGCAGGCTGAACCAGTGCTCGGTGTTGTGCGTGACGCCTTCCGCATAACGGTGACGCCAGGTCGGGAAGATTTCGAAGTCGATATGGTGATGCCAGTCGACGAGCGCCTCACGCGGCACGACCTCGCCGCCGATCACGATGCCCGTCTCTTCCGCCACTTCGCGGATGGCCGTCTCGCCGATCGGTTCGTCAATGTGGTCCTTCGAACCCGTCACGGATTGCCAGAAGGCCTCCCGGTCGGCTCGTTCGATGAGCAGCACGTCGAGATCGGGCGTATGAATGACGACGAGAACGGATTCCGGAATCTTCGGCGGTTTCGGCATGGTGATAAAGCGGGGCGCGGTTGTGCTGACTGGACCGCGCGATTGCATGTCGGACGGCAGAGCTTACAACGACTGTAACGCAAAAAGCGAAAAAGGCGCATGACGCGCCTTTTTCGCTGGTGCTTTCGCGCGCACGTCGTTGTTTTAACGACGCAACTGCGCAAACGGTCACATTTACGCTTTCTGCTCGGGCTGACGCAGACGGATGTGCAGTTCCTTCAACTGACGCTCGTCGACTTCGCTCGGCGCCTGCGTGAGCAGATCCTGCGCGCGCTGCGTCTTCGGGAACGCGATCACGTCGCGGATCGAGTCGGCGCCCGCCATCATCGTGACGATGCGGTCCAGACCGAACGCGATACCGCCGTGCGGCGGCGCGCCGTACTGCAGCGCGTCCAGCAGGAAGCCGAACTTCAGGCGCGCTTCTTCGGCGCCGATCTTCAGCGCGCGGAACACCTTGCTCTGCACGTCTTCCTGGAAGATACGCACCGAACCGCCGCCGATTTCCCAACCGTTCAGCACGATGTCATAAGCCTTCGCGAGGCAGCGGCCCGGGTCCGTTTCCAGATACTCCAGGTGCTCGTCCTTCGGGCTCGTGAACGGGTGGTGCGCAGCGACGTAGCGGTTTTCTTCTTCGTCGTATTCGAACATCGGGAAGTCGACGACCCACAGCGGCTTCCAGCCCTTCTCGACCAGACCGTTGGCCTTGCCGAACTCCGAATGGCCGATCTTCAGACGCAGCGCGCCGAGGCTGTCGTTGACGACCTTCGCACGATCCGCCGCGAAGAAAATGATGTCGCCGTCCTGCGCGCCCGTGCGTTCAATGATGGCCGCGATGGCCGCATCGTGCAGGTTCTTCACGATCGGGCTTTGCAGACCGTCACGACCCTTCGCCACTTCGTTGACCTTGATCCACGCGAGGCCCTTCGCGCCGTAGATTCGCACGAATTCCGTGTAGCTGTCGATGTCGCCACGCGACAGCTCGCTGCCCTTCGGCACGCGCAGTGCCGCGACGCGGCCGTCCTTCGTGTTGGCCGGCGTGCTGAACACCTTGAAGTCGACGTCCTTCATCGCGTCCGTCAGTTCGGTGAACTCGAGCTTGACGCGCAGGTCCGGCTTGTCCGAACCGAAACGGCTCATCGCTTCCGAGTACGGCATCACGGCGAACTTCGCGTCGAGGTCGACGCCGATCGTTTCCTTGAACACGTGACGCGTCATGTCTTCGAACAGGTCACGGATTTCCTGCTCGCCCAGGAACGACGTTTCACAGTCGATCTGCGTGAATTCCGGCTGACGGTCGGCGCGCAGGTCTTCGTCCCGGAAGCACTTGACGATCTGGTAGTAGCGATCGAAGTTCGCGACCATCAGCAGCTGCTTGAACAGCTGCGGCGATTGCGGCAGCGCGAAGAACTGGCCCGCGTTCACACGCGACGGCACGAGATAGTCGCGCGCGCCTTCAGGCGTGCTCTTGGTCAGCATCGGCGTTTCGATGTCGATGAAGCCGCGCGAATCGAGGTACTTGCGCACTTCCATCGTCACGCGATAACGCAGGCGCAGGTTGTGCTGCATCTGCGGACGGCGCAGGTCCAGCACGCGGTGCGTGAGGCGCGTGGTTTCCGACAGGTTGTCGTCGTCGAGCTGGAACGGCGGCGTGACCGACGCGTTCAGCACGTTCAGCTCGTGGCAAAGCACTTCGATCTTGCCGCTCGTCAGGCTGGCGTTGGTCGTGCCTTCCGGACGGTTGCGCACGACGCCCTTCACCTGGACGCAGAACTCGTTGCGCACGCCTTCGGCCGTCTTGAACATCTCAGCGCGGTCCGGGTCGCAGACGACCTGAACGAGGCCTTCGCGGTCGCGCAGGTCGATGAAGATAACGCCGCCATGGTCGCGGCGCCGGCTCACCCAGCCGCACAGCGACACGGTTTGACCCAGCAGGTGTTCGGTCACCAGACCGCAGTATTCAGATCTCATCGACATGATGTTTGTCTTTCGTTTTGCATTGGTTGAACGGCGCGCGCCGCACCGTGTGACGGGCGACGCGAGCCGGCATTACAGCGGTGGCTCGACAGGCGTGCGGCGCTCCGGCGCCGGCTGATTCGCGGGCGGAGCAACGACACCCATCGAGACGATGTACTTGAGTGCGGCGTCGACGGTCATGTCGAGCTCGATCACTTCGCTTTTCGGCACCATCAGGAAGAAGCCGGACGTCGGGTTCGGCGTGGTCGGCACATAGACGCTGACGTGGTCTTCCTTGAGATGGTTGACGACGTCGCCGCCGGGGATGCCCGTCAGAAACCCGATGGTATAAGAGCCTTTGCGCGGGTATTCGATCAGCAGCGCCTTGCGGAACGCGTTACCGCTCGACGACAGCAGCGTGTCGGACACCTGCTTGACGCTGGTGTAGATCGGGCCGACGACGGGAATGCGCGCGACGATCAGTTCCCACCAACCGACTAGCTTCTGCCCAACGAAGTTCTGCGTCAATAGGCCGACTACGAAAATGAAAGCGAGCGTCAATACGGCGCCGAGGCCGGGCAGGCGGAAGCCGAGCATCCGCTCCGGCTGCCACGAACGGGGCAGCAGCAGCAGCGTCTGATCCATCGTGCCGATGATCAGGCCGAGCACCCACAGCGTGATGGCAAGAGGTACCAGCACCAGCAGGCCAGTCAGGAACACCGATTTGAGCGTCGTCTTTTTCGTCGTCATGTATACCGCCAGAAATCCGCGCAACTGCGTTGCGCGGCGTCTACGTCACTCGTGGTGACGAAACTGCTAGGTACCCGAGCCGCTCGCGGGAGCGGATGCCGCTGCCGGCGCCGGTGCGGCAGCCGCCGCAGTCGTGGAAGCGGCGCTGTCGGACGAACCCGCCGCATCCGGCTTGCTGTCCGTTTTGGACGCCGACGCGTCCGAGTCGTTGCTGGCAGCGCCGCCCGAATTGTTGCCCGCGTTGTTGCCTGAATTGCCACCGCGGAAGTCCGTGACGTACCAGCCCGAACCCTTCAGCTGGAAGCCGGCGGCGGTGACCTGCTTGCGGAAAGCATCGGTTCCGCACTCCGGGCATTGCGTCAACGGGGCGTCGCTCATTTTCTGGAGCACGTCCTTCGCGAAGCCGCATGACTGGCAACGATAAGCGTAGATCGGCATGACCTTGTCCCTACTGAAATCTCTTAGAACGCTTGCAAAGCCTTGAATTATAGCCGCAAACAATGGCACGCCCCGGAATTCGGGGTGGAACGGCCGACGCAGCCGCCACTCTTTAGATGAGGTCGGCGGAACCGGGAATCAAGCCCTTGACGTAGTGCGCCTATGCAGCGCGCCGACGCAATGTCAGCCAACGCTCCCTTCCGGCGAAGACGGGGATCGAGTCGCTGACGGGTTCGTCTTCCAGCAACTCGAAATGGGGCGACAGCAGCGCGTCGAGTCCGGCACGCTCGATGATGAACGGCGGGCCTTTTGGTGAACCCTCGTCGCCAATGAAAAAGAAACCAGCGAGCAGCCCACCAGCGGGCAAGAGTTCAGCCATGCGCGCCAGCCAGTCCGCGCGCCGCGACGGCGGCATCGCGCACAGGAATGCCCGCTCGTAGATCCAGCCCGTCTGGAATGGTGGCGTGTACGTGAAGAAATCCGCCTGTTCGACGAGGCTCGCATGCGCGCCCAACTGAGCGCGGGCGGCTTCGACCGCATGGGCCGCGAAGTCGATCGCCCGAAGCGTCCAGCCTTTTTCGGCGAGCCACCATGCCTCGTACGCGCTGCCGCAGCCGGGAATGAGCACCGGCATCGGCGCGTGCCGGTCGACGAACGCCTTGAACGCCGACGGCACGCCCGCCTGATCCCACGGCGTGAAGCCGCGTTCGAAGCGCTCGTCCCAGAAGCCGGGTGCGTTCGGATCGCGGCTTTCGAAAGCGGGCGGCGCGGGAGAAACAGTTGGCTTGGGATCGCTCATCGGTCAACCTCGTGCGAGTTCAATAACCGCCGTACGCGATGGCGAGCCACGCGCGCGCCAGCACGGCACCGACGCCCACGGCCACGCCGAACATCAGCAGACCTTGCAGCAGCCGGTTCGTGCGCTTCTGCTCCAGCAGAATCTGGCGGATGGTTTCGTCGTTGATGCCTCGCTGCTGCGCGTCATGACGCTGGGCCAGCGCGTGATGAATCAGCCGCGGCAGTTGCGGCAGCGTCTTGCTCCACTGCGGCGCCTCGATCTTCAGACGCTCGTACCAGCCCTTCGCGCCGATCTGCTCGTTCATCCAGCGCTCCAGATACGGCTTCGCGGTCTTCCACAAGTCGAGTTCGGGGTCGAGCGAACGGCCCAGCCCTTCGACGTTCAGCATCGTCTTCTGCAGCAGCACCAGTTGCGGCTGGATTTCCACGTTGAAGCGGCGCGACGTCGAGAAGAGCCGCATCAGCACCTGGCCGAGCGAGATGTCCTTCAGCGCGCGATCGAAATACGGCTCGCAGACCGCGCGAATCGCGCTTTCCAGTTCTTCGACGCGCGTGGTGGGCGGCACCCAGCCGGATTCCAGATGCAGCGTCGCGACGCGGTGATAGTCACGCTTGAAGAACGCGAGAAAGTTTTGCGCGAGATAGTTCTTATCGAAGTCCGATAGCGCGCCGATGATGCCGAAATCCAGCGCGATATAGCGGCCGAAATGCACCGGATCGAGACTGACCTGAATGTTGCCGGGGTGCATGTCCGCGTGGAAAAAGCCGTCGCGGAACACCTGCGTGAAGAAAATCTCGACGCCTTCGCGCGCGAGCTTCGGAATATCGACGCCCGCCGCCCGCAGCGTATCGACCTGGCTGATCGGCACGCCGACCATCCGTTCCATCACGAGCACGTTCGCCGTGCAGTATTCCCAGTACATTTCCGGCACGAGCAGCAGATCGAGGCCCGCGAAGTTGCGCCGCAGCTGGCTGCCGTTCGCGGCTTCACGCATCAGGTCGAGTTCGTCGTGCAGATACTTGTCGAATTCCGCGACCACTTCGCGCGGCTTCAGACGCTTGCCGTCGGCCCACAGCCGCTCTGCCCACACGGCGATGTCGCGCAGCAGCGCGAGATCGGAATCGATCACGGGCAGCATGTTCGGCCGCAACACCTTCACGGCGACCTGCTTGCCCGCGTGCTGGCCCGTCTTCAAGGTCGCGAAATGGACCTGCGCAATCGACGCGCTGGCCACAGGCACGCGCTCGAAGTCGTCGAAGATCGTATCGACGGGCGCGCCGAGCGACTTTTCGATAATGGCGATCGCCACCGCCGAGTCGAACGGCGGCACCTGATCCTGCAGCTTGGCAAGCTCGCTGGCGATGTCGGGACGCAGCAGGTCGCGGCGCGTGGACAGCACCTGGCCGAACTTCACGAAAATCGGGCCGAGGCTTTCGAGCGCGAGACGCAGCCGCACGCCAGGCGGCTGGTCGAACTTACGGCCGATCGTGGTGATACGCAGCAACATCCGCACGCGGCGGTCGTTGATGCGGCTCAGCATCATCTCGTCCAGCCCGAAGCGGATAACGGTAAAGAAAATCTTGAGGAAACGCAGGAAACGCATGGTTGAGCCCGGTGACTAGCGCGTGCCGCGCGACGTGGCGGCGCCGCCCGGCGCATTGGCGCCGCGGGCTTCGACCTTCTGTTCGAGACGCTCGATGCGCTTCTCGACGCGCGCGAGCGCGTCGCGAGCGCGCGCCAGCTCGACGTTGAAGTCGTCGAGCGCGGTACGGCGCACGAGCTGCGGGTTTTCGTCCAGCAGATATTCGGCTACCGATTCGAGCAGATTGCGGCCCGTGCGCAGCGCATGGTCGCCGACCGTGCGCGCTACCGACGCGATCCGCCACGCGGGCCCGTCGCCGATCACCTTTGCCAGATCTTCTTCCGGCTCCCAGCGCAGATGCTCGGCGAGGTTCGCGATGACCGTGGCGAACTCCGCGTCGCCTTCGATCTTCACATGCTTCATCACGGCCGCCTGGCCGCCTTGCAGGAACGCGGGGACGGCGTCCGGTGGCACGGAGACGGTGACGTCGAACGCGTTGTGCGCTTCGCTCTCGTCGACGGCGCTCAGATAGCCGTCCGGTTGCACCAGCAGGATCAGCGTGACGGGAGGACAGGACAGCCGCGCAGTCTTGCCGGCGTACGGGGTGAGACGTTCGCGCGCCCACGTTTCGCGAGCGAGCAGATGGTTGACGGCAGCAGCGAAGGGCTTGGCGGCAAGGGTCATCGGCAGTGGAAAGAGAAAACCCGCGCCGGCGACTGCCGACGCGGGTTCCTATTGTAACGTCCGTTCGCTTCGAGGCTGGCTCTGCCGAACGGCTAATCCTTTACGGGATCAGTGATGATTCGCTTGCTGGATGCCTGCAAGCAGCCAGCCTTCACCGGTTCGCTTCGACAGGTTCCAGATTTCCTCGAACGACTCCGCCGCTCCGCCCGACGTTTCGCGGATCAGGCCATGGAAGCGCACGCTCGCGAAATATTCGCTGCCGCGATCTTCGACGCCCAGCAGGTCGGCGTCCAGCTTCACGACGTCGGTCTGGTTCTTTTCGGCGCCGCGCGAGCTGAGGTCGACCCTCACCTCGGCGAACATTTCAGGCGTCGTGAACTCGCGGATGTCGTCCATGTTGCCCGCGTCCCACGCGGCCTGCAGACGCACGAAATAGACCTTCGCGTTGCGCAGGAAAGCTTCCGTATCGAAGCCTGCCGGAACGGCCGGCGAGGTTGCGACTTCAGGCGTGGTCAGCGGGTTGCCTTGCGGCCCGAGATACGAGCCAGCCGGCGGTGCCGTGTAGCGCGGCTCCTGCGAATAACCCGTGCCGCCCGCGTTCAGCGTCGGCGCGCCGCCCGCGTATGCCGGCGTCTGCGCGTCGCGCTTGCGGCCGAGGAACTTGCGGATCAGCCAGACGGCGACGAAGGCAATCAACGCGATCACGATCAGGTTCGACATCATGCCGGCGAACGCTTCGCCAAGACCGAAGTGCGACAGCAGCGCTGCGATGCCGAGACCCGCCGCCAGACCGGCGATCGGTCCGAGCCAGCGCGAGCGGTTAGGCTGCGCGGCGGGCGTGGGCGGTGGCGTGGCGGGACGCTGCTGCTGCATCGCCTGCGACGGCGCACCCGGTGACGGCGAAGGCGCCGATTGCTGTGACGGCTGGGTGATGTTCGACTGACGCCCGATACTGCGGCCGCCGCCCATGCGTTTCGCTTCGGCGTCGAGCGAGGCCAGCGTGCCGATCGAAATCAGGCCGACCATCGCGATCAGTCCGATTCTCCTCGCCCATGCCCCCTTAACCTTACAACGAGATGACAGATTCGAATCAGACATTTCTGCAATTTCCTTTTAAAAACGAGAAGTTAGGGACACTAGTATTTTGTCCCCACATGTAAGGCTACCACGCCAGCTGACAAATTGTAATATTTGACGGCTTCGAGGCCAGCTTGTTCCATCATCGTTTTCAAAGTTTCCTGGTCCGGATGCATGCGGATCGATTCAGCCAGGTAGCGGTAGCTCTCGGCGTCCTTGGCAAAGCGCTCGCCGAGCCATGGCAGCACCTTAAAAGAATAGACGTCATACGCCTTCTTGAGCGGGTCCCACACCTTCGAGAACTCCAGCACGAGCACGCGCCCGGCCGGTTTCAGCACGCGGCGCATTTCGGCGAGCGCTGCGTCCTTATGCGTCATGTTGCGCAAGCCGAATGCCACCGTCACCACATCGAAGTAATTGTCCGGAAACGGAATCTTTTCGGCGTCGCAAAGCAGCGTCGGGGTGATGATGCCTTTGTCGATCAGACGGTCGCGGCCCACGCGCAGCATCGATTCGTTGATGTCCGTGTGCCAGACTTCGCCCGTCTCGCCTGCCTGCTTCGCGAAGGTCTTCGACAGATCGCCCGTGCCGCCCGCGATGTCGAGCACCCTGTAGCCGGGCCGCACATTGGCCTGCGCGATCGTGAACGCCTTCCACGCACGGTGCATCCCTCCCGACATCAGGTCGTTCATCAGGTCATAGTTGGAGGCGACCGAGTGGAACACGCCGGCCACTTTCTTCGCTTTTTCCTGTTCGTCGACTGTCTGATAGCCGAAGTGGGTTTTGGTCATCGCGCTTCGTCCTTTCGCGTATTCTGAGAAATTGTTGCGCCGCATCAAGCGACGGGAAGGCCGGGAATCGTATCAGTGTCTGTGGCCGTGCGCAGGGCCGGATACGGGCATCGGCGCGTCCCGGTCGACGCCTGCCGCTTTAAGTTTGTCGAAATACTCGGCCCACAGTTCGTCCTGGCGGGTCGCGAGGTCCCACAGCAGGTCCCACGAATAGATGCCTGTGTTATGGCCGTCGGAGAAAGTCGGCTGCAATGCGTAGTTGCCGACGCCTTCGAGCGCCGTGATCGACACTTCGCGCTTGCCTGTCTGCAGCGTCTCCTGGCCCGGGCCGTGGCCGCGCACTTCCGCCGAAGGCGAATAGACGCGCATCAGTTCGAACGGCACGCGGTAACTCTTGCCGCCCGCGTACTGCAGTTCGAGCACGCGCGACACGGCATGAACGACGACGCCGGCGGGCACCGGCGTGTCGGGTTTCAATCCACTCATGATGACCTCAGGCGAGAGCGTGTTCGATTTCGCCGCGTACCGCTTCGCGCAGCAATGTGGCCTGCGCGCGCCGCTGCGACAGCATCGCCTCGGAAACCGTGCGCTGGCGCGGCGCCCAGATGGGCAGCGGAAAATGCGCGTCGTTGGAGAACCGGGGGATCACATGCCAGTGCACGTGCGGCACCTGGTTGCCGAGACTCGCCAGATTCACTTTGACGGGTTGCAGGATGCGCCGGATCGCGCGCTCGACGGCATACACCACACGCATCACGCGGTCGCGCTCGCCGTCGCCCAGATCGGAAAACTCGGCGACATGCCTGTTCCAGATCACGCGGCAAAATCCGGGGTAGTCGTGTTCGTCGGCGAGGACGACACGCAGCGTGTCGTCCTGCCACAGTACATCGCCGCCGTCCTCACGGCAGAAGATACAGTCCATCGTCGTCCTCGAGCGGAACCTTATATCGTGCCATTAGACCAGCACGCGCTCGATTCCGCCATTGTTCGCGCGCTGCACATAGTCGGCCATCCAGTTCTCGCCGAGCACGTGTCGCGCAATTTCGACAACGATATAGTCCGCTTCGATATTCGCGTCTTCGTTGTAGCGCGACAGGCCTTGCAGACAGGACGGGCAGCTGGTCAGGATCTTGACGTCGGTGGCCGCGCCGCTTGTTGCGCCGCTTGTTGCACCATTCGTTGCGCCGTTCGGCTGCGGGCCGTCGCCGGCCTTCAGCACTGAACCCGGCTGCGCATTCGCGCCCGCATCGGCGACAACGGGAATACCGCGCAACTTCGCCGCGCCCTTGCGGATTTCCTCTTCCTTGCGGAAGCGCACCTGCGTCGAAATATCCGGACGCGTGACAGCCAGCGTGCCCGACTCGCCGCAACAACGATCGTTCTTCTCGATCCTGTAGCCGTCGTTCTTTTCGGCACCCATCAGCTCATTGACCAGCTTGACCGGGTCCATCGTCTTGATCGGCGTGTGGCACGGGTCGTGATACATGTAGCGCGTGCCCGTCACACCCTCGAGCTTGATGCCCTTCTCCAGCAGGAATTCGTGGATGTCGATGATCCGACAACCCGGGAAAATCTTCTCGAATTCGTAGCCCGCCAGCTGGTCGTAACACGTGCCGCACGACACGACCACCGTCTTGATGTCGAGATAGTTCAGCGTGTTCGCGACACGGTGGAACAGCACGCGGTTATCCGTGACGATCTGTTCGGCCTTGTCGAACTGCCCCGAGCCGCGCTGCGGATAGCCGCAACACAGATAGCCCGGCGGCAGCACCGTCTGCACGCCCGCTTCCCACAGCATCGCCTGGGTCGCAAGACCGACCTGCGAAAACAGGCGCTCGGAACCGCAGCCCGGGAAATAGAACACCGCTTCCGAATCGACCGTCGTGGCCTTCGGGTTGCGGATGATCGGCACGATCTTGTTGTCTTCGATGTCGAGCAGCGCGCGCGCCGTTTTCTTCGGCAGGTTGCCCGGCATCTTCTTGTTGACGAAGTGGATCACCTGCTCGACCACAGGCGGCTTGCCCGTCGTCGCGGGCGGATGCGCCGTCTGCTTCTTGACGAGCTTCTTCAGCACGTCGTTGCCGAGACGTTGCGCCTTGTAGCCGACGCCCATCATCGCGGTGCGCGCGAGATTGATGGTCTGCGGATTCGTCGCGTTGAGGAAGAACATGCCCGCCGCGTTGCCCGCGTTGAACTTCTTCTTGCCCATCTTGCGCAGCAGATTGCGCATGTTCATCGTGACGTCGCCGAAGTCGATCTTCACCGGACACGGCGTCACGCACTTGTGGCAGACGGTGCAGTGATCGGCGACATCGTTGAACTCGTCCCAATGCTTGATCGACACGCCGCGGCGTGTCTGCTCTTCATACAGGAACGCCTCGACCAGCAGTGACGTGGCGAGAATCTTGTTGCGCGGGCTGTACAGCAGGTTCGCGCGCGGCACGTGCGTCGCGCACACGGGCTTGCACTTGCCGCAGCGCAGGCAGTCCTTCACCGAATCGGCGATCGCGCCGATATCGGACTGCTGCATGATCAGCGATTCATAGCCCATCAGGCCGAACGACGGCGTGTACGCGTTGCGCAAATCCGCGCCTTCGAGCAGCTTGCCCTTGTTGAAGCGGCCATGCGGATCGACGCGCTGCTTGTACGCGCGGAACTCGCCGATCTCGTCTTCCGTCAGGAATTCGAGCTTCGTGATGCCGATGCCGTGCTCGCCGGAAATCACGCCATCCAGCGAACGCGCGAGCTTCATGATGCGCGCCACCGCGTGATGCGCGTCCTGCAGCATTTCGTAGTTGTCGGAGTTGACGGGGATGTTCGTGTGAACGTTGCCGTCGCCCGCGTGCATGTGGAGCGCGACGAACACGCGGCCGCGCAGCACCTGCTTATGGATGGCCTGCGCTTCGTCGAGGATCGGCTTGAACTCGCCGCCGTTGAAGATCTGGCGCAGTTCCGCGCGGATCTCCTGCTTCCACGACACGCGCACCGTGCGATCCTGGACGATATGGAACACGTTCGCGTCCGGCTGATCGTCGACACGATCCGCGAATTTCTCCGCGAGCCCCGCATAGCCGAGTCCCACCAGATAGTGCTGCGCTTCACGCAACGACAGATCGAGCTTGTCGCGCAGGAATTCCCAGCGCTTCTTCACATGGCCGAGCAGTTCGAGCGCCTGCTGCACGCGATCTTCGAGCAGTTCAGCGCTCGGAATTTCGTTCGCGTCGTCGCTTTTGCCGAGCGGCAGCTTGCCGCTCTTGAAGAACGCTTCGAGCGCGTCGACCAGTTGCAGCTTGTTCTTGATCGACAGTTCGATGTTGATGCGCTCGATGCCGTCCGTATACTCGCCCATGCGGTTGAGCGGAATCACGACGTCTTCGTTGATCTTGAACGCGTTGGTGTGCTTCGCGATCGCGGCCGTGCGGCTGCGGTCGAGCCAGAAGCGTTTGCGCGCCTCGGCGCTCACGGCGACGAAGCCTTCGCCGCTCTTGCCGTTGGCCATGCGGATCACTTCCGACGTCGCCGTCGCGACGGCATCGGCATCGTCACCGACGATATCGCCGATCAGCACCATCTTCGGAAACGCATTGCGCTTGCTCTTGGTCGCGTAGCCGACCGCGCGCAGATAACGCTCGTCGAGGTGTTCGAGGCCCGCGAGAATCGCGCCGCCCTGTTTCGACGTTTCGAACAGATAGTCCTTGATTTCGACGATGCTCGGAATCGCTTCGCGCGCCTGGCCGAAGAACTCCAGACAGACCGTGCGCGTATGCGCGGGCATCTTGTGCAGCACCCAGCGCGCCGACGTGATCAGGCCGTCGCAGCCTTCTTTCTGGATGCCCGGCAGACCAGCGAGGAATTTATCCGTGACGTCCTTGCCGAGACCTTCCTTGCGAAAACGCCGCCCTTCGATGTCGAGCGACTCGGTGCGCAGCAGCTTTTCGCCCGGCGCGTATTCGCCGTCGAACCACTTCAGTTCGAAGCGCGCGACGGGAATGTCGTGAATCTTGCCGAGGTTGTGATCGAGGCGCGTGACTTCGAGCCAGTTCCCTTCCGGGTCGACCATGCGCCACCACGCGAGGTTGTCGAGCGCCGTGCCCCACAACACCGCCTTCTTGCCGCCTGCGTTCATCGCGACATTACCGCCGATGCACGATGCGTCCAGCGAGGTCGGATCGACGGCGAACACATAGCCCGCCTGCTCGGCCGCTTCCGTCACGCGACGCGTGACGACGCCTGCGCCGGAGAAAATGGTCGGCACCTTGTGCGCGACGCCGGGCAATTCGGTCAGTTCGACCGCGCCGAGCTGTTCGAGCTTTTCAGTGTTGATGACAGCCGAGAACGGCGTCAGCGGCACCGCGCCGCCCGTATAGCCCGTGCCGCCGCCGCGCGGAATCACGGTCAGGCCGAGTTCGAAACACGCCTTGATGAGACCGGCGATTTCGGCTTCCGAGTCCGGCGTCAAGACGACGAACGGATATTCGACGCGCCAGTCGGTCGCGTCCGTCACGTGCGAAACACGCGCAAGGCCGTCGAACCGGATGTTGTCCTTCTGCGTCTGACGGCCCAGCACCTTGGTCGAGCGGCGGCGCAGATCGGCCATCTTCTCGAACTCGCCCGCAAACGCATCGACGGCGCGGCGCGCGGCGGCGACCAGCGTTTCGACACGCGCCGCGCGATCGACGCCCGCATCGTCGCCATGCTCGACGAGGTCGGCGCGGCGGCGCTTTTCGATTTCGGTCAGACGGTGATTCAACGCTTCGATCAGCAGCGCGCGGCGCTTCGGGTTGTCGAGCAGATCGTCCTGCAGGTAAGGATTGCGGCGCACGACCCAGATATCGCCGAGCACTTCGTACAGCATGCGCGCCGAGCGGCCGGTGCGGCGTTCCGCGCGCAGTTCGTCGAGCGCGGCCCAGGCTTCGTCGCCGAGCAGGCGAATAACGATTTCGCGGTCGGAAAACGACGTGTAGTTGTACGGGATTTCGCGCAGACGCGGTTCGGCGTCGGCGGCAACGGTGGCGGCGGCGCCGTGCGGATCGAAAACTTGAGGTGCGTTCATGTTTGGACGACTCGGTAGGTCAGCGGCGCGCACTCATCGCTGAGGCCCGCTGACAATGCGCGTGGGGCGCAATGCTGGAAATCTTTCTAGTGTGCGAAGCCGCAACCGGCAGGCCAGCGCCCGGGATCGCCGGGGATATGGCTGGAACGTGGGTGACCGGTCGCCTCGCGGGCGCTCAGAGGCAGCTACACGATCGTGAATGCCGCACGTGCCGCTGCGCCGCGGGACGAGACTCACGCGGGGCGGGCATCAAATGGGCGATCCGAGGCTGCCAGTGCATCTTCCGATCCTTGTTCCAAAATAGGATTCTACCGCATGATCCTATTGCGCGTTGACGCCTGAATGTCCGCGCGACAAGCCTTTGCGCGTTGGCTTGCCAGAATTCGCCACGAAAATGCCCGGCGGCGACGCCCGCAAAATGCATCGCGTCCGTGTCCACGTTGAGCCCGATTTTTCGACCGTCCGGTCGGCTGGCCAAGCTTGCCGATAAAGCGAACGCAATCGGACAAATCCCGGATCAGCCGCGTCCGGACAGACGGTTGGCGCTATCATTGATCCTTTCCCGTCCGAAATAGCGCATCGCGCGTCACCCGCATGGCTTCCCACGACTACCTGAAGAAAATCCTCACCGCCCGCGTCTACGACGTCGCGCGTGAGACCGAACTCGAACATGCGCGGAATCTGTCCGCACGGCTGCGCAACCCGATTTACCTGAAGCGCGAAGACAATCAACCCGTCTTCTCGTTCAAGCTGCGCGGCGCCTACAACAAGATGGCGCACATTCCCGCCGACGCCCTCGCGCGCGGCGTGATTACGGCTTCGGCGGGCAACCATGCACAAGGCGTCGCGTTGTCGGCGGCCCGCATGGGCGTGAAGGCGATCATCGTCGTTCCCGTGACGACGCCGCAGGTGAAGGTCGATGCCGTGCGCACACATGGTGGCCCGACCGTCGAAGTCGTGCAGTCGGGCGAATCGTTCAGCGACGCCTACGCGCACGCCGTCAAACTGCAGGAACAACACGGCCTCACCTTCGTCCATCCGTTCGACGACGAATACGTGATCGCCGGCCAGGGCACGGTCGCAATGGAAGTGCTGAGCCAGCATCAGGCGCCCATTCACGCGATCTTCGTTCCCATCGGCGGCGGCGGTCTCGCGGCGGGCATCGCGGCGTACGTGAAATCGGTGCGCCCGGAGATCAAGGTGATCGGCGTTCAGACGGACGATTCGTGCGCGATGGCGCAATCGCTGAAGGCGGGCAAGCGCGTGACGCTGAACGAAGTCGGCCTGTTTTCGGACGGTACGGCCGTCAAGCTGGTCGGCGAAGAGACGTTCCGCCTGTGCCAGGAATATCTCGACGAAGTGCTGACCGTGGACACCGACGCACTGTGCGCGGCGATCAAGGACGTCTTCCAGGACACCCGCAGCGTGCTGGAGCCGGCCGGCTCGCTGGCCGTCGCGGGCGCGAAGCAGTACGCGGAACGTGAAGGCATCGAAAACCAGACGCTGATCGCCATCACGTCCGGCGCGAACATGAACTTCGACCGCATGCGCTTCGTCGCGGAGCGCGCGGAAGTCGGCGAGGCGCGTGAGGCCGTGTTCGCGGTGACGATTCCCGAAGAACGCGGCAGCTTCAAGCGTTTCTGTGAACTGGTCGGCACGCGCAGCGTCACCGAGTTCAACTACCGTATTGCGGATTCGGCGTCGGCCCATATCTTTGTCGGCGTGCAGATCCGCAATCGCAGCGAGTCCGCGCAGATCAAGGGCGCGTTCGAGGCGCACAACTTCGCCACCGTCGATCTGACGGGCGACGAACTGTCGAAGCAGCATATCCGTTACATGGTCGGCGGACGCTCCGCGCTCGCGCATGACGAGCGCCTGTTCCGCTTCGAGTTTCCCGAACGGCCCGGCGCGCTGATGAAGTTCCTGTCGTCGATGGCGCCGAACTGGAATATCAGCCTCTTCCATTACCGGAACCAGGGCGCGGACTACAGCTCGATCCTCGTCGGCATTCAGGTGCCGTCGGCGGAAGATTCGGAATTCGCGCGCTTCCTTGCGACGCTCGGCTATCCGTATTGGGAAGAGACGTTGAACCCGGTGTATCGACTGTTCCTCGGATAACGAAGCACGCGTATGGCCTTTTCGCTCGACGACAAACTGGTAGTGGCGATCTCCTCGCGCGCGCTGTTTGATTTCGAGGAAGAGAACCGTGTGTACGAGGACGGCAATCTGCGCGACTACGAAGCGCTGCAGCGCGAGCGTCTGAACGTGCCGGCCAAGCCGGGCGTCGCGTTTCCGCTGATTCGCAAGCTGCTTGCGCTGAATACGGGTGGGCACTGTGTGGAAGTCGTGATTCTGTCGCGCAGCGATCCCATCAGCGGCTTGCGCGCGTTCAGTTCATGCCGCGAGCACGGGCTGGCGATCGAGCGCGGGGTGTTCACACGCGGCCGCGCACCGTTCGCGTATCTGAAGCCGCTGAACGCTTCGCTGTTTCTGTCGGCGAATCAGGACGACGTGCGCGATGCTTTGGCGGCCGGTTTTCCCGCTGCACGCGTGTTGCCCGAATCGGCGAAAATGGCGAGCAAGTATCCGGACGAAATCCGCATTGCGTTCGACGGCGACGCGGTGCTGTTTTCCGACGAGGCAGAGCGCGTGTTCCAGAAGGACGGCTTGGGCGCGTTCGTCGGTCATGAGATCGACAACAAGGATTTGCCGCTTGCCGATGGGCCTTTGAAGCCTTTGTTGAAAGCGTTGCATCGACTGCAGACGCTGGCTGACGAAGCCGCTCCGATGCACATTCGCACTGCGCTGGTGACGGCGCGTTCGGCGCCTGCGCATGAGCGGGCGATACGCACCTTGATGGCCTGGAACATCGAAATCGACGAAGCGATGTTTCTTGGCGGGCTCGACAAGAGCGCGTTTTTGCGCGAGTTCGAGCCGGACTTTTTCTTCGACGACCAAATTCGCCACTGCGAATCGGCCCGTGACGTGACAGCGATCGGGCATGTGCTGAGTGGCATCGTGAACGCATCATGACACCCGAACAATCACCGCTGGGCAAACCGTCCAGCTACACCGAACAGTACGATGCATCGCTGCTCTTTCCGATTGCGCGCAAGAATGCGCGCGAGCAGATAGGCATTGGCGCGACGCTGCCGTTTTTCGGCACGGATATCTGGAACGCTTACGAGCTGTCGTGGCTCAATGCGCGCGGCAAGCCGCAGATTGCAATTGCGACCTTCTTTGTTCCGGCGGATTCGCCGAATATCGTTGAGTCGAAGTCTTTTAAGCTTTATCTCGGGTCATTTGCGCAGACCGCGTTCGATTCGATCGAGACCGTTCGTGACACGATCAAGCGGGACGTTTCTGCTGCGTGCGGGTCATCTGTTTCGTTGCATCTTTATCCGCCGGCGGAGTTTTCCAAGCTCGCACTCGATGAGTTTGAAGGGACTTCGCTGGACCGCCTCGATCTGGATACGGATGTTTATCTGCCGGATGCTTCGTTGCTCAAGGCGGCGCTTGATGAGGCGCCCACTGAGGAGACCTTGTTCTCCAATCTTTTGAAGTCTAATTGTCCCGTGACGGGGCAGCCTGATTGGGGTTCTGTTCAGATCCACTACGTGGGGCCGCAGATCGATCACGCCTCTTTGCTGCGGTACATTATTTCTTATCGAAACCATACGGGGTTTCATGAGCAATGTGTCGAGAGGATTTTTCTCGATGTGCTCAAGGTTTGTCAGCCTGTGAAGCTGGCTGTGTATGCGCGCTATACACGGCGCGGTGGGCTGGATATCAATCCTTTCCGCACGAACTTTAATCTGCCGATGCCGGATAATTTGCGGACTGCAAGGCAGTAGTTTTTCTGTCTGCGACGCTTGGGGGTTTTTGCGCTTTGCGCTGGCATCCGCGTAACGGCATTTGCATTTGCATTTGCGTTTGCGTTTGCGTTTGCGCTTTCGCTGGCATCCGCGATTCGTTAGCTTGCTTCACGCGTCGCCCCTGTGCGGGGCGGCACCTACTTTTCTTTGCCGCCGCAAAGAAAAGTAGGCAAAAGAAAGCGGCTCACACCGCCAGTTCTTGTATTTGCCTGAGGGCCCCCACAGGGTCTTACGCTTCACACGGCAACCACGTGACCCACATCCGTTGCCAGCGCTCTGAATTAGCGCCTCACCCGCTTCACGCTCCCGCGTCACAGCATGCCGTGCCAGATAGTCCTCTGCCGCCCAGGTGGCAAACTGTGTGTAGGCCGTAGTGCCTCACACGCCTCACTCCGGACCGATAGCGCATGCGTTCCACACGGTAAGGGCGCCACCCTATACGACGCGACAACCTACACACAGTTTGCCACCTGGGCGGCGCAAACCATTCGCTGCCGCTGGCCCAAGTGCGGGCATTTGAAGTGGGTGAGGCGCTCATTCGAAGCGTTGGCAGCGCACGCGAACAGAAATGCTGCTGTGTGAAGCATGGGGACGTTGGGGGCCCGTGGATAGGAACACGTGCTGGCGGTGTGAGCCGCTTTCTTTTGCCTACTTTTCTTTGCGGCGGCAAAGAAAAGTAGGTGCCGCCCCGCACAGGGGCAACGCTTGCGAACCAATAACATCACGCGGATGCCAGCGCAAAAGCAAGCAAACCACACCGCTTACGCAGCAAAACCAAAAACCTTAAGCCGCAGGCTTCTTATAAGCAACGCAATCAACCTCAACCTTACAGTCGATCACCATCGAAGACACAACACATGCCCGCGCAGGCGGATTCGCCCCAAAGTACTCCTTGAACACCTTGTTGAAAGAAGCAAAGTCCCGCGGATCATCGAGCCACACCCCACACCGCACGACGTGCTCAGGCCCATACCCGGCCTCGGTCAAAATCGCCAGCACGTTTTGAATGGTCTTGTGCGACTGCTCGACAATCCCGCCATTGATCACTTCGCCGTTTTCCATCGGCGTCTGCCCCGACACGAACAGCCAGCCATCCGCCTCGACCGCACGCGCAAACGGCATCACCTGACCGCCCGTTCCCTTGCCACCTTCAACGCCATAACGCTTCATCGTTCAACTCCTGTAACGTAAGCGCGTCCGCACCCAATGCGAACGCAAAAATTCAAAATGCCTGCGTGAGCTCGGCCCGCGACGCCGCCGTCGCTCCACGCGCCACAAACTTGCCCGCGCGCTCGCCCGTCGGCTTGCCATCGAGATACGACAACACGCCATTCACCCACACCGCGTCGATACCATCCGCCGCCTGCTGCGGCTTCTCAAACGTCGCCGCATCACGCACGCGCGCCGGGTCGAACAGCACGAGATCGGCGTGATAGCCGATATGCACTTCGCCCCGCTCCTTCAACCCGAAGCGCCGCGCCGACAAGCTCGTCATCTTGCGAATCGCTTCTTCCAGCGGAATCAGCTGCTGGTCGCGCGCATAGTGGCCCAGCACGCGCGGAAACGCGCCCCACAAACGCGGATGCGGCAGCGGATCGTTCGGCAGGCCGTCGGAGCCGACCATCGTCGCGGGATGCGACAGAATGCGCCGCACGTCGTCCTCGGACATGTTGTGATACACGACGCCCGCCGGTTGCAGGCGCTTGCCCGCTTCCTGCTGCGTGATACCCCACTCGGCGGCGATGTCCTTGATCAGCTTCCCCGCCATCTCAGGATGCGGCGTCGACCACGTGACCGTGATGTCGATATCGCCCGTCACCTGCTTCAGATCGAGCGTCGACGAACTGCGGTTGTACGGATAACAGTCGCAGCCGACAGGATGAAACTGCCGCGCGCCTTCCAGCGACGCGAGCACTTCCGCACTGCGCCCCCAGTTCGACGGCCCCGCGCATTTCAGGTGCGAGATGATGACGGGCACGCGCGCGTGCTTGCCGATGCGGTACGCCTCGTCCATCGCATCGAGAATCGCATCGAACTCGGTGCGCATGTGCGTCGTGTACAACGCACCCGCCACCGCGAGCGGCTCAGCGAGCGCCATCACTTCTTCCGTCGGCGCGGCGAAGGCGGAGCTATACGCGAGCCCTGAACTCAAACCCAATGCGCCGTTAGCAAGCGCTTCTTCGAGCTGCGCGCGCATCCCGTCGATTTCCTCGCGCGTCGCCGCGCGGTCGAGCCGGTCCATATGGTTGTTGCGCAGCGCCGTATGTCCGATCAGCGCGCCGACATTCACGGAAGGCTTCGCTCGATTCACGGCATCGACATACGCGGCGAACGTCGGATACTGGAACGCATCGCGCGCGCCGAGCAGATTCATCGGGTCGGGCGGATCGCCCTTGAGCGACACAGGCGACGCGCTGATCCCGCAATTGCCCACGATCACCGTCGTAACGCCCTGCGTGATCTTCGGCAGCATTTGCGGAGAACGGATCACGTGCGTGTCGTCGTGCGTATGCACGTCGATGAAGCCCGGGGCAAGCGCGCGGCCGTTCGCCTCGATCACCTCTTCGGCCAGCCAGTTCGACAGATTGCCGATGGCGGCAATCTTGCCGTTGCGCAACGCGACGTCGCGTTCGGCAGGCGGCGCGCCCGTGCCGTCGTACAGTTGCGCGCCGACGATCAGCGTATCGGCGGCTTCGGGGTGCGAATGCATGGATCAATCTCCTAGCGGTTGTCGGTCGCCGCCGCCGCGATGCGCATCGAGCGCATGCTTCATGCGGCGCAGCAGTTCGCGGCTCTCGTCGCCGAGGCTCACGGCCAGTTCGGTGACGAGCACGTCGAGCGCCATCATCATCGCGTAGCGCGACGACGACGGCTTGTAGATGAAGTCGGTTTCGAACGCGACGATGGGAATCACCCAGTCGGCCATCTTCGCGAGCGGCGACGCAGGCGCCGTCACCGTGATGAGCGTCGCGCCGTAGCTGCGTGCGATCTTGCAGCTGTCGACCATTTCCGGCACGCGGCCGGTCGTGGAGAGCGCGATTACCACGGTATCGCGCGAGACCGTCGAGGCAACCATGCGCTGCAGCAAACCGTCCTGATACGTCGCAACCGGCCGCCCCAGTCGCACGAGCCGAAAGCGCATTTCGTCGGCCAGCGCGGTCGAACCGCCGCCCATGCCGAACACGTAGATCATGCGGGCTTCGCGCAGCGCCGCCGCGGCCTGCGCGACGGGCGCCTGACACAGCAACTGATGGTTGTGCGTGAGCGCCGTCTGCAACTCGTCGAACACACGCGTCGCCAATGGCTCAGGCGTGTCGGCCTGCGCGCCAGGCTGCAGGAACCGCTGACCGACGGCGGCCGCCTGCGCGAGCCGCAGCTTGAGTTCGCGCACGTCGCGACAGCCGACCGCCTTTGCGAAGCGCGTCACCGTCGCAACGCTCACTTGCGCCCGCTCGGCCAACGCGCCGATGCTCGCGCGCGACGCGCCCGTCAGATCGTCGAGAATCAACGCCGCGACCTTGCGCTCGGCCGAGCGCAATTCAGGCGCGCATTCTGCAATGCGGGCGACAATGTCGAAAGCAACGGGTTCGGCGGTGGAGTTCATGGCTCGCAAGCGCCACACGCCGCCGGTAACATTGCTCGCCGCACGCGTGGTACTAAATAACATTTCATCAAACATCGTACTTTCGGTAACATACGAAAGTCAACTTCGATTCGATTTAACTGGCCGATGGAGCAGGATGACATGAAAGTTACAAACTATCAGGGAGCCACGATCGACCCTTATAGCAAGGGCTTGGGCAACGTGCCGGGGACGAGCATCCAACTGACGGATGCGACGCGTCTCGAATGGAATCTGCTCGACGAGGACGTGAGTCTGCCCGCCGCCGTCCTGTACGCGGACCGCATCGAGCACAACCTGAAATGGATGCAGGCATTCGTCGCCGAGTACGGCGTGAAGCTCGCGCCGCACGGCAAGACCACGATGGCGCCGCAACTGTTCCGCCGCCAGATCGAAACGGGCGCGTGGGGCATCACGCTGGCAACCGCGCATCAGGTGCGCGCCGCGTATCACGGCGGCGTATCGCGCGTGTTGATGGCGAACCAGCTGGTCGGCAAGCGCAACATGCTGATGATCGCGGAGTTGCTCAGCGATCCGGACTTCGAGTTCTTCTGTCTCGTCGATTCCGTCGAAGGCGTCGATCAGCTCGGCAAGTTCTTCGGCTCGGTGAAGAAGCAGTTGCAGGTACTGGTCGAACTCGGCGTGCCGGGCGGCCGTACAGGCGTCCGCGATGACGCACAAACCCATGCCGTGCTCGATGCGATCGCGCGTTACCCGGATTCGTTGAAGCTCGCGGGCATCGAACTGTATGAAGGCGTGCTGAAGGAAGAACAGGAAGTGCGCGACTTTCTGCGCAGCGCCGTGAAGCTCACGCTCGAACTGTCGGACAAGGGCCGCTTCGCGCGCACGCCGGCCGTGCTGTCGGGCGCGGGATCGGCATGGTACGACGTGGTCGCGGAAGAGTTCTCGAAGGCGTCGCGCAAAGACCGCATCGAGATCGTGCTGCGCCCTGGCTGCTACCTGACGCACGATGTCGGCATCTATCGCAAGGCGCAAACGGATATTTTCAAGCGCAATCCCGTCGCAAAGCGCATGGGCGAAGGGCTGTTGCCCGCGCTGCATCTGTGGGCGTACGTGCAGTCCATTCCGGAGCCTGATCGCGCGATCATCGGCCTGGGCAAGCGTGACTCGGCATTCGACGCTGGCTACCCTGAACCCGCGAAGCACTATCGTCCGGGCACGCAGGCGCCGCGCGACGTCGCGGCCGACGAAGGCTGGGAAATTTTCGGCTTGATGGATCAGCACGCCTATCTGCGGATTCCCGCAGGCGCCGATCTGAAAGTCGGCGACATGATCGCGTTCGACATCTCGCATCCGTGCCTGACGTTCGACAAGTGGCGTCAGGTGCTGGTGGTCGATCCGTCTTATCGCGTAACGGAAGTGATCGAAACGTTTTTCTGATTCTTCTTCGATCGAAACGGCGCTGCGTCTCGCGACACAGCGCCGTTTTTTTATTTGCTCATCGCCCGGCTTGAGCGGCCTCTGCGTCCGTTGCGGAAGACGAAGTTGCCGCTACTTCGCCGATGCGCGCTTCGAGCATCGTCAGCGCGCTCGACAGGCCAGCCAGCACATCGTCGGGCAAGGCGGCCATCGTGTCGTGCAGGAACGCATTGCGGTTCGGCAGGCTCGCTTCGATCGCGGCGTGGCCTTCCGCCGTGAGCTTCACATTCGTGATGCGATTGTCGCGCTCATCCATGCTGCGCGAAATCCAGCCCATCGCTTCGAGCGACTTCAGCTGTCGCGTCAGTGCGCCCGGATCGATGCGCAAGCGTTCGACCAGTTTCTTCTGCGACGATTCGCCCGCCTGCTCGTACAACGCAAGCAGAATGCGCCAGCGCGGCATCGGATGCCCGACGCGTCCTTCGAACGCCGACATGAATGCGCGGTATGTACGTCCAAACTGATGCAGGATAGCGACGCGGTCCTGTTCTTCCATGATCTATCTTCGATTCAAAAGCGCTGACATTCCCGTCAATCCGCGTGGATGACCGGCTCGATCTGCTTGCGCAGCTTGACGGGCGGCACGCGCCGGCTCTGCCAGATCGCGAACAGCGACACCAGCGCGCCGAGCATCAGGCCGATATGGATCGCGCCCACCAGCGACTCGCGCGCCGACTCCAGCAGCACGGCGCCATTGTGCCCTGCCTTCGCGAGTTCGCTCAAAAGCGTGTGCTGCGCGTCGCGGTTCACGAGGATTTGCGGATCGCCGAGATCGGCGAACCATTGGCTCGCCTGATCGCCATCGAGCGCGCTACGCACGCCGCTCGCATACATATGCGTGACGAGCGTGCCCGTCAGCGCGGTGCCGATCATCCCGCCGATCATCCGCAGCGACTGCAACAGCGCCGTCGCGATGCCGAGATGCTCGCGCCCTGCCGTCTGCTGCGCGAACACGGTCAGATTCGGCAGCACGAAGCCGAGGCCGAGCCCGCCGAAGGTCATGAACAGCATCAGCAGCCAGTGCGGCATCGAGCGCGTCGCGATTACCACGCCGAGCGACGCCGCCGCGAACAGCGCAAAGCCGATGAACAGCATCACATTCGGATTCGGCACACGCGACACGATGCGCCCATTCGCAATACTGCCAATCGTGATGAACACGACGAGCGGCGTAATCACGAGGCCAGCCTCGTTCGGCGTCATGCCGAAGCCGCCCTGGAACAGCAGCGGCGCATAGAACAGCAGCGAGAACATCGCGAAACCGCCGAGCACGGCCAGCACGAACAGCGCGGACAGACTCTTGTTGCGGAACATATCGATGGGAAGAATCGCTTGCGGGAAGCGCTTTTCCCATTTCCACAGCGCAATCGCGCACGCGACGCTCACGACCAGCAACGCAAGCGCCGAAGCCGTCACACCGTGCTTCGGCAGCAACTCGACGAACATCTGCAAGCTGCCGAGCGACATCGCGATCAGCAACGCGCCAGGCCAGTCGAGCCGCATCTTGCCTTCGTGGACGACATGCCGCAGATGCGGCAGATAACGCCAGACGAAAAACAGCGACAGCAGACCGACGGGCAGATTCACGTAGAACACCGAGCGCCAGCCGTAGTACTGCGTGAGAAAGCCGCCGAGCGACGGACCGATGGCATTCGCGATGCCGAACGCCGAGCTCATCAGCACCTGCCAGCGCAGCCGGACCACGGAGTCGGGAAAGAGATCGGGGATGCAGGCGAACGCGGTGCCGACCAGCATGCCGCCCCCGATGCCCTGTAACCCGCGCGCAATCACCAGGAACAGCATATTGTTGGCCGCGCCGCACAGCACGGATGCGCCCGTGAACACGATGATCGATGCGATCACGAACGGCTTGCGCCCGTAGTAGTCGCCGAGGCGCCCGAAAATCGGCACGGTGATCACCGACGTCAGCAGATACGACGTCGCGACCCACGCGTACAGTTCGAAGCCTTTGAGATCCGCGACGATCGTCGGCAGCGCGGTGCCGACCACGGTCTGGTCGAGCGCGACGAGCATCGAGACGAATGACACGCCGAGCATCGCCAGCAGCGACTCCCGGAACGGTAAAACTTGCCCACTCGAATGGTGGGCGGCGGTGTGCACGGCCATTTTTGATCGAACAACAGTTGACGAGTCAACGAAAAGGAATCATACCATGCTGAATGGCTCTAATCCGGGTGCGTCGATTGCGACCTTCGTTGCTGCCGTCTGATCCGACGCTTCTAAAAATTCCGAGATTCAGGGAGATTCATGGAACCCACTATGCTCGCCGCCGCGCCGCTTTCCGCCGACGATCTCACCGCCCTGCGCCGCGCCAAACACGAGCTCGAAAGCCCGGCGCTGACGATGAAGCTCGCCAGCATCGTCGGCTCGCCGATGGAAAAGCTGATGTCGCGCATGCCGGCGATTGCCAGCGACAAGGTCAACGACGCGACGCAACTTGCGCTGCGCAAATGCCTGCAGATCGCGCTGCGCACGCTCGGGCGTCCGATGGGTGGCGCGCCGCTCGGCGTCAGCGACCGGCCGAGCAACCTGCTGCACAAGTTCGCGGTGGCGACGACGGGCGCGGCGGGCGGCGCATTCGGGTTGTTCGCGCTGCCCGTTGAACTGCCCGTCACGACCACGCTGATGTTCCGCTCGATTTGCGACATCGCGCGCAGCGAAGGCGAGGATCTGACTTCCGTCGATACGCAACTGCAATGTCTGACGGTGCTAGGAATGGGCGGCACGTCGAAAGCCGACGATGACGCCGACTACGGCTACTTCATCATGCGCGGCGCGTTGGCCCAGGCGGTGTCGAAAGCGTCGTCGGAGATTGCGACGAAGGGTTTTACTACGCATGGCTCGGCGGCGCTGTTGCGGCTGTTGAACACGATCGCGGCGCGTTTCTCGGTGCAGGTGAGCGAGCAGATTGCCGCGAAGTCGATTCCGGCGATCGGCGCGGTGCTCGGCGCGATGGTCAACACCGTGTTCATCGACCACTTCCAGCAGGTCGCGCACGGCCACTTCACCGTGCGCCGGCTCGAACGCCAGTACGGCACGGACGCCGTGCAGGCCGCGTATCAGGCGATCGACCTTTCGCTCGCCGGATGAACGCCGCGCGGCCCGCTCGTGACCCGCACGACGAAGCGCGCGGCGAGATCGAGCGCACGGCGCGCTTCGGGAATGAACGGCGCCCAGAGCTGCCACACGTGTGGCATCTTGCGCCAGATCTCGAAGTCGATATCGACACCCGCGGTGCGCGCCTTGTCCGCGACGCGGCGCGAATCATCGAGCAGGACTTCTGTGCTGCTCACCTGCATGAAGAGCGGCGGCAAGCCCTTCAGGTCCGCGTAGAGCGGCGATGCGTATGGGTGCGTAGCCGGCGTGTCGGCGAGATAAAGCCTCGCAGCCCGTGCGATGGAAGGGCCATGAAACATCGGATCGATGCCGTCATTGGTTTGCAGCGACGCGCCCGTCGCCGCGAGATCGGTCCACGGCGAAAACAGGATTGCGCCCGCCGGCAACGGCTCGCCTGCATCGCGCAACGCGACGAGCGTCGCGAGCGCGAGGCCGCCGCCTGCCGAATCGCCTGCGATTACGATCGACTCGGGCCTGGTGCCGTCTTCGAGCAGGCGACGGTACGCGGCCAAAGCATCGTCCAGTGCCGCGGGAAACGGATGCTCGGGCGCGAGCCGGTAATCGAGCGAGAACACTCGCGCGCCGCTGCGCGAGGCAAGACCAAAGGACGCCGCGCGATGCGTCTGCGGCGAGCAGAAGTAATAGCCGCCGCCATGCAGATAGAGGATCGTCGCCGCGTGCCTGCCGTCGACGCGCGTCAGCCACTCGCCGCGCAGCGGCCAGTCTTGCTCGCCATAGCGTTCATCCAGCATCCAGCCCGACGGCACACGCGGCGTGTACGCGCGCTTCGCCGTCATGCGGCGCGCGCGTTCGGCGCTGATCGTCGGATGCCGCGTCTGCGGATGAAACTGACGGCGCAGGAACCAGCATGCCAGGGCGCTTTGCCAACTCATCGGGACACTCTCCATCGCGGGTTGAATCGCCATGGTACGTGGCTTTCGACGCGCTTCAATCGAAGGCGGCTTCTATTGGCCGGGTGGATAAGCACGCACCGTTTGAAAAGAAAAATGGCCGGAACCGCCGCTGACGGTTCCGGCCATCGTCTTGCATTGCGTGCTTCGTTTAATTCGCCGGCAACACCTGGCCGCGAATTTCACCCGTCGGATTCTGCGCGGTGTGAACGTTGAAGTACCACTGACCGCCCATCAGATCCGTGACCTGTTGCTCCGTGAGCGTCGCGGAGCCTTTGATCGGACTGGCCAACGCGTTCTTGTCGATGGGCACCTGCACCTTGGCGTTCTGCCCGACGGGCGCGGGACCGTGGAAGTGCGCCATCGTCACGGGACCCGACAGGCTCTCGTAAGTCGCTGTCCACTTGAGTGTTCTGGTCGAAGTATCGAAGGTGGCGCTCAGTGCGCCATGTCCATGACTCACGCGCGGCGGCACCTCGCTCGACGGCTCGAGGTCGGCCTTCAATTCCACCGTATCCGCCAGTGCGACACCCGACGCCAGCGCCCACAGGACAGCAACCATGCTCAGCTTTTGAATTGTAATCATCGTTCTCTCCGGGTCTTTGCGCGCTGGATCGGCGTCGCTTTACGCGCAGTGCGTAAGTGGATGCCGTCTCATGCGCCAGCACATACTAGTGCAATTCGACGCGCTGCGCGTGACACACGCGCAGCGGTGCAAAGCGCTGCGAAGCAGGAAGAGAACGTGAAGTCAGGCGAGCAGCGCCGCCTGCTCTTCGATGCCGTCGAGCATCGTATTGCACGCGTGCACGAGCGCAATGCCTTCACTGCGCAGCGTGTCCGACGGCGCCGTGGTCAATTGCCGCCGGTACTGTTCGAGCGCGCCGAGCAGAGGCGGATACTGCAACACGCCCACCGCGCCAGCGACGCGATGATGCCACTGACGCAATGCCGTGACATCGGGGTCGTTCAACAGCGGCGGCAACGCACGCATATCGTCGCGCACGGCCGACACGAATGCATCGAGCAGCGACTTGACCGTCGATTCGCTGCCCCAGATCTGCGTCAGCTGGCTGAGATCGACGGGAACGAATGCCATGCTGCCGACGTTTTCAGATCCCGCGTCCACGACGACGGCAGCCGTCGCGTCACCTTGCGTGGCGGGCCGCGCGCTGTCCGCGCCGAACCAGCGGCTCAGATACTCTCGCAACGTGGCAAGGCGCGTCGGTTTGACGAGGCAATCGTCCATGCCCGCTTCGCGACATGCATTCAGATCTTCAGGTGCGGTGTTCGCGGTGATCCCGAGTATCGGCAGATGCGCGTTCGTCAGTTGCTCTCTTTCGCGCACGGACCGCGCCAATTCGTAGCCGGACATGATGGGCATATGGCAGTCGGTAATCAGAAAACCGTACGGTGTCGCATCGAGTGCTTCGAGTGCCTCCGCGCCGTCATTGACGACGTCGCACGCGAAACCGAGCAGCGCCAGTTGATGGCGGATCAGTTCCTGATTCACGGGGTGATCTTCGGCGACGAGCACGAGACGCCCGCATGCGATCGCGCGCTCGCGATCGGGCGCGGCGGTGACGGCTTCGCCTGCGCCGGGATCACGCGCGGGTGTCGGTGAAAGGCCCGTCAGCGCGGCCGCGCAGGCCGCGCTCAAGCCGCGCCACGAGATCGGGTTGATGCTCACGCGCACCGCGTTATCGACGATCCGATAGCCTGTTGGCTTCGGCTTCTCGGTCAGGCTGATGATTTTCGCGCCGGACTGCGCGACGGCCGCCGGCAGTTCGACGCCGTCGCCGACGAACACCAGGTCCACGCCTCGCAGCGCTTGCGGATCGCGCAACTCGGCCAGGTCGGCGCCGATGCAACGCAGTTCGATGCCGAGCGCCGCGCCGAAGTGCGCGAGCGCCCTACCGACGCAAGCATCCGGCGTCGCGACGATGCCGCGCTTGCCGCGCAATCCGCCCGCCGTGTACTGCTGCATTTCGAGCGGCATCATCATGCGCAGCGTCATGTGCGTGCCTTCGCCGGGCGTGCTCGAGAGCGACAGCGTGCCGCCCATCAGTGCGACCAGTTTGCGGCAGATCGTCAGCCCCAGGCCCGTGCCGCCGAAGCGCCGTGTTGTCGACGATTCCGCCTGCACGAAAGGCTCGAACAGGCGCGCCTGGACTTCAGGCTCGATTCCGATACCCGTATCGTCGACGGTGATCTCGACCGTTTGCCCGGCCCCGCTCTGCTCGACCACCTTCACGCTCACATCGACCTCGCCCCGCGGCGTGAATTTGATCGCGTTGCCCAGCAGATTGAACAGGATTTGTCGCAAGCGCACGCTGTCGCCGCGCAGCGTTGCGGCGACCTGCGGATCGATATCGACGCGCACTTTCAGACCTTTCTCATGCGCGCGCCCCGCCAACAGGCCAACCGCTGTATCGACGAGGTCGCGCAGGTCGATCGGTTCGGATTCGATGGTCAGTCGTCCCGCCTCGATCTTCGAATAATCGAGCAGGTCGTCGAGAATCTGCAGCAGCGCACCCGCCGACTCATGAATCATCCCAAGCATCTCGCCCTGGTCGGCATCGAGACGGGTGCGCTCCAGGACTTCGACGAGTCCGAGCACGCCGTTCATCGGCGTGCGGATTTCATGACTCATCATCGCGAGGAAATCGTCCTTCGCGCGCGACGCCGCCTCAGCCAGATCGCGCGCTCGCGCCAGTTCGTCGGCGCGCAACCGTTCGATGCTCGCGTCAACCCAATACCCGCTCCAGACGGTGGCGTCACTCGATTCGCGACGCGGCACGAGTTCCGCGCGAACCCAGCGCTGCTCGCCGGGACCGTCGATCCGGAACTCCAGGTGCAGCGGTTCCGACAGTTCAGCGGAACGCTCGAGCGCGGCGACGACGCCGGGACGGTCGTCCGCGCAGATGGTGCCGAAATCGAGCGTGGCGCTGCGCATCAGCACGGCGCTGTCGTAGCCCAGCAAATGTTGGGTATCGCCGCCCACATAGGGGAACGTGTACTGGCCATCGAGCCCACGGCGCAACTGGAATACCACCGCCGGCAACGAACTGGTCACATCGACGAGACGCCGTTGCGTCTCGCTTGCCAGCATTTCGGCGCGGCGGATATCCGTAATGTCGACGAGTGTGCCGAGCACGCACAGCGGCGTGCCGTCGACGCCGTTGCAGACGCACACGCAAAAGAGTCCGTGGCGGCTATCGTACTGGCTGTCTTCGAACTCGAGCTCGATCTGCGTGGCCTCGCCGCTTCGTAGCGCCTCGCGTGTCAACTGCTCGAGACGCAAGCTGTTGTCCTCGCCCCAGGCATGAACCTCCGCGCTCGTGCGGCCGATCACGGCTTCACGCCTGAGCCCCGTCGCCTGCTCATAAGCCCGGTTGACGCCGATGTACCGCCCTTGCAGATCTTTTGCGACGAGCGGATACGGGACCATTTCCATCATCGTCTGCTGGAAGTTCAGTTGCGATTCGAGTTCGTGCTCGGTGCGCTCGCGCCGGCTGACTTCGCGCTGCAACAACATGTACGCTCGCAAGGTCACCAGCAACACCACGCCGATGCCGATCAGCACGGGCAGCAGCCGCAGTGCCGTGACACTCCAGCCGCCTTGCGGCGGTGCGTCGCCCGTTACCCATTTCTGACGGATGCGCTGGCGCTCCGACGCGGGCATCGCCAGCAGTGCGCGGTCGATCAGTCCCGCCAGCGGCGCAAGATCGTCACGCACCGCGAAGCCGACAGGATCTGGCTCGCGTACCACACCGACCACCTTCAGCACGCCCGCATATTCCCGGGTCAGCGCGGCGTCGATTTCCGCGACGTTACCAACCAGCGCGTCGGCGCCGCCGGCGGCCAGCAGTTTCAGCGCCGCATCGAGATTGGGCGCGACGGTTGTGTGCTTGGCGACGATGCCGTACAACTCGAGTGGCACCGCACCCTGGCTATGTATCGACACCACGATGCGCCGCGCGGCAAAGTCGCTCAGGCTGCGCGCGGCAGGTTCGGCTTCGCGCGCGACGATGATGAGCGGATAGGTCTCATACGCGCGGGTAAAAGTCGCGCGTTCAATTTGCGGATCATTGCGCGTGGCGGTCGCGAGCAACGCAACGTTGCCGCGGTTGAAATCGGTGATGGTGGTCGTCCAGTCCTTCGCTGGCGCGCGGTGGAACGAAAGGCCGAGCGTGCGGCCCAGATAGTCGAGATAGTCGGCAGCGATGCCCGAAGGGCGGCCGAGGTCGTCGAGCGTACTGAACGGCGCCCAGTCGGCGTCGAAGCCGACGGAGAGCGGCGGCAGCGACCTGAGCCATGCCTGCTCTTCACGGCTCAGCACGAGATTGGACACCGCCGGCTCGGGCCGCGATTCGAAGCTGCCGCCGATCCAGCGCGCCCGGATGACGGCTTCGTCGTCCGGTCGCATCGCGGACAGTCCGCGGTCCAGCTTGTCGCGCAGGTCGCTTTTCGCGGCGGGCACGGCGAAGCGCATTTCGCTCGCCTGGCCCGTCTCCTCGAACGCGACACTCAGATCACGGAATTCCGGGTCGGCCAGATAGTGCCGCACGGCAGGCGTAAAGCCGAAATAGGCGTCGTCTTCACCCCGCTTGATTGCGCGCAACGCGGAAAGCGTGTCGGTGAAGCTGTCGATACGTGCGTGCGGAAAGCGCTCGCGTAGCACGGCGCCGAGCGCGAACCCGCGCTCGATGGCGATGTGCGCGCTTTGCAGCTGCGCCTCGCCCGTCAAAGCCATCGCATTGCTCGCCCGTGTCACGACGGAAGTCGATCCACGGAAATACGGCGCCGAGAACGACAGGCAATGCTCGCGCTCCGGCGTGCGGGCGATGCTCGTCAACACATCGACGTGGCCTGCGCATGCCGCTGCGAGTAGCTGATTCAGGTCGGGATAGGACTTCGTCGTGATTTCGACGTCCGGTCCAACGACGGCACGCAGATAGTCGACGCTCATCCCGGTGAGCCGGCCTTCCTGAAACATCTCGAACGGCGACCAGCCATTGGTCAACACGCCGACTACCAGTCTGGAAGGAAACGCTTGTGGACGCGCGCCGAGCGCGGCATGGGCCGGCTGACCGCTGAGCAGTATCAACAGCAGCGCGAGGCCTACCTTCAGCGCCAGACGGACGCCGCGCAGCCAGGCGCGATATGTGGAATGAACACGGGAAAGAGTGGAGATGCGCGAACGGTACATGTGCGTACGCTCACGCCGACTTGCCGCGCCGGCTCTCGCGGGGCGGCCGCGCGAAGATATCGCCCGGCTCGCGGAACAATCGCGAATGGAGCAGGCCGGCGAGCAGGCCGCCCGCCAGCGGAGCCGCCCAGAAGAGCCACAACTGGTCGAGCGCCCAATCTCCGACGAACAAAGCCGGTCCGGTCGAACGCGCGGGATTCAACGACCCGTTCGTGACGGGCGTCGCGACGGCGTAGCTCAGCATCAACCACACGCCTGATACGAGCGGATCGATCAGATTCGCCGATTGACCGTTGGACACCAGCATGCGCGCCAGCACGAACGCAAAGGACATGGTGATTTCGACGGCCAGCGCGGAATGAAGCGGATAGTCGCCAGGAGAATGGTCGCCATATCCGTTTGCGCCGAATTCACTCGCTGCGAGTTCGAAGCCGGGACGGCCGCTGGCGATGTAGATGAGTAGCGCCGCACCCACAAGCGCGCCAAGCACCTGCGCGGCGATATAGGGCGCGAGATCGCGAACGGGAAACCGCTGCGCCATCACATAACCGACAGTGACGGCCGGATTGAAATGAGCGCCGGAGAAGCGCCCGAGCACGTAAGTCGCTGTCGCCAGCGCGAGACCGAATGCGATGGGCACAGCCAGCACGCTGCTGCCTGGCGCGCCGCTGTTGAGGACGGCCGTGCCGCATCCCACGAACACCAGCCACGCCGTACCGGCACCTTCGACGACCAATCGCTTTCCCAGCCCTGACATGCATCCTCCCGTAACGGCGCCGTCCCCGACGACTTTCTAGGACGGTCCTACATGCTTGCGCCCGGTTTCGATTGATTTGCATGGCGAATCAATCGCGTTGGCGCCGCGCCCCCGTGATCCGGGAGTCCAACAGGAGATTGTTGGTCGAACGAACGAGACAGAAAATCGGACAACTCCGAAATCGTTCAGGTAAGACCGATCTGGCAGGCGTAGTCGATGACATCAGCCTCCGTCTCAAGCCCGAGCTTGCGCATCGCATTGCGCTTCTGCGTGCTGATCGTCTTTGCGCTGCGGTTCAGCCTGGCGGCAATCTGGCCAATCGTCAGGCCGCTCACGTACATCGTGAAAACTTTCCATTCGCCCGCACTCATCACGCCTGCTCGCGGTTGCGGTGTGCCCGCCTTCGCAATGGCAGCGCGCGCGTGATTGGACAGATAGCCCTGGCCAGTCAGCGCGGCATCGATCGCGTGAACCAATGATGCGGTGATGTCGCGCTTGTCGACGATCGCGGCAACGCCATGCTGCAGCAGCCCCATCAGGATCGACGGCTGATGGATCATGGTGAGCACGACAACCGGCAACTGAGGCGTGTGATACAGCAGCCGCCGCAAGAACTGGATCGCGTTGCTTTCTCCGTCAATGCCCGGCATGCCAATATCCGTTACGACGACGTCGCATGCGCATGCATCGAGCAGTTCGGCGAGCGCCTGCGTGTTCACTGCTTCGCCCGCCACCGATACATGTGCGATCTGTTCCAGCAAACACCTGACGCCCATGCGCACGCACGCGTGATCGTCGGCGACGATGACGCGAATCTTGTTTTCCATCTTGTTGTGATCTTGTTTGATGGACCGTCACCGTACAGCGCGCTCCCCTCGAGGACGGTCACTTCGCCAGGGTGGCAGCTTCGCTGCGTCAGCCTTTTTTGCCTGACGCGCCGGAGCCTCTTGATGGATCTTCAGGCACCAGGCCATGTTCGACGGCGAACCGGAACAGATCGGCATCGCTCTGCAGCGACAGCTTGCGCATTGCCGTGCATTTCTGCGCGCTGATCGTCTTGACACTGCGACCGAGCCTCAGCGCAATTTCCGTCACGCCGCGCCCGGTCGCATAGTGGGTCAACACTTCGAGTTCGCGTCGCGAAAGAACCTGTCGGACATAGTCGATCCGGCGCGACAACGTGGCGTCCGCGAGCAATGCGCGAATAGCGGGACCGACATAACATTCGTGCGCCAACGCGGTGATGATCGCCACATGAATCAGATCGATACGGTCGCGCTTGCTGACGACCGCCCCCACGCCCAGCGAAATGACCTTTTGCAAGGAGTCCGCCGCGGTCTCCATGGTCAGCACCACGACGACGACGTCAGGATGACGTTCCTTGAACTGCCGAACCATGTCGACACCGTCGCCATATGCGCCGCCATGCATGTACAGATCCATGACGACAAGCTCGCATTTGACACGCTGCGCCTCGGCGAACAATTCCGATGAGTCCGTTGCCTTCCCAACGATCTCGATGTTCGGAAACCCTGACATCAGATTCTCCATCGCGAGCAGGACCAGCGGGTGGTCGTCGGCGATGATGGTGCGGATTGGCAGTGTCACATCCTTTCTGATATTCACGCTTGGTCGCTCCCTGTGCTCTGTAGCTTGGTATTAATTTGCGAGCCCTTAGCCGGCTGAGGATCAGACATTCAACCGCTCCCCGACATAAGACTTCTCTGAATTTCAATGCATCGTTGGCGATGGCATTTCATTAGTTATCCTGCACAGCTTCCCGAGCAAGACCGTACGCTCGCACGAATGCGAAAAGCCCTGGATCATTGCTGACGCCCAGCTTTGCCATTGCGTCGCGCTTTTGCCGGCTAATGGTTCGGACATCCCGCCCCAGGTCGCGGGCGATTTCGGAAATCGACTTGCCACGCACGAACATGCGGATCACCTCGGCCTGGCGGGGGGAAAGATTGCGCATGGGCGACATGCCAAGCGGTTCGCCGCTCGCTTCTGCGAGCGTCAGCAGGATGGATTGGCTGACGTAGGAACGGCCCGCGCCCGCTGCACGGATTGCCGCGGCCAGCTCGTCCATCGATTCGCTTTTGTTGAGCATGCCGATCACGCCGTCGGACATGATCGACCGGAGGATGGCCGCATTGGTCAGGCTGGTGAGCACGACGATGCGCACCGCGGGCCAGCCGCCCCGGATGCGCCGGATGAGCCGCAGCCCGTCGTCGGCGTCGCCCGACGCATCCGGCATGGTCAGGTCCGTGACCAGCACATCGCACGGCGTCTTGCCCATCAGTTGAACGAGTGACGAAGGGTTCGTCGCCTCGCCGACGATCGTGAATCCTCCATGCGCCACGAGCGTGGCCCGGATACCGAGCAGAACAAACGGATGATCGTCTGCCAGCATGATTCGAAGATTCACTATTGCCGCCTTGTTATTGGTTTGTGTTTGTCGATGTCGAAATGCTCATTTCGCAGCAACGTCGAAACGAGCCCGTTTTACGACAACGCTCGCGACATATAACGAATCATGGTCCGACAAAACGAATCAAAACATCCGAGGCAGAAATGGAATATCAGAGAGTTCCGAATCAATGGCCGATTCAAAGACAAAATAGACGTTTCGTTGAATTATTACCCATTACGGGCCTTTTTCCATTGAGATAGCGCTTAACCCTATTCGTCATGCTATTTCCGAAATTTCCAAAGGCTTGCTAGGAAACCATAGCGCACAGGGCACCAGAGCAAGGAGACAGTCGGTGCATCAGGCCCACGCTCGCAGAATTGCGCAAGTGCATCTTAGATTCAAGGTAAATATGAGCCACTCTACAGAATCACGGTGACACAGTATGCTCTTGAGAGGAGAACGCGCTTAGAAATTGAAACCAATAAAAATCAACCTCTAAAATAATTCTGACTTTCATGACAGAAATATCAGACAGATCACATCGATTTCCGATTACACAATCAATTCGATTAACTCCACCTCGAAGAAATAGCGCCAAAATAAAAAAAGCGTCCGGTTCATGGCCGAACGCCAAAAAGGACCTTCAAAAAAGTATCGACACGATCACGCCCTGACTCTCGACACATACCGCGCCGTGCGCACAGGCCGCGGAAAGACGGGCAGCGCGAGCAGCGCGCACACACTCGCGATCGCCCAAACGGCCGGCCACGAGGTCGCCGCGAGCAGTGGCGGAATGGCAAGCGGCGTGACGAACAGGGTCATGAATGCGCACGTGTTGCCCATCGCCAGCGCGGTGCCCGCGCGGCGCGTGCCCGCGAGCGTCGCCAGTTCCGTGTAGGCGACGCCGTGCCACGCGGACGCGCTCACGCCACCGAGCATCACCATCGCCGCGAGCACGATCGTGATCGCGCCGTGCGCGCCGCCCGTGCCCGCCGCGATCAGCGCGAGCGTCGCGAACAGCAGCGCCGTCAGCACGCTGCAGGCGCGCATGTATTGGCGCCGGTTGCCGTGCCGGTCGGTCCAGCGCCCGCTCCACACGCGCGCGACGGCAGCGCCCGTCTGCACGGCGGCCATCGTCGCGCTGATCTCGAACACACCGGCATGGCCGAAGTCGTGCAGAAAGACCGTCGCGAACGTCACGACCGCGAGTTGCGGCACGCACAGCACGCCGATGCCCAGCGCGACACGCCACACGCCGGCATCGCGCAGCGGCGAAACGGACGCGGCAGGCCCTGCAGGCGAAGCAGCGCCGACCGACGCTGCATGCTGGCCCCCCTGCGCAGCCGCGACGGGTGGCTCGTGCAGCCAGTGCCACGCGAACCACGCGGTCACCGCGCACAGCGTGGCGAGCACACCGTACACGCCCACAAAGCCGACATGCGCGGCAAGCGCCGGCAGCGCAATCGCGCCCAGTCCGCCGCCTGCGGGCACGGCCGTCTGCCGGATGCTCATCGCGAGGCCGCGCTCGCCTTCGCGAAACCACGCCATCACCGCGCGCCCGCTCGATCCATTGACGCTGCCGCCCAGCAGCCCGACTGCCAGCAGTCCGAGCGCGAGCGGCACGATGCCCGGCGCATCGGCGCCGTGCGGCACCACGAAGCCTGCCATCGCGGCCAGCGCGGCCGCCGTCGCCAGAAGACCGAGCAGCAACACGCGCCGGTCACCCCAACGGTCGGTGAGCAATCCCCACGGCAATTCGCTGATGGCGATGCCGAGCCCCAGCATGCCGAGCACGAGGCCCAGCCCGCCGTTGCCGATGTGGTAGCCGTTGCGCAGAAAAATCGCCGTTGTCGGAATGCCTGAAAAAGCGGCCGAAAAGCTCGCGTTCGCGGCGAAGCCGACACCCAGCACCTTCCAGCGGTGATTACCGCCCATTCCTGAACTCTGCCCCACGATCGCCTCCAGTTGAATCGGTTGACGGCTATCGTAGGATTGGACGATCAATCGGAAAAGCGGGAAAATAGGATGTCATCCATCGGAGAATCCGAAACATGAACCAGCGCGCGTTCGACCTTGCGCAGTTGCGCACCTTCGTTGCCGTCGCGGAAGCGGGCAGCGTATCGGCGGGCGCGGAACGCGTGTTCCTGTCGCAGTCGTCGGCGAGCGAGCAATTGAAGAAGCTCGAAGAGCGCGCGGGGCAACCTCTGTTCCTGCGCGGCAAGCAGGGCGTTACCGCGACGCCAGCGGGCGCGAAGCTGCTCGATCACGCGCGCCGCATTCTGGCGATGAGCGAAGCGGCATTCGAAGACCTGCAAGGCCGCTCGCTCGACGGCGAGCTGCGCATCGCGATCACCGACTACTACCGGCCGCACGACGTCGCGCGCGTACTGAAGATGTTTTCCGAGCAGCATCCGAGGCTGCGCCTGCATGTGACCGTGCTGCCGAGCGCGGTGATCGACAGCAGCGTCGAAGACGACACCACGTTCGATATCGGCCTGTCGCTGCGTATCGTCGCGCCGGGCACGAAGCGCGCGACACCGAACCGCCCGCATGCCGCAAGCACCGTCGTGCGACGCGAGAAGCTGGTGTGGGCGATGTCCGCCGACGCCGATCCGCGACACCTCGCCGCGCCTTTCCATCTCGTGCTCCTGCCGTCGACGTGTCAGCTGCAGCGTTTCGTCGTCAGATTGCTCGACGAGAACAAGGTGTCGTATCTCGTATCGCATTCGGCATCGGGCATGGCGGGTCTTCAACTGGCGTTGAAGGCGGGGCTTGGTATCTCATGTCTGAATGAATCGTCGATCGGCTCGGGCATGGTGCTGTGTCCGCCGACAATCGGCCTTCCCCAGTTGCCAGCCGTCGAGTTTCATCTGCTGCCCGGACGTCCCGGCGAAAGCGCGCGCGTCAGCGATGCGCGCGAAGCATTCATGCGCCTTCTCGCGTGAACGCGATTGCAGTATCTGCATCAATGCTTAGTTGACACGACAATTACTGCAAGTGTTTATGCTGCGTTGAAACGCGACCAATTGCCACCTATGATGATTGCAACGCCAACGTCATCCTGATGCCTTACTGTATCAATGCGTTTGCCGCATCGACGGCAAGCGCTACGCATGCGCGCGCGTCAATCCGTACCCTCTTCTGCGAGCTTTTTCGGACTTGACTAGACTGGCGGCGCCGCACATCGCACAGGTAAGAGCAACAAACTTCGCGTGTCATGGGTCGCTTAGGCGGCCGCGGTAGAGAAGCAAAAGAGAAGAGCGCAAAGCGTCTCTTCCCAAGGGTGCAACACAACGATATCTACAAACCCTATTTCCCTACGAGGCCAGTCGTGCAGCGCAGAACCATCGGCTCTTCGATCCTTTTGCTGTTGTGCGCCCTTTGCGCGCGAGCGTCATTCGCGGCGTCGAACGACGCGCCCGCACCATCGGCGATGGACGAGAAAATGCACGCCTGCACGACCTGTCACGGCGCGCAGGGCCAGGGGCGCAACAACGATTACTTTCCGCGTATCGCGGGCAAGCCCGCCGAGTATCTGTTCAACCAGTTGACAGCATTTCGCGACGGCGGCCGCACCTATCCGCCGATGGGTTACCTGCTCGCGTTTCTCCCCGACGAATACCTGCGCAAGATCAGCCAGTACTTCGCCGATCTGCAGCCGCCGTATCCGAATCCCGATACCAACCCGGTGTCGCAAGCGACGCTCGATTACGGCAAGCAGGTCGTCATGCAAGGCGACACGAAGCGCGGCATACCCGCATGCGCGGCGTGTCATGGCGAGCGGCTGACGGGACAGCAACCGGGTATTCCCGGTCTGCTCGGTCTGCATGCGAGCTATATCGCCGGACAGATGGGCACATGGCGTTCGGGCACGCGTCACGCGCTCGCGCCCGACTGCATGCATGCCATCGCTGTGAAGCTGAGCGATAAGGACATCACTGCCGTATCGAGCTGGCTCGCGCGCCAGCCGCGTCCCACCGATCCGCGTCCCGTGCCGCGATTGCCCGGCAAGCTGCCGCTCGCATGTGGGAGCCAACCGGAATGAAGACTCTCTCCCTTAGCTCCGTGTCGATCAGTTCCGTGCATCGCATGCCACGCGCCGCGCGTGCCGCGCGCCGCATCACCGTGTCGCTCGCCGTGGGCGCCATGTTCACGCTCGCCGCGCTCGCGCCGCGCTCGCCGTTCATCGCCGCCGCGCATGCCGCAGAAGCCGCGGCGCCGGCTGGCCCGGACACGCGTCCCGAGATCGTCAAACGCGGCGAATATCTCGCGCGCGCAGGCGACTGCGTGGCCTGCCATACGGCACCGCGCGGCAAGACCTTCGGCGGCGGCCTCGCAATGGAGACGCCGTTCGGCACCTTCTACACGCCGAACATCAGCTCCGACAAGGAGTACGGCATCGGCAAATGGACAGCCGACGAGTTCTTCAAGATGATGCGCACGGGCAAAAGCCCCGACGGCAAGCTGATCTATCCGGTGATGCCGATTGCGGCCTACACCAAAGTCACGCGCGAAGACTCCGACGCGATCTTCGCGTATCTGCAGTCGGTGGAACCCGTGCATCAACCGAGCCGCAAGCTGGACCTGCGCTTCCCGTTCAACCAGCGCGAGTTGCTGCTCGGCTGGCGCTCGCTGTATTTCCGCGAGGGTGAATTCCAGCCGAACCCGAGCCGCTCGGTCGAATGGAATCGCGGCGCGTATCTCGTGGAAGGACTCGGCCATTGTTCGATGTGCCACACGAAGATCAATCTGCTCGGCGGCTCGTCGAAGAGCGAGCAGTTCGCGGGCGGCCTGATCCCCGTGCAGAACTGGTACGCGCCGTCGCTCACGTCCGACAAGGACGGCGGTCTCGGCGACTGGAGCATCAAGGACATCGTCGATCTGCTGCAGGCGGGCATCTCCGATCGCGGCGCAGTCTACGGCCCGATGGCCGAGGTCACCTATCACAGCCTGCAATACATGAGCGACGACGACGTGAAGGCCATGGCCGTCTATCTGAAGACGCTGCCCGACAACGACCCCGGCCGCAAGACCGGTCCGTCGGCGACCGTGAAGCCCGCCGTGTTCGAGAACGGCCAGCGCATCTATATGGCGAAGTGCGCGACCTGTCACGGCGAGCACGGCGAAGGCCATCTGCAACACTACCCGCCGCTCGCGCACAACCAGTCGATCGAAATGGACTCGGCCGTCAACCCGATCCGGATCGTGCTGAACGGCGGCTTCCCGCCCGGCACGCGACGCAACCCCGAACCGTATGGCATGCCGCCGTTCGCGCAGGAACTGAACGATACCGATCTCGCCGCCGTCGTCACGTACATCCGCACCGCGTGGGGCAATCACGGCCAGCCCGTGACGGCGAAGCAGGTCAACGAACTGCGCAAGGCGCCGTTGCACTAGCCCACATTATTCGTATAAACCCTGTCCTCGGAGATATGGCAGATGGACCCTAACGTTCACTCCGGCGACCACCCCGGCAACGCTTCGGACGACGAAGTCGAGCGCATCGTCGCGCAAGGACCGCACGGCGCAATCGCGGTCGCGGGCGTCGCGGCCGTGGTCGTGCTGGCGATCTGGATCGGCTTTTACTTTCTCGTATTTGTGCCGCGCGGCGTCATTCACTGATCATGTCGACCCAACCTTCTCATTCCCCGGATAGTGGCCACGGCGTCGCCGAGCGCGCTGAAAAGCGCTGGGCTTACTTCGTCATCGCGATCGTCGTGTTCATGCTCGTAGTCGTCGTGTACTCGGGCTTGCACTACGCGATGATGCCGCCCTCGCGCGTCGAAACCATCGACCCGTCGCGCCTGCAGATGTCCGGCGAATTCGTCGAAAGCAATCTGGGCACGGGCGTCGATCCCGACGGCACGGTCGTCGTGCGCTTCATCGCGCAGCAATACTCGTTCACGCCGCAATGTCTGGTCGTGCCCGCCGGCACCGACATCACCTTCCGCACGACGAGCGCCGACGTCGTGCATGGCCTGCTCGTCACGGACACGAACATCAACACGATGGTCGTGCCGGGCTACGTCGCGACGTTTTCCTCCTCCTTCGACAAACCCGCCGATCACCTGATGCCCTGCCACGAGTTTTGCGGCTTCGGCCATCAGACGATGTGGGCGCATGTGAAGGTGATCGACAAGGCTGCCTTCTTCGAACAGGCAAAACAACATCGGAGGCTCAGCTGTGTTTCACGCTAAGCGACTCGTTCTCGCGCACTTCTGGCTCGCGTTCATCGCGTTCGGAATTGCGCTGCTGCTGGGCGCATGGCAAATGCTCGTGCGCAGTCCGCTGCATCCGTGGATCGGCGAACCGGAGCTGTACTACCGCTCGGTGACGGCGCACGGCACGGTGATGGCCTACGTGCTGCCCACGCTCGTCGCCATGGGCTTCGGCTATGCGATCGTCGAACTGGCGCTTCAACAGGCGCTCGTCGGTCTGAAGTGGGCGTGGGCCGGCTTCATCCTGCTGGTGGTCGGCGCAATCATGGCGATGGTGCCCGTTGCGGCCGGCCAGGCGTCCGTGCTGTTCACGTTCTATCCGCCGATGATCGGCAGCCCGTTCTATTACATCGGCGTCGTGCTCGTGGTGGTCGGCTCATGGATCTGGGTCGCGCTGATGGGGGTCAACCTGCACGTCTGGAAGCGCGCGAACCCCGGCAAGCCGGTACCGCTCGCAATGTACGCGAACGTGGCGGGCGCTTATCTATGGGCATGGACGGCCGTGGGCGCGGCGCTCGAGATTCTGTTCCAGATTCTGCCCGTCGCGCTCGGCCTGAAATCGACCATCGACGCAGGCCTCGCGCGCGTGCTGTTCTCGTGGACGCTGCACGCGATCGTCTATTTCTGGCTGGTGCCGTCGTACATCGCGTATTACACACTGGTGCCGCGCGCGATCGGCGGCAGGCTGTACAGCGATTCGATGGCGCGCGTGTCGTTCATCCTGTTCCTCGTGTTCGCGATGCCGATCGGCATTCACCATCTGTTCGCCGATCCGCAGGTCGGTGCGGGCTTCAAGTTCGTGCATGCGGTGTTCACGGGCATGGTGTCGGTGCCGACGCTGCTCACCGTGTTCACGATCTGCGCATCGGTGGAAATCGCCGGGCGGCTGCGCGGCGGCAAAGGCGCATTCGGCTGGCTGAAAGCGCTGCCGTGGGACAACCCGATGATGCTCGTCATCGCGTTCTCGTTCATCATGCTCGGCTTCGGCGGCGCGGGCGGGCTCATCAACATGAGCTATCAGCTGAACGAGACCATCCACAACACGCAGTGGGTCACGGGGCACTTCCACCTGATCTTCGGCGGCGCGATCGTCATCATGTACTTCGCGATCGCGTATGAACTGTGGCCTCAACTGACGGGCCGCGCGATCGGCTCGCTACGCCTGATCCGCTGGCAGCTGTGGCTGTGGTTCATCGGCATGATGGTCGTCACGTTGCCGTGGCATTACGTCGGCCTGCTTGGCGCGCCGCGCCGCATGGCGTACTACGACTACAGCAATCCTGCGATTGCGCCGCAAGCGGTCTGGGTTGCCGTGTCGGCATTCGGCGGCCTGATTCTGGTGATCTCCGGGTTCCTGTTTCTCTACATTCTCGCGAAGTCGCAGTTCGGCGCGATCGAGCAACCGAAGCAGTTCCGCTTCAGCGTGCCCGTGCATCCCGTCGAACGCGTGCCCGCTGCGCTGAACAGCTTCGGCCTGTGGGTCGCGCTGATGATCGGACTGACGATCGTCAACTACAGCGTGCCCATCGCACAACTGCTCGGCTTGCAGCAGACTTCCGTGCCGGCCGTATCGGTGGGAGCGCGGTCATGAGCGAAGAACGCGTCTTCAGCTTCAGCAACCGATGGTTCACGTCGAGCGTCGGCGGCGTGATCGTCATTGCCATCGTGGCGATTCTGATCGGCTTTATCTGGTTGCCGTCGAAGCATCCCGACTTCACGAAACGCGGACTATGGGCAACGATCTGCAGCGCGGCAGGCGCGCCGTCCACATGGTTCACGCAAAGCGACAACGTCGCCGGCCCCGCGCCGAGCAACGTGCTCGTGCTGCCGCCTCTGCCGCCTTGGGGACGCACGCGCCCCAGCGCCGAGTCGATTGGCCGTGGCGCGACGCTCGCGCAGAACTGCTCGATGTGTCATGGCGTCGAGAGTCTGATCCAGGTGACGGCGCCCGTGCTCGCCGGGCAATACGCGGACGTCGTCTACAAGCAGTTGCGCGATTATCAGAGTGGCCAGCGCATGAACTCGATCATGCCGCCCATCATCGCGCATCTGAACGACCGCGATCTGCACGACCTCGCGAACTACTATTCGACGCTGCCGCGCCCCGCCGCCGTCGAACAGGCCACGGCCGAAGATGCCACCATCCGCAAGTTCGTCAACGAAGGCTCGCCGATGCGCAACATCGCGCCCTGCGCGGCCTGTCATGGCGATCGCGACCGCAAGGGCGCCGCGCCGTGGCTGGGCGGGCAATCGTCGGTGTATATGGCGGCGCAACTGCGCGCGTTTGCGGACGGCACCCGTCACAACGACATCAACGAACAGATGCGCAACGTCGCGCGCAATATGACGCCCGAGGAAATCGACGGGGCCGCGAAGTATTACGCTGAAAGACAGCCTTAGAGCGTCACGTCACGTCGTAAGAAAAACGGCGGTGCAAGCGTGAAGGCTTGCACCGCCGTTTTGTTGTACGCCTCTGTGCCGCGAGCAAATCGCAGTTCGCGATCCACTCAGGCTTTGGTCATCGCGATCAAATCGCTTCTGCCGCTTCCATCTGCATCGTCATGTCGTGCTTCTGCGGCACCACACGGCGCGCAGCGTTACGCGACGCCGACGCCTGCCCGCTATCCGTCCTGAACACCGCCACCGCTGACGTCAACCGGCGTGCCTGCTCTTCGAGCGAACTTGCCGCTGCCGCCGCCTGCTCGACGAGCGCCGCGTTCTGCTGCGTCACTTCATCCATCTGCGCGACAGCGAGATTCACCTGATCGATGCCCGTGCTCTGCTCGGTTGCGGCCTCGGCGATCTCGCTCATGATCGCGCTGACGCGCGCGATCGCATCGACGATGTCCGTCATCGTCGAACCCGAGCGCTGCACGAGGTCCGCGCCCGCCGTCACGCGCTCGTTCGATTCGCCGATCAGACCTTTGATCTCCTTCGCCGCTGCCGCGCTACGCTGCGCAAGCGAGCGCACTTCGCTCGCCACCACCGCAAAGCCACGACCCTGCTCGCCCGCACGCGCCGCTTCGACGGCTGCGTTCAACGCGAGAATGTTGGTCTGGAACGCGATGCCTTCGATCACGCCGACGATATCCGCGATACGCCGCGAGTCGTCGACGATCTTCTGCATCGTGCCGACCACCTGCTGCGTGAGATCGCCGCCCTGCGCTGCGAGTGTCGATGCGCCCTGCGCGAGCGAGCTGGCCTGCTTCGCGTTGTCGGCCGTCTGCTTGACGGTCGACGTGAGTTCCTCGATGCTCGCCGCCGTTTCTTCGAGCGACGCGGCCTGCTCTTCCGTGCGCTGCGACAGGTTCGTATTGCCCGCGGCGATTTCGCTCACGCCCGTATCGATCGAATCGGTGCCGTGGCGCACCGTGTTCACCGTCGCGATCAGCGACTCCTGCATCTTGCGCAGCGCCGCCGCGAGACGGCCCATTTCGTTGTCGCTAACGTTGTCGATGCGGCCCGTCAGATCGCCGTTCGCGATGCGCTGGAACTGCTCGATGGTGGCATCGACGGGATGCACGATGGCGCGAACCATCATCATGCGTCCGAGCCACGCGAAGATCAGCGTCGCCGCCATGCCGATCGCGACCGCTACACTGATCGTGTAGAAGAGCTGCTGTGCTTCCTGGTAACGCTGCTCGGCGTGATCGAGCTGCAGCTTTTCGAGCGTCAGCATCGCCTTTTCATAAGCGCTGTATAGCGGCGACAGCTTGTGCGCCTGAAGTTGCTGGAAAGCTGCCTTGTCGCCGGACTTGAGCGCGGCGAGCGCAGGCTCGGCGCCTTCGTGCAGGAACGCATCGCGCTTGTCCTGCATGTCCTTGATGAGGCGCTGTTCGTCGGCGTCGTTGCTGGCCTTGCTGACGTAATGCGCAAGACGTTCGTTCGACACCTTCTGGTACGTATCGAAGCGCTTCAGCACGGCATCGGCGCCTTCCTGATCGTTCAGTTCGATCAGCGAAGAGTAGGTCGCCAGCGCGAGACGCAGGCGCAGCAACTGGCCGGCGCTGCCTTCGAGATCCGCCACGGCGGGCGTATCGACGGTGTACATCTGTTGCAACGACGCATTGCTTTCACGCAGCGATAGCAGCCCCGCTGCCGCGCCGATCAGCAATACCACGCCGAACAGCACGACCATTAACGTGAGGTATGCGCGAATCGAAAGACCTTTCAACATGAAGCATGTCTCCTATGGCCGCCTGGCGGGAATCTTCCGGTTCCACAGCAGGCTTGCTGCGCCCAGGCCCATAGGCAAGGTCCGCAACCCGATTAAAAATTAAGCAAACGCACCACATTTTCAGTTACGGCCAATTCGACCAAAACTTTATGGCCTGTAAGGTCGCTTTCGATCGAAACGGTCGCTTAATTGATCTCGCGCATAGACACTCGCTGCTTGCCGAATCTTTCTTCTCGCTATTTGGGTTTGGTGTCCTTGATTTAACAGTTCGGATCGAGACTTGCCCGCGCTGCAAAGTTATTGGACATTAGCGAAGCGACGGCTACGCGGACCACGTTTATGCAAGAGACATTGTCAGCGCTCGTGGTGTTCGTTCTGCTTCTGGCGGGAACGGGCGTCGGCTTTTTCGGCAAGCCTTATCTGCCCGAAGAACATCGCAGGCACGAGACGCTCCAGCTGATCCAGCTCGTGATGACGATGCTCGTGACGTTCGCGGCGCTGGTGCTGGGCTTGCTGACGGCGTCGGCGAAAAGCAGCTTCGATACGGTTGGAAACGATTTCCGCTCGTATGCCGCCGAGCTGATCCAGCTCGACATGGCGTTGCGCCAGTACGGTCCCGAGGCGCAATACCCGCGCACGCTGCTGCGCTCGTACACGGCTGCGGCGATCGCCGCGACCTGGCCCGGTGAGCGCCCGCCGTCGGGCAACTATCCACGGTTCAAGACCGATCTCGAACACGACAAGCTCGAAGACATTGGACTTGGCGATCTGCTCAACGAATCGTTCGTCGCAGTGCGCAAGCTGCAGCCCGCCAACAGCTACCAGCAGCACACGCAGGCCGAATGCATCGCGCGTTTCGAGCGGGTGATCCAGGCGCGCTGGACGTTGATCGAGGAAGCGCATAGCTCGATCTCGAAGCCCTTCCTCACCACGCTCACCTTCTGGCTGATGATCATCTTTCTCTGCTTCGGCATCGTCGCGCCTCGCAACGCGCTGGCGCTCGTGATGATCATGCTGGGCGCGGTGTCGATTGCATCGGCCGTGTATGTGATCGTCGATCTCGACACGCCTCTGACGGGCCCGATCGTTTCATCCAGTCAGCCGATGCGCGATGCGCTCACACATCTCGACCGCCCGCTTTAGCGATGCGCCGGCTCGCCTTCAACCGACGTTCAACCCACCGGCCGCGTCGAAGATCTCGCGCAGCCATTGCGCAAACACCCGCACGCGTGACGACAACTGGCGGCTTTGCGGATAGAGCACGGTGACGGGCATCGGTGGCGGCGGAAGTTGCGGCAGCACGACGACGAGGCTGCCCGCGGCGAGTTCGCTCTGCACGCGATAGCGCGGCACCTGAACCAGACCCAGCCCCGCGACGGCCGCACCCGTGTACAGGTCGGTGCCCGTCACGGAAACGACCGCCTCGAGATTCACCTCGACGATGCGTTCATCGACGGTGAATTCGAGCGGCAGCGCGTTGCCTGTCGCGCTCGACATGTAATTGACGGCGCGATGCGTGGTGAGCGCGGCGAGATCGTCGGGCACGCCGTGCCGTTCCAGGTACGCCGGGCTCGCGACCGTCACCTGCTCGAGCCGCGCGACGCGCCGCCCGACCATCGACGAATCCTGCAGATTCCCCGCGCGCAACACGCAATCGACACCCTCGCGCACCAGATCGACCAGGCGGTCGTCTTCGCCAATATGCAACTCGATGCCCGGATAGCGCGCGAGGAATTCCGGCAGCGCGGGCACGATGAAATGCCGCGCAAGCGTGCCTTGCAGATTCACGCGCAACAGACCTTTCGGCGCGGCATCGCGAAACGAACCTTCGGCTTCTTCCATGTCCGCGAGCAGACGCACACAGCGGCGGTAGTACGCTTCGCCGTCGTGCGTGAGGCGCACGGTGCGTGTCGTGCGTTCGAGCAGTCGCGCGCCGAGCCGTTGCTCCATCCGCTTCATCAGGTTCGTGACGGTGGCGCGCGGGATCTGCAGATCGTCGGCGGCACGTGTGAAGCTTTGCCGCTCGGCGATGCGGACGAACACCAGCATTTCCTGAAAACGGTCCATGGCGGCTGCTTTCGCGTCATTGTTGAAGTGAATGGAATGATGATAACAACTTTCGGCTGATTATCTCTTCGCCGAGATGTCCGATCATCCTTCTCACCAACACACCACTTCAAGGAATCGGATCATGAACAACGTCAAGAACGCACAGGTTGCTATCGTCACGGGCGCATCGCGCGGTATCGGCGCAGCGATCGCGCGCCGCCTTGCCAGCGACGGTTTTGCGGTCGTCGTGAACTACGCGGCAAGCTCGAAGGAAGCGGATGCCCTCGTCGCCGAACTGAAAGCGCAGGGCGCAGCGGCGATTGCGGTCAAGGCGGACGTCTCGAACGCCGACGACGTGCGCCGCATGTTCGAAGCGACGGAGCAGCAGCTCGGCAAGGTTGACGTGCTCGTCAACAACGCGGGCATCCTGAAGACGATGCCGCTCGCCGAAACCAGCGACGCGCTCTTCGCGCAAACCTTCGATATCAACGTTCGCGGCACCTTCAACACGCTGCGCGAAGCGGCAACGCGGATGAACAACGGCGGACGCATCGTCAACTTTTCGAGCACGACGCTCGCGCTGAACATGCCGGGCTACGCGATCTACAACGCGACCAAGTCGGCCGTCGAATCGTTCACACATGTGTTCGCGAAGGAACTGCGCGGGCGCAACATCACCGTCAATGCCGTGGCGCCGGGGCCGGTGGCCACTTCGCTGTTCCTCGACGGCAAGACGGAGGAGCAGATTCAGACGTTCGCGAAGATGCCGCCGCTGCAACGCCTGGGGCAGCCGGAGGATATTGCTTCCGTGGTCGCGTTTCTTGCCGGGACGGATGGCGCGTGGGTGAATGGGCAGGTTCTGCGGGCGAATGGCGGCGTGGCTTGAGGCTTGGCGCCTGGTTTGCGTTTTCAATGCGAAACGTCGGCATGTAAAAAAACACCCCGCTCGGTGGCGGGGTGTTTTTGTGTTCGTTCGTCGACGCTTGCGGTCTGGGACGGATTAGAACGGAATATCGTCATCCATCTCATCGAACCCGCCGCCGGCCGGCGCGCTCGGACGGCTCTGACCGCCGCCACCGCCGCCCGACACGCGGCCAGCACCACCGCCACCGCCCGACATGCGGCCACCGCCGCCACCGCCGCGCTCCATCGATTCGCCACGGCTATAGCCGCCGTCATCGCCACCACCGCCGCCGCCCGCGCCACTGCGGCCGCCGAGCATCTGCATCTGGTCAGCGACGATTTCCGTCGAGTAACGGTCCGTGCCGTCCTGCGCCTGATACTTGCGCGTGCGGATACGGCCTTCGATGTACACCGACGAGCCCTTCTTCAGGTACTCCGACACGATCTCAGCCAGGCGCCCGAAGAACGAAATGCGGTGCCATTCCGTCATTTCCTTGAATTCGCCCGACTGTTTGTCCTTGTAGCGGTCGGTCGTTGCAAGGCGGATGTTCGCCACTGCGTCGCCGCTCGGAAGATAACGGACTTCCGGATCGGCACCCAGATTGCCGACGAGAATGACCTTGTTCACGGATGCCATGAGTTTCTCCTGTTGATTCCGTTGCCGGCGACGCGGCGCCGATGGCGCTTCGCGCCCCAGCCGCCTGTGTCAGTGAACGGAAAGCGCGCCGCTGCGCCCCGATTGACCGCCGCCTTGTAAATTCGTGCCGTAAAAGCTTTATGCCTTGCGTGGCGGCTGTTTCATGCTGGCCGCGATTATAAGCCAGCAAGCCACAAGCCCCGAGCATGCAAAAAACACGGCGCTCTGTCCATCGACTTTCAATAGCCAGCCGCCGATCACGCCGCCCATTGCAAGGCCGATCGACTGCGTGGTGTTGTAGACGCCGGCCGCCGCGCCCTTGCGGGTGCCCGGCGCCAGCTTCGACACCAGCGAAGGCTGCGAAGCCTCGAGAATATTGAAGCCGAGAAAGTAGACGAACAGAATCGCTGCCACAGTCAGAATGGTATGCGGTGCGATGCCGAGAAGTAACTGTCCGATCAGGATAAGACCAATCGCACCTAGCAGCACCGGCTTCATCTTGCCGCGCTTTTCCGCGGCGATGATCGCCGGGACCATCATCACGAACGCGAGGCCCATGACGGGCAGGTAAATCTTCCAGTGCGACGAAACGGGCAGGCCGCCCGCTTCCAGAATGCGCGGCACGACCAGAAACAGTGCCGTCTGCGTGGCATGCAACACCAGCACGCCGAAGTTCAGACGCAGCAGTTCCTTGTTGTGCAGGACTTCGTGGAACGGCGCGGGCACATGCACGGGCTTCGGCGCATCGGGAACGACCCACAGCACCACACCGATCGCGAGAATCGAGAAGATGCCGACCAGCGTGAACAGGCCGCTCATGCCGAGGTAGTGAAACACGATCGGCGCGCCGACGATCGCCACCGCAAACGACACACCGATCGAGCCGCCCACCATCGCCATCGCCTTGGTGCGATGCTCTTCGGCCGTCAGGTCCGCGATGAACGCGATCACCGCCGACGACACCGCGCCCATCCCCTGAATCACGCGGCCGACGATGATCCACGTCATGTCGTGCGCGGACGCGGCAACGAAGCTGCCGAGCGCGAAGATCAGCAGACCCATCGCGATGACCGGCTTGCGGCCGATCATGTCGGAAATCCACCCGTAGAAGATGTACAGCAGCGATTGCGTCACGCCGTAGGCGCCGAGCGCAATGCCGACCAGCAACACGTTGTCGCCGCCCGGAATCGACTTCGCGTAGATCGAGAAGACGGGCATGATCATGAAGAGACCCAGCATGCGCAGCGCGAAGATCGCGGCTAGCGACACGGTCGCGCGCAACTCGGGCGCGCTCATGCGTGTGGAGGTGGCGGACGGATTGGACATCGGGAACGATTATTGAATGACGGACAGCGAATCGCGTGACAGCCCACATGCACGACACATGCGCAGCCTCCAGCGCTGGCCAGGCTTATAACGGGTGTCTGGTCTCTTGCAGAAGGCAGAAATCGCCCTCAACTACGAGCCATTCCCCGCAACGCTGAACCGCGAAAAAACGACGCTTTCGTCTTTGTCAGCACGCAGTTTGCGCACTGTCAGGAAGCCGTAACGGCGGTCTGGAAAAGTCGTTATAGTAGCAGGTTTAGCCTTCTCCTCTTCCCGCCGGTTCATGGAACAAATCCGTATCCGTGGGGCTCGGACCCACAACCTGAAGAACGTCAATCTCGACTTGCCGCGTCACAAGCTGGTCGTGATTACCGGCTTGTCCGGCTCGGGCAAATCGTCGCTCGCCTTCGACACGCTCTATGCCGAAGGCCAGCGCCGCTATGTGGAGAGCCTGTCTGCGTACGCCCGGCAATTCCTGCAATTGATGGAAAAGCCGGACGTCGATCTGATCGAAGGTCTGTCGCCCGCCATTTCGATCGAGCAGAAAGCGACTTCGCACAACCCGCGCTCGACAGTCGGCACGGTCACCGAAATTCACGACTACCTGCGACTTCTTTACGCACGTGTCGGCACGCCGTACTGCCCGGACCACGAAATTCCACTGGAGGCGCAAAGCGTCTCGCAGATGGTGGACGCCGCGCTCGCGCTGCCCGAAGACACGAAGCTGATGATCCTCGCGCCCGTCGTCGCGAACCGCAAGGGTGAGCACACCGAGCTGTTCGAAGACATGCAGGCGCAAGGCTTCATCCGGTTTCGCGTGCGCTCCGGCGGCGGCACGGCGAACGAAGGCGTCGCGAAAATCTACGAAGTCGACTCGCTGCCGCAGCTGAAGAAGAACGACAAGCACACGATCGACGTCGTCGTCGACCGTCTGAAGGTGCGCGCCGACGCGAAGCAGCGTCTGGCCGAATCGTTCGAAACCGCGCTGCGTCTCGCCGACGGCCGCGCGATCGCGCTCGAAATGGACACCGACAAAGAGCATCTGTTCAGCTCGAAGTTCGCGTGTCCGATCTGCTCGTACTCGCTGCAGGAACTGGAGCCGCGTCTCTTTTCGTTCAACAACCCGATGGGCGCGTGCCCGGAGTGCGACGGCCTCGGGCAGATCACGTTCTTCGATCCGAAGCGCGTGGTCGCGCATCCGTCGCTGTCGCTGGCGGCGGGCGCTGTGAAGGGCTGGGACCGGCGCAACCAGTTCTACTTCCAGATGCTGCAAAGCCTCGCGGCGTTCTTCGAGTTCGATATCGATACCGCGTTCGAAGACCTGCCGGAAAAGGTGCGCAACATCTTGCTGTACGGCTCGGGCAAGCAGACGGTGCCGTTCTCGTACATCAACGAGCGCGGGCGTACATCGGTGCGCGAGCATGTGTTCGAAGGGATCATTCCGAATCTGGAGCGGCGCTATCGCGAGACCGACTCGGTCGCGGTGCGCGAGGAACTGGCGAAGTATCAGAACAACCAGGCGTGTCCGTCGTGCGAAGGCACGCGCCTGCGCCGCGAAGCGCGATTCGTGCGCATCGGCACGGATAGTGACGCGCGTGGCATCTTCGAGGTCAGCGGCTGGCCGCTGCGCGACACGCTCGGCTATTTCCAGACGCTGCGGCTCGAAGGCTCGAAGCGCGAAATCGCCGACAAGGTCATCAAGGAAATCGTCGCCCGTCTGATGTTCCTGAATAACGTCGGACTCGACTACTTGTCGCTCGAACGCAGCGCGGAAACGCTGTCGGGCGGCGAGGCGCAGCGTATCCGTCTCGCGTCGCAGATCGGCTCGGGGCTGACGGGCGTGATGTACGTGCTCGACGAACCGTCCATCGGTCTGCATCAGCGCGACAACGACCGCCTCATCTCGACGCTCAAGCATCTGCGCGATCTCGGCAATTCGGTGATCGTCGTCGAGCACGACGAAGACATGATCCGCATGGCCGATTACGTCGTCGATATGGGGCCGGGCGCGGGCGAGCACGGCGGCATGGTGATCGCCGAAGGCACGCCTGACGAAGTGCAGGCAGACCCTGCATCGATGACGGGTCAGTATCTCGCGGGCGCGCGGCGCATCGAATTCCCCGACGACCGCAAACAGCCCGACGAGCGCCATCTGCGCATCGTCGAGGCTTACGGCAACAACCTGAGGCATGTGACGCTCGATCTGCCCGTCGGTCTCCTGACCTGCGTGACGGGCGTCTCGGGCTCGGGCAAGTCGACCCTCATCAACGACACGCTGTATCACGCCGTCGCGCAACACCTGTACGGCTCGTCGACCGAGCCGTCGCCGTTCGAGGCGATCGAAGGGCTCGAGCATTTCGACAAGGTCATCAACGTCGACCAGTCGCCGATCGGCCGCACGCCGCGCTCGAATCCCGCCACGTACACGGGCCTCTTCACGCCGATCCGCGAACTGTTCGCCGGCGTCCCCGCTGCGAAGGAACGCGGCTACGATCCGGGCCGCTTCTCGTTCAACGTGAAGGGCGGGCGCTGCGAATCGTGTCAGGGCGACGGCGTGCTGAAAGTCGAAATGCACTTCCTGCCCGACGTGTACGTGCCGTGCGACGTCTGTCACGGCAAGCGCTACAACCGCGAAACGCTCGATATCCAGTACAAGGGCAAGAACATCAGCGAAGTGCTGGAGATGACGGTCGAGCACGCATACGACTTCTTCAAGGCGGTGCCCGTCGTCGCGCGCAAGCTGAAAACGTTGCTGGACGTCGGTCTCGGCTATATCCGGCTCGGCCAGTCGGCGACCACGCTGTCGGGCGGCGAGGCGCAGCGCGTGAAGCTGTCGCTGGAACTGAGCAAGCGCGATACGGGTCGCACACTGTATATCCTCGACGAGCCGACCACGGGTCTGCACTTCCACGATATCGCGCTGCTGCTCGAAGTCATCCATCGGTTGCGCGATCAAGGAAATACCGTGGTCATCATCGAGCATAATCTCGATGTGATAAAAACTGCCGACTGGGTCATCGATCTCGGACCCGAAGGCGGCGCCGGCGGCGGTCAGATCATCGCGCAAGGCACGCCGGAGCAGATTGCGAAGTCGAAGGCAAGTTTTACCGGTCGCTATCTCGCGCCGCTGTTGCTGCGCGACAAGGCGGCAGACGAAGCGGCAGCAGGCGCGGACTATGCGACGAAGGTGAACAGCGAAGAATCCGACGACGAAGCGGAGGCAACTGTCATTGAAGACACTGCAGAATCGGCGAAACCGGCCGTAAAAGCGGTAAGGGCGAAAAAGGCCGTTGCCGCAGATGCGCCGAAACCGGCATCGAAATCGACAGCGAAACCAGCGGCAGGAACAGCAAGAGCAACGGGCAAGGCACCGGCGAAGGCCGGCAAGCCGAGCGTCAAAACCTGAGGTTGGAGACTATAGAAAGCCATGGCCAAGCGTAATCCGGCCCGTGATGACGGGCAGGTGCAGGATCTGCGCCCTCGCCCGGTCAGGCTGACCAGCGACATGAGCCTGCCGAAACTGTCGGCGGTCGAAATAGGCAGCTACATTGTCGCGCTCCTTGCGATGTGGGCGGTGCTCGAACTCAAGCTGCTGGGTGCGCTGCTCGCCGGCATGCTCGTGTTCCAGCTCGTCCATACGCTCGCGCCACGTATCGAGAAACACATGTCGAGCGGGCGCGCGCGCTGGCTATCGGTGGTGATTCTCTCCGCGGTGATCGTCGGCGTGCTGACGGGCTTCACCGTCGCCGTGATCGATCACTTCGAGAAGGACGTGCCGAGCGTGCAGAAGCTGCTCGACCAGGCCATGTCGCTGATCGATCAGGCGCGCGGCCGTCTGCCCCAGTTCGTCGCGCAGAACCTGCCCGTTTCCACCGAGCAGATGAAGGAAAAAGCCACCGTGCTGATGCAGACGCACGCGAGCACGCTGTCGCAAGGCGGCAAGAACGCGGCGCGCATCTTCACGCATGTGCTGATCGGCATGATCATCGGCGCGATCATCGCGGTCGGCGCGACCCGGCATATGCAGCGGCTGCCGCTGTCCACCGCGTTCATCACGCGCGTCAGCCGTTTCGCCGATGCGTTCCGCCGCATCGTGTTCGCGCAGGTGAAGATCTCGGCGATCAACACGGTGTTCACGGGCATTTTCCTGTTGCTGCTGTTGCCGCTCTTCCATGCGCCGCTGCCGATGGCGAAGACGCTCGTCATCATCACGTTCATCGTCGGCTTGCTGCCTGTGATCGGCAATCTGATCTCGAATACGCTTATCGTGGCCGTCGCGCTGTCGGTGAGCTTTCCGGCTGCCGTGACGGCGCTGATCTTCCTGATCCTGATCCACAAACTCGAGTATTTCCTGAATGCGCGCATCATTGGCGGCCAGATCGAGGCGCGCGCGTGGGAACTGCTGATCGCGATGCTCGTCATGGAAGCCGCGTTCGGCATTCCGGGCGTAATCGCCGCGCCGATCTTCTACGCGTATATCAAGCGTGAACTGATTTATCTGCGGCTCGTGTAACGCCTGAAGCTGCGAGCACTGAGACCCAAAGGGCGACCGCGAGGCCGCCTTTTTCATTTGAAGCGGCCGACGACAGCGGGCTGAAACGCCGGCGCGACAATTTGTCGCACCCTCGCAACATTTACATCAACGGCACCGCGCCTACCGTCGCGTCTCACGGAAATAAAAGTCGTCCGTCCTTACGAAACTCTTGCGGCATCCCCGTTCGCCCCATAAGATGCGAATCGTTCTTATTCGCAAGGCATCACGCCGTCATGTCCGTCATTTCTTCGCCATCCACGGCCGTCGCCTTCGACGGGAGCCGCGCATGAGACCCGTGCTCGTGCGTCTGCACCGCTGGTTCGGCATCGGCATCGCGCTGTTTCTGTTCATCGCGGGGCTGACGGGCGCGCTGATCGCGTGGGATCACGAACTCGACGCGATGCTCAACCCGACCTTCTTCTATGCGCGCAGCGACGCACAGCCGCTGCCGTCGCTGGAACTCGCGCGCCGCGTCGAAGCAGGCGATCCGCGGCTTCAGGTGACCTATCTGCCGCTATCGGTCGAACCGGGCCACGCGTTGCAGATGATGGTTTTGCCGCGCGTCGACCCGAAAACGAACCAGCCCTACCCGCTCGACTTCAACCAGATCGCCGTCGATCCCGCGACGGGCGCGATCCAGAGCCGCCGCGAATGGGGCGCGCTATCCATCGCGCGGCTGAATCTGATGCCGTTCATCTACAAGCTGCATTACACGCTGTTCCTGCCATTCATGGGCGGCATCGATATCGGCACGTGGCTGATGGGTATCGTCGGGATCGTGTGGATTTTCGATAGCGTGATCGCGCTCGTGCTGTCGTTCCCCAGCATGAAGGCGTGGAGGAAGTCGTTCGCGTTTCGTGTACGGCGCGGCGGCTACGCGCTCACCTTCGACTTGCACCGTTCGGGCGGTGTCTGGATCTGGGGACTGCTGTTGATGATGGCGGTGACGTCGGTGTCGATGAACCTGTCGACGCCTGTCGTGCAGCCTATCGTCAAGTTCGTCTCGACGCTCACGCCGACGCCGTTCACCGATCCGTCGTTACTGCCCAACGCGAAGCCGAACGAAGCACCCATCGCGCGCGAAGCAATCCTGAGCAAAGCGATCCGGGCGCGCGCAGACAAGCACATCGACGCGCCGCCGGGCGCGATCTACTACGCGCCGATGTTCCATGTGTACGGCATCGGCTATTTCGGTGCCGGCGACGACCACGGCGACGGCGGTCTCGGCAATGCCTGGACGTACTGGAACGCGCAGACCGGCCAGCCGCTCGGCGCGCAGCTTCCCGGCAAGGGAACAGCAGGCGACCTCTTCATGCAGGCGCAATTCCCGCTGCATTCGGGGCGCATTCTCGGCGTCGGCGGGCGAATCCTGATCAGCTGTGTCGGCGTGATGGTGGCCGTGCTGAGTGCAACAGGCCTCCTGATCTGGCTGAAGAAACTGAACGCGCGCCGCCAGGCATCGAGCGCACGCAAGACAAAGACGCGCGTCGTTCAGACGCAGACGGAAAGCGCGGCTTCGCGCTAACGCATCACCCGCTTCGCCAAATAAAAAAACCGGCGCTGCCGATCACGACACGCGCCGGTTTCAAGCAAAACGAAACGAATCAGCGGAACACGACCGTCTTGCTGCCGTTCAGCACGATACGGTGCTCGACGTGCCACTTCACCGCGCGCGCCAGCGTCACGCATTCCACATCACGGCCAATCGCCGTCAGTTGATCCGGCGTCATGCTGTGATCGACGCGCTCCACTTCCTGCTCGATGATGGGGCCTTCGTCGAGATCCGTCGTCACGTAATGCGCCGTTGCGCCGATCAGCTTCACGCCGCGGTCGAACGCCTGGTAATACGGCTTTGCGCCCTTGAAGCTCGGCAGGAACGAGTGGTGAATATTGATCGCGCGCCCGGCCAGCCGTTCGCACAGTTCCGGCGACAGAATCTGCATGTAGCGCGCAAGCACGACCAGATCCGCCTTGCATTCGTCGATCACTTCGAGCACGCGCGCTTCCTGCTGCCCCTTCGCGTCCTTCGACGTCAGCGGGAAGTGATGGAACGGAATGTCGTAGCTCGCGGCGAGCTGATAGAACTCTTTGTGGTTCGAGATGATCGCCGGAATCTCGATGTTCAGTTGCCCCGTGCGATAGCGGAACAGCAGATCGTTCAGACAGTGGCCGATCTTCGACACCATGATCACGACGCGCGGCTTCTCGTTCGCGTCGTGCAATTCCCAGCGCATGCCGAACTGTTCGGCGAGCGTCGTGAACGCAGTGCGCAGCGCGTCGAGACCGGGGTCGCCGCCCACTTGCTGGAAGTGGACCCGCATGAAAAATTCACCCGTGTGGCTGTCGCCGAATTGCGCGGAGTCGAGGATGTTGCTGCCGCGCTCGAACAGAAAACCCGACACGGCGTGAACGATGCCGGGCCGATCGGCGCACGACAGTTTGAGAATAAAGCTGTGTTCGGTCGACATGACCTCGGTGACTCCCTTCTTCAGTGCGTGTTTCGTGGTGTGTGCTACGTCGCTTCGTCAGGCGAGAACGGGCGGTTCGAATAGCGCATCGATGCCTTCGCATGCATCTTCGTCGATCCAGCGGCGGCGCAACAGGCAGTCGAGCGTCGCGAGGCTGGCATCGACCGTCATCGCGCCTTCTTCGATCGCCTGCGCGACGTCTTCGATGCGCGCCAGCCGATGCTCGCCGACTTCGCCGTCCTGATTGCGCGGCGCAAAGTCTTCTGGCAACGCGAGGTCGTAGATGAAGATCTGCTCGGCCTGCGTGCCTTCGGGCAGCGATTGCAGCACATGCGCCGTGCGTCCCGCGACGGCGCGCACAGCGATCTCTTCCGGAATGCCCGCTTCCTCCCAGCACTCCTTGACGATCGTCTCGGCGAGGCTGAAGCCCCAGCCGATGCCGCCCGCGACGACGTTGTCGAGCATGCCGGGATCGGTTGCCTTCGTGTCGCTGCGGCGCGCGATCCACAATCGCGGCGCACCCGGCGACGCGGAATTTGCATATTCTACGACGCCGTTCAGATGCACCGCGTAGGTCATCGTGCCGAAAAAGCGCGAAGCGGCACGTTCGATATACGCGAGCGGCGGCGCATCGAATGCATTGCGGATCGCGTAGGTTTCGTCGCGCCAGCCGGGAATGCGGCCCTCGGCGGCGAGCGAGCCGATCACCGAGCCGAGCGCGGCGCTGCGCAGATCGACGGTGTTGAACTGCTGCGCAAGCGTGACCCGCTGCGTGTCGATGTCGAACACATCGGGCCAGCGCTGGAGCAGCGGCACGTCGCTCGCGCGAACCCAGCCGACACGCTCACCATCGATCACAAACGGAAGATGCAAGGCGGGATCGAAACGGCGCGCGGCGACGATGCAAGGCAAAGACATGAAAACTCCAGACAGCGTGATGGATGAAGCGCGATGAATCAGTCGCGCAGCGCGACGCGAATGCCGATCGCGATAAACGTCGCGCCCGCAAGCCGGTCGAGCCACACGCCCGCACGCGGCCGGCGCTTGAGCCATCCGCCGATCATGCCCGCGCACACGCCGAACAGCGAGAACACGACGACCGTTTGCAACATGAACAGCAGGCCTAGTTCGAGCATCTGCAACGTGACGCTCTGCGCGCCATGCGGATCGACGAATTGCGGCAGGAACACGACGAAGAACAACGTCACCTTCGGGTTCAGCATGTTGCCGATCACGCTCTGCCGAAAGATCGACATAAGCGGTTGCGGCGGGCGCTCGTGCGCCGTCGCGAGACCTTTGCTACGCAAGGCCTTGATGCCGATCCAGATCAGATACGCCGCGCCCGCGAGCTTGAGAACCTCGAACGCAACGGGCGACGAACGCAGCACGGCCGCGATGCCGAGCGCGGCGAGCGTCGTGTGAAACGAAATGCCCGCCGCGAAGCCGAGTGCCGCGACGAAGCCTGCCGCGCGTCCCTGCGAAATGCCGCGCGCGAGAACCTGCAGGTTGTCAGGACCAGGCGCGAATGTGATCGCTATCGACGTCGCGAGGAACAGCAGGAAGTTTGGCATCGCGCTAAAGCTCCGTTCAAAGGGACGTACAAAATGACGTGCAAAGGAATCAGTGGCCGCCGAACGTCGTGACCGTGAAAAGCGGCAGGCCCGCTTCGCGCAGCAGCTTCGAACCGCCGAGATCGGGCAGATCGACGATTGCCGCGCCTTCGATCACCGTCGCGCCGAGACGCTCCAGTAGTTTCTTGCCTGCCATCATCGTGCCGCCCGTCGCGATCAGATCGTCGACGATCACGACACGGTCGCCAGGCTTGCAGGCGTCCTCATGAATCTCCACAGTCGCCGTGCCGTATTCGAGTTCGTACGATTCGGACACCGTCTTGTACGGCAGCTTGCCGATCTTGCGGATCGGAATGAAACCGAGGTTCAGCTCGTACGCGAGAATCGGCCCGATGATGAAGCCGCGCGCATCGAGCCCCGCGACGTAGTCGAGCTTCTGATCGATATAGCGCTGCACGAACAGATCGATCAGCACGCGCAGCGTCTTCGGCTGTTGCAGAAGCGGCGTGATATCGCGGAACTGCACGCCGGGCTGCGGCCAGTCGGGCACCGTGCGGATCTGGCTGTTGATGTAGTCGGCCGGATCGAAAGGCTGATTCGCAGGCGCGTTGGACATGATGACTCCAGACGGGTCCGTCAAGACCCTGATATTTCCAGTGAATTGCATGAATGCAGCGCGCGTTCGCCCAGCGTTGGAACCGCGCGCAGCGTGATCTTTGGTGAAGAATGCCAGCAAGCGTCAGGCCGCGGCCGCGCCAGCGCGCCGATGCTTCGACAAACGCTCTTCCGCTTCGGCCAGCGCTTCAGGCAGGCCGCGCAGCACGACGATATCGCTTGCGCGCAGCTTGGTCGACGGATCGGGTTCGACGCCGCGAATGCCGTGCCGGCGAATCGCCGTCACTTCGACGCCGAGATCGAAAAGCCCGAGCTCTTCGAGCGTGCGCCCGACGGCATCCGCCTTTTCGTCGACGGGCACCGATTGTAGCCGCACCTGCTCGTGACCGTCGTCGTCCTCGACGTCGTCCGCGCCGTGGAAGTAGCCGCGCAACAGACTATAACGCTCGTCGCGCAGCTCCTCGACACGCCGCACGACGCGCCGCATCGGCACGCCCATCACGACGAGCGTATGCGACGCGAGCATCAGACTGCCTTCGACGATCTCCGGAATCACTTCCGTCGCGCCCGCGGCGAGCAGCTTTTCGAGGTCGGAATCATCGACGGTGCGCACGATCACGGGCAGCGTCGGTTCGAGTTCGTGGATGTTGTGCAGCACGCGCAATGCGGACGGCGTGTTCGCATAGGTGATCGCGACCGTCGCCGCGCGATGGATACCCGCAGCAAGCAGCGACTCGCGCCGCCCGGCATCGCCGAACACGACTGATTCGCCCGCCGCCGCTGCCGCTGCGACACGATCGGGGTCGAGGTCGAGCGCGACATACGAAAGACCCTCGTGCTCCAGCATGCGCGCGAGGTTCTGCCCGGCGCGGCCATAACCGCAAATGATCACGTGGCCACTCTGCTTCAGGCTTTGCGTCGCGATGCGCGTCATCTGCAGCGATTGCATCATCCATTCCGTCGACGACACACGCAGCACGAGCCGATCGGCGTTCTGGATCATGAACGGCGCGGCGAGCATCGACAGCAGCATCGCGGCGAGAATCGCCTGCAACAGCGTCGCGTCGACCAGATGTTTATCGAGAATCAGGTTGAGCAGCACGAAACCGAATTCGCCCGCCTGCGCGAGCCCGATGCCCGTGCGCATCGCCACGCCCGGCGTCGCGCCGAACAGGCGCGCAAGGCCCGTGATCATCACCGCTTTCAACAGCACCGGGCCGATCAGGAACGCGAGCACGATCAACGGATGCTGCCAGATCACCATCGGATTCAACAGCATGCCCGTCGTCACGAAGAAGAGACCGAGCAGCACGTCGCGAAACGGCTTGATGTCCTCTTCCACCTGATGTCGATACGGCGTCTCGGCGATCAACATGCCCGCGATGAACGCGCCGAGCGCGAGCGACAAGCCGAATTTATCGGTGATGAACGCGGCGCCGAGCGTCACCAGCAGCAGGTTCAGGATGAACAGCTCCTGCGAGCGCCGCCGCGCGACCACATTGAACCAGCGCGTCATGAATTTCTGGCCGACGATCAGCAGCAGCGCCAGTGCGATCACGATCTTGATCGACGCGATGCCGAGCGCCGCCATCAGGTCTTCCGACTTGCCGCCGAGCGCCGCGATGATGATCAGCAGCGGCACCACGGCCAGATCCTGAAACAGCAGCACGCCGAAGATATTGCGGCCATGCTCGGTTTCGATTTCGAGCCGCTCCGCGAGCATCTTGCTGACGATCGCCGTCGACGACATCGCGAGCGCGCCGCCCAGTGCGACGCTCGCCTGCCACGATATATGCACCCAGCGCTCCAGCACGAAGCCGAGCGACACCCCAACGGCGATCGTGCCGAGCACCTGCAGCAGCCCGAGGCCGAACACGAGCCGGCGCATCGAGCGCAGTTTCGCCAGCGAGAACTCCAGCCCGATCGAGAACATCAGGAACACGACGCCGAACTCGGCGAGGTTCTGCGCGCCGACCGAATCCGGCACGATGCCGAACGCGTGCGGCCCCACCACGATGCCGACGGACAGATAGCCGAGCATCGGCGGCAGGTTCAGATAGCGGAACACGACGACGCCCACCACTGAAGCCAGCAGCAGGAACAGCGTCATTTCGAGCGGGGAAATCATCGGCAAAAGCGCATGGGATAGAGCATCCTGGTTCGTCGGCGGAGCTACGCGCAAACGCCCGCGCAGCAAGGTTCAGGGACCCGTGAAGGCAATGTCCGGAAAGGTCGTTCCCGGCGCGGCGAACATGCGCCTTTGCTATACTCCCCGGATGATAGCGAAAATCAATGGCGACCGGGCACTTGCGCTCGCTCGCGACGTGCTCGACATCGAAGCGGACGCCGTACGCTCCCTTCGTGATCATCTCGACGACGCGTTCCTCGAAGCAATCGACTTCATTCTCGGCTGCCGTGGGCGCGTGGTCGTCTCCGGCATCGGCAAATCCGGTCATATCGCGCGCAAGCTCGCTGCGACGCTCGCGAGCACGGGCACGCCCGCGTTTTTCGTGCATCCCGCCGAAGCCAGCCACGGCGATCTCGGCATGGTCACAGCCGACGACGTCTTCATCGGTATGTCGAATTCCGGCGAATCGGAAGAACTGGTTGCGATCCTGCCGCTCGTCAAGCGCCTCGGCGCGAAGATGATCGCGATGACGGGCCGCCCCGGTTCGAGCCTCGCCCGGATCGCCGACGTGCATCTGTATTGCGGCGTCGAAAAGGAAGCCTGTCCGATGAATCTCGCGCCGACGGCCAGCACCACGGCCGCGCTCGCGCTCGGCGATGCGCTCGCCGTCGCCGTGCTCGAAGCGCGTGGCTTCGGCGCCGACGATTTCGCGCGCTCGCATCCGGGCGGCGCGCTCGGCCGGCGCCTGCTCACCTATGTGCGCGACGTGATGCGCACGGGCGACCAGGTGCCGAAGGTGCTGTCGGACGCGACCGTGCGCGACGCACTGTTCCAGCTCACGGCCAAGCGCATGGGCATGACGGCTATCGTCGACGAAAATGAGCGGGTCAAGGGCATCTTCACCGATGGCGACCTGCGCCGCGTGCTCGAGCGCGACGGCGATTTCCGCGCACTGTCGATCGATTCCGTGATGACGCACGGCCCGCGCACGATCGGTCCCGACCGTCTCGCGGTCGAAGCCGTGGAACTGATGGAGCGCCATAGGATCAATCAGATGCTCGTCGTCGATGAAGCAGGCAAGCTGATCGGCGCGCTCAACATGCACGATCTGTTTTCGAAGAAGGTGATCTGATGGCCCCCGCCCTGACCGCAGCCGAACGCGCAAGCCGCGTGAAGCTGATGATATTCGACGTCGATGGCGTGCTCACCGACGGCAGCCTGCTGTTTACTGCCGAAGGCGACACGATGAAGGCGTTCAACTCGATGGACGGTCACGGCGCCAAGCTGCTGCGCGAGGCCGGCATCGACACGGCGATCATCACGGGGCGCAAGTCGGGCATCGTCGAGAAGCGCGCGGAGAATCTGCGCATCACGCACGTGTATCAGGGCGTCGAGCACAAGCTCGCGGCATTTGAGCTGTTGCTGAAGGAAACGGGCCGCACACCCGATGAATGCGGCTACATGGGCGACGACTGGGTCGATCTCGCGGTAATGCTGAAGGTCGGCTTCGCAGCGGCGCCGGCAAACTCGCATCCCGAAGTGATCGCCCGTGCGCACTGGGTCAGTGAAGCGCGCGGCGGCCACGGCGCGGTGCGCGAAGTGTGCGACGCGCTGTTGCGCGCGCAAGGCCGCTATGACGCGCTGCTCGCCGCCGCATGCAGCGGCGAGGCGCAGCGAGGCCTCGTCGGATGAACCAGTTTCGCTGGACCTCGCTGATTCCGCTCGTCGCGATGGCGGCGCTCGCCGGCATCACGTACTGGCTGCTGCAGGCTACGCTGCCGCGCCAGGACGAAGGCGTGATCCGTCCGAAACAGCACACGCCCGACTATTTCGCCGACAACTTTTCGATCTCCGAACTCGATCAGTCGGGCGCGACACAGTACCGGCTCACCGCGTCGAAGCTCATTCACTATGAAGACGACGAAGTGAGCAATCTCACCATGCCCGCGATTCGCGCGTTCCAGCCGGGCAAACCCGTCGTCACGGCGACGGGCGACCGCGGCACGGTGAACGGCGACGCCTCGATCGTCGATCTGTACGACAACGCGCGCATCGTGCGCGACGCCGGTTTTGGCGACCCGAGAATGCAGGCCGATTCCTCGCATTTCCGTGTGCTCGTGAACGACGATGTCATCGAGACGGAAAAGCCGGTTAAACTTCAGCGCGGCCAGTCGATCATGACGGCCAGCGGTATGAACTACAACAATGTCACCCGGGTCATCCAGCTATTCGGCAACGTGCGTGGCGCCATCGCCCCCGTCGACTCCGGCAGTTCCCAGAAGCAACCCGGGTAAATCCAATTCCAGCGTGACTGCATGAACGAATCGTTCCCCCGTTTTAAGTCCGGCCGCATGCGCGCGCTTCGCACGAGCCGCGCCGGGCTTGCGGCACTCCTGATCGCCCTGCCGCTTGCCGGTTTTGCGCCGCTCGCGCATGCCGAACGTGCCGACAAGGACAAGCCGCTCAACATCGAAGCGGACAACATGACGTATGACGACCTCAAGCAGGTCAATATTTTCACCGGCCACGTGGTCGCGACCAAAGGCACGATCGTGATCAAGGCGGACCGCGTCGAAGTGACGCAGGACCCGCAGGGCTATCAGTATGCAACGGGCACGTCGACGGGCAAGAACCTCGCGTACTTCCGCCAGAAGCGCGACGGCGTCGATGAATACATCGACGGCGATGCCGAACGCATCGACTACGACGGCAAGCAGGACCTCACCACGCTGACGACGCGCGCAACCGTGCGCCGCCTGCAAGGCCTGAACACGATCATGGACGAAGTGCACGGCAGCGTCATCACGTACGACGGCCAGAACGACTTCTACACGGCGAAGGCCGGCAAGGACGTTGCAGGTCCGGGCAATCCGAACGGCCGTGTGCGCGCGATGCTGTCGCCGCGCAATGGCGGCGCCCAGCCGATCAGCGGACCGTCGGCGACGTTGCAACCGACCAACCAATTCCAGGGACAAGGAACGACGAAGCCGTGAGCGCCCCCGCCCTTCCCCATCGAAAGCCGGCAGGCACCAGCAGTTCGCTCGTCGTCCGCAATCTGAAGAAGCGCTATGGTTCGCGCACGGTCGTCAAGGACGTCTCGCTCGACGTGAAAAGCGGCGAAGTGGTCGGCCTGCTCGGTCCGAACGGCGCCGGCAAGACGACGTCGTTCTACATGATCGTCGGCCTCGTGCCGCTCGACGCCGGTGAGATCGATCTCGACGGCAAGTCGATCAGCCTTCTGCCCATTCACAAGCGCGCGTCGCTCGGCCTGTCGTATCTGCCGCAGGAAGCGTCCGTGTTCCGCAAGCTGTCCGTCGAGGAAAACATCCGCGCCGTGCTGGAGCTGCAGTTCGGCGAGGACGGTAAGCGTCTGTCGAAAGACGCGATCGCGTCGCGCACGGAAGCGTTGCTCGACGAACTGCAGATTGCCCACTTGCGTGAGAACCCTGCGCTGTCGCTGTCGGGCGGCGAGCGCCGCCGCGTCGAGATCGCGCGCGCGCTCGCAACCAATCCGAGCTTCATCCTGCTCGACGAACCGTTCGCGGGCGTCGACCCGATCGCGGTGCTGGAAATCCAGAAGATCGTGAAGTTCCTGAAGCAGCGCAACATCGGCGTGCTCATCACGGATCACAACGTCCGCGAGACCCTCGGTATCTGCGATCACGCATATATCATCAGCGACGGCAGCGTACTCGCGGCCGGCGCCCCCGGCGACATCATTGAAAACGAGAGCGTGCGCCGCGTCTATCTGGGCGAACACTTCCGCATGTAAGACGCGCACGCGGCTCGTGGACGCCGCGTGCAGCGCCGCCCTCACGGCCTGATCCCAGGCCGTTTCAAAACACGGGTTCAGTAATTTTGACGGGCTACGCTGGCGTGTTGCCGCGCGCGGTGTCGCCTGCGTTATCGGCCGTCCGCGCCAAAATCTGGTGCACACGCGTTTTTGCGGGTGTCGCCAGGTATCGCGGTCGTGGCAAACTCTCTACAATGAATCTCACATTGCCATGAAAGCCAGCCTCCAACTCCGCCTGTCGCAGCATCTTGCGCTGACACCACAACTGCAACAGTCCATCCGGCTGCTGCAGCTGTCTACGCTTGAGCTGCAACAGGAAGTGTCGATGGCGATCGCCCAGAATCCGTTGCTGGAAACGGAGGACGACTGGATCGCGAGTCCGTTGCGCGTTGCCGCCGACGGCACGGTCATCTCGCAGACGTCACAGAACACCTCGCCGGAAGAGATGTCTAGCGCGCCGCCGTCTTCGTCGTCGTCGAGCTCTTCCAGCGAAAGCCAGGAAGGCGGCGAGCCTCAAGGTGTGGACGAATACAACGGCATGGGTTCTGACGGGAACTCGGATGCCAACCAGTGGAATCTCGACGATTACGGCCGTTCGGGCAACGCATCGGACGACGACGATCTGCCGCCGCTGCAAATCCACGAATCGACCACGACGCTGCGCGATCACCTGACTGCTCAACTTCGCGTCACGGGAGCAAGCGCACGCGACCGCGCGCTCATCACGTTCCTGATCGAATCGCTCGACGACGACGGCTATCTGACGGCCACCTTCGACGAAATCCTCGCTGATCTGCCCGAAGAACTCGAAGTCGATACCGACGAACTCAACGCGGCCCTCGCCTTGCTGCACAGCTTCGACCCAGCGGGCGTCGGCGCGCGTTCGGCGTCCGAATGCCTGCGTTTGCAGCTGTGCCGGCTCGAGCCTTCGCCCACGCGCACGCTCGCGCTCGACATCGTCGCGCATCATCTGGAGCTGCTTGCCGCACGCGACTTCACGCGCCTGCGCAAATACCTGAAGGCAAGCGACGACGATCTGCGCGAAGCCCATGCGCTGATCCGTTCGCTGGAGCCGTTCCCGGGCGCGGCCTACGGCAAGGCCGAAGCGGACTACGTCGTGCCCGACATCATGGTGCGCAAAACCGCACAGGGATGGCAGGCGGAACTGAATCCGGAAGTCGTGCCGAAACTGCGTATCAACCATCTGTACGCGAATATCCTGCGCAACAATCGCGGCGATCCGGGCAGCGGTTCACTGCGGCAGCAACTGCAGGAAGCGCGTTGGCTGATCAAGAATATCCAGCAGCGGTTCGAGACGATCCTGCGTGTCGCACAGGCAATTGTGGAGCGTCAAAAGAACTTTTTCGCCCACGGCGAAATTGCCATGCGCCCCTTGGTTTTGCGGGAAATAGCTGATACGCTGGGTTTACACGAGTCGACGGTCTCGCGTGTGACAACCGGCAAGTACATGCTCACCCCATTCGGGACGCTTGAATTTAAGTACTTCTTCGGATCGCACGTGTCCACCGACACGGGGGGCGCGGCCTCTTCAACGGCCATTCGCGCACTCATCAAGCAACTGATAGGAGCGGAAGACACCAAATCTCCTCTTTCAGACAGCCGCATTGCCGAACTGCTGGCGGAACAGGGTTTCGTCGTCGCTCGCCGTACCGTTGCGAAATACCGCGAAGCACTGAAGATCCCGGCAGTCAATCTGCGCAAGTCTCTTTAGCCCGTTACGTCCTGTGGCGGGTATTTTCCGGCCGCGCCGCTGTTTGGCGGAGCAGGCTGGCCGATGCGACCTGCCAGCAGCCTGTCAAACGGGGGACGGCGTGGCAGATCGAGGGAATCGACCGGCGCTCGCGCGATTCATGCGGACCAGGCGGCCACTAGCTTGGAGAAGCACTATGAATCTGAAGATCAGTGGACACCATCTCGATGTAACGCCAGCGTTGCGAGAATACGTGATCACCAAACTTGACAGGGTGCTAAGACATTTCGATCAGGTGATCGATGGCAGTGTGGTCCTCTCGGTCGACAACCACAAGGAAAAGGAAAAGAGACAAAAGGTTGAAATCAACCTGCATCTGAAGGGCAAGGACATTTTCGTCGAAAGCTGTGATGGCGACCTCTACGCCGCGATCGACCTGATGATCGACAAGCTTGACCGCCAAGTCATTCGTCACAAGGATCGCCTGCAGGGCCATCAGCACGAGGCAATCAAGTATCAGCCGCTGGCGGCACAACCCGAAGTGCCACCGCAATAAGCCAGTAGAGGCTTTTACTTGGCCCCGCGAACCGCCCGATATCGGGCGGTTTTTGTTTAGGTGCACGTTGCTTGCGGCGCATGGCACTTCATGCGCGTGGTTCGCAGTCCCGTACGATCCACGAGGCACGCCAATTTTTGAGTCATGGCGCGGCGCACCATCGGTAGCAACCCTGTTCTATAATAAATCGGTTACCTTCGGGGTCTTTGTCCAGCCCGAGCCCTGCACAAAGGGATCATTGCGGGTCTCAAGAGCAGGGCTCATCGCGCGTCGCTGGATTCGCCATGAGCAGCTGCGAGGCATGGAACGCTTTTCAAACGCCACAGCGAGGAGAATCCAGGCGACCTTTGCGCCTGTCAACATGAATCGTTTAGCCAAATATCTTCCCCTCGAAAACGTCGTCGTCGGTCTCGCGGTTACAAGCAAGAAACGCGTATTCGAGCAAGCGGGCCTGATCTTCGAAAACCAGAATGGCATCGCCCGCAGCACGGTGACTGACAATCTGTTCGCGCGCGAGCGCCTCGGTTCAACGGGGCTCGGCGAAGGCGTCGCGATCCCGCACGGCCGCATCAAGGGCCTCAAGCAGCCGCTTGCCGCCTTCGTGCGGCTCGCCGATCCGATCCCGTTCGAATCGCCGGACGGCCAGCCCGTATCGCTGCTCATCTTCCTGCTCGTCCCCGAACAGGCGACGCAGCAGCACCTTGAAATCCTGTCGGAGATCGCCCAACTGTTGTCGGATCGCGAAGCGCGCGAACGGTTGCATACAGAAGAGGACCGCGAGGCGTTGCATCGCCTGCTGACTCAGTGGCAACCTTGACGTATCGGCAGCGTTTCGCAGCTGAAAACGTGAGAGGCACCGCGCCGCGGCACCGCGTTTGATTCGAGGCTTGCAGCGAGATCCGGCAACCCGGCGTCGCTGCGAGCCGAACATGTTCGGCGCACGGCGTCGCAACGCGAGCAACAGGCGGACTGCGCAGCGAACAGGCGGCAGACATTAGCACCCCAGCAGCACTCTAGCGGCACATACGAGGTCAGGGAGTCAGGGATTCATGGATACGTCCAGCATCAACGCCCAAAGCATTTTCGACGACAACGCCGCCGCGCTGAAACTCAGCTGGCTGACGGGGCATGAGGGCTGGGAGCGTGGCTTCTCGGCGGAAACGGTTGCGACTGCAACGTCCAGCGCCGACCTCGTCGGCCACCTTAACCTGATCCACCCCAACCGGATCCAGGTGCTCGGCGAAGCCGAAACCAACTACTACCAGCGTCAATCCGACGAAGACCGCTCGCGCCACATGGCCGAGCTGATCGCGCTCGAGCCGCCGTTCCTCGTCGTCGCGGGCGGCGTCGCCGCGCCGCCGGAGTTGGTCCTGCGCTGCACGCGCTCGTCGACGCCGCTCTTCACGACGCCGATGTCGCCCGCTGCCGTGATCGACAGCCTGCGCCTTTACATGTCGCGCATCCTTGCGCCGCGTGCAACGCTGCACGGCGTGTTTCTCGACATTCTCGGCATGGGCGTGCTGCTTACGGGCGATTCGGGCCTCGGCAAGAGCGAACTCGGCCTCGAACTGATCTCGCGCGGCCACGGCCTGGTTGCCGACGACGCCGTCGACTTCGTGCGCCTCGGCCCGGATTTCGTCGAAGGACGCTGCCCGCCGCTGCTGCAGAACCTGCTCGAAGTGCGCGGCCTCGGCCTGCTCGACATCAAGACGATCTTCGGTGAAACGGCCGTGCGCCGGAAAATGAAGCTGAAGCTGATCGTCCAGCTGGTGCGCCGACCGGATGGCGAATTCCAGCGCCTGCCGCTCGAAAGCCAGACTGTCGACGTGCTCGGCCTGCCCATCAGCAAGGTCACGATCCAGGTGGCGGCCGGCCGAAACCTCGCCGTGCTGGTCGAAGCCGCAGTACGTAACACGATCCTGCAACTGCGCGGCATCGACACGCTGCGGGACTTCATGGACCGTCAGCGCCTCGCCATGCAGGACCCCGACAGCCAGTTCCCCGGCAAACTGATCTGACGCAATGCGCGCGAAGCCGCGGCGGCACAGCGGGTGACACCGGATGCTATGATGAACCCAACGGATTCCACGACTCCATGCGCATTATCCTGATCACCGGTATCTCCGGCTCCGGCAAGTCTGTCGCTTTGAACGCGCTCGAAGACGCGGGCTACTACTGCGTCGACAATTTGCCGCCTCGCTTTCTGCCCGAACTCGCCGCTTACCTCGCGGGCGACGGCCAGGACCGGCTCGCGGTGGCGATCGACGCGCGCTCGGGCGCCTCGCTCGACGACATGCCGCAAATGATCCGCGATCTCGCCGGCCAGCACGACGTGCGCGTCTTGTTCCTCAACGCCAGCACGCAGGCCCTGATCCAACGCTTTTCCGAAACACGCCGCCGCCATCCGCTGTCGGGCTCGCCCGCGCACGATGCCGACGTCGGCGTGCTGACGTCGCTTGCCGAAGCGATCGAACGCGAGCGCGAACTCGTCGCGGGCCTCGCCGAATTCGGCCATCAGATTGATACCAGCAACTTGCGGGCAAACGTTTTACGCGCGTGGGTCAAGCGTTTCATCGAGCAGGAGCACACGGGACTCGCGTTGATGTTCGAGTCGTTCGGCTTCAAGCGCGGCGTGCCGCTCGACGCCGACTTCGTATTCGACGTGCGCACGCTGCCGAATCCCTACTATGACCGTGAGCTGCGTCCGCTGACGGGACTCGACAAGCCCGTCATCGATTTCCTCGATGCACTGCCCGTCGTTCAGCAGATGATCGGCGACATCGAGTCGTTCCTGCAGAAATGGCTGCCGCATTTCCGCGACGACAATCGCAGTTATCTGACCGTTGCAATCGGTTGTACGGGCGGACAGCACCGCTCGGTATTCATCGCCGAAACGCTCGCCGCGCGTTTCGCGAGCGAAGCAAACGTGATAGTGCGGCATCGCGATGCGCCGATCAACGTCGACGACTCATCGAAACTGGTCGCCTGAGTTACCCGATGGTGGCCCGACCGGCCGTCGCTCGCAGCGGCGGTCCTAACCGAAGCGTTGCGCCATGTCCTCTACACCGTCCGTGCTTGCCGATGTGCCGCTGTTTCCTTTGCACACCGTCCTTTTTCCCGATGGACTGCTGCCGCTGAAAATCTTCGAGGCACGCTACCTCGACATGGCGCGCGACTGTCTGCGTGACAACACATCGTTCGGCGTGTGTCTGCTGAAAAGCGGCGGGGAAGTCGCCCAGCCCGATGAGCCGTCCGTGCCGGAGAGCGTCGGTTGCCTCGCGGAAATCGACGTTTGCGATGTCGACGAGTTCGGCATGCTGCTGATTCGTGCGCGCGGCACCGAGCGGTTCCGGCTGCTGTCGCATCGTGTCGAACAGGGCGGCCTGCTCGTCGGGATGGCCGAGCTGATCGGCAGCGACGTACCGCTCGAAGGCACGCATTACGAGGAAAAGTTCGGCGCGTGTGCGGAAGTGCTGGAGCGCATCATCGCGACGATTCGCGAGCGCGATGCCGAAAGCCTGCCGTTCCTCGAGCCGTTCAGGCTGGACGATCCGACGTGGGTGTCGAACCGCCTGTCCGAAGTGCTGCCCATCGCGCTGAAGGCGCGTCAAAAGCTGATGGAACTGCAGGACGCCGGCGCACGGATCGACATCGTGCATCACTACATGCAGCAGCATCAGCTGCTGTAGCGCCGCCGTTCAGATCAGCGAACCCTGCAGGCCTTCGAGCAGCTTGCGCACGGGCGCGGGCACGCCATACGCGTCCAGTTCGTTGAGCGACATCCATACGGTGTCGGCATCGCGCGCGCTCGTGGCTTTCGCCGCACGATCGAACTCCGCGATGCGCGGCTCGATGTCGAGCTTGAAGTGCGTGAATATGTGCGTGAGCGGTGCGAGCGGCGACACGCCCGCCGTCGCGCCGAAGTCGCGCGCGAGTTGCGCGAGCGCTGCTTCATCCGCCGCTTCCGGCAGACTCCACAAGCCGCCCCAGATGCCCGACGGCGGGCGCTTTTCGAGCATCACCGTGTCACCGTCGCGCAGCAGCAGCATCCACGTGCGGCGCGTCGGCACCGTCTTTTTCGGGCGCGCCGCCGGCAGTTCGCGCTGACGGCCCGTCACGTTCGCCACGCAATCGACGGCGAACGGGCAGCGCACGCAATCCGGCTTGCCGCGCGCGCACAGCGTCGCGCCGAAATCCATCAGGCCCTGCGTGTAGGCGCTGATGTCGGCGTCGGTCGCATTCACGGGCAGCAGCGATTCGGCCAGCAGCCACATGCCGTTCTCGACTTTCTTCTCGCCCGGAAAACCTTCGACACCGAACACGCGCGCCAGCACGCGCTTCACATTGCCGTCGAGAATCGTCGCGCGCGCGCCGAAGGCAAACGATGCAATCGCGGCCGCCGTCGATCGTCCGATACCGGGTAACTCCGCGAGCGCTTCCACGGACTCGGGAAACCGTCCGCCATGCTGCTCGACGACGACCTGTGCGCAGCGATGCAGATTGCGCGCGCGCGTGTAGTAGCCGAGGCCGGCCCATAGCGTCATCACGTCGTCGGCGGGTGCGGCGGCGAGCGCGGCGACATCCGGAAAACGCGCGAGAAAACGCCCGTAGTACGGGATCACCGTCGACACCTGCGTCTGCTGCAGCATGATTTCGGACAGCCAGATGCGGTACGGGTCGCGTGTGTTCTGCCACGGCAGGTCGTGACGGCCGTGTTCGCGCTGCCATGCGATCAGGCGCACAGAGAAATCGGACAGCGTGGGTATCGTAGGAATAGCAGTCGTGAAGGCGGGAACGGACATGAACGGATCAGCGCTGACAGGTCGGACAGTAGTAAGTGGAGCGTTGCCCCTGCACGATCTGTTTGATCGGCGTGCCGCACACGCGGCATGGCAGACCCGCGCGATCATAGACGAAATAGTCGAGCTGGAAGTATCCGCTCTCGCCGTTGCTGCCGACGAAATCGCGCAACGTGCTGCCGCCCTTCTCGATCGCGGCGGCAAGCGTCACGCGCACGGCGTCTGCAAGCAGACCGTAACGTACGAGCGAGATGCGCCCGGCAGCCGTGGTCGGCCGGATACCCGCGCGAAAGAGGCTTTCAGATGCGTAAATGTTGCCCACGCCGACGACGATATCGCCTGCGAGCAGCGCCTGCTTCACCGAAATCTTCCGTCCGCGCGTCTTTCGATGCAGCAGCGCGCCGGAGAACGACGGTGCGAACGGCTCGACTCCGAGATCCGCCAGCAGCGGATGTTCGAGAACGTCGCCCGCCGAGCGCGTATGCCATAACACAGCGCCAAAGCGGCGCGGATCGCGGAAGCGCAAAATGAAGTCGTCGAAAACCCAGTCGACGTGATCATGCTTCGCAGCGGCCGGCGGATGGGGCACGTTGCGCAGGACCCTGAGCGTCCCCGTCATGCCGAGATGCACGATGAACCAGCCTTCGTCGATCTCGAACAGCAGATACTTGCCGCGCCGCGCCACCGTGTGAACGAGCCGGCCCTGCAGCAGACGGGCAAAACCTGGCGGAATCGGCCAGCGCAGCATGGGCGTGCGCACTTCGACGCGCTTGACACGGTGTCCCGCCACGTACGGTTCGATTCCGCGTCGGGTAACCTCGACTTCTGGTAACTCTGGCATGTTCAGGGCCTGGTATCGCTAACAACGAGCTTGCGCTGGCCGTCGGAATGACCGGGCGCAAAAATTGGAACGAAGTGGATACCGGACGTATCCACAGGGAATATGGCGCGGCGAATTGCCCTCAGGCGGCCAGCCGCACAAAGGATTTTGCAATCGGCGGAGCGCGCCTTTGCGGCCGTAAGCCCGTTATCGGCGCGAATGGGCGCGACTGGTCTGCAACTTGCGTCCGCGGTTATGCGCTTATTGTAGCGAGCGCGTTACAATCGACTGAAACATTGAACGGATATGTATGAACCTGTCCATCGTTAAGCAGTTTTTGAAGCGCCGGACCGGTGCGAATGGCGTGCCGCACGCCGTTTCCGCACGCCGGCTGCTGGGTGTGGCCGCGCTGGCTGTCTGGGCGCTCGGCGCATTGCCCGCGCATGCGCAGGATCAATCGCCCGATTCGGATGACAACACGGTCTCCGTGCAGGATGCTTTCGGCCCCGATTCCGCCGAAGATAAAGCCAATCTGCCCAGCGTCGCGCTGACGAGCCAGATCGTATTCCAGGTGCTGGCGGCGGAAGTCGCGCTGCAACGCAATCAGCCCGCGCCCGCGTATCAAACCTATCTCTCGCTCGCGCGCGACACGCACGACCCGCGCATGGCGCAGCGCGCGACGGAAATCGCGCTCGCCGCGCAGAGCCCGTCGGATGCGCTGACGGCTGCGCAATTGTGGCAACAGTATGCGCCGCAATCGGAACGCGCCGCGCAACTGGATGCGTCGCTGCTCGTGCTGTCGGGCAAGCCTGACGACGCGAAGCCGATGCTCGCGAAAGAACTCGCAAAGATTCCGCCTGAAAACCGCGGCAACGGCATTCTCGCGCTGCAACTGCTGATCTCGCGCGGGCCGAATCGCATCGGCGGCCTGCACGTGCTGCAGGATCTGGTCGCGAACGACATGAACCGACCGGAAGCGCAATTCGCGATCGCGCGTCAGCAACTCATCGCCGACGATGCGCCCGGCGCGCGCAAGTCGCTCGAACAGGCGCTCAAGCTGAAGCCCGACTATCTGCCCGCTGCGTTGATGCTGTCGCAGATGGGACCGGAAGAGCGCAAGGAAGGCATCGCGTCGATCGAGAAATACGTGCAGGCGAATCCGAAGTCGCATGAGGCTCGGCTTGCGCTGGCGCAAATGTATCTGGCCAGCGACCGCCTCGACGACGCGCAGAAGCAGTTCGAGTTCATGCAGAAGGACAACCCGAACGATCTGACGCCGCTGATGGCGCTCGCGCTCATCAAGATCCAGCAGAAGAACCTGCCGGAAGCGCAGAACTATCTGCAGCAATATGCGCAAAAGGCCGAGAAGACGCCGGGCGCCGATCCGGGTCAGGCGTATATCTATCTCGCGCAGCTGTCGCTGGAACAGAAGGACACGGCAGGCGCAAACCGCTGGCTGGACAAGATTCCCGCCACGAGCACCCAGTACATTCCGGCGCAGATCACGCGCGCGCAACTGCTGCAACGAGACGGCAAATCCGACGACGCGCGCAAGCTGCTCGCCGGCATTCGCACGCAGGACCCGCATGAGCAGGCGCTGATCGCGCGCACCGACGCTGCGATCCTGTTCGACGCGAAGCGCTACCCGGAGGCCGAAGCGCGTCTTGCGCAGGCCACGACGGACTTCCCCGACGACCCGGATCTCACCTACGACTACGCGATGGCCGCCGAGAAGAACGGCCATTTCGACGTGATGGAAACGCAGTTGCGCAAGCTGATGCGCACGCAACCAGACAACGCGCAGGCGTACAACGCGCTCGGCTATTCGCTCGCGGACCGCAACCAGCGGCTGCAGGAAGCGGACAAGCTGGTCGAGAAGGCGCTGGCGCTATCGCCGAACGACGCGTTCATCATGGACAGCGTCGGCTGGGTCAAGTACCGGCTCGGCGATACCAACGACGCGATCAAGGTGCTGCGCAAAGCCTACGACCTGCAACCGAACGCCGAAATCGGCGCGCATCTCGGCGAAGTGCTGTGGAAGAGCGGCGACCAGGATCAGGCGCGCGCGGCATGGCGCGATGCCCGCAAGCTCGAACCCGACAACGATACGCTCGTCAAAACGCTTAAACGTTTTCAGGTGAACGATCTCTGATGCACTTTTCTTTTCCTGTGTTTTCCTTTACAGCGCCGCGCCGCGCGGCGCTGGGTCTCGCAGCCGCAGCCATCGTCGCCCTGTCGGGCTGTGCGTCCGTCAAGCCGCAAGGTCCGTCCACGTCGAATGCAGCGACCGCCGTCACCGCGCAGACGAGCCGCGCGTATCACGGCCGCTTCGCGGTTCAGTACGTCGACCAGAACGGCCAGCAGCGTAATGCGTACGGCAATTTCGACTGGCAGGAACGCGGTGACACCGTGACGCTGCAACTGCGCAACCCGCTCGGACAGACAATGGCGATCGTCACGTCGTCGCCGTCGGCCGCCACGCTCGAACTGCCGAACCGTCAGCCGCTCACGGCCGATAACGTCTCCACGCTGATGCAGAATGCGCTCGGCTTCGCGCTGCCTGTCGAAGGGCTGCGCTACTGGCTGCAGCCATCGGTTGCGCCGACATCGAAAGCGAAGACCGAGAAAGATCCGCAGCAGGACACGCGTCTGAAGGAAATTCAACAGGACGGCTGGACGATCGACTACATCGCCTATGCCGATGCGCCTGCAACCGGCGTCAAGCGCGTGAATCTCGCGCGCACCGAACCACCGCTCGACATCAAGCTCGTGCTCGACCAGTAACCCGCACGCGCGATTAGCAAAGACTCATGATCGAAACGAACGACTCGCTGCGCGACTGTCTCGCTCCAGCGAAGCTGAACCTCTTCCTGCACATCACCGGGCGTCTGCCGAACGGATATCACGCGCTGCAGACGGTGTTCCAGTTGCTCGACTGGGGTGACACGCTGCACTTCACGCGTCGCGACGACGGCGCAATCACGCGCGGCACCGAAATCGCCGATGTTCCCGCCGACACCGACCTCACCGTTCGCGCGGCAAAGCTGCTGAAGGAACACACAGGCACGCGCCTGGGCGTGAACATCGAGATCGACAAGGTGCTGCCGATGGGCGCAGGCCTTGGCGGCGGCAGCTCCGACGCAGCGACGACACTGCTCGCGCTGAACCGTCTGTGGAAGCTTGATTTGCCGCGTGCGGAGCTTCAGGCGCTCGCATTGAAGCTCGGCGCCGATGTGCCATTTTTTGTTTTTGGAAAAAATGCATTCGCAGAGGGTGTCGGAGAAGCACTCGAGCATGTACAATTGCCGCCGCGCCACTTTCTGGTGGTGACACCGAGAGTTCATGTTCCAACGTCAGCAATTTTTTCAGAAAAAGCGTTGACAAGAGATACAAAGGCTCTCATAATTACGGACTTTCTTGCACAGCAAAGTTGCAGCGCAGAATGGCCTGATAGTTTCGGCCGGAATGACATGCAGCAAGTTGTCGTGGGAAAACACGCGGAAGTTGCGCAGGTGCTTAGATGGTTTGATAACATCGCGCCGGCGCGGATGACAGGATCAGGCGCAAGCGTTTTTGCAGCGTTCCGTAGTCAAGATGAAGCGGTTGCGGCGCAAGCCAAACTGCCAGTCGAATGGAACAGCGCAGTAACGGCAAGTCTGGATACGCATCCACTCTTTGCTTTCGCGGCATAAGTTTCGCGGCACTGAACGGCCTACACGTTCAGTGAAGCTCAAAGTTAGTGTAGGGGAGTCGCCAAGTTGGTTAAGGCACCGGATTTTGATTCCGGCATTCGAGGGTTCGAGTCCTTCCTCCCCTGCCAAAAATTCTCGCAGTTCCTCGCCTCCCACAGCCTGAAGCAGGTGCATGATGAGCAGCCATGACGGCCTGATGGTTTTTACTGGCAACGCAAATCCGGCGCTTGCACAGGAAGTCGTCAAGATCCTCGGTATTCCCCTCGGCAAAGCAATGGTCTCCCGTTTCTCGGACGGTGAGATCCAGGTCGAGATTCAGGAAAACGTACGTGGCAAGGACGTCTTCGTCCTCCAGTCCACCTGCGCGCCGACCAACGACAATCTGATGGAACTGATGATCATGGTGGATGCGCTCAAGCGCGCATCCGCTGGCCGGATCACCGCAGCCATCCCCTACTTCGGCTATGCCCGTCAAGATCGACGCCCGCGTTCGGCGCGCGTTGCCATCTCGGCGAAGGTCGTGGCGAACATGCTGGAAATCGCTGGCGTCGAGCGGATCATCACGATGGATCTGCACGCTGACCAGATTCAAGGTTTCTTCGACATTCCCGTCGACAACATCTACGCCACGCCCGTGCTGCTCGGCGATCTGCGCAAGCAGAATCACGAGAACCTGCTGGTCGTGTCGCCGGACGTCGGCGGCGTGGTTCGCGCCCGTGCGCTGGCCAAGCAGCTGAACTGCGATCTCGCCATCATCGACAAGCGTCGTCCGAAGGCGAACGTCGCCGAAGTGATGAACATCATCGGTGAAGTCGACGGCCGTACCTGCGTGATCATGGACGACATGGTCGACACGGCGGGCACGCTCTGCAAGGCAGCACAAGTGCTGAAAGAACGCGGCGCAACGAAGGTGTTCGCTTACGCGACTCACCCGGTTCTATCGGGTGGCGCGGGCCCGCGCATCGCTGCATCGGCGCTCGACGAACTCGTCGTCACCGACACGATCCCGCTCAGCGAAGAAGCCCGCTCGTGCACCAAGATCCGCTCGCTGACCAGCGCGGGTCTGCTGGCCGAAACGTTCTCGCGTATCCGTCGCGGCGACTCGGTGATGTCGCTGTTCGCGGAAGGCTAAAGTATTCGCGAAGGCGCCGCATGATAAATGCGGCGCTTTTGCATTTGGCGTGAACGAACGAAGGTTCATGCCGGTTTGTCTGGGGTCTTCAGCCCGTCGAGGGTAGCAAGACCCGTTTTACTGCCTGGTCGCGGGCAGATAATGGAGATTCAAATGAAAGTAGTCGCTTTCGAGCGTAATTTGCAAGGTACGGGTGCGAGCCGCCGCCTGCGTAACTCGGGCAAGGCCCCGGGCATCGTGTACGGCGCTGGCGAACCGCAACTGATCGAACTCGATCACAACGCGCTGTGGCACGCACTGAAGAAAGAAGCATTCCACTCGTCGATCCTCGACCTGGAAGTGGCAGGCAAGTCGCAACAGGTTCTGCTGCGCGACGTGCAATACCACCCGTTCCGTCAGATCATCCTGCACGTGGACTTCCAGCGCGTCGACGCGAAGAAGAAGCTGCACACGAAGGTGCCGCTGCACTTCATGAACCAGGAAACCAACCCGGCTGTGAAGACGGGTGGCGCGATCATCTCGCACGTCATCAACGAAATCGAAATCGAATGTTTGCCGGCCGCTCTGCCGGAGTTCATCGAAGTCGATCTGGCGAAGATCGAAGCAGGTCAATCGCTCCACGCAACGGACATCGTTCTGCCGGCTGGCGTCGCACTGGTTGCGCACCTCGTCGCAGAAAACCCGGTGATCGTTTCGGCGCCGATTCCTGCTGGTGCCCAGTCGGAAGAAGCGTCGGCTGAAGGCGAAAAGCCGGCTGCTGAATAAAGCCGCTATCCTCTCGATCCGTTTCAATGGAACGGTCGACGTAACCCGCCGCGGTTCGCCCCGGCGGGTTTTTTTTCGATTTTTCCCAGGCCGCGTGCCATGTTGCGTGGTCCACTCGAACATGATCAAGCTGATCGTCGGGCTCGGCAATCCGGGCGCTGAATACACCGCGACGCGTCACAACGCCGGCTTCTGGCTCGTCGACCAACTTGCGCGCGAAGCCGGCGCGACGTTGCGCGACGAGCGGCGCTTTCACGGCTTCTATGCGAAAGCGCGCCTGTATGGCGAGGAAGTGCATCTGCTGGAGCCGCAGACGTACATGAACCGCTCGGGTCAATCGGTCGTCGCGCTCGCGCATTTCTTCAAAATCCTGCCGGATCAGATTCTCGTCGCGCATGACGAACTCGATCTGCCGCCCGGCACCGTGAAGCTGAAACTCGGCGGCGGTAGCGGCGGGCATAATGGCCTCAAGGACATTTCCGCGCATCTGTCGACCCAGCAATACTGGCGTTTGCGCATCGGCATCGGTCATCCGCGCGACCTGATTCCCGAAAGCGCACGCGCGGGCGCGAAGCCCGACGTCGCGAACTTCGTGCTGAAGCCGCCGCGCAGGGAAGAGCAGGACGTGATCGACGCGTCGATCGAACGCGCGCTCGCGGTGATGCCGACCGTCGTCAAGGGCGAACTCGAACGCGCGATGATGCAACTGCATCGCAATCCCTGACCCGCACGCCGCGAGATAGCCCACAGAGGAGCAGAACTTGAGCCGCTACTGGAGCGATATCGTTCACCGGTTGACGCCGTATGTGCCGGGCGAGCAGCCCGCGCTCGCGCATCCCGTGAAGCTCAACACCAACGAGAACCCGTATCCGCCCTCGCCCGCCGTCGTGAGCGCGATTCGTAGCGAGCTCGGCGAGACCGCCGAGTCGCTGCGCCGTTATCCCGATCCGACGGCGCGCATGTTGCGTGAGACCGTCGCTGCGCATCACGGTCTCAAGGTGGATCAGGTGTTTGCAGGCAACGGTTCGGATGAAGTGCTCGCCACTGTGTTTCAGGCGCTTCTGAAGCACGAACAGCCGATTCTCTATCCGGACGTCACATACAGCTTCTATCCGACTTACGCGCGTCTCTACGACGTCGCGTATCGGACGATTCCTCTCGACGATGCCTTCCAGATCCGCATCGACGACTATGCGCAACCGAACGGCGGCATTCTCTTCCCCAATCCCAACGCGCCGACGGGTCATGCCCTGCCGCTTTCGGATATCGAGCGACTTGTCGCATCGAATCCGGATTCAGTCGTCGTGATCGACGAAGCGTATGTGGACTTCGGCGCGCAATCTGCGATTTCACTGATCGGCAAGTATCCGAATCTTCTCGTTGTTCATACGACGTCGAAGTCCCGCTCGCTTGCCGGAATGCGCGTGGGCTTCGCGTTCGGCGATGCCGCGTTGATCGATGCGTTGAACCGTGTGAAGGACAGCTTTAATTCGTATCCGCTCGACCGTCTGGCGCAGGCGGCCGCAACTGCGGCATATCAGGACGACGCGTGGTTTCGTGAGTGCACCGGAAAGGTCATCGCGAGCCGCGAACGGCTGACGGCGCAACTGACGGCGCTGGGATTCGAAGTCGTGCCGTCGTCGGCAAATTTTGTGTTCGCCCGGCATGAAGGCTATGACGCTGCGACGCTGGCCGCGCAACTCCGGGAAAAGGAAATCTTCGTACGGCACTTCAAGCTGCCGCGCATCGATCAGCATCTGCGCATCTCAATCGGCACCGATGCCGAGTGCGATACGCTGCTGGATGCGTTGAAGGATATCCTTGGCGGGTACGTCGGATAAAGCGCCGACAACAACACAACCGGCGCGCTGATTCGTGTCGCGAACGGCGCGCCGCTTCAGATGAATCAGGCGCTCTTCGCAGCCTGCAACCCGTTGTACTTCTCCATCAACTGATCCTGCGTCTCCAGATGTTCCGGATTGCGCGGAATACATTCGACGGGACACACCTGCACGCATTGCGGCTCATCGAAATGGCCAACGCATTCGGTGCACTTCTTCGGGTCGATCACATAGATTTCCGGGCCCATCGAAATCGCGTCGTTCGGGCACTCGGGCTCGCAAACGTCGCAATTGATGCACTCGTCGGTAATCATCAGGGCCATGCTGTTCTCACTTCATGCCGGCACGCGTGCTTTGCATGCCGGCTAACGTTCCGTAATCCGCAATTTTACGCCTGACGGACAGACCACGCTGAGCGTCCGGTTATCACGGACGACGCACGCGCTACGCCGTCAGGCGCGCGAGGATCACGGCTTGGCGGCGGCGCGCGCCTCTTCCAGCACGGCGACCTTGTCCTGCAGCCGCTTTTCGACGGACGGGAACACGAACTTGCTCACATCCCCGCCGAGTTGCGCGATTTCACGGACGATCGTGCCCGAGATGAACTGATATTGATCGGACGGCGTCATGAACATGGTTTCGACGTCGGGCAGCAGGTATCGGTTCATGCCCGCCATCTGGAACTCGTATTCGAAGTCCGACACGGCGCGCAGTCCGCGCACGATCACGCGCGCATTGTTGACGCGGACGAAATCCTTCAATAGCCCCTTGAAGCTCATCACCTGAACGTTCGGATAGTGGCCGAGCACTTCGTTCGCAATCTCGAGCCGCTCTTCGAGGTTAAAGAATGGCCGCTTGTTGCGGCTATCCGCTACGCCCACCACCAGCGTGTCGAAAATGCTCGATGCGCGACGCACGAGGTCTTCGTGACCGCGCGTGAGCGGATCGAACGTACCCGGATACACGGCGACAACCATGGGATTTCTCCTCTCTACAGACTAGAAGGCGTGCCGGAACACGCCCCGCAGGACTCGTCTGACGACGACACCGCGCGCGTAACGGCAAGCCGCCCGGCGCTTGTTATGGAACGCGCATTATTCCTCATTTTCGCGCTGCAGCAAATGATAGTGGACAGCGCCTGCCTTGCCCTGCCGTACCACGGACCAGCCTTCGAGCGCCGGGTGTCCGGCGGTATCGAGCGATTCGCCGGATTCGACATACAGGAAGCCATCCACGCTGATCAGCGGCGCAGCGAGTTCGAGCGCGCGGTCGAGCAGATCCTCGCCGAACGGCGGGTCGAGGAACACGACGTCGAACGAGCCGGGCGCGAGGCTCGCGGCGAGGCGCAACCCATCGGCTTCGGCGACTTCGATTGCAGACGCCGCCAGCTTGGCCTGATTTGCACGCAGTTGCGCCGCCGCGCGAGCGTTACGTTCGACCATCAGCACGCGCGCCGCGCCACGCGACGCGGCCTCGAAGCCTAGCGCGCCGCTGCCGGCGAATAGATCGAGACAGCGCTGGCCGTCGAGCCGCTGGCCGAGCCAGTTGAACAGCGTCTCGCGGACGCGGTCGGGTGTCGGCCGCAAGCCGTCGAGATCGATTACGGGCAGCGGCGTGCGTTTCCAGTCGCCGCCGATAATGCGGATAGTGTGCGGTTGGCCGCGGCCGGAAGGCGCGCTTTTTGCGCCGTGTTTTGCACCGGTTTTTGCGCGGGAAGGGGAAGGACGGGACATGCGATTCGTGTGTTGAGCGTGCGCCCGCCGATCGTCGATACCTATCCGATCGGGGGGCCGGAGCGCCAACGTTACCACACGCGCGCAGCCGCCTTCGCCAAAGTTCACTATGGCGGTGCACAGGTGCCGGCGCTCACGACGCCACCTGACGCGCCTGATAAAATGTGCGGCTTCCAGCGCTTCGCATACTTCGCTGCCATGCGGACGCCGCCGAACTGTCGCGTGGCTCGCCGCCGTTCGTCGCCACGCGTTGCCGGGCCAAAGCAGGAATCCGGCGCAATCTCACTCCAGTCCAGACCATGTTCAGCTTTTTCAAACGATTCAAGGGTTCCAAGGCGCCCGACGACACGCCTGACGCGCCGCAGGCCGATTCCGGCGCCGACGTCGACATGCAGGACGTGGCTGAGCCGGAAGCGCCCGTCGCGCGTTCGCAATCCGTCCCGGACTCGGCCGATGCGCCTGAATTCGATCCCAATTACGTCCCCGACGCCGCCGACTTCGAAGAGACGGACGACGAGGCCGCCGAAATCGTCCCGCCGCCGGTGCCCGAAGCCGCCGCGAAGCGTTCGTGGCTCACGCGCCTGCGAAGCGGTCTGTCGAAGACCAGTACGAGCATCACGGGCATTTTCGTCGGCGCAAAGATCGATGAAGACCTGTACGAAGAACTGGAAACGGCGCTGCTGATGTCCGACGCGGGCGTCGACGCGACCGAGTTTCTGCTCGAAGCATTGCGCGAGAAAGTGCGCGCCGAGCGACTCACCGATCCGCAGCAGGTCAAGGCCGCGCTGCGCACGCTGCTGATCGATCTGCTGAAGCCGCTGGAAAAGTCGTTGACGCTCGGCCATTACCAGCCGACCGTGATGATGATCGCGGGCGTCAACGGCGCGGGCAAAACGACGAGCATCGGCAAGCTCGCGAAGCATATGCAGAACTTCAACCAGTCGGTGCTGCTTGCCGCGGGCGACACGTTCCGCGCCGCCGCGCGCGAACAGCTTGCGATCTGGGGCCAACGCAACAACGTGACGGTCGTGCAGCAGGAAAGCGGCGATCCCGCTGCGGTGATTTTCGACGCCGTCGGCGCGGCGCGCGCCCGCAAGATCAATGTGGTGATGGCGGACACGGCCGGCCGTCTGCCGACGCAGCTTCATCTGATGGAAGAACTGCGCAAGGTGAAGCGCGTGGTCGGCAAGGCGATGGACGGCGCACCGCATGAAGTGCTGCTCGTCATCGATGCCAACACCGGTCAGAACGCGCTCGCGCAAGTGAAGGCTTTTGACGATGCGCTCGGCCTGACTGGCCTGATCGTGACGAAGCTCGACGGCACCGCGAAGGGCGGGATTCTCGCGGCGATCGCGCGACAACGTCCTGTGCCTGTGTACTTTATCGGCGTCGGTGAAAAGGTCGAAGATCTCCAGCCGTTCAGCGCCGAAGAGTTTTCGGATGCGTTGCTGGGTTGATGTCCTGACCGTCTGAAGCTGGCATCGGTTGGAACAAAAAGGGCGTCATGCATTCGCATGACGCCCTTTTTTCATTGCTTCAGCGCTTCACTCGGCATCGGGCTGCGCGCCCGGTTCCGCGCGAGCGAAAGCATCGAGCGTATTCGCGTGCTCGCAGATGCGGCGAATGGTCGGATATGGACTCATATCGACGTTGAAGCGGTTCGCATTGAAGACCTGCGGCACGAGGCAGATATCGGCGATGGTGGGCGTGTCGCCGAAGCACAGCTTGCCCGCGCGGCCGTCCGCGACGAGATACTCTTCGAGCGCGGCAAAGCCCGAGCTGATCCAGTGGCGATACCACGCGTCCTTCACCTCGTCGTTCACACCCACTGTGCGCTTCAGATACTTCAGCACGCGCAGATTGTTCAACGGATGAATCTCGCACGCGAGCTGCTGAACGATCGAGCGGACATACGCGCGATCGATCGGCTTCGACGGCAGCAGCGGCGGCTCGGGATGCGTCTCGTCGAGATACTCGACGATCGCGAGCGACTGCGTGATCACATGGTCGCCGTCCACCAGCGTGGGAACGACGGCATCGTGATTGAGCTCGCGATATTCGGGCTTGAACTGCTCACCGCCGTCGCGCAGCAGGTGCACGGGCATGTACTCGTACGACAGGTTCTTCAGGTTCAGCGCGATGCGCACGCGATACGACGCCGAACTGCGAAAGTAGCTGTACAGCTTCATTGTGTTTTGCTCCCCCTGAATGTCGCCAGCGACGTCAGACGACGCGCACGCTGAACTCACCCAGCCCGTCCACGCCGCCCTTCATCAGATCGCCCTGCACGATTGCGCCGACACCTTCCGGCGTGCCCGTGAAAATCAGGTCGCCCGGTTGCAGTTCGAACAGCGTCGACAGATACGCGATCGTCTCGGCGACGGACCAGATCAGTTGCGACACGTCCGAACGCTGCTTTTCCTCACCGTTGACGGTGAGCCAGATCGCGCCCTTGCCGACGTGACCGACTTTCGAAACAGGATGAATCGGGCCGAGCGGCGCCGAATGATCGAAGCCCTTTGCGGTGTCCCAAGGACGGCCCAGCTTTTTCGCTTCCGCCTGCAGGTCGCGGCGGGTCATGTCGAGACCAAGCGCGTAGCCGTAGACGTGGTCGAGCGCATTGTCGGCGGAGATGTTCTTGCCAGCCTTGCCGATTGCCGCGACCAGTTCCATCTCGAAGTGCACGTTCTTCGACTGCGCCGGATACGGAAATTCTCCCGTTGCGCCCGGCGCGACATACAGCACGGCGTCGGCGGGTTTGGCGAAGAAGAACGGCGGTTCGCGGTCGGGATCATGGCCCATTTCGCGCGCGTGCGCCTCGTAATTGCGGCCGACGCAGTAAATGCGGCGCACCGCGAATTGATCGTCCGTTCCGACGACTGGCACTGCCGTCACCGGCGCTGGCGCAAACACGTAACCCATTCCGTTCTCCGTCTTTTGTTGGACCGCTCTGATGCGGCGAAGCATTGAGTGTAACGCGGCGCCGTTTCCCGCGTAGCCTGGCCGAACGGCCAGGTGGCGCGCGCTGAAGCCGTCCCGTAAGGTTCGCGACAGGCCGTCAATTCGCTCGCGTTTTGCAGGCGCACCCGGCGTGCGATACTCGAAAGGAATCAGGCGCGTCGCATCGGCGGCCGCCGTCCCCAGAACACCGATTTCCCCAATGACCGATCTCACCGACACCACTCCCTTTCCCTGCGCCCGATTCATCAAGGAAATCGGCCGCGGGCCCAACGGCGCGCGCGCGCTCACGCCGGAGGACACGCACGCGCTCTACAGCGCGATGCTCGACGGCCGCGTTTCCGACCTGGAACTCGGTGCGATCCTGCTGGCGTACCGCGTGAAAGGCGAATCCGCCGACGAGCTGGCCGCGATGCTCGCAGCCGCCCACGCCTCGTTCGAGCCCGTCGCGGTGAAGCACGGTGCGTATCAAGCCGTGTCGATCCCGAGCTACAACGGCGCGCGCAAGCAGCCCAACCTCGTGCCGCTGCTGGCGCTGCTGCTCGCGCGCGAAGGCGTGCCCGTGCTGGTGCACGGGGTGACGGAAGATCCGGGCCGCGTGACGAGCGCCGAAATCTTTGCGCATCTGAACCTCGCGCCCGCGCAGACGCACGCGGATATCGAAACGAGCCTCGCCAATCAGCGGCTCGCGTTCGCGCCCATCGGAACACTCGCGCCCAAGCTTGCGCGGCTGCTATCGCTGCGTCGAAGAATGGGTGTGCGCAATTCGACGCACACGCTCGTGAAGATTCTGCAGCCTTTCGCGCCGGCGGGGTTGCGGCTCGTGAACTACACGCATCCGCCTTATCGCGAAAGCCTGACTCAGCTGTTCGTCTCGCATCCCGCCATGGCGGTCGGCGGCGCGCTGCTCGCGCGCGGCACCGAAGGCGAGGCCGTCGCCGACACGCGCCGCCAGGTTCAGATCGACTGGCTGCATGACGGCATCTGCGAGACACGCATCTCGGCCGAGCGCTCGTCGCCGGATGCGCCCGAGGTCGACTTGCCCGAAGGCCGCGACGCGCCGACCACGGCGGCGTGGATCGCCGCCGTGCTGAACGGCGAAGCGCCCGTGCCGGCCGCGATCACGCGCCAGGTCGAGCTGATCGTCGAGATCGCGCAGAAGGCCGCCTGACAAGGGCCGACAGCCGTCCGGCTTGCCTCGGCGAACGCTCTCGCGAACGCATCGCAGCAAATAGCGGGTTGACAGGCCACTGCCGCCTCGCTTATCTTGTAAAGATGCGTTCCATTCCGAACACCCTCCGAATTACCCTCGGCCGCCTAGCGCGGCCCCTATCGCTACGTCTAGCGTAAGCAAGACGTAGCGCCGTACGCAGTCGCCACAGCGACTCGCGGCGGTCCTCCAGAGCAGTTCCTGTTTCACCCCAGTCCGTAGTTCCTTCAAAACCTGTAGTCGCCTGTGTTCGTCCGTTATCCATCGGACGAATCGCGAGGGTCAAATGCACGTTGCATGGGCTTCCGTTCCGTTCGTTGCTTTCGTCATTGTTCCGATGACGCTGTTTGTTCGCGCCCGTTCGTTGCTCCCGCTAGCGCCCGGCTTGCGGGACGTGCATCTGTGGCAGCCCGCCAGCCGCTCGACGCCACCTCACCCAGCACACGACTAGACGAATCGAACGAGGCCTCAACATGTTGCGCAACCCTGCCGAGAAGTACCGCCCTTTCCCCACCGTCCGTTTGACCGGCCGCAAGTGGCCCACCCGCACGATCGAGCGCGCGCCGATCTGGATGAGCACTGATTTGCGCGACGGCAATCAGTCGCTGATCGAGCCGATGAGCATCGCTCAGAAGACCGAGTTCTTCGAGATGCTTGTGGCGATCGGTTTCAAGGAGATCGAAGTCGGTTTTCCGTCGGCGTCGCAAACCGACTTCGATTTCGTCCGCAAGCTGATCGACGAAAAACGCATTCCCGACGACGTGACCATCGAAGTGCTCGTGCAGTCGCGCGCCGACCTGATTGCGCGCACGTTCGAGGCGCTCGAAGGTGTGCCGCGCGCGATCGTCCATCTCTACAACGCCATCGCGCCGTCGTTCCGCAAGATCGTGTTCGGGCTGTCGCAGGAACAGGTGAAGGCGCTCGCAGTGGAAGGCACCCGCATCATTCGCGAGCATGCCGACGCCCGTCCGCAGACGCACTGGACTTACCAGTATTCGCCCGAAACCTTCAGCATGACCGAGTTGCCGTTCGCGCGCGAAGTCTGCGACGCCGTCGCGCAGACGTGGCGTCCGACGCGCGATCACAAGATGATCGTGAACCTGCCCGCTACGGTCGAAGCCGCGACGCCGAACGTGTACGCCGACCAGATCGAGTGGATGGACCGCAATCTTGGCTATCGCGACAGCATCGTGTTGTCCGTGCATCCGCATAACGATCGCGGCACGGCCGTCGCCGCCGCGGAACTCGCGCTGATGGCGGGCGCGGACCGTATCGAAGGATGTTTGTTCGGCAATGGCGAGCGCACGGGCAACGTCGATATCGTGACCCTCGCGATGAACCTCTACACGCAGGGTATCGACCCCGGCCTCGATTTCTCGGACATCGACGCCGTGCGTCGCGTGGTCGAGCGCTGCAACCAGATTCCTGTGCACCCGCGTCATCCGTATGCAGGCGATCTCGTCTACACGGCGTTCTCCGGCTCGCATCAGGACGCGATCCGCAAGGGCTTCGCGCAGCAAAAGCCGGACGCCGTCTGGGAAGTGCCGTATCTGCCCATCGATCCCGCCGACGTCGGCCGCAGCTACGACGCCGTGATTCGCGTGAACAGCCAGTCCGGCAAGGGCGGCGCGACGTATCTGGTCGAGCGCGGCATGGGCTTCGCGCTGCCACGTCGGGTGCAGATCGAATTCAGCCACGCAGTGCAATCGGTGGCGGATCAGTCGGGCGAGGAAGTGACGGGCGACGCAATCTGCGCGCTCTTTGCCCGCGAATACTTCGAGGCGGACGGCCCGGCGCAGCGCGTGAACGGATCGACGGTGCGCTGGAACAAGCGCGAGATCGCCGTTCCCGCGACGGCGGCAGCGAGCGTCGATGGCCACGAAGCGTATGCGAAGGCGGTTGCGCAGGAAATGGCCGGGGCTTCGAAGCAAACCATCGAAATCACGTCGTTCGAGACCGCGCGCACCACCGACGGCCGCACAGTGGTATTCGTCGCCAGCCGCGTCGGCGAGCAGCCGATGCGTCACGGCATAGGCGTAGCGGAAGACGAGATGACGGCCGTCGTCGATGCCGTCGTCAGCGGCGTCAATCGCGCCGGTTGGGCGGCTGTCGACCGCCGCGTCGCGGCGTAACGGCAAGACGTCACGTAACGGCAAACGGGGCAGGACGAAGCGAACAGGAAGACCGCAGAAGCGCAAACGCGGGCGATTCAACCATCGCCCGCGCGCACGGACCGCTCACGAGGCGGCTACCGTCAGACGAAGAGTGAAGGCGCGATCCGCGTCACTCGATTGCGCAACGCGTCGCCTGCCACGCGATCAGCTGCCATTTGCCGTCTTCCTGGGCCTGAATCGCCATGTAAGCGATCGGAAAGAGCAGCGCGCCGCTATTCGCTTCCATCTCGATCAGCGCGCGCCCGGTGACGACGCAGGTCTCGCGTCCGACAGGCAGCACGTCCTGCGACTGCACCTCGATCTGGCGATAGCGGCGGCGCCCGGCCGTGATGGCGTCGATGAACTGCTGCTTCGACTCGCGCTTGCCGTTCGTGTGGACGTAAATGACGTTGTCCGACAGCAGCGCGTCGAGCCGCTGTCCGTTTCCTTCCACCATCGCCCGAAAGCGATCGCGCTCAAGCCCGCGAATCGCTTCGATCACTTTTGCCGGCATCGCGTTCGCCCCTATCGACGACGGCGCCGATACCGGCAGCGGTCGTCAGAAGTTGTACTGCACGTAAATCTGCTGGAAATTTATACCAGGATTCGGCTCTTTGATACTTGCATTGGAGACGTGCTGAAAGCGGTAGCCAAACTGGTACTGCTGATGCGAGCCGAATTGCGCGCCGACGCCCACCATATCGGCGAACTGGAAGGCGGTACTGAGCGTGTAGTCCGACGAGATGCGCGGATGGGTCAAAATCCGCACTCCGACACCCGCCTCGATGAACGGGCGGATCGCCCCCGAGCTTTTGATGAACCGCACGACCGGCGTGACGCCGAATTCGCCGATATTGTCGTGAACGTTGCCTTCGTCCGTGTGCCACCACGCGGCATGCGCCTCGCCGACCAGCGCGAAATGCCAGCCGCCGATTTCCCACCAGGTCAGATTGGGGTCCCAGACGAAGCCTAGGTCGAGTTTGCGTACGTGGTGATCGGCGAGACCGCCCGCAATCTGAACGCCGAACTGGTCCGCCGAGGCCAGGCCCGACGCGCCGAGAAGCGCTGCAGCGACGACACATTTGAGTGCCAGATTAAACGAAGCGTTGTTCTTTTTTTCCATCGTGCGTCCACCGGATGCGGGGTTTAGCAAGGGACATCGTTGCCGCGACATTCTAGAGACAGAAGCAACTATCGGACCCTTTAATAACAACTGAAAACTCGCAAATCACTGCTTCTGTTTCCGAAAAAATCTTACCCACGATTGCAGAATCTTGCTGCCGCCGAGGAATGCTAAGCGTTCGGTACCAAACCCGCAGATGAGGTACGATGCTATTGAACGTGCATTTTCGATAGGAAAGAGGGAACTTGCATGCCCCTATGGCTTCTAAGTATTAGCACTCGGGAAATGAGAGTGCTAACATCCATCGTGGTCCGCTTTGGCGGACATTTGTCTGAATAAAGGAGTTTGCTACGTGAGCAACACACTGACCCTTCCGAGTACTCTGAGCCCGTCGTCGGCTAAGGCCGCTCCGGCAGGTGCACTGGCGCTCTCGCACGCTTCTCTTCTGCCCGGCCAGCTGGGCAACATCGACGCCTACATCCAGGCCGTAAACCGGATTCCGATGCTGACGCCGGCAGAAGAGCGCCAGTACGCCACCGAGTACCGCGAGCAGAACAATCTCGACTCGGCGCGCAAGCTGGTCCTGTCGCACTTGCGACTGGTCGTGTCGATCGCACGTAATTACCTCGGCTATGGCCTGCCGCACGCCGACCTGATCCAGGAAGGCAACATCGGCCTGATGAAGGCCGTAAAGCGCTTCGACCCGACGCAGAACGTGCGCCTCGTGTCTTATGCAATGCACTGGATCAAGGCCGAAATCCACGAGTACATCCTGCGCAACTGGCGCATGGTGAAAGTGGCGACGACCAAGGCGCAACGCAAGCTGTTCTTCAACCTGCGCAGTCACAAGCAAGGGTTGCAGTCGTTCACGCCGGACGAGATCGAGGGCCTGGCGAAAGAACTGAACGTGAAGCGCGAGGAAGTGGCCGAGATGGAAACGCGGCTGTCGGGCGGCGATATCGCGCTCGAAGGCCAGGTCGAAGACGGCGAAGAAGCGTTCGCGCCGATCGCCTATCTCGCCGACTCGCACAGCGAGCCGACGGCCGTGCTGGCCGCACGTCAACGTGACCGTCTGCAGAGCGACGGCATCGCGAGCGCGCTGGAGTCGCTCGATCCGCGCAGCCGACGCATCATCGAAGCACGCTGGCTGCAGGTGGAAGACGACGGTTCGGGCGGTTCGACGCTGCATGAACTGGCCGACGAGTTCGGTGTATCGGCCGAGCGGATTCGCCAGATCGAAACCAGCGCGATGAAGAAGATGCGCACCGCGCTGGCCGAGTACGCGTAACCTCAGAGAAGCAGCGGGCGCGCGCCAGTCACTGGCCACACCCGTTTCTGACAGAACCCTGCCCTTCGCAAGAAGGCAGGGTTTTTTATTGCGCGTCGTCAAATATTGCGCAGATACGCGTCATTGTCGAGACATTGCCTTGACCTCGCGCAGAGCGTGACTTATTAGTGATAAAGCCGGACGCGCCGCGCGACACGATGACGCGGGCCCGTCCGACAGGCCGTTCCTACAATGGTTATGCACGCGCCAGTGCCGCGAGGTAATGCGCACTGGGTCTGGCCGGGTGACCCGGCGCGATGTCGTTGCGGATCGAACATGGCCATCACGCTCAATCACAGGAATGCCACACGCCGCACGCTCGCCAGCCGCTTCGTCGCGTGGGCTCGCGGTCCGACCTTTGCGCGCGACATCCTGATCGTGCTCGCGATCAAATTCGCGCTTCTGTTCGCGCTCAAGTTCGCGTTCTTCAATCATCCGCAGGCGCAAAACATGTCGCTGCCGCCTGCTCAGGTCGCCCAGGCGCTGCTGTCGGTGCCCGCGTCCGCTTCACCGCCGCCTTCGACTCGAGGTCTCAACCATGCCCGCTAGCGACGTCGTCGATCTCTCTCGCCTGCAATTCGCCGTCACCGCGCTGTATCACTTCCTGTTCGTGCCGCTGACGCTCGGGCTGTCGTGGCTGCTGGTCATCATGGAAAGCGTCTACGTGATGACGGGCAAACCGATCTACAAGGACATGACGCAGTTCTGGGGCAAGCTGTTCGGCATCAACTTCGCGATGGGCGTCACCACGGGCCTCACGCTGGAGTTCCAGTTCGGCACCAACTGGTCGTACTACTCGCACTATGTCGGCGATATTTTCGGCGTGCCGCTGGCCGTCGAAGGGCTGATGGCGTTCTTTCTGGAGTCGACCTTCGTCGGGCTGTTCTTCTTCGGCTGGAACCGGCTGTCACGCATCCAGCATCTGATGGTCACGTTTCTCGTCGCGCTCGGCTCGAACCTGTCCGCGCTGTGGATCCTGATTGCGAACGGCTGGATGAACAACCCGGTCGGCGCCGAGTTCAACTACGAAACGATGCGCATGGAGTTGTCGAGTATCTTCGCCGTGATCTTCAATCCTGTCGCGCAGGTGAAGTTCGTGCATACGGTGTCGGCGGGCTATGTGACGGCGTCGATGTTCGTGCTCGGGTTGTCGTCGTGGTATCTGCTCAAGCGCCGCGACATCGACTTCGCGCTGCGCTCGTTCGCCGTGGCGGCAGGCTTCGGTCTGGCGTCCACCTTGTGCGTGATCGTGCTCGGCGACGAATCGGGCTACACCACAGGCGAAGTGCAGCAGATGAAACTCGCTGCGATCGAATCCGAATGGGAGACCGCGCCCCCGCCCGCGCCATTTACGATTGTCGGCATTCCGAACCAGCAGGAAGAACGCACGGATTACGCGTTGCGCGTGCCGTACGCGCTTGGCATCATCGCGACACGTTCGCTCGACGAACCTGTGGTCGGCCTGAAAGAACTGATGGCGCGCAACGAGACGCGCATCCGCAACGGCATGCTCGCGTACGACGCGCTGCAGAAGATCAAGCAAGGCGACGCGAGCGACGCAACGCACGCCGCCTTCGACCAGCACAAGCGGGATCTCGGCTACGGCCTGTTGCTCAAGCAGTTCACCCCGAACGTCACCGACGCCTCCGCCGAGCAGATCAAACAGGCCGCGAAGAAAACCGTGCCGCCCGTGCTGCCCGTGTTCTGGTCGTTCCGGCTGATGGTCGGTCTCGGCATCCTGTTCCTCGCGACCTTCGTGCTCGCGTTCTTCTTCTGCGCGCAACGCTCGCTGCTGCGCGGCAGCCGCCGCTGGTTCCTGCGCTGGGCCGTATGGGCGATTCCGCTGCCGTGGCTCGCGGCGGAATTCGGCTGGATCGTCGCGGAGGTCGGACGCCAGCCGTGGACCATCGCGGGCATTCTGCCGACTTCGCTGTCGGCGTCGAGCCTGACGGCAGGCGATCTGTATCTGAGCCTCGCGGGCTTCGTCGTGTTCTACACCGCGCTCTTCATCATCGAGATCACGCTGATGTTCAAGTACGCGCGGCTTGGGCCTTCGTCGCTGCATACGGGACGCTATCACCACGAGCAGACCGCGAAGCCTGCCGTCGGCGCGAACACGGCGGCATGAGCGGGTTCGACAGCGGTATCGACAGCAACACCCTTGCCGTCGCACGAAAACACGAGGAAACATCGCTATGGATTACGCAACCCTCAAAGTGATCTGGTGGGTGCTCGTCGGTGTGCTGCTGATCGGCTTCGCGCTCACCGACGGCTTCGACATGGGCGCAGCGATCCTGCTGCCGTTCATCGGCAAGACGGACGCGGAGCGGCGCGTCGTCGTGAACACGGTCGGCGCGACGTGGGAAGGCAACCAGGTCTGGCTGATCACCGCAGGCGGCGCGATGTTCGCCGCGTGGCCGCTGGTGTATGCCGCATCCTTCTCGGGCTTTTACTTCGCGATGCTGCTCGTGCTGTTCGCGCTGTTCTTCCGCCCGGTCGGCTTCGACTATCGCGGCAAGCGCGACGACCCGCGCTGGCGCACCGCGTGGGATTGGGCGCTGTTCGTCGGCGGCTTCGTGCCGGCGCTGGTGTTCGGCGTCGCGTTCGGGAACCTGCTGCAAGGCGTGCCGTTCCAGTTCGATCAGGATCTGCGCGTCACCTATCACGGCAGCTTCTTCGAACTGCTTAATCCGTTCGCGCTGCTGTGCGGCGTGGTGAGCGTAGCGATGCTGGTCGCGCACGGCGCGGCGTTCGTCAAGATGAAGGCGGACGGCGTCGTCGCGCGGCGCGCGTCGGTTGCGCTGCGCATTGCGTCGCTGGTCGCGGTCGCGCTGTTTCTGATCGGCGGCGTGCTGGTCGCGACGCTGATCGGCGGCTATCAGATCACCGAGCCCGCGCCGTTCGATACCGTCGCGAATCCGCTGCTGAAAAACGTGATCGGTGCGCCGGGCCTGTGGCTCACCAACTACGCGACGTATCCGTGGATGGTCGCGGCGCCCGTCGCGGGTGTTGTCGGCGGCGTGCTCGCGCTCCTGCTGGCAAGCTCGCGCTTCGAGCGCAGCGCCTTTCTGTCGACGTCGCTGATGGTGATCGGCGTGATCCTGACGGCGGGCTTTTCGATGTTTCCGTTCATCATGCCGTCGTCGCTCGACGGACGCAGCAGCCTCACCGTCTGGGATTCGACATCGAGCCAGATGACGCTGCAGATCATGCTGATCGCGGTGATCATCTTTCTGCCGCTGATACTCATCTACACGAGCTGGGTGTATCGCGTGATGCGCGGCAAGGTCACGGCCGACGCGATCGAACAGAACCATCATTCGATGTACTGACACGCCACGCGCAAGAGGGAGCGAACCATGTGGTACTTCAGCTGGATTCTCGGTATCGGGCTTGCGCTCGCGCTTGGCATCATCAATGTGATGTGGCTCGAAGCGAACAACGCCGTCGAGCCGGACGCCGATCCGGACAAACGGTAAGCCGTTAACGAAAATCGGCGCCCCGCGGGGCGCCGATTTTCTTTGCCAAGAGCTCAGGCCGTGACGAAGGTCAGGCCGTTGCCGTCAGGCGCGTCGACAGTTGCTGCGCGTAGCGCTGCGCATCGTCACCGACAACGATGTGGAACGTATCCGTCGATACCCACGCTACGCTCAGCGTGTCGAGACGCTGGCGATCGACAGCCGACGGATCGCGCACGACGATACGCAGACGCGTCGCCGCGACGGCTTCCAGCGACACGACATTGGTCGCGCCACCGAACACGGCGAGCCAACGCAGCGGGTCCGGATCGAGTGGGCCGTTGCCCGTCGCAGCAGCGGGCGCCGCAGCGACAGCAGCCGGCTTGGCCGATACAGGGGCAGGCGAAACAGCAGCAGCCGCACCGCCGCTCGCGATCGTCGTGCGGATTTCATCGGCGATCATGTCCGCTTCCGGTCCGATGATCACCTGCACGTTGCCACCGCCGCGCTTCAACACGCCACGCGCGCCGATCGACTTCAGCCCGTTCTCCGACACCTTCTCCGAATCCACCACCGACAGACGCAGACGCGTCGTGCAAGCATCGACCACCGACAGATTCGCCGCGCCGCCCAGTGCAGCGATGTAACGCTGCGCACGCGTGCCCGACGCAGCCGCCGCGCCTTCCACAGGCGCGACGTAACCAGCAGACGCATACGACTCGTTGGCCACTTCCGGCGTTTCCTGCTCGCGGCCCGGCGTCGCCATGTTGAACTTGCGGATGAAGAAGCGGAACAGACCGTAGTAGACGATCGAATACGCGATGCCGATGGGAATCGCTTCCCAGCCCTTTGTCGACAGACCGTAGTTCAGCACGTAGTCGATCGCGCCCGCCGAGAACGTGAAGCCGAGCTTGATGCCGAGCGCCGAGCAGATCGCAAGCGACAGACCCGTCAGCACCGCGTGGATCGCGTACAGCACAGGCGCGAGGAACATGAAGCTAAATTCGATCGGCTCCGTCACGCCCGTCAGGAACGACGTCAGCGCCATCGAGAACAGCAGGCCGCCGACCAGCGCGCGGCGCTCCTTCGGTGCTTCATGGAACATCGCCAGACACGCTGCGGGCAGACCGAACATCATGACCGGGAAGAAGCCCGTCATGAACGTGCCCGCCGTCGGGTCGCCTGCGAAGAAGCGGTGCAGGTCGCCCGTGACAGCAGCGCCGCCCGGCGGCGTGAACGAGCCGAAAACGAACCACGCGAGCGAGTTCAGGATGTGATGCAGACCCGTCACCAGCAGCAGACGGTTCAGCAAGCCGAACACGAACGCGCCGACTGCGCCTGCCGTCGTCAGCCAGTGGCCGGCTGCGTCGATGGCCGCCTGAACGGGCGCCCACGCGTAGCCGAACACGATGCCTAACACCAGACACGCCACCCCCGTGACAATCGGCACGAAGCGTTTGCCTCCGAAGAACGCGAGGTAGTCGGGAAGCTTGATGTCCTTGTACTTGTTGTACAGCATCCCCGCGACGATACCGGCGATGATCCCCGACAGCACGCCCATGTTGAGCTTGTCGTTGATGTCCTTCATCACGGCCACTTCGACCAGATAGCCGATTGCGCCCGCCAGCGCCGCAACGCCGTTATTGTCCTTCGCGAAGCCGACAGCGACGCCGATCGCGAACAGAAGCGGCAGGTTGTCGAAGATCGCACCGCCCGCGTCGGCGATCATCTTGATGTTGAACACATCGGGCTGGCCGAGGCGCAGCAACAGGCCGGCAACGGGCAAAACCGCGATCGGCAGCATCAGTGCGCGGCCAAGGCGCTGAATCTTCAGAAACGGATTTCCATCCATTGATACCTCCACTCCTTTGTCTCGTGTAGTTGCGTAATTGCTTTACATGCTGGTTGAAATGTCGAGCTGACGAAGCTGGCTTTTCAGACTGTTTGCGACGCAAGCGCCATCAGTCTTGCGGCCAGATTTCGCGGCTCAGGGCTCTTACCGCTTGTGCCGATTCGAGCGCCAGAGCGTCCTGGGCGCGCTGACGGCACAACTGATAATCGAGTTTGCGCACGCGCGCCTTGATGCCGGGCACGGACACGGGGTCGACGGACAGTTCCGTCACGCCGAGGCCGACCAGCAGCGGTGCCGCGAGCGGATCGCCAGCGAGCGCGCCGCACACGCCGACCCACTTGCCGTGCTCCTCCGCGCCTTGCACGGCAACCGAAATCAGGCGCAGCACGGCCGGATGCAGGCTGTCCGCCTGGGCGGCGAGATCGGGCTGGCAGCGGTCCATCGCAAGCGTGTATTGCGTGAGATCGTTGGTGCCGATCGACAGAAAGTCCGCGTGCTTCGCCAGTTGATCGGCGAGCAGCGCCGCCGACGGCACTTCGATCATTACGCCGACTTCGATCTTCTCGGCGCGGCCCGCTTCGGCGGCGAGTTCGTCGATCCGCTTGCGCAGACGCACGAGTTCGCCCACGTCCGTCACCATCGGCAACAGGATGCGCACCTTGCCCATTGGCTGAACCGCGAGCAGGCCGCGCAACTGGTCTTCGAGCAGATCCGGGCGCACCTGTGCGAGTCGGATGCCGCGCAGGCCGAGCGCCGGGTTCGGTTCGGGCGGCAGCGTCAGGTAATCGACTTCCTTGTCCGCGCCGACATCAAGCGTACGGATGATGGCCGTACGGCCCTTCAACGCCTCGACGATGGCCTGATAGCTCTGGCGATGCTCGTCGACGGTCGGCGCCGCCTGACGATGGATGAACAGCAGTTCGGTACGCAGCAGGCCGACGGCGTCCGCGCCGTTGTCGACGGCGGTCGTTGCGTCGTCGAGCGTCGCAATGTTGGCGGCGACTTCGATCGCGCGGCCGTCGCTGGTGGCGGCGGCTTGCTGCGACGTGCGGCGATTCACTTCGCGCACGCCGGCCAGACGCGCACGCTCGCTGCGCGCGCGTTCGACATCGAGTGCGCTCGGCGCGTATTCGAGACGGCCCGCCGTCGCGTCGACCACGACCTGCGTGCCGTCGGCGATTGCATGCAGCGCGTCGCCCATGGCAACCAGTGCCGGAATGCCCGCCTGACGCGCGATGATCGCCGCGTGCGACGTCGCACCGCCGCGCGCCATCACGAGCGCGGTAACGCGCTTGCGATCCAGCGTCGACAGATCCGACGGCGTGAATTCGTCGGCGCTCAGCACGGCTTCATCGGGCAGAGAACGCGACGCCGCGTTCGAGTAGCCGAGCGCGCGCAGCACGCGCTTTTCGAGATCGCGCAGATCGGCGGCACGTTCGGCGAGCAGCGCATCGTCGACCTTCGACAGCACGCCGATCTGCGCCCGGATCGCCTCGCGCCACGCGAAGCCCGCGCTCTTGCCGAGGCTGATCAGATCGCGCGCGGCGTCGATCAGCGTCGGGTCTTCGAGCAGCACGCGATGCACCGCGAAAATGCCCGCTTCGCCATGCGCGCCGCGTTGCGACGCGTCGCGCACGGTCGTGTTCAGTTCAGAGTCGACGGCGGCGATTGCCTTGTCGAGCGCGCGGCTTTCGGCAGCGGGCGTGTTGCCCGTCGTCTCCGGCGGATCCATGTCGGCGTCGTCCCAACGAACGAGCTTGCCGACCGCGATGCCGGGCGCCGCGCATACGCCCGTGAGCGTGTTCGGCGCGAGCGGCTCACCCGCTTTCGGCGCGGCGGTGACGGGCGCGGGCGACATCTGCCGCGCGGGCTTTTCTTCCGCTTCGCCGTGCGCCTCGCGCGTCAGTTCGCGCACCACGGCTTCGACGGCCGCACCGGCCTGCGCGCCGATGCCGACGATCTCGACCGTTGCGCCCTGCCCCGCGCCCAACCCGAGCAAGCCGACCACGCTTTCGATCGCCGCCTTCTTGCCTTCGAAACGCACTTCGACGCGCGCATCGAGGCCACGCGCCGCTTCACGCGCACGCGCCGCCGGACGCGCATGCAGACCGCCAGCATGTTCGAGCACGATGGTCTGGCGCGCTTCTTCGCTTACGCTCGACGCTTCGCGCGATGCCGCCACGGCCGCACCGTCGCGCACGCGCAAAGTCAGCAGCGGCGACTGTCCCGCCCTGAGCACGCCATCAGCGGGAGCGCGCTCGACGATCTCGAATGCATCCGAGTTCGCAATCGCGATCACCGACACGAGACTCGGCGCATTGCGCGCAACGGCGTCCTGATCGAACTCGATCAGCACGTCGCCCGTGCGCACGCTCGCGCCCTGCTCGATCATCGGCGCGAAGCCCTTGCCGTTCAGCTCGACCGTGTCGATACCGATATGCAGCAGGATTTCAGCGCCCTCTGCCGTCGTGATCGTGACGGCGTGGCCGGTGCGCGCCAGGTGCATCACGACGCCGTCGCACGGCGCAACGAGCTTGCCTTCCAGCGGATCGATACCGATGCCGTCACCGAACATGCCGCCCGAAAACACCGGGTCGGGCACCTTCGCGAGCGGGACGACGGGACCCGTCATCGGCGCGAGCAGGACAATATGGCCTTCGGAATGGCTCTTCAAACGGGACTCCTCGACACGTCGCATCTGGCTATCTCGATCAGTGAGTTTCGGTGACTTTCATCAGATGGCGCGGCGCATCAGGATTGCGTCCGCGGGCGGCGGCGAGGCCGGCAGCCATCACATAGAAAGAAAGGATTGCGGCAATCGGATCGAGCGCGGCGTGCGCCGTCGATACGAGCGGCAAGGTGGCTTCGGGTACGTCGGCTGGATCGGCGGCGAGCAGCACGCGCGCGCCGCGCGCCTGCATGTCGCGCGCGAGTTGCAGAAGCCCCGCCTGTTCCGGTCCGCGCGGTGCGAACACCAGCAGCGGATAATCGCGGTCGATCAGTTCCATCGGGCCGTGTCGCACTTCGGCGCTCGAAAACGCTTCGGCCTGGATGCCCGACGTTTCCTTGAGCTTCAACGCCGCTTCCTGCGCGATCGCGAGGCCAAGACCACGGCCGATCACGATCATGCGTTCGGCGTCGCGCAGTTCGTCGACGGCCTTCGACCAGTCGAGCGCGCCCGCGCGGCGCAGTGCGTCCGGCAGCGATTTCAGGCCGTCCAGCAACGCTGCGTCCTGCTGCCAGTGCGCCACGAGCTGCGCGGACACGGACAGCATCGCGATATAGCTTTTGGTCGCCGCGACGCTCAGTTCGGGACCGGCAAGCAGCGGCAGATAAAACTCGCACGCGTCTTCGAGCGGCGAACCGGGCACGTTGACGGCGGCCACGGTCAGCGCGCCCGCTTCGCGCAGTGCCTGCATCGTGCCGACCAGATCGGGACTCTTGCCCGATTGCGAGAACCCGAGCGCAAGCTGGTTGCGCACCTGCAGCGGCGCTTGCTGAAGGGTCGCGACGGACATCGGCAGCGAGGCGACGGGCAGGCCGACGCGGCTCATCGTCAGCGAAGCGAAGTAGCTCGCCGCGTGATCCGAACTGCCGCGCGCCACTGTGAGCGCGACATGACGCGGTTCCTGTGCGAGCCGGGCCGCGAGCGCTTCCACGCGCGACGTATCGTTGAGTTGCGCGGCGACCACATCAGCGGACGCCAGCGCCTCTTTAAGCATATTCGACAATCGATTCTCCTTCGACGTAAGTCGCCGTCAACGCCAGTTCGCGATCGAACACGACGATGTCTGCCCACGCGCCGCGCGCGAGACGGCCGCGGTCTTCGAGGCCGAGATAGTCGGCGGCATAACGGGACATACGGTTTGACACATCGGCCATCGGCAGGCCGAGCGATACGAGATTGCGCAGCGCCTGGTCCATCGTCAGCGTGCTGCCTGCGAGCGTGCCGTCGGCGAGACGCACGCCGCCGAGACACTTCGTCACGTGCTGGCTGCCGAGGCGATATTCGCCGTCAGGCATGCCCGTCGCCGACGTGCTGTCCGTCACCACGTAGAGACGCGGAATCGCGCGCATCGCGGCGCGGATCGCGCCCGGATGGACGTGCAGCAGGTCGGGAATGATTTCCGCGTATTCGGCGTGCGCGAGCGCCGCGCCGACCATCCCCGGATTGCGGTGATGCAGGGGCGACATCGCGTTGAACAGGTGCGTGAAGCTGCGCGCGCCGTGCTTCATCGCGGCGACGGCGTCGTCATACGTGCCGAGCGAGTGGCCGAGCTGCACGCGCACGCCGCGCGCGTTGATCTCGGAGATGATCTCCATGTGGCCGGAGATTTCCGGCGCGATCGTGACGACGCGGATCGGCGCGATCGACAGATACTTCAGCACTTCGTCGAGCACCGCCGACACGGCCGCGTCAGGCTGCGCGCCGAGCTTGCCGGGGTTGATGTACGGACCTTCGAGATGCACGCCGAGCACGCGCGCGCCGCCCGGCACGCGGTTCTTCGCGACGTCGCCGAGACCCGCGACGACGGCCATCAGTTCGTCGCGCGGCGCGGTCATCGTCGTGGCGAGCAGGCTCGTCGTGCCGAAGCGCGCGTGCGTGCGGGTGATCGCCTCGATTGCGTTGCCCGCTTCCATCACGTCGGCACCGCCGCCGCCATGCACGTGCAGATCGATGAAACCGGGCAGGATGTATGGCGCGTCGTTGGTCGACGGATCGACGGCATGGCCCGTGATGGCCGTGATGCGGCCGTTTTCGGATTCGATCGTGCCGTGGATCCAGCCTTCGGGAGTGAGTATGTTTCCGGTCAGCATGAGTCTCTCTGATGTTGCGTTATGCAGTGCGTGACTGATTCGCGCCGCGTGCGTTCCGTTTGTCTGCCGTCGCGCTGTTCAGCGCACGGGGTCACAGCCGCAGTTCAGCGACGAAGTCGTAGTAGTCATCCCGGCAATAGGTATCGGTGAGTTCGATGGCGCGCTGGTCGGCGCTGTAGCCCACGCGCGTGATCAACAGCAGCGCGCAGCCTTGTTCGATGTCCATCAGTGCGCCGATCTCGCTCGACGCGTTGACGGCGCGAAAGTGCTGCAGCGCGCGCACGACGGGCATGCCGCGCTGCTCGAGGTAACTGTAGAGGGAGCCGCCGATCGCCCGCGGATCGGACACGATCGACACGGGCAGCGACGAATGCTCGACCGCCATCACGATGCCGTCGGCGCGGCGCAGGCGGCGCAGGCTCGCGACCGAGGCACCGGGCGACAGGCCCAGATGCACGATCTCGTCGCGCGTCGCGCTGCGCACTTCGCGCTCGAGCCATATCGAATCCGGGCGGAAGCCGCGCTGCTCCATCTTCTTCGTAAAGCCGGTCAGACGCGACAGCGGATCTTCGACGCGCGGCGTGATGAAACTGCCCGCGCCGCGCGCGCGGCGGATCAAACCCTGCTCGACCAGCAATGCAATCGCCTTGCGCGCCGTAATCCGCGACACGCCGATCGCGTCGGACAAGGTGCGCTCAGACGGCAGCGCCTCGCCCGCCGACCACACGCCGCAATGGATCGCCGTCGCCAGATTGCGGGCGAGCTGCAGGTAGAGCGGTGTGACGTTGTGGGCGTCAGGTGTCAGTGCGGACCAACGGGTTTCCATATGGCTCGGTCGGGGATCGTGAGGGGAACTGGACTGCTCGGCCTACGAATTCGGAGCCCATTATATAACCACCATAATACCAGTCAACGAGCTGGTATCTAGCTGGTCTACATCACGCAAACCCTTGTCCGATAAGGCATTCCGGCTATTAAGCAAATTTCCACTGACAACCCGCTGGCATTAGGGGATACCCGTATCTGAGACCAGTTGTCGAACTGGTTCGCACCGATCGTCTGTCAAGTTGCGTGCGTTAACCCGCAAATGTCATACCTCTTTATTAACGATCTGGTGCAAACTTCGAAATTCGCGAGCGATCACTCGATGGAAACAACATAGCTTGGTGACCGAATGACAGGCCAATACGGGGAGCGGAAACGGTGAACGATCCCGCTACAGTCCGGGCGGAAGCCGTCCGCCATTTCAATCGCTTTTACACGCAGCACATTGGGGCGCTGCACGAACATCTGCAGAAAAGCCCGTTCTCGCTGACCGAGGTGCGGGTCATGCAGGAACTGTCGCGCAGCGAGCACCAGACGGCTGCAGCGCTCGCGCGCAATCTCGGCATCGACAGCGGCTATCTGAGCCGGCTGCTGTCGAGCTTCGAACGGCGCAATCTGATTTCGCGGCGGACGTCGGAGATCGACGCGCGCCAGTCGCTCGTCTCGCTGACCGAGACGGGGCTTGCCGCGTACCGGCCGCTCGACGCCGCCGCGCTCGACGAAGTCGGCGCTGTCCTCGCGCGGCTCGCGCCGCATTCGCAGGATCAACTGATCGGCGCGATGAAGCTGATCGAGCGCCTGCTCGACGAGCGGCCGCGGCACAGCATCGTCACGCTGCGCGCGCCGCGCGCGGGCGAATACGGCTGGCTGGTTTCGCGTCAGGCGCAACTGTTCGCCTACGGCCACGGCTGGGACCACACGTTCGAAGCGCTGCTCGCGCAGCAGGCCGCGCGCTTCGCGCAGGGTCACGACACGTTGCGCGAAATCTGCTGGGTCGCCGAACAGGATGGCTTGATCGTCGGATCGGCATTGGTGGCAGCAGCATCCGACACCCAGGCAAGCGTGCGCATGCTCTATGTCGAACCCGACGTGCGGCGGCTCGGCATCGGCACGCAACTGATCAACGAATGCCTGCGCTTCGCAAAGCGCGCGGGCTACCGCACGCTCTCGCTCGAAAGCGAAAGTTCGCTCAATGACGCGCGGCGGCTGGTCATGCAGGCTGGCTTTACGCTCTTATCGACCGCGCCCGAGCGGCGCTTTGGGCGTGATCTCGTCATCGAGCAGTGGGAGCATGGGCTGTAGCGGCGGTGTGTCTCGCGCCTTTGCGACGCGCATAAAAAAACGCCACGGTTTGCCGTGGCGTTTCTCCTTTTACATCATGCGATCAGGCGCGTCGCTCAGAACGACGGTACGACAGAACCCTTGAACTCGGTCTTGATGAACTGCCGCACATCTTCCGACTGATACGCCGCAACCAGCTTCTTCACCCACGGTTGATCCTTGTCCTTGATGCGCACGGCGATCAGGTTCGCATACGGGCTATGCACGTCTTCGAGCGCGATCGCGTCTTTGGTCGGCTGCAGGCCTGCCGCCAGCGCAAAGTTCGTATTGATCGCTGCGGCATCGACGTCGGAGAGCGAACGCGGCAATTGCGCTGCGTCCAGTTCGATCAGCTTCACCTTCTTCGGATTGTCGGCGACATCGAGCGGCGTCGCGTTGCTGCCGTTCGTGCCCGCGCCCGCCTTCAGCTTGATCACGCCTTGCGACTGCAACAGCAGCAACGCGCGATTTTCATTCGACGGATCGTTCGGCACCGCGACCTTCGCGCCTTGCGGCAGATCCTTCAGCGACTTCAGCTTCTTCGAATAGACGCCGAGCGGTGAAATGTAGGTCAGACCGGCGTTGACGATCTTGTAGCCGCGCTGCTTGATCTGGCTGTCGAGATACGGCTGATGCTGGAAGCTGTTCGCATCGAGATCGCCTGCGTCGAGCGCGGCGTTCGGCTGCACGTAATCGTTGAACTCGATGACCTTGACGTTCAGGCCTTCGCGCTTCGCGACCTTCTGCACTACCGACCAGATTTGCGCGTCGGGACCGCTGATCGTGCCGACCTTGATGACCTTGTCGTCGGCGCGTGCGCCGAAGCTCGTGACGAGCGCCGCCGAAGCGAGCGCTGCGGAAAAGACCTTGATGAGTGTTCTGCGCTGCATGTGATTCTCTCTTGACTGCCTTGTTTCGGATTCATGTTCGACAGCGGGCACATTGACGTTGCCCGCGAAGCGTCGAGCCCTAAATGGTCTCACAGGCACGCGTCGATGGGAAATACAGGGTTCGCATATGGGTATGCGCGTAATCCCGGCTGCCCTTCGAGCCAGATCGCGCCGTGACCTGACGCGGGCGAGAGCGTTTTCGGAACTGTCCTATAGGGGCATCTCCGCTGTCTTTTTAGGATGTGTGCGCTTTTGCGCCCGATCGATCAGTCGGGTGTCCTCGCCGGGCCTTCCTTGCGGCCACTCACACATTTCAAAAGAAGAGACTCATGTCCTATCCCGCTCGCCCCATCGCCTTCGTACTCGCCGCGACCAATCACGGCAACATGATCGTCAACCGCAACGACTTCGCCACCAATCAGAATGGCGGAACGTTCGGTGTCGGCTTTCAATTGCTCACGGCATCGCAATTCGACATCCACGAAATCAATCTCGCACGCCTGATTCTCGACCTGCGTCGCCGCCATTTCGGCGACGGTGTCGTTGCTGTTGACGGTGGCGCGAACATCGGTGTGCATACGATCGAATGGTCGCGACACATGCACGGTTGGGGACAGGTGCATTCGTTCGAAGCGCAGGAGATGGTCTTCTACGCGCTGGCCGGCAACATCGCGCTCAACAACTGCATGAATGTGCGCGCGCGCCTGGCGGCACTGGGCGAACGTAGCGGGGAGATGATCGTGCCGCGACCGGACTACACGCGGCCCGCGAGCTTCGGCAGTCTGGAACTGCGCCAACGCGAACATACCGAGGCCATCGGGCAGCCGATCTCTTACGACGCGCGGGACGGCGTCAAGGTGCCCGTGATCGATCTGCCCTCTCTGGAACTCGACCGGCTGGACTTTCTGAAGCTGGACGTCGAAGGAATGGAACTCGACGTGCTGCGTGGGGCACGCGCCGTGCTCGAACGACACCGCCCCGTCATGCTGGTTGAAATGATCAAGTCTGATCGCAACGCGATTCAATCCTTGCTCACCGAGCTCGGCTATCGTCAGTTCGACTTCGGAATCGATCAACTGGCGATCCACGAATCCGACCCGACGCTACAGCACATCCATCAGACCGGGAACGGTCTCGCTATCGGTTGAGAAGCCGTTAGAAGGTAGTCCAATCGTCATCGGAGGACGACGCCTTTACCGGACGCGGCGACGCGTCCATCCTTGCGGCCGGCTTCGCGACCTCGCGCGCACCGAGGTCCGCTTTCGTTGCCGACGCGGCCGCAGCGGCTGCCGGTTTGACGGCTGGCTTCGCCGCTGCATTCACCGCCTTCTTCGCTGCCGCTGGAAGCGACTTCGCGGCGACCGTCGGCTCACCGCCATTTACCCGGAACGCACCGATCGTCTGACGCAAACGCGCCGCCTGATCCTGCAGCGACGCAGCAGCGGCCGCAGCCTGCTCGACCAGCGCCGCGTTCTGCTGCGTGACTTCGTCCATTTGCGTGACGGCGCGTCCCACCTGCGAAATGCCGCTGCTCTGCTCTTCCGACGCCGCCGCGATTTCGCCCATGATGTCCGTCACGCGGCGCACCGCCTGCATGATCTCGCTCATCGTCGTGCCGGCCTGTTCGACGAGCGTGTAGCCGTTGTTCACGCGCTCGACGGAATCGCCGATCAGCTGCTTGATCTCCTTCGCCGCCGTCGCCGAACGTTGCGCGAGGCTGCGCACCTCGCCCGCGACGACCGCGAAGCCGCGGCCCTGCTCGCCCGCGCGCGCCGCTTCGACGGCTGCGTTCAGCGCGAGAATGTTGGTCTGGAACGCGATACCTTCGATGACGCCGATGATGTCCGAGATCTGCCGCGAGCTGTCGTTGATCTCCGTCATCGTGCTGATCACGCGGCTGACGACCTCGTTGCCCTTCGTCGCAATGTCCGACGCGTTGTTCGCGAGGCCGCTCGCCTGGCGCGCATTGTCGGCGTTCTGCTTGACGGTCGCCGTCAGCTCTTCCATGCTCGCCGCCGTTTCCTGCAGCGACGCCGCCTGCTGTTCCGTACGCTGCGACAGATCGCCGTTGCCCGCCGCAATCTGCTGCGTCGCCGATGCAATCGACTCCGCCGACTGGCGAATCTCGCCGATCGTGCGCTGCAAGCGGCTTTGCATCTCGTTCATCGCGGCCATCATGCTCGACGAATCGTTCGCGCGCACCGACACGATCTGCGTGAGGTCGCCCGTCGCGATACGCGCCGCGAGCTTGGCGGCGTCCTGCGGCTCGCCGCCGAGACTGCCCCGCACGTTGCGGATGATCAGCAGCATCGCGAACGAAATCCCTGCGCCGATCACCATCACGACGATGAAATGCTCGATCAGGTTCGCGTAGTAAGCGGTATCGATGTCGCGCACGAACACGCCGCTGACGATGTTCCAGTCCCACGGCGCGAAACGCACGGCATAGCTGATTTTCGGCACGGCCTCTTCGCTGTGCGGCAAACGCCCGCGATATTCGGCGAAGCCTTTGCCCGTCGCCTTCGCCGCGTCGAGGATCGACATGTACAGCAGCTTGCCGTCCGGGTCCTTGAAGTCGCCCACCGCTTTGCCGTTCATCTGCGGTAAGGTCGGATGCATCAGCACGACGGGCTTCGAATCCATCACGAACAGATAACCGGATTCGCCGTAGCGCATCGTCGCGAGACGCGCGAGCGCTTCGCGCTGCGCGTCGGCCTCGCTCATCTTGCCGGCCTGCGCGAGCGCGTAGTAGCCGCTCACGACGCCTTGCGCGGCATCGACGAGATTCACCATGCCCGCCTTGCGCTCGTCGAGCATTGTCGAGCGGGTCTCCACCGCGCTCCACAATCCGACGCCCAGTAAGCCCAGCCATACGAGCACAAGCGATAACCACAGCTTGCGGTTCAGACTCATCCTACTCATTGTGTTGGTCTCTTATGGTGTGGTCACATCTTTGGCAAATCGGTGGCGCCCGCCTAAGACAGAATGGGCGCAAACGATTGCTCTCTTGGATAACGGCAAAGCGATGCGCCGACTTGAGGCAGCCTGTCAGTCATGACCTGCGCCATGTCAGCCGATAATGACGAGATGCGGCCCCTACGCGGGCCGGCCGTCTCTTCCCCATTTGCGAGGTTTCTTCATGTATGTCGTCTCCCTCAGCTACACGGCATCGCTCGAGCGTGTCGACGATGCGCTCGAAGCCCATCGCGCGTTCCTGACGCGTCAGTTCGACGCGGGCGTGTTCATCATGGCGGGGCCGAAGGTGCCGCGCGACGGCGGCGTGATCATCGCAGCGGGTATCGAGCGATCGAGACTCGACGAGATTCTCGCGAGCGATCCATTTGCGCAGCAGAAGGTGGCGCGCTATGAGGTGACGGAGTTCAAGGCGACCCGGATGGCACCGGGGATGAATCTGAAGGTGCCTGAGTGAGCGTCAGCCTTAGAAAATGAAAAAAGGCTGCGCGTCGTCGTGCAGCCTTTTTTCATTTCAATGTGCGACTTTCGCGCCGCTCGCTCAGCCGAGCAACAGCTTCAGATCGTGCACCCACGGCGATGCGCCCTGCCCGTCGCGCGCGAAAAGACGCAGCTTGCCGTCGGTATCGAATACGTAGCTCGCGGCCGTGTGATCCATCGTGTAGCTGTCGGGCGTCTTGCCCGGCACCTTCGCGTAGTAGACGCGGAAGTCCTTCGTCACCTTCGTCAACTGCTCCTGATCGGCAGGGCGCAGGCCGACGAACGTCGGATTGAACGCGGGCACGTACTGCGACATCAGTTCGGGCGTATCGCGCTCGGGATCGACGGTGACGAACAGCACCTGCACGCGCTTCGCGTCTTCGGGACCGAGTTGCTGGAGCGCCTGCGAAAGCTCGGCCATCGTCGTCGGGCAGACGTCGGGGCAATGCGTATAGCCGAAGAACATCACGACGACCTTGCCCTTGTAGTCGGCCAGCGAGCGCATCTTGCCGCTCGAATCCGGCAGCGAGAAGTCTGCGCCGAACTGCTTGTTCCCCGTAATATCGACGTTCGTGAACGCGGGCTGTTCCTTCCCGCATCCCGACACCAGCGCCGCGCCGCCGAGCGCGCACGCGACGAGAGCAACGCGCGCCGCGCGCGCGAACCGTTTAGTGAGCATGGTCTTACGCGCCGATCAAGGCACGCGCATAGTGGTCGATCAACAGTGCCGCAAACAGCAGCGACAGATAAACGATCGAATAACGGAAGGTTTTACGCGCGAGGTCGTCGGAATATTCCCGATAAATCTTCCACGCATACGCGAGGAACACGGCACCCAACAGAACCGCCGACGCGAGATACACGATTCCGCTCATGCCCGAGATAAACGGCATCAGCGTGACCGCGAACAGAATGACGGTGTACAGCAAGATATGCAGACGCGTGTACTGCTCGCCGTGCGTGATGGGTAGCATCGGCAGGCCGGCGTTTTCGTAGTCCTTGCGGCGATACAGCGCGAGCGCCCAGAAATGCGGCGGCGTCCACACGAAGATGATCAGTACGAGAATCCACGCGTCGCCGGGGACGGCGCCCGTCACGGCTGCCCAGCCGAGCGCCGGCGGCATCGCGCCCGATGCGCCTCCGATCACGATGTTCTGCGGCGTATAAGGCTTGAGCAGCAGCGTGTAGACGATCGCGTAGCCGACGAAGGTGGCGATGGTGAGCCACATGGTCAGCGCATTGGTGAACGTGTAGAGCGTCCACATGCCAAGGCCGCCGAGCACGGCCGAGAACAGCAGGATCTGCGAAGTGGTGATCTCGCCGCGTGCCGAAGGACGCCACGCGGTGCGGCGCATCTTCGCGTCGACTTTCTGTTCGACGAGACAGTTGATCGCGAACGCAGCGCCCGCCAGCAACCAGATGCCGACAGCGCCGCCGATCAGCACCGTCCACGGCACCATGCCGGGCGTGGCCAGGAACATGCCGATCACTGCGCAAAACACGGCGAGCTGCGTGACGCGCGGCTTCGTCAGCGCAATGTATTGAGAAATCCGGCTACCGGGCGAATGGGGGAGAGTTGTGCTGTCCATGAGGGATCACGCTGGCGCGGCGTCGCGCGCGTGAACCATGGCGCGGCCGGGACGGCTATAAGCGATTCGAAAGTTTAACATAACGAGCAACAGCAGCAGGATCGCGGCCCCGCCGTTATGGGCGACGGCAATGGGCAAAGGCCATTGCAAAACGATGTTCGACAGGCCCGTGACGAACTGGATCACGATCACGAGCAGCACGCCGTTTGCGGGCCGCCGCAGCGACTCGAAGCGGCGCATTTTCAGCGCGAACCACAGCAGATACGCAACGACGACAAACGCGAACGTACGATGCGTCCAGTGGATGGCCACCAGCGCGTCCTGCGTGATCACGTCACCGTCGCCCGTCATGCCGAGCGCGCGCCACAAGTGAAAACCGTGCTCGAAGTCCATCGGCGGAATCCACTGGCCGTTGCAGGTCGGGAAATCGGTGCAGGCGAGCACCGCGTAGTTCGTGCTGACCCAGCCGCCGAGCGCAATTTGCACGATCAGCAGCGCGAGGCCGAACAGCGCGGCAATACGCCACTGCGACGCTTCGGGCTCATAGGCGGGAAGCGGCGTCTGACGCGCGGCGAGCCAGCCGAGCGTGCCGAGCAGCGCGAGCCCGAGCAACAGGTGAATCGTCACGATCACGGGTTGCAGCTTCATCGTCACGGTCCATGCGCCGAACGCGCCCTGCACGAGGATCAGCAGCAGCAGCGACGTCGGCCACCACGGCGACACGTGGAGCGGACGGCGCTTGATGCGCGCGACCCACGCGATGACCGTCTGCGCGACGATCAGCACGCCGATCGCCATCGCGAAGTAGCGGTGAATCATCTCGATCCAGGCCTTCGTCATGCTGACGGGGCCCGACGGCATCGCGTGATACGCGGCGTTGATCGCCGCGTGCGCGATGAACGGCGACGACGTGCCGTAGCAGCCCGGCCAGTCCGGGCAGCCGAGGCCCGAGTCGGTCAGGCGCGTGAAGCCGCCGAACATCACGAGATCCAGCGTCAGGAAGGTGGTGACCCAGACCAGCTTGCGAAACTTGTTGTCGTCGGCTTTCACCCACACGTACGACAGCGGCAGCAGCGCAATGCACAGCCCGATCAGTCCCAGTTGCAATACGAACATCTATCTTTCCTTCTCTCGCCACCAGGCGAGTTTCAACGTGCTCGCGGCACTTTAGCCGATACCCGAATTTCTGAGCAGTTTCGTGACATCACCTTTGATCTTGCTCGGGTTTGCGTCTTTCGGGAAACGCATCATCAGGTTGCCGTTCGGGTCGACCATGTAGATGTGGTCGGTGATCTGCGTGCCTTCATCGGCGGGCAGCCACGCGCTCACTTCCTTCGGATCGGCGATCAGCATCTCCGTGTCCTTGTACGCGCTGTCGACGACGTCGGGCACCTTCGCGGCATCCGTACGCAGAAAGACGTTGACGATGCGCTCACGCTCGCCCGCCTGGGTCGCGCGCACCTGACGCATGAAATACAGCTTCGTCACGCAAGGCTTGTCGCACGCGCTGCTGTCGACGGAAATCATCAGCCAGCGGCCGCGCAGCGACGCGAGCTTCATCGGCTTGCCGTCCTCGCCCGTGACGACGAGCGCGTCGGGAATCGGGCGTTGCGGTTCGATCAGCGTGCCGTAGCTCGTCGTGCTGCCCTTCGGCTTGATCACGTAGTACGTGAAATACGACCCGATGACGGGTGCCGCGCACACCAGCGCGATCAGCAGCAGCATCCAGCGGCCGCGCTGCCACGAGCCTTTGCCGCTCGGTTGGCCCGGAACCTTACCCTGCCCGCCTCGCGCGGGTTGCTGTCCGGTTTGCTGCGAACGGGGGTTTTGCGTCGACACTCCTGATCCCTTTTTCATGATGGCGCTTTCACCACGTCTATAAGCTGGGCCCGAGCCACACGTGAAGCATCACGCGCGGGGCGCCTGTCCGTTGTTGGCCGCGTCGCCGCCGTCCGGTCCATTGCTGTCGATCGACTTCGCATGCTTCGCGCCGCGCCGGGCCGCGTACAGACCGAAGGCGATCGCGGCGGCGGCGATGCCCCACCACTGGGCCATATAGCCATAGTTGCGTTCGACGCCCGACGTCGGCGCGGGCCAGTCGCGCACGAGTTTGTCGCCGTCGTCGCTGGTCTGCTGGATCACGAACGGCTGCAGCGGCAAGCCCGTCTCCGCCGCGTACGACGCCACATCGAGATTCTGGCGAATCGCCTGATGCGCCGCCGAGCCGCCCTCTCCAAGCTCATATGCCCGGGTCGCGTCGGCACGCGCGATGCCTTCGATTTCGATCTCGCCCTTTGGCGTATCGTACGGTGCGATCGCCGTGCGCTCGTTCATGTTGCGCGGCAGCCAGCCGCGATTGACGAGCACCACGCCGCCGTCGCGCAGTGTAAAGGGCATCACGACGTAAAAGCCCGGCTGGTCGTTATACGGACGATTATCGAGGTACACCACTTGCTGCGGCATAAACTGTCCAACCGCGCGCACGCGATGAAACTCGATGTCCTTCAGCGCAATGGGCGCAGCGCCCACGGTCTGCGCGGGCGCGTTCTCGAACCGCGTGATCTGCGCCTGCAGCGCTTCCTTCTGATGCGCGCGGTCGCGCTGCCAGAACCCGAGCCGCACCGTCACCGCGACGACGATCAGAATCAGCAGCGTCGGTATGAGACGAATCTTCATCGTGCGATTTTGGCCGGGACACGAACCATTGCGCGCGGTGCGATAATGAAATCGTTGCCTTCGCTTTCCTGAATTTCAGTTGGTTCCATGCACATTCTCGTTCCCATCGCGTTCGTTCTGATCATCGCCAGCATGGTGTCCGCGCTGTACTTCATGATGCACGACCGGGGCAGAACGAAGCGTATGGTCTGGTCGCTCGCGACACGTGTCGGCTTGTCGATTACGCTGTTCCTGTTCATCCTGTTCGCGAACTGGATGGGCTGGATTCATTCGACGGGCATTCCGTACGGACGCTGACGGCGCGCTTGCCGCACGTTCAGCGATAACCGCACGCCGCCGCGCGGTGCGCCGACCCGGCGTGCGCCGTCTCAATTTGACGGCGAAGTATGCCACTTAATTTCGCGCCGATCCGGCAATACACCGTTACGCGATCGGCGAAATTTTCACACCACCGAAGCAAAACGCCGCCCTGACGGGGTCGAGGGCGGCGCTGCCTGAGTCTTTTCCGATACAGCTCTCACAACTGAACGCGCGGCGCTCACAGCACACCGGGCGTCAACCGCTTGCAGGCTGCCTGCGGCGCCTCGCTGCGTCGATATGACGCACAAAACGACGCACGATTCGCGCAGGCGCCGTGGCGTTCCAACGACGCTTACAGCCAGTACACGACGACGTACAGACCCAGCCACACGACGTCGACAAAGTGCCAGTACCAGGCCGCGCCTTCGAACGCGAAGTGGTGATCAGCCGTGAAGTGGCCACGGATCATCCGCACCAGCACGACGGCCAGCATCGTACCGCCGAGAAACACGTGGAAACCGTGGAAACCCGTCAGCAGGAAGAACGTCGAGCCGTACACGCCCGATGCGAGCGTCAGGTTCAGTTCGTTGTACGCGTGGAAATACTCGAAGCCTTGCAGGAACAGGAACGAGATGCCCAGCACCAGCGTGGCGGCGAGCCAGGCAATCGCTTTCGTGCGGTGGTTGTCGCGCAGCGCGTGGTGCGAAACCGTCAGCGTCGCGCCCGACGACAGCAGCAGCGCCGTGTTGATGGTCGGCACGGGCCACGGCGTCATCGACTTGAAGTGCGACACGAGATCCGCCGGTCCGATATTCGGCCATACCGCCGTGAAATCCGGCCAGATCAGCTTGTAGTCGAGACTGCCGAGCTGATGCATCGCGATTTCGCGCGCATAGAACAGCGCGCCGAAAAACGCGCCGAAGAACATCACTTCCGAGAAGATGAACCAGCTCATGCTCCAGCGGTACGACGCATCGACCTTCTTGCCGTACATCCCGCCTTCCGACTCGGAAATCGCATCGCCGAACCAGTGATACAGCGTGAAGAGCAGCGACAGCAAACCAACCAGCGCCGTGATGGGCGCCCACGGCTCGCCGTTCACCCACGCCGCAAACGATCCGAGCATGACCAGCAGGCCAATCGCAGCGCTGATCGGATGCCGCGACGGGTGCGGTATGAAATAGTACGGGCTCTCGTTTTGACCGCTCATCGTTGATTCTCCACTTCAGTCCAGTTGTTCCGCTTGGTCCGGTTGAGTCCGCAGCCGATTGCGCTGCGCCCGGGCTCTATCTTCAACGGCGCGCTGCATTGCGCCGCCCTTCTCCATCCATCCGGTTCTGCGAAGACCGCCATGCCACCTTGCCGCGCTAGCCGACCACCACGCGCACGATCAGGATCAACACCCCGATGAAAATCGCCGCGCCGATCAGCGCCGCGATGATCACGTGCAGCGGATTCAGCTGCGTGGCATCCGCTTCCAGATCGCGCCGCTTGCGCACACCGAAAAACGACCACATCACCGCTTTCATCGACTGGCCGAAACTGCTCTTCCTGCCACGACCACTATCGTTCATATCCTCGCCTTCTTTGGGCAAGCGTCGTTGGTACGCGTCAGGCCGGGTTTGCTGCTTTCGCTGCGCCGTCTGCCGTCTGACCTTGCGTGCCTTGCGCCGTGGGCGCAGGCGCGTTCAGTTCGAAGAACGTGTACGACAGCGTGATCGTCTTGACGTCTTTCGGCAGTTTCGGATCGACGACGAACACCACGGGCATCCGCTTCGACTCGTTCGCCTTCAACGTCTGCTGCGTAAAGCAAAAACACTCGATCTTCTTGAAGAACTCGGTGGCCTGCTTCGGCGCGTAGCTCGGAATGGCTTGAGCCTGAATCGTGCGCGCCTGCTGGTTGCTCACGTCGTACATCACCGTCGTCACTTCGCCCGGATGCACGTCGATACTGTTCTGCTCCGGCTTGAAACCGAGCGGTCCGCGCGCATTCGCGTCGAACTCGATCGAAATCGTACGGCTCATGTCGACCTGCGTGTTCTTCGCCTCGCGCGCCGTTGCGTCACGCTGCACGAGGTTGTTGATGCCCGTGACCTCGCAGATCGCGCGATACATCGGGATCAGCGCAAAGCCGAAGCCGAACATCAACAGCGCCACGACGACGAGCTTGAACAGCATCGGACGGTTAAAAGAACGGTCGGCCCCGGCGGGCGGTTGCGTCGACATCGAACTTCCTCAACAGATCACATGCACAGGCGAGTCCAACCCGCCACGGCAGATCAGGTCACGAAGCGAACCAGACCTGCTTGACGACGGCACCCAGAAAAAAGACGGCGACGACGGCAAGCAGAATCAGACCGAGTCGCAGGTTTCCTGCACGAATTTCTTCAGGCGTACGGCTTTTTTGTGGATTCCGGGTCATGCTGAAGTTTCTTGATGCTGCGTGCTGCGTGATGATTCGGTCCCGCTTCGGTCCGCCCCGGCACTGTTCAGCCGGAGCGGACCGCGAAGACGGCTTATTCGACCGTCGGGGGATTCTCGAACGTGTGGAACGGAGCCGGGCTCGGCACGGTCCATTCGAGGCCCGTTGCGCCATCCCACGGCTTGTCGCCCGCCTGCTCGAGTTCGCCGCCGCCGCGATAAGCCGGCAGCGCGACCGCGAACAGGAAGTACACCTGCGCGAGACCGAAGCCGAATGCGCCGATCGTGATGACCTGGTTCCAGTCGGTGAATTGCGCCGGGTAATCGGCATAACGACGCGGCATGCCGGCGAGACCGACGAAGTGCATCGGCAGGAACGCGAGGTTGAAGAAGATCAGCGACGACCAGAAGTGGATCTTGCCGCGCGTCTCGTTGTACATCCAGCCCGTCCACTTCGGCGACCAGTAATACCAGCCGGAGAAGAGGCCGAATAGCGAACCCGCCACCAGCACGTAGTGGAAGTGCGCGACCACGAAGTAAGTGCCGTGATACTGGATGTCGAGCGGCGCCATGGCGAGCATCAGGCCCGTCAGACCGCCGAACGTGAACACGAACAGGAAGCCCACCGCGAACAGCATCGGCGTTTCGAAGGTCAGCGAACCGCGCCACATCGTCGCGACCCAGTTGAACACCTTCACACCCGTCGGCACGGCGATCAGCATCGTCGCGTACATGAAGAACAGCTGGCCCGTGACTGGCATGCCCGTCGCGAACATGTGGTGCGCCCAGACCATGAACGACAGGATTGCGATCGACGCCGTTGCGTACACCATCGAGCTATAGCCGAACAGCGGCTTGCGCGCGAACGCCGGGATCACCTGCGACACGATCCCGAACGCCGGCAAGATCATGATGTAGACCTCGGGGTGGCCGAAGAACCAGAAGATGTGCTGATACATCACCGGGTCGCCGCCGCCTGCCGCGTTGAAGAACGACGTGCCGAAGTGGCGGTCGAACAGCACCATCGTGATCGCGCCTGCCAGCACCGGCATCACGGCGATCAGCAGGTAAGCGGTGATCAGCCACGTCCAGACGAACATCGGCATCTTCATCAGCGTGAGGCCGGGTGCGCGCATGTTCAGGATCGTCACGACGATGTTGATGCCGCCCATGATCGACGACGCGCCCATGATGTGGACCGCGAAAATGGCGAAGTCCATGCCCGGGCCCATCTGCGTGGACAGCGGCGCGTACAGCGTCCAGCCGGCAGCCGTTGCGCCGCCCGGCACGAAGAACGAACCGACCAGCAGCACGGCAGCAACGGGCAGCAGCCAGAAGCTGAAGTTGTTCATCCGCGCGAAGGCCATGTCCGATGCGCCGATCTGCAGCGGAATCATCCAGTTCGCGAAACCGACGAACGCCGGCATGATCGCGCCGAACACCATGATGAGGCCGTGCATGGTGGTCAACTGGTTGAAGAACTCGGGACGCATGATCTGCAGGCCCGGCTCGAACAACTCGGCGCGGATGCCCAGCGCCATCACGCCCCCGGACAGAAACATGATGAACGAGAACAGCAGGTACAGCGTACCGATGTCCTTGTGGTTGGTGGCGTACAGCCAACGGCGCCAGCCATGCGGCGTCTCGTGGGCATGATCGCCGTGAACGTGCTCGTGTCCCGCGGCTACATCGTGTCCGATGCTAGACATGACAATCTCCTAAATCTCGAATGCTGCTTTTCTCTGACTGTGACACGTCAGGCCGCTGGGCTGATCTCGACACGGCGTGCTTCCTTCGCGTCCGCGCCGCCCGTGATCGTCTCCGGCTTCTTCAAAATAATGTGGTCTTCGGCGATGCCTGCCGCCTTCAGCGCGTCGCGCACGGCTTCGGCGCGTGCCTTCGCGAGCTTCGCGTTCTTGTCGGCGGAACCCGTTGCGTCGGTGTAGCCCGACAGCGTGAACTTTGCGTCCGGGTGCGCCTTCGCGTAGGCGGCGGCTGCGTCGATGGCGGCTTTCGCGTCGGCGGGCAGCGTGCTCTTGTTCGTTTCGAAGTAGACGCTGGCTGGCAGCGACGCTTGCGGCGCCGATGCTGCCGCGTTATCCGATGCGCCCGAGGCCGCTGCGGGAGCCGATGCGCCCGCTTCGCCGCTTGCCGCAGCTGCGCCGCTCGCGCCTTCCGCGCCGCTTGCCGCGGCTGCGTCCGAGGCGGCGGCCGCCGCTGCGCCCGCGAGGTGATCGCCACCCGCCGGCAGTCGGCCGTTGCGTGCATCGGCAACCTGCTTCGGTTGCAGAATGTCGCCCGTGTGGTTGCCCCACGAGTTGCGCTCGAACGTGATCACGGATGCGATCTCGACGTCGTTCAACGTCGGCGCCCATGCCGGCATCGCGTTCTTGCCCTTCAGGACGATGCTCACATGCTCGGCGAGCGGGCCGTTTGCGACCTTGCTGCCGTCGAGCGCCGGGAACGCGCCTGCGCCCTTGCCCGTCGGCTGGTGGCAGACCGCGCAGTTCGCCGCGTACACCTTGCCGCCGCGCTCGGTCAGTTCGGCGAGCGTGTAGTTCTTGTTGGGATCATCCAGGCCAGCGGCCATTTTCTTCTTCTGGTCGTCGACCCACTTCGCGTAGTCGTCGTCCGACAGCACGGTCACGACGACGGGCATGAACGCGTGTTCCTTGCCGCACAGCTCGGTACAGAAGCCGCGATACGTGCCGGTCTTCTCCGCCTTGAACCACGTGTCGCGCACGAAGCCGGGAATCGCATCCTGCTTCACGCCGAACGCGGGCACGTACCACGAGTGCACGACGTCGTTGGCGGTGGTGATGATGCGAATCTTCTTGTTGACGGGAACGACGAGCGGATTGTCGACTTCCTGCAGATAGGTATCCGTCTTCGGCGTGCGGCCGTCGACTTCGCTACGCGGCGTGGTCAGCGTGGACAGGAAGCTGATGCCTTCGCCCGGACCCTTCACATAGTCGTAAGCCCACTTCCACTGATAGCCGGTGACCTTGACGGTGAGATCGGCGTTCGTGGTGTCCTTCATCGCGACGACCGTCTTGGTGGCGGGCAGCGCCATCAACACGACGATGATGAACGGGACGATCGTCCAGATGATTTCGACGGTGGTGCTTTCGTGGAAATGCGCGGCCTTGTAGCCCTTCGACTTGCGGTGCGCAAACATCGAATAGAACATCACGCCAAACACGCCGATGAAGATCACCGTGCAGAGGATCAGCATGAATGTGTGGAGGCTGTAGAGCTCTTCGGCAATCCTCGTCACGGGCGGCTGGAGATTGATCTCGTTGACGCGGGGACCGCCCGGACTGTCGCCGATTGCATGGGCAGCGCCAGCGAACAACAGCCCGCTACACGCCAGCACGCCCACGAGGGCTCGCTTGATTGTTTTCATAGCTTCCTTACCCAAATTTTCCATTCAAACCCTCGACCCCGCTGGAAGGCTGCCTCTCGTCTTCTGGAACGGCGCGCGATTCAATACGCAACTTTTTACGCCTGACACTGCCTGAGCCACAGGCGCAGTTCGTCGGCGAATTGTGCGCGCCGATATTGCGCAAGGTGCTGCCCGACCGCGACCGTCTCGCCGCGCGAAACCAGCCTGATCCGGTCGCGTGGCGTCGCTCCTGGTTCTACCCGCACCCAGCACGGGTTGAATTCGAACTGCGTGAGATGCTCGGCGCTGACCTGTTCGATCACGAGCCGGTTTGGAAACAGCCGGATGCGCTCGTAATCGACAGCATGGCGTGCATAGATCGCAAATGCGACACCGACAGCGAGCAGCTCGATACCCGTGAACGGCAACACCAGCCATGCACCGCACAGGACCAGCAGGAATGCTATCAAGAGCGAGAATGCCGCGAGCGAGACATAGAAGAACACGAATTGCCGCGGCGAAGCCGAACAGTTGCGCTTCATCATCCAGTCCTTGAGGACGGGCTCTGACTCAGCCAGCAGATCGGTTGCATTCATCGCTGCCTCCCGCGAACCGCCAGTCACCGCATACCGCCAATGCCATTCACGCCCAGCGCAACTACCGCCACCCGAACCGCGAAGGCCTCGGGCCTGTCGCTCCTATTGTGTGAGCTTTAAGCGACAAACTGACGCATTATAGGGCCGATCTATGGCATCCACAAGCAACGCTCTATCGGCCGAAAAGCCAAGCCACATAAGCCTCTGCGCCGTTTTGACGCACTTTTCGAGCCGCTAATTTCGAGCATAACGGATGCCCTCTTTACCGCTTCAACGATTGCCCTGCCGCCCTCTTCCTATGTCTTCTATTCGCACGATTCCGTGCCCTTCGGGGGTCATTCTCGGCACCGCCTTCCATGCATGTCCGTAGATCACCTCGAAGGTCAGAGGGATCGTGCCATCGGCGCGCCGGCGCGCCTCCAGCGCGGCAAGCAGCGCTTTTTGCATGCGCCGCGACGCGCCGCCCGGCGACGCCTCGCGCCGGAACGGATAGGCGCCCCAGCGACGCACGTCGGCGAGCAGCGACTCCGGCGACTTGTACGTGATGGTCAAGGTCTCCTGGTCCATCACGGGAATTTCGAAGCCACTTTCGACAAGCATATCGCCCAGATCGTGCATGTCTACGAAGTCGATTACATGTTTGTGCGTATTGACGCCGTGCGCGGCTTCGATTTCGGCATACGCGCCGCGCAGTTCTTTCAGCGTGTCAGGCCCGAGCGTGCTGAACATCAGCAGGCCGTTGACCTTCAGCACGCGCTGCCATTCGGGGAAAACGAGGTCGGGCCGCGAGTGCCAGTGCAGCGCGAGATTCGACCAGATGAACTCGAATGCACCCGATGCAAAGGGCAACGCGGAAAAATCCGCCTGCGCGAAGCGCGGACCGCGCGAGCCGAGCGCCTTACCGAGGGATGCGGGCAGGAAACGACGCCAGCTGGTGTCGGTGGCGTCATGCTGGACCGCCCGCGCGAGCATCGCGCGCGACAGATCGGTGCCGAACACGGGCGCCTCGGGGAAACGCTCGCGCAACGCGGGGAGGTCGTCGCCCGCGCCACAGCCGGCGTCGAGCACCTGCGCCGGATTGACCTTGATGTAGTCGAGCCGTTCGCGCATGCGTTGTGCGATCTCGCGCGGCAGGAACGCGACGTCATTGAACGACGCGGCCCGGCGGTCGAAAATCTTCCGGAGACGGCGCGAATCATAGGCCGGACGGCCAGTTTCGGTGGGAGACACGGTTATTCGAGTCGTGCGGACGAAGAGTGCGAAGTATACTCGCTCGATTCCGTCCCTTCAGCGTCAGCGGCCTTCGGAGGCGTGTCGATATGCCGAATTGGGCTTTTCGGTGGGCTCGCTCCACACTTTCCCGGCGACGGCTTCGCGAACGGTTCATCGGGGTCGCGCACCGATCCATCTCGAAACTTCCGGCGCTCGCGCGGCGCGCACTGCCGAACCCGTGCGCGTTGTGCGGCAATATGTCGCACGGAACGCTGTGCGGCTTTTGCGACGAAGCGTGGTGGAACGAAGCGCGGCTGCGCTGCACCGTCTGCGCGATGCCGTTGAGCGGCTTCCGGCGGGCAAGCGTCATGCATTACCGCTGCGGCGACTGTCTCGCGGCGCCGCCCGCGTTCGATGCGACCGTGGCGCTTGCCGACTATCGCACGCCGCTGGACGCGCTCGCCGTCGGCCTCAAGTTCCGCGCGCGGCTTGCGCTCGCGCACGAGTTCGCGCGGCGGCTTGCGTGGTCGGCGATAGATGCGCTCGACGAATGCGATCGGCCGGACGTCGTTGCGCCCGTACCGCTATCGGCACGGCGGCTGGTCGAGCGCGGCTACAACCAGGCCTGGGAGATTGCGCGGCCCTGCGCGAAAGCGCTCGGCATTCGCGGCGACGCGACGCTCGTGCGGCGCGTGATCGACACGGCACCGCAATCGAAGCTCGATCTCGATGCGCGCAGGCAGAATGTCGGCCGCGCGTTCGAAGTCGCGAGGCCGGTGCAGGGCTTGCATGTCGCCGTCGTCGACGATGTGATGACGACGGGCGCCACACTCGATGCGCTGGCTCGCACGCTGAAGGCAGCCGGCGCGCGGCGCGTGACGAATCTCGTCGCGCTTCGCACGCCGAAAAACTAGTTTCCGACTCACCTTGATATGTTCAACGTCGTTCTCGTCGAGCCTGAAATTCCGCCGAACACCGGCAACGTGATCCGCCTGTGCGCGAACACGGGCGCGCGCCTGCATCTGATCGAGCCACTCGGCTTTCCGCTCGACGACGCCAGAATGCGCCGCGCCGGCCTCGACTATCACGAGTACGCGCAGATGCGCGTGCATCCCAATTGGGACGCGCTGATCGACAGCGAAGCGCCCGACTTCTCACGCATGTTCGCCTTCACGACGCGCGGCTCCAGCCCGTTCCATTCGCACGCGTTCCTGCCTGGCGACTGGTTCGTGTTCGGCGCGGAAACGCGTGGCCTGCCGGACGCCGTGTTGAGCCGCTTCCCGCCCGAACAGCGCGTGCGCCTGCCGATGCGCCCGGGCAATCGCAGCCTGAACCTGTCGAACACGGTCGCCGTGGTCGTGTTCGAGGCGTGGCGTCAGGCGGGTTTCGAAGGCGGCGCCTGAAGGCGTCGTTCGAGTTCGGCCTTGTAGCGCGCGTGCATCGCTTCGTCGAAGCAGGCAAAGATCACTTGCTCGATGGAAGGCGTTTGCGGCAGCGTGTCGATGACCGTTTGAATGGCGATACGCACCGCGTCGTCGGCTGGGAAACGGTACACGCCGCAGCTGATCGCCGGAAACGCGATGGTTTTCGCGTTGGCGTCGCGCGCCAGTTCCAGCGAGCGTCGGTAGCACGCAGCCAGCAATTTCGCCTCGCCCCGCTCGCCGCCGTGCCACACGGGACCGACGGCATGAATCACATGACGCGCCTTCAGCCGGTGGCCGCCCGTGATCTTCGCGTCGCCCGTCACGCAACCGCCCAGCGTTTCGCATTCGCGCAGCAGGGCCGGTCCCGCCGCGCGATGAATCGCGCCGTCCACGCCGCCGCCGCCCAGCAATGATGTGTTCGCCGCGTTGACGATTGCGTCGACGTCGAGCGTCGTGATGTCGACGACGCGCGCCTCGAGCGAGCAACGGCCAATGGTGAGCATGGGAAAACCTCCAGATTCGATGCGATAGGAGGTGGACAGCAAATGAAACGAGCCGTTCGGCGTTGGCCATTACCGGCTGTGTAAAAGACCTTCGGGCAATTCGCTGCAATGGGCTGCGGGCCGCGAGGCCCGCTTCGGACAACGGCTTTTATTCGGCCTTGGCGTCGCGGCGCAGCAGCGCGCTGACGGCATCGCGCGGGGCCACGTTGTTGAACAGCACGTCGCAGACGGCCTCGGTGATCGGCATTTCGATCCCGCGCGACTGCGCGATCGCCAGCACGCCGCGCGCGCAGCGCACGCCCTCGGCGACATGCCCGAGCGCGTTGAGGATATCGTCGAGCGAGCGGCCGCTGGCGAGTTGCATGCCGACCGTGCGGTTGCGCGACAGATCACCCGTTGCGGTCAGAATCAGATCGCCCAGACCCGTGAGGCCCGTGAACGTTTCCGCCCGGCCGCCCAGCGCCGCGCCGAGGCGCGACATTTCGGCAAGACCGCGTGTGATCAGCGCCGCGCGTGCGTTCAGCCCGAGACCGAGGCCATCGGCGATACCCGTAGCAATGGCCAGCACGTTCTTCACCGCGCCGCCCACTTCGACACCGACTACGTCGTCGCCGCTATAGATGCGCATTGCACCGTGATGGAACGCGGCGACAGTCCGCTCACGGCATACCGCCGACGCGCTCGCTACCGTCAACGCGACGGGCAGCCCCTGCCCCACTTCTCGTGCGAAGCTCGGCCCCGACAGCGTGCCGTTGCTCGCGTGTCCACTCAACTCCTGCGTAACGACCTGATTCGGCAGCAGTTGCGTGTCCGCCTCGAAACCCTTGCAGAGCCACACGATGTGCGCCGGCACCTTGCCCATGTCGCGCATGGTGCGCAGCATCGCGCGCAAGCCCGCGACGGGTGTCGCGACCACGCACAACGCGTCGTCGGCGAGTGCGTAATCTAGCGCGAGATCGAGATTCGCTTCGAAGCGCAGCGCGGACGGCAACGCAACGCCCGCCAGATAGCGGGCGTTTTCATGCGAAGTGGAGAGTTCGGCGATGAGCGCGGCGTCGCGCGCCCAGAGCACCGTATCGTGCCGCGCGGCCAGATGGCCGGCGAGTGCGGTGCCCCATGCACCGGCGCCGAGAACGGCGACCTTCATACCCGGCACCGCCTGCGCGCGTCAGTGATGCGCAGCGCTGCCCGCGCCGGTTTCCTGCGTGGCGATCTGCGCGAGACGTTGCTCGTACAGTGCCTGGAAGTTGATTTCGGCGAGGTGGATGGGCGGGAAACCTGCGCGGGTGATCGCGTCGGCGATGTTCGAACGCAGGTACGGGAACAGGATGGTCGGGCACGCAATGCCGACGAGCGGATCGATCTGCTCAGCCGGGATGTTGCGGATGTCGAAAATGCCTGCCTGCTTGGCTTCGATCAGGAACGCGACCTTGTCGCTGACCTTGGCCGTCACGGTGCCCGTGACGAGAATCTCAAACACCGTGTCCGCGAGGCGCTCGGCCTTCACGTCGACTTCGACTTCGACCGACGGCATTTCCTGCTCGAGGAAAATAGCCGGCGAATTCGGCTGCTCGAGCGACATGTCCTTCAGGTAAATGCGCTGGATATTGAAGAACGGCTGGTTGTTCTCGTCGGACATGAGTCTCTACTCCCTAAATTTCGTTGCGGCGGACGAACGCCGCCAGATCTCTTTACAAAGCGGGCCGCCCCGAAAGGCGGCATCCAGCCGGCCGGTGCGAACCCGGCCTTGTTTTTTCGCTGCTGCGCGCCGCCGCCGGCACAACCGACGCGACTCGCAGGCAAAACCTCAGCCCAACCTCAGGCGACGGCTTCCAACAACGGCGTCAGACCGCCCGCGCGATCGAGCGCGGACAGATCGTCGTAGCCGCCGACGTGCGTGTCGCCGATGTACACCTGCGGCACCGTGCGACGGCCCGTACGCGACATCATTTCCTGACGGCGCGCCGGATCCTTGTCGATCAGCACCTTTTCGACGTGATCGACGCCGCGCGACTTTAGTAGACGTTCGGCCATCTGGCAATACGGGCACACCTGCGTGCTGTACATGATCACTTTGTTCACTTCGCAACTCCTTGTTTGACGACGGGCATGCCCGCCTGCTGCCAGGCGTTGACGCCGCCTTCCAGCACGTGCACTTCCGCATAGCCTGCGTCGCGCACAATACGTGCCGCCTTGTTCGACTGCTGTCCGTTCTGGCAAACGAGCAGCACCGGGTTGCTCTTATTTTTCACGAGTTGGGCGACTTTCGCTTGCAACTCGCCAAATTCGACGTGGCGCGCCGACGGCAGATGCCCGCCGGCGTATTCCGCCGCCGAGCGCAGGTCGACGACCACGGCGTTGCGCCGATTGATCAGCTGGGTGGCGGCAGCCGCCGACAGGCCGCCGCGTCCGCGCCGGGAAATCGACGGCCACAGGAGCAACGCCCCAGAGATGAGGGCGACAGCGATCAGTACAAGGTTGGTGTAATCGGTGAAAAACTTCACGGAAGATCCGCCGGAAAAAGAGAAGAAATCGGGATAAATCGGAAAGGGCAATCCGACCATTATAAAATAACCGTCTGACGCGATGGCGACCGCCAGCTGAAGGCTGCGGTACCGCCCCGATTCCCGCTTCCTCACTACCGACCGGCAACGACATGTACAAACTCGTTCTCATCCGCCACGGCGAATCGACGTGGAACAAGGAAAACCGCTTCACGGGCTGGGTCGACGTCGACCTGACCGAACAGGGCAACCTCGAAGCGCAGCAGGCAGGCACGCTGCTCAAGGACTCGGGCTATACGTTCGACATCGCCTACACCTCGGTGCTCAAGCGCGCGATCCGCACGCTGTGGCACGTGCAGGACAAGATGGACCTGATGTACCTGCCCGTCGTGCACTCGTGGCGCCTCAACGAGCGCCACTACGGCGCGCTGTCGGGGCTGAACAAGGCCGAGACGGCCGCCAAGTTCGGCGACGAGCAGGTGCTGGTCTGGCGCCGCAGCTACGACACGCCGCCGCCCGCGCTCGAACCGACCGATTCGCGCACGTCGTACGACGACCCGCGCTACGCGAAGGTGCCGCGCGAGCAGCTGCCGCTCACCGAGTGCCTGAAGGACACCGTCGCGCGCGTCATGCCCATCTGGAACGAGTCGATCGCGCCCGCGATCAAGTCGGGCCGCAAGGTGCTGATCGCCGCGCACGGCAATTCCATCCGCGCGCTGGTCAAGTATCTGGACAACATTTCCGATAACGACATCGTCGGGCTGAACATCCCGAACGGTGTGCCCCTCGTCTATGAACTGGACGAAGACCTGAAGCCGATCAAGCACTACTACCTCGGCGACCAGGAAGCGATCGCGAAGGCGCAGGCCGCTGTCGCGAAGCAGGGTAAGGCAGGCTGATCAACATCAGTCCAATGATCGTGACCCGCCGCCATGCCGCGGCGGGTCACGCGCATACGCGCCTGGCGCGTGCGGTGCGCGGCTGGCTGACAGCATTGCCATGTATCCGCCATGCTGGCGCCATCATGCGTCGAAGCGTGATGGTCAGAGGCTGCGCTTCGATCCCCGCACGCGCGCAGTCCATACCGATGCACACGCAACGAAATCAGCCATTCAGCCCATGCGTGGCGGCACTTTTGGCGTTACGGGCGTCCGCCAGCGCACAGTCCCAGCGTGTCACGGCAGCGATCCTTAGAACCTCGCAGCACAGCCGTTGTCGAAACCCGATTACCCACACGTACAGGCCGTGCAAGCGTCACGTTATACTTGTCCGTCCTTTTTCCTTTGACGCTGCCACGCGCTTCCGACCGCAACACACTCTATGCGAAAGAACCTGAAAAATATCGGCCTTATCGCCGCGGGCCTGGCTACCGGCGTTTTTGCAACCCTGCAACTCAGCGCCTCGGCCCAGCAACCTGCATCGGCGACCGCGCCCTTGCCGCTCGACCAGTTGCGGCTCTTCGCCGAAGTCTTCGGGCAAATCAAGCATGAGTATGTGGAGCCAGTCGACGACAAGAAGCTGCTGACGGCCGCGATCAAGGGCATGGTGTCGAGCCTCGACCCGCACTCGTCCTATCTCGACAAGACCGACTACGAAGAACTGCAGGAGCAGACCAAGGGTCGCTTCGCGGGCCTCGGCATCGAAATTTCGCAGGAAGACGGCCTCATCAAGGTCATCTCGCCCATCGAAGACACGCCCGCGTTCCGCGCCGGCATCCGTCCGGGCGACCTGATCACCCGCATCAACGACAAGCCCGTGCGCGGCATGACGCTGGACAAAGCCGTCAAGCAGATGCGCGGCGACCCGGGCACCAAGGTCACGCTGACCATCTTCCGCAAGACCGACGACCGCACCTTCCCGCTGACCGTCACGCGCGCGATCATCAAGGTCCAGAGCGTGAAGGCGAAGGTTCTCGCGCCGGGCTACGCCTATGTCCGCATCACGAGCTTCCAGGAACGCACGGTGCCCGACCTCGCAGCCAAGCTGCAGGACATCGCGCGCCAGCAGCCGAACCTGAAGGGCCTGATCCTCGACCTGCGCAACAACGGCGGCGGCCTGCTGCAAAGCGCGGTTGGCGTCGCGGGCGCGTTCCTGCCGCCGGATTCCGTCGTCGTGTCGACCAACGGTCAGATTCCGGATTCGAAGCAGGTCTATCGCGACACCTACGACAACTATCGTCTGCCGTCCTTCGACAGCGATCCGCTGAAGAACCTGCCGCCCATCTTCAAGACCGTGCCGATGATCGTGCTGACCAACGCCTACTCGGCGTCGGCGTCGGAAATCGTCGCGGGCGCGCTGCAGGATCAGCATCGCGCGCTGATCGTCGGCAAGACGACGTTCGGCAAGGGCTCGGTGCAGACCGTGCGCCCGATGACGGCTGATTCGGCGCTGCGTCTGACCACCGCCTACTACTACACGCCGAGCGGTCGCTCGATCCAGAACAAGGGCATCCGTCCCGACGTCGCCGTGGATCAATACGCAGACGGCGATCCGGACGACGCACTCGTCACGCGCGAAGTCGACTACTCGAATCACCTTGCGAACACGCAAGACCCGAACGAGAAGAAGGAACAGGAACAGCGTGAACAGGAGCGCATGGACCAGTTGCGTCTGCTCGAAGAGCAGAATGACAAGAAGACGCCGGAACAGAAGCAGAAGGATCGCGACCGCAAGCCGGTCGAGTTCGGTTCCAACGACGACTTCATGCTGCAACAAGGTCTGAACAAGCTCGAAGGCAAGCCGGTGCAAGAGTCGAAGTCGCTGATGGAACGGCGTCTCGCGCAGAACAAGCCGGCGCAATCGGCTTCGGCGCCCGTCGCTGTGAAGCCCGCGCTGCCGGCTACGCCGACGGCGTCGAACCCCGCTGTGCCCGCTTCGGCGACGCAGCCTGCTTCGCAACCGGCTGCACCGACCAAGTAAGCGTCTGATCTGACCGAGTGTCTTCGCGGCCCACATGGCCGCGAAGACACTTTCCCCCGCGCGATTAGAATAACGAGAACTTCGCGCCGTATCTCTCCGCAGCCAGCGCGACACCCACGACATACGCCGCGCCCCGCCATGAACGACGATCAACTCCTGCGCTACTCCCGTCACATCCTCGTCGATGAACTCGGCATCGAGGCTCAGCAACGCTTTCTCGACGCACATGCCATTGTGGTCGGCGCAGGTGGTCTCGGCTCGCCAGCGGCGATGTATCTGGCGGCGGCGGGCGTCGGCAAGCTGACGCTAGTCGATGCCGATACCGTCGATCTCACCAATCTGCAGCGGCAGATCCTGCATGTGACGAAGTCGGTTGGCCGGTTGAAGGTCGAATCGGGACGCGACGCGATCGCGCAACTGAACCCGGATGTCATCGTGAATGCAGTGGCCGAACGCGTCGACGATGCGTGGCTGGACGGCAGCGTGCCGCACGCGACCGTCGTGCTCGACTGCACGGACAACTTCGCGACGCGTCATGCGATCAACCGCGCCTGTGTGAAGCACGGCGTGCCGCTCGTATCGGGGGCGGCGCTGCGCTTCGATGGCCAGATCAGTACGTTCGATTTCCGCAGCGAAGAATCGCCGTGCTACGCGTGCGTATTTCCGGAAGACCAGCCGTTCGAGGAAGTGGCGTGCTCGACGATGGGCGTGTTCGCGCCGACGGTCGGCATCATCGGTGCGATGCAGGCGGCGGAAGCGCTGCGTGTGATCGCGGGCATCGGCGAGCCGCTGGTCGGCCGCCTGATGATGCTCGATTCGCTAAGGATGGAGTGGAACACGATGCGCATCGCGCGCCAGCCGGATTGCCCGGTGTGCGGCGAGCGGCATCGTTCGTAAATCTCACCGCCCGCTGAGAGGGACAGCGCGTCAGGCCTGCGCGATACGATCCAGCGCCGATTGCACCTCTTCCGGCTCGAACGCCGCAAGCACATCCGCAACCGGTTTTTCCAGCGTCTTCAGGTGCGCGCGCAGCACCTCCTGCTTCACGAGCAGCACCTGGCTCGGATGCATCGAGAACTCCGTCAGCCCCATGCCGAGCAGCAAACGCGTGAGCGTCGGATCGCCCGCCATTTCCCCGCAGATCGACACCGGCACGCCCGCCCGCTTCGCCTCGCGCAGCGTGAACGCGATCAGATGCAGCACCGCTGGATGCAGCGGATCGTACAGATGCGCGACCGCGTTGTCGGCACGATCGATTGCGAGCGTGTACTGGATCAGGTCGTTCGTACCGATCGACAGGAAATCGAGCCGCTTCAGGAATAGCGGCAACGCGATCGCCGCCGCCGGAATCTCGATCATCGCGCCGACCCGCACGTTCGGATCGTACGCGAGGCCCGCGTCGTCGAGTTGATGCTTGGCTTCCTGGATCAGGTCGAGCGTCTGGTCGATCTCGCGCGCATGCGCGAGCATCGGAATCAGGATCTTCACCGTACCGAACGCCGACGCGCGCAAGATGGCGCGCAACTGCGTGAGGAACATGTGCGGCTCGGACAGGCTATAGCGGATCGCGCGCAAGCCCAGCGCCGGGTTGGGCGCCGTCTCGAACTCGTCGCCGATCGAATCGAGCGGCTTGTCAGCGCCGACGTCGATCGTGCGGATCGTCACGGGCATGCCGTTCATCAGCTCGACGGCGCGCTTGTACGCGGCGAACTGCTCTTCCTCTTCCGGCATCCCGCCCTTCTGGTTCATGAACAGGAACTCGGTGCGGAACAGGCCAATGCCCGTTGCGCCCGCGTCGAGCGCGGCCTGGGCGTCGTCGGGCAGTTCGATGTTCGCGCACAGGTCGATGCGCGTGCCGCACACCGTTTGGGTGGGCGAGAACTTCAGGCGCTGCAGCTTGCGCGCCTCCAGCGCCTTCTCGCTCTGCCGGTACGAATACTCTTCGAGCACGATCGGCGCCGGATCGACGATCACGATGCCTTGATCGCCATCGACGATGATGAGGTCGTCCTGACGGATCAGCGCGCTCGCGTGCTGCACGCCGACTGTCGCGGGAATGCCGAGGCTGCGCGCGACGATCGCCGTGTGCGACGTGCGGCCGCCCAGATCCGTGACGAAACCCTGAAAGGTTTGCCCCTTGAACTGCATCATGTCGGCGGGCGCGATGTCGTGCGCGACCACGATCATTTCGTCGCAGCGTCCGTGAATGCCGTTGACGAGGCCGCCCGTCGCACCCGCGAGCGCCTTCAGCACGCGCTCGACGACCTGCTCGATATCGGCCTTGCGCTCGCGCAGGTATTCGTCTTCCACTTCGTCGAAATGACGCGTGAGGCGTTCGAGCTGTTCCGTCAGCGCCCACTCCACGTTGTAGCGGCGCGTGCGGATCAGGTCGATGGTTTCCTGAACGAGCATCGCGTCGTTCAGGATCATGGTGTGTACGTCGATGAAAGCGCCCATTTCGGAGGGCGCGTCGGCAGAGAGATCGGCGCGCAGCTCGTCGAGCTCCTGATGCACGAGCGCCTGGGCCGTGCGAAAACGCTCCACCTCGCCCTCGATCCGGGTGGGCTCGATCAGATAGTGGTCGACGTCCAGTGCAGCCGGGGCGATCAGATATGCCCGCCCGATGGCGATACCGCGTGACACGGGAATTCCATGCAGCGTGAACGACACGCGCACCTCCTCTAGTTGTGTGATGCCGCGGCAAACCGCTGCAATGCTCTCAGACCCCGACGGTCATTATAAATTCCGTACCGCATATCGTTGCTGTGCAGCGCAGCATCGAATGTCGCAGTCAGCCGCGTGCCGGCGTGCAATCCGGCGGACCAAAAGAAAACGCCGCGACATCGCGCGGCGTCTTCATGCAGAACGAATGCAGCAGCGGATTTTTTATTGTCCTTCGCCGAATTTGTCGGCGATCAGTTTGAGCAGCGCGTCCATTGCATCTTTCTCGTCGGCGCCTTCCGTTTCGATCACCACCGTGCTGCCGATCCCCGCCGCCAGCATCATCACGCCCATGATGCTCTTCGCGTTGATCCGCCGACCGTTGCGGCTCATCCAGATTTCTGACTGAAAGTTAGCGGCGAGTTGCGTGAGTTTGGCCGACGCGCGTGCGTGCAGCCCCAGCTTGTTCACGATAGTCGTTTCCTGTTGCAGCATGTGTTGGTCCGATGCGCTGGTGTGTTGATGTTATCGAGGTAAAACAGAAATCTGTCGCGCGACGCTCATGCGTCGTTCCGGTTGCAGCTAGTCTCCGCGCTCGCCTTACAGGTTTCCGCAAGCACTTTATCCGCAGGCGACGCGGGAATGCAGCCGTCCGCGTTCGCCGTTGCCAGCGCCGCCGGGCCGACGGCATGAACACCTTTGGTCGCGCCTGCCAGCGCCTTGTCGACGAGCACGTCGAGCGGCGTCGCGCGATAGCAGACCGCGCGCACGAGCATCGGCAGATTCACGCCTGCCAGCACGCGCACATCCGGGATCGACGCGAGCCGGCCCGCGATGTTCGCCGGCGTCGCGCCGAACATGTCCGTCAGCACCAGCGCGCCGTTTTCTTCCCTAAGCCTGTCGACCTCCGCATGCGCGAACGCCACGACCTGGGCGGGATCGCAATCCGCCGATACGTCGATGACGCCGATGCGGGCGGGCAAGCCGCCGTAAATGTGAGAGACACACTCGCGAAGCGCGGAGGCGAAGGGAGCGTGCGCAATGATCAGAATGCCTGCCATGTCAGCCTTGCTACAGAGAACCGCCCGAAAATCGCGGCCGAGTATCCGTTCCACTGTCTGGCAGCCAAAACAACGGCGCAGACGCGGTGAAGAGGAAAAACAGGCCATCGAACTCGCCTGAGATCCGGTCGCCAAGGGGCCGGATCGCGTGGGCCCTCGCGGGCCGCTTTCAGGGGAGCGGGCATTGTAACAGCCTCATTTTCGCGCTTTCGGCCTTTTCTCGCTTGGCTGGCAGACAGCGCAAATTCCTAAGCAGAACATGGCGGCGCACCCGCGCCGCTTCAACCGACGGCTTTCTCTAGCGCGTCGATGAACATTGCCGCTACATCGAAACCCGTCTGATCCATGATCTCGCGGAAACAGGTCGGGCTCGTCACGTTCACTTCCGTCAGCCAGTCGCCGATCGCATCCAGTCCGACCAGCAGCAGACCGCGCGCCTTCAGCACCGGCCCGAGCGTTTCGGCGATCTCGCGGTCGCGCGCCGTCAGCGGCTGCGCCACACCCAGGCCGCCCGCCGCGAGGTTGCCGCGCACCTCGTTGCCCTGCGGAATGCGCGCGAGCGAATACGGCACCGGTTCACCGCCGATCAGCAGAATGCGCTTGTCGCCCGTCTTGATCTCGGGGATGAACTTCTGCGCCATCACCGAACGCGCGCCGTCGTGGCTCAGCATCTCGACGATCGAGCCGAGATTCATGCCGTCCGCCTTCACGCGGAACACGCCCATGCCGCCCATGCCGTCGAGCGGCTTGAGGATCACGTCGCCATGCTCGGCGTGGAAAGCACGCAGACGCGCCGGATCGCGCGTGACCAGCGTGGGCGCGACGAATTGCGGAAACTCGCCGATCGCCATCTTTTCCGAGTGATCGCGGATCGCCTGCGGCTTGTTGAAGATGCGTGCGCCGGCGCGCTCGGCCAGTTCGAGCAGCCACGTCGACGTCACATATTCCATGTCGAACGGCGGATCCTTGCGCATCAGCACCGCGCCGAAGCTCGGCAGCGCGCGCGGCTCGACGGGTTGCGCTTCGTACCATACATCGCGATGACCGTCCGCCTGATCGCCGACGATCTCGAAGCGGTACACGTTCGCCTCGACGCCGCTACCCGTCCACGCCAGATGCTGCGGCTCGCACGCGTACAGCGTATGACCGCGCCTTGCGGCCTCGGCCATCATCGCGTAGGTCGAATCCTTGTAGATCTTGAAGCGGGAAAGCGGGTCGGCGATGAAGAGAATGTCCATGGAGTTCCTGAGGCGCCCTCGCGGGCCACACATTGTTCGTTATAGCGTAAGGCGGACACGCTGACAGGGCGCATCCGCCTGCAAATGCTGCCGCGTTCGACGCGGCGGGAGCGTCAGCCTACCGCGAGCGCGCTCCGTGTGCTTGCAGGGTGCCTGTGCGGCAGCCGGCAGGGTCAGACCTGGATCGCCTCGGGATCGGTCTTTTCCAGTTCTACCGACGCCGCCAGCAGCCCCAGCCGCCCCACCACGCCGTACATGTAGAAGCGGTTCGGCGGCGCGGCGCCCGGCTTCGCATGCGCATCCGGCAGAGCCGTGTGCTCGAAGCCGAGCGGCACGAAATGCATGCCGGGTGCGTTCAGGTTCTGGTCGCGTTCGCGGCTGCCGTGCACGCGGTAGAAGCCGCCCACCACATACCGGTCGATCATGTACACCACGGGCTCGGCCACTTCCTCGCCGATGCGCTCGAACGTATAGACGCCTTCCTGCACGATCATGTCGTGCACGTCGAGACCTTCCTTGGTGGTCGACATGCGGGTGCGCTCGCGCTTGGTGAGCGCGGCCACTTCCGACGCGTCGTGCACCGTCATCACGCCCATCCCGTAGGTGCCCGCGTCCGACTTGATGACGACATACGGCCGTTCCGAAATACCGTACTCGCGATACTTCTTCGCGATCTTCTTCAGCACGCCGTCGATCGCGTCGGCAAGCGCTTCCTCGCCCGTCCGCGCCTCGAAATCGACGCCTTCGACATGCGCGAAATACGGATTGATCATCCACGGGTCGATCTCGACCATCTTCGCGAACTTCTTCGCGACGTCGTCGTAGCACGAGAAATGAGTGGACTTGCGGCGCACGGCCCAGCCCGCATGCAACGGCGGCAGCAGATACTGCTCGTGCAGATTTTCGAGCACGGGCGGAATGCCGCCCGACAGGTCGTTGTTCAGCAGAATCGAGCAGGGATCGAAATTCTTCAGGCCGATGCGGCGCGCCGAGCGCTCCAGCGGCTCCAGCACGATCTTCTGCCCGTCCGACAGCGCGATGGTCACCGGCCCGACGATGCTTTCGTCGAGCGTGCCGAAGCGGACGTTCAGGCCCGCCTGACGCATGATCGTCGCGAGCCGCGCGACATTCTCCAGGTAAAACGCGTTGCGCGTGTGACGCTCGGGAATCACGAGCAGGTTCTTCGCGTCCGGGCAGATCTTCTCGATCGACGCCATCGCTGCCTGCACGGCAAGCGGCAACGTTTCCTGCGGCAGGTTGTTGAACGCGCCGGGGAACAGGTTGGTATCCACGGGCGCGAGCTTGAAACCGGCGTTACGCAGATCGACCGAGCAATAGAACGGCGGCGTGTGCTCCTGCCATTCGAGACGGAACCAGCGTTCGATGGCGGGCGTGGCGTCGAGGATCTTCCGCTCGAGATCGAGCAGCGGGCCGTTTAACGCCGTGACTAAATGCGGAACCATTGATCACTCGCAGACTGGAGAAAAAAGATTGTAGAGCAAATGCTTTGCCCATTTGGGGGCGCTTTCTCCATTCGCAAGTTATGGGTGGATGCATTCTCCCTATAGGAACGATAGCCGGAAAATCTGCTGTTTGTGAGACAAGATTGAAGCGTGCTGCGGCGATCCGCCGCGACATGAAAAAAGCCCGCCATGAAGGCGGGCCAAAGTCGCTGTGCTTGTACCTTTATCCAACCTTTCGTGACCCCGTCGCCGGGGAAATCCGGGTTTGCTGGACCTGTTACTCGACGTGTTCGCCGTGCAGGATCACGTCCAGACCTTCGCGTTCTTCCTCTTCCGTCACGCGCAAGCCGATCGTCACGTCGATGATCTTCAGCAGGATGAAGCTGATCACGCCGCTGTACACGAGCGTCGTGACGACACCCTTGGCTTGCAGCAGCAGGCTGCCGTCCGCGCCGCCGATGTCCTTGACCGCGAACACGCCCGTCAGCAATGCGCCCACGATACCGCCGATGCAGTGCACGCCGAACGCGTCGAGCGAGTCGTCGTAGCCCATCTTGTGCTTGAGCCACGTTGCCGACCAGAAGCACACCACGCCTGCGATCAGACCGATTGCCAGCGCGCCGCCAACACCCACGAAGCCCGAAGCCGGCGTAATCGCAACCAGACCTGCCACTGCGCCCGACACGATGCCGAGCACCGACGGCTTACCCTTGGCGATCCATTCAGCGAACATCCAGCCGAGTGCGGCCATGGCCGTTGCAACTTGCGTCGTCATCATCGCGAAACCGGCACGGCCGTCAGCGGCGACTGCCGAACCCGCGTTGAAACCGAACCAGCCCACCCACAGCATCGAACCACCGATCATCGTCAGCACGAGGTTGTGCGGGGCCATCGAGTCCTTGCCGTAGCCCGTGCGCTTGCCGAGCACGAGACAGCAGACCAGACCTGCGATACCGGCGTTGATGTGCACCACCGTGCCGCCTGCGAAGTCGAGGATGCCTGCGCTAGCCAGCCAGCCCGTCGGTTCCCAGACCATGTGCGCGATCGGCGAGTAGACGATGATCGACCACAGCGTCATGAAAATCAGCATCGCGGAGAACTTCATGCGGTCGGCGAATGCGCCCGTAATCAGTGCCGGCGTGATGATCGCGAACGTCATCTGATAGACGAAGTAGACCGATTCCGGGATCGTCTGCGCGAGGTGGCTGACGGTCAGCGTCGTGGCCTTGTCGCCCTTGATGTAGTTCATGCCCGACATGAACACGCGCGAGAAGCCGCCGATGAACGAGCCGCCCGGCGTGAACGCGAGGCTGTAGCCGACCACGGTCCAGATCACCGTCACGATGCAGGTGATCGCGAAGCTCTGCATCACCGTGGCGAGCACGTTCTTCTTGCGGACCATGCCGGCGTAGAAGAGCGCGAGACCGGGGATCGTCATGAACAGCACGAGAGCCGTGGAGGTCAGCATCCAGGCGGTATCGCCCGAGCTGATCTTCGATGAGTCGACCGAGAACGGCGCGGTCGGCGCGGCGGGTGCGGCGGGTGCGGCATCCGAAGCAGCAGCCGCTGCCGATGCGTCAGCGGGCGCGCTGGCGGCGGGTGCGGCCGAAGCGTCGGCAGCAGGGGCGCTCGCAGCGGGCGCTGCTGCTGCATCCGACGCAGCCGGCGCGCTCGCCGTCGTGTCCGGGGCGGAAGCCGCGGCGGGAGCCGACGCGTCGTCCGCGAGGGCAGCGCCGATGCCGACCGTCAGCAGCGAGCCGGCCATCAGCAGGGACATCAATAATTTACGCATCTTCAGTTTCCTCTTGTCGCTGTTTTTTACAGTGCGTCCGCGCCGGTCTCGCCGGTGCGAATCCGAATCACCTGTTCGATCGGCGTGACGAAGATCTTGCCGTCGCCGATCTTGCCCGTACGCGCCGCGCGCTCGAGGGCTTCGATCGCCTGGTCGACGATGTCGTCCGACACCGCAGCCTCGATCTTCACCTTCGGCAGAAAGTCGACGACGTACTCGGCTCCCCGATACAACTCCGTGTGGCCCTTCTGACGACCAAACCCTTTGACTTCTGTCACCGTGATCCCCGAGACGCCGATGGCCGACAGGGCTTCGCGCGCCTCATCGAGCTTGAAAGGCTTGATGATTGCGGTAATGAGTTTCATGAAATCCTCGCTGTAGTGACTCAACCCGTTTGCGTGACTTGCATTTGCCTTGCGCCCTGCTTTCGGCAACTCCCCCGAAACCCCTAGCAATGGCGCTTCTCCAGACGGCGTCCCGCCGGTGCGCGGGGCAGTAACAGCAACGTCCATGCCATGTTTGTGGCAGACTCCCGCCGGCGCTTGTGGCACAAGGCTTTGCGCGTTTTCTTGTCCGGATGGCCAGTTCAGGGCGGGCACGCTGGCGCGCTATCGGGATCGTTGCTAGAGTGTTTGCAGGCTTGGACCACAGGCGTGCGCACCAAAGGCGCCCATGTTGTAGCGGGCGACCGGGGAACATGCACCAGAAACGATCATTCAGTGTTACGAGGCACGCGCGTAACATCACATGCACATTTTTTGTGCAATCAAGGGGAATGAAATGAAACAACCAAACGACGTCTTCAATGACTTTCAGGCCAAGGTTTCCGAGTTGTTCAAAAACTCGCCGGCCAAAGATGTCGAACGCAATGTGCGCGCAATGCTGTCGCAAGGCTTTTCGAAGCTCGACCTGGTGACGCGCGAGGAATTCGACACGCAGACGCAAGTGCTCGTGCGCACGCGCGCCCGGCTCGAGGAACTGGAACGACGCGTCGCCGAACTCGAGCAGAAGCTGCCCGTCAGCCAATCGTCCTGAGCACGCCCTTCTGATCTGCACATCACAGGCAAGCGGCCCGTGACGTCATTAGCGCTTTAAGGTGAACGCGCCCCGTGGGCGCGTCGGGACGGGAGACAACATGTCGCTTGCCGTGGTGCGCAGTCGCGCGCCGGCCGCTGGCCGCGCGCCCGAAGTTACCGTCGAGGTTCACCTCGCCAACGGACTTCCCTCTTTTTCCATAGTCGGACTTCCCGATCTCGAAGTGCGCGAGAGCCGCGAGCGTGTGCGCGCGGCCCTGCTCAATTGCGGTCTCGACTTTCCCGTACGCCGCATCACGGTGAATCTGGCGCCCGCCGATCTCCCGAAGGAGTCCGGCCGTTTCGATTTGCCCATCGCGCTCGGCATTCTGGCCGCGAGTGGCCAGATTCCCGTCGAGTCGCTGGCGCATCGGGAATTTGCAGGAGAACTCTCACTGACCGGCGCGCTGCGTCCGATGCGCGGCGCGTTCGCGATGGCGTGCGGCACGGCGCGCGGCCATCAGTCCTACCCCGATGCTTCGTCCGATACACCAGAAGAAGCCGCGAGCACCTGCACGCCGGAACTCTACTTGCCGCTTGCCAGCGCGAAAGAGGCGGCGCTCGTGCCCGGCGTCGCCGTGTATGGCGCGACGGATCTGCCATCGCTGTGCGCGCATCTGGCGGGCGACGCGGACGCACGGCTTTATCCCGTCGAGGCGGCGACCTTATCGGACGATCTGCGGGCCGCGCCGCCCGACATGGCCGACGTCATCGGCCAGCGCGGCGCCCGGCGCGCGCTCGAAGTGGCGGCGGCGGGCGGCCACCACATGCTGATGATCGGTCCGCCGGGCGCGGGCAAGTCGATGCTTGCGGCGCGCCTGCCCGGCGTTTTGCCGTCGATGACAGACGACGAAGCGCTGACATCCGCCGCGTTGCTCTCGGCGAGCGCCATTGGATTCACGCCGGCACAGTGGCGGCAAAGGCCGTTTCGCGCACCTCACCATTCGTCGAGCGCCGCGGCGCTGGTCGGCGGACGGAATCCGCCGCAGCCGGGCGAGATCACGCTCGCGCATCTCGGCGTGCTGTTTCTCGATGAACTCCCTGAATTCGACCGGCACGTGCTCGAAAATCTGCGCGAACCGCTGGAAAACGGCCGCATCACGATCTCGCGCGCCGCGCTCCAGGCTGACTTTCCAGCCGCATGCCAGTTGATCGCTGCGATGAACCCCTGTCCGTGCGGCTGGCGCGGCGATCCAGGCGGGCGCTGCCGTTGCACGCCGGAAGTGGCCACGCGCTACATGCGCAAGCTGTCGGGGCCGCTGCTGGATCGTATCGACATTCAGATCGAGATTCCCGCGCTGTCGCCAGCGGAGCTGTCGGCTCGCTCGACGGTTTCCGGCGAACCAAGCGCCCCAATCGCGCAACGGGTCGAAGCCGCGCGCAATCGCCAGCTCCAGCGGCAAGGCAAGACGAACCGTGAACTCAGCGGCCGGGAAGTCGACGCAGTCTGCCGACCCGACGACGAGGGCGAGCGTCTGCTGCGCGAAGCGGGCGAGCGCTTTGGCTGGTCAGCACGCGCTTACTACCGCGTCCTGAAAGTGGCGAGAACCATTGCTGACCTGGCGGGCAACGATGTCCCGAACGCCGCGCAGGTCTCCGAAGCGGTCCAGTATCGGCGGGCATTCGGCGCGCAGTAAAAGCTGCGGGCGACAAAAAATGCGTGTCAAGACTTGACTTATGCACATTTTCGCCTGCGCGACAGATTTTGATACAACTGAAAGCCTGTTGTGAGACATTTCTCGAATGCCTTTGATTTTATTGGCTTTTTCAAAATGCCAAGATTCAGGGCAAAGTGGCAACCCGCCCGCCCAATGGGCATTTGCGGCCTACCGCACAGAGTTACTAACAAAGTTATCCACAGATCCTGTGGGTAACAAAAAAAGTCCCGTGTAAACGCGAGATTAGCGAACTTTTTTGCGAAGGAACATTCACTCCGACGGGTGCGCGCCGCGCTGCTGTATGACCCCAAATCAGTAAAGTTTGAACGATCCGAAGAATTGCTCGACTTGTTCCGGCGGCGGTTCCTTGCTCGCAATTACGGCCGCCTGATATACATGTCGCCCCTTCGCGACCAGGCGCGCGTGCATGATCCGCGTTTCCTGTTTTGGCCCCGCTTTGCCGCTGAACGTCATTTCCAGCCCCTGGACCTCGCCGCCTGCTGCGAGCGGAATCGCCGTCACGTGGGCGTCGGGCGCCGAGCCGAGGTTGTGCGCGAGGCCCGAGCGCAGATAGTCGAGCGCGGTGCGCTGCACCTGCGGATCGTCGCTCGGCAGCATCACGGTGCCGACCGCGAATACCGCGTGGTCCGCCTCGGCGATCTGCATCGACATGTTCATCGGCGTGCCGCCGATGTCGATCTGCCGCTGGTCGGTGGTCGGCTTGGCGGGCAGATCGACCGTGTAGCCGTTGTCGTTGTTCATGATCGTGCGCCAGTCGTAGGTTGGCGAGCAGGCGGCCAGCAGCCAGCCGGCCGACAGCACGACGACGGCCTTTGCGATCAGCGGACGGAAGGGGACAGACGACACAACGCGACGGCGGACGAACGAACGGAGAGCGGAACGGAGCATGACGCGGCGAATGAATTGGCGTGACGGAAAGCATCATTATCGGACGTTATTCGCGGCTTAACCGCGCCGCCAACTGCGTCACAAGATTGCCGGTACAATATGAGACAGTATCCGGGGCGCCCGTTTCCGCTGCTGTTCTCGCAGCTTCCAAGCGCCTCAAGACGTGTGTTCCACGCGTTCCCCCGAGGTCCGTTCATGAGCCAAACCAACGTTTCCCGGCGTTCAAGCCCGATTCGCTATATCGCTGCTGCCGTCGTCGCAGGCGCGATCGCCGTTGCGGGCTACTTCGCGTTCGGCAGCCAGCAGCACGTGCCCGACGCGACGTTCACGCTGCTGTCCGGCCAGAAAGTGTCGACGGCCGATCTGAAAGGCAAGGTGTACCTCGTCAACTTCTGGGCGACGAGTTGCGACACCTGCATGAAGGAAATGCCGCAGATGGTCCAGACGTACAACCGCTTCAAGGACAAGGGGCTCGAGTTCGTCGCGGTCGCGATGAGCTATGACGCGCCGATGTACGTGACCAACTACACGGAAACACGCCGTCTGCCTTTCAAGGTCGCGATGGACGACGGAACGGCTGCGAAGCAGTTCGGCAACGTGCAGCTCACGCCGACCACGTTTGTGATCGATCGCAACGGCAAGGTGCTGAAGCGCTATGTCGGCGAGCCGCAGTTCGCGGAACTCGACCAGTTGCTGGCCAAGGCGCTCGGCACGACCTGATCGCCCGAACGTCTCTCTTCTGCGGCGGGCGTCGCGCTGGAATCTTCGCAGCGCACCCGCCGTCAGCAGTTCCTCACTTCAGCTTCACCTCTCGCTTTCCCCACGCGCCGCCAGGCCATAACGCTTGATCTTCTCGTAGAGCGTCGCCTTGCCGACCTGCAGCCTGTCCGCCGCCACAGCGACCGCGCCGCCCGTCTGCTCCAGTGCTTCGGCGATCACCGCGCGCTCGAACTGCTCGACGCGCTCCTTCAGCGGCTGCGTGATCGACGTCAGCGCATCGTCGACGGGCGCCGCGACCGTGTCGTCGCCGACGCCGAGCACGAAGCGATCCGCCGCGTTGCGCAACTCGCGCACGTTGCCGGGCCATTCGCGTTGCATCAGGTTCGTACGTTGACGGTCGGTGAGAATCGGCGCGGGACGCTGATAGCGCACGGCCGCGTCGAGAAGGAAATGCTCGAACAGCGGCACGATGTCTTCGCGCCGTTCGGACAGCGGCGGCAGCGCGATCGTCACCACGTTGAGCCGGTACAGCAGATCGCGCCGGAACGTGCCGGACGCAACATGGTCGGTCATGTCGCCCTTCGCTGCCGCGATGATGCGGCAATCGACGCGTATCGGCTGGTTCGACCCGAGCCGCTCGAGCACGCCATCCTGCAACACGCGCAGCAGCTTGACCTGCAACGCGAGCGGCATGCTTTCGATCTCGTCGAGAAAGAGCGTACCGCCCGAAGCATGCTCGAGCTTGCCGATGCGCCGCTTCGCCGCGCCCGTAAACGCGCCCGGTTCATAGCCGAACATCTCCGATTCGAACATCGGCTCCGGCAGCGCGCCGCAGTTCACCGCGAGAAACGGTTTGTCCCGGCGCGGCGACAGTTCGTGCAAGCTGCGCGCGATCAGTTCCTTGCCCGCGCCCGTATCGCCGTTGATCAGCACCGAGGCATCCGTCGGCGCGACGTTCGCGATCAGCTTGCGCACCTGCTCGATGGCGAGACTGCGTCCGATGATGCGCGGCGCAAGCGTCCCCTGTTCCGCGAGTTCGCGGCGCAGCGCGAGATTTTCGAGCACCAGCGTGCGACGCTCCAGTGCGCGGCGCACCGTTTCGATCAGACGCTCGGAAGGAAACGGCTTTTCGATGAAGTCGTATGCGCCATCGCGCATCGCCTGCACGGCCATCGAAATATCGCCGTGGCCCGTCACGAGAATGATGGGCACGTCGGGCGCGCGCTCGCGGCATTGCGCGAGCAGATCGAGGCCGCTTGCGCCGGGCAGGCGAATATCGCTGACGATCACGCCGGAAAACTCCGCGTTGATCAGCTTCGCCGCCGATTCCACCGACGCATGCCCGACCACTTCGAACCCTGCGAGTTGCAGGCTTTGCACGCTCGCGCGCCGCACGAGTTCGTCGTCTTCGATGTAGAGGACCTGCAAGCCCTTGTTCATTGTGTTTCCCACGCCTTGAATACGCTTTGAATCACGAGCCCGTCGTGACGGAGCCCGCGATATCAGTTGCCTGCGCCCGCGCGCGGCGCAGCGTCAGCATGAACTCGGCGCCGCCTTGTGCGTTGTTGCGCGCGACGAGCGAGCCGCCACAATCCCGTGCAATCGACGAGCAGATCGCCAGACCCAACCCGAGCCCCTGGCCCATTTCCTTCGTCGTGAAGAACGGCTCGAAGAGATGCGGCAACACGTCGTCGGGAATGCCGGGACCATTGTCGCTCACGATGATCGCGAGCGATTCCTGCGACGTTTGCACGTCGATCGCGATGCGCGGCGCGGGTGTGCCCACCACCGCGTCGAGCGCGTTGCCGAGCAGATTGATCAGCACCTGTTCGAGCCGCAGATCATCGCAATGCGCGACGAGCTTCGGGTCGTCGCTGTCGAGATTGAAGCGAACGGGTGCCGCGCCTTCGTCGATCAACGATACCTCGACCGTCACGCCCTGCAAGCGTTTCTGCAGCAGCGCCAGCACATTGCGCAGCGCGCGCGCCACGCCTGCACGCGCATTGCGAGGCCGCGCACGGCCGACGAACAGCTTCAACTGGTTCGTTATCTTGCCCATGCGCTCGGTGAGCGCGGCGATCGCTTCGAGGTTTTCCTTCGCCGACTCATGATCGCCGCGTTCGAGAAACACACGCGTGTTGTCAGAGAAGCCGCGCAACGCGGCAAGCGGCTGGTTCAACTCGTGCGTGATGCCCGCCGCCATCTGTCCGAGTGCGGCGAGCTTGCTCGCCTGAATCAGTTCGTCGTGCGCGGCGCGCAGTTCCTGCTCGGCGCGCGTACGCTCGCTCACTTCCTTCGTCAGTTGTTCGTTCGCCTGCGACAGATCGGCCGTGCGTTCGGCCACGCGCTGGTTGAGTTCCGCATACGCCTTCTGCAAGAGCGCGCGGCTGCGCATCACTTCGCGCACGCGCGCGCGGCGCATGCGCCAGTAGAACAGCAACAGACACAGCGAGACATAGCCGAAGCCCGTCACGATCGTCGCATAACGCGCGTCGGCGTTGACGGGATCGATGGGCGCCATCGTGATGAGACGCCAATCCGGCTCGCCGAGCGTGCGCTGAGACGCCAGAAAACGCGGCGCCGCATAGTTCCCGCTGCGCCCGCCGCCGATGCGCACGATCTGCCCGCCGCCTTCGAGCGTGCGCACCACCGACATCGGCAGCGGCGCGATCGGCTGGCGCGCGTACTGGCGCGTGTCGAAGATCGACGCGATCACGTCGCTGGTGAGCGGCTTGACCGTGTGGTACTTCCACGCAGGCACCGACGACAGAAAGATCACGCCATGATCGTCCGTGACGATGAGCGGCTCCGACGCATCCGCGCCCTGGAACCATTCGAGATTCAGCTTGACGACCGCGACGCCGACGATCTTGCCGTCGCGGCGCACCGGTTGCGAGATGTAGTAGCCGGGATCCAGCGAAGTCGTGCCGATGCCGAAGAAGCGCCCGACCTTGCCCTTCACCGCCTCGACGAAATACGGCCGGAACAGATACTCCTGGCCGATGAAGCTGTCGGGCTGATTCCAGTTGCTCGCCGCGACGCAGCGGCCCGATGCAGTGACGATGTACGCGACATTCGCACGGGCACGACGATTGAGGTCTTCGAGATATTGATTGGCGCGCGCGACGTTGTCCGCATCCGGTGACGCGAGCGCGTCCTGCACGATGGGATGTTCGCCGAGCAGATAGGGAAGCGACTCGTAGCGTTCGAGCGTGCTCTTGAGGGCGGCAGTGGTGCGGTCCGCACGCACGGCGGCATTGCGCCGCAGCGTATCGATGCCGTGCTGCCACGTGATGGTCCACGTGAGTCCGCAGGCCGCCACGAGCCCGGCGACGAGCGCGAACAGGATCAACAGGCGGCGCGTCACGATGGCGGGAGTCGTTCGATGAGGATCGCCTATTGTGGCATATCGCTCCTCATCGCCGAACGCGTCGAACTCGTCGAGCGCTTCGGCTGCCGCACGCGCTTGTGTCTGCGCGGACGGCGCCTGCGTTACATGCGGCGCCGCGCCGTGTTGCCGCGGCGCCGCTTTCATGGCTCAGACCTCAGCCGCTTCGCTGACCGACACATCGCGGCGCATCTCGCTGCGCAGCTTCGCCCGGTCCAGTTCCTTTTCCCATGCCGACACGACGATCGTCGCCACGCCGTTGCCGACGATGTTCGTCAGCGCGCGGCATTCGCTCATGAAGCGGTCGATACCGAGAATCAGCACCATGCCCGACAGCGGAATGGTCGGCACGACGGCGAGCGTCGCCGCAAGCGTGATGAAGCCTGCACCCGTCACGCCGCTTGCGCCCTTCGACGTCAGCATCGTCACCGCGAGCAGCGTCAACTGCTGGCCCCACGAGAGGTCGGTGTTGGTTGCCTGCGCGATGAAGAGCACGGCCATCGTCATGTAGATGTTCGTGCCATCGAGATTGAACGAGTAACCCGTCGGCACGACGAGGCCCACCACCGAGCGCGAGCAGCCGAGCTTTTCGAGCTTCAGCATCAGTTGCGGCAGTGCGGCTTCCGACGAGCTCGTGCCCAGCACGATCAGCATTTCTTCCTTGATGTACGCGACGAAGCGCAGGATGTTGAAGCCGACCATGCGCGCAATGATGCCGAGCACGACGACCACGAACACGATCGACGTCAGATAGAACGTACCGATCAGCTTGAGCATCGGAACCAGCGAGCCGATGCCGTACTTGCCGATCGTGAACGCCATCGCGCCGAACGCGCCGATCGGCGCCAGCTTCGTGATGATCTTCACGATGCCGAACAGGATGTGCGACAGGCTTTCGATGAAGTTCACCACCGGCTTGCCCTTGTCGCCTGCCGTTGCCAGCACCGCGCCGAACAGCAGCGCGATCAGCAGGATCTGCAGGATTTCACCCTGCGCGAACGCCGACGACAGCGTGTCCGGAATGATGTGCATGAAGAAATCGACGGTCGTCTGGCCGTGCGCCTTCGCGGCGTACGATGCGACAGCCTTGCCGTCGAGCGTGGCCGGGTCGATGTTGAAGCCGACGCCCGGCTTCAGCAGGTGCGTGGCCGCGAGGCCGAGCACGAGTGCGAACGTCGACACGATTTCGAAGTACAGCAGCGCCTTGCCGCCGACGCGCCCGACCTTCTTCATGTCTTCCATGCCCGCGATACCCGTCACCACGGTGCAGAAGATGATCGGGCCGATCACCATCTTGATGAGCTTGATGAACCCGTCGCCGAGCGGCTTCATGTCGGTGGCGAGGGCGGGATAGAAGTGTCCGAGTGCAATGCCGATGATGATCGCGACGATCACCTGCACGTAGAGGACTTTATAGAAAGGTTTCTTCACGATGGTGTTCCTGCAATGGAGTAAGGCTTGGGTGGACCGGAGGCTGGCCACGCATCGCATGGACGAACGAATCGACGTGCGTCGTGCGCGCAGACAGAGCCGCGTACAGACGACGAAATCAGAGGGACCAGAACGGGAACTTGAGCATCGTTGTCTCCATGCGTTGTAGTTGACGGGCCTTTGCGGCCTCGCTTTCTTTTTGCAAGGTCGATGCCAGCGCGCATAACAGACATAGTGCGCTGATTTTTAAGAAAATTCTGACGCGATGATGCGCGCAGACTTCCGGGTTTCCGGAAATCCGGAATCCAGGCGTCCGGAAACCCGAACGCCCTTATCCAGCAAACCAGGGCTAACCCTGAGCGCCTTCTTCGAGCACGAGCAGGTTCTCGTGCGAGAAACCGAGCGCCACTGGCTGACCGCGCTCGGGCAAACGGCGATTCGGATCGTTGAAGACATCGAGCGAAATCACTTCGTCTTTCACGCGGGTGCGGATGCGCACGATCGCGCCGAGAAAGCTCACCTCTTCGACAGTCGCCGTCAGCGTGTTGCGGCCCGCAACGGGCGGTTCCAGCACAATCGCTTCGGGACGCAGCGCGAGCATGCGTTTCTTGCCGGTGTCGTCGGCGGACAGCGACTGCGTGGTGTGCAGTTCCTGGCCGTCGACGGCCATGCGGCCCGTGGCCGGATCGACCACATGCCCGGACAGGATGTTCAGCGTACCGACGAACGACGCAACGAAACGCGTGCGCGGATAGTTGTAGATTTCGAGCGGCGTGCCGACCTGCTCGACCCGGCCTTCGTTCATCACGACGATGCGGTCGGAAATCGACAGCGCTTCTTCCTGATCGTGCGTGACGAAGATCGACGTGATGCCGAGTTCGCGCTGCAGCGCGCGAATGTCCTGCCGCAGCGAAATGCGGATCTTCGCGTCGAGGGCCGACAGCGGCTCGTCGAGCAGCAGCACTTGCGGCTTGCCCGCGAGCGCGCGCGCCAGCGCGACGCGCTGCTGCTGGCCGCCCGACAGTTGCCACGGATACCGCTCGCCCAGATGCGGCAGCTTGATCAGTTGCAGCATCTCATCGACGCGCTGCTTGATCTCGCTTTGCGGACGATGCGCGATCTTCAGCCCGAAGCCGATGTTGTCCGCGACCGTCATGTTCGGAAACAGCGCATACGACTGAAACACCATGCCGACCTTGCGCTGCCGCGTGCGCAGATGCGTGACGTCACGGCCGTCGAGACGGATCGTGCCGCGCGTCGGCGATTCGAAGCCGGCGATCATCCGCAGCACCGTCGTCTTGCCGCAGCCTGACGGCCCAAGAAAGGTAATGAACTCGCCGCGCTCGATCTTCATGTCGAACTGATGCAGCGCCGTGTTCGCGCCAAACGTCTTGTGCAGACTGTCGATTTCAAGAAATGCCATGACGATGCCTCAGTTCAACATCAGGGTTTTTGCGCGGCGAGCGTGCGCGCGGAGCCGAACACCTGTATCAATCCCATCGACGCCCACGTGACCGCGAACGCGATGATCGCGAGCGCCGACGGTTCATACGCGCGGTTCGCGCCGATCAACTGCAGATACGGACCAAAAGCCGGCCGGTCCAGCAGACTCGCGAGCGTGAACTCGCCGATCACGACTGCAAAGGTGAGAAACGCGCCCGACAGAATGCCCGAGCGGATATTCGGAAAGATCACCTTGAACAGAATGGTCGGCCAGTTGGCGCCGAGACATTCGGCCGCTTCCGTCAGCGAGCGGATATCGACGGCGCGCAAGCCGGCATCGACCGCACGGTACATGTAGGGGAGCGACAGCGTCACGTAGCCGAACACCAGCAGCAGATCGGTCGCGCGTTCATTTGCGGTGAGCGGCAGAATCGAACTGCTGTTGTAGATGCGCAGATAACCGAACACGATCACGATGGCAGGCACGACGAGCGGCAGCAGCGTAATGAACTCGACGATGCCGCGCAGCTTCGGCAGACGCAGTTGCACCCAGTACGCCGTCGGCACGACGAGCAGCACGCCGACGACGATCGTCAGCAGCGCCATCAAAATCGAGTAACCGAACGACGCCTGAAAATGCGGATCGCCAAGCACGACCTTGTACGCGTCGAAGCTATACGTGCCGCGCCGCATGCGCAGACTGAACTCGAAGGTCGCGATCAGCGGAATCAAAAAGTACAGGGAACCGACGATCATCGCCGTCCATGCTCCCACGCGCGATTGTTTGTTCATCGACGGCCCCTTTCCACGCGCGAACGCAGCCAGATATAGCCGCCGTTCGACAGCCCCGTCACGAGAATCATGCCGAGCGCGAGCGCATAGCCGAGGTTCTGGTTATGCAGCACGTCGCCGCGAATCTGCGCGTACAGCAGAATCGTCACGATGTTCAGCGAACTGCCCGTCAACGCGTACGCCGTCGCCACCGCGCCGAACGAGTTCGCGAACAGCAGCAGCGTCGCGCCGAGTACGCTCGGCCACAGCACGGGCAGCGCGACATGGCGCCAATACTGGTAAGCCGTGCCGCCGAGGCAATCGCACGCTTCACGCCATTCGCGCTTGAGACCGTCGAGCGCGGGCGTGATGATCAGCACCATCAACGGAATCTGGAAATACAGGTAGGTGATCGTCAGGCCCCAGAAGCTCAGGATGCTGAAGCCCGTCGAATAGAGATTGATGTCCGCGTACTTCTTCAGCAGCACCGTCACGAGACCAACGCGTCCCAACGTGCAGATGAACGCGAACGCGAGCGGCACGCCCGCGAAGTTCGATGCGACACCGGAGAACGTCAGCAGCGTCGGACGAATCCAGCCTGGCAGCTTGCCGTGCACGGCCGCCCACGCGAGCAGCGAGCCGAGCACCGCGCCGCCGATCGCCGATGCCGCGCTCACTTTGAAACTGATCCAGTAGGCGTCCATCGTGCCTTCCTGGAACAGCTCGCGCATGTTGGCGAAGGTGAAGTGGCCTTGGGCGTCCTGGAACGCGCCGACCATCAGGAAGCCCGTCGGCAGAATCAGAAACAACAGCGCGAAGATAAAGAACGGCAGCACGCCGATCCATGTCCAGATGGGCGACGTCCTGCCCGGCCCGTCGACCTTCGGCGCGGGTTGCGGCACAGACGGAACCAGCAGGTCCGCCTGACCGCCCGGCCCGGCTTCCGATGAAGCGCTCATAACTCATCCTCGAACAAACTCAACCGCTTCGTCTCGCCGTGCCATCCGGCGCGCGATGCGGGCCTCGTAACGCACCGTGGCCCGCATCGCCGGATCGCCGGATCGCCGGCCGCCGGATCGCCGGCCGCCGTTTCACACAGCGCTTACTTGACGTTCGCGCCGACCACGGAGTCCCACTGCTTCGTCACGACTTCCTTCGTCGCGTCCTGTTGCTGCAGCGTCGGGAACACGGCGTTCTTGTATGCCGATGCGGGCGGCAGCTTGTCGAGCAGCGCCTGCGGGACCTTCTTCTGCGACACGAGTTCGTTGTAGCGGATCGGGTGGCAATAGCCCGTCAGCCAGCCGATCTGGCCTTCGTCCGAGTACAGGTATTCCAGCCACAGCTTCGCGGCGTTCGGATGCGGCGCGTAAGCGCTGATCGCCTGCACGTAGACGCCCGCGACGACGCCCGTCTTCGGCACGACCACTTGAACCTTCGGGTTGCCCTTCAACGTGTCGCGATCGGCGAGCGCGTTGTAGTCCCAGCGCACGATGATCGGCGTCGTGCCTTGCGCGAGCGATGCGGCCTTGCCGATCACGGGTACGAAGTTGCCGTTCTTGTTCAGATCGGCGAAGTACTTGAGGCCGGCTTGCGCGGCCTTGCTCGCGTCGCCCTTCGCGGCGGAAAGACCAGCGGCATACACGCCCTGGATTGCCTGGTTCGCCGAGCGCGGATCGCCTGCGAGCGACACGGCGTTCTTGTAGTCGGACTTTTGCAGATCAGCCCAGTCGGTCGGGACCTTGTCGATCATGTCGGCGTTCACTTCGAACGACAGCACGCCGTAATAGTCCCCCGTCCAGTAGCCTTCAGGATCCTTGTTCTCGTTCGCAATCGACTTCCACGTCGACACCTTGTACGGCTGCAGCAGACCTTGGGCCTTCGCCGCCGGACCGAACGACAGACCGACGTCGATCACGTCGGGCGCCTGCGGACCCTTGTTGCCCTTGTTCGCCTTGATCGCTTCGACTTCGTCGCCGGAACCGGCATCGGGATTCAGTTCGTTGATCTTGATGCCGTACTTCTTCTGGAAGTCCGCGATCATCGGACCATAGCCGCACCAGTCATGCGGTAGCGCGATCACGGTCAGTTGCCCTTCCTGCTTTGCCGCTGCGACGAGCGCATCGGGCGGCGCTGCAACGGCATTCCCCGCGGCGGCCACGCCGGCCAGCGCCGACGCCGAAATGAAACAACGCAACGTGGTCGGTTTCATAGTTTTCTCATCCTCTGCCGAAAATTGCTACGTTAGGAAAACTGCATGTCGACGTCTTTCGATGTGCGCGTGTGCACCCTTTTGACTAGTTCACGACGTCCGCGCCGATCATATCGAGGCGATCGGTACAAATCATGTCAACGCCCCACTTCGCGAGTTCACGCGCGCGCGCCGGGTCGTTCACCGTGTACGCGAGCATGCGCAAGCCGGCATCGCGGATCGCGCGCACGCTCTGTTGCGTCAGATGCTTGTGGTCGGCATGCAGCGATACGCACCCGAGCTCGCGCACGATAGCGAGCCAGTCGTCGGGCAGCGCTTCGAACAACATGCCACGCGGCAGCGACGGCGCGGCGTCGCGCGCGGCTTTCAATGCTTCGAATGAGAACGACGACAGGAGCGGCTTCTGCGCGCGCCACAGGTCTTTGGCCGCGAGCGCGACAAGACGCCCCGTGATTTCGTCGCGGCCAGGACAGGGCTTGATTTCAATGTTTGCTGCAATCGCTTCACTCGTGCAGCGCGCCGCGACCTGCGAGAGTGTCGGCAGCCGTTCGTCTGCGAAGCGCGGATCGAACCAGGCGCCGGCATCGAGCGATGCCAGCTGATGCCACGTATGCTGCGCGGCCGGGCCGTGGCCGTTGGTCGTACGGTCCAGGTCGTCGTCGTGCAGCAGGAAAATCTGGTCGTCGGAAGACAGCTTCGCGTCGAACTCGATCATCTTGTAGCCGAAGCGCGCGCACATCTCGAAGCCCGCGAGCGTGTTCTCCGGCGCGAGCTTGCCGCCGATGCGATGCGCGACGAGCCGTGGATACGGCCAGTCTGCGATTAATGCCTGATCGATCCCGTTGCCCATCGTGCTTGCCTTCACAAAGATCTGATGGAACTGCGGCCTGCGTGCGCCGTTGTATCTTATTCTGAGGATCGCGAATGGATGCTCTTCCATGCGCGAAGCGACGCAAGCTTGTCAATGCACGACATCACGCTTACCAGGAACATCGTGCAGCGGATATTTCATTTCGTTTTCGAAAATGCGCTGTTCGCGATGTTTCAAATCGGGCGCGAATGTCTCAAAATGCGAAGGCTAAATACAAATACCCAAAGTTGCAAGCTCCCAAAAAAATACAACCGCAATGGACACATGCAACCCGCCTGTCATGCATTTTGACATCGCGTCGACATAATCCGTTGGTAGTGGTTTATACGGAAACGCAGCACGCAAAACGTTAAATACGAACAGGCGAGGACCCTACGCATGTGGCAGGAAGACCGTCATCAACGAATACGCGCGCTGCTCTCGACACTCAAACGCGTGTCCACCGAGCGCATCATGGCGGACCTGGGCGTATCGCGCGAAACCGTGCGGCGCGACCTGCTGGATCTCGAAGCGCTCGGCGAGTTGCGCCGCGTGCATGGCGGCGCGATCAAGCCCGCGGACGAAGCGCCCATCTCCGAACGCGCGCAGACGCACGTAAAGTCGAAGAAAGCCATCGCGAAGGCCGCGACGGGCGTGGTCGCCAGCGGGCAAACGCTTTTCATCGATGCTGGCACGACCACGGCGGCACTCGCCGACGAACTCGCGAAGCTCGCGAACCTGACCATCATTACCAACTCGATCGATGTCGCGATGAAGATGCGTGGCGCGCCGGACAAACGCGACGACTCCACAGCAAACGAAGTGATTCTGCTGGGCGGCTCGATCAGCGACCGCGCGTTGTCCACCACCGGCGAGACGACGATTCTCGATATCCAGCGCTATCGCGCGGATATCGCGCTGCTCTCGCCCGTCGGCGTCGATCCGAAGCATGGCGCCAGCAACTACGACCGCGCGGAAACAGAAGTCGCGCGCGCGATGGTTGCCAACGCGGACAGCGTCGTGATACTCGCGGACTACAGCAAGATCGGCCAGCGCAGCCGCATCGCCTACTGCCTGCCCGAAAAGATCGATTTGCTGATCACCAACCGCAAGGCAACGGAAATCGCGGCGTTCGCGCAACTCAAGCGCAAAGTGGGCAAGGTGATACTCGCCTGATGTCGCGTGTGCGGCGCGTCACATTTGCTGCGTCACGCTCACGGCGGGCACCTCTTCATGCATGCGCTTGCGCAAGCGCGTGTCGTGCAGCGCACCTGCCGCGTCGAGCACCGGGTAAGCCGTCGAACAGAACAGCGAATTGAGCCGCTTCATGTCGCTGATCACGTCGAGATGCAGCGCGCTTGTTTCGACGCTGCGCAACGTCTGTCCCGCGAGCCGGTCCAGATGCTTGTACGAATACGCGCGCTCCAGATCGCGAAAGCGCTCTTTCTCGGCGAGCAGCAACTCCGCACAGCGCAGGTCGTTGTTCAGGAACACTGACATGCCCAGTTGCAGGTTGCCGACCAGCCGCGTATGCAAGTCGTCGAGTTCGCTCAAGCCCTCTTCCGAAAACGCCAGGCGGTGCGCAATCTTCTTCTCCTCGATGTCGGTAACGATGCGCTCGATGATGTCGCCCGCGTGTTCGAGGTTGATCGTCAGCGCGATGATGTCGGTCCAGCGCCGGCTGTCGGCATCGTCGAGCTGCTCGCGTGAAATGCGCGCGAGATAGGCTTTGACTTCGGCATAGAGATGATCGACGTCGTCGTCCATGCGGATCGTATCGCGTGCCTTGGCCAGATCGTTGTGGTGGATCAGATGCGAGACGTTGTCGAGCATCGCCCGCACGATATCGCCGATGCGCAGCACCTCGCGCGCGGCATTCGACAGCGCGAGCGCGGGGGTCGAAAGTGACGCGGCGTCGAGATGCATCGGACGAAGCTGGCCATTCGGGTCCGGCCGCTCGGGCAGCAGGCGGCGGCATGCGCGCGCGACGGCATCGATCAGCGGCATGCACGCGCAGCAGCGCAATGTGTTGTAGATCACATGGAAGCCCACGACGGATTCGCGGGGATTGTTGATCAGGACAGGCAAGCCACGCGCGAGCAGCGATGTGAACGGCAGGATCAACAGCGCGCCCGCGAGCTTGAACGCGAGGCTGCCGAGCGCAAGCCGGCGCGCCGCCGTGTTCTGCGCGACCGTGCCCGCCAGCGCGAGCAGTCCACTGCCGAGATTCGCGCCGATCACCAGACACAGCGCGACCTTCAACGAGATCACACCCGACGACGCGAGCGTCGCCGTCAGCAGCACGGCCGCGAGACTCGAATAGGAAATGATGGCAAAGGTCGCGCCGACCAGCGCGTCGAGCATCGTATCGCCCGTCAGCGCGCCGAACATGACGCGCACGCCGGCGCCGTGCATCATCGGCTGCGCGGTTTCGACGATCAGGTGCAGCGCCAGCAGAATCAGCCCCAGCCCGATCAATGTGCGACCGACCTGTCCGAGGCGGTTCTGCTTGCGAGAGAGAAAGAGCGGCACGCCGAAGACGATCAGAAACGGCGAGAGCCACGACAGATCGAGCGTGAGAATGCGCGCCATTAGCGCCGTGCCGACATCCGCGCCGAGCATGATGGCGAGGCCGCTGGCGAGCGGCAGCATGCCTTGGGCCGCAAACGACGTGACGATCATTGCGGTGGCATTGCTGCTCTGCACGAGACTGGTGACGCCGACACCTGCGGCGAAAGCCTTCGCGCGGCTATTGGTGCTGCGCGCCAGCACGCGGCGCAGATCGGCGCCCCACACGCGCAGAATGCCGGTGCGCACGATATGCGTGCCCCACACCAGCAATGCCACACCCGACAGCAAGTTCAACAGGATCAACATAGGCACGACGCTTCAGGACTTCCGCGATCGCCCGGAATGCCTGCGCCGTTACTGCTGGACGCATGCGTCCGGATCTCATGTTGGCTAGTGTTGCATAGTTTTGCGTTGTTGTAATTTTGTGCGTTTTGTTTTTTTGTGGCCTTTGCAACAAAAGGGGGGGCTGCGGGTGCTGGGGGGTTTTGGTGTTTTAGCTTTTGTGCTGGCATCCGCGTGGTGTCTTTGGTCCGCTAGCGTTGCCCCTGTGCGGGGCGGCACCTACTTTTCTTTGCCGCCGCAAAGAAAAGTAGGCAAAAGAAAGCGGCTCACACCGCCAGCACGTGTTTCTATCCACGGGCCCCCAACGTCCCCACCCTTCACACGGCAGCGCCCTGGTTAATGCTCGTTACCAACGCTTTGAATGTGCGCCTCATCCGCTTCAAATATCCATACTCCCACACGCGGCAGCGAATGGTCTATGCCGCCCAGGTGGCAAACTCTGTGTAGGTTGTCGCGACGTATAACCTGGCGCTTCTACAGGGTGGGGCGCTTGCGCTATCGGTCCGGAGTGAGACGTGTGAGGTACTGCGGCCTACACACAGTTTGCCACCTGGGCGGCAGTGGACTATCTGGCACGGCGTGCTGTAGTGCGGGAGCGTGAAGCGGGTGAGGCGCACTGCAAGGGCCTTGGCAACGGACGTCGGTCAGGTGGTTGCCGTGTGAAGCGTAAGACCGGTTGGGGGCCCTCAGGCAAACACACGGGCTGGCGGTGTGAGCCGCTTTCTTTTGCCTACTTTTCTTTGCGGCGGCAAAGAAAAGTAGGTGCCGCCCCGCACAGGGGCAACGCGTGAAGCACGCTAACAATTCGCGGATGCCAGCGCAAACACAAGCAAACCACCCAACGTCGCAGACAAAAAAAAGCCCGCTTGCGCGGGCATTTCCAGGTCAGACGGCATCTGCCGAAAGACAAAAGACAAAAGACAAACCCAACCCTCACACTACGCCGGCATCATGCGCCTGCACATCCGCGTGATAACTCGACCGCACCATCGCGCCGACAGCCGCATGCGTGAACCCCATCTTGTACGCTTCTTCCTCGTACATCTTGAACGTGTCCGGGTGCACATACGCACGCACGGGCAGATGGTGCTCCGAAGGCTGCAGGTACTGCCCAATCGTCAGCATATCGACGTTGTGCTCGCGCAGATCGCGCATCACCTGGAGAATCTCTTCTTCCGTTTCGCCCAGTCCGACCATCAGACCAGACTTCGTCGCGACATCCGGATGCAGCGCCTTGAAATCCTTCAGCAGCTTCAGCGAATGTGCATAGTCCGAACCCGGGCGCGCTTCCTTGTACAGACGCGGCACCGTTTCGAGGTTGTGGTTCATCACATCGGGCGGAGCCGCATTCAGAATGCCGATCGCACGATCAAGACGGCCACGGAAGTCCGGCGTCAGGATTTCGATGCGCGTTTCCGGCGACAGCTCGCGCGTCTTCGCGATGCACTCGACAAAGTGCGCCGCGCCACCATCGCGCAGATCGTCGCGGTCGACGCTCGTAATCACGACATACTTCAGCTTCAGCGCGGCGATCGTGCGCGCAAGGTTCAGCGGCTCTTCCGGATCGAGCGGGTCGGGCCGGCCGTGGCCGACGTCGCAGAACGGGCAACGGCGTGTGCACTTGTCGCCCATGATCATGAACGTCGCGGTGCCCTTGCCGAAGCATTCGCCGATGTTCGGGCAGCTCGCTTCCTCGCATACCGTATGCAAATTGTGCTCGCGCAGAATCTGCTTGATCTCGTAGAAACGCGAACTGCCCGTCGCCGCCTTCACGCGAATCCAGTCGGGCTTCTTCAGTTTTTCGATCGGAACGATCTTGATCGGAATGCGCGCGGTCTTGGCTTGCGCCTTCTGCTTGGCGGTCGCGTCGTAGGGCGCCGGAGCGGCGGCGTTGACAGGACTCGAGGCTGCGGGATTCGCGGTAACGTCAGTCATTCGTTCGTTCCAGTCAGGCGGTGATGGCACCGGCCTGCGGTAGGCCGACGGCTGCGGGGATGCCGTCGATGTTGGCGATGAGGCTTGCTGCAAGGGTTCGGGCTACGTCGTCCCAGCCGGCTGCGACGCCGAGCGTCGCCATATCGACTGTTTCGAGCCCCGCGTAACCGCACGGGTTGATGGCGAGAAACGGCTGCAGGTCCATTTTCACGTTCAGGCTGACGCCGTGATAACTGCACCCGCTACGGATTTTCAGGCCCAGCGCGGCGATCTTCGCGCCGGCGTGCAATCCGGCGTTCGGCTGCTCAGGCGCGACATAGATGCCCGGCGCGCCCGCCTTGCGTTCACCGGCGAGATTATACGCCGCGAGTGTGTCGATCACGGCCTGCTCGATCCGCGTCACCAGCTCGCGCACCATCAGCTTGCGCCGTCGCAGGTCGAGCAACAGATAGGCGACCACCTGACCGGGACCGTGATACGTGATCTGGCCCCCACGATCGACCTTGACGAGGGGAATGCCGCTGTCGGCGGCGAGCAGATGCGCGGGGTCGCCCGCCTGGCCAAGCGTAAAAACGGGAGGATGTTCGACGAGCCAGATTTCGTCAGACGTTTCCGGTGTGCGCGAATCGGTGAACGCGCGCATCGCGTCGAAGCTTGACTGATAGTCTTCCGAGCCGCGCCAGCGCACGATCACCGGCTGTACAGCGTGGCTTTGCGCCGCGACGTCAGACGGCGCGGCGTCTGGCGGGATGGAAGTCGAAGACTCGGGGACGGGTGAAACCGGCGTGGCACACATGATTCCGGCAGTTTACCGAAATCCTGCGCGCCTCGCCGACCACGAGGGCAATAACTGGGATCAGACCGTGCGCCATCCCGAACGCAGCCACGCGCCAAGACGTTCGCTGACACGCGCCGCCCAGTTGAGCGCCTTTTGTTCCGGCCGCGTCGGCACATGGAACGCGACGCGCGCCTGCTCGCCGCGCTCGACGGACAGCCACAGCCGCTCGCCGCGCCGCAGACGCAGCGTCTTACCGGGTTCGAGCCAGTAATCTTCGACGTCGTCGCTGCGGGTCACCCACACCGCGCCGCCTGAAACAGCCAGGCGCGTGCTGCGCGTAATCTTCATCGGAACGGTTTCACCGGCTACGATTTCAAACGTGATGCTAGAGGAAATTTCTCGCATGATGGCCTCGCCAAAAATCGTTTCATGACTACAATCCTAGACGGGACAAGGGTTTACGCCAAACGATCAATTTTCACCCTTATGTGAGAAAAATTGCGATGGATCTCCGCCAGCTGCCTGCACTGAACGCGATCAAGGCCTTTGAGGCCGCCGCCCGTCACGAGAGCTTTTCGCGTGCCGCCGACGAGCTGTACGTCACGCACGGCGCGGTCAGCCATCAGATTCGCGGCCTCGAAGAAGAGCTGGGTGTGAAGCTCTTCGCTCGCGATGGCAAGCGCGTGCGGCTCACCGATATCGGCCGCCGTTACGCCGTACAGGTGCGCTCAGCGCTGATCTCGCTGGCGGAAGCAACGCGCGAGATTCGCGCCGGCGACCGCGACCGGCGACTGGTCGTGTCGATGCTGTCGTCGTTTGCGGCGCGCTGGGTGACGCCGCGTATCGGACGGTTCATCGAGGCGAATCCGCAGTGGGATCTCGAACTGCTGTCGACCAACGCGCTCACCGATTTCGCCCGCGACGACGTCGATTGCGCGATCCGTTTCGGCTACGGCCCCTATCCGGGGCTGCACGCCGAACTGTTGCTCGAAGAGGTGTTCTTTCCGGCGTGCTCGCCGACCTTCAACGGCGGCAATCTGCCGAAAGTGCCCACCGATCTCGCCAACGTACCGCTGCTGCGCTCCGACGACGAGCTATGGCGCCCATGGTTCGACGCGGCCGGCCTCACGGACTGGCCGGAGCCGAAGCGCGGCGTGCTGTATCAGGATTCGTCGAATCTGCTGCAAGCGGCCAGCGACGGCCAGGGCGTGGCGCTGACGCGCCGTTCGCTCGCGATGCACGAGGTCGCGGCGGGCCGGCTCGTGCGGTTGTTCGATATCGACGGACCGAGCCCGTGGCAGTACTACTTCATCTGCACGCCGCAACTCATGCAGACAGCGCGCGTGAAGGCGTTCCGCGACTGGGTGTTCGACGAAGTCGGGCGGTTCAAGCAGCTATTCGAAAGCGCATGTAGCGAGAGCGCGAAGCGCTCGACGCCTCCAGGCCCCGGCGATGCAGAAGGCGCACTAGCACGTACAGCTTCAATTGCGCCGCCTTGACGCAATTTGACAACTCCCTCCGGCTGGCAACGATAGGATTGCCGGCCGATGTTCCGCGGACCGACGGAATGAAGGGAGACAACAACGATGCCCGTCTATTGCACTTTCACGCTCGACAATCGCGAAACGTCAATGCTGGACTGTTTGGGCTTCGGCGCGGTCCCGGCATATTCAGGCCACGGCAAGGGCCGCGACAATCCGAACGATGTTGCCGACGTTGGAGTCGGCCCGATCCCACCCGGGACTTACTACATCATTGACAGACAATCGGGGGGCGACTCGGATGGTTTGCGACACGTTCGGGCCCTGGTTTGGTACAACCGACCGTCACGCGTGGTTCATGCTGTGGAACGCCAATGGCGGCGACATAACCAACATCAACGGTATAAAGCGCGGCCACTTCCGCCTGCATCCTGACGGACCGATGCACGAGAGCGACGGATGCATCACCGTGCTGCATCGTGCCGACTTCGACCGGCTCCAACGCTACATCAGGGCATATGAGCCCGACATGCCCGTGCCTGGCATTCGTATGAAAGCGTACGGCAAGGTGGAGGTTAGATGAAACGCGCCGCGTTCATTGGCTGGAGCGCAGCGTCGGTCGCCGTGTGGCTCGTTGTCGCCTTCGCGATAACCCGCTTCACCTACGCACACACGTATTTCGAAATACCGATGTGGTTTCGCGAGGCCATTACCTCGCTTTGGCTTCGGTTCGAGCCGGACTACAACCCGGATGCGCTCGACATGGAAAATGCCGCCGCACTCGTCCTGTTCATCGCGGCGCATCTGGTTTCTGCGCTCGTCGTCATGCCACTCGGCATGTTCGGGTGGCGGCGGATACGTAGATCGTTTCGCTAGCGCGCCACCACCCGCCCACCGTCACACCCGTTACAGCACGACCTTCACCATCGGATGCCCGGTCAGCGCCCGGTAGATATCATCCAGATGCTCGCGATTCAGCGCGCGCACCGTCACCGTCAGGCCGGTGTAGTTGCCGCCGCTCGACGGCCGCACTTCGATACGTTCCGCGTCAAAACCGCCGTCGAACTGGCGAATCACCTCGACGATCGTGGTCTGGAACTCGGGGTGCGACTTGCCCATCACCTTGATGGGGAAGTCACACGGAAAATGTATCAACGATTCTTTCTCGGCATTCATGCTCGACTCCTTTACTCACCGCACGCAATCAACCTATATGACTGCGCGCGGCGAAAAAGCAAGCCGCAGGTTTTCTACCTGTTACCGGCTTACTTCTTCTTGTTGAACATCAGCATCATCGAATCCCACACGCGGCCGACGATGCCCGCCTGCGGCACCGCCTGCAGCGCGACGAGCGGCACCTGCGCGAGCGTCTTGCCGTCGGCGACGAACTTCACCGTGCCGACCTGCTGACCTTCGGTGAGCGGCGCGATCAGCGGATCGGCGTGCTCGACCTGCGGCTTGACCTTGTCGGCCATACCCTTCGGCAGCGTGATGTACTGGTCCGTCTTCACGCCGAGTTTCACGGTATCTTGCGAGCCCTTGTAGACGCGCGGCGTCTCGACCACCTGATTGGCCTTGTACAGGCGCACCGCGTCGTACGCGGAATAGCCGTAGTTCAGCATCTTCAGGCTGTCCTGCACGCGGTCGTGCTCTTTCTGTTCGCCCATCATCACCGTCACCAGACGGCGCGATGCATCAGGCACGCCCGGCAGCGGACGCTTCGCGCTCGCGATAAGGCAGTAGCCTGCCGCTTGCGTATGGCCCGTCTTCAGGCCGTCGACGGTCGGGTCGATCCACAGCAGACGGTTGCGGTTCGGCTGCTTGATCTTGTTATACGTGAATTCCTTGACCGAGAAGATGTTGTAGTAGTCAGGGTAGTCGCGGATCAGGCGCGCCGACAGGATGGCGAGGTCGCCCGCCGTCGTGTAGTGCTGCGCATCGGGCATGCCGTTCACATCGGCGAAGTGCGTGTTCTTCATGCCGAGCTTTTGCGCTTCCGCGTTCATCATGTTGACGAACTGCGCCTCGCTGCCGCCGACCAGCTCAGCCAGCGCGATAGCAGCGTCGTTGCCCGACTGGATGATCATCCCGTAGACGAGATCGTGCACCGTGACGGGCTTGTTCGCTTCGATGAACATGCGCGATTCGTCGTTCTTCACGCGGCGCACGGCCTCGCTCGGATTGATCGACTGGTCCATCGTGATCTTCTTCGTCTGCAGCGCCTCGAACGTGAGGTAAGCCGTCATCAGCTTGGTCAGCGACGCCGGCTCGACACGCTCATCCGGATTGCCCGATGCGAGCACCTGATTGCTGGTTGCATCGACGAGCACCCACGAGCGCGCGTTCACGCCCGGCGGCGGCACCTGCGCGAACGCCGTGCCAGCGACGAGCGCGGCGGGCAGCGCGAGACCCAGCGCGAGCTTGCTGGCGACGGATTGCGGAACGAAAGAAGCAAGGCTGGAAAGGCTGAAAGAGCCGGGATTCGAAAAGCGCATAGGATCGATTCGGGCAGAAATGGGCTGGTGCGCAGGATGCGCAGTTCGGATGTTTCGCGTGATGCCGGACTGGCAGTCGCCGCCGCACGCCAGTGTCACAAGCGCGGTACGGCGTGGTTTTGACTGCTCGTCAGACTGTCTGTCACGCGGTCGGTTCGCGCAGCGCGCCTCGCATCTCGCGCCGAATCCGCTGCCATGAACTCACGAGCGAGGCGATTCGATCCACCAGACGGGCAATGCTGCGCCCAAAAAAGAGCGCTCATTATACGCGCCGCCGCCTGACAATTTGCCGTACGTCATGGAGTTTTCCCGCATTTTTCGCGGGTTTTTACCACATCAGCAACACGCGGCCACTGATGTTTTTTGCGATGCGCGGGCATCGTGAAATCAACGCCACGCGTCGACGATGATGCGCTTGAGGATATGCAGCTTGCGATGCAGGAAATGCTCGGCGCCCGGAATCACCACGACGGGCAGTTCCTGCGGCTGCGCCCAGTCGAAAACCGACTGGATCGGCACGGTATCGTCGGTTTCGCCGTGAATCACGAGCGTGTTTTCCGGCACGGGCGCGACCTCCCAGCGGCTCGCCGCCGTACCGACGAACACCATCCGCTCAATCGCCTGCCCTTCTTCACGCAGCCGCGCGGCGACATGCGACAGCACGAACGTGCCGAACGAAAAGCCCGCGAGGACCAGCGGCAGATCGGCGTGGCCGGGCTGCGCGCGCATGTGGTCGAGCACCGCGCGCAGGTCGTCGCGTTCGCCGACGCCGTTGTCGTGCGTGCCTTGCGTTTCGCCAACGCCGCGAAAATTCGAGCGATACGTGATGTAGTTCAGCTGCACCAGCGTGCGCGCGAGCGTCTGCGCAACCTTGTTGTCCATCGTGCCGCCAAACAGCGGATGCGGGTGTGCAACGAGCGCGATACCGCGCGGCGCAGCGCCGCCGTCGCGGCTGGCGTCGGGGGCATCGACGGCGACTTCGATCTTGCCCACCGGGCCGTCGATCAGATATTTCTTCGTGTGTACGTTCATCTTGTGTGGACGAGTGACGCGGTTGAAACGCTACGGATCAGCGGTCGATCAGAAGGCGCTCGACGATCTTGCCGTTCGCGAGATGCGAATCGACGATCTCATCGATATCGCTCTTGTCGACATACGTGTACCAGACGCCTTCCGGATACACGACGACAGTCGGTCCTTCCTCGCAGCGGTCCAGACACCCCGACTTGTTGATGCGCACCTGGCCGGGACCGGCGAGGCCGAGCTGTTTCACGCGTTTCTTCGCGTATTCCTGCATTTCCTGCGCGCCGCAATTCGCGCAGCTCGGACGCGTTGCGCCCGGTTCGCGCTGATTCAGACAGAAAAAGACGTGATACTTGAAGAAAGAATCCATGGTGGCCGACGTATGAGGTGCGTGGACGAAGCCCTTCGCATGCATCGCGCGGCTCGCCGTAAGCGGGGATAAGAGGTTCCGTCGATTATAACGACGGGGCTCGAACATCGCAGATCGCTGCTGGCGTCGTGCTATCGGCATCGACCCGGCATGCATGCCGATCACGCACGCGACCCGCGCCGCTTCGACAGCAATGCGCGTTCCGCCGACAACCCGACCCACACGAGCGCCGCATACGGCCACATCCACGCGAGCCAGCGCGCAAGGCCGTTGAAATGCAGATAGCGGCCTTGCCGCCAGTCGGCGAGCACGACGTCGAAATACGGATTCACGGGCAGCAGATTGACGAACACCAGCGAAACCACCAGCGCGATCGCCGCGAGCGCGACGCGCGAACTGCGCGGCAGCTTCAATGTGAGCAGCATCGCGATGAAACCGCCAGCGAGACCGATCAGCGCGCCCGGCGTCGCCCAGTTGAACGCGAGGCCCGATTGCGATTGCAGAAACGTCGCACCCGCCTTGACGGCGAGCATCGCGACGACGAATGCGATCAGCAGACGCACGCGCGGCGCGCGCTCGCGCATCGGCAGCGACGCGAGCGCGCCTGCCGCCAGCAGATTGAGCGCGGTGATGATGGCTTCCCATGCATCGTCGGGCATCCATGCGGCGACGAGCGCGGGCCACGCCGGCACGTGCCACGCGGCGGGCGCCCAGGCAAGCAGCGCATCCTGCATCGTCGCATCCGAGCGCAGCCACAGTTCGCGCGGCCATGAGCCCAGGCCGAGCAGCAGCGGCGCCGGATACATCGTCGCGAACGGCCACAAGGCCGCCAGCCCGATTACGGCCGTGCTATCGCGCTCGAACCACAGGAAGCGCATCCGCCGCAGCATGCCGCGATCGAGCAGCGCGCCCGTCAACGGCGACATCAGCGTCGCGCCGAGCAGCGCGCCCAGCGCGTTCGCGGCGAGATCGAGATTCGACGCGACGCGCGTCGGCAGATAGGTCTGCACGGCTTCCATCAAGCCCGACAGCAGCGTGCCGAGCCCGAACGCGAACGCCACGGCAATTGCGCCGCGCCAGCGCGGATAGACGGCGAGCACGACCAGCGCGCCGAACGGCATGTAGCCGAGCACGTTCGTGACGACATCGAAGGCCGTCAGGTACTGCGGGAAAGGATCGAACAGATAGTCGAGCGGGCCGATACCGAGCGAGCGCCAGCCATAGAACGGATACCACGACCCGTAGACGATCAGCGCCGCGTACAGCACCAGCGCCTGCCTCGCAAACGCCGACGGTCGCCGCTGCCACGGCTTGTCAGCCATCCGGCGCTCCCTGGACCGCGCGACAACGCGTCATTGCTGGGCGACGAGCGCCTGCACCCCGAGCCAGGCGGAAATCTGCGCGACGAGATCGTCGGTGGCGGCGGCGAGCGCACGCGCGCCGCCTGCGGCATCGGCGGAACTGGCGGGCGCGCGGGCCATGAAGGTGCGCTGTCCGACCACCTTGCCGTCGACGAACAGCGTCGTGCGCGCGGTCACGGAGCCGTGGCTCTCGGACTGGCCGTCAAAGTCCTGCTCGAACTCGTCGAGGTCGACTTTGAGCACCGGCGCGCGCACGCCGTCGCCGCCCGTGAGCACCGTGCCGCGCGACGACAGCGCATTGCGCAGGCGCTGCGTGACCAGTTGCGCGGGCGGCATCGTCCAGTGGCTGTTCGCGTACGAGGCTGTCTGCTGCGAGTCCGAATACGTCATGCGATAGATGAGCTTGTCGGAATCCAGCGTGCCCGGCGCCGTGACCTCGAGCACCTTGATGGCCGGCATCGTGCCCGTGCTGCCCGGCAGCGGGGCCGGGCCGAGGTCGTAGCGGATATCGGAGAGCGCGGCGGGATTGCCCGCGCAGCCGGCCAGCGCGCCGAGCGCGAGCAGCAGCGCAGCGAGCGCGGCGCGCGAGGTGAAGAGACGGTTGATCGAGCGTGACATGCTGTGTTTCCTTTGAAATTCATTTGGCCGTGTGGCCTGCCGGCCACACGAAGCCGGGCTCGCCGGGTCCGGGCGCGGCGCGCGGCGCGCCGAACAGCACGCTGTTGGGCGCTTCGTCGAACGTGTTCGCGGCGCGGTCGACGGAGCGCACAGCCGAACGTACGTCTTCCGCCAGCGAATTCACGCGCGGCAGCGTGTCGTAGCCGACCCGCGCCGAGATGTCCTGCAGCGTCGCGTTCATCGCGGTCAGCGCGTCGCCCGCCTGCTGCGCGGCCGTGCCGACCTTGTTCAGCGTGCCTTCCAGCGGACCGTCCGGACGGTTGAGGCTCGTGATCATCCGGTTCGTCGACGCAAGCGTCTGATCCAGCTGATTGAGCGTGCCCGGCAGCTTGCCGACGGCGGGACCCATCTGCGCGGTGAGCGTGGTGACGCCATCCGCGGCGTGCTGCAGGCTCGCCGCCGTTGCCATCAGCTGGTCGCGCATTTCCGGCGACAGCAGCAGGTCGACATCGCGCACGGTCTTTTCGATCTGCCGCAGCAGCACGTCGCCGCGCGCCTGCAACTGGTCGAACAGACCCGGACGCATCGGCAACTGGGCGACGTCCTTGGCCGACGACACGAGCGGCGCGAGATCCTTCCCCGAATCGTCGAGCTGGATGAACGCGAGGCCCGTGACGCCCTGCAGCCCGAGCGTGCCGAACGTCGAATGAGTGATCGGCGCGTTCTTGTCGACCAGAATGCGGATCAGGATCTGCCCCGGATGCGCACGGTCGAACTTGATCGATTGCACCTTGCCGACGTCGAGGCCGCGATATCGTACCGCAGCATCCGGGTACAAACCTGTGACATTGGTCCGCGCAATCAGATCGAAAGGTATGCGCACCGACCTGTCGACATTGAACAGGAACGCCGCCGCAGCGATCGCGACCACCATCACGACGGTGAAGAGCCCGGCCCAGAAGGCGTGTGATTTGTTTTCCATTGTCAGGTTCCTTCGGCGTTCATGGCGCGGTACGCAGCGGAATCGCTTCCGACGCGGGCTCCAGCGCTTCGGGCGGCAGCTTCGCGCGCCGCTCCGGCGACAATCCCTGCAACGCGAGCCGCCCGCGCAGTCCGAGAAAATACTCGCGGATGAACGGATGATCGAAGCCCGCCACCTGCTCGACGGGCGCCGCGACGATGACCTTGCGATCCGCGATCACCGCGACGCGCGTCGACAGCGCGACCATCGTGTCGAGATCGTGCGTCACCATCACCACGGTCAGGCCGAGCGCGCGATGCAACGCGCTGATCAGTTCGACGAACTCGTCGGAGGCCTGCGGATCGAGGCCGGCCGTCGGTTCGTCGAGGAACAGCAGTTCCGGCTCGAGCGCGATCGCGCGCGCGATACCCACGCGCTTGACCATCCCGCCCGACAGCGCCGCCGGCATCTTCGATGCGTGCTTGCACGGCAGGCCGACCATTTCGAGCTTCAGCATCACGATGTCGCGCAGCAGATCTTCGGGCACCTTGCCGAGTTCGCGCAGCGGCTGCGCGATGTTGTCGAACACCGACAGCGACGAAAACAGCGCACCCTGCTGGAACAGCATGCCCGAGCGCACGCGCATCAGCCGGGCTTCGTCCTTGTCGAGCTCCGACATGTCCTCGCCGAACACCTTGATGCTGCCCGACGTCGGCCTCTCCAGTCCGAGAATCTGGCGCATCAGCGTGGTCTTGCCCGACCCCGAGCCGCCGACGATCGACACGATCTCGCCGCGCCGCACGTCGAAATCCAGATGCTGGTGGACGATGTTGCGTCCATAGCGTTTGGTGAGATTGCGCACCTCGATCACGGTTTCGGCGATCTCCGGCAGCGGCTGATCCCGTACGGCGGTAGTGAGCGGCGCAATCATGAGAGCCCCACGTTCTGGAAGAGAATCGCGAACACAGCGTCGGCAAGGATGACGACCGTGATCGACGTGACGACCGAGGTCGTCGTGCCCTCGCCGAGGCTCTGCGAATTGGCCTTGATGCGAAAGCCGAAGTGACAGCCGACGATCGCGATCAGCATGCCGAACACCGTGCCCTTGCCCAGCCCGATCCACAGGTTGGCGACGGGCACGACAGTCGGCAAGGCACGCGCGAAGTACGACATGTCGATTTGCAACACGAGCTTCGCGGCGAGCGCACCGCCGAGCAGCGAGACGATGTTGGTCCACATCACGAGCAGCGGCATCGCAAGCGACAGCGCGATCACTCGCGGCAGGATCAGGCGCAGCCCGTGTGGAATGCCCATCACGCGCATCGCGTCGAGCTCTTCCGTCACACGCATCACGCCGATCTGTGCGGTGATCGCCGAACCGGAGCGCCCCGCGACGAGAATCGCCGACAGCACGGGCCCGAGCTCACGCAGCACCGACATCCCCAGAATATTGACGATGAACTGGTTCGCGCCGAACAGCCTCAATTGCTGCGCGGACAGATAGCTCAGCACGATGCCGATCAGAAACGCGACGAGCGCCGTGATCGGCAGCGCCTGCGTGCCCGCGCTGTAGACGTTTGCCGAAATCTCCTTCCACGGCGCGAGCTTCGGATTACGCGCGATCGCCAGCAGATCGATGATCACGCGGCCGAACATCGCGATACCGCCATACAGATGCTCGAAGAGCGCGAAGATGCCGAGGCCGAGATTCGTGAACGGATCGAAGCGATGCACGGGTTCGGGGTTCTCGCGCGCGGTGTCGAGCAGCGCAATGCGGTCGAAGATGTCGCGCTGCGTATCGTTGAGCGCGACGAGATCGACGGGAAGCTTGTAACCCCACACGCGCCATAGCGCCTGGCCGCCCACGTGATCCATCCGCTCAACCCGCGACAGATCCCATTGCGCGACGTGCGCGCGGCTGTCGATCAGTTCACGCAACCGCGGCAACGCCTTTCCGTGCAGCCGGTCGCGCGCGAGCGCGAGCGCCGTCCACTGCCCGGACAGGCGGACGATCTTGCCCTGGCTGCCTGCCGCCACTTCGAGGCCGGGAGGAGTGTCGTAGTTCAAGGATCGCTGGATGTGGTTATCGGATTAACGGGCATTGTAACGAAGCGTTCGAGATTGGGCCCTGGTGGGATGCCCGTCCACGCGGTGCTGTACACATTGCGTGTACAGGTGCGCACAAAGCGCGGCCAACGCATCTATCGATCACGATGACAGGCGCAGTGGCTAAAATACCCTTCATGAATACTCCACACTCCCCCAGCCCTTCGGGCGACTGGCGAATCGACCGGCAGCGCGCCGTGGCCCTGTTCGGCCCGGCGGCCAATGACTGGCCAATCGAAATCGTCGAAGAGACCGGCTCGACCAACGCCGACCTGATGGCCCGTGTGAAGGCGCTACCGCGCGAAGCCGGCGCGCTCGCGCGGCCAATCGTGCGCGTCGCCTATCTTCAGACGGCAGGACGCGGCCGGCGCGGCCGCCCCTGGTATGCGGAACCCGGCAATGCGCTGCTGTTCTCGGTTGCCTGCGTGCTGCCCAGGCCGCTCGAAGGACTCGCGGGACTGAGCCTCGCGGTCGGCGTCGCGCTGGTCGACGGTCTGCGCTCGCTGCCCGTGTCCGGTCCCGGCCAGATCGCGCTGAAATGGCCGAACGACGTGCTGCTCGAAGGCGACAAGCTCGCCGGCATCCTGATCGAAACGGCATGGAGCACGCCGGACGCGAGCGCTGTCGTGATCGGCATCGGCACCAACGTCAAGGGCGCCGAGGAACTCGCCGCGAAAGTGGGCGCGCTCAATGCCGACGTGCCCGCGCAGGCGCGCGGCGCAGCGCCGACGGCCCTGTCGCGCGCGCTGCCGAACGCGAATCTCACCGATACCCTAGCCGCCGAGCTGAACGCGCTCGAACCCGCGTTGCAGCGCTTCGGCGCGGAAGGCTTCGCGCCGTTCCGTCAACGCTGGAACGGCTGCCATGCGTATGCGGGACGCGACGTCGTGCTGTTCGAGCAAGGCGTCGAAATCGCGCGCGGCGTGGCAGCGGGCGTCGACGATCTCGGGCAGTTGCTGCTCGACACACCGACCGGCCAGCAAGCCATCGCGACGGGAGACGTGTCGCTGCGTCTCGCGGACGACGAAAGCGGCGCTGCATGAGCGCGCCGTATCTGCTGATCGATGCGGGAAATAGCCGCGTCAAATGGGCGCTGGTTCGTGCCGATGGTACACAGACGCACTCAGGCGCGTTTTCACACGGTGGCCAACTGGTGAAGGGCACTGGTGATCCATTGCAGTCTCGGCATGAGCCGGAGTGGTCGACGTTGCCCGCGCCCAGCTCGGCATGGTTATCGAATGTCGCTGGGGAAGCGGCGGCGCGCCGTATCGACGCGTTCATCGACCGGCGCTGGCCCGGCCTCGCGCGCACGACGATCCGCTCCGCCGCGCAGCAGTGCGGCGTCACGAATGCGTACACGACGCCGACGCAGCTTGGGAGCGACCGCTGGGCGGGCATGATCGGCGCACGCGCCACCTTCCCGGGCGAGCCGCTCCTGATCGCGACATTCGGCACGGCGACGACGCTCGAAGCATTGAATGCCGACGGCGTGTTCGTCGGCGGATTGATCGCACCGGGCTGGTCGCTGATGATGCGCTCGCTCGGCGAGCACACCGCGCAACTGCCGACGCTGGACGCCAATGCCGCGCGCGACCTGCTCGACGGCGACTCCACCGGCACGAGCCAAAGCACGCCGCTCGCGCGCACAGCGTGGTTCGCGACGGATACACCGCGTTCGTTGTCGTCGGGATGCGCGCTGGCGCAGATCGGGCTGATCGAGCGGATGTGGCGCGATCTGCAGGACGAATGGAAAGTGTCCGTGCGGCTCGTCGTGAGCGGCGGCGCCGCGGGCGAGCTGGTGCAGGCGCTCCGCGTGCCGTACACGCGACACGACTCGCTCGTGCTGGCGGGACTCGCGCTGATCGCCGCGCAATCGGCCAATCCGCCGACGGACGCTCACCCGGCCTGAACGCCGGGTCACTGAACAAGCAAGCTGGAGAATTTCAACGATGCTGCGCTGGCTACTCGCCCTGCTCTTTCTCGCCAACATCCTCGCGTTCGTCACGATGCGCGGGCTGTTCGGCCCGTCGCCGGCCGCCGGACCGCGCGAGCCGAATCACCTGAACCGGCAGGTCCGTCCGGAGCAACTGCGCGTGCAGCCGATGTCGTCGGCCGATGCAGCGGATCTGGCCGTGGTCGGCGGACCGGCGCCCGTTGCGCCGATCGCGGCTTCGGCACTGCCGCAGTAACGCTCGTTCTTTCCATGACACGGGCCACACGCCCGCGCCGCGTTGCGTTCAGCCTTGAGCGCGCACCCTCTTCAACAGCGCTGTCGTCGAGCGGTCGTGTTCGAACGGAATCGCCAGCGCCTTGCCGCCCCAGCCGCGCACGAGCGCGGATTCCGGCAACTTGTCCATGTCGTAGTCGCCGCCCTTCACGAGCACGTCCGGGCGCAGCGCATCGATCAGCGCAACGGGTGTCTGCTCCCCAAAGCACACCACCCAGTCGACACTCTCCAGCGCCGCCAGCAGCGCCATCCGGTCGGCTTCGTTGTTGATCGGCCGGTCGTCGCCCTTGCCGAGCATGCGCACCGACGCGTCGCTATTCACGCCGACGATCAGCGTCGCGCCGAGTGCCTTCGCGTCCGCGAGATACGTGACGTGCCCGCGATGCAGGATATCGAAGACACCGTTCGTGAACACCACGGGGCCGGTCAGCGACGGGCGAAGTTGAGCGAGGGCGTCGCGTGTCGTGAGCTTGCGTTCGAAGGTAGCGGCCATGAGAGCAATCGTTGAGCGGGTTTGAGAGGCGAGACGTGGGTTCGATGATAGAAGACCCACGCTCGCGACAAGGCAAAAAGAAACGGCCCGGCGGGTTCTCACCTGCCGGGCCGTTGATGTCTGTACGACGCGCCGGCCGGTTGATCCGGCTGGCGTGCGGCCCTTATCAGGCCAGTTGCTGTTGCGCAGTCTGCTGGTCAGCCTGCAGACGCGTCACGACTTCCTTGCGGTAGCGGTTCAGTTCCTGAGCCGTGGTGAACGAGCGCTCGAACAGAATGGACAGGTTGTGCAGAATGCGCTCGACGACCTTCTTTTCCCAGCCGTCGTCGAAACGGATCTGCTCGTCGAGCCAGCGCTCGAGCCATTCGGGATCGGGCAGGCGCGATTGAATGGTATCGCGCGGGAACAGCGACTGGTTCACGTGCAGGTTGGTCGGGTGCAGCGGCTTTTCCGTGCGGCGCGCGGAGGCCATCAGCACACCGATCTTTGCAAACGCGGCGCGCGCACCGTCGCCGAAGTTCGTCAGCGCTTTCTTCATGTAGCGCAGGTAGGCGCCGCCATGACGCGCTTCGTCGCGCGAAATAGTTTCATAGATGTGCTTGATGACGGGCTCGGTGTGCCATTCTGCCGCACGGCGATACCAGTGATTCAGGCGGATTTCGCCGCAGAAGTGCAGCATCAGCGTTTCGAGCGGCGGCGCCGGATCGAATTCGAAGCGCACCGCGTGCAGCTCTTCTTCCGTCGGGCACATCTCCGGCTTGAAGCGGCGCAGATATTCCATCAGCACCAGCGAGTGCTTCTGCTCTTCGAAAAACCACACGCTCATGAATGCCGAGAAGTCGCTGTCATGGTGGTTATCGCGCAGGAACATTTCCGTGGCGGGCAGCGCCGACCATTCGGTAATCGCGTTCATCTTGATGGTCGCCGCCTGCTCGTCGGTGAGCAGCGACGCGTCGAATTTGTCCCAGGGAATGTCCTTCTCCATATCCCATCGAACGGACTCGAGCGATTTATAAAGTTCCGGATAAAGCATGGTGTTCATGATCCCACCCCTGTTCTGCGCAAGGCGACGTCTGTTATCTGTTGCTACATTTGCGGCCGACGAACGGGAACTTTCGGAAACTTTCTCCGTCGTCAGCGCAGCATTCAATTTTACGCGGTAATCGGTTGCCAAGATGCAAGTGTTTGGCAAAAGAACTACTGCGGCTCGTGATACGTACGCGATTTTCATGCCTCGCGTGCGCGGCCAACCGTGGGTGAGGGAAAACCTTTGCCTGGGGTCGTGCCAGCCTGCCGCCGAACGACGGCATTTGGGTCCGCAGCGGACGAACCGGCACGCATGGCACCGGATAAAACGGCGAATCGGGCGATCTTCGCACGCGTCCGCGGGCCAGAAAAAGCTTACACAATAATAGCATGCGGCCCCGACACGCCCCCTTTTCGGACGGTCGAAACCCGCTTTGGCATTGACGTAAAACAACGCGGGCGTTCGTTGACCGCACGGTGTCAAAGGAATGTGCTAGCGGAGAGATGAGCCGCCGCGGACCGGAAGCGCGCTGGCCGTTGCAGCCGCGCGCGCTTCTTTCAATGCCGGTCAGATATTCATTCGGACGTCGACGAGGTCTTCTTTGCGGACGATGCGCCCGTCCGCTTCGTGCTGGCCGGGCGCTTTGCGGCGGGAGGCGGCGAGTCACCGGACTTTGACTGCGTAGCGCCTTCGTCGGGTTCGGGTGCGTCGTCGGGTTCGAGGTCGCTCGGTTCGATGCCCGCGCCCGCTTCCGACGCGCCCGTCGCCGTCGTGGCCGGCGGCTGCGCCATCGCGAACTGCGCGATCTGGTTGAACTGCGCCTGCAGCAGATTCCACCAGCCAGATGCATCGAACGCGGGCGACGCCGCCGACTCATCTGCTTCGCTCGCTTCCGGCGCGCGCGCCGCAGGCTGCGGCTCGTGTCTTGGCGGCGCTTCAGGCGCAGGCTGCGTCATCGATTGCTGCGCGAACGCGCCGAACGCGCGCAGCGTCGCCAGCGTCGCGCGCTGCACTTCGAGCGCCTGGATCGCCGACTGCAGCATGTTCAGATTCAGCTTGAGCCATTGCTCGACGGCGCGCATGTCGGTGATGCGCTTGTCGAGTTCCTCGACGTTCGTGAGCGGCGCCATCATGTCGGACATCATCGACAGCGATGGCACGAAACCCTGCGTCGAACCCGGAGTCGTTCCGGGAAATGCCGCGCCGAACGGCGTGAGGCGCATCATGCCCCACATGCGATCGAGCATTTCTGCGGGCGGAAAGCCTGGAAATCCGGGGAAAGGTGGCGTCGCGCCGGGGTTATCGGTCATTGCAGAGCTCCTGTGTTCGGTTCTAGGCCTGTGGCGCCTGTTGTCGTTCGCTTGTGGCTCGCTTATCGTCGTTCGATCAGGCGTTCGAAGCGACGTTCGACACTTGCGGCTCGATCATACCGCGTGAATTTTTCGCAGTGAGCCGGGTTCGCGGATACGGTCATCGTGCGCCTGTCGCCGTGACGGTTTTGCGTCTGGTACCGCAAGGCGCGTTCCGCTAGAACGGCTCCTTGCCCGGGAAATCCGGCGCGCGCCGCTCGCGCAGCGACGCCACGCCTTCGCGCACGTCAGGGCCCGCGAAACCCATGAATTCGAGCGCAAGCGACGTATCGAAGGTCGGCCCCGCCGAGCGCAGCCAGTTGTTCAACGCATACTTGGTCCAGCGGATCGCCGTCTGCGAACCCTGCGCGAGCTTGCGCGCGACTTCGAAGGTTTTCGGCAGCAGATCGTTGTCGTCGACGGCCAGCGAGACCAGACCGATGCGCTCCGCCTCTTCGCCGCTCACCGGCTCGCACAACATCAGGTAGTACTTCGCCTTCGCCATCCCGCACAGCAGCGGCCACACGATCGCCGCGTGGTCGCCCGCCGCGACGCCCAGACGCGTATGACCGTCGATGATGCGCGCCGACTTCGTCGCAATCGAAATATCCGCGAGCAGTCCCGCGACGAGCCCCGCGCCCACAGCCGGGCCGTGCATCGCCGAGACGATCGGCTTGCTGCAGTTGATCACGTTGTAGACGAGATCGCGCGCCTCACGCCATACGCGCGTGCGCACGTCGAAGTCGTTCGCCATCTCTTCGACGAGGCCGAGATCGCCGCCCGCCGAAAAGCCCTTGCCCTCGCCGCGAATCACCACGACGCGCGTCTCCGGGTCGCGGTCGACATCGCGCCAGATGTCGGCCAGTTCGCGATGCATGTTGGCATCGGCGGTGGCGAGCGCGCTGCGGTTCGTGCCCTCGCCGCTCATCACGATTTCGAGGATGCCGTGCGCATGACGCCGCACGCGCAGCGACCTGTAGTGCGCGTAAAACGCGGGTTCGACCGTTTGCAATTCCGATTCGTGAGACATGGCAGACATCCGTAAGAGCGACGCGTCGGCGTCGATACCCACATCATGCGCGTAACGCAGCCGACGCTGCGCCACGCTCACTACCGCCGCCTAACGCGGCTGATACACCCACTTGCCGTTGCTGATCTCGACCATCACCCGCGCGCGCTGATCGAGGCCGAGGTGGTCGGTCGCGCTCATGTTGACGACGCCGTTGGTATCGGCGAGTCCCTTCGTTGCTTCGAGTGCGTCACGCAGCGCGCGGCGAAACTCGACCGTGCCGGGTGCCGCCGTTTTCAGCGCAACGGGAATCGCGTTGTTCAGCAGCATGCTTGCGTCCCACGCATACGAGCCGAATGCCGACACGCTGCCCGGTCCACGCAGTTTCTCGAAGCGCGCGATGTAATCGAGCGCGAGACGCTTCGAAGCATAGTCGGTGGGCAGTTGCGCGGCGACCAGCACCGGGCTCGCAGGCAGGAACGTGCCGTTGCAGTCGGTGCCGCACACGCGCAGGAAGTCGTTATTGCCCACACCATGGTTGTGATAGATCTTGCCCTTGTAGCCGCGCCCGATCAGCGTCTTCGGCGGCAACGCGGCAGGCGTGCCCGCTGCGCCCACGACGACGGCATCCGGATTCGCCGCCATGATCTTCAGGATCTGGCCCGTGACGCTCGGATCGGTGCGATTGAAACGTTCGTTGGCCACGACGTTGATCTTGTGGATCTGCGCGAACTTCGCGACTTCCGCGTAAAACGTTTCGCCGAGCGCATCCGCCTGGCCGATGTAGGCGATGGTCTTCACGCCGTGCTGGCTCGCGTGCTCGGTGATCGCGGAGGCCATCATCGCGTCCGTTTGCGGCGTCTTGAACATCCAGTGCCGTTTCGCATCGACGGGTTCGATGATCTTCGCCGAAGACGCCAAAGAAATCGCCGGCGTTTCACCGTCGGCGACCACGTCGATCATCGCCAGCGAGTTCGGCGTGATCGACGAGCCGATGATTGCGTCGACGTGATTTTCGGAGATGAGTTTTTTGGTGTCCTGCACGGCTTGCGTCGTATCGGACGCATCGTCGAGCACGATGTATTCGACTTTCTGCCCGGCGATCTCTTTAGGGAAGAGCGTCGCCGTATCGCGCGCGGGAATGCCCAGCGATGCAGCCGGCCCCGTCAGCGACAGCACGAGGCCGATCTTCACCTGCGCGAGCGCGAGTCCGGGTAAGAGAGAAAGCGTGGCGGCGAGCGTCGTGCGTCGCCTGAAAGTGCGCTGAAGAGCGCCGTTGTGCAAAGCTGAAAATGCAAACGTCCCGTATCGCGGCATGCGTTGTCTCCTTTGGTTTTTGTGCGTTCTGCGATGCTGCGTATTGCATGTTGCTGTCCGGCATGTTGCTGTCCGCGCGCGTCGTCGTTCACGCGGTCCAGCGTGCGAGACCCGATGGCCTCGCGCGAGCGTCAGTGTAGCGGCGCACGCGGCGCTGTCGGCATCGGGCGAAACCCTTTCGGCTCGCCCGGCGCCTCACACCGCTTGCACGATCAAAGGCCGCCTTCGAGCGGCGCGACGGCCTGATCGATCGAACCGAAGATCGACTTCCCCGCTTCGTCGAACATTTCGATCTTCACGGTATCGCCGAACTTCATGAACTCCGTCTGTGCGCTGCCGTTCTCGATCGTTTCGAGGCAGCGTTTCTCCGCGATACAGCAATAGCCGCGTTTCGCGTCCTTGTTCGACACCGTGCCCGAACCGACGATGGCACCCGCGCGCAGGTTGCGCGTCTTCGCGGCATGCGCGATCAGCTGGCCGAAGTGGAACACCATGTCGGTGCCTGCGTCCGGCTGGCCGACCTTCTTGCCGTTCCAATGCACGATCATCGGACGATGCACGCGGCCTTCGCGCCATGCGTCGCCGAGTTCGTCGAGCGTAACGGCAACGGGCGCGAACGACGTCGCCGGCTTGCTCTGAAAAAAGCCGAAGCCCTTCGCGAGTTCAGCGGGAATCAGGTTGCGCAGCGACACGTCGTTGACGAGCGTGACGAGGCGAATGCTCTTCAACGCCTGTTCGGGCTTCACACCCATCGGCACGTCGCCCGTGATGACGGCGACTTCCGCCTCGAAGTCGATGCCAAACGATTCGGACGCGCACACGATGTCGTCCTTCGGTCCGATGAAGTCGTCGCTGCCGCCCTGGTACATCAATGGATCGGTCCAGAACTCGGGCGGCATTTCCGCGCCGCGCGCGCGGCGCACCAGTTCGACGTGGTTCACGTACGCCGAGCCGTCGGCCCACTGGAACGCGCGCGGCAGCGGCGCCATGCATTCCTTCGCATCGAATGAAAACGTGTTGCGCGCGCGGCCCTGATTCAGCTCGTCGTACAGATCGCGCAGTTGCGGCGCGTAAAAGATCCAGTCGTCGAGGACGCGCTGCATCGTCGGCGCAATGGCGTCGGCGACGGCGGCCGTATGCAGGTCACGGGAAACGACGATCAGTTGACCGTCGCGCGTGCCGTCCTTCAGCGAGGCAAGTTTCATGGCGGAAAAGGCATGTGGATGACGATAAGAGGAATCTATTCTACGATGGTGAATCGGCGCGGCCCAAACGGACGCTTCAAGCACGTGATGGGCATTGCCACGTTCGCGCCGTTTTAACGTTCACCGTTCAACCACTGCCTATGCCTCCGACCGCCCGTTCCAGTTCGATCCGCAAGGATGCCGACGCCGCCGAAACGCTCGATCCCGCCGACGACGATGCCGCTGACCAGCACGACAGCGAGCACGACGGTGGCGAGGAGAAACTGCGCTCGGGCATCCAGTCGATCGAAGTCGGGTTCCGTCTGCTCGACGTGCTCACGCACGAGCCGCGCGCGATGATGCTGCGTGATCTCGCGCAGCGCGCGGGCATGAGCCCGGCGAAGGCGCACCGTTATCTGGTGAGTTTTCAACGTCTGGGCGTCGTCGCGCAGGACCCGTTGACGGGCCGCTACGAGCTTGGCGGCTTCGCGTTGCAGCTAGGCCTGGCGCGGCTCGCGCGCGTCGACGGCGTGAAGCTCGCGCGCATCGCGCTGGCCGAATTGCGTGACCGGCTCGATCTGACGGTCGGCATCGCCGTGTGGGGTAATCAGGGGCCGACTGTCGTGCACTGGATGGAATCGAGCTATCCCGCGAAGGCGTCGCTGAAGCTCGGCGACGTGATGCCGATGCTGAGTTCGGCGACGGGTCTGCTGTTCGCCGCATATCTGCCGCGCAGCAAGACGGCCGCGATGATCGCGCGCGAACTGGCCGATACACAGCGTTGGGCGGCAGCCAACAGTCCGCGCACGCCGGACGATGTCGAACGCGTGCTCGAGGACGTGCGCGCGCATGGCTCGGCGCGCGTCGAAGGCATGTTGCTGCCGACCATTCACGCGTTCTGCACACCTGTGTTCGATTCGACCGGCGATCTCGCGCTTGGATTGATCGCGCTGGGTCACGAGGGCGCGTTCGATATCGCGTGGGGCGGCGAAGTCGACACGGCGCTGCGCGATTGCGCGCAGAAGCTGTCGTATGAACTCGGGTATAGTCCGACGCCTCGATGAGCGTGAGGAACGCGTGACGGCGGTGCGCGGTCGAATCGTGTTCAAACGCTCATAGGCTTGCGCCCCGCCTTCAGGATATTGCCTCCTCCGATGTCGTCTCCAGCCGCTCTCCGTTCCGTCACGCCGGCTCGCCTTGCTGCCGCACAGCGCCGCTCGTCGCGCTTGCGTTGGGCGGGTGTGCTGGTGACTGTCGTCGGCGCGCACTTCATCGCAGCGCAGTGGTTCGAGCGGCATCACGACACCTTCAAACCGGTGTCGCCTGAGCACGTTCCCGTGCAGGTCGCGCTGCTCAAGCCGGAGCGCATCGAAACACAGGCAGCCGGTTCGCCGCCGCCCGCGAAGGCGACGCCTGCGGCGCCGAAACGCGTCGCGCGAGCGCCGCGCGAACATGTGTTGACGGCCACGCAACCTGGGCGGAAGCCGCTTCAAACAGCAGCCGCAACTGAACCGGCGAGCGCGCCTGCGGATGCTTCGGCTGCCGCTTCAGCGCCAGGCGTTGCGTCGTCCGCAACGGGAACGACCGATTCCAACGCCAATGCTGTCGGTCAAGGCAACGCGCCACATGCTGCGCCAGGCGTGAAATTCTCCGTGCCACCCTCAGGCGACCTGCAATACGACACGTTCTACAACGGCGTACGCAATCAGCCGGGCACGATCCACTGGTCGAGCGATGGCCGCTCGTACGACATGATCGTGTCGGTGCCGCTGCCGTTCGTCGGCACGTTCAGTTATTCGAGCCACGGGCATGTCGATCCATTCGGCCTCGCGCCTGATCAGTACATCGAAAAACGCGGCCGGCGCGGCGAGGACATCACCACCTTCCATCGCGACACGAAACAGATCGGCTTCTCGCGTACGCCAAATACGCTGCCGCTGCAGGACGGCGCACAAGACCGTTTCAGCATGGTGATGCAACTCGCCAGTCTGGTGCGCGGCGACCCTGACGCGTATCAGCCAGGCGTCACGCGCCAGTTCTTCGTGACCGACAACGACAGCGGCGAAATCTGGCCGATCGAGACGATAGGCGACGAAGCGGTGCGCACCGATCAGGGCATCATCGATGCGCGCCATTTCATGCGCCTGCCGCGCCGCGAAGGCGACCGCCGTCGCATCGACGTGTGGCTCGCGCCATCGCTCGGTTGGCTGCCTGCGCGTCTGGTGCAAACCGAGCCGAACGGCACGCAGATAGAACTCGTATGGCGCGGCAAGATCGCGCCACCGGATGCAAACGGCAAGCATGCCGCTTCGTCCGACGACACGCCACCCGCCCCTTCCCAACCTTCCGTCACCGATCCAGGCGCAGGGCCGGAAAAGCCCTGACGCGAACAGGTCCTTCGCAATGGAGGACACTCTGAAACCGGGGCGACACACACTGCACATCCGAAACTTCCACGGCTCGCATGAATCGCACGAATAAGCGCGCTGGTGCGCGCCGGCGGTTCATGCGAAACCGATGAACTCGAATCGGGTGAACTGCCGTATCCGTTCGTTATTTCATTGCGACATCACTTATGGAGTCCGCATGCAAATCAATGTGAATGGCATCGATACGCGCTACGTCCTGAGCAACGAGGGCGGTGGTCCATGGCTCACGTTCATTCATCAGCTTGGCGGCGATCTGTCGATCTGGGATCAGCTCGCCGGCTATTTTCGGGACGACTACACGGTTTTGCGCTACGACGTGCGCGGTCACGGTCAAACGGGCGTATCAGACGGGCCATTTCGTGTTGCAGATTTGTCGCAGGATCTACACATGTTGCTAGATGCGCTTGGCGTTGAGAAAACGCATATTGTTGGAATGTCGATGGGCGGGATGATTGCGCAACAGTTCGCGCTGGATAACCCGGCACGCATCGAAACATTGACGCTCGCCGACACGCACGCCGCCACGCCTTCGGACGGTCATGCCGTATGGGAGCAGCGCGCGGCGAAGGCGCGTAACGAAGGCGTCGCGGCGCTGGCCGAGGCAACGATGGAACGCTGGCTCACGGCGGGTTTTCGCAACGCGCATCCGGAGGTGGTCGAACCGATTCGGGAGGTATTCGAGAACACTTCGTCTGAAGGTTACGCGCAAGCGTGCATTGCGCTGCGCGATTTCGATGTGCGCAGTAGACTGAGCGAGATTGATCTTCCTACTCTCACTGTGGCTGGACGCCACGACGCAGGCACGCCACCTGCTGCTACACATGAAATTGCGAATGCCATCCGGAACGCGCAGTTCGAGTTGCTGGACGCAGCTCACCTCGCACCGATCGAACAGTCGCAACGTTTCACCGCTTTGCTGGAATCGTTTTTGCAAAAACGGGTCTAACCGATAGGTCCGGAGAATTCAAAGCGTCAGGCCGGACCCACCCCTTGAATTCCAAACCAAGGGCTCCATCTACGGTGCAACACTGGCCCGGAGCCATCGGAAATAAGGAGTGTCGCCATGCAAATGATCTACAACAGCCCCAACTATTGTGTCGTCGAGTTCCCGCCGCAAGACGGCCATCTCTCGATGCTATCCGGCGGGTATGAGATCGTCGACAAGAATACGCAGCGCGAGATTTACATCGACGGTGCGATGGCAGCCAGTTTTCGCGAACACGTGCAGAAACTGATCGAAGACGAACCGACGCTCGACGAAGTTGATGAGTTTCTCGGTCAATTCGACAGCCTGATGAACCAGCCGGTCGTTCTTCACTGATCGACAGGCGCCATCCTCCAGGCGACACGTCCCATCGACCCCGCCCGGCCTCGCGCCGGGCGGGGTTTTTCGTTTTTATGCGGCCGGCTGGCGCTTTATGCGGATATCGCGGCGCGAAACGCCGGGGCGCTCCGTTTCGCTAGCTGCGCCGGAAGTAGCGCTTCGCGCCAGGCTGCCGCCAACCGCCGCGCGCCGCCCAGGTCCGCCGCGGGCGGCAGGTCCGCGACCATGCGGCTACAATATTGAGTTTCCCGAAAAAGCCGGTCCGCCCGGCACGAGCCCGATCAGACCATGAACCAGCCCGTCACGTCAGCCCCGTCAGCCGTCAGCCCGCGCACCGCCTATACGCGCGGCGCGGCCCTGCCCGCGTTGCTCGAATCGCGCATCCTGATTCTGGACGGCGCCATGGGCACGATGATCCAGCGCTACAAGCTCGACGAAGCCGCCTATCGCGGCGAGCGCTTCAAGGATTACGCGCGCGACATCAAGGGCAACAACGAACTGCTGTCGATCACGCAGCCGCAGATCATCAGCGAGATTCACGAACAGTATCTGGCGGCGGGCGCGGACATCATCGAGACGAACACGTTCGGCGCGACGACCGTCGCGCAGGCCGACTACGGCATGGAAGAGCTTGCCGTCGAAATGAACCGCGAGTCGGCGAAGCTCGCGCGCGCCGCCTGCGTCAAGTACTCGACGCCCGACAAGCCGCGCTTCGTCGCCGGCGCGATCGGACCGACGCCGAAGACGGCGAGCATTTCGCCCGACGTCAACGATCCGGGCGCGCGCAACGTCACGTTCGACGAACTGCGCACGGCGTACTACGAGCAGGCGAAAGCGCTGCTGGAAGGCGGCGCGGACCTGTTCCTCGTCGAAACGATCTTCGACACGCTGAATGCGAAAGCGGCACTGTTCGCGCTCGACGAACTGTTCGAAGACACGGGCGAGCGTTTGCCGATCATGATCTCGGGCACGGTGACGGACGCCTCGGGCCGCATTCTGTCGGGACAGACGGTCGAGGCCTTCTGGAATTCGCTGCGCCACGCCAAGCCGCTGACGTTCGGCCTGAACTGCGCGTTGGGCGCGGCGTTGATGCGCCCGTACATCGCGGAACTGGCGAAGCTGTGCGACACCTATGTGTCGTGCTATCCGAACGCCGGTCTGCCGAACCCGATGAGCGATACGGGCTTCGACGAACTGCCTGCCGACACTTCCGGCCTGCTGAAGGAATTTGCGCAAGCGGGTCTCGTGAACATCGCGGGCGGCTGCTGCGGCACGACGCCCGAGCATATCGCCGCGATCGCGAAGGCGCTGAACGACGTGAAGCCGCGCAAGTGGCCGAGCCAGTATCGCGACGCCGCCTGAACTATTCAACGCACGCCTGACAGCACGCGCACCCCGAAGCATTGACGCACTGACGAAACACGCACACCAACCATGACCGATCACACGATGCGCCTTTCCGGCCTCGAGCCGTTCAACGTCACTTCGGGGACGCTCTTCATCAACGTTGGCGAACGCACCAACGTAACGGGCTCGAAGGCATTCGCGCGGATGATCCTGAACGGCCAGTTCGACGAAGCGCTGGCCGTCGCGCGCCAGCAGGTCGAAAACGGCGCCCAGGTCATCGACGTCAACATGGACGAAGCGATGCTCGATTCGAAAGCGGCGATGGTGCGCTTCATGAATCTGATCGCGTCGGAGCCGGACATCGCGCGCGTGCCGATCATGATCGACTCGTCGAAGTGGGAGGTGATCGAAGCGGGCCTGAAATGCGTGCAAGGCAAGGCGATCGTCAACTCGATCTCGCTGAAGGAAGGCGAAGAGAGCTTCCGCCATCACGCGAACCTGATTCGCCGGTATGGCGCGGCGGCCGTCGTGATGGCGTTCGACGAGCAAGGCCAGGCCGACACGTTCAAGCGCAAGACAGAAATCTGCAAGCGCTCGTACGACATCCTCGTCAATGAAATCGGCTTCCCGCCCGAAGACATCGTCTTCGATCCGAACATCTTCGCAATCGCGACGGGTATCGAAGAGCACAACAACTACGCCGTCGACTTCATCGAAGCGACGCGCTGGATCAAGCAGAACCTGCCGTACGCAAAGGTGAGCGGCGGCGTGTCGAACGTGTCGTTCTCGTTCCGCGGCAATGACCCGGTGCGCGAGGCGATCCATACCGTGTTCCTCTACCACGCGATTCAGGCGGGCATGGACATGGGCATCGTCAACGCGGGCCAGCTCGGCGTGTACGCGGACCTCGACGCCGATCTGCGCGAGCGAGTCGAAGACGTCGTGCTGAACCGCCGCGACGACGCCACCGACCGTCTGCTCGAAAGCGCCGACAAGTTCAAGACGGGCGCAGCGAAGAAAGAAGAGAACCTCGAATGGCGCAATCAGCCTGTCGAGAAGCGTCTCGCGCATGCGCTCGTGCACGGCATCACGAACTTCATCGTCGAAGATACGGAAGAAGCGCGCGCAAAAATCATGGACGGCGGCGGCCGCCCGATCAGCGTGATCGAAGGGCCGCTGATGGACGGCATGAACGTCGTCGGCGATCTGTTCGGCCAGGGCAAGATGTTCCTGCCGCAAGTCGTGAAGTCGGCGCGCGTGATGAAGCAGGCTGTCGCTCACCTGATTCCGTTCATCGAAGAAGAGAAGCGCCAGCTTGCCGAAGCGGGCGGCGACGTGCGCGCCAAGGGCAAGATCGTCATCGCGACCGTCAAAGGCGACGTGCACGATATCGGCAAGAACATCGTCTCCGTGGTGCTTCAGTGCAATAACTTCGAAGTGGTCAACATGGGCGTGATGGTTCCATGCAACGAGATTCTCGCGAAGGCGAAGGTCGAAGGCGCGGACATCATCGGGCTGTCGGGTCTGATCACGCCGTCGCTCGAAGAGATGGCCTACGTCGCGTCCGAAATGCAGCGCGACGACTACTTCCGCGTCAAGAAGATTCCGCTGCTGATCGGCGGCGCGACGACTTCGCGCGTGCACACGGCCGTGAAGATCGCGCCGCACTACGAAGGCCCCGTCGTGTACGTGCCGGATGCGTCGCGCTCGGTGTCGGTCGCGTCGAACCTGTTGTCCGACGAAGGCGCGACGAAGTATCTCGACGAACTGAAGTCCGACTACGACCGCATCCGCGATCAGCACGCGAACAAGAAGGCGCTGCCGCTCGTCACGCTCGCCGAAGCTCGCGCGAACAAAACGAAGATCGACTGGAGCGGCTATCAGCCGGTGAAGCCGAAGTTCATCGGCCGGCGCGTGTTCAAGAACTTCGATCTGAACGAGCTCGCGAACTATATCGACTGGGGCCCGTTCTTCCAGACGTGGGATCTCGCCGGTCCGTATCCCGCGATCCTGAACGACGAAATCGTCGGCGAATCGGCGCGGCGCGTGTTCTCGGACGCGAAGTCGATGCTCGCGCGCCTGATCCAGGGCCGCTGGCTGACGGCGAACGGCGTGATTGCGCTGCTGCCCGCCAACACCGTCAATGACGACGACATCGAAATCTACACGGACGATTCGCGCAGCGAAGTCGCGCTGACGTGGCGCAACATTCGCCAGCAAAGCGTGCGGCCCGTGGTGGACGGCGTGATGCGCCCGAACCGGTCGCTGGCCGACTTCATCGCGCCTAAGGATTCGGGCGTCGCCGATTACATCGGCATGTTCGCGGTCACGGCGGGACTCGGCGTCGACACGAAGGAAAAGCAGTTCGAACAGGATCACGACGACTACAGCGCGATCATGCTGAAGGCGCTCGCCGACCGCTTCGCGGAAGCGTTCGCCGAAGCGATGCACGCGCGCGTGCGCCGCGACCTGTGGGGCTACGCGAACAACGAAACCCTGTCGAACGACGAACTGATCGGCGAGAAGTATCGCGGCATCCGTCCGGCGCCCGGCTATCCGGCATGCCCGGATCACCTCGTCAAGCGCGACATGTTCGACGTCCTGCAAGCGGGCGAGATCGGCATGAGCGTCACCGAATCGCTGGCGATGCTGCCCGCGGCAAGCGTCTCCGGCTTCTACCTCGCACATCCCGACAGCACGTATTTCTCGGTCGGCAAGATCGGCCAGGATCAGCTGGAGGACTACGCGCAGCGCATGTCGCTGTCGAAGGCGGATGCCGAACGGGCGCTCGCGCCGTTGCTGTAAGACACGGACGGCGGCCGGCAGGACTATATCGCTGGCCGTAGGCTGAATATTTTCAGTTGAAAGCACAGCGAATATTTTCGGCTTTGTAGACTGAGCGGGCATTACTTGCCGACCCGCCAGACGCGACCGTAAAAACGCGTCGGCTCAACGACTTGCAACCGTCAACGGAGAAAAATCGTATGAAGAAGCTGACGCTGATGTTGACCGCGTTATCGCTTGCCGCCATTGCACCCGTCACCGAGGCCCAGCCTCAGGCGCCGGGCGGATCGAGCGCGGTGAGTTCGTACTCCCCGCCCACCGTCAAACACGTGAAAAAGCCGAAAAAGAAAAAGACCAAGAACGGCGCATCCGCTCCCGCGACCGCGCCGCAAGGCGCGAGCCAGTAAGGCTCGCGGCGCGGCAAACAAAAAAGCCCGTCAGACGACGGGCTTTTTTGCTTCTGGGCTCACAGGCCGGGCCTGACCGGACGCGATGTGCGCTCCGCGTCGCCACGAAAGCGACGGCCAATCACACCCGGCAGAGGCGCCGGAACGGCCGCCGCTCGACGCACGCTGCGCACGCTTGCGCCTCGCTTCACAGGCCCCAGACGATATCCGTATTTTCCTTCTGCGCCGCGCGCAGCATGTCGAGGAACGGATATGCCCGTTGCGCGAGACCAATCGGAATCTCGTGGTGCTCGTGGCCTTCTTCCCCTTCGTGGAAGTGGCCTTCATGCTCAGCGCGTTCCTGCTTGTCCGTGACGATGGCCGCTTCAAGCTTCGAGATCGCCACGCCCAGTTCGTCGTGATTGATCACACCGCGTTCGCCGAGCCGCTTGCCGATGATGCCCAGCAAATATTGGGCGAGATTCTCCAGCATCACTACATCGGGTGCGGAGCGGCATTTGAAAGTAATCAGCATGATGACGGTTCCCTTTTCGTTATGTTGGCTTCTCGCGCGGCCAGCCGCAGGACACTCGCGACATCGCAACAACCAGCCGCACGGGTTCCGTTGACACGCCCGCCTGTCAGTCGACGGCAGGCTGGCGGGCCACGGCCCTTGCTGGGCATCTCATTGGACATATTAGCACCTGCTAAAATCCGACATTGACGGAAAAAGCTCGCTGCCGTGCGGCCGGGCACGCTGCGCTGCGTCGCGGCTGCGCGTGCTGCAGACTGTCGCCACGGCCCGTGCCACGAAACGTTGGCTGCCTTGCCGCGCCGCCGCAGCCTCACGCGGGCGTCGCGCATCGGGCGCTCAAGCGTTTTCCACGCCGTCGACGGTCTTGCATCACGCCGTTCGCGGCGCTGCCCCGTTTCATCGGACTGCCTCACTGGACTCGCAACAAGCATGCTGCCTGCACACAAACACACTCTCGAAACCCTGTTGACCGACGTGGTCAAGCAGGTCGCCCAGGCGACGCAAGGTGAATCCGAAGCCGCGTTCATCGCGCCCACCATCACGCTCGAACGCCCGAAGGTCGCCGCGCACGGCGACGTCGCGTGCAACGTCGCGATGCAACTCGCCAAGCCGCTGCGCGCCAATCCGCGCCAGCTCGCCCAGCAGATCGTCGATGCACTCCCCGCGCATCCGCTCGCCAAGGGCCTCGTCGATAGCGCCGAAGTGGCCGGCCCCGGCTTCATCAACCTGCGTCTGTCGGCGGCTTCCAAGCAGGCCGTGATCGCCGCCGTGTTCGAGCAACGAGAAACCTTTGGCCGCTCGCAGCGCGACGCCGGCAAGCGCGTGCTGGTCGAGTTCGTCTCGGCCAATCCGACCGGTCCCCTGCACGTCGGCCACGGCCGCCAGGCCGCGCTCGGCGATGCGACGTCGAACGTGCTCGCGTCGCAAGGCTACGACGTGCACCGCGAGTTCTACTACAACGACGCAGGCGTGCAGATCGGCAATCTCGCCATCTCGACGCAGGCGCGCGCCCGTGGCCTGAAGCCGGGCGACGCAGGCTGGCCCGAAGCCGCGTACAACGGCGAATACATCGCCGATATCGCGCGCGACTATCTGAACGGCGAGACCGTGTCGGCCAGCGACGGCGAACCCGTCAAGGGCGCGGGCAACGTCGAAGACCTCGAAGCGATCCGCCGCTTCGCGGTCGCCTATCTGCGTCATGAGCAGGATATGGACCTGCAGGCGTTCGGCGTGAAGTTCGACCAGTACTACCTCGAATCGTCGCTGTACTCGGAAGGCCGCGTCGAGAAGACGGTGAGCGAGCTGATCGCAGCCGGCAAGACCTACGAGCAGGAAGGTGCACTGTGGCTGCGCACCACCGACGACGGCGACGACAAGGACCGCGTGATGCGCAAGTCCGACGGCACGTACACGTACTTCGTGCCCGACGTCGCGTATCACGAGACGAAGTGGGAACGTGGCTTCACGAAGGTCATCAACATCCAGGGCTCGGACCACCACGGCACGATCGCCCGCGTGCGCGCCGGGCTGCAGGGTCTTGGCATCGGCATTCCGAAGGGCTATCCCGACTACGTGCTGCACAAGATGGTCACCGTGATGCGCGACGGCCAGGAAGTGAAGATCTCGAAGCGCGCGGGCAGCTATGTGACGGTGCGGGATCTGATCGAATGGTCGGGCGGCGCGGTGCCGGGCCAGGAAGCCTCGCCCGATCTGCTCGACGAAGAGACGATCCGCCGCGGCCGCGACGCCGTGCGCTTTTTCCTGATCTCGCGCAAGGCCGACACGGAGTTCGTGTTCGACGTCGATCTCGCGCTCAAGCAGAACGACGAGAACCCGGTGTACTACGTGCAGTACGCGCACGCGCGCATCTGCTCGGTGATCAACGAATGGAAGTCGCGCTACGGCGCCGACGAAGCCGTGCTGCCGTCGGTCGATCTGTCGCCGCTCGACAGCGAGCGCGCGATGGCGCTGCTGCAGAAGCTCGCCGAATTCCCCGACATGCTCACGCACGCCGCCGACGAACTCGCGCCGCATGCCGTCGCGTTCTATCTGCGCGACCTCGCAGGCGAATTTCACTCGTTCTACAATGCCGAACGCGTGCTCGTCGACGACGAAGCGCCGCGCAACGCGCGCATCGCGCTGCTCGCGGCGACGCGCCAGGTGCTGGCCAACGGCCTCGCTGTGATCGGTGTGTCGGCACCCGCAAAAATGTAATCTCCGCGCGGTTCAATTGAACTTAATTGGGACGATACAAAGATGACCGTCGCTATAATCGACGGTCATTCCAGATTTCCTTTTGCAGGTGAATTAGACGATGGCAAAACCACGCCGCACTACAAAGCAGTCGAAACAAACCGGGGGCACTTTTCTCGGTATCGTGCTGGGCCTGATCGTCGGCCTGGCCATCGCGGTGGTGGTGGCGCTCTACATCACGCGCGCACCGACGCCGTTCGTCGCGAAGGTCGCGCCGCCCGCTGCATCCGATAGCGGCGCAAGCCAGCCGCAATACGACCCGAACCGTCCGCTGCAAGGCAAGACGCCTGGCCAGCCGGTGCCGCAAGCTGCGCAACCCGCGCCGCCCAATACGGCGCCGGGCCAGACCACGAACCAGACGCAGACGTCGGGCATGCTCGAAGAGCCGCAGATCGTCGAAGTGCCGCCGTCGAACAACGGCGTCGCCGTCGCACCGAAGCCGGCGCAGGACAACGGCGCCGCCACCGCGTTGATTCCGCCGAAGAAGGCGCCGAACCCGACCAGCGCGCCCACCACGACGGCCAACAACGCGCCGACGCAGCCGCCCAAGGCCGGCTCGACGCCGACCGCCAACGGCACGCCGCCCGCCGCCAACGACGCAAACACCGGCTATCTGCTGCAAGTGGGCGCCTACAAGACGTCCGCCGACGCCGAACAGCAGCGCGCGCGCCTCGCGTTCCAGGGTTTCGAATCGAAGGTCACCCAGCGCGATGCGGGCGGTGTGACGTACTATCGCGTGCGTATCGGCCCGTTCTCGAAGTTCGAGGACATGAACACCACGCGTCAGCGTCTTTCGGATGCGGGCGTCGATACGGCCGTCATCCGCTTCACCAAGCAGTGATTCACATTCGGTAATGCATTTCTCACGGGCCGCCGCTGAACCTCGAGCGCGCGGCACGAGTCTCATGTGCGGCAGCTTGCCGTCGAATCCGTAGCGGTCGCGGCGCGCAACAGGCCGGCCACCGTTACTTCCCCTGATTGGGTTCACAAGACATGAAAAAACTGCTCAGCATTCTGTTCCTCTCGATCGGTCTCGTCGTGAGCGCGGCACAAGCGGCGCCCGCTGCGCCCGTCGCAGGCAAGGACTACACCGTTCTGTCCACGCCGCAGCCCGTCGAAGCACCTGCCGGCAAGATCGAAGTCATCGAGTTCATGTGGTACGGCTGCCCGCACTGCAACGAGTTCGACCCGTATCTCGAAGCGTGGGTCAAGAAGCAGGGTCCGGACGTCGTGTTCAAGCGCGTGCCCGTTGCGTTCCGCGACGACTTCATCCCGCACTCGAAGCTCTATCACGCCGTCGACGCGCTCGGCTTGGCCAACCAGCTCACGCCGGACATCTTCCACGAAATCCACGTCAACAAGAACTACCTGCTGACGCCGGAAGATCAAGCCAAGTTCCTGAAGACGAAGGGCGTCGATCCGAAGAAGTTCATGGACGCGTACAACTCGTTCTCGACGCAGAGCGCGATCCAGCGCGACAAGAAGCTGATCGAAGACTTCAAGATTGACGGCGTGCCGACGCTCGCTGTGCAGGGCAAGTACGAAACGGGTCCGGCGCAGACCAACAGCCTGCCGGGCACGATCCAGGTGCTCGACTATCTGGTCGCGCAGGTTCGCGCCAAGAAGATGTAATTCAGCCCGCACGCGCCGCATGAGTTCACCCCTGAAGGTTTTCATCACCGGCGCGTCCAGCGGTATAGGTGAAGCGCTCGCCGCCGACTATGCGCGGCGCGGCGCGATTCTCGGCCTCGTCGCCCGTCGCGGCGACGCGCTCGCCGCCTTCCAGCAGTCCCATCCCCAGAACACGATCTCCGTGTATTCCGTCGACGTACGGGATGCGGAGGCGCTCGCGCAGGCTGCGCAGCAATTCATCGCGGAGCATGGCTGCCCCGACATCGTGATCGCGAACGCGGGTATCAGCCGCGGCGCCGTGACAGGCCACGGCGATCTGCAAACGTTCCGCGACGTGATGGACATCAACTACTTCGGCATGGTCGCGACCTTCGAGCCGTTCGCCCAGGCGATGGTCGACGCGCGCAAGGGCGCCCTCGTCGGCATTGCGAGCGTCGCCGGCGTGCGCGGCCTGCCGGGTTCGGGCGCGTATAGCGCGTCGAAATCGGCGGCGGCGAAGTATCTGGAAGCGCTGCGCGTCGAGATGCGGCCGTTCGGCGTGTCGGTCGTGACGATCGCGCCTGGCTACATCCGTACGGCGATGACGGCGCACAATCCGTACTCGATGCCCTTCCTGATGGACGCGGACCGCTTCGCCGCCAAGGTCGCCGAGGCGATCGCGCGCAAGAAGCGCTTCGCGACCTTCCCGTGGCAAATGCGCGTCGTGTCGATGTTGCTGCACGTCGCACCGCGCTGGCTCTACGACGCCGTCTTCGAAAAGGCTCCGCGCAAACCGCGCGCCGCGCAGTAGATCATGCCCACGCGTGTCGTCGATGCAGCCGGTATCGAGCACGCGAAAGCGCAACACGGCGCGCGCATCGTGTCGCTGGTGCCCAGCATCACGGAACTTCTCTTTGCCTTGAAGCTGGATGCGCAGATCGTCGGGCGCACGGGCTTTTGCGTGCATCCGCGCGACAAGGTGCGCCGCGTGTCTAAAGTGGGCGGCACGAAAGCTGTGAAGATCGACGCCGTGCGCGCGCTGCAACCCACTCATGTCATCGTCAACATCGACGAGAACGAGCGCGAAACCGTCGAGCAGTTGCGCGCGCTCGTGCCGCATGTCGTCGTCACGCATCCTTTGATGCCCGGGGACAACTTCGCGTTGTATGCGCTGCTCGGCGCGATTTTCGATCGCGACGACGAAGCGCGCGAACTGAGCACCCAGCTTCAGACGCAACTCGACGCATGCGCAACGCGCGAATGGCCGCAGCAGAACGTGCTCTACGCGATCTGGCGCGAGCCGTGGATGACCGTCGCGCGCGACACCTATATCTCAGCGATGCTGCGCCTCGTGAACTGGCAGACGCTGCCCGATCTGCGCGGCGGCGAGACAGGCGCGGCGCGTTATCCTTCGTTCGATCTGGATGCTGCGTGGCTCGCTCGGGCCGACCGCGTATTGCTGTCGAGCGAGCCGTATCGCTTCACGCAGCAGCATTGCGACGCGCTTGGACACGACACGCGATTCGCAGGCAAACGGATCGAACTGATCGACGGCGAAATGGTGTCGTGGTACGGCTCGCGGGCGATCGACGGCATCGCGTATCTTGTGGACTACGCCAGCCGTTAGCCCGTATCCGCCGCCATATGAATATGCGGATTCAATTGTTGTCGCTGCTGAAAGCGTTCGATAAGCTTGCGCCAGAGCCGGCGAGACGCGACGCATTAAATTTGACGCAATGCGCCTGCACAGAAACCGTATCAGAATCAGTTTGCGTGAAAGCACCCGCCCGGAGCGCGCGTAGTGAGCCGCAACATGCACCGCGCCGCCCCGCCACGAACAATTCGAAATCCCGGGAGATCTTATGCGTTTCAAGTTGCTTGCCGCCGCCGCGACGCTGACGGCCCTCGCCACCGCGCCCGCGCTGGCCGTCGCGAAGCCACTCACCGTCTGTACGGAATCGAGTCCGGACGGCTTCGACGTCGTCCAGTACAACTCGCTCGTCACGACCAATGCATCGGCGGATGTGATTTTCAATTCGCTCGTGTCGTACGACGAAGCGGCGAAGAAAGTCGTCCCGTCGCTCGCCGACAAATGGGATGTGAGCAGCGACGGCCTCACGTACACGTTCCATCTACGGCCGAACGTCCAGTTCCAGACCACCGACTACTTCAAGCCCACCCGCGCGCTCAACGCCGACGACGTCGTCTTCACGTTCAGCCGCATGCTCGACGACAACAACCCGTGGCACAAGGTCGCAGGCGCGAGCGGCTTTCCGCACGCGCAGTCGATGGGCCTCGTGAAGCTGATCAAGGCGGTATCGAAAGTCGACGACAACACGGTGAAGTTCGAACTGAACGAGCCGAACGCGACCTTCGTGTCGATCCTGACGATGGGCTTCGCGTCGATCTATTCGTCCGAGTATGCAGATCAGCTGCTGAAGGCGGGCAAGCAGACCGACCTGAACGCGAAGCCGATCGGCACAGGTCCGTTCGTGCTGAAGAGTTACACGAAGGATTCGATCATCCGCTACGACGTGAACCCGAGCTACTGGGGCGCGAAGCCGAAGATCGACCGGCTGATCTACGCGATCACGCCCGACGCCGCTGTCCGCGCGCAGAAAGTGAAGGCGGGCGAATGTCAGATCGCGCTGTCGCCGAAGCCGCAGGATGTCGCCGACGCGAAGCAGGACAAGTCGCTCGCCGTCGTGCAAACGCCCGCGTTCATGACGGCGTTCGTCGCGCTGAACACGCAGAAGAAGCCGCTCGACAATCAAAAGGTACGCGCGGCACTGAACATGGCGTTCGATCGCACGTCGTACCTGAAAGCCGTGTTCGACAACACGGCAACGCCCGCGAACAATCCGTATCCACCCAATACCTGGAGCTACGACAAGGCCGTCAAGCCGTGGCCGTACGACGCGGAGAAGGCGAAGAAGCTGCTCGCCGAAGCGGGCTACCCGAACGGCTTCGAAACGACGATCTGGGTGCGTCCGAACGGCAGCGTGCTGAATCCGAATCCGAAGGCGGGCGCGGAAATGCTGCAGGCGGACTTCGCGAAGATCGGCGTGAAGGCCGAGGTGAAAGTGATCGAATGGGGTGAGCTGATCAAGCAGGCCAAGCAGGGACAGCACGACACGCTGTTCATGGGTTGGGCCGGCGACAACGGCGACCCGGACAACTATCTGTCGCCGCTGTTCAGCTGCAATGCGGTGAAGTCGGGGATCAACTTCGCGCGTTACTGCGATCCTGAACTCGACAAGCTGATCGCGCAGGGCAAGGAGACGGCGGATCAGGGCAAGCGCACGAAAGCGTATGAAGCCGCGCAGCAGATCATTCACGATGCCGCGCTGTGGATTCCGCTCGGCTATCCGACGGCGGCGGCGATCACGCGGACGAACGTGAGCGGGTATCACGTCAGTCCGTTTGGTCGTCAGAATTTTGGGGCGGTGGTGGTGCAGTAAGCTGCGCCTTGCGCTGTGAAAAAGCCCGGCCTGCGACATGCGGCCGGGCTTTTTGTTTGGGGCGATGAAGTGAGTCAGTCGCGTCGCGAGTGCCGAACCGCGCGACAGCGGCGCTCTTATCGGGCTTCACCCTCGAACCGGATCACCCCATCCTCCCCGTGCACCCGCTTCAACTCCCCCTGAAGCCACAGCAGATGCAAATGCGCGAGCGCTTCGCCCATCGCGAACGTCATCTGGTGAATATCGAGTTCCCGTTTGAACATGATGGGAACGATATCCGCCGCACTACACAGCTTCTGCGCACACGCCTCACGTACTTCCGCGAGCCGCGCGGCGTGGTGATCCCGCAGTTGCCCAATACGCGTATGCAGACCCCGAAACGGCTTGCCATGCGAAGGCAGCACGAGCGTATCCGCCGCCATCGTTTCATAGCGCCCGAGCGAACCGAGATACAGCGCCAGAGGATTGCCTTCCGGCTCGATGTCGAACACCGATACGTTCGTCGAAATGCGCGGCAGCACCATATCACCGGAAATCAGCACGCCATCCGCTTCCGCGTGCAGCGCGCAATGCTCGGGCGAATGACCGAAGCCCGTCACGACTCGCCACGTGCGCCCGCCGATCGACAGCGCATCGCCGTCGCGCATGCGCCGGTATTGCCCCGGCACCGAAGGCACGAGGTTCGAGTAGTAGCTCTTGCGGTTGCGCAGCTTGTCGAGCGACGCCTCGTCGCTCAGACCGTGCCGCGCGAAGTGCCGCGCCGCGCCCTCGCCGCCCGCGTTCGAGCCGTCGCCGGCCGCCATCACACGACCCAGCATGTACTCGCCGAGCGTGATCCACAGACGCACGTTCCAGCGCTTTTTCTCGCCGCCCTCGCATAGCCAGTTCGCGAGCCCGAGGTGATCCGGATGGCAATGCGTGACGATCACGCGCAGCACGGGCAAGCCTTCGAGTGCCGTGTCGAACAGCGTTTCCCAGTTCGCCTTGATCTCGTCCGACGCGATTCCGCAATCGATGATCGTCCAGCCCTTCTGCCCGTCGATCTCGTCGCGCAGTAGCCAGAGGTTGATGTGATCGAGGGCGAACGGCAATGGCATACGCAGCCAGTAGACGCCCGGCGCGACTTCCCGCGTCGTGCCGGCAGCGGGCATCTGGTCGGCGAATGGATAGTCGAGTTGGTGTTCGAGAGCATTCATCGTGGGGTTTCCTTCGTCGGCGGCACGGGCGGTTGCATGATCGGTGACATAAACCGGGTCGTGCGCGTGGTTGCGCTTTGTTCAGGTTGACGATAACGTAAACGTCGATTCTAGCGTTCAATCCGTTTTTGTGCCCGGCCGTCAGGACAAATCGGACAGACCGGACAGGCCGACCCAGACCCAACGATGAACACCCAATACACGATTACCGAACTGGCCCGCGAATTCGACGTGACGCCACGCGCGATCCGTTTTTACGAGGACCAGGGTTTACTCTCACCGAGCCGCGAAGGCTCAAGCGGATTGCGCCGCGTGTACTCGGGACGCGACCGCACGCGGCTACGGCTGACGCTGCGTGGCAAGCGTCTGGGGTTCACGTTGTCGGAAATTCGCGATCTGCTCGACCTGTACGATTCGCCGACGGATACCCAACCGCAGTTGCAGGCGTTTCTGGCGACGGTGGTTCGGCATCGCGAAGTGCTGGAGCGCCAGCGCGAGGACCTCAACGCGACGCTCGAAGACCTGGCGCAATACGAGGCGCAGGCGCGCGCGCTGCTCGAAAGCGGCACGCGCGGCGACGGCTACGGCGAGGCAGAGACACTCGCGCGCGAAAGCACCAAGGCGAGTTGAAAGAAAAATCCTGATCGGAAGATCAGGCGTCAAACACGACAGTTGGCGCGGCGTTGCATGAAGATGCGCCGAACGCCATGCAACACGCTTCAAACGGCAATGCGTCGGCGCCGCGCCCAAAAGGCTTCAAGGCGTCTCGCAAGCTCACCCGGACGATACAATCGCAGGGGTCTTCGCGACATTGAACGAATGCACGGTCGACATGAATCACTTTCCCAAACTGCTGTCGTCACAGATCGGCTTCGACGTCGCGGAAACACTGCTCGCGGGGTTCGACCGGCATTACCGGATTTTCCGCGAAGCGGCGATCCATGCGAAAGACCTGTTCGAAGCCGCCGACTGGCACGGCCTGCAGAAACTCGCACGCGACCGGATCACCTCGTATGACGAGCGCGTGCGCGAATGCATCGAAAAGCTCGAAGACGAATACGACGCCGAGAGCATCGGCGACGACGTCTGGCAGCAGATCAAGCTGCACTACATCGGTCTTCTGACCTCGCACCGCCAGCCCGAATGCGCGGAGACGTTCTTCAATTCGGTGTGCTGTCAGATCCTGCATCGCTCGTACTTCAATAACGATTTCATTTTCGTGCGGCCCGCGATTTCGACCGAGTACATCGAAAACGACGAGCCGGCTGCGAAGCCGACGTATCGTGCGTATTACCCCGGCAGGGACGGCCTCGCCGTCACGCTGGAGCGCATCGTCACGAACTTCCAGCTGAACCCGCCGTTCGAGGACCTGACGCGCGACGTCGAATGCGTGATCCAGGCGCTGCACGACAACTTCGGCACCTTCAACGAAGCGCCCAATTTCCAGATTCACGTACTGTCGTCGCTGTTCTTCCGCAACAAGGCGGCGTACATCATTGGGCGCATCATCAACGGCGACACGATGGTGCCGTTCGCATTGCCGGTCCATTACGTGAAGCCCGGCCTGCTCGCGCTCGATGCGCTGCTTTGCAAGCGCGACCAGTTGCTGATCATCTTCAGCTTCGCGCATTCGTACTTCCTCGTGGATATGGAAGTGCCGTCCGCGTACGTCGAATTTCTCGGCAGCCTTCTGCTGGGCAAGCCGAAGGCGGAAATCTATACGTCGGTGGGCTTGCAGAAGCAGGGCAAAAACCTCTTCTATCGCGATCTGCTGCAACATCTGAAGCATTCGAGCGACCGGTTCATCATCGCGCCCGGCATCAAGGGCATGGTGATGCTCGTGTTCACGCTGCCGTCGTTTCCGTACGTGTTCAAGCTGATCAAGGATTCATTCCCGCCGCCGAAGGAAACGACGCGTGCACAGGTGGTCGGCAAGTATCAGCTCGTCAAACGCCACGACCGTCTGGGGCGCATGGCCGACACGCTCGAATATTCGAGTGTCGCGTTGCCGCTGTCGCGCCTCGATCACGCACTCATTCGCGAGCTCGAAAAGGAAGCGCCGTCGATGCTCGAATACGAAGGCGACAATCTCGTCATCAGGCATCTGTATATCGAACGGCGCATGGTGCCGCTCAACATTTTCCTGCAGAACGGCACGGACGCCGACGTCGAGCACGGCATTCGCGAGTACGGCAACGCGGTTAAAGAACTGATGCAGGCCAACATCTTTCCCGGCGACATGCTGTACAAGAACTTCGGCGTCACGCGACACGGACGCGTCGTGTTCTACGACTACGACGAGATCGAATATCTCACCGATTGCAACGTGCGCGCGGTGCCGCCGCCGCGCAACGAGGAAGACGAAATGTCGGGCGAGCCGTGGTACACGGTCGGCCCGCACGACATTTTTCCGGAGACGTACAACACGTTTTTGCTCGGCGATCCGCGCGTGCGCGAATCTTTCCTCAAGCATCACGCGGATTTCTTCGACCCTGCGCTATGGCAAAAGCACAAGGATCACATTCTGCGCGGCGAGCTGCCCGACTTTTATCCCTACGACGGCAGCCTGCGTTTTTCCGTGCGCTATCCGGAACGGTTCGCAGCAGATCAGGATCGCGCCGCCAATGCATCCACCACGTCGACGGTGCGCGCAGCATGAAAGTGCATACCGTCCACAATTGAACAACATCAAACAACCAGATTACGTCGGAACGAATCATGACTACGAACGCCTCTGCTAATGAACATCCCCTCGCGCATCTGTTTGCGAACAACGATGCCTGGGTCTCGCACAAGCTCGAAGAAGATCCCGAGTTTTTCTCGCGGCTCGCGCATCAGCAGGCGCCCGAGTATCTGTGGATCGGTTGCGCGGATTCGCGCGTGCCCGCCAACGAGATCATCGGACTGCCGCCGGGCGAAGTGTTCGTTCACCGCAATATCGCCAATGTCGTCGTGCACTCGGACCTCAACTGTCTGTCCGTGGTCCAGTTCGCCGTCGATCTGCTGAAGATCAAGCACATCATGGTGGTCGGCCACTACGGCTGCTCCGGCGTCGGCGCGGCGCTGCACGGCCGGCGTGTCGGTCTCGCCGACAACTGGCTGCATCACGTGCAGGACGTGCGCTCGAAGCATTCGGCGCTGCTCGAACAATGGCCGATGGGCGAAGCACGACATCGCCGTCTGGTCGAGCTGAACACGATCGAACAGGTCGTCAACGTGTGCCGCACGACGATCATCAACGACGCATGGGCGCGTGGCCAGGACCTCACCATTCACGGCTGGGTGTATGGCGTGCATGACGGCCGCGTGCGCGATCTCGGCATGACGGTGAAAGACCCGTCCAAGCTGGAGGAGACCTACACCAGTTGCGTCGCGGCCGTTTCCGCGAACCGCGCGCACACAGCTGACGACGACATCGCCGCCGCCGACGCCGGGAAGCTCGGCGGCGTGGCCGCTGTCGTTCACGGTGTTATCAAGGAGATGAAACATGAGTGAGACAAAAGATCCCGTGGTTATCGTTTCCGTCGCGCGCACGCCGATGGCCGCGTTTCAGGGTGAGTTCGCATCGCTGACGGCGCCGCAGCTGGGCGCGATCGCGATCAAGGCGGCCGTCGAACGCGCCGGACTGAAGCCTGAACAGGTCGAGGAAGCCGTGATGGGCTGCGTGTTGCCCGCGGGCCAAGGCCAGGCGCCCGCGCGCCAGGCGGCGCTCGGGGCGGGTTTGCCGCTGTCGACGGGCTCGACGACGGTCAACAAGATGTGCGGCTCGGGCATGCGGGCGGCGATGTTCGCGCACGACATGCTGACGGCCGGTTCCGTCGACGTGATCGTCGCGGGCGGCATGGAAAGCATGACGAACGCGCCGTACCTGCTGCCTAAAGCGCGTGGCGGCATGCGCATGGGTCACGGCCAGGTGATGGACCACATGTTCCTCGACGGCCTCGAAGACGCCTACGAGAAAGGCCGTCTGATGGGCACGTTCGCCGAAGAGTGCGCCGGTTCGTACGATTTCACACGCGAATCACAGGACAAATTCGCCATCGAGTCGCTGACGCGCGCGAAGCGCGCCAATGAAGACGGCTCGTTCGCATGGGAAATCGCCCCCGTCACGCTCGAAGGCAAGAAAGGCAGCGTGACGGTCGAGCGCGACGAACAGCCGTTCAAGGCGAACCTCGACAAGATTCCGACGCTCAAGCCCGCCTTCAGCAAGACGGGCACGGTGACGGCGGCGAACTCGTCGTCGATCAGCGACGGCGCGGCCGCGCTCGTGATGATGCGTGAATCGACGGCGAAGCAGCTCGGGGTGACGCCGCTTGCGCGCGTCGTCGGTCATGCCACGTTTGCGCAGGAACCGGCGAAGTTCACCACGGCGCCCGTCGGCGCGATCCGCAAGCTGTTCGACAAGAACGGCTGGAAAGCGCAAGACGTCGATCTGTACGAAATCAACGAGGCATTCGCTGTCGTCACGATGGCCGCGATGAAAGAGCACGACCTGCCGCACGACAAGGTCAACGTGAACGGCGGCGCATGCGCGCTCGGCCACCCGATCGGCGCATCGGGTGCCCGCATTCTCGTCACGCTGATCGGCGCGCTGAAAAAGCGCGGCCTGAAACGCGGCGTCGCAAGCCTGTGCATCGGCGGCGGCGAAGCGACGGCGATGGGCGTCGAGCTGGTCTGACGCATCGTTCGAAAAGCGGCGCGCGACGGCCCGCGCGCATCGAGACACGACAGGACATCTCATGAAGACAGTGTTGATCGTAGGCGCGTCGCGCGGCATCGGACGCGAGTTCGTGAAGCAGTATCGGCACGATGGCTGGCGCGTGCTCGCCACGGCGCGCGACGAGGCGTCGCTCGGTGAGCTCGTTGCGCTCGGCGCCGAAGCGTTTTCTCTTGATGTCGCCGCGCCCGAAGATATCGCCGCGCTGGGCTGGAAGCTGGACGGCGAGCGGCTCGATGCGGCCGTGATCGTGTCGGGCGTGTACGGGCCGCAGACGGAGGGCGTAGAAACCGTCACCGCCGACGACTTCGACTTCGTGATGGCGACCAACGTGCGCGGGCCGATGCAGCTGATCCCGGTTCTGCTGCCGCTCGTCGAAGACGCGCGCGGCGTGCTCGCCGTGCTGTCGAGCCGCATGGGCAGCATCAGCGAAACGACGGGCACGACGGGCTGGCTGTATCGCGCGAGCAAGGCGGCGCTCAACGACGTGCTGAAAGTGACGTCGCTGCAGACGCGTCACGCGACCTGTGTGTCATTGCATCCGGGCTGGGTGCGCACCGACATGGGCGGGGCAGCGGCTGCCATCGATCCCGCGCACAGCGTGCGCGGCATGCGGGAAGTGCTGGCCCAGGCGGCCAGCACGCCGCATCTTTTTCATGGCCGCTTCTTCCAGTACGACGGCACGGCGATCGACTGGTAACGGCAAACAATAGACAAATAATCTGGAGACACCCGCATGTTGCTCGATCAGGACCATCTGATGATCCGCGACGCGGTGCGCACTTTCGTGCGCGACGCCGTGACGCCCAATGCGGCGCAATGGGACCGCGAGCGCACGTTCCCGGCCGACGTGCATCGCCAGCTCGCCGAACTCGGCGCGTACGGCGTCCTCGTGCCGGAGGAATACGGCGGCGCCGGGCTCGATGCGCTCGCGCTCGCGTTGATCCTCGAAGAGATTGCAGCGGGCGACGGCGGCACGTCGACGGCGATCTCGGTGAATAACTGCCCCGTGTGCAGCATTCTTCTGACGTATGGCAACGAGCAGCAGAAGCGCGACTGGCTCACGCCGCTCGCGCGCGGCGAGATGCTCGGCGCGTTCTGCCTCACCGAACCGCAGGCGGGCTCGGATGCATCGGCGTTGCGCACCACGGCTACCCGCGACGGCGACGCTTACGTGCTCAACGGCGTCAAGCAGTTCATTACGAGCGGCAAGAACGGCAATGTCGCGATCGTGATGGCCGTTACCGACAAAAGCGCCGGCAAACGCGGCATCAGCGCGTTCATCGTGCCGACGGATACGCCCGGTTACGTGGTCGCGCGATTAGAGGAAAAGCTCGGGCAGCATTCGTCCGACACTGCGCAGATCATCTTCGACAATTGCCGCGTTCCCGCCGCCAACCTGATCGGCGCGGAAGGCGAAGGCTACCGGATCGCACTGTCGGGGCTCGAAGGCGGGCGCATCGGCATTGCCGCGCAAAGCGTCGGCATGGCGCGCGCGGCATTCGAAGCGGCCCTCGCCTACGCAAAGGAGCGTGAAAGTTTCGGACAGCCGCTCTTCGCGCACCAGGCCGTGCAGTTCCGCCTCGCCGACATGGCGACGCAACTCGAAGCGGCGCGCCAGTTGATCTGGCATGCAGCGTCGCTGAAAGACGCGGGCCAGCCATGCCTGACGGAAGCGGCCATGGCCAAACTGTTCGCCTCCGAAGCGGCGGAGCGCATCTGTTCGGCCGCGCTGCAGATTCATGGCGGCTACGGCTATCTGAGCGACTTTCCCGTCGAACGTATTTATCGCGACGTCCGCGTCTGCCAGATCTACGAAGGCACCAGCGATATCCAAAAGATTCTGATCGCGCGCGGACTGAGCTGAATTTCTTCTCAACCTTTCATGACTGCATCAGCAAAACAACGTCCCACCGATTGCCCTTGCGGCGGCGCCGCCCCGAACCGGCGCGACCCGGCCAAGCCCCCGCGTTTCGCGGATTGCTGCGGCCGGTTCATCGACGGCGGTGCGGCCGCGCCGACCGCGCTCGAACTGATGCGCTCCCGCTATAGCGCCTACACGCTCGGCGAATCCCAATATTTGCGCGATACATGGGCACCGCAAACCTGCCCCGCCGATCTTGACGCCGACCCGAGCGCACCCGACGCGCCCCGCTGGCTAGGTCTGCAGATCAAACGCTTCACGCCGCTCGACGCTACGCACGCCGAAGTGGAATTCGTCGCGCGCTACAAGGTGGGCGGACGGGCGCACCGGTTGCATGAATCCAGCCGCTTTATCAGAGGCGAAGATGGGCGCTGGCGTTACGTCGATGGCGATGTAAGCGACCGCTGACGCTAGCGTTCCGGTTGCGCTGCAACAATGTATCGAGCATCCCTTACACATCTCAAATAAGGGCCATTTCTGTAAGAAAATCAACGTGTTGGGTCAACGCCACGTCCCTCAATTACCCATTATTTCCGAATCGCCGCGGAAACCCGCCCCGAACGGCATCGTGCACATCAGACAAAAGGAAATTCGTGCCGCAAGGGGTTTGTACTGAATTGCACAAATATAAATTGTCGTGCCAGGATGAGCCTCACAGATGTTGCAGCGCTCCGTAGCGAGGTAGCGGCCCACCGCTCCCGCAGGATGCCCAGACGCACCGCCTGCTGACGCTTCAGCGGGCACGCGATCAGGGGCATCGCGAGGCGCTCACTTCGACGCGTGGGGTCGCGTCGACCGGCTTCGGTTCATCCCAATGCGGTCTTGATCTGTCTGAGTGCGTGAACAACGCACCGTACGTGATTTTTTTGACCTTGTTTTGGCGTGTCACCGTACCGAAATCCGTTCTACGGGGAACCGTAGGGAAGGTCCAGGCGTTTTTGAGAGCAGGTGTGTCGGATGGTGTTCAGCAAAGTTCTGACGGTATGTGCGATGTCGGCGGCCTTCGTGGCCAGCGCCGTTACGCCCGCGCACGCGGACCCGCTCGCGGACGCAGAGGCCGGCCCGCTCGGCCGCGCCCAGGTGCAGCGACTCGCGCTGGATGAAGACGGCTACCTGCCCGTCGTCAAGCTGAGCGAACAGATCGTCCGCATTCCCGTCGACGCCGACGGCAGCGTCACCCTCGAAACGACCATCTACAAGCCCGAAGGTCAGGGCCCGTTCCCGATGGTCGTGTTCAACCACGGCAAGATTCACGGCGATCCGCGCATGCAGACGCGCAGCGATCCCGTGTCGCTCGCGCGCGAATTCGTGCGCCGCGGCTACGTCGTGGTGGCGCCGAACCGCCAGGGCTTTGCCGATTCGGGCGGCACCTACGTGCAGGACGGCTGCGACGTGACGCGCAACGGCATGAGCCAGGCTGCCGACGTCGCGACGACCGTCGACTACATGTCGAAGCAAAGCTACGTGGACGCGAAGCGCATCGTCGTGGCGGGCACCTCGCACGGCGGCCTCGCAACGATTGCCTACGGCACGAACGCCGCGTCCGGCGTGCGCGGGCTGATCAATTTCTCCGGCGGCCTGCGCCAGGACGCCTGCGCCGACTGGCAAGGCAATCTGACGCACGCCTTCGGCACGTACGGCGAAAAGACGCATGTGCCGTCGCTGTGGCTGTATGGCGACAACGACTCGATCTGGCCGTCCACACTCGTCTCACAGATGTACGCCGCGTACACAGATAACGCGCAGGGCAAGGGCGCGACCGCGAAAATGGTCGATTTCGGCTCGTACAAGAATGACGCCCACCGTCTGGTCGGCGATCGCGACGGCGTGCAGGTCTGGTGGCCGTCCGTCGAAGCGTTCCTTGCGCGCGTCGGCATGCCGACGGGCGTCCAGTACCGCGTCGCCGAGCCGACGCAGCCGAAGGCGACACATTTCGCGTCGATCGATGCCGTCGACTCCGTACCCTTCGTGGACGAAGCGGGCCGCGCTGGCTACCGCAATTTCCTGCATCAATATCCGAGCCGCGCGTTCGCGGTGTCCGATTCGGGCGCATGGTCGTGGGCGGAAGGCGGTGACGATCCTATGTCGGTGGCCGTCGCCAACTGCCAGAAGCAGAGCGCGGACCCGTGCCATCTGTATGCGGTCAACGACGCTGTCGTATGGAAAGACGGCGCAACCCAAACGGCCGACGCCGACTCCCCTTCGAAGGACGGCAGCAAGCCCGCCCTGGCTAGCCGCTGATGCTCTCGCCGCCCGTTGCGTGTAGCGCGACGGGCAAAACTCCCTGATCTGCCTTGTTTTTCGAGCGCACCCGGCTGCGTCGGGCGCGTTCGCGCATCCCGACCACACCTGAATCCGTCCGTCGACGCGGTTCGTTGCCGGTTCGTGCTCGCCCCTTCACGGGCCGCCGGATAGCACACGAGTTATCGAGCCCCGTCTCCATCACCGCCGCCTGTAGATGCACGCCCTCCGCACCTCCCAGGCCTGCGTACTTCCCTGCCTGCGCCCGTACGCCCGGCACGCGTTCCTCGATACAGCCCTGAAAACGCCCCCACACCATAGAATTTTTTCACACGGGACCCCTGACTTTGCCGTCGTCATCTACGCCGATCTGCGGTCTTTGAAAACGAACGGGCGCGAGCTGTCGCGAACCCCCGGAAATCGCACGCAGGCCCTTGAAAACAGGGCATTTTCAGGTAGTGCATCGCAGCGGAGTTCGCGCTAATCTCACCTCCGCTGTCGCAAAAAAAGCGTGCTGCGGAGGCCCTGCGAGCCTTTGCAGCCCATGGTCGCGGCAGCCAATCCGACACAACGGAAAGCGCCCGCGGTCGCCGTCACCGACGCAGCGAATGACGCTTCCCGTCGCCGGATTCCAGGTGGACGTCAACCGTCCCGATTCGCCAGCAGCATTTGCATGACCGACACGCACGACGCGCGCCGCGCCCCCAACGCCCGCGCCCTGCCCGGTTCATGCCCGGAGCAGTTTTGAATACACAGGCAAACGAAGACTGGATCGCCCGCAGCCTGCGCGCTGTGTGGCATCCCTGTACGCAGATGAAGCATCACGAGCGCTATCCGCTCGTGCCCGTATCGCGCGGCGCCGGCGCGTGGCTCTACGATCGCGCCGGACACCGTTATCTCGACGCGATCAGTTCGTGGTGGGTGAACCTGTTCGGCCACGCGAACCCGCGCATCAACGCGGCGCTGAAAGATCAGCTCGACACGCTCGAGCACGCGATGCTCGCCGGCTGCACGCACGAACCCGCAATCGAACTCGCCGAGCGTTTGAGCGCGCTCACGCAGAACACGCTCGGTCACGCGTTCTTCGCGTCGGACGGCGCGTCGGCCGTCGAAATCGCGCTGAAGATGAGTTTCCATTCGTGGCGCAACCGCGGCTACGACTACAAGCGCGAGTTCGTCTGCGTCGCGAACAGCTACCACGGCGAAACGATTGGCGCGCTCGGCGTCACCGACGTCGCGCTGTTCAAGGACGCCTATGATCCGCTGATCCGCAACGCACACGTGGTCGCATCGCCCGATGCGCGTTTCGCACGCGAAGGCGAAACGGCCGCCGACGTCGCGCAACGTGCGCTCGCCGATGTGCGCTCGCTGTTCGAATCGCGCGCCGACAATATCGCTGCGCTGATCGTCGAACCGCTCGTGCAATGCGCGGCGGGCATGGCGATGCACGACGCGTCGTATATCGCAGGCTTGCGCGCGCTGTGCGACCGCTACGGCGTCCATCTGATCGCCGACGAAATCGCCGTCGGCTGCGGCCGCACGGGCACGTTCTTCGCGTGCGAACAGGCTGGCGTGTGGCCCGACTTCCTGTGTCTGTCGAAGGGCATCAGCGGCGGCTATCTGCCGCTCTCGATCGTGCTGTCGCGCGACGAAATCTTCGCCGCCTTCTACGACGACGACACCACGCGCGGCTTTCTGCATTCGCATTCATACACGGGCAATCCGCTCGCGTGCCGCGCAGCGCTCGCCACGCTCGACCTGTTCGCGAGCGACAACGTGCTCGCTGCGAACGAAAAGAAATCGGCGGCACTGCGCGCCGCGCTCGAACCGCTCGCGCAACACGCGCAGGTGCGCAATCTGCGCCAGCGCGGCACGATCATCGCGTTCGATGCCGTCATCGACGATGTCAATGCTGCGAAGACCTTCTCGCGTCGCTTCTTCGAGAACGCATTGCAGCGCGAGTTGCTGCTGCGCCCGATCGGCACGACCGTGTACCTGATGCCGCCGTACATTCTCGACGACGAAGAAATCGCGCTGCTCGCCGAGCGCACGCGCGCCACGTTCGAAGCGACACTGACGGAGGCGTGCTGATGCAGTTGCTTGAAACGCTTGAACAAGGCTTGCAGGACATCGACGCACGCGGCCTGCGCCGCCGTCGCCGCACCGTCGATTCGCCGTGCTCCGCGCATATGACGGTCGACGGCCGCAACATCATCGGCTTTGCGAGCAACGACTATCTCGGCCTCGCCGCACATCCGCTGCTCGTCGCGGCGATTGCGGAAGGCGCGCGCCGCTATGGCGCGGGCAGCGGCGGCTCGCATCTGCTCGGCGGCCATTCGCGCGCGCACGCGCAACTCGAAGACGATCTCGCCGAATTCGTGGGCGGCTTCGTCGACAATCCGCGCGCGCTGTATTTCAGCACCGGCTATATGGCGAATCTCGCGACGCTCACGGCGCTCGCGGGCCGTGGCACGACGCTGTTCTCCGATTCGCTCAATCATGCGTCGCTGATCGACGGCGCGCGGCTTTCGCGTGCCGACATCCAGATCTATCCGCACGCAGATGCCGAAGCGTTGAGCGCGATGCTCGAAGCGTCCGACACTGCCGTGAAGCTGATCGTCACCGACACCGTCTTCAGCATGGACGGCGATATCGCGCCGCTCGCGCGTCTCCTCGAACTGGCTGAGAAACACGGCGCATGGCTCGTCGTCGACGATGCGCACGGCTTCGGCGTGCTCGGTCCGCAAGGTCGCGGTGCGATTGCCGAAGCCGTGTTGCGCTCGCCGCATCTGATCTCCATCGGCACGCTCGGCAAGGCGGCGGGTGTGTCGGGTGCGTTCGTCGTTGCGCACGAGACCGTGATCGAATGGCTCGTGCAGCGCGCGCGTCCGTATATCTTTACGACGGCGTCGGTGCCGTCTGCGGCGCATGCCGTGTCGGCGAGCCTGCGCATCATCGGCGGTGACGAGGGTGAGCACCGGCGCACGCATCTGCGCGCGCTGATCGCGCGCACGCGCGACATGATGAAGCGCACGCCGTGGCTGCCCGTCGATTCGCACACTGCCGTGCAGCCGCTCATCATCGGCGCGAACGACGCGACGCTCGACATCGCGGCTTCGCTCGATCGCGCGAATCTGTGGGTACCTGCGATCCGTCCGCCGACCGTGCCCGAAGGCACGTCGCGTCTGCGCATTTCGCTGTCGGCCGCGCATTCGCACAACGATCTCGACCTGCTCGAAAGCGCGCTGATGAAGACGGCGGAGGCGGCGGCATGAGTAACGCACTGTCTCTCTTCGTCACGGGCACCGATACGGAAATCGGCAAGACTCTGGTGTCGGCAGCACTGCTGCGCGGCTTCGCGCGCGAAGGACTGCGCGCGGCCGCGATGAAGCCGATCGCGGCGGGCGCGTCGCTGGTGGACGGCGTACTGCACAACGAAGACGCCGATCAGCTCGACGCTGCCGCCAATGTGCTGCTGCCGCCTGAGATTCGCACGCCTTTCATGCTCAGGGAACCGGCAGCGCCGCATATTGCCGCCGCGCTCGAAAACGTGATGCTCGACATGACGCGCATCGTCGACGCGCACAACGCGGCGTTGCAGATGGCCGATGTCGTCGTGGTGGAAGGCGTGGGCGGGTTTCGCGTGCCGCTCACCGACGCGCACGACACCGCCGATCTCGCGTTCGCATTGAATCTGCCTGTGGTGCTGGTCGTCGGCATGCGGTTGGGCTGCATCAGCCACGCGCTGCTGACGGCGGAAGCGATCGCCGCGCGCGGGCTGCCGATCGTCGGCTGGGTCGCGAACCGCGTCGACCCGTCGATGCTGTTTCCCGACGAAAACATCGCGGCGCTACGCGACCGGCTCGACCGGCTGTACGGCGCGCCATTGCTCGGCATCGTGCCGCATCTGAGCCCTGCGTCAGCGGATATCGCCGCGACGCATCTCGATACCAACCGACTATTGCAGACGCTGCGGGCCGCGCAGCGCTAGCCGCGCGCCGTCTGCCGCTCGTCTGCTAAAGACCTTCAAAAAATCAGATCATCGAGGATCGATCCCATGAGCCATATCACCACTGCTTCACTGCCCGTCACGCCGTCGCAGGCGGCCGCCGCTGCCGATGCCGCCGCCACTCGCTGGCGCGTCGCCGACGTTGTCGCGCTGTACGAATTGCCGTTCAACGATCTGCTGTTCCGCGCGCAACAGGTGCATCGCGAGCATTTCGACGCGAACACCGTGCAACTGTCCACGCTGCTGTCGATCAAGACGGGCGGCTGCGAGGAAGACTGCGCTTACTGTCCGCAATCGGTGCATCACGACACGGGGCTGAAGGCCGAAAAGCTGATGGAAGTCGACGACGTGCTGGCTGCTGCGCGCGTGGCGAAAAAGAATGGCGCGACGCGATTCTGCATGGGCGCTGCATGGCGCAATCCAAAAGACCGTCATCTCGAGCCGATCAAGGACATGATTCGCGGCGTGAAGGCGATGGGCCTCGAAACCTGCGTGACGCTCGGCATGCTCGAAACGCATCAGGCGCAGAGTCTGCGCGACGCGGGTCTCGACTACTACAACCATAACCTCGACACATCGCCCGAGTTCTACGGCCAGATCATTTCGACGCGCACCTATCAGGACCGGCTCGAAACGCTGGAGCGGGTGCGCGACGCGGGCATCAACGTATGCTGCGGCGGCATCGTCGGCATGGGCGAGTCGCGCCGCGGACGCGCGGGGCTGATCGCGCAGCTCGCGAATATGGAGCCTTATCCGGAATCGGTGCCTATCAACAACCTGGTGCAGGTGGAAGGCACGCCGCTCACGGGCACGGAAGCGCTTGATCCGTTCGAGTTCGTGCGTTCGATCGCCGTCGCGCGGATCACGATGCCGCGGGCTATGGTGCGGTTGTCGGCTGGTCGCGAACAGATGGACGAGGCGCTGCAGGCGTTGTGCTTTCTTGCTGGCGCGAATTCGATTTTCTACGGCGATCAGCTGCTGACGACGAGTAATCCGCAGGCGGAGGCCGATCGCAAGCTGCTCGAACGGTTGGGGATTCGCGCGGAGGCGGCGCAGCAGATGCCGGTCGAGCGCAGCGGCGGCTGCGAGCATGGATGTGACGGGCATTGATGTTTTTTTGCCGCGCGGCGGCGGCGTTGGATTGATGCTGGCCGGGGGGTGAGGCTTTCCGGACGTTAGAGTTTTTGTCCTGCGCGGACGCTGTTGGTGTTTTGTTTTTTTGCGTTCGCTTCTGCTGGCATCCGCGTTTTGTTAGCGTGCTTCAAGCGTTGCCCCTGTGCGGGGCGGCACCTACTTTTCTTTGCCGCCGCAAAGAAAAGTAGGCAAAAGAAAGCGGCTCACACCGCCAGTTCTTGTTCCTGCCTGAGGGCCCCCAAAGGGTCTTACACTTCACACGGCAACCACGTGACCCACGTTCGTTGCCAGCGCTCTTGCGATGCGCCTCACCCGCTTCGCCCTCCCGCGTTACAGCATGCCGCGCCACACAGTCCACCGCCGCCCAGGTGGCAAACTGTGTGTCGGCCCAAGTGCTCCACACGCCTCACTCCGGACCGATAGCGCACGCGCCCCACCCTGTAAGAGCCCCAGGCTATACGACGCGACAACCTACACACAGTTTGCCACCTGGGCTGCACATATCATTCGCTGCCGTCTGCCTTTGTATGGGTGCCTGACGCGGGTGATGCGATTGTTCGAAGCGTTGGCAACGAGCACGGACCAAGGGCACTGCCGTGTGAAGGATGGGGACGTTGGGGGCCCGTGGATAGGAACACGGGCTGGCGGTGTGAGCCGCTTTCTTTTGCCTACTTTTCTTTGCGGCGGCAAAGAAAAGTAGGTGCCGCCCCGCACAGGGGCAACGCCTGAAGCAAGATAACAAACCGCGGATGCCAGCGCGAAAGCCGAAACACCGCCCGGCAACAACAGCGCCACGCGGATACCCGCGAAAAAGCAAAAACAAAAGCCCGGCGCGCAGCACCTACTTCCTGTCTACGATGATCTGATCGAACGTCCCGCCATCGGCAAAGTGAGTCTGCTGCGCCTTCTGCCAGCTACCGAACACCTGTTCGACAGTGAACGTCTTCAGCGGCTTGAACTCACTCGCGTGCTTGGCAAGCACAGCCGGATCGCGCGGACGCAAATGATGCTGCGCGATGATCTCCTGCGCGGGCGCCGTGTACAGATAGTCGACATACGCCTGCGCTTCCTTCCGCGTGCCGCGCTTGTCGACAACCTTGTCGACGATCGTCACGGGCGGCTCGGCGAGAATGCTCATCGACGGATACACGGCCTCGAAGCTGCCCGCGCCCACGCCCGTGTCGATCAGCGACACTTCGTTCTCGAACGTCACCAGCACATCGCCGATGTCGCGCTGCGTGAACGTCGTCGTCGCGCCACGTCCGCCCGTGTCGAGCACGGGAACGTTACGGAAGATCGCCTTTTCGAAGTCGAGCGCCTGCGCATCCGTTGCACCGTTCTGCTTCTTGTACCCCCACGCGGCCAGATACGTGTAGCGGCCATTGCCCGCCGTCTTCGGATTAGGAATCACGACCTGCACGCCGGGCTTCGCCAGATCGTCCCAGTCCTTGATGTGCTTCGGATTGCCCTTGCGCACGAGGAACACCATCGTCGTCGTGTACGGCGCGCTGTTGTTCGGCAGGCGCGCGCGCCAGTTCGCGGGTACGAGCTGGCCACGCTCGGCGAGCAGGTCGATGTCGTTCGGCTGGTTCATCGTCACGACGTCGGCCTGCAACCCCTGCAGCACCGACAGCGCCTGCGCGCTCGATGCACCGTGCGACTGTTTGACCGACACCGTCTCGCCGCTCTTCTGCTTGTACGCCGCGATGAATCCCGGATTGATGTCCTTGTACAACTCGCGCGTGACGTCGTACGACACGTTGAGCAGCGATGCATCCGCATGCGCGCTCTGCGCTACGCCGAACGAAAGCGTCAACGTCATGAAGCCAGCCGCGAGCCTGCGCGTTTGATCCCCTCTGCCTGCCATCTTTTCCCCGCTTGTCAATGATGAAGCATGTCGCCGCGACGCTGCGGCTGGAGCAGCGATTCTAGCGGATCGATTCGTGCGATTCCTGAGAACGCCTGGATTAGTTCCTATGTCGTCCGGCCAGGTTTCTCGACACGGTAGTCACGCGTACGATTGATTCGTAACGGTGCTCGCAAATCGCAGTTCTTCGCGTTGTAGCGCAATTTGCCGTAGTTCGTCCGTTGGGTTTTCTGATCGAACAGAACCCTGCTTCAGAAAGATTTTGCTTAGGATGGAGCCAATGGAAACACTGGAAAAACCTCTTGCGAAGCGCCGCTTTCACGCGCTTCGGCTGATTCACGGCGGTCTCAACATGGAGGCACGAATGACCCGGGCTGAAACCACAATCGAACACATTCTCCAGGACCTCGAAGACCTCAAACGCGAGGTGCGTGAATTGAGGACCTATGTCGACCAGCGCTTCAGCGCGCTCGAAAGTGCTATGCGCACCGAATTCCGCCTGCTGTGGGCGGCGAACTTCGCGCTCGCCGGCCTGCTGGCGAAGGGCTTCCACTGGATCTGATGCATAGGGCGTTGCGATGCCGCAGCGTCTAGCTGAAAGCCTGCGTGGCGAGCGCCTCGCTCTCATCGTGAAACCGTAGCGGCGCGGCGCAATGCGCGAGCGTGTCGACGAAGTATTTCGCGCGCGGCCAGGGCCCAAAGCCCGCGGCGGTATTGATGTGACCTGCGTCGCCCAGATTGACGAACGCGCTGCCCAGGTGCCTTGCCAGCTCGCGCGCATCGGCGAGCGTCATCCACGGGTCGGTCTCGCTGCCGATCAAAATGGACGGCACGCCAAGACGGCGTGCGTCGAATGTGCCCGCAAACCTGAACTTCTTCGGGCTGGCAGGCGCGACGAAGAGTACGCCTGCTATATCGGCAACCGGCACGCCTTGTTGCAAGGCATGCGCGGTGGCGAGGCATCCGAAGCTGTGCGCAGCGAGCACGAACGGCCCGCGCTCCTTCGCCAGCACATCGCGCACGGACTGCGCCCATCGCGCTAGATCCGGCGCGTCCCAATCCGCCTGCTCGACTCGCAATGCGCGTGGGAATTGGCGCTCCAACCAGGTTTGCCAGTGCGCGCCTTCGCTGCCGTGCAAGCCCGGCACGGTCACGAGCCGCGGCGGCCAGATCGATCGGGTGCACGAAAACATGATTCTTTCCTCATAGCGGGAATCTGGAAATCATTGTCGCGTGGGCGGCGCATGGCTTGAACCAATTTTTCGTGCTTTGCATATCGCCGTGTCGCCGCGCATGCTGACTCGCGCCTGCATCCTGCGCCTCGCGTAGCCGGGAACGCGCGCGAAGGTCGGCGAAAAAGTAGAATGAAGCCTATCCATAAAAGCACCTTGCCCCCTGGTGACTGCCACGCTCAACCGGCCACGCATGAAAGTCCTGTTCTATACACCGCAATCCGATGCCGACGTCTGGCTGCGCGACCTGTCGCGCGCACTGCCGGGCGTCGACCTGCGCGAATGGCAACCGGGCGACAACGCCCCCGCCGATGTCGCCGTCGTCTGGAAGCCGCCGCGTGAGATGCTCGCCGGCCGCGACGACTTGCGCGCGATCTTCAACCTGGGCGCCGGTGTCGACGCGATCCTGAGGCTGGAACGCGAGCATCCCGGCACGCTGCCGCGCAGCGCGCAACTCGTGCGGCTCGAAGACACAGGCATGGCACAGCAGATGGCCGAGTACGTGATGCACGCCGTGCTGCGTTACATGCGCCGCTTCGACGAATACGACCGGTTGCAGGCAGAACAGCGCTGGCATGTGCTCGAACCGCACGCGCGCGAAACGTTCACGGTCGGCGTGCTCGGTCTGGGCGTGCTCGGCTCACATGTCGCGACGACGCTCGCCGCGGCCGGCTTTCCGGTACGCGGCTTCAGTCGCAGCGAGAGAGCGATCGAAGGTGTCGAGACCTTCGCGGGCGAAGCGCAGTTCGGCGCATTCCTCGATGGCGTCAAGGTGCTCGTCAATCTGCTGCCGCACACGCCCGACACGCACGGCGTGCTGAACCAGCGCAACCTGGCGAAGCTCGCGCCCGGCGCGTACCTCGTCAATATCGCGCGTGGCGCGCATCTCGTCGAACAGGATTTGCTCGTCGCGTTGGAACAAGGGCAGATTGCCGCAGCCACGCTCGATGTATTCGTCGAAGAACCCTTGCCGCCGCAGCATCCGTTCTGGCAGCACCCGCGCATTTCGATCACGCCGCATATCTCGGCGTTGACGCTGCGCGAAGAAAGCATCGCGCAGATCGTGCAGAAGATCGGCGCGCTGATGCGTGGTGAGCCGATTGGCGGAATCGTCGATATCGGGCGCGGCTATTGAGCGCGTCGGCAGCACAATAGTCACGCCGCAACGCGTGACCCGCAGGGGCGGGAGCAAGCGGCAACGTCTGGCTCCCGTCGACACAGGAGACAAAGCATGGCCATGCCACAAGCCGTAAAAATCGTCGAAGTCGGTCCGCGCGACGGGCTGCAGAACGAGAAGGAATTCGTACCCACCGACATCAAGATCGAGTTGATCAATCGTCTGTCGGCGGCCGGATTTAGAAACGTAGAAGCGGCTTCGTTCGTGTCGCCCAAGTGGGTGCCGCAGATGGCCGATGGCGCCGACGTGATGGCGGGCATCGAGCGTCGCACGGGGACGATCTACTCGGTGCTGACGCCGAACCTGCGCGGCTTCGAAGGCGCCGTCGCGGCACGCGCGGACGAGATCGTGATCTTCGGCGCGGCGAGCGAGGCGTTCTCGCAAAAGAACATCAATTGCAGTATTGCGGAAAGCATCGAGCGCTTCGTGCCCGTCGCGCAGGCTGCCAAAGAGCAAGGCATCCGCATACGCGGCAGCGTGTCGTGCTCGCTCGGTTGTCCGTATCAGGGTGAAGTGCCCGTCGCGTCGGTCGTCGATGTCGTCGAGCGTTTCGCCGCGCTCGGCTGCGACGAGATCGATATCGCCGATACGATCGGCGTCGGCACGCCCAGCCGCACGCGCGAAGTGTTCGCCGCTGTCACGCAGGTGTTTCCGCGCGAGCGGCTATCGGGGCATTTCCACGATACTTATGGCCAGGCGCTCGCGAACATCTACGCCGCGCTGCAGGAAGGCATCGAGATTTTTCATGCGTCGGTTGCAGGACTCGGCGGCTGTCCGTACGCGAAAGGCGCAACGGGCAACGTCGCCACGGAAGACGTGCTGTATCTGATGAACGGACTCGGCATCGAGACGGGCATCGACCTCGCGAAGGTCGTGGAGATCGGCGATTTCATTTCGACGTCGATCGGCAAGCCGAACGTATCGCGCGCGGGCAAGGCGCTGCTGGCGAAGGCGCGCAGCGAAAAGTCGACCTGCGTATGACCCATCACAGGAACACAACACATGTCGGATAACGCAACGGTACAAACGCCTCACACGCCCGATCTGGATTCGCTGCCGGAGTCGGCGCGGCGCGTCGCGCTTTTGCTGCGCGAGCGCGGCCACGCTGGACAGGTCGTCATGCTGCCGGAAACGGGCAAGACCTCGGCGGAAGCGGCGGCGGGACTCGGCTGCTCGATCGCGCAGATCGCCAAGTCGATCCTGTTTCGCCGCCGCGAAGACGATGCGCCCGTGCTGATCATCGCGAGCGGCGCGAATCGCGTCGATGAAAAGAAGGTGGCGGCGCAGGTCGGCGACATCGCACGCGCCGACGCGAAGTTCGTGCGTGAGAAAACGGGTTATGCGATTGGCGGCGTGTGTCCGATCGGTCACGCAACGACGCCCGTCACGCTGATCGACGCCGATCTCTTCACACTCGACAGCCTGTGGGCAGCCGCCGGTCATCCGCATGCGGTGTTCAATCTGACACCGCAGGAACTGGCCACGCTGACGGGCGCGCCTGTCGTCGACGTGGCGTTGCGCGAGACAGCATGACAGCCGACGCCGCTCGCGCTCAGGGCACGGCGCAAGCCATCGCGCCCGTTCCTTCGCCATGCATCAACGTGTGCCGGATGAATCGGTCCACGGGCCTGTGCGAAGGTTGCCTGCGCACGATCGACGAAATCGCGAACTGGTCTTCGTTCGACGACGCGGCAAAGCGCGCGGTGTGGGATGAAATCGACAGGCGTCACGTCGACTTCATGGCGAAGCAGTCACCCAACCGCGAGACGAACACATGAACACGCCGCCGCGCGTCGTCACGGTCGGCGAGTCATTCAGCGCGACGCTGAGCCTCGTGGCGGAGTCGATCAAATCGTTCGCCACGCTCGTGAACGACCTCAACCCGCTCCATCATGATGACGCGTACGCGGCGCAAAGCCGCTTCGGTGGTCTGATCGCCTCCGGCACGCAGCCGACCGCGCACTTCATGGCGCTGCTCGCCACGCATTACTCGACCTATGCGCAGCCGCTCGGGCTCGAGTTCGACATCAAGCTGAAGAAAGCCGCGCACAGCGGCGACACGCTGACGATGACCTGGCGCGTCGTCGGCGCATTCTGGAAAGCAAGCCTCAACGGCGATCTGACGCAGCTCGAAGGCAGCGTCGTGAACCAGCGCAGCGAAACGGTGCTGATCGGCAAGTCGACGATACTCGTGATGCCGAAGCCCGTCGCACAGGAAGGCAGCGCATGATCGCGCTGCCGCCATCCATACGCGTGTTCGAACGCGGCTGGCTGTCGTCGAACAACGTGCTACTCGTCGACGATGCAAGCGCGGCGCTCGTCGATACCGGCTACGCGTCGCACGCGGCGCAAACGGTGGCGCTCGTCAGACATGCGCTCGGCACGCGGCCACTCGACCTGATCGTCAACACGCATTTGCATTCGGATCACTGCGGCGGCAATGCGCAATTGCAGGCAACGTGGCCGTGCCGGACGCTGATTCCATCGACGGAAGCGGATGCGGTGCGCGAATGGGACGAGTCGCGTCTGACCTTTCACGCAACCGGTCAATTCTGCGAACGTTTCGCATTCTCGGACACGATCGAACCGGGCAGGCACCTGACGCTCGGCGCGCTCGACTGGGAGGTGCTCGGCGCGCCGGGCCACGACCCGCATTCGCTGATGCTCTATTGCGCCGGGCAAAAGCTGCTGATCAGCGCCGATGCACTGTGGGAAAACGGCTTCGGTGTGATCTTTCCGGAACTCGAAGGCGAAAGCGGTTTCGCCGAGCAACAAGCCGTGCTCGAACTGATCGGCACGCTCGACGTAAAGACCGTGATCCCGGGCCACGGCGCGCCGTTTGCCGGCGTGAATGCGGCACTCGACCGCGCGTTGTCGCGCGTCGCGTGGTTACGCGCCGATCCGGCACGTAACGCGAAAAACGCGCTGAAGGTGTTGATCGTGTTCAAGCTGCTCGACGCACGCACGCTATCTTTCGAAGCCTTGCTGCGCATGCTCGACGACGCAAGCGTGATGCGGGCCGCGGCATCGATGCTGAAACCGCGCAGCGCATGGCCCACGCTGCTGCGTGAACTGATAGAAGGATTGGCGGTGGAGAACGGGCCGTTGCAATTCGACGGCGAGCAGATCACTGCGCGCGCCGATTGATTCGTGAGACGAAGCCGCGTGCGGGCCCGTATAAAAAGAAAGCCGCTCGGCTTTCGGTTCGAGCGGCGCAATTACTGTTGACGTGATCAGCGTCGAAGAAATAATACCCGTGCGTAGCTTTCGAACGCATCGGTGATTTCCCTACAGATTCGTTAACGTCCGACCTGACACGTTATTCGGATTCCGTACTATCGGTATGAACTACCGTTATATGGAGTAGCGGCGCGTCGGCACGATGCGCCAGCCCAGATTGACGCCGGCCGCCGCAAGCAGGATCAACACCGCGCCAAGCACCTGAATCCACGCCAGCTTCTGTCCGAACGCGATCCGGTCGACGACGATCGCTACGACCGGATAGATGAATGACAACGCGCCCGTCATCGCTGTCGGCAGCTTCTGGATTGCGCCGTACAGCAGCACATACATGATCCCCGTGTTCACGATGCCGAGCGTGACGAGTTGCAACCAGTGCATGCCTGTGGTCGGCAACGCATCGTACTGCACGAACGGCGCGAGCATGACGACGCCCGTCGTCACGGTAATCAGCGCGATAAGGTGCGGCGGCGTGTTCTTCAAGTGCTTTGTGATGATCGACGACACTGCGTACAGGAAAGCCGCGCCGACGGCAAACGCGACGCCTTGCAGATATTGTCCCGGCACCGCGAGCACGGCCGGTTCGACTTTCACGACGAACACGAGTCCGACGAACGCGATCAGCAGCCAGGCGACCGTCGATGCCGTCACACGCTCGCGGAACACCAGCGCACCGAGCGCGACGAGCATGAAAGGCTGCGTGCTGTAGACGGTGGTCGCCATCGAAATCGACGCGCGCGAGTATGCGGCGAACAGCAGCACCCAGTTCATGACGATGGCCGCGCTGCTGAGCGTAGAGAGCGCGATCACCTTCCACGAGAATAGCTTGCGTTTGAGCAGTCCGAGCACCGCACAGATCAGCAACAGCGTCGCGCCGCCGAACAGGCACCGGAAGAACGCGACATTCAGCGCCGATTGCTGTGACGATACGACCAGCCAGCCAATCGTCCCCGACATCAGCATCGCGAGGGTCATCTCGAACGCGCCGCGCCGCACTTCGTTGTTTGCTGCCATCTGAAACACTCCAGAAGAATCACATCTTGCAGAGAGTGTAATTAATCCGAAGTGGCCAATACATATCTAAAATCAGGTAATCGAGCCCATCGACCTTTATTGCGAAGGCCAAAATGACGAAGCGCCTTAATCCCGATACCCGGCAAGCTCCCGCACCCGCGACGCTCGACGACACCGACCGCATGCTGCTCGCAAGTCTCGCCGACGACGCGCGCCAGCCCGTCAGCGAACTCGCGCGCAGCGTCGGCCTGTCGGCGCCCGCGACGGCGGACCGCTTGCGGCGCCTCGACGCGCTAGGCGTGATCGAGCGTTTCACGGTGCAGATCGATCCGCGCGCACTCGGCTATACGCTGCAGGCGATCGTGCGCGTGAAGCCGCTGCCCGGTCAGCTGCATCTGGTGGAGGACGTGATTCGTCGGATTCCGGAGTTCGTCGAATGCGACAAGGTGACGGGCGACGATTGCTTCATCTGCCGCCTGTATCTGCGCTCGATCGATCAGCTCGACGAGATTCTGTCGAAAGTGACCGAGCGTGCGGAAACCAGCACCGCGATCGTCAAGTCAACGCCGGTACCGCGGCGCTTGCCGCCGCTCGCTTGAGAAAGCAAGCGGCTGGGAAGCGCCCGGCGATCAAAGCTCGACGGCTTCGAAGAAGGACAGCATCTCCGCGACGAGTTCAGCGGGCGCTTCCTCGGGAATGTAATGTCCGCACGGCAGCGAGCGGCCGCTGACGTCGCGCGCAACCTTGCGCCATTCGGCAATCGGCTCGAAGCATTTTTCGATCACGCCCTCCGCGCCCCACAGCACGCGCAGCGGACAGGCAATCTTGTGTCCGCGCTCGATATCGGCGCGATCGTGCTCGAGATCGATCGTCGCGGAGGCGCGGTAGTCCTCGCACATCGCGTGGACGGCGCCCGGCTGCCGCAAGGCCTTGCGATACTCGGCGAGCACCTCGGGCGCGAACGGCGCGAGGCCCGCGTGACGGCTACCCATCACGCGGTCGACGTAGACATCGGGATTGCCTTCGATCAGCGTCTCGGGCAGCGGCTCCGGCTGGATCAGGAAGAACCAGTGGAAATAGAGCGTCGCGAAGGTGCGGTCGGTGGCTTCGTACATCGCGAGCGTCGGCGCGATGTCGAGCAGCATCAGGCGTTCGACGGCATCGGGAAAGTCGAGCGCCATCCGGTGCGCGACTCGTGCGCCACGGTCGTGTGCGCAGACGAGAAAACGCTCGTAGCCGAAGTGGCGCATCACGGCGACCTGGTCGGCCGCCATCGCGCGCTTCGAATACGGCGCGTGCCTCGCGTCGCTGGGCGGTTTCGCCGACGCGCCGTAGCCGCGCAGGTCGGTCGCGATCACCGTGAAATGCTCGGCGAGTTGCGCCGCGCATCGATGCCAGATCAGATGGCTCTGCGGATGACCGTGCAGCAGCAGCAAAGGCGGCCCTGCTCCGCCTTTGACTCCATGAATATCGACGTCGCCGGCCGTGACCCGAAAAGGTGTGAAGTCCGCGAAGGGCATGTCGGTGCTCGTTGTCGTTGTAAGTCTGGGCATTGTAGAAGGCGACTGTGTCGCGACGAGTGGGATAGCCCACGCTTTCGTAGAACCTGAACTCTCCTTCCAACGACACCGAACGAGCAACACTGCCCAGACTCGCCTATAATCGAACGACCGTTCTTAAATTTGAAGCTCGAAGGCTGTTTGAAGCGAAACGTGGACGGCAGCCGCTACACTCATATCGCCGGGCATCGGATGCACCGGCAGTCGATCTGGAGACTCGCACCATGGCCTTGCCCGCCGTCCTGCAGAACCTTACTCTGCCCGTCGTCGCCTCGCCGATGTTCATCGTCAGCTACCCCGAGCTCGTGCTTGCGCAGTGCAAGGCGGGGATCGTCGGTTCGTTTCCTGCGCTCAACGCGCGCCCGGCCGAACTGCTCGACGAATGGCTGACACAGATTCAGGCATCGCTCGCGGAACACAAGGCGGCAAATCCGGACGCCGTCATCGGGCCGATTGCCGTCAATCAGATCGTGCATCAGTCGAACGCGCGGCTCGAGCACGACATCCGTGTGTGCGTCGAGCACAAGGTGCCGATTTTCATCACGAGCCTGCGCGCGCCCGCGAAGGAGATCGTCGATGCCGTGCACAGCTACGGCGGCATCGTCCTTCACGACGTGATTAATCTGCGTCACGCGCAGAAGGCACTGGATGCGGGCGTCGACGGTCTGATTCTCGTCGCGGCGGGTGCGGGCGGCCACGCGGGCACGACGTCGCCGTTCGCGCTGGTCGGCGAAGTGCGGCGCATGTTCGACGGCCCGATCGTGCTGTCCGGCTCGATTGCGAACGGCGGCTCGATTCTCGCCGCGCAGGCGATGGGCGCCGACCTCGCCTACATGGGCACGCGCTTCATCGCGACGAAGGAAGCGCACGCCGTCGAAGGCTACAAGCAGGCGATCATCAACGCGAATGCCGCCGACATCGTCTACACGAACCTCTTCACGGGCGTGCACGGCAACTACATCCGCGAGAGCATCCAGAATGCGGGACTCGATCCCGATGCGCTGCCCGAGTCGGACAAGACAGCGATGAACTTCGGCGGCGACAAGGCGAAGGCGTGGAAAGACATCTGGGGCGCAGGCCAAGGCGTGGGTTTGATGCACGACGTGCCGAGCGTCGCCGAGCTTGTTGCGCGCCTGAAGGAGGAATATCAGGCGGCGAAGACGCGGCTCGGGATTGGCGCTGAATCGTAGGCGTTGAGGGGATGAAAAGGCCGCACATGCGGCCTTTTCGTTTCAAGGCGAGATCACATGTTGCGCCGGTACTGACCGCCCACTTCGAACAGCGCATGCGTGATCTGTCCGAGCGAACAGACGCGCACCGCGTCCATCAGCACGGCAAAGACGTTTTCATCGTCGATGACAGCCTGCTTCAGACGTTCCAGCATGGCCGGCGCGTCGCTTTCACGCGATGACTGGAACGCGCGCAGACGTTTCAGTTGCCCTTGCTTTTCGTCTTCCGTCGAGCGCGCGAGCGCAATCGGCGGCGGTGCGTCGTGCGCATGTGCGCCGAGGAACGTATTCACGCCGACGATCGGATACGAGCCGTCATGCTTGCGATGCTCGTACAACATCGATTCGTCCTGAATCCGGCCGCGCTGATAGCCCGTTTCCATTGCGCCGAGCACGCCGCCGCGCTCGGTGAGCCGGTCGAACTCCGCGAGCACGGCGGCTTCGACGAGATCCGTCAGTTCGTCGATGATGAAGCTGCCCTGATTCGGATTCTGGTTCTTCGCAAGTCCCCATTCGCGATTGATGATCAGCTGGATCGCGACCGCGCGGCGCACCGAATCTTCCGTCGGCGTGGTGATCGCTTCGTCGAATGCGTTCGTGTGCAGCGAGTTGCAGTTGTCGTAGATCGCGATCAGCGCCTGCAGCGTGGTGCGGATATCGTTGAAGTCGATTTCCTGCGCGTGCAGGCTGCGGCCCGACGTCTGCACGTGATACTTCAGTTTCTGACTGCGTTCGTTCGCGCCATAGCGGTCGCGCATCGCGACGGCCCAGATGCGCCGCGCGACGCGGCCGAGCACCGTATATTCCGGGTCCATCCCGTTCGAGAAGAAGAACGACAGATTCGGCGCGAAATCGTCGATATCCATGCCGCGCGCGAGATACGCCTCGACATAGGTGAAGCCGTTCGCGAGCGTGTACGCGAGCTGCGAGATCGGGTTCGCGCCCGCCTCGGCGATGTGATAGCCGGAGATCGACACCGAATAGAAATTGCGCACGCCGTGCTCGACGAAATACGCCTGAATGTCGCCCATCACCTTCAAGCTGAATTCCGTCGAAAAGATACAGGTGTTCTGTCCTTGATCTTCCTTCAGGATGTCGGCCTGCACCGTGCCGCGCACGTTTTCCAGCGCGAAGCGGCGCGCGGCATCGAGTTCGTCCTGCGTGGGTTCGCGCTTGTCGTGCTGCGCCTTTGCGTGCGCGAGTGCGATCTGCTGATCGATCGCGACGTTGAAGAACATCGCGAGGATGGTTGGCGCGGGTCCGTTGATCGTCATCGACACCGACGTTTCGGGCGCGCACAGATCGAAGCCGTCGTAGAGCGCTTTCATGTCGTCGAGCGTCGCCACGGATACACCCGAATTGCCGACCTTGCCGTAGATATCGGGCCTTTCGTGCGGCTCTTCGCCGTAGAGCGTGACGGAATCGAACGCCGTCGACAGGCGCTTGGCAGGCATCCCTTCGGACAGCAGCTTGAAACGCCGGTTGGTGCGGAACGGATCGCCCTCGCCGGCGAACATGCGTGTCGGGTCTTCGTTTTCGCGGCGGAACGGAAACACGCCTGCTGTGAACGGAAAATAGCCGGGCAGATTGTCGAGCATCAGCCAGCGCAGGATTTCGCCGGGGTCTTTGAACGCGGGCAGCGCGACCTTGCGGATCTTCGAGCCCGACAGCGTTTCGACGGTGAGCGCGGTGTGGATCTCTTTGTCGCGGATTTTCACGACATGTTCGTCGCCGGAATAGGCGGCGACCGTGTTCGGCCACGCGTCGAGCAGCGCTTTTTCGCGTTCGCCCATTTGCGACGTGCGCGCGTCGATGAGCTCACTGAGCGCGTCTGCATTCGGCACGCTGCCGCTCGCTTCGATCAGCATGCGTCGCGCGCCGTCGAGCTGCCAACGCTCGCGCGCAAGCTGCGACTGCGCTTCGACGCGCTCGCGATAACCGCGCACCGTCAGCGCGACATCAGACAGATAACGCACGCGTGCGGGCGGCACGATGGCGTTGCGGCCCGTCGAATGCCTCACGCCTTGCAGCTTCGGCAACCGCCCGTCGCTGTCGCGCAGACCGTGGTCGCGTAAAGCCTTCGCGACATGTTGGTACACAGCCGTCACACCATCATCATTGAATCGCGACGCAATCGTACCGAATACCGGCATCTCTTCGATTTTCAATCCGAACTTCTGCTGGTTACGCTGAACCTGCTTCGCGACGTCGCGCAATGCATCGGCGGCGCCTTTACGGTCGAACTTGTTGATTGCGACGAAGTCCGCGAAATCGAGCATGTCGATCTTTTCGAGCTGACTCGCGGCGCCGAATTCCGGGGTCATTACATACAGCGACTTGTCGGCGTGCGGCACGATCGCCGCGTCGCCCTGTCCGATGCCCGATGTTTCGACCACGATCAGATCGAAGTCCGCCATCTTGCAGGCGTCGATTGCGTCGGGCAGCGCGTCGGAGATTTCGCTCGATGCCTCGCGCGTCGCCAGCGAGCGCATGAAGACGCGTGCGCCGCTGCCCCAGTCGCCGATCGCGTTCATGCGGATGCGATCGCCGAGCAGCGCGCCGCCCGATTTGCGGCGTGATGGATCGATGGCGATTACAGCGATCGTCAACAAGTCGCCGTAGTCGAGGCGGAAACGCCGGATCAACTCGTCGGTGAGCGACGACTTGCCCGCGCCGCCCGTTCCTGTGATGCCGAGCACGGGCACGTGCGTTTGAGCGGCCTGCGCGGCGAGCGTCGCGCGCGTGGCGGCATCGAGGTCGCCCGTTTCGAGCGACGTGATCAGTTGCGCGAGCTTGCGAAAAGCGACGACACGCGATGCAGGCTCCGTATCGCCACGCATCGCATCCTTCAGGTCGCGAGCGAGTTGTGCCGGCTGCGCGTCCGCTCGCGCCGCGTCGCGGCAACGCGCGATCATGTCGTCGATCATCCCTTGCAGCCCGAGCCGCTGGCCGTCGTGCGGCGAGTAGATGCGCTCGACGCCATAGCGCTGCAACTCAGCGATTTCATCGGGGACGATCACGCCGCCGCCGCCGCCGAACACCTTGATCCGCTCGCCGCCACGTTCGCGCAACAGATCGACCAGATAGCGGAAGTACTCGACGTGCCCGCCCTGATAGCTCGACACCGCGATGCCGTCCGCGTCTTCGTGCAGCGCCGCTGTCGCGATTTCTTCGACCGAGCGATTGTGGCCGAGATGGATCACTTCGACGCCGCTCGCCTGCAGGATGCGCCGCATGATGTTGATCGATGCGTCGTGGCCGTCGAACAGCGCCGCGGCCGTGACGAAACGCAGACGTCGCGAGGACGGCTCGCCCGGCGAGCGCGGCGTGGAAGAGCGGGAAGCGGGCGCGTCGTCGGCGACGCGCTGCGGCGTGGAAAGATCAGTCATGTCTCCCCCGGATCGAATCGTCAGGTTCGTTCGTCTCTACTTCGCGGGTGCTGCAACCAGTATAACGATACGACCCGATCGTCCGTGCTGCGTTCAGTGGGCGCAAAACGACGCGCACCGCGCCGCGATTTTCACCGCACAGCAAGCGCCCTGATCTGCTCCAGCGTCGGCCATAGCGTCTCGCTGGAAAAGCGCTCCGCGATGAAATCGACAAACGAACGCACCTTCGCCGACAGATGCCGGCGGCTCGCGTAGACGACGTGGATGGGCAGCTCGCGCGGCGGCAGTTCATCGACGAGCAGTGGCACGAGACGGCCGGCGGCGAGATCGTCGCCGATCACTTCCGTGCCGAGCAGCGCGAGCGCCGCGCCCTGCAACACGACGACGCGCTGCGCCTCCAGATGATTGACGACCAGATTGCCCGACAGCTTGACGCGCGCGCTGTCCGCATTCGCGCCCGCGACCAGTTCGAGCGCCGACACGCCCGCGTACTGGATGAAGTTGTGGCGCGCGAGATCGGCGGTGTTTCTGGGTGCACCGTGGCGCTCGATATAGTCCGGCGACGCGCACAACACGAGATGCGCGGTCGCCACCTGACGCGCGATCAGCGACGATGACTTTAGCCCCGACGGCGACGCGCGGATCGCGACGTCGAAGCCCTCGTCGATCAGTTCGACGACGCGGTCCGACAGCGTGATATCGACGGTGACTTGCGGATGCTCCGTTGCGTAATCGGCGACGGCGCTCATGACGTGCCGCAGACCGAACGCCGACAACGTCGACACACGCAAGCGCCCTTGCGGCACGATGCTCGCCGCGCCGACTGCCTGCTCGGCTTCGTCGAGCTCGCCCAGCACCTGGCTCAGCCGTTCGTAATACTCGCGGCCCGCTTCCGTCGGCGCGACGCGGCGCGTGGTCCGGTTCAGCAAGCGCGCGCCGAGTTGCTGCTCGAGATGCATCACATGCTTGCTCGCCATCGCCGCCGACATGTCCATCTTCTCCGCCGCGCCGACAAAGCTGCCGACTTCGACCACGTGGCGAAACACTTTCATGCTGACGAGGGTATCCATGGCGATCACTCGGGATAGGAATGAATCAGGCTGATTCCCGGGACTTTATCAAGGAGCCGTCGACAATGTGCGGCACGCTCGAGCATCGGAAAGAAAAAGCCCTGCGTTCCGTGAAGAAGGCAGGGCTTTGCGGACCGAGACGCCGCGGCGCGCCGTGCACGCCGCGGGCATATTGCGATCAGAACTTCGCGCGGATACCGGCGCCGGCCGTATAGCCCGAAGCCTGGCCCGTGTACTTGTCGTAGAGATACGCCGCGTAGACGTCGGTGCGCTTCGACAGCGGGTAGTCGTAGCCGATCGCCGCCGACTGGTGCATCTGGTCCAGACCGCCCGCGTCGCGCGAGTATGCGTACGACGCCATCACCGTGCCCGTGCCCAGCGGCACCGACACGCCGCCCTGCGCCGTGTTCACGTGCCAGCTGCCGACGTCCTGGTCGTTCTTCGTGTACATGTACTGGCCGTAGAACTTCACGAACTTGAGGTCGTACGACACGCCCAGCTGGCCAACCGACTGGCTCTTCAGGCCAGCAACCAGCGATCCGAGGTCGGTCGGCGAGTTGTTGAAGTTCACGTACTGGAACACGCCCGTCGCCGCGAACGGACCGTGGAAATACAGGAACTGCGCGCTGTATTTCTTCGAGCCGTTGTGATCCGCCGAATTGCCCAGTGCATACATCGCGCTGCCCGACAGGCCACTGAAGTCCGGCGACGAATACTGGATCGCGTTGTTCCAGCCGGAGTCGCCGACCACGCCCATGTCGGTCGTGTAGGTCGGGAACGTGCCCAGGCCGAGGAACACGTGATAGACCGCCGGCGAGAACACGTACGAGTCGATGAACGGGTTGAACAGAATCGTCGACACGAACAGTTGCGTGGTCAGACGGCCCGCCGTCACCGTGCCGTACGGCGACTCGATGCCGACGTACGCGTTACGCCCGAAGAACGTGTCGCCGTCGAAGCGGCCGAACTTGCCGTTCTGCGCGCGGAAGAAGTCTTCCAGGGTGAAGATCGCCTTGTAGCCGTTGCCCAGATCTTCGGCACCCTTGATGCCCCAGTACGACGTCGACATACCGCCGCCCGACACGTTCCATGCGCTCTGGCTGCCCGGGAACTTCGTGACGCCGACCCATTCGTCGACCTGACCATAAAGCTGCACGCTCGACTGCGCGAACGACGACGTCGATGCAACAGCCAGCAAGGCGCCGATGACGCTAGCCTTCAGGGTTGTTCTCAGCGCACGGCTGACGGTGGTATTCATGGGTTCTCCTGTCTTTGTCAAAAGGTGTGGCTGTACGGCGGGGCGCTCGCCGGATCCGTGCTTGTTATCCGTTTGATCGTCGAGCCAATCTGGGCTGGGACAAATCTTTGCGGACCATTTTTATGGACAAAAATATCTGCGGTTATTGCGGGTATATGGGACTGAATAGTTTGGTCGACTTTCGGCCTGATACTGGTTGCCGACGCACCTTGTTTCCGCAGTGCCGCAAACACCCGCACGCCCGTCAAAGGGCGCGGATTCTACAGCACCGCGTGTGATGCGAAGCGCATCAACAATGGATTGACGCGCCGCCGCAACAAAGAAGGGATTTGATGACAAACGCAAAAGACTGACGAGCGTTTTCAAAAATGTGTGGTGTGCTTACGTCAGATCAGACGGGGTATTTTGTCGGACGTGCGGAGAACGAAAAGATTGGGTAGCTGAACTTCAGAAACGACCGATCCGATCTCAGAGCGAGTGGATGGAAAACAGAATGGGCCGAACATCGAAACGTCCGGCAGACGCAGAGGACAGGTCAGTTACGGTAAGGCGACTGAGACGGGATACGCGATGAGTCGCCAGGCGGGCGCGGAATCGGGCGCGACGCGCCGCGTTCTTCGTTGTAGCGCGTGACGTCGTCGCGGATCGAACCGACGTGCGCGGATTGCGCAGTTGCGGGCGGTCGCGGCGCGTTACGCGAATCGGTGCTGACAGGCGTGATCGCGCCGGCATACTGGGTGCCGACGTATTGCGCGGCTGGCCGGTTGTGATAGACGTCGGCGGGAAGCGTCATGCGTTGTGCGCTGTAGTTCGATGCGTTGCTGCCGTACACACGTCCGGCGAACGTATCGTTCACATTGGTGCGGCCTTGCGCGTTGCCGCGCGTGCGCGGCGCTTCATTCCGCGCATATCGGCCAGTGTGGCCCGGCATCGCAACGCCACGCGGCATCTCACGTGAAATGCTGGCGCGCGGCGTGGCGTTTCCATGGACGGGGCCACCGAACGACGAGCCCTGAAAACCCGACCTGCCGCCGAACAACCCGTGTCCTTCATGGCTGACGAATGACGGTTTCGCATAGGCGAGCGAGGTCAGCGCGACGATCAGCGCGCCCGTCATCCACCATTTGATCCTCGACAGCCCTACAAGCACCATGTTTCACCTGCCCGACGACCCGCCTGAGAGCCCGCCGTTCGAGCTACGGCTTGGCTGGTTCCGGGGTTGGCGCGACTTGCATGACAAGCTGTCTCGCGCGATGCCCCATCGGCCTTCGAACAGTAATTTATTGGCGTCCTCCCAGTGAGTCGAGCCAAAATATGTTAGGTCTGCGGCACTCTTGTAACGCATTGTTACTGCGACGTTTTTTCGCCACAAACCTCTTGCGGCGCGAGGCGAAAAAGCGCTGAAACGAGGTCGTTCGAACACCTGAATTCGTATGAACAGTGGCGCTCTAAAACGCCTGTTTCGACGTGTCGTTTTGACTGATTTTTCGACGCCCAAACGGGTGCCATGACCGCCAGACTCGATGCGAACACAACCATGCGCGCGAGCGGTCGTTTCATGCGCTCAGGTAATTAATCAATTCGGCAAATGAATTTGCTTTTTCAATCACTTTGCGCGGACAATAGCCCTTTGGCGCCCGCCCACCGGCGACATCAAGGCGATCGCTTGACCTGCATCGAGATTTGAAAGATGGCCCGTCCGAAACTCCTGCCCGACAACTTCACGCTGTGCCTGATCGGCACGGTGATTTTCGCGAGCCTGCTGCCCGTGCACGGCCAGGCGGCAACGGCGTTCAACTGGGTGACGGATTTCGCGGTCGGCCTGCTGTTCTTCCTGCACGGCGCCAAGCTCTCGCGCGAAGCGATCATTGCGGGCGCCACGCACTGGCGGCTGCATCTGGTGGTGCTGCTAAGCACGTTCGCGCTCTTTCCGATACTCGGGCTCGTACTCAAACCGCTTCTTTCGCCCCTCGTGACGCCTGCGCTCTACGCCGGCATCCTCTTCCTCTGTACGCTGCCGTCGACGGTTCAGTCGTCGATCGCGTTCACGTCGATTGCGAAGGGCAATGTGCCCGCCGCCGTATGCAGCGCGTCCGCTTCGAGCCTGCTCGGCATCTTCATCACGCCCGCGCTCGTCAGCGTGATCGTCACGAGCCAGGCCGCGAGCGGCACGTCGCCGTGGCATACGGTGTGGAACATCGTGCTGCAACTGCTGGTGCCGTTCGTCGCCGGGCAGTTGCTGCGGCCGATGATCGGCGGATGGATCGACCGCAACCGCGGCGTGCTGAAGTTCGTCGACCAGGGCTCGATCCTGCTGGTGGTGTATGCCGCGTTCAGCGAGGCCGTGAACGAAGGCCTCTGGCATCAGATTCCGCTCGTCGCGCTGGGCGGCCTGCTCGTGGTGTGCGCGGTGCTGCTGGCGCTCGCGCTGCTGGTGACGATGTTCGTCAGCAAGCGCCTTGGCTTCAGCCGCGCCGACCAGATCACGATCATCTTCTGCGGCTCGAAGAAGAGCCTCGCCGCCGGTGTGCCGATGGCGAAAGTGATTTTCGCCACGCACGCGGTGGGCGCCGTCGTGCTGCCGCTGATGCTGTTCCATCAGATTCAGCTGATGGTCTGCGCCGCGCTCGCGCAACGCTGGGGCGCGCGCGATGTCAGCGCCGAGAAGCGCGCCGCGCAAAAGAAGAGCACGACGGCCGCTGTTGCGCGCCGCTAGGCCTGTTTCGAATGAGTCGAGATTCATAGCGCTCTCCCTGAGTGCATGTCGTGAAGGCCGCCTGCGGGCGGCTTTTTCGTTATTTCATCCTGACCGGCCGCTGCTGTCGCCTCGGTATGACGGCATAGGGCAAACGCACGCGCCGCCCCATCCCAAATAATGGAAACGCTTCCGTCGAGCACCAGAACGGTGCGAAGCGTCATTAAAAATTCATTTAATTTCAGCGACTTGCTGCCGATAAGCCGACGGTCCAATGCTCCGGCCGTATGTCATGCCTCAACGCTCGTTCTCCACCATCGCAGCGCCGCGCATCGTCGATCTGATTGCGCAGCGTGACCTGTCCGCCGTGTTCCAGCCGATCGTCGATTTCGACGACGGCGCGATTCTCGGCTACGAAGGGCTGATCCGCGGACCGGCCGGTTCCGCCCTCGAGGCGCCGTACGCGCTGTTCGCGCAGGCGGCTGCCGAAGGCAGCGTCATCGCACTGGAGCGCGCCGCCGCGCACACCTGCATCGAGGCATTCGCGAAGCTCAAATACGAAGGCAAGCTGTTCCTGAATTTCAGCGCCGGCGCGATCCGTCAACTCGCCGACAACCGCGAAGACACCTTCGTGATGCTGCGCAACATGGGCGTCGACGCGGAGCGCATCGTGATCGAACTGACCGAGCAGAGCGCGATCCCCGATGTCGCCAGTTTCCTGCCCGCCATCTCGATGCTGCGCATGGCCGGCGCCCAGTTCGCACTCGACGACTACGGCACCGCGAACGCCAGCATGAATCTGTGGGTGCGTCTGCAGCCGGACGTCGTGAAGATCGACCGCTTCTTCATTCACGACATTGCCAGCGATCCGCTCAAGTTCGAAGCCGTCAAGGCGATGCAGCACTTCGCGGCCGCGAGCGGCGCGCGTCTGGTGGCCGAAGGCATCGAAAACGAGGCGGATCTGATCGTCGTGCGCGACATGGGGATCTCCTGCGGCCAGGGCTATTTTTTCGGCAAGCCGCATGCGCATCCGCCGCGCAAGGTCTCCGACGACGCGCGCGAAGCGTTGCGCGCCGGCCATATCGCCGTGTTCCCCGAAGCGACGCGCACGGTGAGCGCTTCGCCGTCGGGTGGGATGGCGTCGTCGAAAATGGTCGTGCATGCGCCCGCCCTGCCGCGCAACGCGACCAACAACGACGTGCTCGAACTCTTCAACCGGCTGCCGAACCTGCATGCCGTCGCCGTGGTCGAGCACAACGAGCCCGTCGCGCTGATCAACCGGCGCGCGTTCATGGACCGCTACGCGCTGCCTTACCACCGCGAGCTGTTCGGCAAGCGGCCGTGCCTGCTGTTTGCGAATGCATCACCCGTCATCATCGAAAAATCGATGACGGTCGAAGACATGGCCAAACTGCTCGCCAGCGACGACCAGCGCTACCTCGCGGACGGCTTCGTCATCACCGAAAGCGGCAAGTACGTCGGCCTCGGCACGGGTGAAAGCCTGGTGCGCGCGGTGACGGAAGTGCGCATCGAGGCGGCCCGTTATGCAAATCCGCTGACTTTCCTGCCGGGCAACATTCCGATCAGCTCGCACATCACGCGACTGCTCGGCCACGAAGCCGGCTTTTACGCGTGCTACGTCGACCTGAACCACTTCAAACCGTTCAACGACCAGTACGGCTACTGGCAAGGCGACGAGGTACTGAAGTTCGCCGCGCACGTGCTCGCCGATGTCTGCGATCCGATGCGCGATTTTCTCGGCCACGTCGGCGGCGACGATTTTCTGATCCTGTTTCAGAGCGAGGACTGGCGCGAGCGCGCGGAGCGCGCCATTCACGTGTTCAACGAAGGCGCGCAGCGCTTCTACGCGCCGGGCGATCGCCTGGCGGGAGGCATCCATGGCGAGGACCGGCGCGGCAATCCGACCTTCTTCGGCTTCGTGACGATGGCGATCGGCTGCGTGCTGGTTCAGCCGCAATCGGGCGAAATCGTATACAGCAGCGAAGACATTGCATCCGTCGCGGCGCTCGCGAAGCGCCGCGCGAAAAGCGAAGCGTCCGGTCTCGTGATGATCGGGTTCGAAGAAAGCCAGATGTTGCTGCAAGGGCGCACGGCGGCAACCGTCGACTAAACCTTTTCGCGCCGGCGTCAACGTCCGGCGTCGACTTCAGCGGCACAGCACGCCGCGACGACATTCCTCTGTCACGACGGGCAGTCACCTTGGCAGCAAGGTGCGGACTGCGCGTTCCCCATTCGTGGCTCTCATTCCCATACGACCTGCCGCGCGGCGTCCGTGCGAGGCATCGCGTCGGTCCGTATCAATTGATGAATCCAACAGGCCGTTTAGTTCATTTTACTAAACAAACGATTCGCCTTCACTGCGCCTGTATACGGGTATCTACGCGTATCGAAAGGCTCTAAGCAGGGGTTTCTCGCGGTCGTTTTACTATACAATCAGCCGAACTTGAACTCCGCCGCTGCGCGTCCCGCGCCGCCGCTTTTTTCGATGGCTACAACGATCCGCGACGTCGCCCGCGCGGCCAGCGTGTCGATCGGCACCGTTTCACGCGCTCTGAAGAATCAACCCGGTTTGTCAGAATCGACGCGCGAACGCGTCGTCGAAACGGCCCGCCGGCTTGGCTATGATTCCGCGCAGTTGCGCCCGCGCATTCGCCGGCTCACGTTCCTGCTGCATCGTCATCACAACAACTTCGCCGTCAGCCCGTTCTTTTCGCACGTGCTGCATGGCGTCGAGGACGCGTGCCGCGAGCGCGGCATCGTGCCGTCCGTGCTGACAGCCGGTCCGACCGAGGACGTCGTCCAGCAGATGCGCCTGCATGCGCCCGACGCGATCGCCGTCGCCGGGTTCGTCGAGCCGGAAACGCTCACGACGCTCGTCGCAATGAAGCGCCCGCTCGTGCTGATCGATCTGTGGGCGCCAAACCTGCGTTCAGTGAATCTCGACAACCAGGCGGGCGCCGCGCTCGCGATGCAGCATCTGTTTGCACAGAAGCGCACGCGTGTCGCGTTCATCGGCGGCTCGCTCGCGCACTACAGCATCGCGCAGCGCGCGCTCGGCTACCGGCGCGCGTTTTTCGAAGCCGGCCTGCTATTCGATCCGTCGCTGGAAATCACGATCGACGCCGGCCTCGATCCCGACGCCGGCGCCGCGCTCGCGATGGAGCAACTGCTCGACCGCCCCGGCCCGCGCCCCGACGCCGTCTTCGCGTACAACGACCTCGCCGCGCTCGCCGCGCTGCGCGTGTGTCTCGCGCGCGGCCTGCGGGTGCCCGAAGACATCGCGATCGTCGGATTCGACGACATTCCCGCCGCCGCTCACGCGCGCCCGCCGCTCACGACGATCGCCGTCGACAAGGAAGCACTCGGCCGGCGCGGCGTCGAACTGCTGCTCGAAGACACGCCGTCCGCACTCGACATTCGCATTCCGGTCCAACTCGTTGTCCGTGCCAGTACTTCGGTGAACATGCCATGAAACAACCCGACACGACTCTTTCGAACAACACCGCCAATCACAAGGCGCCGCCTGTCGCGAGCTTCCGCGACGGCGCTTTCCTGCTGTCGCACATCGAGGACACGCTGCGCTTCTACGCGCCGAACGTGCTCGACCCGAGCGGCGGCTTCTTCCACTTCTTCCGCGACGACGGCTCGATCTACAACCGCGCGACGCGTCACCTGGTCAGCAGTTGCCGCTACGTGTTCAACTACGCGATGGCGTACCGGCAGTTCGGCGATCCGCAGCATCTGGAGTACGCGCAGCACGGCCTGAAGTTCCTGCGCGACGCGCACTGGGACCCGCATCACCAGGGCTACGACTGGGAGATCGACTGGCGCGACGGCCACAAGCGCACGCTCGACGCGACGCGCCACTGCTACGGCCTCGCGTTCGTGCTGCTCGCGTATTCGCACGCGGCGATGGCGGGCATCGAAGAAGCGAAGCCGATGATCGCCGCGACCTTCGAGCTGATGGAGCACCGCTTCTGGGACCCGGCAGCCGGCCTGTACGCCGACGAAGCCACGGCCGACTGGAGCGTGAGCTCGTATCGCGGCCAGAATGCGAACATGCACACCACAGAGGCGCTGCTCACCGCGTACGAGGCGACGGGCCATCTCGTGTACCTCGACCGCGCCGAGCGCGTCGCGACCAACATCACGCTGCGTCAGGCGAAGCTGTCGCAAGGTCTGGTGTGGGAGCACTTTCACGCGGACTGGTCGGTGGACTGGCACTACAACGAGGAAGACAGCTCGAACATCTTCCGCCCGTGGGGTTTCCAGCCCGGCCATCAGACGGAGTGGGCGAAGCTGCTGCTGATCCTGGAGCGCCACCGTCCGCTGCCGTGGCTGCTGCCGCGCGCGATCGAACTGTTCGACGCAGCGATGACGCACGCGTGGGACAACGATCACGGCGGCCTGTACTACGGCTTCGGCCCGGACTACACCGTCTGCGACCACGACAAATACTTCTGGGTGCAGGCCGAAACCTTCGCGACGGCCGCGCTGCTCGGCCAGCGCACGGGCAACGAACGCTTCTGGGACTGGTACGACGAGATCTGGCGCTACAGCTGGGGGCATTTCGTCGATCATCGATACGGCGCGTGGTACCGCATCCTCACGTGCGACAACCGCAAGTACAGCGACGAGAAGAGCCCGGCCGGCAAGACCGACTATCACACGATGGGCGCATGCTACGAAGTGCTGCTGCACGCACTGCAACCCGCGGTGCAGCCTTCCAGCGCGTCCGAATAAAGTCCGAATAACCTCGTACGGTGAGCATCATGAGCGCGAGCCCTGAATTTCACGCTGAGTTTCCCGAATTCGTTTCCGCCGGCGACATCCTCACCGATCTCGTGCGCACGGGTCCCGCAAGCTGGCTGTCGGTTCCCGGCGGCGCGGGCTGGAACGTCGCGCGCGCGGTCGCACGGCTCGGTTTGCCGACGGCCTGCGCCGGATCGCTCGGCGTCGACAATTTCTCCGACGACCTGTGGAACGCGAGCGTCGCCGCGGGTCTCGACATGCGCTTCATGCAGCGCGTCGAGCGCGCGCCGCTGCTCGCCGTCGTGCATCAGACGCATCCGCCCGCGTATTTCTTCATGGGCGACAACAGCGCGGACCTCGCCTTCGATCCGTCGAAGCTGCCCGAAGGCTGGATGTCGCATGTGAAGTGGGCGCATTTCGGCTGCATCAGCCTCGTGCGCCAGCCGCTCGGCGCGACGCTCGCGAAGCTCGCCGCCGAACTACGCGAGCGCGGCGTGAAGATCAGCTTCGATCCGAACTACCGCAACCTGATGGCGCATGGCTACGAGCCGACGCTGCGCCAGATGGCGTCGCTCGCCGATCTGATCAAGGTATCGGACGAAGACCTGCGGCTGCTGTTCAAGACCGACGACGAAGCCGCCGCCCTCGCGCAATTGCGCGCGATGAACCCCACGGCGATCGTGCTCGTTACGCGCGGCTCGGAGACGGCGACGCTGATCGACGGCGACCGGATCGTCGAAGCGAAGCCGCCGCGCGTGGCCGTCGCCGATACGGTCGGCGCGGGCGACGCGTCGATCGGCGGGCTGCTGTTCAGTCTGATGACGGCGCCGCAACGCAAGTGGGAAGAACATCTGGCGTTCTCGCTCGCGGCAGGCGCGGCGGCTTGCCGCCATTCGGGCGCGCACTCGCCGACGCTCGATGAAGTGGTATCGCTGCTGCAGGATTGATCGCTGAGGTTGCCGGAAGAAGTTGCCGTGACAGGCGCCTGACCGGCAACTCCGCCCGCCATGCGGGCAGTATGCAGACGCGTGGAAAGACATGGTGAGCGCGCCTTTGGGTGCCGACATGTGAGCGTCGAAATCGCGTGCTAGGATGGAATCTCCCCCTTGCAGGAGATGCATCATGGAGGACGTCACCTACACCAAAGGTCTCTATACGGCGACGGCGACCGTTCGCCCGGTAGATGGCGGGCAGTACCAGGGCGTCGTTGCGCTGTCACGCGACGAAGGCGACGAGACGGAAGACACGCTTTACGAAGTCGAAGCCACGTCGCCGACAGCCGACGAAGCGCTCGAAGAAGCGAAGGCGCTAGCCCACAGAATCCTCGGCGAGATCGAACTATAGGCACTGGGCTTTCGCATTGAACGAGACGTGGCGCGTCCGCCGCGCGCCGCGCCTACGACCTTTTCTTCGTTGAACAGGCGGAGGCGATCATGGCAGAACCGCTCTTTCTCTACGGCGTGTACGCGATACACGTGCGGCCACTCGAACTTCAGGGCGCGCGCTGGGACGCGGAATACGAAATCCGGCACCGCGATCATCCCGTGCAGCGCTGGACCACGGTAGGCGGCGACACAGGCTTCGCGACGGAAGCCGAAGCTGTCGAAACGGCGCATCAGCAGGCTGTTGCCGATATCGAGCACGGTGCGGGCGTGCCGAAGCCGCGAGCGTTTCCCTGAGCGGACAACGGTCGCTTCGCCAGAAGTCATGCATCGCCGCCCATAACCGGGCGGACGGGCTACACTACACGCCGCAGCGGGCGAAGCACATCACGGCCGCGCCTCGACGCTGCACTACACCCGTCAGCCGAACAGAAAAAGAATGAGCGCGACCCCGCCCGAATCGAACCCTCACCGCGTGCGCAAAGGCCGGATTCTCGACCGGAAAATTCGCATGCGTTCGCACACCGTGATCGCGCATGGCCTGCCGCTGCGCGTCTGGCAAGACCTCTATCACCGCGCGCTGACGATCAGCTGGCCCGTGTTCTTCATCTCACTGGCGCTCGTGTTCCTCGTGCTGAACTCGGTCTTCGCGTCGCTCTATGAACTCGGCGGCGCGGACATCGCCAATCAGAATCCGAAAGGGTTCGCCGGCGCGTTCTTCTTCAGCGTCGAAACGCTTGCGACCGTTGGGTACGGCGACATGCATCCGCAGACGCTTTATGGGCATCTCGTCGCGACGTTTGAAATCTTCGTCGGCATGTCGGGCATTGCGCTGGCCACCGGGCTGATCTTCGCGCGCTTTTCGCGGCCGCGCGCGAAGATCATGTTCTCGCAGTACGCGGTCGTGCGCCCTATCGACGGACGCACCACACTGATGGTGCGCACCGCGAACGCACGTCAGAACGTGATCGTCGAGGCTCGCGCGCGGCTACGGCTGATGCGTCTGGAGCGCTCGTCGGAAGGCTATGTGCTGCGCAAGATCTACGACCTGCGGCTGGTGCGCGATCAGCAGCCGATGTTCTATCTCGGCTGGAACCTGATGCATGTGATCGACGAAGCCAGCCCGCTTTTTGGCGAGACGCCCGAGAGCCTCGCCGAGCAGGACGCTTCGCTGCTGATCACGATCGAAGGTTCGGACGAAAACACCGCACAGACGATGCAGGCGCGCTATTCATGGCCCATCGACGACATACGCTGGCAGCACCGCTTCGTCGATCTGATCCGCGAAGTGAACGGCGTGAGCCATATCGACTACACGCATTTCGACGATGTCGAGCCGCTTCAGCCGCACGAACTGCAGCAGGCGCCGACGGGCTGAGCGCGCGTTTTTCGAACGGCCGCTAGTGCTTCGCCTTGAGCGCGTCTATCTCACGTTGTTCGATTGCCATTGCTCGCACGTGCCCTTCGCGCGCGATCGCCCGCTCGACGTATTCACCGATGCGTCCCGACGGCTCGAGTAGCTTCGCGACAAACGCGATCTGCAGGGTGCCCGCCAGCAGCAGGTCGGCAGCGGAAAAGCGTTCGCCGAGCAGCCAGTCGCCTTCATCGAGCGCCATATCGATCGCCGATTTCACGCGCTCCAGGTTGCCCCAGCCGAAGCTGAACGAATTGCCCGACGCGCCCGTCATCTTTTCGGCCATCGCGGGTTCGAGACAGCCGGGCGTGAAGAATAGCCACTGCAGGAAACGCCCGCGCAACGGATCGCCGACTGGCGCGCCGAGATTCGCTTCGGGGAAACGGTCGGCCATATACAGGAGCACCGCGCCGGATTCGGCGACCTGCACGCCGCCGTCGTCGAGCGCGGGCAGTTTGCACATCGGATTGACGTGGTGGAAATCAGTGGTGTCCTGCTCGCCTGCGCGCAGGTTCACGCGCGCGAGTTCATAGGGCTCACCGATTTCTTCGAGCATCCACAGCGCGCGAAAAGCCCGCGTTTTCGGCCAGTAATAGAGTTTCATCGTCCGTCTCCTGTGGGTTGCGGCACGGTTGGCATAGCGTTACCCAAGGGCGGGCCTCACGAACCTCGTCCGGATGGCATAGGCATGTCTCCATAGCCGTTCCGGGTAACGCCATCAACCGCCCTTCAGGCAGCCTGGCAACCGAAGGCGGTGGATCTATCTCAATACGAGCCGGAATGACTGGAATCATGTCGCAGTCAATGGACCAGCGACAAAAAGTAGCAAAAATCTTCTCCAATTGACGCGAAAGAATGGAGTCTCTTTCGCTGCGACGGCAAGCCGCAACAAGATGCCGCCAGTGAAACGCAAAAAACCGGAGACTCCACAATGACCGCTCGTCTACCCATCGACGGCACCCCCGCACTCGCCGACTACCGCCTGTCGGACAACCTGACCGCCACGCGCGGCCGGATATTCCTGACGGGCACGCAAGCCCTCGTGCGTCTGGCGCTGATGCAGCGGCAGCTCGACAAGGCCCGCGGCCTGAACACGGCCGGCTTCATCAGCGGCTATCGCGGCTCGCCGCTCGGCATGGTGGACCAGCAGTTGTGGAAAGCGAAGAAACTGCTCGAAGCGAACGACGTCCGCTTCCTGCCCGCGATCAACGAGGAACTCGGCGGCACGGCCGTGCTCGGCACGCAGCGCGTCGAGGCGGACCCCGAACGCACCGTCGATGGCGTGTACGCGATGTGGTACGGCAAAGGCCCGGGCGTCGATCGCGCGGGCGACGCGCTCAAGCATGGCAACGCGTACGGCTCGTCGCAGCATGGCGGCGTGCTGGTCGTCGCGGGCGACGACCATGGCTGCGTGTCGTCGTCGATGCCGCATCAAAGCGACTTCGCGATGATCGCGTGGCACATGCCCGTCGTGAACCCATCGAACATCGCGGACATGCTGGAGTTCGGCATCTACGGCTGGGCGCTGTCGCGCTACTCGGGCGCGTGGGTAGGCTACAAGGCGATTTCGGAAACGGTCGAATCCGGCTCGACCGTCGATCTCGACGCGCTGCAAATGGAATGGCCGACGCCCGAAGGCTTCGAGCCGCCCGCGGGCGGCCTGCACAACCGCTGGCCCGATCTGCCGAGTCTCACCATCGAACAGCGTCTGCACGCCAAGCTCGACGCCGTGCGGCACTTCGCGCGCTTCAACAGCATCGACAAGTGGATCGCGCCGAGCCCGCACGCGAACGTCGGCATCATCACGTGCGGCAAGGCGCATCTCGATCTGATGGAAGCGCTGCGCCGCCTCGATCTCACCGTCGCCGATCTCGAACAGGCGGGCGTGCGCATCTATAAGGTCGGTCTGTCGTTCCCGCTCGAAATGACGCGCATCGATGCGTTCGTATCCGGTCTGTCGGAAGTGCTCGTGATCGAAGAGAAAGGGCCCGTCATCGAGCAGCAGATCAAGGACTATCTGTACAACCGCACGGAAGGCGCGCGCCCTGTGGTCGTCGGCAAGCATGCGGAAGATGGTTCGATGCTGCTGTCGTCGCTCGGCGAGTTGCGGCCGTCGCGCATTCTTCCCGTGTTCGCCAACTGGCTCGCGAAGCACAAGCCCGCGCTCGACCGCCGCGAACGCGTGGTCGATCTCGTCGCGCCGCAGATACTCTCGAATGCCGCCGATGCCGTGAAGCGCACGCCCTATTTCTGCTCGGGCTGCCCGCACAATACATCGACGAAGGTGCCTGAAGGTTCGATTGCGCAGGCGGGTATCGGCTGTCACTTCATGGCGTCGTGGATGGAGCGCGACACGACGGGCCTGATCCAGATGGGCGGCGAAGGCGTCGACTGGGCCTCGCATTCGATGTTCACGAAGACGCGCCACGTCTTCCAGAATCTCGGCGACGGCACGTACTTTCACTCGGGCATTCTCGCGATCCGCCAGGCCGTCGCGGCGAAAGCGACGATCACCTACAAGATTCTCTACAACGACGCCGTCGCGATGACGGGCGGCCAGCCAGTCGACGGCAGCATCTCGGTCCCGCAGATTGCGCGACAGGTCGAAGCAGAAGGCGTATCGCACTTCGTCGTGGTCAGCGACGAGCCGGAGAAGTATGACGGCCATCATGGCCAGTTCCCGAACGGCACGACGTTCCATCACCGCAGCGAGCTCGACAAGGTGCAACGCGAGTTGCGCGATATCGACGGCGTGACGGTGCTGATCTACGACCAGACGTGTGCCGCCGAAAAGCGCCGCCGCCGCAAAAAAGGCGAGTTCCCCGACCCGGACAAACGCCTCTTCATCAACGAGGAAGTGTGTGAAGGCTGCGGCGATTGCGGCGTGCAGTCGAACTGTCTGTCCGTCGAACCCGTCGAAACGCCACTCGGACGCAAGCGCCGCATCGATCAGTCGTCGTGCAACAAGGACTATTCGTGCGTGAACGGCTTCTGCCCGAGCTTCGTGACGATCGAAGGCGGCAAGCTGAAGAAGGCGGCGGGCGTCGCATTCGATGCAGCCGCGCTCACCGCGCGCGTCGATGCATTGCCGACGCCTGCGACGCACCTCGACGCCGCACCGTACGACATTCTCGTGACGGGCGTCGGCGGCACGGGTGTCGTGACGGTCGGCGCGCTGATCAGCATGGCTGCGCATCTGGAAGGCAAGAGCGCATCGGTGCTCGATTTCATGGGCTTCGCGCAGAAAGGCGGTTCGGTGCTGTCGTTCGTGCGCTTCGCCGCGCGCGACGAATGGCTGAACCAGGTGCGCATCGACACGCAACAGGCCGACGTGCTGCTCGCCTGCGACATGGTGGTCGGCGCGGGCGCAGATGCATTGCAAACGGTGCGTCACGGCCGCACGCGGATCGTCGTGAACACGCACGCGATTCCGAACGCCTCGTTCGTACAGAATCCGGACGCGAATCTGCACGCGGATGCCCTGCTGGACAAGATGCGTCACGCGGCGGGTGAAGAGCGCATGTCGTCGTGCGATGCACAGGCGCTCGCGACGCGTTTCCTCGGCGACACGATCGGTGCAAACATTCTGATGCTTGGCTTCGCGTGGCAACTGGGCCTCGTGCCCGTGTCGTTCGCCGCGATGATGCGCGCCATCGAACTGAACAACGTCGCGGTGCAGATGAACCAGCTGGCGTTTTCGATTGGCCGCATGGCTGCCGCCGATCCTGCCGGACTGGAAGCGCTGTGGACGCAGCGTCATGCGGCGCAGCCTGCCGTAGCGCTGGAGACGCTCGACGCGTTGGTCGCGGATCGTGAGGCGCGTTTGATGGCGTATGGCGGCGCGGCTTATGTGAAGCGCTATCGTGCGCTGGTCGATGCAGCGCGTCAGGCTGAGCGCAAGCTCGAAGGCACGGTCGAGGTTGACGAGCGCTTGAGCCGCGCTGTTGCGACGACGTTTTATCGGCTGCTCGCGGTGAAGGATGAATACGAAGTCGCGCGTCTGCATAGCGATCCGGCTTTCCGTGCTGCGCTCGAAGCGCAATTCGAAGGCGTCGCCGGGAAGGATTTCGGCGTGAAGTTCAACCTTGCGCCGCCGGCTATTTCACGCGCGAAACACGGCGCGACGCCGCAGAAGAAGACGTTTGGTCAATGGATGTGGCCGGTGTTCGGCGTGATGGCGAAGTGGCGCGGGCTGCGTGGGACGATGCTCGATCCGTTTGGCCGCACTGTCGAGCGGCGCATGGAGCGCGAGTTGTCCACGGACTATGAGGCAACGATGCAGCGGGCGTTTGCAGTTTTTGATGCCGTCACGGCGGAGGATGTCGTCAAGCTCGCTGGGTTGCATGCGCGTGTGCGCGGGTATGGGCATGTGAAGCTTGCCAATCTTGCTGGTGTGAAGCGCAGTGAGCGCGCGCTGGCAGCGCAGTTGCATGTCGAGGCCGCGACTGGGTCGGCTGTTGAGGAGGCGCTTCGGGAAGCTAAAGGGTTTGGGGTGTTGCGGGGGATTCCTGTTGTTGTAGCGAAGTAGGGTTTTTTTGTCTGCGACGCTTGGGGTGGTTTGCTTTTGCTTTTGCTGGCATCCGCGTTTTGCTTTCGTGCTTCACGCGTCGCCCCTGTGCGGGGCGGCACCTACTTTTCTTTGCCGCCGCAAAGAAAAGTAGGCAAAAGAAAGCGGCTCACACCGCCAATCCTTGTTCCTGCCTGAGGGCCCCCACAGGGTCTTACGCTTCACACGGCAACGTGCCAGTCCGCGCTCGTTGCCAACGTTCTCTCCGCCCGCCTCACCCGCTTCACACTCCCGCGTCGCGGCACGCCGTGCCAGACAGTCCGCCGCCGCCCAGGTGGCAAACTGTATGTAGGCTTTCGCGCCTTATGCGCATCACTCCGGACTGGGTAGCAAGATTGGTGTTTCTGGTAACCGCGCTAACCTGCGTGGTGCGACAACCAACACACCGTTTGCCACCTGGGCGGCACATGCCATTCGCTGCCGCTGGCCCTTGTGCGGGTGTCTGGAGCAGGTGAGGCGTCCATTCAAAGCGTTGGCAACGAACACCAGCCAAGGCAATGCCGCATGAAGGATGGGGACGTTGGGGACCCGTGGATAAGAACACGTGCTGGCGGTGTGAGCCGCTTTCTTTTGCCTACTTTTCTTTGCGGCGGCAAAGAAAAGTAGGTGCCGCCCCGCACAGGGGCAACGCGTGAAGCACGCTAACAAAACGCGGATGCCAGCGCAACAACAGGCAAACCAGAAACTACGACATCACCCACCCAACAACCCCCGAACCTCCCTAACCTTCTCCTCACAAACCACCCCGAGCGCAGCCCCCCTAACCCCAGACCCAAAATGCACCGCTTCCACGCGCGTAGCGCAAACAAAATCAGCAACGCGCTCAACGGTCAACCCAGCCCCCGCGAGCACCCTGCAATGCGACCCCGCAGCCCGCTCAACGAGCGATCGAACCTCATCCACAGCATCCAGCACCGACGGCTTCCCACCTGAAGTCAACACATTCGTCACAGCATCGAACTCGAGCAGCACATCGAGCGCCTCGTGCAAATCACGCGCTTCATCAAACGCACGATGAAACGTAAGAGGCATTCCATCGGCAGCATCAACAACACGCAATAACGCATCGCGATCAACCTCCCGCGACGCAGTCAACATCCCGATCACGACAGCATTAGCCCCAGCCGACCGGGCCGCGCGCACATCGCGCAGCATCACTGCAAAATCATCGGCATCGTAGACAAACGACCGGCTATGCGGCCGCACAATCACATTGACGGGAATCGACACCGCCGCGACCACGGCCTCGATCATCCCGATGCTGGGCGTCAACCCACCCTCGCCCATCGCCGTAATCAGTTCAAGCCGATCCGCCCCGCCGCGCGCAGCGGCTATAGCATCTGCAACCGTCGTCGCGATGACTTCGAGCAATACCCGTTCGCTTCGCATATCAGAGAGTCACGTCGTGAAAAACGAAACCCACATGATCTCAGAAGTGCGGCTCCTCGAACCAGTCGATATCGCCGCACAACACGCACGTGCGAGCGCCAATCTGCGTCGCCACCGACAACGTCACGCACGGCACCGCCTCGTTGATCGACAGATACGGCCGCGTCACATGCACGCGCTCGGGCGCTTCCATCGCCGCACGGAAATACGGGCGCCGCAGCCAGTTCGCGCCTTGCGCATCGGATAGCGGCAAGAAGCGCGTTTCGTGCGACGCCCGGTCGGCACGCAGCACGACATTGCGTCCGGCCTGCCGGCCTTTGTCGTCGAGCAGATAACAGCGCGCCGCGTGATCGAGCGCAAGAAAATTCCAGCACACTTCGTCGAGCAGTTCGCCAGCGGCGAGCCGCTCGGCCGCGCGCTCGAACGCGCGAATGTACGGCGCGAGCCGCGACGCGTTGCGCCGCTCACGCTCCTCTGTCTGCGTCTGGTAACGCTCGGTCAGCTCGCCAATGCACGCTGTCGCATGCGTCGCGTCGGCGAGTCCCGGATGCGGGCGGCCAAAGAAAAAGCCCTGCACGAAATCGACGTTGCACTCCATCGCCATGTGCGCCTCGTGCTCCGTCTCGACACCTTCGATCAACACCAGCTTGCCCGCCTCGTGCAGCAGTGCGACGAGACCCGGCAGGATGGACGCGACGTCCGCGCGATGCGCCGCATGCGACAGCATGATGCGATCGAGCTTCACGATATCGGGATTCAACTGCCAGATGCGCTCGATGTTCGAATGCCCGGCGCCAAAGTCGTCGAGCGCGATCAGGAAGCCGCGCTCGCGGAACTGACGCACGGCATCGGCAAGACGCTCGATGTCTTCCGCGCTCTGCTCCAGCACTTCGAGCACGATGCGCCGCGGCGACAGGTTCAACCGTCGCAGATTCGCCAGCAGCGCCGCCGAATGATACGAGTCGATCAGCACGCCCGGATGGACGTTGAGAAACAGCCACTCGCGTTCCGCCCCGAGCACCTTGAAGTTCTCGAGATGCAGCGACTGCGCGAGCCGGTCGACATGCAGCACGTCGCCGACGCGCGCCGCGTGGCCAAACACATCGATGGGCGACACCGCGCGATCGAACGGATCGTGCGCGCGCAGCAAGCCTTCATAGCCCACCGCACGCATGTGCGACAGGCTGAATATCGGCTGAAAGACGCTCGTCAGCGTCAGGTCGCCATGTTGTACCGAATAGCGCTGCAGGCCCGAGGTCATGCTGAGCTCGAAGCCGTGCGGCACCACTGTTCTTTCCTGTTGCGCAATCGTCATGCAGTCCTCTCACGCAAAAGCACGGCGGGCGCGTCGTAAAGGCGAGGCACCGCCGCCGTCCTCGAAATGTGCGTTATCACTTCCTATTAAGCAAGCTCCATGCGCACGGTGGCGCACGTACAAACGAAATTTGCATGGAAGGCTGCACCGAGCGAAGCGCACATGCGTCGCGCAAGGGCGCACAGTGCACCGCAGCGGTGCATCCTGCTTTCAGACGACTTGCAGCCTTCGAAGCGCGATGTCATCCCGTCGGGCTACACTTCGGGCTGACCGACGCGCCGCATCGTCTTTCCAGACGCGGCGCTTTCATGTCGCGATGGGGCGTCCGGGTGTCCCTCGTCCCGTCGCGCGCCAATGCCTGTTTTCCCACATCCGGTTTCCGATGGATATCGTCTTCACCGTATTGATCCTGCTGCTCGCCGTCGCCGCTTCGGGCGTCGTGGTGCGGCTGGTGCCACTCAAGCTGCCGCTGCCGCTCGTGCAGATCGCGTTCGGTGCGCTGCTCGCGTGGCCGCGTCTCGGCCTGCACGTGACGTTCGATCCCGAACTCTTCATGATGCTGTTCATTCCGCCGCTGCTGTTCGCGGACGGCTGGCGCATACCGAAGCGCGAATTCTTCATGCAGCGCCGCGCGATCCTGATGCTCGCACTCGGCCTCGTGTTCATGACGGTGGTCGCGGTCGGCTACTTCATTCACGCGATGGTGCCGTCCATCTCGCTGCCCATCGCATTCGCGCTCGCCGCCGTGCTGTCGCCGACGGACGCCGTCGCGCTGTCGGGCATCGCCGGACGCAACCGCTTGCCCGAGCATCTGATGCACATCCTCGAAGGCGAAGCGTTGATGAACGACGCGTCCGGTCTCGTCGCGTTGAAGTTCGCGATCGCCGCCGCGTTGACGGGCGTGTTCTCGCTGCGCGACGCGTCGGTGAGTTTCGTGATCATCGCGGTCGGCGGGCTGGCGACGGGCGCGGCCATCGCGTGGCTCTTCAGCTATGCATCGACGCACTTTCTCAACCTCACCGAAGAAGGCGACCCTGCGCCCGGCGTCGTGATGACGATGCTGATTCCGTTCGCCGCCTATCTGTTCGCCGAGCACTTCGGGTTTTCCGGCATTCTCGCCGCCGTCGCCGCCGGCATGACGATGAACTATTCGTCGTTCACGACCTCGAGCCCAGCGTCGGCGCGCGTGCGGGCGAGCGTCACGTGGACGATGATCGAGTTCGTTTTCAATGGCATGGTCTTTATCCTGCTCGGCCTGCAGTTTCCGCACATCATCGGCCGCGCGCTGCTCGACGCGCATGAAGAAGCGAGCGGCTCCGAGTTGCGGTTGATCTTCTACGTCGTCGCCGTCGCGGTGGCGCTGTACGCGTTGCGCTTCGTCTGGGTCTGGCTGCTGCGCTGGTTCGCGAGCCGCGGTGCGGCGAAGCAAGGCGTCGCGAATGCAGTGCCCGGTCTGCGCACCGTATCGATGACGACCATTGCGGGCGTGCGCGGCGCCGTGACGCTTGCGGGCGTGCTGTCGCTGCCCGTCGCGTTGTCGAACGGACAGCCGCTGCCAGGACGCGATCTCGCGATCTTCATCGCGTCGGGCGTGATTCTGCTGTCGCTGTTCGTCGCCGTGATCGGCTTGCCGCTATTGATGAACGGCGCGCGCCGCCGGCCCGATCCGCATGCCGCCGAAGAACGCTCGGCACGCATTCAGGCGGCGCAGGCGGCGATTCGCGCAATCGACTCCTATCAGGAAGCCGCCACGGCCGATCTCGACGAAGCGGCCTGCGCCTACGCCGCCGATGTGACCGCACGCGTGATGGACATCTACCGCCGCCGTCTCGCGACGCTCGATGACGACATGGAACCCGCCGAAAGCGCGCGGCGCTCAGAAGCATTCGAGTTTCAGATGAAGCTCGCGGCAATGCGCGCCGAACGCGCAACGCTGATCAATCTGCGCAGCAGTCTGCTGATCAACGACGACACGATGAACAAGCTGATGCGCGAAGTGGATCTGTCGGAGACCGCGTTGCTGACGCGCGGAAAAGGCAAGTAGCAAGAAAACGGGCGCCTTGCGGAAAACGCAGGCGCCCGTCGTGCTGAAGCGGATCGCTGTATCAGACAGCCGGCTCTTGCGGACCTTTGCGACGCAGAAGCGCGTACAGAATGATTGCGCCGAACGTCGCGGTACCGATGCCGCCGAGCGCGAAGCCGCCGAACTTCAGCGAGAAATCACCCGCGCCGAGCACCAGCGTCACAGCGGCGACGATCAGATTGCGGTTGTCCGAGAAGTCGACCTTGTTGACGACCCAGATGCGCGCGCCCGTCACCGCGATCAGACCGAACACGACGATCGACACGCCACCCAGCACCGGGCCGGGAATCGTCTGGATCACGGCGCCGAACTTCGGCGAGAAGCCGAGCACCAGCGCGATCACCGCGGCGATCACGAACACGAGCGTCGAGTAGATCTTGGTGACGGCCATCACGCCGATGTTTTCCGCGTACGTCGTGACGCCCGTACCGCCCGCGAAGCCCGACACGACTGTCGCGAGACCATCGCCGATGAACGCGCGGCCGATGTAGCCGTCGAGGTTCTGTCCCGTCATCGCGCTGACCGCCTTGATGTGGCCGAGGTTTTCCGCGACGAGTATCACCGCGACGGGCGCGAGCAGCGCCATCGCCTGACCGCTGAAAACGGGCGCCGTGAAATGCGGCATGCCGAACCAAGCCGCGTTCGCGACGATCGAGAAGTCGATCGGCTTGCCCATGCCCATGCCGTTCGTGACGACCGCGTAGATCACGTAAGCGATCAGCAAGCCGACGAGAATCAGCAGACGCTGCAACATGCCGCGCGTGAACACGGCCACGGCGCCGACGCACAGCACGGTGACGAGCGCCATGTACGAATCGAACGCGCTGCCGCTCACGCCCTTGACGGCGATCGGCGCGAGATTCAGGCCGATCACCGCAACGATCGAACCCGTCACGACGGGCGGCATCAGCGTCTCGATCCACGCGGTGCCGACGGCGGACACGATCAATCCGATGATGACGTACACCACCCCGCACGCGATGATCCCACCGAGCGCGACGGGTATGTTCGTGTTGAGACCGTGACCGGTGTAGCCCGTAATCGCGATCACCAGACCGATGAATGCGAAGCTCGAACCGAGATAGCTCGGCACGCGCCCACCCACCAGCACGAAGAACAGCAACGTGCCGATGCCCGACATGAAGATGCACAGATTGGGATCGAAGCCCATCAGGAGCGGCGCGAGCACCGTCGAACCGAACATCGCGACGACGTGCTGGATGCCCATCGCCAGCATTTGCGGCCCTGGCAGGCGCTCGTCGGTGTTGACGACGCGCCCCTCGACGCTTCTCGACTGGACACGCCAGCGCGGAAAATAGGAATCGGCCATCGCGGGGGTTCTCCTCTATTGGCGTAGATTTTGTATGGAAGCGCCGCCTTTTTGCGTGATGCCGCAGCGCGGTCCAGGATGGGATTCTTGAACTACGCGCGAGTGTACGGAGAGCGCCTGGCGCTGACAAGCCGCGCGAAACGCCTACGCGCGGCGGTGTTGCGTCGGGGTGTTGCGCACATGCCGTATCACAGCGAAAACACGGCGACGGCCGTCTTCAGATCCCGTGCCTGGTCGGCCATCGCGCCCGCCGCAGCCGCCGCCTGCTCGACGAGCGCCGCGTTCTGCTGCGTGACTTCGTCCATCTGCGCGACGGCGCGGTTCACCTGCTCGATGCCCGTGCTCTGCTCGCTCGATGCCGCCGAAATCTCGCCCATGATGTCCGTCATCCGCTGCACGGCCTGCGTGACTTCCGTCATGGTCCGGCCCGCGCGCTCGGCGAGGACGGCGCCGCTGTCCACGCGCGACGTCGAGCTTTCGATCAGCTCCTTGATCTCTTTCGCCGACACCGCGCTGCGTTGCGCGAGCGCCCGCACTTCGCCCGCGACGACGGCGAAGCCACGTCCCTGTTCGCCTGCGCGTGCCGCTTCGACGGCGGCGTTCAGCGCAAGAATGTTCGTCTGAAACGCGATGCTCTCGATCACGCCGATGATGTCCGTCATCCGCTTCGAGCCGGCCGCAAGCTCGCGCATCGTTTCGACCACATCGCCGACGAGGCCGCTGCCGCGCACCGCCACTTCCGACGCGCCGGCCGCGACGCCGCCCGCCTGCTGCGCGTTGTCGGCGTTCTGGCGGACGGTCGCCGTCAGCTGCTCCATGCTCGACGCCGTTTCTTCCAGTGACGCGGCCTGCTCCTCGGTGCGTTGCGACAGATCGGTGTTGCCCTGCGCGATTTCGCCCGACGCGAGCAGGATCGATTCGCTCGACTCGCTGATCTTGCCCACGATCGCCGCCAGTTGCTCGCGCATATTGGCGAGCGCGTAGAGCAGGCTCGTGGTGTCGCCGGGTTTGGTGTCGACGCGTACGCCCAGTTCGCCCGCTGCGATGCGGCCTGCAATCTGCGCCGCATAACCGGGCTCGCCGCCGAGCTGGCGCGTCAGACGTCGCGCGATCAGCCACGCGAAGCCCGCGCCCACCACCATCGACGCCAGCACCAGCAACGACAGCACCACGCGCATGCTCGCGTATTCCGCGCTTGCCTCGTGCTGCGCGGCGTTCGCCTGCTGGCGGCGATAGTCGATCAGCGCGACGATCCTGTCACGCAGCGCCTCGCTCGCGGCGATCGCCCGTCGTACCAGTTCGGCGTTATCGACGCCGGGCGGTATCGGCTGCAGCCCGATCTGCTGATGCACGATCGCTTCCCACGTATCGGTCTTGCGCAGCACGTCGTCGTACAGCGCTTGCCCGCCGTCGCCCGCAATCGTCTCGCGATACCGCGCGTACGCGTCGTGCATGTGCTTCAGCGACGCGACGATGTCGTCCTTCAACTTCTGACGCGCGGCTTCGTCAGGCGCGTAGCCGAGGTTGGCCGCGTCGAGATCGGTGTCGATCTTGTAGCGGTTCGCCTCTTCCATCCAGTAAAGGCCGTCCATGTGGCGGCTCGATATCTCTTCCGTGATGCCGTGCATCGACGCCAGCGCCGACAACCCCGCCACGCCAACCGCCACACCAAAACCAATCACCGTCGCAAAGGCGATCAGCAGCTTCTTCCAGACAGTCATGCGGTCAAACCACTTCATCGTGAGATCCTCGACAGTTCATCAGCCATTCATCGACAGCTTGGGTCGCAGGCAACGCGGGCCGGCGGGCTGCAATGCTTTACGGCGGCCGTTATGCGGACTTGATGAACGGATGCACGGCATAAGAAAGCCGGCATGAGGGTTTGCGCGAAGTGATTGGCCTGCTATCGGACGCAGCCGGCCTGGCGAGCGCGGTGCGTTCGGAAGTCACGCTTTGGGAGTTATCTGATATCGGAACGCATGTCTGCTTCCCTACACTGCACAGGCTGCGTGACCCCGATTGAGTAGCGCAAGCGATGTTGTAACTCTCCGACTTTCCGCTCATGCTCCCCGGCATGAGCGGTTTTTTTTCGCCTGTCGCTTTTCGGCTTTGCGCGCTCAGGCTTCAGGCATTCCCCGACGTATCTACATCGAGCGCGCGTTTCGCCAGCTTGCGCGCGTGATCGCGCACATCGACGGGCCATGCGGCTGTCATCGCTTCGAAGCGCGCGGCGTCGTTCGCATACAGCGCGCGCGTCGCTTCCTCGTAACCGGCGAGATCGCCGGCCATCGCCGTCATGAACCCGTATGCCGCCTCCTGCGCTTGTCGCATGCGGTCCTTTCCTTCGCTCGCGCCCCGCGCCGCATCGACCAGCTTGCGCAGCGCAACCGATGCGCCGCCCGGCTGCCCGTTCAGCCATTCCCAATGCCTCGGCAGCAGTGTGACCTCGCGTGCGACGACACCCAGCTTCGGCCGTCCGCGGCCACGCGCAGCCGCAGGTTCGTCGCTCGTGGGTTCGGGTTGACGCGTTTCACCGTCTGGCTGATCGGCGAGCCTTGCGAGCACGTCGCTCGCGGAGCCGCGCAGGTCCAGTTCGATGGGACGGCTGGTCTGGTCGTCGAAGATCAGCACGGAAGCGCCGCCGTCGCGCTCCGCCGCAGCCTTCACGGCCAGCGCAACGTCCTTCAACGCGCCTGACGCAAGGCGTCGAACGCCTTCGAAAGCCGTGCAGGTTACTGGATGGGTTGTCATTTCATGCCTCGTATCACGTGGAATCGATATGCACATTTTATCCGGGTATAAATATAAAACGCAATATCATCCGGATAAAAATCCTACGCTCGTTGCCAGGCGACATATGATCTAAAAACCCACGCCGCATTGCCGTTATCCGGTATAGAGGCCGCGACAACGAAAGATCGCCAAGGCCATTGCCGCATCATCTGTACGGGGTAGTTCCATGTTCGTTCACCGCTATTTGCGTCGACCGTCGTCGCTGACGGGACGCCGGGGCGCGCTCGCGCTCGCAACGTTGCTCTGTCTGTCGCCCGCCGCCGTCGAGAAAACGGCATATGCCGCGACGGCCGCCAGCGAGATCCAGGTATCGCTCACCATCCACGATGTCTGCACGATGAATACGGATGCCGTCCAGCCGAAGGTCACGTGTTCGGCAGGCGCGCCGTTCCGCGTCTATCGGGACGGCTACTTCGCGCGCGCAAACGAACAGGCGTTGGGTGTTTTTGCCACGGCGACACACGATACCGCGGTAGAAATTGCCTTCTAACAAATCGCATAAACGCCGCACGATATGCGACAAAACATTCAATCAGCATCCGTTTGTCCAACTTTTTCGTCGAATCTAACAAATAGTTACATCTTCATACGATAGCCATCCCATAATTGGATCGTCGCCTTGAAAAGCGCACAAGGCGCTTGGGCTCCGTGGAGATAATTCGATGCGCTGGCGCAACCTGATCGTTCCGTGTCTGGCTGTCGCGTTGGCTGCCGCACCCGTCGTCCCCTTCAACGCGTACGCCGCAACCCGTCAGACCACCTTCACCGTCACGCTGACTCTGCAGACCGACTGCCAGATCTCCGCGACCAATCTCAACTTCGGTACTTCCGGCGTGATCGCCGCGAACATCGACCAGACCAGCACGCTGACCGTCACCTGCTCGAACGGTGCGCCGTACACGGTCGGGCTCGATGCGGGCTCGGTGACGGGTTCGACGGTGGCAAACCGGCTGCTCGGCGGGACGGGCACACCCGTGCCGACCGTCGCCTACCAGTTGTATCGCGACTCCGCGCGCTCGTTGACGTGGGGTCAAACGGTCGGCACCGATACGGCCGCCGGGACGGGCACGGGCGCCGCACAAACGCTGACGGTGTACGGGCGCGTCGCGCCGCAGAACACGCCGGCGGCGGGCACCTATACATCGACCGTCACCGCGACCGTCACTTTCTGACGCCATGAGCGCGTCGTTGAAACGGGCCGCGCGCCGGCTCGCGGGCGCTGCTTTGCGTCGCGCCCGGCTGGGCACAGCCTCTGACGGTGACGTAACGGGCATCGTCAGCCCAGAGCCAGCGAGGCATGCTTGGACGCCGCGCCGCATTCGAACGGTATCGGCATGTCGCGCATTCGTGGCCGCCGCACTTTGCTGCATCGCCGCCCTGCACATGAGCGCCACTCACGCCGCTGCATTGCAGGTCACGCCCATCCGCCTCGACCTGGCCGCCGACCGTCCCGCCGCTGTCCTCACGCTTCACAACGTCGGCAGCACGCCGCTCAACGCGCAGGTCCGCGTGTTCGCGTGGAGCCAGAGCGCCGACGAAGATCATCTCGAACGCACCGACAACATCGTGGCGAGTCCGCCCATCGTCCAGGTCGCGCCGGGCGCCGATCAGACCGTGCGCATCCTGCGGGTCGCGAAAGGTGACGTGAGCGGCGAGGAGACGTATCGCCTCCTGATCGACGAGATTCCGAACGGCCAGAGCGCGGACGCGACGGGCGTTCGCATGCAGTTGCGTTACTCCGTGCCCGTGTTCGTCGGCGCGCCGCTCGACGGCAAGGCGCCTGCGCTGCAGTTCGCGCTCGAACGGGCCGCAATGGATGGCGCCATGCAGGGATCGGCGCCACCAGCACCCGGGCTGATGCTGCGCGCCGTCAACCGCGATGCGACGCACGCGCAGTTGAGCAAGGTGAAACTGACCTGGCGCGACGGCCAGTCGACGCTGCTGACGCCCGGCCTGCTCGGCTACGCGTTGCCGCACGCGACGCGCCGCTGGCCCATCGCGAACGCGCCCGCCGATGCGCGCGAGGCAACGCTGTCGCTGGTCGTCAATGGGCAGCCGGTAACGGCGCGTGTGCGCGTGGACTCAGGCGCCGCAGCGCCTGCCGACAGCACGCCCGCCCGCTAACGGTGGATCGATGCCATGGCGCCGGCGACACGCTGCAATCTACAGCGCCTGTACGGGCATCGCGTGGCCGCTGATGTGCGCGCAGGCGTGGAGCGCGCCGCCGGACGCCAGCGCCACGAGCACGAGCGACACGACACCTGCGCTCAGCGTCGCCGCGCAGCCGATGCCGTCGTCGCCGCGCGCACCGTCGACCGCGCCCATCCCCGCCGCGCCCGCAAACGGCGATGTCTATCTCGAAGTGACGATCAACGGCGAATCGACGAAGGAAATTGCGCACTTCGTCGTGACGGACGCAATGATCTACACGACGCCCAGTGAACTGCGCGACGTCGGCATTCGCACCGACGATCTGCCGCCGCCCGGCAAGAACGGCCTGATCGCGCTCGGCACGATTCCGGGCCTGCGCTACACGTACCGTCCCGAGCATCAGCAGCTCGACTTGCAGCTCACCGACGCGCGCCGCCAGCCCGCCACGCTCGAAAACATTCCCGCGCGGCCGCCCGTGTCGGCGAGCGGCACGGGGCTCGTGATCAACTACGAGTTCAGCGCGCAGACCAATTCGCCGACGCAGTACGGCCTCTATAGCGAGGAACGCTTCTTCTATCCGGGCGGCCTGCTCGACAACACGGGTACCGCGTACTGGTATCGCAACCTGCATCGCTATGTGCGGCTCGACACCACGTGGAGCCATTCGAACCCCGACACGATGGTGACGACGCGCGTCGGCGATACGATCTCGTCGTCGCTGACATGGACGCGGCCTGTGCGGCTCGGCGGCGCACAGGTGTCGCGCGATTTCACGCTGCGTCCCGACCTCGTCACCTACCCGGTGCCGACACTCGCGGGCACCTCCGCCGTGCCGAGCGCCGTCGATCTGTACGTGAACAACGTGCGGCAGTTCACCGGCTCGGCGCCGTCCGGGCCGTTCGTCATCAACGCCGTTCCCGCGATCAACGGCGCGGGCGAAGCGGTGATCGTCACGCGCGACGTGCTCGGCCGCAGCGTGATGACGACGGTGCCGCTCTACATCGATTCGCGGCTGCTCGCGCCCGGCCTCACCGACTTTTCGGTCGAAGCGGGCTTCCTGCGCCGCTCGTATGCGCTTAGTTCGTTCGACTATGCGGGCGATCCTTCGTTATCCGTATCGTTCCGGCATGGCCTCACGTCGAGGATCACACTCGAAACGCACGGTGAAGCGACGCGCGGCGTCTACAACGCGGGCGTCGGCGCGCTGCTCGAAGCGGGCGGCGCGGGCGTGCTTAATTTCGCGGTGGCAGGCAGCGCGGGCAACGGCGGCGACGGTTCGCTTGCGCGCAATGCGCCTGCCACGAGCCTGTCGAACCCGACGGGCGTGCCGATCGGCATCGGCTTCGTCGAAGGCACGACGAATACGTCGCCAGGCGGCGTGCTGCCGACACCCGGCGGCAGCGGCGCGCAATTCGCGGCGGGCTGGCAATGGCATCTGCCCGCGATCTCCATCGACCTGCAGGCCCAACACGCGACACCGCACTACAGCGATCTTGCGTCGGCCGAAGGCACGCCCGTGCCGCGCACGACCTATCGCGCGACGCTCGCGCTGCCGTTCCGTCTGTTCGGTTCATCGAGCACGGCGAGCGCGAGCCTCGTCGGTCTCGACGATCCTTACTACGGCAACTCGCGCATCGGCTCGCTCGCGTGGACGACGACATTGCCCGCGAGCACGTCGCTGTCCGCTAGCGTCTATCACGACTTTGGCGACACCGGGAACACAGGCGTGTTCGTCGCGCTGAGCTTCCTGCTCGGCGGCTCGATGAACGCGAGCGTCAACGCAGGCAGCGATCATGGCAAGCCGCTGTTCGGCGCGGCCGTCACGCGCACGCCGGACTATGGCGGCGGCCTCGGCTGGCAGATGCAGACCTCGCGCCAGAACGGCCAGCAGCAATCGCTCGCGCAGGCCACCTGGCGTGGCCGTTACGGCGACCTGATCGGCAGCGTCGCAAACGTCGGCTCGCGCACCTATGGGGAAGTGGATGCGTCCGGGTCGGTCGTACTGATGGCGGGCGACGTGCTCGCGGGACGCCGCATCGACGACGCCTTCGCGCTCGTCTCCACCGACGGCGTGCCGCACGTGCCCGTGCTGCACGAAAACCGTGAGATCGGCGAGACGAACGGCGCGGGGCATCTGCTGGTGCCCGACCTCGTCGCCTACGAGCCGAACCATCTCGCGATCGATCCGCTCGGCCTGCCCGCCGACACCGCCGTCGCCACCACGCGCCTGAACCTCGCGCCACAATCGCGCGCGGGGGTGCTCGCGCGCTTCCCGCTGCGCGACTTCACGGGCGCGCAACTGATCGTCGTCGATGCGGCGGGCAAGCCGCTGCCGGCCGGCGCCGTGCTGACGCAGCGCGAAACGGGCAAACGCTACGTAATCGGCTATGACGGCCTCGCCTTCATCGACGACATGCGCGCGGCCAACGCCTTCACGTCGACGTCGGCGCAGGGACCGTGCGAAGTCGACGTGACGTTCGAGCGCAAAGGCAGCGGACTGCCGACGCTCGGCCCGTTCACCTGCAAGGCGCGTTCACCATGAAGCGCGTGCTATGGCTCGTTCTTCTCGCCGCCTGGCTCGCCTGCGCGCCGCGTGTCGCGCAGGCGCAGACCTGCAATGCCATCGCGTCGAGCCTGAACTTCGGCCAGGTGAGCCCCATTGCCGGCACTGCGGCGAGCACGTCTTCGACGATCACGATCAACTGCACGGGTATGGGCGTGCTGCCCGTGCGCGCCTGCGTGAACATCGGCACGGGCAGTGGCGGCAGCAGCTACTTGCCGCGTATCGCGTTGAACGGGACGGGCCAGTTGCAATACAACCTCTACACGACATCGGGCGGCAGCACCGTGTGGGGCTCGCGCGGTTCGACGACGTACGCGCCCATCGCCATTGATGTCGTCCAGAACGGCCTGACGGGCGCCGGCTCCGCGACGCTCACCGTCTATGGACGCGTGCCAGCCTCGCAAACTGCGCTCGTCGCGGGCACCTACACGTCGACATTCGCGGGCGCGCTGCAGGCGGAGCTGGACTATGCGGCGTATCTGCTGGTGGCGCCCGCTTGCGCTTCGCTGACCTCGCCGAGCAGCACGTTCAGCTTCACGGTCAGCGCAAGCGTGATCAACGACTGCACGATCTCGTCGACGAACATCAACTTCGGCACGGCGGGCGTACTCAACTCGACGCTCACGGCGACGGGAACGCTGACGGTCGCGTGCACGAACAACGACGCGTATTCGATTGCGCTGTCGGCGGGAGCGGGCAGCGGCGCGACCGTCGCCGACCGCGTGATGACGCGCAGCGGCGGCACCGACAAGATCCACTACCAGCTCTACCAGAACGCGAGTCACTCGCTGCCGTGGGGCGACGGCACGAACGGCACGACGGGGCTTACGGGCACGGGCACGGGATCGTCGCAAAGCGTGACGGTCTACGCGCGCGTGCTGCCGCAAACGACGCCGCAAGCCGGCACCTACATCGACACCGTGATCGCGACGATCACCTACTGAACCGGACCTGCCGAATAATCAGTCGACGCACGCGCGCAACGCGTTGACGAGATCGAGCGGATCGTACGGCTTGCGCAATTGCGCGACATTCTGCAATTGCGTCTGCTGTTGCGGCGACAGCGCTGCATCCGAGCCTGTCACGAAAATCACGCGCATGCCAGGCTGACGCGCGGCGGCGTCGATGGCCAGATCGACGCCTGATGCACCCGCCAGTCCGATGTCCGTCAACAGCACGTCGAAGTCACGCTCGCCGAGTATCTGCTCCGCTTGCGTCGCACTCTCGGCTTCGGCGACCTCGAGCCCGAACGTGCGCAACAACTCCGCCGTGCTGACGCGAACCAGTTCGTCGTCTTCGACGAACAGGATGCGCAGATGACGGATCGCGTCGAAGGTCTCGTTGTTGTTCCGGTCGACGTACCTGACGGTTTGCGAGTCTGCTGCCTGCAGCGTGACGGCATCTTCGGGCCGCGTGTACTGCAGGCGCAGCGCATGCTGGATCTTGCGCGCGAGCGCTTCCTGCGAATACGGCTTGCTCAACAGTTCGACGCCCTCGTCCAGACGCCCCGCATGCACGATCGCGTTGTCCGTGTAGCCCGACGTGAACAGCACCGCGATACCCGGCTGCCGCTCGCGCGCCTTGCGCGCCAGCTCCGTGCTGCGCAGCGGCCCAGGCATCACGACATCGGTGAACAGCAGATGGATCGGCACGCCGCTTTCGACGATCGCCAGCGCGCTTTGCGCATCCTTCGCCTTCAGCACGCGATAACCGAGCGACGCCAGCATCTCGACGACTGTGGTGCGCACGTCTTCATCGTCCTCGACGACCAGAATCGTTTCCGCGCCGCCTTTGGCCGGGCCCACGTCGACATCCGTTTCGAGATCCTCTTCCTCGCGCACGCGCGGCAGATACAGGCGGATCGTCGTGCCGTGCCCCATCTCGCTGTAGATCTTCACATGGCCGCCCGACTGCTTGACGAAGCCATACACCATGCTCAAACCAAGGCCCGTGCCCTGCCCTTCAGGCTTGGTCGTGAAGAACGGCTCGAACACATGCTCCTGCACATCGGACGACATGCCCGAGCCCGTATCCGTGACGGCGACCATCACGTACTGGCCCGGCGTGACGTCGGCGTGGCGCTTTGCGTACGCATCGTCGAGCGAGGCGTTGCCCGCTTCGATAGTCAGCTTGCCGTGGCCGTCCATCGCATCGCGCGCGTTGATCGCGAGATTGAGCAGCGCGTTCTCCACCTGGAACGGATCGACGAGCGTATTCCACAGTCCGCCCGACACGATCGTCTCGATCTCGATGCCGTCGCCGAGCGCGCGCCGCAGCATGTCGTCGAGACCGCGCACGAAGCGCCCAAGGTTCACCACCTTCGGCGCGAGCGGTTGACGCCTGCCGAACGCGAGCAGTTGCGACGCGAGCTTCGCGCCGCGCGCGACGCCACCCAGCGCATTGCGCACGCGTTGCGCGGGCCGCTCCTGGCCGACTACGTCGTCGGCGAGCAGTTGCAGATTGCCGCCGATCACCTGCAGCAGATTGTTGAAGTCATGCGCGACGCCGCCCGTCAGCTTGCCGATCGCTTCCATCTTCTGCGCGACACGCAACGCTTCTTCCGCGTGACGCAGCGCTTCCTGCGTTTCGCGATCGCTCGTCACGTCGCGGCCGACGCCATGAATGCGCTTCGTATCGGGATCGAGCGAAAGCGTCCACGCGATCCAGCGCCATGTGCCGTCGATATGCCTCAGGCGGTTCTCGAAGCGCATCGGCGCGCCCGTGCGGCGCAGTTCGTCGAGATTCGCCCTGACCATCGCATGGTCGTCGGTATGAATCAGCGAGAAGTACGACTGCAACGCGAGCCAGTGCAGGTCGTGACCGAGCACGCGTGTCCACGAAGGACTGATGCGCTGCAACTCGCCATTGAAGCCCGCGACCACCAGCAGGTCCTCACTGAAGTCCCATAGACGATCGCGATCCGCGACGGCTTCGATCACGCGCGCTTCGAGCGTTTCGTTCAGCTCGCGCAGCGCCTCTTCGGCCTTGGTGCGCTCGGCGATTTCGCGTTGCGCGGCCTGGTAGAGACGCGCGTTGTCGATGGCCGTCGCGGCCTGCGCGGCGATGCCTTCGACCAGGCGCTCCGCGCGCGCGGTGAACACGCCCGGTGTCGGATGTCCGAAAAAGAGTCCTCCGAGCACTTCACCCGTGCGCGACACGACGGGCGCGGCAAGATAGCTGCGCACCTTCAGATGGCCCTCGGGCATGCCGCGATGCGGCGGGTTGCGGCCGTAACGCGGGTCTTTCGTGATGTCGTCGGAGCGCACGATGCCGTGGCCCATGAACGTCGGCGCGAACACGGCCGTGTTGCGCGGCATCGGAAACTTCGCGAAGGTATCTTTCGGCACGCCCGACAGCGTGTACAGCATGTAGCTGCCGCCCTTGTCGTCCTGCACGTTGTAGAAGAACGAGCCGAACGCGGCGCCCGTCAGTTCCGTCGCGGCATCGACGACGACCTGCACCGCGCGGTTCAGGTCGAGTTCCGCCGCGACCGCGGTGCCGACGCGGTTCAGGATTTCAAGCGTGCGCGATTCCTCGCGTAGACGGTTGCCCGTTTCGCGCCGCAAGCGCGCGAGTTGAAGATTGCCCGCGACGCGAGCAAGCAGTTCGCGCGCAGCGAACGGCTTGATCAGGTAGTCATCCGCGCCCGATTCGAGGCCGCCCACTTTCGCCTCTTCGCCCGCGCGCGCCGACAGCAGCAGCACGGGCGTTTCGCGCAGATCGGCGTCGGCGCGCAACGCGCGCAACAATCCGAAGCCGTCGAGCTTCGGCATCATCACGTCGGACACGATCAGGTCGAACTGCAGATTGCGCGCGGCGGCGAGCGCCTCCTCACCGTCGCCGGCAACATGCACGTCATGACCCGCCGCCGACAGAATGCGTCGCATGTAGTCACGCAGATCGGCATTGTCATCGACGACGAGCAGCTTGCCCGCCGCTTCGCGGTCCGGCTCGGCAGAAGGCGTATCGCCGTTGCCGGGCAGCATGCTCAAGTCGTCGGCATTGCTGGCCGCGTACGCATCGGGCAACCAGCGCAGCGCCGCGTCGGCATAGCTGTGCGCGTTCGCGCTCGTCGTTGCGTGAGCGCTGTCGCTCGATGCGGGGTCCATCGACATCGTAGCCGGCAGTACGACTGTGAACCGCGTGCCGACGCCCAGTTCGCTTTCGACATGAATCGCGCCGTCATGCAGCCGCACCAGCTCGCTGACGAGCGCGAGCCCGATGCCGCTGCCTTCGACCGACCGCCCCACTGCGCCCTCGACGCGATGAAAACGTTCGAACAGACGCGGAATCTCATGCTCGGGAATGCCGATACCCGAATCGGCGACGCTCATTTCGATGCTGCCGCCCTGCGTCGTTTTCAGGCTCACCGAAATCGAGCCCATGAGCGTGAACTTGAACGCGTTCGACAGCAGGTTCAGCACGACTTTTTCCCACATCTCGCGGTCGATCGACACGGGATGCGGCAACGGTTCGCAATCGACTTCGAGCGTCATGCCCGCCGATTCGATCGCCGAGCGGAAAAGCGACGCCAGGTCGGCAGTGAACATCGCGAGATCGGTTGGCTGCGGATGCATTTCGATGCGGCCCGCCTCGATGCGCGAGAAGTCGAGCAGCGCATTCACCAGCTTCAGCAGCCGCAAGCCGTTGCGATGCGTGACTTCGAGCAGCGGCCGTTCGGCCGCGTTGGCCGCATCGGGTTTCGCGAGCAGTTCTTCGAGCGGACCCAGCATCAGCGTGAGCGGCGTGCGGAACTCGTGGCTGATGTTCGAGAAGAAAGTGGTTTTCGCGCGATCGATTTCCGCTAGCGCTTCCGCGCGCCGCCGCTCTTCTTCGTAGGCGTCGGCGTAGCCGAGCGCCGCGCCCATCTGCCGTGCGACCAGCGTGAGAAACGAGCGGTAGTTGTCGTCGACGAGCCGGAACGGATTCAGCCCGACGACCAGCACGCCGCCGCGCCCTGCTTCGCCCGACGGCTGCACGGGCAACACGGCCGCCTGCGTGCTCGGGCGCTGCCATGCGCCCAGAGGCAACGGCGAGTCGAAGCGCTCGGCGAGATCCGACACGACGGCGAGACGCTGGTGGCGCAGCACGTCCGCGAAAGGCCATACGGAATCGGGCGCGGCGTTCATCACTTGCGGCGCCGCGGGATGCCCCGCGTCGATGCCGCAGGCGCCCGCCAGCGACGCCGAAGCGCCGCCCGGCTCGGTCTGATAGAACAGCGCGAAAGTCACGTCGTAAGGATCACTTTCGAGCGCGCGCACGCTGCGCTCGCAGACATCGCGCCACGACAGCGCGTCACGCGTCGCCGCGCCGATTTCGCGCAACAGGCGCAACTGGCGTTCGCCGAGCACGCGCACGGTGTCGTCGCTGTTCGCGCAGATGATGCCGCCCGTGCCGCCGTGATCGTCGGGAATCGGGCTGTAGGAAAACGTGTAGTACGTTTCTTCCGGGTAGCCGTTGCGCTCCATGATCAGGAGCTTCTGCTCCGTGAAGGTGCCTTCGACACCCGCGAGCGCCGTCTGCAGCAGCGGATGAATCTCGCCCCAGATTTCGTGCCACACCACCGAAGTCGGCGAGCCGAGCGCGACGGGATGCTTGCCGCCGATGATCGACTTGTACGGATCGTTGTAGAAATAGATCAGGTCCGGTCCCCAGCCGATCCAGATCGGCTGGCGCGACGTGAGCATGATGCGGATCGCCGTCTTCAGGCTTTGCGGCCAGTCGTCGGGGGCGCCGAGCGGCGTCGCGCGCCAGTCGTACGCGCGTATCAGACTGCCCATCTCGCCGCCGCCCGCGAGAAAACTGGGAGACGCGCTGCCTGCGAGCGCCGCGTCCGCCTCAGGGGCCGCGCCCGCCATCGTGTTGTCCGGTTTCATCGACGCAACCTCAAATGTCCCGCCGCCTTACCCTCGCGCGCGTTGCCGTTGCCGGTCACGCGCCGTTCGCCGCTGCGAATGTTCGCCGCTTTCGCGCGCTAACTTGCTTCGCCCCCTTTCGTTCGATGCTCACCCCGTCGCGTCCGACTGCACGGGCGTGCCCGGATTACGCGGCATGCCGCTCGCGCCGTCCGTCGCGATCACGCGCTCGATGTCATCGAGCAAAGCCGGCTTCACGAGATGATGATCGAAGCCCGCATCGCGCGTTCGCTGCCGGTCGCTTTCCTGCCCATAGCCAGTAAGCGCGATCAGCAACGCGCCCGCCGTGGACGGCTCGGCCCGCAACGCACGCGCGACCTGATATCCGTCGATGCCCGGCAAGCCGATATCGAGCAGCACGACTTCCGGCTTGAATTCGCCTGCTGTCGTGATTGCGGCCGCGCCGTCGTACATCACGCGCACGTCGTGGCCGAGCATTTCGAGCAGGATCGACATCGATTCGGCGCCGTCGACGCTGTCGTCGACCACCATCACGCGGCGCTTCGCATCCGGCGCGCTCTGGGTGTCGCTGACAGGATCGGCGACAGCGGGCGCCGGGCTGTTCGACGCGTCGTCGACGGCCGTTGCCGCCGCGGGCTTTGCCGTGTTCGGCGCCGCTACATTTTCTGACACCGCTATCGGCAGCGTCACGACGAATTCCGAGCCCATTCCAAGCCCCGCAGAAAATGCCTCGATCGTGCCGCCGTGCAATTCGGTGAGCGTCTTGGCGAGCGACAGCCCGATGCCAAGACCGCCTTCCGAGCGTGCGAGCGAATCGTCCGATTGCATGAAGAGATTGAACACGTCGGCCAGTTCGTTCGGCGGAATGCCGATGCCGTTGTCGCGCACCCGGATCGTCAAGATGTCTTCGGCTACGCTCGCGTCGAGCTCGACCACCCCGCCTTCGGGCGTGTACTTCGCCGCATTCGACAGAAGATTGCTGATCACCTGCGCGACGCGGATCGGGTCGCCGTAGATCATGCAAGGCTCGTCGGGTACACGGACGTGCAAGGCGTGCTGCTTCTTCTGGATGGCCGGCTGATTCGCTTCGACAGCCGTCGCGACGGCGGCGGCGACATCGACGCATTCGATCTGCAGCGCGATCTTGCCGTGCGTAATGCGCGACACGTCGAGCAGATCGTCGACGAGCCGGCTCAGATGTTCCACCTGACGGCGCGCGATCATGCGCGCGTCGCGCACGGTGTCTTCGTTCGCGTGATGGCGCGGGTCCATCAGTTCGACGGCGTTGCGGATCGGCGCGAGCGGATTGCGCAGTTCGTGCGCGAGCGTCGCGAGGAACTGGTCCTTACGGCGGTCGGCGTCGCGCAGCGCTTCTTCCGCGCGATGCAGCCGTAACAGCGCGCGCACATTGGCAACCAGTTCGGCGGGCTCGATCGGCTCCGTGAGATAGCTGTCCGCGCCGCCATCGAGCGCGCGGACCTTGTCGAACGATTGCACGGCGGCTGCCGACGTCTGCAGGATGAGCGTCGAGCGCGTTTGCGGATCGCGTTTGAGAATCGAGCAGACTTCGATGCCGCTGATGTCGGGCAGCTTGACGTCGAGCAGCACCAGCGCCGGACAGTGCGCGCGCACCTGATCGAGCGCGCCCTGACCCGTCGCCGCTTCGATCACCTCGAAACCGGCATGCACGAGCACGCGCGTTTTCGCGTAACGCGCGCCGTCGTTGTCGTCGACATTGAGGATCAGCGGAGCGGCAACCGTCATGAGGCGCCTCCGTGCGCAATGGCCGGACCGCCGGGTGCGTCGTCCGCGGCCGATCCGATCACGGCTTCGATCTTGAGCGGCAGCGTCGCGAAGAACGTCGAGCCGACGCCCGGCTTGCTGTCCACACCCACATAGCCGCCGAGCAGCGCGGCGAGCTTGCGGCACAGCGGCAAGCCGAGCCCCGTTCCCTTGACCCGCTGCTGCAGGTGGTTCTGCACCTGGCCAAACTCTTCGAAAACCACTTGCTGATGCTCCTCGGCGATGCCAATTCCCGTATCGGCCACGAAAAACGTGACATGCTCGCCATCCGGCTCCAGCCTTGCGCCGACGCGAATCTCCCCGCGCTCGGTAAATTTGAGCGCGTTGGAGACAAAATTACGCAGTATCTGCGTGAGCTTGGCTTCGTCGGTGAAGATGGGTGGCAAACCGTATGCGTCCTCGAAATCCAGCTTCACCGACGGGTCGGTCTGCAGCGGCGTCAGCATCGGGCGCAGCGCCGCAAAGAGCTCCGTGGCCTTGAACCAGACCGGCGTCACCTCGGTACGGCCTGCTTCGATCTTGGCGAGATCGAGCAGATCGTTGACGATTTCGGTGAGATCTTCGGCCGACTTGCGGATGAGTAGCACCTGGCGTTCCTGCTCGGCGGAAAGATCGCCGTCGAGCCGGTTGACCAGCAGATTCGACAGCGCCCGGATCGAACTGAGCGGCGTGCGCAACTCGTGGCTCATGTTCGACAGGAAGCGCGACTTCATCGTGTCGGCGCGGCGCAGTTCGTCCGCGCGTTCGTCCAGTTCCGCGTACAGCGCGACTACGCCGCGATTGGTCGCTTCGAGTTCCTGCGTGAGGCGCGTCAACTCGTCCTGGCGATCGCGCAGTTCCGTCAGCGTGGCGAGCAGTTCGCGGTTCTGTTCGAGCACTTCGTCGAGCGAGCGGCGCGCCGCGTCTTCGGCGCTCGTCGCTGTGCCCGGACGTCTGCCCATGGCGTTTTGCTGGACGAGGTCGCGCATGATCGCGTCGATACCCGTCGCCGCCATCTCCGGGCGGTCGAAGGGCAGAAAGCGCGCCATCGCGACGACCGTGCCGCGCGCCGCCGACGATTCGATGTCGCACCGGTCCATCAGCCGACGGGTGCCGACAATGCCGCGGCCCATGCCCGTCGACGACCGGTAGGTGCCGTCGAGCACCGATTCGAGTTCGCGGATGCCCGGACCTTGATCGCGCACATCGATGAGAAGCGCTTGAGGTCTCGACACGCCATCGAATGCGAACGTCACCTCGCCGCCATGCGCGTAGTCGAACGCATTGCGCGCGATCTCCGAGACCGCGCTCGCGATGCGCGTCTGGTCGAGCGTAGAGAAGCCGAAGCCCGCGGCGATCGCGCGCGCCTTGCGGCGCGCAGCGACGACGTCTTCTTCAGCCTCAAGCCGGATGCGCAATATAGGGGTCGTCATGCCTGAAATGTACTCCCTGGTCTGCCTTGACGACTACCACAGTGGCGTCGTCGCGGCGGCGCGCGAAATCGCGATACAGGACGGCGGCGATCATCACGGCCGGCTGCAGATGCAAGCCCGGATATGCCGATAGATCCCAGCGCGTGCCGATGCCGTCCGAATGAAGAATGAGCAGCGCGTCGCGCGTCCACGGCACTTCGAACTCCTGCGAATCGCGCATCGTGTGGCCGACGATGCCGTTGCGCGACGTGAGCTGCCAGGTGTGGCGCGCGCCGTCGGCTGCCTTGCTCGCGCCATGATTCGCGCCGCCGCCGACGAGCGCCGGTTTGCCCGTATTGAAGATCGACGCCGCGATGTTGCCCGTGCCCGTGAAGACCAGTTGCGAGCGCGCGAGATCGAGCCGAGCGATGGCGACGGCGGCGCCGCGCGTTGGGCGCAACGCGCCGTGCGCGAGTTCCATCAGCGCACCGGGCGAGCGGCCCGCACGCCGCCGCGCGACTTCGACCGCGCCTGCTGCCGCAACATGTGCGTCGGGACCGTGGCCGAGACCGTCGGCAAGCGTGATGGTCAGGCCGTCCTGATCCGCTTCGATGCCCCACGCGTCGCCGCATACGGATTCGCCCGGATACGGCACGCATACGCCGCCGACATCGGTGCCTGCCGCCGCGCGTCCCGCCCGCTCGTGTGTGCTGCGGCTGCGCACCACGGCGCGCAGCACCGTGCCGAGATTCGGCTGCGAATACACCGACAACTCTTCCGACAAGCGCCGGATGGCGCCGAGCCCGGTGCCCGGCGAACCCGCCGTCGAACTGCCGTCGCGGAACGCGAGCTGCACGTCCTGCATGCCCGAGCCTTTGTCGATCGCGATGATCTCGACGCCGTCGGCGAGCGCGCCCGACGTATCCGAAGGCAGCACGCGCACAAGCAGCTCGCCATGCTGCGCGTGCTTGAGGATGTTGGTCGCCGCCTCAGTCACGATCAGCGCGACGCGGCCGATGTCCGTTTCGTTCAGCGCGCCCTTTTGCGCCGCATCATTGGCACCGCGCCGCGCGAACGCGACGCTGCTCGCGTCGGCGATTTCGAACGACGCGTGCATGGCGCGCAGACCGCTTACCGAAGTTTCCATTTGGTGATCGACACTGTCGTGCCTTTCCCTGGTTCCGACTGGATTTCGAACTCGTCGCACAGACGCCGCGCGCCGCCGAGCCCGAGGCCAAGGCCCGAGCCGCTCGTGAAGCCGTCCTGCAACGCGCGTTCGATATCCGGAATGCCCGCGCCCTGGTCGACGAACGTCAGCTTCAGGCCTTTGCGCGTGCCGTTGAGCAGCACGCTCAACTTCGCGTCGCCGCCTCCGCCATACAAAAGCGTGTTGCGTGCCAGTTCGCTTGCGGCCGTGACGAACTTCGTCTGATCGACGAGCGAGAAACCTTGTGCGATGGCTTCGTCGCGTACGATCTGGCGAAGCTTGACGATCTCCTGATCCGAGCGCAGACCGACCTCGACAGTCGATGTCACCACTACGCCGAATGAGTTCATGTGTGAGCGCCCCGCTTGATCAGGGCTGTCGCTGCTTGAGCAGCGCCATGCCTCGTTCGACGTTGAGCGCCGTGCGCACGCCCGTCAACGTGAGTCCCAGTTCGACCAGCGTGATCGCGACGGACGGCTGCATGCCGACCACGACCGTCTGCGCGTCGAGCACCGTCGCCATGGCGGCCGTGTTGCTGATCATCCGGCCGATGAACGAGTCGACGATATCGAGCGCCGAGATGTCGATCAGCACGCCTTTCGCCTTGTCCTTCACGATGCGCGCGGTCAGGTCGTCCTGAAGCGTGATGGCGAGACGGTCGTGCATGTCCACCTGAATCGCGACGATCAGGCAATCGCCCAACCGCAGGATTGGAATGCGATCCATGAAGTCACCTTAACCGGCGGCGCGCGTCGGAATGCTCGACCCGCTCTTTTGCAGCGCAATGATGAAAGCATCCGCCAATGTGGACTTCGTGATCACGTTGGTCAGGTCGACACCGAGATGCACGATGGTCTGCGCAATCTGCGGACGAATGCCGCTGATGATGCAGTCCGCGCCCATCAGACGCGCGGCTGCGACGGTCTTGAGCAGGTGTTGTGCGACGAGCGTGTCGACGGTTGGCACGCCTGTGATGTCGATGATCGAAATCGCCGCGCCCGTTTCGACGATCTTCTCCAGCAGGCTTTCCATCACGACTTGCGTGCGCGCCGAATCGAGCGTGCCGATCAGCGGCAGCGCGAGAATGCCGTCCCACAGCTGCACGACGGGCGTCGACAGTTCGAGCAGTTCTTCCTGTTGACGCGCGATGATCGCTTCGCGGCTGCGCTGAAAGACTTCTGTCGTGTAAAGGCCGAGCGAGTCCAGCAGCACGTTCACCGTCCAGCTCACGTCCGCGAGTTCTTGCGGCTGGCTGCTGAACTCTTCGCGCAGACGTGTATAGAGCGGCTGCTTCAGCGAGAACACGAAGGTCGCCGTTTCGACGGGCGTAAAGCCCTGACGCGCGCGATGGGCGGACATGTCGGCGAGAAACGCGCGCACGGGTTCCCATTCGGGACGGCTCGCATCCAGCGTATCGGCGCTGCCAAGCGTGTCGATGAAGATGTTCAGGAAGTTGCGGAACTGGTCGCCCATTTCCGCTTCCGTGGCGAGCCCGCGGCGCAGCGAGATCGATAGATGCTGATTCAACCATTCAGTTAGCAGCGTGTCGCGATGACGCGTCAGCACCTCGACGAGGGCCGCGCTTTTAGAAGCGGTCATAAGGTCTCCGGGAAGAGTGCAGGTAAATTTTGCTCAATTGTTTGTGTGCAAACGGTTTGCGCGCTTTCGTTGCGCGCAAACATTACCGGAAGGCGTGTGATGACGTCAGATAGCAGCGCCTTGCAGCATGATCGCCCAATACTACAGGGGCGCTGCGTGATTGCGGGCGAAATGAGGGCCGAAATGTGCGGTGCGCGACAGCGCTTTCACGGCTCTGTGACGCGCGCTTTCATCTGATTAGCGACGCTTAAGGTTCGCTGCAGACGAAGTTGTTGGCTTCGTTGAGATTGCCCTTGCCGAGGTAGCGCGGATACATCGGATAGCGGCACAGCGGACGCGAGCGGCCGTTGGTTGGCGGGGAAATGTCGGTGGCGAGCAGCGTTTCCGGCGAGACGCCGCGCGTGACCCAGTTGTCGAGTGCGCCGAGCAGATCGACGGAGGGAATGAACACGCCGCCGCCATGCTGGAAGCCCGGCACCATGTAAAGACGCATGAAGGCGTTCACGCGCTCGTCGCCGTATTGGTCGACGAGGCGATCGTAGTAGGCGATCGTCTGGTTGGGGCTGATGACTTCATCGGCGAGGCCCTGCATCGTGATCAGCTTGCCGCCTTTAGCGATGAAGCGGCCGAGATCGGGGTTCATTGCGCCGATGACCTGCGATAGCGTGACCAGTTGCTTCTGGTATTTGCCGGGATGCTGTACGTCGAATTTGATCGAATCGAAGGTGGCGTCCTGTGTGACGAAGTAGCGGATGTAGCCGTCGGCTTGTGCGAACAGATAGCCGTTGCCGGTGAAGGTCGGCGATGGTTGACGCGCCGGGTCGCGGCCGAGTCCGAGCATGCCGTTCAGACGCGTGCCCTGGAAGACGTTGTAGCCGTGGTAGCCGCTGATGTCGTAGGCGAGTTTGTATGGCAGGGTGAGGCCGCTGCGCAGGACGTTGAGTGTCGATAGTTGCGCGTCGGTCAGGCAGCCGCCTTCATGGGCGTATGACGTGCCGCGATGGCAGCGCAGCGAGTCGATGATCTCGGGTTCGCGCTGGCGGCATTCGGCGACGTCGCTGACGATGCCGTCCGTCGCGCCGTCGAGCTTGTCGCAGACTTCAAGCGACTTCTGGTAGACGCGTTCGAGCAGCGCGGGTGGCACGAAGCCGCCCGGGGTTGCGTACTCGGCCTGGCCGAGGCGGATGCCGATCAGTCTTACGCCGGAGAAGTTCAGCGCGGGGGAGTCGGCGATCACGCCGTCGTAGTCGTCGGGGAAACGCTGCATCACCGTATAGCCTTCGCGGCCGCCTGTCGATCCGCCCGCGAAGTACATGCGGTCGGGTGGATGGCCGTACATGCGTACGATCAATGCGAGGGCCGCGTCGTGTGTTTTCTTCAGATGCGCGTAGCCGAAGTTCACGACGGCTTCGTCGACCAGGCCGAACACCGCTAATGCGGAGTTGCCGACGTGGCCGGAGTCGTCGCCGAAGGTGACGTAGCCTTGGGCTAGCGGTGCGCGGATCGGTGAGAACGGCATCACGCCGATGCCGGTTACGACAGTGCCGTTGTAACCGCCGCCGCCGACCTGCAATGCGCGGCCGTTCCAGCGGCGCGGCAGGTTCAGGTCGAAGCGGATGTCGGGTGTCGTGCCTTTGATCGCACGGATGACGCCCGTGATGCGGCAGAACTCGCCTGCGCCGTTGCCGGGGGTTTGGGCTGTGACTAACGTTGCGGATTCGACGTGGGCGCCGTGGGTCGGGAGTGCGATGGTTTCGGCGTCTAGCCAGAGACCGTTCAGGTCCGCGCAACGGGTGGCGAACGGGGGCTTTTGCGTTGATTGGGTTTGGTTCTGGGCTTCGGGTGCGGCAGCTGTTGCCATGCTGACGGCACAGCATAAGAGCGCCGCGCGTGCGAGCCGGAGCGCTGCACGCAGCCATGCAGTACCGCCCTTCATCGGCAGTCGGCTCCGCTGACGGCAGCGCGCGGTTGCGTCGGGCCCTTCCAGTCTTTCCAGAAACGCGCGAGCAGCAGCACGGCGATGATCGCTACGAGATCGCCGGCGAGCGCCGCGAGGCCGTGGGTCAGGCCGTGGATGCTGCGCGGCGTTGCTGTGTCGACGATCAGCGAGATCAGCGTGCCGCCGACGAAGCACACTAATCCAGTCTGGCCGACCTTGATGACGGCGGGCGCTTTGTGCGCGAGTTTCGCAATGGTGCCGGCGCGGACAAGGACGACGGCAAGCCAGGCGATAGCGAGGAAATTGATCACGCGTTCAATCGACAAGTTCTGTTTCAGGTGGCCAGGGAGCGGTTGCGTCAGGATGAAAAGCTTCACCACTGCGAAGGCTAGCACGGCTGTGATTGCAATTTTTGTGAACCAGCGGCCGGGTTTGGATTCCAGGAAGCGATCTGAAACCGGACGCTCACGGCACAGGATACCGATCACGAACATCAACTGCCAGGCGAAAGGGTTGAAAGCCCAATCGCTGACGTCGTCGATGGCGAAGAGTCTGGCTAGGGGGACTGCTAGCGCCCAGGTTACGAGGCTGGCTGTTGCTGCGGTGAGTGGGGCTTTGCGGGCTAGTGGGACGATGAACGGGACCGTGATCGCGAAGATGACGTACATCGGTAAGACGCTTGACAGGTACGGTTGGCGTCTGAGGATTGCTATGTCGAAGGCTTCTCTAAGCGGTGCTTCGACGAATAGTGGCCAGCCTGTCAGGTCGGCCATTGGGCGGTTGAGTTGCAGTAGCTGCAGGATTGCGCCTGAAAGTAATGTCAGCACCGCTGTTAGCAGGTAGGCGCGGTAGATTTCCCAGCAGCGTTTGTAGAAGCGGTTGTGGGCGGCTTTTTCGCCTTTTTTACTTAGGACCGCGCCGTAGGCTGCGGCTGAGGCATAGCCGCCGAGGCAGACGAAAACTTCCGCCGAGTCGCATAAGGCGTAGGCGTGCAACATCAGGTGCTGTAACACCCCGCCAGGGATGTGGTCGAGCACGATCACGATCAGCACGATCCCTCGGAAAAAATCCACTTCGATAGATCGCGGGCGGTGCGGGTCCATTCGAAAGGCTCTTTTGGAAAAGTGCTGGGCCGGCGGCGCGGTTTTGCTGCGCTGCGGGTCGCGAGGTGCTGGGGTTTACGTGGTGTAGGAGCCGTTGCGAGTGAGAACGTTCCATGCTTACGCATGGTGTAAGGGGATGTTGTGGAAATGAAGTGGTTGGGAGCCACTGCGAGCTTTGAGGATCGCATCGAAGGGATGCACGAAGACTTCGGTCTTTTCACCGATCGCGGCTCTTATTGGGCCGCAATTGCGCGGAGGAGGATCGAACTAATGCGCCAACTGCCCGTCCGGCCCTGATATGTTCGTGTGCGTGGCTGGCGATTGCCCCCGAAAGTGCCCCCAATGCGCAACTATTGATGACGCAAAAAAGGACTTGGAAGACGCGGCGGCTCACCTAGACACGTCCCGGCGCGGGATCAGCGGTGGATTCGCACGCACCCTCACGATGTCAAAGCTGACGAAAAAGTTTGATAACCTTTCTTCTCGATGCCTTCACGCCTTAGTCCTTGTTCTTAACGCGACGAACTGCTCCGCGGCGCCTTCAGACCGAAGCTCTAGATCGGAATTGTTCGATATTATGTAAGCCATCGGTGATTCAAAGACGAAGGGGTAGAGAACAGCGGTGGATTGCAAGTTCGCCAGCGCTATCGCGCGCCCCTGATAGCGCAACGCCGCATTTATTAACCAAGAGATTTTCATCGGATCTGCGATAGCGATCGCCCCGCATCGCTCAATACGATTACCTTTGGATATCCGACGCACGGCGCCCCAGTCTGCCTGCGTCTGGATGACCGCGCGGGTGGCTCTCTTGACGTTCACTCGCTCTCCAAACAGCTCGCTCATCCGTCGGTGTAGCTCTGGCATAGAGCAGTCACCCTGCATTGCGGTCAACCGTCCGGTGATCTCGGCGACCTTTCCAAAGTAGGGATATGTCGCTAAGGCCGCCCCCCACGCGAACATGGCGGTATCTCTTTGCAAATCAGATTCCGAAAACATGTTGATACCGCGATCAACGAATGCTGCCAGATCCGGTCGTGGCTCGAACACCAGTGCATTGAGCTTAGTGCGTGTTTTGATTTCAGCTTCTTTGCCCAAGCTGGACTGTTCCAGCAGCGAGTTCAAGACGTCTGCACCGACTAACCCCTTTTTAACGCGCAGCGCAACAGCCACCCAATCAAGGCGTATGAACCGGTCGAATCCAATCTGCGGTGCTTTAACAATCATCAATAAACTCACATACTCACTCTGACAAACGGCACCACAAGTTCTTCGATCGAGATGCCACCGTGTACAACCGCACGTTTTCCTTTCGGAATAAATGCCGTCCGTCCCCCGGAAAATAGGGACAGAAAATCTGCCGGTAGCCCAGCGATATCCACGCGATACGTGTTCACATTGCGGGACGACGAGTCGACCGCCAACGCTTCGCTTCTATACGTGCGAACCCGCTCACCGCGTAGCTCCGCGGCGACGCCTTGCATAGGTCGCCCTTGCCCTATCGCATCCACATTACCGTGATCTGCTGTTAAGTAAACATGAAAACCTTCGCCGTGTAGCAGACTAAATAACTGCTCGACGAACCCCGACTCCACCCAGCTTTCAATCTGCGTGGCAACCCCACGCTTGCCAAGTGCAGCCCCGTGCACAATTTCGTCGACGGTATCGACTACTAGGCCAGCGGCCCTAACACTAGGACTCGACAGCATCTGAGCCAAGTCGCCTAGATGTTCATTTCGTTGCAAGCCTTTGCTGAATACGATCTCATGCTCACGCAGGCCATGATCCAGCCAAAATCGAGACCATTGAGCAGGTTCGGAACTGGTCGATTCTATCGAATCGGCAAACTCACGTGGTCGTTGGCCCGAGAAGATCGCTTGTCTCGATATTGACGTCAGAGTCGGGGCCCACGCGAAACAAGCGCCTTCATCAAACCTTATATTGGGCACGCGCTTCGCCAAAGCATCCCGAATCTGTATCCATTGGTCGATCGCCAGACCGTCGAACACAACCAAGGCAACTCGATCCTCCCCGGAACCTCGACGCATCGACAAGAATCGCGGGATGTGGTGAACCATCACTGGAGCTTTAGCAGCCGGTAGCGATGGCAAGTCCGCATAGTGCCCGCGAAACCACTCTAAAAGTGAACGATCCGTCGCAGCCTGAAGCTCGAACAGTGACGGTTCGAGAAACTGTGCTGACTCCCAATCCAGCGAGTGGTAGCGAGCAAGTAGCTCGCCAAATCTTGCTGCCGCATTGATCCAATCGCGATAGGCCGACTCTGTGCCCGGCAATGCTCGGGAGAACTCCTTGATGCCTTCCTCTACGAGGTGACGAAGCGCCAACGGATCTTCAACTATCCCATTGCGAGCCCATTCAGGAACCGCCGCCGGCGCACTTAATACTGTCAGAGGATGTAACTGGCCTTCCAAGAACATTGAGCCCACAATGGCACGGATATCGGGATGCTCAAACGGGATTTCGTCATTGCCCGGAAGCACTGCCTGCAACGACTCATCCTTATGTTTTCCCGTGATGCCTCGGGTAGCGAGGTAGCAATACCATGCGCCTTGAAGGGTGCTCAGAAAAAACGACTTCGACGCGAGTAGCTCCCTCAAGGGGAGCGTCCGTAACGCTGCTATATCACTCAATATTCGTGCGACATGGTCCGCTAATATTGGGGGCAACACATCGTTCCGACGGTGCAACCGCAACAGCTCCCGCCAGAATTCCTCCGGCGCATTGATCAGTTGAGCATTGATTCTGAAAATATGCGTCAAAACGAAGTCTTTAGTTGCCGATTCTCCGATGCTTTGTGAAGCGTAACGAGTTTGGGCGTTATAGAGAGCATCGCGGTATTCCGGGTCAATCTGTTGAATGACTGAGTACGCCAGCTTTGGAAACAAATCAGCGAGAGATAGATTGACGGTCCGTGCTCTCGTGAGATAGTCCCATGGAAGGTCGCCAGAGTCGGTACTGCGTATCTGAAGAATGAGCGATCTCGCCGGATCTCCGTCTTTCTGCGCCCACACTGATCGATAGCCGGCTTCGTACTCTGCGCGGAAGACGACAGAGTCCTCAAAAGGCAGTAGATCAAATCCATTGCCCCGCAAGCCGGCCAGTAGCCGTTCATCTAGCAACACGCCATCGGGATCAACGGCGATCCATAGGTGTGTAAGTTCGGATGGGAAGTTTTTCAGTATGCAATCGAGCCAGGCGCTCATTTAAACTCCCAATCTGTCTGCATGAATGCTTCATGTATCGCCGAGAAGCATCTGTGTCGACTAAGAGCAGTATGCAGCCGGCCCCGGCACCGCTCGCCGATGCCCGGCCAATTACTCGCAAGCTGGACAACAGTCGTCAAGCAGTCGCCTCCATGCGGGTCACCGCTTGGTCGTACCAAAGCAGCAGCTTCTCGTCCTCCTGCAGTGCTTCCTCGGGAATCTTTTGGGCGACATTGATGATGCTTTGGTAATCCTTGTTTCCCCACGCGACCTTAAAGCCCGCTCGCAGTGCCTCCAGACGGAACTCCTTCAGTTTGCGACCCGTGGTCTTCGCGTATCCTTCGAACTCCCTTAGCAGCGCCCTCTCCCGCTTCTTCTCCAAGTCTTGCGCCTTATTTGGATCTGGCATGTACCAGCGATCTAGAGCTTTTCCTTTAAGCCGCAGATCGGACTTATCCAAGCTCCTCAAGTCCTTATGATTTGTGGAGAGGTAACTGTGGATCTGACTGGGAACTTCTCCTATTCCGTCATATTTCAAAAAGTTGTTCTCTAGCAGGGCTGCCAATTCCGGCTTGGCCTCATGCTTCTTCCAACCGGCACCCAACTGCGAGATGAATTCCGGATGAATCTCTTGGTACGTTGAAGGACGCGTCTTGAGGAAATCAGCCAGCCAGTCGATCGCACTGCGCTCATCGCTGACGAAAAGCTCCATCTGCGGTGCCTGGACATATTGCGCACGCCTTTTATCGTATTCGGCGACCTGGGCTGGCAAGAAAAACATTCCGTCTCGCTCGTCGAATTTCTGTAGAAGTCCCACCTGGAACTCACTGCTGGAAATCGGCACAAGCACACCATGGCGCACAAACCATGAAACCATGCGGTCGAAAATTATTCGCGGATCGCGCTCGGGAACAAATTCGAGTTCACCCGATTTGACCTTCGCAATCGGGAGATACTCTAGGTGGCTTCGAACAAAATCCCAGACAGATTCGGTTGTCGACATCGACTTCGAGAATTTGTTCTCTAGTATCTCGCTGGGTCGATATGCAGAAATCACCAAATCTTGTTTGACGGCCGTAGTCGACGTGTACGAGTTGATACTCCGCTGCTTCTTGTCAAGCGTAGATACGTTCGCAACTATAAAGCCAGCTTCCGAAAGCGAACTCTGTATGCTGTTCCAGATTGCCGCACTGGTATTTGAAAACTCGACCGTCATCCAACGCCCAGGCTTCAGAATTCGATAAAACTCGGCAAAGCAACTTCGCATCAGCGCGCGATAATCGTCCACAGACTTCTCTTGGATATGATTCTCGATTGCTTCACTCTTCGTGTTCGTATGGACGCCGAGCCATGCTTCCCACAGAAAATTGAGGTCCGAATACATGATGTTTGATCCGAACGGCGGATCTACAAAAATATAGTCTATCGACTCGCTAGGAAGTCCCGTGAGCGAGGAGGATGAAGACGTCGTAATTGTCGGACGCAATTTCGGGCGCCCCTTCGACACGAGAAATCGAACAATGTCGTCTAGCTTTTTCTCGTAGACTTTGCTTACTCGCCCCTCCGATGAAAGAGCGGGAACGTACAACGTATTTGTCTTAGGCCTATGCCCCCCTCCCGCGTTGTAGCGCCGCATGATGGTCGCATGCCATGACGTGTTCAGAAACCCGAACTTAAATAGCGGAGATGCGGCATTCACGATATTGGACAATCGCAGACACGCCAGTAAGTTGCGCGGCGTGTAGAAGTGGTGAAAGTGCGTAATGCCCTCGGCTGCGAGGTTACGCTTAAAATGACTCTCGTACATGTTGGGCAGGGCCAAAAGACGTACGCCGAGCTCTAGGATGTCTCGCGAATAGGCTTCGTAACTGTTTCCGTCGTCGTTCTGCCACTCATCAAAGGCTGGACCGGTTTCTGGCCTGATACGTGAAAATTTCTGGACACGCTTTTTCGTTTGGATAGCTCGATCCAAGATAGGATCAAAGACCGTTGTTTTTGCATGCTTCAGCGTTTTCGAGGCGATCGGAAATTTGCAACTAGGACAATGGATATGCGTTGATATCTCCTTACTGTCGCTATCGAATGACTCAGTCCATTGATCAAACTGATGCTGGCAGTTTGCACACTCAACAACTGCCGAATAAATTGTAAAGTCCCGATGGCCCTCATCGGTTGCATAGAGCGAATCAACCTCTTCTCTGACTCGATTCAGGACCGGTTCTGTTTCTGCTACGAACCTGTCTGCAGTCGTCGTCGTGCAGAAGTTCGAGGCCAAAAAAGTCGCCAATGGAGAGAGATCACACAATATGGCATGCCGACCGCTCAACTGAGCGGCAACACCGGTCATCCCCGTCCCGCAGAAACCATCGAATACGATGTCACCCGGTTGGGTATAGTGCTCGATGTACCGCATGATTGCTTTATGCGGTACTTTAGTATGATACGAATGCGCGTTATAAATTGGGTCATTCTTCCCTTCGCTGATATCAGCTACGAAAGGCTCAAGCGTTTTCCGATCGCAGTCCGAATCTTTGGCGCCATCAGCTTGCCATTCGGCAATAAAGTCGTTCAGCCATGGATTTGGGCATGCTGTGTAATAAGGCGGATCAGAAAGCGCAAGAATTGCTTCGTCCGAGCCTTGTGGGAAACCTTCTTGATTGCGAAAAGCCGGGTCGCGGAGTTTCTCACCCAGCAGTCGCAAAAAATGTTCGCGGCGCGCGTGGTCGCTGGGGAACGTCTGCCCGAGACAGTCGACCGGCTCAGGGCTAGTTTGTTGATGTTTCAAAAGATCATTCATCTGTCAATTCCTAGCGCTTCTCAGGTCATGCTGCGGAAAGCTTCGCGCGAATATTCGGGTAAGAGTAGTGAGCGTCGACCTTGCCGCCGTGCTGTGCGGTCATCTCGTCAACAAATCGCTGCCAGTCTGGCCGTGTATCGTCCAACAGTCCTTGAGTAAGCTTGAAAACGCCCGCGAGCACATCAGGCGTACCGGACGCATATGAGATCTGGCTATTACCAAGAACCGCGTCTATGCAGGTTTTAACGTCCTGCGGGCCGAAATAGGCTGCCAATGGAACAATCAAGGCCTGACCATGTTGTTCCGCCGTTCTATAACTGTTTGCGGACGAATAGATCTCGATCGCCTTACTCACGAACTCTTTGCGAGGGGTATCAGAGATAAGTTCAATTTGGCCGGCTTGGTCAAGCCCCGAAAATTTTGACAAGAGAAAATCGGTGAGGTCCGGCACAGTAAGAGCGTCAAATGCCACGAACGATTTCAAAGTTTCGACGTCGGCACTCTCCAAAAGCCGCCGGATTCGCAGGCGAACGGGCTCCGAAAGCCATCCCCAAACCTGTGGTTCAGCGCCCATTAGTACACAGAGATGAAGCAGGTTCGTGTCTTCCACTCCATCGAAATATGTAGCCGCCAACGGTCGCCCAACGTCCTCGAATATGCCAGTTTTGGATGTGGCCACCTCGCTGAGCGTCCAAGCTAGTTGTCGGCGTTTCGCAATGAATTCTTGACCGTCCGTCAAAAAAAGCGCCTTCAGGAGCACCTTCACCAGGTTAGATACTAAGGCATCCTTGGCACGATTCAGATATTTGGCAGCGACATACGTTCCAATACCTTCGCGAGTTACGGGATATGACGGGCTCAAAATGTCTACCCGGATTCTGCTAAGCGCGCTTTTACCCTGCAGCGGCGCGTGCACCAGCAGGCATTGAAGAGCGTGAACAAGATGCGACCGAACCAGGTCTGGCGCCGGCTGGAACAACTCGTCCTCTGTAACGAACGCGGGATGCGCGCAAAGATTGCGGTCAGCCTGAATGCGCTCGAGAACCTCAAACTCGTGCTGAGTCATCAGCTGCAGGTCGGCTCGTGCGGTTGTAAGCAGGCTTCTCTCAATCGCCTGCATCTCTGGAACGCTTTTGCGCTCGATTGCAGCATCGAGTTTTGCGATAAACGTAGCTGCTGCAGGGTCCCCCTGCGCGGCCAGTTCGCGCGCCTTCGAGAAAATGTCATACACGACGGCGATCCAGACAGAAATAATCGCAGATCGCGATGCTCCGCCCCGATAAGCCGTGATCGCTTCAAGTATTAAACGACGCGACTCTCGATCACGCACTGCGAGCGCCAGTACGTCAATATCGGTGACTCCATGATTTGACATAGCGGGCCTCACTCAACCACGAAACGAAGTTTGCTGCTGTCCTTTCCCTTGCTGAGTTCGCGCAGGAAAGACTCGAAGCGATCACGTAGCTCATCGGGTTTCGCTGGCGAACCGCCTTTCAGCAATGCCGCCTTAACTTCCTCCCCTGTAACGATAACCTTTTCAAGGCCAAACATTACCTCCTGAACCGCTCCGATAAAATCAGGGAGTACAGGATCCGGAAGCTTTTTAGACGTCGCAAATCGCTCGAGTTGTTCTCTAGCTGCAGGCTTTAGCAGAGCAAAATTCGCTTGGACTGTGGGCTCTTCGAAATTGTCCAGTAGCGTCTGCTTCCAGCTCTCGACCAGGAGATCGAGTTCATCGTCAAGCAACCTTAATTGATTAGCCGCGGGTAGAAAATCAATCTGCTCGTTGGCAGGCCGAAAATTGCAGTGCGGGCAGTACGGGCTCGCGGCTAGATCCGCGTCGACCAGTGCCGCGCAGCTCCTCAGCTTGTCAAGCTTTTCATCGAAGGCCGTCAGCTGGGCCGTCGGCATCAGCGAAATTCCAGACAATGCGCGCAGAGTCGCCAACCGTGAATCTTTTCGAAGCGCCGACTTCGTTCTGTCTTCAGCCACGCCCAGTCGTGCCTTGCTGTGCTGGGCAATGTACGCGATCAAGTAGCCTTTTTTGAGATGCTCTAATGCTTTCCGATATTCCGCGGCATGTTGTGCGCGATGGTCCGCACTCAACGCATCCAACGTCTCCTTGCGCGTCGTCTGGGCCTGTTTGACCCAAGGGTCGTCAGACGTAAGGATCAGTTCAGCTGACGACAAGTAACCCGCCGTCGAGCCGAGAACGGCAACGAGATCCTGGAGACGTTCCACGCAGGATAAAACCTCAAGGTTTTTCTTTTGCGCGTCGATATCGTCCGATCCGATTCGCAGATTCTTTAGCTTCCCTACCGTATCGTATGGAATGAGACTTTCGGTGAAGGTTTTTAATGATTCCAGCCGCGCACGCCAATCGCGGACCTCATCGTCCGTGAGTAGTGGTTTGCCCCAAAAGCTCAGTTTGCCCTGCAGGTCGGTGCCGGCTGTCAAGACTCGTCCGACAAGCTTGGTTAAAGCATCCAGTAACTGTTTGACAGGCTCATCGGAGCCTTGCGTCGCCAGTTGCGCCAGCCCAGGCGAAAGGGTCACCATTTCGAATAAAGAACGCAGGATCGCGACGTTGATTTCCTTCGGAGCTTCAACGTGCTTGAATAACTTCAGCTCGTCCAAGCTGCGTTCGGCTAAATGCGTGATTTTTCCGGAGTCGATTTTGTCTCCGGGAATCGCCAGCACTACGTCACCGGAGTAGATCAATCCGCCAATGACAGCAACGAGCAGATCGGTCTCCAGTCGGAATTTAATCGGGTGGAAATACTCGACATCGGTCGGTCCATTCAGGAGTTCGCCGCGCGTAAGAACTTGGCCCTGTCCCTTGGCCTTAAGCCTAGCCAAGACCTCTAGCGCGTAGCGCGAACGCCCCGGATCGATACGGTCACCATCAAGCATCTCCAACGCATCGAGCACCGCGGTCGCATCTTTCGTGCGAGTACCTCCGGCAAGCGCTTTTAGGGTATTGCCCACCAGCTGCTTGCGATTTGATTCGGTAACCAGCACGGAAAAGACCGGATAGTCGGGCGCGACATCCGAAAAATGCTGCTTGAGTGCTAGTCCGGCGATGACGTTCACAATGTCGCGGAAGTTGGCCCGCTCATCAGCGCCCAATCGCAGCTTATCGCGAACAGAAACACCTTTAGTCCATTCTTGCAGCGTCTTGGTCTTTCCCTGGTAGCTGACCTCGAACGCGGTCATCTGTTTGTCCTGCAACCATTTGCTCACCTCCTGCAGCGCGTCCCTGGCTCTGTCGAGATAAATTGCTTTGGCACCACCGCTGGCAGCGGACGCCAAGTCCTGCGCGGCGGCATAGAACGACAAGTGCCGCGTAATAGCGTCATCAAGCCCCTTGAGGCGTAAGAACACCTCATCCGCTCTATTCTCGTCGCGGAACCGCGGTGGCTCGAACGGCTGCACAAAGTAAATATAGAAGTCGCGCTCGGGCTGCGCCGTCGGCCGATCGTTCGGCGCGCCGAAGAAGAGATATCCGTTTCGATCCACGCGATGTTCCTGCCACTCGATCTGGTACTGCCAGATCTGGTGCCCAGTGACATACGTGCTCTCGTCGGTTCGCTCCATCAGTCTCGTGATTGCGCCATAGTAAGAGCGGTCCAAAGCATCGTAGGAGAGAGCCTCGGCGCGCTTTTCGATCTGAGCGTCGTAGTCGACGTCTTTTTTGAGATCGAGAAAGTATTGCTCCGTGTCGGACGCCTTGGAAATAAACTGGCCGTTGACCGTTTTGACGATTTCACGCAGCGTCGTTTGGACAGCAGTAAGCAGGTCGTCTGCGGGATCCCCTCCCATGTCCTCGATACCGGGCTGGTAGAGACACAACGAGTCGCGTAGCTCAACAGCCGTCGGACCTATCGGAACATAGATGTCTCCCCCGGTAGTCAAGCGATGCACCGACAGGCCGTTGATCAGCCGCGCTGCCATCGCCTTGTAGGCGGGGCGAGAAAATGCCTTTTGAACTCGCTCGGAAAGAACTTCGGCCACCTTCAGCACCGGGCCAATGCTGGGATCTGCGCGCAAGACAGAGTTGGATGTCACCGTTTCCCAAAACTTGTCATACCCGATCAGGCCGGGCTTGTCCTCAGGTACATCGATGTTGAGCAGGTCTTCGATTTGATCACGTAACGTAACCAGCGCTCCCCGTTTTTCCGTAAAGACCAATCGCTCGAATGTTGCGATGTACTCGGGGTGGACCGGAAACAACCTTACATACTCGTCCATTCGCTCGTTCATCGTACTGTAGAACTTCGCAAATCTCTTCAAGTAGTTGCGAATACGGTCCTGCTGGTCCGACGTCTTCTTTAGCAGTCGCTCCGCGACAACGAAGCTAACGTCTTGGCGAGCGAGTAAAACCTGCGTGAATCGATCCTTGACTCGGCGCAGGCTATCGGCGACGTGCTGGAAGCGGCTGCTGTCGAATATCGCTTCTTGGACTCCCGCTACGAAGCGGAACCGCAGATGTTTGGTCACTTCACCAATTTCACGCAGGAACGACAGGTCAAGGACCAAATCGTGATCCTTTCGCGAGCGCAAATATTCCAAGAACTCATCAACGACCAAGAGCACCCCGTGATTTGGGTGCACCTCGGCGAAAGCCGCCATCATTTCTTCGAAAGATGATTTGTTATTGACTACCTTGTCTGCGGGAGGAAAGGAATAGCTAACACCGTGATCCTTGAGGAATGCTTCCAGCTGCTGCGTCACAATGTCCCGCAGCGACATCTGACTTGAGATTTCGATGCGATGCACTTTGAATTTGCCTGCGATCGAAGCCATCGCATCCACTAGCATGGGATGACGAATCATTTCCCTGTAGTTAGCATTTTCAGCAACAAGAGAAATTACCGACATTAAGTGTGACTTACCGGTACCGTAGTTGCCGACCACGAGCAATCCCTTGTGATCCACAGACTCATCGAAGGACAGCTGGGGGATCATCAGCTTGGCGATCCGCTCGGCCATGTCGTCCGAAATCACATAGGTCTCGACCAGCTTCTTCCCCTCGTCCGGTCGATTGGCGTGAAGCAGCTGGATGACCGATTCAATCGGTTCAAATTGAATAAGATCGCCGTAGCGCATGCGTTCCTCTATTCCCCGTTATTTGATTTCAAACAATACCAACCCTTCCGGGTTGTAGTCGCGACGCTCAGGATGCTTAGCATCGGCATATGTCAACCGTCCCGCCAGCGCTCGTCCGGGCCACGCAACAATGGTGGTCCGAACACGCGCCAATTGTTTAAGCAGATCAAGCGGATCAAGTTGTAAGTTGCGATCGAACAACAGTTCGATGTTGTCAAGAAAGAGGAGGCCGTTCGCCGCGTGCCGCTCCGCCAAGCTCCGCAAGATGGTCGGTACCGACAACGTGCGGTGCTTGATGGGAATGGGTACAAGCTGCGCACCCAATTCACTGCCGATGTTGAGTATTGACGCCCCGTGTCGTTCGGCTAGCTGATGAAGCAAGGACGACCGTTCCTTCTCGCTTCCTGCGACGAGTAGGACAAGCTTGCTGTGCAACGCAGCCGCTTCCGCAACGGTGCGATTTAACTTCTCAATCATTTCGGCCCTCGATCCGATTTTATCCGCGACATCTGCCGCCCCGCGCGCTCGACTCTTCGCCGCGCGCTTATTCGTGCGCCCAAACCGTCGTCCCTGAGCGCTTGGCGCCGCATTCTGCGAGATTCGTCGCGGGCGAATATTTATATGGAGCAGGATTTTGGTGGCAAAAGGGCTCCCGGGCAAGGCGTTAATGTTTCCAAGAGATTGCATTTAGCCGTAAGTCGCACCGGGGCCGGCACCCGATTGCCATATCGGCCGATTTTTCGCTTATTTTTCATATAGATAACTACGCCCAATACCTGCCACGCCCCTACCGCGGGAACGGAGCCGCTGCGGACAGCGGGCCTTCTCATAGGCCGCCGGCAGAAAAAGCGCAAAAAACGTCTGACAATATTACTGCATGCAGTGCGATGCGTTGGCAGGTTGCTTTCCGCCGCAGCGGAAATCGCTAAATTAAAAAGGGGAAAAATTCTCCGCGTGCGAGGGCAGCCGGTCTAGAAACCGCGCGCCGCCGCGACTTTCGACACCCCCCCTATAGGAGCCCGCAGCTAGCCCCCGCCGCCTCTGCTTCGTACGCCCGGATGCCAGACACCTTCGCAAGTAACGCCCATTCGAAGCGGGTGCGCAGTCGCCGGAAGTTGTGAAGCCACGAAATGCTTCGCCCGACGACCTCTCGAGGTCTCCCTCGTCCGTTACTATGCGGCTGGACGCGTTGGGCGCTTTAGATTGCGATGCCAGCCGCGAACAGCGGACGACGGGATTCGTCGTGATGGTGGCTCCAATACCGACGCGAGGCTTCGAACCCGATCGCCCGCGTTAGCCGGCAATGGACGGGATCACGTCAACTATCGCTTGAAGTTGGCTGACACCGTCGAGGATGGCGTCGGGTGGAGGCAGCAAAGGTCGCGCCCACGAGTGTTTTGATTGACTTGGGTTGCGCCTTGCTGAGCTGCTTGCCGCGTCAGAACGCGGCAGTCATTACTGGGTGCTGTGGTGACACCTTACAGCCAAATAAAACAGCAATCACCGTTTCGCAGGTAGCGGACCTGTCTGTCCGTCTCGACGCAACGCGACCGCGGCACTATCTATCTGCTTGCTGTTGCGACGGGAGCTGAGTGGCCGATGTGCACGCGTCGACGCCGATAGCATCCACGATTTCTTGCCAAATACCGCTTCGTCGCCATTCCAGCCACCGGTTATAGCAAGTCTGAGCTGCCGGATATTGTTGGGGCAGGTTTTGCCAACGTTCGCTCTGATTCAGGACCCATAGGATCCCATCGACCACGCCTCGTCCGTCAACCGGCTTGCGGCCTTGTCGATTTTCATTTTTCGGGAATAGATGTTCGATAGCGGCCCATTGTTCATCGGAGATCATTACGTAGCTCCTGGATGTTTTTTGTAATTAGGGAACTATCACTAATTTTTAGCAATATTCAAAGTGACTCAAATCTGGGTCACCAAGTCTCCGTCTCCCCGTGTACGCCTTACACTCGCGGTGTTCGTCTCAGCTGCCGGCCCCCGCGATGTTCCGACTGGCGTGCACTTTCCAGTGCTCCCGGGCCTGGAAGCTTCCGACCGACGGACAAACGGCAGTGTGCAACTGCCTTCGCAATTGTCTCGCGCTACCCTGGCTTTGGAGAACCCCACCCTTGTTGCAGTTGATCACCTCAGAACTCAAGGACGTTTTCGGTACGCTTGCGTGAACTGGTAGCACGCCGCCCGTGCGCAAGTCCTCCAGCCGAACGTAGCCTTAACTACCACGACTGAGCAAATGCCATCAGGAACTCAAAATCAGAACAGTTCGCCACGAGGCAGGCAGTGCGGCTTAACAGGTGTCGTCGCGACTGTCCTCGCGGTCTCTGCGATTGGAGTGCTTGCAGCATGTGCATCGCTCGCAGGAGGCAAGAGTGGAAATCCGCACGTTCCTGAGCCCGCGAGGCCGGTTGATTTGAGCCGCTACACGGGCCGGTGGTACGAGTTCGCGCGATATGAAAACCGGTTCGAGAAGGGTTGCGAGAGCGTGACCGCCGAATACGCGATGCGCAATGACGGGCTGATAACCGTAACGAACCGCTGTCGCGAAGGCGCCGTCGACGGACCTGTTCGCGTGTCAGAGGGCCGTGCGAAAGTCGTGCAGGATTCGGCGAATGCCAAACTGAAGGTGTCGTTCTTTGGACCTTTTTATCTTGGAAATTACTGGGTGCTAGACCATGCGGATGACTATAGCTGGTCAATCGTGGGCGAGCCCAGCGGCCGGTATCTGTGGATTCTGACGCGTGCCGAGCATCCCGCCCCAGCAGTTCGTACTGACCTGGTTGGTCGAGTTGCAGCGCTCGGTTACAACACGTCCATGCTAAGGCTGACGCAACACTAAACCGATTCGGCGCGGCCCCGAAGGCGTGGGTCGCCACAGGCCTGGCAAACCCGGCACGGCGGCGCTTGCGATGGCAGGTAGTGACTTCAATGCGTTTTGCATCTTTTGAAAGCGCAAAGCGTGGCACCCTAAAGTCGCAACGCAAATACCCGTTATATTGGCTGTCAGCGCTCAATCCGGCACATCGATTGGACGCACGTCGCAGACGTGCGCACTGTTGTCCCTGCCGATCCGAGACGCGGCCCGATCCTCCGTGATCCGCCCGCTTCGTCCTTGCGCCTCGACGCATTCCACGTAGTCTCGACAATGACCGCACCTGCCCTTGGGCCACAGACGGCCCCCAAACAATTAAAACTTCGACACGTCGCAACGGCTGCTGCACTGATAATGCTGGCCTTGCTTGTGGTGTTTGGCGTCACCCTGCGCGCGACTTCTTCGCAAGGGGCCGCAGAAGACCGACTGCGCAACGCACTCGCCGCCTCTTCAGAGCTTGACACACTACTCACGCAACATGTTGCCGCGAACACCGACTTTGTGAGCAGTGTCCGGATGGCTGGCTTCAGCTCCCGCGCCTGGCCCGTGCGACGCGCCGCGGCGGTTGCCAGCGCTTACGAAAGGCTCGAGGCGGACCTGGCGGATACACCTGCATCCGTTCGCAGCGTGAAGGAACTGCGTCGACTTAGCGCCAAGTGGCCCGAACAACTCGACGCCGCGGCTCGCAGTATCGCCCAGGCAGGCAAGACCTCGCCGATAGACACAAGCCTTCTCCAGAGAGCGAACGAGACTTTTAGCTCGATCATGAGCACTCTGACGACGCTGAGAACCCGCGAGCGCGACGATATCGCTCAAATGCAATTCGATTCGCAGTCTGAGCTCGCGGGACAAAAGATATTTCTGTCCGTGTTAGGGGCGTCGGGTGCACTGCTCCTGGTAATGCTGCTTTACACGGGTCATCGGGCGTCTGTTGCCAAGGCGACGGCGAAGGTCGTCGCGTCTGAAGCCGAGCGCCGCTTCAAGGACTATTTCGAAAACCATCCCGTCGCGATGCTCATCTACGACGTCGACACGTTCCGGATCCTGACCGCCAACGCAGCCGCGCAACGGCAATATGGCGCATCGCTGCAACAGCTTCAGGACACGCGAATGGATCAGCTTCGCCCTGAGGAAGAGGCTGAGACCTTTCGCCGGGACCTCAGGCAATACGTCGAGTCCGGCGTGCAGGGTGGATCTGGAGGATTACGTCGGCACCGGCGCGCCGACGGGAGGACCATATTCGTAGACATCGCGTTTCATCTTCTCAACTATGCTGGGCACAAGGCCTGCTTTATCTCTGCGCGAGACGTGACCGAGCACGAACGCGCCAAGGAAGCGTTGCGTGTGCGCAGCAGCGCGCTGGAAGCATCAAGGAACGCCGTTCTAATATCGGAGAAGTTCGCCGGTGCGAATATCATCACGTACGCGAACGCGGCGTTCGGGAAGATCACCGGCTTTCCTGCGGGCGAAGTCATCGGTCTGGAACACTGGTCAGTGCTCGGCTGCGACGTGACGTCACCGCTGGCACGTTCCGTCCGATCGGCTATGCAGTCAGATACCGAGGGCGCTGCCCTGCTCGAATGCCACCGACATGACGGGACCCACTACTGGAGCCAGTTGCAGGTCGCGCCCGTGCTTGACGAATTGGGACGCCCGACCCATTGTGTAACCGTCTTCAACGATGTTTCGGAACGCGTCCGGGACCAGGAAACGTTGCGCGCTCAGGCCCAGCAGGATCCACTTACACGGTTGCCCAACAGAATTGGCCTCACTGCTCAACTCGACCCGTTGTTCAGTCGTGCGCGACGCGATCACGAGCGGATCGCCCTGGTATTTCTTGATCTCGACAATTTCAAGGTCGTTAACGATTCGCTAGGCCACACAGCCGGAGATGCACTTCTGCGCGAAGTTGCGCGCCGCCTGTCCCGTCGCATGAGAGCACAGGAGTTTGTAGCACGGTACGCGGGAGACGAGTTCGTGGTCGTGCTGTACGGGCGCGGCACCGTCGATGAATTCATAGCGGCCGCCCGGGAAATGCAGGCAGACCTGAGCGAAGACGTCCAGATCGAAAACAGGCTCGTCCGCCCCCAAGCCAGTATTGGGGTTGCGGTGTTTCCGGATCACGCGCAAGACCTCGAGACGTTGCTGCGCAGCGCCGATTCTGCAATGTACCGGGCAAAAGCGGTTGGACCGAGTGGCCTTCAAATTTTCGACGAAGCGATCGCCCGCGAAGACAGCGAGCGCGCCGCCATCGCGCACGACCTGCGAAACGCGCTCGCTTCCGGAGCACTTTCTCTCGCCTATCAGCCGCGACTCTCACTGAAAACGGGGCTGGCGAATGGATTCGAAGCCCTAGTTCGCTGGAATGATCTAAACCGCGGATCGGTTGGTCCAGCTGTATTCGTGCCGATAGCCGAAGAAAACGGCTTGATATCGGAAATCGGAGAGTGGGTGTTGGAACAGGCTTGCCTACAGACTAAGATTTGGGCGCTCGAACATCCGGAGATCGTTGTCTCGGTCAACGTATCACCTGTTCAGTTCTTGCGCTGCGACCTGCTGTCGGCTGTTACGGGAATCATCCAGCGAACGGGTGTAGATCCGCACAACATCGAAATTGAAATAACCGAAGGTGTGCTCATGGCGCCGCAATCCGTGGCCACGCTCAGCGCTCTTCGCCAGATGGGCCTGTCGGTCGCGATCGACGACTTCGGATCCGGATATTCGAGCCTGGGTTACGTTCGCAACTTTATGGCAGATCGTCTGAAACTCGATATGTCATTCGTTAAGGGTATAGGCGTGTCGACTGCCGACGAAGTGATCGTTAGGACCGTTATCGCCATGGGACGCACGCTGGGCATGCAAGTGGTCGCCGAAGGCGTTGAGACGCATCGCCAACTCGAATTCCTTATCGAGAACGGTTGCGAAGAGATCCAAGGCTACTGGTACGGACGTCCTACTGACGCGGCGAACGCCAAAGCTTATCTCGACACGCATCGCACATTGGCGTAGATAGCCGCCGAAACCAATTCCTGTTTACGGTCGCTCGGCATGAACGCTAAAGGGGGTAGTGACCCTGCGATTGCCGTCGCGCTTTGAAAATGCTTATCGCATCGAGTCGCGGGGCTTCGCGCTGACATTGCGATTGCAGCGCGACGCGCTGCGCTGCGCAATGCTTTACCGGTGGGATATGTTGATCAACAACGGCTGAGAGAAGTCCACACCTGGAACATCGAAGGCCATTGTCACTCCTCCCTGTTTCACATCAATCAGCTATGCGTTTCGCTTCACTGCGGCCGCGTAAGCAACGCTTTTACATCAAGCTCGTTGAATGTGACCTTGATCCCCGCGATTTCCGCGAGTGGGTTTCAAACGAAAGCATCCTCTGCTCAAAATCGCAGAGGACATCCCGCTGCCAAGCATATATTCGTTGTCCTATCAACAACCAGACCCTTCCAACACCTTGTCGTGCGACGATTCTGGAGGGTCGACGCTGAGGCGCTCGTGCTCTCGCCACCTTGATCCACTGAACCCCGAAAGGTACCTTTTGAACAAACAACGATGAAAAGGGATTTGCAGCATCTGCTGTTTAGCGCAGTCACGGCGTGCGTCACGGTCTTTGAGTCGCCGCAAGCTCACGCCAAAAACCCGGTTGTTAAGGAAATCAGAATCGAAGGACTGCGACACCTGCAGCGTGACAGGTTGCTTTCAAGCCTGCCGTTGAAAGCAGGCGACACGTTATCCGACGAGACTGCTTCGAAGTGTCTGAACGCGATATACATCACGGGGCTTATCGACGACGCAACGGTAAATTTCGAAGACGACGTGGCAGTCTTCCATGTCGTCGAGAAACCGGCGCTAGCGAACTTGGAGTTCTCGGGCCTGCATGAGTTCGAGAAAGACAAGCTGTCGCTCGTCTTCAAAGACGTCGGCATCACGCCGGGAACGCTCCTCGACAAGGCGCGGCTGAATAAGGCCGTACAGACTCTGCGAAACCTTTACCTCGGGCGAGGCTTCCAGGCCGTCAAGGTCGAACCGACAGTTACCCCGCTTGATCGCGACCGTGTCGCAGTTCTCGTCACAGTAACCGAAGGTCCTGTGGCCACGATCCGGCGCATTGCGTTCGTCGGAAATCAGCACTTCGAAGACAGAACGCTGCTGAACGAAATCGCCTTGCGGCCATCCGAGTGGTCATCGTGGTACACAAAGAACGATGTCTTCTCCAAGGACAGGCTGGGCGTCGATGTCGAGCGAATCCGGCATTTCTATCTGGACCGCGGCTATAGCGATTTCTCGATCGACGCTGTACTGGTATCGACGACGCCGGACGGCGCAAGCGTCGATCTCACCCTGACCGTGCATGAGGGCATGCCGTACACGGTCGGTGCGGTGCAACTCGCCGGCGAGTTGCTCGGCCGCGAATCGGAGCTTCGAACGCTGATTCGACTTCATCCGGGCGAGACCTATAGCGCGCGCGAACTCACCGCGTCAATCAAGGCGATCTCGGAACATCTAGGCCGATACGGCTATGGGTTGGCAGATGTCCAGGCCAGCACGCAAAAGGACCGCGAGCGTCGAACGCTCGGCCTGACGCTCGGGGTCAATCCGGGACACCGGTTGTATGTCCGGCGAGTAAACATCAAGGGCAATCACCGCACTCGCGATGAGGTCATCAGACGCGAAATGCTTCAGCTGGAAAGCGCCTGGTACGACCATAGCCGACTCACGAAATCCCGTGATCGCATCCAACGCCTTGGCTTCTTTTCCTCGGTTGACACGCAGATTTCACTGGTCGACGGAACAGCGGATCAGATCGACATAAACGTTACGGTCACCGAGGTAAAGACCGGAGCGGTACGCTTGACTGCAGGCTCGTCATCGTCCGACAGGTTTTTCGTTTCGACGGTCCTATCTGAGGACAATATCTTTGGCTCGGGAAATGGGTTGAGCTTCCAACTCAATACTTCCGCAGCAAATCGTGAACTCTCTGCACGAGTGTACGAACCATACATAACACCAGAGGGAATCAGTCGCAGCGCTGACGTCTATTACCGGATGTCGCAATTCAAAAGCAAAACCGAGGACAGCGACGTCCACATCACGTCGCTCGGCGGGGACTTGAAGTTTGGCTTTCCCGTTTCAGAAGACGATAAGGTATTCATCGGGACAGGCTTCGAAAGGGATCGGTATTCATTCGGCAAAAGCACGCCCAAGATCTATGAGGACTATGTAGCCAGACTAGGTGATGCGCCCGTGAACGTACCGATAACCCTGGAATGGCTGCGCGATATGCGCGATAGCGCACTGGTACCTGGTGACGGATATTTGCTACAAGCGAATGCAGAGCTCGGGACACCTTTGGGAGACACGCGATACTATCGCGCCGATGTTCGGGGACAGTACTACTACACTTTCGCAAAGGGATTTGTGCTAAGCACGAACGTCAGATGGGGATACGGGAAAGGCTTGTCCGACACACCTTTCCCGCTCGGCAGACGCTACTACGCGGGCGGTATCGGGTCTGTGCGCGGATACAAGGTCGGCTCGCTCGGCCCGAGAGACCTGAAGACCGGAGACCCTATCGGAGGCACCATGATGGCGGTCGGCAATGTCGAATTAAGCGTTCCGATCCCGGGCAGCGGCTGGGACCGAACACTTCGCGTATTTTCCTTTCTCGATGGTGGAAATGTCTGGGGCGATGACGGCCGCACCGTCGGCTCGAATGACCTTCGTTACAGCTACGGCGCTGGGGTGGAATGGCTGTCTCCCGTCGGACCACTGAAGCTATCGCTCGCCATGCCCCTCGTCGAACATGAGGGCGACGAATATGAAAAAGTCCAGTTCCAGATCGGGACGTCCTTCTAGGAAACTCTCCCTCCGGATATGTCGTTCGAAGTGGGCGGATGCTCACGCGCAGGTCGGGAAGAAAAAAGGCCGCACGATAACGTGCGGCCAGGCAGGTTCTGGCAATTCCGAGGGCCTATCCAGAACCTGAGAGAAGATTTCCGCGGCAAAAACCGCCGCCCGGGGAACGCTTCATAAGAGACAGCAATCGCTCATCGGAATTCCCGTGCATGCGAAATTATGCGTTAGGTCTCCCACATAAAGCACGGGCTGAAAAACGTACGGTTAAAATCTGTATCCCACGCCGGCACCGCCCCCATATGATCCTCTGGTGTTGGCCGTGACTGATGCTTTCACCGCCCACTTCCGTGTCGAGGTCGACAAGCCCAGCGCTACCGCCGATTGCCCGTCGAACGCGCCCCCTGCGACGGACATCATACTTTCGCCGGGGAATGCTTGAGGCAAGTTGGAAATAGCGATTGCAGACGCCGATCCGCCTGACGCATCTTTGCGATTGTGGTCTACTTGCGATCGAAGTTGCGTCATCTGTTCGTCAGTGTAGGCATGCGCCTTATTGACGCCAGTATCGACTGCCGCGTTCAGCTGTGCGACATTCGCTGCATCGGTGTCCTGGACGCCTGCATCAACGTGAGCAATTCGTCGGCCACCACCGTCTGCGCCATCGACCTTACGCTGTTCCGTAGCACGGCGCCTCTCCGGTTCGCTCTTTGCATTTCGCTTTTCCAGATTGTCTACCCGGCCCGTAAGTTCAAACAGTTGCCCGCCGTTGACAGCGTCTGTGCTGTCCGGAGCGATGCGCCCGTTGCCTACGTTTGTCAAGACAACGGGCAGTTCGGCACCCACGCCGCCGAAGGACACGGTTCTGCGATTCGATGCACTGTCATAGACGACCGCATCCTGCGTCTTACCGTTTCGGTCCAGTAATCCCGCATCTCTCAGCTGCCGCATGTTCACTGCATCCGTGTCCTCTGTGCCAGCACCGACGTTGGTGATCTGCCGGAGAACCGGAGTCCGGCCGTCCTTGCCCACCGAGCCGACCGAAACGGTGTTGTCGCGGTCGGCTACCGAATTGTTTCCGATCGCGACGGCGCCCGACCCGGTAGCATGCGCATACGAGCCCAGCGAGACTGAACCCTTTCCCACGGAGGCCGCGCTACCGCCGATAGCGACGGATCCCTCACCCGTTGCCGACGAGTCACCAGGCAAAAGGTCAGTTCCTTGCTCGAACTTACCGTTGACATGGAAAAACTTGATGCCGCGTCCTTCTGTTATATCGTTCATCTGGACGTTCAGCTTCCCCACATCCTGGCGAACTCCCCAAAGTTGCGCACCGTTGACTGCATCGCGGCTCTTATCCGACACGTCTCCGGCCGCCAGATTGGTGATCTTTGTCGAAGCGCCCTGCAGTATCACTTCCTTTCGGCCTTTATCGGCATACGTTACGTTTAGCTCACCGGCGGATCTCTGCTGATGATCCAGTTCGGAAATTGCGGAACCGACATCGGAAAATCGCGTTTCACCGACTTTGTACGACGGGTTGCGCAGATCCCCGCTAGCCGGGTCGTACGTTGCGCCGCCGCCAAGTGCGGCTGCCGTCCCATTCCCCATACGGTCAACCTTCTTGTTCTGCGCTACCAGTTGACTGACATTGACCGCATCAGTGAGCCCTGAGCCTGCAGCCACATTCGTGATGCGTCGCTCCTTGTCCTTCGCGCCTATGGATACCTCTCCCTTGGCGATCGCGGCAGCCAGTTTCTCTGATCCTGGGTTGAACGCAGTCGCATTCAAGTCGGCATTCGTATGAGAGAACGCGCCCAGTGCGACATTGCCCCCCGTGGCAACTGCGTCTCGGCCAACAGCGACTCCGTCGTGTGGATGTTTCCCAACGACTTTTGCTCCCAGACCGTCGGTCACGTTCCCTTTCGCCCAGTCGATAGGGTTCGACGTGTTAAGACGGATTTTGAGATTGTCTTGAGATGCTTTCTCGCGAGCATGCTTACCTTCCCGAACCGCTTCGCCAGTACTCGGCAGAGAAGCGCCTTTATTGGCGTCGCTTGGCGCAGAGACAGTGGTTGGTGAACGGCCAGCGAACGCAGAGTCCACACTGGCTAGACCGCAGCAAACAAGAACGGAAGTTAATAGATAGCCGCTTTGGACTTTGTGTTTCGTCATCCTTAACCTCGGTATATTGAAGGAGACGAAAATTTAATAATGCTGCAGATTCAATAATATTGGACGGTTATGAAAGTGCCTTTGACTTGTCTCATTAATTGTCGGGCAATCGCCAATGGCGCATCAGACATCCAGAACATTAACGGAACACTGTCAATATAGAATCGAGCCGCGTGCCGACGTTGCTGGAGTGGGCGCGTCTGACAATCTCTATCTGGCCGTCCTTGAATAGCAGTACGGCCGCGGCCGGCAACGGCTCGAAGTTGAGCTTGCCAATGTCAAACCGATGGTGCCGTCTGTACTGCCCCATAGATCCAGACCTGGAGTCCGCATATGCGGAAACGGGATCGCGGTGATGCACCTGAAGCGATCCGACCTCGTTGATCCGGTACTTGACTCTGCCGCATTCTTCCGGCGCGGCAGACAGAATAAAGGTGTCGTCAACACGATCGTATGCAATCGCCATGAGGTACTGGCCGTGACCGCTAACGTCCGCTTCGCCGTTTTCGCTCGTCACCTTGGCCCTTCCGAATGGATCGAAATGCCGACACTCATCACTGGTGGTCTTGGTCCCGACCAGGCACCAGAAGACTTCCGATGTCTTTCCATGCCGTAGACTTCGGTTCTCGCAGCCGCTGAAACGAGCGATGCACACGTGAGCGCCGTCTGCCTCTTCAATCCAGTTTCCTCTAAGCACATCAACTTCGGACGCTTGAGGCGCGCATCGCGGCGGGGCCAGGCTTATCACTGTCATTTTTGAGGACCTTGTATGGCAGACGCATCGCGTTAGCGAAAACGTCTGCACGTGAGAATGGGAGACGGCGGTTGAGGCAAGTCACGACTCGACGGCATCTGCATTTAATGCCGACTGATCGCACTGTGCCCAAGCCTCGTCGGGACCTAGAAGGCGTGTCTCATGCCAACGCTGAGCGCGAGTTGCGTTTTCCTGTCTGATGCATCAAGACCGTTAATGACCGCGTGGTCCGTGCCAGACACGTGCTGGTATGCGCCCTGGAGGTAGATGCTCGTTCGCTTGGACAACGAATAGTCCGTCTCCAGGCTGTACTGCTGCCAGTGCTGGCGCGATTCCGCTACGTCAGCCCGTGTATAGGTGTACGCGCCGCCAATCCCAAGCGATGGCGTAATCTGATAGCGGAGATTGGCCTCGGCGTTCTTGAAGTCGGCGCTTTTCCCGTGAAGGTCGACGCCGCCCGGCTTTCCTGCCGCGTCGGCGCTGATGCTCGTGCCGTTTGACAGATGCGTCTGGCTCAGGACGACGCCTGCAGTCACGGGACCGACGGTGTACGACGCGCCGGCACCCCATGTTTGCCGACGGCCCGCACGGAACGGGCTGTCATCTCCGATCGCTCCATCAGCGTTAGGAACGATGGAACGGGAGGTGCCCGTGCTTTGGTTTTGCTGGGAGTATGCGGCACCTACGCTCAATCCACCCATCCGGTAAGACGCACCAACACTGTATGCGCGGTTGTCTGCGAAATGCCCCGGCAGATTGGAGAAGCCGTACAACGCGCCGAGCCTGAATCCGTACACGTCCGGACTTTCGTATTTGACCGAGTTGTTCACCCGGAACGAGTTGCTCAGGTTATCGTTGTCGTACGGATGGGCGAACTTGTCGGCACCAAACGCGCCGCCTGCCAACGACATGGGTGCGACAAAGTCGACCATGCTGTCGGTCTGGCGTCCAAACGTAATGGTGCCTAGCTCGTCGCCGCTCAGCCCTGCGAAGGCCTGATTTCCGAACAGCTTGTTTTTCTCCTTGAGCTTGCCGGAATTCAGATCGAACGCACTTTCCAGCGTGAAGATTGCCTTGAAACCTCTCCCGATATCCTCGTGGCCACGCACACCGAAATAGCTGTCGCTCGACATTGATTGTGCCCAGCCCTTCTTTCCAAATTCATTGTTTGTGAACGTGGCACCGGCATCGAGCGACCCATAAAAATTGAGACTGCCCTCAGCATGTGCAGCACACGAGAGAGTTGCACAACACGCTGCGATACCCATAAACATGCGAGATTTGTCTCTTCTGCGTTCCATTGTTTCGCTTCCAGTTATCAGGTTGAGAAGGAGACTGGAATTTACAAACCAGCGTCATCGATGAAAATTGGACCCGTACGAAAGTAGTGCAGGGATGACCAGGAGAAGCCCGTGGTGTCCGGACGAAGCGGGTTGATTTCGGTAATCGTCGTCATGTCGTGGCTGCGAGCGCGTCTGCGCGGTGGCCGCTAGCTGGGGAAAGTTCAGACACTGGAACGGGCGTGATCAGAAGAGCCCGTTGGAATCACCTGTCGCCATGGACTGGCGAGGGACACGTCCGTGAACAGAAGAACGTATCTGGACATCGAGTGAACTTCTTAATTGTTGGCGGTTTGCGCGAACGGTACCGGGCTGCGCCTCATGACCAGCGTCGGCACGCGCCCTGCGCGCCTGGGGGATACCCAGTACTAACCAGCCCTGCCAGGACGGAGTGTTCCCCAACGCCGGGCACAGCCCCCTGTAGTCCGCAGCAATCCGATGCTTTGCACATCTGTATCGCCAGCTGGCGTACACGTGGGTATCGTTGTCGACCATCAATGCGCTTCGCAGGCCGAGTACGTTGGCCAACGACTGCGCGAGGTAGATCACAAGGCTTTTCGGCCGCCATCCGTGCCATTGCTTTGTGAGGGTGCGGTACAGGTCTCTACCGTCGACGGATCTATCAGGCCCTTGCACGCAACCGATGAGCAATCTCGGCCGTTGCCGGCGCCGCCCGATAGTGGCAATGGAAAACGTGCAAGAAACAAGTCTGTAGCCCTGCGAATCACGGATGGTCAAAGTCCAGTCGCCTTCCTTCTCGAATCGCGAAAGCATTTCGACCTGTACGTACCAGCGTCGTTCGGACGATGAGATGATGGCGAGCGGACACAACCCATCGCGTTCCAGCTCGTCAACAATGCGCGGAGCAAGTTTATAGGACAGGTAGGCGTGCTCGACGCTCACTGTGAGCCGTTGCCGCGCTGACAGTGAGCGATGCAGGAACGGACGATGGATGCGCTCCAGGATCCAGGGGCACTGCGCGGCGATATCCGCATGTCGTGACCGAAGGCAGACGAACAGCCACGGCACAGTCGTTTTCCACCATATCAAACTTCGGAACAGGAACCTCAGGCGTCTGGAGCGCCACCTGCTTCCGGACCCTGGATAAGCTTTATAGGCTCCTTCGATACATAGGGCGATGGCGTGGACTAACTTGTTATTTTTGAAGCGCATGAAGACAGGCTCGGCGTTATTCTGACTTGCGATGATTCGAGACACGCGTAGAGATTTTCCGCGCACGATCGCCAGGACTCGAGGAGTCGAAATGTCCAATAGAACTCCTCAATACCGCTGCATCACGTTGCGCAAAGCAGCGGTTCGTCTCAAGCGGGATCAGCTTAGTCTACGATTGCGTCCAGGCTCAATCAGACCCGTCTGATTGTTCGCTTGCTATTTGAACTGACCTGATACACGTACATCGCGCCCGCATACCGCGAGACGGTATAGCGGGTGCAGCCGCGGCAACGGTTGCAGTCAAGCGAGCGCATCGGCAACCGATGATGCCGAGCGCCGATGCACAGGCGACTTCCGGGCATACGCAAGCGGGCTCGTCAGTCAAACTCTCAAAGTAGCGAGCGGAAGTCGCCAAAAAGCTGATCAGGATTTGTAGGGTCATGGCTAATAGTGCCCACCGCGACTCGAACGCAAGCTCGCTTGCTGACCTTGGCGTTTTGCGCTTACTGGCTTTGTCGCGCGAGCGTCGAGCGTGCCTGCGGATCGCGAGGGCTTTTCCTTCTTGTTTGTGTACGATCCATTCAGGCGCGCACAGCTAGTGGCGGATATGTCGGCCCGCGCGAACTGAAGCAGACACGAAAGGCAGGCGCCCACCGAAAGCGCACGTGCGGCCAGGCGCCGTGTCGAACAGTTGCCGTGCTTCAGTCGTTAGGAATCGCAATGAAGTAGGAACGGGAACGCTGACAAGAAGTCTCCGGCAGAAGCAGAAATGTAATCTGCGAACGGGAGAAGCTTCGGCATTCCGTATGTAGGCGGGACCATTGCCATGCAATGGCGTCGCCGGCCCTGCTCACGAGGACACGGCGTTGAAAACGATGCGCTTGTCCTCAGAGGTGGGGCATTCCGCTACACGGATTACAGCTAGATTCATCATCCATAGTGTTCCCCGCTCAGATAAGGCAAAGATTGTTTGTTGGGTTCCAGTACGTCATGGTTCCACATTCCGCATTCTTTTTTCTTTCGTTGCGTCCTGTTTCGGGTTGCAAATCTCCCGGGTTTCGCTCGCAAACACAGCCGTTATCCTGCGCGAGGGGGTGGTCTGCTTATAGCACCGTTCAGAGCGCTCTCTAGCGGCAGGATGGCGTCGCGTGCTCGCTTTGGGCTGCCTCTTTTGCTCGGCAATAGTGGCGCTAGCAACATGGGGCGCCAGCCGCTTGACCGGGTGCGACGGGGGTTGTGGTTCGGTTGCCGATGCAAAGCCCGGAAGACAAAAATTCAAGGCAGCGCAAACGGAGGTCATACCAATCTTCATGCAAACTCTTCGCAAACCGGGACTCCCTGTTGTTTGGTGTGGCAACACCAATGCATAGCGTTGCGCGGTGGTGAAGGAATGAACCTGAATTGAGTCGCACCGATTTTTCAGTGGACCCCTACGTGTTGGTTCGCACTCGGCGATCAGGTGCCTGGCAGCACGCAACGCGAAGGACGCGGCAGTGGATGAAGCTAACGAATGCCCAGCGATGCCTGATCCGTCTTCATTGCTGCGGCGGTTTAGATTCAAGAGCGCGTGATCCTTCAGCGTCGGCGGGGTAGGACGTACTCACTTTTCTCCAATAGGTTGCTGAGTACCTCCGCCATTGCACCGGGACGGGTGTTCGGGTAACCATTCGCGGACACCCTTCATATATCTTGCGGCCGAGCAGCGTATGCGCGAACTTCTGTGGCAGTAACTTGCATTGCTCGATTTCCTGCTGCGTCTGCGGGTATTCGATGGCTATTGCTATCGATCCGTCTCCGGCTTGCTCGTTTGCCAGGACGACGACATCGGCACCGACCCGTGCCCCCTGTGCCTGCGCCTGCGCAGAAAGGTCACCAGCGCCGCGTTCCTCGAATGAAGACGTTCCGATGCACGCATATCCGCTGGATCCAAGTGATTTCTCCATGGCAGCCGCATCGCTTGCATCGAGCGCAGCGATAACATCGCAATGCCTTCCGCCCGTGATCGGGCCGATCTGCTCCGCTGCGCGCGGGTCAATCGGCCTGTAATGCTCTTCAAACTGATTCACGCATCCGTACAAGGATTGGACAAGCAGCGCCAGCAGTGCCACAGTTGAATGCCTCTTTGTCGGGCCGGTTAGCACTGTGCATACCCTCCTTGATGGGACAGACAAAAAGAAAGAAAACCGTCCTGAAACGCCAGCCGGAACAGTTCAGCATCGTTGCTAATGCCGAGCTTCACCATCGCCCGCATCTTGTGGGCGCTAATCGTCTGCTTCGATCGATGCAACACGCGTGCGATCTCGCAAACGGTCTTCCCTGACACAAAGTGCGCGAGAACTTCGCTCTCCCGCGGTGTTAGCGCCCTATCAGGGTCGCTAAGACAGGCGATGCTGCCGCTCTTGCGCAAGAGCGAAGGGGAGAGATAGCGAGCGTTGAAATGAGCTGCCTTGATCGCGTCAGCAAGATGACCCACCGTGTCGAATCTATGGAGTACGGCCGCGATACCAAGTCGAGTCATCGTTGCAAGCTGTGCCGGGTTTTCGATGCACGCGTGCGCAACAATCCTGAGTCCGGGGTAGCGGTGCTGGATGACCGGGATCACGGACCGACAAAAACCTGATCGGACCTGTATCGCAAATGGATCGGTAACCAGAACATCCCCGCCTCTGGTCGCTGCCAGGTTCAGCACTTCCTCACTGTCCGTGGCAGTGCCTATCAGTTCCACGTTTTCATGTCCGCCCAGCACTTGTTCAATTCCCACCGTAACGATGGGGTGGCTGTCCGCCGCAATAACCTTGATTCTCATAACTGCTCCGAATTTGACTGCCAGTAGCGCGAATGACCAAAGCGCAAAGCGAGCGGTCACAGACGGGGATTCACCAAGGCACCCGCGATAAGGTATTGCAAATTCAGGGACTTCCTCAATTGGACGAGTCAGATTCTGGGATCTTCCGGTCTGCGTTGAATTACCGCATTGACTGATGCGAATTTGAAGGAGCGCTTTTTCACGATCCCATCAATATGGATACCATCGGAACGTCTCGGACGAATCCCCGGCCATAAGAACCCTTGTCCGCTTGACCCACTAGTGACGAACTCACACACTGCGAATCAAGCCATAAGCATCCCGGTTCGCCCACATCAGTGACCAGACCACTAGGGTGCTCTCCTTCAGGACCTTATCGATGCAAGACCGACCACCTGACCCGAGTCGCCCGCATAACCGTTCGTCCGCACGCCAAGAAGGTTTCGGTTTCGGCCCTCGACACGGCCAGCGCCGCGAGGGTGACGGAGATTCCAGGATATGCGAGACACTGACGACAGGTGTCGCTACAGGCGACTGTCGCAGGAAGAAGAGACCAGCGTTACGACGCAAAATTCACGTGCGCCCTGTGTTGAGCGTTCTGGCAGCGCTTACGGTTTTCCCGTTAACGGCCGGATTCGCCGCCACGGCGCTCGACTCGTTTGATGTGGGGCTGGACATCGATCACTCGTATGTCTATCTCGATGAAGGTGTACGGGAAGATATGGTTGCCGTGCAAAACACGACAAATGTGCCACTTGACGTGCTGGCATCGGTTGAGCCGGTCGAAAACGCGAAGCAGGCCTACATCATCGTATGGCCGATGCAAAAATCTCTGCGCCCGGGCCAGCGCGGCATGATTCACCTGCTACTTGCCGATCCTGGCGGCGAGACAGAGTCGCTGTATCGACTGCACCTCGCCTGGCGGCTCACGTCCAGCGCGGGTGCTGCGACCAGCCATCATCAGACGACGCTCCCGCTGCTGGTGCATCCCCTGGCCCTTCCTCGCAGTATCAATCCGTGGCCCTATCTCAGTTTCCGATTGAAGAGCGACGGCAAGCTGGTTATCGAAAATCCCAGTCGCTATGTTTTGCCGCTCTCAGCGATGATCGAGTTCGTACCCGAAAAGCGAACTCTCATGCTTCCGAAGACTGTACTGCTGCCTGGCGAGTCGATCCATGTCGAAAACGTCCTCCCCGAGCTCCGATCGACCGCGGTTTCGGTAACGCCCACAGACCTGTCCGGCAAGGTGTTGCCAAAAATCGAAATTCCTCTCTTGAGAGGCAGCTAGCCGGTTCCAACGGCGGCGCAGCAGTGATTGTGCGCATACATTCTAATTCGCGGTTACACGGTTACAACGGTTACGCCTCGCTGAGAACCGCGCCCAGCGTGGCTTGCGAGGTAACTGCGGTTCTGTAACTGTGCCTTCGCGTAACCGCGCGGTGCGCGGTTACGCGTCGACCACCTCAGGAGCTCGCCCAGATAGCCGAGGTGAAGACGTACATCTTCGTCGGCCCTTTACCGGGAAGCCGCTCAGTTCGCTGCGCCCAACCGTTACGCGCGGATCTCAGCCATCCCACATCGATCAGCATTCGTGCAGCCAGTTTAGGATCCAGCCCCGAGCACATCTCCCGCCTGAAGACCTCAGGAAACACGAGATATTCCACTCCCGCCTCTCCTGTGCGCTTGTACCCCGCACGGTTCATCGTGGGCCGATCACATGTCGTCTGCAAATCTGTAAATCTCGCTTCCTCATGCGACTCGAAGAACGCTTTCACGGATGACAGCAACTGCGCGCGTTCCAGGTTCCCCGCGCCGCCGCGGCCGTTCATCCATTCATGGAAGCAGGTAGCTGCAGCGGCCGACGCTTCTCCGCCAGGCCAGCCGGTGATCTCCCGCTGCGTCGCATATTCACCTGCGAGTGCGATCAGAGCGAAACGCTGACATACGCGATGCGCCTGGCCGCTCGCATCGGCCGGGAGATGGTCCAGGAGAAACTGCTGAATTCCGGTTTTCAGAAATCTCTCCAGGTCCCTCGGCTCGCGCGTAACCGCTTTGAGGTACTCGAGAGCGGCAACGCCATAGCTGCGCGCGCAGCCTTCGTTAAGTAGCGCGGAAAACTGCGCGCCGCCCGCCACCCCATGCAGATTCTCAAATAGCCCCAGGCCTTTCCCCGCATCTGCAGGAATTTCGACCAGTCGCACCTCCTGCCCGGCCTTGGTCCGCTTACCTGCCGTTTGCATGTGCTGCGACAGTCCGATCTCCCCTGCCGACAAGAAAAGGAGCCTCCACATCTGCCTCGGACGGGCATTGCCGCTGCGGCCCGCACGCGCCTTGCCGCTTCCATTTGCGAGCATGTATGCGATTTCACCCGCTTCCCGTGGATCGACCTGCGCAAGTTCGTCGAGCACGAGCAACGTGTCGTTGTGCAGAGCGGCTAGCCCCTCAAGTCCGTTGGACGTCGCCCGCCAGCGTTGCATATAGTCCGGGGCACCGAAGACGCTGCACGCTGCACGCAGCGCAGTCGTCTTACCGGTTGACGAGTCCCCGACCAGATTGAGACCGCCGGACTCCTGCCCCGAAAAGCCAAGCAGCATCCCGGCAAACGCAGTCGACACGGCGACCAGGAGCCGTGAATTGCCAGCGCAATAACGGGCGACATCGTTCTTCCATCCTTCGATGGATCCCGCCTGAGAATACGTGCGCATCACGGTTTCCGACTGGAAGATCACTCTCTCCCCGGATTCGCCTATTGTGCAATCCGGAAAGACGAACGCTCCGTTGTGCCATCCGGTTCGCGTCACGCACCTTCCGCGCGCCTTGGGCTTCGCTGTGATCACGTACTCCGTCAGCTTGTTGCGAGCGCGCGCACCCGGCGTGATATCGAGGCCAAGACGGGCCAATTCTCCGCGCATGTCTGCACCGTCGGAGCGCAGCATTTCCATCGGCATGGCCCACACGTGGGGATGATCGTCGGCGTCGGTCCACTCAAGCAGTCGTCCCCAGTTTTCCGAAGCACGGTCGCGCACAAGCGCTCTCACGTGCAACGGCGAACAGATCCAGCGTCGCTCACCGTCGTCGTCGAGGTAGTAGACGCCTTCGTCAGTCACGCTGAAGCCGCGTGGCACACACCCATCGTTAGTGGGACAGTTGGAATCGGCCGGGGCGGCGGATGGCGGCGGTTTGGCCAGAGCTATCTGATCTGCGACAGCGTCGGCCCCAAATCTGACGTGAAGGTCATTGAAATCAGACTCGTTCTCGCGCCGGTCCTGTCCGAAGTCTGGCAATGCGAGCGCGCCGCCCACCGCCCTCGCCGCCTCCAACGCCTTGGATTGTCCGTTTCCGATGTCTGCAAGCACGACCAGGCGCGCTGATGGGTACTCGCGCCGCAAGGCCCTGGCAATGGCGGGAAGATTGCCGGCCGAAAGGGCCGCTACCGCTGCCGCACCAGTACATATGTGAGCCGAAAGCACCGTGGCGACACCTTCGCCGATCAGGATCGTGGCATGAGCGTTCGTCGGTTTTGCGGCGAACCATCCGCCGCCCGATTTCTCTCCTCTCGCGAGCGCGCACTTCCGGCCTGTCTCATCAATCATTTCGACGGTCGTGACAGATCCGCCGATTTCCACTGGCGCAATCAGGACGCGGCCAACAAGCGCCTCGCCACCCGCGCGCGGCTTGTACCCGATCAACGTTGCCAGCGTGTCTGACGGCATTTCGCGAAGCGACGCGACAGCGCGAATCTTTTTGCGCAACAGATAAGGGTGATCGCCCGCAGCCGTGGCCGATTTCTCGACGATGCGTGTCGCAAGGCTCGCCGCCTCTCGGCGATTTTTGATCCGGCGTTTCTCTTCCCGACGAACGCGTGCCTCGTGTCCGGCGCGCTGCTCCGTAAACCAAGCGCCCGCAGTTTGCCCGCGCGTCGTAGAAACACGATAGCCATGCGCTTTCGCGATTGCAATAAGTGTACCCATCGTGATTCCGCGATCCGTGCGCACCGAGCGCCACGTATCGCGCGCATCCGTTTCCATGTAGCGGGGATCGCCCCTGCTCCACGTATCGAACACCTCAAATCCCTCCTCTCCAAGCGCGTGTTTGACCGCTGCCGCGACTCGAAACCAGGTGTTCCGGTCGACGTCGGGCGGGATGAACGACAGGGCAACCCTCACGCGTTCGAGATCGTCAATGACTGCATTCATCGGCTACCCTCCCGACGAATACCCGCGCGCTGCAGCAAAGCAAGAAACGCGTTGGTGTCCCCAATCGCGCCTGTTGCCTCCTCCGCCAGCGCCCAAACGCGTTCGGACATATCGCCACGCGACATCATCGTCTCGAGAATGTCGCCCTTGGTAAAGCCGTCAGCACGCGCTGCGGTCAACACAACATCGATGATGTCGCGCGACAGGTTACGCACGTTCGGATCAACGCTCTGCGCCTGGTACACAAGGAAACCGGACATCAGCAGAAACGATGCGGGGCTTGCGTACTGCCCATCACCTACGTGCACACCACGATCAAGTTTCCGCTTCATGAGCTCCTCCTTGAGGAGTACTCATCGCTAGCGGCAACAGAAGAGTGAACTCCGTCCCGACCAGCAATATGACGAAGGCGCTGACGCAGGTCGTCCAAGCCACTTTTCGCCTGGGCCAGATCCTCAACGCAAGCCATGCTCGCTTGTGATTCGACCTGCGGCTGCGTCAGATCGTCGCTGGCGATGAGGGCAGAAACCGCTTCGATGAGGCGGCAAACCGTCCCGAGCGTATCTGCGACCGAATTCAACTCTCTCGAAATGTCGGCCGACGTGACGAGCGTCCGCGCGTCAGGCTCGCACTGGGGACGCGATTCGACGGCATTCCAATCGGTTGCGTCCGACACAGCGTCGGCAAGTTGCCGCGACAGATCGATAAGCACGCCTACCACCCCATGGATCGGGATCGCCTCGTCAAGGCGGTCGACGGGTAGCGCGCATGACAACGTTTGGAGAATGTCGTGGATCTGCCAGGCCTTGGCGGGGAACTGAGACGGACTAATCATGCGCAGCCTCCGATGCGATGAGCTCGGCGAGGCGTCGAAGAGCGTCGCCGGCAATGTCGAGCGCGCGCGCATCTGTTGACGCCATAGCAGCGTCGCGCAGCGCGCGGGAAATGATTTCAACGGGGGATTGCGTTTGCTCAGGACGAGCGAGGACTTGGCGCATGATGCGACCTCCAGCATTGGGACGACAGACAACCTGCTTCCCATCGCCAAATGGGGTGGGCAGGCACTGAACAGGGTTGGCGAACCGGAATGCTGGCACCGGCAGACCCGAAGGTCTCCCCGCCCAGGCCCACCCGTTGATCGCAAGGGCGCGCTAAGGCGTGCGGACGTAAAAAAACCGCGCTGAGGCGGTCGTCCGCCAGCATCATCGGGTCGCCAAACCCGTCGGCTGTTGTTTCAGCCGCGCTTATACTATACGCGCCGCCTTTATCTGGAGGCAAGGAGTAGGTGCGGGCATGCATGCGGATTCACAATAGAAAATGTAAGAAAAAGCCATAACCTGCATCCCGCAGCTACCGCGTGTACGGTCGCGTGTCACAGTGGCACCTCGATCATCGACAGGGCTGCGCGCAGCAAACCGACGTTCCACCGCGTCGATGCCCCGAATTTTCTGGGCCTCGGAATCTGGCCCCCTTTGATGCGCCGCCATATGGTCGGCACGGAGCAGCCAAAGAGGCCGGCTACGGTACGGACGTCGACATATGCTGCGTCCGGCAAAAGATCGAAAGACGAAAGCGTCTGCGGAATGGATTTTTCCGATTTTTCAGTCATGGAAGCTCCCGAGATGTCGCCATATTCCTCGCCAGGTCTCGCGCCGAGATGAACTAGACTGAAACGGGCGCTCTAATTGAACGCCCGTCTGCGTCCATCTGTCGTGGCATGGTTTCGCACGCAAAACGTGCCGGAAATATCTCGCGGGATTGGTCCTGCCGACACATTGCGGAGCTTTCAGCTTTAGCGGCGGCGCCTGCGGTTCGTCGTTGCCTCCCGGACCTGCGCCCCAAGCACAGAAGTCGTCTGTACAGTCATCAGGGTTTCGGCCAAAGGCCGCACGGTCCGACGGATTCTCTCGGCTGGGTTCGCGAGATCAATCTCATTGGGAAATAGCTCGACGCCAAGTTGGTAATCGGTGTATTTCACGCCCAACAATATCGAGTAAATCCAGATGTCGATGTACGCGAGAACTCTCGTGCGGTGCCAACGCGCTAACGAACGTTGATCAAAGCCGCGTCGCTGATTCTCAATTCCGACTTCTTGCCGAAGTCTTTGCATTAGGCTACTGAACTCTTCGATAAGATGATCCAACGGAGCAACCAGGTCCACGCGAAGCGAAATGAACCCGTCCTCACGGGTGTAGTCGCCTGTCGGGTCAACCGTTTTCCTGTACGTCTGTGTGGCAAGTTGCGCGAGGGCAGGATCGTTTGAAAGTGCGTTGAGGTCGCGTCCCCGCGACAAAAGCTTTTCGGCCTGATCGGAGCACCCTCTCGCGTGCGGCGCCGCTAAAACATCTCGGAGCTTCTGCACGAGGTACCGCACAGTGACTTCTGCTACGGGACCTGGGTGTTCGTGTCGGCCATAAATATCGAGATTGCGATCGCCTGTTGGTAACAACGGCGACTGCATGCGGATGCGAGAGCGACGCAAAAGTTCGGCGCGAGTTGCCCCCCACTTTGCGTCGTCGGACCCTTTGTCAGGACGACCACCGAAGAGTTTCGCAGCCCGCAATTCGGATTCTCGTTCGATAAGGTTCGATGCCCATTCGGCAAGGCCGAAATGTTCCGCTCCTTCGTACTTTGTAATATCGAAAAACTCAGGCATGTCGGGACGACGGTTTTTCATTCAGCGCTCCGTGGTGAGAAATCAAACATTGGTTCGGCGGAGCTCTCACCACTTCATTCAAATCGTGCGACAGCGTGCGACCCGTCCCCGGGCATTCGGACGAAACAGGTGTAATCCTTGCGCCGTGCCAAAACCGGGCGCGCGCACGCGGGAACGCCCGCAGCAACGAATCGCTTTGTCTGCTTTCGTCGGGGGCTGCGGTTACAGACTCCGCGGTTACAGGCGCGCGGTCACACGCAAACCCTTTACCGGCAAGGGTTTGCCGCGAGCGTTACTGCTGTTACCGCTGTAACCGCGTTTTTGAAGGAATCGGGAGAGCGTGCCGCCGGATATCGGTTGACCGCAGCAAGTCGGAGTCGAGGCGAGCTATTCTCTTGCCAGATAGTCAGCTGGCGCCGCCAGAAAAGCTTGAATATCGGCGACGCGCCATCCGACCGAGCGAGGACCAATCGCTACCGGCGCGGGAAAAGTCTTCGCCTTTATGCGCGCGTAGATAGTCGAGCGCGAGAGCCCGGTCATGGACTCCACTTCTGGGCGTCGCAAGATAACGAGGGATGGGTCGATGAATTGGTTCATGCTCGCCTCCATGCTGACTCGCGAACGTCCCCGCAAGGTGCGACGCTACAGTCTGCGCGACGCGTATGCGCTGGCAGGTTGGTACGGAGGGTCGCGGGGCGACTGAGGGAGGTCGGGAAGTAGGTTGGCCAGGACATTTGGATCGCCTTTTGTTGAGGGAGCGGCCCGGCTCAATCAACGCATCTCGTGAGTCTGATTGCGACGGGTCCTAGGCCATTACAGACCTGACACGTCCTGGTGTCGCGGCAGACAAATCTCGCCAAAGCCATACCGACATCGTTTTTCTCGTTTTTGCGACCTTGACGTTGTTCGAGAACACCCCATTGCGGGGCATTCGAGATGGGGACAATTACCGCATCCCTGCGGCGAGAGGCAGTACCGTGGCGCCCCATTTGAGTTCATCGAGATAGTCGGCCCATCGCTGCATCATGACCGTCCTGTCGTCGATGAACTTCGTCCTGTTATAGGCCGTACCAAGTGTGTCGGGCACCTTATGCGCCAGCTGGTGTTCGATGACTTCACTTGGGAAACGCAAGCGTTCGTGGAGGATCGTGCGAGCCATCGCGCGAAAGCCGTGGCCTGTGATCTCCGTCTTCGTGTCGAATCCCATCCTCCTGAGCGCTGCATTGATCGCCGCTCCGCTCATGGGCTTCTTGACATCGCGCCCGGGGAAGACGTGTTCACGATGGCCGGTGAGCCCATGCAGTTCGCGCAGGATCGCGACAGCCTGGCGGGACAGGGGAACGAGATGATCTGTACGCGTCTTCGAGACCGAATATCGCCACTGCGCCTTGTCCAGATCGAAGTCCGACCATTTCGCCGTGCGCAATTCGCCCGGCCGGACGAACATGAGCGGGGCAAGCTTCAAGGCGGATTGAACGACCAAGGTCCCCTTGAATCCGTCGAGCGCGCGCAACAACGCAGCGACATCGTCGGGTTCGGTCATCGAGGCGAAGTGGGTATGGCGCGCCGGTGGTAGCGCACCTCGCAGGTCTGCGCTCAAGTCGCGCTCGGCCCGCCCCGTCGCGACTGCGTACCGGAAAACCTGCCCGCAGTTCTGGTGGACTCGGTGTGCCGTGTCGAGCGCGCCGCGAGCTTCAGCTCTGCGCAATACCGCAAGGAGCTCGACTGGCCGGATCTCTGCAATCGGCCGGGCGCCCAGCCACGGGAACACATCGTTTTGGAGCCGGGCAATGATCTTTTCGGAGTGCGAGGACGCCCAGGACGGCGAATGTCGTGCAAACCATTCGCGAGCGACAGCCTCGAAGCTGTTTGCCGCCCGCTCGATGCGTGCGGCTTTCTGCACCTTACGTTCGAGACCCGGGTCGACCCCGTTGGCAAGCAGTCTGCGGGCATCGTCCCGGCGCAAGCGGGCTTCTTTGACGCTGATGGTCGGATAGACGCCGAGCGCCAGGCGCTTCTCCTTGCCAGCGAAGCGATATTTGAATCGCCAGTACTTCCCCCCAGTTGGGGTCACTTCGAGATACATACCAGCACCGTCGGTGAGTCGGTAGGGCTTGTCGCGCGGGCGGGCGTGGCGGATCTGCAGGTCGGTCAGGGGCATCTGGACTCCTTGGGGGCATCAGCACGCGGAAAACGTGCAATGCCCCTGAAGGTGCCCCCTCGGGCAGCCAGACGTCAATAGAACTAGTCTGATTGCTCCAGAAAGAAAAAACCCCGCGAGCCTTGCTGGCTGCGGGGTTTCAGGAACGACTAGGACGTGTCTGGTATCTGGAATGGTGGAGCGGAGGAGGATCGAACTCCCGACCTTCGCATTGCGAACGCGACGCTCTCCCAGCTGAGCTACCGCCCCACGACCAGCCGATTCTAGCACGACGAAAAATTACTGTGCCAGACCAACAAGCCGGGGTCACTTCGAAGAAGGCGCCCCAGCCAGCACCCAATCGACGACGGTCCGAATATCCGCGTCGTTCATAGCAGGATGAGCGGGCATGGGAATCGCGCCCCACACGCCGGAGCCGCCCTCCTTAACCTTCTTCGAAAGCAAAACAGCAGCCCCAGCATTCCCCCTGTACTTCTCAGCCACCTGTTGAAACGAAGGCCCAACAAGCTTTCGATCAACCGCATGACAGCCCATACAAGCATTAGCCCGAGCGATGGCCGGCCCACGCGACGGCGCATCGGCAGCATGAGCGGCGCTGACAACCCCAAACCCAGCAGCCACAACCAACCCACACATCACCACCCGAAGCCCAGCAGCAAAAAAACCCACCCTCATTGCCCCGCCTTCGGATTCCCCGGATGCACCTGCGTCGAGTTACTCACGGGCGCGGGCGCCTGCTGCTCCAACGGCTTCGAAGTCACCGACGAATCCGGCACCGCTCCCGAAGTCACCTCAGCATCAGGCTGAGCCGCAGCAGCCGGCACCCCCGAAGCCGCCGACGCAGCCGCCGCCGACGCCGCAGCAGCCTCTTGCGGCTGAATATACTGAAACACCTTCACAACCTGCGTAACCCCGGGCACCCGGCTAGCCACATCCGCCCCGCGATTCCCTTCATCAACAGTAACGAGCCCCATCAGATAGACAGAACCACGCTCGCAAACCACCTTATAGTTATTCGCCGAAATATCCTTCTCAGCGATCAGCGCGGTCTTCACGCGCCCTTCCAGATACGTATCGTTACTACGCGAAGAGAAAGAACTCGCCGGCGCGACGGTCAACTCATTAATGATCGCATTCACATTGTTGAGGCTACGCAGAACCGATTCAGCCCGAGCCTTAGAAACCTCACCCGCGACTTCACCTGTCAACAGAACCCGCCGATTAAACACCGTCACATTAACGTGAGCCGAGTCCGGCAAATTCTGGCTAATCAACGACATCGCCTTCACCTGAATCTCGCGGTCTTCCGTCTGCGCGCCGAGCGTGCGCCGATCAGTCGCGACCAGCGCACTGCCGCCCGCCGCCGCGCCCACCGCCAGCACGCAACCCTGCAACGTCGCAGCCAGCCCGGCGACGAGACCAACCACCAGCGTGGTCCTCACAAACGTACTCTTCACGCGATATGCGCTCATCAACTCGCTCTCCTTCGGGATCATTCTTCGCCGAGCAACATCGCATCGATGCCGTCGCACAGACTATGGATCGTCAACAGATGCACTTCCTGCACGCGCGCCGTGCGATCGGACGGCGCGCAAATATGGATATCGGTATCGTGCAGCACTTCGTTGATCTTGCCGCCACCCTTGCCCGACAGCGCGATCACGATCATCTCGCGGTCGTGCGCGTCTTCGACGGCAGCGAGAATATTGGCCGGATTACCCGACGTCGAGATAGCGAGCAGCACGTCGCCAGGCTGGCCGAGCGCGCGAACCTGCGCCGCGAAAATCTGATCGAGCGACGCATCGTTGGCGATGCCCGTGATGATCGACGAATCCGTCGTCAGCGCAATGGCAGCCAACGCCGGCCGCTCGCGCTCGAAGCCGCCGATCAGTTCGGCGGCGAAGTATTGCGCGTCGGCAGCGGACCCGCCGTTGCCGCACGCCAGAATCTTGTTACCGTTTGCAAGCGCGGCAAACATCGTGTCGACGGCCGCCGCGATCGGCATCGACAAAGCTTCCAGTGCTGCGAGTGTGACTGCCGCGCTATCGCGGAAGTGCTGTTGAATGCGTTCGACTGACATCGACTCTCTATCGTGTACTGCTTGCGCTGCCCGCCTGGCAGCGCAGCTTCAATTGGACGTGTTGCCCTTCCCCGCGCGATGGTCCGCAGCCGCTCCGGGCGGCGCGTCAAGCGAGCCCGCTGTGCGCTTCCGTACTGCCGCGCCTCCAAGCAAACCGTTCGGCGCGTCTTCACACACCACCCGCTCGCCGCCCTTTTCGCGCCCGCAAGTTTATCGTACTCACGCGGCGAAACCGCCTGCTCAACAGTCGTCCGCACGAAAAGCATCTCGCAGCCACACCAGACGCCCGCGTTCGAACGCGATGACGTCGAACCGGCACGCGGGCATCGCGCCATCATGCGCCGACAAAAAGTGCTGCGCGGCGCGCACGATACGCTGCTGCTTCTGCCTCACGACGCTCGCCGCCGCGCCGCCATATCGACCATGCGCTCGCGCGCGCACTTCGATGAACACGAGCGCGCCGTCCGGCTCGCGCATCACGAGATCGATCTCGCCGCCGCGACACACGACGTTACGCGCGACGAACCGCAAACGCTGGCGCTGCAAAAACGTCAGCGCATGCGCTTCGAACGCTGCCCCGACGTTTTTGGACCGTGCGCCATCGGAAAAGTTGTGCGGGCGCCGCGCCGTATCGCGCACGTCGTCCTGCACGTGGTCTCGTGCGCACTCGGCTGCGTGGCACAATGTCGGCCTCGCTTCGTCTGTCTGCGTCTTCCGTGTCATGACTCCTCTTTCCGAACTCGCGCAGGGACAGCAGTACCCCGCTTCCGCGCTTTACGTCGTGGCCACGCCGATCGGCAATATCGCCGACATCACGTTGCGCGCGCTGCACGTGCTCGGCCTCGTGGATCGCATCGCCGCCGAAGACACGCGCAACACGGGACAACTGCTGTCGCGCTACGGCATCTCGAAGCCCCTCGTCGCCGTGCATCAGCACAACGAACGCGAGTCCGCGCGGCGCATCGTCGAGTATCTGCAGGCAGGCGAGCGCATCGCGTACGTTTCCGACGCGGGCACGCCAGGTATCTCGGACCCAGGCGCAAAACTCGTCGATGCCGTGCGCGAAGCCGGTTTCCCCGTCGTGCCCCTGCCGGGCGCAAGTGCGCTCGCCACGGCGCTGAGCGTCGCGGGCGACTGGGTATCGACGTTCTCTTTCGTTGGCTTTCTGCCGCCCAAAGCGAAGCAGCGCGCCGCCACACTCGCGCCGCTCACGAAGCATCCGTACGCGATGGTGTTTTATGAAGCGCCGCATCGCATCGTCGAAACCGTGCAGGCGCTCGCCGACGCGTTCGGCGGCGAACGGCGTCTGTTGATCGCCCGTGAGTTGACGAAATTACATGAGGCGTTGCATCGCTGCACCCTGGCCGAAGGGCCTAAGTGGCTCGAAGAAGATGCCAACCGGCAGCGTGGGGAATTCGTGCTGGTCGTCGAAGGCGCACCCGTCGATACCGAAGGCGAGCACGATCACGACGCGCTGCTCGGCATGTTGCTGGAGGAATTGTCAGTGAGCGGCGCAGTGAAGATTGCGGCAGCGCTCACGGGCGCGTCGCGCAACGCGCTGTACACGCGCGCGCTGGCCCTGAAAAAGGACGAGTGAAAATAAAAAAGGCTGCCTGACGCAGCCTTTTCTTCCGGGGACACTGCATTGTGTCCACGGCCATCGCTCAAAGACGATCTTACTTCTCGTTCGAGTCGCCCTGATTCGACGCCAGGATTTCCTTCATCTCGGCCTTCGCCTCACGCTGCGTCAGACCTTCGATCTTCACGCGCGCCGTACCGATATACGCAAGATGCAAAATTTTCGCAGCCGCGTAAGAAAGATCGATCACCCGGCCGCGGGCGTACGGACCACGGTCGTTGATCTTCACGACGACGGTATCGTTCGTCGCCGGATTGGTCACGCGCACGTACGAGCCGAGCGGCAGCGTACGGTGCGCAGCCGTCAAGGCGTGCATGTCGAAACGCTCGCCGTTGGCCGTCTTGCGTCCGTGGAAGCCGCGCCCATACCAGGAAGCACGGCCCATCTGATGGAAATCACCGATATTCGGACCGTCGGTCAACGGTTCTGCGTCAGCGAGCTTGCCCTTCTGCTCTGCCGTGTCAGGCAGATTGTTCAGACCGGAGCCATACGACTGCGGGGCAACCGCAGTGTGCGCATCCTTGGTCGTGGCGGACACACCGCTGACCTGGGTGCTCGCGCCCGGAGGCACCGCACAACCGGCGAGTGCCAAAAAGGCAAAAACGCTCCCAACACGTCGGGGTAGCCGAGTTTTCATAAGACAATTTGATACCAATGCGAGCCGCACCACGCGTATGACTGCGTTATTGCATGCGACTCCGGCGGCAATGAGCGAGCGCGCACCGCGCAACGCTGGCGCAGGACGACGGAAGCCCGGACGCGGCACACACAGCCGCTACCGCACGGTTAGTTTTCACGTCTGACGGAACTGTCCCCGCAGTTTTGGCCAGACCCCACAAGCCGCCATCGAACGTGAAACACGCTCAGCGCCGGAAACTCACGGCGCTTAGGAAGGCGGCGTAGGCCCCATCCAGCGTTACGGCAGCGAGGCCGTGGCAGGCGCGTGGCACCTGGCTAGACAGGACGTGCGCATCGATAAAAGCGATCGATGCTGGATTTGTCATCGGATTCACCCGACGACACTTGCTTGATGGTGAAGCAGCAGCGCCCGTTCCCGTTTTATAGGACGAAATGCCTTTTCACCCAAAAGACAGTGCGGTTTCCCACACCCATTACGTGCATTATAGCAAAAACACAATTCCGTGTTGCCCGGCTGCCCATCCGCCCGATGAATTCTCACTATTACTGCAAAAATGCGCATGCGCCAGTCGGCTTTCCGGCCAATGGCACGTGTCCCGGCGGCCGGTACAATCGAGCTTTTCACGCTTCGCGCGCCCGCCATGAAAGTCACACTAATGCCCGTCACGCCGTTCCAGCAGAACAGTTCCCTGCTCGTTTGCGAGAACACCGGGCGCGCGGCCATCGTCGATCCAGGCGGTGATCTCGACATCATCAAGGGTGAGGTAGAGCGCCAGAATGTGTCGGTCGAAAAGGTGCTGTTGACGCACGGCCACATCGATCATTGCGCCGGCGCGAAGACGCTGGCGGAGCACTATGGCGTGCCGATCGAAGGTCCGCATGTCGATGAGCGCTTCTGGCTCGACAAGCTGCCTGAACAGAGCGTGCGCTTCGGCTTTCCTGCCGCCGAGGCCTTCGAGCCGACGCGCTGGCTCGACGACAACGACACGGTAACGTTCGGCGACGAAACGCTCGAGGTCTATCACTGCCCCGGCCACACGCCTGGTCACGTGATCTTCTTCAGCCGCGCGCATCGGCTCGCGCTGGTGGGCGACGTGCTGTTCGCCGGCTCGATCGGCCGCACGGACTTTCCCCGTGGCAACCACGGCGACCTGATCCGCTCGATCCGCGCCAAGCTCTGGCCGCTCGGCGACGACGTCACGTTCGTTCCCGGCCACGGCCCCACCTCGACGTTCGGCGACGAACGCCGCACGAATCCGTATGTCGCGGACGGAGTGGGCGCATGAGCGCGGAAATCTATGTGAGCACCGACGTCGAAGCGGACGGCCCGATTCCCGGTCCGCATTCGATGCTGAGTTTTGCGTCGGCCGCCTATACGGCCGACAAGCAACTGATCGGCACGTTTTCGGCGAACCTCGAACTGCTCGAAGGCGCCGCGCCCCATCCCGTGCAGGAGGCCTGGTGGAAGACGCAGCCCGAAGCGTGGGCGGCGTGCCGCAAGGACCTGCAGCAGCCGGCAGCGGCGCTCGTGGCGTATGTCGAATGGGTCGAGGCGCTGCCGGGCAAGCCCGTGTTCGTGGCGATGCCGGCGGGCTTCGATTTCACGTTCATGTTCTGGTACATGATGCGCTTTACGGGCCGCTGTCCGTTCTCGTGGTCCGCGCTCGATATCAAGACGCTCGCGTTCGCGATGACGGGGCTGCCGTATCGCAAGTGCATCAAGCCACGCTTCCCGAAGCACTGGTTCGACGATCATCCGCACACGCACGTCGCGCTCGACGACGCCATCGAGCAAGGCGCGCTCTTCTGCAACATGCTCGCGGAGCTGCGGGCCAGCCAGAGCGCCGTAGCAGCCGACACTGACGGGGACGACTCAGGACAAAAACCCGCCGAGTAAGCGCCAAATTAGGGAATCTCCCTCAGTACGGGCGGTTTGCATTGCGTTTCGTTTCCGCGACCTCTACCATTGACGAAAAGGCGACGCGACAACGGAGGCGCAGTTGACACTCGATACGTTCTCTCAAAAAATCCTGCGTCTTTTGCAGCTCGACGCGCGCCGTTCGGTGCAGGAAATCTCCGATCAGGTCGGGCTGTCCAGCACGCCGTGCTGGCGACGCATTAAGGACATGGAGCAATCGGGCATCATCCAGCGCTACACGGCGTTGCTCGATCGCGAAAAGCTCGGTCTGCATGTGTGCGCGCTTGCCCATATCCATCTGACGCGGCACACGGAAGGCGGTGTCGAGCAGTTCGAACGGGAAATCGCCACCTGCCCGGAAGTGACCGAGTGCTACAGCACGACGGGCGAATCGGATTACATCCTCAAGATCGTCGCGCCCGACATCAAGGCGTACGACACCTTTCTCCACGACCGCATCTTCAAGATTCCCGCCGTCGCGCAGGTGCGCACGAGCGTCGTGCTGCGCGAGATCAAGTTCGATACGCAGTTGCCGCTATAAGCGGCTCCCCTGGACGCCGGGAATCGTTCAGCCGTCGCCGCGCGGCTCGCGCACCAGATCCGCGCTAGCCGTCGACACATCCACTGCATGCGTCACGCTCAGGCGGCGCGCGCCAAGCTTGCGTTTGAGCGCTTCCAGATCGACCCGCTCTAGCTGACGCACTTCGCTTTCCAGCGCGTCGAGCCTCGACGGCTGCAACGTCACCTCGACGTCGAGCCCCGTGCTCAGATAATGCAGATTCACGCTAGCCGCTCTAAGGCCTTGCGCGGCAAGCGCCGACTCCACTTCCGCGGCGACCTTCTCGCGCGGTGGCAGATTGACGGGCGGCCGCGCAATCGCGTCGTTTTCCGGATCGACGTGTATCAGCGCGTCGAGCACGCGGTTGTCCGACAGCACCCGCGCCCGCGCCGTTTCGGCAATGTAGTGGCCTTCGGAAACGGAGATCATCGGATCGACGAGAACGTGCGCGTCGACGAGCGCAAAGTCGCCCATCTTTCGCGTGCGAAGTTCGTGGACGTCGCGCACGCCGGGCGTCGATAAGATCCGGGCGCGCAGATCGGCGGTATCGGATTCGTCGAGCGCGCGGTCGGACAAATCCTGAAGCGCGTCCCAACCAAACGTCCATCCCATGCGCGCGACCATGAAGCCAACAATGGCGGCCGCAATCGGATCTAGCAGCCGCACACCTGCAATGCTCCCGACGATACCCAACGCAACCACCAGCGACGACGCCGCATCCGAGCGCGCATGCCACGCGTTCGCAATCAGCATCGCCGACCGCACGCGCTGCGCCTCGCGCAGCATGTAGCGAAACAGCGCTTCCTTCGACAGCAACACGACGACGGCAACCACGAGCGCGCTCACATGAACGGCGGGGATGTTGTCGAGATCGGTGAGCCGCTCGCCGGCGCGCCACAACATGCCGCCGCCGACCGCGATCAGCAGGCCGCCCAGAAATAGCGACGCGACCGTTTCATAACGGCTATGTCCGTAGTTGTGATCGGCGTCCGGTTCGGCCCCGCTATGTCGATTGGCGACCAGCACGACAAAATCGGAAATGAGATCGGCGAGCGAATGCACGCCGTCCGCGACGAGCGCTTGCGAATGCGCAATCAGGCCCACGACAATCTGCACCGACATCAACACCGTATTGAGTCCGATGCTGACATAAGTGGTTTTGCGGGCTACGCGCCTTTTTTCCGCGGATTGGGTGGTCGGGTTGGAAGGCATCTGAAAGCGAACGGTTTGGTTACTATTTATTCTACCCGCCGCTTTGTGAAACGGCAGTTAAGCAAACGAAAAATACCTTTTAAATCATGTGCTTATCATAACGCGACTCATTCGCATCGAAGCGCGCACCGCACCGGTCACCTTCTTTCCTAAGAATTGAAAAGACATGGCCCAATAAAAAAACCGCGCTTCCAAATGGAGCGCGGTTTTTCTTAAATCCATTGCTTGCGGTGCAAGCATTAAGTCATATTATTTCTCGATGAGAAATTTTTCGCGATCTTGACCGGCAATCCAGCGGGGCGGCTTACCGCGGCCCGACCAGGTGCTGCCGCTTTCGGGGTCACGATATTTAGGCGCGACGCCGGCGCGGGGACGGCCCGCTGCCTTTACAGCTTTCGTACGTCCGCCAGCGCCGAGTTCAGCCAGCGTAATACCGTAATCAGACATTTTCTGCTTGATCTCGTTTAACACTTCCGCATACTCGCGCGCTTTCGCCTCTTCGATCTGTTTCTCGAGCTTTTCGCGCTGCGCGAGTAGTTCCCTGTAGGAGGACATAGTTTCCTTGTGGTTCGATAAATGGACGGACGGTCTGGGCCGATTAGTCCGGAAAGTGATCATGCCTCGGAATTTGCTGGCGAGATTAACACAAAATAGAAACTTCGGAAAAGCCACTGGCGAAAATTAATTAATCTCAATTTCATAAACTTTCAAGCGACTGGCAATCAACCGTGTTCACAAGCCCAATTATTCTGCTACTGAATAACGCTCATCTGAGGAATCGATTCATATTTAACTGGCAAGACATGAAAAGCAATGGTTAATTTATTCCAAAACATTTCATGCCATGCGAGTTTTAACTGGCAAAATGTAAAATGCCGACCCGATTTTCCGGTAAAAATCGCACCGCATTACCCGTCACGCATTGGCGTGCCGTGCGATGCAATCTTCAAGGGCGGCGTGCAGGCATTCCGCATCGGGCGCAGGTGTGTCGAAGGCCAAGCGACTGCGGGCCCCCGAAACATTCAGATCCGCCCCATACCGGTCGATGCCCATCAATTGCACTTGCGCCGGCCGTCGTGGGTGATGCTCGAAGAATTCGATAAGCGCGTTTTCCTCGTCGAACGAAACGGGGTCGAGCGGATCGAGTTCTTCTTGCGTCAACCAACCCATCGCGCCGAACCCGCCTATGTAACGCATCCGCTCGACCGACATCATCCAGAACGAGAAATCGCCCAGCACGAGATAGCGCTCCGCATCCGGGTGATAGCGCAGATACCGCTGCGTCACGGGAGGCGCTGGATCGACATGCTCGAACGTGCCGACCAGCGTGATGCGCTGCCCGTTGAGCACGTCGCCGTCGGGCGCGTGGACGATCAAAAATCCAGCGCGCGGATCGGAATGCAGATTGCGCGTGTGCTCGGCGAGACGGCTCACGAGTATCGTCGGGCGATGATGCGAATCCGGCGCGAACGGCAACACGGTCGGATACGGGAACCCCTGCGGCTGGCGCGCATGCGTCGCGAGCGTGCCGATGGCGGCCTGATGCAGCAGATGCAGCGGAGCGTGAGCGGGAATGTTCAAGTGCGCGTCCTCGTCGGGTGATGTTTGCGCCGCGCGTTGCCGCGAAACGCGACACGAGTGGAAAGTAGATATTAGTTCAGAGGCTTGCCCGCACGACGCATCATGCTTCGCTAGAATGTGGAAGCGCTTTCATCACGCTTTCCTGCTGCGTTCCCGCTTCACCTTCGTTTTCAATCACCGAGCTTTCCGTGTCCGATCGTCCGTCCGAGTCCGCATCCTTGCCCGCCGCGCATCGCAATCTGTCCGCCAGCGCGCGCAACCGCGCCCGTTACGCGACGATGGCGCTCTTCTTCATCGCGGGGATGATGTATGCCTCCTGGGGCGTCCACGTGCCGACCGTGCGCGATCGATTCCAGCTGAATCCCGCCATGCTGTCGCTCGCGCTGTTCGCGGTGGCGGGCGGCTCGATCGGCGCGATGGTGACGAACGCGCCGTGGATCGCGCGCGTCGGCACGCGGCGCGCCTGTCTCGCGGGCGGGCTCGTGATGTCCGCGGCGGGCGCACTGATTCTCGTCGTGCCGTATTACTGGATGCTGCTCGTCTTGCTCGCGCTCTTCGGCGCGGGCATGGCGACACTCGACGTCGCGATGAACGCGGAAGCCAGCACCGTCGAAGAGACGCTCGGCCGGCCGATCATGTCGGCGCTGCACGGCATGTTCAGCGTCGGCGGGATGGCGGGCGCGGCGGTCGGCGGCGCGGCGCTCGCGCACGGCATGGCGCCTGCCGTGCATCTGCTGCTCGCGTCGCTGATCAGCGCGGCTGTGTTGCTGGCCGCGTGTCCGTCCGTCCTGCCGCACGTTCCGCATTCCGAGCATCCCGACGCACACATGCCGCGTGGCAACCGCTGGCGTTCACCCGCGTTGTGGGCGCTCGGCGCGATCGCGCTGATCGCCTTGATCGCAGAAGGCGCGATGTACGACTGGGCGACCGTCTATATGCGCGATGTCGTCGCGTCGACGCCGGCCGCCGCGAGCGCGGCTTACGCGGCGTTCTCGGGCGGCATGGCAGCTGCACGTTTCGCCGGCGACGCGGTGCGCGCACGGTTCGGCGCGCCGCAGCTGATTGCCGCGAGCGCGTCGCTGGCTTGTGCGGGCATGATCGGCGCGCTGCTTCTGCCGTATCCCATCGCGGCGTTGACGGGCTTCACGCTGATGGGCCTCGGTCTCGCCAACATGATGCCCGTGCTGTTCGCGGCGGCCGCGCGCGTGAAAGGCATCCATGCCGCCGAGGGCCTCGCGCATGTCGCCGGGCTCGCCTACTTCGGGCTGCTGCTCGGGCCGGTGATCATCGGTGGCGTGGCGCAGGTCACCAATCTTCCCATCGGGCTATCCGTCGTCGCGCTGTGCGCGGCGCTCGTCGCGTTCATCGGGCCCAAGGTTTTGCGTCGGCTCGGCATCTGAACGCACGTCGCTCGCGTTACGTTACGCGAGCGGCATATGTCCGCATGTTCCGCGACACATCAACCTCCAGCGAATCTCGTTCTTTTGACACGCAGAACGGAAGCGCCTGATTCCATTTGGGTTTCGCGCGACGCGTCGCTGCGCGATCGCAATGGCATAACCCTTGCGATTCAAACGGCACAGCACAACCCATCACACAGAAAAACTAACGACGGCAACCGAAGCGTCAGGGGGGACGGCGGACCAGAGTATCGGTCCGCCGTTTTTTTACGCAGCATTGGGCACGCTAGCGCCGCTCAAAGCTCGCGATACGTGCTGTACGTGCGGCCAAAGTCATTGCGCTCGATAAAGTTCGTGTAGGTCATCGTGGCCGAAACATCGAGCGCTTCGACGTAGTGCCACCAGCCAATCGGCAGGAACAGCAGTTCGCCGGGTTCGAGCGTGCACTCGATCACCCGCGCCTGTTCGAAGGACGGAAACCGCTCGACATCGATCGCGCCGCCGTCGAGCTGCGAATAACAATGCAAATGGTTGTACATGTGGGCGGTGTCGGTGAACGGCACTAGCAGAACGCGCTTGCGGCCAATCACCTGCGCCATCAGATTGTTGGTCAGGTCGTGATGAAACGGCGTTTTTGTGCCGGCCGGGCCGAACCAGAAATAGCCCGCGTCGGCGGGCGCGGGATCGAGATATTCGCCGATCGCCGGCGCATCGGCCCATAGCGTCGCGAGCGCCGCGCGGTTGCGCGACGCGTTGTTCGCCGTCATGTAGAAGTCATTCGTCACGCCTGCGCTTTCGACGAGATCGACGTATTCGCCAAAGCGCATCGTGCGCGTCAACGCCGGTTGGTTGATCTCGTAGTTCGCATCCGTCTCGCGCCCGACTTGCACGTCTACTTCGACAAGGCCGCAACGCGCGCGGAAGTAATCGAGATTCCACAGCTTGCGCGCCGGCCACGAATCAAACATGCCCGTGATGATCACCGGCCGGTTCTGAAAATAGAACTGCTCGTAGAACGCGTCGCGCGACAGGCGCGCGCGGCGCTCGACACACCCCGCATCCGAGCGCATGCGATTCAGCTCGCCGTACACGGAAAGCATCCATTCGCGCTTACGCAAACGATTGCGCAAGCGCGAACCCGCTTGAAAATATGGGCTTTGCAGCGTGCTATCGATCTCGCATAACGCATCTTCGCCCTCGAATCCATGCTCGACGAGCACGGCATGCACGGCTTCCGGCGAGGCATCGAGCAACAGGTTCTCGGCAATCCAGCGCCGCCATTCGTCATCGATCATACGTGTCACGACCGCGTCCCCCGCATGTTGTAGCCGCTACGACAATATCGCCCGCACCGCATCCGGTGCGCAAAAAGAAATGCGCAGACAGACATGCGCAATAGAAGCATGCAAAAACAAAAACAAAAGGCACGCGGGTCGAAACCCGCGTGCCTCCTAAGCCCTTTCGGGCCGGCTCGCGTTGGGCGGAACGCGGCGAACCGCGCTTCCGCCCGCTACGCCAAGCGCTCTTACATCTTCACGACGTCGAGCAGCGTCTTCTTGCCCGACTTGTAGTTGTACAGCGAGATCACGCCGTGCTTCAGGTCGCCCTTCGAATCGAACGTGGTTTCGCCGATCACACCCTTGTAGTCGGTGTTCGGCATCACTGCCACGATCTTCGCCGGATCGGTCGAGCCAGCGCGCTTCATTGCGTCGACGATGATGTACACAGCGTCATACGTGAACGGAGCGTAGATCTGGATCGGCTGGCCGAAACGCTTCTGATACTTCGCCTGGAACGCTGCGCCGCCTTCCATCTTCTCGAGCGCCATACCGGCTTCCGAGCAGACGATGTTGTCGGTTGCATCGCCAGCCAGGTCAGACAGCTTGTCGGTACACACGCCGTCGCCAGCCAGCACCTTCGCGCGCAGGCCGAGCTGCTTGGCTTGCTTGGCGAACGGGCCGCCCGTGGCGTCCATGCCGCCGTACATGATCGCGTCCGGGTTTTCGCCCTTGATCTTCGTCAGAATCGCGCGGAAGTCGACAGCCTTGTCGTTCGTCGCGTCATGCGACATCACGTTCAGGCCCAGCGACTTCGCCGTCTTTTCGAATTCGTTTGCGAGACCCTGGCCGTATGCCGTCGAGTCGTCGACGATCGCGACGCTCTTGACCTTCAGCCCCTTCGCTGCGTAGTTCGCCAGTGCCGGACCTTGCTGCGCGTCCGTCGCGACGACGCGGTACGTCGTCTTGAAGCCCTGTTGCGTGTACGCCGGGTTCGTTGCCGACGGCGAGATCTGAACGATGCCTGCATCGCTATAGATCTTCGAAGCCGGGATCGACGTACCCGAGTTCAAGTGACCGACCACGGCGACAACCTTGTCGTCGACCAGCTTCTGCGCAACTTGCGTTGCCGTACGCGGGTCAGCTGCGTCGTCCTGTGCGTCGAGTTGCAGCGTGATCTTCTGGCCGCCGATCGTCAGACCCTTGGCGTTGATCTCTTCAACTGCGAGACGTGCGCCATTTTCGTTGTCCTTGCCCAGGTGAGCGATGCCACCCGTCAAAGGCGCAACATGGCCGATCTTGACAACTTCGTCGGCCATAGCCGTCGTCGCCAACGTTGCAAACAGCATCGCCGCAGCGCTGATCGGCAACAGCTTTTGGATTTTGGTGTTCATGTAAGTCTCCGATTTCGGTCCCGAAAAACAACGGTATCGCCCTTGTGCCCCGCTTCCTTCACGTGTCGCTCAATTCCCGTGGACGACTCCGCCGGATGCATCGTTCATGCACTTGGCAAGCACGCGTTCCAGCCTGTTTGTGGCAGGTGGCGCCCCGCGCTTGCGCGCAAGTGTAGGCCATCAAATTAATTTGTGGGGGTTTTTTGAGAAAGTGGGAACACTACCAATAGCGTTTATCCCACTTAGTTGTGAGAGGCACGCGTGACATGCCCGGAAAGCGACGGCTGGCGCGGGTTTCGGGCAAACGAGGCATCCTTCTATAGTGCAGGTCTAAAGCTTTGCCGCGATCGTCCGTTAATGCGCCGGATGTGCGTCGAACACGTCATAACGCGTAAACACAATGGTGATAGAACGCCGTTGAGATCGTTCTCAAACATTCTCAAGCTATGCGCTCTATATATAGAGTGCGAGTGCCGTTTTTGGCCGCCGCCACCCGTCCGCGCAGCCTGCCGAAACGGGACGTCGTTTCAATCCGCTTACGGGAAGGCCGCCGCGCGGGCCGCTCGCTGCACTTGCCTTCTTTTGATGGCACACTGAGCGCCCGCTGCGGGCGAGACGCCCGCAAACGATTGCCCGCCCGATAGCGGCTTCACCGTTTATGCAAGGAGAAACAACGTGAGCGTGACTTCCCGATGGATCGACATCCAAACCGGCAATGATTCGTTTGGCGCATACATGTCGACGCCGAAAAGTGGCAAGGGTCCGGCCGTCATCATCATCCAGGAAATCTTCGGCGTGAACGGTCACATTCGCGACGTCGTCGATCAATATGCGCAGGACGGCTATATCGCGATCGCACCGGATATTTTCTGGCGCACGCAGCCGCGCGTCGAACTCACCTACGCCGGCGCGGATCGCGACAAGGGCATCGAAATCCTGCAGAAGACGAATGTCGATCTCGCCGTCGCGGATATCGGTGCAACGGCTGCCGCGCTGCGCGCGATGCCGGAAGTGACGGGCAAGATCGCAGGCGTCGGCTACTGCTTCGGCGGCCGTCTCGCGTATCTGGCCGCGGCCGAAGGGCTGCTCGATATCGCCGTGTCGTACTACGGCGGCGGCATCCAGAACCAGCTCGACAAGGCCGCGCAAATCAAGGTGCCGATGCAGTTCCACTACGGCGAACTGGACCACGGCATTCCGCTGTCGGCAGTCGGTGAAGTGAAGGAGCGTTTTGCTGGCCGCGACGAAGTCGAACTGTATATCTACCCGAATGCGGATCACGGCTTCAACTGCAGCGAGCGCGCGAGCTATCACCAGCATTCGGCAGCGCTCGCGCATGGCCGCACGCTGACTTTCCTCGGCACCCACGCCTAAGTTACGCTAGAGGCGCGACGTGGCTGCGTCGTGCCCTGCGCTTCGATTCAGGGCACGACGCCCCGCGCGTGCCGCCATCACCATTCCTGTCCGCGGGGGTCGTCGTCGTGCAATCCGATTATCTCGATCATGACGCGATCGGCCTCGCCGATCTCGTGCGTAAGCGCAAGGTGAGCGCGCGCGAATTGCTGGAAACGGCAATCGCGCGCGCCGAAGCCGCCAATCCCGCGATCAATGCCATTGTGCTGAAGGACTACGATGCCGCCCGTCAGCGCGCATCGCGAGAGCATGCGAACGGCAATGGCGACGCGTCGGGCGGTGACACGCTGGCCGACGGACCGCTCGCGGGCGTTCCCTATCTGGTCAAGGATCTCGGACTGCCCGTCAAAGGGCTGCGGATGTCGATGGGCAGCCGCCATTACCGCCACTTCATTCCAGACGAAGACGCGCCGCTCGTCACGGCCACGCGCGCCGCCGGACTCAACATCTTCGGCAAGACGAGCACGTCGGAAATGGGCCAGATGCCTTATACGGAGCCCGAACTGTTTGGGCCGTGCCGCAACCCGTGGAGCCTCGATCACACGCCGGGCGGCTCGAGCGGCGGCTCGGCTGCCGCCGTCGCGGCGGGCATCGTGCCGCTCGCGCATGCGTCGGATGGCGGCGGCTCGATCCGTATTCCTGCGTCGTGTTGCGGCCTGTTCGGGCTCAAGCCGTCGCGCGGACGACAGCCGTCTAACGCGGTGCCCGCGCCCGGCGACCTCGGCATCGATCACGCGGTTTCGCGCAGCGTGCGCGACAGCGCGCTGCTGCTCGATCTCACTTCAGGCAACGCCGACCGTCCGATGGGCGCGCCCGGCACCTTCCTCGCCGCCGCCAGCGAGCCGTGCAAGCCGCTGCACATCGCGTTCGTCACCGATCCGATGCTCGCCCCCGCCCTGTCCGCCGACGCCCGCGCCGCGCTCGACGACGCCGCGCAACTCGCCGCGTCGCTGGGCCATCACATCGAACCCGTATCGCTAGGCATCGACTTCGCGAGCCTGCGCGAAGCGTTTCTGATGATCTGGTCGGTGAGCGCCGAAAACCTCGTGCTGAGGGCCGATCAGATCACGGGCCGCAAGCCGAATCGCGAGGAATTCGAAATCGCCACGTGGACGATGGGACATATCGGCCGCAAATTCGGCGAACGCGAGTTGCCCGCAGCACTCGAAGCGCAGCGCCAGGTGAGCGCGAAGCTCGCGGATCTGATGACGCGCTATGACGTGATTCTGTGCGCGACGCTCGCTTCCGCGCCGATCAAGATCGGTGAAATGCAGCCCACCGCCGTCGAGAAAATGCAGATGCGCGCCGTCACCACCGTTCCCGTCGAGCCGCTGATGCGCAAGCTGCTGACGGAAGTCTCGAACAAGGCGTTCGCGTGGGCGGGATGCACGGAGTTGTTCAATCTGACGGGGCAACCGGCGATGTCGGTGCCGCTCTACTGGAATGCACGTGGACTGCCCATCGGCGTGCAGTTCGCCACGCGTGACGGCGGTGAAGCGACGTTACTGCGGCTCGCCGCGCAACTGGAGATGGCGCGTCCGTGGTTCGGCAGGCGGCCGCCGCTGATGCCCGCGCGAAGCTAGCGGCGCTCCAGCGCATCGACGGGCTTGCGCATCGCATCGAGATCGGCGTGACGTTTCGCTGGCATGCACGCGACGGCGATGATCGACAGCGCGAGCCCGCACATCACGTAGTACGTCGGCGCAAGCGGCGAACCTGTCGTCTCGATGAGCCACGTGACGATGAACTGGCCGAAGCCGCCGAACAGCATCACCGCGAAGTTGTAGGCGAGCGAAAGGCCGATTGAGCGCACGTTCGCGGGAAAGAGTTCGGCCATCAGCGCGCCGAATGGGCCGTAGTAGCCGGACAGCGTGATCGACAATACCGCCTGGACGAGAATCAGCTTCGAGACGCTCGGCGCTTCTGCGAGCCATGCGAAGAGCGGATAGATCACCACCAGCGTGATGCCCAGCGACCACAGCGACAAACCCTTGCGCCCGATGCGATCGGACCACGCGCCCGTCAGCGGCGACAACACCATCAGCAGCAGATTGCCGACGATCACAGCCGTGAACGAATCCGAATAAGGCAGCTTCAGTTGCTTGACCGCGAAGGTCGGCAGATAGCTGATCAGCACGTAGATCGTGACCGTCAGCGCGATCACCGAGCCAAGACCGCAGAGCACGTCGCGCGTATGGTGCGCGAAAAGCTCGCTGAGCGTCGCGCGGCGTGCGGTCTTCTTCGCGTGCAAAAATGCTTCGGAATCCGCGAGATTGCGGCGAATGTAGAAACCGATCGGGCCGATCATGAGACCGATGATGAACGGCACGCGCCAGCCCCATGATTTGAGCGCTTCCGGCGACAGACCGCGCGTCACCAGCGCGCCGACGATCGCGCCGAGCAGCAGTGCCGCCGCCTGGCTCGCCATCTGCCAGCTGCCGTACAGACCGCGCTTCGAGAACGGCGCCGCTTCGATCAGCAGCGCGGTCGAACTGCCGAACTCGCCGCCCGCGGAGAATCCTTGCAACAGACGCCCGACCACGATGATGATCGGGCCGCCTATGCCGATTGCCGAGTACGGCGGCGCGATGGCGAGCAGCAGAATGCCGAGCGTCATCAACGCGATGACAAGGGACAATGCCGCCTTGCGTCCCGCGCGATCCGCGTACAGGCCGAGCACGATGCCGCCAACAGGCCGCATGCAGAACGCGACACCGAAGGTTGCCGTGGTGAGAAGAATCGACGCGTAGTCGCTGCTGGAGGGAAAGAAGAGTTCAGCGATGACGACGGTGAGAAAACCAAAGACGGTGAAGTCATACCACTCGAGTGCATTACCGATGACGGCCGCTGTGACCGCACGGGTATTGAGGCTCCTCGCTGCTTGTGACATCGATGTCTCCGCCCTTCGTCGAGGCGTCGGGGTGCGTTGATTTGAAGTGATTCGAATGGGCCGTCGTGAGGCCGCGCGCGCAAGCCATGCGAGTGTAAAAGAGCACGACATCGTATTTCAAGCAACTTTCATACGACAAAGAGCGCGACACCGCGTTGCACGGCGCGCGCTCTATCCGGTGCTACGAGAGGCAGGTGCGGCGATGCTGCATTGCATCTTCCGATGCATGCCCACGCCGACTGGAATTCCTGGTATCAGGCCTTCTTGTTATATGCGCTGCACCAACCCTTGCTCGCGACCTGCTTGCCGGCGAACATCGGGCAGCCCGCGTACGCGTCGGTGGCCTTGCCCTGATAGAAACTGCAATTGCCGCAGTCCTGGCCGGCTGCATACTTCGCGTATTTGGCCTTGTCGACCTTGGACGCGTCTTCCTTGTAGCCGAGCGCCTGCGCGGTCGGATCGGATTCCGCGACCTTCGGTGCATCGGCGAACGCCTGGCGCGACAGCGCGAGCGTCGATGCCACACCGATACTCGTGATCAGAAACGTACGACGGGAATTGTTCATGGGAACTCACTCCATTGGTATTGTGGGGATCTACGCCGTTCTAACGACAGCGGTCCCCAAGCATATCAATGAAGCCGGCGCGCGTGATGCTTCAAATCCCCGTCATAAGCGAATCGTACTGCGTGTGCGCGACTGCCAAGCGCGTCACGGCGGTGTCACCTTCGCTACATAACGATGTCGAATTCACGCGGCCCGGTTCGCTGCAGACTTGCGCCTTCAGGCGCGGCCGCTGACTTCGCACACGCGCTGCGCAATCGCCAGCGACGCCGTCAAACCCGGCGACTCGATACCGAACAGATTCACGAGACCCCGCACGCCGTGCGCGGCGGGACCCTGAATCAGGAAGTCGGCGGCTGGCTCGCCGGGACCGGACAGCTTCGGCCGAATGCCCGCGTACGCTGGCTGCAGCGCATGATCGGGCAACGCGGGCCAATACGCGCGGATCGCCGCATAGAACGATTCGGCCCGATGCGGATCGACGTCGTAGTTGATCGAATCGACCCATTCGACGTCCGGGCCGAAGCGCGCCTGGCCGCCGAGATCGATCGTCAGATGCACGCCGAGTCCTGCTTCGTTCGGCATCGGATAGATCAGCCGGTTGAACGGCGCGCGGCCCGAAATGCTGAAGTAGTTGCCGCGCGCAAGATAGAGCGGCGGCACATGACGCGCGTCGAGCCCGCGAATCTTGCGTGCGATCGCGTTCGCCTGCAGCCCCGCGCTGTTGATCACGCACGCAGCGCCGATCGTGGTCGGCGAGCTGCCGCCTACCTTCACGATGAAGCGTGCGTTGATCGCTTCGATCGCTTCGACGGGCGCATGGAACGCGCAGACAGCGCCGTCGCGTTCCGCGTCGCCTTGCAGTGCGAGCATCAGTTGATGACTATCGACAATGCCCGTCTGCGGCGAGAACACCGCTTCGACACATTGCAGTGCCGGTTCCAGCGCCTGGGCTTCCTCGCCGCTGATACGCATCAGATCCAGCACGCCGTTTTCCTTGCCGCGCGCCATGATGCTTTCTAGCTGGGGAATCTGGTTGCGCGCAGTCGCGACGAGCAATTTGCCGCAGCGCTGGTGCGGCACGCCGCGTTCGGCGCAGTAGTCGTACAGCATCTCGCGGCCACGCACGCACAGCGCCGCCTTGAGCGAACCGCGCGGATAGTAGATGCCCGCGTGTATCACTTCGCTGTTGCGGGAACTCGTGCCGACGCCGATGGCTTCCGCCGCTTCCAGCACGATCACTTCACGTCCGCGAGCAGCCAGCGCACGCGCGACGGCAAGACCGACGACACCAGCGCCGATCACCACACATTCGATCTGATCCATGTCCGTTGGACGCGGCTTGAAGCGCCGCGTTCTACCTCGTCATCCACCAGGATTTCGATAGCGTGCGGTGTCGTCGAAACCGTGACCGCGTGCTGTCGAACGCTTCACATGCACAATGCGAAATGACGCGACGCGCTACAGACACAAATGCCCGCAGCCTTGTGCGGCTGCGGGCATCAATATGTGGGAACGCGTCGAGCGTTTGACTCAGTGTACGCCCACGACGCTCATTCTAGGTGAATTTGGCGGCCCCGTTCCGCCGGAGCCACAACAGGCTTGATCAATCCTGTGCAGTTGTGCGTTTGAACAGATGGCGCAGGTCCACATGGGCGATCGGCACCGTATAGCCGCCCGTCGCAAACTGCTGAGGATAAGCGGGTGCGTTCGGATTCAGGCTCAGTTCGCCATTCGCGCGGGCTTGCGCCAGATCGGCCCTCACCTCAGCGCGCGTCTTCGGTCCGTTGACGCTAGAGGGCGTCTGCGTCGGAGCCGGACTGTAGCCGCTGGCGAAAGCGGGCGCGGCGACGACTGCGGAAATCAGCAAAGCGGCAAGCGAGAGCTTCTTCATGATCGGTTCCTGAGGTGAAGTCCAGTTCAAACGAAACGCGGTTTGCATTTCAGTGAACGGAGTCTAGTCCTCGCCTATCGGATTGCCGACCCTCATTAGCGGAATTGACTGTTGCTCGAATATGTTCAAATCAGGCGCAATTCGCCCTGCTTACGCTATGGAATAGCTGCACCATTGGAACAATGAACAGACCGCGCAAGCGCGGCCTGTTCGCATAAATCACGCGATTGACGCTAGAAACCGATCGGTTTGCGGCGCGAATTGTAGTCAAGGCGAATGTCGTCGGCGCCGATATGGTCCCGGCTCGCGATTCGCGCCGAGCCGAAGCCGTTCAGGATCGCGCGCCGCATTTCACGCGGCGAAGCCTGCGCCAGCGCGTCGAGCGCCGCGCCGCCCAGTTGCGCGGGAAACCGCTGGCCCCAGCCGTGCGCCGAGCGGATTTCGTTGTAGATCGACTGCGCGATGCGCCGCGAGCCGTCGCGGTCCGGCGGCGGAATCTCGTAGACGTTCATCCGGTTCAGGATCGGCTCGGGAATCGCCCGTTCGTCGTTCGCGGTCGCGATCCAGATCACATGGCCCGCGTTGATCGGAATCTCCGCGAACTCGTCGATAAACGTCTGCGCAGTGTCGTGCTCCAGCAGCGCGTAAAGCGCGCCGAGCGGATCGTATTGCGAGTCGCCCGTTGCCTTGTCGATTTCATCGACGGCGATCACCGGGTTCGCGTAGCTGCCGTGCACCAGCGCATCGAACACCTTGCCCGGCTTCGCGTTCTTCCATTGCGACGACGCACCCGACAGAATCCAGCCCGCCGTCAACGAACTCATCGCGACATAGTGATACGCGGTGCCGAGCATCCGCGACAATTGCTTCGCGAAATGCGTCTTGCCGATGCCGGGATCGCCGAGCAGCAGGATCGGCATCAGTTCGAGGCGGTCCTCCGTTTCGAGGCACAGCGCGACCTGCTTGCGGATGTCGTCGAGCGGCTCGGTGAAGTTGGGCAACGACTCGATCAGATCGTCGATGGACGGCATCCGGTTCGGCTTCACGCAAAACCGCAGATTGCCGACCTTCAGCATCTTTTCGTATGTGGAGCGCAGTGCGTCGTTGGCGCCTTCGCTGAGTTCGTTCAACGCCGTCTCGACCTGATCCAGGTCATAGACCTTGCTGAACGATGCAACCGCAATTTCCTGCTTCACCATGGCCGTTGTCATTGCTTCACCCCGTCGTGCTGATCTTGCATCGGCAGCGTCCCCGACGCCGCTTCAATTTCAGTGTAACGACGCCGAAATGGCATGCAAGCCAGCAATCATGCGGGTCTGCTGCTAACCGCACATGTCGGGCGAGGCAATTGCTTGAATCGACACATCCGCGCCCCTATCTGCAATGCAATGTAACCACCGGCGCTGAACCTTGGTTCCAGATCGGGTGTCAGAAAACCATTATCCCGATAAAGCGTAAGATGGTCGGCGGTCGCAGAAAGAACGCGCGGATGCCGCACGCTTTAGCGAAACGCAGCGATTCCGGAGACTTTTTGTTCATGTGGAAGACCAGCCTCGTTGCCGCCGTGTTCGGCACCACGTTGATGGCGCAGGGCGCGATGGCGCAAACGCAGCCGCGCAGCGCGCCGCCCGTCGTCAAATGGGAACTGCAGGTGATGCGCGACGGCCAGCAGATCGATTCGTTCGACGGCAACACGACCGTCGGCCAGGCGCGCACGGATACGCACCATCACGTGGTGCAGAACAGCGTCGGTTGCAAGGACGTGCCGGCGGGCAGCATCGATCTCGCCCGCACGCTGACCCTTTCGCCGACCCAGGCGGATGCCAGCGGCGTCACGTTCCTGATCGACGCCCAGGAAACGCTCGAAGAACCGTCCACGCGCACCACGAGCACCGGCTGCAAGCTGCCGCCGCAGCCTCGTCAGGTGAGCGCGAGCCATCCGGGGCTGAAGGTGCCGCCCGGCGACTGGACTTCGTGGACGATCGTCGACAAGGACCCGAATCTCGTATATCGATTGCGTGCAAGCGTCGCAAACAACCCGTGAACTTAACGAAAGACGTGGATAACGCGGCATGCGAAACCCCGAAGAACTGATACGCGAAAACTTAGACCGGAAAGACTTCATCGCCGTGAGCTGGAACCTGCACAAGGGCCGCTCGCCACTCGGCTTCCAGGCATGGCAGGCGATGCAGCGCTGGGTGCAGTCCGTTCATGCCGACGCGTACTTCCTGCAGGAAGCGATGGCGCGCCGGATGCCCGGCCCCGTACTGGCCAGCTCGTTTGGCGCGCGCCTGGGCGACATCGACAACGACGTATGGCATTGTCAGGCGACCGAAATCGCCGACGCGCTGCAGTTGCAGATCGCGCTAGGGCCGAACGTGTTCAAGCCGTCGTGGCGGCATGGCAATGCGATCCTGTCGCCGCATCCGCTCGATCTCGGCGGACGTTGGGACATTTCCGCGCACCGCTTCGAGCGACGCGGCCTGCTCGTTGCGCGCGCGACGTTCGGCGGCCACGCGGTGACGCTGCTGTGCGCGCATCTCGCGCTGACGCGCCAGGCGCGGCTGCGTCAGATGAACTGGATCGCGCACTGGATTTCGAAGGAAGCGCCCGACGGTCCGCTCGTGCTCGCGGGCGACTTCAACGACTGGCGCAACGATTCCGTGCCGCTTTTCCGCGAGCACGGCCTCGAAGAAGTCGCGACGCTGCTCGGCGAGCCGGGGCGCACGTTTCCCGCGTTTTCGCCCGCGCTCGCGCTCGACAAGATGTTCGTGCGCGGCATGAAGCCCGTCGAATGGATCCAGCCTGCGCAAGAGACAGCGTGGCTATCGGATCACCTGCCGTATATGGCGCGGCTGCGCGTCGACTGAACGCGCTTCGGTGCGTCTGTATCAGGCGCGCTGCGGCTTCCAGCTGATCCCGGCGCTGATCGTTTCGCCGGGCTGCAACACGCGGTAGCCCGTGCGCTCTCGTGCGCCATCGCTGGCGTTAGCGTTGAAGCAGTCGGTCGTATTCGTGACGGGCTCGACGCACAACTGCAGATCGTTCGCGGGCGCGAACACCACCATATGATCGAACGGCGCATCGGCGGTCATCGTCACACTGCGCGCTTCGTCCGGCCATGCAATCGTCGCGCTGCGCGTCCAGCCGCTGAAGTTATTGTCCAGATCGAAGGCATCGGCACTCATGCCGCGCCTGAGCGCATCGACCGCGCCATGCGGGCCGAGATGCGTCGGCAACACATGCGCGTCGGCATGCCACATTTGGTCCACATGCGCGGTGATCACCGTGTTCGCCGTGCGCGGATAGTACGGATGATGGCCCATGCCGAACGGCATCGGGCTGTCCGACAGGTTCTGTGCGGCAAGCGTCACGTGTAGCGCATCGCCCCGCAATTCAATGCGCTGACTCGCGCGATAGTGAAACGGCCAGTCGCCGCGCTTTTCGCTGTCCGGCTCATGCTCGAAATGCAGTTCGACCGATGAAGCCGTGCGCGCGCCGACGCGCCACGGCCGGCGCCACGCGTGGCCGTGCAGCGCGTGCGCATAGCCGTTTCCGTCGCCGCCCAGATCGATCGTGCGACCGTCGAACTCGAAGCGCGCATCGCGAATGCGGTTGCAATACGGAAAGAGCGGGAAGCTCGCCATCCGCAGCGGATCGCCAGCGGCGAGCGCTGCGCGCGTCGCCGGACGCAGCCAGTGCAGCGCGCGTTGCGACGTTGGCTCGCGGACAACCTCGAAATAAGCAGCAATCGATCCGCCGACTTCCGGTGCGACCACGACCGTCGTATCGCCGCTGGACAAGACGACGAGCGACGGATCGTCGATGCGCAGATCGGCGGCGGGATCGGCTGCGGACGGATGGAGGGAAGCTTCGCGCATAGTCGTTTGAATGGGCGTGGGCGGTTGCGACGTCATCGGGGCGCGCGCGTTCGATGCCATGCGCCGAAGCGGCCCGCGCGAGCGAGAATCGCACGGCAGAACTCATCGGTCAATATTATTAGTAATAATACCGGTGAAATCCACCACTGAGGCGGTCGTAGTGGAGTAAAAAAGCGGGGTTTGCGTGTGTTGTCCAGCGCATATTATTAGTGGTACCGTCAGTACAACGATGCCTGCGGCATTCACCGTCAACGAGCCGCCGTTGCGCGGCCAGATCAATGAAAAAATCGACTCAGCGCCGCCCGACGATGACCGATATCGCCAAGCTCACTGGCGTGTCGCAATCGACTGTTTCTCTCGTCCTGAACAACGCGAGCAGCGCCAAGTTTTCCGAAGCCACTCGCAACAAGGTGCTGAAAACTGCGCAGGATCTCGGCTATCGCCTCACCCCCCGTGAACCGCTGCCGCCGTCGTCGGGCGAGCGCAATCTGATCATCTATCTCGCCGACGAAATCTCGACCAGTCCGCACCCCGTCGTGAACATCGACGGCGCGCGCGATGCCGCCTACGCGAACGGCAAGCTGCTCGCGGTCTACTCGACGCACGGCAACGCCGACATCGAGCAGCAGGTGCTGGACGCGGCCCTCGCAAGCCCGACCGTATTCGGCGTGATCTACGCGACCGTCTACACCCGTAAGGTGACGCTGCCCGCTGCGCTCGCGCGCGTGCCGACCGTACTGCTGAACTGCTACACCAGCGAGGGCGACCAGTCGTCGATCGTGCCCGCCGAAGTCGCGGGCGGCCATGTCGCGACCGAATTCCTGCTGCGTGCGGGACACCGGCGAATCGGCTACATCAACGGCGAGCACTGGCAGGACGCGGCGAAAGACCGTTTGAAGGGCTATCGCACCGCGCTCGCTACCGCCGACCTGCCGTTCGCGCCGGAACTGGTCCGCGACGGCGACTGGAGTTCGGGTACGGGCTTCGAGCACACGCTGTCGCTGATGCGCGAGCCCAATCCGCCGACCGCGATCTTCTGTGCGAACGACCTGATGGCGCTCGGCGCGATCGAGGCACTGAAACAGCTCGGCTACCGCGTGCCCGACGACGTCTCCGTGCTCGGCTACGACGATCAGGAAATCGCTCGCCACACGCATCCGCCGCTGTCGACCGTCGTGCTGCCGAACTACGAACTGGGGCGCTGGGCCGTCGACACGCTGCTTCAGGAAGTGCACAACCAGGCGGCGGGCGCGCCCGTGCGCCACCGGATGGTGAAGCTCGACGGTCCGTTGATCGAACGTGGCTCAGTCAGGGAAATTACCGAGGCAAAACGCGCAGCAATTAATATTATTAGTGATTGACCAATAATAATTCGCGATGGAATAATCGGCACGTCCGGTCACCACCGACGTGCCGGCGGCAGTTGAAGCACAAAAGCAAAACACACCAACTGGTACTGGAGGAAGACATGGCGTCGCACAATCGGGATTCGCGCGGGCAACGGCTTCAGCCGCTCGCCGCAGCATTGCTGGCAATGGCTTTGGGATTCGGCATGGCGTCGGCGCAGGCTGACGATCTGCCGAAGATTCCCGCCAAGAAACCGCTGAAAGTGGGCTTCGCGCAGACGGAGAGCAACAACCCGTGGCGCCTCGCCGAAACGCAAAGCTTCAAGGACATCGCCGCCAAGTGCGGCTGGCAGATGGTGATGACGGATGCCAACGGGTCCAACTCGAAGCAGGTCTCCGACATCCAGAGCATGATCGCGCAGCACGTCGATCTGCTCGTGTTCCCGCCGCGTGAAGAGAAGCCGCTCGCGCCTGTCGTGTTGCAGGCGAAGAAGGCGGGTATTCCCGTGATTCTCGTCGACCGCAACGTCGATCAATCGGTGGCGAAGGCGGGCCGCGACTACATCACGTTCATTGGCTCGGACTTCATCGACCAGGGCCATCGCGCAGCCGACTGGCTCGTCAAGGCGACGGGCGGCAAGGCGAAGATCATCGAACTCGAAGGCACGACGGGCGCGTCCGCTGCGAACGACCGCAAGAAGGGCTTCGACGAAGTGATCGCGAAGAATCCGGGCATGTCGATCATCGCGTCGCAAAGCGGCGACTTCGCGCGCGACAAGGGTCGTCAGGTGATGGAAACGCTGCTGCAGGCGCATCCGGATGTCACGGCTGTCTACGCGCACAACGACGAAATGGCGCTTGGCGCGATCGCCGCGATCAAGGCGGCAGGCAAGCAGCCGGGCAAGGATATCCAGATCGTCACGATCGACGGCACAAAGGGCGGCCTCGAAGCCATCGCCGCCGGCGAACTCGGCGCGAGCGTGCAATCGAGCCCGTTCTTCGGCCCGCTCGCGTGCGATGTCGCGGAGAAGTTTGCCAAGGGCGAGAAGGTTCCGACGTGGGTCAAGGTGTCGGACCGCTTCTACGACAAGGGCAACGTGAAGGAAAGCATGCAGTACGGCTATTGAGCGTTCGTTGATGTAAAACCCGGCCGGCGTGTTCCTGGCTTTCACGCAGCGGGGCGCGCGGCACGGCCAGAGGCAGGGCTTCACCGGGCGTTCGCGCCCGGCTGACGGGAAGGGTTCGAAGCGACGTTCCATGGAACGTCGCTTCGCTTTGTCGGGCGTACCATCAACGTCGCGAACTGACCGACAGTATGTAAATCTCGCGCCGGCCGATGCGATAGGACGGGCTGCGCTGCATCGCAAGCGATGCGGAATGGGACCAGCGTAAGGCGCTAAAGCGCCAACGCTGGTCGACAAAGGAGACACACGTGACGCAATTCCACGCGCCTTCCGACGCGGCCCCCGGCGCTCAGCCGCCGTCGCCGTCTTCGCGCGCGACACTGCTCGATATGCAAGGCATCGACATTTCTTTCGGCGGCGTGCCAGCGCTGCGCGGCGCGAATCTCAGCGTCGCGGCAGGCGAAGTCCACGCGCTGATCGGCCAGAACGGCGCCGGCAAATCGACCATGATCAAGATCCTCACGGGCGCCTATCGACGCTCGGGCGGCACGGTGCGTTTCGAGGGCCGCGAGATCGATTTCCGCACGCCGAAAGAAGCGCGCGAAGCAGGCATCAGCACGATCTACCAGGAGATCAACCTGGTGCCGTTTCGCTCCGTGGCAGAGAACATTTTTCTGGGTCGCGAGCCGCGCCGCTTCGGTCTGATCGACTGGCGCGAAGTGCAGCGGCGCGCGTCCGCGCTGCTCGAATCGTTTGGCTTGCAGATCGACGTGAAGAAGCCCGCGGGCAGCTATTCGACGGCGATTCAGCAGATGGTTGCGCTGGCACGCGCCGTGTCGTCGGACGCGAAGATGGTCATCATGGACGAATCGACTTCGTCGCTCGACGAACGCGAAGTCGAACTGCTGTTCACCGTCGTGCGCAAGCTGCGCGACGACGGGCGCGCGGTGATCTTCGTGTCGCACCGGCTCGATGAACTGTATGCGCTGTGCGACCGCGTGACGGTGATGCGCGACGGCCAGACCGTCGCACAAAGCGCAATGAAGGATATCGACAAGCGTCAGCTCGTCACGACGATGCTCGGTCGCACGCTCGCCGCCGTCGTGCAGGACGACAGCGCCGCGCGCGAGGCGAATCTCGCGCGGCGCGGCGACAAGGCGATCTCGGCGCGCAATCTTTCCTCGCATCCGAAGGTGAGCGACGTATCGCTCGATGTGCACGCGGGCGAAGCCGTCGGCCTCGCGGGTCTGCTCGGCTCGGGCCGCACGGAAACGATGCGCCTGCTGTTCGGCGCGGACCCCGCCGAGCGCGGCACGGTATCGATCAAAGGCAAGGACGTCGCGCTGAAATCGCCTCAAGACGCGATCGCGCGCGGCCTCGCGTATCTCACGGAAGACCGCAAAGCCGAAGGCATCGTGCCGGAGCTGTCGGTGCGCGACAACCTCACCCTCGTCTGTCTGCGCACGCTGTCGAAGCACGGCATCGTCGATGTAAAAAAGCAGCAGGCGATCGTCGATCGCTTCATTGCGTCGCTCGGCATCAAGCTGCGCTCGCCCGATCAGCCGATCCGCGAACTCTCGGGCGGCAATCAGCAGAAGGTGCTGCTCGCGCGCTGGCTCGCTGCGCAGCCGTCGCTGCTGCTGCTCGACGAGCCGACGCGCGGCATCGACGTCGGCGCCAAGGCGGATGTCGCGAAGATCGTGCGCGAACTGCGCGACCAAGGCATGGCGGTGCTGTTGTCCGCCTCCGAACTCGAAGAACTGACGGCCGTAGCCGATCGCGCCGTGGTGATCCGCGACGGGCGCACGGTCGCCGAACTGGATGGCGCGCAAATGAGCGAATCCGCGATCATGGACGCGATTGCCTACGGCAGCGCGGGCACCTCGTAACTGGTGGAAGCGGCGCAGTCCGCGCATATCGACGATGCACTGGAGGGCGACCGTCATGGCTCATGAGTCGCTGCGCAACGACGGCGCGCCGCTCGCAGCGGCTTCAGCGTCGCCCGATCCATCGACAGTGAAAAAGAAGCGGCGCATCACTATTCAGCGCGAGATCGTCGTGCTGCTGGCGATGCTCGTATTCAATCTGCTTTTCACGCAGCACTTCTGGTCGCTGCAGACCTTCAACGTCAATCTGACGCAGGTCGTGACGATCGTGATCGTCGGCATCGGCATGACGCTGGTCGTGGCGACGGGCGGCATCGATCTGTCGGTGGGCGCGTCGATGGCGATTGCGGGTGCGCTCGCGCCGATGCTGTTCCTGCATATCGCCGGGCCGCTCGGCATCGCGCTCGCGTTCGTGCTGCCCGTTCTGGCCGCTGCCGTATGCGGCGTGTTCAACGGCTTTCTCGTCACGCGATTAGCCGTGCAGCCGATTGTCGCGACGCTGGTGCTGTTCATCGCCGGGCGCGGCATCGCGCAGGTCGTCACCGACGGCAGCCTGCAGGCGTTCAACAACCCTGCCTTCCAGTGGATCGCGCTTGGCAAGGTCGCGGGCGTCCCGTTCCAGGTGCTGCTGATGTTCGCGCTCGTCGCGTTCTTCGCGTGGGTCGTGAAGAAGACGCTGTTCGGTCAGTATCTGCTGGTGACGGGCGGCAACGAAAAGTCCGCGTATCTGAGCGGCGTGCCGACCGCGCGCGTGAAGATGATCGCGTACACGCTGTGCGCGGCGCTGTCCGGCCTCGCGGGGCTGATTTCGATTTCGGTGAATTCGTCGTCGGATGCGAACGTGGTCGGGCTGGGCGTCGAACTCGATGCGATTGCGGCAGTGGCCGTCGGCGGCACGGCGTTGACGGGCGGCAAGGCGTATATCGGCGGCACGCTGATCGGCGCGCTGATCATCCAGTTGTTGCGCTACACCCTGCTCGCGCACGGTATTCCCGATGCGGCCGCGCTCGTCGTGAAGGCGGGCATCATCATCGCGGCGGTATACGTGCAGCGCCGTTCGCGCTGAACGATTTGCAAGAGACGATCCGATGAAAAAGAACCTGCCCATCCTGATCGCGCTCGGTGCGCTGATCGTACTTGGACTCGTACGCTACGAGCATTTCGCGTCCGAGTACAACATCACGTCCTTCTGGCGCTACAACTCGATGTTCGCGCTGATCTCCGTCGGCATGGCGTTCGTGATCATCACGGGCGGCATCGATCTGTCCGTCGGCACGGTCGCGGCAATGTCGAGCGTCGTTGCGGCGCTGACGAGTCCATACGGCGGCTGGGTCGCCGTGCTCGCGGGGGCGGGCGCGGGTCTGCTGGTCGGCGTGCTCAACGGCATCATCATCACGCGGCTGAAAATCCTGCCGTTCATCACGACACTCGCGACGAGCCTCGGCGCGCACGGCCTCGGGCTGCTGCTCGGCAAGAACGACGCCGTATCGATTTCATCCGATACGAACTTCGCGAACTTCGGACAGGGCGATCTGTTCGGCCTGCCAATCCCTGGCCTGATCGCACTCGTCGCTGCCGTCGCGGGCTGGCTCGCGCTGCGCAGCACGCGTTTTGGGCGGCATTCGCTGGCGATCGGCGGCAGCGAGGAAGCGGCACGTCTGATGGGCCTGAACGTGAACCGCACGCTGGTCGCCGTGTATGCCGTGAGCGGATTGCTGGCGGGCCTGGCTGGCGTGATCCTCGCCGCGCAGTTTGGCGCGGGGCAGCCGAACGAAGGCGTCGGCTGGGAACTGTTCGCGATTTCGGCCGTGGTACTCGGCGGGACGCTGCTGACGGGCGGCGAAGGCTCGATCGCGATGACCATCGCAGGCGTGCTGCTGCTCGGGCTCGTGTTCAATCTGCTGAACTTCGAAAACGGGCTTGGGTTCATCAGTCTGTCGGCGTACTGGCAGTCGGTGATACGCGGCGTGTTCCTGTTGCTCGTGATCGTGCTGCAGGCGCGCGTGCTCAAGCAGCGCGGGCACAAGCGCACGGAGACAGGTGCGAGCGCAGGACAGACGGTGGGATAAAACGCATCGCGCGCTTGCCTGACTGGCGATAAAACAGGCGCGAGCCGGAGTAAGATCGCGGTTCCGCCCTCTTTCCGCTCAACGCGCCGCCGCACCGCGCGGCAAATCGTCGCCATGCATCATTACCTGCCGATCCTCCTGCAAATCGCCCTCGTCTATCTGATCGCGCTGGTCAGTCCCGGTCCCAACTTCTTCATGATCACGCAGCTGTCGCTGGCAGGACGGCGCGGGCTGGGCGCGGCGTCGGCGCTGGGCGTCGGCACAGGGTCGACCATCTGGGCCTCGCTCGCGATGCTCGGCTTCGCGACCGTGCTGCAACGGATCGACTGGCTGTACAACGGCATTCGCATCGCGGGCGCGATCTATCTGGTGTGGTTCGGCATCAAGCTCGTGCGCTCGAGCACGAAACGCGGCGAGTCCGTCGTGATGAACGTGGAAACACCGGCCGCCAACGACCGCGGCGCGCATTTCCGCGCATGGCGCACGGGCATGCTCACCTGTCTGACGAATCCGAAATCCTGCGCGTTCTGGACCAGTATCTTCGCGACGCTGTTTCCGGCGCATCCGCCGCTGTGGTTCTACGGCGTGGCGCTCGCGATGATCGGGATGATGTCGGTGGGCTGGTACGGCAGCGTCGCGCTGATGTTCGCGACGGAGCGCACGCAACGCGGCTATCGCCGCCTGCGCCGGCCGATCGACGGCGTGTGCGGCGCGCTGCTCGTCGGCCTGGGCGCGAAACTCGCCGCCGAAAGCTGAGCGCGGGCGCCGTCTCCGGCTGGATTTTCCAGCTTCGGGAGAAGGGTCAATGCTGCAGCGCGCGATAAGTTTCCGGTATTATCCCGAAATAGCGCCTACCAGCGCCTGTTTTCGTTGAACGGCTGCCATCACCCGATGACTGACGGGCGAAAGCCGGTCAAGCGGCAACGGCCCAACGCCCGTCACGGACGGGCGAGACCCGAAGGGCAACACTCTCGCGGGTCACCCGGGCACGGACCCAACGCCGCACACCCCAGCAGTACACCCTTGCCGCGCCGCAGCTGGCCGTTTCCGGCGAAACCGGGCGACAGCCGCGCCGGCGCTTGATAACCAGCTTGACAGACCACATTCACCGCTCGACCCGCTGCGGCAATGCCCGGCGCGGTAACGCGGTAAAATAGCGGATTGCGCATCATTCCCGGGTCGCTTCCGGCGCGGGACGGTGCATTGCCTTTGCCGTGCCGGCCCCGCTTTTATGTGGCCGACCTTGATTTCGCACCATCGAAGAAGCCATGAGCAACCTGAATCCACAAACCGTCCTGAGCGTCCACCACTGGACCGATACGCTTTTCAGCTTCACCTGCACGCGCGATGCGTCGTTCCGCTTCGAAAATGGCCAGTTCACGATGGTCGGTCTCGAAGTCGACGGCAAGCCGCTGATCCGTGCGTACAGCATGGCTAGCGCCAACTACGAAGAAAACCTCGAATTCCTCAGCATCAAGGTGCAGGACGGCCCGCTGACGTCGCGCCTCCAGCATCTGAAGGTCGGCGACCAGGTCCTGATCGGCAAGAAGCCGACGGGCACGCTGATGGCCGACAACCTCCTGCCCGGCAAGACGCTGTGGCTGCTGTCCACAGGCACGGGCCTCGCGCCGTTCATGTCGATCATCAAGGACCCGGACGTCTATGACCGCTACGAGCGCGTCGTGCTGACGCACACCTGCCGTTTCGTCGACGAACTGGCATACAAGGAATACATCACGGACCACCTGCCGGCGCACGAGCACATCGGCGAGCTGATCCAGGAAAAGCTGGTGTACTACCCGACCGTCACGCGCGAGCAGTTCGCGAACCGCGGCCGCATCACGGACCTGATCGAAACGAAGAAGCTCTTCGAAGATCTGGACCTGCCGCACTTCTCGCTCGAAAACGACCGCGTGATGCTCTGCGGCAGCCCGCACATGCTGCGCGACACGCGTGAACTGCTCGACAGCCTGGGCTTCCAGGAAGGCAGCAACAACAATCCTGGCCACTACGTCGTCGAAAAGGCGTTCGTCGGCTAAGACTGCGTCGCACACACGCTGGTGCCGCGTCCACGACGCGCGCGCGAGCCGTAACACCCGAAACCGGAGCCTTCGCGCTCCGGTTTTTCTTTTGGCGCGCCGGCTTGCATGGAGCGATGGCCGATCGCGCCTAAGCGCGGCCATACCCAGTCAGATACCAGGTTACAAATCCAATGGCGATTGGACAACTTTGCGTGTAGGCGTTTTTCCGACACGACCTGCAAAGTTTACCTCGACTATTGCGTGAACTTCGCGCTGCAAGCCAAGATGGGCGGGCATTTTTTCTTTTTTTAAGATATGATCGCCACGAAGCAGCATTTGACAGACTTTTAACGAAACTGTCGTCTATTTGTTACAGAATGTAAATTTCGTTACGTCCCGACGTAGCGTTTTTCCGTCGTGGCAGTTCCGGTGACGGACATCTCTGGGGGTCAGGGTTCGCATGCGTTCTTTCGTCTACATGCTGCCGATGCGTCGTTGTGGCGCCGGCCGTTCGGTTTCGTGAGCAGGGCCATGGATTCGTCGATCGTAGTGCCAATGCACACGCACGGCACGGCGGCCCGCGCGAGCGACGCCACGCGTGCATCGAATGCGTCTGCCCGCCGCCGTTCCAGCAAAGTCGCGACAGCGAACGACGTCACTGCGGACGCCAACGCGCGAACCGCATCCAGCGACGAACTCGCACGCCTGCAGGCTCGAGTGCGCGAGCTGTCGTCCGAGCTGATCCGCACACAGGAAACCACGCGCCGCCATGTCGCGCAGGAACTGCACGACAGCCTCGGCGCCGAGCTGACGGCCGCGCGCTTCGCGCTCGCGAACGTCGAGACCTGGCTGCCCGCCGACGCCCCGCCTCAATGCACCACCGCCCTCGCCACCGCGCAGCGTTCGCTCGACGCCGTCACTGAAGCGGCGCAACAGGCCGTCGGCGATCTGCATTCGCCGACGCTCGACAAGGGCATCGTCTGCGCGCTATCGCACTGGACCAACAGCTTCGCCGCACGCACCGGCCTGCGGATGAGCTTCGTGTGCGCCGCCGATGCCCGCCTCACGCGCCTGTCGGCCGATGCATCGCTGGCTGTCTTCCGCGTCGCCCAGGAAGCGCTGAACAACGTCGCCAAGCACGCGCGCGCGTCGGGCGCCGACATGCGCATCGAAGCCACCGCGCAGCATCTGAGCATCATCGTCAGCGACGACGGCATCGGCATTCCTGCTCACGCGGGACAGGACGAACGCCAGTTCGGGCTGGCAGGCATGCGCGCGCGCTGCAACGCGTTCGACGGCGAGTTGCGCGTCGCCGCGTCCGCCGGTCAGGCGCGCGGCACGACCGTGCACGCGCGTTTCGCCTGGAAAGTCCTGATGGGCAGCGCGCCGCGCGCGCGACGCACCGCAATCCGCCTGTGATCCGCTTATAACCTGTTTGTGAACACTGACTTCCCGTTATGAGCCTGCGCATTCTGATTGCCGAGGATCACGCCATCGTTCGACAGGGCGTGCGGCAACTGCTGATCGACCGCGACGTCGCCGACGACGTCGCTGAAGCGCAGACGGGTGCCGAGGTGCTGATGGAAGCGTCGAAGCATGTGTACGACGTGATCCTGCTCGACATCTCGCTGCCCGATATGAACGGCGTCGAGGTGCTCAAGCGCCTGAAGCGCAAGCTGCCGCGTGTGCCCGTGCTGATGTTCTCGATGTACCGCGAAGACCAGTACGCGGTGCGCGCGCTGAAGGCAGGCGCGGCCGGCTACCTGTCGAAGACCGTCGACGCCACGCAGATGATCGCCGCGATCCAGCAGGTGGCGGCGGGCCGCAAATACGTGAGTCCGGCGATGGCGGAAGCCCTCGCCGATTACGTTTCGTTCGACGGCGAGCAGTTGCCGCACGAAAAGCTCTCCGACCGCGAGTACCAGACGCTGTGCATGCTCGCGTCGGGCAAGCGGCTGACGGATATCGCGAACGCGCTGTCGCTGTCGGTGAAGACGGTGAGCGTCTACCGCACGCGGTTGCTGGAGAAAATGAAGCTGCGCAACAACGCCGAGCTGACCTTCTACGTGATGAGCAACCGCCTCGTCGACCTGAATCCGGCGATGGCGGGCTGACAGGTGCGTCGCGCTCGCGACGCACTCTAATTGGGCACTACGAAGGGCCGTCCGGCCCACTTCCGCTAAAATTGCGGGTTTTCCCGACATTGGGCGCGCCCACACGCGTGCTTCACAGGAGACCCCGCCAAATGTCCCTCTTTCGCAAAAAGAACGTCGAGCACATGATCGCCGGCGCGCAGGCTGCTGGCCTGAAGAAAGCGCTCGGCGCGCTCGATCTCACCTTTCTCGGCGTCGGCGCCATCATCGGCACCGGCATCTTCGTGCTGACGGGCACGGGCGCGGTGCAGGCCGGCCCGGCGCTGATGCTGTCGTTTCTGATCGCCGCCGTTGCGTGCGGCTTCGCGGCGCTCGCGTACGCGGAATTCGCCTCGACGATTCCCGTCGCCGGCTCGATCTACACCTATTCGTACGCGACGCTCGGCGAACTGGCCGCGTGGATCATCGGCTGGGATCTGATGCTCGAGTACGGGCTTGCGACTTCGGCGGTGTCGGTGGGCTGGTCTGGCTATTTGCAGTCGCTGCTGTCGGGCTTCGGCGTTGCGCTGCCCGTCGCACTGACGGCCGCGCCTGGCGCGCTGCCCGGCCACGAGACGCTGTTCAACCTGCCCGCGTTTCTCGTGATGATGGCGATCACGACGCTGCTGTCCGTCGGCGTACGCGAATCGACGCGCGTGAACAATCTGATGGTCGCGATCAAGGTGACGGTGGTGCTGCTGGTGATCGTCGTCGGCGTGTTTCATGTCAAGCCGGAGAACTGGCATCCGTTCATGCCGAACGGCATGGGCGGCGTGTTCGGCGCGGCGGCTGTGATGTTCTTTGCGTTTATTGGCTTCGATTCGGTGTCGTCGGCGGCTGAAGAAGTGAAGGACCCGAAGCGCGACCTGCCGATTGGGATCATTGCGTCGCTCGGTGTTTGTGCGGTGTTGTATGTCGCCGTGGCCGCCGTCGTGACGGGGATCGTGCCGTCGGCGCAATTCGCGAATATTTCGCATCCGGTTTCGTATGCGCTGCAGGTAGCGGGGCAAAACTGGGTTGCGGGTTTTATCGATCTCGGTGCGGTGCTTGGGATGCTGACCGTGATTCTGGTGATGGCCTACGGCCAGACGCGGGTGATCTTCGCGATGTCGCGGGATGGGTTGTTGCCTGCGGCGCTGTCGAAGGTGCATCCGCGGTTTGCTACGCCGTTTGCTACCACCTGGCTGGTTGGGATCGTGTTTGGTTTGATCGGCGCGCTTGTGCCGTTGAATGTGCTTGCTGAGCTGATCAATATCGGAACGCTGGCGGCGTTTTCGATGGTGTCCATCGCTGTGCTTGTGCTGCGGCGCACGCATCCTGACCTGCCTCGCGCTTTTACGTGTCCTGGCGTGCCGGTTGTGCCTGTTCTTGCTGTCGCTTCCTGTCTGTTTTTGATGCTGAATCTCAGTAAGGTTACGTGGATTGCGTTTGTGATCTGGCTTTTGGTTGGGATGGTTGTTTATTTTGGGTACTCGCGGAGGCATTCCAAACTCGCCCACGGCGGGCGGTAAGGTTTTTCTCGCGGTGCGGCTGGGTTTTGGTTTGGTTTGGTTTGGTTTGGTTTGCCACGTAGGTCGCTGGCATCCGCGCTTTGTTAGCATGCTTCAAGCGTCGCCCCTGTGCGGGGCGGCACCTACTTTTCTTTGCCGCCGCAAAGAAAAGTAGGCAAAAGAAAGCGGCTAACACCGCCAGTTCCTGTATTTGCCTGAGGGCCCCCAAAGGGTCTTACGCTTCACACGGCAATCACGTGACCCACGCTCGTTGCCAGCGCTCTAAATGAGCGCCTCACCCGCTTCACGCTCCCGCACTGCAGCACGCTGTGCCAGACAGTCCACCGCCGCCTAGGTGGCAAACTGTGTGGGCCCAAGTGCTCCACGCGCCTCACTTCGAACCGATCGCGCACGCGTTCTACCGTGTAAGAGCGCCAGGCTATACGCCGCGACAACCTACACACAGTTTGCCACCTGGGCGGCCGTAACCGTTCGCTGGCGCGAGCCCATATACGGGTGTTTGAAGTGGGTGAGGCGTTTAAACGATGCGTTGGCAACGAACCTGTGCAAGTGCGCGGCCGTGCGAAGCGTGGGGACGTCGGGGCCCGTGGATAAGAACACGGGCTGGCGGTGTGAGCCGCTTTCTTTTGCCTACTTTTCTTTGCGGCGGCAAAGAAAAGTAGGTGCCGCCCCGCACAGGGGCAACGCTTGAAGCACGTAGGCATTACGCGGATGCCAGCGCAAACACAGGCGGACCACACGCCTGCGCAGCAAATACCAAAACCGAAACCCAAAAAAGCGCCGCAGGCACAGTTCCCCCATAGCCGCCTCCCGTTTTTTGTGTTTTACTTTTCGACACAAACAACAAAAACAACAAAAACAACAACAAAACCCAACCGTACCGGACCCTCCAGCAGGCAAGCGGTAGCAAGTGAACAGCGGGCCCGAGCCGGTCTCGCCCCACCCGGGGCTCAATACAAGAGCGTCCCCTAGGAGACAGTTCATGGCGATCAGCATCAGTCTGACGGTGAACGGTTCACCCGTTACCGCGAACGTCGAGCCGCACACCCTGCTTGTCCAGTTTCTACGAGAACAATTGCGGCTGACAGGAACGCACGTCGGCTGCGATACCGCGCAATGCGGCGCGTGCACGGTTCATCTGAACGGCCGCGCGATCAAATCCTGCAACATGCTTGCCGTGCAGGCCGAAGGCCAGGACATCACCACGATCGAAGGGCTGTCGAAAAACGGCGAACTGCACCCGATGCAAGCCGCTTTCCGCGAGTGCCACGGCCTGCAGTGCGGGTTCTGCACCCCAGGCATGGTGATGAGCGCGACCGCGCTGGTCGCCACCCATCCGAACCTCACGGAAGACGAAGTGCGCCGCCAGCTCGACGGCAACCTGTGCCGCTGCACGGGCTACCACAACATCGTCAAGGCCGTCGTTCAAGGCGCAGCCGGCATGCAAGCCGACGCGTCGTCGAAAGCCGCCACGACCGTCTGAGGAGCCCACCATGAACGCACCCGATTCGCACCGCATGGTGGGCATGCCCGTCAAGCGCAAGGAAGACTATCGCTTCCTCACCGGCAACGGCCAGTACACCGACGACATCGTCCTGCCCGGTCAGACCTACGCCGTCTTCCTGCGCTCGCCGCATGCGCACGCACGCATTACACGTATCGACACCACCTCCGCGAAGCAGTCGCCCGGCGTCGTCGCGATTTTTACCGGCGCGGATCTCGCCGCTGAAAACGTCGGCGGGCTGCCGTGCGGCTGGCTGATCCACAGCGTCGACGGCAAGCCGATGCACGAACCGCCGCATCCCGTGATTGCGCATACGAAAGTGCGCCATGTCGGCGACCAGGTCGCGATCGTCATCGCCGATTCGGTGAAGGCCGCAAAAGATGCCGCCGAACTGATCGAAGTCGATTACGCCGAACTGCCCGCCGTGATCGACACCACGCACGCGTCCGATGCCGGCCAGCCCGCCGTCCACGACGAAGTGCCCGACAACACCTGCTACACATGGGGCCACGGCGACAAGGCGGCAACCGATGCCGCGTTCGCCAAGGCGCATCACGTGACGACGCTCGATATCGTCAACAACCGCCTCATCCCGAACGCGATCGAGCCGCGCGCCGTCAACGCCAGCTATGCGCCGCAGGACGACAGCTACACCGTGTATGTGGCCAATCAGAACCCGCACGTCGAACGGCTGTTGATGGCGGCGTTCGTGCTGTCGCTGCCGGAATCGAAAGTGCGCGTGGTCGCGCCGGATGTCGGTGGTGGCTTCGGTTCGAAGATTTTCCTGTACGCGGAAGACGTCGCGCTGACGTGGGCGTCGAAGAAAATCCGCCGTCCGGTGAAGTGGACGGCCGAACGTTCCGAGGCGTTTCTATCGGACGCGCACGGCCGCGATCACGTGACCAAAGCCGAACTGGCGATGGATGCCGACGGCAAGTTCCTCGCGATGCGCGTGCACACGATCGCGAACATGGGCGCGTATCTGTCGACCTTCGCCTCCAGCGTGCCGACCATCCTGTACGCGACGCTGCTCGCGGGCCAGTACGCGACGCCTGCGATCTATGCCGAGGTAAAAGCCGTCTTCACGAACACGGTGCCCGTCGATGCATATCGCGGCGCTGGCCGTCCGGAAGCGACATACGTAGTCGAGCGCCTCGTCGAAACCGCGGCGCGCGACATGAACATGGACCCCGCCGAAATCCGCCGCCGCAACTTCATCCGCACCTTCCCGTATGCCACGCCCGTAGGCCTCACCTACGACACGGGCGACTACGAACCCTGCCTCGATCGCGCGATGGAACTCGCGGACGTCAAAGGCTTCGCCGCCCGCAGACAGGAATCGGAGAAGAACGGCAAGCGTCGCGGACTCGGTTACTCGTGCTACATCGAAGCGTGCGGGCTCGCGCCGTCGAACATCGCGGGTGCGCTGGGCGCGCGCGCGGGCCTGTTCGAAGCAGGCGAAGTGCGCGTGCATCCGACCGGCTCGGTCACCGTCTTCACCGGTTCGCACAGTCACGGTCAGGGCCACGAGACGACCTTCGCGCAAGTCGTGTCCGACCGCCTTGGCGTACCGATCGAGAACATCGATATCGTGCACGGCGACACCGGGCGCATTCCGTTCGGCATGGGCACGTACGGCTCGCGTTCGATCGCAGTCGGCGGCTCGGCGATCATGAAGGCGCTCGACAAGATCGAATCGAAAGCGAAGAAGATCGCGGCGCATCTGCTCGAAGCATCGGCGGATGACATCGAGTTCAAGGACGGCACGTTCCGCGTCGCGGGCACGGACCGCACGAAGACCTTCGCCGACGTATCGCTCGCCGCCTACGTGCCGCACAACTATCCGCTCGACAAGCTCGAACCGGGCCTCGACGAAAGCGCGTTCTACGACCCGACCAACTTCACCTATCCGGCGGGCGCGTATATCTGCGAAGTCGAAGTGGACGTCGATACGGGCGAGACGCGCATCGAGCGCTTCACGGCCGTCGATGACTTCGGCAACGTGATCAACCCGATGATCGTCGAAGGGCAGGTGCACGGCGGTCTTGGCCAGGGCATCGGCCAGGCGATGCTGGAGCGCTGCGTGTACGACAAGGACACCGGCCAGTTGCTGTCCGGCTCGTACATGGACTACGCGATGCCGCACGCGTCCGATCTGCCGTCGTTCACCGTCGAAACCGCGAAGGGCACGCCGTGCACGCACAATCCGCTCGGCGTGAAGGGGTGCGGCGAAGCGGGCGCAATCGGTTCGCCGCCAGCCGTGATCAACGCGATCATCGATGCGCTCGCGCCGCTCGGCGTCACGGATCTGCAGATGCCGGCCACGCCGCATCGCGTGTGGTCCGCGATTCACGCTGCACAAAACTCACGTCCCTGAGCGGAGACCGACATGTATTCATTCGACTATCAACGTGCAGCCGATCCGAAGAGCGCCGTCGCCGTGTTGAACGCCGACAGCGACGCGAAGTATCTGGCGGGCGGACAAAGCCTGTTGCCGACGATGCGCCTGCGTCTCGCCCAACCGTCGAAGCTGATCGACGTCACGCGCATTCCGCAGTTGAAGGAGATTCGCGTCGAGCCGACCAAGGTGACGGTCGGCGCGGCCGTCTGTCATGCGGACGTGGCGAACAACGCGGACGTGCAGCGTGTGTTGCCCGCGCTCGCATTTCTCGCGGGGCACATCGGCGACCGGCAAGTGCGTTCTCTCGGCACGATCGGCGGATCGATCGCGAACAACGATCCTGCGGCGGATTATCCGGCCGCCGTGCTTGGCCTCGATGGAACGGTCGTGACGGACCGGCGACGCATTTCGGCTGCGGATTTCTTCGTCGGCATGTATGAAACCGCGTTGCAACCGGACGAACTGATCGTCGCCGTCGAGTTTCCTGTGCCGGAAAAAGCCGCGTACGAGAAGTTCAGGAATCCAGCGTCGCACTTCGCGTTGACGGGCGTGTTCGTCGCGAAAACAGCGGGCGGTGTGCGCGTCGCGATCACGGGCGCGGCGGCGTCGGTGTTTCGCGCGACGGACATGGAGAACGCGCTCGCCGCGAACTTCACGGAAGCCGCCGCGCGCGGCGTGACGATCGCACCGGACGACCTCAACACCGACATGCACGCGAGCGCCGAATATCGCGCTCATCTGATACCCGTGCTGACGGCGCGCGCGGTGCGAGCCGCAAACGGCTAGCGGACGCGGCGTGCGAGGCGTTTGAGCACCCGAGGCCCGGCGCGTCCGGGCCATTTCGTTTATCGGGTTTGTCCGGCTTCTTCAGTATTCGAGCGATGCAAGCCGACAGGCCAGGGAGGACCATGCAGCCCGCTTCAATCGACGACACCCTCGCCCAGCTCACCGCGCAAGGTTACTTCGCGAGCCGCGAACTGGCGACGGCGCTCTTTCTCGCGCTGCGCATGGAACGGCCGCTGTTCGTCGAAGGCGAGCCGGGCGTCGGCAAGACGGAACTGGCCAAAGCGGCGGCGGGCATGCTCGGCACGTCGATGCTGCGGCTGCAATGCTATGAAGGGCTCGATACGGCGAGCGCGTTGTACGAGTGGGACTATCCGCGTCAGATCATGGCGCTGCGGCTCGCCGAAGCGGCCGGCGAGAAGCCCGACAGCAGCACGCTGTATCGCAGCGAGTTTCTATTGAAGCGCCCGCTGCTGCAGGCGCTCATGCCGGATGAGCATCATCCCGGCGCGCGGCGCGTGCTGCTGATCGACGAAATCGACCGCGCCGACGAGCCGTTCGAAGCGTTCCTGCTCGAACTGCTGTCGGACTTCCAGGTGTCGATACCCGAGTACGGCACGGTGCGCGCCGAGCATCCGCCGCTCGTCGTGATGACGTCGAATCGCACACGTGAAGTGCACGACGCGTTGAAGCGCCGCTGCTTATATCAATGGATCGGTTACCCCGACCGCGAGCGCGAGCTGGCGATCGTTGCCGCGCGCGCGCCCGAAACGGGCGAAGCGCTGCAACGCCGCGCCGTCGATTTCGTGCATCGGCTGCGCGGCATGGATCTGTTCAAGGCGCCGGGTATCGCGGAGACGATCGACTGGTGCCGCGCGCTCGCCGCGCTCACCGTCACCGAACTCGATCCGCAATCGGTTCAGGACACGCTCGGCGTGCTGCTGAAGTATCAGGACGACCTCGCGCGATTCGACGCCGAACAGATCCGCCAATGTCTCGCGGCAGCGGAGTAGCGTCGATGACACCCGTCAGCGATCCCGGCTCAGCGACGCTCGCGCGCAACGTCGTGCACTTCGTGCGGCTGTTGCGCGGCGCGGGCTTGCCGATGTCGCCCGCGCAAGCCGTCGACGCGCTCGAAGCATTGCGCTGGATCGATCTCGACCGGCGCGACGACGTGCGCGCGGCGCTCGCCGCGTTGCTGCTGTGCGCGCCCGACGAGCGCGAGCTCTTCAACGCCGCGTTCGATCTCTTCTGGCGCGATCCCGATTGGGAAGGCAAGCTGCGCGCGCTGCTGCTGCCGAAGGTGACGAGCGGCATCCCTCCGCCGAAGCGCAACAACCGGCTCGCCGATGCGCTCGCCGCGCATCACGCGAAGCAGCGCAAAAAGACCGGGCAAGCCGCCGACAAGGACCGTCACGAACTGCACGCGCACGTGACGTTCAGCGCGGAAGAGCGTTTGCGTCATCGCGATTTCGACACGCTCACCGCAGACGAATGGCGCACGTTGCGTCATCTGATTCGCGCGCAGCGTCTGCCGCTCGCGATGGAGCCGACGCGTCGGCTGAGAGCGGCGTCGCGCGGCACGCATGCGGATCTGCGCGCGAGCGCGCGGCATGCGGTGCGCGCGGGCGGCGACTGGACCGTGTGGAAGTACCGCGCGGTGGTCGCGCGCAAGCCACCGCTCGTGCTGCTGCTCGATATTTCCGGCTCGATGAGCAGCTATTCGCGTGCCGTGCTGTACTTCTGCCATGCGCTGCTGCAATCGCGCGAACGCTTGCAGGTGTTTCTGTTCGGTACGCGCCTCACCAATGCGACGCGTGCGTTAAAAGAACGCGATCCCGATGTCGCGATTGCGGCGCTCGCGGATCAGGTGGTCGACTGGTCGGGCGGCACGCGTATTGGCGCGGCGCTCGCCGAATTCAACCGCCGTTGGGCACGCAGAGTGCTGACAGGCAGGGCGACCGTGCTGCTCGTCACCGACGGCCTCGATCACGAAGCCATCGACGTGCTCGAAACCGAAATGGCCCGCCTGCGGCGCTTCGCGCATCGCATCGTGTGGCTCAATCCGTTGTTGCGTTACCGCGAGTTCTCGCCGAAGGCGCGCGGCGTGCAGGCGATGCTGCCGTTCGTCGACGCGCACAAGCCGGTTCACAATCTCGACAGCCTGGCTGCGTTCGGCCGCGATCTCGCGCAATTGACGCGCGTGTCCCGCGATGCCGGGCGCGCCGCGATATCTGGAGGAGCGACGTCATGGAGCTGACCGAAACCTACACGCTGCCCGTGCCGCAGCAGCGCGCATGGGAGGCGCTGAACGATACGGAGATTCTGCGTGCGTCGATTCCCGGCTGCGACAGCATCGAACCGGACGGCGAAAACGCGTACGCCGTCGCGTTGAGCGCGGCTGTTGGACCAGTGAAGGCGCGCTTCAAGGGCCGCATGGAACTCACCGAGATCGACGCGCCTCACACCTATACGATCGTATTCGAAGGCCAGGGCGGCGCGGCGGGCTTCGGTAAAGGGCGGACCCATGTGACGCTCGAACCCGAAGGCGACGACGCGACGAAGCTCACCTACACGGCGACGGCGCAGGTCGGCGGCAAGCTCGCGCAGATCGGCTCGCGGCTCGTCGACGGCGCGGCGCGTAAACTTGCGGGTGAATTTTTCAGGCGCCTCGGCGAACAGCTGACGGGCGGCGGTGGCGAAGCGCGGGCAGAATCGGAAGATTCAGGCGACACTGCCAGTCCCGCCGGTGACGGCGAAGCCGCCGCCGAAGGCAGTGGCGAAGAACCGAAGAGGAAGAAATCATGGACAGCGTGGATCTCGAAGTCCTGAAGTCCAGCGCGCGCTGGCTCGAACAGGGACATCGCGCGCTACTCGTGACGGTCGTGAAGACGTGGGGCTCGTCGCCGCGTCCCGAAGGCGCGATGCTCGTCGTGCGCGAAGATGGCGCGGTGGTCGGCTCGGTGTCGGGCGGCTGTATCGAAGACGATCTGATCGATCGCGTGCGTCAGCGCGGCATCGAGCAGACGAAGCCCGAAGCGGTGAAGTACGGCATTTCGGCCGAAGAGGCGCATCGTTTTGGTTTGCCTTGCGGCGGGACCATTCAGCTCGTGCTGGAGCCTTTGACGGAGGCGAGCGGCATCGCTGAACTGTGCGATGCCGTTGAGGATGGACGCCTCGTTGCGCGCACCCTCGATATGGAAACGGGCGTCGCCCGTTTGGGCCCCGCACAGGCAACCGATGGCGTCGACTTCAACGACAAGCGTCTGCTGACGATACACGGCCCGCGTTATCGGATGCTGGTGATCGGCGCGGGGCAACTGTCGCGCTATCTGTGCAATATCGCGGTGGGGCTCGATTATCAGGTGACGGTGTGCGATCCACGCGAAGAGTACACGGATGAGTGGGACGTGCCGGGTACCAAGGTCGTTCGTACGATGCCCGACGATACCGTGCTCGATATGAAGCTCGATGAGCGTTGCGCCGTGATCGCGCTCACGCATGATCCGAAGCTCGACGATCTCGCGCTGATGGAAGCATTGAAAACGCCTGCGTTTTATGTCGGCGCGCTGGGCTCGCGGCGCAATAACGCGGCGCGGCGCGAAAGGCTCAAGGAGTTCGATCTCAGCGAGACGGAACTCGCGCGGCTGCATGGGCCGGTTGGGATTTATATCGGCAGCAGAACGCCGCCTGAGATCGCTGTGTCGATTCTTGCCGAAGTGACGGCGGCCAAGAATGGTGTGTCGCTGCCGACGCTGCTGCAGGTCGAAGGCGCCAAGGCGGCGCGTGAGATTGCTGCTAGCGGTGGGGCGGCTTGTAGTATTCCGGATTAAATCCTCTCAGACCGCGGACGATATCGGTTCGCGGTCGATTTCTCTCGCCCGGCTTTAGCCATTCGGCTGACTGTCGTCGGGCTCTTCTGATCCCTGGCATCGAATTTTTGCGGACTGCCACGCGCGGCTTGCGGCAAGCCCGCGGTCTCTCTCAGGTCATCGCGCGTTTTCCGGAGGGGGAGGTGAAGATCACCAACTTTGCGCAAATCGAAGATCCAATTCGCGAAGAAGCGCAAGACGACTGACGGATGTCACCGCTCAAGAGCTAAGCGCTCCATCCGTCACACTCACATCAACCCACAAACGACCGCCGCCACGATCGACCCACCGACCAGCACCACACCCACGGTCCGACGCTTGTTGAGTTCCGTCCACAGCAGCACGCCCGTCAGCGACAACAGAATCAGACTGCCCGCGATCGTATCGATCAACAGCACCCAGCCGACGCTCAACCCAACGCCCTTATGCAGGTTGTTCATCGTGCCGAGAAACGAGTTTTGCGTGCGCTTCACCGACACGAAGCCGTTGCCCACCCAGTATTCGGCCTGCACGTTCTGCCCCGGCCCGGCGATCCCGATCTGCCAGAACTCCGGCTGCATGGCACTTTGATCGCCCCACGCGACCGGGTGCGCGGCCTCGCGGCGCGCCCTGCCCGGCTTGCCGTCGATATGCAGTTCATCCTTCAGCCAGTGCGCCATGTCGCCGGGCGATTTGAAGCCTTTCTGCGGCAACGCGATCTGCAACTGCTCGACCTGCGGCTCGCCCGAGGACACCTTCAGCGGCCCTGCGCGGTGATTCAGCAGAAAACCCGTCACACCGAACAGCAGCCCGAGCACGGCGCCCCATAGTCCCACCCAGCCGTGCACCTTGCGCAGCCACTTGATGAAGTTCGCGCGCCGCGAGCGCTGGCGCCGCGCGGCCAGTTCATCCGCGTCCAGCTGCTGGACGCCGGCTGGCATCACGCCCGCGCGGGCAACAGGCTTCAGTTCGATCGATTCGGGCGCGTTCATCGTGTTCCTGGCAAAACGGGTCGTGCGTCGCCGGCGTGCGGCAACGTTCAAAGGGAAACTGGAAATGTCGTTCCGGAGCGGAAAGACGGATGCCCGAAGCACGCTTGCCGTGTGACAAATGGCAGCTATGGCATTTCGGGCAAAAGCAGGATGTTCATCGAAGGGCTGGCTGGCGGCTTCGTCATGAGGAGAAAGATGACAATCAGCTGGCGACGCCCTTCAGATGAGAATAACTATCATTACACAGAAAGTCATTTCTTTCAATCCCGAAGGCTTGGGCCGGCTTCCGGAAAATGTTGCCGTTGTGTGCGGTTTGCCCGCTTGACACAAACGTCGCGTGAACTTGAAGTGTGAGATGCGACAGAACTAGACCAATTCCTTCGGACGCCTGATTCCCCATGCGCCTTTTCACGATCTTCCGTATCGCGATGGCGGCTTGCGCCTTTTGCACAGGCGCGGCCCACGCCGCCGATCAGACGACGAACCAGGCTGGCCTGACGGCACTGAACGCCGCAACAGCCGCGCCCATCGAGCCCTACACGAACGAACGCGAAACGCAGACCTTCATGGTGAACGCGGACGGCTCCTATACGAAGGTCGACGAAATGACGCTGCGCGTGAACAACGAGGCGGGCGTCGCGCGTGTCGCGCAGTACTACATCTGGTTCAACCGCAACATGGCGAGCGTCGACATTCTGGAGGCGTACACGACCTCCGCCGACGGCACGCGCCACGACGTGCGTCCCGAGCAGATTCGCGACGTGCAGGAAGCGCGTTCGTTCGACGCGCCGATGTTCCAGGACATCCTCGAAAAGGTGATCGTGTTTCCCGCCGTCGAGCCGGGCGCGCGTGTGCACCTGAAGTATCGGAAGACGCAGATGCAGCCGATCGTACCGGGCCATTTCAGCGACTTCACGCCACCCGATCTGGCGCCGACCCACAACTTCCGTCTCGTCTACGATCTGCCTGCCGGCAAGCCGCTTTACGCCGACGCGCGCGGCTTCGTCGCGCTGCCGCCGTCGACGAAGGACGGCCGCACGCGTTATGAGTTCCGCTACGACAAGGCGCATTTCGCGCGGCTCGAATATGGATCGATTGCGTACGTGAGCTATGGCGACCGGCTGATGGTCTCGACCTATCCCGACTACGCCGCGTTCGCGGCGAAGTACCGCGAATCGGCCGTCGATGCGAGCGGCAGCGATCCCGCGATCGTCGGACTGGCCCGCTCGCTCACTGCCGGCGATCAGACTCCGCGCGCAAAAGCCAGGACACTCTACGATTGGGTGCGCAAGAACGTGCGCTACGTCGCCGTCAATATTGGGCGCGGCGCGGTCGTGCCGCATCGCGCGACCGAGATCCTCGCGCTGCGCTACGGCGACTGCAAGGACCACGTCGCGCTGTATGGCGCGCTGCTGGACGCCGTCGGCATCCGCAACGAGCCGGCGCTGATCAGTAGCGGCACGATCTACACGCTGCCCGAGGTGCCCGGCTACGGCGTGCTGAATCATGTGATCACGTGGCTGCCCGATCTTCAGCTGTACGCCGATTCGACCGCGCCGAACGTCGAATTCGGCTATCTGCCGTCCACCGACATGAATCGCCCCGTCGTGCTCGTCAACGACGGCGTGCTGTCGCGCACACCTTCGACGGCCACCATGTCGCGCACCACCGATCTGTCGATCAACGTCGCGCACGACGGCACCGCGAGCTTCGTCTACCGGCTGGATTCAACGGGTTGGGCGGCAGAGCAGGGACGCGCGCTGCTGCGTATGCAAACGCCCGCGCAGCGCGAAGAGTCGCTGCAGGCGGAACTGCGTTTTGTGAACCTTTCGGGCACGGCCACACTGTCGACCAGCAACCTCAACGCGACGGACGGCCCACTGACGCTCACGATGAAAGGCAAACTCGAAGACTTCGTCGTGCCAGGCACAGCCGCGTCGATTCCGGCGCTTACTAGCTTCGTCGGAGGATTTCAGTCGGACGCACGCTACTGGCTCGGCGAGCGGCAGCGCACGCAGCCTTTCGTGTGCCGCAATGTCGAGTTGCACGAGCGCACGCAGATTGCACTGCCTGCCAATTTTCGCGTGCTCGACATGCCGGGAGCGATGGCCGCGCGCGACCGTTTCGTCGACTACCGCTCGAGCTATTCGTACGACGCGAACGCGAATGTCATCACCGTGACGCGCGACGGGGCCACGCGTTTCGGCAGCGAAGTCTGTTCGCCTGAAGATTTCACGCAGATGCGCGCCGGCCTCGAAACGATCGGCCGCGACGTGCGCGCGCAAGTCATCGTGCGTTCGACGCTTGCCGATGTGGCGCGCGGCGCTTCGTCGACGCTATCGGTGCCATCGCGCGTGATAGCCGGATCGCCAGCCCGCGCACAATCCGCTGACTGACGGCCGACACGCACGCTCAAGCATCACACCGGCCAGAGCGGCCCTTCCTGCATCGCGCCGATCTGTTCGCGCAACTCGAGAATGCGGTCTTCCCAATAGCGTTGCGAGTTGAACCACGGAAACGCGACGGGAAACGCCGGATCGTCCCAACGACGCGCGAGCCACGCCGAGTAGTGAATCAGGCGCAAGGTCCGCAGCGCTTCGATCAGATGCAGTTCGCGCTGATCGAAGTCGCAGAAGTCCTCATAGCCCGCGAGCAGATCGGTCAAGGCGCGCGACGCCTCGTTGCGTTCGCCCGGCAGCAGCAGCCATAGATCCTGAATCGCGGGGCCCATGCGGCTGTCGTCGAAATCGACGAAATGCGGACCTGCGTCCGTCCACAGCACGTTGCTCGGATGACAGTCTCCGTGCATGCGCAACTGGCGCACGTCGCCGGCGCGTTCGAAGGCCTGCTCGACGCCTTCCAATGCCATGTTCACAACCGCTTCCCACGCAACACGCACGTCGGCGGGCACGACGCTTTGCGAGAGCAGATAGTCGCGTGGCTCGTAGCCGAAGGTATGGATGTCGAGCGTCGGACGCGCCGTGTAGTTCACCGTCTGGCCAACAGCATGAATGCGCCCGATAAACCGCCCGAGCCATTCGAGCGTGTCCTTGCGGTCGAGATCGGGCGCACGGCCGCCGCGCCGCTCGAAGATGGAAAAGCGAAAGCCGTCGAATGTGTGCAGCGTGCGGCCATCGAGCGTGCGCGCTGGCACGGCGGGAATCTCCCGCTCGCACAGTTCCGCGACGAAGGCATGCTCTTCGAGAATCGCTTCGTCGGTCCAGCGCTCCGGCCGATAGAACTTCGCGACGACAGGCGGCCCGTCTTCGACACCGACCTGATACACGCGATTCTCGTAGCTGTTGAGGGGCAGCATGCGCCCGTCCGTGCGAACGCCCACCGTGCTCAACGCGCTATCGAGCGCGTCGAGCACGACTTCCGGCGTGAGACGGGCGAAGGGAACGGCGTGGCCGTCCTGCGGGTTGGGGATCTCGGGAGTGTCTTCGTTCATGCCCGCATTGTGCGCCGTGCCGCGCACAAAAACGAGCGCAAGTGTCACTCGGGATGCGTCGGCCGCTCAGCGGCGCCACACCTCGTCAATCACACTGCGGGAAAGAAGGCCGCGATCAGTGTATCTGCGCGCCTGCGGGGCGGACGAATTCGCCCGTGTCGATCAGATCCTCGAGGAAAAAGGGTTCCGTGTTCAGTATCTTCGACGTTCCCGGCTCGCCGGCGTACCACGCCACCATCGCCATGTCGCCGAGAATGCGCATCACGATCCCGCGTGCACCTTGTGGCACGGCGATATGCACGGATCGAACAATAGAACCGACTTGCATGATGTTTCCCCGTTCTCCCAATTGCCGGCTTGTTTGGGACTGCGCCGGTCAACGTGATGATAAAAGCGCCGCAACATCCGGATGGTTGCGTGCGCACCTGAATCGAAAAACCAGGGGCCAGGTTCGACTCGCATTCCATCCGGCACACCTGCGCCGATGCGAACCCCTGAGCCCCATTGTTGCCCTTTTGGGCGCTTTGGCAAAGTAAAAAGTAAGGCCTCGTGAGGCGTCCGTTCCGTCGATTCGACTTACGAAAACCTAACTGTAACGACCCGTAACAGGCTCATCATAAACCGGACCGCACGGTAGTCTCAAAAATGTCGATGTAAGCTACGATACGCGTTATATTCCTGTCGCGCACGCCCGGCCGGGCCGCCGTCGCGCAATGCTCGCTGCCGCCAGAAGCAGCGGCCCCCGCCCTCACCGGACCGCCCTGTTCATGTGGATCGTTCGTCTCGCGCTGCGGCGCCCCTATACGTTTGTCGTGCTCGCGCTACTGCTGCTGATCATCGGCCCGCTGACGATCCTGCGCACGCCTACCGACATCTTCCCGAACATCGACATTCCCGTGCTGTCGGTGATCTGGACGTACAACGGCCTGCCTGCCGACGAGATGGAAAAGCGCATCGTACTGAACTACGAGCGCGGGCTGTCCGTCGCGGTGAACGATATCGAGCACGTCGAATCGACTTCGCTGAACGGCATCGCCGTCGTCAAGATCTTCTTTCAGCCGCACGCGAACATCAACGAAGCGCTTGCACAAGTCACGGCGCTGTCGCAAACGCAGTTGCGTTCGCTGCCGCCCGGCATCACGCCGCCGAACATACTGCGTTACAACGCATCCACCGTGCCTATCCTGCGGCTGTCGCTGTCGTCGCCGTCGCTCACCGAACAGGAACTGTTCGACTACGGTAATAACTTCCTGAAGACGCAGCTCGCGACCGTACCGGGCGCGTCGGCGCCGCTGCCGTACGGCGGCAAGCAGCGCCAGATCATGGTCGATATCGACTCGCGCAAGCTGCAGGAGCGCAATCTGTCGCCGATGGACGTGGTGAATTCCATCACGGCGCAGAACCTGATCGTGCCGACGGGCACCGCGAAAATCGGTTCGACGGAATACTCGGTGCAGTTGAATGCGAGCCCCGATTCGCTCGCAGGCCTGAACAACATCCCCATCAAATCGGGGCCGAACGGCACCGTCTATATTCGCGACGTCGCGCATGTGCGTGACGGTTATCAGCCGCAGACCAACATCGTGCGCGTCGACGGCCAGCGCGCATCGCTCTTGACCATCAACAAGAGCGGCAATACCTCGACACTCGAAATCGTCGATCGCATCAAGACCATGATGCCGACGCTGCGCAACCTCGTGCCCGAGTCGCTGAATATCGATCCCGTCGCGGATCAATCGCTGTTCGTGCGCGCATCGGTGCAAGGCGTGCTGCGCGAAGCGCTGATCGCCGCGTGCCTGACGGGCCTGATGATTCTGCTGTTCCTCGGCAACTGGCGCGCGACACTGATCATCGCCGTGTCGATTCCGCTGTCGATGATCACGTCGATCATCGCCCTGTCCGCGCTCGGCGAAACAATCAACATCATGACGTTAGGCGGGCTCGCGCTCGCCGTCGGTATTCTCGTCGACGACGCGACGGTCGCGATCGAGAACATCAGTCACCAGCTCGAACAGGGCAAGAACCTCGAACAGGCGATTCTCGACGGCGCGCATCAGATCGCGATTCCAACGCTGGTTTCCACGCTGTCGATCTGTATCGTGTTCGTGCCGATGTTCCTGCTGACGGGCGTCGCGCACTATCTGTTCATTCCCCTCGCCGAAGCCGTCGTATTCGCGATGCTCGCGTCGTACTTCTTCTCGCGAACGCTGGTGCCGACGCTCGCGAAGTATCTGCTGCGACATCACCATCGTCCCGCCGACTTCCATCATTCGCATGAGACGCGCAATCCGTTCATGCGCGTGCACCTCGCGTTCGAGCGCGGCTTTGCGAATCTGCGCGGGCGTTATCGTGAGTTTCTCGTGGCGCGCGTCGCGCGGCCCGGCATCTTCGTGACGGGCTTTCTCGCGTGCTGTCTGCTGTCGCTGCTGCTGATGCCGTTCCTTGGCCGCGACTTCTTTCCTTCCGTCGACGCCGGCACGATCGCGCTGCATCTGCGCGCGAAGACGGGCATGCGCGTCGAAGAAACGGCCGTCGTCACCGATCGTGTCGATGCGCGCATCCGCGAACTGATCCCGCGCGACGAACTGCATTCGATCATCGACAACATCGGCTTGCCCGTATCGGGCATCAACCTGTCGTACAGCGCAACGGGGACGATCGGCACCTCGGATGCCGACATCCTGATCAGTCTGAACCCCGATCACAAACCGACGGCCGAGTACGTGCGCAAACTGCGTCGCACGCTGACCGATGAATTCCCCGGCGTGCAGTTCGCGTTCCTGCCTGCGGACATCGTCAGCCAGACGCTGAACTTCGGCATGCCGTCGCCGATCGACATTCAGATTGTGGGGCGCGACGTGCCGGGCAACCGCGCGTTCGCCGCGATGCTGCTCGACAAGCTGCGCGCAATACCGGGATTCGCGGATGCACGCATCCAGCAGCCGTCCGACCTGCCGCGCATCTTCGTCGACGTCGACCGCACGCGCGCGCAACAGGCAGGCTTCACGCAGCGCGACGTCGCGAGCAATCTGCTGATCACACTGTCCGGCAGCCAGCAGACGACGCCGACGTTCTGGCTCAATCCGCGCAATGGCGTCAGTTACAACGTCATAACGGAAGCGCCGCAATACACGATCGATTCCTTGCAATCGCTCGCGAACATTCCGCTGAACGCGAACGGCCACACGAACATCCTCGGCGCGCTGTCGACGATGCGGCGCGAAGCCGGCAACGCCGTGCTCACGCACTACAACGCGCAAACCACAATCGATATCTACGGCACGGCAGACGGCCGCGATCTCGGCGCCGTCTCCGACGATATCCAGAAGATCATCGCCGACACCAAGGCACAATTGCCGAAGGGCTCGTCGATCGAACTGCGCGGCCAGGTCCAGACCATGAACGATTCGTTTTCGGGCCTGTTCACCGGCCTCGTGTTCGCGATCGTGCTGGTGTATCTGCTGATCGTCGTGAACTTCCAGTCGTGGCTCGATCCGTTCATCATCATCACGGGTTTGCCGGGCGCGCTGGCGGGCATCGTGTGGATGCTGTTCCTCACGCATACCACGCTGTCCATTCCAGCGTTGACGGGTGCGATCATGTGTATCGGCATCGCGACGGCGAACTCGATTCTCGTCGTCAGCTTTGCGCGCGAGCAGTTGCTCGAACATGGCGACGCGACGCGCGCCGCGATCGAAGCGGGTTTCACGCGCTTCCGTCCCGTGCTGATGACGGCCCTCGCGATGGTGATCGGCATGGTGCCGATGGCGATCGGGCTCGGCGAAGGCGGCGAGCAGAATGCGCCGCTCGGACGCGCGGTGATCGGCGGTTTGACCATCGGCACGATTGCGACGCTGGTGTTCGTGCCCGTGGTGTTTTCGATGATCTATCGACGGCTGTCGGAACGACGCGCACGCGCCGCCGCGCATGTCGTCCAGAAGCCGCAATAAGGTGGCCGACGTGGCCACGGTCATAACAACGATGCGCAAGCACAGTATCTGGAGTGCCGATGGAAGTGAATCGTCCTGATGAGTCCGCGCCGCACGGGGAAGGCCCGCGCAACTCATCGAAACGTTCGCGCTGGATCGTCATCGCCGCGGCGATCGTCGTGCTGGCGCTCGCTGCGCAGGGCATCTGGTCGCGTCATGACGCGCAGGCCGCGCTCGAACGCGACGCGCAGCATTCCGCGCAACTGAGCGTCGAGGTGGTGAAGCCGCAGAAATCCGCAGCCGCGCTCGATCTCGTGCTGCCCGGCAACGTACAGGCGTTCCTCGACACGCCGATCTACGCGCGCACCAACGGCTATGTGAAGAAGTGGTACGCGGATATCGGCGCGCGCGTGAAGGCGGGACAACTGCTCGCCGAAATCGACACGCCCGAAGTCGACGATCAGTTGAAAGCGGCCAACGCCGATCTGGCCAACGCACAAGCAACCTACACGCTCGCGAAAAGCACCGCCGACCGCTGGTCGGAGATGCTTCGCAGCAATTCCGTCTCGAAGCAGGAAACCGACGAAAAGGTCGGCGACATGCTCGCGAAGAAAGGCACGCTCGACGCGGCGCGCTTCAACGTCGCGCGGCTCGAAAAGATGCAGTCGTTCCAGAAGGTCTACGCACCGTTCGACGGCATCGTGACCGCGCGCAACGTCGACGTCGGCGCGCTGATCGATGCGGGCAGTTCGGGCGGCCCGGCTAAGGAACTGTTCCATGTCGCGCAAGCCGACCGGCTGCGCGTCTACGTGAACGTGCCGCAGGCTTACGCGCAGGAAGTGAAGGCGCAGCAGAGCGCGTTTCTGACGCTCACCGAAACGCCGGCGAAGCACTACCCCGGCACCGTCGCGCGCACATCAGGCGCCGTCGATCAACAGCAGCGCACGATGCTCGTCGAAGTCGACGTCGACAACCGAAACGGCGATCTGCTGCCGGGCGCTTATGCGCAGGTGCACTTCGCGCTGAAATCGCAGGCCGCCGCGCCGTACACGCTGCCGGGCAACGCGTTCCTGTTCCGTCCGGATGGCGTGAAAGTCGCAACCGTCGATGCGCAGCAGCGCGTGAAACTCGTCAAGGTGGCGCTCGGTACCGATTACGGCACGCGCGTCGCGATTGCCTCCGGGCTGACGGGCGACGAGCAGGTGATTCTGAATCCGCAGGATTCGATCGTCGATGGCGCGGCGGTGCGTATCGTGCATCCGAAAGCGGGTGGCGCAGCGGGTGCGTCGGGCGCTTCCGGCACGACGGGTTCCGCTCCCGCGCAAAGCGAGCAGACTGCAAAGGCACAAGAGTGAGCACGTACCGCATGCGTCGTCGTTCGGTGGCTTTCGCGCTGATGGGCGCGAGTCTGCTTGCCGCGTGCACGGTCGGCCCCGACTACAAGCGGCCTTCGGCAACAACGGCCGCCACGTACAAGGAACTCGAAGGCACCGGCTGGAAAACGGCCGAGCCCGCCGACGCGCACATCCGCAGTGCCTGGTGGGAGGTCTACGACGACCCCGCGCTGAACGCGCTCGAACAGCAGGTGGCCAGCGCGAACCAGAACGTGCAGGCCGCGCAGGCGCGTTTTCGCGCGGCGCGCGCGCAGGTCGAGCAATTCCGCTCGCAGTTCTTCCCCGTCGTCACCGCGAATGGCGGCTACTCGCGCGCGCGGTCGTCGGAGAACGTGAAGTTCAAATCGACGGCGGGCAAGACGCTCAACGACTGGATCGTCGGCGCCGACGCGACGTGGGAGCCCGACTTGTGGGGCCGCGTGTCGCGCAGCGTCGAAGGCGCACGTGCGAACGCGCAGGCAAGCGCCGCCGATGCGCAAAGTGTGCTGCTGTCGATGCAGGCCGAACTCGCGACCGACTATTTCGAACTGCGCGGCATCGACCGCGAACGGCAACTGCTCGACGACACGATCGCCGCCTACAAGGAAGCCGTCGAACTCACGCAGAACCGCTACAAGGGCGGCATCGCCACCGACGCCGACGTCGCCCAGGCCCAGACGCAGTTGCGCACGACGCAGGCTCAAGCGATCGATCTCGGCGTGCAGCGCGCCCAACTCGAACACGCGATCGCGATCCTGACTGGCCAGACGCCGTCGACATTCTCGCTGCCTGTCGCACCGCTCGTTGCCGTGCCCGTGATCGCACCCGTCGGCGTGCCGTCGACGCTGCTCGAACGCCGGCCCGACATCGCCGCCGCCGAGCGGCAGATGGTCGATCTGAACGCGCAGATCGGCGTTGCAACGGCAGCGTATTTTCCGAATCTGATTTTGTCGGTGTCGGGTGGGCTGGAGGCGACCAATTTCAGCGATTGGCTGCTCGCGCCGGCCCGCTTCTGGTCGCTCGGTCCGACGCTCGCCGGCACGCTGCTCGACTTCGGCGGACGCGCCGCGAAAAAAGCCGAAGCGCAGGCGAACTACGACGAAGGCATCGCGCAGTACCGGCAAACTGTGCTGTCGGCGTTCGGCCAGGTCGAAGACAACATCGCAGCCTTGCGCGTGCTGGAACAGGAAGCGCAGGCGCAGGACGACGCCGTCTCGGCGGCGCAGCGCTCGCTCGCGATCGTGTCGAACCGCTACAAGAACGGTGCGATCACGTATCTCGACGTCGTAGTCGCGCAGACGACGGCGCTCACCAACGAGCGCGAAGCGGTCTCGATCGCGCGCCGCCGGATGGCCGCGAGCGTCGCGCTGATCAAGGCGCTCGGCGGCGGCTGGGACGCGACGTCGCTGCCCACCGACGAACAGCTCACGCATCCCGATGCCGCCGATCAACCCGCCAGCGCCGCCGGTGCGACGCGCGGCTAACACGGCTCGCGTTCCTTTCCTGTTGCCGGATTCGACGACGTGGTACGCGCAATCGGCGTATCGTTGACCCTTCGCGCTGATTGCACACGTCGATTGCGCGAGTCTCTGCGTCGTTTCAATCGTTTCCGGGAGTTTTGTTGTGACCGCATCGTCGGACCCGAGTCGGCCCGCTGATTCATCGTCTTTCGCTTCATCCTCTTCAGCTTCCTCCACCGGAGCGCCGTATCTCGAACGCGGCACGCGCGCTTACTGGCGCGCCAGCCTCGCGCTGCTGTTCGCCGGTTACGCGACGTTCTCGCTGCTCTATTGCGTGCAGCCGCTGCTGCCCGCGTTCTCCGCCTCATTCGACGTCAGCCCCGCGCAAAGCAGCCTGTCGTTGTCGCTGACGACGGCGGCGCTCGCGCTCGCCGTGTTCGTCGCGGGCTTCGTGTCGGAAGGATGGAGCCGCCATCGGTTGATGACGGCTTCGCTCACGGCGTCGTCGCTGCTGACGCTCGCGGTCGCGTTCACGCCGCAATGGCACGCGCTGTTGTTGCTGCGCGCGCTCGAAGGGCTGGCGCTCGGCGGCGTGCCTGCCGTCGCGATGGCGTACCTCGCGGAGGAAGTGCATCCCGATGGCCTCGGCCTTGCGATGGGCCTCTATGTGGGCGGCACGGCGATCGGCGGCATGGCGGGGCGTGTGATTACGGGCGTTGTCGCGGATCTGTTCTCGTGGCGCGTGGCGATCGGCACGATCGGCGTGCTCGGCATTCTTTCGATGCTCGCGTTCCGCTCGCTGTTGCCGCCCTCGCGTCACTTCGTCCCGCGTCGCGGACTCGGCTTCTCGCATCACCGCACGGCGCTCGTAAAGCATCTCGGACGCCCCGGTTTGCCGCTGCTGTTTCTGATGGGCTTCGTGCTGATGGGCAGCTTCGTCACGCTCTACAACTACATTGGTTATCGCCTGCTCGCGCCGCCGTTCGGACTGAGTCAGACGGCCATCGGCGGGATCTTCGTCGTGTATCTGACGGGCGTCGTCGCGTCGCCGTGGTCGGGCCGCATGGCCGACACGTTCGGGCGCGGGCGCGTGCTGATCGGCAGCATCGTCATCATGCTGTGCGGTCTGCTGCTGACCACGACGCAGTCGCTTGCGCTGATCGCATGCGGCATTGCCTGTGTGACGTTCGGCTTCTTCGCAGGACATGCCGTTGCGAGCGGGTGGGTGGGTCGCATCGCGAAGGAAGCGAAAGGCCAGGCGGCCGCGCTGTACCTGCTTGCGTATTACCTCGGATCGAGCATCGTCGGGTCGTATGGCGGGCGTGTGTGGGCGGCTTATGCGTGGACGGGCGTGGCCGTGCTCGTCGGCGGGTTGCTGGTGATCGGCATACTTGCGTCGGCGCGACTGCGGGCTCGCGAGCGCGTCGGCATGGCGTAGGCATTACACGGCGTCCGCCCGCATTTCCACCGACAAAACGCATATTCGGAAAGGTCGGCGTAAGCGGGCGTTCGCACGGCGCCGAATTTTACGTGTCGTCGCGGGGATGGCGCAAAGCCTTGTCCCGCTTGGCTGTGCGCCGGGACAGACAGACGCCCGCGTGCGCTCCAGCCCACAAAACGCATCGATACCGTCTCCTATACTGGTAGTCAGGCGCGCCGCATGCAGTCGCGTCAGACGAGTACATAAAGGAGACAGGCATGCACTACTTCACGATCGGTGATTTCATTCTGGTCATTCCGATGGCGCTGGCCGGGGCACTGTTCCTTGGCGCGCTGCCCTGCAAAACCGAGTTCAGGCATAACACGCTGCGTGTTCTTGGCGCGCTGCTGGGTGTGGTGTTTGCGGTTGTGCTGGTGGAGGGGCTGCCTGCGCTGGTGTAGCGGTTTGGTTTTGGTTTTTTTGTTTTTCGTTCTTGCATTGCTGCGCAAGCTGTGTGGTTTGCTTGTGTTTTGTTTTGCGCTGGCATCCGCGCTTTGTTGTCGTGCTTCAAGCGTCGCCCCTGTGCGGGGCGGCACCTACTTTTCTTTGCCGCCGCAAAGAAAAGTAGGCAAAAGAAAGCGGCTCACACCGCCAGCCCGTGTTTCTATCCACGGGTCCCCGACGTCCCCACCCTTCACACGGCAACGCCCTTGTTCGCCTGCGTTGCAAACGCGCTGAATGAACGCCTCACCCACTTCAAACACCCGCACACGGGCTAGCGGCCGCAAATGGTCGCTGCCGCCCAGGTGGCAAACTGTGTGTAGGTTGTCGCGTCGTATGCGTTAGCGCTCTTACAGGTGGAACGCGTGCGTTACCGGTCCGAAGTGAGGCGTGTGGAGCACTGGGGCCGACACACAGTTTGCCACCTGGGCGGCGGTGGACTGGGTGGCGCGGCATGCTGTAACGCGGGAGGGTGAAGCGGGTGAGGCGCATCGCGAGAGCGCTGGCAACGAACGTCGGTCACGTGGTTGCCGTGTGAAGTGTAAGAACCTGTGGGGGCCCTCAGGCAGGAACAAGAACTGGCGGTGTGAGCCGCTTTCTTTTGCCTACTTTTCTTTGCGGCGGCAAAGAAAAGTAGGTGCCGCCCCGCACAGGGGCAACGCATGAAAACCGAAAACATCACGCGGATGCCAGCGCGACGGCAAACCGCAGAAAGCCTGCGCAGCAAACACCGCCTTCCAGATACCAGCGACAGCAAAAACCAAAACCCTGCTCAACCCCTCAGATGTGCTGATCCGTCGACGGCTTCTCCCACAGGTTCACACTACCTTCCGTCGCATACCGGTCGATCTCGGCCAGTTCTTCTGCCGTGAACGAAAGATTCTTCAGCGCAGCGACATTCTCGCGAACCTGCTCGGCCTTGCTCGCGCCGATCAACGCCGACGTCACGCGCGGATCGCGCAGCGTCCATGCGAGCGCCATCTGCGCGAGGCTCTGACCGCGACGCTGCGCGATGTCATTCAGCTTGCGCACGCGCTCGATGTTCTGCTCGCTCAGATGCTCCTGCTTCAGCGAGCCGCCGCCCGCCTTGTTGACGCGCGCATCCTGCGGCACACCGTTCAGGTACTTGCCAGTCAGCACGCCTTGCGCGAGCGGCGTGAACGCGATCGCGCCCGAGCCGGTTTCTTCGAGCGTGTCGAGCAGTTCCTCTTCGATCCAGCGGTTCAGCATGTTGTACGCCGGCTGATGGATCAGCAGCGGCACCTTGTACTCGGCAAGTAGCTTCGCCATTTCGCGCGTCTTCTGCGCCGAGTACGACGAAATGCCGATATACAGCGCCTTGCCCTGCTGCACGGCGCTCGCGAGCGCGCCCGCCGTTTCTTCGAGCGGCGTGTCGACGTCGAAGCGATGCGAATAGAAAATGTCGACGTAGTCGAGACCCATGCGCTGCAGGCTCTGGTCGAGGCTCGCAAGGATGTACTTGCGCGAGCCGCCGCCCTGGCCGTACGGACCGGGCCACATGTCCCAGCCAGCCTTCGACGAGATCAGCAGTTCGTCGCGGTACGGCTTGAAGTCGTCCTTGAAGATGCGGCCGAAGTTGGTTTCGGCGCTGCCGTACGGCGGCCCATAGTTGTTCGCGAGGTCGAAGTGCGTGATGCCGAGATCGAACGACGTGCGCAGGATGTCGCGCTGCGTCGAGATCGGCGTGGTGTCGCCGAAGTTGTGCCACAGGCCGAGCGACAGCGCCGGTAGTTTGAGACCTGACTTGCCGCTGACGCGATACTGCATGTCCGAATAGCGTGCTGAAGCTGCTTCGTAAGCCATTGCTGGTGTCCTTGTCGAGAACAGGAGTGAAGTCGGCGATGCGGCGTGCGCATCGCGTGAATAATGCGTGTTTGTTGTGATTGGTGATGCTTTGTAGCGAAGCGCCGCCCTTGCAGATGCCATACGCGGATACCCGCAATCTGATACCGGTATCACACCGGCACGCAGCGCATGCAGCAGCGGCCCAACACGCTATGTTAGCCAATCGCCGCGCTCGCTGCAGACGCCCACATTGCGGGAAGCGAACATGGACGTGGCGCCGCCCTTCACCTAGACTTTCGGCCACCGTAATCCATCGATAAGGAGTGTTCATGACCAAAGCGATCTCGCTCGCATTGATCGTCGGCGGCGTGGTGCTGCTGTACTTCGGCGGCCAGTCGTTTCATTCGTTCAGCAACGACGTGTCCCGCGTGTTCACCGGCTCGCCGACCAACAAGACCATTTTCCTGATCGCAGGCGGCATCGTCGCGACGCTCGCCGGATTGATCGGGCTCGCGTCGTCGAAGCGCTAGAACGCTGAACGCTCAGAACGCCACTTCCGGCTTGGACGCGGAGCGCGAACCCGGCAGCGGCACGTTGCTGGCGCCGTGATAGGTGAAGACCAGCGAGAACTTCACCTGATCGGACAGATTTTTCCCCGCCGAATGCAGCGTGTTGCAGTGGAAGAAGACGACGTCGCCCGCTTTCAATGCGGGCGACACTGCTTTCTGGATCAGCGCGTCGTTCTCGGGCAAATCGGAGCGGAAAAATTTCGCGTCGTCGAAACGTTCGGACGTGAACGGCGCCGAGTGCGAGCCGGGCACGAACCACAGCGCGCCGTTATCGACGGTTTCGTCGCCGAGCGCGAGCCATACCGACACCAGATCGTCCCGCTCGAAGGACCAGTAACGCACGTCGCGATGCCAGCCCGTCAGGCTGCCGTACGCTGGATGCTTGGTCATCATGCAGTTGTGATGCGCGCGCGACAGGCGCGGCTCTTCGCCGAAATACAGTTCCATCCAGCCGCGAATCTCAGGCGCCGTCGCCCATGCGGCAAAGTGCGGATGACGCGCGTACGCATCCAGCAGCCGCCGCACCGTATGACCGCCCGGTGCGTGCTTCGACTCCGGCGCGCCCGGATAGCGCAGGTCCGCTTCGAATTCGACGGGATCGGCGGCTTCCTGCAACTGCTGGCGCGCGATCTGTTTCATCTCAGCGCAGCGCTCGGGCGTGATGAGACCCGGGACGATGACATAACCCTGATCCCGCAGCACCTGGATCTGCTCTTTCTTCGAATGGACTGACATGGACGTTCCGTTCAGCTAGCGTTCGTTCGACAACGGCTTCTCATTGTAAAACGGGCACGATCGTACCGGCGCCAGTCATGCGTTTCTCTTGCGCCAGACATGCAATCGGGGCGGGCGACGCTGCACGGCGGATGGGCAGCCATGCACGTTCGTCGAGCGCAAAGGGCGCGATCGTGCGGGCTTCGTCCTCGTAAAAACCCTGATCCCGCCGGACTTTCGACGGTCACGAATCACGTGTAGCCTGTCGTCCATGTCGATTGCAACACACGCTATCCCGCCATCGGCACGGCCATCCGCAGCCGCTGCTGATTCACTCCGTCTTTCCTCAGGCTATTGCGTCCCACTCGCTGGCATGGATGGTGCTGCTTTTGCCGCACCTTTCGTCGCGTGTCACGTCGCCTGATTCCTAAAGCCATGCACAGCCCATTGAGCACTCGCCTCACCCACGCGTTCAACGCCGCACGTCCCGCACGCCGTCATGTGGCGCGCGCGCTGCGTCACCATACCGCCCGCACGCGCGCGCTCGCCGAGCAATTGCGCGACGCGAAGCCCGTCGATAACGTGCGCGTCTGGTTCCGCACCTTCTTCAGCGCACTGAGTCTGCAAGGCGCGTCGCGGCGCTTCTCGCTGCGCACGCTGCTGCGCAACCCGGCGCCCGTGCGAATGCTCGGCGTGTCGCCGCGCGCAGCCAAGCCCGCGATCGTGACGCATCCGACGAGCCGCCGTCCGCGTCGTCTGTCGGTGACGAGCGAAGGCTGGTTCGCGTTTGCGCGCTGAGCGCGCGCCCGTTCGTTTCCGCCTTCGTACGCGATAGATGCGTCGCTGCGACCCTTAGTGCGTCGCGGCGCGCGTGAACTGCGGCGTACGCAGCTCGCTCGAAACCGCCACCTCAAAACAAAACGCCCTGCATGCGCTTCTCAACGCATGCAGGGCGTTTTCGCTTCCTGCGTTCTGAACAGCACCGCGCGACAATCAGCCGCGCGGCGCATTCACAGCCTCACTCAGGCGAGCGCGGCAACCGGCTCCGTGCCGGCGGCTTCCGCCAGCGCGAGTGCCTTGTCGGTCGCTTCCCACGAGAATTCCGGCTCTTCGCGGCCGAAGTGGCCGTAAGCTGCCGTCTTTTCGTAGATCGGGCGCAGCAGGTCGAGCATCTGGACGATGCCCTTCGGACGCAGATCGAAGTGTTCCTGAACCAGACGCGTGATCGTCGCATCCGACACGCGGCCCGTGCCGAACGTGTTGACCATCACGGACGTGGGCTGTGCCACGCCGATTGCGTACGACACCTGGATCAGCGCGCGCGATGCGAGGCCCGCCGCGACGATGTTCTTCGCGACATAGCGGCCAGCGTAAGCAGCCGAGCGGTCGACCTTCGACGGATCCTTGCCCGAGAACGCGCCGCCGCCGTGCGGAGCCGCGCCGCCGTACGTGTCGACGATGATCTTGCGGCCCGTCAGACCGCAGTCGCCCTGCGGGCCGCCGATCACGAACCGGCCGGTCGGGTTCACGAGGAACTTGATGTCGCCCTTGATCAGATCAGCGGGCAGCGTCGGTTTGATGATCTCTTCGATCACGGCTTCGCGCAGTTGCGCCAGTTCCATTTCCGGTGCGTGCTGCGTGGACAGAACGACGGTGTCGATCGAGTGCGGCTTGCCGTCGACGTAGCGAACGGTGACCTGCGACTTCGCGTCCGGACGCAGCCAGGGCAGGCGGCCATCGCGGCGCAGATTGGCCTGACGCTCGACGAGGCGGTGCGACAGGTAGATCGGCAGCGGCATCAGTTCGGGCGTTTCGTCGCACGCGTAGCCGAACATCAGGCCCTGGTCGCCGGCACCCTGGTCGAGGTTGTTGTCGTGCGCGCGGTCGACGCCTTGCGCGATATCCGGCGATTGCTTGTCATACGCGACGAGCACCGCGCAGCCGCGGTAGTCGATGCCGTAGTCGGTGTTGTCGTAGCCGATGCGCTTGATCGTGTCGCGCGCGACCTGGATGTAATCGACGTTGGCCGTCGTGGTGATTTCACCCGCCAGCACGACGAGACCCGTGTTGCACAGCGTTTCCGCGGCAACGCGCGAGTATTTGTCCTGGGCGAGGATCGCGTCGAGGATGGCGTCCGAGATCTGGTCGGCGACCTTGTCCGGATGGCCTTCAGAGACGGATTCAGAGGTGAAGAGGTAGTCGTTAGCCACGTTACAGGCTCCTTTGTTGGTTACGGTTGAGTTTCACGTAGCCTGCTTCGAGCCTGAAGCGGCGACGCTTTAGCGGATTTCCTGACCGTCGGCCGGCTATCTGAAAGATAAGCGTCCGTCGGCTTCGCCCCGCAAGTTGTCTATTAACTCGGCGAAGCCCTTATTATAGCGACTTCTTTCTTTTGTCACAGAGTGTCTGCGCGTGCGGTATATCGACCTTTCTGCCGTTTTTCTTTACCCCGCGTGGTCTCGCGCACACTTCGGAGACGTCGCATGCTGAGCCGACTGGGCGTCAACCTCGCCATCGGTCTGCTCAAGCTGTTCGCTTTGCTGCCGTATGGCTTCGTCGCGCGTCTGGGCGACGGCCTCGGCTGGCTGCTTTATCAGATTCCGAGCCGCCGCCGCCGCATCGTCCATATCAACCTGAAGCTGTGCTTCCCCGAGTGGAGCGACGAGCGCCGCGAGGAAGTCGCGCAAAAGCACTTCCGGCACGCGATCCGCAGCTATCTCGAACGCAGCGTGCAGTGGTTCGGCTCGGCGAAAAAGCTCGAGAAGCTGATCCAGCTGGACAGCGAAATCGACCTTACCGACCCGAATCTGCCGCCCACGCTGTTTCTGGGTTTCCACTTCGTCGGGATCGAGGCGGGTTCGATCTTCCTCAACTATTCGCTGAAACGCCCGTGCGGCTCGCTGTATCAGCCGATGTCGAACCCGCAGCTCGAAGAAGTGGCGAAAGCGCAGCGCGGCCGTTTCGACGCCGAAATGGCCAGCCGCGCCGACAGCGCGCGCATCGTGCTGCGCTGGCTGCGCGATCGCAAACCGGTGATGCTCGGCGCCGACATGGACTACGGCATGCGCAATTCGACCTTCGTGCCGTTCTTCGGCGTGCCGACCTGCACGCTGACGGCCGTTGGGCGTCTCGCCAAAGTCGGGCGGGCGCAGGTCGTGCCGTTCATCGGCGAAGTGCTGCCGAACTACAAGGGCTACAGGCTGAAGGTGTTCAAGCCGTGGGACAACTATCCGACGGGCGACGACGACGCCGACGCCCGCCGCATGAACGCGTTTCTCGAAGAGCAGATTCCGCGGATTCCCGAGCAGTATTACTGGGTCCACAAGCGCTTCAAGACGCGCCCGCCCGGCGATCCGAGTTTTTACTGAAGCACGGCGTCGCACAGTGGGCGAGAGGTCCGGCCAGTCACTTACAATAGCGGCATGAAACTGAAATTCACCAAGATGCACGGCGCGGGCAACGACTTCGTCGTGCTCGACGGCTACACGCAACCGCTCAACCTGACGGAGGCGCAGGTGCGCGCGCTCGCCAACCGGCATTTCGGCGTCGGCGCGGACCAGTTGCTGGTGGTCGAGAAGCCGACCGTCGAAGGCGTCGATTTCAGATACCGCATCTTCAATTGCGATGGCGGCGAGGTCGAGCATTGCGGCAACGGCGCGCGATGCTTCGTCAAGTTCGTGCGCGACACGCACCTCACCGACAAGCAGAGCGTGCGTGTGCAGGTCCAGAAAGGCGTGATTACGCTGACCATGCAGGCAAACGGCGAAGTCGTCGTCGACATGGGCGCGCCCGTGTTCGAGCCGGCTCAGGTGCCGTTCGACGCAAGCGGACTCGATGCGCGCCGCGAAGGCAACGACGCGCTCTATCCGCTCGACGTCAACGGCGCGACGCGCTGGATATCTGTGGTGTCGATGGGCAATCCGCACGCGGTGCAGATCGTGGACGACGTCGAGGCGTTCCCCGTGCTGGTCGACGGTCCCGTGATCGAAAACCATCCGCGCTTCCCGCAGCGGGTCAATGCGGGGTTCATGCAGATCGTCAGCCGCAGCGAGATCAAGCTGCGTGTCTACGAGCGCGGTGCGGGCGAAACGCTGGCGTGCGGCACGGGCGCCTGCGCGGCCGTCGCGGCAGGCATCCGTCGCGGCTTGCTGGACGCGCCCGTCAAGGTGCACACGCACGGCGGCGCGCTGACCATCACGTGGAACGGAGAATCCGCCTCGCCGCTGATGATGGCGGGGCCGGCCGCCACTGTGTTCGAAGGCGAAATAGAACTGGCCGACTGAATGCATCACCGCCGCGCGGAGGCTGGACCGCGCGGCGCGGCAGCAAGACAGCAACGAAGCGCGCAACCATTAAGCTGAAACCATGAACGAACGCGAAGTCGCCGACTACCTGCTAGCCAACCCCGAATTCTTCGCCGAGCACGCGGAACTGCTGGCGTCCGTGCGGCTTGCCAATCCGCACGGCAAGGCCGCCGTGTCGCTGCAGGAACGTCAGATGGACATGCTGCGCGAGAAGAACAAGCATCTCGAGCGGCGTCTCGCCGAACTGCTGCGCTACGGACACGAAAACGACAGCATCGCGTCGAAATTCGGCCGCTGGACGACGCGTGTGATGGCCGAGCGCGATCCAGGCGCGCTGCCGCGCACGATCGCCATGGGCCTGCGCGACGTGTTCGACGTGCCGCAAGCGGCGTTGCGCGTGTGGGACGTGTCCGAGCCGTATTCGCAAGCGGAGTTCACGCGCCACGTCGGCGAGGAAGTGCGCATCTTCGCGAACAGCCTCGCCACGCCGTACTGCGGTGCGAATACGGGTTTCGAGGCAGCGCAATGGCTGACGGCCGCCGTATCCGCCGTTGCCGGCGAACCGACTCCCCCGGGCGACGGCCTGTCCGTGAACGGCACCGAATCGATCGCGCTGATCGCGCTGCGCGACCCGGAAGCGTCGAATGACGCCGCCGCGTTTGGGCTGCTGGTGATGGGCTCGCCCGATTCGCGCCGTTTCCACGACGGCATGGCCACCGATTTCCTCACGCAGATCGGCGCGCTCGCGAGCGCCGCGCTGAGCCGTCTGCTGCCGCGCTGAGCGCCCGCCACGTGACATCCGCCGACCCGATCGCCGCGTATCTGTCGAGCCTCGAGCACGAGCGGCGGTTGTCGGCGCATACCTTGCGCGCCTACACGCATGAACTGGACGAGCTGAAAACGCTCGCGAACGGACGGCCGCTCGAAAACCTCACCGCCACCGATATCCGCGGCGCCGTCGCGCGCGCGCATGCGGGCGGGCTGTCGGCGCGCTCGATCGGGCATCGGCTGTCGGCGTGGCGCGCCTTCTACCGCTGGCTCGCCGGCCGCATCGAGCTGCCCGCGAACCCGGTCGCGACGGTGCGCGCACCCAAACGCGCGAAAACGCTGCCCAAAGCGCTCTCGGTCGACGACGCGCACCGGCTGATGGAAGCGCCCGCAACGGCCACAGCCGAAGGCGCGCGCGATCACGCGATGCTCGAGCTGTTCTATTCGTCGGGCTTGCGCCTGTCGGAACTGGTCGGCCTCGACGTGCAATTCTTCGACGTCGACGGCTATCGCTCGACAGGCTGGCTGAAGCTCGACGAAGCGGAAGTCGAAGTGCTCGGCAAAGGCAACCGGCGGCGCATGGTGCCCGTCGGCAGCAAGGCGCTGGATGCACTCCGCGTGTGGCTCGCGGTACGCGGCGAACTGGTGAAGCTCGATCCGCATCCGCTGTTCGTGTCGGCGCGCGGCAACCGCATGTCGCCGAACGTCGTGCGCGATCGCGTGAAGCGCATGGCGCTCACGGCGGGCATTCCCGCCAATGTTCATCCGCACGTGCTGCGCCATTCGTTCGCGACACACGTGCTGCAATCGAGCGGCGATCTGCGCGCCGTGCAGGAACTGCTCGGCCACGCGAGCATCGCCGCGACCCAGGTCTACACGAGCCTCGATTTCCAGCATCTCGCGCGCATCTACGACCAGGCGCATCCGCGCGCCAAAAAACGCGACTGACGCTGTCCGCGCCGTCAGTCATATCCGCTTTGCCGCTTCCGGCGGCATATTGTTCTGCTGAATCCTCACGAAGTCATGAATACCGTTACGCTGAAACCGTCGAAAGAGAAATCGCTGCTGCGCCGCCATCCGTGGGTCTACGCGAATGCGATCGACCGCGTCGACGGCAAGCCCGCCGCCGGCGCCACTGTGCTGGTGCGCGCGCACGACGGCCGCTTTCTCGCGCGCGCCGCGTACAGCCCGCATTCGCAGATCCGCGCGCGCGTCTGGAGCTTCGACGAAAGCGAACCCGTCGATCACGCGTTCTTCAAGCGCCGCGTGCAGCGCGCGCTCGCGCACCGTCAGTCGATGGTGCACAACACGGGCGCGACGCGGCTGATCTTCGGCGAGGCGGACGGCCTGCCGGGACTGATCGTCGATTACTACATCCAGGACGACGAAACGAAGCGCGGCCAGATCGTCTGTCAGTTCATGGCAGCGGGCGTCGAAGCGTGGAAAGAAGCGATCGTTCAGGCGCTGATCGGCGCGACGGGCTGTCCGAACGTCTATGAACGCTCGGACGTGTCGATCCGCGAAAAGGAAGGGCTCGAACAGACCGTCGGCGTGCTCGCCGGCGACGCGCCGCCCGACACGCTGATCGCCAGCGAAAACGGCGTGCGCTATCACGTCGACGTGCACAACGGCCACAAAACGGGCTTTTATGTCGATCAGCGCGACAACCGCGCGCTGGTGCAGGAATTGTCGAACGACCGCGACGTGTTGAACTGCTTCTGCTACACGGGCGGCTTCTCGCTCGCGGCGCTCAAGGGCGGCGCGAAGCGCGTGGTATCGATCGATTCGTCCGGCGAAGCGCTCGCGCTGGCTCAACAGAACGTTGCGGCGAACGGCTTCGACGCCGAACGCGCGACCTGGCTCGACGCCGATGCCTTCAAGACGCTGCGCCGCCTGTACGATGACGGCGAGCGCTTCGACCTGATCGTGCTCGATCCGCCGAAATTCGCGCCGTCGCGCGAGCACGTGGACCGCGCCGCGCGCGCGTACAAGGACATCAACCTGACCGGCCTCAAGCTGCTGCGGCCGGGCGGCCTGCTGTTCACCTATTCGTGCTCGGGCGCGATCGATGCCGAGCTGTTCCAGAAGATCGTCGCCGGCGCGGCCGCCGACGCGCGTGTCGATGCGCGTATTCTCAAGCGCTTGGGCGCCGGGGTCGATCATCCGCTGCTGACGGCGTTTCCGGAAGGCGAGTATCTGAAAGGCCTATTGTTGCAAATCGCCTGATCGCCCATAGTTAAGGCGTTATTTCCCTGGCGTTGACGGGGCTTTGGCCAGGCAACAGCGGCGCTCCGGCACTTATGCTTCAATATCCAGCTGAATTCATGCGGTTCGGGCCCTGCGCGCAGCGTACGGTTCGCACCCCAGTTTGACGAACACAAGGCGACTTCACATGGCGAACAACATGATTCCCGTCACTATCCTGACCGGCTTCCTCGGCAGCGGCAAAACCACGCTGCTCAAGCGCATCCTGAACGAGAAGCACGGCATGAAGATCGCCGTGATCGAAAACGAGTTCGGCGAAGAGAACATCGACAACGACATCCTCGTGCAGGACACGGGCGAGCAGATCATCCAGATGAGCAACGGCTGCATCTGCTGCACGATTCGCGGCGACCTCGCGCGCGTGCTGGGCGACCTCGCCGCACAGAAGCAGGAAGGCAAGGTTGACTTCGACCGCGTCGTGATCGAAACGACGGGTCTCGCCAATCCCGGCCCCGTCGCGCAGACCTTCTTCATGGATAACCAGATCGCCGACGAATTCCTGCTCGACGCGATCATCACGCTGGTCGACGCGAAGCACGCCAACGCACAACTCGACGAACACGAAGTCGTGCAGCGCCAGGTCGGTTTCGCGGACCGCCTGTTCATCACGAAGTCCGATCTCGTCGACGAAAACGCGGTCGGCGACCTGCGCCACCGTCTGCTGCACATGAACCCGCGGGCGCAGATCCGCGTCGTGAACTTCGGTGAAGCGGACATCAAGGAAATCTTCGATCTGCGCGGCTTCAACCTGAACTCGAAGCTCGAAATCGATCCGGACTTCCTCGCCGAAGACGATCACGATCACGCGCATCACGATCATGACCACGACCACGATCATGACCACGCGAACTGCGATCACGATCACGGCAAGTGCGATCACGAAGGCCACGATCACGGCCATCATCATCACCATCACGCGCATCACGACGACAAGATCAAGTCGTTCGTCTTCCGCAGCGACCGCCCGTTCGATCCGAACAAGCTCGAAGACTTCCTCGGCGGCATTCTGCAGATTTATGGCGAGCGCCTGCTGCGCTACAAGGGCGTGCTCTACATGAAGGGCGTCGATCGCAAGGTCGTCTTCCAGGGCGTGCATCAGATGATGGGCAGCGACCTCGCGGCGAAGTGGCAACCCATCGAGAAAAAGACCAACAAGATGGTGTTTATCGGCATCGACCTGCCGCAAGACCTGATCACCGACGGTCTTGAAGCCTGCCTCGTCTGATTCGTTCTAATGGCTGGGGTGGACGCCGTTTGGCGTTTGCCCCCGCCGCCATCTGTTCGCTACCCCACGCGAAAACCGCGTCAAAAGCGCGAGCGCGGCAATTTAAAAGCCCGTTTGCGGTCAAAGCACGTGAAAACCCTGTTACGAGAATACGTGTACGACCATCGCTTTTTAGTGAACAGCGCGTTATATTTTCACGATAAGTGGAGTTTGCGGCAGGGATTTCCCCCGCTTGCGGTTTCGTATTGTGATTCAGTTACAATACGGCCCCACTGGAGAAAGAGAACGATTTGCCCGGTGTAAAGCGCGTAGTCGCTTCGCAGCCGTGCCGGGCCGAAAAACGGCGCCGGAAAATCTAATCCGGGGACATCGCCGATATGCCGGCCGGTCACACTCCGGCTTATAACGCGCTGCCGGGAAGCATTGCCTCAGGAGCATTGGAAGAATCGGTTTCCAGAGGAGTTCGGCCCCGCATCGGCGCTTCGGCGTCACGACAGCCCACCGTCCGTGTTCGCCGGCGCTCATTTGAGCGTCATCGAGGCGCCTTTGCGGGCAACACGAAAGTGCGGGCAATGATTTGCCTCACATTGACGAAGCAAGCCAGATGACGACGAAACGACTCTTGACCGAAGCCGAAATCCTGAAGATGAGCGACAAGGATTACATGAATGAGGATCAGCTCGCTTTCTTCAAGAACCGGCTCGAGCAGCTGCAGGCGGATATCCTCCGCAATGCCGGCCAGACCACCGAGAACCTCCGCGAAACCGTGATCGTGCCGGACCCGGCCGACCGCGCGACGATCGAGGAAGAGCATGCGCTGGAACTGCGCACGCGCGACCGCGAACGCAAGCTGCTGAAGAAGGTGCAGCAATCGATCGCACGGATCGAATCGGGCGAATACGGCTGGTGCGAGGAAACGGGCGAGCCGATCGGCATTCCCCGCCTGCTCGCGCGTCCGACCGCGACCCTGTCGCTCGAAGCACAGGAACGCCGCGAACTGCGCCAGAAGCTGTTCGGCGACTGATCGACGGGCGGCGCGGTTTTCGGGGTCCGCGCCCCAGATACGCTTCGTCAGAGGCGCACGGTGAACCGTGCGCCTCTTTTTTCTTTTCAGCCCGCGCTTTTATCGGCCCAATCGACGGTTTGCCCGGGCGAATCGGTAAATGCGCGCTGCATAACCTGATCTGCGCGCAGCCTGTCAGCACCTTTTACCGCCGCTGAAGCCTCGCGCAACGCGTTTCCCACTCACCGCATCCCATCCGCCTTTTCTCGCGCCTGTTCGACTCAGGCTCTTGATATGGCAGCGTCCGCCCTAAAATAAATCCGACATGCGTTGCACGCGCGCGCGGCACCCAGCATCGCGCGCCGGCCGCTTTCGGATTCCGTGGTGGCGCATCGACGCCTCCGCGTCCACGCTAGTTTTGGAAAAGGAACGCATATGGAGCAATTTCACGGCACGACGATCGTCTCCGTGCGCCGCGGCGACAAGGTCGCGCTCGGCGGCGACGGCCAGGTCACGCTGGGCAACATCGTCATGAAGGGCGGCGCGAAGAAAGTGCGCCGCATCTACAACGGCAAGGTGCTGGTCGGCTTCGCCGGCGGCACGGCCGACGCGTTCTCGCTGCTCGACCGCTTCGAAGCCAAGCTCGAGAAGCATCAGGGCAATCTCACGCGCGCCGCCGTCGAGCTGGCGAAAGACTGGCGCACCGACCGCATGCTGCGCCGGCTCGAAGCCATGCTGATCACGGCCGACGCGACCACCACGCTCGTCATCACCGGCAACGGCGACGTGCTCGACCCGGAAGGCGGCATCTGCGCGATCGGCTCGGGCGGCGCGTATGCGCAGGCCGCCGCGAAGGCGCTCGCCGACAACACGGATCTTTCGCCGCGCGAAATCGTCGAAAAGTCGCTGGAGATCGCCGGCGACATGTGTATCTACACGAACCACAACCGCGTCATCGAGACAATCGAGTAAGGACACACGATGAGCACCATGACTCCCGCCGAGATCGTCTCGGAACTCGACAAGCACATCATCGGCCAGCATCGCGCGAAGAAGGCCGTCGCGGTTGCATTGCGCAACCGCTGGCGCCGCCAGCAGGTCGCCGACCCGCTGCGCCAGGAAATCACGCCGAAGAACATCCTGATGATCGGGCCGACGGGCGTCGGCAAGACGGAAATCGCGCGGCGCCTCGCCAAGCTCGCCGACGCGCCGTTCATCAAGATCGAAGCGACCAAGTTCACGGAAGTGGGTTATGTGGGCCGCGACGTCGACAGCATCGTGCGCGATCTGATCGAAATTTCGGTCAAGCAGACGCGCGAAACCGAAATGCGCAAGGTCCGCACCAAAGCCGAAGATCTCGCCGAAGACCGCATTCTCGACACGCTGCTGCCGGGGGCGCGCACGGTCGGCTTCGGTTCGGGTTCAGAGTCGGGCGGCGATGAATCGAACGCGACGCGCCAGACGTTCCGCAAGCGCCTGCGCGAAGGCCTGCTCGACGACAAGGAAATCGAGCTCGACATCGAGATGCCGCAACCCGCGATGGACATCATGGGTCCGCCGGGCATGGAAGACATGACCGAGCAAATCCGTTCGATGTTCGCGAACCTGGGCGGCGGCAAGAAGACGCGCCGCAAGGTGAAGGTGAAGGAAGCGCTGAAGCTCCTCACCGACGAAGAAGCCGCGAAGATGCTCAATGACGAAGAGGTCAAGGCGAAGGCCGTGCAGAACGTCGAGCAGAACGGCATCGTGTTCCTCGACGAAATCGACAAGATCGCGTCGCGCAGCGAAGCCGGCGGCGGCGAAGTTTCGCGTCAAGGCGTGCAGCGCGATCTGCTGCCGCTCGTCGAAGGCACGACGATCAACACGAAGTACGGGATGGTGAAGACCGATCACATCCTGTTCATCGCGAGCGGCGCGTTCCATCTCGCGAAGCCGAGCGATCTGATTCCCGAACTGCAAGGGCGCTTTCCGATTCGCGTCGAACTGGATTCGCTGTCGGTGAAGGACTTCGAAGCGATTCTCGACGCCACCGACGCCAGCCTCGTCAAGCAATATCAGGCGCTGCTCGAAACGGAAGACGTCCACCTCGAATTCGCCGACGACGGCATCCGCCGCCTTGCGGAAATCGCTTACTCGGTGAACGAGAAGACGGAAAACATCGGCGCGCGCCGTCTTTATACGGTGATCGAAAAGCTGCTCGAGGAAGTCTCGTTCTCGGCGGGCAATCATGCCGGCAAGAACGTGGTGATCGACGCGACGTACGTCGATCGCGCGCTGAACGAGGTCGCGCAAGACGAGGACCTGTCGCGCTACGTGCTGTAACGCGCGTCGTTACGCTGGCGAACGGCCAAACGAAAGGGCGGCGCTCCACGAGGAGCGCCGCCCTTTTTCATGCTCGTCCGCAAACAGGCGACGGCAAGGTCACTGCTTGACCGGCCGCTTCGCGAGCTTGCGCTGCAACGTGCGTCGATGCATGTTCAGCGCGCGCGCCGTCGCCGAAATGTTGCCGCCGTTTTCCGCGAGCACGCGCTGGATGTGCTCCCACTCCAGCCGCGCCACCGACAGCGGCGTCGGATTTTCGATCGCCTCTTCCGCCTGCAATGCGCTCGCTTCCGTTTGCAGCGCGGAGAGGATCGTTTCGACGTTCGCGGGCTTCGCCAGATAGTTATCCGCGCCGTCCTTCACCGCCTGCACAGCCGTCGCGATGCTCGCATAGCCCGTCAGCACCAGCATCCGCGCGTTCGGCTGCAGATCGCGCAGCGGCGCCACGAGATTCAGGCCGGAGTCGTCGCCCAGATGCAGATCGACGGTGATCTGCCCGAACTTCTGCTGATTCGCGAGGCGAATCGCTTCGTCGGCGTTGTGCGCCTCGGACACCGTGAAGCCGCGACGCGTCAGACCGCGCGCGAGGATGCCGGAGAACACTTCATCGTCGTCGATGACCAGAAAATTCTTATCGCTCATGCTTGCTTCTCCGTATTGGACGACGCGGCGCCCTGCCGGCCCGCGCCCGTTTGCTCGCGGGCCAAAGGCAACCGCAATACTGCGCGCGTGCCGCGCGGCTTGATTTCGCTGACGTCGGTGAGCTCGATCGATCCACCGAGCCGCGCCGCCGCCGAAAACGCCAGATACAGCCCGACGCCATGACCGCCCTGCGTGCTGTCGACTGGCGCCGCGCCCAGCACGCCACGCAATGACGCGGGCACACCCGGCCCGGCGTCGCAGACCTCGAATTCGATGGAATCGTTGTCGGCGAGCTTCGCGGCGAGCGTCACGTGATCGCGGCTCGCGCGCGCGGCGTTGTCGAGCAGGATGGTGAGAATCTGGCCGACAGCGACGGTGTCGTCGACACTGACGTTGGCGGGCGGCTCGCCGAGGCGCTCGAACTTGACGTGCGGATGCCGCAGGCGCCACTGATCGGCGAAGGAGTCGAGCCATTCGTCGATCCGCTGGCGGCTGCCTTGCGTCGATGCGCGGCTGCGCAGGCGCGCGAGCGCCGACGTGCACAGCGTCATCTGCTGGTCGAGGATGTCGAGGTCGGCGGCGTAGGGCTTCAGGCCTTCGTCGCTGCGCGCGGCGTCGCGCAGTTCTTCCGTGAGCATCGCGATCGTCGACAGCGGCGTGCCGATTTCATGGGCAACCGTCGCGGCCTGCACGCCCAGCGCGACCGCGCGCTCGTCGCGCAGCAGACGCTGTTGCGCATCGCCGAGCGCCGCATCGCGTTGACGCAGCCCGCGTGACATGCGCGCCACGAACCACGCGATCAACCCGACGCTGACCATGAAGTTCACCCACATGCCGGCGCGGTAGTAGTCGAACAGATTCGCGGGATTGTCGAGATTGAGCGGCACCGATTCGAAGCCGAGCACCGCATAGCACGCCACCGCGAACGCGGCGAGCCATGCCATCAGATGCCAGGGCAGCACGGCAGCCGCAATCGCCAGCGACGGCAGATACAACGAGACAAAAGGATTGGTCGTGCCGCCCGACAGAAACAGCAACGCGGACAGCGCGCCGAGGTCGACCCACAACTGCCCGAATAGCTCGAGATTCGACTCGGGCTTCTGGCTCGCGACACGCAGCCAGGTCAGCCCGTTGAAAATCACTTCGAGCCCGATGATGAGCAACATGGCCGGCAACGGCAGCTTGACGCCGACAAAGATCTGGACGAACCCGATTGTCACGAGTTGCCCGATGATGGCAAGACTGCGTAGCCAGAAGAGATGCCCGAGATTGACCCGGCCGGTGATGGTTATGCGCTGCATCCTGCGAGTTTACCTGTTGGGAGGGGTCTGATTCATCCAGCGAATGATCGGAACTATAGTGTTCTTTGACGCTTCCGGCGCGCCCGACATTCTCTACCCACAACACCCCAAACAATGGTTGATCCACATCAAGTTCTTTTGGATTCCTTCCAGACATTTCTGCGTCATGCTGTCGCAGCACTGCAGCAAGACGACCGGCAAGCCCATGACATCTGGCTTCAGGCGGCTTCCCATCTGTTTCCAACCGATCCCGCTTCGCTCGACGACATGATGCCTCAGCTGGTCGCCCGGCAACGGGGCCGCGAGGCAGAGACGATTGCCCGTGCGTGTGCCGCGCTCGCGCCGCGCGATCCCAGAGCGCTCTTTCGCCTGGGCCTTACGCTGCAGTTGATGAACCGTCACGGCGATGCCGTTGCGCCCTACCGTGACGCGCTCGCCATCGAGCCCGACCTGTACAGCCTGCGCAACAATCTGGCGGGCGCGTTGATGTGGACGAATTCGTCTTCAGTGGAAGCGAACGAACTGCTGATGGCCGCGCTTCACCAGAATCCCGACGACGCGAACGTGTGGGTCAATCTCGCGAGGTCGCACCTCGCCCGGCTGGACCTCGACAGCGCGCTGGAAGCCGAGCGTCGCGCGATCGGGCTTCAGCCCGACAATCCGATCGTGCTCGGCAATCACGGGCAGACACTGCGCGAAGCGCAACAATGGGAAAACGCCGAGCGCTTCACATTGGCCGCGCACCGCGCCGCTCTGGACACGCCATCGCACCTGTCCAACCTGAGCATGATCCATCTGCTGCGCGGCAATTACGCCGACGGCTGGCGCGAGCACGAAGCGCGCTGGGACGGATCGAAGGAACTCGCGGGCAGACGGCCGGTGCTACCCGGGCCCGCCTGGCGCGGCGAATCGCTCGCAGGCAAGACGCTGCTGCTGTGGGGCGAACAGGGGATGGGCGATCTGCTGCAGTTCTGCCGGTATGTTCCGTTGCTGGCCGAGCGCGTGCATCGCGAAGGCGGGCGTCTTTCGTGGAATTCGTTTCCGCAAATGGGCGCGCTGCTCGGACGCTCGCTCGCGCAACATGTCGATGAGTTCACACTGGGTGGCGGCATCGAGCACCTGCCGAAGTTCGACTATGAAATCTCGCTGCTTTCGCTGCCTTTGCTGTTCGATACGCGCGAAGAAACGATCCCGTCGACTGTTCCGTATCTGCAAGCCGATCCGCAGGCCGTCGACGCGTGGCGCCAACGCCTCGCCGGCGAAAAGCGGCTGAAGGTCGGACTCGTCTGGACGGGCAGCCACGGACACCAGCGCAATCCGTACCGCCGCGTCGGCCTGGAACGCTACGTCGACGCCTTCCGCGAGTTCGACAACGTCGCTTTCTATTCGCTGCAGCCCGGCGCCGCAGCCGAAGTGGCGGCAGCCTGCACGGCAGGACTCGATATCGCCGACCACACGGCCGAGTTCAAAAGCTTCGACGACACCGCCGCCTATCTCGGCGCGCTCGATCTGGTGATCACCGTATGCACGTCCGTCGCGCATCTGAGCGGCGCCATCGGGCAGCGCACGTGGGTGCTGCTCGACGTGAATCCGCATTGGGTCTGGCTGCTCGATCGCACCGACAGCCCGTGGTATCCGAGCGCGACCCTGTACCGGCAGTCGCAGTTTGCGCAGTGGGAGCCGGTGTTCGACAAGCTGACGCGCGAACTCGCGACACTGGCGGATTCGCGCGCCTAGTCCGGCGCGGGCGCGGCGCTTCCTTCCACTGCGCGCGTGCGTGCGATCGCATCGGCGAGGCATTCGGGGCATAGACAGCCGGTGCCGGCGTCGAGCGCCTCGGTGGGCATTGCGGGCATCGATACACACCAGCACGCCTCGCGGCCGCCGCGCGCACCGCAGTCGAACACACGGCGGCAGCGCGGGCAGCGCGCGCTGGACATCGCGGAAGATCCAGTCGATTCGAATGGGGACGGATTCATGACAACGGGATGAAACCGGTCAGTGGATTCAGACATGATGCCACTTCCCGCAAGCCAGCAAAACGCCTGCCCGCTGCCGCCCATCCGGGCCCACTTTCGAGGCAGGCCTTTTCGTTCGCGCGACAGAACTAACCAGCCTGGCAACGGCCCAAACCTTCCGCCGCTCCCTGCAAATTGCGCGTGAACATTGCAACCGTCACCCGTGAAATCCGCTTTTCCGCACTGCGGCAAAATGGCCACGATCACCGCGACGGCACACGTCAGTTTCACTATTGCACCGCGCCAGTTGTGTACAATCCGGCGTTGTTTTCACCGTTTCCGTGTCCGAGCCGCCGCCATGTCCGAGTCTCCCGACCTGTCCCAGATCGCCCCCACGCTGAAGGCTGAAATTCTCGCCGAGGCGCTGCCTTATATCCGCCAGTACCACGGCAAGACCGTCGTCATCAAATACGGCGGCAACGCGATGACGGAAGAGCGCCTGAAGCAGGGCTTCGCGCGCGACGTGATCCTGCTGAAGCTGGTCGGCATCAACCCGGTTATCGTGCACGGCGGCGGTCCACAGATCGATCAGGCGTTGAAGAAGATCGGCAAACAGGGCACGTTCATCCAGGGCATGCGCGTCACCGACGAAGAGACGATGGAAGTCGTCGAATGGGTGCTGGGCGGCGAAGTGCAGCAGGACATCGTCACGCTGATCAACCATTTCGGCGGTCACGCGGTCGGTCTGACGGGCAAGGACGGCGGCCTGATCCACGCGCGCAAGCTGCTGATGCCGGATCGCGACAACCCCGGCCAGTACATCGACATCGGCCAGGTCGGCGAAGTCGAGGCGATCAACCCGGCCGTCGTGAAGGCGCTGCAGGACGATGCGTTCATTCCCGTCATTTCGCCGATCGGCTTCGGTGAAGACGGCCTGTCGTACAACATCAACGCGGACCTCGTCGCGGGCAAGCTGGCCGTCGTGCTGAACGCCGAGAAGCTCGTCATGATGACGAACATCCCGGGCGTGATGGACAAGGAAGGCACGCTGCTGACCGATCTGTCCGCGCGCGAAATCGACGCATTGTTCGCCGACGGCACGATCTCGGGCGGCATGCTGCCGAAGATCTCGTCGGCGCTCGACGCCGCCAAGAGCGGCGTGCGTTCGGTGCACATCATCGACGGCCGCATCGAGCATTCGGTGCTGCTCGAAATCCTGACGGAGCAGCCGTTCGGCACGATGATCCGCTCGCACTGAGCGGCTTCATTACGTCACGTATCACGCTGACTCACGCTTCACGCGAAGCACGGCACGCTGGCCGCCGTGCTTCGCAGAAGGCATACTGGCCTTCGGTCTTTCGCGCAGTGTCCTGCGCTGTCTCAAGCTTTCCCTTTGCACGCATCGCGCGCCGCCCGTGTCGCACGGCAGCGGACGCCTCGCGCGCCTGAAATCAATACGCCGCAACATCATGCGCACATACCGTCCGAAGCGCCGTCGGCCGCAGATTCACGCCGGCACGCCCGTCTGGCTGTTCGATCTCGACAACACGCTGCATCACGCGTCGCACGCGATCTTCCCGGCCATCAACTCCGCGATGACGCAGTACATCATCGATACGCTGCAAGTCGAGCGCGACGAAGCGAACCGCCTGCGCACCGGCTACACGCAGCGCTACGGCGCGGCGCTGCTGGGGCTCACGCGCCATCATGACGTCGATGCGCACGATTTCCTCGACTACGTCCACACGTTCCCCGATCTGCGCGCGATGCTGCGCAGCGAGCGCGGCCTCAAACGGCTCGTCGATGCGCTGCCGGGCCGCAAGATCGTGCTGACCAACGCGCCGGAAGCGTACGCGCTCGACGTGCTGAAAGAACTCGGCATCGAGCGGCTGTTCGAGCGCGTGATCGCCATTGAGCATATGCGCGACCGCCGCTACTGGCGCGCCAAGCCGGATCACGGGATGCTGCGCCGTGCGATGCGAGACGCGCATGTGCGTCTCGCCGACGCGGTACTTGTCGAAGACACGCGCAGCCATTTGAAGAATTACCGGCGGCTCGGCATCCGCACGGTGTGGATCACCGGCCACCTGCCGCAGCATGTCCGCCCGGACGGTTCGCTTGCGCGATTGCCGGGCACCGGTCGCCCGCACTATGTCGACCGCTGCATTCGTTCGCTAAAATCGTTGAGACTGGGCACCCGCCCGGGCAGGCCGATCGAACCCCTCACGGAGCATCCGGCCTGGCGATAACAGGGACGACAGACATGCAGCCTATCCGCAAGCATGACGAGGACGTAACCGAAGAACAGTCAACCGCACCGCGCGCTACGCGCCTGAAACCGGGCGAACGGCGCGTGCATATCCTCCAGACGCTGGCCGCGATGCTGGAGGCCCCGAAGAACGAAAAAATCACCACGGCGGCTTTGGCCGCGCGCATCGGCGTATCGGAAGCGGCGCTGTATCGCCATTTCGCGAGCAAGGCGCAGATGTTCGAAGGGCTGATCGAATTCATCGAGCAGACGCTTTTCGGGCTCATCAACCAGATCATCGCGAAAGAGCCGAACGGCGTGCTGCAAGCACGCGCAATCGCGCTCATGTTGCTCAATTTTTCAGCGAAGAATCCCGGCATGACGCGCGTGTTGACCTGCGAAGCGCTCGTCGGCGAACATGAACGGCTGACCGAGCGCGTGAATCAGCTGCTCGAGCGCGTCGAGGCGTCGCTCAAGCAGTGTCTGCGACTCGGATTGATGGACGCGTCGAGTCACGCCGAACACAATCCAATCCCGCTGCCCGCCGACTACGATCCCGTGGCGCGCGCGAGTCTGCTGCTCAGCTACATCATCGGACGCTGGCATCGTTTCGTGCGCAGCGGCTTCTCGCGTGCACCGATCGAACACGCCGACGCGCAACTGCGCCTCATCCTCCAGTAGCGGGTCAACGCAGGCGCAGCGCATTTTCCGCTATACTCTGCGCTTGACCGTTCTTGACGGTCCAGAATTGCACAACGCGCCGATTTGCTGACTCGATTGCGGGCGCGCGAACCAGCGGATGGAGTTCATCCATTCCGGTTCACTATAAATGCGGCTAAAGAGGTCGTCAGCCGCGCACATGCCCCTTCCGCGCCATCGCCGACACCATTTAGCCGCCCCATGTCAGAAGGCGGAATGAATGGAATCGATCGGGATCGTCACTCCACAAACAATGCATTTCTCCGAGCCGCTGCGTCTGCAGAACGGCAGCTCGCTCGCGAACTACGACCTCGTCGTCGAAACGTACGGCACGCTCAACGCCGCGCGCAGCAACGCCGTGCTCGTGTGCCACGCACTCAATGCGTCGCATCACGTGGCGGGCGTCTACGCGGATGATCCGAAGAACGTCGGCTGGTGGGACAACATGGTCGGCCCCGGCAAGCCGCTCGACACCAACCGCTTCTTCGTGATCGGCGTGAACAACCTCGGTTCGTGCTTCGGTTCGACCGGCCCGATGAGCATCGATCCGTCGACAGGCGTCCCCTACGGCGCGAGCTTCCCCGTCGTGACGGTCGAAGACTGGGTGAACGCGCAGGCGCTCGTCGCCGACACGTTCGGCATCGAGAAATTCGCGGCCGTGATGGGCGGGAGCCTGGGCGGCATGCAGGCGCTCGCATGGAGCATGATGTATCCCGAGCGGATCGCGCATTGCATCGTCGTGGCATCGACGCCGAAGCTCTCGGCACAGAACATCGCGTTCAATGAAGTGGCACGCTCGTCGATCCTGTCGGACCCCGACTTCCACGGCGGCAACTACTACGCGCATAACGTGAAGCCGAAGCGCGGCTTGCGCGTCGCGCGGATGATCGGCCACATCACGTATCTGTCGGACGACGACATGGCCGCGAAGTTCGGCCGTGCGCTGCGCCGCGCGGAAGGCGCAGAGGATGCCTACAACTTCAACTTCGATGTCGAGTTCGAAGTGGAATCGTATCTGCGCTATCAGGGCGACAAGTTCGCCGATTACTTCGACGCGAACACCTATCTGCTGATCACGCGCGCACTCGATTACTTCGATCCCGCCAAAGCGTACGACGGCGACCTCACGGCCGCGCTCGCGCATACCAAGGCGAAGTATCTGATCGCGAGCTTCACGACCGACTGGCGTTTCGCGCCCGCGCGCTCGCGCGAACTGGTGAAGGCGCTGCTCGATCACAAGCGCCAGGTCACGTACGGCGAAATCGACGCGCCGCACGGCCACGACGCCTTTCTCCTCGACGACGCGCGCTACCACAACCTGATGCGCGCCTACTACGAACGCATTGCTGCAGAGGTGAACGCATGAACCAGCGCGCTCTCGATTATCTTGCGACGCGGCCGGATTTCCGCGCGATCGCCCGTTGGGTCGAGCCGCGCGGGACAGTGCTCGATCTGGGCTGCGGCGACGGCTCGCTGTTGTCACTGCTGATGGAAGAACTCGAAGTGACGGGCTACGGCATCGAGATCAACGACGCCGGCGTGCTCGCGTCGACGAAGAACGGCATCAACGTGATCCAGCAGAATCTGGAAGACGGCTTGCGCCTGTTCGAAGACGGCAGCTTCGATTTTGCGATCCTTTCTCAAACACTGCAGACCATTCACCAGACGGCCGCGATCCTGCGCGAGACGGTGCGGGTCGGTAAGGAATGCATCGTTTCGTTCCCAAATTTCGGGTATTGGGCGCACCGCCTGTCGGTTTTGCAGGGACGCATGCCCGTGTCGAAGTCGCTGCCTTATCAGTGGCACAACACCCCGAATGTGCGTGTGTTGACCATCAAGGATTTCGAGGCGCTCGCGCCGGAAGTCGGTATCGAGATTCTCGACCGCGTCGTGCTGCATGGCGGCCAGCAGGTGCGATGGGGCGTGAACTGGCGTGGTAGTCTTGCGGTCTATCGCGTCAAGAAAAGCTAACGTCACTATCTCATGTCGAACCCGCCACACGAGGCGCCTGCACTAACCGCTCACGAAGAACATCCCGGCTGGCGCGCGTTTCTCAACGCGCGCATGCTGATCTGCGTTTTCCTCGGCTTCACGTCGGGGTTGCCGCTGTTCACCCTCGTCTATCTCGTCCAGGCCTGGCTGCGCTCCGAAGGCGTGAACCTGAAGGAAATCGGCCTGTTCGCGCTGATCCAGTTTCCCTACACGTGGAAATTCCTCTGGGCGCCGCTGATGGACCGTTACGTGCCGCGTCTGCCCGGCTGGCGGCCGGGTCGCCGGCGCGGCTGGATGCTCTTCACGCAGATTCTGGTCGCCGGCGCGATCGCATCGCTCGGCATCGTCTCGCCGCGCGATTCGATCTGGACGGTCGCCGCATTGACCGCGCTCGTCGCGTTCTTCGGCGCGAGCTCGGATATCGTGATCGACGCCTATCGGCGCGAACTGCTGCACGACACCGAGCAGGGCCTCGGCAATGCGGTGCACGTGAACGCCTACAAGATCGCGGCGCTCGTGCCCGGTTCGCTCGCGCTGATTCTCTCGGACCATCTGCCGTGGGCGACCGTATTCATCGTGACGGCCGCGTTCATGCTGCCGGGCATGGTGATGACGCTCGTCGTGCGCGAGCCCGAAGTGCACGGCACGCCGCCGAAGAACCTGCGCGAAGCGATCGTCGAGCCGTTCCGCGAATTCATTCTGCGTGACGGCTGGCGCGGCGCGCTGTTCGTGCTCGGCTTCATCTTCCTGTACAAGCTCGGCGATACGATGGCGACCACGCTGTCCACGTCGTTCTTTCTCGACATCGGCTTTTCGCGCACGCAGATCGGTGTGATCGCGAAGACGACGGCGTTCGGGGCGAGTCTGGCGGGCGGCATCATCGGCGGGATTGCGCTGATGCGCATCGGCATCGGTCGCGGATTGTGGATCTTCGGCATCCTGCAGATGGTGTCGACGCTCGGCTTCGCGTGGCTCGCGCATGTCGGGCCGACTTCGCCGGGACTCACCGTCGTGTACGACATCGCCGTCGCGCTCAGCGCGGGCACGACGAAACTGCTGTCGCTGCTCGGCGTTGGCTGGACGGTGCAGCTCGATCCGATGTCGGTGGCGCTCGCGCTCGTGTACGGCTTCGAGACTTTCACGACAGGTCTCACGCTCGCTGCGTTCACCGCGTATATCGCCAGCACGACCGATCCGCGCTATACAGCGACACAGTTCGCGCTCTTCACGTCGCTGGCTTCGGTGCCGCGCACGCTGGCGTCGGCAGCAAGCGGTTTCGTCGTTGCGCAGATCGGCTGGTTCAACTACTTCCTGGTCTGCACGGCGCTTGCTATACCGGGCATGCTACTGTTGTTCCGGATCGCCCCTTGGAGAAAGCAGTCGTGATGGTGTTTGCGTCGCGGCGCGCCGACATGGGTCCGCCTTCGCGCGCCGCTTTCCGTCGATCGCCTGCATATCGCATGCGCGCGCGTACGCGTGCGCTGCATCTGGCTGTGCTCGCCGCCTGCGCAATGTTCGGCGTGACGGCGTCGTTACAGGCACGTGCGGCCGAAGCGACGTCGAACGTCAGCGCGCCGCCCGCTGCAAACCCGCCTGCTGCCGCGCCTTCGACGCCCTCCGCGCCATCGGCGCCGAAGTCCGAATCAGCGCCGGCCGCCACGTCCGGCGCATCTGCGGGCACAGCGATAGCGACGCCGCCAGCACCCGTGACGGCTCGCACGCCACCGCCTTTCATGCCGAATCCGCAATTGCGCTACGGCGGCTACGCAGTCTTCCGCAATCTGATTCCGTCGCCGATGCTCGAAGCGCAATCGGCTGAGGAATTCGATCAGATCGCGCGCGGCGCCGAGCATATGAGCCGGCTCTATCCGACATCGGACGCGCATGTGAAGCGCGTGCAGGCGATCGTCGACAAGCTGATTCCGTATTCGCTGAAATGGAACGACCGCGCGAAGAACTGGAAGTGGGACATCGCGGTGCTGCGTTCGCCGGACATTCGTGTGTACTGTTTGCCTGGCGGCAAGATCGTCGTGTACGGCGGCATGCTCGACAAGGTCAAGCCCAACGACAACGAACTCGGTATGCTGCTCGGCCATGAAATCGCGCACGCGCTGCGTGAGCATGCGCGCGAGCGTCTCGGCGAACAGCAGGCCGCGCAACTCGGATCGGGGACGATTCCGCAACTCTTCGGCCTCGCCGATCTCGGCGAAGCGCCGCTCGGCATCGGCACCCAGTTGCTGGAAATGAAGTATGAACGCGCGGACGAAACGGAAGCCGATGTGATCGGCAGCGATATTGCATCGCGTGCCGGGTACGATCCGCGCGCGGCCATCACGCTTTGGGACAAGCTCGCCGTCGCGACGCGCAACAACCGCGATCAGGGCTTTATCTACGTGCACCCGTACAACGCGGAACGCCGCGCGGACATCATGAAGCGACTCGCCGACATGCTGCCGCTGTACGCGAAAGCCATCGGCAAGAACGTCGATGCACTGCCGGACTACGCGGGCATCGGCCGCCCGCGTCGTACGACCGCGAGCGACTGATCGTAAACAGTTAATATACGGGTACACCAGAAAAATAACTTGGAGCAAACTTGCATAAAGGCCTAAAAGAGCCGCATCTGTTTAACGCGGCATCCAATCCCCTTAAGATCATCAAAAATCTCGCGGGCATCCTTGCAGAGGTGGAACTCGACAAGATTCGTCGCGAGATTGATGTGAACGTTGTTGCGTTATACAAATTGGGTGAGTCTCATTTTCTATTTGCCAAAGCCATATCAAATACAGAGTGGCGTCAAAAGATTTCGCGACTTTACTACGGCGCTTATAATGTCCGACGCGCGGTGAGTTTAAAATTCGACGGAACGTATTCGACAGACTCGAGTGATCATCAAAAAATTGATTCTATTCCTGACACGTTCAACAACTATGCAGTCTATCGAAATAAGCTCAAAAGTCTTCGTGACGACAGAAACCTCGCCGACTACAACCATTTAGCTAAAATCGAAGATTTACTTCTATCAGTCGAAGAATCCGAGCGGTTGGTTACAGATCTTTTTTCGGATGCGAAAAACTACTTTACGTCTTCTGGTATAAATTTATGATTTTTCAAACACAAAAACCGACGGATGAAGATACGGTTGTGGAAAAATTCACGGCAGCGCTTTCCGGAACTCGTCCCGAATTCCATGTGAAACACCGCCCTGACGGGGATTTCATTGTGTTCGAATTTGCTGCACCTAGTCCACGCTTCTACGAATTAATCGAAAGCATAAATGAAGATCTCGCGCCTTCGAATTCTTTTAAAGATAGAATAAGCATTACAACTCGCACGAAAAAACCTCTGAATGTTTTAGAGATGCCCGAGACTGCACTTCTCCAACGCGAGTTATCAGCAAGTCTGACGGTCGACCGAAACACGTTTGGCGGCGATTTTCTGGATCGATATACGCCTTCCGTTACGGGTCTCGAGAAAGAAGTCGTGGTCTCCGCGAATCACGTGGTTTATGGTCGCCGCGGATCCGGAAAATCTAGCCTTTTGGCCTATGCAATGCATCAGCTTCGGCTTCAGGGGTTGCCGTATTGCTGGATTGCTATGCAGACTTACGCATCGCGTGCGGATGTTCAGGCAATTGCCAGTGTGCTTTCAGAAATCTTCGCGGAAGCGGCGACATATGTCTCTGTGGGCGCAGAGTTCAGAACGCTTGCGGATGAACTGCTCGCGCTTGGTGAAAGCGACGATGGGGAAGTTGTCACGAGTAAATTGACCCGCATGGTTCCCCGGATGCGGCGATCGTTAGCCATGGTCACAGCTTCACATAAGATGTTCACTATTTTTTTGGACGACTTGCACGTTCTCGACAAACATCTTCAGCCCGAACTATTGGCATTTATTTACTCTCTTACGCGCGGCAATAAAACTTATATAAAATTGTCAGGTATCGAGCAATTGACAAATCTCTGGGACGGTGACAACAAGCGAGGACTTGAGTCTCCCCACGACATACAAACTTTAAAGCTCGATCATAATTTGACAAGTCCAGACCAGTCAAAAAACCAGATTGTTACAATTCTCGATCGACATGCAAAATATTGTGGAATGCCCAAAATCGGCTTTCTTGCCACAGACGAGTATATTGACCGACTGGTACTTTCGGCAGCTGCAGTTCCTCGTGACGCCTTGAGTTTATTTTCGAAATCGATTTCTCGCTCTTTATTGAAAAACCAAAAAACTGTATCAATTACAAGCTTAAATGCTGCCGCATCTGAAGCGGTTGAAGAAAAACTAAAGGATGTTGACAAGGATATTTTTAGTGAAACCGCCGATTCAATTTCTCCCTATCTTGACAAAGTCAAAAGGTTTTGCACAAAGCAGAAAAAGAACGCTTTTCTTGTCAAAATCGAAAATGGAAATGACGGATATATAAATGTACAAAAGCTGGTAGCGCTTCGGTTTGTGCATGTGCTTCATGAGGGCATTACGCCTCATAAGGCAGGTGAGCGGTACGTCGCCCTGATGTTGGATTTCGGCTTTTATATCGGTATCAGGGCAGCGCGGAGTATCAAACTGTTCCCTGACACTCCGCGCCAACTCGTCGCTAAAGAATTGCGCACATTGCCCATTTTCCCCGCATAGAGATTGCATGCTTGCCAGGACACCGAACCGGTGCCGACAAGCATGCTTCACCATAGTTAAGAGCGCCCCGATTTCTTCGCGATCTTGTGCGCGTAGTCGACGGTCACGGGCGCGTGATCGCTGAACTTGATGTCGCGGAACACATCCACACGCTTCGCCGTCGCCGCAATGCCCTGCGTCGCGATCTGGTAGTCGATACGCCACCCCACGTTCTTCGCATACGCCTGACCGCGATTGCTCCACCACGTATATTGCTCGGGCCGCTGATCGAGCGTGCGGAACACGTCCACGTAGCCAACGTCGTCGAACAGCTTCGTGAGCCACGCGCGCTCTTCCGGCAGGCAGCCCGAGTTCTTCTGGTTGCCCTTCCAGTTCTTGATGTCGATTTCCTTGTGCACGATGTTCACGTCGCCGCACACGATCACTTCGCGCTCTTTCGACAACTCCGCGAGATGCGGCATGAACTCGTCCATGAAGCGGTACTTCGCCTGCTGGCGTTCGTCGCCGCTCGAACCCGACGGCACATACACCGAAATCACCGAGAGATTGCCGAAACGCGCCTCCACGTAACGCCCTTCGGGATCGAACTCTTCGCTGCCGAAACCGATCACGACTTCATCCGGTTCGTGACGTGTATAGAGACCCGCGCCGCTATAACCCTTCTTCACCGCATGCTGGAAATAGCCGGTGAAACCGTGCGGCGCGAGAAATTCAGGCGTCATGTCGTCCTGCGAGCATTTGATTTCCTGCACGCACACGACGTCGGCCTTCTGCTCGCCGAACCACTCGAAAAATCCCTTCTTGGCCGCCGAACGGATGCCGTTCAGGTTGGCGGTGATCACACGCAACATGTTTTTCCTTCGTTATGTTTTCGTCTATTCGACAAGGTGAAGATCATTCGACTATCACGCCCTTCAGCGATTCTTTCGCGGGCGGGAATTCGAGCTTGAGCGACTCGAACGCGCGCAGCAGCAATTCGCCAACCATCACATTGCGATGCGTCTTCGAGTTTGCGGGAATCACGTACCACGGCGCGTAGTCCGTCGACGTCGCGGCGAGCGCTTCGTCGTACGCCTCCTGATACTTGTCCCACAGCTTGCGCGCGTCGAGATCGGAGACGTCGAATTTCCAGTGCTTGGTCGGATCGTCGATGCGCGCCTGCAGACGCTCGCGCTGCTCGTCCTTCGAAATGTGCAGCATGCATTTGATGATCGTCGTGCCGTTCTCCGCCAGCATCCGCTCGAAATCGCGAATGTGCCGGTATCGGGCCTGGCGCGCGTCCTTGTCCATCGAGCCGAGCACGACGGGCACGAGCACGTCTTCGTAATGGCTGCGGTTGAAGATCGTCAGTTCGCCGGCGGCGGGCGCCTGCGAGTGGATGCGCCACAGGAAATCGTGCGCGAGCTCGACGGGCGTCGGCGCCTTGAATGGGACGATGCGCAGGCCAAGCGGATCGACTTCATGAAACACCGCGCGGATCGTGCCGTCCTTGCCGCTCGTGTCCATGCCTTGCAGCACGAGCAAAACACGCTGCACGCGCTGCGCGTGCAGGCGTTCCTGCTGTGCATCGAGCGCCGCGCCGATCTCGGCGAGCCGTTCGCGGTCGGTATCTTTCGAACCCGTCGAAAACGGCTTCAAGGACGGATCGACATCAGCGAGGGAAAACTTCGACTTACTGCCTTCATCGAAAAAAGGCACGCGATATTCGTCGAGACCGTTCTTCTTTGCCATCGTTGTTCCTCCTGTGCGGCGGGCTGTCACGTCGAATGGAAAAGCAAACGGGCCGTTGCGCGACTTTCGATGCGACAACAGCCCGTCCTGGCCTTTGCATGCGACATGCCGCACGCGAAGGCCGGTCCCACTACGACACTCAGCCCAGCTTCTTCTTCAACAGCTCGTTGACCTGCTGCGGATTCGCCTTGCCCTTGGTCGCCTTCATCGCCTGGCCGATCAGCGCGTTGAACGCCTTTTCCTTGCCCGCGCGGAATTCCTCGACCGACTTCTGGTTCGCGGCGAGCACTTCGTCGATGATCGCTTCGAGCGCGCCCGTATCCGAAATCTGCTTCAGACCCTTCGCTTCGATGATGCGGTCGGCGGCGGCTTCGTCCGTGGCCTTCTCTTCCCAGATCGCGAGGAAAATTTCCTTCGCGATCTTGTTCGAGATCGTGCCGTCAGCGATGCGTTGCAGTACGAGCGCGAGCTGCGCGGCAGACACCGGGCTGTTCGCGATGTCGAGGTCTTCGCGGTTCAGTTGCGACGACACTTCACCCATCAGCCAGTTCGCCGCGACCTTCGCCTGCGCTGCGCCGACCTTCGCGACGACGGCTTCGTAGTACGCAGCCATCGCCTTGCTCGACGTGACGACGCCTGCATCGTACGGCGTCAGACCGTATTGCTCGACGAAGCGCTGCTGCATCGCCGCCGGCAGTTCCGGCAGTTCGCCCCGCACACGCTCGACCCATGACGAATCGATCACCAGCGGCATCAGATCGGGATCGGGGAAATAGCGGTAATCGTGCGCGTCTTCCTTGCTGCGCATCGAACGCGTTTCGCGCTTGTCCGGATCGTACAGACGCGTTTCCTGAACCACCGTGCCGCCGTCTTCGATCAGTTCGATCTGGCGACGCACTTCGTACTGGATCGCTTCTTCGAGGAAGCGGAACGAGTTCAGGTTCTTGATCTCGGCGCGCGTGCCGAATTCCTTCTGACCGACCGGCCGCACCGACACGTTCGCATCGCAGCGGAACGAGCCTTCCTGCATGTTGCCGTCGCAAATGCCGAGCCACACGACGAGACCATGCAACGCCTTCGCATAGGCGACCGCTTCGGCTGCGCTGCGCATTTCCGGCTCGGTGACGATCTCGAGCAGCGGCGTACCCGCGCGATTCAGGTCGATACCCGTCATGCCCGCGAAGTCTTCGTGCAGCGATTTGCCCGCATCTTCTTCGAGGTGGGCGCGCGTCAGGTTCACCGTCTTTTCGTACGCTTCCTTGCCAGCCTTCTCGTTGGCCGGAACCTGAATGGTGATCTGGCCGCCCTGCACGACAGGGATTTCGTACTGGCTGATCTGATAGCCCTTCGGCAGATCAGGGTAGAAGTAGTTCTTGCGCGCGAAGATGCTGCGCGGCGCGATCGTCGCGTCGATTGCCAGACCGAACTGGATCGCGCGCTCGACAGCGCCGCGGTTCATCACGGGCAACACGCCCGGCAATGCCAGATCGACGGGGCAGGCCTGCGTGTTCGGCGCGGCGCCGAACTGCGTGGCCGCGCCCGAGAAAATCTTCGAGACCGTCGACAACTGCGCGTGGGTCTCGAGACCGATAACGACTTCCCATTGTGTTGCCATGCTTAAACTCCCGCCGGCGCCTTGCGATGCCAGTCCGTGACGCGCTGGAACGCGTCCGCCACTTGCAGCATGCGTGCTTCGTTGAAATAGTTGCCGATGATCTGCAAGCCGACCGGGCGCTGCGCATTCGCGCCCGCGCCGAAGCCGCACGGCACGCTCATGCCCGGCAAACCGGCGAGGCTCACCGACAGCGTGTAGATGTCCGCGAGATACATCTGCACGGGATCGTCGCCCTTCGCGCCGATATCCCACGCGACAGACGGCGCCACCGGGCCCATGATCACGTCGCACTGCTTGAACGCTTCCTGGAAATCCTGCGCGATGATGCGGCGGATCTTCTGCGCCTGCAGGTAATACGCATCGTAGTAGCCGTGCGACAGCACATACGTGCCGACCAGAATGCGGCGCTTTACTTCAGGGCCGAAGCCTTCGGCACGCGACTTCTTGTACATGTCGAGCAGATCGCGATACTCGGCCGCGCGATGGCCGTAACGCACGCCATCGAAACGCGACAGGTTCGACGACGCTTCCGCCGGCGCGATCACGTAGTAGACGGGAATCGACAGTTCTGTTTTCGGCAGCGACACTTCGACGAGCGTCGCGCCGAGCGCTTCGTATTGCTTCAACGCGGCATCGATCGAAGCGCGCACGTCGTCGGCGAGGCCCGCGCCGAAGTATTCCTTCGGCAGGCCGATACGCAGGCCCGCGAGCGGCTTGTCAGCGCCGTTGCCGGCGCCCGACCATGTCTGGCCGAGATAGCGCGTGTAGTCTTCGTGATCGTGCGTGAGGCTCGTCGAGTCGCGCTCGTCGAAGCCACCCATTGCGTTGAGCAGCAGCGCGCAGTCGGCGGCCGTCTGCGCCATCGGACCGCCCTGATCGAGGGACGAGGCAAACGCGATCATGCCGTAGCGCGACACGCGGCCGTACGTCGGCTTGATGCCCGTGATGCCCGAGAACGACGCCGGCTGGCGGATCGAGCCGCCCGTGTCGGTGCCAGTCGCGGCGGGCGCGAGACGCGCGGCGACAGCCGCCGCCGAACCACCCGACGAACCGCCCGGCACGGCCTTGCGATCCCACGGATTCTGCACCGGGCCGAAGTACGAGTTCTCGTTCGACGAACCCATCGCGAATTCGTCCATATTGGTCTTGCCGACGCACACCATGCCCGCGCGCGCGATACGCTCGACGACCGTTGCATCGAATGGGCTCGTATAGTTTTCGAGCATTTTCGAGCCGGCCGTGGAGCGCCAGTTGCGTGTGACGAACACGTCCTTATGCGCGATGGGCAGACCCGTCAGCGGACCGGCGTTGCCGGCGGCGATCAGCGCGTCGGCGGCTTGCGCCTGCGCGAGCGTCTGTTGCGCATCGACGTGAACGAACGCGTTCAGCGCCTTGTGGTCGTCGATCCGTTTCAGATACGTCTGCGCCAGTTCGACCGCGGAGCATTGCTTCGCGTCGAGCGCGGCGCGCAGTTCGGTCAAGCTTTTCTCATGCATTGCGTTTTTCCTGGAAAGCGCGACGGCGCGATGCGCCGCCGTGAAGGCATCCGGCCGCCCGCCGGCAGGCCGGGCCAGACTGGCCGTGCCAAACAAAGCGGGCCGTGTTGCGCGCGGACAAGTCGCACGCGTGACACACAACCCTGTGCTTAATCATCGACGCGGCGCTTACTCGATCACCTTCGGCACCAGATACAGGCCGTCCTGCACGGCGGGCGCCGGACGCTGGTAGTCGTCGCGATTCACGTTTTCGGTCACGGCGTCGTTGCGCAGACGCAGCGCCACGTCTTCGATCTGCTCGATGGGATGCGCGAGCGGCGCGATGCCCGTTGTATCCACCGCCTGCATCTGTTCGACAAGGCCGAAGAAGTCGTTGAGCTGGGTCAGCGTGTGCTCGGCGTCGGCATCGGGCAATTCGAGCCGCGCGAGGTGGGCGATGCGTTTCACATCGGTCAGAGTCAGGGCCATGCAGTCACCGGAAAAGTGGCAGTCTGCCGCAACGATGAAAAAACGATGCTGCGACAGCGGGTTAGGTCATTGGAGCAGGCCCTCGAAATTGGGGCCGGCGACGGCAAAAAGTGCCATTCGTTTCCTTTAAATCAAGCAAAATTATAAGGTATCATTACGCGTTCGACCCAAACCCGGACCGTCTTACCAAGGGCTTTCTGACATTTTCAGAGATCGCTGAACGACAGCTCGGCTGCCTTGCTATAGCCTCCGGTACGTTCCCTCGCAGTTTCATGCTTCTTACGGCGCACTTGGCCGGACATGAGGCTGCTAATTTTTTTCCGCTGCCGCCCTACGCTTTCGATGCGAGGCCCGGCCCCCAGCGAGACAGGATTTTGCATGTTCGGTTTTTTGCGCAGCTATTTCTCCAACGATCTGGCCATTGACCTCGGCACGGCCAACACGCTCATCTACATGCGTGGCAAAGGTATCGTTCTCGACGAGCCGTCCGTCGTTTCTATTCGCCAAGAAGGCGGCCCGAATGGCAAGAAGACCATTCAGGCAGTCGGCAAAGAAGCAAAGCAGATGCTCGGCAAGGTGCCGGGCAACATCGAGGCGATCCGCCCGATGAAGGACGGCGTGATCGCCGACTTCACCGTGACCGAACAGATGATCAAGCAGTTCATCAAGACGGCTCACGAATCCCGTATGTTCTCGCCGTCGCCGCGCATCATCATCTGCGTGCCGTGCGGTTCGACGCAGGTCGAGCGCCGCGCCATCAAGGAAGCGGCACACGGCGCGGGTGCATCGCAGGTTTACCTCATTGAAGAGCCGATGGCAGCAGCAATCGGCGCGGGCCTGCCGGTTTCGGAGGCAACGGGCTCGATGGTCGTCGATATCGGCGGTGGCACGACGGAAGTCGGCGTGATCTCGCTGGGCGGCATCGTGTACAAGGGTTCGGTGCGCGTCGGCGGCGACAAGTTCGACGAAGCGATCGTCAACTACATCCGCCGCAACTACGGCATGCTGATCGGCGAACAAACCGCCGAAGCCATCAAGAAGGAAATCGGCTCCGCGTTCCCGGGCTCGGAAGTCAAGGAAATGGAAGTGAAGGGCCGCAATCTGTCGGAAGGCATTCCGCGCAGCTTCACCATTTCGAGCAACGAAATTCTCGAAGCATTGACCGATCCGCTGAACCAGATCGTGTCGTCGGTGAAGATCGCGCTGGAACAGACGCCGCCGGAACTCGGCGCCGACATCGCCGAGCGCGGCATGATGCTGACGGGCGGTGGCGCACTGCTGCGCGACCTCGACCGTCTTCTGGCCGAAGAAACGGGCCTGCCCGTGCTGGTCGCCGAAGATCCGCTGACGTGCGTCGTGCGTGGCTCGGGCATGGCGCTCGAACGCATGGACAAGCTCGGCAGCATCTTCTCGTACGAGTAAGGTTGCCAGTCTCCATGTCTGCAGCGCGCACTGAAAGGCTGGCTCCGCCAGCCTTTGTGCGCTTTGTGCATTGCGCGCGCGCCTAGCGCGCCGCCGTTTCACCCATTCGCTCACGCTCCCGGCGACCATGGAATACAGTCCGCCGCCCCTGTTCAAGCAAGGCCCCTCGGCTCTCGCACGACTGATTTTCTTCGTGCTGGTGGCGCTCGCCCTGCTCATCTCCGACGCCCGCTTCCGGACGCTCGAAATCGTTCGCGGCGTGCTCGGCGCGGGCTTGTATCCGTTGCAGCGCGCGGCGCTGGTGCCGCGCGACATCTTCATGGGCGCCGCCGATCTCGCCGTGACCGGCGCGACGCTGCGCGGCGAAAACGACAAGTTGCGCACACGCAATCTGCAGTTGTCGCAGCAGGCCAACCAGGCCGCCCAGCTCGACGCGGAAAACGCGCATCTGCGTAATCTGCTGCAGCTGTCGCAACGAATGACCACCCAATCGATCCCCGCCGAAATCCAGTACGACACGCGCGATCCGTTCACGCAAAAGGTCGTGATTGGACGTGGTTCGCAGCAAGGCATCAGGGATGGTTCGCCTGTCGTCAACGAAGACGGCGTGATCGGCCAGGTGACGCGCGTGTTCCCGATGCAGTCGGAAGTGACGTTGCTCACCGACAAGGATCAGGCCGTCCCCGTGCAGATCGTCCGCACGGGTCTGCGCAGCGTGATCTACGGCACGCCGAAGGGCGACGCGCTCGACCTGCGTTTCGTGCCGATCAGCGCCGATGTGCTGGCCGGCGACGAACTCGTGACGAGCGGTCTCGACGGCATCTATCCGCCGGGGCTGCCTGTCGCGAAGGTGGTGCGCGTCGACAAACAGGCGGATACGGCGTTCGCGCGCGTGATCTGCCAGCCCATCGCGCCTGTGCGCGGTGCTCGCGATCTGCTTGTCCTACACTACGAGAACAACGTGCCGCCGCGCCCCGCCGACGAACCCGATCCCGCCGCAGCCGCGAAGGAAGCGAAGAAGAAGAACGCGAAAGCGCAGGACAAGGGCAAGCCAGGCGAGAAGGACGCGAAAGCTGCCCCGACGGCATCGGCATCGGCGCCTGCAGCGGCCGCGACAAAACCGGCTGCGCCGGTCGCCGCATCGTCGGGCAAGGCTGCCGGCAAAGCATCGACCGACAAGAAGCCGGCCGCTGAAAAGAGCGCGAAGCCTCAAGCCGCACAAGGGGCAAATCAGGGGGCCAAGCAATGAATCGCCCGCAGTACATCCTGCAGCCCGTCAATCCTTATTTCATCGCGTTCAGCCTCGCCGCCGCTTTCCTGCTGAACATGATGCCGTGGGGCCGTCTGGTCGGCGTGCCCGATTTCGTCGCGCTCGTGTTGCTGTTCTGGAACGTACATCAGCCGCGCAAGGTCGGCATGGGCATCGCGTTCATGCTCGGCCTGTTGATGGACGTGCACAACGCCAGCCTGCTCGGCGAACACGCGCTCGCCTACACGCTGCTGTCGTATGGCGCGATCACGATCCATCGCCGCGTGCTGTGGATGTCGATCGGCGTGCAGGTTTTCGCGGTAATGCCGCTGCTCGTCGTCGCGCAACTCGTGCCGTTCGTGATCCGCCTGCTGACGGGCGCGGCGTTTCCGGGCTGGGGTTATCTGATCGACGGGTTCGTCGAAGCGGCGCTCTGGCCGATCGCGAGCATTCTGCTTTTGATGCCGCAGCGCCGTCCGGCCGATCCGGACGATACGCGGCCTATCTGACCGCCTGCGCCGCCCGTCCGCTCATGAACGCGCCAGATTTTTCGCCGCCTTCACGAGCGCTCGACGACGCAATGCGCGGCGCAACCGGACGACGCAGCGCAGAACCCGGCAACGCACCGACGCCTCGCCGCCGAATTGATTCAAACCGCATAACCGGCAGTTCCTGCCCAACCGCATGACCGAATTCAAGGACACCCAGCAGCAGCTCACGAAATTCCGCCTGCGCGTCGCGGCGGCGGGGCTGTTCGTGTTCGTCTGCTTCGGGCTGATCGCGTTCCGCTTCCTGTTCCTGCAGGTCTGGCACTACAGCAAGTACTCGCTGCAAGCCGATGAAAACCGCATCTCGGTGGCGCCGATCGTGCCGAACCGCGGCATCATCACCGACCGCAACGGCGTCGTGCTGGCCAAGAACTACTCGGCCTACACGCTCGAAATCACGCCGTCGAAGCTGAACGACACGCTCGACAACGTGATCGACAATCTCGCGACCGTCATCAGTATCGACGCGCGCGATCGTCGCCGTTTCCGCAAGCTGCAGGAAGACTCGAAGAACTTCGAAAGCCTGCCGATCCGCACACGACTCACCGACGACGAAGTCGCGCGCTTCACCGCGCAGCGTTTCCGCTTCCCGGGCGTCGAAGTGCGTGCGCGCCTGTTCCGCCAATATCCGCTCGGACCGACGGCGGCGCACGTGATCGGCTATATCGGGCGCATTTCGCAGCGCGACCAGGACAAGATCGACGACGCCAGCGATCAGAACGACAGCGATCCGGAGCACTACGATGCGCGCCTCGACGCGAACAACTACAAGGGCACCGACTACATCGGCAAGATCGGCGTCGAGCAGAGCTACGAGACGGAACTGCACGGTCTGACGGGCTTCGAGGAAGTCGAAGTGACGGCAGGCGGACGCCCGGTGCGCACGCTGTCGCGCACGCAGGCGACGCCGGGCAACAACCTCGTGCTGTCGCTCGATATCGGTTTGCAGCAGGTCGCCGAGCAGGCATTCGCCGGCCGCCGCGGCGCGCTCGTCGCGATCGAACCGTCGACAGGCGACGTGCTCGCGTTCGTGTCCGCACCGAGCTTCGATCCGAATTCGTTTGTCGACGGCATCGACCAGCAGACCTGGGACGAATTGAACAACTCGCCCGATCACCCGCTGCTGAACCGTCCGCTGCACGGCACGTATCCGCCCGGCTCGACGTACAAGCCGTTCATGGCGCTCGCCGCGCTGACCCTGCATAAACGCACGCCGCAGTGGGGCTTCCAGGATCCGGGCTCGTACACGTTCGGCGGCCACACGTTCCGCAACGACGTGCCGCAGGGTCAGGGCTGGATCGACATGAACCGCGCGATCATGGTGTCGAACGACACCTACTTCTACATGCTCGCGCACGATCTCGGCGTCAACGCGATCGCCGGCTTCATGAAACCGTGGGGCTTCGGCCAGATTACGGGCATCGATATCGCCGGCGAAGCGCGCGGCATCCTGCCCTCGACGGACTGGAAGCACAAGGCGTATCGCAAGCCCGAGCAGCAACGCTGGTACGAAGGCGAGACGATCAGCCTCGGCATCGGCCAGGGTTACAACTCGTACACGATTCTTCAGCTCGCACACGCGACGGCGACACTCGCGAACAACGGCACGGTGATGAAGCCGCACCTTGTGAAGGAGATCGAGAATCCGATCACCCGGGCATTGCGCGCAACCGTGCCGAAGGACGACGGACGCATCGACGTGAAGCAGTCCGATATCGACGTCGTGAAGCGCGGCATGGAAAACGTGACGATGAACCCGTCGGGCACTGCGTATCAGGTGTTCCGCAATGCCGCGTATGTGTCGGCGGGCAAGACGGGGACGGCGCAGGTGTTCTCGCTGCAAGGCGCGAAGTACCACGGCCACGCGCTCGCTGAACATCTGCGCGACCACGCGCTCTTCATTGCGTTCGCCCCCGCCGACAACCCGAAAATCGCGATCGCGCTGATCGTCGAAAACGGCGGCTGGGGCGCGCAAGCCGCGGGCCCGATCGCGCGGCGCGTGCTCGACTATTACCTCGTCGACCGACTGAAGCCGGGCGTCGAGCAGGCAGCCGTCGTGGCGGCCGCGTCGGCGACGGAAGAAACGTCGGCGCCCGTCATCGGCAGCGCGCCGGCGGCGCCTACCGGCGACATTCAGCCTGTCGCCGTCGCGGCCGGCTTCAAGCCGCTGCCGATGCCAGCGGGCGCATCGACGCCGCACGCGGCGCCTGCATCGGATGCATCTGGCGCTGTCGCGCCCTCGGGCGCAGCTTCGGCTTCGGCGCCTGTCGCTGCGTCAGCCGCAGCGCCGCGAGCCGCTTCGGCGTCGAAGCCAGCGAAGGCGCCGCGCGTCGCGTCGGCCACGGTCGCGCAGCCACCCGCTGCATCTGACGCGACAGCCACCACGGCTGCGGCACCCGTCAAGGCGTCCGACGCCCGCAAGTCCCCACGCAAACCCCGTCCGGCCAGCGATGCGCGGCCGGTCGCCGCCGCGCCGTCGCGCAACGAGGACTCGCAGGCCGTGCCGCGCGGTCCCGTTTCCGGCGGCATCGACGAGTAAGGAGAAAGGCATGCAAATCGACAAGCGCGCCTGGCTCGAACGCTTCAAGAAGATGTTCGCGGGCTTCGACCGCCCGCTCGCACTGATCGTGTTTCTGCTGCTGTGCGTCGGCATTGTGACGCTGTACAGCGCGAGCCTCGACGTGCCCGGCCGCGTCGAAGACCAGCTGCGCAACATCATCCTGACGTTCGCTCTGATGTGGGTGCTGGCCAACATCCCACCTACGACGCTGATGCGCTTCGCCGTCCCGCTCTACACATTCGGGGTCGCGTTACTGGTCGCCGTGGCGTTATTCGGCCTCACGCGCAAGGGCGCCAAACGCTGGATCAACGTCGGCGTGGTGATCCAGCCATCGGAGATCCTCAAGATCGCGACGCCGCTGATGCTCGCGTGGTACTACCAGCGTCGCGAAGGCAACATCCGCTGGTGGGACTACATCGTCGGCGTGCTGATTCTCGCGGTGCCCGTCGGGCTCATCGCGAAGCAGCCCGACCTCGGCACAGCCGTGCTCGTGTTCGCAGCGGGCTTCTTCGTCATCTATTTCGCGGGGCTGAGCTTCAAGCTGATCGTCCCTGTGCTGATTGCGGGCGTGATTGCCGTCGGCGCTATCGCGACGTTCCAGGACAAGATCTGCCAGCCTGAAGTGCAATGGCCGCTGATGCATGACTACCAGAAGCACCGCATCTGCACGCTGCTCGATCCGACATCCGACCCGTTGGGCAAAGGCTTCCACACCATTCAGGCCGTCATCGCGATTGGCTCGGGCGGTCCGCTCGGCAAGGGCTGGTTGAAGGGCACGCAGGCGCACCTCGAGTTCATTCCCGAGAAGCACACCGACTTCATCTTCGCGGTGTTCTCCGAAGAGTTCGGCCTGGCAGGCGGTATCGTGTTGCTGACGCTCTATATGGCGCTGATCGCGCGCGGGCTGTACATCGCGGCGAACGGCGCGACGCTATTCGGCCGATTACTGGCCGGCTCGCTGACGATGGCGTTCTTCACCTATGCGTTCGTGAACATCGGCATGGTGAGCGGGATTCTTCCTGTGGTCGGCGTGCCGTTGCCGTTCATGAGCTACGGCGGCACCGCGTTGACGACGCTCGGTTTCGCGATCGGACTCATCATGAGCGTCGGGCGACAGAAGCGTTTGATGCAGAGCTGACCCGACCGCACCAGCAGCATGACCGGCAAAAACAAAACGGCGCCTGAGTTTCAGGCGCCGTTTTTTATTGCGGCTTCGCTTCGTGCGATTCGCGTAGTTGAGTGCTGAGCTGCTGATACTTGAGCCGCGCCGCCGGATCGCCCTGCGCGGCCGCCGCGGCGTAATAGGCTCGCGCGACGTTCAGGTTCTGCGTCACGCCGTCGCCGCCGCGCTCGTAAAACGATCCCGTCACGTACTGCGCGGTCATGTCGCCGCCCTCGGCCGCCTTCTTGTACCAGAAGAACGCCTGCTGGTTATCACGCGCGGTGCCGCGCCCGTCGAGAAACTGGTTCGCCAGCGCGAGTTCAGCCTGAATGTGCCCTTGCTGCGCAGCCTTCAGAAACCATTGATGCGCTTCCGCAGGGTCCCGCGCCACGAACTCGCCATCGTCGTACATCTTGCCGTACACGTATTGCGCGTGGGACATATTCGCGTCGGCGGCTTTACGCAGCCACTTCTTGCCCTCTTCGACATTCGCAGGACCACCCTCGCCGTTGAGCAGCATCATCGCGTAGTTGAACTCGGCGAGGCGACTGCCACGCTGCGCGGCCTTGCGAAACTCGGCGAGCGCGGACGTGAAGTTGCCTGCGTTGTAATCGGCGACGGCCGTTTGCGTTTCCATATCCGACGCGGGTGGCGTCTTGCTTTGCGCATGCGCCGCAGCACTGGCTGCCAACGCCGTCAGCACGACGGCACGGCTTGCAATGCGCATTGCGCGCAACGACAACAGCTTCATGACCGAGCCTCCTGCAGTGCCTGTCGCGTGGTGCGCAACAGCCACATCACATCGGCGGCCAGCGCGATGAAGCGGAAGCCTTCCGACCTGTATTGCCGCGCACTCGCGACGTCCATCGCAAAGATGCCCGTCGCGACACGCGCACGATGCGCGACGTCCAGAATATGCTTCATCGCGTCCTGAACTTCAGGGTGTTTCGAATCGCCAAGATGACCAAGGCTCGCCGCAAGATCAGCCGGTCCGACGAACAGGCAATCGACGCCCGGCGTCGCCGCGATCTGCTCCAGATTCGCGAGCGCGCGTTGCGATTCGATCTGCACGATGTTCGCGATCTGCGCGTTCGCGTTCTGCAGATAATCGCGCCGCATGCCGTAAGCGGCAGCGCGCACCGCGCCTGCGACGCCACGCAGACCGTCCGGTGCATCGACGGTCGCGTATTGCGTCAGGCGGACGGCATGAGCCGCTTCGTCAGCCGTCTCGATGTTCGGAAACATCAGCGTGCGTGCGCCCGCATCGAGCACGCGCTTGACGAGCCACTGCTCAACGGCAGGCAGACGCACGACGGGTTCGGTCGGCAGATGCGCCGCAGCAATCGCGCGCAATTGCCCGGTGACGTCGCTGCTGTCGTTGGGCGCATGCTCCATGTCGATCAGCAGCCAGTCGAAGCCGGCGTGCGCGAGCGCTTCCGCCGCGCTATCGCTGGCCAGCGACAGCCACAAGCCGAACAGCGGGTCCGGATCCTTGAGGCGCAGCTTGAGTGGATTCGTGAAGGTGCTCATCGCGCGTCTCCTTCGACGGGACGCACAGCCGCAGACAGGCTGGAGCAAAAGACGACGCGGCCCGAAAGGCCGACGTCAACAACTAGAGGATGGTGGCGGGCGTCGAGCCCGCAGCGTAGCGCGGTGACCGGCATGTCTCGCTCCGTGTGGTTATCGAAACGATCATACCGTGACAATAACCCGTTTAGTCGCGGACGACGTCAGCCCAGCAATTTGGCGTCTCATACAGACGCACTTTGTGCAGCCGCAGATTGACGCCGTAGTGCGCGTCGTAGACGTTCGCGAGTATGTCGAACGCGACGGCCGCAAGGTTCTCGACGGTCGGAATGCGGTCGAGTACGACCGTCTTGTGGCCGGCCATCGATTCGAGAAAGCCGCGCACCTGCGTATCGCCTTCATAGACGAGAAACGCGTGATCCCACTTGTCGACGAGATGCTCGTTCGCGAGCGCCTTCACGTCGGCGAAATCCATCACCATGCCGCGATCCGGCGCGCCTTCCGTTTCGACGAGATCGCCTTGCAGCGTGATTTCGAGCACGTAGCGATGGCCGTGCAGGTTACGGCACTGGCTGCGGTGATCGGGAATGCGGTGGCCCGCGTCGAATTCGAGTTTTCGTGTAATCGTCAGCACGGCAAATCAGGGAATGTTCAGGTACTTGTGAGTCTGCATCGACAGCCGCCATTGAGGATGACGCTTGCACCAGTCGATGGCGAGCTTCGTATTGATATCGCGCGACGGGCCGTCCATCGGCTGGACGAGAAAATACTCGAAGTCGAGCTTCGCGTACTCGGCGAGGCGCTGGTTTTCTTGCGGCACGACTACTTTCAGTTCGTTGCCTCTGGTCTGCACGAGCGGCGCGTCGGCCTTCGGGCTCACACAGATCCAGTCGATCGTGTCGAGCACCGGGAGCGAACCATTCGTTTCGATCGCGATTTCAAAGCCTTGAGCGTGCAATGCATCGACGAGCGGCTGGTCGATCTGCAACATCGGCTCGCCGCCCGTGCACACGACAAAACGCTGGCCTTCGCCTTCCGGCCACAACGACGCAATCTTCGCCGCGAGCTCTTCGGGCGTGCGGAATTTGCCGCCGTTCTCGCCGTCGGTGCCGACGAAATCGGTGTCGCAGAACTTGCACACTGCATCGTCGCGATCTTCTTCGCGGCCCGACCACAGATTGCATCCGGCGAACCGGCAAAACACAGCCGGGCGCCCGGCGTTCGCGCCCTCGCCCTGCAACGTGTAGAAGATTTCCTTGACCGCGTACGTCATGCTGCTTTCTGCCCGATGCTCCGTGAAGCTCTGTTGATGTGCGCTTGTGCCGCGTGCTCTTTATTGCCTACGCCGCTCAAGCGGGTTCCGTGACCTGCTCGCCGTTCAGATACGCCTCGTAACCGCGCTTGCGCAAACGGCAGGCAGGGCACTCGCCACAACCGAAACCCCACGCATGCAGTTCCGCGCGCTCGCCGAGATAGCACGTGTGCGTCTCGACGCGAATCAGCTCGACCAGTTCTTCGCCGCCCAGCTCATGCGCGAGGCGCCACGTATCGGCCTTGTCGATCCACATCAGCGGCGTCTCCAGCACGAAGCGGCTGTCCATGCCGAGGTTCAGCGCGACTTGCAGCGCTTTCATCGTGTCGTCGCGGCAATCCGGGTAGCCGGAGAAATCCGTCTCGCACATGCCGCCGACCAGCACGCGCAATCCACGCCGATACGCAATGGCCGCGGCGATCGTCATGAACATCAGGTTGCGGCCGGGCACGAACGTATTCGGCAGGCCGTTCGATGCGGCGTGGATCTCGATCTCACGCGTCATGGCGGTATCGCTGATCGAGCCTAGCACCGACAGATCGATCATGTGATCGTCGCCGAGCCGTTTGCCCCACTCGGGGAACGTGCGCGCCACTGCGCTGCGAAATCCCTCGCGGCATTCGAGTTCGACGCGATGCCGCTGGCCATAGTCGAAACCCAGCGTTTCGACCGTTTCATATCGATCCAGCGCCCAGGCGAGGCACGTGGCCGAATCCTGGCCACCGGAAAACAGCACGAGCGCGCTACTCTTGGCGTCTTTGCGGGTCACCGTGAAACTCCGTGTAGGTTGATTGCGTGCGCCAGCGGCCTTGCGCGAGCGGCGGCTCGCGGCCGGCCTCGCGACCTGTTTGAGACCCTTCGGCGCTGGCCGGCACGGACATTGGCTCAAGCAGTATAGGCGGCGGCTTTCGCGCGCCAATCTGCTGTGGCTTATACCGTTGATCGTCCGCCAGAGCGTTTCACGCTACACGATGCCTTGGACCTGAAACGAAAAAGGACTTGCGAAGAACACGTGGCAAGTCCTTGATACAGCGGGATTTTATCATGCGCAGCCGAGGCTCGCTCGCGGCCGCTGCACCGCTCATGCGTCGCAACGAACCGGTATGTTGCCCGCAAATAGGAAAAGCCCCAGGAATCTTGCGATTTCCTGGGGCTGAATCCTGGTGGCCTGGGGCGGAATCGAACCACCGACACGCGGATTTTCAATCCGCTGCTCTACCAACTGAGCTACCGGGCCAACGAAGAAGCGAGAGTATAGCAAGCACTTTTGCGTTTCTCAAGCCCCTCCCGAAAAAAACTTGCGGCGCGTTTATTCGCCCTTGTTCTTGCCGAGATCGACGCCGAGTTGCTTGAGCTTGCGATACAAATGCGTTCGCTCCAGCCCGGTCTTTTCCGCGACGCGCGTCATGCTGCCGTTCTCGCGCGCAAGGTGATACTCGAAGTACGCGCGCTCGAATGCATCGCGGGCGTCGCGCAGAGGAATGTCGAATGAAATCGACGCAGTCTGAGCGGACAGCATGCCGCCGCTCAGACTGTCCGCCGACATCATCGGCAATGCAGCCGCCGATGCCACCGCCGACGCATTCGTCGCGATCGCCGGCTTCGCTGCCATGCCGCCCGCCGCGGGCGCCGCGCTGCCGCGCGCGAGTCCCTGCTCGACGGCCTTCAGCAGCTTCTGCAGCGCGATCGGCTTTTCAAGGAAATTGAGCGCGCCGATCTTGGTCGCTTCGACCGCCGTATCGATGGTCGCGTGACCCGACATCATGATGACGGGCATCGTGAGCAGCGCTTGCGCGGCCCATTCCTTGAGCAAGGTGACGCCGTCGGTATCGGGCATCCAGATGTCGAGCAGCACCAGATCGGGTGCCAGGCGTTGCCGGTAGTCGCGCGCCTCCTGCGCGTTCTCCGCGACCTCCACGACATGCCCTTCGTCGCTCAGGATCTCCGAGAGCAATTCCCGGATGCCCATTTCATCATCTACCACCAGGATGGTTGCCATTTAAGCTGCCCTTGTCTGCACTGTTGCTTTTGTCTTTCCCTGCGATGCACTGCCACTGCCGTGCACCGCCTGCGGCCCGCTTCCTGGCGCCGCAGCCTTGTTGTCTGCGAGTTGTAGGAAGAGGATCGAAATTTGCGCGCCCTCGATCACATCGCCCGCTTTCAGGCGATTGCGAATGTCGATTCGTGCGCCGTGTTCATCGACGATCTTCTTGACCATGGCGAGTCCAAGACCTGTTCCTTTGGCCTTGGTCGTCACGTAAGGTTCGAACGCACGCGTGAGGATGCGCGCGGGGAAGCCCGGACCGTTGTCCGACACGGTCAATCGCACCGCAACGCTCACTTTGCCCTCTGCGTCGGGATCGCCATATTCTACTGTCCTCGTTTCGAGCAACACACGGGGTTGCCCGATATCGGCAACAGCGTCCTGCGCGTTCTGCAGCAGGTTATGGATCACCTGACGCAATTGCGTCGCGTCACCACGTATAACGGGCAAGTCCGCCAATTCGACGACAATCGGACTCTTGCCTTCTTCGATTCCATACAACGTCAGCACTTCGCTGACGAGTTCGTTCAGTTGCAGATTCGAAAGCACGGCAGGCGGCGTGCGCGCATAGTCGCGGAAATCGTCGACCATCTGCTTCATCGCGGCGACCTGATTCACGATTGTAGTGGCACCGCGCTTCAATACGTCTGCATCCGATGGCGAGAGCTTGTCGGTGAGCTTCATCTGCAAGCGCTCCGCCGAAAGCTGGATCGGCGTAAGCGGATTCTTGATCTCATGCGCGAGACGCCGCGCGACTTCGCCCCATGCGATCGAACGCTGCGCGGAGATCACGTCGGAAATATCGTCGAACACGACGACGTAACCGGACGTCTCTTCATCGTCGCTGTCGCTGCCCGCTGCCGACACGAGCCGTGCGCCGCGCACGAGCAGTGTCAGCGGATCGGCTTCGCCCGGAACCTGCAGCGCCATCTGCTGCTGCCAGTGCCCTGTGTCGTCCTGTTCGCCGCCGCCTGCCGCTTCGAGATCCGCGAACGCCTTGCGCACCATCGCGCCGAACTCGCTCAACACGCTGATGCGATCCAGCGACGAACCGAACAACGACGCGAACGGCTGACGGAAGATGCGTTCCGCACCGCGATTGGCCGTCGTCAGGCGGAACTGCCGGTCGAATACGAACACGCCCGCGGTCAGATTAGCAAGAATGCTTTCGAGGTACGCCTTCGAATGTTCGAGTGCAACGCGGTTCGCTTCGACAGCTGCGCGCGCTTCCGACAACTGCCGCGTCATCGCATTGAACGACTGCGTGAGGAAGCCGAGTTCGTCGCGCGACTTGATTTCGCGCTTCGGCGTGTAGTCGCCTTCCGTCACTTCCTTCGTGCCTTGCGCGAGCAGGAACAGCGGCCGCGCGAGCTGATTGCCGAGCGCGAGCGCAAGCATCATCGCGATGAAGGTCGCGAGGAACAGCGCAAGCGTCAGCGTGCCGATGTACATCTTGCGCAAGCCCGTGCGCCCGATCGCTTTTTCCTGATATTCGCGATACGCGCGCTGCACCGCATCCGCGTTGCGCGCCAATGATTGCGACACGGGCTGCGTGAGTTGCAGGAAGCGCTCGGTTGGCTGCAACTGCGAGGCGTTGGCGTCGGGAATGCGCTGCACGATGCGCAGACGCAATGCGCCCTTTGCGCCGCGCGCTTTCGGATCGCCGTCCACTTCGCCTTCGATCGACGCGAAGCCGCGACCACGCGCCTGTTCGATCATGATCGGCGTGGGCAGATCGCTCGGCACCAGCGACGCGTAATTGCTGGTCGCCTGCGCCACCACGTGCATATCCGGCGTCGGGCCCGACATACTGCGCGACGGTTCGACAATCGTCGCATCCTGCACGCCGAACTGGTCGCGCAAACGCAAAAGCGTGAGCGTCGTGCCCGCGGAATCCGCGCTCGCGAGCTGCTCGGCCATCAGGCGGCCTTTGGTTTGCAGATCGGACAGCGACGCGTCGAGCATGCCGCGTCCGAGGTTCAGCCCGGAGGTCAACGCGGTTTCGACATTCACGTCGAACCACGACTCGATACTGCGCGACACGAACTGATACGACACGATGTAGATGATGCCGCCCGGCACCACGCCGACCAGCGCGAAGAAGAACGCAAGCTTTGCCAGCAGCCGTGTGCCGAACTTGCCCTTGCGTAAGCGTGTGACGATGATGACGACGAGCACCGCGACGATCAGCATGAAGATCAGCGCGACGGCGACGTTGGCCGCATAGAGCCAGCCGTAGTAGCGATCGAAGAACTCGGTATTCGCGCTCGCGGCTGCGAGCAGCACGAGCAGCAGGACGGCCGTGACGGCCACCGTCGACACCAGCAGCCGGAGAACGAGACTGCCGACACTGGTGGCGCGGCGCACTTTATTTAGCACGTTCGGTCACCGTGAAGGTAAAGCGCTTCCAGTCGGAAGCGAGATTCCAGTCGCGGTTGTTGACCGCGTCGATCTGGAACGGCTTGGGCATCAGTGCGATATCCAGCTGCATGCGCACCGATGCAGTGTACGTTTCTCCCGCATGAACCTGATTGCGATCGATCACATGCCATGACGTGACATGCTTGATGACGGACAGCGCCTCGTTCAGCGAAGCGAAGCCGAGCTGCAGACCGCCCGTCGACACGCGGTACTCGCGTGTCAGTGGCTGAAAGGAAAGCCGAATGCTTTGCGAGACGCTCACCGGCTGTTCGTCGAACCAGTACCAGCGGGGCCGGCTCAGTTCGAAGTCCGTTGTGAAGTAAACCGGTATGCCTTTGTTGACGGCGTCTTCGAGATTGCTGTTCAGCTCGAATTCGAAACGCGCATCCAGGCTCCAGCCGCTGCCGTCGGATTGCAGGGACGCGCGCTGCACGGCGATCGATTCGGCTCGCGCCGGCCCGGCTGCCGTGAGGCAAAGGGCCAGCGCAATCCAGAGCGCGGCCACGAGCCGTAGCGGAAGAAAGCGTTTGATGATCACCGTTTCTGAAAGCGCGCGTAGAAGAATCCGTCGTGGTCTAAGCTCGAACCAGTGCTTTGTCCGGCGCGGGAACCAGCCGATACGTCGGCGGGCGCGCGGGCGACTGCTGGGAGCAGTTGCCCCGGCGCGTCCAATCGTACCGCATCCGCGTGCTGGTTTCCAAACCACTGAGCCTGCAACTCGCCTTCTTCCGGAAAGATCGAGCACGTAACGTACAGCAACTCGCCGCCCGTTTTGACGAGCGGCCACAGCGCTTCGAGAATGCGGCGCTGTTCTTCGACGAGCGCGGGAATATCCGACGCGCGGCGCAGCCAGCGAATGTCGGGATGACGGCGCACGATGCCCGACGCCGAGCAGGGCACGTCGGCGAGAATCCGATCGAAAGGCTGGTCGGCGGCGTCGTGCCATTGTGCCGGATCGCCTGCATCGCCGACCCGCACGTTCGCCTTCAGGCCCAGACGCTGCAGGTTCTCGCCGATGCGTCGCGCGCGCGTCGCGTCGCTTTCCAGCGCGATCAGATCGATGTCCGCGATTTCGAGCAGATGGCCCGTCTTGCCGCCGGGCGCCGCGCACGCATCCAGCACGCGCATGCCGTCGCGCACGCCGAGCCACTGCGCGGCCAGTTGCGCGCCTGCGTCCTGCACCGAGACGACGCCCTCGCTGAAACCGGGAATGCGGTCGACGGGCATCGGCGTGTCGAGACGCACGGCGTGGTCGCCTGCCTGAGTCGCGGCAATCTGATGCTCGCGCAACGTTTGCAGGTAGGCTTCGACGGTGGAGCGGCGCGCGTTCACGCGCAGCGTCAGCGGACCCTGGCTGTTGCCTGCGTCAAGCATGTCCTGCCATGTATCGGGCCACGCGTTGCGGACGGCGTCGATCCACCAGACCGGATAGTTCCAGTGAGCGACAGCGTTGTTCTTTGCATCGGACAGCAACGCCTCGCGCTCACGCAAGAAGTTGCGCAGCACCGCGTTCACGAGCCCTTTCGCAAACGCGAACTCGCGCCGCGCGCCAATCGCGTCGACAGCCTGATCGACGACGGTGAAGGGCGCGTAGGCCGCGCTGCTCGCTTCATCGGTCAGCAAGGCGAGCGCGCACGCGAGCACATGCGCGATGTGCGGGGGCGGCGCCTTGCGCACGAGTTTCGCGACCAGCCATTCGGCCGTGCCGAGCCGGCGCATCGTCCGGTACGCGATGTCCTGCACGGCGCCGCGCGACGCCGTCGCGGCGCTCTCCGGCAACGACATGAAGACCGACTGCAACGCAGCGGGCAGCGCCGCGCCCTGGCGCACGGCGCCAACGGCTTGCGCCGCGCAGTCGAGCGCGAAGCCGAGGGATTCGGGCGCCAGATGCAGCGCCGGCAGACGGGCGTCGCGCGAACGCTGTGGCGAAGCGGGCTTGGAAGGCTTTCGGATCATGAAGAAACGGAAAACGCGCGCGCACGGAAAGTGTCGCGCAAACGCCACATTGTAGCGTGATGCGGGTCGAAGCCCTGTGGCACAAGGCCGTGCGATGCCAATTTGAAAGAAAAAGGGGCGAGTCCAACTCGCCCCTTTGCACTGCTGTCGCGAAAGTCCGGCCGGGACCGGCCGGTTCACTTAGTCGAGGCGTCCCGTGCGTGCCATCTCCATCAGGCGCGCAATGCGCTCCTCGGTGGCCGGGTGCGTCGAGAACAGGTTCGCGATGCCGCCACCCGACAACGGATTCATGATCATCATCTGCGCCGTGGCAGGGTGCGCTTCGGCCGTCGGGAACGGGATGCCGTTCGCGTAGCGATGGATCTTGTCCAGCGCCGATGCAAGCGCTTGCGGATCGCCCGAAATCTGCGCGCCGCCACGGTCCGCTTCGAATTCACGCGCGCGGGAAATCGCCATCTGGATCAGCGCGCCCGCGATAGGCGCGAGCAGCGCGACGGCGATACTGGCGATCGGGTTCGACGGGCGGCCGTTCTCGTCGCGTCCGCCGAAGAACATCGCGAAGTTCGCGAGGGCCGAGATTGCGCCCGCCATCGTCGCCGAAATGGTCGAGATCAGAATGTCGCGGTGCTTCACGTGCGCCAGTTCGTGCGCCATCACGCCGCGCATTTCGCGCTCGGACAGCACCCGCAGAATGCCCGTCGTCGCGGCGACGGCCGCGTGTTCGGGATTCCGGCCCGTCGCAAAGGCATTCGGCTGGTCTTCGTCGATCAGGTAGACGCGCGGCATCGGCAGATTGGCGCGCGTGGAGAGTTCGCGCACCATCCGGTAGAACTGCGGCGCGCTCGTTTCGTCGACTTCCTGCGCGTTGTACATGCGCAGGACCATCTTGTCGGAAAACCAGTACGAGAAGAAATTCATCCCGAGCGCGATCAGCAACGCGAGCATCATGCCGCGCTGGCCGCCGATCATGCCGCCGATCACGATGAAGAGTGCCGTGATCGCGGCCATCAGCATCGCGGTTTTCACCCAGTTGAACATTTCAAAGACTCCTTGCCCGCCACGCGGTTCTCTATCCGTGCCGCCAATTTGCGGCGAATGATTGTAAGCAATCTGTTAGATATGGGCGAGCGCGAAAAATTCAATCACCGCGTTGCAGTGGCCAGCCTGATTCCCAACCCGACGAATGCGCTGCCGACAGTGCGATCCAGCCACTTCTTGACGCCGGGCTTGCCGGAAAACCGGCGCGTGACGCTGCCTGCAATCCACGCGACAAAGCTGTTCCACGCCATGCTCATCACGACGAATACGACGCCGAGCGTGAGAAACGCCAGGATCTTGTTGTTGCTGTCCGCGGTGACGAATTGCGGAAAAAAGGATACGAAGAACAGCACGACCTTCGGATTCAGCACATTGGTCCAGAAGCCCTGCATGAAAAGCTGGCGCAACGACTTCGGTGCGCCGGGTGAGCGCGCCTCGCCTGTGGTTTGACCTCCCTCCGGCTTCACCAGAATAAGGCGCACGCCGAGATACACGAGATAAATCGCGCCGACGAACTTGATCACCGTGAAAGCCGTGGCCGATGCAGCCAGCAGCGCAGTCAGCCCGAACGCGCACGCGAGCGAGTGCACGCAGCACCCGGCCGAAATACCGAGCGCCGACATCAGCCCCGCGCCGCGCCCCTGCGCGACGCTTCGGCCGACGATATAAGCGGTGTCGGGACCGGGCGTGACGTTGAGCAGAAAGACAGCGACGACGAAAAACTCGAAATGGGTGATGCCGAACATGAAATCCTCTTCAGGCGGAGTTGCACCGAAGATTTTAACGCGCCGCGCAAACGCGGCGCGCCCTGGCCGAACGGCATATGGTGCGACGGAACGCGCGCCGTTATTGTGACTGCGCGAGGTCGAAACGCTGGCCAGCGGCAAGCGTCGAGCCGGCGAGGAAATCGCGCACCGGCAGCCGTTTACCGCCCGGTTTTTGCAGTTGCGTGATGCGCAATGCACCCTCGCCGCACGCCACGACAACACCTTCGGGCGATACGTCGACGATCGAGCCGGGTTCGGCTTGGCGCGCCGCGTCGATCGCCGCAGCGGACCAGATTTTCAGCACCGTGCCGTCGAGCGTCGCCGCGCCGCCGGGGAACGGATCGAATGCGCGAACCTGGCGCGCCAGCTCCGCTGCTGGCCGCCGCCAGTCGAGCGCCGCTTCGTGTTTGCCGATCTTCTCGGCATACGTTGCGCCCTCCGCGGGCTGGGGCGTCGCGGCAAGCTTGCCGCTGCGCTCCAGTTCGATCAGCGCGTCGACGATCAGTTTTGCGCCCGCTTCGGCGAGACGGTCGTGCAGTGTCGCCGTCGTGTCGGCGTCGTGGATCGGCGTACGAACCTCGGAGATCATCGCGCCCGTGTCGAGGCCAGCGTCCATCTGCATCAGCGTGATGCCCGTTTCGGCGTCGCCCGCTTCGATTGCGCGGTGAATCGGCGCCGCGCCGCGCCAGCGCGGCAGCAACGAAGCGTGAATGTTGATGCAGCCGTGCGGCGCGATGTCGAGCACTTCCTGCGGCAGCAGCAGGCCGTAGGCGGCCACCACCATGACATCGTGCGGCGTGGCGCGCAGCTGGTCGATGGCGGCCGTGGCTTCGGCCGGGAATTTGCCGTTACGGCGCAGCGAAGGCGGCTGCGCGACCTCGATGCCGTGCTCCTGCGCGTAACGCTTGACCGGGCTCGCCTGCAACTTCATGCCGCGGCCCGCTGGCCGGTCCGGCTGGGTCAGGACGAGCGGCACCGGGAAGCCGGCCTCGTGGATCGCGGCAAGCGCCGCAGCGGCGAATTCCGGCGTGCCGGCGAAGATGACGCGCAACGAATGACTCATGTGCTGATAGCGAAAGCGGTCGGGAAGCGCATCACATCGCGTGCGCGAGCTTTTTCATCTTGCTCTTGATACGCGTCTGCTTGAGCGGCGACAGATACTCGACGAACACTTTGCCCATCAGGTGATCCATTTCATGCTGGATGCAGACGGCGAGCAGCCCTTCGCAATCCAGTTCGAACGTTTCGCCCTTCTCGTTCAGCGCGCGCACGCGTACTTTCTCGGCGCGCTCGACGTTGTCGTAGATCCCGGGCACCGACAGGCAGCCTTCCTCGTGGATCTCCCTCTCGTCGCTCGACCAGATGATTTCCGGGTTGATGAAGGCGCGCAGTTCGTCGTGCGCATCGGATACGTCGATCACGATCACGCGCTCGTGCACGTCCACCTGCGTCGCAGCGAGGCCTACGCCGGGCGCGGCATACATCGTCTCGGCCATGTCGGCGACGAGCTTGCGGATACGGTCATCGACCTTTTCGACCGGCTTCGCGATCTTGTGCAGACGCTTGTCCGGGTAGTTGAGGATGTTGAGTAAAGCCATGGTCCTGAAATTGATTGGGCGCCGACGCGGTTGAACCAGTCGCGCGCCTGGCCATTCGGCCAGGTTGTTCGCCAGGCGCGACACGCACAGGATAGATAGTGGCCGAACCGTGTTGATTCAACGCCAGTTCGACGCTCGAGCACATGTCCGCAGGCTCGCGCGGGCGCGGCGCAGCAGTGGTTTCGGAATATTTCGGATGATGAAAATTTTAGCATGGCGACTGAAAGGCCGGTTGCCGTGCACGAGGACGCCAGCCATGCAGACGCTTCCCCTGACAGACCAGGAACTCGCCGCCTGGTTGCAGCTTTCGACAGCGCCAGGCCTGAACCCGGCCGCCCTGCGCCGCCTGCTCGCAGCCTTCGGGCTGCCCGAAGCCGTGCTGTCGCAGACTTTCGCCGCACTCGCCGAAGTCGCCGGCGAAGCCACCGCCCGGGCTGCGCTCGCGCCGCCGCCTGCGGACTTTCCCGTGCAGCTCGACGCAGTGCGGTGCTGGCGCGAGTCGCCCGGCAACGTGCTCGTCACGCTCGACGATCCCGCCTATCCGCCCCTTTTGCTGACAATGCCCGATCCGCCACCGCTGCTATATGTAAAGGGCCGGGTCGAACTGCTGCATGCGCGCAGCATCGCGGTGGTCGGCAGCCGCAGCGCGACGCCACAAGGCATCGAAGACGCGACGCGCTTCGCCCGCGCCTTTGCGGACGCGGGTTTGACCGTGGTGTCGGGGCTTGCGTCGGGCGTCGACGGCGCGGCGCATCGCGGCGCCCTTCAAGGGCGCGGCAGCACGGTGGCCGTCATTGGCACGGGAGCGGATCTCGTCTACCCCAGCTCGCATCACGCGCTGGCGCACCAGATTGCTGGGCACGGCGCGCTCGTGTCGGAATGGCCGCTCGGCACGCCCGCCCGGTCCGCCAATTTTCCGCAGCGTAACCGGCTGATCGCGGGGCTCGTCGGCGGCGTGCTGGTCGTCGAGGCGGCGATGCGCTCCGGCTCGCTGATCACGGCACGGTTCGCGAACGAGATGGGGCGCGACGTGTTCGCAATTCCGGGTTCCATCCACGCGCCGCTCGCGCGCGGCTGCCACCGCATGATCAAACAGGGCGCGAAACTCGTCGAAACGCCGGAAGACGTGCTCGAAGAACTGGGATTCGTCGCTGCGCCGCAGCCGCCCGTGCCCGCTCGGGCGGCACGGCTTCGGGCAGTCGCGGAGACGCCTCAGGGCGAAGCCGGCACCTCGCCAGAAAACGGGGCGCCAGTGCCGGCGGAGGCGAGACGCCTGCTCGACGCGCTCGGCCACGCGCCCGCCACGCTTGAAATCCTGGCAGAACGCACCGACATGGACGACACACTGCTGCAAAGCACGCTGCTGCGGCTCGAACTGGCGGGCGAACTCTGTGCGCTGCCCGGCGGTCGGTACGTCCGCGCAGCGCACAGCGGGTAACGCCTCGTGCTACATTCGCGCCAAATAACCCATGCAATACCGAAGGAAACCGCCATGCCCGCGCTGAACCTGGACACCGACGCGAAACGGATCGCTGAGCTCGTCGCTGATAGCGAGACGCTTTTCGTTGCGTGTTTGTGCGCGGAATGGTGCGGGACCTGCCGCGAGTACCGCATCGCGTTCGACGCGCTCGCGGAAAGGCATCCGGATATCTGCTTCGCATGGATCGATATCGAGACTCACGCCGACCGTTTCGACGATCTTGACGTTGAGAATTTCCCCACAATTCTTATAGAAGACAGCGTGACCACCCGTTTCTTCGGAACGGTCTTGCCGCAGGCATCGATTGTCGAGCGGATGCTGGTCGATCTGACCGCGCTGCCCGGCGTCAAGGGCGCGCCGAAAATGCGTCCAACGCTGTTGGAAGCCTGAGTCGGCTATGACACGCCGGGATTGTCCCGGCCCCGTTTTTACATTTGTGGGCGAGTGCGACAAGGCATTTTGCCGAAATCGTTGCGCGATACGGGAAAAAACGGCTCGGGACGGATGCTAAACCGCCGTCAGGAGCGTCCGTCACACGCTTGCCCAACTGATCTGCGCGCAATTAAGATGACCCACTTTTTTGGGCCCACCGGTTGCCGTTGCGGCGGCGTGTGCTATAAAGCGGTCGTTAATGGGTGCCAAACCCGGGTTGGAAAACCCGTGGTCCCCGCCCGAATCCACCAATTTATTTTCAGTCATGTCCAAAGCACTGATCATCGCCGAAAAGCCATCCGTCGCGAACGACATCGCGCGGGCTTTGGGCGGTTTTACCAAGCATGACGAGTACTTTGAAAGCGACGATTTCGTCCTTTCGTCGGCTGTCGGCCATCTCGTGGAGATCGCTGCGCCGGAAGAATATGAAGTCAAACGGGGAAAATGGAGTTTCGCCAATCTCCCCGTTATTCCGCCGCATTTCGATCTGCATCCCATTGCGAAAAGCGAGTCGCGGCTGAAAGTCCTGAACCGGCTGATCAAGCGCAAAGACGTCGATCGCCTGATCAACGCATGTGACGCGGGGCGCGAGGGCGAACTCATTTTCCGCCTGATCGCGCAGCACGCAAAAGCGAAGCAGCCGGTGCAGCGCCTCTGGCTGCAGTCGATGACGCCCGCCGCGATCCGCGACGGCTTCGCGCAACTGCGCAGCGACAACGACATGCAACCGCTCGCGGACGCCGCACGTTGCCGTTCGGAAGCGGACTGGCTGGTCGGTATCAACGGCACGCGCGCGATGACCGCGTTCAACAGCAAGGGCGGCGGCTTCTTCCTGACCACCGTCGGCCGCGTTCAGACGCCGACGCTGTCGATCGTGGTCGAACGCGAAGAGAAGATTCGCCGCTTCATCCCGCGCGACTATTGGGAAGTGAAGGCGGAATTCGTCTGCGCAGCGGGTTTCTACGAAGGCCGCTGGTACGACCCGAAGTTCAAGAAGGACGAGTTCGATCCGGAAAAGCGCGATTCGCGCCTCTGGAGCCTGCCGGCTGCCGAAACGATCGTCGCTGCCTGTCGCGGCCAGACGGGCATCGTGACGGAAGAGTCGAAGCCGTCGACGCAACTGTCGCCGGCGCTCTTCGACCTCACCAGCCTGCAGCGCGAAGCCAACGGACGTTTCGGCTTTTCGGCCAAGAACACGCTCGGCCTCGCCCAGGCGCTGTACGAAAAGCACAAGGTGCTGACCTATCCCCGTACCGACGCGCGCGCGCTGCCGGAAGACTACCAGGAGACGGTCAAGCACACGCTGGAGATGCTCAAGGAGAGCAACAACTATCTGCCGTACGCGAAGCAGGTGCTCGACAAGGGCTGGGTGAAGCCGAACAAGCGCATCTTCGACAATTCGAAGATCAGCGATCACTTCGCAATCATCCCGACGCTGCAGGCGCCGAAGGCGCTCTCCGAGCCCGAGCAGAAGCTCTACGACCTCGTCGTCAAGCGCTTCCTGGCGGTGTTCTTCCCGGCTGCCGAGTTCCGCGTGACCACGCGTATCACGGAAGTCGTCGGCCATCGTTTCAAGACTGAAGGCAAGGTGCTCGTCGAGCCGGGCTGGCTGCAGATCTATGGCCGCGAGACGGCCGGCGAGGATGCCAATCTCGTCCCCGTTCAGAAGGGCGAGAAGGTCAAGACCGACAAGATCGCCGCGCAGCAACTCGTGACGAAGCCGCCCGCACGCTACAACGAAGCAACGCTGTTGTCGGCGATGGAAGGCGCGGGCAAGCTCGTCGAAGACGACGAACTGCGCGAAGCCATGGCTGCAAAGGGTCTGGGTACGCCGGCCACGCGCGCCGCCATCATCGAAGGTCTGCTCGGCGAAAAGTATCTGGTCCGCGAAGGCCGCGAACTGATTCCGACCGCAAAGGCTTTCCAGCTGATGACGCTGCTGCGCGGCCTCGACGTGAAGGAACTGACCGCGCCAGAACTGACGGGCGAATGGGAATACAAGCTGTCGCAGATGGAACGCGGCAAGCTGCCGCGCGACGCGTTCATGCAGGAAATCGCCCGCATGACGCAGACCATCGTCAAGCGCGCGAAGGAGTACGACTCCGACACGATTCCCGGCGACTACGCGACGCTGCAAACGCCCTGCCCCAACTGCGGCGGCCAGGTGAAGGAAAACTACCGGCGCTTCGCCTGCACGAAGTGTGAGTTCTCGATTTCGAAGATTCCGGGCGGCCGGCAGTTCGAGATCGAAGAAGTCGAAGAGCTGTTGCAGAAGAAGCAAATCGGTCCGCTTTCCGGTTTCCGCAGCAAGATGGGCCGTCCGTTTTCGGCGATTCTCAAGCTCTCGTTCGACGACGAAACGAAGAACTACAAGCTCGAGTTCGACTTCGGCCAGGACCAGGGCGGCGAAGACGGCGAGGCGCCGGACTTCTCCGAGCAAACGCCCGTCGGCGCATGTCCGAAGTGCGGCGGCAAGGTGTTCGAGCACGGCATGAGCTATGTCTGCGAGAACTCGGTCGCGAATCCGAAGACGTGCGACTTCCGTTCGGGCAAGGTGATCCTGCAGCAAGAGATCGCGCGCGAGCAGATGGCGAAATTGCTGGAGGACGGGCGCACCGACCTGCTGACGAACTTCAAGTCGTCGCGCACGGGCCGCAACTTCAAGGCATTCCTCGTCAAGCAGAGCGACGGCAAGATCGGCTTCGAGTTCGAAAAGAAGGAGCCGAAGGAAGGCGCAGCGAAGAAGACGGCCGCGAAGTCCGCAGCCAAGGCCTCGCCCGAGTCCGCGAACGACGACGCCGCGAGCGAAGCTCCGGCGAAGAAGGTCGCAACGAAGACGGCTGCGGCCAAGAAAGCGCCCGCAAAGAAGGCAGCCGCCAAGACATCGGCAGCGAAAACCGCAGCGCGGAAGACGGGTTCGTAAAACCTGTTTGGCGCGCCGCCGCCGAAAGCACTCAGTCGCGCATCCGAGCGCACAACAAAAAGCGCAGTCACCATGAACGGTGACTGCGCTTTTTTATCGCCTATCGGGGACGCCGCCGCGTATCAATGCGTCGGCGAAACGATGCCGCGTGAACGGTTGAGCGTGCGCGTCGCAGGCTTGGCCGGGATTTCGCCATCCAGCAAGCTGGACAGCGGTTCGGCCCCGTCGAACGCCTCTGGCGGCATCGACATGGCCGTCGATTCGAGCATCGACGGCGCGCGTTCCACACCGTCCTTCACCCATTGTTCGCCAAGCTTGCTGTTCGGCGTCTGGTTGAAATGCTCGACGAGGTGATCGATGAACGTGCGCACCTTCGCCGGCAAATGCCGACGGCTCGGGTACGCGATGTTGATCTCGACCTGCGGCAGACGGTAATCGCTCAACAGGCGCACCAGCTTGCCGCGCGTCGTGTCGCGCCCGATCAGATAGCTCGGCAGGATCGCGATGCCCATGCCGAGCAACGCGAACTGACGCAGCATTTCCGTATTGTTCGCGACGATGACGTTCGTCGGACGTACGCGCACTTCGCCGTCCGGGCCGGTGAACACGCGCTCGTCGCCCCAGTATTCGGATGGCAACGAAAGGCAGGGATGCTCCAGAAGCTGCTCAGGCCGGGTCGGCGTGCCGTGCTTCTCCAGATATGCCGGCGTCGCGCAGACGGTCATACAGCCCGTTGTGAGCCGCCGGGTGACGATGCTCGCGCTGCGCATATGCCGCGCAATCACGACGCCGACGTCGAAGCCTTCTTCGACGAGATCGACTTGCCGGTCGACCAGCGTCACATCGGGAATTACCTTGGGATAGCGCTCCGCGTACGTCTGCAGCACGGGCGCGAGATTATGCAACCCGAACACGACAGGCGCGACGATACGTAGCGTGCCGACCGGCTCGTGATTGCGCGCGACGACCATTTGCTCGACGTCCTCGAGCTCGTCGAGAATCTGGCGGGCGCGTTCCAGATAAACCTGACCGGATTCCGTCAGCGAAAGACTACGTGTGGTGCGGTTAAGCAGTCGGGTACCGAGGCGACCTTCCAGGTCGGCAACGTGACGGGTGGCGACTGCGTTTGAAATATCCATCGCGCTAGCCGCGCGGGCGAAACTTCCGAGATCCGCCACTTTGACGAAAACTCGCATCGACTGCAAATGATCCATGGACAACTCCTGCCGTATTACCGCTCCCCCGCGAACAGGAAGCACATTTGGGATTTTCCTACGACTAGGGAAATCCTGCAGAAGTTGCCTAAGAAAGCAGAAATTTTATGAAAATTTGAGTCAATATCTTAAGGGACGGAATAGACCACCCCCTATTGTTCCCATTGTCGAAACAATTTGCTGCATCGCGTCGGAATCGCTTTGGTAGCTCGAACAGCGAAAGCGGTGCGTCGGCGGCAGAATGGGGGTCGAAAGGTGGCGCGAAAATGGCCGAAATGACGGGAAAGCCGCCCGGAGGCGGCTTCGTCATTCGTTAGTGAACGCTCACCACGTCACGCGACCAGCTTTTTCTCCAGCGCGTTTCGCGTATCTTGCAGTGCGGCAGGCAGGCCTTGCTTCAGCGTGTCGAATAATTCACTGTGCAATGCGAGTTCCTTGCGCCACGCGGCATCATCGACGGAGATCACCTGCTCGAACTGCTCGCGGGTGAAATCGAGCCCGCTCCAGTCGATATCCTCATAACGCGGCGAGACGCCGAATGCGTGCTCCTCGCCCTGCGCCTTGCCTTCGATCCGGTCGATCATCCAGCGCAGCACGCGCATGTTTTCACCGAAGCCCGGCCACACGAACTTGCCGTCGTCGCCCTTGCGGAACCAGTTGACGCAGAAAATCTTCGGCGTACGCGCGCTCATTTGCTCCAGTTTCGCGCCCGTCTTCAGCCAGTGGCCGAAGTAGTCGCTCATGTTGTAGCCGCAGAACGGCAGCATCGCGAACGGATCGCGCCGCACGACGCCCTGCTGGCCCGCCGCGGCTGCCGTCGTTTCCGAGCCCATCGTCGCAGCCATGTAGACGCCCTCGACCCAGTCGCGCGCCTCCGTGACGAGCGGCACGGTCGTCGAACGGCGGCCGCCGAAGACGAACGCGTCGATGGGCACACCGGCCGGATTCTCCCAATCGGCGTCGATCGACGGGCATTGCGATGCGGGCGCCGTGAAGCGCGCGTTCGGGTGCGCGGCCTTGCGCCCCGTTTCCTTCGCGATGGCGGGCGTCCAGTCCTTGCCCTGCCAGTCGATCAGATGCGCAGGCGGCTCGTCCGTCATGCCTTCCCACCAGACATCGCCGTCGTCGGTCAGCGCGACGTTCGTGAAAATCACGTTCTCCTTCAGCGTCGCCATCGCGTTGAAGTTGGTCTTTTCGCTCGTGCCCGGCGCGACGCCGAAATAGCCCGCCTCCGGGTTGATCGCGTAAAGCCGCCCGTCCTTGCCGGGCTTGATCCACGCAATGTCGTCGCCGATCGTCGTGATCTTCCAGCCGTCCATGCCTTGCGGCGGGATCAGCATCGCGAAGTTGGTCTTGCCGCACGCCGACGGAAACGCGGCCGCGACGTGATGCTTCTTGCCTTCCGGCGACGTGACGCCCAGCACCAGCATGTGCTCGGCGAGCCAGCCTTCGTCGCGGCCCATCGTCGATGCGATGCGCAGCGCGAAGCACTTCTTGCCGAGCAGCGCATTGCCGCCGTAGCCCGAACCGTAGCTCCAGATTTCACGCGATTCGGGGAAATGGACGATGTACTTCGTGTCATTGCACGGCCACGCGACGTCTTTCTGACCCGCTGCGAGCGGCGCGCCGACTGAATGCACGCACGGCACGAATTCGCCGTCCTCGCCGAGCACGTCGTACACCTGGCGGCCCATGCGCGTCATGATCCGCATATTCGTGACGACGTATGGGCTGTCGCTCAACTCGACGCCGATATGCGCGATCGGCGAACCGAGCGGGCCCATCGAGAACGGCACGACGTACATCGTGCGGCCGCGCATTGCGCCGTCGAAGAGACCGTCGAGCGTCGAGCGCATCTCGGCAGGCGCGATCCAGTTGTTGGTCGGGCCGGCGTCCTCGCGATGCTCGGAGCAGATGAACGTGCGATCCTCGACACGCGCGACATCGGACGGATCGGACCATGCGAGATATGAATTGGGCCGTTTGGCCGGGTTGAGCTTCTTGAGGGTGCCGGCTGCGACCATCTGCGCGTTCAGACGGTCGTATTCCTCCTGCGAACCATCGCACCAGACGATCCGCTCTGGCTTTGCCAGCGCGGCCACGCGCTGCACCCACTCGATCAGTTTTTGATGTTTGACCCAGGCAGGCGCTTCGAGGGTCGAATGGCCTGCAAATGCGGGATGATTCATCGAGCTGTCTCCGTTTTGGTAGAAAAGAAAAACGGTACTAGCCCAGCGACGCTGCATGCGAGAGGCGATAATCGGCGCGAAGTGTTTTAGGGCGCACGATCCAGCAGTCGTAAGGGCCTTCCAGCCTGTCGCCGACACGTTGAAACCGTCTGTAAAGCGGCTTGCGTGGACATGCAACAAACTGTTAAAAACGAGGGAACTTGCCCCGCCGTCGTGGCTCCGTCATAGCGGTTCCTTGTACGGTAAGGCATTCACAATAAGCATCATGTGGTCCAGGTCACATGATGGGACACCCGAACAAGACTCTCCGTTCCGCACCCGCATGGTGCGTCGCAAAACATATACGCCATGAAGATTGCCATCCTTGACGATTATCAAGACGCTGTCCGCAAGCTCGACTGTTTCCAAATGCTCGCTGACCACGAGGTCAAGGTTTTCAACAACACCGTCCGCGGTCTGGGCCAGCTCGCCAGCCGCCTGTCGGAAGTCGACGCACTGGTCCTGATTCGCGAACGCACACGCATCAGCTCGCAACTGCTCGACAAGTTGCCGCATCTGCGCATGATCAGCCAGACAGGCCGTGCAGGAAACCATATCGACATCGCCGCCTGTACCGAGCGCGGCATTGCCGTGCTGGAAGGCGTCGGCTCCCCGATCGCTCCCGCCGAACTGACGTGGGCCCTCATCATGGCCGCGCAACGGCGCATTCCGCAATACGTGGCAAACCTTAAGCAAGGCGCGTGGCAACAGTCCGGCCTGAAGACTTCGGCGCTGCCGCCGAACTTCGGTCTCGGCCAGGTGCTGCGCGGACAGACGCTCGGCATCTGGGGCTACGGCAAGATCGGCCGGCTGGTGGCGGGTTACGGCAAGGCGTTCGGGATGAACGTGTTGATCTGGGGCCGCGACCACACGCGCGAAGCGGCGCTCGCCGACGGCTATCAGGTCGCGGAAAGCCGCGAAGCGCTGTTCGAGCAGAGCGACGTGCTGTCGCTGCATCTGCGCATGCACGACGACACGCGCGGCATCGTCAAGCAGGACGATCTGATGCGTATGAAGCCGACCGCGCTCTTCGTCAACACGAGCCGCGCCGAACTGCTGGAAGAGAATGCGCTGATCGGCGCGCTGTCGCACAACCGGCCGGGCATGGTGGCGATCGACGTCTACGAAAGCGAGCCGATCCTGCAGGGCTACAGCCTGCTGCGAATGGAAAACGTGATCTGCTCGCCGCACATCGGTTATGTCGAGAAGGAAAGCTACGAGCTTTATTTCAGCGCGGCGTTCAAGAACATTCTTGCGTTCGATCAGGGCGATACGTCGAGCGTTGCGAATCCGGAAGCGCTGCAGGGCGGACGCCGCCGCTAGGCGAATGCATGCGGCCCCGCGCGGGCCGCAGCGCCTTTAAGTACGCATTTCAGTCGTGCGCAGCGGCGTCGAGCAGTTCAGGCACGCGTTGTAGAAACTGCTCGCCGTCCACACGGCCGAGGTTGTACGCGTGCTGCATCTGCGACGGACTCGTGTAGTCCCAGCTCGAAATCGGCACCTTGCGCGACGGCTGCACATACAACCGCTGTTGTGTGCCATGCGGTACGACGAACATCTGCGGACGCGGATAGATACGCGTCACCATCACCAGCACATTGCCGGGCGCCGGATCGAGCGCGCCGACGGGCACATTGTCGACCATCCCGCCATCCAGCACGGGACGCCCATTGCGTCGCAGAACCGGCGTGAACGGCGGCGTACACGATGACTGCAGAATCAGGTCCGCGAGTTCCTCGACGCTCGCGCAATCCTGCGCGCGAACGAATTCCGGATGAAAGCCGAGCGACTGGCCGAGCGTCGGATGCAGCGTCTTGCGGATGTATTTTTCGATGTTGTAGGCGATCAATCCTGCGGCAACCGCGCTGCGCGCGCCGAGCCAGCGCGGTACATGCGACACGCCGATGCGGATCTCCGGTGCCTTCGCCAGTTGCGCGAACTTTTCGCCATAGATGTCGAGCAGCGCCTGCCGGTAGATCCGGTAATGCGGAAACACCGATTCGCCGCGCAGCAGATTGCCCCAGTACGCGTTCTTCGTGTTGTTGCGCAGCGCGGTTTCGTAATAGCGCATCACCCAGTCGGCGTCGCGCGTGTAGAGCATGCAGGCCGTGGCCGCGCCCGCCGAGATGCCCGTGATCACACGCGGCTTGATAGCCAGTTCCGGCTGGACCACGTCCCAGAATCCTGCTTGCCACCAGCAGCGATTGCCGCCGCCGGCGAATACGACCTGATCGAACATCCGTTGCTTCCTTCGGTTGCCGCGGTGCGGGTTCGCGCCGTCGACGGGCGCGCTCAGTTGAGCAGCGCGTAGGTGGTGGTGGCGTGGACGGCCATCTTGCCGTCGTCGTCGGTCAGCTCGACTTCGCCGAACACGAGATTGCGGCCCATGCGCAGTACGCGCGCCGTGATGACCACGTCGCCCTTGCGAACGGCGCGCATGAAGCTGATGTTCAGCGAGACGGTGGTCATCGGCTTGAACCCGCCGAGCGCGGCTGAAATCGCGACGACCATCGCCGTATCGGCGGCTGCCATGAAGACCTGGCCGCAGATCACACCGCCGCTGTGCCGCAGCTCGCCGGAAAACGGCAACCGCAGCGTCGCGCTTTCATCGTCGACCTTGACGGGCGTGAGCGACAGCGCGCGCACCCATGGCGCGAGCACGCGATCGAGCAGTTCCCGGACTTCGGTTTCGTCCATCATGATTTCCCGTTGAAGCCGCGCGGAAGGCCGCGCGGCATGGTTCGCGACATGATACCGGGACGAACGCCCGTGCGCTTCGATGGTGCTTTCGGTGGATGCTGGCGCGGCAGTCCTTCTGGGGTGGTGTGCTGCCGCATCTTTTTTTAAGAAATTTGCGAGGAGCTCTTGCCAAGCAAGAAAAACTCCTGCATAATTTCGCTTCTGTTGGGGCGTTAGCTCAGTTGGTAGAGCAGCGGACTCTTAATCCGTAGGTCGAGTGTTCGAGTCACTCACGCCCCACCAAAGAATTCGAAGGCCGGTCAAGCGAAAGCTGACCGGCCTTTTTGTTTTGGCGCAGCGCGCCGAACACAACTTCAATTCCCCGGCACGGCCGCATCCGAAGCCGCCTTGGCCATCTTGTTCGCACGTTCTGCTTTGGCGAGTGCCTGCTTCTTCAGATATTCGACCGTGCCTTGAAAGGCCGGACTCACATCGGGATACGAAGCATCCGTGACGAAGTTCAATCCATTCTGCTGAGCCTCGATCAACTCCTGATAGACCTCTGCGCGCGTCTTGCCCTGCGCGAAGACATTCGTCGAACCGAGTGCAGCGACGGAGACAGCCAGCAATGCGAGCATCTTCATTTCCAACTCCTTTGAAAACGTGCGGTACGCATAGTGACGAACCACGCGACGCTGCAATCTATTCCCACTCGCCACACTAAAAAATAAATATGGATATCTAACTATCCAGGCAAAAAACAAAAGCGGCCACATCCGAAGATGCAGCCGCTCAACGTCAAAGCCTCTGCAATATCAACCCGGCGTCGCCCCAGTCAACTGCGCATACACATCATGCGCAATCTGCAACATCACCTTGCGGTCAATACCACCCGACACCGCATAGCCAAAATCGCCATCGACCCAATAGAAAACGTTCACAGGCCCTTCCTGATAGAGCTTGAACGCCGTCGTATTCGCATTCACCTTGCGATGTGAAATGCAAAGCGTCACGCGCTCGCCGTTCGCGTTGTGATACATGAACTGCGCAACGGGACCGTCGTCGCCGGGCAATATGCGGCCGCCCGCAAGCTCGAATCCGGTTTTGGTAAGCATCGGCGGATGCACGTCGGTGCCGAGCTTGTTCGCGAGGTACTGCACGAAATCCTGCTCGTGGTCCTCGCCGATCTGCGCGGGACGATCGACAGCAGGCATGTACACGACATGCGCCAACGCCGCCTTCCGCGCGAACACTTCCGAAGCGTCCGCGCTCACGGGCCGCGTACTCGACGTGACCGACGGCGCACTCGCCCACGGCGCAGCAACGTCCTTGCCCATGTTCGTACCGACGCCAATGCCGATGCCCAGCACCAGCGCCGCCGCCATGCCCGCGTACTGCGGCCAGTTCGCGGCGCTGAGCCAGCGACGCTTTTCGGGCATCCGCAAGCGCGCCGGCACAGGCTCGCTCAACACCCGGTCATAGCGCTCATGAAACATGTTGTTCAGCGAAAAGTAATCGCTAACGCGTGCCGCCAGCGCGGGATTCAGTTCGATCGCGCGCTCGACCTCTTCACGGCGCTCGTCGGACAGCGTGCCGTCCACGTACGCATGAACGTCTTCTTCGCTGATGGGAGTCTGTTGATCGCTCATCGCACCACCTTCAGTTTCGCGCCGGGCTGCGCGCCCGCCATCAATGCGCGCAAGCGCTCCCGTCCACGCGAGAGCCTCGACATCACAGTACCAACGGGGATGTCGAGCGCAATCGCAACCTCGGCGTAACTCATTTCCTCTAGCCCAACCAGCAGGACGACTTCGCGCTGATCGGCGGGCAGACGCTGCAACGCGTAATCGAGGTCGCGCACTTCGAGCGAACGCGTCTGCTCGCCCGATACCGCAAATTCGCTTTCGACAATGCTTTCGTCGTCCACCGAAACGTGAACGGCGCGCGTCGACGACTTGCGCACCTGATTGACGAACACGTTGTGCATGATCGTGAAAAGCCATGCGCGCAGATCGGTTCCCGCCTGGAACATCTTCGTGCGGGTGAGCGCGCGTTCGAGCGTGTCCTGCACGAGATCGTCCGCGAGATCGCGATTGCTGATCAGCGCGCGCGCATAACGGCGCAATCGCGGCACGTGATCCATCAACTCGTTACGGATGTCCATTTGCTCTACCCATCAGATATCGCGTGGCGCGCATTTCGGCGCGCGCGTCGCCTCTTGAAGCAGAGAACACAACCTGCTGCATTTTATTCCGCTTTATTTCGCCGCGACCGGGCAACGGCGTGCAAATAGACAAGCCGTGCATTTGCTAACGGATCGTCAATGCATCGGCGGCACGCATCAAACCGTGTGTCGTCGCCTTTCCGGCGAGCACGTAGCGCTGCCCTTTCACCGTCCACGACAGCAACCGTACCTCGCCGATGCGCTGCGCCGCCCAGTGCGGCTGGTCCGTCGCAAATGGCGCGCGCGCCGAAAGCAGCACGACAGCTTCGCCATCGGCATTCCGGTAATCGAGTACGTCGATGCTCGCCAACGCATTCGGATGACGCGTCTTTGTCGCAACCAGCTTCAGCCCTAAAGGGGCCAGATCGACGGCGTTCGGGTCAGCAGGCGCAGCCTGCGTCACAGCAGCAGTTTGCTGCCCCGACTCGCGCATCAGCGCCATGACGGCCGCGGCGTCGAGCATGTCCGGCGACACGCGCGACGCGAAAAACCAGCCGCTCGCGGACAGAACCACGAGCACCATGCCGAGCAGCGCGACGCCGATGCGCCGCACGATGAACCTGCGCATCGCCGACTTGATATCGACGGTCCGTTTTCGATCACCAGCCGGCGCCCGACTGCGTTGCGGCAACGCGCCTTCAAACGCGCCGCGCATCTGCATGTTCAACTGCCGGTAGAACGCAATCCGTTCGGCCTCGCCGGGTCGCGCGCCGAGATACTTCCGCACGCGCGCCGCCCGATCCGGCGGCAGATTGCCATCGGCGAAGGCCTGCATGTCCGCTTCGGTAAGCGGCGTGTCGGACGGTGGGTAGGTGCGGGACATGATCGTCGGTCGTGCAAATATCGGGCTCTTGCTGCGCTAACAGGCGCTTTGCAGCCTTTATTCCATCCGCTTTCGACGATTCATTCATCAGATGTTAAGCAAAAAGAAACGCGCCGCATGACGAAAGCCATGCGGCGCGTTGCGCGATGCAGCGAAGGGACGTTACTTCGGCGAAACGTCGATATTGCCGAAGTATTTTTCCGCGAGCGTCTTGACCGTGCCGTCCGCCTGCACTTTGGTGATCGCCGCGTTCAGCTGATTGCGCAGCGCGGTGTCGCCTTTGCGAATGCCGAACGCGACGCCGCTGCCGAGAATCTTGTCGTCGCGCACTGCCTGACCGACGAATGCGAAGTCCTTGCCGTCAGGACGCGACAGGAAGCCCGTCTGGCCCGCCGGCGCCAGCACGAGGGTCGCATCAAGCCGGCCCGCGACGAGATCGGCATAGACCTGGTTCTGATCTTGATACGGCACGACGTTGACGCCAGCGTTTTCCCAATGCGCTTTCGCATACGTTTCCTGGATCGACGCCTGCAACACGCCGACGCGCTTGCCCTTCAGCGACTCGGGTGTCGGCTGCAGTCCGCTGTCCTTACGCGCGATCAGTTGCGTCGGCACGCGGTAGATCACGTTGGTGAAGTCGATTGCCTGACGGCGCTTTTCCGTTGCGTTCATCGCCGAGTTGATCGCGTCGAACTTGCGGCCCTGCAGCGCCGGGATCAAACCGTCGAACGACGTTTCGACCCAACTGCATTTCAGGTTCGCCGTCTTGCAGACAGCGTTGCCGATATCGATATCGAAGCCCTGCAACTCGCCATTCGAACCCTTCGATTCGAACGGCGGATATTGCGCCTCGAGGCCATAACGCAGCGACGTCGCATCGGCAGCCATCGCCGACGCCGTAGCCACCGATGCGAACGCGCACGCCAGCATCAGCAGATTCTTCACAAGCTTCATATCGATCTCCTTCCCCTATGTTCAATGCGGTTCAACGCACGTCAGACGGCGTGGCGATGCGCCGATGCGTGAGCACCGGCAGACGGTTGCGCGCTTCATCGAGCGCGCTTTGTGTCAGCGTCGCGAGTGCGATGCCGGGTTCGTCGTCATGCCGCGCGAGCACTTCGCCCCACGGCCCGACGATCATACTGTGGCCAAAAGTCCGCCAGCCGTTCGAATGCGTGCCGCACTGGCCGGACGCGAGCACGAAGGCCTGGTTCTCGACAGCTCGTGCCCGCAGCAGCAGTTCCCAATGCGCGAGGCCTGTGGTGTAGGTGAATGCGGCGGGCACGGCGATCACATCGGCAGCGGGCTGCGCGCGATACAACTCGGGAAAGCGCAAGTCGTAACACACCGACAGACGCAGCGTGCCGAACGGACCCTGCGCCGTGCCGATGCTGTCGCCGCCGACCATCGTGTCGCCTTCCGCGTGCTGCTCCGCGCCCTGGTTGAAGCTGAACAGATGGATCTTGTCGTAGCGCGCCGAGCACTGCCCCGACGGATCGAACACGAGCGACGTGTTGTACGCATGCGTGCCGGCCTGCGGCCCATGCGACGGCCGGATCGGCACCGTACCGCCGATCAGCCACGCGCCCGTCTCGCGCGCGAGGTCGGAGAGCGCCTGTTGAATCGGACCATCGCCGAATGCTTCGGCAAGGGCCACGCGCTGCATTTCGTCGTCGCCGATCCAGCAGAAGTATTCGGGCAAACAGATGAGCGTGGCGCCGTCGCGCGCGGCCTGATGTACCCACCGACGCGCTTCGCCCAGATTCTGCTGGACGTCCGCGCTGCTGCTCATCTGCACGACGGCTGCCTTGATCGATTCCTGCATCATCGCGTGTCCCTCAGATTGAACGCAAACGACGCGCGCCTTCGATCAGCGTCTCGTCGTCCTTCGAAAAGCTCAGGCGAATCAGGCCGGAATCCGTGCCGTCCGTATAGAACGCGGACAGCGGAATGGTTGCGACCTTCGCATCGCGGATCAGGCGCAACACGAAGTCGCTGTCGCTCTCATCCGAGAAGCCGCGAAAACGCGCGAGCATGAAGAAGCTGCCTTCGCTCGGCAGCAACTCGAAGCGCGACTCGCTCAGTTCGCGTGCCAGCAAATCGCGCTTGTGCTGATAGAACGCGGACAAGCCCAGATAGCTTTGCGGATTCGACAATGCTTCGACGAACGCGTACTGCATCGGCGTATCGGCGGAAAACACCATGAATTGATGGACCTTGCGGATCTCGTCCATCAGCGCAGCGGGCGCGAGGCAATAACCGACGCGCCAGCCCGTCACGTGATACGACTTGCCGAACGACGACACGATCACGCTGCGTTCCGCGAGTTCGCGATGACACGCCATGCTGTGATGCTTCGCGCCGTCGAACACGACGTGCTCATACACTTCATCGGAAAGAATCACGATATCCGTGTTGCGCGTGACGGCCTTCAGGCGCTCGATATCGGCATCGCTGAAAATCGTCGCCGTCGGGTTGTGCGGCGTGTTGACGATGATCATCCGCGTTTTCGGCGTGATGGCTGCGGACACTTCGTCCCAGTCGACGCGGAAATCGGTGGAAGACAGCTTGATCGGGATAGGCGTCGCGCCTTGCAGACGCACGATGGGCGCATAGCTGTCGAACGACGGCTCGAAGTAGATCACTTCGTCGCCGGGATGCACGAGCGCGCTGATCGTCGAGTACAGGCCTTCACTGGCGCTGGCGATCACGGTTACTTCCGTCGACGGATCGTAATGCACGCCATACAGCGTTTCGACCTTCGCCGCGAGCGCCGCGCGCAATGCGCCGATACCCGCCATCGGCGCGTACTGGTTGTGACCGGCGCGCATGGCTTTGGTCACGCCATCGACGAGCGCTTCGTCGGGCGAAAAATTCGGCGCGCCCTGTGACAGGTTCAGCGCATTGTGTTCGGCGGCCAGTTGGCCGATCACCGTGAAAATCGTCGTGCCGACGTCCGGCAATTTCGAGCGGGCTTGCAAAGCGCTCTGCATGAGATTCCTCCTTCTCGCTGCAAATCGGCGGGCCACGCGTCAGGCGTCGGTCCCGTTCAGTTTGAACGATTAGGCAACAACGCACGCATGAGAACAATCGAAAGTTTGTCATGCGCGGCATGCGTTTCGCTCATGCGCGCGGCAATGGGAGGCCACGCGCACGATTGGCGCAAACCGGCTTGCTCTTCAGCACCAATGTGAAATGCAGATGCCGGCAGGGTAATCCCGCAGGCATGAACAGGAGTGATGCCTCATGGTTTGAGGGCATTCGTATGACGTTTTACGCAGAAAGCGAAGGCGACGGCAGCACGCGCGCGCCGCCTCGCGCCCGCCGCGCTCACTCGTCCATCAGCCGCACTTTCACCTTCTTGCCCTTCACCTTGCCCGCACTGAGTTTGCGCAATGCGTCACGCGCAATGCCACGTTCGACGGCAACATAAGTCGAAAACTCTGTCACGTTGATCTTGCCGATCTGCGCGCCGTTGAAACCGGCTTCGCCCGTCAGTGCGCCCAGCACATCGCCGGGACGGATCTTTTCCTTGCGGCCGCCGAGAATCTGCAGCGTTTCCATGGGCGGCAGCAGCGGCTCGTCGCTCGCCGCCTTCAGTTCGGCCAGCGGATGCCATTCGACATCGCGCCCTTGCGCCTCTTCGATGCCGCCCACGCGTCCCATTTCGTTCATGCTCGAGAGACTCAGCGCCCAGCCCTCCTGATCCGCGCGACCCGTGCGGCCGATCCGGTGCACGTGCACTTCCGGGTCCGGCGTTACGTCGACGTTGATCACGGCTTCGAGTTGCGCAATGTCCAAGCCGCGCGCGGCGACGTCGGTTGCGACGAGCACTGAGCAGCTGCGATTCGCAAACTGGATCAGCACCTGATCGCGCTCACGCTGATCGAGTTCGCCATGCAGCGCGAGCGCGTGGAAACCTTGCGCGCGCAACACGTCGAGCAGATCGCGGCACTGGTTCTTCGTATTGCAGAACGCGATCGTGCTCACGGGGCGGTAGTGATTCAGCAACAGGCCGACGGCATGCAGACGCTCGTCTTCCGTCACTTCGTAGAAGCGCTGGCGGATCTTGCTGTCGTCGTGCCGCTCTTCGAGCTTCACGTCCTTCGGGTTGCGCAAGAACTGCTGGCTCAGCTTTGCGATGCCGTCGGGGTATGTCGCCGAGAACAGCAGCGTCTGCCGCTCTTTCGGACACTGACGTGCGACCTTGGCGATATCGTCGAAAAAGCCCATGTCGAGCATGCGGTCGGCTTCGTCGAGTACGAGCGTGTTGAGCGCGTCGAGCGACAGGCTGCCGCGCTCAAGATGGTCCATGATGCGCCCGGGCGTGCCGACGACGACATGCGCGCCATGCTCGAGACTGGCTGTTTGCGGACGCATCGGCGTACCGCCGCACAACGTCAGCACCTTGATGTTCTCTTCCGCGCGCGCGAGACGCCGGATTTCCTGCGTCACCTGATCGGCGAGTTCGCGCGTCGGGCACAGCACCATGGCTTGCACGTCGAAACGGCGCGTGTCGAGCCGCGACAGCAGCGCGAGTGAAAACGCTGCCGTCTTGCCGCTGCCCGTTTTGGCCTGCGCGATCAGATCCTGGCCGGCGAGCGCGATCGGCAGGCTGGCGGCCTGAATGGGCGTCATCTCGACGTAGCCGAGTTGCGTGAGATTGGCGAGCACCGCTTCGGAAAGCGGCAACTCGCTAAAAGGACGAGCCTTGTTTGTCATGTGATTTCGATGTGGGCTTAGTTGTACGGGCGACCTTCGATCTGCTCGTAGACGATCGTGCCGTCATCGGCGTCGAATCGTTCGACATAGTTGCGCGCGCCGCACATCGGGCAGCGAAACAGCAAACCTTGCCCTTCGTTCTTGATGACGACGTCGGACAGTTCCCACTGCGCGCCGCAGCTCTGGTTGATGCAAGTAAACACGGTGATCTCCAGCTTGAGTCATCCGCGCGACATCTCCGTACGCGCAGAGGCCTTTTGATAATAGGTTTACCTGTATGTATACGTAGTAACAGTTAACAAGCGAACTGCTTTTCTGTGGATAACACAGGTTTACCGAAACGAATCAGCGTTTTGCCGGACGCATAACCGCATGGGGTCAGTGTGCGTACCGGATGAAGTTCGATGAACAACTTTTTCCGCTCGTGCGCGAGCGTCGAGTTACCCCGTTTACGTCCACATCGAGTCCACACGCGTTTCACCCCGCTGTCCTTCCGGTTATCCACAGGTCGCTGTGGACACCTTCAGACAGGCCGGCACACGTGTCGTTTCGTCGATGAGGATGGTGGGTCGGGCGGCGAGACAGGGCCGCGCATGCCGCAATTCTAGCGGATGCGCCAATCCAGCCAGGCAATCAGCCGTTAGTGAGCCAGCAGCGCGCCGGCCGGAGAGTGGACCGTTTTCAGGGTTTCAGAGGGACGCACGCCGAAAAGCTTGCGATAGTCGGTGGCGAACTGGCTCAAATGCCAGAAGCCCCACGCGGCCGCGACGTCCTGCACCGTGCGCTCGCCGGGCGCCGCGCCGCACAGGTCGCGACGCGCGCCGTTCAGGCGGATCGCGCGCAGATAGCTCGCGGGTGCAAGGCTCAGCACGTCCTGAAAGCAGTATTGCAGCGTGCGGCGGCTGACGTGCAGGTGCTCGCACAGTTCCGGCACGCCGACAGGACGGTCGCGATTCGCGAGCACGTAATCGCGCGCCTCGGAGACGATCCACTGCCTGCGCGGACGTGCGGGAATCGCGACGGGTTCAGGCGATGTCGTCGCGCACAGATCGAACAGCGAAGAAAGCACCGACGCTTGCAGATTGCGCCGCGCGCGCTCCGACAGCGCGGCGTTGGCCGCGTCGTCGAGCATGCCGGCGAGGAGCGCGCAGAAGCGCGCCTTGCTTTGCGTGTCGATGGGAATGACGCCGGTTTGCGCGGCCTGGTCGATCAAATCGGCGTGCTCGACGAATTCCGCATGCCGATGCAGCACGTCGCCGCGCACGACCACGCCGAAAATCGCGTAACCGCCAGGCGTCAGCAGTTCGAACTCGACGCCGCCGCGCTGAAAGGCGAGCGAGTCGCGGCTAATCGGTTGCGGGCCGATGCGGCCGACACTCTGATCGTGGGCGGGAATGCCGAACCAGCAGGCGTCGGGCGGGACTTCGCACGTCTGCCGCAACGTCTGGCTGGTCGTCTCGCAGAACACGTGCATGTCGTCGAGATGCAAGCCCGTCAGCCTCCCGACGAAGCGGCCCGCCGTGAGCTGATCGTAGGTCTGCGTCCAGCCGCGAAGATTGCGCGCCTGCTCATCGGCGTCGTGCGCGACGCTCGTTTCGAATCGGCACGCGGCCGCTGGCGGCAACGGAGAAGAAAGATCGGTCGTCATATGGGCGTCGATGATGAACATGCACCTGCATGCGACATTGAACTAACGGGCGTAAAGCGACGCAAGTCCCATGCCGATCGGATCGCCACATAGTGCGCCGATGAAACGCGCCGCCCTGTTCATTCGATGAACACTCGTGTTTCGAACTGCTCATGGATGCAACGTCATCCCGATGCCCACCCGCGCCCGAAAACGACGTGCATCGCGACAGTGCTGCGTGCACCGGCATTGTCCAAAGTCGCACGCCCGTTGGCACACTTCTGGCGATAAGGACACCCGGCAGCGGAATAGCGCCAAGCCGGGTGATATATCCAATCGAATACATCGACGTCCGATCATGTGAGGAGCACACAGATGAATCACGCAGAGATGAAGTTTCTGACAACCGAGTTCCCGTTCAAGAAGCAGTACGCAAATTTCATCGGCGGAGAGTGGGTGAAGCCGGTTGGCGGTGAGTACTTCGACAACATCTCGCCGATTACGGGCGAGCCGTTCACGTCGATTCCGCGTTCGCGTGAAGCCGACATCGAACTCGCGCTGGACGCCGCGCATCGCGCGAAGGCCGCCTGGGGCAAGACATCGACCACCGAGCGCGCCAACATCCTCAACAGGATCGCCGACCGCATGGAAGCGAACCTGCAGCGCCTCGCGGTCGCGGAGACGATCGACAACGGCAAGCCGCTGCGCGAAACGATGGCGGCCGACATTCCCCTCGCAATCGATCACTTCCGCTATTTCGCAGGCACCGTGCGCGCGCAGGAGGGCGGCATTTCGGAGATCGATCACGATACGGTCGCGTATCACTTTCATGAGCCGCTCGGCGTGGTCGGTCAGATCATTCCGTGGAACTTCCCGATCCTGATGGCCACATGGAAGCTCGCGCCCGCGCTCGCGGCAGGCAATTGCGTCGTGCTGAAGCCGGCTGAACAGACGCCCGCTTCGATCCTCGTGCTGCTCGAATTGATTCAGGATCTGCTGCCGGCGGGCGTGCTGAATGTCGTCAATGGTTTCGGTCTCGAAGCGGGTAAACCGCTCGCGTCGAACAAGCGCATCGCGAAGATTGCCTTCACGGGCGAAACGACAACGGGCCGCCTGATCATGCAGTACGCGAGCCAGAACATCATCCCCGTGACGCTGGAGCTTGGCGGCAAGAGCCCGAACATCTTCTTCGCCGACGTGCTCGACAAGGACGACAGCTTCTTCGACAAGGCGCTCGAAGGCTTCGCGATGTTCGCGCTGAATCAGGGCGAAGTGTGTACCTGCCCATCGCGCGTGCTGATCGAAGAATCGATTTACGACCGCTTCATGGAGCGCGCGGTGAAGCGCGTCGCCGCCATCCAGCAGGGACACCCGCTCGACTCGAAGACGATGATCGGCGCACAGGCTTCGCAGGAGCAACTCGAAAAGATCCTGTCGTACATCGATCTCGGCAAGCAGGAAGGCGCGCAATGCCTGATCGGCGGCGAGCAGAACAAGCTCGACGGGGAACTCTCGAAGGGCTATTACGTGAAGCCGACCGTGTTCCGCGGTCACAACAAGATGCGCATCTTCCAGGAAGAAATCTTCGGCCCCGTCGTTTCCGTGACGACGTTCAAGAACGAAGAAGAAGCGCTGGAGATCGCCAATGACACGCTGTATGGCCTCGGCGCCGGCGTCTGGACGCGCGACGGCACCCGCGCTTATCGCTTCGGCCGTGAGATCCAGGCGGGCCGCGTGTGGACGAATTGCTACCACGCGTACCCCGCGCATGCGGCGTTCGGCGGCTACAAGCAGTCGGGCATCGGACGTGAAAATCACAAGATGATGCTCGATCACTATCAGCAAACGAAGAATCTGCTGGTCAGCTATAGCGACAAACCGTTGGGCTTCTTCTGAGCGTAGTGCTCCTGTTGGGCGGATCGCGCGATGCGGTTCGCCCTTTTTTCCCGGCGGATCAAGCCAAAAGAGGAAGCACGATGAGCGAAGGAGGCGTTGCGCGTGTCGTGGCAACGGATGCGGCGATCAAGCTGATCCAGCAGTTGAGCGCCGAGCACGGCCCGATTATTTTTCATCAGTCGGGCGGATGTTGCGACGGCAGCGCGCCGATGTGCTTTCCGTCGAATGAATTCATGGTCGGCGGATCGGATGTGAGGCTTGGCGAGATTGCGGGTGTGCCGTTTTATATGAGCGAATCGCAATTCGAGTACTGGCAGCACACTCAGTTGATCATCGATGCCGTGCCGGGCAACGGCGGCATGTTTTCACTGGAGCGGCCGACGGGTCTGCGCTTTCTGACGCGCTCGCGCCTCTACAGCGATGAAGAGAATGCGTGGCTCGAGAAGCATCCGGTGAGTAAAGCCGACGCTGTTTGATGTCGATGTTTCGAGTGCCCAAACGCTGTGTGCGTCTGGGCACTTTTCTATTTCTTCGAGCCGTCAGGAATAGCGGACGCAGCTTCTTCGGCCTGAAGCAGCGCGTCGCTGTCGTCCTTCAAGCCAACGCCCGTCAACCCGAGACGTCGCGAGTGCGTCAGCAGATAGTGCAGCTTATGCGCGGCCGCTTCGTAATCCAGTCCTTCCGGCCGCACGTTTGAAATGCAATTGCGCTGCGCGTCGCTGCATCCCACTTTCGGCGCATACGTCAGATAGATGCCGAGGCTATCCGGCGAACTCAGCCCCGGCCTTTCGCCGATCAACATCACGACGAGTTTCGTCTTCAACAACTCGCCGATCTCATCGCCCAACGCGACACGCGATTGACGCGCCACCACGACGGGTCCGATCTTCCAGTCGGTGAGACGCTTCGTGATCGCTTGCAGGAATGGAATCGATTGCTTCGAAGCGGCGAACGCGGATAAGCCGTCGGCGATGACGAAGACAACGTCGGGCGCATCATTGGCCGCCGCCTGGCTTAGCGCGTCGCGGCTATCATCGGACAGGCGCCGCCCCATATCCGGACGCCGCAAGTAATGCGCGCGATCCGGCGCGGCACTATGCACATCCAGCGACGTGAAGCCGTGCGCGCGCAACTGTTCGTGCAACACGTCGGCGTCGAGCGGATGGTGCACAGCATCGCGTGCCTGCGCGTGTGACAGATTGAACGCGAGCAGCGGTGCAGTCGGCAGGCTATTGCCCGCGCGGCCCAACGCGATGCGCGCATTCGTGAACGCACGCAATGCCTGCCACGCATTTTTTTCGATCGAGTCGCTCATGCAACGCCCATCCATTCGCTCGCGCCTTCGAGCAACGGCTGACGCGTCGGCGCATTGAGCAGCGCACCGCGCGGATCGGTGATCTGCATCGACTCCAGCCACTCTTCGAACTCGGGCGCGCGACGCAAACCCAGCACGTCGCGCACATACAGTGCGTCATGGAACGACGTGCTCTGGTAATTCAGCATCACGTCATCCGCGCCGGGAATGCCCATGATGAAATTAATGCCCGCCACGCCGAGCAGCGTCAGCAGATTGTCCATGTCGTCCTGATCGGCTTCCGCATGATTCGTGTAGCAGATGTCGCAGCCCATCGGCACGCCGAGCAGCTTGCCGCAGAAGTGATCTTCGAGGCCCGCGCGCGTGATCTGCTTGCCGTCGTACAGATACTCGGGGCCGATAAAGCCGACTACGGTATTCACCAGAAACGGATTGAACTGACGCGCGACGGCGTACGCGCGCACCTCGCAGGTCTGTTGATCGACGCCATGATGCGCATCCGCCGACAGCGCACTGCCCTGCCCCGTCTCGAAGTACATCACGTTGTTGCCGACCGTGCCGCGCTCGAGCGACAAGGCCGCTTCATACGCTTCCTGCAGCAGCGCAAGCGAGATGCCGAAGCCCGCGTTTGCCTTCTCGGTACCTGCGATCGACTGGAATACGAGATCGACGGGTGCGCCCTTCTCTATCGCCGCAATCGTGTTGGTGACGTGCGTGAGCACGCAGGATTGCGTCGGCACCTGATAGCGCGTGCGGAAGTCGTCGATCATCATGAGTAACTTCGTGATCGCGGAGAGACTATCCGACGCGGGATTGATGCCGACCATCGCGTCGCCGCAACCGTACATCAAGCCGTCGATCATCGACGCAGCGATGCCCTTCACGTCATCCGTTGGATGATTAGGCTGGAGCCGCACCGACATGTGGCCCGGCAAGCCAATGGTGTTGCGAAAGCGCGTGACGACGGGCCGTTTGCGCGCCGCGAGAATCAGATCCTGGTTGCGCATCAGCTTCGATACGGCAGCGACCATCTCGGGCGTGAGCCCTTTCGTGATGCGCGTGAGCGCGACTGTATCCGTCGCGCTCGACAACAGCCAGTTGCGAAACTCGCCCACCGTCAGATGCGAAATCTCGGCGAACGCTTCAGGCGAATGCGTATCGACGACGAGGCGCGTGACCTCGTCGCTCTCGTACGGAACTAGCGCTTCGTTCAGGAACGTGCGCAGCGGCACGTCCGCGAGCGCCATCTTCGCGGCGACGCGCTCTTCCTCGCTCGCCGCCGCGATGCCGGCGAGCTGGTCGCCGGAACGCAGCGGGCTCGCCTTCGCCATTAGCGTCTTCAGATCGGCAAAACGATACGTGCGGCTGCCGATTGTCTCCGTGTAGCTCATGTCGTGTACTCCAGCGCCGCAGCGACTGCGCGGCTTGTTGCAGGTACGCCAGTGCGTCTACAGCGTGGTCATTCTTCGAGCAAGGCATCGGCGGGGGCGACCTCGCGTTGATGGCGCGTCATCAGGAAGTAGCCGTAGCCGAGCGCGATGAACGCGGCGAACACCAGCGCGACGAGCAGATTGAAGTAGATCATCGTCGCCAGCGAAATCACTGCGGCCACCAGCGCGAACGCCGGAAAGTACGGAAACAGCGGCGCGCGGAACGGACGCTCCATATTCGGGTCGCTGCGGCGCAACTTGAAGAGCGACAGCATGCTGATGATGTACATCACGATAGCGCCAAATACCGACATCGTCACGATGTTCGCAGTCAACGTCTGGCCGCCGAACTGGATCAGCTCGTCGCTATAGATCGCCGCGATGCCGACCACGCCGCCTGCGAGGATCGCGCGATGCGGGGTCTTGAAGCGCGGATGCACTTTCGACAGCCACTCGGGCAGGTATCCGGCGCGCGCCAGCGCGAAGATTTGCCGCGAGTAGCCGAGGATGATGCCGTGGAACGACGCGACCAGGCCGAACAGTCCGAGCCAGACCAGCATGTGCATCCAGCCACTGTTTTCACCGACGATGTATTTCATCGCTTGCGGCAGCGGGTCGTTGATGTTGGAGAGCTTCGTCCAGTCGCCCGCCGCGCCCGCGAACACCATCACGCCGATGGCCAGCACGACGAGCGTCAGGATGCCCGTCACGTAGGCGATCGGGATCGAGCGCTTCGGGTTCTTCGCTTCTTCGGCGGCCATCGCGACGCCTTCGATCGCGAGGAAAAACCAGATCGCAAACGGAATCGCGGCGAACATGCCGTGGAACGAGCCCATGCTGAACGTATCGGAGCCGGCCCAGCCGCCCTTCGTGAAGTTCGACCACTGGAAGCCGGGCGAGACCACGCCCATGAACACCAGCAGTTCAAAGATCGCGAGCAGCGTCACGCACAGCTCGAATGCCGCCGCGATCTGCACGCCGACGATATTCAGCGCCATGAACACGAGATACGCGCCCATCGCCGCGTGCTTCGGCTCGAGGCCAGGAAACTGCACATGCAGATACGCACCGATCGCGAGCGCGATCGCCGGTGGCGCAAACACGAACTCGACGAGTGTCGCGGCGCCCGCGATGTAGCCGCCCGTCGGGCCGAACGCGTGGCGCGCATAGGCGAAGGGGCCTCCCGCGTGCGGAATCGACGTGGTGAGTTCGGTGAAGCTGAAAATGAACGTCGTGTACATCGCGGCAATGAACAGCGCGGTGATCACGAAACCGAGCGTACCGGCGCTCGCCCAGCCGTAGCTCCAGCCGAAATACTCGCCGGAGATCACGAGGCCGACGGCGATGCCCCAAAGCTGCCAGGTGCCGAGCGTCTGCTTCAGTTCGTGATGCGTCACGGCGCCTTTGTGCTGGGTTGTCGACTCTGATTTCATCTGAGGCTCCCTTGTTGAAGTTGCCGGCTGATCGGCCCGCGTGGCTGACCCACGGAATGGTCCTTTTGGCGGCGGCATCTGGCGATGGTAGGAAGCCATTAATCGAGGTGTTATCGAAAATCGGCAAAAGTTAGATTGGATTGTTTATTTTGTTTCGTCGAGTGCCGGGTTAAGTCGATGCTGAATATGCGCGACGATTGGCGGGCAGCAGCCGCGAAAAATCCGCAGGATTTGGTAAATCGCCGCGTGCTATCGTGTTTTTATCGATCCCTTTCCAATGCTTGCCATGAACGATATCGGTTATCGCGCGCGCTACGCCGCGCGGCTCGCGCGCGTGCTCGACCATATCTACGATCACCTCGACGAGCCGCTCGAGATCGACCGGCTCGCCGGGATTGCGTGTCTGTCGCCGTATCACTGGCATCGGATCTATCAGGCCATGTACGGCGAAACCGTCGCGACGACCGTGCGCCGGCTGCGTTTGCATCGCGCGGCCGGCTATCTCGCGAATGGGTCGATGCCGATTGCCGAGATCGCCGAGCGGTCCGGATATAGCAGTTTGCAGTCGTTCACGCGGACGTTCAGCGCCGTCTTCGGCGTGCCGCCCGCACTGTATCGGAAGGCCGGAACCCATATACGGTTCCGGCCTTCTCTTGCGGATTCAGGAGGGTGCCAAATGACGATGAGAGATGTGGTGATACGCGATATCGAGGGCTTCGACGTGGTGAGCGTCGATCACGTCGGGCCGTATATGCAGATCGGCAAGGCGTTCGATACGCTGATGGGATGGCTGGCTTCCCGTGGGCTGCTGTCGAACGAGATGCGGATGATCGGCATTTACTACGATGATCCGACGGCGGTGGCCGAGGGCGAGTTGCGGTCGAAAGCGGGCGTGTGGCTGCCGCGTGCTGTGGATGTGTCGGGCGATGGGCTGGTCAGCGTCACGTCGATCGCGGGCGGCAGGTATGCCGTGTTGCGGCATAAGGGCCCCTACGCGGATATGGCGTCGGCGTATCAGTGGCTTTACGGCGAGTGGCTGGTTAATTCGGAACATGAGGCCGCCGACGCGCCTGTGTTCGAGGAGTATTTGAATAATCCGAAGGAAACCGCGCCGGCGAATCTGCTGACGGATATCTGCTTGCCGGTGGTTTAGGAATGGATCGTGCTCGATTGCGATGTTCTGCTGCTGTCGGACGTGGGTGCGAGCATGAAGCGGTATCGGGATTTGAGCGGCCAGTCGGGTGTCGTGGCTTACGAGGTATCGGATGACGCGATCACCGTGAAGTTTCGTGACGGTGACGTGTATCTGTACGACTACGCGACCACGGGACGGCGGGAAGTCGAGGAGATGAAGCGGCTTGCCGTCGCAGGGCAAGGTTTGTCGACTTTTATCTCGCGGGTGGTGAAAGAGCGGTACGCGCGCAAGTGGTCTTGAGTTTTCTTAGACCATAAAAAAACTCCAACCGGTGACGGTTGGAGTTTTTGTTGGTGCCTGGCTGATTTGGTGCGTGGTGACGACACTCAAACGTCGATATTCCCCGCCCGCAACGCGTTCGATTCGATGAACGCACGACGCGGCTCGACTTCATCGCCCATCAGCGTCGTAAAGATGCCGTCTGCCGCGATCGCATCTTCGATCTGCACGCGCAGCAAGCGACGCACGTTCGGATCCATCGTCGTTTCCCACAGCTGTTCAGGATTCATCTCACCGAGACCCTTGTAGCGCTGCTTCGAAACATTCCGCTCGGCATCGGCGATCAGCCATTTCATTGCGCTCTTGAAGTCGCCGACAGCCATGCTCCGCTCGCCGCGCTTGATGACCGCGCCTTCGCCGATCAACCCCTTGAACGTGTTCGCCGTGTTCACGAGTTGCTGGTAGTCGGCCGTGAGCTGGAACTCTTCGTCGATGACCGACACCTTCACGTTGCCGTGATGACGACGCTCGACGCGCAGCGAACGCAGTTCGCGCACCGGATCGTACATCGGGATCACATTGACCTCGGGCTTGAGCGGATCGTCGCGCAGCTTGGCCTGGAGCGCAGCGGCCGATGTTTCCGTCGACTGCTCGCTCGACAGATCGATCGTCACGCCATCCATCACCGCGCCAAGCGCCGCTTCGTCGTACAGCCTGCTCAGACGATCCACGACGCCCTGCGCCAGCAGATAAGAACGAGCCAGCTCGCCCAACGCATCGCCGGCAATCGGCGTCGTGCCTTCAGACGGAATCAGTCCAGACCCGTTCAGAGCCAGACGCAGCATATGTGCGTTCAACTCCGCGGTGTCCTTCAGATAACGCTCGTCCTTGCCCGCCTTCACCTTGTACAGCGGCGGCTGCGCGATATAGATATAGCCGCGCTCGATCATCTCCGGCATCTGACGGTAGAAGAACGTCAACAGCAACGTACGGATGTGCGCGCCGTCGACGTCCGCGTCGGTCATGATGATGATGCGGTGGTAACGCAGTTTATCGAGGTTGTAGTCTTCCTTGCCGATGCCGCAGCCCAACGCCGTAATCAGCGTGACGATCTGTTCCGACGACAGCAGTTTGTCGTAACGCGCCTTCTCGACGTTCAGCACCTTGCCGCGCAGCGGCAGAATGGCCTGGAATTTTCTGTCACGGCCCTGCTTTGCCGAGCCGCCTGCCGAGTCACCCTCGACGATGTAAATCTCAGACTTGGCAGGATCTTTCTCCTGGCAGTCTGCCAGCTTGCCCGGCAGTCCGACGCCGTCCAGCACGCCCTTGCGTCGCGTCATTTCACGCGCCTTGCGCGCTGCGTCGCGAGCACGCGCGGCGTCGACGATCTTGCCGCAAATGATCTTCGCGTCGGTCGGCGTTTCCAGCAGGAATTCTTCGAGCGCCTTCGCGACCACGTCTTCCACAGGCGCGCGCACTTCGGACGAGACCAGCTTGTCCTTCGTCTGCGAACTGAACTTCGGCTCCGGTACCTTCACCGACAGCACGCACGACAGCCCTTCGCGCATGTCGTCGCCGGATGTTTCGACCTTCGCCTTCTTCGCGATTTCGTGATCGATGATGTACTTGTTGATCACGCGCGTCATGGCCGCGCGCAGACCCGTCATGTGCGTGCCGCCGTCGCGCTGCGGAATGTTGTTCGTGAAGCACAGCACGTTCTCGTTGTAGCTGTCGTTCCACTGCATTGCCACTTCGACGCCCACGCCGTCCTTCTCACCGACGATATGGAAAATGGTCGGATGCAGCACGGTCTTCGTCTTGTTGATGTACTCGACGAAGCCCTTCACGCCGCCCACGAATGCGAAATCGTCTTCCTTGCCCGAGCGCTGATCCGTGAGACGAATCCGTACGCCGTTGTTCAGGAACGAGAGTTCACGGATGCGCTTCGCCAAGATGTCGTAGTGATATTCGACATTGCCGAAGATCGTCTCATCGGCCATGAAGTGCACTTCAGTGCCGCGGTTTTCCGTATCGCCAACAACGGGGATCGGCGACAGGCGTTCGCCGTCCACTTCTTCGATCACGCGGTTTTGCGGCACGCCACGGTGGAACTCCATGAAGTGCTTCTTGCCGTCGCGACGCACGACGAGGCGCAGCCACGACGACAGCGCGTTCACGCATGAGACGCCCACGCCGTGCAGGCCGCCCGACACCTTGTAGCTGTTCTGGTCGAACTTGCCGCCCGCGTGCAGTTCGGTCATGACGATTTCAGCGGCGCTGCGCTTCGGATCGTGCTTGTCGTCGCGCTTGACGCCCGTCGGGATGCCGCGGCCGTTGTCGGTCACGGAAATGGAGTTGTCGGCGTGGATGATGACCTGAATGTCGTCGCAATGACCGGCGAGTGCCTCGTCGATCGAATTGTCGAGCACCTCGAACACGAGGTGATGCAGACCGGTCCCGTCCGACGTATCGCCGATGTACATACCCGGCCGCTTGCGCACGGCCTCCAGACCTTCGAGGATCTGAATGGACGAGGCGCCGTAGCTGTTATCGGGTTGCGAATTGTTCGTATCAGTCATGGATTTCTTCCGGATCTGCGTTACTGCTTCGTTACTGCTCGGAGCTTTTCAAAACACCATAAAAACACCAAAGGGGCGCTGCGCCCCTTGGTGTGTTCTTCGTGTTGGACGCGTCAGATGCGCATCGGCATCACCACGTATTTGAACTCGTCGTTCTCGGGAATCGTGATCAACGCGCTGGAACTCGCGTCGCCGAGGCTGATTTCCAGCATGTCGACCTTCAGGTTCGCGAGCACGTCGAGCAGGTACGTGACGTTGAAACCGATGTCGATGCTGTCGCCCTGGTAGGGGATTTCGAGTTCTTCCTGCGCTTCTTCCTGGTCCGCGTTGGTGGACATGATCTTCAGCTGGCCGGGCTCGACGATGCAGCGCACGCCCTTGAACTTGTCCGAGGTGAGAATGGCCGCGCGTTGCAGCGAACGTTGCAGCTCTTCGCGGCCGATCACGAAGGTGTTCTTGTGCGACTTCGGAATCACGCGCTGGAAGTCGGGGAACTTGCCTTCGACCAGCTTCGACACCAGTTCGACGCCGCCGAACGTGAACTTGACCTGCGTCGGCGCGATGTCGATCTTGAGGACATCGTCGATGTCTTCGAGCAGACGTTGAAGTTCGAGAATCGTCTTACGCGGGATGATCACTTCCTGGCGCGCAAACGAGCCTTCGATCTTCATCGACGAAAACGCGAGGCGGTGACCGTCCGTGGCGACAGCCATCAACTGATCGCCGTCGACCACCAGCAGCATGCCGTTCAGGTAGTAACGGATGTCCTGCTGCGCCATCGCGAAGTGGACCATGCCGAGCAGCTGGCGGAACGTTTTTTGGGGAACCGCGAGGTTCGCGCCGAAGTCTTTAGCTTGAGCGACGGTCGGGAACTCGTCGGCCGCCAGCGTCTGCAATGCGAAACGGCTTTTGCCGGACTGGACCGTCAGGCGCTTGTCGTTCAGGGTGAGCGTGACTTGCCCGTCGGGCATCGCGCGCAGAATGTCGAGCAGCTTGCGTGCCGCCACCGTCGTGGCCACCGAGTCACCGCCGACACCGAAGTCGGCGCGCGTGGTGATTTGCAGTTCGAGGTCGGTGGACAGGAACGAGACGTCCGGGCCGTTCTTGGTAATCAGCAAATTGGCGAGGATCGGCAACGTATGACGGCGTTCGACAATGCCGCTCACGGTTTGCAGCGGCCTGAGGAGGTTATCGCGTTCGGTCTTGACCAGTTGCATAGAGTTCCTTCGTTGATGTGACGGCCTGCGCGCCTTGCCCGGCAGTATTGAAGCGCGCGGCCCCGGCCCCCCGCCGGCGCGGTACTGCGCCAGTCACGGCGTTTGAATCCCGCCCGCTTTTGCCGGGCGGTTAAACCTGTATTGTGCCTGAAAATGGAAGCACTTCCCTAAATTGGGGGTGGCTTGCGCAATAAACAGATCGAATTTTCCGACCGTTTCGAGGAAACCTTCGACCTGATCGGGCCCCCTAACCCTGTCTCAACCCTTCAGCGTCTGCTCCAGCACGTGAAGCTCGTGATTGAGCTGTGCGTCCTTGCCGCGCTCGTCGGCTATCTTGCGCACCGCGTGCAGCACCGTCGTGTGGTCGCGCCCGCCGAACAGCTCGCCGATCTCCGGCAGGCTCTTCTGCGTCAGTTCCTTGGCCAGATACATCGCGATCTGACGTGGACGCGCGATATTGGCCGGGCGCTTCTTCGAATACATGTCGGCGACCTTGATGCTGTAGAAGTCGGCGACCGTTTTCTGGATGTTTTCCACCGAAATCTGCCGGTTCTGCACCGTCAACAGGTCTTTCAGCGCTTCCTTGGTCAGTTCGATGGTGATTTCGCGGCCGTGGAATTTCGAGTACGCGAGAATCTTGCGCAGCGCGCCTTCCAGTTCGCGAACGTTCGAACGCAGGTGCTTCGCGACGAAAAACGCGACGTCCTCATTCAGATTCACGCCTTCCGACTGCGCCTTGCGCATCAGAATCGCGACGCGCATCTCAAGCTCGGGCGGTTCGATTGCGACGGTCAGGCCGGAATCGAAGCGCGAGATCAGACGGTCGTCGATACCTGAGATTTCTTTCGGATAGGTATCGCTGGTGATGATCACCTGCGCCTTGTTCGCAACCAGCGCCTCGAACGCGTAAAAGAATTCTTCCTGCGTACGGGATTTGCCCGAGAAGAACTGAATATCGTCGATCAGCAGCAGGTCGAGCGAATGGTAGTAGCGCTTGAAGTCGTCGAATGCCTTGCGCTGATACGCCTTCACCACGTCCGACACGTACTGTTCCGCATGGATGTAGCGGATGCGCGCGCCAGCCTTGTCCATCAGCAGCTGGTTGCCGATGGCGTGAATCAGGTGAGTCTTGCCGAGGCCCACGCCGCCGTACAGGAACAGCGGGTTGTACGAGATGCCGGGATTGTCGGCGACCTGAATCGCGGCGGCCCGCGCCAGCTGGTTTGCCTTACCGGTCACGAAATTGTCGAAGGTGAGCACGGGGTTCAGCTTCGAACGCTCGTACATCGAGTCGCTTTCGCCGTTCGCGGCCGTCGCAGCCGCGCCTGGACGCCACGTGCGGCGCGCGGCGGCAGCTTCGTTCGCGTCGAGGCTGGGGAGATCGAGGTCGGCTGCATCGTCGGTCAGTTGCGCGGCGTGCGTGTGCGCGCCGAGGCCCGCCAGCGCGCCGCCAGCGCTCGAACCGCCCGCGCGCGACGCGTGAGCCGCCTGTACGGCGCCGACTGCCGCGTCGACGGCTGCGGCCGCGCTGCGCGCGCCCATCGGCGCTGGCCGCGACGGCGCGGCAGGCGCCGAGCGCACGCCAGCTTTAGGATCGAGGACGAACTGGACGTCGACGGGCGAATGCCAGAAGTCACGCGCGAGATCGGTGATACGGCCGGAAAACTGGCTCTTGACCCAATCCAGCTTGAAACGGTTCGGCGCCGCGATGCTCAGGGTATTCGCATCGGCGTCGAAGGCGACCGGGGCCAACGGTTTGATCCACGTCACGTACTGCTGGGGCGTCAATTCACGCTCCAGCAATGCGGAACAGTGTTGCCAGAATTCGTTCATCAAGTTGCTGTCGTTATGGTTGCGACGCGACCCGCCGGCGCTCTGATCGCGGGATACGCGACGAGGCCCGAAGCAGCCAGGCGGAAAAGCCCCAGACGCTTGTGCCACAAGGGTTTGCGGGTCAAGCGGGCCGGGGCGGCGTGCGAGATTTTTGGGAAGTAAGGCGAGATTCTACCGCCAAAACGGCAGGCAAAGTGAGTTATCCACAGGGTCCGATCAAACAACGGCGAGAGGGCCTGCCTGTGGATCGTCGCCCTAAACTATTGACGACTCAGAGAAAACCGGTTTAAATAGCGGGTTCCGCGAAAACCAATTTTCGAACCACCGGCCATTGCACTTTCAGCGATGCTCGCGCGGTTATTTCTCAACAAGTGAGAGCAACATGAAACGTACCTACCAACCTTCCGTGACGCGCCGTAAGCGCACCCATGGCTTCCGCGTTCGCATGAAGACCGCTGGTGGCCGCAAAGTCATCAACGCACGCCGCGCCAAGGGCCGCAAACGCCTCGCCATCTAAGGCAGGCAGATACGCGGTCAAGCCGAGTGCGCGCTGTGTCCGACACCCGTGACGCTGCGGGAACGGCAGATGCGCCGCATCAGAACGTCGTTCCGTTGCAGGCGTCCGCAGCCTTTCCCAAAGCCGCAAGGCTGCTAAAAACGGATGAATTTTCATCCGTTTTTCGTTTGCGCCCGTGGCGCCGAACAGCTCACTTCGTCGTGTATGCGCGGCCTACGGGCAATGAAGCGCGCCTCGGCCTCGTGATCGGCAAGAAGTATGCGCCGCGCGCGGTCACGCGCAATCTGGTGAAGCGCCTCGCGCGCGAAGCGTTTCGCCTGCGTCGCGCGGAGTTTGGCGGCTGGGACGTGCTGCTGCGTTTGCACACCAAATTCGACAGGAAGGCGATGCCGAGCGGATCGTCGCCGCCGTTGAAAGCGCTGTGCCGTGGCGAGATCGACGTGCTGCTCGACAAGGCGGCGCGCGAAATCGCCCGCCGCGAAGCGCCGGCAGCATCGGCAGGACAGGCGGCCGACACGCCGCCAGCCGCGTCATGAGGCCCGCGCAGTCCACACGCGCGGCGGTCTTGCGGCGCTTCTCACCGGGCGGCGCGGTTGCGCCGCACTAGTCATGCAAACGGTACTATTCGCCTTGCTGCGTTTCTACAAGATTGCCGTGAGTCCCATGCTCGGCAATCGGTGCCGTTTTTATCCCTCCTGTTCGGATTACGCGCGCGAAGCAATCCAGTATCATGGCGCCGCGCGCGGTACTTACCTCGCCGCCAGGCGCCTGTGCCGCTGTCACCCGTTTTCGGCGGGCGGCATCGATCTTGTCCCGCCTCCAACACCTAAGAAGCGCTGACGCGCTGTGCCATCGACACTGAGACAACGCATGGATATCAAACGCACCGTCCTATGGGTCATCTTCTTCATGTCAGCTGTCATGCTGTTCGACAACTGGCAGCGCGACCATGGACGCCCGTCGATGTTCTTCCCGAGCGCGACGCAGACCAAGACGGCAGCTCCCGCTGCGCCGGGTTCGGCGGCGGCGGGAAGCCAACCGGCCGATTTGCCGCAGACGAGCGCCGCGGCGCCCGGCTCGACGGCTCCCGCTACGCAGCAGGCGCAGCTGGTTTCGTTCAGCACTGACGTCTACCGTGGCCAGATCGACACGCGTGGCGGCACGCTGTCCAAGCTCACGCTGATCAAGCCGGGCGAGGGCAAGCAGCCCGATCAGGTGATCACGCTGTTCGACCACACGGCCGATCACACGTATCTCGCGCGCACGGGCCTGCTCGGCGGCGACTTCCCGAACCACACCGACGTGTTCACGCCCGTTCCCGGTCAGGCGACCGACATGACGGGCAACACGCTGAAGCTGTCGTTCGAGTCGCCGGAAAAGGGCGGCCTGAAGGTCGTGAAGACCTACACGTTCACCCGCGGCAGCTATGTGATCGACGTCGACACGAAGATCCAGAACGTCGGCACGACGCCCGTCAAGCCGACCGCCTACATGGAACTCGTGCGCGACAGCCAGCCCGTCGAGACGCCGCGCTTCTCGCACACGTTCATCGGGCCGGCTGTGTACACGGAGCAGCATCACTTCCAGAAGCTGACGTTCGGCGACATCGACAAGAACAAGGAAGACTACGCAACCTCCGCCGACAATGGCTGGGTCGCAATGGTGCAGCATTACTTCGCGTCGGCATGGATTCCGCAGCAGGGCGTGAAGCGCGATATCTACGTCGAGAAGATCGATCCGTCGCTGTATCGCGTCGGCGTCAAGCAGCCGCTGCAGACGATCGAGCCGGGTAAGACGGTCGACGTATCCGCGCGTCTGTTCGCCGGTCCGGAAGAAGAGCGCATGCTCGAAGGCATCGCGCCGGGTCTGGAACTGGTGAAGGACTACGGCTGGGTGACGATCATCGCGAAGCCGCTGTTCTGGCTGCTCGAGAAGATCCACAGCTACGTCGGCAACTGGGGCTGGGCGATCGTGCTGCTGACGCTGCTGATCAAGGCGGTGTTCTTCCCGCTGTCGGCCGCGAGCTACAAGTCGATGGCCCGCATGAAGGAAATCACACCGCGCATGCAGGCGCTGCGCGAGCGCTTCAAGGGCGATCCGCAGAAGATGAACGCGGCGCTGATGGAGCTGTACAAGACTGAGAAAGTGAATCCGTTTGGCGGCTGTCTGCCCGTCGTGATTCAGATTCCGGTGTTTATCTCGCTGTACTGGGTGCTGCTGTCGTCGGTGGAAATGCGCGGCGCGCCGTGGATTCTGTGGATTCACGATCTGTCGCAACAAGATCCGTACTTCATCCTGCCGGTTCTGATGGCTGTCTCGATGTTCGTTCAGACGAAGCTCAACCCGACGCCGCCGGACCCCGTCCAGGCCAAGATGATGATGTTCATGCCGATCGCGTTCTCGGTCATGTTCTTCTTCTTCCCAGCCGGTCTCGTGCTGTACTACGTCGTGAACAACGTGCTGTCGATCGCGCAGCAGTACTACATCACGCGCATGATGGGTCAAAGGAAAAAGGCCGCTTGATCGAGCGCCCGAATCGGACGGACGAAGCGCCAGTCCGATTCCAGGCGACAAAAAAAACCGCCCGGTTTCAGCCGGGCGGTTTTTTTACGTCTTTGATCTCTTAAGAGTTATCGGCGTCGCCGTAAAACTGGGAAATCAGTTCCTGAACCAGGTAACGATGATGCGGCGTCAGTGATTCGATTTTCGACGCCAGTTCGAGCGTTTCGGGCGAGAGCGGATATTTCTCACCGCGCGACAACGGCTTCGGAACATTCCGCGTCGATCCACCCGGCGAAGGCCCATAATGCAGCCAGTGGACGTCCACTTCGAGCCACGCCGCGAGTGTGCGCAACTTGTCGTCAGTGGGAATGGTGCGGCCGCTCAGCCACTTGTGTACCGTTTGCGGCGACACCGGCTGATCGCCGCGATGGCGTAGGTTGAAATGCAATGCGAGATCGGTCCCGCCCTTGAGTTTTTCCGGGGCGCGTCTCATCGCGAACTTGAGTCGCTCGGCAAAAGCCGCTTTTTCTTCGACGGTTGGCATCCGCAGATTGTGCAGTCCGTCGCATCGCAGGTAGACAACTGTACACGCTACATTTCGCGTATCTGAGATTTGCCTATCTCGTTGCAGCAACCCATCGGAAGCATCCTCCAAACGACTCAAGAGTCCGCTTTACCTTGATCTGTAGGGCTTAGACTACACGAAGAGTCCGAATTTCTCTATGCATGGGCGGCGGAATGGCTTTATCTCGATTGAGATAAATCTGAAGGATCTCACTCGCCCACGCTCACGAGGTTCGCACGCTAATGCCCGAAAGGCCCGCGTTACAATGCCAGGCGTTCAGCGTGCGGTCAGTGCGCTACTCTTTTCCCCTTCTCGGCCGTTTCCCACATGCTCGCAACAGATTCCGATCCGATCGTCGCCATTGCCACTGCGCCCGGCCGGGGCGGGATAGGTGTGGTTCGGATTTCGTTCGGGCGCGCCGGCGAAGCGGCGGCGCAGCCGATGATGCAGGCGCTCACCGGGCAAGCGCTGGCGCCGCGCCACGCGAGCTACGTCCCGTTTCTCGATGCTCAAGGGAATGCGCTTGATCGCGGGATTGCGCTGTATTTCCCGGCTCCGCACTCCTACACGGGCGAGCACGTCCTCGAGTTGCAGGGGCACGGCGGCCCGATCGTGCTGCAGCTCGTTTTGCAGCGCTGCATCGACGCCGGACGCGCCTTCGGTCTGCGGCTTGCGGAACCGGGCGAGTTCACGCGTCGCGCGTTTCTCAACGACAAGCTCGATCTCGCGCAGGCCGAGGCCGTCGCCGATCTGATTGAAGCCAGTACGGAAGCGGCCGCTCGCTCGGCTGGCCGCTCGCTCGAAGGCGCGTTTTCGCGCGATATCCATGCGTTGGTCGAAGAGGTGATCACGCTGCGGATGCTCGTCGAGGCGACGCTCGATTTTCCCGAAGAAGAGATCGATTTTCTCGAAGCCGCCGACGCGCGCGGCAAGCTTGCACGCATCCGCGAGCGTCTCGCGCTAGTGCTGAGTGAAGCGCGGCAGGGCGCGCTGCTGCGCGAGGGCTTGTCCGTGGTGCTGGCCGGGCAGCCGAACGTCGGGAAATCGTCGCTGCTGAACGCGCTCGCGGGCGCGGAACTCGCGATCGTCACGCCGATTGCTGGTACGACCCGCGACAAGGTCGCGCAGACGATACAGATCGAAGGCATCCCGCTGCACGTGATCGACACGGCGGGCCTGCGGGAAACGGAAGACGAGGTCGAGAAGATCGGTATCGAACGGACTTGGGGTGAGATCCAGCGTGCCGATGTCGTGCTCCATCTGCTCGACGCCCGATCGGGCATGACCGCCGACGACGATTCGATCGCCGCGCGTTTTCCTGGTGGCGTGCCCATCGTGCGCGTGCTGAACAAGACGGATCTGACGGGAGTCGCGCCGGGCGTGACCGGCTTGAACGGGACGGACGAGGGCGATTCGTGCGAAGTTCGCCTGTCCGCAAAACGGGGAGACGGGATCGACTTGCTGCGTGGCGAACTGCTGCGCATCGCGGGCTGGCAGGCTGGCGCGGAAACGGTCTATCTGGCGCGCGAGCGGCATCTGATTGCGCTTCGCGCGGCGCAAGAGCATTTGAGGCTTGCTGCAGAAAACGCTGATCAGAATGCGCAAGCTCTTGATCTGTTCGCTGAAGAGTTGCGACTCGCTCAGGATCAACTGAATTCGATCACCGGCGAATTTACTTCCGATGACCTTCTTGGTGTAATTTTCAGCAGGTTTTGTATTGGCAAATAGGCGCGCCTGCTAGCGGCCCGTACACACGCTTTTCCAACGCTTCGATCGAAACTGGTTTTCGGTACACAAGTCTGTACACTTGGCATTTGACGCACCCTGTGTACCAAACTTCAAGCATGCCAAAACTCGCGACGCCGCTTAGCGAATCCCACATCCGCACCTTGCAGCCGCGCGCAACGCGCTACAGCGTCGCCGATGGCAATGGCCTCATCCTCGAAGTCATGCCGACCGGAAAGAAGGTCTGGCGATTCCGCTACACGCTCAATGGGCGTCGTCAACCGATGGTCACGATTGGCGACTATCTACTCGTGTCGTTGCGCGTCGCTCGAGCGAGGGCGCAGAAGTATGCGGAAATCGTCGCGCAAGGCTTGTCACCGGCGTCGATAGCCAGGCAGGACCGGGGCGCCGAAAAACGCGTCGATGTGCTGCGCGACGGCGCCGAACTCTACGTGACGTCGGCAATGGCCCGCAAATCCGACGAGTACCGACGCACGACGCAGCGCGCGCTGGACAAGGACATCCTCCCCGCGATCGGACACAAGCCGATCACGCAGGTCACGACGGAAGATATCCAGTCGATCTGCGACGCAATCAAAAGTCGGGGCGCGCCGCAGATGGCGCTTCATACGCGCAACGTCGCACGGCGACTGTTCGCGTTTCTGATCGCGCGGCAGCTCGCGACCATCAATCCCGCCGATGCCATCGTCGCGCGCACGATAGCGACGCAGGACGGCCGCTCTCGCGTGCTGTCGGGGAGCGAAATCGGTACGTTGCTGCGTGCGATACATGGTTCGAGCATTCGACGGCCTCTGAAGCTCGCGCTCCATCTTCTCGTGCTCACGTTAGTCAATAAATCCGAGTTGATCGAAGCGGTGTGGCGCGAATTCGATCTTGACGCAGGTGTCTGGATGATTCCCGCCGCGCGTGCGGGCAACGGTCGCGAGCGTCGTGTTTATCTGTCGAGTCAGGCGCTGACGATACTGCGCGAGTTACGGGACAGCAAAGGCAGCCGCAACTATGTTTTCCCGTCGACACGAGGCAGCGAAGATCGGCCGATTGCAAAGGGCACGCTGAACCAGGCGGCCAAAACGCTCGGGCTGGAGGGCGAACATTTCGTACTCCATGATTTCCGCCGTACGGGATTGAGTCATCTGCGTGATTTGCTGCAATCGGCGACGGGCAAGGATGCGTTTGCAGGGGCCAACGACGCGGTCACTGCGCGCGAGATGCAGTTATGGGCCGAATACGTCGACGCGCAGATTGATGAGCAGGCAGGCTCGCCGGTGATGACGCGCTGACCCCAAAAGCGGATTTATTGGTACACAGCGTCGAATTGCCTTCGCGTATAGCTCCGTTGATCAATGAACAAGACCTAATAAAAGAGGTTCCGAAACGATTCGCTGCCGTCTATGGTCAGGTTCATTTTAAGGTACACACAGTTTTCACATTGAGCCAGAAGCCCTTATCATGGCTCCGCTTGCTCGACGAAAACGTGGTTACGATCTGAGCATCTCGCTCAAACATCATCCGTGCAAAGCCACCGGCTCAACACCATGCTCGGCAGATACCTCCGCGACAGGCACTGAGTAGACATCCGCGCCATGCCGGTCGTAGTGATCGAGGCGCAGTAGCAAACCGTCGAGCGCGCACAGTTGGACTTTGGTGAGAGATGGAGCGTCGAGTAGCGCGTTCAACCGCGTGCGCCAGTACTCCGAAGTAAGGATGGTGCCACCCATGTCGCCGACCAGCGATGGCCACATGACGCGCGAAATGTGCGCAATTTCCTGATCGATCAAACGGTTCATGCTGTCCCCCGTGACGTCTCGATAAGGCCAAAGTTTTTTACATCTGATGATTAACTTTAGCCGGATTTTTGCCAGTCAATACCTACGCAAACAAGTAGGTATCACGGCGATGTCGAGCCGGAAACGAACGACATCGCATGGCCTTAAGCGTACGCATGCGTGTCGCATGACAATCGGGGGAACAGAATGATGTTTGGGCGTCAGTTTGACGAGGTGACGCACAGACGGAAGAGTGAAACGAAGCGCGCAAAGCGCTACGCATCATCCTCCGCCGGCTCGGGCGCGCGCGGCGCCGAACCGCAAAGGGACGTCAGCGCGACGCTGACGACGATCAACGCGGACATGAACAGCCAGTATTCCGTCCACGAGAAAGAGAAGGCCAGCACCTTAGCCTCCTGCCGCTCCCGATGCCGTCAACCCGCTCAATGATGCAGCAGGCTGCGAATCGGATGGCGCCAGTCCAGTCGCCTGTGATGGTCGTCATCGTGCAAGGCCTGGCGATGCTCCTGCCAGAGTTCGTCGGAAAACAGAAACGCGACGATGAGAAGCGGCACGATCAGAAACGCGCCCAGAATCAGATGCTCGATCACAGTAACCTCCTGATCGATGGAACAGCGACAATTTCATTGTAGGCGTGCTACCCGTCACTGCGTGTGATCCACCGCGCACACCATGTGCGCGATCCGAGTGATGCAAGTAGCGCGCCCGGCGCGTCGCGTTCCGCCGATCAGATCACGCTCACGCCGTCGACTTCTTCCACGCCGCAGCCAGAAGTCCCGCGCCGATCAGCAGCGTGCCCCCTGTGCAGTTGACGCCGCGCTGTACACGCGGGCTGCGGATTGCGCGCCGCGCCGCCGACGCAAGCACGGCATATCCCAAAGCGTTCAACGTCCCGAGCGCGACGAAGGTCGCTTCGAAAATCGCGATCTGCGACCAGGTGGCGACTTGCGTATCGATGAATTGCGGAACGAACGCCACGAAGAACACGATGCTTTTCGGATTGAGCGCCGTCACCGCATACGCGTGCGCGAAGATCCGGCTCGGGCGCGTTTCGCCTGTGGCGGGCGCGTCGGCCGTCGAGACGGGTGCCCGCCACAGCTTGATGCCGAGATAGATCAGATACGCGGCGCCGAGCCACTTGAGCGCCGTGAAGAGCGTCGCGGACGCGGCGAGGATCACACCAAGCCCGAGCATCGACGCCGTCATCGACGTCAGATCGCCGAGCGCGACGCCCGCCGTCGTCACCATTGCGAATCGCCGGCCGTGGCCGAGCGCATAAGAAATTACAAGCAGCACGGTAGGTCCGGGAATCGCGACGAGAATCGCGGAAGCAATGGCGAAAGGCAGCCAGTGTGCAAGTGTCATGAGAAGTCTCCTGAGGACCGGGCGCAGCGTTTCAGCGCGTCGCGCCAGTTCGTGTTTTCGGGCCGGTCGATTTATCCACGAACGCGCCGATCGTGCAAGCGCCGGTTTAGGGGCGACAAGCCCCACCACCGTCAGGCATCTTTCTTATTCTGCGTTCGCTCCACTTCGTGACACCTTTTCATGAGCCGCGCGAATGACTTTGTGTGCGACGCATCAACGGCTTGGTCATTTATCGCAAACGGCTTAAAACCGTTTAAGCGTAAACGCGAATTAACGTCGCAAAAGATTAGCCAGTATGCCTTTGTGCCTTCAATCGCAATTCGCAGTCCGCCTAATAACCGGGTAAATACACCATTAGGGCGGCATCAATACGCGCTCTAGCGCCGTGCGACATTTAGCCGCTGTTGCAAGCGCACACAAAATGTGCTTGCCGTTCAAATCCTTTCTTCTAGATTTAAAGACGTGCTTGTTTTCCGGCAGTTAAACACATAGCTAACCTGAGACATGCCCCGCAAGGAGGTAACCATGAACAAGCGAGTCGCCATTCTTTTTGCACTGACGGGTTTATTCGCCGCAGCAGGCGCGCAGGCGCAGGACGTCGTGATCAAGCCACAGCAAACGGTGCAGTTCAAGGCGAATTCATATGGCTGCCTGTCGAAGGACAAACTGGACGCCGTCACGCAACACGCACAGGCCGGCGAGCAACAGCAAATGCAGGAGTTCTTCTCCGGTTATCAGTGCATTTCCACGCCGGAGCATTCGGATTTCCGTGTAGTCCGCGTGGTTGGACATGACGTCGAATTCGTCAATGCCGGCAATAGCGATACGCAAGGCCTTTGGACGAACGACCGGTTCATCAAGCAATAAGCAATTAAAGTTGGATTGCACCCGACAGTAAATGTCGGGTGAATACGAACATTCCAACAAAGGAATTGCTTTCGCGTCTCGGCATGGCCAGGTTTTATCCTGGCCATCGTCGTTTTTCGGCTGACCTCGGGTCCCGACGCCAGCGCGCCGATCGGTCGCGCGAAACCTGTTCACTGATTCCATCCGCTCATCACCCGCGCCCGGCGGCCTCATCAGGCTGTCATGCCGCGCCCGCATATTCGGTATGATCACGGTCCCACCTTGCAGCCAGACGCGAAAAAAGCGCGCGATGGCTCAATAGCGCGGACTCGGCACATATGTTGCTGCTTTCGGAGCAAGCGAAAGCAGGAAGGTTGATGCGACAGGGCTTGACGGCCCCACGTCGTAGCAATCCGGCAAATGTGTTTCATCGGCGAGACGCGCGACCGAGGCGCCACCGCTGCAAGGCAGGGGATGACCATGGCAAGGTACGCCGACTCTCTATTCACTCTCCGGTCCGCATTCGCGGGACCAGGTTGTAGCATGGCTCTGAAATCGACAATCTATAAGGCTGACCTCCAGATCGCCGACATGGACCGGCACTATTACGCGGACCATTCGCTGACGATCGCGCTGCACCCGTCGGAAACCAACGAGCGGATGATGGTCCGCGTCGCCGCGTTCGCACTGTTCGCGCAAGAGCGCCTCGAATTCTGCAAGGGCTTGTCGGACATCGACGAACCCGATCTGTGGGCCAAGGATCTGACGGGCGCCATCGACACGTGGATCGACGTCGGTCAACCGGACGAGCGCCGCATCGCGAAGGCGAGCGGGCGCGCCAATGAAGTGATCGTGATCGCGTACGGCGGCCGGACCTCCGACATCTGGTGGCAGGGCGTGCGGAACAAGGTCGAGCGTCTGCGCAACGTGACCGTCTGGACGCTCGGCGAAAACGTTGCGCCCGCGCTCGCCGCGCTGGCCGAACGGACGATGCGCCTGCAATGCACGGTTCAGGATCACGCGGCGTGGCTCGGCAGCGAAACCGCCGACGCTGTTCCCGTCGAATGGACAGTACTCAAGGCAGCGACAAACACGCGTCCCGCCGCGCACGGCGGCCGTTGACCGGCCGCAGTTGCGCACTCTGTGTACCAAAAACTGCGTGCAGCAATCAAGGCTTGCCAGCCGGCGGACCTTTGAGTTCGACCATATTGCCCTCTGGATCGAACAGATACAGCGACGGTCCATAACCATCCGCACCGTAGCGTTGCGCCTCTTCACCGATGCGCACGTCACGCGCTGCAAACCATGTCCTCAATGCGCCGGCGTCGAAAGGCTCGACGCGCAGGCAAACATGATCCATGTTTCGTCCGGTGCCCGGCGCACCGCTTTCCGGCCGGTCGATCTTTCCGCCGACCTGCAGCAGATCGATCAACGAGCGTCCCGCGCGCAACTGGATCAGGCCGATATCGAGTTGTTCTCTCTCGAGCGTGCAGCCAAGCACATCGCGATAAAAGCGCGTCATCACGTCAAGATCGGCGGTGCGAATGACGACGTGATCGATATCGAGAATCTGGAATGTCATGGCGCGGCGTCCCGTCTTTGAGGTTCGGGTGAAGAACCAGTGTAGAGGGAATTGCGCGTGAGGAGGGTGACCAGCCGGCCAAGGAGAGCAAAGCGACAAGGCAAAAAAAAGCCCGCTCGATTGGAGCGGGCTGAATCCATATCAGGAGGAGACATGGAGGAGACAAGAACCACTATACACGCCGGGTTGATGCGACGCAATAACTTTTTAAGGGAAAACCCCAACTTTTTTCGGGGGCAGATTCTCCCGATATCTGGGAAAAATAACCCCGTGGCACAGCCCAAATGACACAGCAAGAAGCGGAGCGTACTGTGTGAACCTGCCCGCTACAGTGGTAAGCATCAAAACCGTCCCCCGGGGCACATGATGAATACAGCCTTCTCCCAAGCGACGCCCGCCACGTTCGCCAACGACGACGACCGCTGGACAGCCGTCCTGAAACGCGACATGTCCGCCGACGGCGCCTTCTTCTACGGCGTCCGGACGACGGGTGTGTTCTGCCGTCCATCGTGCGCCTCACGCCTGCCGCGCCGCGAGAATGTCGATTTCTTCACATCAACCGACGAAGCGCGCGCTGCTGGCTATCGCGAATGCAAACGCTGCCAGCCCGGCGGCCTGCCGCGCGAACTCGAGATCGTGAATCGCGCGTGCGCTGCACTGGACGCCGACCCGCAGCAACGCCTCACGCTCGCCCAACTGGGCGACGCGGTGCATGTCAGCCCGTTTCACCTGCAGCGGTTGTTCAAGCGTGTAGTCGGCGTGTCGCCGCGGCAATATCAGGCGGCCCAGCGTGGCGCAGCATTGCGCGACGCGCTGCAACGGGGCGCGGACGTGACCCGCGCCACCGTCGACGCAGGCTTCGGCTCGCCATCCCGGATGTACGATACGGCCGCCGCAGAGCTGGGCATGGCGCCGTCCGCCTATCGGCGCAAAGGCGCGGGGCTACGCGTCCACTACGCGAGCGCGCAGACTTCGCTTGGCCTCGTGCTGGTTGCGACAACCGACAAGGGCATCTGCAAGATCGCCTTCGGCGACGATGAAGCGCTGCTCGTCGACGACCTGCGCAACGAATTCGCGAGCGCGGAACTGATCGACGATCCGAAACGGCTCGCGCCCTTCGTCGATCAGGTCGAAGGGTATCTGCGGGGCACGCGTCAACATTTCGATCTGCCGCTCGATATCGCCGCCACGGCGTTCCAGCAGCGCGTGTGGGAAGCGCTGCGCCGCATCCCTTACGGCGAGACCCGCAGCTATTCGCAGATCGCCGAAGCCGTCGGTTCGCCGCGCGCAGTGCGGGCCGTCGCCACGGCATGCGCATCGAACCCCGTCGCACTCGCGATACCTTGCCACCGCGTCGTGCATAAAGATGGCGCGCTGGCGGGCTATCGCTGGGGCATCGCGCGCAAGGCCGTGCTGCTCGACACCGAGGCGCACCGTGAATCGCGTGACGCCAGCGAAGCCACTCATCCCACCGCCGACATGGATCACGCCGCTTGAGCCCCACGCCGACCGCCACACTCGAACTCCCGTTCAAAGCGCCTTATGACTGGCCCCGCGTCCTCCGCTTTTTCGGAGGGCGCGCGACGCCCGGCGTCGAAGCCGTCGAAGACGGCGTATGGCGTCGCGCGATCGGCTGGAACGGCGACAGCGGCACGCTCAACGTCCACAAGCATTCGCGCCGGCATTGCATCGTCGCGACCATCGAGGGCGCCGCGAGCCGTCACGCTGACGCCCTCGCCGCGCCCATTGCGCGCATGTTCGATCTGCACGCGGATCCAAAGGCGATCGGCGCGAGCCTCGCCGGCGATCCGTGGCTTGCGCCGCTGGTCGCCGCAGCGCCCGGTTTGCGCGTGCCCGGCGCGTGGTCCGGGTTCGAGCTGGTCGTGCGGGCTATCGTGGGCCAGCAGGTCAGCGTGAAGGCCGCGACGACGATCATCGGACGGATCGTGCAGCGCGCCGGCGAGCGCATCGAGGGCCATCCGCACGAAAGCACGGCGTGGCGTTTCCCAACGCCCGCCGCGCTCGCCGCCGTCGATCTCGCGCAGATCGGCATGCCCGGCAAGCGCATCGACGCGTTGCAAGGCTTTGCGCGCGCCGTGGCGGACGGCGACGTGCCGATCGACAGCATCGGCAGCGCGTCCTTCGATCTTGCACAGTTGCGCGCGTCGCTGCTCGCGTTGCCCGGCATCGGTCCATGGACGGTCGAATACGTCGCGATGCGCGCCTGGCGCGACGCCGACGCGTGGCCTGCGTGGGACCTCGTGCTGATGCAGGCCATCGCAGCGCGCGATCCGGCGCTCGTGCGTCCCAACCAGCAGCGCGCGCGCACCGACGCGTGGCGGCCGTGGCGAGCCTATGCGGCGATGCACCTGTGGAATGAAGTCGCCGATCGGGCGGGCGCCGCACGCGGCGGCTAGCGGCCTTCCGCACATATCGGCGAAGCTCGCCGGTCGACTTCGCGACCCCGCGCAGCGTAGAGTGGGAGGACGCGCAGCAGGCGCCCAAAGCCCGCTTGCAAGCGGCGCGGGAGCGGCCTGAGGCAACGCCAAGCAGCCGTTCTGGCGAGATGTTAAAGTGCCCGCTACTGAAAATTCCGCCGAACATGGTCGACCGCGCCGAGCAGCACCGTGCGGCGCGTGGCGGCCGACCCTGTTCGACCCGCATCAATGCCAAACACGACACCCTCCCGCACGACCGACGCGCTGCTGCACCGCCTGTCCGTGCTGACATCCGGCCCGCAGCGCGACGCGCTGACGGCCGGTTTGCGCGGCATCGAAAAGGAAAGCCTGCGCGTCATGGCCGACGGCCATCTCGCGATGACGCCGCATCCGCGCGCGCTCGGCTCGGCGCTCACGCATCCTTCGCTGACCACGGACTATTCGGAAGCACTGCTCGAACTGATCACACCCGCCGAGCACGACCCGTCGACCACACTCGAGAGTCTCGACACGCTGCATCGCTTCGTTTATTCGGCCATCGGAGACGAGGTGCTGTGGAACAACTCGATGCCGGGCCTTCTGCCCGAAGACGACGAGATTCCGATCGCGGACTACGGCACGTCGAACATCGGCAAGTTGAAGTATGTGTACCGCGTCGGTCTCGCGCTGCGCTACGGGCGCACGATGCAATGTATCGCGGGCATCCACTACAACTATTCGTTGAACGAAGAAGTGTGGCGGCTGCTGCATGCCGACCAGCACTCCACGGCCAACGCCGTCGATTTCCAGTCGGACCGCTATCTCGCGCTGATCCGCAATTTCCGCCGCACGAGCTGGCTGCTGATGTATCTGTTCGGCGCGTCGCCGGCGCTCGACAGGCGCTTTTTGCGCGGCCGTGCGCACACGCTCGAAACGTTCGACGCCGACACGCTGTATCGGCCGTACGCAACGAGCTTGCGCATGAGCGATCTCGGCTATTCGAACACGACGGCGCAAGCCGCCCTGCACGCCGATTACGACACGCTGCCCGGCTACCTCGACGCGCTCGCTAAAGCCGTCAGCCAGCCGTATCCGCAGTATGAGGCGATCGGCACGCAGCGCGACGGCGAATGGGTGCAGATCAACACCAACGTACTGCAGATCGAAAACGAGTTCTACTCGACGATCCGCCCGAAGCGCGTCACGTATCCGGGCGAGCGTCCGTTGCATGCGCTTGCGGCGCGCGGCGTCCAGTATGTCGAAGTGCGCTGCATGGATATCGACCCCTTCGAGCCGACGGGTATTTCGCTCGAAGCCGCGCGTTTTCTCGACGCCTATCTGCTCGTGTGCGCCCTCGACGAAAGCGCGCCGCTGCCCCCGCCGGCCTATACGGAAGCGAACCAGAATTTCGGCCGGGTGACGATGGAAGGGCGCAAGCCCGGGCTCGAACTGGTGCGCGACGGACAACCCGTCAAGATGCTCGACTGGGCCAATGAACTGCTCGCGAAAATCGACCACGCAGCCGCTGCGCTCGATTCGATTCGCGGCGACGACAGCCACACGCGCGCGGTCGCGACGCAACGTGCGAAGCTCGCCGACGCGTCGTTGACGCCGTCGGCTCGCGTGCTGCAGATCATGCGAGACAAGCAACAAAGCTTCCTCGACTTCGGTCTGGCGCAGAGCGTCGCGCATGCCGAGTATTTCCGCGCGCGCCCGCTCGACGAAGCGCAAACGCAGGAATTCACCGCGCTCGCGACACATTCACTCGCCGAACAGGCCAAGCTGGAACGCGAGGAAGTCGGTTCATTCGATGCGTTCGTTGCCGCGTATCGCGCCTATACGTTGAACCGCTTCAGCGTTTAGTGCTTGCGAGCGTCGTTTCGGCAATAAGAAGGGCAGCCTTGCGCTGCCTTTTTTATTGCACGCGCTTCCTGTCTGGGGCCAAAAATTGCTGACAGGCCAAGGCCGGTCCCGGCGCGTGTGCCAAGCTCGAGGTACGAACCATGCGAGAACCGTTTCGGTCCAATCCTGTATAACGCAGCGCCTTGCGCTCGACTGAAAAAAGGAGGAGGTCCGGTGATGAACAAGAGTCTCATAGCCGTGCTTTGCGTGCTGGCCGCCGGCTGCTCGACGCAAGGACAGGTCAACCCCGATGTGATGCAGATTGCCACGGCGCCGCTGACCTGCACCAGCAAGACACAATGCGACGTCTGGTGGCAACGCGCGCGTACCTGGGTGACCACGCACTCCCGTTATCCTGTCGCGACAGCCACCGATACCTTGATCCAGACTGCCGGACCGGACGGCGGCAAGCGCGACCTCTCGTTTGAAATCACGAAGACGCCCAACAACGACGGCACGTCGACCATCGGTTTTGCCGCGCATTGCGACAGTTCGCTCGGATGCAAGCCGAACCCGTGGGAAGCGGGCGCCGACTTCAAGCAGTTCGTGCGCGCAACAGAATCGGCCGCGCCAAGCGCAGCGACCCCGTCGACCTCCGGCCAGGCAGCAGGAGCGACAGGCCAATCGACCACGTCTCCGACCGGTGAACCCATCTCGCAATAGCGCATCGCGGCCTTAGACTTTTCGGACTTCTCCGATTGGTACGAGCAGGTAGACAGACCTATCGTCTCGTACCCTTTATTTCCGGTGAGAAGTCCTATGATCTTTCGTACGTTGACGGCGATCGCATGCGCGGTGGGTATCGCTGGTTGCACCGCGTCGTCGGGCCCCGCCCACAATACCGATATCGTCACGCTGGCCAATGGCGCTCAGGCGCATCGTGTGCAGTGCCTGGGTCTGCTGGAATCGTCCGAGGCGTGCATGTCTGAAATCAAACGCGTTTGTGGAGACCAGACTGCCGTGCGAGTCGCGCTGCTTGACCGCAGCACGTCGGGCCTGAAGCCGGAAAACGATCCGCGCGAGATTTACTTCCAGTGCGTGACGCCCGTTGCTCAGCAGCCAGTTCAGGCGCCGGCCGCGCCTGTCCCTGCTCCCGTTCCTGCACCTGTGCCCGTGCGCAAGGTGTCGCTGCAGGGCGATGCTAACTTCGCACTCAATAGCGCGAAGCTGACGCCCGTTGCAACGGCGAAGCTCGATGATTTCGTCGCGGCCAACCAGGGTGTCGATATCGAACGCATGACAATCGCCGGCTATACCGATTCGACGGGTTCGGCCGAACTGAACAACCGTCTGTCGGCAGCACGCGCGCGCTCGGTGCAGAGCTATCTGGCGACGGCTGGCCTGCGTGCTTCGAAGTGGGATGTCGAAGGTTACGGCAGCGCATCGCCCGTGGCGTCGAACGCGACGGCGATCGGCCGTGCAAAAAACCGCCGCGTCGAGATTCAGGTCGACGGCAAGTAATCTCTCTGCTTGATGCATCGGGAGCGGCGGCGTCAATGTCCCATTGACGCCGCCGCTCCCTTTTTGGGCTTCGTAATCCACACGAGACACGCAAGCACGACGAAGCCCGCGCACGAAACGCGGAAGAAATCGTTGGTCGCCATCATGTAGCCCTGTTGCGTGACGATCTCGTTCAGTTGCGCTGTCACCGCCTGTCCCTTGATGCCAAGCGACGTCAGCAGATCGCTATAAGACGTCGTATTCGCCGAATAGGCGCTCACCGATTCCGACAGCACCGCGTGGTGATAAATCGCGTCGTTTTCCCAATACGTCGTGCTGATCGCCGTGCCGATTGCGCCTGACAGCGTGCGCAGAAAATTCGATAACCCGGATGCGCTTGCGAGTCGCTCGTCGGAAATGCTGGACAGCGTGATCGTCGTCATCGGCACGAAGAAGCAGGCCACGCCGATGCCCTGCACGAGTCGCGGCAGGATCACCTGATTGAACGGCGCATCGAGCGTGAACGTCGAGTTCCACAACGACACGAACGCGAACACGACGAAGGCGAAACTCGCGACGATCCGCAAATTGAGCCGGTGCATGTTGCGTCCGATCAGCGGCGACAGCACGAGCGCGAGCAGTCCGACGGGCGCGGTCGCGAGTCCCGCCTTGCCAGCCGTGTAGCCCATCACCGTCTGCAGCCAGAGCGGAAAGATCACCACGGATCCGAAGAACGCCATGAAGCCAAACGAGATGATCAGCGCGCCTAATGCGAAGTTGCGGTCTTTGAAGAGCGACAGGTCGACGACGGGCTCCTTCTCCGTCGTCTCCCACACGATCATGAACGCGAGCGACGTCACCGCGATAACCGCGAGCGCGACGATAAAGGTCGAGCTGAACCAGTCCCGGTCCTTGCCGAGGTCGAGCATCATCTGCAGGCACGACACGCCGATCACCAGCAGTCCGAGACCGATGCCGTCGATGCGCTGTTTCGTCGTCTGCGTTTCGCGTCCGCGCAGCAGAAAGTACGCGCACGCCGCCGAGAACAGGCCGATAGGCAGATTGATATAGAAGATCCACGGCCACGTGTAGTTGTCGGTGATCCAGCCGCCCATCACGGGACCGAAGATCGGCGCGACGATCACCGTCATGGCCCACAGCCCGAGCGCGAGGCCGCGTTTCTCGAGCGGGTAGGAGCGCATCAGAATGGTCTGCGACAGCGGCACCATCGGGCCGGATACCAGCCCCTGAAGCAGACGGAACGCGATCAGCGACTCGAAATTGTGCGCGAAGCCGCACGCCGCGGACGCGATCGTAAAAAGCAGCACCGACAGCGTGAACAGCCGGACTTCGCCGACCCGCCGCGCGAGCCAGCCCGTCAACGGCACTGCGATCGCGGACGCCACGGAATACGACGAGATCACCCACGTGCCTTCGCTGGTCGCGACGCCGAGGCTGCCGGAAATGGTCGGCACGGCGACGTTCGCGATCGACGTATCGAGCACTTCCATGAATGTGCCAAGCGCGAGTCCGACGGTTAGCAGCGCGAGCTTTCCGCCCGTGAACGGAGCAGGGGCGGCGGGCCGGGTGGGCGTTACGCCGCCGTCCAGCGGCAGGTCAGGCGTCGTGCCGGTGGAAGCGGAAGCCGATGCCGATGCGGTCATTTGGCGTGTTCTCCTCATCGCATGAGAAAACTTGCCGCGACATGAAAAAGTCCCTAGCTCTATGCCTGGCTTTCATGTCCCGACACTCTCTGCCCAGACAGATAAATGAATAAAACAAAACCGCGCTGAAGCGCGGCTGCCTAGTGATCGTCGGTAGTGACGGACGACCCGTTTACTTCGTCGCCGGACGCTGCCGCCGTCCCGCATCCCCCAGCGCCGTTTCCGCCATCGATGCCGTTCGCAATGAAGCGGCTCAGCAGATCGATCAGCGTCGCGAGATCCGCACCCGAAAAACCGCGCAGCTGTTCATTGAGCACGTCCGCGCCTATCGAGGGCAATTGCGACGCGGCGTGCTCACCTTGCGGCGTCAGTCCCAGCTTCACGACGCGTCGGTCCTTGTCGCTGCGCGACCGCGCGATCAGCCCTTTCTTTTCAAGGCGATCGAGCATTCGCGTCATCGATCCGCTGTCGTACGACATGGCCCGCGACAGCTCGAACGGCGTCGTCGCGCGACCGCATGACAGCAGCAGGATCACGCCGATCTGCTGCGTCGTCAGCCCGAGATGCGCAACCGCGCGATCCGTGCGCTCCACGAGCACGTTCCGGGCTTTTGTCAGGTAATAGCCCAGGCTCGATTCGAGATGAATCGATTCCGGCTGGTAAGGACCGTCGGTCATGAATGCTCTTGGGGAAGCTGCCCGCTGGCGCGACAAACGCGAATGTCCCGGATTGTATCTGCCCAGGCAGTGAAGTCAATCGTCCGTACTAATTGCACACGCACGGAGCCAAAAAACAACGAATGACCATGTTGCGATGCACAGTATCTTGAAAATTGATTGCATGGTCAATATTATTACAGTCAACGAGTTACGCGCCCCGCGTCATCGGAGACCATGTTCTGACCGCACTTGCGTGCGCCTTCTTTTACCGGCGCACAGAGGATTCCCGCGATGCTGTACCTGAAAAACACCCTCGGCGGCTTGGGCCGCTCATTGACCGATTCTGCACTGCAAACATTTCAAGGCGCCAACCGTTGGTGGAAAGTGGCCCTGTATGCGGTGATTTTCGTCCTGCCTGGCGGGTCGATCGGGGTGCTGCTCTTCGCGTGGTTCGAAAGTCGGCGCGCCCGTAGCGCCAAAGCAGCCGCCGCCAGACCGGCCGCGTTGCTCGCTTCTCCGCTCAAGGCCCGCTCGGCGGGCAACCATCAGTCGATCGCTCCCGCCGCGACGGTTTGTCAGGCGCGCCCCGATGCGCCGCCGTGCCGCGCCGCGGCGGGCAAGCAGGCGCGGCAGACCACCGCCGACCCGCGCGTCTAAGCATCTCGCGTATTGCTTAGGGATGAAGGCCGCCGTAGGGCGGCCTTTGCTTTTCCCGCCCGCCGAACGCACTCGCGCAAATACCGCCGTAACAGCGCGTAACCGTCGCCTCACCGTCGGTAACACACAGGGGGCGCGGGCGGCATTACTCTTTCGATTTCATTGCCAGGCAATGCGTGCGCTACCATTCGAGCCATCATAAGCACGCGCCGTCCATCGCGCGAGCAGCCGCTCCGCATTTCGCCCTGGCGCATGACGCCTTCCGAATCGACAGGAATTCATTTGCATGCAGTTTGATCGAACTTCGCGCGCACGCGCCTCGGTCGCGAACGTCGCGGGGCAACGCGTCCTGAACATCGCCGCTTGCGCCGCACTGGCGTTCGCGCTTGCCGGCTGCGCGGTCGGTCCCGATTACAAGCGACCGTCCGTCGACATTCCGGCCTCGTACAAGGAAGCCGCCGACGGCTGGAAAGTCGCGCAGCCCGCCGATCAGCAAGACCGTGGCGCCTGGTGGGCGATCTATAACGATCCGCAGCTGAGCGGACTCGAAGACAAGCTCAACACGTCGAACCAGACCGTCGCACAGTTCGCCGCCGCCTACCGGCAGGCCCGCGCGCTGGTGGGCGAAGCGCGCGCGGCGTACTTCCCCGTGATCAGCGCCGGGGCGAGCGCATCGCGCTCGCGTACGCCGAGCCGCAGCTTCAGTGGCTCGGTGACGGGGGGAGGCGGTGGCACGACATCTTCGGTGAGCAGTTCGGGGACTATCAGCAACAGCTACAGCCTGTCGCTCGACGCCACCTGGGAACCCGATCTCTGGGGCAAGGTGAGCCGCACCGTCGCGAGCCAGCAGGCAGGCCAGCAGGCCGCCGCGGCCGATCTGGCGAACGCGCGCCTGTCCGCGCAGGCAACGCTCGCGCAAACCTACTTCAACATCCGTTCGCTCGACGCGCAGCAAAAGCTGCTCGACGATACCGTCGCCGCCTATCAGCGCTCGCTCACGCTCACGCAGAACCGCTACGCGCAGGGCGTCGCCGCCCGCTCGGACGTGATCCAGGCGCAAACCCAGCTGCAATCGGCGCAGGCTGCCGCCATCGACAACGGCGTCGCGCGCGCGCAAAACGAGCACGCGATCGCCGTGCTGATCGGTGAACCCGCCTCCGCGTTCTCGCTGCCGCCCGCACCGCTCGATTCCGTGCCGCCCGCCACGCCCGCGCAACTGCCGTCGTCGCTGCTCGAACGTCGGCCGGATATCGCGTCGGCCGAGCGCAAGGCCGCGGCGGCCAACGAGCAGATCGGCGTCGCGATTTCGGCGTTCTTTCCGACGCTGACGCTGTCGGCCAGCGGCGGCTTCGAAAGCTCGGTGTTTTCGCAGCTGCTGCAAATGCCGTCGCGCTTCTGGACACTCGGGCCCTCGCTCGCCCAGACCATCTTCGACGCCGGCCTGCGCAAGGCGCAGACGGACGCCGCGCGCGCCGCCTACGACCAGGACGTCGCCACCTACCGGCAGACGGTGCTGACGGCGTTCCAGGACGTCGAGGACAACCTCGCTTCGCTGCGCATCCTCGAGCAGGAAGTCACGGTGCAGCAGCAGGCCGTCCAGTCCGCGCAGCAGGCACTCGATATCGTCACGAACCAGTACAAATCCGGCACCGTCGATTATCTGAACGTGCTGACGGCACAGACCACCGCGTTCACCGCCGAGCAGAAGCTGGCGAGCATCGCAGGGCAGCGGATGGTGTCGTCGGTCGGGCTCGTCAAGGCGCTCGGCGGCGGCTGGGAAGTCGATCAGATGAATCGCGAGACGGGCGATGTTGCAGCGCCTGCGCCTGCTTCCGCACCTTCCGCGCCCATTGCAAGAACGTCCACCTCAGCCGGCTAAACGGCAGACGCACCGCACCAACGCAAACGGCCGCCATGCGCAAACATGGCGGCCGTTGTGTTTTCGTCGGGCGGAAAGCGGTCGGTCAGTGCACGAACGTCAGCGCAACCTGTCCGGGCCCAGTCGGGCGTCCGAGCAGATTCAGCAGACCGGCGAGATTGTCGACGGAATCGGGCGTCGTGCTCGCCGTGCCCATGAACGATGTCGACGCCTCGCTGAGGGTGCCGTGACCGTTCAGCAGCAGCGGCCCCTTGGTCGTGGACAGATCGAGCGTGCCCGATCCGCCCTGCGCCTGAAACACCACGCGATACGACCCGAGCGGCTTCACGCGCGATACGCGCGAACTCATGTCGTTCAGCGTCACGATCAACTGACCGAATGCCTGTCGATTGAAGCTGCGCCAGTCGGTCCAGGTCAGCCGCACGTCGCCCTGCAGATCCAGCGTGTTGAACGGCGCACCGAGGCCCGCGAGTAACGCCGCCGGCACGGCGATGCTGCCGCCCGACAGCGTCGCGCTGCGCAGGGTGGCATCGACCGTAACGGCGTCGGGCATCGCCTGGCTTTGCAGCATCTGCATGTGTACGCGGCCCGTGAACAGCGGCCAGAACGACGTGCGCCATTCGATGCGCCCCGGCAGCAGCGTCGCGCTTTCCGCGCCCGGCCCGGCGGCGAGCATCAGCGACGCCGAGCCGTGCCACAGCGAACCCGTTGGTTCGACGAGATTGACGTGCCCTTGCGTGGCCTTCGCGAACTGCGGCGTGACCCAGGCGGCGGGCGCCATCACGAGCAGCACCACGACGTTCGCGATCAGCGCGACGGCGATCCAGGGCAGCGCGGCGCGTAATCGCCGCATCCAGAAACTCATGCGTGATCCCGTGGCTGCGCCGTCATTTGATCGTTGCCGGTTGCAGCGACGCCGTCAGATCGACCTGTCCGTCCTGCTTCAACCCGGTGACATGCGCCTCGGACACCTGCACCTTGAACTGCTTGCGCGCCTCGTCAAGCCATTCCGTCCACGCGGGAAACGAGGCGTTCTTCAACTGGATCTGCACCGCGTTGCCGAGCACCTGCACCTGCGTCGGCGCGAGGCCGTGGTCATTCAGCGACGCCGTCAACGCGTCCTTCAGCGCGCCGCCCGTCGGCGCCACGCCCTGCGCAGCCGCCGACAGCGCGCGCGCCTCGTTCGCCTGCGCGGTCATCTGCGACAGTTGGCGCTGCAGGCTCGGAATCGATTCGCGCAGCCGCGCGCGGCCCTCCTGCGCGGGCGCCCACAGCACCGACCAGACGATGACGACGGCCAGCACCGCGCCGCCCCACGTCAACAGCGCCTTTTCGCGCGGCGTGCGGGCATCCCAGAAGCCCGCCCACGTGTTCAACAGTTCTGCTTTCATTGTCCGTTCCTGATCGTCCACTTGCCGGTGTTGCTGTCGATCGCGCCCGTCAGGCCATTGCGCGTCAGGCGTTGCTGGAAGTCGGGATCGACCTTGACCTCGGGTTTGAACGTCACATCGACACGCCGGTCGTGATAATCGAGCGCGGCCAGGCCGTTGACGGGAATCGGTCCGAGCGAGCGCGCAAGCCCATCCGCAAGAGACAGGAAATCGTCCGGCGACAGTTCGCCCGCGGCCACGCGTAATTGCTGCAACTGACGCGCCATCTGATCGGGCGCGTCGAGTACGACCGTCGTCTTCGGAAACGTGTTGAGCAGCAGCTCGGTCATCTGCGCGTTGATCGCATCGCGCTGACGCGACAGCATCAGCCATTGCACATTCGCGCCGATGATCGCGACGAGCACCGTGCCCACCAGCAGCCACAGCGGCAGCCGCAGACGGCGCAAAGTGGCGCGATCGAGCCGCCACGGCTGCGCGGCGAACTCGAACTGCGCGAGATCGAAGCGGCACTGGATCGCGTTGCGCGCGAGCGTTTCGAACGACAGCGGTAGCGCGCCCGCAACCGACGCGTGACGTCCCGACTGCGCCACTGACGCCATACGCGGCTCGCTGCCAGGCAAATCAACGAGCGTGTACAACGTGACGGGCGCATTGCCCGCAAGCGCCGCCACCGTCGCACCAACGGCGGCTTCCGGCACAGCCAGCCCCTCGCCGAGCGGGCCGCGCACCAGCGCAAGCTCGACACGCGGCGGTGCGGAATCGACGGCGCCTTCGCCGAGCACGGCGGCTGTCGACGGCACGACATGGCCCAGCACGGCCGCAACGACGGGCGCGAGGCCCCCGATTATCGGCTCGACGTGCGCAGGTGCGGCATCAGCGCCAGCGGCCACCGCTTCTTCAGCGCGCACCTCGGCCGCGATCGCCGCGGCGACAGGCTGCGGCAGACAACGCGTGACAGGCACCGCCTTCAGATTGCGATGACCCGCCGCCGCAAACGTCTCGACGATATAGCGGAACCAGCCGCGATCGACGATTGCGAGCACATGGCGGTTGCCCGCGAGCGGCTGCGGATCGAGCGCGATGTGCGTGGTCTGCGCGTCCTGGATCAGTTGATCTTCGACGACGTTCGGCAGCGCCTGACGCAGGCGCGGGCCTTTCAGCGGCGGCACGGTCGTGGCCAGCATCAGGCAGTCGCGCGCGGCGAGCATCAGCACGGTCGCACTGGCGCGCGGCAGCAGGCCGGGCGCCGAGCGGCCGGCGCGCTGGGTGCGCCCCGATTTGTCGAGCAGCAGAAACGGCAGCTCCGGCAGTTGCCATTCCTGCGACGGCACCGCCGGATCACGCGGCGGCAGAAGAACGATCAGCGTGCTCAAAGGCCACTCTCTCGGGAAATTGCGTTGTTCATAGTTGATCTCGTCCCCATACGATACGCGTCGTATGCGTCAGCGCGTCGCGATAGACGAGGGTGGTGCGATCGACTTCGGCGCGCTCGTGCTCGACGCGTCCGTGGATAAGGAAGTAGCTGGTGTTCACGTCGAGCTGGTTCGGATCGAACACGAGCTGTTGGACGCCCGCGCCGCGCAGCGCGAGCTGCACATCGCCGACGTTGTGAAAGAACACCGTCTCGCGCCGCGCGACGAACGCCTGCGCATTCGACAGATTCATGCCCGGCACCACAGCCGCGACGACCTCGGCGGGCGCGGTGTTCATGTTGACGGGCGTGGTGGTAGGCAGCACGGTCACGAACGGGCGCAGCCGCGCGATCATGTCCGGCGTGAAGCCCGGCACGTCGAGCAGCGAGTCGACACCTGTCATCTGCAGTGGCGCGACGGGCGCGTTTTCATCGGTGTCTTCCAGACCCGGCTGATCGGTGTAATTGCCGCCGCCCGCCGCACCGCCTTGCATCTGCGTGGGATCGAGGGTAGTGGGATTGGCCGCCGTCTGAAAACGGGTCGCCGATTGCCGCAGTCCCGCGCGCAATTGCAGCGCCGTGTTCTTCGCCAGTTGCCCATTGATGCCAAGCAGTTGCAACAGACGCTGGAACGACTGAACCTGCTGGATGTTCAGCGTCAGCGCGCCCGGCACGGCCGTTGAAACGAGGTTGCGCAGATTGAATTTGGCCTGCGCATCTTCGATCGAACCGGAGATATAGGTCGCCCCGCCTTCCTGTGCGCGCACCTCGCCGATCTGCCCGAGAAAATCGGACAGCCGTGTGCGCGCAATCGGCACGCCCCAGACGCCGCTAAGATACGTGATTCCCGCCGACGTATCGCCTTCGGAACGAAGAATGAGGCGCGTCCAGTCGAGCGCGCCGCGCGACACCCACTGCGCCTGCGCCAGCAGTCGTTGATTCTCGATGCGCCGGATCTGCACCTGCTCCCGCCAGAGCATGCCGGAAACGAGAATCGCGGACAGCGCGACCACCAGCAGCGCGCTGATGATGGCAGCGCCGCGTTGAGCGGCGGGTTTCGAACGGGCAGGGCGAAAGCGCTTGATCAAAACTCACTCCCCAACGAGAAAAACCCGCGTGACGGGCCGCGCGAGCGAATTCGCGCCGATGCTCACCTCGAGCCCCGTCACCGACCTCGGCAACGGCGCATTGCCGAGCTGAGGCACCTTCAGATTATTGTCGTTCTCGGTGATCGCCGACTGCACGTCTTTCATCTGCGTCGTCCAGCCCACCTTCGGCACATACAGCCGCGCGGTAATCGCGCCGATACCGCCGATCAACGGCACGGCATTCCAGTTCTCGTTCTCCGAACCGCCTAGCGCGCGCCGCACTTCGCCGATGTTCGCCAGTGGCGGCGACGCATAGCGGAGAATCCGCCCTTCCGTGATCCGATACCGCACGACCACCAGCCGCGGTGCCGCGCCAGGCGCGCGCATGTACCGCACGATCTGCAGCGCATTACCGTTCACCGCGACGGCTGGTTCGCCCGCTTCGTCATCGGATGCGGCGTTGCGCACATCGATGCGCATCTGATCGAAAAACTGCGCGAACACGCGCTCGTCTTCCATCGCGTTCGTGATCGTCTGCCGTCCGCGGATGATCTGATCCAGTCCGCGCCACGACAGCACCGCGATCACGGCGAGAATCGCAATCGCGACCAGCAGTTCGATCAGCGTGAAACCGCCCGCTGTCTTCCTGAGCAGCGGCGAACGTCGAGCGCGCGACACGTCGTGCTCAGAGCGAGCGATTCGTTTCATTCGCGATCACCGTCACCATCTGCGCGAGGTTGCCCGAGCGACCGGGCGACGTCACTGAAACCTCGACGCGTCGAAACACCGGGTTCGGCGTCGCGCTCACGTTTTCCGTGCAAATCAGTTGCAGGTTGCCCTGCGAGCAGTCGAAACTTTGCGAGCCGACTTCGGGCCAGGCGTGCGCCAGATGCAGCTGGGCGAGCGCGTTGTCTGCGCTCCAGCCCGCCAGCAGCCGCCGATGCAGATCGGCCTCGCCCGTCGCGAGACTGCCGACCGCGCGCAGCGAAGCGGCCAGCGCGACCGCGATGATCGCCAGCGCGACCAGCACTTCGATCATCGTGAAGCCTCTCGCCCGCTTGCGGTTCGGGTTATCCACAGCGCCGCGCACGCGGCGAAAACGAAGCGCACATGTCATCAGCGCACCTCGTACCGGCCGTTGCCCGTGCCGATGATCGTCACGCGCCCCACGGCGGAAAAGAGCGTTACCTGCACGGGGGTATCGATGCTCTCGGTGCCGAACACGATGCGGTCAGAATGCGTGTCGGAGCCGGGATACTCGATGGCCACGCCCGTCACGCCGCCTTCCCAGCGGCGCGGCCCGAGCAGATCGTCGCGCAATGGACGCCAGCCGTCGTTCGTGTGGATATCGAAACGAAAGCCGCCATCCAGCGGCAGCCACGAAATAGGGCGCGCACGCACCTGTGCTTCGTCGCCCGCCGACTCGAACAGCAGCGCGAGCCGCTGCGCTTCCTCGTTCAGATCCGTGCGCGGATTGCGCGTCAGCGACAGCGATGCGAGCGACACCAGCAGGCCTGCGATCACCAGCACGACCAGCATTTCGAGCAGCGTGAAGCCGCGCTGGCGCTCGCGTGCTGCCGTGCGCATTGCATGCTGCGTCATGCCACCGCGCGCGTCGTCGACACGGGCGGCCTCATGAAAAGCGCGCGGCATGCAGTGGTGCAATCGCATGGTGCCGGTAACGATCGATGTCGATTCAATCAGCGTGATGCGCTCATTGCCACGAGCCGACGTCGGCATCGTTGCCTTCGCCGCCCGCCTTGCCGTCCGCGCCGTAGCTGAACACGTCGATCTCGCCGTGCACGCCCGGGTTCAGGTACTGGTACGTGTTGCCCCACGGATCGTTAGGCAGACGCTCGAGATAGCCACCGTCCTTCCAGTTGTTCGGGACCGGGTCCGTCGACGGCTTTTCGATCAGTGCGCGCAGGCCTTGCTCCTGCGACGGATAGCGGCCGTTGTCCAGACGATAGAGCTTCAGCGACTGCATGATCGTGCCGATGTCCTGCTTTGCGGCGACGCGTCGTGCTTCGTCCGGACGGCTCATGATCTTCGGCACGATCAGCGCGGCCAGAATGCCGAGGATCGCGATCACGACCATGATTTCGATCAGCGTGAACCCGCGTTGAAGGCGGGCGCGCTGGCCCGCGCGCATGGCCGCGATCTCGTTGCGGCGACTGGTCCACATTTGCATAGCTTGCTACCTCGTTTGAATGAAGGGTCGATCGATCAGACGTCACGTAATGCGTTGAGAATTCAGCACTCTGCACGTCCGGTCGGTCATTTTAATGTCATGCAGTTGAAGGCTTCCGATCTGCCGATCGGGATGCCGCAAAATTCACAATAGTCCGTACAATCACAAGCATGAACGCACTCCAGATCCGCCTGATTTCGCTCGCTGTCTTCGCCGTGTTCTGCGCGACGCTCACTTACTGGGTCGTCACGCTCACGTCGCATTCCGGCGCGCCCGTGCCCGCTGCTGCCGTGCGCGCGCCCGTTTCGACGGATCAGGCCGCGGCGCTGTTCGGCGGTCAACTCACGCGCACCGCGAATCAGGACATCCATCTGTTCGGCATTCTCGCGCTCAGCGAAGGCGCCGCCGCGATCATCAGCACAGGCGGCGAACCGCCGCACGCCGTCTCGCTGGGCAGCACGATCATGCAAGGCGCCAAGCTCGCCGAAGTGCGCGCCCGCTCGATCATCATCGACCGCAACGGCTCCCACTCCGAAGTCTTCCTTCCCGCGAACCCGCCTGGCCCGACCATCTACGTGCGCTGATGTCATTCTCTGCCCGGCCGACGCAACCTGAAAGCATCGGCCTGGCTTGCAAGTCTTTCGGACGCTAACGCGGCCTCACTGCAGCGCCGTCATTGCACCAGGTTGTTCAACTCGATGATCGGCAGCATCACCGCGAGCACGATCACCAGCACCACGCCACCCATCGCCAGAATCAGCAGCGGTTCGAGCAGGCTCGTCAGGAACATCGTGCGCCGTTCGAGTTCGCGTGCTTCGCCTTCGGCCGCGCGGTCGAGCATCGTCGTCACGTCGCCCGTCGCTTCGCCTGAACGGATCAGGTGCACGAGCACAGGCGGGAACGTCTTCGTATTACCGAGCGCGCGAGAGAGCGACGTGCCTTCGCGCACGCGCACGATCGCATCGTCGATGTTGTTACGCATCGCCTTGTTGCTGAGCGTTTCGCTCGCCGCCTGCAACGCACGCAGAATCGGCACGCCCGCCGCCGTCAGAATGCCGAGCGTGCTCGCGAAGCGCACCGTGTTGTAGCCGCGCACGAGCTTGCCGAAGAGGGGCGCCGTCAGCGTCCAGCGATCGAACGCGAGACGCGGTCCCGGCTGCGCGAGTATCGCGCGCACTACGTAGATCACGATCACCAGTGCGATCAACCCCGCCCACCACCAGTTACGCACGAAGCTGGAGAGCGCCATCATCATCACCGTGAGGATCGGCAACTGCTGCTTCGTGCTTGCGAACACGTTGACGACCTGCGGCACGACGTAGCTCAACAGGAACGTGACGATACCGAACGCAATGATCGTCACGATGGTCGGATACGTGAATGCGAGCACGATCTTCTGCTTGAGCGCGTTGCGCTGCTCGATGTAATCGGCGAGGCGCGACAGCACGAGTCCGAGCTTGCCCGTATGTTCACCCGCTGCGACGAGCGCGCGATAAATCTCGGGAAAATCTTTCGGATGCTGCGACAGCGCGTTCGCCAGCGAATGACCGCCCAGCACTTCCGCGCGGATCGACGCCATCAGTTCGCGGATGTAGTCGCGCTCCGACTGCTCGGTGAGCACCGAGAGCGCTTCGTCGAGCGGCAGACCCGCGATCAGCAGACTCGCGAGTTGCCGCGTGAGAATTGCCTGCTCGCGCTGCGACAGCTTGCGGCCCAACGACAGCCGCTGGGTGCGCTCACCACGCGTGCGCGTCGCCGCCGGTTCGACGACGAGCGGCGTGAGACCTTGCGTGCGCAACTGCGTGCGGGCGCCGCGCGCGCTGTCGGCATCGAGCACGCCTTTTTGCGCCTTGCCGGCTGCATCGATCGCTTCGAAACGGAATGCGGGCATGCGCTTTAGACCCCGCCCGTCACGCGTATCACTTCTTCGAGCGACGTCAGGCCCGATGCGAGCCAGCGGTCGCCGTCCTCGCGCAACGTGCGCATGCCTTGCTTGCGGCCGGTTTCGAGAATCTCGGCGTCGGAGGCGTTGCGGTGAATCAGCGAGCGGATCGATTCGTCGACGTTCAACAGTTCGTACACGCCGCGCCGTCCCGCATAGCCGGAATGTCCGCACTTGTCGCAGCCGACGGGATGCCAGAGCTTGCGCCCGTCTGCTTCTTCGCGCTCGACCTTGCACACGGGACACAGACGCCGCACGAGACGCTGCGCCAGCACGCCAAGCAGCGATGACGCGAGCAGATACGGCTCGACGCCCATGTCGGTAAGACGCGTGACGGCGGAGGCGGCGTCGTTGGTGTGCAATGTGGCGAGTACGAGGTGGCCCGTCAGCGACGCCTGCACGGCGATCTGCGCCGTTTCGAGATCGCGGATTTCACCGATCATGATGACGTCCGGGTCCTGACGCAGAATGGACCGCAACGCGCGGGCGAAGGTCATGCCGATCCGCTCGTTGACCTGCGTCTGGCCAATGCCGGAAAGGTCGTATTCGATCGGGTCTTCGACGGTCATGATGTTCGTCGTCGCCGTTTCGAGCCGCGACATCGACGCGTACAGCGTGGTCGTCTTGCCCGAACCCGTCGGGCCCGTGACGAGCACGATGCCGTGCGGACGCGAAATCAGTTTGTCGAAATGCACGAGCGTGTCGGGCGCCATACCGAGCGCTTCGAGATTCAGGCGCTGCGCGTCTTTTTCCAGCAGACGCAGCACGGCGCGTTCGCCGTGGCCCGTCGGCAAGGTCGAAACACGCACGTCGACAGGTCTTCCACCGACACGCAACGTGATGCGGCCATCCTGCGGCAGACGCTTCTCGGCGATGTCGAGCTGCGCCATGATCTTGATCCGGGAAATCAGTGCGCCGTGCAGCGCTTTCTTCGGACGCACCACGTCGCGCAGCGTACCGTCGACGCGAAAACGCACCACGGACGCATTCTCGAATGGCTCGATGTGAATATCCGATGCCTGTTCGCGCGCAGCTTGCGTAAGCAGCGCGTTGATCATGCGGATGATCGGCGCGTCGTCTTCGGATTCCAGCAGGTCTTCCACTTCGGGAATGTCCTGCATCAGACGCGACAGATCGACTTCGCCTTCCACTTCACCAACCACCTGCGCAGCGCTGCCGTCCTGGCGCGAATAGGCCTGATTGATCGCCTGCGAGAGTTCATCCGCTTCGAGCCGCACAACCGACACCGCGCCAAAATTGCGCGCGACTTCTGCGAGCGCGGCCTGGGTCGTGCGTTCGCTGATCCAGACTTCCATCGAATCGGCGTGTTGATGCGCGACCAGAATCTGGCCGCTTCTCGCGAAGCCATACGGCACGAGTCGCGCGGCTAGCGCAGAGGGCGGCTCGCGATGCGTTCCGCCCGTGGCCGCTGAATCGAGCGGCGCGCTGCCGGGCGCATGCGGCGTGCTCACGGCTGCACCTTCGGCGCGCTCGTGGCCGGTTGCGCCGGGACCGTTTGTACGGGCGGCTGGGCCTGCATCTGCGGTTGCATTTGCGGTTGAGGTTGCTGCGGCGGAACGTACGCGGGGGCCGGGACGGGCACGCCAAGCGCCTGTTGACGCCGCATCGCGTCGAGATCGAACAGGTTCAACGTCGATCCGCCCTGGCTCGGGCCAACCGGCATCGGCGGCACGACGGGATCGTCCTTGTCCTTGATCAGGTTGTTATCGGACTTGTATGCGCCCGTCACGCCCTGGATGTAATCGTAGCGGTTCGCCGTCACCGCTTGCGCCGTGTCGCGGTCGTTGATGATCACCGGACGCAGGAAGACCAGCAGGTTGGTCTTCGCGCGAATCTTGTTTTCCGAGCGGAACAACTGGCCGATCCACGGGATGTCGCCAAGCAGCGGCACCTTGCTGTTATTGACCTGATAATTGTCCTGCATCAGGCCGCCCAGCACGATGATCTCGCCGTTGTCGGCAAGCACGGTCGACTGGATCGAGCGCTTAGTGAACTCGGGCCCAGCGGGATTGGTCGCCACATTGGTGGTGCCTGCCACGATCGCCGAGTCTTCCGTATACAGCTGCAGTTTCAGGATGCCGCCTTCGGTGATCTGCGGCTTGATGTGCAGCGTCAGACCGACGTCGATACGGTCGAACGTGTTGAACGCGTTGGTCGCCGTGCTGCTCGTGAGGTTCGAATACGAGCCCGTCTGGATCGGCACGTTGGTACCCACGACGATCTTCGCTTCCTGGTTGTCGAGCGTGATCAGGTTAGGCGTGGACAGCACGTTGGCGTCGCTCGTCTGCGACAGCGCCTGCAGCAACGCGCCGAGCCCCTGCACACCGAAGAGGTTGTGCAACCAGCCTACATTCAGACCCTGCTGGAGATTCTGCGCAGCAAGCGCGGAAGCCAGGCCACCCGTGGTGGCATTAGCTGCTGCTGCCGCCGTCAGGTTGACGATGCTGTTGCCGCCGCCCGTGGCAAGGTTGGTACCCGCGAGCAGGTTGCCGCTGCCGATCTGCCACTGGATACCCAGGTTCGCGTTCGTGTTCGAGTTCAGCTCGACGATCAGCGCTTCGATGTAGACCTGCGGGCGGCGCACGTCGAGCTGGTCGATCACCGTGCGCAGATTGCGGTAGACGGGATCGGACGCGGTGATGATCAGTGAATTCGTCGACGCGTCGGCCTGGATCATGCCGCCAGGCTGATTGTCGTCGCCGCCGCTGCCTTCCTTCTCGCCGAGAAAGTCCGAGTTGTTGCCGCCCTGACCGCCATAGCCACCGCCGGCGCCACCGGCGCCCAGCGGATTGCTGCCCAGCGACGACCCCGACGAACCGCCCATCGATCCCGACGGCAGAGGCGGCGTGCCCGAGCTGCCCGTCGACGAGGGCGAATTGTTCTGGTTGAACGAATTCGCCGCATTGTTGCCGCCCGACGACGAAGAATCGTTGCCACCGCCGCCGCCCTTGCCGAGCATGCCGCGCAGCGTTTTCGCGAGACGCACGGCGTCCGCGTTGCGCAGCGACACGACGTGCATGTTGCCGGGCTGGGCGGTTGCCGCATCCAGCTGCTTCGCGAGCGACTTCGCCGCCGCGAGACGCCCCGCGTTCGACGCACGCAGCAGCAGCGAGTTGGTGCGCGGGTCGGCCTGGACGGAAACCTTCAAGGTCGCATCCGTGTTGCCGATCGAGCCGGGGTCGAGCATCTTCGACATCTGTTGCGCGACGTCGATCGCATTCGCGTTCTTCAGCGGCACGACCTGCACCTGCTGGCCCGCTGCCGTGTCGATGCCCTGGATGATCTGCGCGATACGCCGCACGTTATCCGCGTAGTCGGTAACGACGATCGTGTTGTTCGACGGATAGGCCGCGACTGTATTGTTCGGCGAGATCAGCGGACGCAATACGGGCAAGAGGTTGTTGGCCGACTCGTTCCGCAGCTGGAATACCTGCGTGATCACCTGATCGCCGCGCGCCGCGGGCGCGTTGCCGACATAGGTCGGCACGCCTTGCAGTTTCGCATCGGCTTCGGGCACGACCTTCAGGACGCCATGGTCCTGCACCAGCGAAAAGCCCTGCATTCTCAAGGCGGACTGCAAGGTCTTCAGCGCCTGGTCTTCCGGAACGGGATTCTCGGACACCAGGTTCAATTGCCCTTTCACGCGCGGGTCGACGATGATCGTTTTACCCGTCGCCGCGCCGATCGCCCTCGCCACCTGATCGATGTCGGCGTTGACGAAGTTGAGCGTCACCTGAGCGTGGGCGATCTGCGCGGTGATCATGCCAGCGACCAGCAACGCTGTCGCGACGCGACGCAATGCCATACGATTTCTTCTCATGGATGTGGTTTCGAAGCCGACGTTGTGATCCGCCGACGGTCATGCACAGTGGACGACCGGCCGACACCTGGTCGTCCCCAGTCCGGCAAAACGCTTCCGTGGTAGCCAGTGCCAAGGATGCCTTGCCTCCCTGTAATCAAAAACAACGAACAGTAACAGCTTTTCATGTCGGAAATGTCACAGAACCGGGGAGTTCCGTACGATTCCTCTAACGTTTGCGATCCAACGACGCGCGGATTGCGCAATCTGTTACGTTCTTGAAAGTTTTGCGTTCCGGACCGGTGCGTATTTCTGCCCGCCTTTGGCCGCAAGTTACTCGCTTATGTCGGCTGGCCAACTTTAACGCGTCATGTCCAGCCGGTATGATACGGGCGGAATGATGGTTGGAGTATCCCGAAGGTAACGGGTTTTCCCGAGTTCAAGCCCGCCGGATATAGGTGTCAAGTCGTCTTTACCGTCTCTTGCCTAGGAATCGAACATAGTTCGTCATCTTGACCGATGAAGCCAATCGCCGTCACTGTCGCCGTTGGTTTGGCCGCGCTAATCAGCGCCGGTTCAGCACGCGCCGACTGTTTCGACGAAGCGGCTGGCTATCAGAAGGTCAACCCGTTGATTCTGCGGGCCATTGCCTGGCAGGAATCGCATAACCGTCCCGCGGCCGTGCACAAGAACGCCAACGGTTCGACCGACTACGGCGTCATGCAGATCAACTCCGTGCATCTGCCCGTGCTCGCGCAATACGGCATCTCGCAGGGCACGCTGATGGAGCCGTGCAAGAACGTGTACATCGCCGCCTGGCATCTACGCCAGAAGATGAACAAGTACGGCAACACGTGGGCGGCCGTCGGCGCCTATCACTCGGAGACGCCGTCGCTGCGCGACGAGTACGCGCGGCAAATCGTGGCCATTCTTCGTAAGTGGAATCTGATGCCTACCAAATAATTGGGCAGCGCCGCTTATCCAGTTCCACAGTGACTGCACTTCAGTGAAGGCGTCGCCTCGCTCCAGTTGATGCACAATGCGGCTTCGTGCTGCTGCCAGTCCGGGTCCGTTTGAACCTCCGCCGGCACATGCGTCATTCACCTTCAAGTTTTCCGTACCGCGATGAACCAGCCGCTTTTGCCCGTCACCGTGATCTCCGGTTTCGTGGGCGCGGGCAAGACCGCGCTCGTCGATCAGCTTCTGTCGAACCGCACTGGCCCGCGTGTTGCCGCGATCGTCACCGATCTCGCCGCCGTGCGCCTCGATATCGACAATGCGGCGCCTGCGTCGTCGCCTGCCTCGCAGGTTGAATTGCCGAACGGATGTCTCTGCGCGCAGGCCAGTGAAGACCTGCTCGAACAGTTGGCCGAACTGGCGTCGGCGAACCGCTTCGATGCGATCGTCATCGAGGCGGCCGCTATCGATGAGCCGATGAGCCTCGTCGAGTCGATCATCGAAGACGAATCGCTTGCTGCGCTCGTGCGTGTCGATACGGCTGTTACCGTGATCGATGCAGCGGGCTTTCCGCGCGACTACGCGTCGGCCGATGCGCTATCCGAGCGCGGCATCGCCGCTCACGAAGAGGACGATCGCACGATCGTCGAAGTGCTGATCGAACAGGTCGAGTTCTGCGATGTGTTCGTCATCAACAAAGCAGACCTCGTTTCCGCAGACGATCTCGCGCATCTGCAGGCGATACTCGCCGCGCTCAATCCGCGTGCGGCGCAGATCGTGAGCAGTTATGGCAATGCACCGTTCGAGGAAGTGATCGGCACGGCGCGCTTCGATTACGACGCGACATCGAACGCGGCCGGCTGGCTCGAGTTGCTGCACGATCCTTCGAGCCATGAAAGCGACAGCGACGGCCGGGGTGTCGGGCATCTCGTCTATCGCGCGCGGCGGCCGTTTCATCCTGAACGGCTGTGGGCGCTGCTGCATGAAGAGTGGAAGGGCGTATTGCGCGGCAAAGGCTTCTTCTGGCTCGCGACGCGCAATGAGATTGGCGGTTCGCTGTCGCAAGCGGGCGGTGCTTGCCGGCCAGCGCCAGCGGGAACATGGTGGGCCGCGCAGGATCGCAGCGAATGGCCCGAAGGCGATGACGAGCTGCTGGAAGAAATCGCCGCGGACTGGTACGGCGATGCCGATGACTTCACGATCGGCGACCGCCGCCAGGAGCTGGTGCTGATCGGCGTCGACATCGATCCGGCGAAATGGCGCGCGAAGTTCGATGCGTGTCTCTTGACCGACGACGAGTACGCATTGGGTGAAGACGGCTGGCGCGCACTGGCCGATCCGTTCCCCGCGTGGGATCTCGACGACGATGATCACGACCACGATCATGGCCACGACCATCACCATCATCACGAGCACGATGACGACGGCCATCATCATCACCATCATTGAACGTGTTGGATTGACGTAACGCCGTCATCGAAAACGCAGACGAAAAAAAACCCGCCAATGGCGGGTGTCAACAACTCAGGCGCTGATGCTTAGCGCTTGTTGACTGCGTCCTTGAACGCCTTGCCAGCCGTGAACTTAACGGTCTTTGCGGCCGGAATCTTGATGGTTTCGCCCGTCTTCGGGTTGCGGCCCGTACGTGCTGCGCGCTTGCCCGAACCGAAGCTGCCGAAGCCGATCAACTGGACTGCATCACCCTTCGCCACTGCCTTCTTGATGACTTCAAGCAGCGTGTCCAGCGTCTCGCCGGTTTGAGCCTTGCTGGCGCCCGTCTGACCTGCGACGGCGTCGATCAGTTCCTGTTTGTTCATTAAGGTTCCTTTCTGGTTTAGGTTGACACGAACAGCGCGAACGCGCCGATTATACGTGCGCGCGCCGCGCCGTCGAGCAGCGACGGCTCGGGAATACCCCCGACTCCCGCAGCGCGCCTGGCACCGCGTGGAGCACCGTGCTGCCGCTTCCCTCGCGGCGCTTGCTATGATAGCGCAGCGCAAACCCAATCTGGATAAGGGTTTCGAAGAATTACACGCTGCAACGCCTGATACAGCATGGAAAACAGCATTTTTGGCATGCAGACCATCGAATAGATGCTATCCGAGTCGTCCAAAGCCCCGTCAGCGTTGGTTTTTGCCAACGTTCGACACCCCTCCGACAGGCTGCGGACGCCGTCTGGACGGGCTGTGACGGGTATCCGCATGGCGTATCGGCTGTGAATTCGTGCTTCCAGTCAGTGCCTTGCCGTCGTCCCGTTCTCTTCCTTGCACCGCATTTCATTGCGCATGACCGACCCGCTCGTTCCCGCCATCCTCGCGTTTCGCGACAACGGCACGCCGTACTCGCCACGCCATGACGACGTCTATCACAGCGCCGTTGGCGCACTGGCGCAGGCTGAATATGTCTTTCTGAAAGGCAATGCGTTGCCGTCGCGCTGGCAAAAGCGGCGCGTATTCACGGTGCTGGAAACGGGCTTCGGCATGGGCATCAACTTTCTTGTGACGTGGGCCGCATGGCGCGCAGACCCGGATCGTTGCGAGCGCTTGCATTTCGTATCGACGGAAAAACATCCGTTCTCGCGCGACGATCTGCTGGCAGCGAGCACCACGGCCGTTGCGGACGCATCGATCGCACCGCTTGTGCAACGGCTCGCCGATGCATGGCCGACGCTGGTGCCTGGGACGCATCGCCTCGAGTTCGAGGAAGGGCGCGTCACGCTCACGCTCGTGTTCGGCGATGCGGCTCAGACGTTGCATTCGCTGTGGCTACGCGCCGACGCGTTCTATCTGGATGGCTTCTCTCCCGCGAAGAATCCGGAACTGTGGACGCCCGCCATCTTCAAGGCGCTCGCACGCCTCGCCGGCGACGACGCGACCTTCGCCACTTACACCAGCGCCGGCGACGTAAAACGCGGCTTACAGCAAGCGGGCTTCGAATACCGGAAGGTGGACGGCTTCGGATGGAAGCGCGCGATGCTGGTCGGACGCTTTGCGCCGCGCTATCGCGTGCGACGTCACGAGCCGCCGCTTCCTCTTGCCGTCGACGAACGGCATGCCATCGTGATCGGCACCGGGCTCGCGGGATGCGCAGCGATCGAACGACTCACGGCGCGCGGCTGGCGCGTCACGTCGCTCGAACGGCATGCGGGCGTCGCGCGCGATGCGTCGGGCAATCCCGCCGGCGTGTTTCATCCGATGATGTCGCGCGACGACAGCGTCGGTTCGCGCATCACGCGCGCGGGCTTTCTCTATGCGTTGCGGCAATGGTCTGCGCTCGAGGGGCGTGGTTATCGTCCGTTGCGTGGCCCCGAAGGTCTGCTGCAGATCGCCGCGGATGAAGACGAAGCCTCGGCATTGGCGCAGACATTTGCGTCGTTTGCTTATCCACGGGATTACGTGACGGCCGTGTCCCGCGAAGAAGCGCAGCGTCTCGCCGACATGCGCGTCGAGAGAGGCGGCTGGTTCTTTCCGCATGGCGGCTGGATCGATCCGGCGTCGCTCTGCGCGGCGCAATGCGAGGCGGCGGGCGAGTTGCTCGAACGCCGCTTCAATCTCGAGGCCTCGCGCGTCGAACGTGTTGAAAATCAATGGATTGTCTTCGATGCAAACGGCGCCGCGATCGCCGCCGCGCCTGTCGTCATCTTTGCGAACGCGCATGAAGCGGCGCGCATCGCCGGCTTGCGCCACGCGCCGACGCGCAGTGTGCGAGGTCAATTGACGCTGCTGCCCAGCGATGCGACGCACTCGTTGCGGGTCCCCGTGATCGGCGAAGGGTACGCGGTGCCGCTGCCCGATGGCGTCACGCTGACGGGCGCAACCTATGACATCGACGATCCCGACACGCGAATACGCGATGACGCGCACACCGAGAACATCGAGCGCGTTGCACAGATGCTGCCCGACATGCGCGATGCAACCGATATGCACGCCCCTTCGTCGCTGGCAGGGCGCGTCGCGTTTCGCTGCGTGACGAGTGACCGTTTGCCGATGATCGGCGCCTTCGCCGACGAAGCCGCCGCGACTCATGAAGCAGACAAGCTGCGCGGCGCGTGGCCACTGGATCTGCCTCGCGCGCAAGGGCTATATGGCGCATTCGCGTTTGGCTCGCGCGGACTCGTATGGGCGTCGCTGGGCGCGGAACTGATCGCTTCGCAGATCGAGGGCGAGCCGTGGCCCATCGAACGGGATCTCGCCGAAGCGCTCGATCCCGCGCGCTTTCTCTTGCGTGCGCTACGGCAGGGCACCGCGAACTGACTGTCTTCCTGTGGAAAAGTTATCCACGGCACGTTGTGGATAACCGGGAAAAATGCGGGCGAAACTCGTGTGGATCGGATGTGGACGTAAACGGGGTAACTCGCCGGACGTAAACTTTGGCCAAAAGTTATTCATCGAACCCAGCCGGGCGCGCACATCAAGTGCATCCGGTTATGCGTTCGGCAAGACGCTGATTCGCTTCGGTAAACCCGGGTTATCCACAGAAATGCAGCGGCCTTGTTAACTTCTACTACGTATACATACAGTAAACCTATTGATGAAAAGCCCGCAGTGGGTCAGCGTCCAGCGGCATCCTCTTTCCTATTAAGAATTTCGCAATGCTCGCTTCGCTTCACTGACCGTCTTGTTTGCTGTTCATCGTTGAGAAGCCGGAACGCCTGAGCGCAACGACACTCAAATGCAAGCACGGTGAACATGCGTTGCGCGAGGTCCTCTCAGACGTGCAAATGCGCGACTGATAAGGCCGATCTTCCCCAAAGCACACGCATTTTCCGGTCGCTTTTTCCTGTTGCCCTGAAGTTAGCGTACGTTTTACCGCTTTGAGCGCTTGTTCGACGCTTTTCCGTCAAGTGTAAAAAAGCTATGGCACAATCGCCGTTCTTCCGCGTCGCGTTTTGCCCCCGCAACCGACGCGCCAAATGGAACGGTTGCCGGACCCACAGAATCTGATTCAAAAGTCGACGGCGCTCTTTTCACTCACGTCGGGCTGCCCGTAGTCATGCGGCATCGGCGTGGTCGTTTCAGTTTTTCACCCGATCGTTGACAACCCGCAACGCCGGCAGACGCGAACCGATCGCGGCAACGGACGCGGCGCGCGCTTTGCGTGCCGACGTCGTCTGCCCGTTCGCGTTGCCGGGTGTTGCTGCCAAGGAGAAGCCACCACGATGAAGTCGGCGTTTTCATTCTTTCCAGGCTGGCCGCTCACGCCCGATGCCATTTTCTGGGCAGGCCTCGCTTTGCTCGCCGCAGGCCTCGTCGGCGAGCTGTGCTATCGCGCGTGGCATCTGCCGCGCATTTCCGGCTATGCCGTGATCGGGCTGATCGCGGGCTCGGCGGGTTCTGGCGTGATCGACGCGGACTCGGCAAGCACCGCGCGCCCGTTGCTCGATGTCGCGCTCGGCCTGCTGCTGTTCGAGCTCGGCAGCCGGCTGGATCTGCGCTGGATTCGCCGCAATACGTGGCTGATCGTGTCGAGCATCGCCGAATCGACACTTACGTTCGTGCTCGTGCTGCTGGTGCTGCTGTTTCTGAACGTGTCGTCGGTGACGGCGCTCGTGCTTGCGTCGATCGCGATGGCGACTTCACCCGCGATGGTCATCCAGCTGAAAACCGAGGTGCGCGCCGAAGGCCAGGTCACGCAGCGCCTGCTGACGCTGACGGCGCTCAACAGCATGTATGCGGTGATCGTCGAGAAGCTCGCGTCCGGCTGGCTGCATCAGGAAGCCTACGGCAACGTGCTCGCAACGATTCTTCAGCCGCTGTATCTGCTGATCGGCTCGCTGATCCTCGCGTACCTGCTCGCACGCACCATCACGTTCTTTTACAAGCGTGTGAATCTGCAGGACGAGCACTCGTTCGTCGCGCTGTTCGGCCTCGTGCTGCTCGCCATTGCCGTCGCGCATATCTTCAAACTGTCGACGATTCTCAGCCTGCTCGCGGCGGGCATCATCGTGAAGAATCTGGAAGCGCGCCCGCAACTTTGGCCGGAGCATTTCGGCACGGCGGGTTGGCTGCTGACGGTGATTCTGTTCGTGCTCACGCTGACGACGTTCGAATGGCACGACGTGGCGCTGGGCGGCCTGGCTGCCGTCGGACTGATCGTCGCGCGGCTGGTGGCCAAGCTGGTCGGCGTGCTCGCGTTCGCCAAGCCGAGCGGACTCGACATGAAGCAGGGCATGGCGCTGGGGTTATCGCTGTCGCCAATGTCGGCGCTCGCGTATCTGCTCGTCGACGATACCTACCAGCTCTATCCGAATTTCGATCCGACACTGCGCGCGGTCACGATGTGCTCGATCGTCGTGTTGCAGCTGGTCGGGCCGTGGCTCGTCTACCGTTCGCTCGCGCTGGTGGGCGAACGCCGCGAGTAAAGCGGAAAGCCGGCACCCTCTATTTTTCATGCAGCTCGAGCGTTCGGCTGCAGCATTCGACAGTCAATCCAGCCGGCGCCGCCCGTATCGGGCGCTGACGCCGACATGAATCAGGAAACGCTATGTCACTCGAAGCCTTCGTCGATTCGAAACCGTTCACCTTCGGTGTCGAACTCGAGATGCAGATCGTCAATACCCATGACTATGATCTGACCAAAGCCGGAACCGACCTGCTCCGGCTCATCAAGGACGAAAAGATCCCAGGCAATATCACGCCGGAAATCACCGAAAGCATGATCGAGCTGTCGACGGGCATCTGCACGACGCACGAACAGGCCGTCGCCGATCTACGCACCATTCGCGACACGTTGGTCGCCGCGGCGGACCGGCTGAACGTCGGCCTGTGCGGCGGCGGCACGCACGCTTTCCAGCAGTGGAGCGAGCGGAAGATCGTCGACACGCCGCGCTTTCAGTACCTTTCGGAGCTCTACGGCTACCTCGCGAAGCAGTTCACGGTATTCGGCCAGCACGTTCACATCGGCTGCCCGGATGCCGATAGCGCGTTGTTCCTGCTGCATTCGATGTCGCGCTACATCCCGCACTTCATCGCGCTGTCGGCGTCGTCGCCGTTCGTGCAGGGCGTCGATACGGGCTTTCACTCGGCACGCCTGAATTCCGTGTTCGCGTTTCCGCTGTCGGGCCGCGCACCGTTCGTCCTCACGTGGGACAGCTTCGAAGAGTACTTTTCGAAGATGGTGCACACGGGCGTCGTCAACAGCATGAAGGACTTCTACTGGGATATCCGGCCGAAGCCCGGCTTCGGCACCATCGAAGTGCGCGTGATGGACACGCCGCTTTCCGTCGATCGCGCGGCCGCAATTGCCTGCTACATCCAGACGCTCGCGCGTCATCTGCTGCTCGACAAGCCTTTGATGCCAAAGGAAGACGACTATCTCGTCTACACGTTCAACCGTTTCGAGGCCTGCCGTTTCGGTCTGGCGGGCACGTGTATCGATCCGCAGACGGGTGAGCGCCGTACGATCTCCGAAGACATCATTCACACGCTCGAGCGCATCGCGCCGCATGCGGATGCGCTCGGCTCGGGCAAGGCGCTCGAAGAAATCGGCGCGATCGCGCGTGGGCAGGTGAACGATGCGACCTGGTTGCGCAATGTGTCCGAACAGGAACAATCGCTGCATGAAGTGGTGCGGCAGCAGTGCCTGCAGTGGCGCGCCTAAAAGCTGGCGCGTACAGGCCGCACGATGCAATCCGGCGCGGCTGGCGCGTCGCATGTCATTGCGTCGTCGTCAGGCAGACTCAACGAAACCCGCTTTTTGCGGGTTTTTTTCTTTTTATCGAAGACCGATAGGACGCTCTCCAGCTTTTCTCAAAGTTTACGTATACATACGTAGTAGTAGTTAACAAGCATTGCGTTTGCCTGTGGACAACCAAATAATTCCCTGCAAACTCAAGAGGCTGCGTAAACTATAACCACGCGGATCGGGCGTGCATCCCGGCCGTAAACCTGGGAGAACGATTCTCATCGCTGCTGGGGTCGAGGGAGTTATCAAGAATCGACGCACATGTCGTCCCCCGTCTTATCCCGTGGTTATCCACAGATTGCATTGGATAACTTAGCTGTACGATTTGCCGCTCTCGCATAGAATGTCGTTTTTCGTCGTTGCGGCCTGCCAGGATCACGTCGATGCGTGGCCCAGATTGCAGCAGTCGCACTGCATGAACATTTGCAAAGCCTGAGTAAGCGGCCGGGACAAGGCCCGCATCGCAGGAAGTTTTTGAGATAGTAGGAATCGGCGAGCCGGATTGACCGGCGAAGCTTCCCCCCACAGACTGTCGGCGCGCCGGCATCGGAAATCGGATGTCGACGGGCAACGGCACGCTGTCAACAACGAACGAAAGACTATGAGCGAAGGCGTATACGGAGAGCAGGCAACCGGGCGGGTGACCCACAGCCTGCTGCGACTCAGCACGGCCATGCGGAGCCAGGCATGGGAATGGGCGGAAGGCGCGGGTCTGACGCCTACCCAGGGCGAAATCCTCGTGCTGCTGATGCAGCGCAAGGGGCCGATGCGGCTCGGCGAAATCGCACGCGAAACGGCGTTGACGGCCGCGACCACCAGCGATGCCGTGAGCACGCTGGAAAGCAAGGGTCTCGTCGAAAAGCGCCGCGCGCTCGACGACGGGCGCGCGCTGGCCGTGCGTCTGACGGCTCGCGGCCGCACTGCGGCCAAGCGCGCCGCGCAATGGCCCGACTTCCTCGCGAAGGCGGTCGGCACGCTGCGCGACGAAGAGCAATCGATCTTCTATCGCACGTTGCTGAAGACCGTGCGTCAGCTCGAAGTGCAAGGCCACATTCCGCCGCACCGGATGTGCGTGACCTGCACGCATTTCGAGCCGAGCAAGAACCCGAAGAAAACGCCGCATCGCTGCATGCTGCTCGATCTGTCGATGTCGGATACCGATCTGCGCCTGGACTGCTCGGTACACGAAACGGCCGACGCCGCCACGCAGAAAAAGACCTGGAAGATCTTCGCGCAGCAAGCCTGAGTCGGCTAAACTGCTGAGCCGGCCGCCGCTCGTGGGTTTGCGCGAGCGGGGCGGGCGAGCTTGCGCCGTTTTGCGCATCGGCAGACGCGCATGTCTTCCGGCGCGCCTTTGGGCGCGTCCAGTCAACCTGACGGTGGGATTTGCCGATGCATCACGAAGTTCTCGCCATCCGCCATGTGCACTTCGAGGATCTGGGCAGTCTCGAACGGGTGCTCGGCGAGCGGGGGCGTCCTGTCCGCTATCTGGATGTCGGCTTCGCGCGCATCGAGGCGCCCAACCCCGTGATGCCGTCGCTGATGGTGGTGCTCGGCGGTCCAATCAGCGCCTACGACGACGATCGCTATCCGACCATCGCGCCGTTGGTCTCCATGATCGAAAAGCGTATCGCCGCGGGTTTGCCGACGCTCGGCATCTGTCTCGGTGCGCAACTGATCGCGCGTGTGCTCGGCGCGCGAGTCTATCCGTCGGGGCAGACGGAAATTGGCTGGACACCGTTGACGCTCACCGATGCCGGCAAGCAGTCGCCGCTGCGGCATCTGGATGCAGCGCACACGTCGATGCTTCATTGGCACGGCGATACATTCGATCTTCCGCAAGGTGCGGTGCATCTCGCCTCCACGCCGGCCTGTGAGAACCAGGCGTTCTCGTGGGGCAAGCATGTGCTTGGCCTGCAATGTCACCCTGAAATCCGCACTGACCGTTTCGAGCCCTGGCTGATCGGTAACGCCGGCGAAATCGCGGGCCACGGCATCGACGTGCGCACGCTGCGCGCCGATACCGCGAAGCATGGCCCGAAGCTGGAGGCCGCGGCGACCAGCATGTTCGGCGAATGGCTCGATCAGCTGGCCGCGCGACCCTGAACACACCCCAATGACCGTCGTGGATCACCGCGCTTTTACCGTCGATGCCGTGCTGACCGGCAAGATCGCCCCGTTGGACGGTGACCTGCCGGGCAAGACGAGTGCGATCGGCAAGACGCCTGTCGATGGCCGTGTGTGGCTGGGCGAAACAGGCCTCGAAGGTGATCAGCAGGCCGAACTCAAGCATCACGGCGGCCCGGAAAAAGCGCTGCATCACTATCCGTTCGACCACTACGCAACCTGGCGCAGCGAATGGCAGGCGGGCACCTCCGGTCTGTCGACGCTCGACGGATGCGGTGCATTCGGCGAAAACCTCAGCACGTGCGGCCTGACGGAAGCGGATGTTTGCGTCGGCGACGTGTACCGGATCGGCGGGGCGATCGTTCAGGTATCGCAGCCTCGCCAGCCGTGCTGGAAACTGAACCTGCGGTTCGCGCGCGCCGACATGTCGCGCGCGGTGCAGGACACGCGCCGCACGGGCTGGTATTACCGTGTGCTCGAAGCGGGCGAAATCGGCGCAGGCGATTCAATCGAGCGGCTCGCGCGTCCTCACGCGCAGTGGAGCGTCGAGCGCCTGTTGCGCGTGCTCTATGTCGATCGCGACGACCGGCAGGCGCTGGAGGCGATGGCACAGCTCGACACGTTGACGCCATCGTGGCGCAAGACCGCGATGAAGCGCCTCGAAAGCGGCGAAGTCGAATCGTGGTCGAAGCGCCTCGATACGCCTCACAGTCAAAGCTGACTCACCCTGTTGAAAGGGACGCGCCTGGCCGTCTGCAGCAAATCGGACCCGGTGCTATCCTCGATCGCTCTTGAGTTTCGATGGGTAATCCCACCACCATGAGCGCACTCTTCACTCCGCTCACGCTGCGTAGCGTGACGCTGCCGAACCGCATCGTCGTGTCACCGATGTGTCAATACTCTGCCGAACGCGGCGAAGCGACGGCATGGCACATGATCCATCTCGGCCATCTTGCGCTGTCGGGCGCGGGCATGCTGTGCATCGAGGCGACGGCCGTCGAGCCCGATGGCCGCATCACGCCCGCCGACCTCGGCCTGTGGGACGACGCGACGGAAGAAGCCCTGAAGCCTGTGCTCGCCGCGATCCGCAAGCACTCGAAAGTGCACGTCGCGATGCAGCTCTCGCACGCGGGGCGCAAGGCTTCGAGTAACGTGCCGTGGGAAGGCGGGCAACTGATTCCCGTCGCCGACGGCGGCTGGCTGCCGCATGCGCCGTCCGCGTTGCCGCACAAGGCCGGAGAGGAGCCGCCGCTCGCGCTGGACAACGCGGGTCTCAACCGCATCCGCGAGGCGTTCGCAGCGTCGGCGCGGCGTGCTGCGCGTCTGGGCATCGATGCACTCGAAGTGCATGCCGCACACGGTTATCTGCTGCATCAGTTCCTGTCGCCGCTTGCGAACCAGCGCATCGACGAATACGGCGGCTCGCGCGAAAATCGTATGCGTTTTCCGCTCGAAATCTTCGACATCGTGCGCGCCGCATTCCCCGCCGACAAACCCGTCGGCGTGCGCGTCTCGGCAATCGACTGGGTGGATGGCGGCATCACGATCGAAGACACGATCGCGTTCGCGCAAGAGTTGAAGAAGCGCGGCTGCGACTGGGTCGATGTGTCGTCGGGTGGCGTGTCGCCGTTGCAGAAGATCCCGCTCGAACCCGGCTATCAGGTGCCGTTCGCAAAGGCAGTGAAGGAAGCGACAGGCATGACGACGATGGCCGTTGGCCTGATCACGGACCCCGAGCACGCGAACCGGCTGATCGAAGAGGGCGACGCGGATCTCATCGCGATGGCCCGCGCGATGCTCTACGATCCGCGCTGGCCGTGGCACGCGGCCGCGCAACTCGGCGCGACGGTGGACGCTCCGCCGCAATACTGGCGCTCGCAACCGCGCGAACAGAAGGCGCTGTTCGGCGATATTTCCTTCGGTCAGCGCTGAACGCTGCGTTCGACCGACTACGTAGAATACGCATCACGCGCACATGCGATGTGGATCTGTACGTAAGACGGTTGAACGAAGCCACATCATCCGTGTACGATTTCGGTTGTGACGCTGTGTGCGTCGCATGTCGACGCGGCGCCAGCAAGGCGCCGCGTTTGCTATCCGCGTCAGAAAAGCCACGCATCTGCGAAGGCGCCTCGAACGCGGAGGCATCGGCAAACAAGGCGTTTATTCATCCACCGTTCTACAAGGATTGATTCAATGAGTTCACGCAGGATCGCTGTGCGTCAATCGGGCGTGCACGGCAAAGGCGTGTTTGCACTCGAACCGATCGCAGCCGGCGAGCGGTTGATCGAATACAAGGGCCAACGGATTTCCTGGAAGGAAGCGCTGCGGCGGCATCCTCACAATCCGGACGAACCGAATCACACGTTCTACTTCGCACTCGATAGCGGCGACGTGATCGACGGCAAGGTGAAGGGCAACAGCGCACGCTGGATCAACCACTCGTGCGCGCCGAACTGCGAAGCGGAAGAGATCGACGGCCACGTATTTATCGACGCGTTGCGTGATATCGACGCGGGCGAAGAGCTGTTCTACGACTACGGGCTCGTGATCGACGCGCGTCAGACGAAGAAGCTGAAGAAGGAATACGAGTGCCGTTGCGGCGCGCGCAAGTGCCGCGGCACGATGCTCGCCGCACCGGACAAGAAGGACGAGAAGAAAGCGAAGAAGAAAAAGTGACCCATGTGCGCTGCCGTTCGTATCGAACGCAGCGCACTTCTTGGGACACGCTTCAGGGATCGACCGGCGCATGATGCGCCGGTTTTTTTGTTTCACGCTGCGGTTCCGGCGCGCGCAGCACGGCGCCCGCCGCAACGGGAAGCCTCACGATAAAGCGTGCGCCGCCATCAGCGGCATCTTCGTAATGCACGCTGCCGTGATGCAGCGCCATGATGTCGTGCACGATCGCAAGGCCGAGACCCGCGCCACCGTCGACGGTGCCGTCGCTCAAGCCCTGGCCGTCGCCGCGGAAGAAGCGTTTGAACAGATCGGGTTGCTGCTTGTGAGGCACGCCGGGGCCGTTGTCCTCGACGGTGACTTCCGCCATCGGAATGCCATCGACGACTGATTGCGCGACTGTCATCGTGATCCGCGCGCCGTTCATCCGTGACGGCGGCACGTATTTCAGCGCATTGTCGAGCAGGTTCGCGATCACTTCGCGCAACAACACAGGGTTGCCGCGCGCAATCAACGGGTGATCGTTCGACGGATCGTCGAGCCGCTGGAATCCGAGATCCACATGCACGGCAAGCGCGCGCGGCACCCACTCGGCGCCAGTATCGAAAGCGAGCGATGCGACGTCCAGATTCACAAAACGCGCGGCTTGTTCACCCGGCTCAGCACGCGCCAGCGACAGCAGCTGGTTCGACAGACGCACCGCGCGATCGGCAGCCGCACGCAGTTCCTTGACGGCGGCGAGCGTCTGTTGCGGATCGCGCGCAATGGCTGCCTGTTCCGCGTGCAGCTTGATCGCAGTGAGCGGTGTGCGCAGCTGATGCGCAGCGTCGGCGATGAATTTGCGCTGCGCGTCGAGCGCGGATTTCAGCCGGTCGAGCAAACCGTTCAGCGCGCCCGTCAGCGGACGGATTTCAACGGGGACGAAGGTTTCGTCGACGGGTTCCAGCGACGTGTGCGTCTGGCGGTTCAGCGAATCGGCGAGATCGGTCAGCGGGTTCAACTGCTGGTTCACGACGCGCCACACGATCACCCAGCCCGCGAGCAGCAACAGCAGCAGCGGCATCATGATCGCAACCAGAAATTCGGCGGCGATACGGAAGCGGTGATGCACCGGCTGGCCGACTTCGATAACGACGGGATTGCCCGTCGGCTGATCGACGCGAACCTGCGCGACCCGCACGGCTGTGCCTTCATGCTGCGTCTCGAACACGTACGCGTAGTGCATGCGCCGCACGTTGGTGCCTTGCAGCGGCAGCTTCGGATCGCCGGCAATTTCTGTTTCGCCATTGCTGATCCGATACACCAGTTGTTCGACGGGATCCGAGAACATCGCCTGCGCGAGCGGCGGCACGGTGATCGGCGCCTCGGGGCCGGCAATCTGGATCTGCTTCGAAATGGCCGTGGCGAGGTCGGCGAGCGAACGGTCGACGACATGCTGCGTGTATTGCCACGCGAGCCAGTACGCGATGAGGCCGCTCATCAGCGCGAGCAGCGAAAGGGGAGCGGCGAGCCGGCGCAACAACTGGCGGCGCAGGCTATTCGCGGCGGGATAGGGCATGATCGAACCCGCGGTAAAAGACCGACGCCGAGGGATGATCGACCGCGTCAGTCATGCGTTCCAAATACAGTTGAAACGGCAATTCACATCCGGGCTGAATGACACAGGCGGCCGCCGCGCATGGATGAAGATGCGCTTGCGGCCGCCCGTCGGACAACCCGGACGCCGTCAGACCACAACGGTCCTGGCGACCATTATGACGCCTGGCGGATTTCCTGGAGCAGATAGCCGAAGCCGCGCACCGTGACGATTTCGACGCGGCAGTTTTCGAGCTTTTTGCGCACCCGGTGCACATAGACTTCGATCGCGGTGTCGCCGAGATCGCCGCCGAAGTGCGTCAGGTGATCCTGCAGTTGCGCCTTGCTGACCACGCGGCCATGGCGCAGCAACAGCATTTCCAGCACCGCGAATTCGCGCGGCGACAGTTCGAGCGGCTTGTCGTCGTTGAAGATGCGGCGATCCACACCCGACAGACGCACGCCACCCAGCGACACTTCCGGACGCGGCATGTCGCCATGAGGTCCGCTGCGGCGCATCACGGCGCGAATACGCGCTTCGAGTTCCGCGGGTTCGAACGGCTTCAGCATGTAGTCGTCGGCGCCGGAGTTGAGGCCTTGCACGCGGTCGTTCAGTTCGTCGCGCGCGGTCAGCACGATCACGGGCGTATGACGGTTGCTCTGACGGAAACGCGAGAGCAGCGTCATGCCGTCGATGCCGGGCAGACCCAGATCGAGGATCACGAGCTCATGGCGGTTTTGTGTGAGGGCCTGTTCGGCGAAGATGCCGTCGTGGACCATGTCGACCGTGAAGCCGGCTTGTTCGAGACTGCTTTGGATGCCGCGCGCGATAGGGCGGTCGTCTTCGATCAGAAGGAGTCGCATGGGTTTCGCTCAAGTACAATGGGTTGGGCAAGGGGCACGCGGTTCGCCGGGGCGCCTGCTGCACAGAATGCCGTGCGGCGTGCCGTCGATGCGGCCTTCAACAGATCTGCCAGCCATGTCCGATATTACGATCTACGAACTGGAAGCCGCGATCAATTTCTGGCGTTCCCGCTCGCCTTCGAGCGGTGACGAACTCGTTCTGTGCAAGGAGGCAAGCGCGCTCTCCAAGCCGTATGCGCTGATGATTGTACAGCGACAGACCGTGCTGCCGCAGGAAGGAATGGACGAGATTGCCCGCGCCGCGTGGGATTCTTACGTGTCCCTTAAGAATCGCCTAAAGAAGTGAAGGTTTGGTGGCCTGATTACCTGCAAAACGCTTTCATAACGGGTTTTCGTCAGGGTTTTGGAGCGTCACCGGCATTCGTCCGATCAACGGCTCAAGTCACTTCCCGCCGCAATTTCATCGATAAAACGTGCGAGGCGAATGTCGCGCTCGGTGATTCCATTTGCTTCGTGCGTCGATAGCGTGATCTCGACGTTGCTGTAGACGTTGAACCATTCCGGATGATGGTCCATCTCCTGGGCCTTGATCGCGACGCGCGTCATGAAGCCGAATGCTGCGTTGAAGTCCACGAACTTCAATTGCCGTTTGATTGCGTCGCGGCCTTCGACGTTTTGCCAGCCGTCGAGTTGAGCGACCTGCGTCGTGCGTTGCTCGGGAGAGAGTTTCTGGATCATCGTGTCACCTCTTGAAGGCGCGCCTGGCCGCGCCGATGCCGCATGCATCGACGCATGCGCGGTCGTCCTATTTTTTCACGGTTGAAGGGTTGCTGCAGCGCGTTACGTCAGATGTCGCCGTCCGTCGTCCAGCCTTCGCCTGTGCCACGCGTGATGACGGTGTCGGTGCTGAGTACTACGCCTGCCGGGAACGGTGCCGCATGCGTGAGCCTGGCCAGCAGCGGCGCGAAATCGGTACGCGCGACGTCGAACAGTTGCGAGAAATCGTCGATCACGAAGTAGGTCTTCTGAAACGTGTCGATCCGGTACTGCGTCTGCATCACGCGTTCGAGATCGAACCCGATGCGATTGGGCGCGTCGCTTTGCAGGCTGTAGAGCGTTTCGCCTTTGCTCGACACAATGCCCGCTCCGTAGATTTTCACGCCATTCGGACTCGCGTCGTCGCGGATCAGGCCGAACTCGACTGTGTACCAATACAGGCGCGCGAGCAGCGGCAGCGCATTCGCGTCGTTCGCCGCGAGGGCCGCGCGGCCATACGCGTGCATGTAGTCGGCGAACACGGGGTTGATCAGCAGCGGCACGTGGCCGTATAGATCGTGGAAGCAGTCAGGCTCCTGCAGATAGTCGAGCTGGTCCGGGCGGCGCATCCACCACGTCACGGGAAAGCGGCGGTTCGCCAGATGCTCGAAGAACACCTGATCCGGCACGAGACCAGGCACGGCAACGATCTGCCAACCAGTGGCGGGCATTAGCTGTTCGTTGATCGCTTCGAACGAAGGCACGCGTTCCGGCGACAGATTCAGCCGTTCGACGCCTTCCAGAAACGCGTCGCACACGCGCCCTTTGAGCAGCGCCGTCTGCCGCGTATAGAGCTGCTTCCACACCGCGTGATCGACGGCGCCGTAGCGATGCGTCGGCTGGTCGATGGTGAAGTCGGCACGGGTTTCGAGGCCGGCGTCGAATTGCTCCTTGAGCTTCGCGGTGTTCGGGACTGACATGTCGAATGACTGGCCGGCGCGGCTCGCCGGCTAAGTGGATATCGTGCAAGTCTAGAGCGGGGAACGCGCGGAAAGGGCGCATGTTTTCCGAATCGCACGACGAGGATGCGATAATCGTGCATCAGATCGCCAATTCATGCGGAGAATTTACATGCTAGAACTCGATCACTTCGATCTGGCGCTGCTCGATGTCCTGCAACGCTTCGGGCGCGCGACGCACCAGCAACTCGGCGAGCAGGTGCCGCTGTCGCCATCGCAGATCGGGCGGCGCTTGCAGCGGCTGGAGTCGATCGGCGTGGTCGACGGGTATCGCGTTGTGCTGCGGCCGGAAAAGCTCGGGCTCGGCGTGACGGCCTTCACGAGCCTGAAGCTGAAACACCACGGCGATTCGATCATCGAGCAGTTCCAGCAGCAGATCGACGTGCTGCCCGAGGTGCTGGAGTGCCACGCAGTGGTTGGCGACGCGGATTACCTGCTACGCATCGTCGCGCCGGATCTGAACGCGCTGTCGTCGTTCGTGATGAAGAAGCTGATGCGGGTGCCGGGCGTCGACAGCGTGCGCTCGTATATCGTGCTGACGACGTTCAAGCGCAACGGCCCATTGCCGCTCGGTCATCTGACGCCGGGCGCGGCCGCCGTCTGACCTCGCGGCATATCGGCGATCAGGCGGCTTTCAACGGCTCCTGATTCAGCATATCCACATAGGCGACGGCGACCAGGTCCGATTCCGGCACGCCGAGCTTCGAGAACACGGCGTGCGCTTCCTTTTCGCCGCCTTCTTCGTCGTCATCCTGCGCGAGCACGACTTCAAGTTCGACGAAATCGCCGAGACCGTCGACGCGATCCAGGTGAATCCGCGTGCGCCCGACGATATAGACGTGGCGCTCCTTCGTGACGATGCCGCGCGTCGTGAGTGCAGTGGCGAGCAGCGAGTGCATCGCTTCGGGGTTCGTCACCGGGCTGCGCGTGTAGTACGACGCCTTCGGGCCGTCGCGGTCGTCGCGCTGATAGAAGATCAGTTCGGCGGGCGTGCCGTCGTCGAACTGGCGCAGCTTCAGCCGGCCGCGCGGCACGTCGTAGAAAAAGTCCTGCTGGCGAAAAATCAGAGGAGCGTCAGGCGAAAGCGCAGCGGCGCGCTCGCGAAGCTGCTCGAAGTGCTGCGCGCGAGCTTTGATTTCGATGTTGCGTGCCATGTGAAGCTCCTGTCGAAAGGTGAACGTGGACGGCTTCTGACGACAACGGGTTCGCCCCGATTGCCTGAGTGCGCAAACCGGTCGGCAGAGACCAAAGGGGTACGGAAAACAGCGGGGGAAAAGCGGGCAAAGCGTCAATCTAGCAAAAAGCCCATGACGATGTGGTTAAAGGCCACGGCACGTGAAGGGTGCAAAACCGTCGCTGTGTCATGAGGTCGGCTCATATCGCGCGACGCTGCTTTTCGCGCTACGCGATGCGCGTTCCACTCGCTTCGCTTATGCCGACCACTGCTGTTCGATCAGCTTCAATGCCACGGCGATCGCCGGCTCGTCCTTGTGCGCGGCGAGCGTGATGAACGTCAACTCCGTCGGCACCGTGATGCCTTCGACGATCGTCAGCGCGTGCGCGTGCGCCTCGGCAAGCGCGGTCGAATCGCGCGCGAGCGTGAGTCCTACGCCCGATTTGACGAGATCGAGCATCGACGGTTCCTGATCGACTTCCGCAACCTTGATGGGCTTGACGCCGGCATCGGCGAAGCGGCGCGTCAGCAGCCGGTTGTGCGCGGACGCGGGGGGCGTCCAGATCCACGGAAACGAAGCGAGCGCACGCCAGTCGCGCGCGCCTTTCATGCGATCTTTCCAGCCGGGCGGCGCCAGCACGCGGTACTGGAAGTGGGTCAGCGTAACGGCGTGGAAGGTCGCGCTGTCGCGCGGTTCGTCCTCGTCCGGCTGGCCGATGTAATAACCGACGTCGAGTTCGCCCGCGCGGACCTGGTCGCGTACCCAGCCGGACATGCCGTGCCGCAGTTGCGTTTCGATGTGCGGCCACGTCTCGACGAGCTGCTTAAGAAACCCGCCAAGCCGCAGAAACGCGGGGTCGAGAATCGTGCCGATGCGCAGCCGCCCGCGCACTTCCTGGCGCAGCGTGGCGGCCGCCCGTTCGACGTCGTTCGCGGCCGCGAGCGCGCGCTCTGCATGCGGCAACAGCGCCTGACCGTCGCGCGTGAGCGCAAGCCCGTGCGATGTGCGCGTGAATAGCGTCACGCCGAGCGCCGTCTGCAGGTTCTTGATCTGCAGACTGACGGCGGGCTGGGTCAAATGCAATTGCGTGGCAGCGCGCGTCAGATTGCCTTCGCGCGCCACCGTCGCAAAGGCGCGGAGCAGGGTGAGATCCATCCGCTGATATTAACGCGCCTTATATCGCATTTGAGCATTTCTGATTGGATTTGCGATGCACTTGCCGATTACGCTGGAAAGATCATGCGAAAGCGCGCCGCATTGCGCCGCAGCATCGACCATCAGAAAGTCCTATACAGGAGACACCATGAGCGAGACAGATCAAGGGAAGGTGCGCGCGCTGACGCACGTGATCAACGGCCATCCTATCGATGGCACGAGCCAGCGTTTCGGCGACGTGTTCAATCCGGCGACAGGCGAAGTGTCGTCGCGCGTGCCGCTCGCCAGCGTCACCGAAGTCGATGCAGCCGTGGCTGCCGCAAAGGCCGCGTTTCCCGCATGGAGCGAAACGGCGCCGATCAAGCGCGCACGCGTGCTCTTCAAGTTCAAGGAATTGCTCGACCGTCACCACGACGAACTCGCCGAACTGATCACGCGCGAGCACGGCAAGGTGTTCTCGGACGCGAAGGGCGAAGTCATGCGCGGCATCGAGATCGTCGAATTCGCGTGCGGCATTCCGAATCTGTTGAAGACCGACTTCACCGATCAGATCGGCGGTGGCATCGACAACTGGAATCTGCGTCAGTCGTTGGGTGTGGTCGCGGGAATCACGCCGTTCAACTTTCCGATGATGGTCCCGTGCTGGATGTTCCCGGTTGCGATCGCATGCGGCAATACGTTCGTATTGAAGCCGTCTGAGCGCGATCCGTCGGCGTCGATCCGCCTTGCCGAATTGCTGAAAGAAGCGGGCTTGCCGGATGGCGTGTTCAACGTCGTGCACGGCGATAAGGTGGCCGTCGATGCATTGCTCGCGCATCCCGATGTCAGCGCATTGTCGTTTGTCGGCTCGACGCCGATCGCCGAATACATCTACACGGAAGGCACGAAGCACGGTAAACGCGTGCAGGCCTTGGGCGGTGCGAAAAATCATCTCGTCGTGATGCCGGATGCGGATCTCGATCAGGCCGTCGATGCATTGATCGGCGCGGCCTATGGTTCGGCGGGCGAGCGTTGCATGGCGATTTCGGTTGCAGTCGCAGTCGGTCATATCGCTGACGAACTGATCGACAGGCTCACGCCGCGCGTGAAGACGCTCAAGATCATGAACGGCATGGAAGGCGAAGCCGAAATGGGTCCGCTCGTGACGGCGGCGCATCGCGAGAAAGTGTCGGGTTATATCGACGCGGGCATCGAGGCGGGCGCAAAGCTGGTGGTCGATGGACGCGGGCACAAGGTGCCGGGTCACGAGAAAGGCTTCTTCCTCGGCGGCACATTGTTCGACGATGTGAAGACCGACATGAAGATCTATCGAGAAGAAATCTTCGGCCCGGTGTTGTGCGTGGTGCGCGTGCCCGATTTTGCTTCGGCTGTCGAACTCATCAACAAGAACGAGTTTGCGAACGGCGTGTCGCTGTTCACGTCGGATGGCGGCGTCGCGCGTGCGTTCTCGCGTCAGATTCAGATCGGCATGGTTGGCATCAACGTGCCGATTCCCGTACCGATGGCATGGCACTCGTTCGGCGGCTGGAAGCGGTCGCTGTTCGGCGATCACCACGCGTATGGCGAAGAAGGCGTGCGCTTCTATACGCGCTACAAGAGCATCATGCAGCGCTGGCCGGACAGTATCGCGAAGGGCGCCGAGTTCACGATGCCTGTTGCGAAGTAACGCGAATCAGTAGATTGGAATGGTCACGGCATTGCGTTTTCAAAAGCGCAGTGCCGTGCGCATCGCATGTGGTGTTGATAAACAAAAAGCAGTAGCGACACAAACGCCCAAAGCGCAATCAGATGCCATGCAACGTGGCCATGCGAAGGAGACAAGGGTGAGCACGACAGCAAGAAAACTCGAAGGCGAATTCGACTACATCGTCATTGGTGCGGGCACGGCAGGTTGTGTGCTTGCGAATCGCCTGACTGAAGATCCCGACGTCACCGTGCTGCTGCTAGAGGCAGGCGGCAAGGACGATTATCACTGGATTCACGTGCCTGTCGGTTACCTCTATTGCATCGGCAATCCGCGCACTGATTGGCTCTATAAAACTCAGGCAGAACCGGGACTCAACGGACGTGCATTGTCGTATCCGCGGGGCCGTGTATTGGGGGGCTCTTCGTCGATCAACGGCATGATCTACATGCGCGGCCAGCGCGAAGACTACGACGAATGGGCGCGTGTGACGGAAGATTCGTCGTGGTCGTGGGATGCCGTTCTGCCTGTCTTCAAACGTAGCGAAGACCATCATGGCGGTGCAAATGAATTCCACGGCGCGGGCGGTCAATGGCGCGTGGAAAAGCAGCGCCTCAAATGGAAGATTCTGGAGAAGTTCGCCGAGGCCGCGCAGGAAGCCGGCATTCCCGCCACCGACGATTTCAATCGCGGCGACAACACGGGCGTCGGCTATTTCGATGTGAACCAGAAGCGCGGCATTCGCTGGAATGCTTCGAAGGCTTTTTTGCGGCCTGCGATGCAGCGGCCGAATCTCACGGTCATCACGGGCGCGCACACGCAACGCGTTGTATTCGAAGGCAAGCGCTGCGTCGGTGTCGAATATCGCGGCGGCGATGTCGAGTACATCGCGAAGGCGCGCATTGAAGTCGTCATGAGTTCGGGCGCGGTGAACTCGCCGCAATTACTCGAGCTGTCGGGCATCGGTAATGGCGCGCGTCTGCAGAATCTCGGCATCGAGGTCGTGAACGATCTGCGCGGCGTCGGTGAAAATCTTCAGGACCATTTGCAGTTGCGTATGGCGTATAAGGTGCACGGCGTGCGCACGTTGAATACGGCCTCCGCGCACTGGTGGGGCAAGATGATGATCGGGCTGCAGTATCTGCTGATGCAAAGCGGGCCGATGTCGATGTCGCCGTCGCAACTCGGCGCGTTTGCGAGGTCCGATGTGAACGACGGATCGTTGACGCGTTCCGATCTCGAGTATCACGTGCAACCGCTTTCGCTCGACAAGTTCGGCGAACCTTTGCATCGCTTCAACGCGTTCACGGCATCGGTCTGTCATTTGCGTCCGACTTCGCGCGGCAGCGTGCATATCGAATCACACAATCCGCACGCCGCGCCGCTGATCGCGCCGAACTATCTTTCGACGGAGTATGACCGTCACGTCGCTGCGAACGCGTTGCGTCTCACGCGGCGCATTGCGGCGTCGCCTGCACTGAAGCCGTATCGGCCCGAAGAGATCTTGCCCGGCATCCAGTTTCAGACCGAGGAAGAATTGCAGATCGCGGCGGGGCAGGTCGGTACCACCATCTTCCATCCCGTCGGTACATGCCGGATGGGCACATTGAATGATCCCGGCGCGGTCGTCGATAGCCGCTTGCGAGTGATCGGTGTCGAAGGACTGCGCGTGGTCGATGCATCCGTGATGCCCACCATTACCTCAGGGAACACGAACTCGCCGACACTGATGATCGCGGAACGCGCGAGCGACATGATTCGCGCAGACCGTCGTGCGCAAAGAGACAGTCACACCATCGAAACCCGCGCCGCGTCTCCGATGTCCGTTGCATGACACGCAACGTTTAACGTTTTGCGCAGTGAAGGTCGCATTAAACACTAAGTGCAAATCCCAATGATTGCGCTGCATCATTGGCGCGACAATGGCATCCATGCTGCGTGGTGCGGCATGGATTACCGTCCGCATTGGTGCACCACGCCACGATTGGCACGGGGGTGTCATCGCCAATAACCGTCGCGCCGTTTCAGCGCGGAATAAAACGCGGTAATGCTTCGCCTTACTTCGCATGGAAGGGAACATGATTCTCGGCGATACGATACTCGAAACGCGCGGGCTCACTCGTGAGTTCAAGGGTTTTACCGCAGTCAACGGTGTGAACCTGCGCGTGAAGCGCGGTTCGATCCATGCGCTCATCGGGCCGAACGGCGCAGGCAAGACCACCTGCTTCAATCTGCTCACCAAATTTCTCGTGCCCACTGCGGGTCAGATCGTCTTTGACGGTATCGACATCACGGGCGAACGTCCTGCGCAGGTCGCGCGTCGCGGCATCATCCGCTCCTTTCAGATTTCCGCTGTATTTCCGCATCTGACGGCATTGCAGAACGTGCGCGTGGGTCTGCAACGTCAGCTCGGCTCGGCGTTTCACTTCTGGAGAAGCGAACGCACGTTGCGTCAACTCGACGACCGCGCGATCGATCTGCTCACTCAGGTAGGCTTGACCGATTTCGCCGATGTGCCTGCCGTCGAACTGTCGTATGGGCGCAAACGCGCGCTCGAAATCGCCACGACGCTCGGCATGGAACCCGAACTGATGCTGCTCGACGAACCGACGCAAGGCATGGGGCATGAAGACGTCGACCGCGTGACCGCGCTGATCAAAAAAGTATCGGCGGGTCGCACGATCCTGATGGTCGAACACAACATGAATGTGATAGCCGGCATCTCCGACACGATTACCGTCCTGCAACGCGGCGAGGTGCTCGCCGAAGGCACGTACGCGGAAGTCTCGAAGAACCCGCTCGTCATGCAGGCCTATATGGGCAGTGCGGACGCGGCGCTTGCCGGAGCGCATGCATGAGCACAGTGAGCGAACAGGAAGACGCATCGGTCAGTGTGGTGAGCGGCGAACCCGCGCTGGAAATCGCGGGGCTGCAGGCGTGGTACGGCGAATCGCACATCCTGCATGGCGTCGATCTGACCGTCAGCCGCGGTGAAGTCGTCACGCTGCTCGGCCGCAATGGCGCGGGCCGCACCACGACGCTGCGCGCGATCATGGGCCTGACGGGCCGGCGTACGGGCTCGATCCGCGTCGGCGGACGCGAAACGATTTCGATGGCGACGCACCGCATCGCGCATTGCGGCGTCGGTTATTGCCCGGAAGAGCGCGGCATTTTTTCGAGCCTGTCGTGCGAGGAAAATCTGATGTTGCCGCCGCCTGTCGGCGACAAGTCGTTGATGATGTCGATCGACGAGATCTACCAGATGTTTCCCAATCTCCAGGAACGGCGCATGAGCCAGGGCACGCGCCTGTCGGGTGGCGAGCAACAGATGCTTGCCGTGGCGCGCATCCTTCGCACGGGCGCGAACCTGCTGTTGCTGGATGAAATCTCCGAAGGCCTTGCCCCCGTGATCGTCCAGGCGCTCGCGCGCATGATCGTCACATTGAAAGCGCGCGGCTACACGATCGTGATGGTCGAACAGAACTTCCGCTTTGCCGCGCCGCTCGCCGATCGTTTCTATGTGATGGAGCATGGACGCATCGTCGAGCATTTCGGAGCAAAGGAACTCGAAAGCAAAATGCCGGTGCTGCACGATTTGCTCGGCGTCTAAGTGGGGTGGACGCATCCCGACCAGCAATCGGGGTCGTCATGGGAACTGCGACGCACGACATACCCAGATGCCTCTGATAACCACAAGCATGGAAACAGGAGACACGCATGAAACTGAAGAACTTCGCCAGGTTGTCAGCAGTCTGCTTTGCGGCCGCCGCGGGCACGATGTTCGCTGCGGGTAACGCGCAGGCCGCGGATGGCGCGACCGTCAAGATCGGCTACATCACCGATCTTTCCGGTCTGTATGCGGATATCGATGGCCAGGGTGGCCTCGAAGCGATCCGCATGGCGATTGCCGATTTCGGCGGCAAGGTCAACGGCAAGACGGTCGAGCTGGTCTACGCCGATCACCAGAACAAAGCGGATATCGCCGCGTCGCGTGCACGTGAATGGATCGACCGCGACGGCGTCAACGTGATCATCGGCGGCACGAATTCGGCCACCGCGTTGTCGACCAATCAGGTTGCGGGTGAAAAGAAGGTTCCGTACATCAACATCGGCGCAGGCGCGGACAACCTGACCAACGAGCAATGCACGCCGTACACGGTGCACTACGCGTACGACACGATGGCGCTCGCAAAAGGCACGGGCTCGGCCGTGACGAAGCAGGGCGGCAAGACCTGGTACTTTCTGACAGCGGACTACGCGTTCGGCAAGGCGCTCGAAAAGAACACGTCGGACGTGGTGAAGGCGAATGGCGGACAGGTGCTCGGCACGGTGCGTCATCCGCTGTCGGCCTCGGATTTCTCGTCGTTCCTGTTGCAGGCGCAAGGATCGAAGGCGCAGGTGCTGGGTCTCGCGAACGCGGGTGGCGACACGATCAACTCGATCAAGGCCGCCAAGGAATTCGGCGTGACGAAGTCGATGAAGATCGCCGCGCTGCTGATCTTCCTGACCGATATTCACAGCCTCGGACTTGAAACGACGCAAGGTCTGGTCGCCACCGATAGCTGGTACTGGAACAAGGACGCCAATACCCGCAAGTGGGCGCAGCGCTACTTCGACAAGATGAAGAAGATGCCGACCAGCCTGCAGGCAGCGGACTATTCGGCCGTCACCACTTATCTGAAGGCCGTGCAGGCGACTGGCACGACCGACAGCGACAAGGTGATGGATCAACTGCGCAAGACGAAGATCGACGATTTCTACGCGAAAGGCTACATCCGTCAGGACGGCAGCATGATCCACGACATGTACCTGATGGAAGTGAAGAAGCCGTCGGAATCGAAAGAGCCGTGGGATTACTACAAGATCACCGCAACGATTCCAGGCGATCAGGCATTCGGAACGAAAGCGGAGTCGCGCTGCGCGCTCTGGAAGTAAGCGGTTCGCAGCGAAGATGTAACGGGCGGCGCAGCGCCGCCCGTTGTGTCTCGTGAGTGAACTGCGTCGATATTATTCTGACGGCGGATTCAATGGATATCTTTGGCATTCCGCTTCCGGCGATGCTCAGCCAGTTGCTGCTCGGTCTCGTGAACGGTTCGTTCTACGCGATTCTGAGTCTGGGGCTGGCGGTGATCTTCGGTCTGCTCAACGTGATCAACTTCGCGCATGGCGCGTTGTTCATGCTGGGTGCGATGCTCACGTGGATGGGCCTGTCGTATTTTAGTCTGCCGTACTGGGTGATGCTCGTGCTCGCGCCCGTGCTGGTCGGGCTGTTCGGCATCGTGATCGAACGTTCGATGCTGCGCTGGCTGTACAAGCTCGACCACCTCTACGGCCTGTTGCTCACATTCGGGCTGACGCTCGTCGTCGAAGGCGTGTTCCATTCGATCTACGGTTCGTCGGGGCAGCCGTACGACGTGCCGTCGGCGCTTGCGGGCGCAACCAATCTCGGCTTCATGTTTCTGCCGAACTATCGCGCGTGGGTGGTCGTCGCGTCGTTGATCGTGTGCTTCGCGACGTGGTTCGTGATCGAGAAGACGCGTCTTGGCGCGTATCTGCGCGCGGGCACGGAGAACCCGAAGCTCGTCGAGGCATTCGGCGTTAACGTACCGATGATGGTCACGCTCACGTATGGCTTCGGCGTCGCGCTGGCCGCGTTTGCCGGCGTGCTGGCGGCGCCCGTCATTCAGGTATCGCCGCTGATGGGCCAGCCGATGATCATCACGGTGTTCGCGGTCGTCGTGATCGGCGGCATGGGCTCGATCATGGGGTCGATTCTCACGGGCCTGTTGCTGGGCGTGATCGAAGGGTTCACGCGCGTGTTCTATCCGGAAGCGTCGGCGACCGTGGTCTTCGTGATCATGGCGCTCGTGTTGCTCGTGCGTCCGGCGGGTCTCTTCGGCAAGGAAAAATGATGCAGAGAAAAGCGCTCTACGTTCTGCTGCTGGTCGCGCTGATCGTCGCGCCGTTTGTTGGCGCGTATCCCGTGTTCGTGATGAAGGTGTTGTGCTTTGCGTTGTTCGCGGCCGCGTTCAATCTGCTGATCGGCTATACGGGCCTGCTGTCGTTTGGACACGCAATGTTTCTCGCGACGGCCGGCTATATCACCGGTTACACGATCCAGACGCTCGGCATGTCGCCCGAAGTTGGCGTGATAGCGGGCGTGGCGGCGGCGACCCTACTGGGCTTTGTGGTCGGTCTGTTCGCGATTCGCCGACAGGGCATTTACTTCGCGATGGTGACGCTCGCGCTCGCGCAGATGGTCTACTTCGTGTTCCTGCAGGCTCCGTTCACACATGGCGAAGATGGCCTGCAAGGCGTGCCGCGCGGCAAGCTGTTCGGCACGTTGAGCCTGTCTTCGGACCTGACGCTGTACTTCGTCGTGCTGGCCGTGATGGTGCTCGCGTTCCTGCTGATCGTGAGGATCGTGCATTCGCCGTTCGGGCAGGTGCTGATCGCGATCAAGGAGAACGAGCCTCGCGCGATCTCGCTCGGCTATGATACGAACCGCTTCAAACTGCTGGCGTTCATTCTGTCGGCGGGGCTGGCGGGTCTGGCCGGCTCGCTCAAGGTACTGGTGCTTGGCTTCGAAACGCTCGGCGATGCGTACTGGACGATGTCGGGCCTCGTCGTGCTGATGACGCTGGTGGGCGGCATGGGCACGCTGTTCGGTCCGTTGCTCGGCGCCGCGTTGATCGTCGCGCTGGAAGACCGGCTTGGCGATATCGGCAGCGGGCTGGCGTCGGTGACGGGTGTTGAGTGGTTCCGATCACTCGGTGAGTCGGCGACGATCGTCACAGGGCTTATTTTCATCGCGTGCGTGCTGGCGTTCCGGCGCGGCATCGTCGGCGAGATCGTGCAGCGGGTCAAACCGTTGCGCGCCTGAGTGGGCCAGGAAATTAGTTTGCGATCCGAAGTAAGGGTTAGCCGCTGCGAAATGACGCGAACATGGAGCGAAACTACAAGAATGCGCCCCAATTTTGTGCGGCGCTGCACCACTAGGGTAAATGCTAGTTGCTCGTGAAGCGTCCCCCGTTTAATCTTCACACAGTTCTGATGCACCGAATTTTGCAGGTGGAGAACGAGGAGACATGAGGCGCATAAGTGCCCATACAAAAGCGCTGTTGGACGAAATCCAACAGCGCTTTTTACTTTTTCCGTTCAAAACTCATCTTCGTCAGCGCGCCTTTCTGCGTCGCGCGGCGTTGTAAATCTGGCGTTTTCTCTCTCGCTGCGCCCGGCATTTTTCCCCAAAGATTCAAAGCCTTCAAAGCGCTTGCCGCCTGCGGTATGCCTCCGCTACACTCGCCATTCGCCGACCATCGGGTCGGCCTTTGGAAACATTCGAATCCATTCGAACATCGGGGCGTAGAGGAGCGGAATGAAGTCGGCATTGCGGTGGATCAGCGCGGCACTCGTCGCGGCAGGCGTGTGCGCAACCTATAGCGGCGCGGCATTCGCGGACGTGAAAATCGGCATGACGGTATCGGCGACGGGGCCCGCGGCCTCGCTCGGCATTCCGGAGAAGAACACCAGCGCACTTCTGCCGAAGGAAATCGCGGGGCAGAAAATCGACTACATCGTGCTCGACGACGCCACCGACTCGACGCAAGCGGTCAAGAACGCACGCAAGCTCACCAGTGAAGATCACGTCGACGCGTTGATCGGCTCGACTGTCGTGCCGAACTCGCTGGCCATGATCGACATCGCCAACGAAACGCAAACGCCGATGATCTCGATGGCGGCAGCGGCGTCGATCGTCGAACCGATGGATGCGAAGCGCTCGTGGGTCTTCAAGACGCCGCAGAACGACATTCTGATGGCGACGGCGATTGCACAACACATGTCGAACCACGGCGTGAAGACGGTGGCTTTCATCGGCTTCTCGGATGCGTACGGCGAGAGCTGGTTCAAGGAATTCACCAAGGCGGCCGATCTCAAGAAGATCAAGGTCGTCGCGAATGAACGTTTCGCGCGCAACGACGCGTCCGTGACGGGCCAGGTGCTGAAGATGATGTCGCAGAACCCGGATGCCGTGCTGATCGCCGGTGCGGGCACGCCGGCCGCATTGCCGGAAAAGACACTGCGCGAGCGCGGCTTCAAGGGCAAGTACTATCAGACGCACGGCGTTGCGAATAACGACTTCCTGCGCGTGTGCGGCAAGGATTGCGAAGGCACGTATCTGCCCGCCGGCCCGCTGCTCGTCGCCGATCAGCTGCCCGATTCGAATCCTGTGAAGAAGGCTTCGCTCGCCTATAAGCACGCCTATGAAGGCGCCAACGGCGCGGGTTCGATCTCGACGTTCGGCGGTCACGCATGGGACGCGGGTCTGCTTCTGCAGCACGCCATTCCCATCGCGTTGAAGAAGGGCCAGCCGGGTACGCCGCAATTCCGTGAAGCATTGCGCGTCGCGCTCGAAGACACGAAAGATCTGCCGGGCTCGCACGGTATCTTCAACATGAGCGTGAACGATCACGCGGGTCTCGATCAGCGCGCACGTGTGATGGTGCAAATCGTCGACGGCAAATGGAAGCTTGCTTCCGATTAAACGAGGCGAATTAACGAACTCGAATTCACAAAAAAAGACGCGAGCAGTTGACGCGTCTTTTTTATTGCACGCGAGATGTCTGAATAAAAAAGCCGTGCAATGGGTAGGGGAGTGACGAAAGCGGTAGAGCCTGCGTTTGACGTTTGACGCAATTGCAACGAGCAGGGAAAACCATGCTTGGCAGGCTTATACCCGATAACTAGATTCAGTTACCCGGTTCCTGAACCGGATTACGACACGCATTTAAAGCGTTTGGAGACGAGCAATGAAAACGACAAAGCAATGGGTCCGTACCGCGATCGCGATGGCGCTCGTGTGCGGAGCAAGTGCGGCGATGGCGCAGGTGAAGATCGGGGTCACGCTGTCCACGACGGGACCGGCTGCATCGCTCGGCATCCCTGAGAAAAACACGATCGCGCTGCTGCCGAAGGAAATCGCGGGCAAGAGCGTGCAGTACATCGTGCTCGACGACGCATCGGATACGAGCCGCGCCGTGCAGAACACGCGCAAGCTGATCGATGAAGATCACGTCGATGCGATCATCGGCTCGACGGTCACGCCGAACTCGCTCGCCATGCTAGACCCCGCTTCCGAAGGCAAGACGCCGGTGATCTCGCTCGCGGCATCGGCGGCCATCATTTCGCCGATGGATGCGAAGCGTTCATGGGCGTTCAAGACGCCGCAGAACGACGGTCTGATGGCCGATGCGATCGCCGAGTACATGGAGAAGCACGGCGTGAAGACGGTCGCGTTCATCGGCTTCGCAGATGCCTATGGCGAGAACTGGTACAACGTGTTCAGCAAGGCAGCGGAAGCGCATCATCTGAAGATCGTCGCGAATGAACGCTATAACCGCACCGATGCATCGGTGACGGGGCAGGTGCTGAAGCTCGCTGCATCGAATGCGGACGCGGTGCTGATCGCCGGCGCGGGCACGCCGTCCGCGCTGCCTGCGAAGGCGCTCAAGGAGCGCGGCTACAAGGGCAAGATCTATCAGACGCACGGCGTCGCGAACAACGACTTCCTGCGCGTGTGCGGCAAGGATTGCGAAGGCGAACTGCTGCCCGCAGGCCCGATTCTCGTCGCCGATCAGTTGCCCGATTCGAACCCGGTGAAGAAGTCGTCGCTCGCGTACAAGAACGCGTATGAGAAGGCCTATGGCGTGGGTACGGTGGCGACCTTCGGCGGTCACGCGTGGGATGCCGGCCAGATGCTCCAGCGTGCGATTCCCGAGGCGCTGAAGAAGGGCCAGCCGGGCACGGAAGCGTTCCGCGTCGCATTGCGTGAAGCGCTCGAGAACGTCAAGGACTTGCCACTCTCGCACGGCATCATGAACACGACGCCCACCGACCACAACGGTCTCGACAAGCGCGCACGCGTAATCGTCGAGATTTCTGATGGCAAGTGGAAACTCCAAAACGACTAAGACGGTACGCGCCTCTCGCGCAATGCGTGGTGGCCGGCGTATGCGAAAACTCTTAAGCCACGCGGCCATTTCTGATCGATAACAATGGCAAGCCCTGCCGCGCCGTATCTCAGGCGCGGCAGTTGTTTTATGTGTTTCAGCTTCGCTTCGTGGCTGGTGGTCGTTCAGCCAGCTCTCATCGTTTCTTAGTTTCGATTTCGACGTTCCAGGACGAGGAAGTATGGATCTATCAATTGCGGCGATCCTCGCGCAGGACGGCATCACGACCGGCGCGATCTACGCATTGCTCGCGCTCGCGTTGGTGCTGGTGTTCTCCGTGACGCGCGCCATTTTCATCCCGCAAGGGGAGTTCGTGTCGTATGGCGCGCTGACGCTCGCCGCATTGCAGACGCAGAAGTTTCCAGCGACATGCTGGCTGCTGATGGCGATGGGGCTCGCGTGCTTCGTTGTCGAGGTGGTCGGCATGGCGCGGCACGCGGAGCGGCGGCGTCATGCGGCGCGCGCACTCGTGATGCTGGTCGGCAAGTATCTGCTGTTTCCCGTTGCCGTCTACGCGGTCACGCGCGGCGTATTCATGCAGCCGCTGCCGATGCTCGCGCAGATCGCGCTGACGCTGCTGATCGTGGTGCCGATGGGGCCGTTCGTCTATCGCCTCGCCTACGAGCCGGTAGCCGAAGGGACGACGCTGTTGCTGCTGATCGTCTCCGTCGCCGTGCACTTCGCGATGGTCGGCCTCGGGCTCGTGATGTTCGGCGCGGAAGGCTCGCGGACCAACGCCTTCACCGATTCCACCTTCAACATCGGCAGCCTGGCGATCTCAGGGCAGAGCGTGTGGGTGATCGGTGTGGCCGTGGTGCTGATCGGTGTGCTGTACGTGTATTTCGATCGCTCGATTTCCGGCAAGGCATTGCGCGCTACATCGGTGAACCGGCTCGGCGCGCAGCTGGTCGGCATCGGCACGACGCAGGCGGGTCGGCTTGCGTTCACGTTGGCGGCCGGCCTCGGCGTGCTGTGCGGGATTCTCGTCGCGCCGCTGACGACCATCTACTACGACTCGGGCTTCCTGATCGGTCTGAAGGGCTTCGTAGGGGCGATTATCGGCGGGCTGGTCAGTTATCCGCTGGCGTTTGCGGGTTCGATACTCGTCGGCTTGCTGGAGTCGTATTCATCGTTCTGGGCCAGTTCCTACAAGGAAGTGATCGTGTTCACGCTGATCATTCCCGTGCTGCTCTGGCGGAGTCTAGCCAGCCCGCACGCGGAAGAAGAGGAGGAGTGACGCGATGAAACGCATCATGAAAAACAGGTTCTTCTGGTTGTTCCTCGTCGTCATGTTCGCGCTGCCCGTGCTACCGCAGCCGATCCGCGTGCCCGAGTACTGGGTGACGCTGCTCAACTACATCGGACTGTATTCGATCGTGGCGATCGGCCTCGTGCTGCTGACGGGTATCGGCGGAATGACGAGCTTTGGGCAGGCGGCATTCGTCGGCGTCGGCGCGTATACGACGGCGTATCTGACGACGCAGTTCGGCGTGTCACCGTGGCTCGCGCTGATCGTCGGCGTCGTGCTGACGGCGCTCATTGCGCTGCTGCTGGGCGCCGTCACGATGCGGCTGTCGGGCCACTTCCTGCCGCTCGGAACGATCGCATGGGGTCTCGCGCTGTTCTTCCTGTTCGGCAATATGGAGATGCTCGGCAAGTACGACGGGATCAACGGAATACCGGTGTTGAACGTGCTCGGCATCAATCTGGAATCGGGCCGCCATATCTACTACCTGATCTGGATCGTCGTGCTCGGCGCCGTGGTGTCTGTTCAGAATCTGCTTAATAGCCGGCCGGGGCGTGCGATTCGCGCACTGCGCGGCGGTGGCTTGATGGCAGAGGCAATGGGCGTGAATACGGCGTGGATGCGCGTCGTGATCTTCGTCTACGCAGCGGTGCTGGCAGCGATTTCGGGCTTTCTCTACGCGCATTTGCAGCGCGCGGTGAATCCGACGCCGTTCGGCCTCAATCACGGCATCGAGTTTCTGTTCATGGCCGTGGTCGGGGGCGTTGCGCACGTCTGGGGCGCGGTGCTGGGTGCGGCGATCCTGACGATTCTGCAGGACTATTTGCAGACCCTGCTGCCGAAACTGCTCGGTGAAAACGGCAACTTCGAAATTATCGTGTTTGGCGTCCTGATGGTGCTGCTTTTGCAGTATGCGCGCCAAGGTGTGTGGCCGTTCGTCGCGCGGATGTTCCCGCGCGGCCCACGCGCGCATGTGCCGGATCATGCGGATGCTTTGCCGCAGCGCAGCAAGCCGGCTGGGGGTGAATCGCTGCTGGTGGTGGAGAAGGCGCGTAAGCAGTTCGGCGGTCTGGTCGCGGTGAACGATGTCAGCTTCGAAGTGAAGGCGGGGCAGATCATTGGCTTGATTGGGCCTAACGGCGCAGGCAAATCGACGACCTTCAATCTGGTCACCGGCGTCCTGCAGCCGACAAGCGGCTCGATTTCATTTCAGGGCCAACGTATCGATGCGCTCAATTCACGTGAAATCGTCAGAAGGGGCATTGGGCGCACCTTTCAGCACGTCAAGCTGCTGCCGGGGATGACCGTGCTGGAGAACGTCGCGATCGGCGCGCACCTGCGCGGGCATGCCGGCGTGTGGCGCAGCGTGGCGCGCCTGAACGCGGCCGAGGAGGCGCGGCTGATGGCGGAAGCGGCTCGCCAGATTCGGCGCGTTGGCCTCGAAGAGCATATGTACGACGAGGCGGGTAGCCTCGCGCTGGGCAAACAGCGGATTCTGGAGATTGCACGGGCGCTGTGCTGCGATCCGACGCTTCTGCTGCTCGATGAGCCGGCAGCCGGCCTGCGCTATCAGGAAAAGCAGCAACTTGCGACGCTGCTGCGCAAGCTACGCGAGGAAGGCATGAGCGTTCTGCTCGTCGAACACGATATGGATTTCGTGATGAATCTGACGGATCGGTTGGTGGTCATGGAGTTTGGGACGCGTATCGCGGAAGGTTTGCCGCAAGACGTGCAGAACGATCCGGCCGTGCTGGAAGCGTACTTGGGCGGGGTGGAGTGATGGCGAATCAGACAACAGCTGCACCGATTCTCGAAGTGAGCAGCCTTTCCGTGCGTTATGGAAAGGTCGAAGCGCTGCATGGCGCGAAGATCGCGGTGCGCCCCGGCCAGATCGTCTCGGTGATCGGTCCGAACGGCGCGGGCAAGTCGACGCTGCTGAACGCGATCATGGGCGCGCTGCCCGTGACCGGGCATGCCAAGGGCGCGATCACCTATCGGGACGAGGATGTCAGCCATGTCCCCATCGAGAAGCGCGTGGCGCGGGGAATGTGTTTTGTGCCGGAAAAGCGTGAGCTGTTTTCAGCAATGACGGTCGAGGACAATCTGGTCTTGGGCGCGTATCGGCGCAAGCGCGCTGGCGAGCGGAATTATCTCGACCAACTTGAGCCGGTGTTCCAGCTTTTTCCGCGGCTGAAGGAGCGACGCAAACAGGCTGCTGGCACGTTGTCGGGCGGCGAGCGGCAAATGCTGGCGGTTGGGCGCGCGCTGATGGGCAAGCCGGATCTGCTGATGCTCGATGAGCCGAGCTTGGGTCTGGCGCCACTCATCGTGAAAGAGATTTTTCATATCATCAGCGCATTGCGTCAGACGGGTGTCGCCACACTGTTGATCGAGCAGAACGCACGCGCTGCGCTACAGATCTCCGACTATGGCTATGTTCTCGAAACAGGAGAGCTAGCGTTGGAAGGGGAGGCGAATGAGCTGGCGCAGAATCCGCGTGTCATCGAAACATATTTGGGCCTGACGAAGAAAGTCGCCTAGCGAAAGGAATTTTTGGCGGATTGGCTGTCAAACGAGCGGCGTGTTTCACGTGAAACACGCCGTTTTTTCGTCCTATACCATCTGGACGGAATTCGGGCCAAAAGCGAACCCGCTATAATTTCGCCCATACTTTCTTTTAGGCTCACGCTGGATCCCGCGTGAGATCCGCGATGCTTTATCCCACAGAGTTTGACGTAATCGTCGTTGGCGGCGGTCATGCCGGCACGGAAGCCGCTTTGGCGTCCGCGCGCATGGGCAACAAGACGCTTTTGCTGACGCACAACATCGAGACCCTCGGTCAGATGAGCTGCAATCCGTCGATTGGCGGCATTGGCAAAGGCCATCTGGTCAAGGAAGTCGACGCGCTCGGCGGCGCAATGGCGGCTGCCACTGACGAAGGCGGGATTCAGTTCCGCATTCTCAACTCGTCGAAGGGGCCCGCCGTTCGGGCGACTCGCGCACAGGCTGACCGCATTCTGTACAAGGCGGCGATCCGCCATCGGCTCGAAAATCAGCCGAATCTTTGGTTGTTTCAGCAGTCCGTCGACGATTTGATGGTCGAAGGCGACCGTGTTGTCGGCGCCGTGACGCAGGTCGGGGTTCGCTTCCGCTCGCGTGCGGTCGTGTTGACGGCCGGCACGTTCCTCGATGGGAAGATCCACGTCGGCCTCAATAACTATACGGGCGGGCGAGCAGGGGACCCGGCAGCGGTGTCGCTGTCAGCGCGGCTCAAGGAGTTGAAGCTGCCGCAGGGCCGGTTGAAGACGGGCACACCGCCGCGTATCGACGGCCGTACGATCGATTTCTCGAAGCTGGAAGAGCAGCCGGGCGATCTCGATCCGATCCCAGTGTTCTCGTTCCTTGGGCGCGTCGAACAGCATCCGCGTCAGGTTCCGTGCTGGGTCACGCACACGAATTCCCAAACTCACGACATCATCCGTAGCGGTCTGGACCGTTCGCCCATGTACACGGGCGTGATCGAGGGCGTTGGCCCGCGTTATTGCCCGTCGATCGAGGACAAGATTCATCGGTTTGCGTCGAAAGAGTCGCATCAGATCTTTCTCGAGCCGGAAGGCTTGACCACGAACGAGTTCTATCCGAACGGGATCTCGACGAGCCTGCCGTTCGACGTCCAGCTGGAGCTGGTTCGTTCGATGGTCGGTCTGGAGCATGCACACATCCTGCGTCCGGGCTATGCAATCGAGTACGACTACTTCGATCCCCGCGGATTGAAGGCATCGCTGGAAACGAAGGTGATCAACGGCCTGTTCTTTGCCGGTCAGATCAACGGAACGACGGGCTATGAAGAGGCGGCGGCGCAAGGGCTGCTGGCGGGGATCAATGCTGGCCTGTATGTACAGGACAAGGAAGCGTGGTGCCCGCGCCGCGATCAGGCCTACCTCGGCGTGCTGGTTGACGATCTGGTGACGCGTGGCGTCTCCGAACCGTATCGGATGTTCACGAGCCGCGCGGAATATCGCTTGAGCCTGCGCGAAGACAACGCCGACATGCGTCTGACCGAGATCGGGCGTGAACTCGGCGTGGTGGATGACGAGCGGTGGGATGCATTCAGCCGGAAACGCGACGCTGTTTCACGTGAAACAGAGCGGCTGCGTACCACGTGGGTCAATCCGAAGACGCTTTCGTCTGAGGAAGCGACGGCATTGCTCGGCAAGCCTATTGATCATGAGTACAGTCTCGCCGATCTGCTGCGGCGTCCGGGCGTGTCGTACGACGGCGTCTGCGCGCTGCGCGAAGGCGCCTGCGGTCCGGCCGAAGCGCTCGCCAACGACGAAGTGCTGCTCGCACAGATCAAGGAGCAGATCGAGATCGGCGTCAAATATCAGGGGTATATTGAGCGGCAAGCGGGTGAGATCGAACGAAACGAGGCACACGAGAACACGAAATTGCCGGAAAACCTCGACTACGCGGAGGTCCGTGGGCTGTCGTTCGAGGCGCGTCAGAAGCTGACGCAGTTCCGCCCGGAAACGATCGGCCAGGCGTCGCGCATCTCGGGCATCACGCCAGCCGCTATCTCGCTCCTGATGGTTCACCTGAAGCGTGGCCTCGGTCGGCGCGCTCAGAAGCCTGCTGGCGCTGGCGCCGACAACTCGCCGGTGGCTCAATGACGGCGCGTATCGACACGACGGCGGGGCGCGAGGCACTCGCCGCTTTGCTGGAAGAGGGCCTGCGTGAACTGGACATCCAGCTGAGCCCGGAACAAAAGGGCAAATTGCTCGACTACGTCGCGTTGCTGGCCAAGTGGAACGCCGTCTATAACCTGACGGCGATCCGCGATCCGCGGCAAATGCTGATTCAGCACATCCTCGATTCACTTTCGATCGTTCCGCATCTGGCCGCGCTTGGCCCCGCGACGCTGCTGGACGTCGGCTCGGGAGGCGGGCTGCCGGGTATCGTCCTGGCGATCGTGTTTCCCGAATGGTCGATCACCGTCAACGACATCGTTCAGAAAAAGTCTGCGTTCCAGTCTCAGGCTAAGGCGGAGCTAGGCTTGGGAAATCTGTCGGTTGTCACGGGGCGCGTCGAAAATCTGCGGCCGGGAGCCGAGGTTCCAGGAAAGTTCGATGTAATTGTCTCGCGCGCGTTCGCAGAGCTTGCGGATTTCGTTACACTGGCCCGTCACCTCGTCGCGGACGATGGCGCGATCTGGGCAATGAAGGGCGTTCGACCGGACGGGGAAATCGAGCGCTTGCCTGATGGCGCCCACGTGAAGCAAGTGATTCGTCTCAAAGTGCCTGCGCTGGATGCCGAGCGGCATCTGATCGAAGTCACGGTAGGCTGAATTCCACATCGAAATTTCATTAAACAGGCTGCAAAGGGACACCTAACAGATGGCAAAAATCTTCTGCGTTGCGAACCAGAAGGGTGGAGTCGGCAAAACGACGACCGCGGTCAATCTCGCCGCGAGCCTCGCATCGCAGGGACAGCGGGTCCTGCTCATCGATCTCGATCCGCAAGGCAACGCCACCATGGGTAGTGGCGTCGACAAGGCCGCTTGCGAGAACACGGTATATGAAGTGCTGGTCGACGGCGTGTCGGTGGCCGACGCGCGAGTGAAGTCGGAAGCCGTTTCATATGATGTCGTGCCGGCGAACCGCGAACTTGCCGGTGCCGAAGTCGAACTCGTGGGCATGGAGAATCGCGAGCGTCAGCTCAAGGAGGCGATTTCTCACGTCGTGGCGGACTACGACTTCGTGCTGATCGACTGTCCTCCCGCGCTCTCGCTGCTGACGCTGAACGGCCTTTGCGCCGCGCACGGCGTCGTTATCCCGATGCAATGCGAATATTTTGCGCTCGAGGGCCTGTCGGACCTCATCAATACGATCAAGCAGGTGCATGCGAACCTGAACCGTGACTTGAAGGTGATCGGCCTGTTGCGCGTTATGTTCGATCCACGCATCACGCTGCAACAGCAGGTATCGGAACAACTGAAAGAGCATTTTGGAGACAAGGTGTTCGACGTCGTCATTCCGCGCAACGTGCGACTCGCCGAGGCGCCGAGTTACGGCCTGCCGGGTGTCGTGTTCGACCGCGCATCGCGCGGCGCGCAGGCTTATGTGCAGTTCGGCGCGGAAATGATCGAGCGGGTGCGCCTGCTATGACGCAGCGTCAATCATCCAAAGCGGATCGAGGAACCACGATGAACGCAGTAGCACGGAAGAAGGGGTTGGGCAGGGGGCTGGAGGCACTGCTCGGCGGAAGCGCGGATATCACGGAAGCGGTGAAGATCAACGGCGCACCTCACACGTTGCCGCTCGACAAGATGCAGGCGGGCAAGTATCAGCCGCGCACCCGCATGGACGAGGGTGCACTGCAGGAACTGGCGGCTAGCATTCGCGCGCAGGGTCTGATGCAACCGATTCTGGTGCGGCCTGTCTCTGCGGAAAAGTTTGAAATCATTGCGGGTGAGCGGCGTTTTCGCGCTGCGCGCCTTGCTGGTCTCGAAGAAGTGCCTGTCCTCGTACGCGATGTGCCCGATCAGGCTGCTGCCGCGATGGCGCTTATCGAGAATATCCAGCGCGAGGACCTGAACCCGCTGGAAGAGGCGCAGGGTATCCAGCGGCTGCTCGATGAGTTCAGCTTCACGCACGAGCAGGCGGCCGAGTCGGTAGGGCGCTCGCGCAGTGCGGTGTCGAATCTGCTGCGTCTGCTGAATCTGGCGTCGCCCGTGCAAACGATGCTGCTCGCCGGCGATCTGGACATGGGCCACGCACGTGCACTGCTTGCCGTGGACGGTGCCACGCAGATCACACTCGCGAACCAGGTCGTCAACAAGCGCATGTCGGTGCGTGAAACCGAAAAGCTGGTCACGGCGACGACGAAGGCGGTACCCGCTGTCAAGGCGAAAGCGAACAACGACGGTGGCCGCGACACGCGACGGCTCGAAGAGGAACTGTCGGATCTGCTCGCCGCTACGGTGAAGATCAAGCTCGGACGCCGGGGGCGAGGGCAGGTGCTCGTCGATTTCGGCGACCTCGATGCGCTGGAAGGGATTCTCGCCCGCTTGCGGGGCAACGCAGCGGCTGCATAAGCAACGTCGCCAATGCCCGCTGCCGAGCAAGCGCTAAAACCACATCGCAACCTGCTACGCACGATCATCCACTGTGCAACGAAGGAGCCGGTTCTCACCGTGCTCGTCGTTGCATTGGTCGCGTTGCAGGTTTTTCATCCGCGTCCATGGGAATCGTTGCCCGGGTTGGTCGACTGGCAGACGGTGATGACGCTTGCCGGTCTCCTGATCCTGACGAAGGCCGTCGAATATTCAGGATTCCTGATGTGGCTCGCGCATCGCGTCGTCCATCACATCCGGTCGCAGCGCGCACTCGCGTATCTGTTGATCGCGCTTGCCGCTGCGCTGTCGACATTGCTCACCAACGATGTCGCGTTGTTCGTCGTCGTACCGCTCGCGTTGTCGTTGAATGAATTGACGCCGCTGCCGCTCAAACGTCTCGTCATTTTCATCGCGATAGCGGTCAACGCAGGCTCGATCCTCACGCCTTTGGGCAATCCGCAAAATCTGTTTCTCTGGCAGACGAGCGGCGTCTCGTTCGGCGGATTCGTGCTGGCGCTCGCGCCCTTGTGTCTGGCGTTAATGGCGATGCTGTACGCGTTGGCCACGGTGTCGTTCAAGCGCACCGAGCTTGATTTGTCGAAAGACACCGAACCGCATCCTGTCGATCGTCCGCTGCTTGGCGTGGCTGTCGTGTTGTTTGCGGCGTTCGTGCTGCTCGCCGATTCTCATCGAGCGGGCATCGGACTGATTGGCGTCGGCATCGGATTCATCTTCTGGCGACCGCGAATCGTCCTGAAGATCGACTGGCTTCTGCTGCTGATCTTCGTGTTCATGTTCATTGTGTTGAGAAGCGTCGCGGCATTGCCCTGGGTACACAACGCCGTCGGGGAGCTGCATCTCTCGACGCCATTGCGCGCCTACGCGGCGGGCGCGGTCCTCTCGCAGTTCATCAGCAACGTGCCCGCTGCGATCATGCTGGCCGAGTTTTCGAAGGATTGGCGAGCGCTTGCGTTCGGTGTCAGCGTCGGCGGCTTTGGATTCGCGATCGGTTCGTTGGCGAATCTGATTGCAATGAGGCTTTCAGGACAGCGAGGAATGTGGGCGCAATTTCACCTCTTTTCGATCCCGTTCTGGGTGATCGGTGGTGCCGTCGGCGGGTGGCTTCTGTTGCATTTTTGACACTGCTGAGTGCGGCGAAAACACGCATCTCAACCCGCCGACTTAGCACAGTCTGCCCCGCATTTCCTGCTCTGCCGCGACCTCCTTACATTTGCAGTCCGACAGCATGAAAATCGGAGTTTTCCCGTATCGTGAAGCACCGTTTCATGCGGGTTATTGGTCGGGCTAAAGTCTTGAATTGCCTGCAACTATCGCTTACAATCGCCCGGATTTATTTGCTAGGCAATCCCGTAAGCGGTGCGAAAGCTCGCGGACTGAACAGGACTCTGCGGAACACTGCGATGGCGGTCAAAACGTCGAACCAAACGCCGCAACAACGGCACGACGAACACCGCGACGAGCGCAGCGGCCCGCATGCGACTGGTGGTCAGCGCGCCGAGCATGACGAGGCGTGGGATGCCGAGCAGCAAGATAACAATATCGTTCCGCTCACGCGGGCCGAGGCCGAAAAACTGTTTGGCCCGAACGTGAGTCGTCCATCGCGCGTTACACCGTTCAAGGTCGTGATTGCGCAAATGGTTTTGTCCCTGGGTGCGACGCTGCTGTGGTGGCTGTTCTACAAGCCGCCGGGCGATGCTGCGCTGTCCGCCTTTCTGGGAGGAGCGATTTGCTGGGTGCCGAGCGCATTGTTCGCGGCACGTCTTAAGAAGTTGAGCGGCGCCCAGACAGCGATGAGCTGGATGATCGGCGAAGCGCTCAAGATGGGGACAACGATCGCGATGTTTATTGCCATCGCCTTCTGGTATCACGACGTACGGTGGATTCCGCTGCTCGTGACCTATCTCATCGCTCTCAAGACGTACTGGATTGCGCTCGCCTGGCGGTGAAGCAAACGAGACAAACAGGTTGATGCAAGGCGCAAACGGCGCGGCGTCACCAACGAGGCGCGCGGGTTCGACAAAGGTCCGCGCTGGCGTGTTCCCGCAATAGAGCATTGCGGCGGGAGCGGCCCAGAAAGATTTTCGACAATTTGGGTGGCATTAACGATATGGCAGCTAGCGAAGGAACGCGCGCTCTGGATCCGTCCGAGTACATTGCGCACCACTTGCAGAATTTTTCCACCGCTCATCAGACGTCGATTTTCGACATTCACGTCTGGAATCTCGATACGCTTTTCTGGTCGATCGTATGCGGTCTCGTCACCATCCTCATCTTGCGTCTCGCTGCGCGTAAGGCGACGTCCGGCGTACCGGGCCGCTTCCAGTGCGCAATCGAAATGCTGGTCGAGATGGTCGAGGATCAATCGAAGTCGATGATCCACGGCAACCGCACTTTCATCGCACCGCTCGCGCTGACCGTGTTCGTCTGGGTCGCGCTGATGAACTCGCTCGACTTTCTCCCCGTCGACCTTCCGGGCCGTGTGATTGGCTGGCTGGGTCTGTCGGAAGTCATCCCGCACCACCGCATCGTTCCGACTGCCGACCTGAACGGCACGCTCGGCATCGCGCTCGGCGTGTTCGCGCTGATGATTTACTACAACTTCAAGATCAAGGGCGCAGGCGGCTTCGTGCACGAGCTGCTGTCCGCTCCGTTCGGCGCGCATCCGCTGCTGTGGATCCCGAACCTTGCACTGAACATCATCGAGTTCGTCGCGAAGACGGTTTCCCTCGGCATGCGGCTGTTCGGCAACATGTACGCGGGCGAGCTGTTGTTCCTGCTGATTGCCCTGCTCGGCAGCATCTGGAGCTTCGGCGCGGACACGACGGTGCTTGGCTTCATCGGCCACGTGATCGCGGGCAGCGTGTGGGCGGTCTTCCACATCCTGATCGTTCTGCTGCAGGCGTTCATTTTCATGATGCTGACGCTGGTGTACATCGGCCAGGCACACGACTCCCATTAACGTGGCGTCGTAAAGAAAGAATCGTAGTTTTTTAAATCCCAGTTCCAAAAAGACTTTTCACAAAGGAGTGATCATGCAAGCTTTCATCGCCAACATCCAGGGTCTGACCGCCATCGGTATCGGCATCATCATCGGCCTGGGTGCTATCGGCGCCTGTATCGGTATCGGTCTGATGGGCGGCAAGTACATCGAAGCATGCGCTCGCCAGCCGGAACTGATGAACCCGCTGCAAACCAAGATGTTCCTGCTGGCTGGTCTGATCGATGCGGCGTTCCTGATTGGCGTTGGTGTGGCAATGCTGTTTGCGTTCGCGAACCCGCTGCTGTCGAAGCTGGCAGGCTGAGGTTCCTCGGAAGTGTGCGCCTGATCTATAACTGATAAGGCGCGAAGCGGAACGGGCACTAAGGCGCTGATCGACCAACGAATCGATGAGCGCCTTGCCGTTTCCTCCTCCGACCAAGCAACGTTTAAGGAAACACCGTGAATCTCAACGCAACCCTGTTTGCGCAAATGGTCGTGTTCCTGATCCTCGCGTGGTTCACGATGAAGTTCGTGTGGCCGCCGCTGATCAACGCCCTCGACGAGCGCTCGAAAAAGATCGCCGACGGCCTCTCGGCCGCTGAAAAGGGCAAGTTGGAACTCGAAGCCGCGCACAAGCGCGTCGACCAGGAACTCGCTCAGGCACGCAACGACGGCCAGCAACGTATTGCTGACGCCGAAAAGCGTGCAGTCGCGGTCGCTGACGAAATCAAGGCACAGGCGCAAGCCGAAGCGGCGCGCATCATCGCTCAGGCGAAAGCCGACGCGGAACAGCAGGTCGTGAAGGCCCGTGAAACGCTGCGTGGCGAAGTCGCTGCGCTCGCCGTGAAGGGCGCCGAGCAGATCCTGAAGCGCGAAGTCGACCAGGCAGCTCACGCTGACCTGCTGAATCAACTCAAAGCCGAGCTCTGATCATGGCCGAACTTGCAACCATCGCCCGTCCGTACGCAGAAGCGCTGTTTGGCGTGGCCGAAGCTGGTGACACCGCCGCCTGGTCCACGCTCGTGCAGGAGCTGGCACAGGTTGCGCGTCTGCCCGAAGTGCTGTCGATTGCCTCGAGCCCGAAAGTCAGCCGTGCCCAGATCAGCGAACTGCTGCTGGCCGCGGTGAAATCGCCGCTCAAGGACAACCCGCAGGCGAAGAATCTGGTTCAGATGCTGGTCGACAATCATCGTCTGCCGCTTTTGCCGGAAATCGCCACGCAGTTCGAAGAGTTGAAGAACGCCCGCGAAGGTGCGGCCGATGCGCTGATCGTCAGCGCATTCCCCCTCGAAGGTGCGCAGCTGAACGACCTCGTCGCAAGCCTCGAACGCAAATTCAAGCGCAAGCTGAAGCCGACGGTCCAGGTGGACTCGTCGCTGATCGGCGGCGTTCGCGTGACGGTTGGCGACGAAGTGCTCGATACCTCGGTCCGCGCGCGGCTCGCCAGCATGCAGACGGCTCTGACGGCCTGAAGCCCTCACGTGGTTGTGACGGCTGGCACGCAACAGAATTGACTATCAGGAGCGAATAATGCAACTCAATCCCTCTGAGATCAGCGAGCTGATCAAGAGCCGGATCCAGGGCCTTGAAGCGAGCGCAGACGTTCGCAACCAGGGCACCGTGATCTCCGTGACCGACGGTATCGTGCGTATCCACGGCCTGTCGGAAGTGATGCAGGGCGAAATGCTCGAATTCCCGGGCAACGTGTACGGTCTCGCGCTGAACCTCGAGCGTGACTCGGTCGGCGCGGTGATTCTGGGCGAATACGAAAGCATCTCGGAAGGCGACATCGTCAAGACGACGGGCCGCATTCTCGAAGTGCCGGTGGGCCCGGAAATGATCGGCCGCGTGGTCGACGCACTGGGCAACCCGATCGACGGCAAGGGCCCGATCAACGCGAAGAAAACCGACGCAATCGAAAAGATCGCTCCGGGCGTGATCTGGCGTAAATCGGTGTCGCAGCCGGTGCAAACGGGTCTGAAGTCGATCGACTCGATGGTGCCGATCGGCCGTGGCCAGCGCGAGCTGATCATCGGCGACCGCCAGTGCGGCAAGACGGCCGTCGCAGTCGACACGATCATCAACCAGAAGGGCAAAGACCTCTTCTGTATCTACGTCGCAATCGGCCAGAAGGCTTCGTCGATCGTGAACGTGGTTCGCAAGCTCGAAGAAACGGGCGCGATGGAATACACGATCGTCGTCGCCGCTTCGGCTTCGGAATCGGCAGCGATGCAGTACCTCGCACCGTACGCCGGCTGCACGATGGGCGAATACTTCCGCGACCGCGGCCAGGACGCGCTGATCGTTTATGACGACTTGACCAAGCAGGCTTGGGCATACCGTCAGATCTCGCTGCTGCTGCGCCGTCCGCCGGGCCGTGAAGCTTACCCGGGCGACGTGTTCTATCTGCACTCGCGTCTGCTGGAACGTGCTGCTCGCGTCTCGGAAGAGTACGTCGAGAAGTTCACGAACGGCGAAGTGAAGGGCAAGAGCGGCTCGCTGACGGCACTGCCCGTCATCGAAACGCAGGCAGGCGACGTGACCGCATTCGTTCCGACGAACGTGATCTCGATTACCGACGGCCAGATCTTCCTGGAAACCGACCTCTTCAACGCAGGTATCCGCCCGGCAATTAACGCCGGCGTGTCGGTGTCGCGCGTTGGTGGTGCGGCGCAGACGAAGGTCGTGAAGAAGCTGTCGGGCGGTATCCGTACCGACCTCGCACAGTACCGTGAACTGGCAGCGTTCGCGCAGTTCGCATCGGACCTCGACGAAGCCACCCGCAAGCAGCTGGAGCGCGGCCGCCGCGTGACGGAACTGCTGAAGCAGCCGCAGTATCAGCCGCTGCAAGTGTGGGAACTGTCGGTGTCGCTGTTCGCAGCGAACAACGGCTACCTCGACGATCTGGAAGTGTCGCAAGTGCTGCCTTTCGAAAAGGGCCTGCGCGATTTCCTGAAGTCGAAGCACGCTGACCTGATCAAGCGCATCGAAGACAACAAAGACCTCTCGAAGGACGACGAAGGCGCGCTGCATGCCACACTCAAGGACTTCAAGAAGTCGGGCGCTTATTGATCCGCGAGTGATCCGCAAGGCATAAACGGACCTTGAAGCAGCGTGGGCGCGTGAAAGCGGATCCGCGCTGCTTCGATCAAGGAGCAAGCAATGGCTGGAATGAAGGAAATTCGCGGCAAGATCAAGAGCGTGCAAAACACGCGCAAGATCACGAAAGCGATGGAGATGGTGGCCGCATCGAAGATGCGCCGCGCTCAGGAGCGCATGCGCGCTGCTCGCCCGTATGCCGACAAGGTCCGCGATATCGCTGCGCACATGAGCAGTGCTACTCCGGAGTACCGTCACCCGTTCATGGTCACGAACGAAGGGGCGAAGTCGACAGGCTTCATCCTCGTCACGACTGACAAGGGTTTGTGCGGCGGTATGAACACGAACGTGCTGCGCGCTTCGCTCCAGAAGTTCAAGGAGCTGGAAGGCCAGGGCAAGACGGTCGAAGCGACGGCAATCGGCGGCAAGGGTCTCGGTTTCCTGAACCGTCTGCGCGCGAAGGTCGTGTCGAACGTCGTGCAACTGGGCGACACGCCGCACCTCGAAAAGCTGATCGGCGCGGTGAAGGTTCAGCTCGACATGTACTCGGAAGGCAAGGTTTCCGCCGTGTACATCGCGTACACCCGCTTCGTCAACACGATGAAGCAGGAGCCGGTGATCGAGCAGTTGCTGCCGCTGTCGGCGGAACAGTTCGAACGCAAGGACGACAAGGATGGTCCGACGCCGAAAACGTCGTGGGACTACATCTACGAGCCGGACGCGCAAACCGTCGTCGACGAACTGCTGGTGCGTTATGTCGAAGCGCTGGTCTATCAGGCCGTCGCGGAAAACATGGCATCGGAACAGTCGGCACGGATGGTCGCAATGAAGGCCGCTTCGGACAATGCGAAGACGGTCATCAACGAACTGCAGCTCGTGTACAACAAGAGCCGTCAGGCAGCGATCACGAAGGAACTGTCGGAAATCGTCGGTGGCGCCGCGGCAGTCTGACGCTAACGTCGACACGCGGAAGCGCCTTAGGGCGATTCCACCGAAACTGCGCCGTTGCGCGAGTGAAGAATTGAGTATCTAAAGGAAAAGCGATGAGTACTACTGCTTTGGTAGAAGGCAAGATCGTACAGTGCATCGGCGCGGTGATCGACGTGGAATTCCCGCGTGAGAACATGCCGAAGGTTTACGACGCGCTCATTCTCGAAGGTTCGGACCTGACGCTCGAAGTCCAGCAGCAGCTGGGCGACGGCATCGTCCGTACCATCTGTCTGGGTTCGTCGGACGGCCTGCGCCGCGGCGTCGTGGTGAAGAACACCGCGAAGCCGATCAGCGTGCCCGTCGGCAAGCCGACGCTTGGCCGCATCATGGACGTGCTGGGTCGTCCGATCGACGAAGCCGGCCCGATCTCGAGCGAAACGACGCGTTCGATCCACCAGAAGGCGCCGAAGTTCGACGAGCTGTCGCCGTCGACGGAACTGCTCGAAACGGGTATCAAGGTTATCGACCTGATCTGCCCGTTCGCGAAGGGCGGCAAGGTTGGCCTGTTCGGCGGTGCTGGCGTGGGCAAGACCGTCAACATGATGGAGCTCATCAACAACATCGCGAAGGAGCACGGCGGTTACTCCGTGTTCGCGGGCGTGGGCGAGCGTACCCGTGAAGGGAACGACTTCTACCACGAAATGAAGGACTCGAACGTTCTGGACAAGGTCGCGCTGGTGTACGGCCAGATGAACGAGCCGCCGGGCAACCGTCTGCGCGTCGCGCTGACGGGCCTGACGATGGCCGAGCACTTCCGTGACGAAGGCCTCGACGTGCTGTTCTTCGTCGACAACATCTACCGTTTCACGCTGGCCGGTACCGAAGTGTCGGCACTGCTGGGCCGTATGCCTTCCGCAGTGGGCTATCAGCCTACGTTGGCTGAAGAAATGGGCAAGCTGCAAGAGCGTATTACGTCGACGAAGACGGGCTCGATTACGTCGGTTCAGGCCGTGTACGTCCCTGCGGATGACTTGACGGACCCGTCGCCGGCAACGACCTTCGGCCACCTGGACGCAACCGTCGTTCTGTCGCGTGACATCGCTTCGCTGGGTATCTACCCGGCAGTCGATCCGCTCGATTCGACCTCGCGTCAGATCGACCCGCACGTGATCGGCGAAGAGCACTACACGATCACGCGCCGCGTTCAGCAGACGCTGCAGCGCTACAAGGAACTGCGCGACATTATCGCGATTCTGGGCATGGACGAACTGTCGCCGGAAGACAAGCTGTCGGTCGCGCGCGCTCGTAAGATCCAGCGTTTCCTGTCGCAGCCGTTCCACGTCGCTGAAGTGTTCACGGGCTCGCCGGGCAAGTACGTGCCGCTGAAGGAAACGATCCGTGGCTTCAAGATGATCGTCGACGGCGAGTGCGATCACCTGCCGGAGCAGGCGTTCTACATGGTCGGCACGATCGACGAAGCCTTCGAAAAGGCCAAGAAGATCCAGTAACGGCTGGGTGTAATGAAGCGGGCGCCGGCTCGCGCGCGGCTGCCGTCGCAAGACGGTTGTCGGGCAAAGCGGGCGCCACGTCCTACGCTCAACCATGGGACCGGAGCAAGGCGCGCAAGCGCCAACTCTGGTCGACAGGAGTCGACATAAATGGCAACCATCAAGGTAGACGTCGTCAGCGCGGAAGAGCAGATCTTCTCGGGCGAAGCGAAGTTCGTTGCGCTACCGGGCGAAGCGGGCGAACTCGGCATTTTGCCGGGCCACACGCCGCTCATCACCCGGATTCGTCCGGGTGCGGTGCGCATCGAAGCTGAAAACGGCGAAGAGGAATTCGTGTTCGTCGCTGGCGGCATTCTCGAAGTTCAGCCGGGCGCGGTGACGGTTCTGGCCGACACGGCGATCCGCGGCAAGGATCTCGACGAAGCGAAGGCCGAGCAGGCTCGCAAGCGCGCAGAAGAAGCGCTGCAGAACACCGGCTCGAACCTCGAATACGCGACTGCACAAGCGGAACTCGCGTACGCGACGGCTCAGCTGGCCGCGATCCAGCGTCTGCGCAAGCTGCGCGGACAGCAATAAGCAGCACAATTGAAAAGCAGCCCTCGTGGCTGCTTTTTTTTCGTCGTCTACTTGACGTTTACGGAAAGGTCAGCAAAATCGTACCGATGCCCGAAACAGCTAGAAAGCTGCGGGTAAGACTTGATGCCGGACGGATAATCCGCGGGGCACAATCGGTCGCAAACTCATTCCAATACTGGGATTCATCTCTGGAGACAACACCATGGCAACGCAAGCGACAGGAGTGGGCGCAGTCGTCGAACCGAAAGACGGGCTGTCTTACGTGCGGGGTTCGACTGACGTGCCGCTGAGTGAGTCGACCGTCGGACAATTTCTTGTCGATACGGCACGACGCTTCCCCGAACGGCAGGCTGTGGTGTTTCGTGAGCAGGAGATTCGCTGGAGTTGGAGGGAGTTTCAGCAAGAAGTCGACACGTTGGCGGCGGGATTGCTGGAGCTTGGCATCCAGACGGGCGACCGAGTCGGCATCTGGTCGCCGAACCGCGTCGAGTGGCTAATGACGCAATTTGCGACGGCGCGGATCGGTGCCGTGCTCGTGAACATCAATCCCGCATATCGCCTGGCCGAGCTCGAGTACGCGCTGAACAAGGTGGGTTGCAAGGCGATTATCTCGGCCGAGAAATTCAAGTCGTCGATGTATCTGCAGATGCTGCAGGAGCTGGCGCCCGAACTGGCGTCGGCCACGCCGGGAGATCTGCACGCTGCGCGGCTGCCCGACTTGCGCATCGTGATCCGGATGTGCGACACCGAGACGCCCGGCATGCTGACGTTCTCGGACGTCATCGAACAGGGGCGCACCGCATTCGATCCCGCAAGACTCGACGCAATCGGCGCGACGCTCGACGCGAACGACCCGATCAACATCCAGTTCACGAGCGGCACGACGGGCAATCCGAAAGGCGCGACGCTGACGCACCGGAACGTGGTGAACAACGCGCGCTATATCGCGATGGCGATGCGGCTCTCAGAGCAGGATTCCCTGTGCATCCCGGTACCGCTGTATCACTGCTTTGGGATGGTGCTCGCCGTGCTGGCATGCGTCTCGGTGGGAGCCGCAATGGTGTTTCCGGGCGAGGCATTCGATCCCGGCGCGACGCTCAAGGCCGTCGCCGAGGAGAAATGCACGGCGCTGCATGGCGTGCCGACCATGTTCATTGCCGAGCTGGATCATCCGGACTTCGCGACTTTCGATCTGACGCGGCTACGCACCGGCATCATGGCAGGCTCGCCGTGCCCGATCGAAACGATGAAACGTGTCGTATCCCAGATGCACCTTGCCGAAATCACGATCGCCTATGGAATGACCGAGACAAGCCCGGTGTCGTTCCAGAGTTCGACGACCGATCCCCTGGACAAGCGTACGACCACGGTTGGCCGGATTCAGCCGCATCTTGAAGTGAAGGTGGTTGATCCGCTCGGCAACATCGTGCCCGTGGGCGAAACGGGCGAACTGTGCACGCGCGGCTATTCGGTGATGGACGGCTATTGGGGAGACGAGGCGAAGACACGTGAAAGCGTAGTCGACGGCTGGATGCACACAGGCGACCTGGCGACGATCGACGCCGAGGGCTATTGCAACATCGTCGGCCGCCTGAAGGACATGCTGATTCGCGGCGGCGAAAACATCTACCCGCGCGAAATCGAAGAATTTCTGTTCCGCCACCCGAAGATTCAGAGCGCGCAGGTGTTCGGCGTGCCGGATTCGAAGTACGGCGAGGAAGTGTGCGCGTGGATCGTCGTGCGCGCCGGCGAGCATCTCACGGCTGAAGACGTGCAGGAGTTTTGCCGCGGCCAGATTGCCCACTACAAGATTCCGAAATACATCCGCTTCGTCGACGAGCTTCCAATGACGGTGACGGGCAAGGTTCAGAAATTCGTGATGCGCGAACGGATGATCGATGAGCTTCGCTTGAAAGAAGACAAGACTGCGTAACGTAGCGCAGCTGTATCCCGAAGCAGAAAAGCGAAACGCCGTGTGCACTGCACACGGCGTTTCGCTTTCAGGGGAAGTGCCCGCTCGCGCACAGAAGCTTGATAGCGCGCAAACGTTTGGCAGGGCAAAAAAAAGCGGGCCTGGAGCCCGCTAAAAACCACACGCTACGGGGTTAGCGCGAGGAGACCATTGGAGGAACCGACTACTCGGCGCGATCGACGCCGATCACGATTCCAGCAGAGATGCCCCTGTGAAGAGCTTCGACGCTTTCCGTCGACCGTCCAGGAAATGGTCTTCAAAGACACCACTACCCGGCCGCATCCGTGCTGAACCCGTGAAAGGCATTGTGGGCGAATTACCCCGCTCGCGCGGTAACAAAGTGTTTCAGGTTGTAACGCCCGCCAGATAAGGCGTTGCGGGATTTTTTGCGATATCGAAACGCATGTTCGGCAATTATTACCGATACCTTTCGGGGCCATTGCCTCATCTTTCGCCCACCCGTTCGAATCGGATACTGCGCTGCGCTACCGCATTTTTAGCCGTTCATCATGTGTCCACTTCATCTGCGCAAGGGTTCGAAGTCCAATGCTCATACGGATTGCGCCGCTACTTGTTTCAAACTGGTGTTTGCCATCGGACGTTGAAATGGTGCATTGCAGCAATCACCGACCGTCCTTGCGGGAATTGTCAGCGAGTCCACAAAGACTCCAATACGTCACACGGAGCACAAGGCAGCCGCTCGCACCAATCGGTAAGTGCGACTGCCTCGGCCGTCACAATCTCGGCGTCATTTCAGCCATTTGTCAGATATCGACTGATATTCCCCCGACGCGCGAGCGAGGTGCAACCACTGGTCGACGTACTGCTGGAACACCACATCGCCGCGCGGCACCAGCCACGCTTTTTCTCCGTACTGGAACGGCTTGTCGGGATGCACCGCGCACAAACCGGGATTGAGCTTTTGCTGCAACAGCGTCTCGGACGCGTCCGTCACCATCACGTCCGCCTTGCCCGCGAGAATCTGTTTGAAGATCGTCACGTTGTCGGGATAGACGACCAGGTTCGCATGCGGAAAGAACTGCTTTGCGAATCGCTCATTGGTGCCGCCCGGATTGAAGATCACGCGGGTAGTCGACTGGTCGATCTGCGCGACTGTCTGGTACTTGTCGACGTCGTCGCAACGCACGATGGGCGACTTTCCGTCCACCTGATACGCAACCGTGAAGAAAGCCCGCTTTTGCCGATCCAGCGTCGTCGACACACCGCCGACGGCGACATCGCATTTCGCCACGAAGTCGGTCATCAGGTTCGACCACGACGTTTTTACGAACTCCGCTTTGACGCCGAGCGATTTCGCCAGCGACTCGGCCATATCGATGTCGATGCCTTCGAACTGGCCGTCCTGTTTATAGAACGAGTACGGCTTGTAGTCGCCCGTCGTGCACGCCCGCATCGTGCCGCGCGCGAGAATCTCATCCAGCCGCGACGCCGGCGCAGGTGCGACACTTTGCGCCTGCACCGCGCCGACACAGCATATGGCGCCAAGAAGCGCCAAAGCAGCTTTCTTCATTGAGTCTCCTTTATCGTTATCTATGTGGGTGCAACGGAATCGATAATAGTCCGCGCCACTACCTGTGACCATCGACCGGAAGGCATAGGACAAACAGCAATTGCCAGGATTACGGAGGCGGCGTCGGGCGCGCAACGGTTAAAATGTCTCTTTGCCTTCAGTCGCGAGCGCCGTGGCCCACAACCTCCTCAACGACACCTTCCTGCGCGCGTTGTTGCGCCAGCCGACCGAGTACACGCCGATCTGGCTGATGCGCCAGGCAGGGCGCTATCTGCCCGAGTACAACGCGACGCGTAGCCGCGCGGGCAGTTTTCTCGGCCTCGCGAAGAATCCCGATTACGCGACGGAAGTCACGCTGCAGCCGCTCGACCGTTATCCGCTCGACGCTGCGATTCTCTTCTCCGACATCCTGACCATCCCCGATGCGATGGGCTTGGGCCTTGATTTCCAGGTCGGCGAAGGGCCGAAGTTCGCGCGTCCGGTGCATACTGAAGAAGATGTCGCACGTCTGGCCGTACCGGATATCGACAGCACGCTGCGTTACGTCACCGACGCCGTGCGCCAGATCCGCACTGCGCTCACCGACGCGCAAGGCCGGCAGCGCGTGCCGCTGATCGGTTTTTCGGGCAGCCCGTGGACGCTCGCGTGCTATATGGTCGAAGGTGGCGGCTCCGACGATTTCCGAACCGTGAAGTCGATGCTGTACGGCCGACCGGACCTGATGCACCGCATCCTCGATGTCAACGCGAAGGCCGTCGCGGCCTATCTGAACGCGCAGATCGAAGCCGGCGCGCAAGCCGTGATGATTTTCGACACGTGGGGTGGCGCGCTCGCCGACGGCATCTATCAGCGCTTCTCGCTGCACTACATCCAGCAGGTCGTGAATCAGTTGAAGCGCGAGCACGACGGCAACCGCGTGCCCGTGATCACGTTCACGAAGGGCGGCGGCCTGTGGCTCGAAGAGATTGCCGCGACGGGCGTCGATGCTGTCGGGCTCGACTGGACGGTGAATCTGGGCAAGGCGCGCGAGCGCGTCGGCGGCAAGGTGGCGCTACAGGGCAACATCGATCCTTCCGTGCTGTTCGCGCCGCCATCGACGATTCGCATCGAAGCGCGTGCGGTGCTCGACAGCTTCGGCAATTTCCCCGGTCACGTCTTCAATCTTGGACATGGTATTTCGCAGTTCACGCCGCCCGAGAACGTCGCCGAGCTGGTCGACGAAGTGCACCGGCATAGCCGCACGATCCGGGCGGCAGGTGGCGATGCCAAGGCATGAGGCATCGTCCGGATTGTGACGTTTTTGTTGCGATGCAACGACGTGGGCTCTCGGCGTGAGGGGAAAATAGCGTTCCAAAGTCCGCCCCGAGGCCCTCTTGGCGTTGTCAAGACTTGACTTATGCACACTTGTCACGCTGCGGCGCGGTAGAGGGGTGGATCGTCGCAGCCGCCTTGAAAAGTACGCGGAAATCTGTTGAAGGCCTTGAGCGACAAGGGTTTCCGGGTTCCTAAGACAAATGTGCGGTTTCCCACACAGAGGCCCGTACGACGGCCCTTGCGGGATACCCGGGCCAAGTTCTCAACAAAGTTATCCACAGGCAGGCGAGGTCGGGCGCAATTGTCGATGCAAAAGCAAAACTTAGCGCCGAAATTGAAGTTTTACTTTAAGTGTGTCGGCGGCAGTTCCCGGCCTGTGAATAACTTTCCCTGCGAACGGTGCCTATGCGGGTCGTCGATCTGACCAGCACCTACGTCCGCGTCGCACTCGATCACCCGCTGGCGACGCTATTCGACTACCGCTGTGACGCCTCACTGGCGCCGGCGCCGGGGATGCTCGTCAGCGTGCCGTTCGGCAAGCGGCATATCGTGGGCCTCGTCATGGAAGTGACTGCTCACAGTGACGTGCCCGCCGACCGTCTGAAGTCGGTCCATAGCGTCTGCGCCGCGTGCCCGCCGCTATCCGAACACTGGCTGCAACTCACGCAGTTCGCCGCCGACTACTACCAGCGCGGCATCGGTGAAGTCGCGCTGCCCGCGCTCCCCCAGGCGTTGCGCGATGCGGCGCGCTGGACGCGGCTTCTCGCGCCCGAGGAACGCTATCGTCTGTTGCCCGCAGGCCGCGCCGCGCTACCCGACGCGCTTCCGGCGCGCGCCACGGCGCTGCGCCGTCTTGCGGCCGCGCTCGCGGAAGCCGACACATTACCCGCCGCCGATGCCCGCGCGTTGCACGCGAAGGCAACCGCGACGCTCGAAGCGTGGCAAGCGGAAGGCTGGGTCGCACTGGAAGTGGTCGATCCTGCCGCGCACAGCCTGTCGCGAGATCACACACCGCACAGCGCGACGCTGCCGACGCTCACGGACGAGCAAACGGCAGCCGTCGAAGCAATCCGCGACGCGCAATCCTTCGCGCCGTTCCTGTTGCATGGCGTGACGGGCAGCGGCAAGACGGAGGTGTACCTGCGTGCGCTGGCGGGACTGCTGGCGACCAATCCGCAGGCGCAGGCACTCGTCCTCGTGCCCGAGATCAACCTGACGCCGCAATTCGAGGCCGCGTTCCGCGCGCGGTTCGCGTCGATGGACGATACCGAAATCGTCACGCTGCACAGCGGTCTCGCCGAGGGCGAGCGCGCGCGCAACTGGTTTGCTGCGCACACCGGTCGCGCTCGCATCGTGCTGGGCACGCGGCTCGCGGTGCTGGCGTCGTTGCCGCATCTGGCGATCATCGTCGTCGACGAGGAACACGACCCGGCGTACAAGCAGCAGGAAGGCTTGCGCTATTCCGCGCGCGATCTCGCCATCTGGCGTGCGAAGCAACTCGGCGTGCCCGTCGTGCTCGGCTCTGCGACGCCGTCGCTGGAAAGCTGGTGGCAGGTCGAGCAAGGACGCTACAAGCGGCTCACGTTATCGCGCCGCGCGGTCGCCGACGCAGTGCTGCCAACCGTCCGCCTCGTCGACCTGGAAGACGAGCGGCGGCGCGGACGTGCTTCAGTGGAAGGCTTGTCGGGGCCGCTGATCGCGGCGTTGAAGGCGCGCCTCGAGCGAAGCGAACAGAGCCTCGTGTTCCTGAACCGTCGCGGCTACGCGCCGCAGCTGGCGTGCGACGCATGCGGATGGGTCGCGGGCTGCCCGCGATGCAGCGCCTATGTCGTGTTGCACAAGCCGGAGCGCGCGTTGCGCTGTCACCATTGCGGCTGGGAGTCGCGCATTCCACGTTCGTGCCCCGAGTGCGGCAACGTCGATATCGCGCCGCTCGGACGCGGGACGCAGCGTATCGAAGAAGCGCTCGCCGGCGCGGTGCCGGGCGCGCGCGTGCTGCGTATCGATGCCGACAGCACGCGGCGCAAGGGCAGCGCGCAAGCGCTGTTTTCGGACGTGCACGCGGGCGAAGTGGATATTCTCGTCGGCACGCAGATGATCGCGAAGGGGCACGATTTCCGCCGGGTGTCGCTGGTAGGCGTGCTGAACGCCGACACAGCACTGTTTTCCCACGACTTCCGCGCGAGCGAGCGCCTCTTCGCGCAACTGATGCAGGTGAGCGGCCGGGCGGGCCGCGGCGGTTTGCCGGGCGAAGTGCTGGTGCAAACGCGCTATCCGCGCCATGCGCTGTATCACGCGCTGGCTCGTCACGATTACGTCGGCTTCGCCAATTCGACGCTGGCCGAACGGCGCGACGCGCATCTTCCGCCGTTCGTCTATCAGGCGATGCTTCGCGCCGAAGGCCGCACACTGGACGCCGCGCTGACGTTCCTGCAGCAGGCGGCCGGGGCCTTGACCGACATTCCCGCCGCCAGCCGCGTGACCGTCTACGACGCGGTGCCGCTCACCATCGTCAAGGTGATGCACGTGCATCGCGCGCAATTGCTGATCGAAAGCGCGTCGCGGGCGGCGTTGCAGTCCACGCTGCGCGCCTGGCAACCCGTGTTGCGCACGCTCAAGGGCGTGCTGCGCTGGAGCATCGAGGTCGATCCGCTCGACATCTAGCGAGCCGTGCTGTAAGCCGTTTGTCGGCAAACTGCACGCATCTGCGAGCAAATCCATTTAAGTCATATCGATAAAACGAAAGGTCGTTTCGTTTCGCGACATCGCTCGACTATATTTCGCCGGATCGGCGCATGAATCACAACAATCGATAGCGCGTGCGCCGCCAACCTTGATCGGGGCACAACGATGAGCGATACGAGACATACCTTGCCGGCAGGCGCGCAGCCTTCTCGACGGGAAAGCACGACAGGCGGCGGCGGGCTTTTTTCGACGGAAGACTGGTGGGCCGTGTGGGTCGGCCTGCTGGTGATCGTCGTCGCGTGGGCGCTGTTCGCGTCGGGCAGCAGCATCAAGTGGCTTGCGACTGCGCCCGCGAAATGGTCCGATCCCGGTGCAGCCGCACAGGACCTGGTGAAACATCTGCCGAACTACGTCGCGCTGTTCGTCGTGTTTGCCGTGCTGTTCGGGGTCAGCCTGAGCGTGCTGAAGCAGCGCATCGTGCATTTCGTGGCGTCGTTCGCGATCCTGTTCGCCGTGTCGGTGCTGATCTTCGAAGTCGGCGCGTGGGCCAATGCATCGAAGTACAACCTCGAACCGCCGCTCGTCGCGCTCGCCCTCGGGCTGCTGATCTCGAACGTGTTCCGTTTGCCCGAATGGTTTTCGGCGGGATTGCGCGTCGAGTTTTACATCAAGGTCGGGATCGTGCTGCTCGGCGCGACGCTGCCGTTCACGCTGCTCGTCTGGGCGGGCCCGGTTGCCGTGGGACAGGCGACCATCGTGTCGCTCGTCACGTTCTTCGTGATCTTCTTCGCCGCGAAGGCGCTCGGGCTCGACAAGCGCTTCGCTGCGGTGCTCGGCGTTGGCGGCGCGGTGTGTGGCGTGTCGGCGGCGATCGCGATTGCGGGCGCGGTCCGCGCGAAGCGCGAGCATGCTTCGGTGGCGATCACGCTCGTGATCCTGTGGGCGATCGTGATGATTTTCGTGCTGCCATTCGCGTCGCGGTCGCTGGGATTGTCGACGGCTGTCGCGGGTGCATGGATCGGCACCTCGGAATTCGCCGACGCGGCGGGTATCGCCGCCGCGCAAGCCTACGGCGACTTCGCGAAGCACGCGGGCGGCGCGATCGCGGGATCGCCCGAAGCGTCGCTTCAGGCGTTCACGTTGATGAAGGTGGTTGGCCGCGACATCTGGATCGGCATCTGGGCGTTCCTGCTTGCGATCGTCGCAACGACGCGCTGGGAGTCCAGTGAAAGCGGCGTGAGCGCGAAGGCCGACGCGCGCGAAATCTGGGCGCGCTTTCCGAAGTTCGTGATCGGCTTCGTGATCGCGTCGGCGCTCGTCACGTGGATCGCGAGCCATTACTCGCTCGCCGACTACCGCAAGGTGGTGACGCCCGAATTCGTCGCGCCGATTACCGCGCTGCGCACGTGGGCGTTCATCTTCTGCTTCTTCAGCATCGGACTGACGACGCGAGTACGTTCACTGGCGGTCACGGGCATCAAGCCGTTTATCGCGTTCACGGTCGGCGTCGCCGTCAATATCGCCATCGGCTACGCGCTGTCCGCGCACGTGTTCGCACCGTATTGGAATAGCTTGGGGCAGGGCTCATGAGCACGCCTGTCCTCGACGAAGCCATCGGCGCGCAACGCGGCGAGCGCCCGCCGTGCTGCGCGGATTGCCGGTTTCGCGCCGACGATCGGCATTCGCTTGAGCAGAGCATTCCGGGCCTCGCAGTGTTCGGGTCGGGCTTCGGCGCCAGTGTCGCCGACAGCCGTCTGTGCCTGATTCACGACCAGCTCGTCGCTCCACGCGACAGCTGCAGCCAGTTCTCGCGGATGCGCTGAGACGGCATCCGCGTCATCGAGGCGCGCGCGTGCAGCGCGCCTCTCACCTCGAAAGGCTTAGCCGCGAATCGACTTCGGCTGCGCGTCGTGCTCGTCGTCGCGTACTTCGACGGGCACCAGTTCATTGCGCGACACACCCGTCGCGCCGCGAATGAACAGCACCATGCACGTTGCGAACATCATCCAGACGCCCGTTATTACCAGCCATTTTTCCATTTTGGTCACCCCGTATAGCGAGACTTCGAACCCCGTACCGTGCGTCATTGCGCATCTCATGACCGGTATAACGGCGGGATTTTCGTTTCGATAAGGGTTGCCAGAAAATAAACCGATCCAGGGAAAACACCGAGCGCAACCGCGTGCCTCGTGGCGGTGCACGTTCTCCGCTCAGCCTTGTGCAACAAGCCTCACCGAAGGGTGCAACCGTTTCTCGCAACTGGTTGCACCTTTTTATTGAGAGGGGTACGATTCGGCCAACTTTTTAGTCTTTGGCCGGCGTCCGTCGGCGCATAAAGAAGGAACCATGGCGAGCACCACCCTTGGCGTCAAAGTCGACGACCTGTTGCGTACCCGGCTGAAAGATGCCGCCACGCGTCTCGAACGCACTCCGCACTGGCTGATCAAGCAGGCGATCTTCGCGTATCTGGAGAAGATCGAACACGGTCAGCTGCCCGCCGAACTGTCGGGCCACCATCACGCGACCGAACTGACCGACAGTGCCGCCGATTCCGACGAAAGCGACGGGCTGCATCCGTTCCTCGAATTTGCGCAGAGCGTGCAGCCGCAATCGGTGCTGCGCGCGGCGATCACGGCGGCGTATCGCCGTCCCGAGCCGGAGTGCGTGCCGTTCCTGCTCGGCCAGGCGCGCCTGCCCGCGAACATCGCGAGCGACGTGCAGACGCTGGCGGGCAAGCTCGTCGAAACGCTGCGCGGCAAGAGCAAGGGCGGCGGCGTCGAAGGGCTGATTCACGAGTTCTCGCTGTCGAGCCAGGAAGGCGTCGCGCTGATGTGTCTCGCCGAAGCGCTGCTGCGCATTCCCGATCGCGCCACGCGCGACGCGCTGATCCGCGACAAGATCAGCAAGGGCGACTGGCGCTCGCACGTCGGCCATGCACCGTCGCTGTTCGTGAACGCGGCGACGTGGGGCCTGATGATCACCGGCAAGCTGGTGACGACGAATAGCGAAACGGGGCTGTCGTCGGCGTTGACGCGCATGATCGGCAAGGGCGGCGAGCCGCTGATCCGCAAGGGCGTCGACATGGCGATGCGCCTGATGGGCGAGCAGTTCGTCACGGGTGAGAACATCTCCGAAGCGCTGGCGAACAGCCGCAAGTTCGAAGCACGCGGTTTCCGCTACTCGTATGACATGCTCGGCGAAGCCGCGACGACGGAAGCCGACGCGCAGCGCTACTACGCGTCGTACGAACAGGCGATCCACGCGATCGGCAAGGCGGCAGGCGGCCGTGGCATCTACGAAGGCCCCGGCATTTCGATCAAGCTGTCCGCGCTGCATCCGCGCTATTCGCGCTCGCAGCAGGAACGCACGATGAACGAGCTGCTGCCGCGCGTGCGCGCGCTCGCCATTCTCGCGCGCCGCTACGACATCGGCCTGAACATCGACGCTGAAGAAGCAGACCGCCTCGAAATTTCGCTCGATCTGCTCGAAGCGCTGTGCTTCGATCCGGAGCTGCAAGGCTGGAACGGCATCGGCTTCGTCGTGCAGGCGTATCAGAAGCGCTGCCCGTTCGTGATCGACTACATCGTCGATCTTGCACGCCGCAGCCGTCACCGCATCATGGTCCGTCTCGTGAAGGGCGCGTACTGGGATACGGAAATCAAGCGCGCGCAGGTGGATGGTCTCGAAGGCTATCCGGTGTACACGCGCAAGATCTATACGGACGTGTCGTACCTCGCTTGCGCCAAGAAGCTGCTCGGCGCGCCGGATGCCGTCTATCCGCAGTTCGCGACGCACAACGCGCACACGCTGTCGGCCATCTATCACCTCGCGGGCCAGAACTACTATCCCGGCCAGTACGAGTTTCAGTGCCTGCACGGCATGGGCGAACCGCTGTACGAAGAAGTCACGGGCCGCGACAAGCTGAACCGTCCGTGCCGCGTGTATGCACCCGTCGGGACGCATGAAACGCTGCTCGCGTATCTCGTGCGTCGTCTGCTGGAAAACGGAGCGAACACGTCGTTCGTGAACCGCATCGCTGACGAAAGCGTGGCGATCAAGGATCTCGTTGCCGATCCGGTGGAAGAGGCATCCAGGGTCGTGCCGCTCGGCGCGCCGCACGCGAAGATTCCGCTGCCGCGCAATCTGTACGGCACGGAACGTACCAATTCGATGGGCCTCGATCTGTCGAACGAGCATCGTCTCGCGTCGCTGTCGTCAGCGCTGCTGGCGAGCGCGAATCATCCGTGGCGCGCTGCGCCGATGCTCGAAGACAACGAGATCGCAGTCGGCAATGCGCGCGACGTGCGCAACCCGTCGGATCATCGCGACCTCGTCGGCACGGTTGTCGAAGCGACGCCGGAACATGTGAGCGCCGCGCTCTCGCACGCTGTCGCCGCCGCGCCGATCTGGCAGGCGACGCCTGTCGAAGCGCGCGCCGATTGCCTCGCGCGTGCCGCCGATCTGCTCGAAGCGCAGATGCATACGCTGATGGGCCTCGTCGTGCGCGAAGCGGGCAAGTCGCTGCCGAACGCCGTCGCTGAAATCCGCGAAGCGATCGACTTCCTGCGCTACTACTCCACGCAGATTCGCGACGAATTTTCGAACGACACGCACCGTCCGCTCGGTCCCGTCGTCTGTATCAGCCCGTGGAACTTCCCGCTGGCGATCTTCATGGGTCAGGTTGCGGCTGCCCTCGCAGCAGGCAACACGGTGCTCGCGAAGCCTGCTGAACAGACGCCGCTGATCGCCGCGCAAGCCGTGCGCATTCTGCGCGAAGCGGGCGTGCCAGCGGGCGCGGTGCAACTGCTGCCGGGCGATGGTGAAACGGTCGGCGCTGCGCTGGTGGCCGATGCGCGCACGCGTGCCGTGATGTTCACTGGCTCGACGGAAGTCGCGCGTCTGATCAACAAGACGCTGTCGAACCGTCTCGACCCCGAAGGCAAGCCGATTCCGCTGATCGCCGAAACGGGCGGCCAGAACGCGATGATCGTCGATTCGTCGGCGCTCGCGGAACAGGTGGTGGCGGATGTGCTGCAGTCGTCGTTCGATTCCGCCGGTCAACGTTGTTCGGCGCTGCGCGTTCTCTGTCTGCAGGACGACGTCGCGGACCGCACGCTCGAAATGCTGACGGGCGCGATGAAGGAACTGGCGGTGGGCAACCCGGATCGTCTGTCGGCCGATGTGGGCCCCGTGATCGACGCAGAAGCGAAGCGCGGCATCGACGCGCACATCGCCACGATGCGCGAGAAGGGCCGCAAGGTCACGCAACTGCCGATGCCGGATGGCTGCAACGCCGGTACGTTCGTGCCGCCGACGCTGATCGAACTCGACAGCATCGACGAATTGAAGCGCGAAGTGTTTGGTCCGGTGCTGCACGTGGTGCGTTATCGCCGCAGCGCGCTCGACAAACTGCTCGAGCAGATCCGCGCGACGGGTTATGGCCTGACGCTCGGCATCCATACGCGTATCGACGAAACCATCGCGCATGTGATCAGCCGCGCGCACGTGGGCAACATCTACGTGAACCGCAACGTGATCGGCGCCGTGGTCGGCGTGCAGCCGTTCGGCGGTGAAGGGTTGTCGGGCACGGGTCCGAAGGCGGGCGGCGCGTTGTATCTGCAACGTCTGCTCGCGACGCGTCCCGCTGGTCTGCCGAAGTCGCTCGCGCAAACGCTGATGGTCGACGGTTCGCAAGCTGCGTCGAATGGTACACAGAACGGCAACCCGGCGAGCGATAATCCTGCCGCAGCGCTGACAGCGCTGCGCGACTGGCTGATCGCGGAACGCGAGCCTGTACTGGCCGCGCGTTGCGACGGTTATCTGGCAAACATTCCGGCGGGCGCGACGGCCGTGCTGTCCGGCCCGACGGGCGAGCGCAACACGTACACGCTCGGCGCGCGCGGCACGGTGCTGTGCGTTGCGTCGACGGCAAGCGGCGCGCGCGTGCAGTTCGCGGCGGCGCTTGCAACGGGCAACAAGGCGCTGTTCGAAGGCGCCGCGGGCGAGCAGCTGTATGCTGCGCTGCCGGCGCTGCTCAAGCAGTACGCGAGCGTGAAGAAGAACGCGGAAACATCGTTCGATGCCGCGCTCTTCGAAGGCGACAGCGACGAGCTGCTGACGCTCGTGAAGGACATCGCGAAACGCGCGGGCCCGATCGTGTCGGTGCAGGGCGTTGCGGCGCGGGCGCTGGAAAGCGGCGATGAAGATTACGCGCTCGAACGTCTGTTGACGGAGCGTTCGGTGAGCGTGAATACGGCAGCAGCAGGCGGTAATGCGAATTTGATGACGATCGGCTGAGCGAACCTTGCTTGATCGATTCAAAAAAATGGCGCGAGACGGCGACCCCGATCACCGCGCCGTCCACACCTGGTACCAAGGAGAAGCTATGCAACATACGATGAAAAAGCTGGCAGGCGCGACGCTGTTCGCTGCCATGTCGCTGGCGGGGACTGCGCATGCACAGCAGGTCGAAGACGTGAAGATCGGCTTCGCCGGCCCGATGACGGGCGCGCAGGCGCACTACGGCAAGGACTTCCAGAACGGCATCACGCTCGCAGTCGAAGACATGAACGCGACGAAGCCGATGATCGGCGGCAAGCAGGTTCGCTTCGTGCTGGACACGGCGGACGATCAGGCTGACCCGCGCACGGGCACGACGGTCGCGCAGAAGCTCGTCGACGACAACATCAAGGGCATGCTCGGCCACTTCAACTCGGGCACGACGATCCCGGCATCGCGCATCTACGCGAACGCAGGCATTCCGCAGATCGCTATGGCGACGGCGCCGGAATACACGCAGCAAGGCTTCAAGACGACGTTCCGCATGATGACCTCGGACACGCAGCAAGGCTCCGTCGCGGGCACGTTCGCTGTGAAGACGCTGGGCATGAAGAAGATCGCGATCGTCGACGACCGTACGGCTTATGGCCAGGGCCTCGCCGACCAGTTCGAGAAGGCAGCGAAGGCTGCGGGCGGCACGATCGTCGATCGTGAATTCACGAACGACAAGGCTGTCGACTTCAAGTCGATCCTGACGAAGCTCAAGTCGGTTCAGCCGGATCTGATCTACTACGGCGGTGCTGATTCGCAAGCTGCGCCGATGGTCAAGCAGATGAAGACGCTGGGCATCAAGGCTCCGCTGATGGGCGGCGAAATGGTGCACACGCCGACGTTCCTGCAAGTCGCAGGCGATGCGGCTAATGGTACGGTTGCTTCGCTGGCTGGTCTGCCGCTTGAAGAGATGCCTGGCGGCAAGGACTATGTTGCCAAGTACAAGAAGCGTTTCAATGAAGACGTTCAGACGTACTCGCCGTACGCTTATGACGGCGCAATGGCTATGTTCGATGCCATGAAGAAGGCGAACTCGACCGATCCGGCGAAGTACCTGCCGGTGCTGGCGAAGACGAGCATGCCGGCTGTGACGACCAAGGATCTGGCCTATGACCCGAAGGGCGATCTGAAGAACGGCGGTATCACGCTGTATAAGGTCGTCGATGGGAAGTGGACGACGCTGCAGAGCGTCGGCGGTAAGTAAGTTTTTCGCCTTTGCGGCGCTTGGTGATTAGCTGAGCGTTGCTGATTTTTCGAAGCCTCGTAGGGTTTTTTACTCTGCGAGGCTTTTGTGTTTTTTGAGCCTGGCGATGGCGTCCGCGTTTTGTTATTGGTGCTTCAAGCGTCGCCCCTGTGCGAGGCGGCACCTACTTTTCTTTGCCGCCGCAAAGAAAAGCAGGCAAAAAGAAAGCGGCTCACACCGAGCCGCTTGACGTTTGCCCACGGGCCCTCAGCGGCCCGGGGCTGCGTGTGGTGCGCGTGCCTCGTTACTCCCCGCGCAACTTCTTGCCCTGCTCGCGAACCTGTTCCAACGTCGCGCCCGGTGTGCTCGCTTCCTGAAGCAGGCGAATTTCGATCACCGCTGGCTTCTTCGATTCCTGTGCGCGTTTGAACGCCGGCATGAAGTCTTCCGTTCGCTCCACTGTTTCCCCATGCGCGCCGAACGATTTCGCAAATGCTGCGAAGTCCGGGTTCGTCAGCCCCGTTCCGTGCACGCGGTTCGGATAGTGCCGCTCCTGGTGCATGCGGATCGTGCCGTACTGGCTGTTGTTCACGACGATGAAGATCACGGGCAGATCGTATTGCATCGCCGTCGCGATTTCCGATGACGACATCATGAAGCAGCCATCGCCCGCGAAAGCCACCACCGCGCGGTCCGGATACAGCGACTTCGCCGCAATCGCCGCCGGCACGCCGTAGCCCATCGCGCCGCTCGTCGGCGCAAGCTGCGAGCGGAAGTGGCGGTACGCAAAGTGCCGGTGCAGCCACGTTGCATAGTTACCCGCGCCGTTCGTCAGGATCGCGTCCTTCGGCAAGTGCTCGCGCAACTGCAACATGATTTCGCCGAGCTGTACGTCGCCGGGAATCTTGCGCGGCTTGCGCCATTCGAGGTACGCGTCGTGCGCTTCTTTTGCAGCGCCTTCCCACGCGGGCTTCGTCGACGGCTTCAGTTGCGCCAGCATCGACGCGATTTCCGGCATGCCGGAGACGATGGGGAGATCGGCGGAATAGACGCGGCCCAGTTCTTCCGCGCCCTGGTGAACATGGATCAACGTCTGCTTCGTCTTCGGAATGTCGAAGAGCGTGTAGCCGTTCGTCGTCGCTTCGCCCAGGCGAGGGCCGAGCGCGAGCAGTACGTCCGCGTCCTGGATGCGCTTCGCAAGCGCAGGGTTGACGCCGAGTCCGACGTCGCCCGCGTAGTTCGGATGCTCGTTGTCGAGCGTGTCCTGGAAGCGGAACGCGAGGCCAATCGGAAGCTGCCAGTTTTCGATGAACGTGCGCAAGTCGTCGCACGCTTGCGGTGTCCAGCCGCTGCCGCCTGCAATCACCATCGGTTTTTTTGCGCGTTCAAGCAGGCCGCGCAAACGCTCGATTTGCTGCGGCGCAGGCGCTGCTGCAACGCGCTGATAAGCGGGTGCGCCCGGCATCGCGGCGCACGCATCGCTCAACATGTCTTCCGGCAGCGACAGCACGACAGGGCCCGGCCGGCCCGATGTCGCCGTGTGGAACGCGTGGCTCATGTATTCGGGAATGCGGCGTGCGTCGTCGATCTGCGCGACCCACTTCGCCATCTGGCCGAACATGCGCCGATAGTCGATTTCCTGGAACGCCTCGCGGTCCAGATGCTCGCGCGCGCATTGACCGATCAGCAGGATCATCGGCGTCGAATCCTGAAACGCGGTGTGCACGCCAATCGACGCGTGCGTCGCGCCCGGGCCGCGCGTGACGATTGCAATGCCGGGCCGGCCCGTCAGCTTGCCGACGGCTTCCGCCATGTTGGCGGCGGCCGCTTCGTGGCGGCACACGACCGTCTGAATTTGCGACGTCTCGTCGTGCAGCGAATCGAGTACTGCCAGAAAACTCTCGCCGGGCACGCAGAACACGCGCTCGACGCCATGCGTCAGCAGCGCGTCGACCATGAGCCGCGCGCCGGTAGTCATATTTGAAGCATCGGAAGACAGCGACATTGCGAAGACACCTCCAGTCAGAAGAGCTTCGACAGCTTACGCCGAGACCCTCGCCGATGTCATTCGTAAAAGCGGCATCAACATTCGATGATGTTCACGGCCAGCCCGCCGCGCGACGTTTCCTTGTACTTGGTTTTCATGTCGGCGCCCGTCTCGCGCATCGTCTTGATGACGGAATCAAGCGAAACATAATGGCTGCCGTCGCCACGCAGCGCCATGCGCGCGGCGTTCACGGCTTTCACCGACGCCATCGCATTGCGCTCGATGCACGGAATCTGCACCATGCCGCCCACGGGGTCGCACGTGAGGCCGAGATTGTGTTCCATGCCGATTTCCGCAGCATTTTCGACCTGCAGCGGCGTGCCGCCCATCACGGCCGCGAGCGCGCCCGCCGCCATCGAGCACGCGACGCCCACCTCGCCCTGGCAGCCCACTTCCGCGCCGGAGATCGACGCGTTCAGCTTGTACAGAATGCCGATCGCGGCTGCCGTCATCAGAAAGTCGAACACGCCCTGCTGGTTCGAGTTCGGCATGAAGCGCGTGTAGTAATGCAGCACGGCGGGGATGATGCCCGCCGCGCCGTTGGTCGGCGCGGTGACCACGCGGCCACCCGCTGCGTTTTCTTCGTTGACGGCGATCGCGTACAGATTGATCCAGTCGATCATCGAAAGAGGATCTTGCAACCCGCGCTCCGGATTGCCCGTCAGCGCGCGATACAGTTGCGGCGCGCGCCGCTTCACCTGGAACGGGCCAGGCAGATTGCCGTCCGCGCCCGGGTTGTTGATGCCGCAGCCGCGCGCGACGCACGATTGCATCACGTCCCAGATTTTCAGCAGGCCCGCGCGCGTTTCTTCATCCGTATGCCATGCGCGCTCGTTTTCCCACATCAGTTGAGCGATGCTCTTGCCCGTCGTCTTGCACATCTCCAGCAAATCGGCTCCGCTGCGGAACGGATGCGGCAACTGTTCGACGGCGGCGAGCACCTTCGTATTCGGCGCGCCCGCCGTCACGACGAAGCCGCCGCCAACCGACAGATACGTCGATTCGCGCAGCGTTTCACCGTTCGCATCGAACGCGCGCAGCTTGAGGCCGTTCGGATGCTCGGGCAGCGCCTGGCGGTAGAACGAAATGTGGTCCTTCTGCAAGAACGGGATGACGTGCGTGCCGAGCAGCGCGAGCGTGCGCGACGTGCGGACCTGTTCGAGGCGGGCCGTAATCGTGTCGGGATCGACGGTATCGGGCGCGTCGCCGAGCAGGCCGAGCATCACGCCGCGATCGGTGCCGTGGCCTTTGCCCGTCGCACCGAGCGAACCATACAGATCGACTTTCACCGATGCGGTGTTGTCGAGCAGGCCGTCGCGCTCGAGCCCTTGCGCGAACATCAACGCCGCGCGCATGGGACCGACCGTGTGTGAACTCGACGGGCCAATGCCGATTTTGAAGAGATCGAAAACGCTAACTGCCATCACTGCTCCTGCTAACTGGAAATTCGTTTGTGCTGCACTGCGCGGGTAGCGCGGCAGCAGAAGATGCCGCGCGTGATCAACGCGCCGGCAAGGGCAGACACACGGCGAGCCACGCGGGCGGCGTCGGTGCCAGTTTCAGCGCGACGGGCGTGTAGCGTCCGTCGAGCCGCGCGGCGAGGTGATACAGCTCGGCCGCATTCTTTGGGTCCCACTGACCACTATAGCCCGGCAAACCGGCCTCGCGGCGTTTTGCGTCGAAAGGCACGGTCGAACGCACGAATTCGTCGTGCGTCTTCGCGCCCGTTGCATACGGCGTGAGCCAGTTCAACGCGGCGGCGAGCGTCGCGCCGCTCGGCGCGCGTTCGTTGAGCCAGTTGCGGTTGTGGCGGCGCGCGGCGAGCGCGGCCGTCACGAGCGGTTGAAGATCGTAGGTCACATAGTGCAGCGCATCGCGCTCGCCGAAATCGACGGTCGTGCCGTCGGGCGCGATGTTGTCGTTCACGTGCTCGACGTACAGGCGCTGCGCCGCCTCGATCATCTTGCGGTTGTCGAGCGTGAAGGCCGCCATGGCGATCAGCTTCACGCGATGGCTTTGCCAGTTGTTGCGGAACGTGCCCGTCAGCGGCCGCTGTTGCGCGTCGATCTGCGCGATGTAGCCGTTCGCGAGCTTGGCGAGGAACGTCATCGTCGCGTTGCGCGTCTTCACGGGCAGCGCGCTCGCCGTCATGTCGTACGCGAGAATCAGCCCTTCGAACGGCGTTTCGTCGATGGGATTGAAAGACGGCTGGTAGGTCGTGACCCACGCATACAGCAGGCGGTCGACCAGCTTCAGATAGCGGTCGTCGCTGGTAGCACGCCATGCGAGGGCGGCATCGCGCAACAGGTCGAGGTCTTTCTCCGCTTCCTTGCTCTGGTCGTAGATGCCTTCGTGAGGCAGCGTGCCTTCCGTGTGCAACTGACGCACTGCGTGCGCAGGCTCGTTCAGATGCGCCTGGACATTGCTCACCAAAGCCTTGACGCCCGGATCGGAATTGGTGCGCTCGCTGGTTTGCAGCGCGGGCGCGGCGCAGAGGTTCATTGCGGCGTGGGCGTGCAGGGACAGCATTGCGAAGCTCGCCAGAATCGACGTCGCCGTCATCCGGCTGGCAAACTTCCGCGCCGTCCCCGTTGACGGCGCCAGACGGGTTTTGAGCATTCGCACCGGTTGCACTCTTCGACGCTCCTTCAATGGGCGGAATGGGGTGTGATATTAACGGTTCTTGTACTGTCACGGTCGTGACAGAGGCATGACTTTTTGGTTCCCAGTTCGCCGTTCCATCCAGTATCACCGCGCCAGGACGCTCCAATCGGTGAACTGGACCCGCTTATGGCCTCAATTTGACGCCTGACGACCCGCAAACCTAGCCGATACTTCGCGATGATGCAAATGTTTGCGTGTCAGCTGTCGGCCCACAGTGGATGCCGGCGGCGTGGCGGCGCGCTCGAGGGACCACGATGGATCTACATATCAATCAAGCTCGAAGTCACGGCAGTCTGAAGGATGCTATCTATACAGGCGCCATCTTTCTCGAAACACAACTGAAGACAGCACAGCAGTTGCGTGAGCTCGCGAAGGACAGCATTACCCGGGAGCTCGGGCAGGACACCGACTCGCGTCTTCTTCACACGCTCATGCCTGTGAAGGAGTTCGTCCAGGTTGTCTCGCGCATCAAAGGGCAGTTTACCAACAGCGCGCAAGCGAAAGAGATCATCCGGGACTTCATCGTCGAACTGGGCGAGAATCCCGCGGATTATCTTTTCGACGTGCCCCGGCTGCGCGTCGTGCCGCATTATGACTACCTGCACGCGGGCGTGAGCTACGCGTACAAACCGCATCGTGATACCTGGTACGGCTCCGTGCAATGCCAGCTCAACACATGGATGCCCGTGTACGGCGTGACGCCCGACACGACCATGAGCATCAACCCCGAATATTTCAGCGTACCCGTCAAGAACTCCTCGGTCGACTGGCATCTTGCGGACTGGATCAACAACGAACGCTGGAAGGCTTCGCAGTCGCTGAACGAAGAAGCGCGTGTTCACCCGGTACCGCTCGAAGACATCAAATCGTCGAACGAACTGCGCATCGGTCTGAACGGCGGCGAAATGATCGTGTTCTCTGGCGCGCACCTGCACGGTACCGTGCCGAACCGCAGCGGCCAGACGCGCTTCAGCATCGATTTCCGTCTCATGCATATCGAAGACCTGAAGGCCGGACGGGGCGCGATCAACGTCGACAACGGCTGCCCGGACCCCGAGGCCGGCTTCAAGGACTATTTTTACGCTGGCAACTTCGACCGTTTTCAGGAGATATCTGCATGACCAAGCGCCGACTCACCGAAGCCGAAAAGGCATTCGCAGCGAAGCGCGCCGAGGTGCTGGACCGCGTCGACGCGGCCTACGTGGCGAGCGCGCCGTTCGTGTTTGCCGACCGGATCACCGTCACGGCAGCGCTGTCGCGCATCGAGCTGTTCAAGAAAATTCAGGACATTCCCGGCGCGATCATCGAATGCGGCGTGTACAAGGCCAATTCGCTGATGCTCTACATGCATCTGTCGACCATTCTGGAACCGTACGCGATCAATCGCTCGATCGTCGGCTTCGACACGTTCTCCGGTTTCACCGGCATCGATCCCGAGCACGATCCGAGCGACATCAATACGTCGATGTTCTCAGACACGGATATGTCGCTCATCAAGCAGATGATCGAAGCGAACGACCTGGTCCGTCCCGTCAATCGCATTCCGCGTTGCGAACTCGTCAAGGGCGATATCGCCAGGACGGCGCCTGAGTTCGTCAAGACGCGCCCGGATCTCGTCGTCGCAATGCTGATTCTGGACACCGACCTGTATGAGTCGACGAAGGTCGCGCTGGAAACCTTCTTGCCTTACATGCCGAAGGGCGCCGTCGTGGTTCTGGACGAAGTGGCCTACCGGAACTTCCCGGGCGAAACGAAGGCGCTGCGCGAGGTCCTCGATCTGAACAAGGTCGAGCTCAAGCGTCTGCCTTTCGACGCAGCCGCTGGCTATTTCCACGTCTAAACCGGCTTTTCCCGCATGGATGCGCAACGGTCAGGTCCGTCGCGCATCCCGATCGGGCGACCCACTATGAAAGCAAACACGTTCCAGATTCTCCTCGATGAAGCGGCCCGCGGCCAATGCGACGCGGGCTTTGTCACGCTCGACGCAACGGGTCTCAGTGGGAGCGATTGGGGCGAATATCACGCGATTCGTCAGTTCTTTCTGAGTCATCCCGTTCAGGACGACGAGCTTTACGGCTTCTTCGGCGCGGATTTCCGGCAGACGACGGGGCTCGGTGCGGCGGACGTCCATGCGTACATCGCCGGCAACCCCGACGCCGATGTGCTTGTGTTCTCTGCGGCGTCGCGGGAGGGAGCCTGCTACTTCAACGTGTTCGAGCAGGCCAATGCGGCGTATCCTGGTCTGGTCGAAGCGGCATCGGTTTGCCTGCGACGGATCGGCCTCGATATCGACCTGCAAACCCTGGTCATGGATGCCCGCTCTACGGTCATCGGCTCTGGAATCGTTGCGCGCCGGTCGTTTTGGACAACCTGGTTTGCGCTGACCGAAAAGCTCCACGAAATTCTGGAGTCCGGCGATGCCGAAGTCGACGCCGTGCTGGCAAAGGCCGAACAGCACACGCCGCGCGCGACGCTCAAGCAGGCGCTCGTGCAGCGCTTCGCCGCGCTGGTGCTGGCGATGTGCCCGGACATTCAGGTTCGCGGCTTCGATGCGTCTGGCATGCCATGGACGAATGCGGCGATGCAGCCGTTCGCCAATCAGGTCGCGTTTCTGAACGAGATCAAGCGCGAGTACCTGAAGTCGAACAACGAGGCGTTCCTGAGAAATTTTCTCAAGCTGCGCGGCGCGATTCTGAAGGCATGCGATGGCCAACGCTTCAGACACGCGGAAGACGGTTTCATGACGACCGCGCAGCTCGACGTGCAGGATGTGCTGTACGTGTGCTACACGCACGTCGACTTACCTTTCGAGTATCCGTCGTTCGTCACGCCGATTTACCTGGGCCAGTCGCAGGCGCCAGGTCGTACCAACCTGCGCGACCTGGCGCCCGCGTGGGAGCCCTATCATCCCCAGCTCGGCTCGCTGGCCGGCTGCTTCGCGTTGAAGAACTACCTCATCCACAGCGGACAGCAGTTCCGTCGCGTCGGCATGTGTCAATACCGCAAGTTCGTCTCGACGTCGAAGATCGGGGGCGCGCCTGCGCCCAACTATCCTGTGATGGATGTGATCGGGAATTCCATTCTCGCCAGCGTCGATCTGGCCGCGGCGATGCTGCCCGCGAACGACGATCTGCTGATCGGGAAATTGCTCACCCTGCCGGACGGCTATCTCAACCAGTACAGCACTGCGCATCATGTCGAAGATATGCTGCGCTTCGTGTCGGAAGCGGTAGAACTCGGCGTCCTCGGACCGCAGGAAGTCGCGCTGTTCTTCAATGCGACGGTCTTCATTCCCGGCGGCATTGAAATGGGTGTCTTCCCGACTGCATTCTGGCTGGCGGCAATGGACGCGATCGAGCGTGTCGTGCTTGCCTGTGTCAAACGTTACCCCACGCCGCGCGAGGGTTACCAGACACGGCAGTGGGCATTCTGCGTCGAACGTCTCGGCAGCTATCTTCTGCTCAAATACATTGCCATGCGCTATGGCAAGATCGATGCCGCAGCGGGATTTGTCGGCCAGCTCAATCTGTTCAACAGCGACGGGGCGGCGATCTATGTCACCGGCAGTGGTGGCGCATGAGTGCGAACGAGTTGACGCCGCTACCCATCGAAGGCGCATACGTCGCACAGAGCAAGCCGCATGCGGATTCGCGCGGCAGCTTCATGCGTCTTTTTTGCGCGCACGATTTCGGTGACGCGCACGGCACGCGCGATATCGTGCAGATCAACTGGTCGCATACGGTGACGGCAGGAACCGTGCGCGGCATGCACTTTCAGGCGGGCGAAAATGCCGATGCGAAGTGGGTGCGCTGCATGGAAGGTCGCGTCTGGGACGTGATCGTCGATTTGAGGCCGGCGTCGTCCACGTTCATGCGTTGGCATGCCGTTGAGCTTGCGCCGGATAACGCGCGTGCCGTATTCATTCCGGAAGGCTGCGCGCATGGCTTCCAGACCCTCGAGTCCGATAGCCGTCTTCTCTATCTGCACACGCAGTTTTATGCGCCCGCCGCCGAGCGCGGCGTTGCGTATGACGATCCGCAACTTGCGATCGCGTGGCCGCGAGCGGTGACGATGATGTCCGAGCGCGACCGTTCGCTGCCGGGCGTCGCGCAATATCTGAGCGATCTCCGCTAGCGCAAACGCAGGGCGGCTCGACGTTTGTGTCGGGAGGCGCCGATACGCCGGCGCCACGACGCATCAGAGGTAACGCACCTCGGGAACGGCGACCGCGAAGCGTGCATGCTTCCCGAATGTCGCAGCATGCTGCGTCACGATTTCTTCAGAGATATTCCACGGCAGGATCAGCACGACATCGGGTTGCAATTGCGCAAGCTCTTCAGGCGACACGATGGGTATGTGGCTGCCGGGCATGAACTTGCCTTGCTTCGACGAAGCGAAGTCGCAGACGTAGGCGAGCAGATCGGGTTTGACACCCGCGTAGTTCAGAAGCGTGTTGCCCTTTGCTGCCGCGCCGTATGCAGCGACGGCCAGGCCGGCTTCCTTGCTGTCGATCAGAAATCGCAGAAGTCCATCTTTCGTCTTGTTGACGCGGCTTTGAAAGCCCTGATAGGTCTCCCGCTTTTCCATTCCGCGTTCGCTTTCCAGCGCGCGGATGCGTGCGACCGATGCGTCGTCCGCGCGCGGGTCATCCGCGTGGCAGCCATAGACACGCAAGCTTCCGCCATGGGTAGGCAGCTGTTCGATGCGGCACACGCGCAGGCCCGCTTTCGCGAAGATGCGATCGACGGCGAGAAGCGAGAAATACGAAAAGTGCTCGTGATAGATGGTGTCGAACTGACCTTCATCGATCAGGCAGACGAGGTGAGGAAACTCCAGCGTAATGGTGCCGGTGGGCTTCAGCGCGATTTTCAGGCCTAGCGTGAAATCGTTGACGTCCGGAACGTGTGCGAACACGTTGTTGCCGATAATGAGGTCGGCGCGTTGGCCGCGTTCCGCGAGATCTCGGGCGAGCGCAGCGCCGAAAAATTCGCGCAGCACGGGCACACCCAGTTTTTCGGCTGCGGCAGCCGTGCTCGCCGTCGGTTCGATGCCGAGGCAGGGCACACCGTCGGAGACGAAATTGCGCAACAGGTAGCCGTCGTTCGAGGCGACCTCGATGACGAACGAGTCGCGGTCGAGCGACAGATCTTCAGTAATGGACGACACATAGCGGCGCGCGTGAGCGAGCCAGCTTTCGGATGTCGACGAGAAGTAGGCATAGTCGGCGTCGAACAGCGCTTCGCGTGCCGCATAGTCTTCCGTCTGCACCAGCCAGCAATCCGTGCAGACGAACAGCTTGAGCGGGTAGTAACCTTCGGGGCGTGTCAGGTCGTCGGCTGTCAGATAGGCATTCGACGGTGGCGCGAAGCCGAGATCGACGAATGGAAGGGTGAGCGGTTCACCACAGTGACGGCAGTTCAAGATGTGTTCCTCAGTATTGCACGGCAGCCGCCGCATTGATTCGAGCCTCGTAGCGTTCGATCTGCGCCAGCGTGGCGACCCTCGCCCCCGATCCCGTACGGTATGCAAGATGCCATTGCGCGATCCATTGCAATGCTTCATCGAGCTTGAGCAGCGTATTCCAGCCGAGTTCGCGGCGCGCCTTGCTCGCATCGAGCAGCAACAGGCCCGCCTCGTGAGGTGCGTTCGCTTCCTGTTGCACGACGTATGCGGCATTGTTGCCAAGCGCCGAAACGAGTTGCGAAGCGATTTCTTTGACCGATCGCATGTCGTCGGCGAGCGGGCCGAAGTTCCACGCACCCGCGAACGACGCGTCGCCTTCGACGAGACGTTCCGCCAGCATCAGATAACCCGCAAGCGGCTCGAGCACATGTTGCCAGGGCCTGACCGAATGCGGCCGGCGCACAACGGCATGCTCGCCGCGATCGAACGCGCGCAGCAGATCCGGCACGAGGCGGTCGCGCGCCCAGTCGCCTCCGCCGATCACATTGCCGGCGCGAGCGCTGGCAATGGCGGCGTGGGAGTTTCCATTGAAGAACGATTGTCGGTACGACGCCGTCACCAGTTCAGAGCAGCCCTTGCTGTTGCTGTAAGGATCATGTCCGCCTAGGGCGTCGCTTTCATCGTATCCGCGTGTGATCTCGCGGTTTTCATAGCATTTGTCGCTAGTGACGTTGACGACCGCGCGCACGCTGTTCACATGACGGACTGCGTCGAGCACATGTACCGTGCCCATGACATTAGTCGAGTACGTCTCGATGGGGTCCGCATAAGATTGCCGGACGAGCGATTGCGCCGCGAGGTGAAAAACGACTTCGGGACGCGCCGCTTCGAGCGCGTGGCGCACGCCCGCCGCGTCGCGTACGTCGCCAGCCAGGTGGGTCATGCCGGACGCAACCTGAGCGGCGTCGAATAGCGATGGTTCAGTGAGCGGCTGCAGCGCGTACCCGGTGACCTGTGCGCCCAGGCGCTGCAGCCAGAGGCACAGCCAGCTTCCCTTGAAACCCGTGTGCCCGGTGACGAACACACGTCGTCCGTGCCAGAAGGATGGGTTCATCACCACGTCTTCCAGGGGGCTTTGCCCGTCGCCCAGATCGCGTCGAGCTGATGCTTGTCGCGAAGCGTGTCCATCGGCTGCCAGAAGCCGTCATGGCGATAGGTTTGCAACTGACCGGTCGATGCGAGCCGTTGCATGGGCTCGCTTTCCCACGGGATGCTGTCGTCGTCGATATAGTCGAGCACACGCGGCGACAGGACGAAGAAGCCACCGTTGATCCACGACGATTGCGTCTGCGGCTTCTCGGCGAACCCGATCACGCCGCGTTCGTCGTCGGCCAGCTGAAGCACGCCGTAACGCCCAGGTTGTTGCACGCCCGTGACGGTCGCCAGCTTGCCGTGACGCTTATGGAATTCGACGAGGCGCGTGATGTCGACGTTGCCGACGCCGTCGCCGTACGTCAGGCAAAACGCTTCTTCTTCACGCAACAGATGCGACGCACGTTTCAGGCGGCCGCCCGTCATCGAATGCTCGCCGGTATCGAGCAGCGTGACGCGCCACGGTTCGGCATTGCGCTGATGCACTTCCATTTTGTTTTGCGCGAGGTCGAACGTGACGTCGGACGAGTGCAGGAAATAGTTGGCGAAGTATTCCTTGATCACGTAGCCCTTGTAGCCGCAGCAGATAATGAAGTCCGTCATGCCGTGCGACGCATAGATCTTCATGATGTGCCACAGAATGGGGCGGTCGCCAACGGTCACCATCGGCTTCGGACGTGCCTGAGTCTCTTCGGACAGGCGCGAGCCCAGTCCGCCAGCGAGAATGACAACTTTCATTTCGGTATGCTTCGTGAATGAGTACGTGGTGGGTCCGTGACGGCAGTGCGCGTTTGTTCAACGCACGCGCTTCAGATAACCTTCCGGCGCGACTGAAATCAAAAGCTTGTTATCGATCTGACGGTCGATCTCGAACTCGGGATGCTTCTCGACGAACGCCCATACGGCCGTCTTCGGATTGTCGCCGTGATCCCACGGGCGGTCCGGAAATGCGTCGCGAGGCAGGTCTTCGATAATCGTGTCGAATGCCACGCAGTAGCTGCCAGGCGTGACGAGCGGCGCGTAGGCCTCGAGTTCGGCTAGCACGTGTTCGTGCGTGTGATTCGAATCGAGGCAGACCAACACGCTCTTGCAACCTTCGGCGTGTTTGTAGACCTGTTCGAGCACGTCGGGCGCGACGGACGAGCCCTGAATCAGATCGATGCGGTTCGCGAGCGGGTGCGCTTCGATTGCCGCCCGGTTATGTGCGCGGATATCGATGTCGACGCCCACGACGCGGCGGCGCGGCTTCGACGGGTCCAGCATTTCGCCTCGCTCGATGGCATCGCACAGATCGAGCATCGCGAGCATCGAGGCGCTCAGGATGAGCGAGCCGCCATGGGCGATACCCGTTTCGATGATGATGTCGGGGCGAACCTCCCAGATCAGTTCCTGCATGGCAACCATGTCTTGCGGATACTGAATGATCGGGCGGCCCAACCAGGAAAAGTTATAGGAGTAGCGCGGCCCGGTCGTCTCGCGGACGAAGGTCAGGCCGACCTCGCGCAAAGCCGCATCGCGCCCGTTTGCGTCGATGCGTTGGCGGACTTCCTGTTCGAATGTATTCATGTGTCGATACCGATATAGGTGAATTGAGACCCGGCCTGGGCGCGGATTTCGTCGAGATAGTTCGAATTCATGACGTAGATCGCAGAGCCGGCGGGCAGGCTGGGCAGCACATCGTGCGGCGCCTGCACGAGCAGCCCGGTCGCGGGCAGATACTTGCCCTGTTTTGCGGGATTGATGTCAATGACGGCGGATACGGGCGTGCCGTTGCGCAGGCAGTTCAGCGCGAAGATCACACCCTTCGACGCGCCACCCCAGATGACCACAGCGGCATCGCCTTGAGCGGGGCGCTCGACCACTGGGGACAGGATCGCGGGAAAATCTACGGCGGCGCGCTCGTCGTAACTCGGTGCGCACAAGCTGCTGAGTTCCGCGACGACATATTGATACTGCCCGCCGAACAGGTGTCCGCTTTCATGCACGACGGCGAACATGCGCTCGAAATCAATGGGCCGGAAGTAGTTGACGTGCTCGTAGAAGATGTCGAACCATGCACCGCGCTCGCAGATCCAGTCGAAACACGGCACTTCAATGTAGATCTTGCCGCAGCCTCCATTGGCGTCGCGTAGCTGTGCAAGAAATGTGACGGGGTCGGCGACATGCTCGAGGATGTGCCGTAGCACCAGAGCTTCGCCTTGCATGCCCGCGTGAGCGTCGAAGTAGCGCTTTTCGATTGCCGGGTTCGAGCCTTCGTAGGCGGGATCGAAGCCGGTGATGTCGAAGCCGCGCTCTTCCAGCATCTCCAGAAAATAGCCTTTCCCGCAGCCCACCTCGATGATCGAGTGCTTGCCGAGCGTGCGTGTGACGATGTCCGCGACCTCCTCGAGGTGCTGGCGGAAATTGGCGCTGACGGCCTGCTCGTTCTGGTAGTGCTCGTCATAGTCGAGCAGCTCTGGGCGAAACGCCTCGTTGTAGACGAGACCCGTTCTCAGGTCTTCCACCAGGCGTACATCGCCGACGGGCGAGTTGCGTGCTTCCGCGCTGGTCTCGTACATGCGGTTCTGAAACACGGGCAGGGCGTTTGCGCGATACAGTTCTCGTACGACAGTCATAAGGTCTCCAGTACGCGGTCGAGCTTGGTCCGGGTTCCCCAGAAGGCCATTGGTTCGTAGTCGGGATACGGATAGCGGCCCAGTTCCAGCTGGATATTCCAGTCGTGGTCATGCAGCCATTGCTCGACCAGGCCGCGCACCGAGCGCGGCGTGCCCGAGCAGACGTTGACTGTGCCGACGTTCTTGCCGCTCGTGGCGAGAGCCACCAGATTCCGCGCGACATCCGTCACGCTCAGGTAGTCGCGCAACTGGTCACCGCGCGACATGGCGAACGAATGGTCGCCGCGCTCGACGGCAGCACGCAGTTGCGACAGGAGCGACGTGGGCGCCTGGCCGTCGCCGTGCATGTAAAAAAGCCGCGCCCACGCCAGATTGAATGCGTGATCGCGTTGCAGATATTCAAGCTGCTGGCGCAGCGCATCCTTTGCGAAGCCATATGGCGTCACGGGTGCAACGGGATGGGTCTCGTCGAGCGCGCCATCGCGCAGGCCATATTCCAGGCAGGTTCCCGCCACGACGAGCGACGGCAGCCCCGCCTCGACGAGCTGGCGCAGAAAGGCGTAATGGGTCGGCAGCTCGACTTCGAAATGACGCCGTGCGCGATAGTTCGGCAGGCCTCCCCATGCGAGATGGATGAGTACGTCGGGCCTGCCCAGCAAGTCGAACGCGTTATCGGGAGGGGCCGCGACGTCGAGCGAAACCCACCTGACGTTGTCCTGCCGGGCTGGCGCGAGGCCACGCGTAACGGCCACCACGTCGAGGCCTTGAGCTGCCCCTTGCGCGAGTACATGCCGACCGATAAAGCCCGTCGCGCCGGTAATGGCAATGTGCGTCATGGTGATAGTTCGAGGCGTCGAATGGGAACTGCATTAGTGGAATCTGATGGGCAGTTTACGGAATCACCGTTTACTCATTTCGGCGAATAGCGACGGGATTCCGGCCCATTTCGCGGGCATCGCATGGGCGGCAGCAGCGGAGAGGCGTGGAAGCCCGCTGCTCAGGTGTGAGCGGGGAGGCGGTCAGCGCGGGGGGAGGAGGGAGGGAGAGGGAACGGCGAGTCGGCCGCCAACGGAACCCGCGAAAAAGCGCTAACCAGACAAAAACGGCCGCTGTCCCCGCACTCAGGCGGAAGCAGCGGCCGTTCAGGGGGAACGCCTCGTGGGGCGTTCCGCAGGATGGTTTATGCCTCGTAGTCTGCCATGGGCACGCACGAGCAGAACAGGTTGCGATCGCCGTACGCGTTGTCAGCACGACCAACGGGCGGCCAGTACTTCTTCGCGATCAGCGACGGCAGCGGATACGCCGCCGTTTCACGCGCATACGCATGCTTCCAGTCGTTCGTGACGACCACTGCCGCCGTATGCGGCGCGTGTTTCAGCGGATTGTCTTCGCGATCGCTGCGGCCTTCCTCGACGTCACGGATTTCGTTGCGAATCGCGATCATCGCTTCGATGAAACGATCCAGCTCTTCCTTCGATTCCGATTCGGTCGGCTCGACCATCAGCGTGCCCGGCACCGGGAAGCTCATCGTCGGCGCGTGGAAGCCGTAGTCCATCAGGCGCTTCGCGACGTCATCGACGGAGATGCCGCTCGTTTCCTTGATGGGGCGCAGATCGAGAATGCACTCGTGCGCGACCAGTCCGCCCGGGCCCGAATACAGCACCGGGTAATGCGGCGCGAGCTTGTTCGCGACGTAGTTCGCGTTGAGGATCGCGGTTTCGGTAGCGGCCGTCAGGTTCTTCGCGCCCATCATCGCGATGTACATCCACGAGATCGGCAGGATCGACGCCGAGCCATACGGCGCAGCGGAGACGGCGCCGATGCCGTTCGCGTCGCGTTCATAGCCCGTCGACGTCTGGTTCGGCAGGAACTTCGCCAGATGCGCGCCGACGGCAACAGGGCCAACGCCCGGTCCGCCGCCGCCGTGCGGAATGCAGAACGTCTTGTGCAGGTTCAGGTGCGAAACATCGCCGCCGAACTGGCCCGGCGCCGCGAGACCCACCATCGCGTTCATGTTCGCGCCGTCAACGTAGACCTGGCCGCCGTGCGCATGCACGATCTCGCAGACTTCGCGGACGTTCTGCTCGAACACGCCGTGCGTCGACGGATACGTGATCATGATCGCCGCGAGTTTGGCCGAATGCTGTTCGGCCTTCTTCTTCAGGTCTTCGATATCGACGTTGCCTTGCGCGTCGCATGCAACGACGACGACCTGCATGCCTGCCATCTGCGCCGACGCGGGGTTCGTGCCGTGCGCCGAAGCGGGAATCAGACACACATTGCGATGACCTTCGCCGCGCGACTCGTGATACGCGTGGATGATCAGCAGACCCGCGTACTCGCCTTGCGAGCCGGCGTTCGGTTGCAGCGACACGGCCGCGTAGCCGGTGGCGGCGACCAGCATCTGTTCGAGCTGATCGATCATTTCGCGGTAGCCGACGGTTTGCTCGGCGGGCGCGAACGGATGGATCTGGCCGAACTCGGGCCACGTGACGGGCAGCATTTCCGACGTCGCGTTCAGCTTCATCGTGCACGAGCCGAGCGGGATCATCGAGCGGTCGAGCGCGAGGTCCTTGTCCGACAGGCTGCGCAGATAGCGCAGCATTTCCGTTTCCGAATGGTGACGGTTGAATACGTGGTGCGTCAGATACGCGCTCTCGCGTTCGAGCGTCTTCGGGAACGTGTTCGACGCGCCGAGCTTTGCGTCGAGTTCGTCGATTTGCGGCACGGCTTCGACGAATGCGGCTTGCGCGAAAGCGGCAAGCAGATCGGCGAGGTCGGCGCGCGTGGTGGTTTCGTCGAGCGACAGACCGACGCGCGTTTCGCTCACATGACGCAGATTGATGCCCTTGGCCGTCGCGGCGTCGTGCAGCGCTTGCGTGCGCGCGCCCGTTTCGAAGGTGAGCGTGTCGAAGAACGATTCGTTGACGAGCGTATAGCCAAGTTGCTTCGCGCCTTCCGCGAGCAGCGCAGCGATGCGGTTCACGCGTTGCGCAATCATCTTCAGGCCGCGCGGGCCGTGATAGACGGCGTACATGCTGGCCATGATCGCGAGCAGCGCTTGCGCCGTGCACACATTCGACGTCGCCTTTTCGCGGCGGATGTGCTGTTCGCGCGTTTGCAGCGCGAGACGCAGCGCGGGGTTGCCTTGCGCATCGACGGTGACGCCGACCAGACGGCCCGGCATCTGACGCTTGAATTCGTCGCGCACGGCGAGATATGCCGCGTGCGGGCCGCCGAAGCCAACCGGCACGCCGAAGCGCTGCGAGTTGCCGACGGCCACGTCCGCGCCCCATTCGCCCGGCGGCGTGAGCATCGTCAGCGCGAGCAGATCGGCGGCGGCGACCACGTGGCCGCCCGCTGCATGGATCGCTTCAGCGAGCGCGCGGTAGTCGAGCACGTCGCCGTTCACGCCCGGATATTGCAGCAGCACGCCGAACGCATTCGAACTCGCGGCATCGGCAGCCGGGCCGACCTTCACTTCGATGCCGACGGGCTTCGCGCGCGTCTTCACGACTTCGATGGTTTGCGGCAGCACGTCGTCTGCCACGTAGAAAATGTTCGACTTCGGCTTGCCGACGCGTTGCAGCAGCGTCATCGCTTCGGCGGCGGCCGTCGATTCGTCGAGCAGCGACGCGTTCGAAATCGCGAGGCCTGTCAGGTCGACGATCATCTGCTGATAGTTCAGCAGCGCTTCGAGGCGGCCTTGCGAGATTTCCGGCTGGTAGGGCGTGTAAGCCGTGTACCACGCCGGATTTTCGAGCACGTTGCGCAGGATGACGGTGGGCGTGTGCGCGTTGTAGTAGCCCTGACCGATGTACGAGCGGAACACCTGGTTCTTGTCCGCGAGTTCGCGCAGCGCGGCGAGCGCTTCGGCTTCGCTCTTCGGCTGGGCGAAGGGGCCGAGCGGCAGCGCGTCCTGGCGGCGAATCGTCTTCGGAATCACCGCGTCCATCAACGCGGCGCGCGATGCGAAGCCGAGGGCTTCGAGCATCGACTGCTGATCGGCCGTATCCGGGCCGATATGCCGTTCGGCGAAGGCGTCATGCACTTCGAGCGCGGCGAGCGAGAGAGGAGTGCGGTTCATCAGACGATCCGGGTGTTCGAGCTTCATTGAATGTTCCTGCTGGCGCGGCGTTCTTCTGTCGTGGCGAACGCCGCGCCTGTCGTGAGTGAGTGGCTTATTCGCCGATCGACTTGCCGTAGGCGGCGGCGTCCATCAGACGGTCTTCCGATGCGCCCGCAGCCGGCTTGATCTTGAACAGCCAGTTGTCGTACGGCGCGCTGTTCACGGCGTCCGGCGTATCGGCGACGTTCGGGTTCGCTTCGATGATCTCGCCCGAAACCGGCGCGTAGATATCGGAAGCCGCCTTCACCGATTCGATGACGGCGACGGTATCGCCTGCCGAGACGGTCTGGCCCAGTTGCTGCACTTCGAAGAAGACGATGTCGCCGAGCGCTTCCTGCGCGTGGTCGGTGATGCCGACCGTCAGCGTGCCGTCCGCCTCGGTGCGGACCCATTCGTGCGATTCGGTGTATTTCAGATCGGCCGGGATGCTCATCGGATGCTCCTATGCGGTAATTCGGTTGGTTTAAATGGTGGGACGCACGCGACGCTTTCGTGTCTGTCCGGTGTCTGTCTCGTGACGCTCATCGAGTGACCGATCAGCCGACGAGCACTTTGCCGTTGCGCACGAATGGCAGTTTAACCACGCTGGCGGGAAGTGCCTTGTCACGGATCTGAACGTGGACGACATCGCCCGGCTGCACGCCCTTCGGCACGCGCGCAAACGCAATCGATTCCTGCATGGTCGGCGAGAAGGTGCCGCTCGTGATTTCGCCGTCGCCAGCGGGCGTGACGACCTTCTGATGCGCACGCAGCACGCCCGCCGCCTTGCCGTTGTCCTTGTGCAGGATCAGGCCGACGAACGACGACTTCGAGCCGTCCGCTTCCAGCTTTGCGCGGCCGATGAAATCGCGCGGCGCGGACAGGTCGACCGTCCATGCGAGACCGGCGTCGAGGGGCGACACGTCGTCGTCCATGTCCTGGCCGTACAGATTCATGCCGGCTTCGAGGCGCAGCGTGTCACGCGCGCCGAGACCGGCCGGGCGCACGCCCTGTGCCTGCAGCGCGTTCCACAGCGCTTCGACGTGATCGGCGGGAACGATGATCTCGAAACCGTCTTCGCCCGTGTAGCCGGTGCGCGCGACGGTGAGTTCGCCGAACGGCGTATCGGTGACGCAGGCGGCGTTGAAGGGCTTGAGGGCTTCGCTGGCGGCGCGTGCGTGCGGCACGGTCGCCCAGACTTTTTCGCGCGCATTCGGGCCTTGCACGGCGACGATTGCGTAGTCGCGGCGCGGCTTGATGGTCAGGCCGAAGCCTTCGTCGTCATTGAGCTTGTTGAACCACGCGACGTCTTTCTCAGCCGTACCGGCATTCACGACGACGCGGAAATGATCTTCGCCGAAGTAATAGACGATCAGATCGTCGATCACGCCGCCTTCGGGATTCAGCAGACAGGAGTAGAGCGCCTTGCCCGGGGCTTGCAGCTTGCCGACGTTGTTCGCCAGCGCGCGCTCGAAGAAAGCGCGGACGCTCTCGCCCGTGAAATCGACGACGCACATGTGGGAGACGTCGAACATGCCGGCGTCCGTACGAACAGCGCGATGCTCTTCGATCTGCGAGCCGTAGTTGACGGGCATGTCCCACCCGCCGAAGTCGACCATGCGGGCATTGAGCGCACGGTGCGTGGCGTGGAGCGGGGTGTGTTTGAGTTCGGTCATCGGGGCCTCGGGGCGTCGCTAAACAGGAAAGGCCATGCGGCGAAACCCTCGCGGCCTGATCCCATCTCGGGCCAACGAGCGATAACTGCATGCCCCCTCTGTCCTCGATACCTGAGAGATTGCGCTGCCGTCAGCGAGTGCTGATGGGCTGGCGCGCGCCCCTTCGGTGGGCAGCCTGCGCGTGCGGTTGAGTGCACCGGCGCTACTGCCGCTCTCCAGAGTGCGAAAAACGGGCGCTCAGTCAATTGGGGTCGCGATGACCGGATGACGAGCGGGTTTTTCGACGCGGTCGGTCCTTTTGCCTGAGAGTTTGCGGGTGTGCCCCTTCGGCGGCGCTGGCTGCTGGGCGTTCTGAAAACGACAGCGGACGGCGCGCTCTCCCGACGCGTGCGGCGAATGTACGCGAGGGGCGAAGGGATGTCAAATTGCGGCGCGGGGCCTGCGCGGACGCGCGCGCAGCGGCCGCGGACGCGACAATGATTTCAAAAATGTGGATCGTCTACAGGGACGCGCTATCGACCGAATTGACCTCGAACATGGCAATTGATTGACCAATTACCAAGGAAGGACGTGTTGGATACTTCTGACAAGGTGGCAACTTGCGTCCCCAATTAGTTCGACATCAAGCGATGACCCAAGCGCACATTTATCAGATCTTCTACTCGGAGCCGACCCGAGCCATTCTGGATAAGGGCTTTATTCCGCTCGACAACGTGGGTCAACGGCCCGACTGGTGTGAGTACTGGCCGATCCGGAACTTTCTTCTCGGCAACGAACTGGACGACAACGCTTTCTATGGATTTCTGTCGCCCAAGTTCGCGATGAAGACGAATCTCGAGGCAAGCGATGTCTACGCGTTCCTCGCGACTCAGCCTGAATCGACAGATATTGTCTCCTTCTCGCCGTTTTTCGATGCGGGCGCATTGTTCCCCAACGTTTTCTTGCAGGGAAGAGCCGAGCATCCGAACGCATGGGAGTCGTTTGTGGAAATCGCATCGCTGTTGACGCCCGGTGTCGATCTCCGCACGCTGATCATGGATTCTTCGAACACGGTGTACTGCAACTATTTTGTTGCAAAGCCTCGTTTCTGGCGGCACTGGTTCAGTCAGGCAGAGATCATATTCAATATCGCAGAGAGCAATTGCTCGCCGCTTGGCCACGCCCTGAACGAAGGAACGCGGCATAACCTGAGCGAAACGCCCGTCAAGGTGTTCGTCATCGAGCGACTGATCTCTTTGCTACTTGCCACGCAGAACCGGTGGCGCACGGTCTCGTTCAACCCGATCGCGCTCCCGCTTGTCTACCCGAATTCGGCGCGTGCCGCGCAAGAACTGGTGATGCTCGACGCGCTGAAGCGATCGGCCGTTGCCACGGGGCGCGGCGAATACCTGACCGTCTACACCCAGTTGCGGGAGCGTGTGGTCGCCGCGATGTGACGGCATAGGCGAGCGCATGGGCGTTTCAATCCTGCCCACGCGCCGATGTGGCGATGACTGGAAGTGAGAGGTTGTCGTCTCTAGCGGTTGATGGCCGCCGACGCCGTATCCAGTTCCTGATTCAGCACGCGCTGCTCGTCGCCCGTGAGGCCGCCGCCGTGCTGGCCGGCCATGTCGTGCGCTTCGTGGCGGATCGTATCGAGCCGGTGATGCAGCGCGGCGCCTTCGGGCGGCGGATAACGGCCCTGGCTCACGCGCGTGTCGATATTCCGGCCCATATTGTCGATGCGGCCGTCGACCTGTTCGAGGCGGTGCACGGCCAGTTCGTGCGGATTCGGCGCGTTACCTGGCTCGGCGAGCTGTCGCGACGGTGGGGCCACGCATGCGGCGAGCGAAGAAACTAGCGCGAAGCTACCGAGCGCGCGAACGATACGTTGCATGGAATTCTCCTTTCTGGTTGATCCCGGTAAGTGTGGGAAGCAACGGTCGGCCCGCAACGCGCGATGACGCGTCGCAGGCACAGTGTGTAACCATTGGTTGCCGATCATGGGCGAGAGCAAAAGGGTCGGCGAGGTGCGCGCCCCTGAAGGTGCAATGAAGGCCAGATCCAAAAAAGGCGGCGTGAGCGCCGCCCACGGATCACGCGCCGCGCCGGAAAGGCAGTCGCACGCCCTCTTGCTCGCTTCTATTAGCGAGTTCGATGATGGCCATGACATCCACCGCGTCGGCAGCGCTGACCGGGAACGGCGCGCCATCCTGAATGGACGCCGCCAGCGCGCGATAGAACTCGACGTACGCGCCATCGCGCGTCGGCAGTTCGCGCTGCACTTCCTGTTCGCCTTCCAGCACGCGCAGCGTGCCCGCTTCGTTGCCGCCGCCGAAACCGGCATCGCCCGGACGCAAGCCCGCTTTCAACTGATCTTCCTGCGTGTCCAGCCCGTTCTTCACGTAGCTGCCGCGCGTGCCGTGAATCGTATAGCGCGGCGCGACGATTGCCGTCAGCGCGCTCGCGTGCAGCACCACCTCGTGATTCGCATAGCCGAGCAGCAGATGCACGTAATCCGGCGCGCTCGCGTTGTCGCGATACGCCTTCACCGTTGCATAGACCGTTTCGGGCGCGCCGAACAGCGACAATGCCTGATCGATCAGATGCGGGCCGAGATCGAACAACAGGCCGCCGCCACGCGACGCCTCTTCGCGCCAGCGCTGCCGGATACCCGGACGAAAGCGGTCGAAGTGCGATTCGAAATGCGTGATGCGGCCGAGTTCACCGCTTGCGACCAAGTCGCGCACGGTCATAAAATCGCCGTCCCAACGACGGTTGTGGAACGGCGCGAATACGAGCCCCTTGCTTTGCGCGAGATCGGCGAGCGTGCGTGCATCGGCGGCGGAGAGCGTGACGGGTTTGTCGACGACGACATGCTTGCCCGCTTCGAGCGTGCGGCGCGCGAGGTCGAAGTGCGTGTCGTTCGGCGTCGCGATCACGACGCATTCGACGTCCGACAGCGCGAGCAGCGCGTCGATATCGGCGACGATCTTCGCATTCGGATAGTCGGCACGCGCCTTGTCCGGCTGGCCCGTGGCGATCGCCGCGACGCTCGCGCGTCCACAGTGTTCGATCACCGGCGCGTGAAACGTGGCGCCAGCAAAGCCGTAGCCCATCAAGCCAATTTTCAGCGATGAAGACATGCGTGTTCCCTGCAAAACCGGCGCGCCGCGGGGGCGGCGCACAACATCGCAATTTTGGCATAGCCGCACTTCGGTTCGTGGCGCAGCGGGTGGCGCGCGCCTCGCAGACGTCGTCCGACAGGCATGAGCCGAGGCATCGGAAAGGGCATTCGTGTTAACATCGCGGTTCTCACGCGAACGGCAAAAAGCGCATGGAATCAATTGCGTGGCGCATCGGCTGATGGTTCGGCAATGTACCGCGCGGCCACCCGCCACGCTGCGCCGCTAGCGCCGTCTCGCTGCATGTTCTCGGGCCATTCCTTGTGAATCGCGCCCTCAATCGACTACTCATCCACACACGATGTCCGCAGGCCTGAATTCCGCCCAAAGCGAAGCGGTGCGCTATCTCGACGGTCCGTGCCTCGTGCTCGCCGGCGCGGGCAGCGGCAAGACCCGCGTGATCACGCAGAAGATCGCGCACCTGATCGAAAACAAAGGCTTCGAGCCGCGCCATATCGCCGCCGTCACCTTCACGAACAAGGCCGCCGCCGAAATGCGCGAGCGGGTGAGCAAGCTGCTCGAAGGCAAGACGCTCACGACGCCCGGCAAGGAAGGCCGCAAGGTGCCCGTCAATCAGCTGACGGTGTGCACGTTCCACTCGCTCGGTGTGCAGATTCTGCGTCAGGAGGCGGAGCATGTCGGCCTGAAGCCGCAGTTCTCGATCATGGATTCCGACGACTGCTTCGGCATGATCCAGGAGCAGGTCGGCTCGACGGACAAAGGCTTCATCCGCAAGATCCAGACGATCATCTCGCTGTGGAAGAACGGCCTCATCATGCCGGACGAAGCGATGGCAATTGCCTCGAACGAGGACGAGCATCAGGCGGCCATCGTCTATCGCAACTACGTCGCGACGCTGCACGCCTATCAGGCCGTCGATTTCGACGATCTGATCCGCCTGCCCGCCGAGCTGTTCAAGGCCAACGAGCAGGTGCGCGACCGCTGGCAGAACAAGCTGCGCTATCTGCTGATCGACGAGTATCAGGACACCAACGCGTGTCAGTACGAGCTGGTGAAACTGCTGGCGGGCCCGCGCGCCGCGTTCACGGCCGTCGGTGACGACGATCAGGCAATCTACGGCTGGCGCGGCGCGACGCTCGAAAACCTCGCGCAGCTCGGCAAGGACTTTCCGAAGCTGCACGTGATCAAGCTGGAGCAGAACTACCGCTCGACGGTCCGCATCCTGACGGCGGCGAACAATGTGATCGCGAACAATCCGAAGCTCTTCGAGAAGAAGCTGTGGTCCGAGCACGGCATGGGCGATTCGATCACCGTGACGGGCTGCAACGATGAAGAGCATGAGGCGGAATCGGTCGTGTTTCGCCTGTCGGCGCACAAGTTCGAGCGGCGCGCGCAGTTTCGCGATTACGCGATCCTGTACCGCGGCAACTTCCAGGCGCGCATTTTCGAACAGGTGCTGCGCCGCGAGCGGATTCCGTATGTGCTGTCGGGCGGCCAGTCGTTCTTCGACAAGGCCGAGATCAAGGACATCTGCGCGTACCTGCGTTTGATCGCCAATGCCGACGACGATCCCGCGTTCATCCGCGCGATCACGACGCCGCGCCGGGGCGTCGGCAACACGACGCTCGAAGCGCTCGGCGCGTTCGCGGGGCAGGCGAAGGTGTCGCTGTTCGAGGCGGTGTACATGGGTGGCCTCGAAGCGCGGTTGTCGGCGCGTCAGGTCGAGCCGCTGCGCATGTTCTGCGATTTCATGCAGCGTCTGCGAGACCGGGCGGACAAGGATGCGGCGACGTCCGTGCTCGACGACATGATGGAAGCGATCCACTACGAAGCCTATCTGTACGACGCTTTCGACGAGCGTCAGGCTCAGTCGAAATGGCAAAACGTGCTGGAGTTTTTGGAGTGGCTGAAGCGCAAGGGCACGAAGCCTGAACCGGCAGCGGGCACGGAGCAGACCGGCTACGACAACGCCGATGGTCTTGCCGACACTGGCAAGAATCTTCTCGGACTGATTCAGACGGTTGCGTTGATGTCGATGCTCGAAGGCAAGGACGAAGACCCCGATGCGGTGCGGCTGTCGACGGTGCATGCATCGAAGGGCCTCGAATATCCGCACGTGTTCCTGGTCGGCGTCGAGGAAGGCATCATGCCGCATCGAGGCGGCACGGAAGACGATGGCCCGATCGACGACGAGCGCATCGAGGAAGAGCGTCGGCTGATGTATGTCGCGATCACGCGTGCGCAGCGCAGCCTGCATCTGAACTGGTGCAAGAAGCGCAAGCGGGCGCGCGAGACGGTAGTGTGCGAACCGTCACGCTTCATCCCCGAGATGGGTCTCGACGAAGCGCCGCCGCCGACACCGGAAGAAGCGCCGATGTCGCCGAAGGATCGTCTGGCGAGTCTCAAGGCGCTGTTGCAGAAGGCTTGACTGGCACGAACGCCCGCTGTGCGTACATGCTGAAGGCATAAAAAAATCCCCGCTCTTCGAAGCGGGGATTTTTGTTTGCGTCTTGAAAGCTGCGCGCTGCTTATTTCGACGCGTTGACCATGTAGTCGACGGCGGCCTTCACATCGGCATCCGACGCGTTCGATCCGCCCTTTGGCGGCATCGCGCCCTTGCCGTGCAGCGCGTAGTTGTAGACGGTTTCCATCGGTTCCTTCAGGCGCGGGGCCCAGGCTTCCTTGTCGCCGAACTTCGGCGCATTCAGCACGCCCGCCGCGTGGCAGGCCTGACAGACCTGCTGATACAGCGCCTTGCCCGCCTGCGATGCGTCCGCGCTCTGCGTCGCGCCCGATGCGGGCGCCGCGCCTTGTGGCACGCTGGCCATGGCAGCCATCGCGGCGGCGGCCTGGGCGCCTGCTGCATCGGAAGCACTCGCTGCGCCTGACGATGCCGCGGCACCCGACGCGGCTTCGGCGCCGGAAGCCGCCGCTGCGCCCGAAGCGCCGGCCGGCCCCGCAGCCGGTTGACCGGGCACAGGCTTCGGTGGATCTGCGAACTTGGCGCCCGCGTTGTTCGCCATGTACGCGACGGCGAGGCCGATTTCGTAATCGCTGTAATCGTCCGGGCTCGTGCCGCCGCGCGCGGGCATCGCGCCCTTGCCCGTCAGCGCGTTGTGCCAGAGCGTGTCGAAACCTTCGGCGATGCGCGGCGCCCAGTCGCCCGTGTTGGTGAATTTGGGCGCGCCTGCTGCGCCCGTCGCGTGACACGTCGAGCACACGGCTTTGTAGACTTCCTCGCCAGTCTTGTAGACGCGCGGCGCATTGGCGTCGCGGATGTCGACTTTGGCGAGGGGTTCGGTGCGCGCATCGACTGCAGCATCGGACAGACCGTCGGTGCCCGCTCCCGTGCGGGTCGAATTGTCGACGTAATAGGCGAGCAGGATGATGATGATGATGGGGACAGCAAAACCAGCGATGACTGCGGCGATCAGCTGTCCAGGGGTTTTGATCGGGGCTCCGTGTGGTGCTTCGCTCATGCTTGTCTCGTCTCCCGTGGGTATTGTGAGCGGTACAGCGCGACGGCAACAACTTTGTTCTTGATCAGCCACGGACGATTATAGACGGAAGGTTTCGGCGTCGGCGAGCGGGCCGGACGGTGTTCAGTAGGCGTTTACGCGAACATTTTTGAGGACTTTGCGCGGGTGGGCGGCGCGACCTGGCTTGGTCGGGACCCTTCCAGGGCGTCCAGCGCTTTGTGCAAGCCCGCTCGCGGTGGACGGGCAGCACGAAACCGGGTATGCTCTCGGTCTCGCTTTAGCGCCATATCTCGCATCAACTGTGTGATTTTGCAGCGCTTTTTGCCGAATGCGCCCGTAGCTCAATGGATAGAGTACTGCCCTCCGAAGGCAGGGGTTGCTGGTTCGATCCCAGCCGGGCGCGCCAAAATGGATCATGCGTGGCGGTTTAACACAACAACAACATCATCAACGCCCGCGCCAAACCCGCCCCTCTGCGGGTTTTTTTACGCCTCCTTCTTGCGCAGTCCCCCGCGCAACGCCTCTGCACCGGCTCCTCACGCCTGCCGCAGTCTCCCGAAATACGGCCATTAACTCCATCTGATCCACCAATCACCTTGCGAGCCTCGCGGACAGAATAGCGTCACGGTAGCTCATTGCGGGTCGAGTTTCCGTTGAAGCCGGCGCGTGTCCTGCCGGCAGCGTGCCGCCATTACGCGAGCGCTGTCTGGCACGACGCCCGCGCGCTCATCGACACTTTTTCTGTTCCGTTTTCATGAAGCCCATTCGCCTGGTTTGCGGCACGCGCGCCTCTTACGACGATTTCTCGCAGGAGACCGCGCTCGGCCGTTCGCTTTCGCTGTTCCGTCATGCGAGCCCGCCGCAGTTGATGCTGTTCGACAACAACCGGGCCGGTCTTTCGTCGATCTACAACTACGCGATCGAACAGTCCCGCAACGACCCGGCGATCCTCGTCTTCCTGCACGACGACCTGCATCTGTGCGACTTCTACTGGATGGACCGCATCCGCGACGCCGTCACGCAATTCGACATCGTCGGTCTGGCGGGCAACACGCGTCGCCTGCCGGGCCAGCCGTCGTGGTTCTTCCGGGACGCGTCCTTCACGCGTGACGACGCGCAGTATCTGAGCGGCGTCGTCGGTCATGGCAGCGGCTTTCCGTGCGCCAACATGTCGATCTACGGGCCGCCTGGCCGCGAATGCAAGCTGCTCGACGGCCTGCTGCTCGCCGCCGATAGCGAGCGCCTGATCGCCAGCGGCCTCACCTTCGACGAGCGCTTCGACTTCCATTTCTACGACCTCGATTTCTGCCGCCAGGCCGAATCGCGCGGACTGCGCATGGGAACCTGGCCGATGAGCGTCGTGCACGAGAGCGCCGGATCGTTCGGCACTCCGGCGTGGCGCGGCGGATATGAGCGCTACATGCAGAAGTACATGGGCGTGTAAGCGCGTCGTTTCGCGTCACGTCAGGATCCCCGATGCAAGCGCCTGCCGATCACGAATCCCGCTCAAGCGACGACGTCCGGATGGACGGGACGGCGCACGCGTCGTCGCCGGCTGCGCCCGCATTCGATGCCGCCGCCGTGCTGCAAGCCGCATTCGCGCATCACCAGGCGGGCCGCACGGCCGAGGCCGCCGAGTGCTACAAACTGATTCTCCAGCACGACGGCGCGCATGCCGACGCGCTGCATTTTCTCGGCGTGCTCGTGTGCGACGTCGGCAACCTGCCGGCCGGCATCGACCTGATCGAAAAGTCGATCCAGCTGCATCCGAACGCGATCTACCTGAACAACCTCGGCAACATGCGAGGGCGCGCGCGGAACCATCAGGGCGCAATTGCCGCGTATCGCGCAGCGCTGTCGCTTGCACCGGATTACGCGGAAGCGCACAGCAATCTCGGCTACGCGTTGCGCGAAGCGGGCAATTCACTGGCGGCGATCGACAGTTGCGCGCGCGCCACCCAACTCAAGCCCGAATTTGCGCAAGCGTGGATCAACCTTGGCAACGCGTTGCTGGATCTCGGCAGCGACGAAGGGGCGCTCGACAGCTACATCAAGGCGCTCGCGCTGAATCCGAACGACGCGAACGCGCACAACAATGTCGGCAACATTCTGGAAAAGTACGGCCGCGCCGCGAACGCGGCCGAGGCCTATCAGCGCGCGCTCGCGCTCGAACCGGCGCGGGCGTCCCTGCACAACAACCTCGGCAACGTGCTGCGCGATCAGGGCTTGCTCGATCAGGCGACGGCCAGTTACCGGCAAGCTCTCGCACTCGATCCCGGCTTCGCGCAGGCGCATAGCAATCTGCTGCTATTGCTCAACACGCGGCCCGATGTGAGCGTGTGCGAGCAGGTCGACGAAGCGCGGGCGTTCGGCCGACACCAGTCGGCAAAGGCGCAACGCTTCGAGCACGCCGCGCAAGCGGGCGAGATGAAAAAGCGCCTGCGCGTCGGCTTGGTATCCGGGGATCTGAACTCGCATCCCGTCGGCTTTTTCCTCGAAAGCGTGCTCGGTCATCTCGACCGTGCGCGCATCGAACTCGTTGCCTACGCGACGCGCCAGCGCGACGACGCCGTCTCGCAGCGCCTTAAGCCGCAATTCAGCGCGTGGCACGACATCTCGCGGATCGACGACGAAACCTGCGCGCGCCGCATCCGCGACGACGCGATCGATATTCTCGTCGACCTGTCCGGCCACACGAATCACAACCGCCTGCCCGTATTCGCATGGAAGCCCGCGCCCATTCAGGCGACGTGGCTCGGCTACTTCGCGACGACGGGCCTTGCGTCGATCGATTACGTGATCGCGGATCGTCACGTGTTGCCGTTCGATGAGTCGTCGCAATTCGTCGAAGCGCCATGCCATCTTCCCGACAGCTATCTGTGTTTCACCCCGCCGCCTTTCGATATCGAAGTCGGCCCGCTGCCCGCCGGTGAATTCGGCGCAATCACGTTCGGCTGTTTCAACCATCTAGTGAAGCTCAACGATGCCGTTGTCGCGCTGTGGTCGCGTGTTCTCGACGCCGTGCCCGGTTCGCGTCTGCTGCTGAAAACCCGGCAACTCGACGACCCAGTCGTGCAGCGCGCCACGCTCGAACGTTTTGCCGCACACGGTATCGACGGCGCGCGTCTGATGCTCGAAGGCCAGTCGCCGCGCGCCGAACTGCTCGCGGCATACCAGCGCGTCGACATCGCGCTCGACCCATTCCCATACGCAGGCGGCACGACGAGCGTCGAAGCGCTGTGGATGGGCGTGCCTGTCCTGACGCGCCGTGGCGAACGCTTCCTGTCGCACGTCGGCGAGAGCATCGTGAACACGGCGGGCTTGCCCGAGTGGATCGCAGCGGACGACGCAGACTATCTGAACAAAGCCGTGCGTTTCAGCGCGCAGCGCGATGAACTGGCAGCGCTGAGAAACACGTTGCGCGAACGCCTGCTGGCTTCACCGCTATGCGACGCGCCGCGCTTTGCGCGCCATCTCGAAGACGCATTTCACGGCATGTGGGCGCGCCACGCTGCATGCCATCACACCAACAGCGGGCTGCCCGCCCAACCGGATCGACATTCATCAGGAGACGCCCGCGAGCACGCGGAGCGCAATTTCGCATGACAGACTTCAATCAGAATCAGAACGGCTCGTGGCAGCGCATTCCGACGCCCGCCAACTTCGGCGCGGCGCCGCAGCCGCAAGCAGCACCCGACGCGGCAGCGCAGGCGCAGGTCGCGTCGATGCTGCAGACGGCCGTCGAGCATCACGAGGCCGAGCGCTTCGACGAAGCGGAAACGCTGTATCGCCAGATTCTCGCAATCGATCCGAATCACGCCGATTCGATGCATCTGCTCGGCCTGATCGCGCACGAGTTCGGCCAGTACCAGACGGCCTGCGATCTGATCATGGCGGCCATCACGCGCAATCCGCAGGCGTTCTACTACTACAACCTCGGCAACGTGATGCAGGCGAACAACCGGCCGGCCGCCGCCGCCGAGTGCTTTCGCCAGGCGCTCGTGCTGCAGCCGGAATACGTCGACGCGCACAACAATCTCGGCAACGCGCAACGCGCGCTGAAGGATCATCACGGTGCCGTGCAGTCGTTCTGCCAGGCCATCAACCTCAAGCCCGATCACGCGCGCGCGTACAACAATCTCGCGAACACGCTGATGGAACTCGACGAACTCGACGCGGCCATCGAAGCGTGGCGCAATGCGATCGCGCTGCGTCCGGATTTCGCGGAGCCGCGTAGCAATCTGCTGTTCGCGCTGAATTATCAGCAGCAGACCACGCCGCAAGCGTATCTGGACGAAGCACTGCGCTTCGGTGAAGCAATGGAAGCTCGCGCGCAGCCGTTCACGACGTGGCTCGTCGACGCGGGCTCGCGCGCGGACCGTCCGCTGCGCGTCGGCATCGTGTCCGGCGATCTGAAGAAGCATCCTGTCGGTTACTTCATCGAAAGCGTGCTCGCGAATCTGGATTCCTCGCGCGTGCATCTGGTTGCCTACCCGACGCGCGATGTCGAAGACGAACTGACGGCGCGTATCAAGCCGTCGTTCTCCGCGTGGACGAGCCTTGCCGGTCTGAGCGACGAAGCGGCCGCGCAGCGCATTCGCAACGACGGCATCGACATCCTGATCGACGCATCGGGCCACAGCACGTATAACCGCCTGCCGCTTTTCGCATGGAAGCCAGCGCCTGTGCAGGTCACGTGGCCGGGCTATTTCGCGAGCACGGGTGTGCGCGCGATCGACTACATCCTCGGCGACGCGCATGTGTTGCCCGAAGCCGAAGAAGCGCATTTCGTCGAGAAGCCGTGGCGTCTGCCCGACAGCTATCTGTGCTTCACGCCGCCCGCCGATCGCGTCGAAACCGGCACGCTGCCGATGCTCGCGAACGGTCACGTCACGTTCGGCTACTTCGGCAATGTGACGAAGATCACGGATCACGTCGTCGGTGTGTGGTCGACGCTGCTGCAGAAAGTGCCCGGCGCGACGCTGTTCCTCAAATCTGGCCAGTTCGACGACGCGCACGTGCGCGATGCGTTCGTGCGCCGCTTCGCGATGCGCGGCATTCCGGCATCGCGGCTGATTATCGAAGGGCGCTCGGCGCGCGACGCGTACCTCGCCGCCTACCGCCGCGTCGACATGATGCTGAGTCCCTTCCCGTACGGCGGCGGCACGACGACGGCTGAAGCGTACTGGATGGGCGTGCCCGTGCTGGTTCGTCAAGGCGATCGCTTCGTCACGCACATCGCCGAAACGATGTGCCACACGGCGGGCCTCGCCGACTGGATCGCCGCCGACGATACCGCCTATGTCGCCAAGGCGGTCGACTTTGCCGCGAATCGCGAACGCCTGTCCGCGCTGCGCGCCACTCTGCGCGCGCAACTGCTCGCCTCGCCGCTGTGCGACGCGACGCGCTTCGCGCGCAATCTGGAAGCCGCGCTGCATGGCATGTGGGAACAGCGCGTCGCGCAGGTCGCGGAGGCGGCGCAGTGAGTGCCCAGTCGGTCCTGATTACGGGCGGCGCGGGGTTTCTCGGCTCGCATCTGTGTGACCGGCTGGTGGCAGCCGGTCACGACGTGATGTGCGTCGACAACTTTCACACAGGCAGCAAGCAGACCATTCACCACCTGATCGGCAAGGTGAATTTCGAAGTGATTCGCCATGACGTGTGGCTGCCGCTCTATGTCGAAGCCGACCGCGTGTTCAACATGGCGTGCCCGGCGAGCCCCGTGCATTACCAGAGCGATCCCGTATCGACGGTGAAGACGGCGGTGCTCGGTGCGATCAATATGCTCGGGCTCGCGAAGCGCTGCGGCGCGCGCATCCTGCAGGCATCGACGAGCGAAGTCTATGGCGACGCGCAGCAGCATCCGCAGCCGGAAACGTATTGGGGCAACGTGAACCCGAACGGCCCGCGCGCCTGCTACGACGAAGGCAAGCGCTGCGCGGAAACGCTGTTCTTCGACTATCACCGGCAGCACGGCGTCGATATCCGCATTGCGCGAATCTTCAATACGTACGGCCCGCGCATGCGTCCCGACGATGGCCGCGTCGTCTCGAACTTCATCATGCAGGCGCTGCAGGGCGAACCGATCACGCTGTATGGCGACGGTAGCCAGACGCGCTCGTTCTGCTATGTCGACGATCTGGTCGAAGGGCTGATGCGCCTGATGGATCACGAAGGCGAGCCGGGGCCGTTCAACATCGGCAATCCGAGCGAGATCACGATCCGCGAGCTGGCGGAAACGGTGTTGCGTCTGACGGGCTCGCGTTCGCGCATCGAATATCGGCCGCTGCCATCGGACGATCCGGTGCAGCGGCGTCCCGACATCGCGAAGGCTCGCCAGCATCTCGACTGGGAGCCGGGCGTGATGCTCGAAGACGGTCTCAAGGAGACCATCGCGTACTTCAAAAAGGTAGTGAAGCAATGAGTTGCGATCTGATCGAAGCGGTGTGCCCCGTTTGCTCGAACACCGTCGCCGCCCGCTTTTTCCCGGCAGGCGAACAGACACTGGCGACGCTCGCGTGGCCAGGGTCGGCGGATGCCGCGCAGGCGTTGCCGCGTCACGCGCAGGATTTCGTGCAGTGCCCTTCGTGCACGCACGTGTGGAATCACCGCTTCGAGTACGACGCGATTCCGTATCAGAGCAATCCGAACCGGATGTTCAACAACGGCAGCATCTGGAAAGGCCATCTCGCGGACACGCGCGATCTCGTACTGTCGCGCTTGCCTGATGCGCCGAATGTCGTCGAGATCGGCTGCGGCGAAGGACACTTCGTGCGCGGACTCGCGCAGGCGCGGCCGGGCGGCCGCTTTATCGGCTTCGATCCGAATGCGACGCCTGAGACGGGATTGGGCGTCGAGTTTCATCCGCGCCTGTTCGAACCGCTCGCGGACATGAAGGCGTTTCAGCCGGACGCTGTCGTGATTCGCCATGTGCTCGAACATCTGACGGAACCGGCGCGGCTCATCGAAGCGCTGGCGTGGGGCGCGGCCTCGACGGGCAAGGAGAGCTGGCTGTTCGCCGAAGTGCCGTGCATCGACCGCGTGTTCGACACGCATCGTATTGCCGACTTTTTCTACGAGCACGTGTCGCACTTCACGACGGAATCGTTCCGCGCGCTGATGTCGCGCGCAGGAGAAATCGTCACGCTCGATCACGGCTACGACGGTGAAGTGGTCTACGCGCTCGTGAAACTCGCCGTGCCCGCGCATGCGCGCTCGCGCGCGGAAGCCGCGACGCGCTTTGCCGCGCGCACCGTCACGAGCCGCGCGACCATCGCGCAGCAGTTGTCGCAACTGAGCGCGTCAGGCAAGCGCGTGGCGATCTGGGGCGGCACGGGCAAGGCGGCGGCGTTCATCCATCACTTCGGCGCGGATGCCGTGCGCTTTCCGCTCGTCGTCGATTCGGACCCGGGCAAGGTCGGCACCTTCGTGCCCGGCACCGGCCAGCGCATTGAGTTTCGTGATGTGCTGAAGCAGACCGACGTCGACGTCATCGTGATTCCGACGCAATGGCGCGCGCGCGACATCATCGCCGAGATGACGCGCGAAGGCATCGCGACGAAGAGCGTGATGATCGAACACGATGGCGGTCTCGTCGACTTCTTCGCGCAGTTGCATCCTTATTGAACGCGGCCGGTACGTTTGAATATGCACGACATTCCGAGTCTTCTGAACGCCGCGCTCGTCCATCATCAGGCGGGACGGCTCGCCGACGCACAGGCGCTTTACGATGCCATTCTGCAGAGCGAGCCCGCGCAATCCGACGCGCTGCATTTCTCCGGGCTGCTGGCGTGCCAGACCAATCGCGAGGATACGGGCATCGCGTTGATGCACGCGTCGATTGCCGCGAATCCGAATGCCGTCTATTACAACAACCTCGGGAACGTGCTGCTCGGACGTCGGCAACTCGGCGAAGCGATTGAAGGCTACCGGCACGCGGTGACGCTGCGCCCCGATTACGCGGAAGCGCACAACAACCTCGGCAACGCGCTGCGCGCCGCGGGCGACGCGCACGCGGCGATGCTGAGTTGCGCGAGGGCGATCGAGTTGCGCCCCGGCTATGCGGAGGCCTACAACAACCTCGGCAACGCGCTGAAGGATCTCGGCGATCTCGACAACGCGGTGCTCGCGTATGGGAAGGCCGTGTCGTTCCGGCCCGACTACGCGGACGCGTTCAGCAATCTCTCGCGCGCGCAGGCGGGGCGAGGCAACGCGGACGAATCGATTGCCGCGTTCCGTCGCGCGATCGCACTCGATCCGAACCGCGTCGACAGTCACGACAGTCTCGCGTCGCTGCTGCATGCGAGCGGCGACGCGGACGCGGCAATCGTCATGCTGCAACGCGCAGCGCAGCTCGATCCTGCCGATGGCGCGCGTCATCGCAAGCTTGCGCAATGGCTGCGGGGCCGCAAGCGCTGGGACGAAGCGGCGCACGCGCTCACGAGCGCAGTGGAGCGTGCGCCGGGCGACGCATCGGGCTACCTGGAACTAGGCGACACGTACGAGCAAGGCGACAAGCTCGACGCGGCGATCCTCTGTTACCAGACGGCAACCGAACTCGCGCCGCGCGACGGGCACGCGCATCATAGGCTGGCTGTCGCGCTGCTCAAGCAACGCCGTGCGGATGAAGCGCTCAAGAGCGCGCAACAAGCCGTCGCGCTGGAACCGCACTCGGCTGTGCTGCACGTGAATCTGGGCGATGTGTTGAGCGTGCTAGGTGACGCGGAAGGCGCGATTGCGAGCTATCGGCGCGGCATCGCGCTCGACGGTGAAATGGAACTCGCGCACAACCGGCTGCTATTCGATCTCGCGACCCACGCGCCGACTCCGCCTTCCGTCACGCTGGCCGCCGCGCGCGAATTCGGCACGCGCATGGCCGCACGAGCGCGCCGGTGCGAACATCCGGCGCCGGGAAACGACGGACGCAAGCTACGCATCGGTTTCGTGTCGGGCGATCTGCAACTGCATCCCGTGGGAATCTTCATCGAATCGGTGATGGAACATTTCGCGGACGGCAGCTTCGATCTGACCGCCTATTCGACGCGGGCCAAGGAAGACGACATTACGGCGCGCCTGAAACAGCGCTTCACTGCGTGGCGCAGCGTCGTGAACGTACCTGACGAACAGGTCGTGCAGATGATCCGCGACGATCGGATCGACATCCTCGTCGATCTGTCGGGCCATACGGTGCACAACCGCCTGCCCGTATTCGCGTGGAAGCCCGCGCCTGTGCAGGTGAGCTGGCTCGGCTACTTCGGCACGACGGGTTTGAATGAAATGGACTATGTGCTCGGCGATCCGCATGTACTGCCCGTCGATGAAGCGTCGCACTATGTCGAGAAGATGTGGCGGCTGCCCGACAGCTATCTGTGCTTCACACCGCCCAAAGACGATGTGGCGGTCGGCCCGCTGCCGATGGCGCTCAATGGCCACGTGACCTTCGGCTATTTCGGCAAGCTGGTGAAGATCACGCCGAATGTGATCGTCGAATGGTCGCGCATTCTGCATGCGGTGCCGGGCGCGAAGCTGATGATGAAATCGCACGAACTCGGCGCTGAGCATGCGCGCCGCTCGACGCTGGCGAAATTCGCGGCGCAGGGCATCGACGCGTCGCGTCTGATTCTCGAAGGCGGCTCGCCGCGTCACGAGTATCTCGCGTCGTACAACCGCGTCGACATCATGCTGAGTCCGTTTCCGTATCCGGGCGGCACGACGACGGCGGAAGCCTTGTGGATGGGCACGCCTGTCGTTGCGCTCAAGGGCGATCGCTTCGTTACCCACATCTGCGAGAGCGTGCTGAACGCCGCGGGACTCGCCGAATGGATCGCGCGCAGTGAAGACGACTATCTCGCGCTGGCTTGTATGTGGGCTGCGCAGCCTGAGCGACTCGCCGCGTTGCGCGCGGGTTTGCGCGCGCAGACGCTCGCGTCGCCGCTGTGCGATGCGTTGCGCTTTGCGAAGAATCTCAAAGCGGCTTTCGAAGGCATGTGGTCAGAGTACGCCGCGCCGCAAGCTGCATGACGCGAGGCGAGCGCGTTTGCCTCGCTTTCGATGAAACCAGGGATCACAGTGGATCACGCTAACCTTCTCAACACCGCGCTCGCGCATCATCAGGCCGGACGGCTCGCCGAAGCCAAGGCGATCTACGACGAGATTCTGCGCGTCAATCCGCGACATTCGGATGCGCTGCATTTTCTCGGACTGCTCGCGTGCCAGATTCAACAGCATGACGCGGGCATCACGCTGATGCGTCAGTCGATCGCGATTCTGCCGAACGCGATCTACTACAACAACCTCGGCAACGCGTTGCGCGAGTACGGCCAGTTGAAGCAGGCGATCGACGGTTACCGCGAGGCTGTGACGCTCAATCCGGGATACGCCGAGGCGCACAACAATCTCGGCAATGCGCTGCGCGAAGACCGTCAGCCGGACGCGGCGATGCGCAGTTGCGCGCAAGCCATCGAGCTGCGGCCCGGTTATGCCGAGGCCTACAACAATCTCGGCAATGCGTTGAAGGATCTAGGCGAAATCGATAGCGCGGTACTCGCGTATCGCAAAGCGCTTTCCTTCCGGCGCGACTACGCGGACGCGCACAACAACCTCGGCAATGCGCTGATGGAGCAGGGCAAGTACGACGAGGCGATCGAGAGCTATCGAAGCGCGATTGCGCTCGATTCGAACCGCGCGCTGATGCACAACAGTCTCGGCACGTTGCTGCTCGCGCGTGGCGAACTTGCCGAGGCTGCGGCAAGCCTTCGCAGGGCGGTCGAACTCGATCCCGATCGGCCCGGCGTGCACAACAATCTGGCTAATACGCTGCGCGATATGGGCGAGCGCGAGGCCGCAGCGATGCATTACTCGAAGGCGATGCAGCTTGCGCAGGCGATCGTCGATTCCTGGCTGGGCGGCCGGGCCGTGCCTATGACGCGCGCGCAGTCTACCGAGCCGCGCATGACGTTAGCAGAAGCGTATGCGATGCTCGGCAATGCGTGGTACGGACTCTTCCGCTACGAGGAAGCGATCGACAGTTATCTGCGCTCGGTCGCGCTCGCGGACGACGACGCCGAAGTGCATCACAATCTCGCGGTCGCGTATCTGAAGACTGAGCGCCCAGGCGAGGCGCTGCGCTATGCGCACAAGGCGCTCGAATTGAAGGACGGCTCGTCGCGGATGCATATCAACCTCGGCGACGTGCTGCGCTCGCTGGGCGAACTCGACGCAGCCGCGAGCAGCTATCGGAGCGCGATCGAACGGTCGCCCGATGCCGATGTCGCGCACACGGCCTTGCTGTTTTGCGAGGCAAGCATGTCGCAGCGGCCCGTCAGCGACTATCTCGCCGATGCCGTCTATTTCGGCGAGCGGGTCGCTGCCAATGTCACGCCGTTCACGCATGCGCGCGCGCCGCGCGGCAAACGGCCGTTGCGCGTCGGCTTCGTGTCGGGCGATTTGCGCACGCATCCCGTCGGCATCTTCACCGAGAGCGTGTTGCGCCACATCGATTCGTCACGGGTCGAACTGATCGCGTACCAGACCAACGACGTCGAGGACGAAACGACGCAACGTCTGAAGCCGCTCTTCGACGCCTGGACGCCGTTATGGAAGCTTTCTCGCGACGCCGCCGCGCAGCGCATCTTCGATGACGGCATCGACATTCTGCTCGACATGGCGGGTCATACGGCATTCAACCGTCTGCCCGTGTTCGCGATGAAGCCGGCGCCCATCCAGGTGACGTGGCTGGGTTTTTTTGCATCGACGGGTATTGCGCAAATCGACTACGTGCTCGGCGACCGCTATGTGCTTCCGCCCGAAGAAGCGCATCACTTCATCGAAAAGCCATGGCGTCTGCCTGACGGCTACCTGTGCATGACGCCGCCGGAGTCCGACGTTCTCGTTGGTCCGCTGCCGATGCGAACCAATGGCTTCGTTACGTTCGGCTATCTCGGCAAGCTCGCGAAAATGACGGATGACGTGCTCGATCTGTGGACCCGCGTGTTGCGCGAGGTGCCCGGCTCACGTCTGCTCGTCAAGGCTCACGAACTCGACCGCAAGCATGCCTTCGACGCGACGCTTCAGCGCTTCGCGGAGCGCGGCATCGACGCTTCGCAACTCATCCTCGAAGGCGGATCGAAGCGCAACGAGTACTTCAAGACGTACCATCACGTGGACATCGTGCTCAGTCCTTTCCCATATCCGGGGGGCACGACGACGGCTGAAGCGCTGTGGATGGGCGTGCCCGTTGTGGCGATGAAGGGCGACCGTTTCCTTGGCCATATCTGCGAGAGCGTGTTGCATTCCGCCGGCTTCGGCGAATGGATCTCCGACGATCAGGATGGCTACGTCGACAAGGCCCGAGAACTGGCGGCCAACGTCGATGCGCTGACGACGCTGCGCGCCGGAATGCGCGAGCATGTGCTCGCCTCTGCAATGTGCGATGCGCGGAGATTTGCGAGCAACTTCGAGGACGCGCTGGAAGGCATGTGGCGCGTCTACGAGGAAGGCGCCCACTAGATCTGCTCGCTGGTATCTGCGATTACGGCTGCATGGCCTGATCGCGGATATCACGCTTGCAGCAGGCAAAAAAAAAGCTGCATCGCTGCAGCTTTATCAATCCGCGCATTTCTTTTGACTACGTCGCGCGGCGTTCTTCAGTTCGATTCTTTAGAGCATGCCCGTCGAGTGGTACATGCTCACCGACTTGATGCGCTGCAACGCATCGCCGTGCCGTGCGGTGAGACGATCCATGCCGGTGCGGGTCTGCTGGCTGATGCCGGCGTCGATGCGCTGGATCGCGCGAATCTTGTCCAGCGCTTCCGGCGTCTGCTCCGGACGCAGCGACATCAGCAGCGGCGAACGCTCTTCGACGATCGCCGACGCGCGCGCCCAGTCTTGTTGCGAAACCGCGGCTTCGAGAGCGCGGGTCAGGTCGAGTGCGCGTGTCAGCGAATCGTTCATCGTCAGTTCCATTGAGCGGAGTGTCTACCCGCGTTACTTCGCGTTCAGCGAGCCCGTCAGGCCGCCGCCGCCGAACAGCTGGTTCAGGTAGGCCGTGTTGTTGGCCATTGTCGTCATCAGTGTATTCAGCGCCGAGAACTGCGCGTTGTATTGGTCGGTCAGCGTGCTCTGATAGTTCGTGAGCTGCGTCGCCTGATCCGCCAGACTGCTCAGGTCGGTGTTCAGGTTCTGCGTGCGCTGATCGATCGTGCCGCTCGTCTGCGTGTACGTGTTGATGAACGAGTTCAGCGTCGTGCCGATACCGTTCGTCTTGTTGAACACGGCCGCGACGGCCGAACTGTTGCTCGTCAGCGCGGTCTGCAGCGTGGTCGAGTCGACCGACAGCGTGCCGTCGTGCTGCAGGTTGATGCCGATCGACGACAGGCTGAACGTCTTGCCGCCGACGGTGATGCCGCCGGCGACCAGGCCGCCCAGACCGTTCGTGATCGTGTTCGTCATCGAGTCGCCGAGCAGCGCGCCGGCTTGCGAGCCCGTCGCCGCCGTCGGGTCCCAGGTCAGGCCCGTTTCGGTCGTGATGTAGCTGTTGTACGCCGTGACGAAATCGTTGATGGCCTTCGTCGACGCCGTCGTGTCGTTGGTGATCGAGATCGTCTGCGTGCTGTTCGCCGACGCGCCCGAGATGTCGATGCTCACGCCCGTGAGTGCGTTCGTGATCGTGTTGCTTGCGCTGGTGATCGTGTTGCCGTCGACGGAGAGCGTGGCGTCCTTGCCGGTCGTGACCTGCGTGAAGCTGGCCGTGTTCAGACCGGTATCGAGGCCTGCGCCTGCGGAAACCGTCACGGTGTTGGCCGCGCCCGTCTGCTTCGACGTCAAGACCAGATGCTGGCCGTCCGCTGCCGTGATGACGGCTGCCGAGACGCCCGGATTGTTGTTTGCCGAATTGATCGCAGTGGCGATGTCCGACAGCGAATCAGTCGATGCGACGTTGATCTGCATCGAGCTGCTGCCGACGCCGACCGTCAGCGTGCCGCTGCCGAGGCTCGCGCCCGACGCGTACGCCTGCGAGGAAATCTTGTTGGCCGTCGCGATGTTGGTGACGGCGAGTGTGTAGTTGCCGGCTACCGCGCCTTTGCTCGGGTCGGCCGTTGCCGTGACACCCGTGCCCGTGCCGCCGATGGCGACTGCGAGCTGACTGAGCGCCGTGCCGTCCGACAGGCCGCTCAATGCGGTCTGCAGCGACGCAAGCGCCGATTTGATCTTGCCGATTGCAGAGAGCTCGGCGTTGTCCGAGTTCTGCTTGTTCACGATTGCCGACGATTGGGCCGCCGTTTTCGCCGTTACGAGCGCTGACACCAGCGAGTTGACATCGAGCGTCGACTTGGTCGAGCCGCTGATGATGGACTGCGCCGCCTGCTGTAGCAGGGAAGTGACGTCCGTTGACGAATTCGTAGTCGACGTGGTGGTCATGCGGGTGCTCCGATTGGCGAAACAGGATGCGGTTTATTCGTGGCTCGTAAATGCATGATGGGAGGCGAGCCTCCCAACCATGCGATCCAGTTGCGTACCGAAGCCGGGCGCGAGCCACGGCTTCGGGTCGCGGCGCCAGGCTGCGCGCCGCTAGTCGTCAGTCTTACTGGAGGAGCTTCAGAACCTGTTGCGGCATCGAGTTCGCTTGCGCGAGCACCGAGATACCAGCTTGCTGCAGAACCTGAGCCTTCGACAGGTTCGCCGTTTCCGTCGCGAAGTCTGCGTCGGTGATCTGCGAACGTGCTGCGCTCATGTTCGTTGCTTGCGTGTTCGTCGTCGAGATTGCTGCCGAGAACGTGTTTTGCGTTGCGCCCAGCGTTGCCTGGAAGGTGTTGACGCTCGTCAGGACGGTGTCGATCGTGCTCATTGCAGCTTGAGCGCCCGAAGCCGTCGAAACCGACACGCCGCTCACGCCGAGGCTGTTCGAGTCCCACTTCTGCGTGCCGAAGTTCGCCGTGATCTGCTGGCCGTTGAATGCGCCGATCTGGAAGTTGACCGAGCCGATGCCGTTCAGGACCGATTGGCCGTTGAACGTCGTTTGTTGCGCGACGCGGGTGATTTCCGTCAGACGGGTCGACACTTCCGACTGGAGGTTAGCCAGTGCGTTCGAGTCGAGCGAGCCGTCGCCTGCTTCCACTGCCAGCTGGCGGATACGTTGCAGGTTGTCGACGATCGATTGCAGCGCGCCGTTCGTGGTTTGCACCATCGAAATGCCGTTGTTCGCGTTTGCAGCACCTTGCGTCAGTGCGTTGATCGAAGCCGTTTGCGACGTCGAGATCGCGAGACCTGCCGCGTCGTCAGCAGCGGTGTTCACACGCTTGCCCGACGACAGGCGGTTGATCGCCTGCGACAGCGCGCTTTGCGAACCCGAGAGGTTGTTCTGCGCGGTCAGCGAAGCGATGTTGGTGTTGATGTTCAGCATTTTGCGTCCTCGTTTTTAAAACGCCTCAGAGAGAGGCTGTTTTTGGCTCGGCGTCGCGCTTACTGTGTGCATTGCGTCGCCGCCTGTCCTGGTTGACGGCGTGGTCAGAAGAAAACTTTAGGGGCGATCTCGCGAAATTTGGGGGCGCATGGGTGCGGATCGGGTACACACGGGGCGTCTGTGACGTATGTGAAGAGGGCGTATCCTGATTGGCCCGCTTTCCTTGCTCGTGGAGATGTCATGCAGAAACGCAATCTCGGCACGTCGCCATTGCAGGTCGCGCCGCTGATGTTCGGCGGAAATGTGTTCGGCTGGACGGCCGACGAAGCGACGTCGTTCTCCATCCTCGACGCGTTCGCCGACGCCGGCCTGAATTTCATCGATACCGCCGACGTCTATTCCGCGTGGGTGCCGGACAACCACGGCGGCGAATCGGAGGCGATCATCGGCAAGTGGTTCGCGAAGTCCGGCAAGCGCGACAAGATCGTGCTGTCGACCAAGGTCGGCATGCTGGGAAGCCGCAAGGGATTGTCGGCAGGCAACGTCCGCGCGGCTGTCGAAGATTCGCTGCGGCGCCTGCAGACGGACTATATCGACGTGTATTTTTCGCATCTCGACGACGAGGAGACGCCGCTCGCGGAAACGCTGGGCGCGTATCAGCAGCTGATCGAAGCGGGCAAGGTGCGGGTGATCGGCGCGTCGAACTACGGCGGCGCGCGCCTGCAGGAAGCGCTGCAGATTGCGCGGGACAATGGCCTGCCGCAATATCAGGTGATCCAGCCGGAGTACAACCTGTACGACCGCGCGGCCTACGAAACCGATCTCGAGCCGGTTGCGCTCGCGGCGCGGCTGGGCGTCGTCTGCTATTACAGCCTCGCTAGCGGCTTTCTGTCGGGCAAGTACCGTTCGCGCGACGATCTGTCGAAAAGTGCGCGTGGCCGGAAGGTCGAGGGTTATCTGAACGAACGCGGCTTCGCGATCCTCGACGCACTCGACGAAGTGGCGCAGCGGCACGGCAGCACGCCTGCGTCGGTGGCGCTGGCATGGCTGATGGCGCGGCCCAGCATCACGGCGCCGATCGCCAGCGCAACATCGGTGAAACAGCTGGAAAGTCTTGTCGCGGCGGTGCATCTGGTGCTCACGGACGCGGATTTGCGCATATTGAACGACGCAAGTGCCTGAACAGAATCGCTAAAATGCTGGTCTGCGGGCGAAATTCCTGGTATGATCGGGAGTGAATTGAGATCTTTGCTCGTTTCGTCATGGGTTACTGGTGGCGAAACGCTAGCTAGGCGCGGCGCCGCAACGTGCGCTGCCCGCGTTTCGCGGTGTACTCCCACCTCTCTTTTCCGGCCTCCGTGGCCGCATTGCCTCTCGTTTCAGTTTGTGCTTCGCCAGTCTGAAACGACCGGAGGGCCGGCGCGTGAGTGGGTTGACCGCCACGCCATTAACCGTATCAAGCGTTTTTAGGAATTACATGACGACGATTCTTCTGAAGGAAAACGAGCCGTTCGAAGTGGCAATCCGCCGCTTCCGCCGCGCAATCGAAAAAAATGGCCTGATCGCAGAACTGCGTGAGCGCCAGGCGTACGAAAAGCCGACGACGGCACGTAAGCGCAAGAAGGCAGCTGCAGTGAAGCGCCTGCACAAGCGCCTGCGCAGCCAGATGCTGCCGAAGAAGCTGCACTAAGCACGCTTCCTCCGGTACGCGAAAGCACGCCAACGGCGGTGTGAGCTTCGAAAGAAGCCACACCGCCGTTTTTCATTTGGGGCGTCTGAGATGGGGCAGTGCCGCGCCGACTCGCTGCCCGGTGACGTGAAGCTGAAGGCGAGACTTAGGCGGCCGATTTGACGCGTTCATCGGAAAGAACGAATTGACGGGCGATCGAGCGCAGCCGGTCGCGCCATTCCCAGGTGCCGAAAACGTCGTGCACGTTTTGCAGGCAACTGAGCAATTCGACCGTGACGGGATCGTAGATGTTCAGGCGCGAGCGTAGCAGCGCCTTCTTCAGCGCGGCCACGCCGACGTCCATGTACATCGGCGTTTCAGAAGCGATCTTGCCGACGTATCGGACGGGAATGCCTTCCATCGCGGTCATATAGTCGCGCGGATGGATAAAGCTGCCGACCGGGCAGCCGCCGCAATAACCGCGGTAGGCGCCGCCACCGCGCGGCAGCAGCGCCGCGCGGCCCTGGCCGAACAGATGCTCGACTGCCCGGTCGAAAATTTCCTGATGTGTCAGGAAGTTATGATTTTTCATGTTGGTCTCCCCCCGCGCACTGCGCAGCGGTCATTCGTTTCCGGTGCAATTGCCGACAGTATTCCGTGACGTGCTCACGCCCAAAGCCGCGACGAGAGCATCATTTACCGCTCAATTCACGGCTTGCGAAGCGCACGCCTTGCACCAGCGACAGCGTCGACGCCCGGCTGACTATCCCCGTCCGGAGGCGCGTCGAACGACATCGCATGCATTAGTTATAACGAGCGGAATGCGGTAAAGGTCAGCCGTTGTGTTGGCTAGCGCTCAATACGGGCACGCACGGCCGGCGCTCCGCTCGTCAATCTCTATTCGAGGCCTTGCGGGAAGCGGATTTGCGGGTGACGCAACGCAGCAGGCCACGCCCGTTCGAGCCGGGCGCGATTATGCCATGTGTTGCAATGGCGCGACACCTCGCGCAACGCATCGGAAGCAGTGGCACCCGTCACTTGGCGCTCTTTTTGCGGCCTTTCTTCCCGAGCAGAGCGCAGCGCGAATAGCAGGCGCAATCGGTCTGATGGTCGTTGACCATGCCGACGGCCTGCATGAACGCGTAGCAAATGGTTGTGCCTACAAATTTGCAGCCATAGCCTTTGAGCGCCTTGCTGAGCGCGTCGGACACATCCGTCGACGCCGGCGCATGCGTGTAGCTCGTCCAGGCGTTCTGGATCGGCGTGTTATCGACGAACGACCACACGAAATCCGCTAACGAACCGTGCTCCATCTGAATCTGCCTGACCGCTTTGGCATTGAGGACCGTCGACTCGATCTTGCCGCGATGGCGCACGATGCCTTCGTCGAGCACGAGCGCGTCGATCTTCTGCGTCGAGTATCGGGCCACCTTGTCGATGTCGAAGTTCGAGAAGGCACGGCGGTATCCGGCGCGCTTGTTGAGAATCGTCGACCACGACAGTCCGGCCTGCGCACCTTCGAGCACCAGCATCTCGAACAGATGCTGGTCATTGCGCGAAGGGACGCCCCATTCGGTGTCGTGATAGTGTGCGAGCGCTTCGCTCGTCGTCGCCCAGTTGCATCGCTGCTCCGCCACGTTCAGGCTCCTGCTTGGTTGGTTGATCGCCCGTCTGTCGGGCCACGCCAGCATAGCGGAACGGGTTGCGGCCGCAACCTGGCCGATCGGCTAATTGTCGCGGGGGACAAGACCTGCCACGCTATGCGGTAACACTTCAATGAGCATATCGATGAATCAACACCTCTATCTGATCGGCGTCGACGGCGGCGGCACCGGCACGCGCGTCGTGCTGGCGAACGCCGAAGGGCAAGAACTCGCGCAAGGCACGGCGGGCCCGTCCGGCCTCGCGTTGGGCGTCGAGCGTGCGTGGGACGCAATTCTGGCCGCGAGCGCGCAAGCGTGCGAGCGTGCCGGCATCGCCGCCGACTGGCCGCGCTTCGTGTTCGGCTGCGGGCTGGCGGGCGTCAACAACCGTGACTGGCTGGCGGCATTTCGTGCGAAGGCGCCGGCGCTCGCCGGCCTCGCGATCGAAAGCGACGCCTATTCGACCTTGCTCGGCGCGCACGGCGGCGAGCCGGGCGTGATCGTCGCGCTGGGAACGGGCAGTGTGGCAGCGGTGCTGGACCGCGATGGCCAAAGCCGCATGGTCGCCGGCTACGGCTATCCGTCTGCCGACGAGGCCGGCGGCGCCTGGCTCGGCCTGCGCGCCATCGTGCATGCGCAGCAGGCGCTCGACGGCCGGGTTCCCGCTGACGAACTCTCGCAAGCATTGATCGATCACGTCGGCGCGACCGATCGCGACGGGCTGGTCGTCTGGCTGTGCGACGCGAATCAGACGGCTTATGCGAGCCTCGCACCCGTCGTCGTTGCGCATCGCGAGCATCCGTTTGCCGCCCGGTTGCTGCGCGAAGCCGGACAGGAAATCGGCAAGATGATTGCGGCGCTCGACCCCTCCGGAACCTTGCCGGTCGCGCTGTGCGGCGGGCTCGGCAAGCCGCTGAGCGAGTATGTGCCCGCGCCTTATCGCGAGCGTCTGCGCGCGCCGCTCTCGGACTCCGCGCACGGCGCATTGCAGATGGCCCGGCGGGAGGCCGCGCAGATCGGCGGCGCATGACGGGCGAAACACATGGGCGCGGTCGGAAACGGAAAGCGCCGGTCCAAGAGACGATAAAATAGATGTTTTCCGACGCCGTCTGCCGCCCGCCCATGTACAAAGTCATTGCCAGCGATCTGGATGGAACGCTGCTGAACAGCAACCATCAGGTGGACCCCTTCACGATCAGCACGGTGCGCAGGCTCGAAGCGCAGGGCATCCATATCGTGATCGCGACGGGGCGCCACTATAGCGATGTCGCAGGAATCCGTGATGTGCTGGGTATCCGGCCATATCTGATCACGTCGAACGGCGCGCGAGTCCATTCGCCCGACGACGAAATGATCTTCGCCGACGATCTTCAGGCGAATGTAGTCCAGCAACTGGTGAAACCGCAGATTGCGGGCGAGCATGGGCGCGTGATCGTCAATCTGTTCGCCGACCGCGAATGGCTGATCGATCGCGATGCGCCTGAGTTGTTGCGCTATCACCAGGATTCGGGCTTCACCTATAACGTGACCGATCTGCAGCAGCACGACGGCGCGGATATCGCGAAGGCGTTGTATATCGGCGATCCCAAAGATCTTGCCGTGGTCGCGGCCAATCTCGAGCGCACGTTCGGCGAGGCACTTTACGTCACCTACTCGTTGCCGGACTGTCTGGAAGTGATGACGGCGAACGTATCGAAAGGGCGCGCGCTGCAGTTCGTACTTGACCGGCTGGATGTGCCGGCCACGAAGTGCGTTGCGTTCGGCGACAACATGAACGACATCGACATGCTGGAAACGGCAGGCCATCCGTTCATGATGAACAACGCGAACCCTGACCTCATCAAGCATCTGCCGAATGTGCCGCGTATCGGCAATAACTTCGAAGCGGGCGTCGCGCATCATCTGCGCAAGCTGTTCGAACTGGACGACGAACTGACGGCGTAACTCCGGCCCGCCGCCGAATGCACACGGCGCCGCCCCTTTCAGGGCCGCGCCGTGTCGAAGTAGAGAAGACGATTTACGCCGCCGAAGCCCGCTTCCTAGTCGCGATAGCCGCCCCGATGGTTGTCGTTTCCACGGTAGCCATTGTTGTTATCCCAACGGTTGCCATGATCCCAGCGGCCGCGATCCCAGCCGCGGTCATGTCGATAGCCGTCGTAGCGGCGGTCTCCCCAATATCGGTTGCCGTAGTACACCGGCTGCGGTGCGGGCGCGACGTACGCCGGCGCGACGTAAGCAGGGGCAGGCGTCCCGAGCGACAAGCCGATGCTCAGATTCGAGTGCGCCTGTGCGACACCGCATGCGCCAGCGGCGAGGCCAACTGCGACGAGCACGTGAGTGACGATGCGCTTCATTGTGATTCTCCTGTGAATGCGGCTTGGTTGCCGTACAGGTTCAATCTACGCGCCGTCGCTCGGCGCCACTGCGACAGGATGTTACGAAGTGAAAGCGTGCAATGCCGCCTTATCAGGTGGATTGCGGCATCCACACAATGCCTGCCAGCTAGTGCTTTGCGGAAGTCCGGCATCCGCCGTACAGGGCGGAGCGCAGCGGAGTGGATCTTTCAAAACGCCAAAGCGCACCTTTAATAGCGATGAATGTGGCCGTAAACCAGCCTTACATTTGAACCATCTATTAATGCTGGAAGGACGTCGCAAAAGCGAAAACGGGGCGCCGAAGCGCCCCGTTTTCATTCAGGCCGGATAGCCGGCAATCAGGCCGCCACGCGTACGCGTTCGGCATCCGCAACGTGCCGGGCGTCGCCAGCCACCAACGGATATACGATAGCAGCGACCACCGCGCCGAGAATCGGGGCGACCCAGAAGAGCCACAACTGGTCGACAGCAGCGCCGCCCACGAACAGCGCCGGCCCCGTCGAACGCGCCGGATTCACCGACGTATTCGTGACGGGAATCGAAATCAGGTGGATCAGCGTGAGGCACAGGCCGATTGCGATTGGCGCAAAGCCCGCGGGCGCGCGCTTGTCGGTCGCGCCGAGAATCACGAACAGGAAGAACGCCGTCATTACCATTTCGCAGACGAACGCAGCCGGCAACGCGTAGTGGCCCGGCGAGCGGTCGCCATACCCGTTGCTCGCGAAGCCGCTCGCGACCAGATGGAAGTCCGGATTACCCGAAGCGATGACGGACAGCACATACGCGCCGAGCACGGCGCCAAGCACCTGCGCGACGATGTACGGGACGAGGTCGCGCGCCGGGAAGCGGCCGGCGACAGTCAGGCCGACGGTCACAGCCGGGTTCAGATGGCAACCGGAGATGTGTCCGATGGCGTAGGCCATGGTCAGGACGGTCAGGCCGAAAGCGAGCGAAACGCCCACGAAGCCGATGCCGAGCCCGTGAACGGGGCCGGCAAAATTCGCCGCAAGCACGGCGCTGCCGCAGCCTCCGAGTACGAGCCAGAAGGTGCCGAACAGCTCCGCCGAGAGGCGCCTGGAAAGGTTCATCGTGTGTAATCCTAATAAGTACGGGGATTCAAGGACGAGAGGCGCACGCGCTCCCCGGCACTTGGGAGCGCAAATTTTAAGCAACGTCGCGCAAATGGACTGTCAAGAATTGTCATTCACGAACGCGGAATTATTTCGTGATAAAAGTCCAGCCGTTTGAACGATTCAGCGTCGCTTTATAAATACTCAGACGAAAACTTTTGATAGCGCGGTATTAGCCGCCATTGCGAATTTCGTTAGCACGGGCTAATCTCCGTGCTAACCACTTTTAGAAAAAGAGGGGAGCCCAAATGTCACAATACGCAGATCTCAAGGCGCAGATTGCCCGCTTGCAGCAGGAAGCGGACGAAGCGCGTCGTAATGAAGTTGGAAATGTGATTGCCGAAATCCGCCAGAAAATCGCCGAATACGGCCTTAACGCGCATGACCTTGGTTTTGCCGAGGCGGCTCGTCGCGGACGCCCGCCCAAAAAGGCGCCGTTGCCTGCGAAGTATCAGGATCCGAAGTCGGGCAACACGTGGAGCGGCCGGGGAAAGCCGCCCAAGTGGATTGCCGGAAAGAACCGCGAGCGCTTTCTGATCGGCCAGGCGTAATTACGGCAAACGGCGAAAGCCGCCTGAAGGCGATCTGGCGAAATACGCCGCCCTCCAGATTCTGTTAATGCGCGGTAAACCGTCTGAAGCGGGGATACTTCATTCGGGAAAAGCGCATTGCAGCGGGTTGAAGAAAGCGCTTCCATTGCCGATCCGCTTTCCGAACGCCGGAAAAGAAAAAGCCGCCTGGGGAGGCGGCTTTTTCGTGTCAGCGGCGCAATAACTGTCTTTGAATGACAGCGCAAACGTTCAAGTGAACAAATTACGCAATATGTCGCAGCATCGGCAGAGTTGACCTGTTCAACCGGGCGATCAACCCACGGCCACACGGCGCAGCATCGGACGGCGCGTGGCTTCGAGCATCGCCGAATAGCTGTCGACATAGTTCTGCGCCATGATCTTCGAACTGAAACGGCGCTGGAACTGTGCGCGGATTTCCGTGCGCGACAGCTCGTCGATACGCTGCAGCGCGGCCACGGCACCTTGCACGTCTTCACAGATGAAGCCCGTCACGCCGTGATCGATCACTTCCGGCACCGAGCCGCGGTTGAACGCGATCACGGGCGTGCCGCAAGCCATCGACTCGATCATCACAAGGCCGAACGGCTCCGACCAGCCGATCGGGAACAGCAACGCCTTGGCGCCCGACAGGAATTCCGGCTTCTGCGCCTCGTTGATCTCGCCGATGAACTCGACATGCGCCATTGACAGCAGCGGCTCGATCTCCGTCTTGAAGTATTCCTGGTCGACCTTGTCCACCTTGGCGGCGATCTTCAGCGGCAGACCGCTTTGTGCAGCGATCTTGATGGCTGTATCGACGCGCTTTTCCGGACAGATCCGACCGAGGAACGCGAGGTATTCCGGCTTTTTGCTGGTTTGCGGCGTGAGCAGCTGTTCCGGCAGGCCGTGATAGATCGTGTTGAGCCAGTTGGCCTGCTGCAGCGGCAAACGCTGCGAATCCGAAATTGAGATCACGGGCGCGTCGGTGAACGTCTCGAACACCGGCTGCAGTTCCGGCAGGTCCAGACGGCCGTGCAGCGTCGTCACGAACGGCGTGTCCAGCGTCGAAAAGAGCGGGAACGGCAGGTAGTCGAGGTGGAAGTGCAGCACGTCGAATTCGTGCGCGACTTTGCGCACCTTCTCGAGCAGCAGCATGTGGGGGGCGAGCGCGTCGCGGATCGTCGGATCCAGACGCAGCGCGCGCGGCCACGACGCCTCGAGTTTCGCGGACGTCACGGAATCGCCGCTCGCGAAAAGCGTCACATCGTGACCCAGATCGACTAGCGCTTCGGTCAGATACGACACGACGCGTTCTGTGCCGCCATAGAGTTTCGGTGGGACAGCTTCGTACAACGGGGCGATTTGTGCGATACGCATGCGTGATCTCCTTGTGCAAACGGGCTTCGCGCGGCGCTGCTTTGCGTGTGGCAAAAAAGCGGAAGCCTTTCGGACGGTTGGGCGCGGTGTGCCGCCGCCCGTGGCAGGATGCCCAAATGGGGTTATCCCTAGGTGTCATTATCGGGATCGCGGGCGGCAATTCGAGTTATTTTTCAAACGCTTAACGTTGTTACAGCGCGAAACATGATGCGTAACAACTGTGCGGATGTTGCCGGAAAGCTCGCGGCACCGGGCATCGAGGCAATATCCACCGCACTTTGGGTCGATTGGCGCAGCATGTTGCAGAGCCATTTCGTCGGATCAAATGGTGCGCTGCCGAACATATCGGTGCGAAATTCGCTTTGTTTCCGCTCAAATATGGGCGCATAATCCGCTTCCCAAACCTTTCACGCGTGATCTCGCGTGTAAGTAGTCGGCGCGTTTTGTATGCCGATATCCTCCAAAATCCCCCGTCGCGAAAATTTGTAGGAAAAACTCCTACAGAAATCCTGGATTTTTCCGTCAATCAGTTGGGGTGAATGTCCGATTTTCGTCGACTGCCCCTTTCGGGAAAATGCACGCTGACCATAAGCGTGCCGTTCGTGGTTTTTTTTAACGCGAGCGAGCAAACGTTTTACCAGGCCTGACCAGCCAGATTTGAATCGGGGGATTCAATGAGCACTCAAAGTGACATGCTCAATGAAATTAGGGAAGTGAACTTGTCCTATCTGCTACTCGCGCAGCGGCTGCTGCGTGAAGACAAGCCGATGGGCATGTTCCGCATGGGCATCTCGGAGCAGCTCGCCGACGTGCTCGCCAATCTGTCGCTCGCACAGACTGTCAAGCTGGCCGCATCGAATCAGGTGTTGTGCCGCTTCCGCTTCGACGATCACCAGATCCTCTCGTCGCTGGCCGACAAGGGCAAATCGTCCGCCGTCGCCCAGGCGCACTCCGCCATCCTGATGGCGGGCCAGCCCGTCGAGCAGATCGGCTGAGACTGGCCGACGAAGGCCGGCGCGCAGGCGCCGGGACAGACGCACCTTACGCGCGCCGGCGACGGCGCTTTTATCGTTTTTCCCGGCTGTTCGCGCCGACGGAAAACGACAACGGACGCGGGAAGCGAGGCGGATGGCACAGAAAAGCGTGGTGCTCGAAGTCAGGGAAATCACCCTGGCGATTGAACTGATCGAACTCGGCGCACGCTTGCAGCTGCTCGAGGCGGAGACGACGCTGTCGCGCGACCGGCTCATCAAGCTGTACAAGGAAGTGAAGGGTGTGTCGCCGCCCAAGGGCATGCTGCCGTTTTCGACCGACTGGTTCATGACGTGGCAGCCGAACATTCACTCGTCGCTGTTCTACAACATCTACCGCTTCATGTCGGGGCTGGGTGGCTGCGCGACGATCCAGTCGATCGTCAAGTCCTACCGGCTCTACCTCGAACACGCGCGCATGCACCACGACGAACCGGCGCTGAGCCTGACGCGTGCGTGGACGCTGGTGCGCTTCTTCGATTCCGGCATGCTGCAGATGACGACGTGCACGCGCTGCCGCGGGCAATTTGTCGCACACGCGCACGACCCGCAGCACGGCTTCGTCTGCGGCCTGTGCGCGCCGCCGTCGCGCGCCGGTAAGACCCGGAAAGCCGCCGACGCGCGCTGCGAGGAAGCTCGGGCGGCCCTCGGCGCGCCGCTCGACGAAACGCTGGAAGCCTTGCCTGAAGCCGCCGTCACGGCCGTCTGACGGGCGGCGGGAGCAGCCGTCGCGCGGCGTTCTTCGGGCGCGCGACGGCACTCTGGTTAACACCGCCCCAGTCCCGCACGCATTCCGCCAAAGTTTTCCGACTGCTTGCCGTAAACCTGAATAACGACGGTCTCCGTCGCTTTTCGAGAGGGCTCGGCAGTGCTGATTTTCGTGGGAACACTCGTTACGCTGTTGTCCGTCTTCGGCGGCTATGCGCTGGAGGGCGGCCACCTGGGCGCGCTTATGCAGCCCGTCGAAGTGCTGATGATCGCGGGCGCGGGTCTCGGTGCGTTCATCCTCGGCAACGGGATGAAGACGATCAAGGCTACGTTGCGCGTGATTCCGACGCTGTTCAAAGGCGCCAAGTACAACAAGGACGTTTACATGGAGCTGATGGCGCTCCTCTACGTCCTGCTGGCGAAGGCGCGCAAGGAGGGCACGCTCACGCTCGAAGCGGATATCGACGATCCGCAGAAGAGCCCGATCTTCACGCAATACCCGAAGATTCTTGCGGATCATCACATCGTTGAATTTCTGACGGACTATCTGCGCCTGATGGTCGGCGGCAACATGAATGCGTTCGAGATCGAAAGTCTGATGGACGAAGAAATCGAAACGCATCACGCCGAAGGCGAGGCGCCCGCGCACGCGCTGATGAAGGTCGGTGACGCGATGCCGGCGTTCGGTATCGTCGCGGCCGTGATGGGCGTGGTGCACACGATGGCCTCGGCCGACAAGCCGCCCGCCGTGCTCGGTGAAATGATCGCGCAGGCGCTGGTCGGCACGTTCCTCGGCATTCTGCTGTCGTACGGTCTGATCGGGCCGCTCGCGAGCGTCGCGGAACAGCGCGTCACCGAGTCGACCAAGATGTTCCAGTGCATCAAGGTGACGATCCTCGCGAGCCTGAACGGCTATGCGCCCGCAATCGCTGTCGAATTCGGCCGCAAGGTGCTCTTCTCGACTGAACGCCCGTCGTTCGCCGAGCTGGAAGAGCACGTGCGCCGCGTGAAGGCGAAATAAGGAACGCGGGCGATGAGCAAGGACAAAGACCGCGCAATCGTTGTCAAGCGCGCAGCGCCGAAGAAGGGCGGCCATCACGGCGGCGCGTGGAAGCTCGCGTATGCGGACTTCATGACGGCGATGATGGCGTTCTTCCTGCTGATGTGGCTGCTGAGTTCGGCATCGACGGTGCAGTTGAAGGGCATTGCCGATTACTTCAACCAGCCGCTGAAGATCACGCTGTGGGGCGGCGACCGCAGCGCCGTCGATTCGAGCCAGATCCCCGGCGGCGGGCGCGACATCTCGACCGACAAGGACGGCATCACGCGTCAGACGGACGGTTCGACCAATCGCGCCGAACACACGGCCGCGCGCGCCGACGACCAGGCGCTGCAGCAGTTGCAGGGCGCCGTCGAACGCCGCGAGCAGGTGCGTCTGCACGACCTGCAGGTCAAGCTGATGGCCGCGATCGAAGCGAACCCGGTGCTGCGCCAGTTCAAGCAGCAGATCCGCATCGATTCGACGCTGCAGGGCTTGCGCATCGAGATCGTCGATACGCAGAAGCGTCCGATGTTCGCGACCGCGCAGGCGATCGTCCAGCCGTACATGCACGACATCCTGCAAGCGATCGGCAACACGCTGAACGACGTGCCGAACCGCATCGTCGTGCAGGGCCACACGGACGCCGTGCCGTACGCCGGCGGCGAGAAGGGCTACAGCAACTGGGAATTGTCGGCGGACCGGGCGAACGCATCGCGCCGCGAGCTGATCGCGGGCGGCATGGACGAAGCGAAGGTGCTGCGCGTGCTGGGCCTCGCGTCGACGCAGAACCTGAACAAGGCCGATCCGCTCGACCCGGAAAACCGGCGCATCAGCATCATCGTGTTGAACAAGCGTTCGGAAGACGCGCTGATGCAGGACGACTCGACGTCGACCACGCTGTCGAACGACGCGGCGGGCGCGAACAAGCGGCTCCTGCAAAAGATTACCCAGCCGGTTTCACCACCCGCCGCGCAACCTGCGTCGCCGCCCGCCAAAGCGCCGCACGCGATGCAAAAGGACGCGGAGCAAACCAGCGCGGTCGCACAGCGCGCGGCGGAACCGGCTGAAGCAGCGGACAAGAGCGCGGCGCCTGCAACGGCGACGCAGTGACAGATAGCGGATAACGGACGCGCCGATGGCGGCGCGACCTCGATCCATCGTGAGCGCAGTGAGGATTGAATGATCAGGCACATTCTGGCAATCGACGATTCGGCATCGATGCGGCAAATCCTTGCCGCGACGCTGACGGATGCCGGCTATCAGGTGACGCTCGCGGCCGACGGCGACGAAGGGCTCGAAAACGCGCTGGCGATGCCGTTCGATCTCGTGCTGACCGATCAGCACATGCCCGGACGGACGGGCCTCGATCTGATCGCCGCGCTGCGCGGCAACCCCGCATACCGCGACACGCCGATCCTGGTCCTCACGACCGAATCCGGCGAGCCCTTCAAGGCAGCGGCGCGCGATGCGGGCGCCACAGGTTGGATCGAAAAACCGCTGGACCCCGACATGCTGACCGAACTGGTCGCAGCGCTCGCCTGAGCGCGGCAGCCAGCAGGCAGCAACCGATACATGGAAGTGGCATAGCAGCCAGGACTCTCGCGGTGACACACGCATGACTCTCGACATCACTCAGTTCTACCAGACGTTCTTCGACGAAGCGGACGAGCTGCTCGCGCAGATGGAGCAGCTGCTCCTGAACCTGGACGTCGGCCATCCCGATCCCGAAGATCTGGCCGCCATCTTTCGCGCGGCACACTCGATCAAGGGCGGCGCGGCCACCTTCGGCTTCACGGCGCTGACCGAGACGACGCACATTCTCGAATCGCTGCTGGACCGCGCGCGCAACAACGAGATCGTGCTGCGCAAGGACATGATCGACACGTTCCTCGAAACCAAGGACGTGCTCTCGGGCCAGCTCGCCGACTATCGCGCGAGCGCCGAGCCGGATGCGGCCATCGCCGCCGCGATCTGCGCGAAGCTCGAACAGCTCCATAAGGAAAGCAGCGGCGCCGCGCCCGCAGCAGCGGCGCCTGCCGCGGCTGCGCCGGAAGCCGCAGCCGTGCAAGGGCATACGCCGGAGCACGTGGTCGAACAGGCCGAACAGGCAGTAGAAGCCGCAGGCGTTTGGGCAGATAACGAACCGGCACAGACCGGCGCTGCTACATCCGATGCGGCTGCAGGACCCCATCTGAAAATTACGCTACGGGGCGTTGGGGATAAGGACCAGGAACTGCTCACCGAAGAGTTGGGCAACCTGGGCCGTATCGTCGGACAGGTGAAGACGGGCAGCGATATCACGCTGTGGCTGGAATCCGATGTGTCGTCCGACGATATCGTCGCCGTGTGCTGTTTCGTGATCGACGAAAGTCAGATCGTGATCGGCCGCGGCGCAGCGCCGGCAAACGGTGCGGAACAGGGTGCGCCTGGAGCATCCGAAGCCGCGACCGGGCCGGCGAATGCGGGGGGCATGGCGAGCGGCGGCGCGGGGGCGCCGGCCGCTGTCGTGCAGGCGCCTGCTGCGCCGGCGCCTGTCGCCGCACAGCCGGCTGCGCAGCCCGCAGCGGCGCAAGCCGCAGTGCAACCCGCCGCACAAGCGGCGCCTGTTCCGGCCGAGGCCGCAATCATTACACCGGCCGCCGCAGCCGCGCCGGCCGCGACTGCGCCCGCCGCGCCGAAGGCCGCGCCCGCATCCGCCGAAGGCGATCGCAAGGCGCGTCCGGCAGCCGCCGCGAATGCGGGTGAAGGCAGCTCGATCCGCGTGGGCGTCGAAAAGGTCGACCAGCTGATCAACCTGGTCGGCGAACTGGTGATCACGCAGGCGATGCTGGCCGAAACCACCAGCACGTTCGACCCGGCGCTGCACGACCGTCTCTTCAACGGCATGGCGCAACTGGAGCGCAACGCGCGCGATCTCCAGGAAGCCGTCATGTCGATCCGCATGATGCCGATGGATTACGTCTTCAGCCGCTTCCCGCGTCTGGTGCGCGATCTGGCGGCGAAGCTCGGCAAGCAGGTCGAACTCGTCACCTTCGGTCAGGCGACCGAACTCGACAAGAGCCTGATCGAGCGGATCATCGACCCGCTGACCCACCTCGTGCGCAACAGTCTCGACCACGGCATCGAAACGGTCGAAGCGCGCAAGGCGGCGGGCAAGGATTCGACGGGCCAACTGGTGCTGTCGGCCGCGCATCACGGCGGCAACATCGTGATCGAAGTGAGCGACGACGGCGCGGGCCTGCGCCGCGACAAGATTCTCGCGAAGGCCGCCAAGCAGGGCATCACCGTCAGCGACACGATGACGGACGACGAAGTCTGGAACCTGATCTTCCTGCCGGGCTTTTCGACGGCGGAGCAGGTGACGGACGTCTCGGGCCGCGGCGTCGGCATGGACGTGGTGAAGCGGAACATCCAGTCGATGGGTGGTCATGTCGAAATCACGTCGCATGCGGGCAAGGGCAGCACCACGCGCATCGTGTTGCCGCTCACGCTGGCGATTCTCGACGGCATGTCGGTCAAGGTCGGCAGCGAGATTTTCATTCTGCCGCTGAACTTCGTGATGGAGTCGCTGCAGCCTCGCGCCGACGATATCTACACCGTCGCGAACGGCGAGCGCGTCGTGCGTGTGCGCGGCGAATATCTGCCGCTCGTCGCGCTGCACGAGGTGTTCTCGGTCGAAGACGCGCGCACCGATCCGACGCAGGGCATCGTCACCATCATGCAGACGGAAGGACGACGCTTCGCGATGCTGATCGACGAACTGGTCGGCCAGCAGCAGGTGGTGGTGAAGAACCTCGAAACGAACTACCGCAAGGTACACGGCATTTCCGCTGCGACCATCCTCGGCGACGGCAGCGTCGCGCTGATCGTGGACGTGGCGGCACTGAACCGCGAGACGCGCGCGTCGCATAGTGCGTCGCTGGCGCTCGCCTGACATTGAAACTGAAACTCAACTCATCCCAACCGTTTGGGGGCTAACGTGGCAGAAGTCCAATCCATCAATTCGAACGGCGTAGCCGGTTCGATCGGCCGCCGCGACGCGCAAGCCGACGCGAGTGGTCAGGAATTCCTGATCTTCACGCTCGGCGCCGAAGAGTACGGCATCGACATCCTGAAGGTGCAGGAAATCCGCGGCTACGACAGCGTGACGCGGATCGCGAACGCGCCGGAGTTCATCAAGGGCGTGATCAATCTGCGCGGCATCATCGTGCCGATTGTCGATATGCGTATCAAGTTCCACCTCGGTCGCGTCGAGTACGACCATCAGACGGTGGTGATCATCCTGAACGTTGCGGGCCGCGTGGTCGGCATGGTGGTGGACGGCGTGTCGGACGTGCTGACGCTCGCTATCGACCAGATCATGCCCGCGCCGGAATTCGGCGCGACGCTGACGGCGGAATATCTGACGGGCCTCGGCACGGTCGACGGCCGCATGCTGATCCTGATGGACATCGAAAAGCTGATGACCAGCCGGGAAATGGCCTTGACGGAAACGCTCGGGAAGTAAGGCAGGCAGAAACGACAGCCTCGCATGGGATGGAAGCCACGCGCGAAAGTGCCAACTTCCATCGGCAGAATCAGGGAGCAAAACAATGCTGAGCAGATGGTCGATCCGCACGACGCTGACCGTCGTAGGGATCATTCTCGTTGGGCTGACGGTGATCGTCGGGGCGCTCGGGCTCACCGCGCTGAGCCGTTCGGGCGACGCGCTCGACACCATGACGCACGGCGACATGGTCGCGATCCGCACGCTGAACGACTCGGGTTCGTTCCTGCTGCGCTCGCGCGTGTCGCTCGACCGCGTCAACGCGCTGACAGCGGCAGGCGAGATCGAGCAGTCGAAACAGGTGCTCGACCGCGCGGCCGAACTGCTCGGCAAATCGAATGAGAACTGGCAGGCGTTCCTGAACACGCCGAAGAACGGCATCGATCAGTCGCTGATCGACGCCGTGGTCGCGAAGCGCACGGCGCTCATCAACGACGGCGTGAACCCCGAGTTCACGGCGCTCCGCGCAAGCGACCTGTCCGGCTATCACGCGATCGCCGATACGAAGATCAGCCCGATGTTCGTCGCCTACGACAACGCCGCGTCGCCCGTGGTCAAGGCACTGCAGGCGCACGCCGAACAGCAGCAGGCGGACACCGTCGCGCAGATGTCGATGCTGCGCGCGGCGATCATCGGCGTCATCGTGGTTGCGCTGGTGCTGGTGGTAGCGATCCGCTTCGCGCTGCGCGGCATGATCGTGCAGCCGCTGGACGATGCCGTCACGTGCTTCGAGCGCATTGCGAAGGGAGACCTGTCGCAGCACATGGACACGTCGGGCACCAATGAAATCGGCCGCCTGTTCAAGGCCGTCAAGGCGATGCAGGACAGTCTGTCGACGATGATCCGGGCGGTGCACACGAGCGTCGAGTCGATCGACACGGGCGCGCGCGAAATCGCAATGGGCAACACGGACTTGTCGCAGCGCACCGAGCAACAGGCGGCGTCGCTGCAGGAAACGGCGTCGAGCATGGAACAGCTGACGGGCACCGTGAAGCAGAACGCCGACAACGCGCGCCAGGCGAGCCAGCTTGCCGTGAACGCTTCGGACATCGCGACGCGCGGCGGTGAAGTGGTGGGCCAGGTGGTGAGCACGATGCAGGGTATCGCGACCAGCTCGAACAAGGTCGTCGACATCATCAGCGTGATCGAAGGCATTGCGTTCCAGACCAACATCCTCGCGCTCAACGCAGCCGTCGAAGCGGCGCGCGCAGGCGAGCAGGGCCGCGGCTTCGCGGTCGTCGCCGGCGAAGTGCGCAGCCTCGCGCAACGCAGCGCGAGCGCGGCGAAGGAAATCAAGGAACTGATCGGCGACTCGGTCGACAAGGTCCAGAGCGGCTCGGCGCTCGTCGGCCGGGCGGGCACGACGATGGACGAGATCGTGCAGGCCGTGCGCCGCGTGACGGACATCATGGGCGAGATCAGCGCGGCGTCGGAAGAGCAGTCGGGCGGCATCGAGCAGGTCAACCGCGCGGTCGTGCAGATGGACGAAGTGACGCAGCAGAACGCGGCGCTCGTCGAACAGGCTGCCGCTGCGGCGGCGTCGCTCGAAGAGCAGACGCGCTCGCTGCAGACGGTGATCGGACAGTGGCGCGTGAGCGGCACGCAGCAGACGGCGAAAGCGGTCCCGACGGCCAACACGGCGAAGAGCCGCGTGAAGGCGGCCGTCGCGCAAGCGAAGCCGGCGCAAGCGCAGCCTGCCGTCGCGAAGGCGGAAGCGGCAGTTCATACGCGCGCTGAACCGGTGGCGCGCAAGGCAAGTGCCGCGGCGGCCGAACCGGCGCCGCGCCAGACGGCCGTGGCCTCCACGTCCGATGCCGACTGGGAAACGTTCTGAAGGACGGTGGATCGAGATGCGAACGCCCGGCACATCGTCCCGTGATGGACGTTTCAGCGCGACGCGCCGTGAAGGCGCGCGTGCAGCAGCCTGGAGCGGGATGTGGGCAGGGCAGTGGGACCAGGTAGAACAGAAGGCCGTGGCGCTGGCGACAGCGCATGCAACATCGCAAGCAGTATCGAAGGCAACAGCGGCATTGGCGGGATCGACGGGCGGTGCGGCGCTCCTTATGGCAGACGGAAGACATCATGATGGCAACGCGCGCGCAATCACGCCCTGAACGGGCAGAGCCGGGAAGATCCGGCGAAACGGCACGCGACTTCGAGTTCACGTCGGCGGATTTCGCGCGGATTCGTGAGCTGATTCATCGCAGCGCAGGCATTTCGCTGTCCGACCACAAGCGCGACATGGCGTACAGCCGACTCGCGCGACGACTGCGCGCACGCGGGCTCGACTCGTTCCGCCAGTACCTCGACATGCTCGAGGCGGACAACGATCCCGCCGAGTGGGAAGCGTTCACCAACGCGCTCACGACCAACCTCACCGCGTTCTTTCGCGAAGCGCATCACTTTCCGATCCTCTCGGAGTTCGTTGCGCGCCGGTCTGCGCCCGTGTCGGTGTGGTGCTCGGCGGCATCGACGGGTGAGGAGCCGTATTCGATCGCGATGACGCTGATCGAAGCGCTCGGCGACCATGCCGCGCGCCAGGCAACGGTGCTCGCCACCGACATCGACACGCAGGTGCTGGCAAAGGGTGAAGCGGGCACGTACCAGTTCGACCAGGTCAAGCACCTGTCGCCGGAACGGCTCAAGCGCTTCTTTCTGAAGGGCACGGGCGCGCACGCTGGAATGGTGAAGGTGCGCCCCGAAGTGCGCGCGATGATCCGCTTCGAGCAGTTGAACCTGACGGATCGCGATTACCGGCTGAACACGCAGTTCGACGCGATCTTCTGCCGCAACGTGATGATCTATTTCGACAAGCCGACGCAAGGGCAGGTGCTGTCGCGCTTCGAGCCGCTCGTGAAGCCGGGCGGCCTGCTGTTCGCCGGGCATTCGGAGAACTTTACGTACGTCACGCAGGCGTTCCGTCTGCGCGGACAGACCGTCTATGAACTGACACGCGATGCTGGCGCTGCGACGGCTGCCGGCCGCGCGGCTCAGCGTGTGACGAGCGGGGTGCCAGCATGAGCAGCACCCTGCCGATCGCAACCAACCTGTATTACGACAACCACTTCCAGCGCCCGGGCGTGAAGCTGTTGCCGAACGAGTTCTACACGACGAGTGAAGACATGGTGCTCGTCACTGTGCTCGGCTCGTGCGTGGCGGCGTGCATCCAGGACCGCACGGCGGGTATCGGCGGCATGAATCACTTCATGCTGCCCGATGACGGCGCCGACGTCGCGCAAGCCGCATCCGACTCGATGCGCTACGGCGCGTACGCAATGGAAGTGCTGATCAACGAACTGATCAAGGCGGGCGGCCGCCGCGAACGGTTCGAAGCCAAGGTGTTCGGCGGTGCCGCCGTGCTGGCCGGCATGACGACGATGAACATCGGCGACCGCAACTCCGAGTTCGTGCGCCGTTACCTTGCGCTCGAAAAAATCCGCATCGTCGCCGAAGACCTGGAAGGCAAGCATCCACGCAAAGTTGCGTTCATGCCGCGTACCGGTCAGGTGATGGTGAAGAAGCTGCGTCTTCAGCAGGAGGAAGGCGTCGCGGAACGCGAACAGGCGCTCGCCCGGCAATCGGCCGAGCAGCGCGCCGAGCGGCTCGCGAAAGCACGCGCGCGCGTCGAATTGTTTTCGTCGCCCGCTGCCGCGAAGCCGCGCATCGAGCTGTTCGGCTCGGGCGGATCGGCGGGAGCCAACCAGGCTTCGGGAACGGGCGCCGCGCGCCCGGCTGGCGCGAAGCCGCGTATCGAACTATTTGGCGCCACCGCGCGCCCGACCCAACCAAATAACGCCAGGACAGTAGAGGAGGCGTGAGCACTGTGCAAAAGATCAAAGTATTGTGCGTCGATGATTCGGCGTTGATTCGCAGCTTGATGACGGAAATCATCAACAGTCAGCCTGACATGACGGTCGTCGCCACCGCGCCCGATCCGCTTGTCGCGCGAGATCTCATCAAGCAGCACAACCCCGACGTGCTCACGCTCGACGTCGAAATGCCGCGCATGGACGGCCTCGACTTCCTCGAGAAGCTGATGCGCCTGCGTCCGATGCCGGTCGTGATGGTGTCGTCGCTGACCGAGCGCGGCTCGGAAATCACGCTGCGTGCGCTCGAACTGGGCGCCGTCGATTTCGTCACGAAGCCGAAAGTCGGCATTCGCGACGGCATGCTCGACTACTCGGAAAAGCTCGCGGACAAGATTCGCGCGGCGGCCCGCGCGCGCGTGCGCCAGGCCGCGCCGGTGCAGCACGCGGCAGCCGCCGCCGGGCACGCCGGTGCCGCGGCGCATGCCGCGTCGCCTGCGCCGCTGTTCAACAATCCGCTCGTGTCGACGGAAAAGCTGATCATCGTCGGCGCGTCGACGGGCGGCACGGAAGCGATCCGCGAAGTGCTCGTGCCGCTGCCGCCCGATGCGCCCGCCGTGCTCATCGCGCAACACATGCCGCCCGGTTTCACAAAATCTTTTGCACAACGCCTTAATGGTTTGTGCCGGATTACCGTTAAAGAGGCAGAGCACGGCGAACGCGTGCTGCCCGGTCATGCGTATATCGCGCCCGGCCACGCTCACCTGTTGCTCGCCCGTAGTGGGGCCAACTATATTGCGCATCTGTCAGACGACCCGCCGGTCAACCGGCATCGTCCGTCTGTCGATGTGTTGTTCCGCTCGGCGGCGCAGCATGCGGGGAAGAACGCTGTCGGCGTGATTCTCACAGGCATGGGACGCGACGGCGCGGCGGGCCTGCTGGACATGAGGAAAGCGGGCGCGTACACGCTCGCGCAGGACGAAGCGAGCTGCATCGTGTTCGGCATGCCGCGCGAGGCGATCGCGATGGGCGCCGCGGACGAAATCGCGTCGCTGTCGGAAATGAGCCGGCGCGTGATGGCACGTTTGTCCGCAATGGGCGATCGCGTTCAACGCGTATGATGCGAGCCTCGGCGCAAATTTGAGATAAGCCGAAGACCACCGCACGATCTGGATTGGGGAAAAAGGAACAGGAAATGGATAAGGGAATGAAGATTCTGGTTGTGGACGACTTTCCGACGATGCGCCGGATCGTTCGCAATCTGTTGAAGGAACTGGGCTACTCGAACGTCGATGAGGCGGAAGACGGCGCGGCGGGTCTTGCGCGTCTGCGCAGCGGCGCTTACGAGTTCGTGATTTCGGACTGGAACATGCCGAACCTGGACGGCCTCGCGATGCTGAAGGAAATCCGCGCGGACGCGACGCTGTCGCATTTGCCCGTGCTGATGGTGACGGCCGAATCCAAGAAGGAAAACATCATTGCGGCGGCTCAGGCTGGCGCAAGCGGCTATGTGGTGAAGCCGTTCACGGCTGCGACGCTCGACGAGAAGCTCAACAAGATTCTCGAGAAGATGGCAAAAACCGGGAGCTGATGTGAACCCACCCATCGACGAGCAAGGCGCCAGGGAAGACGGCACCGACCTCGCTACCGACCGCATCCTCGCCCGCATCGGACAGTTGACGCGCACGTTGCGCGATTCGATGCGCGAGCTGGGGATCGACAAGCATGTCGAGCGCGCGGCGGAAGCGGTGCCGGATGCTCGCGACCGTCTGAAGTACATCGCGACGATGACCGAGCAGGCGGCCGAACGCGTGCTGTCGGCGATCGAAGTGGCGAAGCCGATGCAGGAGCAGTTGCAGCAGGACGCGGCGGAACTCGATGCACGCTGGGAGCAGTGGTATGCGGCGCCCATCGAGCGCGAGGAAGTGCGGGCGCTGATGAACGACACGCGGACGTTTCTCCGCGGGGTGCCGGAGCTGACTACTGCGACGAACGCGCAGATGCTCGAGATCATGATGGCGCAGGATTTTCAGGATCTGACGGGCCAGGTCATCAAGAAGATCACGGATGTTGTTTATCTGATCGAGCAGCAGCTGCTCGGGGTGCTGATCGACAATATTGCTGCCGAGCGGCGGGAGCAGTTTGCTGCTACGGCGCAGCAGCTTGTGGCTGAGGCGCAGCATGAGGCTATTTCGCCGACTGGCAGTCCGGAGAGTTTGCTGAATGGGCCGCAGATCAATCCCGAAGGCAAGGCCGATGTCGTGCAGGATCAGGGGCAGGTTGATGATCTGCTAGCTAGTCTCGGGTTTTGATTTTTTTTGTCTTGCGATGTTGGGTGGGGTGCTTGTGTTTTTGCTGGCATCCGCGGTTTGCTTCTGGTTCGCAAGCGTTGCCCCTGTGCGGGGCGGCACCTACTTTTCTTTGCCGCCGCAAAGAAAAGTAGGCAAAAGAAAGCGGCTCACACCGCCAGTTCTCGTATTTGCCTGAGGGCCCCCAAAGGTTCTTACGCTTCACACGGCAACACGCCAGTCGGCGCCCGTTGCCAACGTTCTCCCTGTACGCCTCACCCACTTCATGCCCCCGCGTCACTGCACGCGGCGCCAGATGGTCCACGGCCGCCCAGGTGGCAAACTGTGTGTAGGCACTTGGTGCTTCACACGCCTCACCCCGGACCGATAGCGCACGCGCTCCACCCTGTAAGAGCGCTACCCTTTACGACGCGACAACTTACACACAGTTTGCCACCTAGGCGACATATGCCATTCGCTGCCGTCTGTCTTTGTATGGGTGCCTGAAGCGGGTGATGCGATTGTTCGAAGCGTTGGCAACGAGCACGGACCAAGGGCACTGCCGTGTGAAGCATGGGGACGTTGGGGGCCCGTGGATAGGCACACGTGCTGGCGGTGTGAGCCGCTTTCTTTTGCCTACTTTTCTTTGCGGCGGCAAAGAAAAGTAGGTGCCGCCCCGCACAGGGGCAACGCGTGAAGCACGCAAACAAAACGCGGATGCCAGCAGCAAACCAGGCGAACATCACGTCGCAGACAACCAAAAGCAGATGCCGTCCCGCACAGGGGCAACGCTTGAAGCACCAAGGCATAACGCGGATGCCAGCAGCAAACCAGGCGAACCATCACGTCGCAGACAACCAAAAGCAGATGCCGCCCCGCACAGGGGCAACGCTAGCAGACCAATCACATCAAGCGGATGCCACAGCAAAACCAAAGCAAGCCGCACCAGGCGCCACACCCCCAAGAACCCCAAAAAACCGTCACTGACACAAACCACTGGCATACTACCCCCAAGGGAGACGGCCGCGCGCCACAACCGCGGCCCCAATACGCATAACGCGCGTCTGCACGCGCCATGCTGCTTTGCTCCCTGAATCAACAAGCCGGGCCCGCGAATTGCGGGCGATTGTCCGCTGACGATTGTGGGAGGCACACAACCATGTCGATCCGCTTCAGCCGTGCTGTGTTTGCTTCAGCTCTGGGATTCTGCTGTTCGCTGTCCGCCGTGCTCATTCCCCTACCCGCGCACGCCGCGCTAGGTGGAGATCCAATGACGCCGCCCGCCGGATCGAGCGAAACCACGCGCACCATTGCCGCGCCCTCGTCGAATGGCACTGCCGTGATGCGCAGCGCGTCGTCGGCCAGTTCGGGCGCTACCACTTCCCCTTCTTCAACCAGCGCATCGGCCTCCTACTCCGTGCGGCAAATGACGCTCGGCAACGGCACGGTGATCCGCGAATACATCTCGTCGGCAGGCAGCGTGTTCGGCCTTGCATGGAGCGGGCCACAAATGCCCAATCTGTCCGACCTGCTCGGTAGTTATTTCCCACAGTACGTCGCAGGCGTGACCAGCGCGCGCCAGCTGCGCGGCGGCGGCCACGGCCCGGGTATCGTGCAGGACAGCGGACTCGTCGTGCATTCGGGCGGCCATATGGGCGCGTTCTCCGGCCAGGCCTATCTGCCGCAGGCATTGCCCGCCGGCGTGAACGGCACCGACATCCAGTGACGACGGGAGATCCATCATGCGATTTGCGTTGAAGATCGAAGCATGCGTCAGCGTCGTGAAGGCCGTGCTCGCCGTGTCCGTCGTCGCGATGACGGCATTGGTCGCGGGCTGCGGCGGCGGGGGCGGCGATTCGTCGTCTTCGTCGAACAACAGCAACAACAATAGCGGCCCCAACCAGCAGCCGATCGCCGCGAATGCGGCGAACACGGTGGGTGTGACCGTCGCGCGGGGCGTGGCGGGCATCATCAACATACCGACCGTCAGCGTGACGGTCTGCGCGCCGAACTCGACGACAAACTGCACAACGGTCGACAACGTCCTGCTCGACACCGGCTCGTTCGGCTTGCGCGTCGTCAACTCGGCGCTCGGCTCGATCGCGAACTCGCTGCCCATCCAGCAGGCGACGGCAGGCGGCCAGCTCGCCGAATGCACGCACTTCGCGGACGGCTTCACATGGGGCACGACGCGCACCGCGACCGTAAAGATCAGCGGCGAGGTGGCGAGCAACATCCCGATCCAGGTCATCGGTGACATGCCCGACTCGACCATTCCGGCAAGCGGCTGCGTGAACGGCGCCAACGAAAACTCGGCCAGTGCGCTCGGCGCGAACGGCATACTTGGGCTCGGCGTGGCGCCCGTCGATTGCGGCGTGGCCTGCTCGGTCCAGGCCAATGTCGCCCAGTTCAGCAACTATTACGCATGCCCGAACGGCACGAACTGCACGCGCACGCTGGCCGAGACCGCGAAACAGGTCGCTAACCCGATCCCGAACTTCCCCGTCGACAATAACGGCGTGATCGTGCAGATGGCGCCGATTTCGTCGAGCGGCGCGGCGACGGCAACGGGAACCGTCGTATTCGGCATCGGCACGCAGTCGAACAACGGCAATGCATCCAGCACGACCTATACGACCGATGCATCCGGCGACCTCGTCAACAGCACGTTCAACGGCACGACGATCCGCACGTTCATGGATTCGGGCTCGAACGGCTATTTCTTCACGGACAGTTCGCTGGCGATGTGCGGCGGCAACCTGGCGTCGTTCTATTGCCCAGGCTCGACGCAGTCGCGCACCGTGAACCTCGTCGGCGCAAACGGCGCGACGGGGGCGCTGACGATCAACATCGCGAACGCGCAGACGCTGCTCAGCAACGCCAACAACTACGCGTTCAACGATCTCGGAGGGCAGATCGGCTCGCTGAGCGCGTTCGACCTCGGGTTGCCGTTCTTCTTTGGGCGCTATGTGTATTACGGGATCGACAAGCGCGCGACGGGTGGCGCGGCGCCATTCGTTGCGTTCTGACGCCGCCGTTTCCCGGCCGGGTTTTGATGACGGCGCGGGCGGCCCGCTTTCGGGCGGGCCGCCGCGCGTGACGCCCGCCCGCGAACGCGGCGGCGCGCCCTTGCGCCGCCCATCGGTTGAAATACCCCGGTTTCCCCGCCCTTATCCGCCAATCGCCGCTCGACGTCTGCAGGAATAATCGCTCTCACTGAAAAAGGGCATGGTGCCCAGCCCAGCTGGAGAGCGCATTGGCAGAGGATAGCGACCTCGAAAAAACCGAATCAGCCACTCCCCGGCGCCTGGATAAGGCGCGGGAGGAGGGGCAGGTTGCGCGTTCGCGGGAGCTGGCGACGTTCGCGCTCGTCGCGGCCGGGTTTCTCGGCGCGTGGGGCATGTCCGGCATGATCGGCGAGCACGTGCAGACGATGCTGCGTACGGCCTTCACCTTCAACCACGAGACGGTCTTCGACACGAAGCGCGCGCTGACGAATGCCGGCTCCGTGGCGCGCGAGGGCGGCCTCGTACTGGCGCCGCTGCTCGTGCTGACGGGCCTCGCCGCGCTGCTCGCGCCGATGGCGCTCGGCGGCTGGCTGCTGTCGACCAAATCGCTCGCGCCGAATTTCGGGCGCCTGAACCCCATCACCGGACTTGGCCGCGTCTTTTCGATCAACGGCGTGATCCAGCTCGGCATGTCGATGGCGAAGATCCTCGTGGTCGGGGTGATCGCTGCGACGGCGATCTGGCACCGGCGCGACGACATGCTCGCGCTCGCGACGCAGCCGCTGCACATCGCGCTGTCGAATGCCGGGCATCTGGTGGCCGTGTGCTGCGCGATGACGGTCGCGGGCATGTTCGTGATCGCGGCGCTCGACGTGCCGTATCAGCTGTGGAGCTTCCACAAGAAGCTGCGCATGACCAAGGAAGAAGTGAAGCGCGAGCACCGCGAAAGCGAAGGCGATCCGCACGTGAAGGCGCGCCTGCGTTCGCAGCAACGCGCGATGGCGCGGCGCCGGATGATGGCGAACGTGCCGAAGGCGGACGTCGTGGTGACCAACCCGACGCACTTCGCGGTCGCGCTGCAATACACGGACGGCGAAATGGGTGCGCCGAAGGTGGTCGCGAAGGGCGTGAACCTGGTGGCCGCGCGCATCCGCGAGCTGGCCGTCGAGAACAACGTGCCGCTGCTCGAAGCGCCGCCGCTCGCGCGGGCGCTGTATCACAACGTCGAACTGAATCGCGAGATTCCGGGCGCGCTGTACGGCGCCGTCGCGGAAGTGCTGGCGTGGGTCTATCAGCTGCGCCGCTTCAAGGAAGACGGCGGCGTCGCGCCTGTCGCGCCGACGGATCTCGAAGTGCCGCCGGAACTGGACAAGGGCGGCGTGTCGGACGACGACGCCGACCAGGAAGCTGCCGATTCGCTCGGCGGCGACAATCAAAGTAATGGAGTATCAGCATGAACGCCCGCGCAGGTTTCCTTTCACGACGGCCGGACGCGCTGAGCGGCACGAACTTGCGGGCACTGGCGGGCCCGCTGCTGATCTGCATGATCCTCGGCATGATGATCCTGCCGTTGCCGCCGTTCCTGCTGGATCTGCTGTTCACGTTCAACATCGCACTGTCGATCATGGTGCTGCTCGTCAGCATGTACACCATGAAGCCGCTCGATTTCGCGGCCTTCCCGAGTGTGCTGCTGTTCTCGACCTTGCTGCGCCTGTCGCTGAACGTCGCGTCGACACGTATCGTGCTGCTCGAAGGCCACACCGGGCCGGGCGCGGCGGGTGCGGTGATCGAGGCGTTCGGCCACTTCCTCGTGGGTGGCAACTTCGCGGTCGGTATCGTCGTGTTCGTGATCCTGATGGTGATCAACTTCATGGTGATCACGAAGGGCGCGGGGCGTATCGCGGAAGTGTCCGCGCGTTTCACGCTGGACGCGATGCCCGGCAAGCAGATGTCGATCGACGCCGACCTGAACGCCGGCATGATCAACGAAGACCAGGCGCGCAAGCGCCGTCTGGAAGTCGGGCAGGAAGCCGAGTTCTACGGCTCGATGGACGGCGCGAGCAAATTCGTGCGCGGCGATGCGATCGCCGGCCTGCTGATCATGGTGATCAACATCATCGGCGGGCTGATCGTGGGCGTCGTGCAGCACGGCATGGACTTCGCCGACGCGGGCAAGACCTATACGCTGCTGACCATCGGTGACGGCCTCGTCGCGCAGATTCCGTCGCTGGTGATTTCGACGGCGGCGGGCGTGATCGTGTCGCGCGTCGCGACCGACGAAGACATCGGCACGCAGTTGACGGGCCAGCTCTTCACGAATCCGCGCGTGCTGATGATCACGGGCTCGATCCTCGTGCTGATGGGGCTGATCCCCGGCATGCCGCACTTTGCGTTTCTGCTGCTGGGCGGCGGCGCGATCCAGCTTGCCCGCGTGATGAAGAAGCGCGCGACGCAGAGCAAGACGTCGACGGCGCTGGCCGAAGTGGCGCCGCAGGCGCTCACGCCGGCGGAAGGCTCGGAAGCCAGCTGGGACGACGTGACGATGATCGACGCGCTGGGGCTCGAGGTTGGTTATCGGTTGATTCCGCTCGTCGACAAGAACTCGGACGGCGAACTGCTCAAGCGCATCAAGAACATCCGCAAGAAGTTCGCGCAGGAAATCGGTTTCCTGCCGCCTGTCATTCATATCCGTGACAACCTGGAACTGCGGCCGAACGGCTACCGGATTGCACTGAAGGGCGTCGAAGTGGGGGTGGGCGAGGCGTATCCGGGCCAGTGGCTCGCGATCAATCCTGGTCAGGTGACGGCGGCGCTGCCCGGCACCCCGACCACCGATCCCGCGTTCGGCCTGCCGGCGATCTGGATCGACACGAATCTGCGGGAGCAGGCGCAGGTGTATGGCTACACGGTTGTGGACTCGAGCACGGTGGTCGCGACGCACCTGAACCACCTTGTTGTGACGCACGCGGCGGAACTGCTCGGCCGCCAGGAAGTGCAGGCGCTGATCGAGCGGATGCAGAAGGATGCCGCGCCGCTGGTTGATGATGTCGTGCCGAAGATGTTGCCCGTTGCTACCTTGCAGAAGGTGCTGCAGAACCTGCTGGAAGAGGGGGTGCCGATTCGCGACATGCGGACGATTCTCGAAGCGCTGTCGGAGCATGGTTCCAAGATTACCGATCCGCATGATCTGACGGCTGCGGTGCGGCTTTCGCTTGGGCGCGCGATTACGCAGCAGTGGTTCCCGGGCAATGGCGATATCCAGGTCATGGGGCTCGATGCGCATCTGGAGCGGCTGTTGACCCAGGCGCTCGCCACGGGGGCGAATCCGGGTCTCGAGCCGGGCCTCGCCAATACGCTTTTGATGGAAACGCAGAAGGCGATGACGCGGCAGCAGAATATGGGGCTGTCGCCGGTGATGCTTGTGCAGCATTCGTTGCGGGCGATGTTGGCCAGGTTTTTGCGGCGTAGTTTGCCGCAGTTGAAGGTTCTTTCTTATGCTGAGGTGCCGGATACGCGGCACGTGCGGGTCGTTAATGTGATTGGAACGTAAGGTTTTTTTTGGTTTGTCTGCGACGCTGGGTGGTTTGCTGGGGGTTTTCGCTGGCATCCGCGGTTCGTTAGCGTGCTTCAAGCGTCGCCCCTGTGCGGGGCGGCACCTACTTTTCTTTGCCGCCGCAAAGAAAAGTAGGCAAAAGAAAGCGGCTCACACCGCCAGTTCTAGTGTTTGCCTGAGGGCCCCCTAAGGTTCTTACGCTTCACACGGCAACAAGCCAGTTCGCGCCCGTTGCCAACGTTCTCTCGGTACGCCTCACCCGCTTCATGCACCCGCGCCGCTGCACGCCGTGCCGGGCAGTCCGCCGCCGCCCAGGTGGCAAACTGTGTGTAGGCCCAAGTGCTTCACACGCCTCACTTCGGACCGGTAGCACACGCGTCCCACCCCGAAAGAGCGCTCCCGTCTGCGACGCGACAACCTACACACAGTTTGCCACCTGGGCGGCACATACCATTCGCTGCCGCTGGCCGCTGGCCGTTGTGCGGGTGTCTGAAGCGGGTGAAGCGTTCATTCAAAGCGTTGGCGACTGGCACCGGCCAGGGCACTGCCGTGTGAAGCGTGGGGGCGTTGGGTGCCCGTGGACAAGAACAAGAGCTGGCGGTGTGAGCCGCTTTCTTTTGCCTACTTTTCTTTGCGGCGGCAAAGAAAAGTAGGTGCCGCCCCGCACAGGGGCGACGCCTGAAGCACGCTAACAAACCGCGGATGCCAGCGAAACCACAAGCAGACCACCCAGCTCGCGCAGCAACAAAAAAACACCCCCCGGTATCCCCGTGCCGCAAAAGGCACACAACCAAAACCCAAACCGGGAACCGGCAAACCCTCCCCATTGCCCGAATTGCCAGCGTTTCACCTTCTTTATTGCCCGATAGCCAATAGACGTCTCCCGCAATAATTCATCTCATCGGGAATCGGTATGTCGCCGGACCGGGCAGCTCATCGGAGAACAGCTTGAACATTCGCAAATTTGTCGGTGCAACGAGTCGTGACGCGCTGCGTCTCGTCCGCGAGGCATTGGGCTCCGATGCAGTCGTGCTGTCGAACCGTACCAACGAGGATGGCAGCGTCGAAATCGTCGCCGTCGCCGACCGCGATCTGAGCGCCATCGCACCGCGCAGCCAGGAAGGCGCCGCCAGCCAGGGCGCAGGCCCGAACACGGCAGCAGGCTCCGCACGCCCCCTGCTGCCCTCGGCGTCGTCGATGCCCGTCAACAACCCGTACGCGAGCGGCATGCCCGACGTGTTCTCGTCGGTGTTCGGCGCAAGCCCCGAAGCCGGCACGGAACGCATGCCCGCGGTCAGCGAAGAAAAGGCCGGCCCGCAAGCAGCATCCGCCGAAAGCGCGGCAGTCGAAAGCCCGGCAGCCGCAGCGCGCCCAAGCGACGACGTGCGCGTCGACCTGCGCAGCGAAACGCCCGCCGCATCGGCGAAAGCCACCGCGCCCGCGATGCCCGAAGCACCGGCCCGTCAGCGCACGATGGCCGAAACGAACCCCTGGCTGATCGATCACGCACGCCGCATCGCGACGAAGGACGTGGTCCACGCAGCCAATCCGACGATGACGCCCGCCGCTGCGATGGCACGCGGCCTCGGTACGCCCGTCGATGCAGGCAACGAAGAAGCAAAGCCCGACTGGGCTCGCGAAGCCGCGCAACTCGCCGCGCGCCGCGCCGCGCAGAAGAACAACCCTCCGACGATGGCCGACGGCGCAGGCGACATCAACACGGCGCGCGACGGGCGCAAGAACGCCGCCGCCGACATGACGCCGAAGCAGGCCGCCGCGCTGACGGAATCGATCAAGTCGCGCATCGAGCAGATGGTCAACGAGACCGTGATGCAGGAGCTCACTTCCATGCGCGGCATGATGGAAGAGCAGTTCGCGGGCCTCGTGTGGGCCGATCGCCAGCGCCGCAGCCCGACGCATGCAGCGTTGACGCGACATCTGTTCGCCGCCGGCTTCTCTGCACAGCTGGTGAAGATGGTGATCGACAACCTGCCCGAAGTCGAAGGGATGGACGAGGGCATGGAGTGGGTCAGGACGGTGCTCGAATCGAATGTGCCCGTGATGGAAAACGAAGACGCGCTGATGGAGCGCGGCGGTGTGTTCGCACTGATGGGCCCGACGGGCGTCGGCAAGACCACGACCACGGCCAAGCTCGCCGCGCGCTGCGTGATGCGCTTCGGCGCCAGCAAGGTCGCGCTGCTCACCACCGACAGCTACCGGATCGGCGGTCACGAGCAACTGCGCATCTTCGGCAAGATTCTGGGCGTGTCGGTGCATGCCGTGAAGGACAGCGCCGACCTGCAACTCGCGCTCTCGGAACTGCGCAACAAACATATCGTGCTGATCGACACGATCGGCATGAGCCAGCGCGACCGTCTGGTTTCGGATCAGATCGCGATGCTGTGCCGCGCCGGTCAGCCTGTGCAGCGCCTGCTGCTGCTGAACGCGACGAGCCACGGTGACACGCTGAACGAAGTCGTGCAGGCCTATCAGAACGCGCCGGACCAGCAGCCGCTCGCCGGCTGCATCCTGACCAAGCTCGACGAAGCGACCAACCTGGGCAGCGTGCTCGATACGGTGATCCGCTACAAGCTGCCCGTGCACTACGTGTCGACGGGACAGAAGGTGCCGGAGAACCTGTACGTCGCGACGAAGAAATTCCTCATCAAGAGCGCCTTCTGCATTCCGCGCGAGAACTCGCCTTTCGTCCCGCAGGACGAGGACGTGCCGGCGCTGCTGTCGGCACTGTCGGCCCGTTCGACCGCCGATCTGCACGAGGTTCGCTTTGGATAAATTCGTGCTGGACCAGGCTGAAGGACTGCGGCGTTTGCTTGCGCGCTCCGGCTCGCGGGTCATAGCGGTCGCAGGTGGCTCGCACGGCGTAGGCGTGACGACGACGGTGGTGAACCTCGCCGCGGCGCTCGCCGAGCAAGGCAAGGATGTGCTCGTCATCGACGAAAGTCTTGGCGAGCGTTCGGTGAGCGCCATGCTGGGCGGCGTGCGCAACGTGGGCAATGTCGCTGCCGTGATGCGCGGCGAGATGACGCTCGACGAAGCGGCCGGACGGCATTCGCTGGGCTTCGCGGTGCTCAATGCGTCGCGCGGCAATCGCGACAGCTGCACGCGCGAGCAGATGAGCGTGGTGCTGAGCGGACCGGCGGATGTGGTGCTGATCGATGCGCAAGTGGACCGAGAAGGCTCGCTGTCGGCGCTCGCGATGCAGTCGCACGACGTGATGGTGGTGACGCGCGTCGCGGCGCAGGCGATCACCGATGCGTATGCGTGCATGAAGCGCCTGCACTTCGCGCATGCGATCGCGCAGTTCCGCGTGCTCGTGAATCACGTGCAGAGCGTGGCCGATGCGCATACCGCGTTTGAGAACCTGGCGGGCGTGGCGGGGCGTTATCTCGCTGTGTCGCTTGAAGATGCCGGCTGCGTTGCAGCCGATCCTTTGATGGCGCGAGCCATGGAGTTGTCGCGTTGTGTCGTCGATGCTTTCCCATCGGCACCTGCTGCGCGTGATTTCCGTCATATCGCAGCCGAACTGCAGTACTGGCCGATGCGGCCAGCGATTTCGTCACGGACGCATGGCGTGCCGCCGACGACCGTAACAGCGGCGCAATTCGCCGATCAACCGTCAGCGCAGCACGCGTGAAGGCAAGGACAAGGGGAGCACGATGTACAACGCTCAAGGAAAAATTTCGCAAGCCGAGGTTCTGACGAAGTACGCACCGCTGGTGCGCCGTCTCGGTTTGCAGCTCGTGGCGAAGATGCCGGCAAGCGTCGATCTCGACGATCTGATTCAGGCGGGCATGATTGGTCTGCTGGACGCGGCGAGCCGCTACAAGGAAGACCAGGGCGCGCAGTTCGAGACGTACGCGAGCCAGCGGATTCGCGGCGCGATGCTCGACGAGCTGCGCAGTAACGACTGGTTGCCGCGGAGCTTGCGGCGGACGTCGCGCGAGGTCGAATCGGCCGTGCATCAGGTTGAGCAGTCGCTCGGGCGCTCGGCGAGCGAGACGGAGATTGCTGAGCATCTGAAGATGCCGCTCGATGAGTATCAGTCGATGTTGCAGGATCTGCACGGCAGTCAGTTGATCTATTACGAAGACTTCGACCGGTCGGCGGATGATGAGCCGTTTCTGGATCGGTACTGCGTTGATCATTCCGATCCGTTGTCGGCATTGCTGGATGAGTCGCTGCGCGGGGCTTTGGTTGAGGCGATTGACCGGTTGCCCGAGCGGGAGAAGCTTTTGATGTCTCTCTATTACGAGCGTGGGCTGAATTTGCGGGAGATCGGCGCGGTGATGGAGGTCAGCGAGTCGCGGGTTTGTCAGTTGCATTCGCAGGCCGTTGCACGGCTTAGGACTCGCTTGCGCGAGCAGGCATGGGCTTCTGCCGAAACTAGCTAATGCGCTTTTGATTTTTTGCCCTGCGGGCTGCTGTTTTTTGCTTCCTCTTTTTCTTCTTCGAGAGCCGATCTTTTATAGGTCGGCTTTTGTTTTTTGGGTTGTCTGCGACGCTGGGTGGTTTTTTTGGCCTTTTCGCTGGCATCCGCGATTTGTTAGCGTGCTTCAGGCGTCGCCCCTGTGCGGGGCGGCACCTACTTTTCTTTGCCGCCGCAAAGAAAAGTAGGCAAAAGAAAGCGGCTAACACCGCCAGTTCTTGTGTTTGCCTGAGGGACCCCAAAGGTCCTTACACTTCACGCGGCAACCACTTGACCGACGTTCGTTGCCAGCGCTCTAAAAGAGCGCCTCACCCGCTTCACACTCCCGCACTACAGCACGCCGTGCCAGATAGTCCACGGCCGCCCAGGTGGCAAACTGTGTGTAGGTTGTCGCGTCATATAGCTTGGCGCTCTTACATGGTGGAGCGTGTGCGCTTTCGGTCCGAAGTGAGGCGTGTGGAGTACTACGGCCTACACACAGTTTGCCACCTGGGCGGCGCATACCGTACGCTGCCGCTGGCCCGACTACGGATGTTTGAAGCGGGTGAGGCGCTTATTCGAAGCGTTGGCAACGAGCACTGACTGGGGCACTGCCGTGTGAGGGATGGGGACGTTGGGGGCCCGTGGATAGGAACACGGGCTGGCGGTGTGAGCCGCTTTCTTTTGCCTACTTTTCTTTGCGGCGGCAAAGAAAAGTAGGTGCCGCCCCGCACAGGGGCAACGCTTGCGAACCAGAAGCAAATCGCGGATGCCAGCGAAAACCCACAGCAAACCACCCAGCGTCGCAGACAAGCAAAAACCAAAACCCAAAAACCAAAAAGCCGATCCTCGCAACGAGCACCGGCCAGATAAGAAAAAAGACGGGGATAAAGAAGGGGAGAACCCCCTTCAAAAAAACTCACATTCCAAACGCTGGAACCCGCCCATCGGGCCCATACAACGCGCCTCGCTCGGGCCCAACAGCCACGTTCAGAGCGGCGAGCGCCCGCCGGTTGTACTCCATGCGAGTACGAATCAAAGCACCATTGGTGGTATTGAACCGCCGAGCCCGCTCAACAGCCTTCTGCAACAAAGACCACTGCGTCGCAAGACGAGAATCAGCAGCAACAGCCAGCTCCATCCCCTTCCATCCCGCCGGATACCCCAACTCAGCGAGTTGCGAATCTCGCGCCTTCTCCAGCGTGGAGAGCCGCTCCACCAGCTCCATCTTCTTTTCGACGATGGGCGGCAGCGTGTCGATGGGATGCACCGTGGTCAGCGCCCTCTCCTCGGCAGCGAGGACAGAAGCAAACAGCTCCACAGCGGAATATTCGTCGATGACGGTGGCAAGCAGGGCGTCTTTCATCACAAAGCAACTCGCTAGGCACCGGCTCGCGCAACACGCAAACCGGATTTGTCACAAATACCGCCCGGCACACGCCGCACCGTCCATCGGTGCGTCCATCAGTTGCCGGACGACTGGCTCTTCTTCTGCAACAGGTCGCGCGCCGTCGCCAGCACGCCATCGGCGATCTTGCCGGAGTCGATCGTCAACGTACCGTTTTTGATCGCCTGCTTGATCGACTCGACATGCGCCGTGTCGATATCCGACGAACCGGCGCTCGCGAGGCTGTGCAAATGCGACGACAGCCCCGACAGATTCACATTGGCGTCGCCCGACGCGCCCGTGGCCGTCGACGTACCTGCGCCGCCCGTCGTGGCGGCGTCGCCTTGCTGCGTGCGCTGCAGCCCGTCTTTCAACGTCTGCAGGCCTGAATGGGTAGTGGAATCAACTTTCACGATTGGCTTCCTGAACGATTTGAATGAATTAACGGCATTCACCCATCGAACTTTAGGTCAATCGATCCGACACGTTTTTCAAGTTGTAACCACCGGTAACACCCGTCAGAGCTGGATCACGACGGTTCCGCCGTCCTTCACGATGCCCTGGATAACCTGCCCATTCGCCGTCTTCACCCGCACCGGCTGGCCCGGCGACGCGTTGTTCATTGCGCTGCCTTCCGACGAAATCGCAAAACCGTCACCCTGCGCTACCACCTTCACCGATTGACCGATCGTCACCGAGTCCGCGCTCTTCAGCATGTCGCGGCGCAGCGGCAGCCCCGCCGACACCCGCATCAGCGACACCGAACCGACAGCCTGCGCCGGATCGGTGATGACGGCTTGCGGCAGCAGCGTCAGGTCGCCATCGCGGGCGATGAGATCGGCGGCGGACAGCAGCTCGCCCGGCGCAATCGAGCGCGAGGCGAGAAAGTAGGTCGCGTGGATCGACACCTTGGCCTGCAGATACAGCGTCCACGGATGCTCGCCCGAGCAGCGCACGCCGACCGTCGTGCGGCCCCAGACGCGCGCACCCGTCGGCAGGAACGGTTCGAGCGTCGTGCACGCGGCAAGGCCGCGCGGAAACACCGTCGCGACGGTGATGTCGACCTTGCCCGGCAATCCCGCCGACTGCTGTTGCAAATACGCAAGCGCGGCGCGGCGGATCGCTTCGCCGTCCTGCTGTCCGGCCGGTACGGGCGCCGCCGGTTGCGCGGCGGCCTGAGCCTGAGTCTGCGCGGCAGCAGGCGGCACCGCGGCCGCGGCGCGCAACTGCGCCGCCGCGGCAGTGCCGGTAGCGGGATTCACCGCAATCGGCTGAACACCCGCCGTCGGTCGCGCTGCGGCCTGAGCCGGCGCGACCACGACGGGCATCACCTGACGCGATGCCGGTTGCAGGCTGACGCGCATCATGCCCGGCGCACCCGCATTCACAATCCTGTTGGCAGGCGCGGCGGCAACACCTTGCTGCGCCGACGTCTCACCCGCGCCCGGAATCACGATCGCGCCATCCGCATGCGCGGCTTTCGCGAAACGGTCCGCCTCGTCGCGAGGATTCGCGGCGAGCGTTGCAGGCGCAACCATCGGCGCCGGCACACTCGCGCGCGGTGCTGCGGCGGGCGCAGGCGTGTTGATCCGCTCCGCCAGTGCCTGCAGATCGGCGGGGTTCTTCTCGCCGGGTCCGGCAATGACGATCGGTCCGTTGTTCTCTTGCGCATGCGCAATGGATGCGGCCGCGCAAGCGCTGACCAGCGCCATCGCCGACAGCGTCCGGGCAGCACGCGCGCCCGGACGGCGAGCATCGCGTGAAGCGGTGACGGGCAAGGGCATGGTCTGACTCCTTCATTGATGCATAGGTACGAATCGCATTCTAGAGATCGCGCCTCCCGTGCAAACGGTGAATAGAGGCGTCCTTCCCCGGCTATTCGTCCGATTAAGACTTGCGCACCGCCCGCACAATTCACCACATGCAAAAAGGCCATCCCGGCCAACGCAGTCGAAACGCTTCTTACCGAACAAGGCGAATCGTCGGCGCGAAACGGGAAGCCACGGACCGTTCCACGGAGAACCCAATGCTGGACAAACTCGATGCCGAATTTGCCTTTGGCCGCCAGGCGCTCGATGTGCGCGCCTATCGGCAGGAACTGCTGTCGTCGAATATCGCGAACTCCGATACGCCTGGCTACAAGGCGCGCGATGTCGACTTCGCTTCGTCGCTCGCGGGCGCGCTGAAGAAAAGCGGCGGCTCGACGGCGGGCGCCTCGAACAACGCGCCGCTCGCGATGACGCAGCCGGCGGGTGTGTCGCAAGGCATGTCGATGGCCGCGACGGAGCCGGGCCACATGACGGGCAAGGCGCGCCTCATTCCGACAGGCGGTCCGGCCGACGACTTCGGCAAGGTGGGCTACCGCATTCCGTCGCAGCCTTCGCTCGACGGCAACACGGTCGATCTCGACGCCGAGCGCGTGCAGTTCGCCGACAACTCGCTGCACTTCGAGTCCGGCATGACGGTGCTGTCGCAACAGATCAAGTCGATGCTGTCGGCGATCACGTCGAACGGTTAACGACATGGCGCCGCCTTCCATATAGAGGGTAGCGCGCTGGATCAACGCTAAAAACCAACAACGCTACGGGATTAGACGCCGGTGCGCCGGCAAGAGAGGTCGAAAGCCATGCCATCCCTGATGAACATTTTCAACGTCGCCGGTTCGGCGATGTCCGCGCAAGCACAACGCCTGAACGTGACTGCGTCGAACCTCGCGAACGCCGACAGTACGACGGGCCCGGACGGCAAGCCGTACAAGGCGAAGCAGGTCGTGTTCGCCGTCAATCCGATCGGCGGCGCGCGCACGGGCTCGGGCCAGCAGGTCGGCGGCGTGCAGGTGACGGGCGTCATCGACGACCCGACGCCCATGAAGACGTCCTACGACCCGGGCAACCCGGCCGCTGACGCAAACGGTTACGTCCAGATGCCGAACGTCGACCCCGTGCAGGAAATGGTCAACATGATTTCGGCCTCGCGCTCTTACCAGGCCAACGTCGAAACGCTCAACACCGCGAAACAGCTGATGCTGAAGACGCTCACGATCGGAACCTGAGGAGAGTTTCCTTGACTACGCAATCCACAATCGGCAACAACGGCGCGACTGTTTCGCAGACGTTGCTCGATACGATGAACGGCACGAGCAGTGCGTCGTCGTCATCGAGCTCGTCGTCCAGCGCGACGTCGGGCAGCGACCTGCAGAACACGTTCTTGCAGCTGCTCATCGCGCAGATGAAGAACCAGGACCCGACCAACCCGATGGACAGCTCGCAGATGACCTCGCAGCTGGCCCAGATCAATACGGTGACGGGTATCGCGCAGCTGAACACGTCGCTGACGTCGCTCGCCACGCAACTGACGACGAACCAGCAGACCCAGGCCGCGAGCCTCATCAGCGCCACGGTGCTCGCCCCGGGCGACAGTTTCTCGGTGGCATCGGGCAAGGCAACGGGCTTCGGCGTCACGCTCGCGAACGACGCGACGGACGTGCAGGTCACGGTCAAGAACTCGGCCGGCCAGATCGTCAACACGATCGACCTCGGCAAGCAGTCGGCAGGCACGATTCCGATCGGCTGGACGCCCGTCGACACGGCCGGCAACGCGCTGCCCGACGGCACCTACACGTTCACCGCGAGCAGCACGACGGCAAACGGCACGGCTTCGCCGGCCACGCTGTCGGCGGCCACGGTGCAGGGCGTCATCAAGCAGCCGGACGGCACGCCGGGCCTCGTCCTCTCTAACGGCAAGACGGTCGGCCTGACGTCGGTCGCCGCCATCATCTAAACGCATTCAGCTTCAGCAGATACGGAGACCGTCATGGGTTACCAGCAAGGATTGAGCGGACTGGCAGGCGCATCGAGCGACCTCGACGTCATCGGCAACAACATCGCCAACGCGAATACCGTCGGCTTCAAGCAAGGTGCGGCGCAGTTCGCGGACATGTACGCGAACTCGGTCGCCACGGCCGTCAACAACCAGATCGGCATTGGCACGCGCATGTCGGAAGTCGAGCAGAACTTCTCGCAAGGCACGATCACGAACGACGACATCGCGCTGCACGTCGCCATCAACGGCAACGGCTTCTTCCAGATGTCGAACAACGGCTCGGTGACATACTCGCGCAACGGCGTGTTCCAGCTCGACAAGAACGGCTACATCGTCAACGCCGACGGCCTGAAGCTGATGGGCTACGCGGCGAACGCGAACGGCGTCGTCAACACGGCGGGCACGGTGCCGCTGCAGGTGCCGACGGCCAATATTCCGCCGACGGCCACCAAGGGCATCACGGCTGGCCTGAACCTGAACGCGCAGGACAAGCTCGCGCTGGGCACGCCTACCGCGACCTTCGCCGGGACCAACACGGGCACGTTGACGAACAACGGCGTGTCGATCACGGACGGAACGCAGGGCACGAACGCCAACACGTACACGGTCACCTTCACCAGCCCGACGGCCTACACGGTGACGGGCAGCGACGGCTCGAGCGTAACGGGCACGTACTCCGCCAACTCGCCGATCAAGCTCGGCAACGGCGAAACGATCACGCTCGCCGGCACGCCGGCCACGGGCGACGCGGTAACGGTCACGCCGACGCCGCTCGCTTTCGACCCGAACAACAGCGCGACGTACACCTACTCGACGTCGGTGCCCGTCTATGACTCGCTGGGCGGCAAGCAGCAGGTCGACATGTACTTCGTGAAGACGGCGGCCGGTTCGTGGGACGTGTATGCAGGCAAGGACGGCAGCGTCCCGACCACCAAGATCGGCACCGCGAAGTTCGACACGTCGGGCAATCTGGTCAGCACGCTCGATGCATCGGGCAACCCGACCTCGACGCTGTTCGCATTCAACTTCTCGATCCCGAACTCGGACGGCTCGGCAACGCCGCAAGGTCTGACGCTGAACATTGCCGGCACGACGCAGTTCGGCAGCAAGGACGGTGTCAACTCGCTGACGCAAGACGGTTTCGCGGCGGGTCAGCTGACGAGCTTCTCGGTCGGCGCCGACGGCATCATCACGGGCAACTACTCGAACAACCAGACGGCGGCGCTCGGCCAGGTCGCACTGGCGACGTTCGCGAACCAGAACGGCCTGATCAACCTCGGCAACAACGAATTTCAGGCAACGGCAGCTTCTGGCGTCGCGGTGATCGCGGCGCCGGGTTCGACGAACCACGGCGTGCTGCAAGGCGGCGCGACGGAAAACTCGAACGTCGACCTGACGAGCGAGCTGGTGAACCTGATCACGGCGCAACGCGATTACCAGGCGAATGCGCAGACGATCAAGACCCAGCAGGCCGTCGACCAGACGCTGATCAACCTGTAATAGCTGACGCACCGACACCATCATGGACCGGCTCATATACACCGCGATGTCGGGCGCGACCCAGGCGCTCGAACAGCAGGCCGTGGTCGCGAACAACCTCGCGAACACCTCGACCACGGGCTTCAAGGCCCAGCTCGCGACGTTCCGCGCCGTGCCGATGGCGTTCGGCGACGGAAGCACGATTCAGGACGACACCACGCGCACTTTCGTGCTGTCGTCGACGCCGGGCGCGGACTACACGCCCGGCCCGATCCAGCAGACGGGCAATCCGCTCGACGTCGCAATCCAGGGCCCGGGCTGGCTGTCCGTGCTGACGCCCGACGGTCAGGAAGCGTACACGCGCGCGGGCAACCTGCACGTCGACGAAAACGGCCAGCTCGTGAATGCCAGCAACATGCCCGTGGTGGGCGGCGGCGGTCCCGTGTCGATTCCGCCCGGCGCGCAGGTGACGATCGGCAAGGACGGCACGGTAACGGCGCTGATGCCGGGCGACCCTGCCACGACGATCGCGCTCGTCGATCAGCTGAAGCTGGTGAATCCCGCGCCTGGCGCACTCACACGCGGCAATGACGGGCTCTTTCACACGAGCGACGGCAATCCCGCCGATGCCGATCCCGCTGTGGTCGTGACGGCAGGCGCACTCGAAGGCAGCAACGTGAACCCGGTGTCGGCGATGGTCTCGATGATCACCAACGCCCGCCAGTTCCAGATGCAGACCAAGATGATCGAGTCCGCCGACCAGAACGAACAGTCGGCCAACAAGCTGCTGAACTTCAGCTAATCCCGACGCAGATTTTACGGAACGCAGAACGCGCTTCCACGGAGAGAAACAAGTGAACCGCTCACTCTATATCGCCGCCACGGGCATGAATGCGCAACAGGCGCAGATGGACACGATCTCGAACAACCTCGCGAACGTCAGCACGAACGGCTTCAAGGGCTCGCGCGCCGTATTCGAAGATCTGCTGTATCAGACGATCCGCCAGCCGGGCGCGAACTCGACGCAGCAGACCGAACTGCCGTCGGGCATCCAGCTCGGCACGGGCGTGCAACAGGTTGCGACCGAACGTCTGTACACGCAGGGCAACCTGCAGCAGACGGGCAACTCGAAGGACGTCGCGATCAACGGCCAGGGCTTCTTCCAGGTGCAGATGCCGGATGGCACGACCGCGTACACGCGCGACGGCTCGTTCCAGACCAACTCGCAGGGCCAGCTCGTCACGTCGAGCGGCTATCAGGTGCTGCCCGCGATCACGATTCCGCAGAACGCGACGTCGCTCACGATCGGCAGCGACGGCGTGGTGTCGGTGACGACGGCAGGCTCGACGGCGACGACGCAGATCGGCTCGTTGCAGATCGCCACGTTCATCAACCCGACGGGTCTCGATGCGAAGGGCGAAAACCTGTTCCAGGAAACGACCTCGTCGGGCACGCCGAACGTCGCGACGCCGGGTCTGAACGGCGCCGGCACGCTGAATCAGGGCTATGTCGAAGCGTCGAACGTGAACGTCGTGCAGGAACTGGTGAACATGATCCAGACGCAGCGCGCGTACGAAATCAACAGCAAGGCCGTGACGACCTCCGACCAGATGCTGCAGACGCTCAGCCAGATGCCGGTTTAAGCAGGCTGATCGCAAGGCTGAAAGTCGGAAACACTTAGGCGGTAACCAAGATGTCGCACTTCATTCGAACCCAGATTCCTCTGCGCCGCACGCGAGCAGCATCGATGCTCGCCTGCGCTGGCGTGCTCGCAGCCGCGCTCGGCGGCTGCGCGCTCGTGCCGAGGGAGCCGATCACCCAGCAACCGATGACGGCCGTGCCGCCGCCGCCGCCGTCGCTGCAGACGCCCGGCTCGATCTACAACCCGGGTTACGCTGGCCGGCCGCTGTTCGAAGACCAGCGTCCGCGCAATGTCGGCGACATCCTGACCATCGTCATCTCCGAAAACATCAACGCGACGAAGTCTTCGGGTGCGAACACGAACCGCAACGGCGAAACCAAGTTCGGCGTGCCGACGGCAGGCTTTCTCGGCGGTCTGTTCGGCAAGGTGAACCTCGACGCGACGGGCGCCAACACGTTCAAGGCGACGGGCGGCGCCAATGCGTCGAACACGTTCAGCGGCGTGATCACCGTCACGGTGATCGGCGTACAGCCGAACGGCAATCTGCTCGTGAGCGGCGAAAAGCAGATGCTGATCAACCAGGGCAACGAATTCGTGCGTTTCTCGGGCGTCGTCAACCCGAACACGATCAGCAGCCTGAACGCGGTTTACTCGACCCAGGTCGCGGACGCGAAGATCGAATACTCAGCCAAAGGCTATATCAACGAATCCCAGGACATGAGCTGGCTGCAACGCTTCTTCCTCAACGTCGCGCCGTTCTGATCATGCGTACCTTTTCTTTCCTCCGCCTGACGTCCGTTTCCGGGTTCGCCGCTCGCGCGTTCGCCGTGGTTGCGCTCGCGTGCGCCGCGCTGCCCGTGACGACGCACGTCGCTCATGCGGAACGCCTGAAGGACCTCGTGCAGATCCAGGGCGTGCGTGACAACCCGCTGATCGGCTATGGCCTCGTCGTCGGTCTCGACGGCACGGGCGACCAGACCACGCAGACGCCGTTCACGACGCAGACGCTCGCGAACATGCTCGCGAACCTCGGCATCTCGATCAACAACCAGCAGGCGGGTTCGAACTCCAGCAACAATTCGCTCTCCAGCATGCAGCTGAAGAACGTCGCAGCCGTGATGGTGACGGCGTCGCTGCCCGCGTTCGCGCGGCCCGGCGAAGCGCTCGACGTGACCGTCTCGTCGCTCGGCAATGCCAAGAGCCTGCGCGGCGGCACGCTGCTGCTCACGCCGCTCAAGGGCGCGGACGGCCAGGTCTATGCGCTTGCGCAGGGCAACATGGCCGTCGGCGGCGCAGGTGCCAGCGCGAACGGCAGCAAGGTGCAGGTGAACCAGCTTGCGGCGGGCCGCATCGCGGGCGGTGCGATCGTCGAACGCTCGGTGCCGACTACGATTTCGCAGGCGGGCACGATGCAGCTCGACCTGAACGACATGGACTACGACACGACGCAGCGCATCACGTCGGCGATCAACAACACCTTTGGCTTCGGCACGGCGGTCGCGCTCGACGGCCGCACCATCCAGTTGCGCGCGCCGACCGATCCGGCGCAGCAGGTGCAGTTCATGGCGCAGTTGCAGAACCTCGATGTGAAGCCCGCGCAGGCTGCCGCGAAGGTGATCCTGAACGCGCGCACCGGCTCGATCGTGATGAACCAGATGGTGACGTTGCAGACTTGCGCGGTGGCGCACGGCAACCTGTCGGTGATCGTCAACACGCAGCCGGTGGTGAGCCAGCCGGGCGCGTTCTCGAACGGTCAGACGGTCGTTGCGCAGCAGTCGCAGATCGCGCTGAAGCAGGACAACGGCGCGCTCAAGATGGTGAGCGCGGGCGCGAACCTCGCGGACGTCGTGAAGGCGCTCAACGCGCTCGGCGCGACGCCTGCCGATCTGATGTCGATTCTCCAGGCGATGAAGGCAGCGGGTGCGCTGCGAGCCGATCTCGAGATCATCTAAGGAACAACCAGAATGAACTCCGACACGACGCGCAACGCCGCAAACGATCTGACCAATCGCTTCGCCCTCGACACGCAGGGCTTCGACGCGATGCGCGCGCAGGCAGCGGCGAATCCGCGCGAGGCGATGAAGTCGGCGGCCAAGCAGTTCGACGCCGTCTTTACGCAGATGATGCTGAAGAGCATGCGCGATGCGACGCCGTCCGACGGTCCGTTCGACTCGCACGACACGGCCACCTTCACGTCGATGATGGACCAGCAGCTCTCGCAGCAGATGTCGTCGAAAGGCATTGGCGTCGCCGACGCGATGCTCAAGCAGTTGATGCGCAACTCCGGCATGTCCCCCGACGATGCGAACGCGGGCAACAACGTCGCGTTGAATGCGCTGGCGAAGGCGTACTCGAACCCGGCGAACAACGGCGCACTGAAGATGGGCCGCGGCTATTCGGCGAACAGCGCGTTGACGCCGGCCGTGCGTGGCGACGGCTCGTCGGACAAGGTGGATGCCTTCGTCGACAAGCTCGCTGCGCCGGCGCAGGCCGCGAGCGCCGCGACGGGCATTCCGGCGCGCTTCATCATCGGCCAGGCCGCGCTCGAATCGGGCTGGGGCAAGCGCGAGATCCGCAAGACGGACGGCACGACGAGCCACAACATCTTCGGCATCAAGGCCACCGACGACTGGAACGGCAAGACTGTCGCGACGGTCACGACCGAGTACATCAACGGCCGCCCGCAACGCGTGGTCGAGAAATTCCGTGCGTACGATTCGTACGAGGAAGCGATGACCGACTACGCGAGCTTCCTGAAGTCGAACCCGCGTTATGCGCAGGTGATCAATTCGTCGCGCGACGTGAACGGCTTTGCGCAGGGCATGCAGCGCGCCGGTTACGCGACCGATCCGCACTACGCGAAGAAGCTGATTTCGATCATGCAAAAGATGGTGTGACGCGCGCGGGCGTGGCGCGAGCCGCGCCCGTTTCCGTTACGCGTCGTAGTTACGCGGCGCTTCAAAAGCATCATGCCGGCGACGGGGCCATGTCGCAGAATCAGACGGACGGGCTGGCCGCCGGGTGCGGTTGGCTCGAGCCGCTTTTCTTCCAGTTCTTGTCTTTTGCCACTTTCGGGCCGCGAGCAGATTTCGCGTATCCTGTCTTCGTTGCGGTGTCAAACGTTTGCGGAAAATATTTCGTAAAACCGGTCTAAACTTTGGGCCGACGCTGCCGCTAAACAGTCAGACCCGATACCGGAATGGTGCGAAGAATTCCGGACCCACGCGTGTTTCGCGACGTATGCAGGCCGTGCCGAGCACCGGCCGGCGGTGCTTTCGCGACGTGCCCGCAAGAACGAAGAGAAATTGGCAAGGCCATGAATACCACCCAGTCGAATGGTGACAACCGCGAGATGGAAGGCGTCGACTTCGGCCGCCGCAATCCGCTTGAGATCGGTGTGCAACTGCGCAATCTGCTCAATCGCGGCGATTTTCTGACCGTGCAGTACAAGGGCGGCCAGCTCGTGACGAAGATCCTCGAAGTGGACGTGCGAGAGCGCACCTTCACGTTCGACTGGGGCGCGCTGGCCGAGCAGAACCGTGGGCTGCTGACTTCGCCCGAAGGCCATTTCCATGCGACGCCCGACGGCGTGCGTGTCCATTTCGTCACGCAGACGCCGCGTGAAACGACGTTCGAAGGGCGACCTTCGTTCGAGGCCGATTTCCCTGAGGTTTTGTATTACGTGCAGCGGCGTGAATATTTCCGCGTCGATGCGCCGTTGCTGGATCCGTATATTTGCCGCGGGCGCTTGCCGGATGGGGAAGGGTTCCGGTTCGAAGTGCAGGATCTGTCGCTGGGCGGCATGGCTATGCGTACCAGCGATGAGCGTGTGTCCACGCTCGAGCATGGGGTTCAGTTGCTGGATACCGAAGTGATTCTTGGGTCGCTGGGGACGTTGCAGCTCGATCTGGAATTGATGTCGAATCGGGCGGTGGATCTGCCTAACGGCACGCAGCGTTATACGCTGGGGTTTCGGTTTTTGTCCCTGCCGGGGAATGCTGAGAATACGCTGCAGCGGCTGATTACTCAGTTGGAAATGAAACGGCGGTCGTTGGCCAGGGTTTAAGGTTTTTGGTTTTTGGTTTTGCTGTCTGCGACGCTGGGTGGTCTGCTTGTGTTTTGCGCTGGCATCCGCGGTTTGTTATTGGTCCGCATGCGTTGCCCCTGTGCGGGGCGGCACCTACTTTTCTTTGCCGCCGCAAAGAAAAGTAGGCAAAAGAAAGCGGCTCACACCGCCAGTGCTTGTATTTGCCTGAGGGCCCTCAAAGGTCCTTACACTTCAAACGGCAACCACGTGACCCACGTTCGTTGCCAGCGCTCTTGCGATGCGCCTCACCCGCTTCACGCTCCCGCACTACAGCACGCGGTGCCAGATATTCCACGGCCGCCCAGGTGGCAAACGGTGTGTCGGCCCAAGGGCTCCACACGCTTCACTCCGGACCGATAGCACGCGTCCCACGCCGTAAGAGCGCCAGGCTATACGACGCGACAACCTACACACAGTTTGCCACCTGGGCGGCATATGCCATTCGCTGCCGCCTGCCGTTGTATGGGTGCCTGAAGCGGGTGATGCGATTGTTCGAAGCGTTGGCAACGGGCGCTAACAGAGACGTTGCCGTCTGAAGCATAAGAACGGTTGGGGGCCCTCAGGCAGACACACGTGCTGGCGGTGTGAGCCGCTTTCTTTTGCCTACTTTTCTTTGCGGCGGCAAAGAAAAGTAGGTGCCGCCCCGCACAGGGGCAACGCATGCAGACCAATAACATGGAGCGGATGCCAGCGAAAAAGCAAAAACAACACGCCCTACGTCGAAGACAAAATCAAAACCCCATCCAGCGCTCCGCGCAATAAAAAAAACCTGGGGCGCTCCGCGCAAAAAAACCCTTCCCGCCCTCAATCTTCCCGCCAGAACGCCGATATACAAATTGTTCGGTCAACCTGGCGGTGCCACACGCACCGCCCCTTACGCCGTCTTTCAGGATGACGCATGTCGAGTAACCTTTTTAGCATCGGCCTTAGTGGACTCAACGCAGCCCAATGGGGCCTGACGACTACGGGTCAGAACATCTCCAACCAGGCGACGCCCGGCTATTCCGTCGAGCGTCCCGTCTACTCGGAATCGAGCGGACAGTACACGGGCTCCGGCTATCTCGGCAGCGGCGTGTCGACCACGACCATCCAGCGCCAGTACAGCCAGTACCTGACGACCGAGCTGAACAACGCGCAGTCGCAGTCCGGTTCGCTCAACACGTACTACAACCTGATCGCGCAGCTCAACAACATGGTCGGCAATCCGACCTCGGGCATTTCGAGCGCGATCACGTCGTACTTCACCGGAATGCAGAACGTCGCGAACGATGCGTCGAATCCGGCAATGCGCCAAAGCGCCATCAGCACCGCGCAATCGTTGGCGGACCAGATCAACGCGGCAGGCGACCAGTACGACCAGCTGCGCACCAGCGTCAACACGCAGATCGGCGACACGGTCAAGCAGATCAACACGTACAGCGCGCAAATCGCGCAACTGAATTCGCAGATCCAGTCGCTGAGCGCGCAAGGCCAGCCGCCCAACCAGCTGCTCGACCAGCGCGATCTCGCCGTGTCGAATCTGTCGCAACTCGTCGGCGTGCAGGTCGTGCAGGGCGATAGCGGCTACAGCGTGTTCATGGGCAACGGCCAGCCGCTCGTCGTCGCCGACAAGAGCTTCAATCTCACAACCGTCACCTCGCCGTCGGACCCGACGGAAACGGCCGTTGCCTACGCAGGTCTTGCGAGCCAGGCCGGAACGACGACGCCGCAAATCCTGCCCGACAGCGTCCAGCTGGGAGGGCAGATCGGTGGGCTGATGACGTTCCGCAGTCAGACGCTCGATCCCGCTGAAGCGCAACTCGGCGCGATCGCGACGAGCTTCGCCGCGCAGGTCAACGCGCAGAATTCGTTGGGTATCGACCTGAACGGCAACAAGGGCGGCGCGCTGTTCACGGTCGGCAATCCGACTATCTTCGCGAACCTGAAGAACACGGGCGGCGCGACGCTGGGCGCTTCGCTGTCCAATCCGTCGCAACCCGTATCGGGCGACTACACGCTGTCGTATGACGGCTCGAACTACACGCTCACGAATCGCGACACGGGCCAGGTCGTCGGCCAGGCGGCCAACCTGACCAACCCGATCGGCGGCATGCAGTTCTCGCTGTCGGGCACCATGAACCCCGGCGATTCGTTCACCGTCGAGCCGACCCGCGGCGCGCTGAACGGCTTCGGGCTGACTACGAGCGACGGCGCGGCCATCGCGGCTTCGTCGCCGGTTCTGGTTTCGAAGGGTTCGTCGAATACGGGCACGTCGACGGTCACGCAGGGCACGGTATCGGCGGGCTACACGTTGCCGAACACGACCACCACGCTGACGTACGACTCGACGACGGGATCGATCTCCGGCTTCCCGGTCGGCTCGACCGTGACCATCGACGGCACGCCGCCGACCTCGTACAACATCACGGCAGCGACGCCTAATGTGCCGTACAACCCGGCCATGGGCGCGTCGATGACGATCACGGGCAGCACGATCAACAACGTGTCACTGCAGATCACGGGCTCGCCCGCGAACGGCGACACCTTCACGATCGCGCCGAACCCGGCGGGCGGCAAGGACGGCCGCAACGCGCAGTCGATCTCGAACCTCGTGACGGCGAAGTCGATGGGCAACGGCACGCTCACGCTGACCGACTCGTACGCGAACTACGTGAACGACATCGGCAACCAGACGAACCAGATCCAGGCGTCGAGCAAATCGCAGACGTCGCTCGTGACGCAGATCACGACTGCGCAGCAGTCGATCTCCGGCGTGAACATCAACGAGGAAGCGGCGAACCTGCTGCAATACCAGCAGCTGTATCAGGCGAACAGCAAGGTCATCCAGACGGCCCAGACGCTGTTCCAGACGATCCTCGGCATTTTCAATTGAGGCGTTGAACGACTATGCGCATCTCTACTACACAATACTTCGGCATGAACGTCCAGACGATGGACGATCAGCAATCCACACTGGCGTCGCTGTATCAGCAACTGTCGAGCGGCGTGAGCCTCGCGACGCCGTCGGACAACCCGGTCGGCGCGGCGCAAGCGGTGCAGCTCAGCATGCAGGGCGCGACGCTGTCGCAGTACGCCGACAACCAGAACACCGCGCTTGCCGCGCTGCAATCCGAGGACGGTTCGCTCTCCAGCATCAACAACGTGTTGACGTCGATCAGCACGCAGCTCGTGCGTGCGGGCGACGGCTCGCTCAACGACGGTGACCGCGGCGCGATCGCGACGCAGTTGCAGGGCCTGCGCAACCAGCTGATGGGTCTTGCGAACGGCACTGACGGCTCGGGCAACTATCTGTACGCCGGCTATCAGGCCGCGACGCCGCCGTTCTCGATCAATTCGAGCGGCGCGGTTCAGTACAACGGCGACAATGGCGTGCAGAACGTGCAGGTGACGGGCACGCGCAACATCGCGATCGGCGATACGGGCCAGGCGGTGTTCCTGAGCATTTCGCCGGCGGGCAGCGCGCCCGTGACGGCGGGCAACTCGGCCAACACGGGCACGGGCACGATCGGCAATGTGTCGGTGAGCAATCCGACCGATCCGACGAACCAGCACAAGTACACGATCAACTTCACGTCGTCGACGACGTACACGATCACCGACACCACCGCGTCGACGACGACCGCGCCGCAGACCTTCGCGGCCGGCCAGGCGATTTCGCTTGGCGGCGGCGGCCAGAGCGTGACGATTTCCGGCACGCCCAATGCAGGCGATGCGTTCTCGGTGACGCCTGCGGCGCAATCGAGCAAGGACGTGTTCGCGAACCTGGACAGCGTGATTGCCGCGCTGCAAGCGCCCGTTACGGGCACGGGTGGCCAGGCGAACCTGACGAACGCGCTGGGCACGGCGATGACGCAGTTGCATAACACGATGAACAACGTGACGTCGATCCAGACGTCGGTGGGCGGTCGCGAGCAGGAGATCGAGGCACTGCAGACGGTGACGCAGACGAACTCGTTGCAGACGACGAGTAATCTTGCAGATTTGACGCAGACGGATCTGACGTCGGTGATCAGTAAGTACACGATGACGCAGTTTTCGCTGCAGGCAGCGCAGCAGGGGTTTTCGATGATTCAGAAGTTGTCGTTGTTTGATTACATCGGAAACTGATTTTTTCGTTCTTCATTTTAGGTTTTTGCTTTTTGCTTTTTGACTTTTTGTAGGTGTGAGACGCCTGACTCTTTTGAATGAGGGTTGGGCGTTTTTTTTGTCTTGCGACGTTGGGGTGGTTTGCTTGTGTTTGCGCTGGCATCCGCGATTTGCCTTCGTGCTTCAAGCGTCGCCCCTGTGCGGGGCGGCACCTACTTTTCTTTGCCGCCGCAAAGAAAAGTAGGCAAAAGAAAGCGGCTCACACCGCCAGCCCGTGTGCCTATCCACGGGCCCCCAACGTCCCCATCCTTCACACGGCAGTGCCCTCGCCGGTGCTCGTTGCCAACGCTTCGAACAATCGCATCACCCGCTTCAAGCACCCATTCAACGGCAGACGGCAGCGAATGGTATGCGCCGCCCAGGTGGCAAACTGTGTGTAGGTTGTCGCGTGGTATAGCCTGGCGCTCTTACATGGCGGTATGCGCGTGCTATCGGTCCGGAGTGAGGCGTGTGAGGCACTACGGCCGACACACAGTTTGCCACCTGGGCGGCGGTGGACTATCTGGCGCGGGATGCGGTGATGCGGGCGCGCGAAGCGGGTGAGGCGTACAGAGAGAACGTTGGCAACGCACGCGAACAGGAAAGTTGCCGTGTGAAGTGTAAGAACCTGTGGGGGCCCTCAGGCAGGAACAAGAACTGGCGGTGTGAGCCGCTTTCTTTTGCCTACTTTTCTTTGCGGCGGCAAAGAAAAGTAGGTGCCGCCCCGCACAGGGGCAACGCTAGCGGACCAATAACATCAAGCGGATGCCAGCGCAAAGCCCCAAAACCCAAAACCCAAAACCAAACAGCAAAAACCCTCACCTCAACCCAGCCACCACCCGCCCCATCTGATCGATCCCACTCTCAAACAACCGGACAAAGAAGGGCATCATATTGGGCAACATCAACTGAATCAGCAGCAACCCGGTAATAACGGTGACAGGCAGCCCAACCTGAAAAACCCCAATCTGCGGCGCAGCCCGATTAAGAATCCCGAGCGCAAGATTAGTGATAAGCAGCGCCGTGACAATAGGCAAAGACAAAAGCAGAGCCGCACTGATCACAGTGCTCCCCCACCCGGCGAGCACTCGCCAACCATTCGCCCCAAGCACATTCGCCGACACAGGCAGCGCCTGAAACGTCTGAATCAGTGCAGACAACACCTGCAAATGCCCATCAACCGCGAGAAAAGTCAAAATCGCGAGCATGTTCATATACCGCGACATCACATCCGTCGACCCCGCAGCATGCGGATCGAAGAACGTCGCGAACCCGAGCCCCATGCTCATGCCCATGATGTCGCCGGCGGCCTGAATCGCACCGAACACGAGTTGCATCGTAAAACCGAGCGCCGCGCCGATCAGAAACTGGTTGACGATGATCCACACGCCCTGCGCGGAGAAAACCGTCACCTGCGGCAACGCACCGATAGTCGGCGCAATGATCAGCGTAATAAAACCCGCCAGCCCGATCTTCACGCGAGTCGGCAACGACTTGTCGCCGAACGCAGGCGCCGTCGCCATCATCGCGAGAATCCGCACGAACGGCCACAGGAACGCGGTAAGCCAGACGTTCAGCTGTTCGTAGGTGACGGAAAACATCGCGCGTCGAATGAAGGAAAGAGAAGGGCGCTCAGTTGGCGAGCGTCGGAATGCTCGTGAACATGTGGCGCGTGTAGTCGAGCAGTTTCGCGAGCATCCACGGACCAATCAGCACCAGCGTCACGGCGATCGCGAACAGCTTCGGAATGAACGACAGCGTGGATTCGTTGATCTGCGTCGCAGCCTGGAACAGGCTCACGACGAGACCGACCACGAGCCCCACGAACAGCGGCGGCGCAGCCAGCAGCAACGCAATGTACATCGCTTCGTGCGCGATCGTGGTGACGGTTTCCGGCGTCATGGCGTGATTCTCCCTGCGAAATTCAGACGAAGCTCTGCGCAAGCGAGCCGATGATCAATTGCCAGCCGTCGACCAGCACGAACAGCATCAGCTTGAACGGCAGCGAAATGGTCGCGGGCGAAATCATCATCATGCCCATCGACATCAGCACGCTCGCCACCACCATGTCGATGATCACGAACGGAATGAACACCGTGAAGCCAATCTGAAAACCCGTCTTCAGCTCGCTCGTCACGAACGACGGCACCAGCAGCGACAGCGGCACGTCTTCCGGACCCTGCATCGGCGCGGCGTGCGAGATGCGCGCGAACAGCGCGAGATCGCTTTCGCGAGTCTGCTTCAGCATGAACGCCTTGAACGGCGCGACGCCGCGCTTCACGGCCTCGTCCATCTGGATCGTGCCTTCGGAGAAGGGCTTGTAGCCATCGGTGTACGCCTTGTCGAGCACGGGCGTCATCACGAACAGCGTGAGAAACAACGCGAGGCCGACGACCACCTGGTTGGGCGGCGTAGTCGGCGTGCCGATCGCCTGACGCAGCAGCGACAGCACGATGATGATGCGCGTGAAGCTCGTCATCATCAACACCATCGCGGGCAGGAACGACAGCATCGTGAGCAGCAGCATCGTCTGCACGCTCAGCGAGTACGTCGTGCCGCCGTTCGGGCCGGGGCTCGTGTTAAAGGCGGGCAGACCGTTGGCCTGCGCATGCGACAGCGTCGGCAGCGCAAACAGCAGCGCGGGCACGGCGAGCGGCGCGATCAGCGCGGCGCCCTTCAGGATGCGCTTTTTCATCGAAGCGGGAGCCTGCTCTGATACAGGCGTGGATGCCTGTGAAAGGACGTGGGAAGTCACAGCGCAGCCGCGCTGCACGTCAGATCGGTCGTACTGCATTACTGTTCTCCGCTCGCGCGCCGCTGGAAACGTTTGGCCGCTTCGTTTTTGAGCGCGTCGCGAAAGCGTTGTCCGAAGGTGCCGCTCAACTGGACCGGGCCGCCGGGATTGGATGCGCCGGGCACTGAAAAAGGCGTGCCGGTGGGAAGGGTTGCGCCCGAGGCGGAGCCGGCGGGCATCGTATGCAGCAGGCGCACGTTGCCGGGCGCAGCGCCCAGCACGAGCCACGTATCGCCGATCTCGACGACGGCCACGCGCTCCTTGCCGCCGAGCGACGTGCCGCCGATCGTCTTCACGATCCCGCCGCGCTGGCCCGGTTGCAGGCCGAAGCGGCGCGCGAGCCATGCGAAGCCGAACACGAGGCCGATCACGACGGCAAGACCGACGATCGTCTGCAGCACGGCGCCGACGCCGAGCGACGGCACCGCTGTTCCCGCGCCGACGCTAGAAGCGATCTTCGCGGCGTTGTTGACGGCATTCATATCGGCGGCGTGCGCGAAATTACATGCACTGGCGCAGAGCACGCCCACCGTCGACATGAAACGGGCGCGGCGCGGCAGCGGCATGCCGCTCCCGTGAGACGCGGCCCGGGTTACTGCGTGTTTCATCGGTTCAGCTTCCGGATACGCTCGGACGGCGTGATGATGTCGGTCAGACGGATACCGAACTTGTCGTTCACGACCACCACTTCGCCCTGCGCGATCAGGCAGCCGTTGACCAGCACGTCCATCGGCTCACCCGCGAGACCATCGAGTTCGACGACGGAACCCTGCGCCAGTTGCAGCAGGTTGCGGATCGCGATCTTCGTGCGGCCCAGCTCGACCGTCATCTGGACGGGAATGTCCAGGATCATGTCGATGTCGTTGCGCGTCGTCGACGGCTCGACCTTCGACAGCGGCTGGAACACGCCCGCCGTGGTGGCGCTCACGGACGTGTTGTCGTTCTGCTCCGCGAGCGCGCTCGCCCAATCGTCGAGGGCCGCTTCTTCGGCGCCCGAGCCGGGCAACGGATCATTCACCTTCGACTCTTCCGGCATGTCCATATCGGGTGTCGAGTTCAGCTCAGTCATATCCCGCTTCCTTCATCTGTTCCGCTGCGCTGATCATCTTCTGCACGCGCAATGCGTATTGACCATTGAAAATTCCGTAGCCGCATTCCATCACCGGCACGCCGTCGACCTTCGCCGTGATGTGCTCGGGAATGTTGATGGGCAGCACGTCGCCCGCCTTCATGTTGAGAATCTCCTGGAACGTCACGGGGACCTGCGCGAGATCCGCCGTCAGTTCCACTTCGGCTGCCTGCACCTGCTGCGACAGCACGCGCACCCAGCGGCGGTCCACTTCGAGCGCTTCACCCTGGATCGGCGAGGACAGCACGTCGCGAATCGGCTCGATCATCGAGTACGGCATGCAGATGTGCAGCGTGCCGCCCGTCGGTCCGAATTCGATCGAGAACTGCGTGACGATCACGATTTCGTTCGGCGTCGCGACGTTGGCGAACTGCGTATGCATTTCCGAACGCACGTATTCGAACTGCAGCGGGCGCACGCTCTTCCATGCCGTCGAGTAGTGCTCGAACACGAGCCCCAGCAGCTTGCTGATGATGCGCTGCTCGGTCTGCGTGAAGTCGCGGCCTTCGACGCGCGTATGAAAACGCCCGTCGCCGCCAAACAGGTTGTCGACCACGAAGAACACGAGGTTCGGATCGAACACGAACAGCGACGTGCCGCGCAGAGGCTTCACGTGGACGAGGTTCAGGTTCGTCGGGATCGGCAGGTTGCGCGTGAACTCGCTGTACTTCTGCACCTTCACCGGGCCGACGGAAATTTCCGCCGTGCGCCGCATGAAGTTGAAGATGCCGACGCGCAACAGACGCGCGAACCGGTCGTTGATGATTTCGAGGCCGGGCATCCGGCCGCGAACGATGCGTTCCTGCGTCGCGATGTTGTACGGACGTACACCGGACCGATCGCCCTGATCGGACTGCGAGTCGGACTCGCCGGTGACGCCCTTGAGGAGGGCATCGACCTCCTCCTGGGACATGAACTCTTCGTGGCCCATTCCTATTCCTCGTACGTCCCTTCGATGGCGCGGTTGGAAATCAAATCAGTCAGCGCAATGCGCTATTACTGGACGACGAATTCGGTGAACAGCACGTCGGAGACGTGCACGGGTTGACCGTTGGCCTCGGTCGGCTCTTCGATCAGCTTCTCGAGTTCCGTGGCGAGTGCTTTCTTGCCGTCGAGCGTCGCGAGTTCTTCGGGATGCTTGTTCGACAGCGCGAGCAGCACGCGGCTGCGGACTTCGGGCATGTGTTCGGTCAGATGTTCCTGCACTTTCTGATCGGCAAGCTTCAGCGTCAGACCGATGCGCAGGTAGTGCTGCTGGCCGTCGTCGGACTGCAGGTTCACCGTCATCGATTCGAGCGGAAAGAAAATCGGTACAGGCGCGGGCGCCGGCGCTGCTGCCGTCGCGGCGGCGGGCGCGCGCTTCGACATGAAGAACCAGGTGGCGGCGCCGGCTACGCCTGCCGCGACCAGTACGATCAGCAGGATCACCAAGATGCGCTTGACGAGGCCCGGAGAGGAGGGCTTCGCGTTGGCTTGCTGGTTTGCGGTCGTGGTTGCCATGGAATTGATTGCCTCAATGCTGTAGGTTGAATTTTCAGGTGTCCGACGCTGCTGCGATGGGTCGAAAAGAAGGGATATTCAGGGTTAGCTCGTGTGTTTGCCTGTCGGGGGGTGGTTTTGTTTTTGCTGCGCAGGCTTTCTGCGGTTTGCCATTGCGCTGGCATCCGCGGTTTGCCGTCGCGCTGGCATCCGCGTGATGTTTTCGGTTTTCATGCGTTGCCCCTGTGCGGGGCGGCACCTACTTTTCTTTGCTGCTGCAAAGAAAAGTAGGCAAAAGAAAGCAGCTCACACCGAGCCGCTTGACCATTGCTCCAGAGCTTCCAGCGTCCTTTTTGCGGCAAACTCTGTGCAGGCCATCGTGCCGCCCACGTGGGCACTCCGGACGAGGTCCGAAGTGCACGCGCATAAGGCGAGGAAGCCTACACACAGTTTGCCTCAGCTTGGGCTGTCTGAATTCCTTGGCGATCGTCAAGCGGCTCGGTGTGAGCCGCTTTCTTTGGTTACTTTCTTTGCGGCGGCAAAGAAAGTGACTGCCGCCCCGCACAGGGGCAACGCATGAAGAACGACAACATCACGCGGATGCCAGCGCAGCAACAAACCGCATAACGTCACGCGAACGTGTCCACCAACCCAACCGTGCGTCGCACCGGCATGCTCACCGTCGTCGCACTGCCGCCCGCGACGTCGATGCCCGCATCGCCACGGCCGCTGCTGCGGCCGCCGCGAGCGCCGCCGCTCTGCTCCTGGCCCTGCTGGCTGCTCTGGCGGGCAAAGCCGTCGCTCACGCTGGCGCTGCCCAAGCCAATGCCGCCTTGCTCCATCGCTTCGCGCAGTTTCGGCAGCGCGGCTTCGACCGCTTCCCGCACCTGCTGATGCTGCGAAACAAAAAGGGCATGTGCATGGTTATCGGCAACCTGCAGGACGACCTGTAGCGGGCCGAGATCGCGCGGATTGAGCGTGAGTTCCGCCGTCTGCTGATGCGCGTTGGTGAGGAACACGACCTTCTGGCTGAACGCGTCTTCCCAATCGTGCGCGCCGACTTGCGGCGTGATGGCGTTCGCCATCGCGGCGGTTGCGGGGTTGGAACCCTGCGTTGCCGTCGTCGTCGCGCTTGCGGCGGCTGCCGCCGATGCGGCCTGAGTCGCCGCGAGCGCGGCGTTCGTGTCGGCATTCGCGGCAGGCACGGCGCTCGCCTGCGAGACGCTCGCGCTGGCGGCGGCGAGCGTTTCGGCAGGGCTCGGCTGCGCGGCTGCGGCGGCGGCCGGTGTGGTGGCGGCCGTCGCGTTCGTCCCAGCCGCGTCGCCCTTCATGTTGCGCAAGTCGCCAAGCGTCAGGCCCTTGCCGGCACCTGCGCCCGTGCCGCCGAGCGTCGCTTCGCCCGTGGCCGACGTGCCCGAGCTTGCGGATGTGCTCACGCCCGTCGCAGGCGTTGCGCCCTGGCCGTTCGCCATCGCGGCGAAGGCAGCCTGCAATGCATCTTGAGTCGCTTTCGGATCGAGCGAGGCGATCTTCTTCGACGGTGTCTGGATCACGGGCGTGGTCGTATTGCCGGTGACCGGGGTCGAAGCGGGCGTCGGTTGCGCGTCGGCCGTGGCCGCATTCGCTGCATCGGCTGCGCTGCTCGCCTGGGCCTGAGCTTGTGCAGCGGCGGCTGCGGCCGCTGCGGCTGCCGCCGTCTCCGCGGCTGCGGCGCCTTTGGTCGGCGCGCCGTCGTCCGGCTTCGATGCCGTGTCGGTCTTGTCCTTGCCGTTCGCGCCATTGGTGCCATCCGCACCGTTGGCGCCGTTCGACGCGCCGCTTTGCTGCGTGTTGTCGCTCTGGCTCGCGGACTTCGTGCTGTCGGTGCCGTTCGAACCGTCGGCGGCACTGGTGTCCTTCGAGCTGTTATCGGCGGGCGGCACGTCGTGCACGCTGGAACCATTCGATGCGGACGGCGCCGGCGTCGGCGCGGGCGCCGGTGCGGGAGCAGGCGAGGGCGCGAGCGCCTGGTTCTGCGCGGCGATGCTTTGCTGCAGCGTCGTCGAGAACGGCAGCGTGCTGGCGTTCACGCCGTTCGACGCGCTGCTGCCCGATGAGCCGCTCGTCGAGCCGAGCAGCGAGTTGATCAGTGAAAGAGGCGACATGCTGGATCTCGTGTGGTCGTGTCAGTCCCGTTGCGCGCCGCAGCGCTTCGCGGCGTGAGGTGTCTTCATGCGCCTTCCGCGCGCATCCGGAGAATTCGTGCGCCGAACTCGTCGGCGTCCCGTTGCTCGCGGCGCGCCGCGACTTTTGCTTCGGCGGCTATGCCGCGTGCTTCCAGTACTTCGTAAGAACCGAGCTTCTGCTTGCTGTGCTGCCATTCGGGCTTGGCCGCTTCGACACGCGCCGTCGCCGTCGCCAGCAAGCCGCGCTGCTGTTCGATGGCGGCATCGAGCGTGTCGATGAACGCCTGAAAGTTGCGCATGTTGCCGGCGGGCATGCCCGCCTTGGCGGTTTCCGTGAAACGGCGGTGATACTCGTCGCGGTATTCGATCAGCGCGGTCAGCTGCGCTTCGACGTCGTTGCGCTCACGCTGCACGCGGCCGAGCTTGCGCGCGGCGGCATCGACGTCGTCCTGCGCGAGGCCAATCAGCGTCTTGATCGGAAAGTGCTTGCTCATTCAGTCTCTCCTGGCTTGCTAGCCGAACAGCGAATCGAGGTGCGCGATGCTGGCGTCGAAGCCCGCACTTTCGCGGAAACCTTGCTGCAGGAACGCTTCCATGCGCGGATACAGCGCGATGGCCTTGTCGAGTACCGCGTCGCGTCCCGACGAATACGCGCCGACGTTGATCAGATCGCGGTTGCGCTGGTAGCGCGACAGCATCTGCTTGAACTGCCGCGTGCGATCGAGATGCGCGTCGCTGATGAGCGAGGTCATCGCGCGGCTGATCGACGCTTCGATGTCGATGGCAGGATAGTGGCCTGCCTCGGCAAGCGCGCGCGACAGCACGATATGGCCGTCGAGAATCGCGCGCGCCGAATCGGCGATCGGGTCCTGCTGGTCGTCGCCTTCCGTCAGCACCGTATAGAACGCGGTAATCGAACCGCCGCCTTCCGGGCCGTTGCCCGTGCGCTCGACGAGCGCGGGCAGCTTGGCGAACACGGAAGGCGGATAACCCTTGGTCGCAGGCGGCTCGCCGATCGCCAGCGCGATCTCGCGCTGCGCCATCGCGTAACGCGTGAGCGAATCCATCAGCAACAGAACGTGCTTGCCCTGGTCGCGGAAATATTCGGCGAGCGAGGTCGTGTAGGCGGCGGCCTGCATCCGCAACAGCGGCGACACGTCGGCGGGCGCGGCTACGACGACGGAGCGCGCGAGACCTTCCTCGCCGAGAATCTGCTCGATGAATTCCTTCACTTCGCGGCCACGTTCGCCGATCAGGCCGATCACGATCACTTCGGCGCTGGTGTAGCGCGCCATCGTGCCGAGCAGCACCGATTTACCGACGCCCGAACCGGCGAACAACCCCATGCGCTGGCCGCGTCCGACGGTGAGCAGCGCGTTGATTGCGCGCACGCCGACGTCGAGCACCTTGTGAATCGGCTCGCGATGCAACGGGTTGATGGTCGGCGCGGTGAGCGGCGCGTCGTTGCGCGCGTTGAGCGGGCCGAAGCCGTCGAGCGGCTTGCCCGATGCATCGACCACGCGGCCGAGCAGTTCCCAGCCGACGGGCAGACGCTTCGCGCCCGCCATCGGATCGGCGATCGGCGCGACTTCCAGCGGATAGACACGCGCACCGGGCAGCAGACCGGCGACTTCCGTGGTCGGCATCAGAAAGAGCTTGTCGCCGTGAAAGCCGACCACTTCGGCTTCCGCCATGGTGCGCGAGCTGCCGGGCGGCAGTTCGATCATCACTTCCGAACCGACGGCCAGACGTAGGCCGACGGCTTCGAGCACCAGACCGGCGGCGCGCGTCAGGCGGCCGCAGGCGCGCAGCGGGCGCGCGATCTGGTTGCGCTCGCGCAAACCGTTCAAACGATTGCGCCACGCCTGCAAATGCGGATTGGATGCGAGCGCGGGATCGGGCGCGCGCTTTTGCGCAGCCGCCGATTCGCGGCTCGCGGGCGCAGCAGCGGGATGTGCGCCGCTCGCGTTGTCGTTTGTGTCGTCGCGGGTTTCATCGCGGGATTGGCCCGCCGAATGCGCGTCAGAAATCGCGGATTCCAGCGCCGCGAGCGACTCTTCCATCTGCGCGACGGTGAGCGCTTCCGCGCCGAACGACGCCAGCGCCAGCTCGCGCTCGAGCGGCGTGAGGTCGCTGTGCTGAATGTCTTCGATGGTCGGCTTTACCATGTGCTTGCCTTGCCGAGCGCAGCCGTCACGCGCTCCCAGCGCGTGCCGATGCCGGCGTCCACTTCGCCTGTCGTGGAGACGGCACGGCAGCCGCCGCGTTCGACCGCGGGGTCGGTGCGCACGCTCCAGCCGCGCGTCTGCAGTTCTTCCAGCAGATACGCTTCGACGACGGGCAGATCGGCGGGACTCACGATCAGCGCCGGCGCGCCGACCAGCGCCGGTTCCGTCGCCATCACCTCACGCGCGGCGGCGATCAGTGCCGTCGGATCGTGCTGGACATGCTGGCGAACCACTTGTTGCGCGATGTCGAGCGCGAGCGCGACGATCGTTTCGGACAATTCGTGCTGCGCATTGTCGAGCGCTGCCTTGAAGGTCTCGGCGAGCGCGGCGAGCTGTTCAGCTTCCGCACGCGCTTCCGCCTGACCCTGTTCGAAGCCCTGAGCGCGGCCCTGTTCGTAGCCGGCCTGATAGCCGAGCGCCTGGCCGGCCACATGGCCGGACGCGACGCCCTGCGCATGCGCGGTGTCGCGCAGGCGCTGCAGTTCGGCTTCGAACGCGCCGTCGTCGACTTCGGGTTCCGGCTCGGGAACCGGGTCGAACGAGGCCATCTCCCAGCGCTGGTAGGCCGAGAGGCTCTCCTTGCGCGGGGAGTCGTGCTCAGACATATGCATCTTCCGCCTTGCCGCCGATCACGATTGCACCGGACTCGGCGAGATTGCGCACGACCTGGAGGATCTTGCGCTGTTGCGTTTCCACTTCCGACACGCGGACCGGGCCGCGCGCGTCGAGGTCTTCCGCGAGCAGTTCGGCTGCGCGCTGCGACATGTTCGACAGGAACTTCTGGCGCAGCGCGGGCTGCGCACCCTTCAGCGAGATGATCAGCGTTTCCGACTCGACTTCCTTCAGCAGCAGCTGGATCGCGCGGTCTTCCAGGTCGAGCAGGTTGTCGAACACGAACATCTGGTCGATGATCTTCTGCGCGAGTTCCGCGTCGTACTGGCGGACGTTGTCGATGACGGACTCTTCGTGATTGCCCGGCAGGAAGTTGAGAATTTCCGCCGCCGTGCGAATGCCGCCCATCGGGCTGCGCTTCAGGTTGTCGCTGCCCGAGAGCAGGCCCGTCAGCACGTCGTCGAGTTCGCGCAGCGCGGCGGGCTGAATGCCGTCGAGTGTCGCGATGCGCAGCAGTACGTCGTTGCGCAGACGCTCCGTGAAGCATGCGACGATCTCCGACGCCTGATCGCGGTCCAGGTGCACGAGAATCGTCGCGATGATCTGCGGGTGCTCGTTCTTGATGAGTTCCGCGACGGCCGCCGAATCCATCCACTTCAGGCCTTCGATGCCGCTCGTATCGCTGCCTTGCAGGATACGGTCGATGATCGCGCCCGCCTTGTCGTCGCCGAGCGCCTTGGTCAGCACCGAGCGGATGTAGTCGTTCGAATCGAGCGAGAGGGCAGTGTGCTTGTCCGCCTCGGAGACGAACTCGTGCAGCACCTCGTCGATCTGCTCGCGGGTGATGTTCTTCAGCGACGCCATCGCGACGCCGATCTTCTGGACCTCACGCGGCCCCAGAAACTTGAATACCTGAGCTGCCTCTTCCTCGCCGATCGACATCAGCAGGAGCGCGCTCTTCAATACGCCTTCAGTGCTCATCGGACACCCAGCTCTTCACGACGGTTGCAACGATCTTCGGATCCTGACGCGCGATCTGACGCGCATATTCGAGGTTCCGCTCATATTTGGCCTTGTCGCTTTCCAGCGAGACCAGCGATCCTTCGACTTCTTCTTCGGCGGCGATGGCGGCTGCGCTCGGCAGGCCGTCGAGCACCGGCTCGTCCGGCGACGGCAGCGCGGCGACAGCCGGCTCCGGCGGCGGGAACGCGCGGCGCAGCGCCGGCTTGACCATCACGAAGTAGAGGAACAGGGCGACCGCGCCGATGCCCACGTACGTCGCGATCTGCTTGTACATCGCGATCATGTCCTTGGTGCGCCACCACGGCAGGTCGGCATCCGGATCGACGATCTGCGTGAACGCGCTGTTCACCACGTTGATCGAGTCGCCGCGTGCCTGGTCGTAGCCCATCGCGTCCTTCACCAGCTGTGTGACCTGCGCGAGCTTGTCGGCGGGGACGGGCTGCATGGTCGCGTGGCCCTTCGCGTCGACCACGCGCATGTAGTTCACCACCACCGCCACCGACAGGCGCTTGATGCCGCCGATCGCCTTTTCCGTGTGGCTCACGGTCTTGTTCAGCTCGTAGTTGGTGGTCGCATCCTTGCGGTCGCTGACGGGCGTCGTCGTCACGCCGCTTGCGCCATTTGCGCTCGCGACGATCGGTGCGGAGGCCGGCTGCGGCGGCTGGTTAGACAGTGCGCCCGGCACGCCCGACGCACCGCTCTGCGACATTTCGGTGGCCGTGCTGGTCTGCTGGCTGCGGATCGCGGCTTGCTGCGGGTTGCCGTTCGGGCCGTAGTCTTCCGACGTCTGCTCGCCTTTCGAGAAATCGATGTCTGCGTTCACCGACGAATGCGCATTGCCCGAGCCGAACAGCGGCCCAAGGATCGCGTCGATGCGCTGCTGCGTGTTGCGTTCGATCTGCTGCACATACTTCAGTTGCGTGGCGTCGAGGCCGCTGCCACTGACGCCTGCCTGCGTGAGCAGGTTGCCGTCCTGGTCGATGATCGTCACGTTGCGCACGGGCAGGTCGGGCACGGCGGAGGCGACCATATGCGTAATCGCCACGACCTGGCCTTCGTCGAGCATGCGGCCCGGATACAGATTGACCATCACGGATGCCGACGGCGCTTCGCGGTCGCGCACGAACACGGTCGGCTTCGGAATCGCCAGATGGACGCGCGCCGTCTTGACCGTCGAGATGGATTCGATCGTGCGCTGCAACTCGCCTTCGAGCGCGCGCTGATAGTTGATCTGCTCGGCGAACTGGCTGATGCCGAACTTCTGGTTGTCCATCAGTTCGAAGCCGACCGAGCCGCTCTTCGGCAAGCCCTGCGACGCGAGGCGCAGACGCATTTCGTGCACCTGGTCGGCGGGAATCAGAATCGCGCCGCCCGCATCGGAAAACTTGTACGGCACGTTCGCCTGCTGGAGCGCGGCAACGATTGCGCCGCCGTCCTGATCGGAGACATTGCTGTACAGCACCTTGTAGTCAGGAGCGCGCGACCAGAGAATCAGCCCCGCGACCACGGCGACCAGCAGCGCGACGGCGAAGATCAGCGGCGCGCGCGGGTTGCCGCGCATCTGCGACAGCGACGTGGGAAGGCCCGGGAAGCGCGTGGCGAAACCACCGCCCGTGCCGCCAAGGTCGAGGCCTGCAGCGCCGCCGGCTGCTCCCGCTGCGCCCGGCTGCGCGCCGGCGAGGCCCATGCGGGCGTCGGGGTTGATCAAAGAGTTGGCTGACGAATCCATGCGTCGGGTTTCTCCGGAATGCTTTTGCGTTCTGCGGCTTACGGCGCCTTACCTTTGCCTGCCGACAGAGACTTTCACGCTAGGGATTATCCGCATGGGTAAGCAACCCGATGCGCCGAATAGCGGGGGGTTTCCCCCTTACTTTCACGGCTTTCGCAAAAGGGCCGCTGCTATGCTTCCTGTCCAATCGGTGTATGGCGCGAACGCTCGCCTGCATCTCACTCAGGAGAGAACATGACGGCACTCATCAATCCGCTCCAGTCGGCCTTGCAGCAGATGCAGGAGATGGCGGCTCAGGCCACGGGCGGCAGCGCCCCGGTTGGGAATGACAATGGCGCGGCCACGGCAGGCGGCTTCGCGTCGGCCCTGAAAGCCTCGATCGACAAGATCAGCGGCGACCAGAAGAGCGCGATCGGCGAAGCCCATGCGTTCGAAATCGGCGCGCCGAACGTGTCGCTGAACGACGTGATGGTCGACATGCAGAAGGCCAACGTCGGCTTCCAGTTCGGTCTGCAGGTGCGCAACAAGCTCGTGTCGGCCTACAACGACATCATGCAGATGGCCGTCTGAGACGCCTGCGGCGCATGCCGCGTGCGATCGCGAGCCGCCGCCAGCCTCCGGGCGGCGGAACGCGGTCGATGCAGGCGGCATCGCGTCTGTCGCAAGCGTGCGCAGCGTTCCCGTCGCCCGCCTCGCCGGGCGGCCTTGCGCGCGGGTTCCGTGCACCGTGCCGGTGCGACGGCCCGCCATGCGCAGCCAACCTGCGCCCGCGCGCGGCGCCCGGGCGCCGCGCCGCGTATCTTTCCTGACGCTTCCTTCCAGCGGGCTAAAGCTTTATTCGTATGAACCGATAACCTTGATACAAGGGCTGGCCGGAACGCGTGCGGCAGAATCTCGCGGCGTTTTGGCGGGCTGTCCGCTGTCAGTCTGATCTGATCGTCATCTGCAATACAGGAGGAGCGCCGATGTTTTCCCCGGGACACTCTGGAGCCAATGCCTACGCTCGGGTTGGCGTGGAGACAGGGGTGATGGGCGCCAGTCCCCATCGCCTGATCGTGATGCTCTACCAGGGGGCACGCAAGGCCGTTGCGCAGGCGCGCATGCATCTGCAGCAGGGCGACATTGCGGCGCGCGGCGAGGCGATCGGCAAGGCGATTCAGATCATCGGCGACGGATTGCAGCAGGCGCTCAACGTAGAAGCAGGCGGTGAAATCGCGGAGCGTCTCCACGCGCTCTATAGCTATATGACACGGCGACTGCTCGAGGCGAACCTCAAACAGAGCGATGCGATGCTCGTCGAAGTCGACGGCTTGCTGGCGACGCTCGAGGAAGCCTGGATTGGAATCGCGCCGGAGATTGCGCGGATGGCGATGCAGTCATCCGCCGAAAGCATGAGATGAGTTCGAACGCAGAATATTTCGCCCGCTACGAGGCGATCGCAGCGATTTCAGTCCAGATGGTGATGGCGGCGCGAGAGGCGCTCTGGAACGAGCTCGTCCTGTTGCAGGACGAGTACCGGCATCTCGTCGACGCGCTGAAGCACGCGGAAGACGGCGTACGCCTGTCCGACGACGAGCGCTCGCGCAAATTCGACCTGATCCGCCAGATCCTCGCCAACGACGCGACGGTCCGCGATCTCGCGAACCCGCGCATGGCCAAGCTGCAGGCGCTGTTCGCGCCGAGCCGTCCGGCCATCGTGCTGAAAGAACTTTACCAGGCGCGCTGAGCGCTTTCATAACGTCCAATACGAGCCGCTAGCGGCCACGCAGCGTCAATGCGCGAGAGGAAGCGGGCATGAACGGAATCGACACGGCGGTGGCCTCGTTGCTGGCTAGCCGCATCGACAGCCTGCTTCCCCTCGGCTCGCGATCCAGCGCGACGACCGCGCAGACCGACGCGTCCCTGAACGTCCGGCAGCCGCCCGGTGCGCCCATCGCAATGATGCCCGCGCCGTTGCCGGCATCCGCGCAGACGGTGCTGTCGGCCGTCGCGCTGACGCTCGACGCGATCACGCGCTCCGGCGGCGAGGCGACGCCCGCGCTGGTCGGGCAGATTCCCGTCTGGCCCGCCGCGCCCGCCATCGACATCGCGCCGCTGCCGCTTTTCGACACGGGCGCGAGCGCATCGCAGGCGGCTGCTTCGGGTAACGCCCCAACAGGTGCCGCGCCTTCGCAGACCGCAGGCGGCGCGAATGCCGCACACGGCACGGACGCGGCGGCGAACATCGTCGCCGCGCCGTTGCCCGTCGCCGAGCTGGCGGCCGCCCTCAGGCGCACCGTCGACGAAAGCGGATTGTTCTACGAATCGCATCTCGCGCAGTGGCTGTCGGGGCAACGACCCGTCGAATCGCTTGCGGGCGAAGCGCAGAACCGGCTTGCCGACGCGGCGTCGCAAATGCCGCTCGACTTGAGCCACGACGCCGACGAATCGAACTCCTGGACGCAAGGCCGTCCCTCAGGCAACACGGGCGCCGCGGCTTTCGCGGCTGCGGTGGCCGCTGCGCGCGGCACGCCGGAAGGCCCGCAGACGCAGTCGGCGCGCTTCACGACGTTCGACCTCGCGACCCACGACATCATCGACACGCCCGACCAGGCGGGGCAACCGGCGCAGAACCCGGCGGCGGCCCATGCCGCGGGCATGGACGACGCCAACGCGCACCAGCAGCAATCGATGGCGGCGGCGTTGCATCCCGCGACGATACCGCTCGTGCGCCAGCAACTCGATCTGCTCGCGACCGGGCAATTCCGCTGGACGGGCGAAGCGTGGCCGGGCGCGCGCCTCGACTGGACGATCGAGCAGGACGGTGACGAATGGCGGCGCAGCGGCAACGGTGCCGCCTCCGCCGACGACGAATACCCGTGGCGCACGCGCCTCACGCTGTCGCTGCCGTCGCTCGGTACCGTCGACGCCGAACTCACATTGACGGGCTCGCGGCTGGTCGCGCGCGTGCAGGCGAGCCCCGGCGGCGCGGTGCGGCTCGCGGCGCAGGGCGAAACCTTCCGCGAGCGGCTCGCGCAAGCGGGCATCGAACTGAGCGGCCTGTCGATCCGCGAAATCGGCGGAAGCATGCCGACGGGCGGCGCGGCGGCGGCTGCCGCTGCGGCATCGGCGTATGCGCGCTCGACGGCGGACAAGCCCGCGCAGAACGATGCCGACGACCGCGATTTCGATTGGGACATGCAATGAGCCGTACGAGTCGCAAGAGCGCGGCGGCGCTGGTCTACGATTCGCACGGTCACGACGACGCGCCGCGCATCGTCGCGAAAGGCTACGGGATCGTCGCCGAGATGATCGTGCAGCGCGCGAAGGAAGCGGGCCTGTACGTGCATCAATCGCCCGAAATGGTGTCGCTGCTGATGCAGGTCGATGTCGACTCGCGCATTCCGCCGCGGCTTTATCAGGCCGTCGCGGAACTGCTCGCCTGGCTGCATCGGCTGGAGAGCGGTGCCGGCGATGATTCGCCCGTCATCGACATCGTTGCCACCGATCTTCCGCCCGACACGTCCAGCGAGCTTTGACGCCCGGCGTCAGAACCGCATCATCAGACTGAGCAGCGCCCGCACGCGCCTGCCATACGGCGGCGCGATCAGGCCGCGCGCGTTGAAGCGCGCCTGCGTCAAGACCGGCTTCATCTTCGAGAACGTGACGAAGCCTTCGTACCCGTGATACGCGCCCATCCCGCTCGCGCCGACGCCGCCGAACGGCAGGCTTTCGCACGCAAGATGCATCAGCGTTTCGTTGACGGACATGCCGCCCGCGATCGTTTCGTGCGTGACGCGCGCGATCGTCGCCTTGTCGTCGTCGTACAGATAGAGCGATAGCGGACGCGGGCGCGCGTTGACATAGGCGATGGCGTCGTCGAGCGAATCGTAGGGAATCACGGGCAGCAACGGCCCGAAAATCTCTTCCTGCATCAGCATGGACGTGTCGGGCGCGTGCGTCACGGCGACGAGCGGAAAGCGGCGCGCGTTGACATCGGGCGCGGCATCGGTGAGCGCGTGCAGTTGCGCGCCCTGTTCGCGGGCTTCGTCGGCGAGACGCTGCAGGCGCTCGAAATGGCGCGGCGATATGATCGACGTGTAATCGGGGTTGCGCGCGAAATCGGGGTACAGGCGCGTCATGCGCAAGCGTGCCCGCTCGATGAACGCCTGTTCCTTGCCGCGCGGCACCAGCACATAATCCGGCGCGATGCAGGTTTGTCCCGCGTTGAGCGTCTTGCCCGCGACGATGCTGTCGACGGCGTAGTCGAAGCGCGCCTGCGGCCCGACGATGGCGGGCGACTTGCCACCGAGTTCGAGCGTCACGGGCGTCAGATGCGTCGCGGCGGCGCGCATCACTTCATGGCCGACTTTCGTCGAGCCGGTGAACAGCAGATGATCGAATGGCTGCGCGCTGAATGCCGCCGCAAGCGCGGCGTCGCCGTTCACGACGGCGACGTGATCGCGGGCGAAGGTCTGCGCGATCAGTTGCTCGAAGAGCAGCGAGGTACGCGGCGTCAATTCCGACATCTTGATGATCGCGCGATTGCCGGCCGTGAGCGCGCTGATGAGCGGTCCGGCCGCCAGCAGCACCGGATAATTCCAAGGCACGATGATCCCGACCACGCCGAGCGGCTGCGGCACGACCTTGGCGCGGGCAGGCAAGAGCCACTTGTTGGTCGCGCGGCGCTGCGCTTTCATCCAGCGTTTGCCGTGCCGCAGCGCGCCGTCGATTTCCTCTTTGACGAGCAGAAATTCGGCCAGCAGGATTTCTTCTTTCGCGCGATTGCCGAAGTCGGCGTGCATGGCATCGGCGAGCGCGTCGCGATGGTCGAGCAGCACTTCGCGTAGCGCCTTCAGATGCGCGGCACGCTGATCCCATGACGGATACGGCGCTTTCAGATATGCCGCCCGCTGCTCGCGCAACAGCTCTTCCAGGGCCGCGATATCCGGCCGATCGTTCTTCATTTCGTTGTCTCTCCCATTTTCTTGTATGCCGCGTGAAGTCAACCTGCGAACGCGCGATCGACGATCGCCTTATGGTCGAACGAGGCGGGCAGCGTGCCGTACACGCGGCCGCTTTCGCCGCAGCCATCGCCCAGCCGCGTCGCAATGAACGCATCGGCGACGAAGGCAGGCGCATGCTGCACGAGCAGTACGGCCTGCGCGATCAGCACGATCTGCTGCGCGATGCGGCGCGCGGACGCCTCGCGTTCTTCGGGCGCCGACGACAGCGCGCTCATCAAACGTTCGAGCGCTGCGTTCAGCGCGGGATGCGCTCGCGCCGCTTCGCGCCACGCGGCAAGCAAGGCCTGTGCGGCGTCGGGCTCGCGCTCCATCGCGCGCAACACGTCGAGACACATCACGTTGCCCGAGCCTTCCCAGATCGAGTTCACGGGCGCTTCGCGGTAGAAGCGCGCCATCGGCCCTTCTTCGACGTAGCCGTTGCCGCCCCAGACTTCCATCGCTTCGCCCGTGAATTCGAGCGTGCGTTTGCAAACCCAATACTTCGCGGCGGGCGTGACGAGACGCCGCCACGCGCGTTCTTCGGGCGCGTTCGTGGTGTCTTCGAAGGCGCGCGCGAGGCGCATGAACAGGACCGTGGCCGCTTCCGTTTCGAGCGACAGATCCGCGAGCACGTTGCGCATCAGTGGCTGATCGGCAAGATGCCTGCCGAATGCGCTGCGATGCCGCGCGTGGTGGATCGCTTGCACGAGCGCCGCGCGCATCAGCGCCGCGCTGCCGATCACGCAGTCGAGCCGCGTGTAGTTCGCCATTTCGATGATGGTTGGCACGCCGCGTCCTTCGTCGCCGATCATCACGCCGTGGGCGTCGAAAAACTCGACTTCGCTGCTCGCGTTCGAACGGTTGCCTAGCTTGTCTTTCAGGCGCTGCACGCGCACGGCGTTCTTGCTGCCATCGGGCGCGAAGCGCGGCACGAAAAAGCATGACAGCGCTTCCTGATCTTCGGTGCGCGCGAGCACGAGGTGCGCGTCGCACTGTGGCGCGGAAAAGAACCACTTATGGCCGACCAGCCGATACGCCGCGCCGCGTCCGCCGCCGTCCGCCGCGAACGCCTGCGTGCGGTTGCTGCGCACGTCCGAGCCGCCTTGCTTCTCGGTCATGCCCATGCCGACCATCATCGATATTTTCTGATCGAGCGGGACGTCGCGCGGATCGTGCTCACGCGAATAGAGCTTGTCGCGCAGCGTGGCGAACAACGCAGGCTCACGTTGCAGCACGGGGATGCTGGCGAAGGTCATCGTCAGCGGACAGAGCGAGCCGGATTCGAGTTGCGCATGCAGAAAATAACCCGCGCAGCGTGCGACCATCGCGCCGGGCTGCGGATCGGAAAACGGCAGCGCGTGAAGTCCTTCGCTGCGCAGCAAGCCGAGCAGCGTGTGCCACGCGGGATGAAACTCGAGCGCGTCGATGCGCTCGCCGCGCGGGCTGAAGCTCGCGAGTTCGGGCGTGTGGCGATTGGCCAGATCGGCGAGCGCGAGCACTTCAGGTGCTGTCAGCGCGGCGCCGTCGCGTGTGAGCGCGTCGCGATGCCACGCCGCGCCTTCGCGCTCGACTGCAGCGGCCAGCGCGGCATCGCTCGCAAACAGGTTGTAGTTCGCGAGGGGCGGGACCTGATTGGTCACTTCATGCGTGTTGCCGGGGCCGAACCGTTCCATCTGATGTCTCCAGTCGATGCACGCGCGCCGTCCATTGTGCGGGCGCTGTTTTATTGGAGTGCGCGAGCCATACGCGTATAAGACGATGCGCGAAAGACCGTGTTTGAATGAGTTCCGCGCGCGGTGCCGGGCGCGGACAGCATCTTTCATCATAGGGGCGCGTCGCGGGTTCCGTTTAGAGTGATCGCTCTGACGCCGGCAGCGCGCGAACGGCCGGCGCTCCCTACAATGCGCAAACAAACGCACGTAGACAAGTGTGCACGAGACAGATGCCGCCAGCAAATCAGCGCGGTCGACAGGAGGAGCGGATGCAATACGACTACGTCATCGTCGGCGCAGGCTCGGGCGGCTGTTCGCTCGCCGGGCGTCTCGCCGAGCAATGTCCCGATGCGACCATCGCGCTCATCGAAGCCGGCCCGCACACCGAACGCAATCTGTTCGTCAACATGCCGCTCGGCGTTGCGGCCGTCGTGCCGTTCCGGCGCAAGACCAATTACGGCTATCTGACGACGCCGCAACCCGGCCTCGGAGGACGGCGCGGTTATCAGCCGCGCGGACGCGGCTTGGGTGGATCGAGCGCGATCAACGCGATGGTGTACACGCGCGGCCATCCGCTCGACTACGACGACTGGGCGCGTCTGGGCTGCGACGGCTGGGCATTCGACGACGTGCTGCCGTATTTCCGCCGCGCGGAGGGCAACGAGCGTGGCGCCGATGCGCTGCACGGCGCGGACGGCCCGCTCAGCGTGTCGAACCTGCGCTTTCAGAATCCGTTTTCGCATCGTTTCGTGAAAGCCGCCGTCGAAGCGGGCTTCCCGCGCAACGACGACTTCAACGGCACGCAGCAGGAGGGCATCGGCTTCTATCAGGTGACGCAGCGCGACGGACAGCGCTGGAGCGTCGCACGCGCGTATATCTATGGCCACGCGCGTGCGAACCTGCACACGATCGCCGACGCGGCGGTGCTGCGCGTGCTATTCGACGGCAAGCGCGCGAAGGGTGTCGAAGTGGTGCGCAACGGCGTCACGGAGACGATCGAGGCGCGCGCGGAAGTCGTGCTGTCGGCGGGGACGTTCAACTCGCCGCAACTGCTGATGTGCTCGGGCATCGGTCCCGCCGATCATCTGCGCGCGCTCGGCATTCCCGTGCTGCACGACGCGGCCGAGGTCGGGCGCAACCTCACGGATCACGTCGACTTCACGATCAACAAGCGCGTGTCGTCGGCGCAGACCATCGGCTTCTCGCTGCGCGGCTTCGCGAAGATGGTGCCGGGTTTTGTCTCGTATCTGCGCAGCGGGCGCGGCATGCTGACGAGCAACGTCGCGGAAGCGGGCGGCTTTCTGAAAAGCCGGCCGACACTCGACCGGCCCGATCTGCAACTGCACTTCTGTACGGCGCTTGTCGACGATCACAACCGTCGCATGCATTGGGGGCACGGCTATTCGCTGCATGTGTGCGTGCTGCGTCCGCATAGCCGCGGCTCGGTGACGCTGGCAAGCAGCGATGCGCGCGAAGCACCCGTCATCGATCCGGCGTTTCTCAGCGATCCGCGCGATCTCGACCTGCTGGTCGAGGGCGTGCATCTGTCGCGGCGCATTCTCGATGCGCCATCGCTCGCGCTGTGCGGCGGCCGCGAGCTTTATACGCGGCATGGTCAGACGGACGCCGAATTGCGCGCGACGATCGCCGCGCATGCCGACACGATCTATCACCCCGTTTCGACGTGCCGGATGGGCGGCGACGATCGATCCGTCGTCGATACGCAACTGCGCGTGCGCGGCGTGACGGGTCTGCGCGTGGCCGATGCTTCCGTGATGCCGACGCTGATCGGTGGCAACACGAATGCGCCGACGGTGATGATCGGCGAGCGTGCCGCCGATTTCATCGCTGCCGCGCGACGTGCTGCCTCGAGTGCGGCGATCGCGAACGAGCCGGCGCGCACCACATGAAACGACGTCGCTCCGGCGGCGCACGCCGTGAATTGTGATAAAGCGCAAAAAGCGCAGTAAGAGAATTCCGATAACGTTTGAAAATCATTGATCGCTTCAATTCTGAGATTTCCCCGCTCCTATAATCGCCGCCCAACGAAGGGCGCATGGGCGCGCGTTCGAAATTCAGGGAAACGAATCGATGAGTGTCAATGTGATTCAACTCGTCCGGTCTGTGTTGCCGGACACCGTGGTTCAACAGCTGTCGAACTGCCTCGGATTGCCGCCGGAAGCGACGGCGAAAGTCATGGACGTCACCACGCCCGCGCTTGTTGCCGGCCTGCTGAACAAGTGCACGACGCTCGATGGCGCGCGTGCGCTGTTCGCGACGATCCTCGGTCAGGAAGTCAACGCGGATGTTGCCGAACAGCTGCCACGCCTCTTCTCGAGCACGACGGGCGTCACGCAGTTGTCGTCGACGGGACGCCAGTTGCTCGAGCATTCGTTCGAGCGACGCATCGACGGACTGAGCGACACCGTGTCGATGCAAACGGGCGTGCCCGCGCATGCGACGCACGCCGTGTCGGGCATTGCGGGCAGCATTCTGATGGGCGTGCTCAAGCGTCACATCCTTGAGCATCGGGGCAATATCGGTCAGTTGCCGACCTTGCTCGGCCAGCAGTTGCCGATCATCGCGCCGTTTCTGAACGACGGCCTTACGACCGTGCTGGGTCTGGGCGGCGCAGCTGCCTTCGCGCAGACGATCGGCTCGCAGGTGCGCGCCGTGTCGTCGCATTTCGAGCATCCCGCCGCCGCGCCGGCGTCGACGACCGCGCGCGTTCCCGTCGAACCCACGTTGTCCCCCACAGCGACGTCTGTTGTGCTGCCCGCGCGCGAAGTGCGTCATGTCGGCCCGAAGGCGAAGCACTGGTTCGGCATGGCGACGTTGTCCGCGCTGATCGGCGCGATCGCTGCGATGCTGACGTGGGTCGCGCTGGCCTTGTGCCCGGCGGAGACCAGCTTCCTCGGCCGCGACGCGGTCGCGGCTACCGTTGCAGCGCCGGCTGCTCAAGCGCAAGTGGATGTGCAGTCCGCCTCGCAAGCACCGCAGGACAGCGCGGCCAGCGCCGCCGGCAAAGTCGAAACCGAAGCGGCGCCCGCCGTCGCGAAGGACTCGCAACTGATCGTTTCCGTCGACGGGAAGGGCAAGCCGACAGTGACCGCGATCGTGCAGAACGTTGCGGAGAAATCGGCGCTGCTCAACGCGCTGACGAAGAAATTCGGCGCCGGCAACTTCAACGCCGACATCACCGTCGACGAAAGCCGTAAGGCTGCCGATTGGCTCGCGCAGATCGACGCGCTGATGCCGCTGCTGTCGATGCCGGGTGCGGAGATGAAGATCGACGGCACGCATGTCGAACTGAGCGGCGCGGCCGCCGATGCAAAATCGGGCTGGCTCGACCTTCTGAAATCGCTGTTCGGCGCGCCGTATCAGGTGAGCGCATTCGATGCAGCGCAAGCCGTTGCGAACGCCGCGCAGTCGTTCAGGAACGCGGCGAAATCGCTGGGCGCATCGTGCACGGCTGCGGATGTCGTGAAGACGCTGAACCTGCAGGTCGTCAATTTCGCGTCACGCGACGCGCACGTGCCGCAGTCCGCACTCGACGATCTGAACCAGTCCGCACAACTGCTCAAGTCGTGCACGACGAACGTCCACGCGCTGAAGCTGGAAGTGGCGGGTTTCTCGGATAACGTCGGCAGCGAATCGGCGAATCTGGAACTGTCGAAGGAACGCGCCGACGCCGTGCGCGCCTACCTCGTGAAGGCCGGTGTGCCCGCCGATGCGCTCGTCGCGCAGGGCTACGGCAACGTCCATCCTGTAGCGAGCAACGCGACGGAGAGCGGACGCTTTGCGAATCGCCGGATCGAATTCAGCGAGGCGCAAGCTCAGACTCAGGCCCAAACGCAGGTTCAGACCAAATAAAGCGTTGCTACGCAGCGTAAAGACGTGAGACACGATGCCGCCCGGCGCAAACCGGGCGGCATTTTTATTTCAGCGGCGGTTTCGCGCGATCCGGCGTGGTCGTGGGCGCGTCGAAGGTCAGCGGGTGCGTGAAGTTGTCGGTGGTCAGTCCCGGCAGCGTTTCGCGCGCGACCTCGAGCCATGCGCGCGCCGCATGCGACAGATAGCCCTTGCGCCGCCAGCCGATCGCCATTTCCCAAGGAATCTCCGGCGCGACGACGGGCCGGCAGGTGAATTGCGCTGCATCGAGCCGCCGGCAATACGGCGCGGGCAGAAGCGCAATGCCGACGCCCGCCAGCACCAGCGCCGCCATGAAATCCCAATGCCCGCTACGCCCGACGATGGTCGGCGCGAAACCGGCCGTGCGGCACGCCGTCAGCACGACGTCGTTGAGCGCGAGGCTTTCGCCGTAGAAGACGAATGGCTCGCTGGCGAGATCGGCGAGCGGCACTTCTCGCAACTCGTCCCAGCGCGAGCCTTGACGCGCGACGAGCCACAGCACCTGGCGGCTCATCGGCAGCACGTCGATCATGTCGTCGACGGGTTGCAGCACGCCGCCCAGTTCCAGTTCGCCGGAAATCAGCGCGGCTTCGATGGCCTTCGACCCCTGTTCGAAGAGTTTCAGTTCGATCTTCGGATGGCGCTGACGGAACGCGGCGATGGCGGGCGTGAACAGCGACCCGCCCATCGGCGGAATGCCGATCGTCAGTTCGCCGCGCCCGAGTTTGTCGAGGTCGTTCAGTTCGGCCTGTAACTGCGCGTAGGCGGCAAGCACGTCCTGGCCACGCTGATAGACGATGCGCCCGGCATCCGTCAGCACCATTTGCCGGCCGTCGCGCAGCAGCAGCGGCGAGCCGGTTTCGTCCTCCAGCGCCTTCACCATCTTGCTGATGGTCGGCTGCGTGACGAACATCTGCTCGGCGGCGACGGTGAAGCTCTGTTGTCGAACGACCTCGACGAAATAGCGGAGCGCGCGCAGTTCCATGTTCGTAGCCCTCGGAATTCCAATTTGGAATGAAGCAGATAATTCTAAGTCATTATATTTATGCTGCACTGCACCCTATACTGAATCTCATCCAAAAGTCACCTAGGGTTTGCCATGATCTCGCCGTTGATCGCCCGTCTTGCCGCTTCTGTCCGCCTCGATGCGACGTCGCCTGTCGCGAAGATCGGCCGGATCGCCGTGCAGAGCGCCGGGATCGCCGCTGTGTGGTTCGCCGCCGACTACATCGTGCGCCGTTTTGGCTTGCCGGTGCCGGGCGGCGTCGTGGGCCTCGTCGCGTTGCTCGCGCTGCTGTTCTGCGGCGGCGTCGCGCCGCGCTGGGTGAAGGCGGGCGCCGACTGGCTGCTGTCGGACATGCTGCTGTTCTTCATTCCCGCCGCCGTCGCGGCCGTCCAGTACGGCGGCCTGTTTCGCGAAGACGGCTGGCGCCTTGCGCTCGTCGTGGTCGCGGGCACGCTGATGGTGATGGTGGCCGTCGCATTCGCCGTCGAACAGGCCGCGCGGCTCGAACGCCGTCTCGCGCTGCGTCGCGTGATGATTCAGCGCGCGCCCGTCGAACGTCCTCCTGTCAGCCGCAACTTCCTCTAATCCACGACCCGGACCATTCCGCCGATGAGCGCCTTCTACACGTCCCTTTTCGCCGACGACGCCTCCCGGCTCATCGCGGCAGGCTGCTTCGTGCTGACGGTGGCGCTCTATTTCGCATCGAAGGCGCTGTATGCGCGCTTCAAATCGCCGTGGTTGACGCCGCTTCTCGCCGTGCCCGCGGTGCTGGCCGCGATCGTCGTGATCGCGCGGATTCCGTACGCCGTCTACTTTCAGGACACGCGCTGGCTGATGTGGCTGCTCGGCCCGGCCACGGTCGCATTCGCGGTGCCTATCTATGAATACCGCGATCTGCTGCGGCGGCACTGGATTTCGCTCACCGTCGGCGTCACGGTCGGCATCGTGGTTGCCGTGGGTGGTTCGCTCGCGCTGTCGAAGCTGCTGCATCTGTCGCCAGAACTGCAGCGCAGCCTGATGACGCGCTCGGTGTCGACGCCTTTCGCGCTCGCCGTTTCCGACAAGATTCACGCGCCGAAGGACCTGACTGCGCTGTTCGTGATCGCGACGGGCGTCTGCGGGATGCTGTTCGGTGAACTCGTGCTCGCGCTCGTGCCGCTGCGCACGCGGCTCGCGCGCGGCGCGCTGTTCGGCGCGGCGGCTCATGGCGTCGGCACCGCGAAGGCGCGCGAACTGGGCAGCGAAGAAGGCGTCGTCGCGAGCCTGACGATGATGATCGCCGGCGTCGTGATGGTGCTGCTCGCGCCGCTGTTCGGGATGCTTCCGCTTTGACGTAGCCGGGATCGGCAGCAAATTTGGGATGAACGGCGGCGCGCTGGCTCTATGATTGCCGCCGTCGTTCATTCCCGAGGCCAGTCCAGGCAATGCTTCCCATCTCCGTCATCATTCCCTGCTACAACGCCGAACAGACGCTGGCGCGCACGCTCGACAGTTGCATCGCGCAGCCCGAAGCCGCGCAGATTCTCGTCGTCGACGACGGCTCGCGTGACGCTTCGCCCGATATCGCCGCGCTGTATGCGCAGACGCATCCGCAGATCGAACTGCTGCGCATGCCGCAAAACGGCGGCGCGGCACGCGCGCGAAACTGGGGCGCGATGCACGCGCTGCATCCGCTGCTGGCTTTCATCGATGCCGACGACGAATACATGCCGCACGCGCTCGCCGCTGCCGCTGCCTTCCTGCACGATCATCCAGGTCAACCTTCGATTCGCCTTGACGTCGACTATTGCGGCTTCCCCGCCGACATCACCGATCATCCGCAATTCGAAACTCACGCGGCGACGCTGAGCAACACGGTGCCGAGCAGCCTCGTGATCCGCCGATCCATCTATGCGGCATTCGGCGGATTTCCGCCTGATGACGTGTTCCGGCGTCACGGCGGCGAGGATGGTGCGTTTTCGCTGGCGCTGCTCAATATTTTCGGCAATCCGCGACTCGACGACCGAAAGCGCGTGCGCATGCACTATCACCCGAACATCCACGCAGAACGCTACTTCCGCATATCGATGGGCATGCTCTGTGCCTCGGACGAACTCGTCGACTCGACCCGCGATGCATCGTGGCGCTTCGTGCGCCGCGCATATGAAGCGATACAGGAATTGCGCGGCGTCGAACTCGCGCCGCATCTGACCGCGCAGCAAGGCGCGGATTGGGCGCCAGATCAATCGGCATAAGCTGAATCGTCATACCGCAAGCCATCTCGTTTTGCTACAATCGCCGTTCGTCTTCGAGGAGCGTTGCGACGGGTTCCACCCGCCAGGCTCGAAGGCTTTCAATCGGAAGGATTGGACGCGCGCCGCGCCTACAAACCAACCGCATCGAACGGCGCTCACGTCAAATTTCTAGTCATTTTTAGAAAGGAGGGCGTGATGAACGCCGCAGTTATGGATTCCAAAAATTCCCAGGATTTCGTTGTTGCCGACCTGTCGCTGGCCGACTGGGGCCGCAAGGAACTCACCATCGCCGAGACCGAAATGCCCGGTCTCATGCAAACCCGCGAAGAGTACAAGACGCAGCAGCCGCTGAAGGGCGCGCGCGTCGCGGGCTCGCTGCACATGACCATTCAAACGGGCGTGCTGATCGAGACGCTGACCGCGCTGGGCGCGGACGTGCGCTGGGCATCGTGCAACATCTTCTCGACACAAGATCACGCCGCCGCCGCCATCGCGAAGGCCGGCACCCCCGTGTTCGCGTTCAAGGGCGAATCGCTCGACGAATACTGGGAGTTCTCGCACCGCATTTTCGAATGGCCGAACGGTGAGTTCGCCAACATGATCCTCGACGACGGCGGCGACGCAACGCTGCTGCTGATCCTCGGCTCGAAGGCCGAGAAGGATCGCTCGGTGATCGCGAAGCCGACCAACGAGGAAGAAGTCGCACTGTACAAGTCGATCGAAAAGCATCTCGAGATCGACCCGACGTGGTACTCGAAGCGCCTCGCGCACATCAAGGGCGTCACGGAAGAAACGACGACGGGCGTGCACCGCCTGTATCAGATGGAGAAGGAAGGCCGTCTGCCGTTCCCCGCGATCAACGTCAACGACTCGGTCACGAAGTCGAAGTTCGACAATCTGTATGGCTGCCGCGAGTCGCTCGTCGACGGCATCAAGCGCGCGACCGACGTGATGATCGCCGGCAAGATCGCGGTGGTTGCCGGTTACGGCGACGTGGGCAAGGGCTGCGCGCAATCGCTGCGCGGTCTGGGCGCGACGGTGTGGGTCACGGAAATCGATCCGATCTGCGCGCTGCAAGCCGCGATGGAAGGCTACCGCGTCGTGACGATGGAAGCCGCTGCGCCGCACGCAGACATCTTCGTGACGGCAACGGGCAACTACCACGTGATCAACCACGATCACATGAAGGCGATGCGCAACAACGCGATCGTCTGCAACATCGGCCACTTCGACTCGGAAATCGACGTTGCGTCGACGCGCCAGTACCAGTGGGAAAACATCAAGCCGCAGGTCGACCACATCATTTTCCCGGACGGCAAGCGCGTGATCCTGCTGGCTGAAGGCCGCCTCGTGAACCTGGGCTGCGCCACGGGCCACCCGTCGTTCGTGATGTCGAACTCGTTCACGAACCAGACGCTCGCGCAGATCGAACTGTTCGTCGACGGCGCCAAGTACGAGAACAAGGTTTATGTTCTGCCGAAGCAGCTCGATGAGAAGGTCGCGCGTCTGCACCTCGCGCGCATCGGCGCGAACCTGACGGAGCTGTCGACGGAACAGGCTGGCTACATCGGCGTCGACAAGAACGGTCCGTTCAAGCCGAACCACTACCGTTATTAAGCCGCACGCCAGGCCGCAAAAAGCGGCATGACAGGTGCAGCCGCCTGCTTCGGCGGGCGGCTGCACCGGACGAAGCACAGGCCCATGCGAGACATTGCATCGGCTGACGCTTTTCGCGTGCCTTCGAGTTCAATCCGGACTTCACACCCACAGACGACCAGGAGCTGTTCATGACTGTATTGCTGACCTGGGTGATCAATGCGCTCGCGCTGCTGATCATCACCTACCTCGTGCCGTCGATCCACATTCGCAGTTTCGGCACTGCGCTGATCGTCGCGCTCGTGCTGGGGCTCATCAATGCCGTCCTGCGGCCGGTGCTGATCCTGCTGACGTTGCCCGTCACGATTCTCACGCTTGGGCTCTTCATACTGGTGGTGAATGCGCTGTGCTTCTGGCTGTGCGCGTCGCTGCTGAAGGGCTTCGAAGTGTCGGGATTCTGGTCGGCGTTCTTCGGCTCGATCCTGTACAGCATCGTTTCGTGGCTGTTGTCCGCGCTCATCTTCGGCAACCGCGGCCTGAGCTGACGGGTGCCAACAGAACCATGAACCCCATCGAACTTTCATTCGAATTCTTCCCGCCGAAGACACAGGAAGGGCTCGACAAGCTGCGTGCGACGCGCGCAGAACTGTTGCCGCTCAAGCCCAAGTTCGTGTCCGTCACGTTCGGCGCCGGCGGTTCGACCCAGCAAGGCACGCTCGACACGGTGCTCGACATGGCGAAGGACGGCCTCGAAGCCGCGCCGCACCTGTCGTGCATCGGCTCGTCGAGGGAAAGCCTGCGCGCGATTCTCAACGAGTATCGCTCGCACGGCATCCGCCATATCGTCGCGTTGCGCGGTGATTTGCCGTCGGGCATGGGCGCAGTCGGCGAGTTGCGCTACGCGTCGGAACTGGTGAGTTTTATTCGCGCCGAATTCGGCGACTGGTTCCGCATCGAAGTGGCGGGATATCCCGAGTATCACCCGCAGTCGCGTTCACCGAAGCATGATCTCGAGAACTTCGCGCGCAAGGTGAAGGCGGGTGCCAATTCGGCGATCACGCAGTACTTCTTTAACGCTGACGCGTATTTCCGTTTTGTCGACGATGCGCACAAGCTTGGTGTTGATGTGCCTATCGTGCCGGGCATCATGCCTATCACGAACTTTTCGCAGTTGATGCGCTTCTCCGAAATGTGCGGTGCTGAAGTGCCGCGATGGGTCGCGCGACGGCTCGAAAGTTTTGGTGATGACCGCGAGTCGATTCGGGCGTTTGGGCTCGATGTGGTGGCGGATCTTTGTCGTCGGCTTGTTGAGGCGAAGGTGCCGGGGCTGCATTTTTATACCCTTAACGGGTCGGCTGCTACTAAGGCTATTTGCGAGCGGTTGGGCGTCTGATCGGTTTTTCTGTTTTTCTGCTTTTCTGCTTTTCTGTCTGCGACGCTGGGTGGTTTGCTGTTTGGTTTCGCTGGCATCCGCGATTTGTTAGCGTGCTTCAGGCGTCGCCCCTGTGCGGGGCGGCACCTACTTTTCTTTGCCGCCGCAAAGAAAAGTAGGCAAAAGAAAGCGGCTCACACCGCCAGTTCTTGTATTTGCCTGAGGGCCCCCAAAGGTTCTTACGCTTCACACGGCAACCACGTGACCGACGTTCGTTGCCAGCGCTCTTGCGATGCGCCTCACCCGCTTCACCCTCCCGCGTTACAGCATGCCGCGCCACACAGTCCACCGCCGCCCAGGTGGCAAACTGTGTGTCGGCCCAAGTGCTCCACACGCCTCACTCCGGACCGATAGCGCACGCGCCCCACCCTGTAAGAGCGCCAGGCTATACGCCGCGACAACCTACACACAGTTTGCCACCTGGGCGGCACATACCATTCGCTGTCGCGTGCTGTTGTGCGAGAGTTTGAAGCTGGTGATGCGTTTCTTCAAAGCGTTGGCAACGCACGCAAACAAGCGGGTTGCCGTGTGCGGCGTGGGGACGTTGGGGGCCCGTGGATACGAATACGTGCTGGCGGTGTTAGCCGCTTTCTTTTGCCTACTTTTCTTTGCGGCGGCAAAGAAAAGTAGGTGCCGCCCCGCACAGGGGCAACGCTAGCGAACCAGAAACAAAACGCGGATGCCAGCGCGAACACGACCAAACCCACCCTGCCCCGAACCCAAATCCCAAATACCAGAAAAGGCAAAAGCAAAAGTGGAGTGAAAACCCATATTGAATCCGATTATTGGCTGACTATGATCCAAGGGCACTCGCCCCAGCTGCCTCGCGGAGAACGCCATGCCCATGTCATTGACGCTGTCTGCAGTTCGAAATGCAGTTCGCAAGTCTTGCCTGCCTGTGCTGTCCACCGCCGCGCTACTCGCGGCCTGCTTTGCGCCTGAACTGTCTGCGGCAGCCTCACTCCCCGACAAAACAGTCGTCTTCTGCTCCGAAGGCAGTCCAGCCGGATTCGACACCGCCCAATACACCACCAGCGTCGAGTTCAGCGCCGGCTCGTACACCGTCTATAACCGGCTCGTCGAGTTCGGCCACGGCAGCACCGACATCGAGCCGGGTCTCGCCGAAAAATGGGACGTCTCCAGCGACGGCCTGCAATACACGTTTCACCTGCGTAAAGGCGTGAAGTTCCAGACCACGTCGTTCTTCAAGCCGACCCGCGAGTTCAACGCGGACGACGTCGTATTCACGTATACGCGCATGCTCGACCCGGAACAGCCGTTCCGTAAGGCCTACAACGTACCGTTTCCATACTTCAGCGATCTCGGCCTCGCAAAGAACATCACCAAAGTCGAAGCACTCGACCCCTACACCGTCCGCTTCACGCTGAAAGAAGTCGACGCACCGTTCCTGCAGCAGATCGCGATGCCGTTCGCATCGATCCTGTCGGCTGAATACGCGGACCAGCTGTTGAAGGCCGGCAAGGCCTCCGACATCAACCTCTTTCCCGTCGGCACGGGGCCGTTCATCTTCCGCAGCTATACGAAGGACGATTCGATCCGCTTCGACGGCAACCCGAACTATTGGAAACCCGGCGTCGTGAAGGTGAGCAAGCTGATCTTCGCGATTACGGTCGATCCGTCCGTGCGTCTGCAAAAGCTCAAGCGCAACGAATGCCAGGTGATGAGCTACCCGAAGCCGGCCGACATCGCGCAGATTCAGGCGGATTCGTCGATCGCCTTGCCGCATCAGGTGGGCTTCAATCTGGGCTTCATCGCGTACAACACGACGAAAAAGCCGCTCGACAACGTGCTCGTGCGCCGCGCGCTCGACATGGCCGTCAACAAGAAGGCGATCATCGATTCCGTCTACCAGGGCGCGGGTCAGGCGGCAACCAATCCGATGCCGCCCACTCAGTGGGGCTACGACAAGAGCCTGAAAGACGCGCCGTACGATGTCGACAAGGCCAAAGGACTGCTCAAGCAGGCGGGTTACCCGGACGGCTTCGACCTGACGCTGTGGGCGATGCCCGTTTCACGCCCGTACAACCCGAACGCGCGCCTGATGGCCGAAATGCTGCAGGCCGACTGGGCGAAGATCGGCGTGAAGACGAAAATCGTCACCTACGAGTGGGGTGAGTACATTCGCCGCGGACACAGCGGCGAGCACGAGGCGATGCTGATCGGCTGGACGGGCGACTACGGCGACCCCGACAACTGGCTCGGCGTGCTGCTCGGCTGCGACGCGGTGAACGGCAGCAATTTCTCCAAATGGTGCTACAAGCCGTTCGACGACCTCATCAAGGCGGCCCGCAGTACCACCGATACGGCCACGCGCACCAAGGACTACACCGAGGCGCAGCAGATCTTCAAGGATCAGGTTCCATTTACGCCGATCGCGCATTCGACCGTCTACCAGCCGCTGTCAAAGGCCGTCACCGGCTTCAAGATCGACCCGTTCGGCCCAACCCAGTTCTGGAACGTCGGTCTCAAGTAGGCAATTTACGGCTTCTCTCCCCAATTCCGCTGAAATTCGGGTCGGTTGCCGCGCCACGCGCGGCAACCTGAATGAAAGCTGTTTCCGATCGTCAACAAAGTTAATTTCCTCCAATTGCGGCCCCTGGCAAAGCTCAGTAATATCGCGCTACGCTGGTTTTTGCCGGCGCCGATCCTGGAGGAAACATGAAGCAAAACAAACTGTTGCGCGCGGCACGGCTCACGATGCTGGTCGCGACGGCAGCGGCATCGATGGCGGGGACTCAACTGGCGAACGCCGCCGATATCCCGAACAAAACCCTCGTCTACTGCTCGGAAGGCAGTCCGGCGGGCTTTGATCCGGCGCAGTACACCACGGGCGTGGATTTCACGGCCAATACGTTCACGGTTTATAACCGCCTCGTCGAATTCGAACGCGGCGGCACGAAAGTCGAGCCGGGCCTCGCAGAAAAGTGGGATGTCTCGCCGGACGGCAAGACGTACACGTTCCATCTGCGCCACGGCGTCAAGTTCCACACCACGTCATGGTTCAAGCCGACCCGCGAATTCAACGCGGATGACGTCGTGTTCACGTTCCAGCGCATGCTGGACACGAACCAGCCGTTCCGCAAGGCTTACCCGGTGCAGTTCCCGTACTTCACCGACATGGGCCTCGACAAGCTGATCGACAAGGTCGAAAAGGTCGACCCGTACACGGTCAAGTTCACGCTGAAGGAAGTCAACGCGCCGTTCATCCAGAATCTGGCAATGGAATACGCGTCGGTCCTGTCGGCTGAATACGCGGATTCGCTGCTGAAGGACGGCAAGGCCGCCGACATCAACCAGAAGCCGGTTGGCACGGGCCCGTTCATCTTCCGCAGCTACACGAAGGACGCGACGATCCGTTTCGACGGCAATCCGGATTACTGGAAGCCGAACACGGTCAAGATCTCGAAGCTGATCTTCTCGATCACGCCGGATGCTGGCGTGCGCGTGCAGAAGCTCAAGGCCGGCGAATGCCAGGTGATGAGCTATCCGCGTCCCGCCGACATCGCGCCCCTGAAGGCCGATTCGAACATCGACATGCCGTCGCAGCCGGGCTTCAACCTGGGCTATCTGGCGTACAACGTGTCGCACAAGCCGGTCGACAAGCTCGAAGTGCGTCAGGCGCTCGACATGGCGATCAACAAGAAGGCGATCATCGATTCCGTCTACCAGGGCGCAGGCCAGGCCGCGACGAATCCGATGCCGCCTACGCAATGGTCGTACGACAAGAGCCTGAAGCTCCCCGCTTACGACACGGAAAAGGCCAAGGCGCTGCTCGCCAAGGCTGGCTTCCCGAACGGTTTCGACATCACGCTGTGGGCCATGCCCGTGCAGCGCGCGTACAACCCGAACGGCAAGCTGATGGCGGAAATGATCCAGGCCGACTGGGCCAAGATCGGCGTGAAGGCGAAGATCGTCACGTACGAATGGGGTGAGTACATCAAGCGCGCGCACGCGGGCGAAGACGACACGATGCTGATCGGCTGGACGGGCGACAACGGCGACCCGGACAACTGGCTCGGTACGCTGCTCGGCTGCGACGCAGTGAACGGCAACAACTTCTCGAAGTGGTGCTACAAGCCGTTCGACGAACTCGTGCAGAAGGGCCGTGAAACGACGGGCCAGGCAGATCGCACGAAGGCGTATGTGCAGGCGCAGCAGATCTTCGCGCAGCAACTGCCGTTCTCGCCGATCGCTCACTCGACGGTGTATCAGCCGGTGAGCAAGAAGGTTGTCGACATGCGCATCGAGCCGCTCGGCTACGCGCGCTTCGACGGCGTCAGCATGAAGTAAATCACGTGATGCGGTGGGCTTCGTTGCCTGCTGCATCCCATACGCAGTACGCTTTTCGTTCGGTTAGAAGACTGGTCGAAATGGTCCGGCGACCGGGGTCACGAGCCCTCGTCGCCGGTTGCGTTTTTTCTCACCAAGACCATAGGGACGAACCATGTTCCGATTCGTTTTGCGCCGCATCGGGATGGTCATACCGACTTTCATCGGTATCACGATCCTCGCGTTCGCGCTCATTCACCTGATTCCGGGCGACCCCATCGAAGTCATGATGGGCGAGCGCGGCGTCGACCCGGCCATGCACGCCGCCGCGATGCATCGCCTCGGGCTCGACGAACCGCTGCCCATCCAGTACCTCCATTACGTCGGCCACGCGCTGCAGGGGAACCTCGGCACCTCGATCATCACCAATACCAGCGTGATGGACGAATTCCTGGCCCGTTTCCCCGCCACCGTCGAGCTATCGATCTGCGCGATGCTGTTCGCGTTGATCGTCGGCCTGCCGGCGGGCGTGTTCGCTGCGCTGCGGCGCGGCACGGCAGTCGATCACGGCGTGATGGGCACCGCGCTCACCGGCTACTCGATGCCGATTTTCTGGTGGGGCTTGATCCTCATCATGTTCTTCTCGGCAAAGCTCGGCTGGACGCCCGTGTCGGGCCGCATCGCGGTCGAATACGACATTCCGCACGTGACCGGATTCCTGCTGATCGACTCGCTGCTGCCCGGCACGGACGAAGGCTCGTTCCGCTCGGCGCTGTCGCACCTGATCCTGCCGTCGATCGTGCTCGGCACGATTCCGCTCGCGGTGGTCGCGCGGATGACGCGTTCGTCGATGCTCGAAGTGCTGCGCGAAGACTACATCCGCACGGCGCGCGCGAAGGGCTTGTCGCCGGGACGCGTAATCGTCGTGCATGCGCTGCGTAACGCGCTGATTCCCGTCGTGACGGTGATCGGTCTGCAGGTCGGCACGCTGCTCGCGGGCGCTGTGCTGACGGAGACGCTGTTCTCGTGGCCGGGCATCGGCAAATGGCTGATCGACGCGATCGGCCGGCGCGACTATCCCGTCGTGCAGGGCGGTATCCTGATGATCGCGACACTCGTGATCGTCGTGAACCTCGTCGTCGACCTGTTGTACGGCGTGCTGAATCCACGCATCCGTCATACGAGGTGAGGTAAAAATCGTGGCAGACATTCAAAATACAGTCCCCCAGGCAGTAACACCGCCCAGCGGCCGTGCACTGGCCGCCCGTGAATTCTGGTCCAACTTCTCGCGCAATCGTGGCGCAGTCGGCGCGGGCGTCATCGTGCTGATCCTGATCTTCGTCGCGATCTTCGCGCCGTTGATCGCGCCGCACAGCCCGATCGAGCAATACCGCGATTCCGTGAAGATTCCTCCCGCCTGGCTCGACGGCGGCAACTGGAAGTTCATTCTCGGCACCGACGAAGCAGGCCGCGACATCCTCTCGCGCCTGATGTACGGCGCGCGCCTGTCGTTCTGGATCGGCTTCGTTTCGGTGGTACTCGCGCTGATTCCCGGCGTCGTGCTCGGTCTGATCGCCGCGTTCTTCGAGAAATGGGCCGACACGCCCATCATGCGCATCATGGACGTGCTGCTCGCGCTGCCGTCGCTGCTGCTCGCGGTGGCAGTGGTTGCCATCATCGGTCCGGGTCTGGTGAACACGATGCTTGCGATCGCGATCGTCGCGCTGCCGGGCTATGTGCGTCTGACGCGTGCGTCGGCGCTCGGCGAACTGCACAAGGAATACGTGATGGCGTCGCGTGTCGCGGGTGCCGGCACGGCTCGCCTGATGTTCTCGCAAGTGCTGCCGAACTGCACGGCGCCGCTGATCGTGCAGGCGACGCTCGGTTTTTCGTCGGCGATTCTCGATGCCGCCGCGCTCGGCTTCCTCGGCCTCGGCGTGCAGCCGCCGTCGGCGGAGTGGGGCGCGATGCTCGCGTCGGCACGCGACTACATCGACAGCGCATGGTGGATCGTCACCATGCCCGGTCTCGCCATCCTGATCTCGGTGCTCGCGATCAACCTGCTCGGCGACGGGCTGCGCGACGCACTCGACCCGAAACTCAAGCGGATGGCCTGACATGAGCAACGCTAACCTTTTGACCATCCGCAATCTCGCGGTGAACTTCAGCGGCCTGCCCGCTGTCGATCGAATCAATCTGAACGTGGCGCCGGGCGAAGTGGTCGGCGTCGTGGGCGAATCGGGCTCGGGCAAGAGCGTGACGATGATGGCGCTGATGGGCCTGATCGACGCGCCCGGCAAGGTCACCGCCGACGAAGTCACCTTCGACGGCAAGGACCTGCTGAACGCGACGCCCAAGCAACGCCGCACGATCATCGGCAAAGACGTGGCGATGGTGTTTCAGGACGCGCTGACGAGCCTGAATCCGAGCTACACCGTCGGCTATCAGATCAAGGAAGTGCTGAAGCTGCACGAAGGGCTGCGCGGCGACGCGCTGCACAAGCGTGCGCTCGAACTGCTCGATCAGGTTGGCATTCCCGACGCGAAGAACCGCATCAACACGTTCCCGCATCAGATGTCGGGCGGCATGAACCAGCGCGTGATGATCGCGATGGCGGTCGCGTGCAACCCGAAGCTGCTGATCGCCGACGAGCCGACCACGGCCCTCGACGTGACCATTCAGGCGCAGATCATGCAACTGCTCGTGCAGTTGCAAAAAGATCGCGGCATGGCGCTCGTGCTGATTTCGCACGATCTGGCCGTCGTGTCGGAAGTCGCGCAGCGCGTGGCCGTGATGTACGCGGGCGAAGTCATCGAAACGAACCGTGTGCCCGATATCTTCAAGGCGCCGCATCATCCGTACACGGAAGCGCTGCTGGCGGCGATTCCCGAGCACAACGTCGGCGCGGTGCGGCTGGCCGCGCTGCCGGGCATGGTGCCGGGACGCGACGACCGTCCCAAAGGGTGTCTCTTCGCGCCGCGCTGCAAGTACGTCGTCGACGATTGCAACAAGGCGCGTCCCGCGCTTTCGCCGCTGGCCGATCACGACCCCGCCGCCCAGGTTCGCTGCATCAAGCCGCTGAACCTGATTCGCGATGCCATTCAACCGGGAGGCGCACGATGAATGCAGTACCCGAAACGCGGCGCCCCGATGGCGATAGGCCCGGCAAGCCCGCAGGCGATCACGTGCTGATCGCCGACAACCTCGCGCGTTTCTACGACGTGAAGCGCGGCATGTTCGGCCACGGCACCGTCAAGGCGCTGAACGGCGTGTCGTTTCATCTGGAGCGCGGCAAGACGCTCGCCGTGGTCGGCGAATCCGGTTGCGGCAAATCGACGCTCGCGCGTCAGCTGACGATGATCGAAGCGCCGTCGGCCGGACGTCTGCTGATCGACGGCGAAGACGTCGCGGGCGCGAGCCACGAAAAAATCGCGCAGTTGCGCCGCCGCGTGCAGATGGTGTTCCAGAACCCGTTTGCGTCGCTCAATCCGCGCAAGACCGTCGAGCAGACGCTGGGCGAGCCGCTCGCGATCAACACGCAATTGAGCGTGAGCGAGCGCGGCGAGCGCATTGCGCACATGATGCGCATCGTCGGCCTGCGGCCCGAGCACGCGAAGCGCTATCCGCATATGTTCTCGGGCGGCCAGCGTCAGCGTGTCGCGATTGCGCGCGCGATGATTCTCGATCCGCAGATCGTCGTCGCCGATGAACCCGTCTCCGCGCTCGACGTGTCGATCCAGGCGCAGATCCTGAACCTGTTCATGGACCTGCAGGATCAGTTCAAGACGAGCTACGTGTTCATCTCGCACAATCTGTCGGTGGTCGAGCATATCGCCGACGACGTGATGGTGATGTACTTCGGCGGCGTGGCCGAGCTCGGCGACAAGAAGCGCATCTTCAGCAAGCCGCGTCATCCATACACGCGCGCGCTGATGTCGGCGACACCGTCGATCTTCGAAGCCGACCGCCGCATCCAGATCAAGCTGCAAGGTGAAATGCCGTCGCCGCTCAATCCGCCGTCGGGCTGTACGTTTCACCAGCGTTGCCCGTATGCTATCGAGCGTTGCCGCAAAGAAGAGCCGAAGCTGCGTGAAGTGGATGGTCGCCAGGTATCGTGTCACCGCGCCGAGGAGGTGGGGGACGACGCGAATGCATGAACGGGTGGCGGCGCGTGATGTTGCGCGCCGTCACGCGCGTCGTTTGCATGTGAAACATGCGGGCGGCGCGCGCGTTGCGCTTACGCCCCGGCGGGTCGCGCGCGTCCTGATGGGCGCGCTGCTCGCCGTGGCGGCGCAATGCGTTTTGCTTCCACACCCATTCAGTTCGTTCGATCCGATCGCCTCCGCGCATGCGGCAGGCGCCGCGGCGAATACCCCCGTGCAGGGCGCGCAGGCCAATCAGGTTGGCCGCCCGGCCGTCCCCGTGCCGCACACGCCGTCGCCACCGCGCGCGACGCTGCCGGGTTTCAATCCGCCGCCTTCGTATGCAAGCGGCACCACGGCGAGCGGTCCGGTGCGCGCGCAACCGGCGCGCATGCCTTTCTATGTCGCGACACGCGGCAAGACCACGATTTATCTTCTGGGCACGCTGCATGTCGGCGATCCCAACGACTACCCGCCCAACCAGCCATTCCGTGCGCCGATTCTCGGTGCACTAGCGGCATCGCCCACGCTGGCGCTCGAACTGTCGCCCGACGATCTGCTTGTCTCGCAGGACGATGTGTCGAAATACGGCATCTGCACGTATGAATGTCTGCCGAAGCTGTTGCCCGAGCCGCTGTGGCACAAGCTCGCGATGCGTCTGCGTGGAAACCCCGCTGCGCTCGACGAAATCCGCAAGATGCGGCCGTGGCTCGCCTCCCTGCTGGTCGAAACCTACGATTCGCTGAGCGCCGGGCTGCAGACGGAGTACGGCACGGAAGCGCAGCTGCAGAACGTGTATCTGCGGCAGAAGGGAAAGATTGTCGGGCTGGAGACGCTCGGCGAGCAGATGCGGGCGTTCACGGGGCTCACGCTCGCGCAGCAGCGCGAAATGCTCGCGCAGGATCTCGTGCAGACGCCCGCCGAGAATGTCGCCGATGTGCAGACCTTGCACCGGCTATGGCGCGTCGGCGATGCGGACGCGATTTCCGCGTGGGAAGCGGCGAAGTCGGAGAAACTCGCGCGCGACAAGCGCATCTCCGCGCAGGTCGACAACAAGATACTGTTCGACCGCAACCGGCGCTTCGTCAACCGGATGGTACTGATCGCGGCGCCGAACAAACCGGTGTTCGTCGCGATCGGCGCGCTGCATCTGGGCGGGCAAAAGGGTGTGCTGCAGTTGTTGCGGCAGCGGGGTTTCGTAGTCGAACCTTATTGATGCGCGCGCTGCCGGTGCGCTTAAAGCGAGCGACGGCTAAACGGTGGCGCCTACCGCGCCGAATGCACCGTTAGCGATACGCCCTCGGCCCGTTTGCGACGCGAGCTTCAGCGCGGCTTCCAGCGCGTCGAGCGACAGGTCTTTCGAACCGCTCGTCTTCAGACAGACGTTGACCGTGCGCGCATTCAGCGACAGCAACGCGCGGTAGTGTTCGTCGGCATCGTCGAATCGCATCATGCGGTCGAGCGCCGAGCCGAGATTGAGATGCACGTCGGCGAGCGTCGGGTCGATTTTCAGCGCCTCGCGATAGTGATGCACGGCTTCACCGAGCTTGCCGCCCGCTTCCAGTGCCACGGCGATGTTGTTGTGCGCATCGGGCGAGCGCGGATCGAGCGCCAGCGACACCCGATAGCAGCGCAGCGCGAGCGCTTTGTCTCCGAGCGCATTGGCCACGAAGCCGCGGTCGTTCCAGCACTCCGCGTTGTCCGGCTCGAGTTCGAGCGAAAGGTCGATGTACTCGAGCGCCAGTCTATGCTGGCCGCGCTGATGCAGCAGCACGCCGTAGTAATGCAGCGCATCCGGTTGTTCCGGGCAGATATCGAGTGCTTCGCGGTACAGCGACTCGGCTTCGACGTAGCGGCACGCGCGATGTGCTTCGAGCGCGAACGCGAGCGTCACCGGGAAATGCCGGGTTGCGGAGGCGGCAGAAGCGGAGGAAGTAGAAACAGCGGATTGCGGTTGCATGGCGGTGCTCTCCAGACTCTCGAAAGAGCCGGCGCAGACCTGTCGACGCGCCGGACTGTGAACGATGGAACACTCACAGGTTAGGTCCGGGGCCTCGGCCGAACTATCAGAGGCATCCTAAAAATGGCGGCGCACCTTTTGAAACCAGCCGCGCGGGCGGTTCGCCTATCCTGAAAATAGGAAATGGCGAACCGCCCGCAACCGGCAACCGCACAACGACGCTACAGGAACATCAGGAAGTTGAGCAGGAAGATATTTACGACGAGCAGCGTGAGCGCCGTCGGAATCTGCACCTTGATCACCGCGTTCTTGTCGGGGAGTTCGAGCAGCGCGGCAGGCACCATGTTGAAGTTCGCGGCCATCGGCGTCATCAGCGTGCCGCAGTACCCCGAGAACATGCCGATCGCGACCATCACGGCCGGGTTGCCATGAAACACGTTGACGAGGATCGGCACGCCGACGCCGCCCGTCATCACCGGGAACGCCGCGAAGCCGTTGCCCATCACCATCGTGAAGAGCGCCATGCCGATGCAGTAGACGGCCACCGCGATCAGCCGGTAGTCGAGGCTGATATAGGCCGTCGTCACGTGCGCGACCGCCTTGCCGACGCCCGCGTCCGAGAACACGAGGCCGAGCATGCCGAGCATTTGTGGCAGCACGGCCGCCCACGACAGCGCATCGACGAGACGCCGCGCTTCCTTCATCGACTGGCCGACGGTGTCGCGCGTCATGACGCAGGCGAACGCCAGCGCAATCACGCAACCGATGCCGAAGCCGATCAGCGTGACGTTCTTCTGCTCGACCAGCGGCGTGCCGCCGAACACCAGATGGCTCGCCGACAACGTGATGATCACCGTGACGACGGGAATCGTCAGCGCGGGGACGAACAGCTTGTTGCCGAGGCGCGCGGCGCTCGCCTTGCGCGCCGCTTCCGACAGCACCTTGGGCTTGCCCGCCGTCACGCCGCCGAAGCCCGCAATCAGCGCCATCGCGATGACGAGCACGCCCACCACTTCGACGGGCAGCTTGTCGCCGACCAGGAAGATCAGCGCGTAGATGATCCAGAAGCCGCCCGCCGTGAGGCGGCGCGGGTGGTCCTTATCGGTGACGATCATGCCGCCGATCACCAGCAGCACGATGCCGAGCAGCCAGAACAGATAGTTGATGGTGAGTGTCATGCTTCGTCCCCGGTCGTGCGCGTCGCGTTGTGGCTCGCGTGGTTGTTCGTGTTGACGCTCGCAGTCGCTTGCGATGCCGCGTTGCCGCGCAACTCGCGTTCGAGCCTGCGATCCAGCAGCCAGAGCCGGAAGCCGTGGATCAGGAAGGCGCTGATAGCCGTCGGAATGCCCCACAGCGCGACGTGCATCGGCTCGACCGTGATGCCCGCTTCCTTCAGGAACGTGACCATCAGCACGATGGCGCCGAATGCGACGAAGATGTCCTCGCCGAAGAACAGGCCGACGTTGTCCGTCGCCGCCGAGAACGCGCGCAGCTTGTAGCGCACGGCATCGCTGAGCTTGCCGAAGCGCGTTTCCGTGGCGCCTTCCGCCATCGGCGCGATCAGCGGACGCACCATCTGCGGATGCCCGCCGAGACCCGTCAGGCCGACGGCCGCCGTCAGTTCGCGCACGAGCAGATAGACGATCAGCAGACGCCCGGCCGTCGCAGCCTTGATGCTGGCGATCCAGGTCTGGGCGCGCTCGCGCAGCCCGTGCCGTTCGAGCAGGCCGATCACCGCGAGCGGCAACAGGATGATGAGGGGAATATTGCGTGTCTTGATGAAGCCGCTGCCGATCGCGGCCAGGATCCGGTCCGGCGGAAAGTGCGCGGCAATCGCGGTGATGACCGCGGCGGCGGCCACGATCAGCATCGGGTTGAAGCGCAACACAAACCCGACGATGATGACCGCGACTCCAATGAGCGGCCATAGGTTGACGGTTGACTGCATCTAGATCTCCAGAGGTGGTCCTGCATTGGGACACCGCTCGTGGCGGCGAACTTTAATGACGCCGGGCCTTGTTTTTTGGGTCCGGCTTTCCTCGGCGCCCTGCGGCGCTTCAATGGCCGCTTCGGGTGCACTGCCTGCTGCCTGTCGTTGCTGCGGGTACTTCCACGGGTACTGCCGAACTTCTGATGCTTCAAAATTCCGTTGGCAACAGAGGATGTTGCTTTCTGGAAAATGCCCCGCGAAAAGCGGGGCATGGGGTGCTGCGAGATTGCGTTTAACGGGATGCGTGCCCGGCTCAGACGCGCGCCGCGCCGGCCGCGTGCACGCCGATGCCCGCCGCTTCGAGCGCCTTGCGGATGCGTTGCGCGAACGCGAGCGCATGCGGGCCGTCGCCGTGCAGGCAGATGGTCTGCGCGTTCAGCGGCACCCATTCGCCGCTCACGGCCTGCACGCGCTGCTCGCGCACCATCTTCAACGTGCGTTCGAGCACTTCGTCTTCGTCTTCGAGCAGCGCGCCGGGCTCCTTGCGCGGCACGAGCGAGCCGTCCGCGCGATAGCCGCGATCGGCGAACACTTCTTCGATGGCGACAAGGCCGGCGTTGCGCGCAGCCGTCACGAGCCCGCTGTTGGCGAGCGCGAACACGGCCACGGACGGATCGAAGTCATGCACGGCGGAGACGATGGCATCGGCGATCTTCGGGTCACGCGCGGCCTGGTTGTAGAGCGCGCCGTGCGGCTTCACGTGCGCGATGCGGCCGCCCTCGGCCTGCGCGATCGCCGACAGCGCGCCGAGCTGATACAGCACGCCCGCGTAGATCTCGCCCGCGGGCAAGTCCATTTCCTTGCGGCCGAAGTTTTCCGGGTCGTTGAAACTCGGATGCGCGCCGATCGACACGCCTTTTTCCACCGCCCAGCGCACGCATTCGCGCATCGCGTTGGGTCCGCCTGCATGCCAGCCGCAGGCGATGTTCGCCGAGCTGACGAGGTCGAGCAGCGCCTCGTCGGAGCCGCATCCTTCGCCGAGATCGGCGTTCAAGTCGATTTCCATGATGTTCCTCGTAGGTCTCACACGGCTGCGGACGCGGCGAGCCGCGCGCAGCGTTCTTCATGCATGCCGATTGCGGCATCGATCTGCCGCAGGTACTTGCGTTCTTCGATCAGTGCCTGGCGCGCCTCGTAAGGCGTGGTCGGAATGAAGCGCACTGCGCCGTTCAGACGGATCTGCGCGAGCTTCCATAAATCCGCGTGAATCACCGCGCCGATCTTCGGATAGCCGCCCGTGGTCTGGGCGTCGCTCATCAGGATGATCGGCTGGCCGTTCGGCGGCACCTGGATCGTGCCGGGCATCACCGCGTGCGACAGCAGATCGCTTTTGTGCGTGCGCTTCAGTTCGGTTCCCGCGAGCCGGAAGCCCATGCGGTTGCTGTTTGGCGTGACGAGCCACTCGTCGTTCCAGAAGGCGTTGTGTGCGTCGGCGGTGAAGCTGTCGTACTCGGGGCCGGGCAGCACGCGGATGGGCGGCGCCCACGCGACGCCCGACGGGTGACGGCCGCGCCGCACCGGCTCGTCGACGAGCACGAACTTGCACCAGGCGGGCGCCTTCACGCCGAACTCGGGCGCGTCGGGCGAAAAGCCGGAGCCCGCCCCCGCGCGCGGCGCGCCGACGGGCAGACGGTCGCCGTCGCGCAGCGCACGGCCGCCCAGGCCGCCGAAGCCTGCTTGCAGATCGGTGCTGCGCGAGCCGAGCATCGGCAGCACGTCGACGCCGCCCGCGATGCAGACGTAGCCGCGCATGCCGCGCTTCGCCGCGTTCAGCGTCAGTTCCTGGCCGGCCTGCACGGGCAGGCTCCACCACGAATAGACCGGTTTGCCGTCGAGCGTCGCGCCGAACTCGGTGCCCGTGATCGCGACGCGCGTCGGGCGCAAAAAGCGCAACACGGTCGGACCGAAGGTGATTTCGAGCCCGGCGGCATCGGGCCGGTTGCCGACGAGACGATTACCGACTTCGAGCGACAGCCGGTCGAGTGCGCCGCCCATCGCGACGCCGAGATGCCGGAAGCCGTGCCGGCCGAGATCCTGAATGGTGGTCAACAGACCCGCGCGTATCACGTCGATCATGCGTGCAACCCCGCGATGGTGAAGCGGACGCGATCGCCCGGTTGCAGAAGCGTGGGCGTCGAGCGCGACGGGTCGAAGAGCTTCAGCGCCGTGCGGCCGATCAGTTGCCAGCCGCCTGGCGAAGTGGCCGGATAGATGCCCGTCTGCGCGCCACCGATGCCCACCGAGCCGGCCGGCACTTCGAGACGCGGCTCGGCGCGGCGCGGCGTGTGCAGCGCGTCGGCGAGGCCGCCCATGTAGGCGAAGCCGGGCTGGAAGCCGAGAAAGAACACAATGTACTCGCCGCCTGCGTGCCGTTCTACGACTTCCTTCACCGAGAGTCCTGTGTGATCGGCGACCGTCTTCAGGTCCGGTCCGAACTCGCCACCGTACTGCACGGGGATTTCCACTTCGCGGCCCAGGTCCTGCGCGCTGCCTGGCCGCTCCCACGCGGCCTTGAGCCGGGCCGTCAGATCGTCGGGATCGGCTTCGAGGGGATCGAAGATCACGGTCAGGTTGTTCATGCCGGGCACCACTTCGAGCACGTGCGGCCAGTCGCGCGCGGCCTGCGCGGCCGACCACACGCGCCGCTGGCAATCCAGCGTGGCAGGCGGCGGCGCTTCGCAGACCAGTGCGCTATCACCAAACGAAAAGATGCGGGGTTCAGTCATCGATGTCCAGGTTCAAGTAGAGAAGCAGCAGATTCGTCTGACGAAGTCTGCCAATTTCTCACAACAGGGCTAGCCTACATTCTCAATAAAATATCGACAATTTATCAATAAGCGATGTCCCCAGGCTCGCCGGTGGTGGAGGGAAGTCGTACACTTCGGTCAACCACCACGCTTCGCTTAGAAAAATCACCATGGCGCGTCATCCGACCAAAATCGTCTCATCGGAACATCTTGTGTCTGAATTTAGTGCGGAGTTATCCGAACTCGAGTACGGACTGATCATGGTGAGCAACGCGTTCAACCGTTGGATGGTCCGGTGCATGGCGGCCGCCGGCGACAAGGACATGACGGCGATCGAAGTGTCGCTGCTGCATCATGTGAGCCACCGCGAGCGTCGCAAGAAGATTGCCGATATCTGTTTCGTGTTGAATATCGAGGACACGCATGTCGCGACTTATGCGCTCAAGAAGCTCGTAGCTAGAGGGTATGTAAAAAGCGAAAAGACCGGCAAGGAAGTGTTTTTTTCTGCTACGCAGGCGGGGCGTGATCTGTGTCTGAAGTACCGTGAGGTAAGGGAGAGTTGTCTGATCGCGACGCTCAAGGAGAGTGGGCTCACTAATGAGCAGATTGGGGAGGCGGCGCAACTGATGCGGAATGCTTCCGGGCTTTATGACACCGCTGCGCGGGCGGCTGCGTCTCTGTAAGGGTCTGGGTTTGGGTTTGGGGTTGGGGTTGGTTGTCTGCGACGCTGGGTGGTCTGCTTGTGTTTTTCGCTGGCATCCGCGATTTGTTAGCGTGCTTCACGCGTCGCCCCGCACAGGGGCAACGCTAGCAGACCAATAACATCTAGCGGATGCCAGCGAAAAGGCAAATCGCGGATGCCAGCGAAAACGCAAACCAACAACCTACAAGCCACCCCTACCTTTACCTATAGGAAGCAACCTCAGTAACCACAACATCGAGCGGAATATCGTGCGCCTCACGCTGCAGCGTGCCAGCCCGGCACACCTCATACGCGACACCGACGGTCACAGGCACTTTCCCCGCCTCGCGAAACGCAGCGAGCGTCCGGTCGTAGTACCCACCGCCATATCCAAGCCGATACCGATCGGCATCAAACCCAACACACGGCACAAACAGCAAATCAGGTGTAATCAGGTCACCGGAAGTCGGCTCATGAATACGATGCGCGCCGACCCGCATGGGCATATCAGCCGACCAGACATGAAACTCAAGCGGCCGATCCCGGCCAGTAATCACCGGAAGGCTCGCGCGCCGCGCACTATCGCCATCGAGCCACGTGGCAATGACAGATCGAATATCGAACTCACCTGACAAAGGCCAGTACAACCCTACACTTGCGGGCGAATAAACCGATAACACATCCAGCACCCGACGCCTCAGCGCATCATTGCCCGCCGCATCGAGAGCCGCATGCAGACGTGCTTCCAGCAGCGTTGCGCGCAGTTCCTTTTTCGATTTCGCGCCGGGGTTGCATGCTATGCTTGAGTTCAATTCGCGCTCCAGAAACGCTCTAGAAATAACGATGTCCAAACGCCTCTTCCGAGTATATCGCGCGGCCAGTCTGGCGCTCGCCGCAGCGGCACTCGTCGCGTGCAGCACGGCCTCCGCCGTCAAGCCGATCCCGCTTTCCCAACTCACCAACGACGACCAGACTTTCGTGCAATTGCGCGAGGCAGCGCGCAATAACGACGCAGGCCGCGCCGCGCAGCTCGCAGCAATGATTCCGGACTATCCGGCGCCGTCATATCTGGAATATTTCCAGTTGAAGCCGCAGCTGTTCGACGGCTCGGGGCATCCGCGCATCGACGCGCCCGACGCGCCCGTGCTGTCGTTCCTGCAACGCTACGACGGCCAGGCCATCGCTGACCGCATGCGCAACGACTACCTCGTCGTGCTCGGCGCGCGTCACGACTGGAAAAACTTCGACCAGCAATACGCGCGCTTCGTGCTGAACGACGACACGCAGGTCAAGTGTTACGCGCTCGAATCGCGTGCGGCGAAAGGTGAGAACGTCGTCGATGCGGCGCGCGCGCTGCTCGTCGATCCGCGCAATTATGGCGACGGCTGTGTCGATCTGATCACGTCGCTGGCGATCAACCAGCAGTTCACCACCGACGACGTCTGGCAGCAAATCCGCCTCGCGTACGAACAGAACCAGACCAGCACGGGCGCCAAGCTCGTCGACGCACTCGGCAACAACCGTCCCGATCCGACGCTGTTCGACCAGGCCGCGACCACGCCGCCGCTTCTGCTCGCGCGCGGCGTCGGCGCCGATCCGCAATCGCATCAGCTCGCGCTGCTCGCCATCACGCGCATGGCCCGCAACGATCCCGCCATGGCCGCCGCGACCTTCGGTTCGGTCGCGCCGTCGCTGACGTCGCCCGAGCGCGCCATCGGCTGGGGCACGATCGCCTATCAGGCGGCCGCCAAGCAGATGCCGGGCGCCGTCGACTGGTACCGGCTGTCGGCGAATGCGCCGCTGTCGAATCCCGCATACGAATGGCGCACGCGCCTCGCGCTGCTCAACGGCGACTGGACGATGGTGCGCTGGTCGGTCGAACAGATGCCGCCGGCGCTGCGCAGCCAGCCCGCGTGGACATACTGGCACGCGCGTGCCTTGAAACAGGCGGGCGACGTCGTCACGGCGAACCAGGAGTTCGAGTCGATCTCGCAGCAGTTCAATTTCTACGGCCAGCTTGCCGCGGAAGAACTCGGCCAGAAGATCGTCGTGCCGCCCAAGACCACGGTCACGGACGCCGAAGTCGAACAGGCGGGGAACACACCGGGCTTCGCGCTTGCTCAGAAGTTCTATCAGCTGAATCTGCGTCTGGAAGGTAACCGCGAATGGAACTGGCCGCTGCGCAGCATGACGGACCGCCAGTTGATCGCCACCGCCGAATACGCGCGCCGTATCGAACTGTATGACCGCGCCGTGAACACGGCCGACCGCACGAAGACCGAGCACGATTTCTCGCTGCGCTACCTGTCGCCGTTCCGCGATATCGTCGAGCGCGACGCGCAGTCGAACGGGCTCGACGTCGAATGGGCATATGGTCTGATCCGCCAGGAGTCGCGCTTCATCATGAACGCGCGCTCGGAAGTCGGCGCGAGCGGCCTGATGCAGCTGATGCCGGGCACCGCGCAACTGGTGGCGAAGAAGATCGGTCTCGGCACGATTTCGCGCGCGCAGATGAACGACATCAACACCAACATCCTGCTCGGCACGAACTATCTGTCGATGATCTACAATGAGTTCGACGGGTCCGCCGTGCTCGCCACGGCAGGTTACAACGCAGGTCCGGGCCGTCCGCGCAACTGGCGCTCAACGTTGCCGCGCGGTGTCGAAGGCGCGATTTTCGCGGAAGCCATTCCGTTCCAGGAAACGCGCGACTACGTGAAGAACGTGCTGTCCAACACGGTCTACTATGCAGCGTTGTTCGAAGGCCGTCCGCAATCGCTGAAGGCGCGTCTGGGTTATATCCAGCCGTTGCAGTAACGATGCGCCTGCCGCCGCCGCGTGACACGTCACGCTCGCGGCGGCGTTCGAACCTCAGCCGTTGCCGCGGCTTCCATCAGGGAGTCGAAAAATGCGACATCAAACCATCGCAGTCGTCGGCGGTTCCGGGTTCATTGGCAGTCATCTCGTCAACGCGCTCGTCGAACTCGGCAAGACGGTACGCATTGCCACCCGCCGCCGCTATAACGCGCGGCATCTCACGCTGCTTCCCATCGACGTGATCGAAACGGATGTGTTCGATCCCATCCAGCTTGCGCGTTTCGTCGAGGGCGCGGATGCCGTCGTCAATCTCGTCGGCGTATTGCACGGTCATCGCGGCGACCCGTATGGGCCCGAGTTCGCCAAAGCCCATGTCGAACTGCCGACGAAGATCGTCTCCGCGTGCGAAGGCAAGGGCGTGCACCGGCTGATTCACATGAGCGCGATCGGCGCCGACCCGCGCGGTCCGAGCATGTATCTGCGCTCGAAGGGCGACGGTGAGCGCGCGGTGCATGCATCGTCGATGCTGGCTTCGACCATCTTTCGCCCGTCCGTCGTGTTCGGTCCCGAAGACGCATTCCTCAACAAGTTCGCGTTCCTGCAGCGCATGTTCCCGGTGATTCCGCTCGCGAAACCCAACGCCCGCTTTCAGCCGATCTTTGTCGGCGATGTCGCCAAGGCGATCGTCAACGTGCTGGATCTCGATGCATCGACGGGCCGCACGTACGAGCTTGGCGGGCCGTCGGTGTACACGCTCGAGGCGCTCGTCGAGTATTGCGGCGACGTGATTGGCAAGCATGCGCGCATCATCCGCTTGCCGGATTCGCTGGCGCGTTTGCAGGCGCTGTCGTTCGAGCTGGCGCCCGGCGAACCCGTGATTTCGCGCGACAATCTCGATTCGATGAAAATCGACGCCGTGCTGAGCGCGCCGCTCGCGCCCGAGCTCGATATCGAACCGGCCAGCATCGAAACGATCGCGCCCGTGTATCTGACGGGTTCGTCGTTCCGCTCGCGCTTCAACGCGTTTCGCGCGAGCGCAGGCCGCTAAACTTTTTATCGTTCATTCCACTTTCTGGCGAAGCATGAAACTCGTTATCGGTGACAAGAACTATTCGTCGTGGTCGATGCGGCCGTGGCTAGTGCTCAAGCATTTCGGCATTGCATTTGAAGAGGTGATGGTTTTGCTGAACGAGCCGCAGACCAAAGCCTCGATTCTCGAGCATTCGCCGTCGGGCAAAGTGCCGTGTCTGATTGCCGACGACGGCGTCACCGTCTGGGATTCGCTCGCGATCTGCGAGACGCTCGCCGAACGCTATCCGCAACATGCAATGTGGCCGCGCAACGCCGTGGCGCGGGGCCGTGCGCGCAGCGTCAGCGCCGAGATGCACTCCGGTTTCGGCGCGCTGCGCAACAACATGTGGATGAACATTCGCGCGTCGTTCCCGGGCAAGGGCGCGACACCGGAAGCCCTGGCCGACATCGAGCGCATCGACACGATATGGCGCGAGTGCCTGGACGTATACGGCGGCCCGTTCCTGTTCGGCGAGTTCACGATTGCCGATGCGATGTATGCGCCCGTCGTAATGCGCTTCAATACCTGGCAACCGAAACTATCGGAAGCGGCGCTTGCCTATTCGCGCCGCGTGACGGCACAGCCCGCGGTCAAGGCGTGGATCGACGAGGCGCTGCAAGAGACACATCGCATCCCCTATCAAGACACCTGCGCATGAATATCTACGCAGTAGGCGGTGCGATCCGCGATGAGCTGCTCGGGATGCCCGTGCAAGACCGCGATTACGTCGTGGTCGGCGCCACGCCAGAGCAGATGGTCGCCAAGGGCTTTCGCCCCGTCGGCAAGGACTTTCCGGTTTTTCTGCATCCCGACACGCATGAGGAATACGCGCTTGCGCGGACCGAACGCAAAACGTCGGCGGGTTATCACGGTTTCCAGTTTTTCTATGCGCCCGATGTGACGCTCGAAGAAGACCTCGCGCGGCGCGATCTCACGGTCAATGCAATGGCGCGCGAAGTCACGCCGGACGGCGAGCTGATCGGTCCCGTGATCGATCCGTTCAACGGGCAGGACGATCTGCAGCACCGCGTGTTCCGGCATGTCAGCGATGCGTTTCTCGAAGACCCGGTGCGCATTCTGCGCGTCGCGCGTTTCTCTGCGCGCTTCACGGATTTCGCTGTCGCGCCCGACACATTGGCGCTGATGCGCAAGATGGTCGAAGCGGGCGAAGTGGATGCGCTCGTACCCGAGCGTGTGTGGCAGGAACTGTCGCGCGGACTGATGGAGAAGAAACCGTCGCGGATGTTCGACGTGCTGCGCGAATGCGGGGCGCTCGGGCGGATTCTGCCGGAGATCGATGCGCTCTACGGCGTGCCGCAGCGCGCCGACTATCACCCGGAAGTGGATACGGGCGTGCACGTGATGATGGTCGTCGATCATGCCGCCGCGCAGAACTATGCGCTCGCGGTGCGGTTCGCCGCGCTGACGCACGATCTCGGCAAGGCGACCACGCCCGAAGACGTATTGCCGCGTCATATCGGCCACGAAGGGCGCAGTGTCGATCTGTTGAAGCCACTGTGCGAACGTCTGCGTGTGCCGAACGAATGCCGCGATCTCGCGCTGCTGGTGGCGCGCGAGCACGGCAATATTCATCGCGTGATGGAGACGAAGGCGGCGGGCATCGTGCGGCTGTTCGAGCGCAGCGACGCGCTGCGCAAGCCGGCGCGTTTTGCCGAAGCGTTGCAGGCCTGCGAGGCCGATGCGCGCGGCCGTCTTGGCTTCGAAGCGAAGGCTTATCCGCAGGCGGAGCGTCTGCGCGTGGCTTTGGTCGCTGCGCGTGCCGTTGATGCCGGCGCGGTCGCGAAAGCCTACGAAAGCGATCCGGCGAAGATCAAGGATGCCGTGCATCGCGAGCGCGTGCGGGCGGTGGCGCAGGCGCTGAGCGAAACGGCGACGGACTGATCGCACGCGGTCACCCGGGACACATGCAACCTACTCACGAAATTCACCGGTTCACGACCGCCCTTGTCTGATGTCCGTCTCCTACGATCGCAATCAAGTTAACCTGTGGCTAAGTTCGCACACGAGAGCCAAGGCGCGCGACTATCTGAATGCCGTCTCTGAGGTGCGCTGGGTGAGCAGCAAAATCCTGGCCGGTCTGGTGCAGGGTAGTCGTTCAAAGCCCTATGACGTGCGAGTGCAATTCTTCGAGCGCAGCGCATCGGACTGGATAGAGGGCCAATGTTCGTGCCCCGTCGGATTCAATTGCAAGCACGTCGCGGCCTTGTTGATCGCCGCCCTTCCGCACCACCAGAAGCTGCCGGCCAGCGGCGTGCGCCCGGAAGTGCTCAAGTGGGTCGAGGACTTCCGGGTGAAACACGCACCGTCCGCAGCGGGCACCGGCGGAAAGTCCCCGAGATCGACGCAGGTGCTCGCCTACGTGATTTCGGAATCGTTCATGGGATATCCGGCCGTCAGTCTCTACAAGACCCGCACGAATGTGGACGGCTTGATCCAGAAACTCGACGACCCCTGGTATAACGTGGAGAAGGCGCTGGTTCAACCGCCGAAGTTCGTGACCTCGGACGACCTGGCGATCTTGCGCCGGTTGTGGTTGGGCCCTTCGCGCGGCTACGTGGGGACCCACAAGCTCGATGGCGCCGCGGGCGCCGAGACCATGGAAAAGGTCCTCGCGACCGGCCGGGCATTTGTTTCGCTGACCACCCGTATCGTTCAGTCTGGAGAGACTCGCGCGCTGCGTTCCGGCGCATCGCGTCGCGGCCAGATCGAATGGCGCACGCAGGCGGATACGAGCGTGCGCCCCGTACTTCAGACCGAGCCGCCCGCGACGATGCTCATGACGACCACGCAGCCCTGCTGGTATGTCGATGCGCAAACGGGGGAAGCTGGAATCGTTGATGTGCCGTGGCCGGCCGACCAGCTCAGCGAGTATCTGTCGATGCCGCCCGTCACGCCCGAAGAGGCCGTCCTCGTCGGCAAGGTGTTGCGTGAGGTAGCGCCAGATTTGCCACTGCCACCTGCGCATGATCGGGCCGCCCTGCGCGTCATCGACGCGACGCCGGTTCCCGTGCTGTCGTTCGATACGCGGCCGACATATGGAAGCGCCTCGTCGTCCAATGCGGTGGATTTCGCGACCGTCAAGTTCGACTACGCGGGCGAAAGCGTCGACGCGTATAGCGACACCACGCTCGTACGCGATTCAAAGGGTGATGCCGTCCAGATCACGCGTCAGCACGACGCCGAAGAGAGGCGCATGAAGGAACTGGGCAAGGTCGGCCTCAAGAAGTTTTCGACCCGGCACGCGTATGGCCCGCGCCCGTTTCCTGAACACATGCTGGCGCCGGAGAACGCCGGCGATTGGCTCGCCTTTGTCACACGCGATCTGCCGACACTGCGCGAGAAGGGCTGGCAGGTGACGATGAGCGATACCTTTCGCTTCAATGTCATCGAGATCGACACCATCGAAGGTGATCTCCGCGAGACCGGCGACGGCTGGTTCGACGTCGAAATGGGTGTCTCCGTCAACGGTCGGACCGTGCGGCTCGAACCTTTGCTGACGGACCTGTTCCGGCGCGATCGAAGATGGCTGCTGGGCCGGCTCGATGAGATCGGCGACGATGAATACGTACAGCTCGTGACCGACCTTAACGAGCGCTTGTATCTACCCGCTGAGCGCGTGAAACCCGTGGTGCGCGTACTGATCGACCTCTTCGATTTCTTTGGCGAGGGCAAGGTGCGCATCTCGAGATGGGACGCGGCGCGGTTCGACGCACTGGACAAGAGCGGGCGCTGGCAGTTTCACGGCGACGATTCGGTCCGGCAGCTTGCCCAGCGTCTGGTCGCCGGACCCGGCGTGGGCGAAACGCCCGTGCCGCGTGGGCTGCGCGCGGAACTGCGCACTTACCAGCGGCAAGGTCTCAGCTGGATGCAGTTTCTGCGTGAACAAAACCTCGCAGGCGTGCTTGCCGACGACATGGGCCTGGGCAAAACTGTCCAGACGCTGGCCCACATCCTCGCTGAAAAGGAAGCGGGCAGACTCGACCGTCCCGCGCTGATCGTCGTGCCCACCACGCTGATGCATAACTGGACCGAGGAAGCGCGGCGGTTCACGCCGGACCTGCGCGTGCTCGACTTGCACGGGCCGCAGCGTCATGAGCGTTTCGATGAAATCGGCCGCTACGACCTGATCCTCACCACGTATGCGCTGCTGTGGCGCGACCAGGCGGTGCTCGCTCAACACAGCTACCACCTGCTGATCCTGGACGAAGCGCAGTACGTGAAGAACGCCGCCACCAAGGCCGCCGCCACGATTCGCGAACTACAGGCGACGCATCGGCTGTGCCTGACGGGCACGCCGCTCGAGAATCACCTCGGTGAGCTGTGGGCGCAATTCGATTTCCTGCTGCCCGGCTTTCTCGGCACGCGACAGGACTTTACGCGGCGCTGGCGCACGCCGATCGAAAAGGGCGGCGACACGACGCGGCGCGAGCTGCTCGCGCGACGCATCCGCCCGTTCATGCTGCGTCGGCGCAAGGACGAAGTGGCGACCGAGCTGCCGCCGAAAACGACCATCGTTCGCACGATCGAGCTCGAGGGCGCGCAGCGCGACCTCTATGAAACCGTCCGCTCGGCGATGCAGGAAAAGGTCCGGGCAGCCGTCGCCGAGAAGGGGCTTGCACGCAGTCATATCGTCGTACTCGAGGCGCTGCTCAAGCTGCGCCAGGTGTGCTGCGATCCGCGGCTTGTCAAGAACGCTCAGAGCGCGCGTATCCGGGAGTCGGCCAAACTGGAACTCCTGCTGGATATGTTGCCCGAACTGATAGAGGAAGGCCGCCGTATCCTGCTGTTCTCCCAGTTCACAGGCATGCTGGACCTGATCGCTGCTGCGCTCGACGAGGCGCAGATTCCGTACGTGATGCTGACGGGCGAGACCACCAACCGGGTCACGCCCGTCAAGCGCTTCACAAAGGGTGAAGTTCCGCTGTTCCTGATCAGCCTGAAGGCGGGCGGCGTCGGCCTGAACCTGACGGCTGCCGATACGGTGATTCACTACGACCCGTGGTGGAACCCCGCCGTCGAAAATCAGGCCACCGACCGCGCGCACCGCCTCGGACAGGATCGGCCCGTGTTCGTCTACAAGCTGATCACCGCGGGCAGCGTGGAAGAGAAAATCGTCGCGATGCAGGCGCGAAAAGCAGCACTAGCTGACGCGATCCTGTCGGACAACGCGGCGGGCGCCATGAAGTTTTCCGAAGAAGACCTGGCGGCACTGTTCGAACCCATTCCGGCTGTGTCAGCGATCGAGCCGCCGTCGAAGAAACGCCCAGGGACGAAAGCCGTCGCGCGCGAGAAGTGAAGCGCTCCTAGAGCAGCCGCGCAACCAGAGACAGCAGCATCGACAGCACCAGCGTCGACATGAACGGGAACGGATACTCCTTCCCGAACAGCCGCAGCGTGACATCGCCCGGCATCCTGCCGATGCCGATCTTGCGTAGCCACGGCCAGCACGCCGACAGCACGGCCACCGCGATGAAAGTAGTCAGCAGCCAGCGGATCATCGTGTGTGCCTCGGCTCGGAGCGCTTAGAGCGTGTGGGAGCGGTCGCCGCGCGCGAACGCGTCGAGCGTGCCGTCGATGCCGCGCGAAAACGCGATCACCTTGAACAGTTCGCCCATCTCCGCTTCCGACAGCAACTTCTGCACCGCGTTGGCGGCGGGCAGGAAGTTGGGAATATCGGATGGATCGATCGCGCTCAGTGCTTCCGTCACGCCCGCATTCATCAGAAAGCGCGCCTGCGATGTAAAGCCGAGCAGGTCCGCGCCCGCATCGACGCCGGCTTCGGCGATACCGGTAAATTCGACGTGCGCGGTAATGTCCTGCAAGCCGGGGTAGAGAAACGGATCGCCATGCGCGCGGTGCCGGTAGTGGCACATCAGCGTGCCCTGCGCGCGCTGCGCATGATAGAACTCGTGACGCGGAAAGCCGTAGTCGATCAGCAACACCGCGCCGCGCGTGAGCATCGTGCAGATGGTTCGCGTGAAGGCGAGGGCGGCGTCGTGCGTTTCCGTCACGTAGTCGTGATCGCCTTCGATGTCCAGATCGCGCAGGAAAGCGGCATCGTGCGTCGACTGAACGGGGCGGTCCTCGAACTGCAGCGCGCCGTCTTTCATCGTGACGCCGCGCTCGGCCCACGTATCGCCGATGCGCGCGAACAGTCGCACGGGCATCGCGTCGAGCACTTCGTTGCCGACCACGACGCCTTCGAACTGCTCCGGCAGCGCGTCGAGCCAGCGCACGCGCGCGGCCAGCCCGGGCGCTTGCGCTTCGATTGTTTCCCGCTGACGCTCGCGCAATTCTCCAGACAGATCGACGATCGAATACGTGTCGAACTGCGCGCCAAGTTCAGCCAGAGCGTTGAGCAGGCCGGACGCCAGCTTGCCCGTGCCCGCCCCGAACTCCATCACGTGACGCGTGCCGCTCATCTCCAAAGCCTGCGCGACTGGCCGCGCCAGCGTCTGCGCGAACAGCGGCGACAGTTCCGGCGCCGTCACGAAGTCGCTGCCATCCTCCGCGCGGCGGCCGAATTTGACGGAACCGCCGCTGTAGTAGCCCAGTCCCGGCGCGTAGAGCGCGCGCTCCATGTAGCGATCGAACGGCATCCAGCCGCCGTTTGCGTCGATCTCCGCGCGAATCTGCGAAACCAGCGCTTCCGACTGCGCGAGCGCGGTCGGGCCGGGAGCAGGTAAACTATCGGGTTGGTGAGCTATCGGATTCATCCCCGCATTGTAAATGACCGCCTCGAACGATACTTTCGCCGCCAGTGGCCGTCCCGGCCGGCCTGCCCGCACCGTGCTCGTCACGGGCGCCGGGCACCGGATCGGCCGTGGACTCGCGCTGGGCTTCGCCGCAGCGGGCTGGGACGTGGCCGTGCATTACGGCTCGTCGAAAGCGAAAGCCGACGAAGTGGTCGCGGAAATCGCCGAACTCGGGCGGCGCGCTGTCGCGCTGAAGGCGGATCTGTCCGTCGAGGCGGAAGTGGAACGGCTCGTGCCGGATTGCACGGCGGCGCTCGGGCGTCCGTCGTGCATCGTGAACAACGCGTCGCTGTTCGACGAGGACACCGCGCTCGACGTCGGTTACGCCAAGCTGCTGCATCTGACGTCGATCAACGTCGGCGCGCCGCTCGTGCTCGCGCGGATGTTGTATGAGGTCACGCCCGAGGCGGCGCGTCACGACGAGTCGCTGCGCGCGGCCGTCATCAACGTGCTCGACCAGAAGCTCTACAACATGAATCCGGATTACCTGTCGTACACGCTGTCGAAGGCCGCGCTCGGCACGGCGACCGTCGCGCTGGCGCAGGCGCTGGCGCCGAAGGTGCGCGTCGTCGGTCTTGCGCCCGGCCTCACGCTGCAATCCGGCGATCAGACGGCGGAAAGCTTCGCGGCCGCTCACAAGGTGACGCCGCTCGGCCATGCGTCGCGCGTCGAAGATCTCGTCGCGGCGGCGCTGTATCTGGCGGATGCGCGTGGCGTCACGGGCACGACGCTGGTTGTCGACGGCGGTCAGCATCTCGTGCCGCTGCCGCGCGATGTGATGTTTTTGACGGGCGCCGACCGCTAACCGACAGTTGATCGAACGTTACGGCCGTTAGACGTTGCGCCCACCGGCGCGCCGCACAGCGCGCCCAATTTGCAACTGCGTGCGCGTTCGCACGCACCCTTTTTGTACTGGAACGAACATGTCTGCCGCTTTGCTTCATCCCCGGCTCGCTGATTGCCGCCGGCTCTTTCTGCGCGATTACGAGGTGCACATCAACATCGGCGTGCATGACTTCGAAAAGCGCGGCGAGCAGCGCGTGGTGATCAACGTCGAACTGTTCGTGCCGCTCGCGCTGTCCACGCCCGTCGAAGACAAGCTGCGCGAAGTCGTCGATTACGACTTCATGCGCTCGACGATCGCGAAGCGCGTGAGCCAGGGGCATATCCATCTGCAGGAAACGCTGTGCGACGACCTTGCGAAAGCGCTGCTTGCGCATCCGCAAGTGCGCGCCGTGCGTCTGTCGACGGAAAAGCCCGATGTCTATCCCGACTGCGATGCAGTAGGCGTCGAAGTCTTCCATATCAAAGAGGTCTGAGCGATGAACGCTCCCGAAACGCTGACGGGCGTCGACGCGGCCGCGCCCATTGCCGAAGCTCAAGTCGAAGCAGCCGAACCCAAGCGCGCGCTCACGCGCCGCGAGCAGAAAGAGGCGTACGAGAACAACAAGCTGTTCAAGCGCCTCGCGCGCCAGGTCGGCCAGGCGATCGGCGACTTCAACATGATCGAGGACGGCGACAAGGTGATGGTGTGCCTGTCGGGCGGCAAGGACAGCTACGCGATGCTGGAGATCCTGATGCGGCTGCGCGAGCGCGCGCCGATCAACTTCGACATCGTCGCCGTGAATCTCGACCAGAAGCAGCCGGGCTTTCCGGAACACGTGCTGCCCGAGTACCTGAGCAAGCTCGACATTCCGTTTCATATCGAGAACCAGGACACGTATAGCATCGTCAAGCGGCTCGTGCCCGAAGGCAAGACGACGTGCTCGCTGTGCTCGCGTCTGCGGCGCGGCATTCTCTACCGCGTGGCGGGCGAACTCGGCGCGACCAAGATCGCGCTCGGCCATCATCGCGACGACATCCTGCAAACTTTGCTGCTGAACCTGTTCTACGGCGGCAAGCTGAAAGGCATGCCGCCCAAGCTGCAATCGGACGATGGCAAGAACGTCGTGATCCGGCCGCTCGCGTATGTGAAGGAAACCGATCTCGAGAAATACGCGGAACTGCGTCAATTCCCGATCATTCCGTGCAACCTGTGCGGCAGCCAGCCCAATTTGAAACGTGCGGAGATGAAGGCGCTGATCCGCGAATGGGACAAGCGTTTCCCGGGCCGCGTCGACAACATGTTCAATGCGTTGTCGAATATCGTGCCGTCGCATCTGATGGATCACAAGCTGTTTCCGTTCACCTCGCTGCGAGCCACAGGCGAAGCCGATGCACAAGGCGATATCGCTTTCGACGATGAGCCGTGTTCGACCGATTCCGCATCAGAAGGGATGCAGCAGGCATCGCAAACGATTTCCTTCGTGCAATTCGACGATGTTTAACACTTTCCTCATCCCGCAAAGCCTTTTAAAACAGGCATTTGCGGGGTGATGTCGATCTGGAAGGCCACGTTGCAGTCACACGCAGCGTGCTAGAATCGCCCACTCCAAACTCGTCGAATACGCCCACGTCATGAACATCGTGATTCTGGCGGCAGGCACCGGCAAGCGCATGCGCTCTGCATTGCCAAAGGTGCTCCATCCCCTGGCCGGTCGGCCGCTTCTTGCTCACGTCATCGACACCGCTCGCACACTGAACCCGACGCGCCTCGTCGTCGTGATCGGTCATGGCGCGGAACAGGTGCGCGAAGCCGTTGCGGCGCCCGATGTGCAGTTCGCCTTGCAGGAGCAGCAGCTCGGCACAGGACACGCGGTACAGCAGGCCTTGCCGCTGCTCGATGCGTCCGCGCCGACGCTCGTGCTGTATGGCGACGTGCCGCTCACGAAGACGAGCACGCTCAAGCGTCTGACCGACGCAGCGGGCCACGACGGCTACGGCGTGCTGACCGTCACGCTCGACGATCCTACCGGCTACGGCCGTATCGTGCGTGATGCGCAGGGCAAGGTGGAGCGCATCGTCGAGCAGAAAGACGCAACGCCGGAACAGCAGAAGATCGCCGAGATCAACACGGGCATCGTCGTGATGCCGACGAAGCGCCTCGACGGCTGGCTGTCGTCGCTGAAGAACGACAATGCGCAAGGTGAGTTCTATCTCACCGACGTGGTCGAACTCGCCATTGAAGCGGGCATCGACGCCGTCACCGCGCAGCCCGACGAAGAATGGGAAACGCTCGGCGTCAACAGCAAGCAGCAACTCGCGGAACTCGAACGCATTCATCAGCGCAACGTCGCGGACGAACTGCTCGTCGCAGGCGTGACGATCGCCGACCCGGCGCGCATCGACGTGCGCGGCACGCTCGAATGCGGCCGCGATGTGTCGATCGACGTGAACTGCGTGTTCGAAGGCAAGGTGACGCTGGCCGATAACGTATCGATCGGGCCGAACTGCGTGATCCGCAATGCGTCGGTTGGCGCGGGCACGCGCATCGACGCGTACACGCATATCGAAGGCGCGCAGGTCGGCGCGCACGCCGTGCTCGGTCCGTACGCGCGGTTGCGCCCCGGCGCGACGCTAGCGGACGAAACGCACGTCGGCAACTTCGTCGAAGTGAAGAACGCGGTGCTCGGTCATGGATCGAAGGCGAATCACCTGTCGTATATCGGCGATTCGGACGTCGGCGCGCGCGTGAACATCGGCGCGGGCACGATCACCTGCAACTACGACGGCGCGAACAAATTCCGCACGGTCATCGAAGACGATGTGTTCGTCGGCTCGGACACGCAGCTCGTGGCGCCCGTGCGCATCGGTCGCGGCGTGACGATCGCGGCGGGCACGACGGTCTGGAAGGATGTCGAAGAAGGTCTGCTGGTGCTCAACGAAAAGACCCAGATAGGCAAGACGGGCTACGTGCGCCCGACGAAAAAGAAAAGCTGAGGCAAACGCGCGCACGAGGTGCGCTTTCGGCCCCTAACACTGCAAAGGACCATTCACTATGTGCGGCATCGTCGGCGCAGTAGCGCAGCGAAATATCGTTTCCGTTTTGATCGAAGGATTGCGCCGCCTCGAATATCGCGGCTATGACTCGTGTGGCGTCGCCGTGCTGGCGAACGGCGAGCCGAAGCGCGCACGCAGCGTGGCGCGCGTCGCCGATCTCGACGATCAGGTGCGCGAGACGCATCTCGAGGGCGCAACGGGCATCGCCCACACGCGCTGGGCCACGCATGGCGCGCCCGTGACCGACAATGCGCACCCGATCTTCTCGCGCAACGAGCTGGCGCTGGTGCACAACGGCATCATCGAGAACTACGAGTCGCTGCGCGAGATGCTGCGCGGCAAAGGCTACGAGTTCGTCTCGCAGACCGATACGGAAGTGATCGCGCATCTGGTCCATAGCCTGTATCGCGGCGATCTGTTCGCGGCCGTGCGCGAAGCGACGGCGCAACTGCATGGCGCCTACGCGATCGCCGTGCTGCACAAGAACCAGCCGCATACGGTGGTGGGCGCGCGTCAAGGTTCCCCGCTCGTGGTCGGCCTCGGCGAAGGCGAGAACTTCCTCGCGTCCGACGCGCTCGCGCTGGCGGGCAGCACGGACCGCTTCATCTTCCTCGAAGAAGGCGACGTCTGCGAACTGACGCTCGAAAAAGTGCGTGTATTCGATCGCGACGGCAATCCGGCCGATCGCGAAGTGCGCCAGGTAGCAGCCTACGGCGGCGCGGTCGAACTCGGACCGTATCGCCATTTCATGCAGAAGGAAATCTTCGAGCAGCCGCGCGCGATCACCGACACGATCCCGCAAACCGATGCATTCGATGCGGCGCTGTTCGGCGAACACGCGCAGAAGGCGTTTTCGGAGATCGACAGCCTGCTGATTCTCGCTTGCGGCACGAGCTACTACTCGGGCCTGACGGCGAAGTACTGGCTCGAATCCGTCGCGAAGATTCCGACCCAGGTCGAGATCGCGAGCGAATATCGTTATCGCGATTCGGTGCCGAATCCGAAGGCGCTCGTCGTCGTGATTTCGCAATCGGGCGAAACGGCCGACACGCTCGCGGCGTTGAAGCACGCGCAGTCGCTGGGACACAAGCACACGCTGTCGGTATGCAACGTCGGCACGAGCGCGATGGTGCGCCTGACGGAGTTGTCGTTCCTCACGCATGCGGGCCGCGAAATCGGCGTCGCGTCGACGAAGGCCTTCACGACGCAGCTGGTCGCGCTGTTCGTGCTCGCCATGACTCTCGGCAAGATGCGCGGCCATGTCAGCGCAGCGCAGGAAGCGGACTACATCCGCCAGCTGCGTCACCTGCCTGCCGCGCTCAATAGCGTGCTGGCGCTGGAGCCGCAGATCATCGCGTGGTCGGAAGAGTTCTCGCGCAAGGAAAACGCGCTGTTCCTCGGCCGTGGCCTGCACTATCCGATCGCGCTGGAAGGCGCGCTCAAGCTCAAGGAAATCTCGTACATCCACGCCGAGGCTTATCCGGCGGGTGAGCTGAAGCATGGGCCGCTCGCGCTCGTGACGGAAGCGATGCCGGTGGTGACGGTCGCGCCGAACGATGCGCTGCTCGAAAAGCTCAAGTCGAACATTCAGGAAGTGCGCGCGCGCGGCGGCCAGCTGTACGTGTTCGCGGATGCCGATACGAAGATCGTCAACGACGAAGGCATCCACGTGATCCGCATGCCGGAGCATTACGGCCTGCTGTCGCCGATCCTGCACGTCGTGCCGCTGCAGTTGCTGGCGTATCACACGGCGTGCTCGCGCGGCACGGACGTCGACAAGCCGCGTAATCTCGCGAAATCGGTGACGGTGGAGTGAGGTGGTTCGTTTTGTGTTGATGTCGTTGTCGTAACCGCCTCACCTGCGTTCTGGATACGGCGCCGCGTTCGCGGACGTATCCAGAACCAGTCAAATCTCCTTTCTGCTCCCCCTGATGTTTCCTTCGCGTAGCCTTCAAGGCTTCGTCGCGCAGGCCAGCACGCACGGCATCGGTATCCGCACATCATCCTCGCTGGCATAGCGCGCCGCGCCTTCGCGCACGGTCTTGCTGATGGCGGCCAGCGCATCCGGCGTCTGCGCATTCAGAATCGCCGAAACCCGTACGCCGCCGCGCAACAGCATCTCGAACAGCGCATCCGGCGAGCGGGCATGCAGGGTCTGGTCGACTTCCTCGATGCGCGGTTCGCGAAAGCCCGCCGCGAGCAATACGCGCTCGCACTCTGCCCAGTCGCTGAATCGGAAAAACGCCGGCCCGGGCGGCAACTGGACGTCCATCCGGCCATGCGCCTCGATCGCCTTCAGCACGATCGAGAAACCGACGGCCTTGTCCGGCGCAGCCCATACCGTGAAGCCGACCTTGCCGCCCGGCCGAAGCACGCGGAACGCTTCCTCGATCGCCTTCTCGGGATGCGAGAAGTGCAGCATGCCGAAGCTGATGCCGACGGCATCGAATTCGTCATCGTCAAACGGCAGGTCTTCCGCGCTGCCGATGCGAAACGTCAGCGCGGGATAGATGCGCCTCGCCTGATCGACCATCGAATCCGCGAAGTCCACCCCGACGACATCCGCGCCGCGCTGCGCCGCCGCAGCAGCGAGATAGCCGGGGCCCGAGGCGACATCGAGCAAACGCACGCCACGGCGCACGGCCAGCGCATCGAGCAGCGCACAATGCGACTGGATGGTCAGGTTGCCGAAGAACGTGTGATAGGGCTGCGCGACGCGCTCCCATCCCCGATGTTCGAAAGCACTGAACTGGTCTTCATTCATGGCCGTTCCCCCTTGGTGCTTCAAGTCACTTTCCGTTATAGGACCCTCGCGTCAGAGGTCAACGACCAATCGTCGCGAGAACATCCAGCTGGCCTTTAGACATCCAGATGTCCACACGAAGCTATGGACAACATGGGGATATCACGGAGGCGATTGCTGTGGGCAGATTCTGGGTAAACACGAGGTGTGCCCGAACATGGGACAAGTTATTCAAACTTCCGGTCAATCGTCCCAAGCTTATGCGCAAAGGTATACGTTTCGCAATCCGTTGAGCGCAAAGCGGATTTGGCGCTTGTCCACAGAAAGTGGATGCCCTTGTTAACTGCTACTACGTATACATATTGATAACTTCAAAGACGGTAAACAAACCGCGCGTGCCGCCTGCATCCGTGGCAGGACGATGAATCTGCCTCTCCGGCGAACAGCATCCAGCAGCAAAAACGCGCTGTCGGAATTCGCAACCAGCAAGCGGGTCATGTGTAGGGTCCGAGCCAACACTTCTGTGCCCGAGTTCGTTCGCGGCGCGCGATCACGCGAGCCCGAATCGCCGCCAGGGCGCACGTAGCAAGCGACACAGTTGGCGCGCGGCATACGGGCATACACCTTGCTGTTATTGGGCGCGCCCGCTAATCGAAGCGGACCTCACCAAAACACCCCGGAGGCGATCGTGCTGGCAACAAAACCGTGTACTGCGACCTGTGTCATCGATGGAATCGCGGTCACGCTGACCTTTTTCCCGGACACCGGCGTCCTGCGCATCACCGACAGCACGGGCAGCCGTTTGAGAGAGACACGCTGGTCTGCGTCGTGGCAAAGCCTTGTCGCGACATTCCGCGAGCTGAGCGAAACGCCCGTCGAAGACCGCGCCGATCCGGATGTGCTGTTTGGCAGCCACTATCGATCGCACGCGATGAGCAGCCGCTTCGCGAACTGAGCGTGACGTGGCGCGCACGCCGGCTGGCGTGCGTGCGGACAAACGGCCGAACTGGGCCACGATTCGCCCTCGCTTCCATCGATTGAATGCGCGTGCCGGCTCCTATACTTCTTTCCATGGCGCGACGATTCAACAGCCCATCGACGCGGTTCCCCTCCGCGTTGCGCAAGACCGCAGGTTGCCAGCAGTCGTAGCAGAAGTAACGGAAGCACCGGCAGTGGCAGTCACCGAAGTAGCAGTAGGCGCAGCAACGGAAGTCGATGTAACAACCGAAGTACTCGCAGCAATGGAATCAGCAGTTTGAACTGGCGGTTTGAAGTTGCAGTCGCAGTGGCAACGCAAGCAACACAGGCAGCACGAACAACAGGCAGTCGAAAGACCGGTTCATCAAATGCAGTTGGGGTTAGCAGCAAGGAGTAGGCGCGGGGCCAATCGAAGCAAAAAGAGCTTTTCTAATAACAGCTTCTCGTGATGAGCAGCAGTCGGCAAGCATCCACGCGCCTGTTCGATATGACTCATCCACCGAGCCCTGTTCCCCGCGGAACAGGGCTTTTTTTTCGTGCATCGAGCGCTTTCACACGCGCTCGACGTCCTGCCAGCCACCCGTCGCCATGCTTTTCACCGATGCGGCAACGAATGCCAGTCCCTTCACGCCGTCGCTGACGCCGGGAAAGAGCGTCGGCTGGTCGTCGCCAGGTGTTCCCGCTATTCGTGTCGCAACGCGTTGCGCGAACTCCGTATAAAGATTCGCGAACGCTTCCAGATAACCTTCGGGATGACCGATCGCGATACGCGTCGAACGCTGTGCGCCTTCGCTCGTCGCAGGCCCCAGCCGGCGCGTGATGATTTCTTCGAACGCGTCCTGCCGCCGATGGATCAGCCGGTTTGGCTCTTCCTGATGCCACTCCAGCCCGCCCTTGTCGCCGTGAATGCGGAAGCTCAATCCGTGCTCCGAGCCCGCTGCCGCATTCGTGACCCACAGCGAACCGCGCGCGCCGTTCTCGTAGCGCAGCAACGCGGAAACGTAGTCGTCGACGGTGCGGCCGGGAATTGCGGAGCCGACGTCCGCGCACAACCGCGTCACGTCCAGCCCCGTCACGTAAGTACCCAGATGAAACGCATGCGTGCCGATATCCATCAGCACGAGCGAACTGCCCGCGCGTCCCGCTTCCGTGCGCCAGCCGGCCGGCAGATCGTGTCCGGCCAGATAACTCTGCACATATTGCAGATGCACCTGGCGAATCTCGCCGAGTTCGCCCGCGCGGATCATGTCGCGCGCCTGACGCACCATCGGAAAGCCGGTGTAGCAATAGGTCACGCAGAACTCCGCGTGCGTCGCCTCCACGCGCGCGGCGATCTCGCGTGCCTGCGCGAGATCGTTGGCCAGCGGCTTGTCGCAGATCACATGGAAGCCGAGCTCCAGCGCCAGCATGCAGATCGGGTGATGCGAGTCGTTGGGCGTCATCACCGCGACGGCGTCGATGCGGTCGGGGCGCGCCGCTTCCGCTTCGAGCATCTGTTGCCACGACGCGTACGCGCGGTCCGCGCCGATGCCGAGGTCGAGCGCCGCCTGCCGCGCGCGGTCGGGATTCGACGACAGCGCGGCTGCAACGATGTCGTACTGGCCGTCCAGGCGCGCCGCAATGCGATGCGTCTCGCCGATGATCGAGCCCGGCCCGCCGCCAATCAAACCCAGCCGGATGCGCCGGCCAATCGTGCCTGTCACCATGTCGTCTCCGTCGTTATCGAATGTGCGGGGCTAATGCGTCGCGTTGCGGAACTCGAGGTTGCGCAGCGCGTCGGCGAATTGCTCGTCGGACCAGCTTTCGTCGAGCGCGGTCGCGAGGATCTGCTGCTGACTGGCTGGCGCGAGTCCGCCCACAGGCGGATTGCGGTCCAGATTCGTCGGGAACGCGTAGCCTTCCGCGCACGACGCGATGACAGCCGCCGTTTGCGCCGCGTCGAGACGCTGCTGCGCGCGCATGTCCCGCAACACGGGAAACACGGCGTTGCACATCCTCGTGCGATCGAGCGATTCCATCGCGCGCCCATACGCTGACGACACCTGCAGCAGGTTCGCCATCCGTTGCACGTCTTGCGTGCGGTTCGAGCCGGCAGCGTGAAACAGCGCGGGATTGAAGAACAGCGCGTCGCCTTTTCGCAGCGGCAACTGCGCGTAGTGCGATTCGAAATACGCGCGGAAGTCCGCGCGTCGCCACGCGACATAGCCCTGCGGGTAACGCTGCGAGAACGGCAGCAGCTTGGTCGGGCCGCTCTCGACGGGCATGTCGGTGTGTGCGACGGCGCCTTGCAGCGTCAGCAGCGCCGACATCGTGTGCACATGCGCGGGAAAACGCTGCGCTTCGTCGACGGTGAGAAAGCCCAAATGGAAATCGCGGTGCGCCTGTTGCGCTTCGCCGCCCGGCCGCACGACGTTCACCTGTGACGTCATCTGATACGCGGGCCCGAGCCACGCTTCGGCGGCCGCCACCAGAACGGGATTCGCGAAGTAGCGGACGAACACCTCCGGTGCCGCGAGGCACAGCTTTTCCTGCGCGTTCCAGATGCGGTCGTTCGCGCCCGCCTTCGCGAAGTGATCGGCACCGCCGCCCGCCTTGCGTTCGCTGCGGATGATCGATTCGAAGATTGCGGTCGCGTCGTCGATGGCGGTCGTGTCGTCGTACGCGCGGTGCAGCACGAATACGCCGGCGCCGTCGAGTAGAACGCTGGCCCATTCGGCGAGCAGTTCGGGACGGCGATGCGCGTCGGCCACGATGGGCCGCAGCGCATCGCCGTCGTAGACGGGGATGGCGTGGGCGACGTCGGCGGCAAGACGCGGCCGTGGTCGCATTTCACGTGAGGTTTCGATCAGCGACGCGAAGTCGTCGACGGAACAGTCGGCTTCGCGAAACCATGTTTGTCCGCCTGAAGGCAGAGGCTGTGGGTTCATCTCGTCTCCTCCGATGCAACCGGTTTGTCCGATGCTGCGAACCAGCTTATCTGCAATCTCCGTCGCTGCGTTACCATCGAAACATCAAAAACACATCAAGAACGGGCGGCGCGTTCGCTCGGCGAGCCATGAGTCATCCCTTTCTGATCAAGGAAATCGCGTTGCAGGCGGGACTCGGCACGGCGACCGTCGACCGCGTGCTGAACGGCCGCGCGCACGTTCGCGAGCACACGCGGCGGCGCGTCGAGCAAGCGATCCGGGAACTGGAGAAGCAGCAGCTGACGATGGCGACGAGCGGCCGCAAGCTCGTCATCGACGTGGTGGTCGAGGCGCCGCACCGTTTTGCAGACGAAATCCGCGATGCCCTGGAAGACATCGTGCCGGGCCTGCATCCTGCGATCTTCAGGCCGCGCTTTCTGATGCAGGAAACGATGACGACGGTGCAGGTCGTCGATGCGCTGCGCGCCATTGCGCGACGCGGCAGTCACGGTGTTTTCCTGAAAGCGCGGGACGTGCCCGAGATTGCGCAGGCTATCGCCGATTTGAAACAGCGCGAGATTCCCGTCGTGACGATGTTCACCGACATCCCGGCGTCGGAACGCATTGCGTATGCGGGACTGGACAATCGTGTCGGCGGCGCGACGGCGGCATATCTGATCGGACATTCGCTCGGCAAGCACGCGGGCAACGTGCTCGTGACGATGAGCAATGAACGCTTTCGCGGCGAAGAGCAACGCGAGGCCAGTTTTCGCGCCACGCTGCGCGAGCGCTACGCGCATCTTGACCTGATCGACGCGAGCGGCGGGCAGGGGCTCGATGCGGAAACGGAAGAGCGGGTGCGCGAGGCTGTGGGAGCGGGACAGAAAATCACCGCGGTTTATTCGATGGGTGGCGGCAATGCCGCCATTCTGCGCGCGCTGAAGGCGGTGAATCAGCATCCGAAGTGCTTCATCGGGCACGATCTGGACCGCGAAAACGTGCAGCTGCTGCACGGGCGCGAGATCACCGCAGTTCTGTATCACGATCTGCGGCAGGACATGCGGTGCGCGTGCCAGCATGTGATGAGCTTTCACAAGCTGTTGCCGGCGTCGGCGGTGAGTGCGTCGTCGTCGGTGGTCGTCGTCACGCCGGAGAATATTCCGCGTGAAGTCGATGAACGATTTGGCGGGTGTCGATAGAAGCTTCATCGCCGTTCGGCGGAAGTTTCACGCGTCTATTCGCTTTTCGGTGAAGCGACGCGAATCACGCGCCGAATTTCAGACAAATACGACGAGCATTCGGAACGTGACTACAACGGGTGTGGTCCTCGCGTTCTAGGATTACGGGTTGGCTTGCCTGATCATTTTGATTAGGTATCCATATAAATGGATCGCTCTGAAACGAAGCGATCTTATCGTTTACCTCTCCGTCAATCCGCCTACATGAACAAAAAACGATTCCGCCTCAAGTTCAGCAAACGACTGGGCATGTTGATCGCGGTCGCAGAAAACAGATCCAGCCAGCGCAAGAGTTCGTCGAGCAAGAGAGGACGAGGTGCCCGCATTGTGTCCTCGCTGACGGCAACGGCGGCGCTCGCGCTGCTGGCACTGGATCCGTCGCTCGCACACGCACAGGCGCTGCCGACCAACGGCCAGGTGGTCGCGGGCCAGGCCGCGATCTCGCAGAATGCGAACACGATGAACATCAACCAGGGCAGCCAGCGCGCGGTCATCAACTGGGATACGTTCAACGTCGGCCAGGGCAACACGGTGCAGTTCAACCAGCCCAACGCGCAGGCGCAAGCGCTGAATCGCGTGGTGACGGGTGTGCCGTCGAACATCCAGGGCACGCTGCTGGCCAACGGCCAGGTGCTGATCCAGAACGCCAACGGCGTGCTGTTCGGCAAGGGCGCGGTGGTCAACGTGGGCTCGCTGCTGGCGAGCATGGCGACGACGATCATGTCTTCGCGCTTCCTTGGCACGCCGTCCGCGCACCAGAAGCGCGAAATGCTGCTGCGCTGGCTGCCGGAGCGGCTCGCCGAGATCGAGGAAATCGACGCGCTGCCGATGGGCGTGATGCACGACATGTACATGCACTGCAGCTACGCCGACCTGCCGGGCAAGCACGACATCAAGAAGCCGATCAACGCACTGATCCGCCGCAAGCTGGCGAGCCTTGGCATTCACGACGTGCAACGTCCCGCGGTGCAGCCCGCGCAGGGCGAAAAGCCCGTCCTTCTCGTCGTACTCGAATGGTTCTCGAAGAACCACTCGATCTACCGCACCCATTCGCAGACGATGGTCGCGATGCGCGACAAGTTCCATCTGATCGGGATGGGTTACAACGGTCGCGTCGACGATGTGGGCAAGGAAGTCTTTCACGAGTTCATTCCGCTCGAAGGCGCGAATTTGTGGGAAACCGCGCGGCACGTGCGTGATACGAGCGAAGCGCGCAACGCGCAAATGATGTACATGCCGAGCGTCGGTATGTTCCCGATCACGATGGTGCTGGCATGCCTGCGCGTTGCACCGCTGCAGATGATGGCGCTCGGCCACCCGGCGACGACGCACGGTCACGCAATGGACTACGTGGTGGTCGAAGAGGACTATGTTGGCGACGAAGCGTGCTTCAGCGAAAAGCTGCTTAAGCTGCCCTCTGACGGCATGCCGTATCGCGCACCCGCTGCGCTGCTTGAACTGCAACTGCCGGAGAAGCAACCGTCGAATGGTGTCGTGAAGATCGCGGTCGCTGGTACGACGATCAAGCAGAACCCGGGCTTCCTGAATACCTGTGCGCAGATCGCCAACGAATCGAAGGTGCCTGTCGAGTTCCACTTCCTGATGGGACAGGCGAACGGGTTGATCTTCCCGCAAGTGCGCAACCTCGTGCGTCGTCTGATGGGCGACAAGGCGGTTGTTCACAAGCACCAGAACTACGGCAGCTACATGAAGGTGATCGCGGGCTGCGACCTGTTCCTGAATCCGTTCCCGTTCGGTAATACCAACGGTATCGTCGATACGGTCTGGGCTGGCCTCGTGGGCGTGTGCAAGACCGGGCGCGAAGTGCACGAGCACATCGACGAAGGCATGTTCCGCCGTCTCGGTTTCCCCGAGTGGATGGTCGCGAAGACCAACGAAGAGTACAAGGCCTCCGCGCTGCGCCTGATCGAGAATCCGGAAGAGCGTCACGCGCTCGCTGCGAAGCTGGCCGGTCCGCAAGCTATCGAGAAGCTGATCTTCAAGGGTCGTCCGGAGATTCTGGGTGAGCGCATGCAAGCGCTGTGGCAAGAACAGGCGGGCGCGGCGGCGTCGGCGGCGGCGGCGTGAGACGGCCATGAACGAGACGAGCAAATCGGCGCTGCGTCGTTCGCACGATCCGGCCTTCGTTCAGTGCTACTTTGCCGGCGAAGGTCTGGACATCTGCGCAGGCAATGATCCGCTGAGCGCGCATGCGCATCTCTTTCCGCGTGTGCGCAACGTCAAATTGTGGCGCGAAGGCGATGTGACGCAGATGGCGGGCATCCAGGAAGCGTCGTTCGATTTCGTGCACGCCAGTCATCTCCTCGCAGACGTCGCCAATCCGGGCAAGGCGCTGGCCAGATGGCTGGAGTTGCTGAAGCCGGGCGGCCATGCGGTCGTCACGGTGCCCGACGAAGATCTGTACGAGAAGGGCGCGTGGCCGAGCCGCTTCAACGGTCGGCACCAGGCGAGCTTCACGATCAGCAAGCCGCGCAAGCAGTTGCCTCAGTCGGTCAACGTGCTCGATCTGGTGCAAACCTTGTCGTATGTCGCCTCGGTCGAACGGGTGAGTCTGGTGCGCGATCACTATGATGATTCGCGCAATGCGGTGGATCAGACGGCACACGGTCTGGCAGAGTGCGCAATCGAGATCGTGCTGCGTAAGCGCGCGGTGCCGACTGTCGGCGCGACGCTCGACGCACTGATGCACGCGGGCAGCGCTGACGCCAGCATCGAGATGGGGCAGCGTACGGTTCGTACGTATCCGTATGCCTTCCATGTCTACCATCGCACGGCGATGGAGTGGCTGCGTTGGGAGCGCGAAGAAGAAATCGATAGCCTGTGGGCGCAGTGTGTCGACCGGCTCCCGGGCGAACATCTGCCGCGTCTTTATCGCGCGTTGCACGAGATTTCGCGGGGCAATCTCCAGGAAGGTTTTCAGTTGCGAGAAGCGACGATGTCGATCTTCGGCTGGCAGCGCCGCACGACGGTTCAGCCTCCGGCGACGTTTCCCGAGTGGAAAGGTGAATCTCTGACGGGCAAATCGATCGTTATCTGGAGCGAGTTTGGCCTCGGCGATGAAATCTTCTTTCTGCGCTTCGCGCGGTTGCTACGCGAACGATGTGGCGCAGCATATGTGACGGTGGTGTGCCAGTCGCCGCTCGTGAAGCTGTTCGAGGAATCGCGCGAAGCCGATGCTGTGATCGATGTGAAGAACGCCGCGCAACTGCCCGCGCACGATTACTGGGTCTTCCCGCACACGATTCCCGCATATGTGCCGCTGGAACTCGAAGCGCTGCCGCCGGCCGTGCCTTTTCTCCGTGCGTCGCCAGTCAAGGCTCCGGCAGTATTGCTGTCGGCGCCGCGCGACGTGTTGAAAGTGGGGGTGGTCTTCAAAGGCGCGCCGACGCACGAAAATGACCGCGCGCGCTCGCTGCCGTCGCTGTCGGTGCTCGATGAATTGTTCAAGCTGAAAGGCGTCGAGTTTTTCAGCTTGCAAAAGGGTGCGGGTGCCGACGAGGCAGCGCAGTACGCGCAGCGGCTGTCCAACTTCCACGATCTCGGGGCTTGCATCGCGAGCATGGAGGAGACGGCAAGCGCGATTGCCGAACTGGATCTCGTACTGACCGTCGATACTTCCGTGTCGCATGTTGCCGGCGCAATGGGCAAGCCGACATGGGTGCTGCTGCCCAGCTATGGCGACTGGCGCTGGCATTACAGGCGTGAAGACAGTCCGTGGTATCCGACGGCCCGGCTCTTCCGCCGACGCTTCGGCGGCGATTGGCCCGAAGTGGTCGCACGTATCCGTGGCCATCTTCTTGTATTGAGCAACGAGAAGCAACTCGCGGTAGCCGCCTGAAGTAGCCTATTGCAAGGGCGCCGACCACGCGACAGTGCGGTTGCGCCCTTCCCGTTTAGCCGAGTAGAGCGCGCTGTCGGCGCGCGCGAGCGTCGTGTTCAGATCGTCGCTCGTTTCGACCTTGCATACGCCTGCCGAAAACGAATAGCGGATCGCACAGTCGCCAGCGACCTGCACACGGCGGCTCATCACCTGGCGCCGCATCCGTTCCACCGCCGACACGCCGTGCTCCACGGACGTCGACGGAAACACCACCAGAAATTCCTCTCCACCGATACGGCCCGCGATATCCGTTTGCCGCGTCGCATGCCGGCAGACTTCGCCGAAGTCGCGCAGCACCGCGTCGCCGGCAGCGTGGCCGTGCGAGTCGTTGATCTGCTTGAAATGATCGAGGTCGACGAGCGCGACCGTGAGCGGCGTTTCCGTGCCCACGGCGGCCGTGATCGCGAGTTCTAGTGCCGACATCGAATGACGCCGGTTCGAAAGGCCCGTCAGCACGTCGGTGCGCGCTTCCTGCACGGCGCGTTCGTGCGCGCCGATCCACGCCTGCTCGCTGGAACGCAACGCGGAGATGTCGGTGCCGATCAGCACGATCCAGTCGTTCTCCAGCAGCGATTCCGTCATCCAGAACCAGCGCCCGTCGATCAGTTCCGTCGCGAAGCTGCGCTGTCCGGCCCGTTCGCGGCGCACGGCGATGGCGTCGCCGATGACGGCTGCGGCGTTATCCCCCTCGATACGCGGGCCGCATTGGCCGAGGATGCCGCGCATCACGAGATCGGCGTATGTGATTTCGCCGCGCTCGCGGTTGAGCCGGAACGCGTGCTTGAATGCGCTGCTCGCGAACACGAGCCGGTCGCTGGTATCGTAGATCGCGACCAGTGTGTTTTTGCCGTCGAGGGCGCCGAGCAACGCTTCACATGCGATGTCGTCGGTACGCAGATCCTGAATCGATTTCATATCGGTGCAGATAGGTCTCCGAGCCGGCCGCGTCGTCGAAGCGCGGCCCCGGTCCCAGGTTCGCCGTGTCATTCAAGAAAAGCGCCACGGACGAAGCCGTGGCGCGAAGCGTTCCAATGATTCCGACTGCGTAAAGAATCACGGAGAACGTGGAGACAGGATTTAGTCTACGTCGGCGGGCGGTGCGGCCATCGTGTGAACAGTGAGCAGTTTTGCCCGCAATTCTGCGGGTCGCGCAGGTTTCGCGGCGTGGTGACGCTCACGCGTGGCGCTTCTCAGGATCCGTGTGATCGCTCAGGCCGTCCGGCGGCGCTTGCGTCCAGTCCACCCCTTGCACCTGGTTGCGGCCGGCCGCCTTCGCCGTGTAGAGCTGCGCATCGGCGGCGGCCAGCAGTTCCTGCGCGTTGCGGCCGTCGGCAGGCCGGCCCGTCGCGCAACCGACGCTCACCGTCACGGCCGGCAATTGCCTGATGCGCAACGCCTCGACGCCGCGACGGACTTTTTCGGCCGAGTTCGCCGCAGCGCTCGCTCCGAGATCCGGTAGCACGACCGCGAACTCTTCGCCGCCGTAGCGCGCAACTACGTCGATCGAGCGCCGCGCCACTGATGCAATGCAGTCGGCCACGGCCGTCAGCACTTCGTCGCCGGCGGCGTGCCCGTAGGTGTCGTTGAAGCGCTTGAAATGATCGATGTCGATGAACAGCACCGACAGCACCGCGCCGTTGCGCCGCGCGCGGCGCCACTCCTCGTCGAGGTGACGATCGAGCGTGCGGCGGTTGCTGAGCCGGGTGAGGGGATCGGTCGCGGCGAGCTCGGCGAGGCGCGTCTGCGCGCGCACCTTGTCGCGCAAGGCAAACGCGAGCATCCAGCAGACCAGCACGACGACGGCGCCCAGCGTGAACGTCAGCGCGCCCGCGACCGCGCTGCGCTTGCGCCACGGGGCGAGCACGTCGTCGAGAGCGGGTGCGACGATCACGACGAGCGGCGTGTCGGGCACATGCGCGTACGAATAGATGCGCCGCACATGATCGATGGGAGAGTCGTCGATGAACGATCCCGCCGTTCCCGAGTGCACGACCTGATATTGCGGATACCGGTCCACATCGACGCCGATGATGGCTTCGGCATAAGGCTTGCGCGCGAGCACCGTGCCGTCTTCGAGCAGGATGAACGCGGTGCCGTCACGGCCCGTGTTGACCTTGTCGAGCAGCCGCTGCAGATAGGCGATGCGCACGGCGAGCAGCGCGACGCCTGCAAACGAGCCGTCGCGCGCGTCGATGCGCCGTGACAGCGCAAACGAAAGCTCGCGCTCGCGCAGCCGTGAGCGGAACGGATGCGAGACGAACAGACCCGCGCTGGGGTTGCGTTGATGGACGACGAAGTAGTCGCGGTCGTCGAACCGCACGTTCTTGTTGACGGGGCCTTCCTGCGTGGCCTTCAGCACGCCGTGCTCGTCGACGACGTAGGCGCCGCCGAGGTAAGCCGCAAGCGTCGCACGATCGAACAGTACGGTGCGGCGCAGGTCGTCGGGCAGATGCCAGACGGTCGGCTCCTGCGACCGATGGACGATTTCCTGCAGCGACAGATCGTAGATCTCGACGTTGCGCGCGAGATCGCTCGAAATCAGCGAAACCAGATTGGCCGAGGTTTCGCGCGCGTGATTCAGCGCGTCGGTGCGTCCCGAGTACAGCGTGGCGAGCGTCAGACCCGCCATCGCGGTGGCGATCAGCGTGCCCGCGATGCCCGTCAGGAACGGGCGGTTGCCGACCGCTTGCGACACAGCCGCGCCGCGCTTGCGCGCGAGATGGCGAACCATTGGCGCAGGACGAGAAGCGGATTGAACACGAGCGTCGTCTCCGTCGTGATTGTGCCGTTACGCTAGCAGGGTTGCGAAGCGCGCGGCAAGCCTCGCGCGCGGTCCCGCCGCAGGCGATGCAACGTGCACGCTGAACGAACGTTCGCGATGTACAGTGATAGCCCAATCGATCGATACAAACAACGACATGACGACTGGTTTCGCCCAACGCGTGATCGCCTGGACCTATGTCCTGAGCGGCGTCACGGCAAGCAACCCGCGACACGCATCACGCGCGACGCCCCCGGCGGGCGAACACGCCGATGCGGCCGATGCCACTGAGTCTCCTGCGCGCGGGCCGACGCTCTGGCTGGCCGTGAGCCTGTCGATGGGCAGCGCGATTGCGCTCGGGCTTGCGCGCTTTTCCTACGCATTGCTGTTGCCGCCGATGAAAAGCGATCTCGGCTGGAGCTTCGCGCAAGCCGGCGCGATGAACACCGCGAACGCGCTCGGCTATCTGATCGGCGCGCTTGCGTTTCCACGTTTGTCGCGTCGCTGGTCGGCGGGGACGCTGTTTGTCGGCGGATGCGTTGCGACGGCCTTGCTGATGGCCCTCACGGGCGTGCTGTCCGATACCGGCGCGCTGCTCGTTCAGCGCGTCGCGACAGGCATCGCGAGCGCATTCATTTTCGTGAGCGGCGGCGTGCTGGCGGCGCGCCTCGCCACATCGCGTCCGCGCGATGCGGGCCTCGTGCTCGGCCTGTATTACGGCGGCACCGGATGGGGGATCGTCGCGTCGGCGCTGCTGGTTCCCGCTTCGCTCGCTTCCTTCGCGCTGGTGCATCGCGCGCATGACTGGCAGTTGGCGTGGTTCGCGCTCGCTGTGGCGTGCGTCGCGTTGTCGTTGATCGCGGGGCGCGCCGCGCGACGCATCGACCGGCAGCACGTGATACGCACGGGCACGTCCGACGCCGCAGCGGCCGAGCAGCAGGCTGCGCCGATGCTGCGCTATGCGTTCGCGCTCGCCGGTTATGGGCTGTTCGGGGTCGGTTATATCGGCTACATGACGTTCATCATCGCGCTGCTGCGCGACGGCGGCATGAGCGAAGGCGTCGTGACGGGGTTCTATCTGCTGCTCGGCGTGGCGACGATCGTGTCGGCGCGCATCTGGTCGAAGCTGCTCGATCGCATGCGTGGCGGCCAGGCGCTCGCCTTGCTCAACGCGTTGCTCGCGCTGGCGACGCTGATGCCTGCGATCGTCGCGCATCCTGTCGTCGCATTTGCGTCGGGTGTGTTGTTCGGCGCGACGTTCCTGTCGGCCGTCGCGTCGACGACGGCCTTCGTCCGCCACAATCTGCCCGCCGCGCACTGGGGCCGCGGCATCAGCGCGTTCACGATCGTGTTCGCATTCGGGCAGATCGTCGGGCCGACTGTGATCGGGTGGGTCTCCGACGGCGTCGGTCTGGAGCGTGGACTCATCTATTCGGCATGTCTGCTTGCTGCTGGCGCGGTACTTGCTGCATTGCAGACAAGCTTGTCGCAAACACCCATTCGGTGAACTGAGCGTTTCGACGAAAGCATTGCACAACGCGCGACCGCATATTCAGTGCCAATCCAGGCGCCATGTGGTCCACACAGTTGCTGCGTTGCGGTCGCCAGCGCACAGATCGAACGCGCAGCCGGGAGCAGGATGAAAACCGATGAAATACTCAGTCATCCAATTCGAATTTGACTGTTGCTATTTCGTCAAAACAACTAGAGAGACGCGAGATCAACGCCTAAAGTTAAAGTGCTTTCTCAAGTCTTTTGTGCGGTGCGGGGGTGCTTATGAAACGCAGGAACGCGCGACAACTGGTCCGGATGCTCTCAGACATACGGCACGCGGCAGATTGCAGGGCGCTGCGCGCGGCAGCAACGCAACGGGCCATGGAGCTTGCTGCGGAAGAAGCGGCCGAAGAGGAGCAGGAGACGCCGGACACGGCACGCGAGAGCACCCGCGACAAGACGACGTGGAGAACGTCATGAGAAGCGCCACCGAGCAGTCGCTGCGGTTTCTGGTCGAGAAATGGCTGGGGCCGGTTTCCGCGCCGGTGCATGTCACGCAGTTCGGCCGCACCAAATGGGATCACACGCGCTACGTGCGTGTCGAGACGTCCGCGCCGGATGGCGTGCGCTCCTTGTTCTTCTTTCGTCACGACGACGGATGCTGGTGCGTTTTCCCGCCGACATCGAAGCGGCGTCGTCCCGTCGAAAGCTGGCGTCAGGTGGCGGCGCAGGCGGCCGCGTAGGATCTCTACCGATGGCCGGCCCACGCGCGCGCCGACGGTGCCTCAGGCCGGTTCCGCCGAATCCGACGAGACTTCGCGGCGCGCGGTCCACATCGGCATCACCTGACACACGATCAATCCCGCCAGCATCAGCGCGCAGCCGAGCAACGCGCGCGTCGCCAGCGTTTCGCCCAGTACGAGCCAGCCGGCGAGCGCGGCAAACACACCTTCCATGCTGAAAATCACGGCCGCGTGCGCGGGAGCCGCATCCTTTTGCGCGACGACCTGGATCGTGTAAGCAACCCCCACCGAAAGTGCCCCGCCATAAAGAATGGTCGGCGCGGCGCGAACGATGTCCTCGATGCGCAGCGGATCGACAACGAGTCCCACCGCGAGGCTTATCACGCCGCAGACGACGAACTGCACCAGCGCGAGCGCCAGCGGCTCGTGACGGCGTGCAAAGCGGCTCACGAGCACGACCTGCGCCGAAATGACAAGCGATCCGGCAAGTTGCAGCCAGTCGCCGTACAGGATGGAAAAATGTTCATCGACGCTCAGAAAATACATGCCGATCGCGGCCAGCAGCGCGCCGAGCCATATGCCGATGCCCGTCTGATGACGCAACGCGACGCCGATCAGCGGCACGATCACGACATACAGCGAACTGATGAAGCCCGCGTTGGCCACCTTCGTGTATTGCAGGCCGATCTGCTGGCAGGAGATCGACACGGCGACGAGCAGGCCGAGCAATGCGCCGTCGCGCCATAGCGTAGACGCGCGAGAGGGCACCAGGGAAGCGGGCGCGTCATCCGCACCTGCCTGCTTGCGACGCCGCCGCGCAACCGACCACACGATCAGGACAACGAACGCGCCCAGCAGAAAGCGCAGCCCCGTGAAGAGAAACGGACCGATCGAATCGAGACTCAGGCGTTGCGCGACGAACGCGCTGCCCCAGATCATCGCGGCGACGAGCATCAGCAGATTCGCGCGCAGGTGTTGGCGGGTGGCGGTTTTCAAGCGGAAATTCCTGACAGGACAGATCGTTTCGCGTCCCTTCTGTTCAGACGAAACGACGGTCATTGAATGGCAGCCGACATGATACCCGTGTGGCCGTCGGCGAAGCGTCGAGATGTTGAAAGCAATCGGTAAGGAAGCTGTCTCCCGGAAAACACATATCGAAGCTTATGAGATGACAAACCGCCAACGCTGCGTGATACTCCCCGCGGGGAGCGGCCGGGCGCTGTGCGGCCCAGCAAGCTTCGCCATCATGCGGTTCCAATTCAACATTTGACTTACAGTCGTCAGGTTTGGGGATAACACACATGAAGAAGATCATCGCCTCGCTCGTCACCGCCTCGCTCGCGCTGGTGTCCGTTCAAGCTTTCGCACAGGCATCCGACGCAGCGCCGGCAGCAGCTAGCGCCGCGAAGCCGAAGCATGCTCACAAGCAACTGAAGACGCACGGCAAGCGCGCTGGTGTGTCGTCGGCGGCATCGGCTGCAGGCACGAACGACAAGGGCACGCAGAACTAAGCAGCCCGTTCGCGCAGCAAAAAGAAAGGCCGAAGCAATGCTTCGGCCTTTTGCATTTGTGGCGCGTTATCGACGCGCTCGCCGCGCATCCGATCTGCGCAGCCGCGCAATGAGCGCGCGACGCCCGCCGCGCCGCTCAAGCGCTCGCTGCGAGCCCGTTGACCAGCAGCTCGGCGATCAGTCCGTTCATGCCTTCGGGATGGGTTGCAGCGCGCTCCTTCAACTGATCGACAAGCGATTCCGGCAGCTTGCACGCGAACGGCACGAGGCCTTTGGCCTGATCGAGCTTGCGCTGCTCGCGCCGGTCGAGCTGCGGCTGCGACGATGCCTTGCCGAAGCGGTCGGCGGCGAGCGACTGTTTCAACTCGTTGCCGAGCTTCAGCGCCTTGTTTTTCTCAAGGTCGAATTTCTTCATTGCCATGCGGAAAGGCCTCTAACAGGTAAGCAATCCAGCATTGTACGCATCGCGCGGCGCGTGAATGCCTCAGGCTATTTCGCCGGCGCTTCCGCGTTCGTCACGCTGTCCATCAGCGCGCGCATGCGCCGCCAGTGCGTGCCTTCCCAGAAAACACGCCGGCACACGTCGCAGGTCACGAACTGCGCATGACGTTCGAGCACGCCTTCTGGCGCGCGTCCGACTGCTTCGTCTTTCGGAATGCGCCGCAGCGGCGCGTTGCACGTGAGACACAGACGAAACGGCCGCGCGCTGCGCGCCAGATCCAGCCGGTCGAAAATCTCACGCAGTTGCGCCTCGGGTTTCAGCGTACGGACGTAGCAGCCATGCGTGATCGTGCGGCGTTTCAGCAGTTCACGGTCGCGCGTCAGGACGATGCGGCCTTCGTCGGATGCAATCGACTCGATATGCGAATCGGCGTAGTGGTTGTCGTACAGTGTGTCGAAGCCGGCGAGCCGCAGCAGTTGCGCCAGTCCGCCGAGATGCGCATCGGCGACGAAGCGCACCACGCGCAGCGGCCGCTCGCGCACGCGAAGAATTGGCTGGATGTCGAGCGCCTCGAATTTCGGGTAGACGGCAACCCGGTCGCCTTCCTGCAGCGGGTGATCGAAGCCGACCGATTCGCCGTTCACGACGATCAGTTCGACTTCCGTGTGCGGCACGCCGAGCGCCTCGATCATGTGCTTCGCGGTTGCGGCGCGCGCACACTCGCAACTGAACGACTGCCGACGCTGCGGCCGCGCCAGGAAGTCGTTCAATTCTTCATAGAAGCGGAAGGTGGCCGTAACCATGACGTCAGTATGGCACCGCGCCGCACGCAGCGCCGATGGGCAATTACCTGCACGACGCGCGCGGCTATGCTCTACTTCGGGTTCTTGAACAGGAGTGATTGATGGACATCGGTTTTATCGGTCTCGGCGAAATGGGTGCCGCGATGGTCGCAAACATGCTGAAAGCTGGACACAGCGTACGCGTCTGGAACCGCTCGCCGGACAAGGCGCAGCCGCTCGCCGAGCTGGGCGCGCAGATCGTCGGTTCGCCCGCTGAGGCTTTCACCGGCGACGCCGTCTTCTCGATGCTCGCCGACGATGCCGCGCTTCGCGACGTCATCAGCGCATCGCTGCTCGAGCATGCGCCGCGCGGACTGATTCACGTGAACATGGCGACGATCTCCGTCGCGCTGGCAGAAGAGCTGGCGACGGCGCACGCCGGGCGCGGCCTGAACTACGTCGCGGCGCCCGTGATGGGCCGGCCGGATGTCGCGGCGGCCGCGAAGCTGACCATCGTCGCCGCCGGGCCCGCCGAAGCGATCGACCGTGTGCAACCCGTGTTCGATTCGATCGGCCAGAAGACGTGGCGCATCGGCTCGTTGCCGCAGCAGGCGAACGTCGTGAAGCTGGCGGCGAACTTCATGCTGGCATCGGCGGTGGAGTCGCTTGGCGAGGCGTCGGCCTTGCTCGGCGGTCACGGCGTCGCCATGCAGGATTTTCTCGACGTGATCACGAACAGCGTGTTCCCCGGTCCCGTGTATCAGGGCTACGGCAAGATGATCGCCGAACAGCGCTACGAGCCGGCGTTGTTCAAGGCGCGTCTCGGCCTGAAGGACGTGCGTCTCGCGCTGGCGGCTGCCGAGTCGGTGTCGACGCCGCTGCCGGTGGCGAGCGTGGTGCGCGATAGTCTGATCGAAGCGGTCGCGCACGGCGACGGCGAGAAGGATTTCGCCGTGCTGGGCCAGGTGGCGTCGCGCCGCGCGGGGCGCTGAGGACGCGGGCGTTCGTTTTACCGCACGCGCGTTCGCGCCGGCGAACGTTGCGAACTGCGTGAGAGCGGGCGGGGCGGGCATAATGCCTGTTCCGCCCGTTTTTCATTTCATCGAGCAATACGCATCATGAGTCTGCATACCTGGTGGCTCTACCTGGCCACGATCTTCGTTGTCTGCGCGATTCCCGGCCCGAACATGCTGTTGATGATGACGCACGGCGCCCGTTACGGCATGCGTCAAACGACGGCCACGATGGCCGGCTGCCTGACCTCGCTCATCTTGATGCTGGCTGTTTCCGTCGCCGGACTCGGCGTGCTTCTGAAAGCATGGCCCGCGACGTTCGACACGCTGCGTCTGTTCGGCGCGGCCTATCTGATCTGGCTCGGCGTGAAGGCATGGCGCGCGCCTGTGAGCGAAGCCGCAGCGGCAAAAACCGACGCTTCCGCCGATGGCATGGGCGGCAAGCGCGCACCGTCGCGCGGCGCGCTGATGCGCATCGGCTTTCTGGTCGGCAGCAGCAACCCGAAGGCGATTCTGTTTTCGGCCGCGCTGTTGCCGCAATTCATCGACGCCTCGCGCCCGACGCTTCCGCAGTTCGCGGTGCTCGTCGCCACGACGGCGGTGATGGAAGTCAGCTGGTACGCCGTCTACGCAGGCTGCGGCACGCGGATCGGCGCGAAGCTGAAGAGCAGCAGCGTCGCGAAGGCGTTCAACCGGTTGACGGGCGGCGTGTTCGTCGGCTTTGGCGCGATGATGGCGCTGGTGCGCCACTGACGCTTGCCTTTCAGCGCTCGCCGCGTCTCATGGCGCGGCGGGCGCTTCTTCGTCAACGACGGCCGGCTTGCGCGGCGCGATCGACGAAACCGAACAGAAACACGGCAACCGCGAATCCCAGCGCGACTACGCAGACGCCGCTCCACCCGGCTCTCGCCCACGCAATGCCCGATAGCGCGGCGCCGATTGCCCCGCCGACAAAGAAAATTCCCACGAAAAGCGCATTCAACCGACCGCGAGCGGCGGGGTTGATGAGATTGATCGCGCGTCGTCCGAGCGTCTGATCGGCGATGACGCCGGCGTCGAGTGCCGCCGCCCCGACAACCAGCAGCGCGAGCGCTGCGACAGGATGCGCCGCTGGCGAGAATCCGCCCCAGCCAGCACCGGCGACGCCCAGCACGAGGACGGCCGCGATCATCACCAGATGCGCGACGATCTGCGTTGCGCGGCCCGCGCCGCGATCGCCGAGGTGACCGGCGAGCGGCGTGACGATCGCGCCCGTCGCGCCCGCCAGCGCGAACGCGGCGATGCCATGCATGCCGAGCGAGAACGGCGACTGCGCGAGCCGCAGCGCGATGGTGGTCCAGAACACGCTGAACGCGCCGAGTGAGAGGGCGGCCAGCGTCGCGCGCCGTTGCAACACCGGTTCGGTGCGCAGCAGCGTCCATAGCGAACGCAGCAATTCCGGGTAGCGCGCGATGGCGTGCGGCGTGTGGTTCGGTAGCTGAAGGTAGAGCACGACGGCCAGCAACACGTCGGCAAACGCTTCGATGCCGTAGAACGCCCGCCAGCCGAATGTTCCGGCGATCACGCTCGCAAGCGGACGCGACAGCAGAATGCCGAGCATCAGTCCGCTCATCACATTGCCGACGGCGCGCCCGCGCCGGCTTTCGGGCGCCATCGACGCCGCCATCGGCACCAGCATCTGAATCACGCTCGACGTCGCGCCCGCCATGAACACGGACGCAAGAAACATCCAGCCCGAGCGCGCGAGCGACGAAAGCGCGAGAAACGCGGCACAGCAGGCAAGTGTGCGGACAATGAGCCGGCGGTTTTCGAGCAGATCGCACAGAGGCACCAGCAGCAGCAAACCTGCCGCGTAGCCGAGTTGCGGGAGCATCGCAATCAGGCCGGCCAGTTCGGGCGGCAGATCCAGCGCGCGGCTGACCGGTCCCGTCAACGGCTGCGCCGCCGTCAGATTGACGACGATCAGGCCGACGGCTGCGGCGAAAAAAAGCGTCAATGGCGTGCTCAACGTTGCGACCGGCGGCGCGGCGGAATGCGGCTGTGGCGGTGACGTAGCGGCGACGCTGCGCGGACAGGTGTCGGCAGGCTGGTTCATGGTTCGGCTCCGAGATTCGATCCGGCCTATCCTAGGCATGCCGACGTTATGCGACAATTGAATTATCTCGATAATGTTTATGCGAGGTTGTTTTGAATACGCGTGACTTGCAGGCTTTTGTGGCGGTGGTCGAAAGCGGATCGATGGTGCGAGCGTCCGAAAAGCTGTTCCTGACGCAGCCGGGGCTCACACGCCGCGTGCAGAACCTCGAAACGATGCTCGGCATCGAACTGCTCGACCGGCAGAGCAAGCCGCTGAAGCCGACAGCGGCGGGCAACGAGGTGTATGGCCTCGCTCGCACCGTGCTACGCGCCGTCGACGATCTGATGTCCGTCGCGTCGCCCGACAGCGAACCGACGGGCGAGCTCAGGATCGGCGTGCCGCCGTTTCTTTCCGAGCTTGCGCTGGAGCAGCCCATCGACCGTTTGCGCAGCGCCTACCCGAAACTGACGCTGCGCGTGACGGCGGGGTGGTCGCCGGGTTTGCTGCAGATCGTCGAACAGGCGAAAGTGGATGCCGCCGTCGTGCTGCTGCCGGAAAGCGTGCCGTTGCCGGAAGGCCTGACATCGACGCTGCTGGCCTACAAGCCGACCGTGGTCGTCGCGCCGCGCTCGTTTGGCATTGCCGACGAGCCGGCGACGCTCGCGACCTTGTCAGGCTACCCGTGGGTGTTGAATCAGGACGGCTGTGGGATGCGCTCGGCGCTAAGCCGCGCAATGGCGGCGGCGGGATTGCCGTTCAACGTCGCCGTCGAGGCATTTGGCTCGGAACTGCAACTGTCGCTGGTGACACGGGGGCTGGGCGTGGGCCTCGCAACGCCGGAAGTGCTGGCGCGCAGTCCGCATCGCGGGGCGCTGCAGGTCATCGACGTGCAGGACTTCCGGAACGGCCTGAATGTGTGGCTCGTGCATGGCGCGCTGCCCGGACGCCTCGTGCGGCCGGTCGCATTGATGCGCGACGCGCTGGTCGAAAAGCTGGACACGGATGCGGCCTGTGTGGCGTTGGCCGGTCTGGTCGTATGATGCAGAGCACAAAATCGTACCTGAAAAGAATGGGTGCGACGTTTTGTCACCCTTTGATCACGTAGAACCGGCCCTCTAACGCACCATGTTGCAACGCACCAAGTGATTTGCTATAGTCTGTCTTGTCTCCTCCATGTCTCCTCTGATATGGATTCAGCCCGCCAACATGGCGGGCTTTTTTTTGCCCGGATTTCGCCGATCTGCCGCGCGCTCAAAACTTGTACGACACCGCGAGGTACGTGATGATCGGATCAGCCTTCAGTTCGGCCTTCGACACAGCCAGTTCCGTGCCGTCCGCTGCCTTGATGATCGTCGACGACGTCGTCTTCAGCGGAATGTAGGTCACCGACGCCGTGACGCCCCAGCGGTCGGTGATGTTGTACATCGCGCCCACATTGAAGACCGGCTGCCAGGACGACGACGCCTTCGCCTCCACGGTAGTCTTTCCCGTCTTGCCCGCGCCCGCAGCCAGAACCGCGCCGAGGTTGTTCTGGGTCTGTGTGACGAAATTCTCATTCAGCTGGATGTCGCTGAACCAGTTGTACGACACGCCGATGCCGACAAACGGCCGGAACTTCGACGTCGACTCGCCAAAGTAATACTGAAAAATTAGCGCCGGGCTCCATTGACGCACGCTCTTGACGATCGGATTGACGGCCGGGTCGCCGATGTCCTGCTTGCCCAGCGCACCCGCCGGGCCGGGCGGCTGGATCGTGCCGTGGCCGTAGAGCTTGAACTTCGGCGGCACGCCCGCCACCGACGTCACCGCGAAATGGTCCGTTACGAAGTGCGAAAACACGAGGCCGAGCGTATCGGCACTGTTCGTCGACAGGCTCGTGCCCGGCGATGTGAACGAGTTCGGCAGACGCAGTGGCGTGTTGATCGGCACGGGCGCGACGTGCGTCGTGAGCGGCGTGCTCGAGTCCTGCGGCATCACGTGAAACCAGCCTAGCGAGACGAGGTTGTCGCCGGCCTTCTGCGCATAGGCATCTGGCATCGATAGTGTGGCCAGGGCAGCCACGCATACAGCGGCAAATGCGTTGGGCATTGCCGCGTCCAAGAGCTTTCTCATTCTGTTCCTCCTGAGCGGGCGGCCTGCCTCGCACGCGACGGCGTTATCGGTGCCGTTTGCTGCGCTTCCCGCTTGCCCGTTTCCCAGCGCGAAGGCTGGGAAGCGGCCGGGGTGGCGGTCGCCTCGTTGCGTTCTATGCGGTGGACCTCGCGTCCGTTACTGGACGAAGGCGCCGATCGTGAAGTACGGCGACGACGCATTCGACAAGTCCAGGAAGCCGAACACGCCGCCCGTGAAAATGAACTTGCCGGTCGGCGCGCTGCCTGCGGCCGCGCTCGCGTAGGTCGACGTCACGACGCCGGGCACGGCCTGCGTGAAGTCGAGATTCAGCGCCTTGGTCAGCGACGCCTGGGACGGATTGAACGGATCGAGCAGCGTCGCCTGCGTGCCGACGAGCGCGTTGGTGCGGTAGTTGAACTCGCTGTCGACGCCGATGTACTCGCCGTTCTGCGAGTTGACGGCGATGGTCGACTGCGGCGCGAGAATCGAGATGCCCGATTCGTCGTCGGCGACGGGGCCGCTGATGCCGTTTTGCGGGTTCGGCGTCAGCGTCGAATTCGCGACGCCCGCGCGGACGAGGATCGGCACGTTCTGGTTGCGCAGCTTGCCGACGATCATGAAGCCCTTGCCGACGGGCGACGTCGCGAGCGTCGGCTTGCCCTGGCCCTGGAAGTTGTCGGTTTCGAATGCGCCGCTGCCATTCGACGATTGCGCCCAGTTCGTGCCCGGCTGCTGGCACTTGCCAGCGTTGACGCCAGCGTTGTCGCACTCGGTCCAGGTGCCGTCAGCGTTGATCGTGATCTTCGTATCGACGACAGTCGGCGCGAAGTTCTGCGACGGAATCTGGTGATAGCCGAGCTGGTTGTACGTCCCGGCGACATTCGCCAGATTCGTCTCGATCGTGGAAAAGCCGATGAACGGGTAGTACGGGAATTTCGTATCGGGTACCGCGCCTTGCCCGAGAATGCCGCCAAACGAAATTTCGGCGCCCGGAATCGTGCCGCCCGCCACGCCCTCGCCGACGAAAATGCGCGCCGGACGGTTCGGGTCGAGACTCGCGCCGTTCAGACGGAACGCGCACTGGTTGAGCTTATTGGTGGGAAGCAGCGTTTCCTGGGTTAGCGTGCCCGATGCCGTCTGACCTTTGCGGGTCGGTGCGACCGTGCCCGTCGTCGCGGGAATCGGTGATTCGATGTAGGCGACCTGCCAGGTCATCTTCGTCGTATCGAGCTGCAGCTTGACGAGTTCGCCGTCGCCGCCGCCGCCCGTGAAGGTCGTGCCGTAGTCGAGCGACGCGGGGCACAGGCGCGCTTCCACCGGCGGCGCGCCTTCGCTGCCCGAGCCGCCGCATGCGCCGAGCAATGGCGCTGCAAAAGCCAGCACCGAAAAGATCTTCCAGTTCATCGTGCCTCCAGTCTTGTTATGGGCGGCCAGCTCCCAGTCCAGCCGCCTCTAGGTCTTGTTGATCTACCGATGCTGCTTTCTGCTCGTGTTGCCTCCTGCCATGCGCGGCCCTTGTGCCCGGTTGATTCGGGTGAGACTCACTTGCTGATCTGCGCGCCGACGCTGAAGTACGGCGCGCTGGCGGTGTCGGAATTGGCCGAACTGGGCGTGATGCCGCCGTTTTCGGTGCCGTTGATGAAGATCGCGTAAAGGCCGCCGCCCGCGATTGCGTAGCCCGTGCTGCCCTGCTTGTCGATCACGCTCACGAGGCCCGGATTGCCAGCGCCGTATCCCAGACCGAAGCCGCTTTCGGCCGCCTGCGTGGTCGGATTGATGAAGGTGCCGAGACCGCCCTGGATCAGCGACGCGGTGTACTTGAAGTTCGAGTCCGCGCCGACATAGCCACCGTCGAAGCCACCCGATGCAAGCGACGTCGCGCTTTCCAGCACAGCGATGCCGGATTCGTCGTCGACCTGGGCATCGAGCGGAAGCGCGCCCGTACCTGTGAACACATGCCCCGTTCTGACGACGACCGGGACAGTCGCCCCGTTCAGCTGACCGAGGATCATGTGGGCCGACGAGCTGCCCCGTGCGCCGAGCAGCGGCAGCACCAGCTGGCTTTCGATGCGCGGCGCGTTGGTGCTGTCGAAATAGCCGTTTGTGTTGAGCGTCGGCGTGTCACCCATCGACAGACAGCGCGTCGGGCTCGCGTTGCCATTCGCGGGCGGGGCGTTCGTCGCGGACGAGCAGGCGCCGTTTGCATCGAAGGTTTCGGATGTCTGGGCGGCCGCTGCCGCGTAATTGCCCGACGGAACGATGTGATAGAGCAGCCCGTTATAGTTGCCAGCGAGCTTCGAGAGGTCCGTCGTCGTGCTTGCAAAGCCGAGGAACGGATAGAAGTCGAAATGTCTTGCCGTGACGGCGCCGACGTTCTGGAAGGTGAGAATCGTCTTGCCTGCGTACGCGACGTCGGCGCCCGGAATACCGCCGCCTGCCACGCCCTTGCCGACGAAGACAATGGGCGGATTGGTGGTCGAAAAGGGCGTCGTGTACGTTGCGCCCGTGGAAGGCGCGGTGCCCGACGCGGGCGTCAGCATGAACGCGCAGCGCGTCTGCTCGGCGTTCGGCAGCATCCCCGCCGGCGGATGCATGACGGCGCCCGTGACGGTCGTGCCTGCCCGCGTATTGTCGACCTGACCCGCCGATACCGGAATCGGTGACTCGAGAAACTTCAGCGTGTACGTCATCTTCACGGCGTCGATATTCAACGACACCACTTCGCCGCTGCCTGCGCCGCCCAGATAGGTGCTCTGGCCGATCGCGGCGTCGGCGGGGCAAAGCGTGCCCGCGGTAGCCGTCGACCCAGGCGGCCCTTGCACGCCGCAGCTCGACCCTGAGCACTGGTTCGCGTTGATCGGGCCGGGATCGTCTGCTTTTCCACCTCCGCAGGCGATCAAAAACGGCACGCTGGCAATGGCACATGCCAGCCATTTTGAATTGGCGTACATGCTGTTGTCTCCCTGACTTATCTAATTTGCGAGCTAATTTCGCTGCGCGATTTAGGGCTGTCAATTGAACGAACCGTCTAAAAAATCCGATTCAAACAGCGCATTTTTCGCGAAGAGTCGCATGGCGCTTCGAAGCGCGCCTTTTTAAACAAAACAGCATTTTTCCGGATCGGACGAATTTTTCCGTGTCGCCGCTGGGCCTTGATGCGCGGGCGGTTCGGCAAAATGCATCTATCATCTTCGAACGTTCGTTCGTAAAAAAATCCGGAATATCCCTATGCGGTAATAGATGCCCGATGGAATAAAAAGAGAAGCAGTAAATACCTGCTATGAGGACTGCTGGAGATAGTGAGAAAATCGAAAGGCGTTAATTCGCGTTTGAATGAGGCGTTTTAAATCGCGGATTGGCAAGCATAAAAAGAAAAAGCCGGCGTTTGAATGCCGGCTTGGTGACACGCAGGACGGCGACGCCGTCCGCTAGTGAAATGTCAGCGTTTGAGACCCGTCGCCTCGTCCGTGCCGATGGCGAGATTCATGCACTGGATCGCCGCGCCCGACGCCCCCTTGCCGAGGTTGTCGAGCCGCGCGACCGTGACGAAGCGCTCTTCGTTGCCGAACACGAACAGGTCGACGCGATTCGTGTCGTTGTTCGCCTGGACGTCGAAGAAGCCGCTGTCGAGGTTGTCGTCGGCATTGAACGGCGCGACGCGCACGAACTGCTCGCCGCTGTAGTACTCGGCGAACAGCGCCTGCACGTCTTGCGGCGTGGTCGGCTTGGACAACTGGCCCGGCGTGAAGTACGTCGTCACGGCGAGGCCCTTGTAGAAGTTGCCGACGATCGGCGTGAAGATCGGCGCGTTCTTCAGGCCCGTGTGCGCGGCCATTTCCGGCAGATGCTTGTGCGCGAGGCCGAGCGCGTACGGACGCGGGCTGTCGAGCTTCGCGTTGCCGCCCGCTTCGTAGTCCGCGATCATTTTTTTGCCGCCGCCGCTGTAGCCGGTGATCGAGTAGCTGTGCGCAGCAAAATCCGCCGACACGACGCCCGTATCGACGAGCGGACGCATGGCCAGCACGAACGCCGATGCATGGCAGCCCGGCACGGCGATGCGTTTTGCCGTGCGCAGGCGCTCGCGCTGCGCGCGGGCCAGTTCGGGCAGGCCGTACGCCCAGTCGGCGCTGGTGCGAAACGCGGTGCTCGCGTCGATCAGCACCGTGCGGTCGTTCTCGACGAGCGACGCCGATTCGCGCGACGCCACATCCGGCAGACACAGGAAGGTGACATCCGAAGCGTTGATGAGACGACGGCGCTCGTCGATATCCTTACGCTTCGCTTCTTCGATGCGGAGGATTTCAACGTCTGCGCGCTGCGACAGGTATTCGAAAATCTTCAGGCCGGTCGTGCCTTCCTGTCCGTCGACAAAAACTTTCGTGCTCATCTCGATCTCGCTGGCTGATAAAAACGGCGGAAAACGCGGCGCTGCTTGCGCCGGAACGTTATTTTAAGACCGTGAGGCGGCGCGTGCGCGAAATTGGCCGAAAAACACGTTGCGCCGCAACAGTGACAGCAACGTGACAAGCCACGTTCCCGCGCACTCCAGGCGCGTTCACGCCGGCTGTCCCGCCTTCCAGCGCGCCGTCACGGCGGCGATGCGCGCGCCGAACACTTTTGCCGTGTCGAGGTCGCCGGGCGGGGGCGCTTCGTCGGGTGTGGCGTCGGCAGGCGACTGCGACAGGAGGCCCGCGAAACCGCCGATGAAATTCAGGTCGTTGCGCGTTGCCGCCTTCGTGTTGGCGGGCATCATGCCCATGCCTGCCCAGATCATGCCGTGCTGCATCGCGAGGGTGATGAAATACTGGATCGTCGAGAACTTGTCGCCGTTCATCGACCCGGAGTTGGTGAAGCCTGCCGCCACCTTGTCCTTCCACTTTTGCGCGAACCACGGCTTCGAGCTGGCGTCGGCGAACTTCTTGAAGTCGGCGGACGGGCCGCCCATGTAGGTCGGCGCGCCGAAGATGATGGCGTCGGCCGCGTCCAGTTCGGCCCAGGCCGCGTCGTCCAGTTCACCGACCGCGATCATTCTTGCATCGGCGCCGCCGTCGAGCGTGCCCGCCAGCACGGCTTCCGCGAGCTTCTTCGTATGGCCGTAGCCGCTGTGATACACGATGATGATTTTTGACATATACGGCTCCCTTGTTGCAAATAATCATGCGCTCTCAAAGCGCGAACCTGAGCGTGATTCATTCTGTCACCACGACCGGGTTGTTTCAGACGCGGCGAGATAGCCGCGGCGTCGCGCGGATCGCTGTCGCGAAAGACTAGCGGCCGTACGTGACCGTCATGCGTGCGTAGCCGAGCGTTGCCGTGCTGATCTCATGGTCGAACATCAACGACGGCCGGCCTTGCGCGAGCCTCAGGTTCGACGTGTTCAGCGCGTACACGGTGATCACATAGCGATGCGGTTTGCCGGGCGGCGGGCAGGGGCCGCCATAGCCGTCGATGTCGAAGTCGTTGCGCGCCTCGACGGCGCCGAGCGTCTTAAGAAAGCCGGACGCACTCGCGTTTTCCGGCAAGCGGTCGACGTTGGCAGGAATGCCGACGACGGCCCAATGCCACCAGCCGCGTCCGGGCGAATCGGGGTCGAACATGGTGACGGCGAAGCTGCGCGTGCCGTCGGGCGGGTTGTGCCAGTTCAGTTGCGGCGAGCGGTTAAGGCCTTTGCACTCGTCGCGGTTGAACACCTGCGCATTGTCGACCGTGCCGCCCGTGCGAAGGTTGGTGCTCGTGACGGTGAACGCGGTGTCGGCAGAGGCCGCGCTCGCATGAAATGCGAATGAAAAAACGATGAGCGAAGCAACGCGCGATCGTGCGAGATACAGAAACGGCAGGAACGAACGAGACGAAGGGGGCGGAACGACCGGGCAACGCAAGCGCATGTGCCGAATCTCCTGTCAGGCTCGTAAAGAAATGTCCTTACGAGGGATTGTTGTCCTTTTTTATGCCCAAGGGACAAATCGAGTCTAACATTACATCTTATGAAGCCATTTGTGCTCGATGAGGGGCCAGTACGGCGCGAAATCGGCTATAGTCGCTGCAATCGTCCGCGGTTGTACGCAAGCAGACAAGTCCTAGAAATTTAGAACTAAGAACGGTTGCATGACTGAAGTTTCGGAGCGTGGATTGTCAGTTGAAGGAAGGGCCATGCAAGATCCCATCAGGGTCGTGGTCGCCGATGACCATCCAGTAATTCTCTTTGGTGCCGAACAGGCGTTGCTCAAGTTTCAGGGCATTCGCGTGGTCGCGCGCGCAAAGCAGTCCACCGAGCTGGTGAAGATATTGCAGACGACGCCGTGCGATGTGCTGGTCACGGATCTCGCAATGCCAGGTGGGCAATACGGCGACGGCTTGCCATTGATCGGCTATCTGCGTCGGAATTTTCCCGACCTGCCCATAGTCGTCCTGACGATGCTCGAAAACGCTGCGCTGTTGAAGAGGCTGAACGAGCTCGGCGTGATTTCGGTCGTCAACAAATCAGACGACCTGAGTCATATCGGTCTTGCGGTGCAGCACGTCAGCCGGCATATCGAATACATGAGCCCGTCGGTGAAGGCCTCGCTCGATACATTGCGCATGAACGCGGGTGGCAAGAGCGACGAAGTGATTCTGTCGAAGCGCGAACTGGAGGTCGTACGGCTCTTCGTGTCGGGCATGACGATCAAGGAAATTTCCGAGCAGCTGAACCGCAGCATTAAGACGATCAGCACGCAAAAGAACACGGCGATGCGCAAGCTCGGACTCGAAAGGGATTCCGAACTATTTCAGTACGCGCAGAGTAATGGCTTGATGAATCTGTCGTCGTATGCGCCGGGTGAGGCGGATACCGGCAGCACGTCGCAGGGAAGTTCTTAGGCGCGCATCGGAAACTGGAAAGCGGATCAAATAAAAAACGCCGCCTGTCTCACGACAGGCGGCGTTTTCGTATGGAACGCTGAAGCAGGTGTCTCGCTTATTGCGGAGCCGCCGTCGCGCCACCGTGAGCCGCCGACCACTCGGCAGGCGCGTGCAGGAATTTCTCGACTTCGTCGAGCGTCTTCGTTTCGAAGTAGCCCTGTTGCTTCGCGACGCGCAGCACGTCCCACCACGTGGCGAGCGCGTGCAGATCGACGTCGATATCCTTCAGCACCGACACGCTTTCCTTGAAGATGTTGTAGTGGAACAGCACGAAGCAGTGGTTCACCTGCGCGCCCGCCGTGCGCAGCGCGTTGATGAAGTTGATCTTGCTGCGGCTGTCGGTGGTCAGATCTTCAACCAGCAGCACGCGCTGACCTTCCGTCAACAGACCTTCGATCTGCGCATTGCGGCCGAAACCCTTCGGCTTCTTGCGCACATATTGCATCGGCACCATCAGGCGGTCCGACAGCCAGGCGGCAAACGGAATGCCCGCCGTTTCCCCGCCGGCGACGGCGTCGATCTGCTCGTAGCCGACGTCGCGCAGAATCGTCGCTTCTGCCATTTCCATCAGGCCGCGGCGCACGCGCGGATACGAAATCAGCTTGCGGCAGTCGATATATACCGGGCTCGCCCAGCCGGAAGTGAAGATGTACGGTTTTTCCGCGTTGAAATGCACTGCCTGGACTTCCAGCAGCATTTTGGCGGTCGTGTCGGAGATCGTCTGGCGATCGAAGCCTGTCATGGGCGAATCCTTCGGTGTGGTGAGCTTGGAGGGCGGGCGCGGGGCCCTGTGGCGCAGCAGGCGTAACGTTTCGCGCCTGGTGGGCGAAACATGCCGGACGAGTTGAGAAACAGGCCGGTTTGCTGCGCGCGTAGCCCAATATTTTACCCGATTCGGACTGTTCCCAGGGCGCGAGGCGGCGAAAGCGGGTAGGCGCGGCGGCCGGATGTGCGTTTCGCCTATGTCTTCTGGCCAGGTTGTGACACCAATCTGGCGCCTTTACACTCACGGCAAATTTTCACAGACGACCCTTCTGAGGGCCTTCTGCTCACGTTTGCTGCAAGGTTGCCCCCCATGAACATCGCCCCTTCTTCGACCCAGGCCGCGCAGGACGCCCGTCCCGGCTATGCGGCGCGCGCGCTGATCGCGTCGGTGCTCGGCTACGCGATGGACGGCTTCGATCTGCTGATTCTCGGCTTCATGCTGCCCGTCATCGCTGCCGACCTGCACCTTTCATCGACGCAAGCCGGGTCGCTGGTGACATGGACGCTGGTCGGCGCGGTCGCGGGCGGCGTGATTTTCGGCGTGTTGAGCGACTACTTCGGACGCGTGCGGATGCTCACGTGGACGATTCTGATCTTCGCCGTCTTTACTGGCCTGTGCGCACTCGCGCAAGGCTACGGCGATCTGCTCGCCTACCGGACGATCGCGGGCATTGGGCTGGGCGGCGAGTTCGGCATCGGCATGACGCTCGTCGCGGAGGCCTGGCCGGCGGCACAGCGGGCGCGCGTGTCGTCGTACGTCGGGCTTGGCTGGCAACTGGGCGTGCTGGCGGCGGCGCTGCTGACGCCTTTACTGCTGCCCATAATCGGCTGGCGCGGGATGTTCGCGCTCGGACTGCTGCCCGCCGTCGTGTCTTTTTTCGTGCGCCGGCGCGTCGAGGAACCGGCGATGTTCACCGAACGCGTCGCGCGCGGCATGCGCAAGGCGCCGATGAAACTGCTCGTCGCCGACGCCCGCACGACCCGCGCAAGCGTGGGCGTCGCGATTCTATGCTCGGTGCAAAACTTCGGCTATTACGGCCTGATGATCTGGCTGCCCACGTATCTGTCGAAAACCTTCGGCTACTCGCTGACGCGCTCCGGCCTGTGGACAGCGGTCACGGTGCTCGGCATGGCTGCCGGCATCTGGCTATTCGGCGTCGCCGCCGACCGCTTCGGCCGCAAGCCCGCGTTCCTGTTCTACCAGGCGGGCGCCGTGTTGATGGTGTTCGTCTACTCGCAGTTGAGCACGCCGTTCGCGCTGCTGATCGGAGGCGCGGTGATGGGCATGTTCGTCAACGGGATGATCGGCGGCTATGGCGCGCTGATCTCCGAGTTGTATCCGACGGAAGCTCGTGCCACTGCACAAAACGTATTGTTCAACATCGGCCGCGCGGTAGGCGGATTCGGGCCCGTTGCCGTCGGCGCGCTGGCCGCGCGGTTTTCGTTCGCGGCGGCGCTCGGCGTGCTCGCTTCGATCTATATCCTCGACATTCTCGCTACGCTCTTTTTGATCCCGGAACGCCGCGGCGCAATGCTCGAATGAGGCCTTGCCGCCACGGGGTGGCGGGCAGGGTGGAAGTGCTTTCATGCCGCGCCGCAGCAAGCACTGGCGCGGCTGCGGCTTATCCAGCCGGTACAAAACCTGGCCCGAATTGACGCATCCGGGGTGTACACTGATCGGCCCGAAAAAGCTCAGCGCCGCCTGCTTTCCGCTGAGGTTTGACGCCGCGCCCAACCGGCGCACGCGAGAATCGCCGCCGTCGAGTCACCCGTCGACATTGGCCAGCGCAGCACGTGACATTGAGCCGGGTCCAATTATTAACGTCTCGCAGGTTAGAAAATGGACGAACAACTGAAGCAAAGCGCTCTCGCGTACCACCAGAATCCGAAGCCCGGCAAGATTTCGGTCACTCCGACCAAGCCGCTTTCGAATCAGCTCGACCTGTCGCTGGCGTATTCGCCGGGTGTTGCAGCCGCGTGCATGGCCATCTTCGACGAGCCGCTCGACGCGCAGAAGTACACGTCGCGCGGCAACCTCGTCGGTGTGATCACGAACGGCACGGCCGTCCTGGGTCTCGGCAACATCGGGCCGCTCGCCGCGAAGCCGGTGATGGAAGGCAAGGGCTGTCTCTTCAAGAAGTTCGCCGGCATCGACGTGTTCGATATCGAGCTGAACGAGTCCGATCCCGACAAACTCGTCGACGCGATCGCGATGCTGGAGCCGACGCTCGGCGGCATCAATCTCGAAGACATCAAGGCGCCCGAATGCTTCTACATCGAGAAGAAGCTGCGCGAGCGCATGAAGATTCCCGTTTTCCATGACGACCAGCACGGCACGGCGATCATCGCGTCGGCGGCGATCCTCAACGGCCTGAAAGTGGTCGGCAAGAAGCTCGAAGAGGTCACGCTGGTGTGCTCGGGTGCGGGCGCGGCGGCTATCGCCTGTCTGGACCTGCTCGTCAATCTGGGCCTGTCGAAGAAGAACGTGCTCGTGGTCGATTCGAAGGGCGTGATCTACGAAGGCCGCGGCAACCTGGATCCGTCGAAGGAACGCTACGCAGCGAACACCGAAGCGCGCACGCTGGCTGACGCGATCAAGGGCGCGGACGTGTTCCTCGGCTGCTCGAGCGCGGGTGTGCTGAAGCCTGAGATGGTCAAGGAAATGGGCACGCAGCCGCTGATTCTCGCGCTGGCGAACCCGGAGCCGGAAATTCGCCCCGAAGAAGCAAAGAAGGTGCGGCCGGACTGCATCGTCGCAACGGGCCGTTCGGATTACCCGAACCAGGTCAACAACGTGCTGTGCTTCCCGTTCATCTTCCGCGGCGCGCTCGATGTCGGCGCGACAACGATCACGGAAGAAATGAAGCTCGCGTGCGTGCGCGCGATCGCTGAACTGGCGGAAGAAACCGATCAGGGCGATGAAGTCGCGAAGGCGTACGAAGGCCACTCGCTCGAATTCGGCCCCGACTACCTGATTCCGAAGCCCTTCGATCCGCGTCTGATCATCAAGATTGCGCCCGCCGTCGCGCAGGCGGCGATGGATTCGGGGGTCGCCACGCGCCCGATCCAGGACATGGACGCGTATCGCGAGCAACTCGGCGCAACCGTCTACCGCACGGGCATGGTGATGCGCCCGGTGTTCGCGGCGGCGAAGGCCCAACCGGCGCGCATCGTGTTCGCGGAAGGCGAAGACGAACGTGTGCTGCGCGCCGCGCAATTCGTGCTGCTGGAAAAGATCGCGAAGCCAATTCTGGTTGGTCGCCCGAGCGTCATCGAGATGCGTCTGAAGAAGATGGGCTCGAAGCTCAAGTGCGGCGAAGACGTCGAGATCGTCAATCCGGAAGACGATCCGCGTTATCAGAAAAGCTGGCAGGCGTATCACGAGATCGGCGCGCGCGAAGGCGTCACGCCGGAAGTCGCGAAGGCGGCAATGCGCAAGTTCAACACGCTGATCGGCGCGATTCTCGTGCACCTCGGCGATGCGGACGGCATGATCTGCGGTCTGATCGACACGTACCACGAGCATCTGAAGTTCGTCGAGCAGGTGCTGGGCAAGGCAGAGAAGGTGGACAACTTCGCCGCGATGAACCTGCTGATGCTGCCGGGCCGCAATCTCTTCATCAGCGACACGTACGTGAACGAAGTGCCGACGGCCGAACAGCTCGCCGACATGACGATCCTCGCCGCACGCGAGATCGAGAAGTTCGGCATTGCGCCGAAGGTGGCGCTGTTGTCGAACTCGAACTTCGGCAGCGTCCCGTCGTCGTCGTCGGCACGCATGGCGGCCGCACGCAAGCTGATCGCCGAACGCGCGCCGCACCTCGAAGTGGATGGCGAAATGCACGGCGACGCCGCGTTGTCGGAAGCGGTGCGCAAGGCCGCGTTCCCCGGAACGACGCTGACGGGCGAAGCGAACCTGCTGATCATGCCGAACGTCGAAGCGGCGAACATCACGTACAACCTGCTGAAGATGATCGGCGGCGAAGGCGTGACGGTCGGTCCGTTCCTGCTCGGCGCGGCGAAGCCGGTGCACATCCTGACGCCGGCGGCCACCGTGCGCCGGATCATCAACATGACGGCTGTCGCTTCGGCGAATGCCAACGTGGAGCGCAACGTCGCGAAGTAATCTTCGTTCGTTGATGCGATGAAAAAAGGGCACCGCGAGGTGCCCTTTTTACTTCGGGATTGGCTGAACGTTATGCCACGTGCCGTTCCACACCACCTACCGGCGAACGCCACTTGGCGAGCAACGACGCCCACTTCGACCGCACGCCCTTCAGGTTGTTCTCCTTGACGTGACCATACCCGCGAATCCCATCCGGCAGATTCGCAAGCTCGACAGCCAGCGCACGCTTCTCCGTGGTCAGCCCGCCGACCAGCTCATGCACCAACGTCTCGTACTCGACGATCAGCGCCCGTTCGGTGCGACGCTCTTCCGTCTTGCCGAACACATCGAGCGCCGTGCCGCGCAGGAACTTCATCTTCGCGAGAACGTGCATTGCGTTGAGCATCCACGGACCGTACTGCTTCTTCACCAGATGCCCATGCGCATCCTTCTTCGAGGTAGCGGGCGGCGCGAGGTGGAACTTGAGCTTCCAGTCACCCTCGAAATTCGCCTTTAGCTTCTCGACGAACGCCGGGTCCGAATAGAGCCGCGCCACTTCGTACTCGTCCTTGTACGCCATCAGCTTGTGCAGATTCTTCGCGACGGCTTCCGTCAGTGGCATCTGGCCGTCGACGGCATCGAGCTTCGTTTCGGCGGCGCGCACGGTTTCGACCAGCTTGCGGTAACGCGTCGCGTACGCTTCGTTCTGGTAGGCGGCGAGATACTGTGCGCGTTTGTCGATCAGCGTATCGAGTGCCTTCGGCGTATGCAGCGAAACGATCTTGCTGCTCGCGGCATTCGCCGTGTTGCCGTCATCGATTCGATCCTGCATCTGCGCGAGCTTGCGCACGCCAGCCAGATCGTGCGCCGCGCGGCGGCCCCATTCGAACGCCGCGCGATTCTTCTCGACCTGCACTGCGTTCAACTCGATCGCGCGAATCAGCGACTCGTGCGTGAGCGGCAGCCAGCCCTTCTGCCATGCGTAGCCGAGCACGAACGGGTTCGTGTAGATCGCGTCGCCGAGCAGCGCGACCGCGAAGTGATTCGCGTCGACGGCGGCGACATTCTCGTCGCCCGCTGCCACGCGGACGTCCGCATCGGCGTTCGCGCCTGGGAAGCGCCAGTTCGGGTTCTTGATGAACTCCGCAGTCGGTGTCGGCGCGCTGTTCAACACGACGTGCGTTTGACCGGCCTGCATCCGCGACACACATTCGTCGCTGGCCGTCACGAGCGAATCGCAGCCGATCACCAGATCCGCTTCGCCCATCGCGATCCGTGTCGCGTGGATGTCGGCGGGCTGGTTTGCGATCTGCACGTGGCTCATCACGGCGCCCCCTTTCTGCGCGAGGCCCGTCACGTCGAGCACGGTGACGCCTTTGCTTTCGAGGTGCGCGGCCATGCCGAGCAACGCGCCGATCGTCACGACGCCCGTGCCGCCAACGCCCGTCACCAGCACGCCATACGGCTTCGCGATGGCGGGGACGTCAGGATCAGGAACGGGCGGCATCGCGTCGCCTGCGACACCCGACGCTTTCGGCTTGCGCAGTTGCCCGCCTTCGACCGTCACGAAGCTCGGGCAGAAGCCCTTCAGACACGAGTAGTCTTTATTGCAGGTCGACTGGTTGATCTGCCGCTTCGTGCCGTACTCGGTTTCGAGCGGTTCGACGGACAGGCAGTTCGACTGCACCGAGCAATCGCCGCAGCCTTCACACACCGCCTCGTTGATCACGACGCGCTTCGCCGGATCGGGATAGGCACCGCGTTTCCGACGGCGGCGCTTCTCGGTTGCGCAGGTCTGGTCGTAGATCAGGATCGTCGTCCCTTCGATCTCGCGCAGTTCGCGCTGCACGTCGTCGAGCTGGTCGCGATGATGAATGTCGATGCCCGGCGCAAGGCCGACGTTCGCGTTGTACTTCTCGGGCTCGTCGGTGACGATGACGATTTTTTTCGCGCCTTCGGCGGCAAGCTGATGCGTGATCTGCGGCACCGTCAACACGCCGTCGACGGGCTGGCCGCCCGTCATCGCGACGGCATCGTTATAGAGAATCTTGTAGGTGATGTTCGCCTTCGACGCGATCGCCGCGCGAATCGCGAGCAGACCCGAATGGAAGTACGTGCCGTCGCCGAGGTTGGCGAACACGTGCTTGTCGTTCGTGAACGGCGCCTGGCCGACCCACGCGACGCCTTCGCCGCCCATCTGGCTGAACGTGCTGGTGCTGCGGTCCATCCACACGGTCATGTAGTGGCAGCCGATCCCCGCCATCGCGCGCGAGCCTTCGGGCACATTCGTCGACGTGTTGTGCGGACAGCCGGAGCAGAACCACGGCTTGCGCTCCGCCTGAACGCGCGGGCGGGCGAGCGCTTTTTCCTTCGCTTCGATCACCGCGACGCGCGTGGCGATGCGCGCGCGCACGTCGGACGGCAGGTCGAACTTGTCGAGCCGCGTGGCAATCGCCTTTGCGATCAGCGCGGGCGAGAGTTCATAGTGCGCGGGCAGCAGCCAGTTGCCCATCGGCACCGACCATTCGCCGCCTGCGCCGTCCTTCTCGTCGAACTTGCCGAACACGCGCGGACGCTGCGCGTCGGGCCAGTTGTACAGCTCTTCCTTGATCGCGTACTCGAGAATCTGGCGTTTCTCTTCGACCACGAGAATTTCTTCGAGGCCACGCGCGAAAGCCTGCGCGCCTTGCGCCTCGAGCGGCCACACGCAGCCGACCTTGTACAGGCGAATGCCGATGCGCGAGCAGGTTTCGTCGTCGAGGCCGAGATCGGTCAGCGCCTGGCGCACGTCCAGATAAGCCTTGCCGCCCGTCATGATGCCGAAGCGCGCATGCGGCGAATCGATCTCGACGCGGTCGAGCTTGTTCGCGCGCACATAGGCGAGCGCGGCGTACCACTTGTAGTCGAGCAGACGCGCTTCCTGCACGAGCGGCGGATCGGGCCAGCGAATGTTGAGGCCGCCTTCGGGCATCGCGAAGTCGGTCGGCAGAATGATTTGCGTGCGGTGAGGATCGATATCGACGGATGCCGATGACTCGACCACGTCGGTCACGCACTTCATTGCGACCCACAGGCCGGAGTAGCGGCTCATCGCCCAGCCGTGCAGGCCGAAGTCCAGATATTCCTGCACGTTCGACGGAAACAGCACGGGCAGGCCGCATGCCTTGAACAAGTGTTCGGACTGGTGCGCGAGTGTCGACGACTTGGCGGCGTGATCGTCGCCGGCCAGCACCAGGACGCCGCCATGTCGCGACGAACCTGCCGAGTTGCCGTGCTTGAATACGTCGCCGGAACGGTCGACGCCCGGACCCTTGCCGTACCACATCGAAAACACGCCGTCGTATTTGGCGCTGGGATACAGGTTGACCTGCTGCGAGCCCCACACGGCGGTGGCGGCGAGGTCTTCGTTGACGCCTGGCTGGAACACGACCTGGTGCGCGGCGAGATGCTTCTTCGCCTTCCACAGCGACAGGTCGAGACCGCCGAGCGGCGATCCGCGATAGCCTGAGATGAACCCGGCCGTATTGAGCCCGGCGGCCCGGTCGCGTTCCTGCTGCAGCATCGGCAGGCGGACCAGCGCCTGGATGCCGCTCATGTACGCGCGGCCGCGTTCAAGCGTGTATTTGTCGTCGAGCGTGACGGACGTCAGCGCGGCTTCGAGCGAGGCTCGCTGACCGGCGTCTAGCGGGGCATTCATTATGTGTACTCCTCCACCCAGTTTGGGATCGCCAAAATCTGCTTGGCCTCGGCATCTTGTGAATGCTTCGGCCGGGGTCGCCATGTTGACGGCTTTTGATCGATGGTAGCACTGGTAAAAACCCGCCGCCTATCGTCGGAAACACCACGATGCGGGACAAATCACACAAGAAAAGTCATGCGTATGACCGTGCGCAGGGTTTTTCGTTTTTCGCTGTTACAGGGTGTAAAAGCTTGCAACGCGTGGAACTGGTCTTGAAATGTCGGTCTAAACTCCCCAACTGCATGAATCGCAACGTTCCGCATGCTGCGGAGCTTCGCTGTGCAGTCGAAAAAGGAGTACGCATGAACACGAAACACATCCAGACCTTCCTGATGGTCTCGGCGGCATTCTTCGCGATGAGCGCGCCGATGCGCCCCAATAGCGCCAATGCGCTCGCGAATGCCGTTACGCGCACCACGCAGGTCGCAGCGACAACGGTCGCCGTGAACCAGCGGCGCGAATCCGACGATACGGAGCAGCGTGGCTGACGCGCTCTGGCGGTTGATCAAATGATCTTCCGCGGCGCATGAACAGATGAGAACCGGCTGAGGGAGAGAAACGCCGGTTCTTGAATGCAAAAGGCGAGGATCGTACGATTCCTCGCCTTTTCTTATTTGGCTCTGACTATTGAGTAGCGTGTCAGGCCTTGTCCTGCACGACTCCGCGACGAATCTGATCGAGTTCGATCGATTCGAACAGCGCCTTGAAGTTACCCTCGCCGAAACCCTGGTTGCCCTTGCGCTGGATGATCTCGAAGAAGATCGGTCCGATCTGGTTCTCGGTGAAGATTTGCAGCAGCAAGTCTTCGCGTGCACCGTCGATCAGGATCTTGCGTTTGCGCAGTTCGTCCAGCGGCTCGCCGTGATTCGGCACGCGGCGGTCGACGAGTTCGTAATACGTGTCGATCGTATCGAGCAACGAGATGTTGGCGCCGCGCAGGCCGTCGACCGTCGCGTAAATGTCGTTGGTGCCGAGCGCGATGTGCTGGATCCCTTCGCCGTGGTACGCGTCGAGATATTCCTGGATCTGGCCCGCCGTCTCCGAACCTTCTTCGTTGATCGGAATGCGGATCTTGCCGCACGGCGACGTCATCGCCTTCGATTTGACGCCCGTCACCTTGCCTTCGATATCGAAGTAGCGCACTTCGCGGAAATTGAACAGGCGCTCGTAGAACTCGGCCCATTCCTGCATGCGTCCGCGATGGACGTTGTGTGTCAGGTGATCGATGTAGGTGAGGCCGTGGCCGACGGGATTCGGGTTCGCGCCCGGAATCGGTTCGAAGTCGACGTCGTAGATGTTGATGTCGCCGATGCTGTTCGGCGCCGCGCCGTTCTTGCCGCGCCAGCGGTCGACGAAATAGATCAGCGAATCGCCAATTCCCTTGATGGCGGGAATGTTCAGTTCCATCGGGCCCGTCTTGTTGTCGAAGCCCCATGCGCCGAGCTCGAGCGCGCGCTGGTACGCCTTCGCCGCGTCCTGCACGCGGAACGCGATCGCGCAGATCGACGGGCCGTGCAGACGCGCAAAGCGCTGCGCGAACGAATCGGGCTCGCCATTGACGATGAAGTTGATCTCACCCTGACGGTACAGCGTCACGTTCTTGTGGCGATGCTTCGCCACCGCCGTGAAACCCATGCTCTCGAACAGCTTGCCGAGCGCGACCGGGTCCGGCGCGGTGTACTCGATGAACTCGAAGCCGTCGGTGCCGACGGGATTTTCCCAGGTTGAAACCTTCATGTCTGTCTCCTCGACTGTGTGCGGGGGCGCGTCGCGCGATCTGATGAAGAACAGTGTAGTTGCCGGTTCGGGAAGAAAACTTGCGAAATTAATCGGCGAATACTACGATCGGGCTATTTTCTGGCGCTTAATCAGCCTTGGACGGCAGAACATGGCTCAAATTGAGATAGACGCGATCGACCGACGCATTCTCGCGATTCTTCAGGAAAATGGGCGCCTGTCGAATCAGGAAATCGCCGACCGGGTGAACCTCTCGCCGAGTCCATGTTTGCGGCGTATCCGCAGACTGGAGGAAATCGGCGTGATTCGCGGATATGTCGCGCTGCTGGATTCCCAGATGCTCGGGCTCGATCTGCTCGCCTATGTCAACGTGCGGCTGGAAAAGCGCGGCGGCCCGGCGCTCAGCGCGCGCGCCGACGGCACCCAAGGCCGTGCGGGCGCGACGCATTCGGAACTGTTCCGCGTGGCGGTGCAGGGCTGGCCGGAAGTGGTCGCGTGCTACGCGATGACGGGCGACATGGACTACCTGCTGCGCGTGCAGGTGCGCGACATGGCGCACTTTTCGCGATTCGTGCAGGACCAGTTGCTGCGGCATCCGTCGGTGATCGACGTGAAGTCGAGCTTCTCGCTGGAGAAATTCAAGGAGACGACCGCACTACCGCTTTGAACGACGGGCGGCGCATCGCCCAAATGAAAAGGGCGGCCCGTTGAGGAGCCGCCCTTTGGCGAATGTTCTTTTGCGCCGAAGCTTACGCGGCGATCGCGGTCGGAATGAACGACTCGATCAGCTTCGACGTGTTGCGCGCCTGGCGCTTGAGCACGTAGTCGAACACGGCGGCCTGTTCCTGCAGCATCTCCGAGATGATGCTGTTTTGATCTGCCGGCGCGAGCGTCAGGTAGGCATCCGCCTCGCCGTACGCGTATTCGATCTTCATGCCCGCCTTCTTGGCGATGTGCATCATCGTCGTGTTGCGCGACAGGCAGTGGATATACAGCGTGGTGACGTGCGTATTGCGGCTGCGGATGGCGGCGCGCTCGAAGAGCTTCGTGCCGATGCCCTGGCCGCGCACGCTTTCCGACACCGACACGCCGAATTCCGCGGTGCGCGTATCGCCATCAGCCGGCAGATACGCCAGATGGCCGACGCCGACCAGTTCCAAATGACGGTCGAACACGCCAAACACGGTGTCGCGGCTGAAATCCAGCATGCGAACGTAGTTTTCGATGACGTGGTCCGGCGTGACCTGGCCGAAGCGCAGCAGGCGATCGTCTTCGTCGAGTTCGAGGAAGTGAGCGAGCAGACGCTCGCGGTCTTTCTCGCTGAGTTCCCGGATCAGAACAGGCGCGCGGCCGGCGACATTCAGCAAGCGATCGACAACGATCGGCTCGGCGGCGCGGACGGTTTGCTGATTCATGGTGGGTTCTCCTTTAGCTATGCGGCATGACGCGCCGCAATAAGCATTCTAATGGAAAACCCGAATCAGCACTCGGGAAAACCCTTATGTAAGCCGAGGGTGCAGTCTAAAAAAATGCAGACTGCGTTATATGTAGTTGATTTTTAATCGAAATATTCTTGGTTGTCGCGCGCAACCCGTGCGTCGTCTTGCCACAACGACGGCACGGTATTTGCTGCGCGACAGCATCCAATCGACGCCGAACGTGTGGCGGCGCGCACCTCAACTGCCAGCACCACCCTCCGGTGCACTCGTGGCCAGTCCGTGATCCACCATCGCGACGACCTGTTCCGCGAATTCCCGGTAGCCCATCCGGCCGCCCGGCTTCAGCCAGGTGAACGTCCAGTTGATCATGCCGAACACCATCATCGTGAGGGCCGTCTGGTTTTCACGCGCCACGCGCTCGGGGTACGCGCGCGCCAGTTGCCGCGCGAATGCGGCAACCACATCGCGCTGACGGTTCAGGACGATCTCCCGCTGCGACTCGACCAGATATTTGACGTCGTTCAGCAGCGCGACGTGCCGGCTGTGCGAGGTCTCGTACTCGGACAGGAATGCGCGAATCAGCTCGGCGAAGGTTTCGCGCTCGGTGAGTCCGCGCCGCTGGCTCGCGCCTTCGACCTCGGCGATGATCAGCATCAGTCGCTTCGTGTAGCGGTCGAGCAGGTCGAAGAGAATCGCTTCCTTGCTCTCGTAATAGTGATAGAGGCGCGCTTTCGACGTGCCGCTCGCCGCGGCCAGATCGGCCATCGACGTGCTCGGATAGCTCGTTTGAGCGAATTTTTCGGCGGCCAGGTCGAGAATCTGGTCGCGCTGGCTTTCATGATCTGGGGCTCGTGTACGGGCCATGATTATTCTGTTTGGTCTTAAGCGGGAGAAAGGGTCGCGCGCGTGACGTTCATTTCGAGCGAACGCCAGTCATTCGCGTCACCGCGCAACTGCAACTGGCCAGCCGCCGCGAGTTCGCGCAGCCGCCATAGCACGAGGCTGTCGCCGACCAGCAAGCCGTTATCCGCCGCCATCACGTAAGCGGCGACGCGGCCGGCGGGCTGCCAGCCCTCGACAGCGTGTTCGAAGATCCGGGCGTCCAGTTCGGTGAACGTGCCGGTCGTAAACGTGTTGTCACGCCAGCGGCGCAGGTCGGCGTCGACAACTTTCACTTCCTGCCATTCGAGCGCAAGCCTGCCGATGCGCAACACCGAAATCGGCGCGGCGCTGCGCAGGCGCTTTTGCAGCAGATCGGGCGCGAACATGCCCACGGAAGTCGCGCGGTCGGGACGGCGCAGCGGGGCGCTGGCGTCGCCCGTGAGATCGTCGATCGACAGACGTACTTCGTTGAGCCGCTCGGGCATCTCGCGCAGATGGAAGCACACGCGGCGCAGCGTCAGTTGATCGGCGGCACTCTGGCCGTGCCACACGACCACATGCGTCGTTCCGTCGACCACCGCTTTCAGTTCGTCCGCCTGCTGTTCGAGTCCGGCGAGAAAATCGCGTGTGCTGTCGCCAATGACGCCTTGCCAGAAATCGGCACGTACCTGCGGCGTATCGTCGATACCGTGCAACGGTCCGGCGGCCAGATCGTCGCGCAAAGCCAGCACGACGTCCGCACGGCGCGCCTGGTCGAGCGCCTTGCGCAGAGAATCGGCGGCGACGTCGCCATTGGTGATGTGGATCGTGCTCATGGTCATTGACGGTCGATTCGCACGCCCTTCGAGCGCAATACGAAGCGTGGTTTGATTACACGGTTCAGTCAGATAACGGAAAAGGCCGCCCGTCCGGGGAATGCGTTTCCCGTGACGGGCGGCCCCTAGTGTAAGCGGATCGCGTGTGTGCCGAAAGCGACGATGCGCACGTTCGGTGCATGGCGCACAGCGCCATGCGGGCATCAACGTTCGTCGTAGCTGACCACGATCTTGTCGCTGACGGGATGGCACTGGCAGGTCAGCACGTAGCCGTCGCGGATTTCATGCTCTTCCAGCGTGTAGTTCTTTTCCATCTTCACTTCGCCTTCCAGCACCTTCGCGCGGCAGGTGCAGCAGACGCCGCCCTTGCACGCATACGGCAGCGCGAGTCCGGCGCGCAGGCCGACGTCGAGCACGCTCAAGCCCTGATACGGCAGACGCAGCTTGCGCTTCTTGCCGTCGAGGACGATTTCGAGATCGGCGGTCGGCGTATCGTCGGTGATTTCCGCGACGGGCACGCCCGCCTGCGGCAGCGGCGTGCCGAAGCGTTCGACATGCACCTTCGCCTGCGGCACGCCCGCTGCCTTCAGCGCGGCTTCGGCGGCATCCATCATCGGACCGGGGCCGCAGATGAAAGCTTCGTCGATCGAATCCGAAGGCACGAGCGTCTCGAGGAACGACTCGCACTTTGCCTGATCGAGCACGCCGTTGAACAACTCGACGTCCTGGATATCGTCGGACAGCACGTGGTACAGCACGAAGCGGTTCATGAACCGGTTCTTCAGGTCTTCGAGCTCTTCCGCGAACATGATCTGATCGACGCTGCGATTGCCGTAAATCAGCGTGAACGCGCTGCGCGGCTCGAGTTCGAGCGTCGATTTGACGATGGCCAGCACGGGCGTGATACCCGAGCCGCCCGAGAACGCGACGTACTGCTTGCCGTGGTCGGCGTTCAGGTGCGTGAAGAAGCGGCCGTCCGGCGTCATCACGTCGATCGTGTGGCCGGGCTGCAGCGTATCGAACGCGAAGTTCGAGAAGCGGCCGCCGCGTACGCGCTTGATGCCGATGCGCAACTCGCCGTCGCGGTCGTAATCGGTGACGCCGACGCAGATCGAATACGAACGGCGCGTTTCTTCGCCGTCGATATGCGTCTTCAGCGTGACGAACTGGCCCTGCGTGAAGCGATACTGCTCGCGCAGTTCGGCGGGAACTTCGAAGGCGACGGAGACCGCATCGGCGGTTTCGGGCCGCACTTCCCGGATGCGCAGCGGATGAAATTGCGGGGTAGCCATATCAGTACGGTTTGAAATAGTCGAAGGGTTCGCGGCAGTCGACGCAGCGGTACAGCGCCTTGCAGGCAGTCGAGCCGAATTGCGCGAGGCGTTCGGTGTGCTTCGAGCCGCAACGCGGGCAGGCGGGCGCGGGCAGCGAGCGCGGGACGAAGCGGATCACTTTCTCTTTCGATCCAGCGTTCGCAGTGGGCTCGCCGCTGCCACAGTTGCCCGTCGGCGGCGCGATGCCGTAGGCGCGCAGCTTGTCGCGGGCGTCGTCGGTGATCCAGTCGGTGGTCCAGGCGGGTGCGAGCACGGTTTGGACGCGATACGGCGCAAATCCGGCCGCGTCGAGTGCATGGCCGATGTCTTCCGCGATCTGCGACATCGCCGGGCAGCCCGAGTAAGTCGGCGTGATGACGACTTCGAGCGCGCCATCGGCGGCGTGGCGCACGTCGCGCAAAATGCCCAGTTCGCGAATCGACACGACGGGGATTTCCGGGTCGGGCACGGCTTCGAGCACGGCCCACGCCTGGGCGAGCGCGTGATCCGGTGCCACGGCGGCTGTTTGAGCGGTCGACATCATCGTGGATCTCACCTGTTGGATCGACGGATTACCAGCTTGCGCCCGGATGCTGGCGCGCGAGGCTTTGCATTTCGGCGAGCAGGAAGCCCATGTGCTCCGAATGCTCGCCATGCTTGCCCGTCGTGATGTGCCTGACGGGTTCCGGTAGCGTAAGCGTCGCTTCGTCGAGCGCGGCGCGCACGTCTTCCAGCCACAGTGCTTCCAGTTCGGACGTCTTCGGACCGATGCCGGCGGCGGCGATTGCGTCTTCCGTCGCGTCGACGCTGAAAAATTCGCGCGTGTACGGCATCAGATAATCGAGCGCAGCCTGCGCGCGGCGATGGGATTCGTCCGTGCCGTCGCCGAAACGCACGAGCCACTCGTGAGAGTGATGCACGTGATACTGCGTTTCCTTGATCGACTTTGCGGCAATGGCGGCCAGCTGTTCGTCCGACGAACCCGTCAGAGCCGACCAAACGTGCAACATCAGCGTCGAGTAAAGGAAGTTGCGCACGATCGTGACCGCGTAGTCCTTGTCTGCGCGCGCCGTGCCCGCGAGCGGCCCGACATGCGGCAGCTCGGCAAGCGTGTAGTTCGCGAACTCGCGCTCGGCGCGGAAGAACGCGTAGTCGTCTTCCGTGCGGCTCTGGCCGGTCAGCGTCTTTTCCAGATCGGCGGCGTGCGTGTAAAGCAGGCGCGCCTGACCGACCAGGTCGAGGCTCATGTTCGACAGCGCGATGTCTTCTTCGAGAATCGGGCCGTGGCCGCACCATTCGGCGTTGCGCTGACCGAGGATCAGCGCGGTGTCGGCGAGGCGCAGCACGTAGGCGAGGTGTTGGGGTGTGATATCCATGACTCGCGCTTACATGTGGTTGACTTCGTCGGGCAGCTGATAGAACGTCGGATGGCGATAGATCTTGTCTGCCGCCGGTTCGAACAGTTCTGCCTTGTCGTCAGGCGCCGATGCCGTAATCGCCGACGACGGCACCACCCAGATGCTCACGCCTTCCTGGCGGCGCGTGTAGACGTCGCGTGCCATGCGCAGTGCCATCGACGCGTCCGACGCGTGCAGGCTGCCGCAATGCTTGTGGTCGAGTCCCTGCTTGCTGCGCACGAAGACTTCCCAGATCGGCCATTCCTTGTTCATCGCTATCTCCTTCCAGTCCTTCCAGATTCGGGGCGCCACTCAGGCGGCGTGTTGCTGCGCGCGCTGGCGCTGTTTTTCGGCATGGGCGAGGGCGGCTTCGCGGACCCAGGCGCCGTCGTTGTGCGCCTTCACGCGCGTGGCGAGGCGTTCCTTGTTGCACGGGCCGTCGCCGTTGACGACGCGCCAGAATTCATCCCAGTCGAGGTCGCTGTAGTCGTAGTGGGCGCGCTCTTCGTTCCACTTCAGATTCGGGTCCGGCAGCGTGACGCCCAGCACCTTGGCTTGTTCGACCGTCGCGTCGACGAATTTCTGACGCAGATCGTCGTTCGTGATGCGCTTGATGCCCCACTTCGCCGACTGGTTGCTGTGGACGGAATCCTTGTCGCTCGGACCGAACATCATCAGCACCGGATACCACCAGCGGTTCACCGCCTGCTGGACCAGCTCGCGCTGCGCATCGGTGCCTTTCATCATCGCGAGCAGGGCGTCGAAACCCTGACGCTGGTGAAACGACTCTTCCTTGCAGATGCGGATCATCGCGCGGGCATACGGGCCGTACGTGCAGCGGCACAGCGGAATCTGGTTCATGATCGCCGCGCCGTCGACCAGCCAGCCGATCACGCCGACGTCCGCCCAGGTCGGCGTCGGGTAATTGAAGATGCTCGAGTACTTCGCCTTGCCGGAGTGCAGCCCGTCGATCATCTGGTCGCGCGTGACGCCGAGCGTTTCAGCCGCGCTATACAGATAGAGACCGTGGCCGCCTTCGTCCTGCACCTTGGCCAGCAGGATCGCCTTGCGCTTCAGGCTCGGCGCGCGCGTGATCCAGTTCCCTTCCGGCAGCATGCCGACGATTTCCGAGTGCGCGTGCTGAGAGATTTGACGGACCAGCGTCTTGCGGTACGCGTCGGGCATCCAGTCTTGCGGTTCGATCTTGCCGTCGGCGGTCATGACCGCGTCGAAACGGGCCTGCTCGGGCGAACTGGCAGCCGCGTCGAGCGGGGCAACGTTGCCGGGGATGTCGAGGGATTGCGTGTACATATCGAACGCTCTCGTCATGAGTAAGTGTGTGTTCGGCAGTATAAACCAACCGTCCGGTCGGTTAATAAATTTTTCGAGATAGGCCGGTAGGGGTTTGCACTATGCAATCGTGCACAATGAGCGGCTTGTGTCTTTAACCATTTTTCACCGATCAATCAGTCGCAATGACCAATCGTTCTCTCGCCGTCGTGTGTGGCGCGGTTCTGTCTTCCTTTTTGCTGGCGTCGGCTCCCGTTTCGGCCGCCGATAATCCGTCGCCTTGGGTCACCGCCTGGGCGACCGCGCTCCAGCCGATTCCGCAAATATCCAGTCCACCTCCGTTGTACCGGGCGCCTGAGGTTGCGGGGCGGACGTTTCGGCAGATCGTGTATCCGACGTTGTCGGGCGAGGTCGCGCGCATCCATATAAGTAATGCATATGGGAAAGCGCCGCTGGTCATCGAGGATCTGCGGATCGCGCGGTCGGGTGCCGGCGCGGCTATTCAGGTTGGAACGGAGGCGCGGGTGACTTTCGGCGGGAAGCCGGCAGTCAGCGTGCCGCCGGGCGGAGAAATCGATAGCGATCCCGTCCGCGTCGGGATTGCGGCCGGCGTGCCATATGCCGTCAGCAGCTATATGGGGCGCGAGCAAAACCTGGTCGCGTGGCATCGTGTGTCGAGCCAGGTCAACTATCTGTCGATGCCAGGCAACCACACCGGCGACGCCTCCGCCGACGCTTACCGGCAGCGCGTCACTCAGTTCGCGTGGGTAACGGGTGTGCAGGTCGAGGCGCCTTCGTCGGCGACGATCGCGGCAATCGGCGATTCGATCACGGACGGAATGCGCTCCAGTCTGAATCAGAACCGACGTTGGCCGGATGCACTGGCGCGACGGGTGGCGCAGAGTGGCGACAAGTCGGTGGCGGTCGTCAATCTGGGAATCAGCGGAAACCGGCTATTGACGGATTCGCCGTGCTACGGAGATGCGCTCGCGTCGCGCTTCGGGCGGGACGTGCTGGCCCAACCGGGCGTGAAGACGGTAATCCTGCTGATCGGCATCAATGACATCAACTTCGCAGCGATGCCGCCGCACGGCGGCCTGGATTGCGACGCACCGCATACGCAGGTGACAGTGGATGGGCTGATCGCGGGTTACAAGCGCGTGATTGCGGCGGCGCATGCGCGCGGGGTGCGGATTTTCGGTGCCACGTTGACGCCGGCGGCGCTGCCGCCGCAGCGCGAAGCGATTCGCACGGAGGTGAACCAGTGGATCCGGACGAGCCATGCGTTCGATGGCGTCGTGGATTTCGACGCTGCGCTGCGTGACCCCGCCGATCCGACGCGCCTGCGACGCTCGTTCGACAGCGGAGACCAGATTCATCCTAGCGACGCAGGCTATTCAGCGATGGCGGATGCGATTCCACTGCAACCGGTGGTGAACTCGACAAGGAAGTGACCCCGAAAAAAACTTTGCGCCATACCCTTGTCACGGGGCGCGGGATGGCCTAAGATTCGCGTCCTCGTTGAGCAGCAGGCAGTTGGATGCGACGCAACGGGGCCGCGGCAGAAACGGCGCGGTCGTGAAGTCAGCAGGGTTTTTCAGGCGATGCTAAAAAAACCGGTTGACGAAACGAAAAAGGTTCTTCATAATCTCGTTTCTCTGCTGCTGACGCAGCAACGCGGTGAAAGCAAGGCGCTTCTCGCGAATGTT